>Ga0208041_1000003_pt1 | contig 825738 bp, 734 predicted proteins | sample AD_SCU002_MetaG_FD_184453 | JGI IMG/M metagenome (GOLD analysis project Ga0208041, IMG submission 184453) | Active sludge microbial communities of municipal wastewater-treating anaerobic digesters from China - AD_SCU002_MetaG (SPAdes) (version 2) | ecosystem: Engineered > Bioreactor >... | reverse complement strand
CTCCGGAATAGTCCCTTCATAATCTGTTTGCCGATGCTGCGGGGATGAATCTAAAAGACAAACTATGTGTGTAGATGTTCCTGGAAATGTAGCTTCGGACCCGGGTTCGACTCCCGGCACCTCCACTCGGCTTCATTTGAGTTTACGAAAATGAAGCCTAACACGGCGAAGTTCAGTTTACTGAACGAAGCCGGAATTTCTAATAATTCTAATCCCCCAAATTTCGGCGAAGTACAACTCATTAATGTTTTATTATGTTTATATATTACAAAGTATCAAATACCCCGAACATTATTATGTCGGTTGTACTTTAGATATTAATCGCCGCCTAAAGAAACATAACGAAGGCGGATCGGTATACACTTCCAATTACAAGCCATGGAAATTGAACACTGCTATTGCATTTAATGATAAACATAAAGCCTATCGTTTTGAGAAATATCTAAAGAGTCATTCAGGTAGAGCTTTTTCAAAAAAACATTTTTAGAACAGTCTTGCAACAATAAAGGTTTTGTTTCTATATGTAGAGCAGTTTCAAGATTCTTCTTCCCGCTTTGCTGGATTCAGATTAACAAACCGCCTGTCATTCTGATGAAAATCAGAATCTGCGTATCATAGCACATCACACAATTAAATTCCGGCATTCACCCGAACGACAAGGGCCCTGTCATCCCGATGTAAATCGGGATCTGCGCAGAAAAGAAATGAATGCAGAAAAGAAATGAATTAAGTTCAGATTCCGGATCCACGCAAGGCGGGGTCCGGAATGACAAGCGCAATGTCATTCTGAGAAGTTCCGATAGTTAATTGAAGCATAACCTTCAAGGTTGATGAGCCGTCTGATTAATCATAATTAATAACACAGGGATTTTTAATCTTGAGTCGATTAGAATTCATTTAAAGCTATATAAAGCTCGCTGCCGCTTAATTAATCATGCTGATTCAAAACAGTCGAATATTCTGTCGGCTTGTTCTTACTTAGCAGATTCCTTATTAAAATTTATATTACAATCATTGTTTAAAAATATTTTCAATATCAGGATAATAAGAAAAAATGTGGCTTTTGATTTTTCTTGAATAATCTCTAATTCTTAAATAGCTTTGAGTGTAATGCGTTCAACCTTGAGCGAAGCGTTCAGTTTGACAATGAACGCTCCTCTGGTCTATCACCGTAAGCTTCCCCCAAGGTTTTCTCTTTCTATTTACTATTCCTGATCTGCTTCTGTTAATATTCTTATGCTCCATCGATTTGTTTCTAAACAAGGAGTAATGCCATGAAAAAACTAAAACTGATTATGCTTAAATTTTTAATCGCAATTATGTCCTTTGTTATTTGTTGTTCTGATGATTGTTATGCTCAGCCAAGGATCGGTGATTGGACAATCCCGTGCGGATTCGGACAATTCGTAATTAAAGTGGGATGCAATGGAACTTGTATTACCGATATCATCTATACCTGGTCAAATTTTCACTGCGATGGAATTACTTTGGTCTCTGGCTCAATTCATAGCATAAGAACTGGAGGTTGGACCATCACAAATAATTCATTTACTATTCAGACTTCTGTTAATCCCGGTACTATGACAATTAATGGTACTTTTAATCAGAATGGAAATGAGGTATCAGGTAATTATAGTTTTAATGTATTTGGTACAATTTGTTCCGGTAACTGGGGCCCAATTGCATCAGAAGTCGAAGATACCAATTATGATATCCCTGCTTATTTTATCCTGTCTCAAAATTATCCGAATCCTTTTAATACTATTACGTCAATTAAATACGCTTTACCGGTTGAAAGTAGTGTCAGAATTTCTATCTATAATATTTTGGGAGAGAATCTGATAACTTTGATTGACGGAATTCAACCGTCAGGCAACTATAAAGTTAGCTGGGATGCGTCTAAAATATCTTCCGGAATTTATTTTTATAGAATTGCGGCTATACCACTAAACGGCAGGAATTCTTTTACTGAGGTAAAAAAAATGATTTTGCTTAAATAGAATTCAAAAAGAATAAGAACGGTAGTTTTTGCCGTCTTAACCAAATTCTATTTCATAACTATCAGCCCCTGGGCTGTAACCCGGATCAGTCCACTGGTGACAAATAATCCCTATTCGCCGCAGTACAATATCACATCCGATTGCTAATTTCTTACCATACTCCCCGCAATCTCTTCAATCAGTGTCCGCTTTGCCAATCCAAACTCTTTTACTTGGTGAGTGAGATATTCAAGAGTTCATACTTTGTCGGATTGTGCAAGGATGCCTCAATTATTTCTTATAAAAACTCGATTGCGTCTTTTTATTAATTGCGTTATTTTCAATTTGAAACTCGCTGGCTTTCACTAAATATTGAGGGCTCGCCCCTTGAAAGACCTTAAAGTTAAGATCAAACGCCAGACGGAAATACTCGGACTGGTCCTCGCCAATCATAACGGAACGGTAAAACAGTTTTTACTCAACAATATAAAATCGGTTGAACAGTTAGATAAGAAGTTTAAGCCGGTTACTCAGAAGCAGATTGATCAGATATTCAGCACGTCGTTTAAGTACTGGCTGGGAGATGAAAGGTATAAAGTGAAACTTAAGTTTTCCCCCCTGGCCCGACAGAATAAAACCGAAAAAGCTTATGGAGATGGAGAAAGTAACCGAAGAACCTGATGGCTCGATGATCTATGAAACAGTAGTGAACTCGCTTAACGAAATCGCTTCGTGGATTGTAAGCAGGGGAGAATGTGTCGTTGTGCTAGAACCAGAGAAACTAAAAACGATGGTAATTAAAATTGCTAAGGACGTTCTTAAAAATTATTTTAATAGTGATTTATAATTTATGGTAGGGAAAAATATTTAGATATGAATTATGATAGATAAAGAGAACTATCTGAAAGGGATATTTGCACAAAATTCATTACTCCGGCACTGAAGAATTCGGGCTGGAATGTCAAAACACAAATTCGTGAAGAAGTCTCTTATACTGCCGGGAAAATTCATTTCCAAGGCAAAATCATCCAGAGGGGAAAACAAAAACGGGTAGATTATTTACTCTATATTAAACCGCACCTTCCCATTGCAATAATTGAAGCAAAAGATAATAATCATTCCATCTCTGCAGGAATCCAGCAGGCACTCGATTATTCGAATGATCTGGACATCCCGTTTGTTTACTCATCAAACGGCGACGGCTTCATCGAACACGATAAAACACGGCCTGACAATATTGAGACCGAATTAAGCCTAGATAATTTCCCCTCCCCCGACCTTCTATGGGAAAGATATTGTAAATGGAAAAACATTGATTCGAAAGCCGAAGAAGTCATTTCACTCGACTATCATTATGTCTCTGATAAAAAACCCAGGTATTATCAGCAGGTTGCCATTAACAGAACAGTTAATGCAATACTCAACGGAGAGAATAGAATTCTTCTTGTCATGGCTACCGGAACGGGGAAAACGTTTACGGCATTTCAAATAATCTGGAAACTCTGGAAATCAGGAATTAAAAAAAGAATTCTTTTCCTTGCCGACAGAAATATTCTGGTAGATCAAACGATGACGAATGATTTTAAGTCATTCGGCGATAAGATGAAGAAGATAACTAACAGATCTATCGACAAATCTTATGAAATCTACTTAGCTCTTTATCAGGCTGTAACAGGCACAGAAGAATGGAAAAACATTTACCGCCAGTTCTCAAAAGATTTTTTCGATTTAATTGTAGTTGACGAATGCCATCGCGGGAGCGCCGCCGAAGATTCACAATGGAGAGAAGTATTAGATTATTTTGAGAGCGCAACTCATATCGGTATGACGGCAACTCCTAAAGAAACCAAATACGTCTCTAACATAGATTACTTTGGAAAGCCGGTTTATATTTATTCACTAAAGCAGGGAATAGAGGACGGATTCCTAGCACCTTATAAAGTAATCAGGACATATATTGATAAAGATCTTTCAGGATGGAAACCGCCTGAAGGTAAATTGGATAAGTACGGCAAGGAAATAGAACAGAGACTATTTAATCTAAAAGATTATGACAGAAATCTTGTTATTGATCCCCGAACCGAACTAGTTGCAATGCGTATAACGGAATATCTTAAAGCAACCGACAGGTTCAATAAAACGATTGTGTTCTGCGAGGATATAGATCACGCTGATAGAATGAGGCACGCACTTGTTAAGGAGAATCCTGATCTTGTAATAGAAAACTCAAAATATGTTATGAAAATTACCGGGGACGACCAGATTGGCAAAGCCGAACTGGATAATTTCATAGACCCTGCCGAAAAGTACCCTGTAATTGCGACAACATCCAAACTAATGAGTACCGGCGTTGATGCGCAGACCTGCAAACTAATTGTGCTTGATAAAAGAATAAACTCCTTAACCGAGTTCAAACAGATCATCGGGAGGGGGACACGAGTAAGAGAGGATTTTGACAAATTCTATTTCACCATAATCGATTTTAGGGACGCTACCAGATTATTTTATGACCCAAAATTCGATGGCGAACCAGTCCAGATTTATGAACCAAAGCCTGAGGAGCCGATTACTCCGTCCGATGGAACAACGCCCGGTGGTGGTTCCGGAATTATAATCCCGGGCGGTGAAACTCCGCCAAGGATTAGAACTACCAAGTATTATGTTAATGATGTTCCGGTTAGCATTGTTGGCGAAAGAGTTCAATATTACGATAAGGAGAAAGGTTTAGTCACTCTCTCATTAAAGGATTTCAGCGGAGACATTTTAAGAAAAAAATTCAGATCCCTCGATGAATTCTTAAATATCTGGACGAAAGCTGACCGTAAGGAAGTATTAATTGCTGAATTAGTTGAACAGGGTGTTTTCATTGAACATTTGAGAGAGCAAGTAGGAAGGGAGATGGATGAGTTCGATTTGATTTGTCATGTCGCATTCAGCGCGCCTCCATTATCCAGAAAAGAAAGAGCTAACAATGTTAAAAAGCGGAATTATTTTTCAAAATATGGCGAGCAGGCAAGAAAGGTCCTGGAAGCCATTCTTGAAAAATACTCTGAAGAAGGAATAACCGTTGTTGATGACGCCAGGGACAACAGCAGAATTGTTGACTTTTTGAAACTTCCCCCAATCTCACAGATCGCTTTGCCTTTGCAGATTATAAATGAGTTTGGCGGTAAAGAAAATTATCTTTATGCAATTAAAGAACTTGAAAACCAGATTTACCAATAGTTGAGATCATTGAATCAATTTCCAACTTGAGTATTGATTATAAATGAATTACCGTGTAAGAGAATATCTAATTGATTTAGCTGCCAAAGAGAAGATAATTTATTATCAGCAGCTTTCAGATGCCTGCGGATTAGGGCTTGATATGCAAGCATCAGAGTGGGACAGAGCCGAGATAGGAAGAATACTTGGTGAAGTTTCGATTTATGAACACGAAAATGGAAGACCATTGATTAGCGCCATAGTTTTAAGTAAGGGCTCGCTGTATGAAGGGGATGGATTCTATAAGTTAGGTGAGGAATTAGGCTTTGGTCCGTGGAAATATTTGCGAGATGGCGACTTCGCTATAAAGCAAATGAAAGCTTGCTATGAATTCTGGAAAAACAAAGAAAATTATTCAAAATATAGAAACATAACCTATGTCTAACCTAACCACACTCGTTAAATCGATCCAGGATATTATGCGGCAGGATGCCGGTGTTGATGGGGATGCACAGCGTATCTCTCAGCTTGCCTGGATGATCTTCCTTAAAATATTTGATGATAAAGAAAAGGAATATGAATTAGCTGATGAAAACTATGAATCACCAATCCCAAATAAACTTCGTTGGAGAAATTGGGCTGCTGATGAAGAAGGTATCACAGGCGATGAGCTTCTTGAGTTTATCAATAACAAGTTATTCAAATCACTAAAGGATCTTAAAGTTACTCCCGATTCTGACCCAAAAGGTTTTATGGTTAAGGCATTGTTTGAGGATTCATACAACTATATGAAATCCGGAACGCTGATAAGGCAGGTTGTAAACAAAATAAACCAGGTTGATTTTAATAATCTTAAAGAACGGCACATCTTTAATGAGATATACGAGCAGATATTAAAAGATTTGCAAAGTGCGGGTAACGCAGGCGAATATTACACTCCTCGTGCTGTAACTCAGTTTATGGCTGATATGATAAATCCGCAGCTTGGCGAAGTTGTGTTTGATCCTGCCTGCGGAACAGGCGGATTCTTAACTTCTGCTCTTGAGAATATGCGTAAGCAAATGAAAACTCCTGAAGACTGGCAGACAATTCAAAACTCAATAAGAGGAGTTGAGAAAAAACCACTCCCTCACTTGCTGGGAGTTACAAATCTCATTCTGCACGATATTGAAGTTCCTGCAATCACTCACGGAAATTCTCTTACACGTCCTTTAAGAGATTACACCGATGCGGATAGAGTTGATATTGTTCTGACAAACCCTCCTTTTGGAGGAACTGAGGAGCCGGGAATTGAAAATAACTTTCCTGCAAATTACAGGACAAGAGAAACAGCGGATTTATTTCTATTGCTTATCACCCAGTTGTTAAAAGAAAATGGAAGAGCAGCATTAGTATTGCCCGATGGTTTTCTTTTTGGTGAAGGTGCAAAAACAAGAATTAAAGAACGTCTCTTTGAAAAATGTAATCTTCATACAATTGTGCGTTTGCCGAATGGCGTGTTTAATCCCTATACAGGTATAAGAACAAATCTTTTGTTTTTTACTAAAGGAGAACCCACCGAAGAAGTCTGGTATTATGAAATGCAGTATCCTCCCGGAGTAAAAAGCTATAACAAAACCAAACCGATACACATAAGAGAGTTTGATGTTGTTAAAAAATGGTGGGGTAAGGATACCAAAGCAGGAAGAAAGAAAAGAGAAGAAAACCAGTTTGCCTGGAAGGTTAGTGCTGAGGATATAATTGCAAACAACTATAACCTTGATATAAAAAATCCGAATACAGTTGAAGAAGATCACGGCGATCCGGAAGAGATTTTGCAGAAGTATAATGCTGTTGAAAATGAGATAGCTGAATTAAGAGAGAAGTTAAAGAACGAACTTAAGGAAGCATTATCCTGATATGAATTTACTTTTTGAAAATCTTGAAAAACTGATTGATGCACCAAACGGAATTGAAAAAGCCCGTGAATTGATTTTACAACTTGCAGTTCAAGGAAAACTTGTTAGGCAAGATCCAAGCGATGAACCTGCCTCAGAATTATTAAAGAAGATAAGGAAAGAAAAAGAAAAACTCATTGCTGAAGGTAAGATTAAAAAGCAAAATGGTCTTTCTTCAATTGATATAGAAGAATATCCCTTCAAATTACCTAAAGGATGGTTGTTTGAGAGAATTGGTAATATTTTCTTTACAACAAGTGGAGGAACTCCAAGTCGAGGTAATTTTTCATACTGGAATGGAGATATTCCCTGGTTAAAGTCTGGCGAACTTGAAGATAATATGAATATATCAAAGACAGAAGAGTTCATTACTGAGGAAGGATTAAAAAATTCATCAGCTAAGTTATTTGAAAAAGGAAGTGTAGTTATTGCTCTATATGGAGCAACTGCTGGAAAGGTTGGTATACTGGGAATTGACACCACTACTAACCAAGCAGTTTGTAATTTTTATAGAACTTCTTATGTCCTAAATACATATCTGTTTTATTTTCTAAAAGCCAATCGCTCTAAAATTATTGCTGAATGTTTTGGAGGAGCACAACCGAATATCAGTCAGGATTATGTTAAGAAAATAATCTTTTCACTTCCACCACTCAACGAACAAAAACGCATAGTAGAAAAAGTAAATAGCTTAATGACTCTGCTGGCTGAGCTTGAAGAAAAAAGAGAACGCAGAAACCAGAAAAGAATAAAACTAAACAATGCCTCACTCGAAAAACTACTAACTTCCAAAGATGATAAAGAACTTAAAACAAACTGGAAACGAATAGAAGAAAACTTCAGCACACTTTACTCAGTCCCTGAGAATGTAGAAAAACTAAAGCAGGCAATACTCCAGCTTGCAGTTCAAGGTAAGTTAGTTAAACAAGATCCAAACGATGAATCCGCCTCAGAATTATTAAAGAAGATAAAAAAAGAAAAAGAAAAACTCATTGCTGAAGGCAAAATCAAAAAACAGAAAGAACTTCCTCCAATTAAAGATGAGGAAAAACCATTTGATTTGTCGAAAGGATGGGAGTGGGTAAGGCTTGGTGAAGCAACTAATTATGGCATTAGTTTGAAAGCTGAAGGTTATGAATTAAATGATAAAACTTGGGTGTTAGAACTTGAGGACATTGAGAAAATCACGTCAAGAATTTTACAAAAGGTGAGATTCAGTGATAAAAAGTTTAAGAGCACAAAAAATTATTTTCAAAAAGGCGATGTAATTTATGCCAAACTAAGACCATATCTTGATAAAGTAATTGTAGCTGATGAAGATGGTGTTTGCACTACTGAGATGATACCAATTCGAGGGTATAGTGATATTGATCCTTACTATTTAAGACTTGTATTAAAATCATCCTACTTTGTTGAGTATGCAACAAACTCAACCCACGGAATGAATTTGCCAAGATTAGGCACTGATAAAGCAAGAATGGCTCTGATACCAATTACATCATTGAAAGAACAAAAACGAATCGTAGAAAAAGTAAATGAATTAATGAGTTTGTGTAACGCCCTCGAAGAAAAACTAACTAAAAAGGAAGCAGAAGCAGAGAGGTTGGTTGGTGCGGTGGTGAATAGTATTTTTAATAATTAGGCAAAATATGACCGATGAAGAACTCATATTATTGTTAAAAGAGCTCACTGCATATCCTGAAGAATTAACCTGGCTTGAGTTCAAGAAAAATAAAGGCAGCATTTCGAACGATGAAATTGGAGAATACATTTCCGGAATATCTAACAGTGCGACGATAGCTGGTAAATCATTTGGCTTTCTAATATGGGGTATTGAAAATGAGACTCAAAAATGGATTGGGACAAATTATTATTTTTCTAAGGCTAAACAAGGCAATCAAAACTTAGAACTATGGCTTAAAAATTTATTAAGGCCAAAATTAAACTTTGAGGCGTTTGAATTAGACTATGATAAAAGGCATTTCGTAATTATAAGAATACCAGCCGCTGTTGGAGAGCCGACAAACTTTAAGAACATACCTTATATACGAATTGGCAACAATAAAACTGATTTAAGAAATCATACTCAGTTACTAAAACAAATATATAATTCAGGGGAGGATTGGTCTTCTAAAATAATTGATAGAGCAACTATTGACGATCTTGATTATGTTGCTCTTAAATTAGCAAGGCAAAAATTTATTGAGAAACATAAAAACACCACTTTAGAACGAGAAATAATTTCGTGGGATAATACAACATTTTTGAATAAAGCTAAACTCACAATTGATAGTAAAATTACTAGAACCGCACTGTTGCTTCTTGGTAAACCAGAAAGTTCGCATTATTTGTTGCCAGCACTTACACAAATTACCTGGAGGCTGGAGACAGAAGAAAAGGCATATCAACATTTTGAGATTCCATTTTTGATTTCCACTACTCAAGTACTAAATAGAATTAGGAATATTAAATACAAGTTTTTCCCTGATAATGAGCTATTAGCAACTGAAGTTAATAAATATGAAACAAGAGTAATATTAGAAGCACTTCATAATTGTATCGCTCATCAGGACTATTCATTAAATCAGAGAATAATTGTAACCGAAAAAATTGATCGGCTCGTATTTAAAAATGGGGGTAATTTTTTTGAGGGTAGACCGGAGGATTATACGAGCGGAGATAAAACTCCAGCTAAATATCGAAATCCTTGGCTTTCTCATGCTATGGTAAATCTAAACATGATTGACACTTTAGGTTATGGTATTTACACCATGTATTTGGAACAGCGCAAAAGATTTTTTCCTTTACCTGATTATGATTTATCGAATCCAGACGCAGTTAAGCTCACTGTTTATGGACACGTAATTGAGGAAAATTATTCCAAGCTACTTATGCAAAGAAACGATCTCAGCCTGGAAAAAATTATATTATTAGACAGACTACAAAAAAAATATCCTATTACAGAAGATGCATTAACTCAATTAAAAAGAGATGGACTAGTTGAAGGTCGTAAACCAAACTATTTTATTTCCTCCTTCCTTGCATCATCATCAGAAGAAAAAGTCTCATATATAAAGCATAAAGCTTTCGATGACGAGCATTATCGAAAAATGATAATTGCTTATCTTGGAAAATTCAAAAAGGGAAAAAGAAAAGATTTTGAGGATCTTTTACTTGATAAACTTTCTGATGTTTTGACTTATCAACAAAAAAAGGACAAAGTGAAGAATTTGTTGCAATCATTAAGGCTTTCAGGTCAAATTTCTCTTGATGGTTCAAACTGGAAATTGAAATAGACGTTTTTAGACATTCTTAGACGTTTTTTAGACGTTTTTTAGACGTTTATTTAGACATCTACGAATAGGATTAAACCATGAAAAACCAACAAAAATTAGTTTTACAGCATTTAGAAAACATTTCCTGGAAAGTTTTAGAAGAATACCCAGGTATTATACGAACTATGATAAAAGGGAAGTGGGGAGTCTATGCACTATACAGAAAAGATAAACTCTATTATGTTGGTCTTGCAAATAATCTTATGGGCAGATTGAAAAACCATCTAAAAGATCGCCACCATAACCGCTGGGACCGCTTTAGTGTTTACTTAACTATAAAATCCTCGCACATCAAAGAATTGGAATCCTTGCTTATTCGCGTAACAAATCCACCGGGTAATAGATTAAAAGGCAAGTTCATAAAATCAATTGGATTGAGATCCGAACTTAATTCAAAAATGATCGCTTTTGATGCAAATAGAAGAGCTGGTTTAATCGGGGGTCTTGTTGAACAAAAATGGCAGAAGACCGTTGCAAAGAAAGCCGGGGGTAATAGATCTCTAGCCGGTGTATTCACAAAGCGTATCAAATTAAAAGCTAGGTATAAAGATGTAACTTATTTTGCCACTCTCCGCAAAGATGGAAAAATCAGTCATAAAAACCGAGTTTACGAATCTCCAACTATGGCAGCAAAAATAGTAACCAGAAGAAAAACAATTAGTGGTTGGCATTTTTGGAAATATAAAGACGCAAAAGGTAAATGGGTAAGATTAATAAGTTTGAAGAAGTAATAGGTTTTAGAGGACGGCCTTTATGAAAGTTAAGTACTTTTTGACTTTTAATTAATGATGTGCCTTTCTAAAAATAAAATATTCTCAAGAGGGCCAAATGAAACTCTTCTTTATAAGCGGGAATATTGGTTCAATATTATCATTTCTTTTTTCCATCTATCAATTTAGCAGCCCGGAAAGTAAAAACTGGTTAATGGTTAGTTTATTAATATGGGCTCTCTTAACAATTCTTTTCTGGGTCTATTTCTATTTCCGCCCTAATAATCCAATGGCCAAAAAGTTGAATGAAAATTTAGACTTTTCCGGTTCATACATAGATAAATCCGGGAATTCAATGGATATTGTTGAGGGTTATGTTAAAGTTGATACTGTAGGCTGGGGCGCTACTGTTACACTTCCTCCGTTTCAAGAGGCCCCTAATGTTTCTATTCTCTCTAAGAAAGGTAGTGCTGTGAGAGAGAAACCGAAGGTATTTGATGTTACATCTGATTCCTTTAGAGTATCAATAAACAGTTCTGAACAAAGCGGCGAATGGCGGTGGAGAGTGAGAGGAATTTTATTGGAATCTAACAACAAAAATAAATAGTAATAATAAAGTTTTATAAGGTGAAGGATTTAGTTGCGCGGCGGAACGAAACATCATTATTGCCGTATAATATTCCCAGCCCTACCGCAAAACTCTATTTAATTGAACCCTCATTAATAAATAACCTTATAAGCTGCGATCTGCTCTTTACACCGGTCTTCTGGAAAATATTATAGATATGGTTTTTTACCGTATGCCCGGAAATAAATAATTGTTCTTCAATCTCCTTATTGCTCTTCCCGTTTATTATCATCTCAATTACTTCTTTCTCTCTTAGAGATATATTATATCTATTAAAAATCTCCTCGGATGACCTTGTAATTATTCCCGTATTACTTTTATCGCCGGAATAAAGGATCAGGAACCGCTTAAGGCAGACTAGAAAAACCAGATTCAGGTAGAATCCGTTCAGTACAGATATTAAATGTCCTCCCTCCCCCGGAAGAAAGATTGTTATTGTATCAATAAATGCAAAAGAGAAAAAGAGAATGCCGAATTTGAAGACCGGATTGCTTTTCCCGTCAACCTGTCTTTTCGATTCCGCAAGAAGATAAATTGATAAACAAAGAAATATTACCGTAACTGTTTTATTTGTCGCCGAAAACAAATCAAGAAGAAATCTCTTATTCCCGTTCTCAAAAAAAGAATAAGTGCCGGCTGAGTAGAAAAGAATCCAGAGGATTACAATTAACCCGAATGAGTATTTAATAAATTTATTGACCTCTTTTTTAATCAGCCGGTGTATTACATCTGTTATTAAAAATAATTCCGTAAAATAGATTGTGTATCCGGCAAGACCCATAAGCACTATTACAGCCAAATAAGTATTCCAGTCGGCTAAAGAGCTTACATTTTTTAATATGTATTGAGATATAAAACTCAAAAGCATTGCGGAATTGTAGAGAATAATAAAGAGGATGAATCCTTTTAATTCCGGCAGGGGGTAGGTCCTGTAGGCGGAAACTGAATGTATAATTGCTGCTGACCCGGCTGCAACGCAAATTACCAATGCAATTACTGTTAAATGATCCACATCAATCCGTCCGGTTTCAATAGTTATCTTTAATTCAAAAGCGGGGTTAATTTCCCCTTCCTTTTATTTACCGCATTTTTATTCTAAAAACATGCATCTGATAACCAGCTCTGTAAAATTAGGACTTTTTTCCTATATGAAATGAAGCAACATTAATTTTTTTCCCTTCGTCAAATAACCCGGAACAATAAAAATTTTTATTCACCCAGAATGGAGGAATCATTATGCGCAGAACTTATCTATCCATTGCAGTTATTGTGTTTGCGTTTCTAAGTCTCTATTGTCAGAAGAAAGAGGTGTCTCCGGCTGCACCGCAGCCCCTTATTATTGAAGAAAGTCAGCAGGTTACGGATTACGACGGAAATGTTTATAAAACAGTTAAAATCGGGAATCAAGTATGGATGGCTGAAAATCTGAAGAGTAAACATTATAGCGACGGTTCACCTATTGAGTGGTTCGCCTATAATAATGACACAGCCAACGTTCCGGTTTATGGAAGATTATATGCCTGGGCCGCAGCTATGAGGAGTGCGTCAAGTTCAAATACTAATCCAAGCCGGGTTCAGGGCGCTGCGCCATCCGGATGGCATATCCCCAGCGATGCCGAATGGCAGGTATTAATTGATAATCTTGGGGGAAATTCCGCCGCAGGAGGAAAACTCAAAGAGAGCGGTACAGCTCATTGGAAAGATCCGAATACCGGCGCTACTAACGAAAGTAAACTTTCTATTCTTCCCTCCGGCTGGTTCGATTTCACAGGTGAATTCAGAAAACTTGGCGAGTGGGTCTTTATGAGAACTTCAACCTCGCCCGGTTCTTTTTCGGTTTACTGCAGAGTTTTTAAGTTCGATCTCGCCTCTGCAAATAGGGGTGATCTCCACCCAAATGATGCAATTCCAATACGATGCGTGAAAGACTGAAGACAAGAAGAAATTTTTTTGCAAAGCGGTATTAAAGATATGCCCAATGTTATTCGGTATTTCTATTAGATAGATTAAAAAAAGCGGGGAAAAAATGAAGTTAATTAAATCAATTTTAATGGTGTTTGCATTTGTTGCATTTCAAATCACTGTTCTTTCTCAGAACAAAGAGGGAATAATTGCTTTTAGAAATGTCAACCTCATTACAATGACTTCTGAGAAAGTAATTGCTAACCAAACTGTTCTGGTTAACGGAAATAAAATTTATAAGATTGGCGGCAGCAAAGAAATCTCCATTCCGGAAGGTTCAGTTATTATTGATGGAACCGGAAAGTATTTATTACCTGGTTTGGCAGATATGCACATTCATTTTGGGGCAAGTGAATGGGAAAGCTCTGATGCAAATCTTTATCTGGCAAATGGAGTAACAACTGTCAGGGATCTTACTCAGGGTTCTACCGTAAGCAGTATCAAAAAATGGTCTGAAGAATTTAATTCGAAAAAAAGAATAGGTCCTGCTATTTATAATGCCTGGACAATTTGGGGTTTTGAATCAAATATTTTTGAAACCATACCTCTAATAAAATCTAACGGATATAATTGCTTAAAGGTAAATAGCTTTTTATCGCTAAAAGATTTTTTTGATGTAATTAAAAAAGCAAGAGAAATGGGTATATATACACTTGGACATATTGCGCTGCCTGTTAGCATTGACGATGTTATTTCATCTGGTTTGAATGAGTTATCGCATGTGGAGGTACTTCCTCTAGCGCTGGTGAATAACAATCGTTACGATAGCATTCCTAAGAATGAACGGGGCTCCGAAATGGTTAAGGCAATGTTCGCGTTGTTAGAACCTGCGTATAATGATAAATCGGGAAGAGAGCTTGATAAGATAAAGAATATGCTCGGTAATGAAATTGCCAAATTCAAAGGAAAGGATGTTACTATAACTACAACACTTGTCTGCGATGAATCTGTCGCTCTTCAATATACCAATCTTCAAAAAATTGAATCACGGCCGGACAGCAAGTATATCCCAATTAAATTTTGGGATGATTTGAAAAATGGAAGAGAGAAAAACTCATTTTTCAGAGGGAAAGAATGGGCCGCGCAAATGTTTTATGATCTTGTCAAATATTCTATCGGAGAGATTAAAAGAAACGGAATAAAAATTGTTGCGGGTACAGATGCCGGTCCCTTCTTTATGGGTATTGTTCCCGGCTTTTCATTACTCGATGAATTAAAACTCATTGTAGAATCCGGTTATACCCCTTTTGAAGCATTATCTGCATCTACAAAAGATGCTTCCAAAGTAATTGAAAGGATGACCGGCAGGGATGAGTTTGGAACTGTTGAAGCGGGTAAAAGAGCGGATCTTATTCTGCTTCAAAATAATCCGCTCGAAAATATCGATAACATCCGTAATCCGCTGGGAGTTATGACTGCGGGCGTCTGGCTTGATAAAAATGAGTTGGCACGGCTGCTGGATGTTAAGAAAAAATCTATTGTAACGGTATTAAGGGATGTCTGGAAAAATTATGGCAGTGTCGATTCTGTTATTGCAGCCTATAAAAAATTGCGCGACGGGAATAAATATAATGAATACTTTATAAGCGCAAACTCTTTAACATCTATTGGATATGATCTGAAAAAACTTGGTAGAAATGAAGATGCGTTAATAATATTCAAATTGAACGCAGAGGAATATCCTTACAATCCAAATTCATTTGATTGTCTCGGCGAAATTTATTTGGAGATGGGCGACAGGCAGAAAGCAGTTGAATATTATCAACAGGCTCTTAAGAAGGATCCCTCTTTCGATAGCTCTATTAAAGCACTAAAGGAGTTAGGCAGATAGACTAACCACCTTCAAGGCTGCTGTTACATTCAAGATTCCGGAACCCCGCAAGGCGGGGTCCGGAATGACAAACCGCCTGTCATTCTGATGCAATTATGTAACTGATTGCAAGTGAACAGATATTATTCCTCAATTAATTTAATATCAATATTATTTACTTTCTTATTTAATATTTTTAATTTGTTTGCCGTATAGTATAGTTAAACAAAACTGCCGACAAATAATAAGCTTTACTAATGCAGAATCGTATTAAAGCTATTCTCATTCCTTTCTATTTAATTATAAGCATAACGATTGAAGCCCAGCAGCAAAGAGCGATTGATCCAAGTATTTACATAGATCAGCTTCACAAAAAAAATAATATAAATGTTGAAAGTCCTCCCCCCGGAGTAAATTCATTAAAAAAAGCGGGAGGATGGAATTTTAGGATGGGAGATAAAAAAAACCTGTGGACCGCGGATTTATCGACCGGGCAATATTACCAGGTAGAAACAACTTGCCGGGGAATTGGAAATTATTGTTATGTATTTGTAGAAGATGCGGTATGGGGTATAAGGGTTGATCAGGCATCAATCGAAAATATAATTGCAACGTTTGAAAAATCAACACCGGCAAATAGCAACAAAGGAATTTATCAGACCAATGTTGAAGCATTCGGCAGTCCGCCGGATGTAGATAATGATCCTAAGATAATAATTTGTATTCTGGATATAAGAGATAACTATTCACCGGGTAATGCTTATATAGCAGGTTACTATGATTCGGCAAATCAATTTAATTATTCCACAAGCAATAATTGTGAAATGTATTATATGGATTGCGACCCGGCAATTTTAACCAATCAGAACAGCTTCAGAACTATCTGCAGCACTATGGCGCATGAATTCCAGCACATGATAATGTTTAATTACCATGGAATAATAAATCAGGGTAGGCAGCAGACATTTTTTAATGAAGGTTCATCGCTTGCTGCAGAGGTTATTAATGGATATCCTGTTTATGAACAGAATTCATTATTCAATCTCAATTCAAACCGTTCACTTCTTTTATGGAATCCGAATAATAATCTGAATGATGTTTTATTCGATTACTCCAGAGCTGCGAGATTTTTTCTTTACTTAAAAGAACAATTCGGTATATCGCTATTCAAACACTTTGTACAGGCACCGGTTACCGGGATTGATGCTTTTGATCAATATGCGCTACCGGCTATCGCGACAAACAGACGGTTTAATGATATTGTTGAGGACTGGTACATTGCAAATTATCTTAATGACAGGAGTATAAATTCACGCTGGGGTTATAACAGCGATAACAGTTTTTCTAATGTAAGTTCTTCTATAATCCAATTTGATCCAAATATCCAGACTGCTGCGGGCTCAGTTTACAAATTAGCAGCGCAATATATTACTTATACTCAGGCAAACAATTTTAATATTACTTTTTCAAATACGGCAAATCCTTCGATTAGAATTAAAGTAATAAAAAAAGGAAAAGCGGGTAAGGAGGTTAACGATGTTGCCTTGAACGGGCCGGTCAGCTTTCCGGATTTCGGCGAGGATTATTCGTCATTAACTTTTGTAGTATATCATAATAACGGATCAGAAAATTCATCAGGACCATTTACTTACAACTACTCCTCGAGCGGAACTTTAATAAGTGCCGGTACATTCTCCAAAATAAGTAATATGACAATTAACAGACAGAATTTTGGTCTAACGGTTCTTAATAATTTTGAAGTATTACTTTCCGGCGGAGTTGAGATGAAGGGGAGTCCGCCCAATATGACATCCCAGTATACATATACTGGTGAGTTATTCAACCAGGAGACAAATACATTTTCATCTTTAGCCGGACAGATGATCACTACTCATGGTACTCAAGCAACAAAACTATTTAATGGAAAGGTTTATTTAATCGGGGGACAAAGAAAAGAAGAACTTTATGATCCTGTTAAGAGAACATTTGAGGAATTACCGCAGCCAAACAGCAGAAATCTTAATATCGGTTCCGATGCATTGTTATTGCCGGACGGAGATGTACTTATCCTCGGTTCAAAGTCATATTTCGTTTCAGGAAATCCTACAGATGATTCACTAAGATTGGTAAATAATTATATTTATTCAACTGCGAATAACAGTCTGGAATTAACCGGCGATTTTATAACTGGTGGTTCGGGTTTTTCTTCCGTATTACTTCCTAATGGTGAAGTATTAATTACAGGTGGACAAATTGATACGTGGTATTTCAATGGAAGCTACTGGTTAACTAGGACTGTCTGGCTTGATGATGCAGAAATCTATAATCCGGAGAAAAAGGAATTCAGAAGTGCAGGAAAAATGAATTCGAAAAGGAGCAGTCATACTTCCAGTCTATTACCGAATGGGAAAGTGCTTATTACCGGCGGTTATTATGGTAATACACTGACACGAATAGCAGAAATCTATGATCCGGAGACTAATACGTTTACTAGGACGGGCGACATTAATACAGGAAGATACGGTCATGAATCAGTTTTATTACCAAGCGGTGGTATAATGATAATTGGCGGCGACAGGGGAAATGGAAATCCGACCAATATAAATGAAATATTCGATCCGGCTGCTAATACATTCACAATAAGTTCATCACTTTCGGAACAGAGGGCTTTTCCTCAAGCTGTGACTCTTCCAAATGGAAATGTGCTTGTAGCTTCGGGATATACCGACAGAAATAGCTCAACAGTTCAATACGCGGAATTATTCATACCGAACAATTTTTTATTGGGTAAACCTGGTCAACCGAATTTAAATTTACCGATTGATAATGCTGCCGGACAAGAGAATAATCTATTATTCACCTGGAATATTTGTCCTGGTGCAGTTTATTACAGGTTGCAGATATCGAGAAGTGAGGATTTTTCACAGGTTGTTTTAGATACTACAGAGATTCCCATAATCGGAATAAAAATAAAAAATCTGCCTTCGGGAGAAAGATTATTCTGGCGGGTAAAATCAATTAACAGTAACGGTGAAAGCAACTGGTCGCCATTGCGAAGTGTTTTAATTAAAGATGTAATCCCGCAGATTGTTACGCTCAGCTATCCTAAGAATAATTCAACCAAAAATAAAACCGGAATTGAATTGAGCTGGGGATTGCAGATAAATTCAACATATCATTTACAGGTTTCGACTGATATTTCATTTAGTAGCCTAATAATAAATGATTCATCCTTAACTAAATCGGTTTACAACGGATTATTTTCCGAAGGAACAAAATATTTCTGGCGAGTAAGAGGATGGAGCAGAGCAGGATACGGAATTTGGAGCAGCATATGGAATTTTACAACTGACCTAAATGCCCCATCAAATTTATTGCTTCAAAGATCCGGAATAAGGGAATTAAAATTGACCTGGTTAAATAACTCGTCTAATTGCGAAGGATTTATTATTGAAAGAAAAACCGGGAATTCATCGAGCTTCCAGATAATAGCAGGAAGTGTTAATGCGGCGACTTTAATCTATTATGATAATAATGTTGAGCAGGGGAACAGTTATACATACCGGATAAAAGCATACCGGCTTTCAGTTGAATCGGACTATTGTAAGGAAGAATCGATCTTGCTCGTTGGAGTTGAGAATAAAAATATTCCTCTGGAGTATTGCTTATTTCAGAATTATCCCAATCCATTTAATCCCTCTACAACATTAAAGTTTGAGCTGCCTGCAGAAAGTAGGATTGTGATAACAATTTACAATTTATTAGGAGAAAAAACTGCAGAGCTTATTGATGAAATTAAACCTCCCGGTTATTATTCAATTTTCTGGAATGCAGATAATTTTTCTTCGGGAATTTATTTCTATCAAATTAAAGCGGTGCCTACAAACGGTGAGAAATTATTTCAACAAACTAGAAAGATGATTTTGATCAGGTAATGTTCCTGAAATTCCCGGGTCATTTTAAAACCGAAAGGGATTTAAAAATATATTATAGTATTTCCTGTTGCTACACAGCTTACTAAAACGCAGTGCTTATGGCAGAGTATCTGAACTTTTTCGGGATCAGTCTAACCTGGACGTTATTAGATGCAATTCTTGTCCTGGTCGGTTTTACATTTCTATTCAACAAGCAAAGTTTTCTTCAGACGTTTATCGGTCTTTTAAGAATCATGGCGTCAATTTTCTACAGTCCCATTATTTACTTTAAAAAACTATATTAAATCTTTTAGTACTACTTGCCGAATAATTTCTTAGCGGCTACCTAACATTGTCCTGATCAGGATGATTGACTACCCGTCATTCTTAGAGATTTAGTCCGGGGTAAAAGGTTGAAGAATCTAAAAAGTATCAATTCTTAATTCTCTTTTAAAAGAGGATTCTTCATCCCGCTTTGCGGGATTCAGAATTACAAACCGCCTGTCATTCTGAGGAGTCCCGATAGAATCGGGACGGCGAAGAATCTAATAATGGAATTATTTATACTCCTTTAATTACCGCAACAAAAGGTCCATCAAAGCATCTTATATGTTAGAAATTTGCAATTCTTTGGAAGAAAGGATTGAGAAAACCTGATCTTAGAATTGATCTACATATAGTTTCTGCTGCTCCGCTCTTGTTACTTTTAATCTTCAGCAATCTATCATTTGCCTGCGCAGATAATAGAATTGACTCCTTAAACCAGCTTATTACTTATAAAAGACTAAATCCCGGAACAATGCTGGTTGCTCTCGGCTACGATGCGGTAACCGCTGTATCAACCGGTAAGGGAATCGTTCTAATTGATTCCGGAATATCATCCTCCCTTGCAAAGGAATACCGGAAAATAATCCGGAAAGAATTCGGACCCGTTAACTTTGTATACCTGATTAATACACATTCTCATCCCGATCACACCGGCGGAAACTCTGCTTTCCCTGAATCTGTAATTATTGCCCACATAAACTGTGAATCCGAAATGCTGGAATACCGGAAAGAACCTGAAAAAGTAAAGAATGGGTTGTTAAGGACTATTGATCAGTTCAATAAACAGCTTAAATCTTCCGGCTTGAATAAAGATGAACTGGATGAGGCTAAAAAACAATTGATCCGTTATCAATCCGCGCTGGATGATTTCAATCGGCACTCCGGAATTATTTATCCCCACAAAACTTTTAGTGATCAAATCAACTTAAGTGTGGACGATTTATCCTTCAGCTTGATCTATTTCGGCGAAGCACATTCTAAAAGTGACATAATCATACATCTGCCGGAATTGAAGCTTCTCTTTACGGGGGATCTCTTCTCGCGTTATGGAAGACCCCACTTCGATTTTGATAAAGTGAAAAAATCTGAACGGTGGGAAAAAGTAAAAAAGTGGCTGCTGGATAGGAAATCCGGAATAGAGCAGATTATCACCGGACACGGCGAAGTTTTATCCGTTGATGATCTCATTGCGTTTATCAATTACTGAAAAAGATTTGAGGGAAAAATGCCGGGAAAAATTATTTCTCTTTTCATCTTCATTATCGTATCTCCATTCTCTGTTCTGGCACAGAATGGAACAGCAGATTCGAAAACAGATCTCATTCCTTTCCAGCTTATCAACAATAAAACAATTCTCCCCGTAAAAGTGGGGGACTCAAGGGAATTAAGAATTATTCTCGATAGCGGAATGGGCTGGGATGGTTTAATAATTATGAATCCGGGATTGAGAGATTCCATTAAATTAATCAATCCTCAGGAGGCAAATCTGGGGGGTGCCGGCTCCGGAAATTCTCAGCCGGCTTTTGTCTCCGATTCAATGAGTTTCATCATAAGTAAAACGGAATTTCAGAACCAGCGGATTGTTGTGCTGACAAGTGATCATTACAAAGGATTTAAGAATGACGGCGTGATCGGATATTCATTATTAGGGCATTACTTGATGGAGATCGACTATGATAATATGACAATTTCTCTATATCCTCCGGGCCGTAAAACAATTGACAATTCATGGACTGAAATTCCGGTTACTTTCAATGAAAGGAATATTCCGTGTATTGACGTTCTAGTATCGATTGAAGGTGAAACTCCGGTTCCTCTTAACTGCTATATCGACTATGCTTCTTCGGAATCAATTGAATTGCTTATGAAACCCGGTCAGAAATTTACGCTCCCGTTTTCAACGGAGGAATATTATCTGGGGAGGGGTCTTAGCGGGGATATTTATGGCAGGCGCGGTAAAATATCTAAGGTTGTTTTAGGCCCGTATGAAATAAAGAATCTCTTTGCCGCCTTCGCTCCGGCTGAAGTCCGTTCCAAACAAAGAGGAGCCGATGCGGTCGTAGCCAATAATCTTCTTCGCAGGTTTAACCTGATATTTGATTACTCTAATAAAAAATTCTTCATAAAACCGAACAGTCACTTTAACGGGCAATTTTAAATGCGGGGATTAAAATGAAAAAATTATTATTTCTCTTGGTTATTGCTTTATCATTATCTGCGGTAACACGCATTAAAGCTCAGGAAATATTCGATGCTGTTAAAAACAAAGATCTGAATCTTGTTAAACAGATTATTGATAAAGAATCTTCAGTTGTAAATCAAAAAGATAAAACCGGCAATACACCTTTGCACGGTGCGGCAATAATTGGTTCAGTTCCAATTTCAGAATTTCTGCTTTCAAGGGGTGCTGATATAAATGCAACCAACACAATGCAAAGCACTCCTCTCCATACGGCAATTGAGAATAAACAGGATGATGTCGCTAAGTTTTTGATAGAAAAAGGAGCCAACCTTAATATTAAAGGGAGGGGAGGTAATACACCGCTCCATGCAGCGGCATATAGTAACCGGAAAGAATTAGCTGAGTTGTTAATATATAGAGGCGCCGATCTTGAAATTAGAAATGAACAAAACTATACTCCGCTTGCTGCTTTAACCCGTTCAACCCGTAATTATGAGGTCGCTGAGGTCTTTGTGAGAAGAGGCGCAAATATAAATGCTCCATGGACAGATGGAGCTACTCCTTTAAATTATGCCGCAATGTACAGTGATGATAGGGTGATTAATCTGCTGTTGGACAATAATGCGGATCTGGATACAACTGACGATAATTTAAAATACACTCTTTTCTCAACAGCAAGTAAAGGCCACGTTCGTTTGCTGAAAAAAATTCTTGATAAATGCGGTGATCGGATATTTGCAAATGAGGCAATAAATAAAACTATTATGCGGAATGCAATTGTAAGCGGATCCTTAGAGTTTGTTAAACTGCTCCTGTCAAAAAATATTCCATTGGATATTTCTGCAAGCATTACAGGTGCAACACCACTCCACAGCATTGCTTCTAATTCAAACGCCCTGGAGATGATGGAGTATCTGGCACAGAATGGAGCCGATATCAATGCAAGAACTAATGATGGACGCTCTGCTTATAATATTGCTGAAGCAAATGGTAATAAAGCGGCATTATCACTTATTCTTAAACTTGGGGGAAATTCTGATCCGCAACAATTTCCTGTTCTATCCGGACCTTATCTTGGCCAGACTCCGCCCGGTAATCAGCTTAAACAATTTGCACCTGGAATTGTCTATGCGAACCATTCAACTGTTTCTGTATCGCCGGATGGAACTGAACTCTACTGGGGAAATGGTTACTCGATTCTATTCTCTAAACTTGAAAATGGTTTTTGGACTAAACCCGATTATGTCTCTTTCAGTGGAAAAAATGAAGCGATGTTTTATGATGATGTCCCGTTCGTTTCTCCTGATAATAAAAAATTATTCTTTACTTCTAAGAGGCCGGTAGATTCTCAAAGGGCCAATTCTAATAAAGAGAATATCTGGTTTGTTGAAAGAACTCCTTCAGGATGGTCTCAACCAAATCCGGTTGGTCCTGAGGTCAATGCTCTTGGGTTGCATTGGCAGGTTTCAGTTTCAAACTCGGGTACGCTGTTTTTCAGCGGATCAGATCAGACAAGTTTCGGCAACAGTGATATTTATTACTCCAGGTTTCAGAATGGTCAATACACAAAACCTGTCAATCTCGGATCTGTAATAAATACCGTAGAAGGCGAATCTATGCCTTACATCGCACCGGATGAATCGTATCTGATTTTTTACAGAGTGGTGCTTCAAAGACCATATCTTTATATAAGCTTCAAATCGAAAACTGGAGAATGGCTGCAGCCTAAGAAAGTTGAATTGCCCGCTTATAATTGTGGAATTGTTTCTCCGGATGGAAAATATTTTTTCTGTGATAATAGATGGGTCTCTGCAATATTTATTGATCAGCTTAGACCGAAAGAGTAGTATCCGGTAAATAAAAAAGGGGGATTCAAATGAAGTATATTTTTAGCCGTTTATGTCTGTTGTGCTTTTATTTTACTTTTTTACCTGATTCCAAAGTTTCAGGAATCCCGATAAATGTGTTTGATGTAATCAAAGTCCATTCATCGTTATCATCAGAAAAGTTATGGCCCGGATTTGATATTAAGAAGATTCCCGTTGCAATTTATGATAGTGCTGATACATACCTTTTCTTCGCCGAAAACCCGCCGGAAGGTTTTTTACAATCTGATACTAACCCGGGCGTATTTATTTATAAAGGACAACATCCCCTGGTAAGAGGTAACTCAATTGTTAAATTTGGTGCAACTTGGGTCGCTACTAGTGTGCTTAGTCAGTTTTCCCGAAGGACGCAGGAAAAGTATTCTGCCAGGGATCTGGCCGGAATTATCATTCATGAACAGTTTCATATTTTCCAGCGGACAAGGCATAACACTTGGCGGGCAAATGACGGTGTACTTTTATTTTATCCGCAGGAGTCAAGCGAATCATTATTCCTTCGCCGGATTGAAAAAGAAGCCTTCAAACGAGCTGTAACCTCTAATTCAGAATCAGAAATGGTTGCCTGGGCTCTCCTTGGTCTTGAACATAGAAAAAAACGTCTTGAAATCCTCGGTCATCAATATGTAATCTATGAGAAAGAACTGCAGCGGACTGAAGGGCTCTCAGATTATATTGAGAAAAAAGCCCGTGACCTCGATCCGCTCAATGCATCGAATATCACCAATGGCATTGCTCCGGCTGGTGTTAGAGATCTGGGTTATGTCGAAGGTCGGTGGATTGCCTTTATACTTGATAGGCTTAACGATGAATGGAAAATAAAATTGGAGGAAAAAGAGAATCTCTTTCTTGAAGAAATATTAAGTGATGAAATTGCAAAATTTTCACCGCACCCAATAAATTTTACCCCCGCTGAAATAGAGCAGATAAAAAACAAGGCAGAAAAAGACCTTTTGGAATGGGGAAAGAAAACAAATGATGAAATCAACGGGTACAAGAATTCCCCGGGATATTCTTTTACCATTATTTCGAATCAAGACCCTTTCGCCATCAGGATATTTGAGCCTCTTGAAATTGTAATTCTGCCTGATGGTTCTGTTTATCACCGGCTTATCTTCTCGGCTCAAAATGGTTCCGGTAGTTTTAGATTTATGAATCACTCATGTATAACCTTTTTCGACAATTCATACAGGTTAACTAAAGTTGAATTGAAGGGTCTTAATACATTGCCGCAAATTCTGGAAGACCAGAAGAAATTAATTCTTAAGTCTGAAAACATAACGTTAGAGTTGAAGTACCTGGATATCAAATTAATAAATAACAATTATAATGTTTTGTTGTGATGAAGAAATCATGAAATTATTATCAATAAGTAAATGGAATTGTTCCCGCTTCAGTCAAATATTATTATTAATTAATATTTCGGTTCTTGAGCGGACTAAGCAAAAAACTTAAAAGAAAAATGAAAGAAACATAGAATTGAAAAAAATAATATTAATCGGCTCTTTGATAATGGCAATGACTATGGCGGTCCATCCTCAGGATATTTTTGATGCTGTTATTATGAATGACTCTGTTGCCATTGAAAATATCCTCGCATCGAAACCGTTCTCTATAAACCAGAAAAACAATATGGGACTAACTCCGCTTGCCTACTCAGTATTAGTGAGAAACAATAGAGCTGCTGAAATTCTGTTAAAGAAAGGAGCGTTAGTTAATACCGGTGAAAATAATCTGCGCTTTCCGGTTCATTATGCAAATTGGAACAGCGATACAGAATTATTTGAACTACTTCTTAAGTATGGAGCAATTATTGATACACGGGCAATTGGAGGCGCAACACCTCTTATCCATTCTTCTCTTAATAACAACTTTGAGATGTCTAAATTCTTGATTGAAAAAGGGGCAGTTATAAATATTCAATGCAACGCACTTACGTCTCCTCTTTATTTTGCAACGTTCAATAACAATCTCGCCTATATGGAATATCTTATTAAAGCCGGAACAGAAATTGACATGCCCGATTTCCTTTACAGAACGCCTCTGTATATTGCTGTAAGAGATGGATATAAAAAATCCGCTGAATTATTATTGAGTAACGGCGCCGATATAAGCTGGAGAGACAATTTTAAAAAACGGTCACTGCTTCATTTAGCCGCTATTGAAGGCCATGCTGAAATTGTTTCAATGTTGATTGAAAAAGGAATGAATGTTAATGAAAAAGATGAAAGCGGTTTTACTCCAATTGATTACGCTTATAAATATGGCAATATGAATACTGTTCAATTATTACAAAGTAAAGGCGGAAAAACTAATAAAATATCCGCAGCATCTTCTGTCGATAAATTGTTCTCGATGGAATACCAAAATGGTTGTGCGGAGCTTGTCAAACTCCAAAATGGTTCGTGGGGTATAATCACAAATTCTTCCTTCTTCATTTTAGGTTATTCGGAAATTGGATTTGAAGCTGATGATAAATCAATATTAAATGGTTATATAAGCGATGATCTTTTCAAGTATAATAAAAAGATTTATAGCATCGATCACAGCTATCACCCTCAAATAGCAAGATATTCGTTTGAAGCCTCAAATCCATTATATTCTTTTCAGAAAGCCGGAAAAGAGATCTCCTTCATTTTTAACTTGCGCAATGATAGAAAATATGAAGTGTTGGATATAAAAAACGTTTTCTTCCCTAAACCAAATAATACTGTAAATGTGAACGGAGCAGTCGTAACTTCGCTCTCTTCTTTTGGTGGAAATATGTGTTATATAATTGAAGTTGACGGATTAACTATAGTATGGCTTACCGGAATTTGCGATAATTATCAAACTGCTAAAAAGGATAATCAAATTATCAAGGAATTGGTTTCGAGAAAAATTCAACCGGATATTTTGCTTCTTGGAAGTCCGGAAGGATTGGGTCCCGAAATAGCTCACGGAATTCGAGAGACATACATCGAAGCCGCAAATCTTGAACCCCTTGCGGTCGTAGCTTTTGGGCACGAAGGACTTGAACGGAAAATAAAATATCAATTACAGCGCAAGAAAGTCGGAACGGATAATTTTATTTGTGCTGAATACCCGGGCGATAGATTTAAGATTGGCATTAAGTGATAAAAGATGGTTTTATAAATCCAAGGAAAGATCAAAATGAAAAAATTATTTTCTGCTGTAATTGTTGCTTTTTTATTATCTGCAATAACAAACATTAAAGCTCAGGAAATATTTGATGCTGTTAAGAACAACGATCTCAACAAGGTTAAATTATTAATCGAAAAAGAACCTGATCTTCTTAATGCAAGAGATCCGAATGAGCAAACTCCTTTACATTATGCTGCCCAAAAATCAAACCTCGCCGTAATTAAACTACTGGTCGAGCACGGGGCGGCAGTTGATATTAAAAATAAAATGGGATTAACTCCTTTCTATTATGCCGCCTCTTCAGGAAAAAAAGAAATAATTAACTATCTCCTGGCTAATGGAGCCAACAAGAAAGATCTGGAATTAAAAAATCCCTGGGGCAGAACACCCCTCTGCGCCGTTTCTAGAGACGGTGGAAATGCTGAAACAATTAAAACCTTGATCGAACTAGGTGCCGATATCAATACGAAGGATAATTCAGGGTGGTCTCCAATTCAGCTTGCCGCTTGGCGCCCGTATGAAGATATAGTCAATATTCTTCTTGAGGCAGGAGCCGACCTGGAAATCGGTAAGGATGAAGGGAAGCGGCTTTTCAGTAATGCGGTAGCGTTTGGATTGGAAAATTTATTTGAGAATATGATCAGTCTCGGTTTCCCGATTGATATTAATAATTCTGATACAAAACCGTTAATTCTTTCTGCGGCCGGTGGAGGCTCCAAAAGAATTACAGAATTCTTAATCAATAAAGGTCTCGATGTTAATTATAGGAATATTTATGGATGGGCTCCCATTCATCGGGCCGCTGAACAGGGACATAAAGAAATAATTTCATTGTTGATTCAAAATGGTGCCGGTATAAATATCAGAAATATGCTCGGACAATCGGCATATAATATCGCTGTTGAAAGAGAAGACCCGGAATTAGCCGATTACTTGAAATCTTTGAATGCGGTAACTTCAGAACCGGAATTTCCGGTTATCGAAGGTAAATACCTTGGACATGCGCCTCCTGGAAATATACCTGCACCATTCGGATCAGGAATTATTTTTCACCGGTATAATCCGCATTCTACTGTAGCCGTTTCTCCGGATGGTGACGAAATATTCTGGAATCCGATGATTAATCCACGTGGCGGCGGTTATTCTTTTGGGTATTTGGTTTCGACAAAACTGGAAAATGGCGTCTGGACTTATCCTGAAAAAGTTCCTTTTTCGGAAAAAGAGTACAGAGACGATCATCCTGTCTTCTCTTATGACGGCAATAAATTATTTTTTGCCTCTATCAGACCGGTTGATAAATCAAATTCTCCCGAAAATCAAAAACGAATCTGGTATGTTGAAAAAAATCAAAACGGGTGGAGCAGTCCCAAACTTTTCAAAGAACAGCCCTTGCCGGAATCGGCTTCGGAAATGTTTTTCACTTTCTCGTTTGATAGAGAGGGGAACTATTATTCAATGGACGGTCGCGATATTTTTTGCGCCAGGTTTAAAAACGGTAAATATCTCCCTCCCGAAAAGCTGGGTAAGAATATTAATACCGGTGAGTTGATTGGCGCGCCTTATATCTCCCCGGATGGTACGTACCTCCTCTATTACAAAGGAAAACCATTTGTGAGTTTTAAGAAAAAAGATGGCAGTTGGTCAGACGGTATTGAAATCGAGAAAAAATTTGGAAGGAGTCTAAATTATTCATTCAGCGGAGAATACATTTTCATGGGATTTGGAAATAATTCGTGGGTGAGTAATAAGATCATAGAAGAGTTGAGACCGATTAAATAATAATTATCTCATAGGAAATTTTACAATGAAAAAACTAATCATCGTTAGCTTAATGTTGATTATAGCAACTGTAAATAATGCACAGCAAATTGATTTCTCTAAACTAGTTGGGAAGTATTTAGGCCAGCAAGAACCTGGTGCTGCTCCTGAATTGTTTGCATCTGGATTGGTAAGCACCCCCGGTGGTGTTCATGGTAATATTGTTTTTACATCTGATTTTTCAGAAGCTGCCTGGAATCCAAATTACAAGGTGAATGGAAAAGAATTAATATATATTATGAAATATCAGAATGGCAGATGGGAACAGCCCGTTGAATTTTATCTAAAGGAGGGTTTTAATTACTCTGAACCTTTCTACTCTTATGATGGGAAAAAGCTCTACTTTCTTTCCGGAGAAATTGGATCATCGGGAAATGCTGTAAATGAAAAAATATATTTTGTTGAAAGAAAAGGTGAAGGATGGAGTGACCCGGAACTTTTAAGTCATAACATTCCCGCTCTCCATTGGCAATTCTCCTTTGATACAGAGAATAATCTATACTTTGGTGGCAAGAGCGATGACAAAAAGGGAGAAATTTTCTTTTCTAAATACAATAATGGAGATTACTCTTTACCTGAAAAACTTTCTTCAGCAGTTAATTCCGGTGCTTCTGAATTCTCACCATTTATTTATCCCGATAATTCATATTTAGTTTTCACTAGAATGCTTGAAAAAGAAAAGGCTCCACCTCAGATGAACCTCTTTGTCAGTTTTAGAAATGCAAATGGAACCTGGACTGCAGCACAAAACTTAACTGAAAAAATTGGATCTCCTGTTCAATCTCCCATTGTTATGATGTCGGCAGCTCGTATAACCCCCGATGGCAAATATTTGTTTTTCTGTTTCTTTAATGGTAAAGGTCATATGGTTTATTGGGTCTCATCAAAAATAATTCAAGAATTGAGACCGAAAGAATAAAAATTATATCATGGGAAATCTTAAAATGAAAAAACTAATTCTTTCCGGATTGTTACTAGCTTCAACTGGATTGTTTAATGCACAGGAAAATGATTTTCCAAAACTCACCGGTCCGTATTTGGGACAGAAACCGCCAGGGTTAACACCTGAAATTTTTGCTCCAGGTATTATTTCAACACCAAGTGCATGGGAGGCAGCAATAACTTTTTCACCCGACGGGAAAGAAATTTTCTTTACCCGCCGAGAGGATATTCAAGGTAACGAGAATCGAATAATGTATATTGCTTACACAGATGGTAAGTGGACAACTCCCAAGCCACCATCGTTTGCAAAGAATATCATTGAGTACGAAACCTTCATTTCACCTGATAGAAAAAAAATATTCTACAATTCAGATAGGGCAAAGCCTTCTGGCAGTAACTCCGTTGGAGAAATCTGGTACTCGGAAAAAACACCAAGTGGATGGAGTGAAGGGAAATACCTCACAGAAACTATTAATAAGGGTTGGATTATGTTTGTAACTGCATCAATGAACAATAATTTATACTTCACCGCAGGATTTAATAGAAAATTCGGAATTTATAAATCCGTATTTAAAGATGGAAAATACCAGGAACCGGAATATCTCCCGGACGAAATAAATTATTTGCGCGGGGCCCATCCGTTTATTTCGCCTGATGAAAGTTATTTAATATTTGATGCCCAGCCTGAAGGGATGGGTAAATCTGAATTATTTATCAGCTTTAAGGATAAAAATGGAAAATGGATGAAAGCTGAAAAATTTGATAAATCTATCAATCAAACATTCTCAGAGAATATACCGAATGTATCGCCGGATGGTAAATACTTTTTCTTTCACAGGAATAATGATATCTACTGGGTATCTGCTAAAATTATTGAAGATCTGAAACCGAAGGAATAATATGAAAAACTTTATAAGAATATTTTTTTTCATTCTTAATAGTGCTGCTGTCATTTATTCTCAAACTGCGGCAGCCGCTAATATGAGTAAAAGTGATAGCTTGCGTAACGAAGGTGAAATTCTTCAAGCCATCGCAGAATGCAGAAAAGTCTATCTGCAGAATCCCGGCAATCAGCCTAATATTTATAACTATGCCCGATTTTTATCTATCAATAAGCAAATTGATAGCTGCTTCAAGTACTTAAATATTGCGGTAGATATTGATACTTCAATTTCACCTTTGATTGAGCCCGACTTCCTGTCTGCTAGAGAAAGTGAACAATGGAATGATTTTGAAAATAGATTGATCTCAAATCTGAATATTAAATTCAGAAATGCGGTTAAAGATATCGATTACGCAAAATTACTCTGGAAATTGAGAGCTTTTGACCAGGCTTATTTTCTTGAGACTGAAATTGCCGGTAGAAAACTGGGTTTCAAATCTTCAGTTGTTGAAGCATTATGGAAATTGAAATTCATGATCCAGGAAAAAAGCCAGAAAGAACTTGTAGAATGGATTGATAAAAAAGGCTGGCCAAGAATAATAAATGTTGGTAGAGAGGCTGCATTTACCGCCTGGCTTGTTATTATGCATTCCAATAGCAAACTTCAGAAAAAATATTTGCCGGTAATAAAAAAAATATGCGAAGAGAACGAACTCCCCTGGGCAAGATATGCTTCAATTTATGATAGATCCCAATTCAATGACAATAAACCTCAAAAGTATGGAACACATATCTCCTATAATGAAAAAACCGGAAGTATGGAGCTTTATAAACTCGAAAATGAATCGATGGTCAATGTCTGGAGAAAAGAAGTTGGTTTGCAGCCTCTGGAGGAATATCTGAAACAGAATAATATTCCTTATACGCCCGGAACTATTAATCGTTAATAAATGGAAAATTCTCTTTTACCCGAACTTTAAATATTCTGCCGAGGATCGATCAATTGCTGGCTGATCAATAATGATTAAAATTGTTTGTTGATTCTCCGGCTATTAAGCCAAACTCCAAGATTTATTCTACGCGCATTCAATTTAACACGGTTCTCGAATTTTTTTCCCGTTAAGTATCCGGCTCAAAACCACTCGTAAAAGTCAAATTACAAAACATCAGAACTGATAAGAAATAAGCGCAATTTTGATATTATCGGCCAAATTAAAGGCTTTACTAATTTGTAAAAACCGTGCCAATCTATAATTTTCATTGCTTTCAGAACTATATTAAGTTAAATTTGAAACCGAAATGAGGCAGATTTACTTCACAAAACTGAGCGGCGCAGGGAACGATTTTATCCTTATCGATTCGAAATTAAACTCTGATTTTAGCCTAAATTCTCAATTAATTGCCCGGTTTTGCGATCGCAGGAACGGTATCGGAGCCGACGGACTTATTGTTATCTCGGATCCGCCCGGCAAAAGCTTCGGTATGACTTATTACAATGCGGACGGCACAACAGGAAGTCTCTGTGCTAACGGTGCCAGATGTTCTTTACAGTATGCTTTCATTACCGGCAGGACTACGATAGGGCCCGCTGATTTTAATTCCAATGGAATTGATTATTCAGGAGAGGTCTTTCCGGACGGGAATGTCAGGTTTTACCTGAAAAATCCGGTTGGTTTTAAAAGTAGATTTAAAATTAAGGCGGGCGGACAGTTAATAAACGCGTCCTATATTAATACCGGTTCGCCGCACGTAGTGATTAAGATTTCTGATGTTCTCCGGGATCCCGGAAATCCGGCGTCAAATAATTATACGATTCAGGATTTCCCTGTATTTCAGTTGGGAAGGGAGATCAGGTTTTCTAAAGATTTTGCGCCTGATGGTACTAATGTTAATTTTATTGCGCGCGACGGTAACCTGATAAGGATCCGTAGTTATGAAAGAGGTGTTGAAGATGAAACTCTTTCTTGCGGAACCGGTGCCGTAGCATCTGCGCTGATTTCTTTTTTTAATGATAATGTTATGCCGCCTGTAAACCTGATCCCGCAAAGCGGTGATCTTCTAAAGGTGGAGTTTGAACCGTTAGGAAATGAATTCAAAAATATTTCACTAACCGGTCCGGCGAAAATTGTGTACAAAGGTGAAATTACAATTTAATTGAGGAGATAAATGAGTAGAGTAATTTTTTCGATTCGTTACCATGTCTTTCCGGAAAGAAGACAGGAATACCTTGATGTTATAAGAGAGTTGAAAAATATCATTAAAGCCGATGGATTGGAAAGCTATTCCGTTTATGAACAGAAAAATAAACCGAATAATTTTGAGGAAATCTATCTGTTTAAATCCGAAGAGGCATTCGAGAATTTTGACGATAATCAGGACGAAAGAATTGATATCCTTATGACAAAACTTTCTGATATGATAAAAGAGCAGACAACTCAATATACAACTTCGCTCGAGGTAAATAACTGAATATCTGTTCGCTAATATTCGAAATATTATCCCGCCCATTTACGACGGTGTAAAATGTACGAATTAGTCGGCGCTATTCACATCCATTCCCTCTTTTCAGATGGTTCTGGTGAAATTAAGGAGATTACCGGCTTTGCTAACGAAGCCGGCCTCGATTATATCATCTTGACCGATCATAATACTCTGCGTGCACTTCACGAAGGGTACGAAGGATGGCACGGCAAAACTCTTCTCCTTGTCGGCTGCGAAATAAATGATAAGGAAAATAAGAACCACCTCCTTGCTCTCAATGTAAATGAAGCTTATTCCACACGACTGCCAGCAAAAGAATATACCCGGCTTGTTAAAGAGAGCGGCGGACTCGGATTTCTTGCTCACCCGCATGAAGTAAGAAACTCTATGAAAGAACATCCCCCTTATCCATGGATTGAATGGGATACAGAGGATTTCACCGGCATGGAAATCTGGAACCATATGTCCGAATGGATGGAAGGACTTACCGAACAGAATAAGTATAACTATTTCATTCATCCGTTAAGATCAATTATTACTCCGCCGGCAGAAACGTTACGTGTATGGGATCAATTGAATCAGACTAGAAGAGTCGTCGGTATCGGCGGTGTGGACGCGCACGCTCATAAAATCAACCTGCTCGGCTTTTTCGAAGTTGAGGTTTTCCCTTACAAAGTTCTTTTCAAATCGATTAGAACCCACCTTCTGGTCGATAGCAAATTGGAACCTTCGGATAATCCCGATGATTTTTTAAGAGCTAAAAAGGAAGTCTATAGTGCGTTAAAAAACGGCAGATGCTATTTCTCTAATTACTATCACGGCGACGCAACCGGATTCCGCTTTTTTGCGGAGGACGGATCCAGAATTTATCAGATGGGGGATGCTCCTCCTCTTTCCGGTAAACTGAAATTAAGAGTTATTCTGCCGGATACGAGCGCTACTATCAGATTGATTAAAAACGGGGAGACAGTTTCTACTACCGACGGATTTGACATGGAATATCAGGTAAAGGAAAAAGGCGCTTACAGGGTGGAAATGCACCTGAACGGAAACGCCTGGATTTTTTCAAATCATATTAGAATTGGACTGTAATATTTACTAAATTTCGCCCCTAATTTTAGAGGAAAATCCAAAAGAGGTTATTGTGTTAACTAAGAAAAAAAGAATTTCTAAGAAAGAAATGAAAGAGGATAAACTGGTTACCTCCTACTACAGCGCTTATAATTACTTTGTAGAAAACCAGGCTAAAATTTTAATTGGTCTTGGTGCCATTGCACTTGTTGTTGTTGCGGTTATTCTTTTCTCGAATAAAAAATCGAATGATAATTTAACCGCTGCCGCTCAGCTCTCCAAAATTATTCCGGTATTCGAAGCGGGTCAGTATCAGGAAGCCGTAGACGGGCAGCCTTCTTCAAATATTGCCGGTCTGAAGACTATTGTTGATGATTTTGGTAGTACCGAAAACGGTGAAGTTGCTAAAATCTATCTAGCTCATGCATATACATTCCTTAATAAATGGGAAGAAGCTTACAATTACTACAGCGACTACAGCGGATCGAACACTATATTCAAATCGACCGCGCAAGCCGGCGAAGCTGCTTATTACGAAACTAAAGAGGATTATAAAGAAGCTGCAAACCTTTACAAAAAAGCAGCTCAGAATTCCGAAACTAATCCTTCCAATGCCGAGTATCTTCTTAAAGCGGGAATCAATTTTATTAAACTTGGTAATAAGGCAGAAGCCGAATCTATATTCAAAGAGATTAAAGAAAAATATAAAACCTCTCCTGTTGTTCAGGAAATTGAACGGTATCTTATTCAGCTGAATGGTTAATTAAAAAGTAATTTTCCGGTATATGTTTTATTGCCGTCTACATTATTATTAATATGATAGGAATTTGAATTAATGGCAGATACTTCCGATTTAAGAAATGGATTAATAATCAGATTCAAGAACGAACCTTTCCTCGTCACTGAGTTCCAGCACGTAAAACCCGGTAAGGGAGGCGCTTTCGTTAGAACTACTCTTAAAAATATGAAAACCGGTAAAGTGCTCGATAATACTTTCCGCTCCGGTGAGTCCCTCGACGTTATTCAAATTGAAAGAAGAAAATACCAGTACCTATATAAAGACGCTGAATTTTTTGTCCTTATGGATAATGAAACTTTCGACCAGATCAATGTTCCCGCTGAAGTACTGGGCGATGGACAGATCTATCTGAAAGAAGGGGACGAAATTCAGATTATCTACGACGATACGGAAAAAATTATTTCGGCCGAAATCCCGATGTTTGTTAATCTAAAAGTAGTTGAAACCGAACCGGGATATAAAGGGGATACCGCAACAAACGTTCTAAAACCGGCACGGCTCGAAACCGGTGCCCAGATAAGTGTTCCTCTTTTTGTCAATGAAGGAGATTTATTAAAAGTGGATACCAGAACCGGTGTCTACGTCGAACGAGTTAAAAACTAATTTCAGAAGAGCATGGATATAAACCTACTTAAAAAGCTCATCAAAATGGTTGAGCAAAGCGAAGTCACCGAATTTACTGTTCAGGAAGGTGATCTTAAAGTAAAAATTTCCAAAAACTCAAAAGGTTCTTCTCATGTAAATCTTCAGCCGGTTGTTGAATATTCCCGTCCGGTTTCTCCTTCTCTGCCGCAGCCGTCTGAACCTGCCCCCGCTTCAACTGCGGTTGAATCTAAATCGAATTTACATGAGGTTAAATCGCCGATTGTAGGTACCTTCTACAGGGCTCCCGCTCCGGATGCCGATCCTTATGTTCAGGTTGGCGACGTTGTCTCGCCCGGCACTGTCCTCTGTATTGTTGAGGCTATGAAATTGATGAATGAGATTGAATGCGACATGAGCGGCAGAATTGTTAAGATCCTTGTTGAGAATGCCACTCCGGTCGAATATAATCAGCCCTTGTTCCTTATTGAAAGAACCTAGTGATATCCAACTTTTGAGAGGTTATTTTGTTCAAAAAAATTCTTATCGCCAATCGGGGTGAGATAGCACTTAGAATAATCCGGACCTGCAAAGAACTCGGTATCAAAACCGTTGCTGTCTATTCGGAAGCCGATCGCGATTCGCTACATGCGGTCTTTGCCGACGAGGCAGTCTGTATTGGACCCGCTAAAAGCTCCGATAGTTATCTTAAAATTCCGAGCATCCTTTCTGCTGCAATGATTACAGGTGCAGATGCAATTCATCCAGGGTACGGATTCCTTGCGGAAAATGCCGACTTCAGTGAAATATGCGCGGACTCTAATATTAAGTTCATCGGCCCTTCTCCGGATTCGATCAGGAAGATGGGGGATAAGTCCTTTGCTAAAGACACAATGAGAAAAGTCGGCGTACCTGTTGTTCCCGGTAGCGAGGGCATTATTAAAAGTATTGATGAAGCAAAAAAGATCGCTTCAGAAGTCGGGTATCCCGTTATGCTTAAAGCTTCCGCAGGCGGCGGCGGTAAAGGTATGAGGATTGTCTGGGAGGAAAAAGACCTCGAAAAATTATTCCAGACCGCCTCTAACGAAGCCGATGCCGCGTTTGGTGTGCCTGACCTTTACCTCGAAAAATTTATTGAGAATCCGCGTCACGTCGAAATTCAGGTGGTAGGCGATCAGTTCGGAAATGTTTATCATTACGGTGAACGCGATTGCACAATTCAGAGAAGACACCAGAAACTTATAGAAGAATCACCGTCCCCGGTTGCATCGGCCGATCTTAGGAACAAGATGGGTGATGCCGCTCTGCTCGGTGCCAAAGCCGTTAATTATGAGGGCGCCGGCACGATTGAATTCCTGGTCGATAAATACCTCAATTTTTATTTTATTGAAATGAATACTCGTATTCAGGTTGAACATCCCGTTACGGAAATGGTTCAGAATCTCGATCTTATTAAGCAGCAGATTCTCGTTGCCGCCGGCCAGAGGATTCAGAATCTTCCGCAGGAACCGCGCGGTCACGCTATTGAATTCAGAATCAATGCCGAGGATCCTGATAATAATTTCAGACCCTCACCAGGTAAAATTGAATATCTCCATTTCCCCGGAGGTTTCGGAGTACGTGTCGATTCACATGCTTATAACGATTATATTATACCGCCCAATTATGATTCTTTGATTGCTAAACTGATTGTATGGGGTACCGACAGGCCTCATGCTATTGTAAGGGCAAGAAGAGCATTCGAGGAATTTAAAATTGAAGGGATTAAAACTACGATTCCGTTCCATAGAAAAGTTCTTGATCATCCGATATTCATCGACGGTAATTTTGATACCGCGTTTATAGATCAACATTTAAATAAATTGTAGAGGACATATGAATATTCCAGCAAATTTGAAGTACACCAAAGATCATGAGTGGATCAAGGTTGAAGGAAATACCGGATTCATCGGTATTACGGATTTTGCACAGGGTGAACTGGGCGATATAGTTTATATCGATATTAATCCCGACCTCTCTGAAATTAAATCCGGAGAATCCTTCGGCACTATTGAAGCCGTTAAAACAGTTAGCGATATGTATGCGCCTGTGGACGGAAAAGTTTTGGAAGTGAATAAAAGCCTTAATGAAAATCCCCAGCTTCTTAATTCGGATCCTTACGGCGAAGGATGGATCATCAAAATTGAATTATCTAATCCCGGTCAGTTGAATGATCTCCTTACACCCGAAGCTTATCAGACTCAGCTCGGGCAGTAATACTAAAATTGTAAACATTGAGCAAAACCCTTTTAAGGGTTTTGCTCTTTTAAACCGATCCTTTTAGAATGAAACATCCGCAGAAAATTTTAATTCTCGATTTCGGCTCACAGTATACTCAGCTTATTGCGCGCAGAATCCGTGAAAGCAAAGTCTATTCTGAAATCCACCCTCATAATTATCCGGTTTCAAAAATAATAGATGAAAAACCCGCCGGCATAATCCTCTCTGGCGGTCCGATGAGCGTTTATGATCCCGGTTCACCCCGTATTCCGGATCAGCTCTTTGAACTCGGTATTCCGGTTCTCGGACTCTGCTACGGATTACAATTGATAGCTCAAACAAATAACGGGAAAGTTGAACCGGCCGCTAATAGGGAGTATGGAAAAGCCCATATCGAACTACTTGGCAGCGACCCGCTTCTTGATTCCGTAGAAAATAATTCAATCGTCTGGATGAGTCACGGGGATTACATTACAAAACTTCCCGATGGTTTCAGGGTCTCGGCTAAAACCGAAAATTCTCCTATCTGCGCTATTTCCAACCCGGATAAAAAAATATTTGGATTGCAGTTTCATCCCGAGGTTGCTCATACGGCCGATGGGGCAATAATTATTAATAATTTCCTCTTTAATATTTGTAATTGCAAAGCCGACTGGACCTCAGAAAATTTTATTCATTCGGCAATTGATGAGATAAAAAATAAAGTTGGAAATAAAAAGGCAATCTGTGCCCTCAGCGGAGGAGTCGATTCCTCTGTTGCTGCTATACTTGTTCATAAAGCCCTCGCAGGTAATCTGATATGTATTCATGTTGACACAGGAATGATGCGAAAAAATGAAAGCTCCAATATCATTCAAATGTTCAAGGATCATTATCACCTCAATTTGATTCACATAGATTCTTCAGATCTTTTTTTATCACGCCTTAAAGGTATTTCCGATCCGGAAAAGAAAAGAAAAATAATAGGCAATACATTTATTGAAGTATTTGAAAAAGAAGCTGCGGAATTTAAAGATGCTGAGTATTTAATCCAGGGCACTCTATACCCGGATGTTATTGAATCAGTCTCCGTGAAGGGAGCTTCGGCTACTATTAAGACTCACCACAACGTTGGCGGTCTGCCGGAAAAGATGAACCTTAAATTGATTGAACCGTTCCGCGAGCTTTTTAAAGATGAGGTGAGGGAAATTGGTAAAGAACTTGGGCTTCCCGGCCGTTTTTTACAGAGGCATCCTTTCCCGGGTCCCGGACTTGCTGTTAGGGTACTTGGAGAGATTACTCCGGAAAGACTTAATATTCTCCGTGAGGCAGACGATATCTTTATTAATGAACTCCTTGCTTTTGGTGTCTATGATAAGATCTGGCAGGCCTTCGCTGTTCTTCTTCCGGTTCAATCCGTCGGTGTTATGGGCGATGCCCGTACCTATGAAAATGTATTAGCATTAAGAGCTGTTACTTCTAGCGACGGTATGACAGCAGATTGGTACCGTTTCGATCATTCTTTATTAGAAAATATATCAAATAAAATTACCCGTTCAGTTAGGGGAATTAACAGAGTTGTATACGATATAAGTTCTAAACCGCCCTCCACTATCGAATGGGAATAAAATATTTGATGGGAGGTAATTATCCTGAAGGTAAAAGAACTTCCTTTAGACGACAGGCCGCGTGAAAAGCTTGCCCTGCGTGGTCCGCAGAGTTTATCCGATGCTGAACTTATTGCCATCCTTTTAAGAACCGGAATTAAAGGGAGGAATGTTCTTCAATTAGCACAGGACCTTATAAAAAAATATGGTAACCTGAGTCTGCTGGCAACTCAGAATGTCTCTTCGCTTAAAACAAATCCAGGTATTAAAAAGGATAAAGCCGTTACTCTTGTTGCCGCTTTTGAACTGAGCAGAAGAGCCGATTCGGAAAAAAAATGGCTCTCAAATAAAAAAATCTCCTCTCCCTCCGATATCGCTGAAATATTTATTCCTTTGTTGAGAGACGAGGTTAAAGAAACTTTTATTGTAGTCTGCCTTAATTCCGCCAATAAAATAATCAGATACGAAAAAATCAGCGTTGGAAGTCTTAGTTCCAGCATCGTTCACCCAAGAGAGGTTTTTAAAGTTGCAATAGAAAATAATTCTGCTAATATAATTCTGATTCATAATCATCCGAGCGGTAATCCGGAACCGAGCAGCGAGGATATCAATTTAACAAAGAAAATGACTGATGCCGGTAAACTGATGGATATACAGGTCTTCGACCATATTATTATTGCCGGGAACAATTTTACGAGCATGGTTGAAAAAAGGGTAATTTAATTGGCAATATGAACGATTTCTTCGGTTTTTAATTCATTTACATAAAAAAATTATTATATTTTGCAGCAATAAATTGAATTCACCTAATTATAAAGGAGGTCGATTATGGTAAAAGTAAAGAGAATGCTTGGCACCGGGCTCGCGGTCGCTTTATTTATTGGTATGCTTGGTGTTACAGGTTGCAGCGGCATCTCCAAAGAACAGGTTGCCGAATTGGAAGCCCTGCGTTCCGAAGTTAAAGCTTTGGAAAAAGAAGTAAATTCTTTGAAGAGTGAAAAAGCTGCTCTTGAAAGAGAAATTGCAGAAAAAAATGCAAAACTTGATGAATGTGCAAAACAAAAAGCAGAAACCAAAAAAAATCTTGAAAAATTAGGCTTATAATCAGCCGGTTTAATCCAAAGGAGGAAATAATGAAAGTTTACAAATATCTTTATGCTTTAACTTTGGTTCTGCTTCTATCTGTTATTACTGTCGCTCAGGAGAATAGAACCGAAGATATGACAAAAGAAGAATGGCAGAATGAGATCAATCGTTTAACGGATCAGAAAGTTGCCCTTACTACCGAACTGAATACATTGAAAACCGAAATCGCTGGCCTTAAAGCTACTCGCGATAAAATGCAGACTTACGATGATTGCATGAACGAACTCTATGCTATGGTTGGCGCTACTAAAGCTGATGTGGATAATTTCAGAAATCAGCTGAATGCCCTTACTAAGAAAATTGACGGCAGAGAAGCTCCTAAAGCCGATCGTCAGGCCGAACTCGATGCCATGAAGAAAAATAAAATCTCCGCTCTGCCTGAATTCTTCGATAAAGTTCATAACCAGCTGCAGAGAAAATTAGATGCCTGGGAAGAAGCTCCTAAAGAAATTAATTACACTGTGGTTAAAGGAGACCATCTCTGGGGTATCTCTAAGAAAAAAGAACATTACGATAATCCCTTCGCATGGCCTATTATTTATAGAGCTAACAGGGACCAGATTAAGAATCCTGACCTGATCTATCCGAAACAGATCTTCAAGATTCCTAATCTGACTGAAGAGGAAAAATCCAAATACGATAAAATCAGAAGAAATTATAAACCGGCTCCACCTGCACAGACTGCTCAATAATCTGCCGGCGTTTTGCAATTATGAATTTGTTTAATTGAATAAAGCCCTTTTCATAAATCGAAAAGGGCTTTTTCTATCCGGAGGATCTTACGCAAACTGAAAAACTTGTTAGACTGGAAAATGTTAATCTGCTACTACTGCTTGGTTACAACGATTCCAATCTGAAACCTCTTACAGATCGCTTCTCTGCTAATGTTACTGTTCGGGGCGATAATGTTATAATCCAGGGTGTTAAAGAGGAAGTGGAATCTGTCGAGAAGGTTTTGAAGGAAATGGTCTACGTCCTCAACACTACCGGCAAACTTCAATCCAAGGATGTTGAAACTATTATTGACCTGACCGTTCAGGGAAAAGAGATTATTAATAATGATGAATATGAGAATATAGTATTATACTCCAAGAAAGATGCGATAAAAGCTAAAACATCAAATCAGATTGAATATATAAAAGAGGTCAGGGAGAACGATATCTGCTTTGCTATCGGTCCTGCCGGAACAGGAAAAACCTTTCTCGCTGTCGCATTCGCTGTCGCTGCATTGAAAAAAAATATAGTTAAGAAGATTGTCCTCGCACGTCCTGCTGTTGAGGCGGGGGAGAGTCTCGGATTCCTTCCCGGCGATTTCAGGGAGAAAATTGATCCCTATCTGCGCCCTCTATACGATGCTCTCGAGGAAATGCTCCCGTCCGAACAGCTCCGGAATTATATTGAAAAGGGAATTATAGAAATAGTGCCGCTTGCGTATATGCGCGGCAGAACACTTAATAATGCATATGTAATTCTGGATGAGGCTCAAAACGCCACCGGGATGCAGATGAAAATGTTCCTTACCCGACTCGGTCCCAATTCTAAAGCAATTATTACCGGCGATATTACACAGATCGATCTCCCTACTTATTCACAGAGCGGATTGGTTCAGGTAAAGGAAATTCTGAAGCACGTTGACGGTGTCGGATTTGTCTACTTCGATAAAGGCGATGTCGTAAGGCATAAACTCGTCAAAGATATTATTGATGCTTACGAGAAACATTATAATGATAACGGTGCGGTTAAGGAGAAGAAAAAATCGACCTGAAATAATCTGTTATTGAACGGACTTCCTTCCTTTACTCTCTTCCCAGAATTTATCCATCTCTTCCAATGTACTCTCGGTCATTTTCCTGCCAGATTCTTTTATCTTCTTTTCAACATATGAAAACCTGGAAATGAATTTCTCGTTTGTGAATCGAAGTGCGTTCTCGGGATTTATTCCCAGAAATCTTGCGTAATTTGTCAGTGCGAAGAAAAGATCCCCGAGCTCCTCTTCCAATTTCACTTTATCTCCGCTCCTTTCCATCTCGTGCATCTCATCCATCTCTTCAATTACTTTTTTCCATACGTCCGATTTATTATCCCAGTCGAATCCGACTTTTGATGCTTTCTCCTGAAGGCGGTAGGCTCTTGCCAGACTCGGTAAATTCTTCGGGACTCCTTCAAGAACGGATTCTCTTCCCTCAGATAACTTTATCTCCTCCCAGTTCTTTACAATTTCATCTGTCCCGTTTACTTTTACGTCACCGAATACATGCGGATGCCTTCTTATCAGTTTATCTTTAATCGAATCAATAACATCATTTATTTCGAATTTATTCATTTCTTCCGCCATTACTGAATGGAACAGTATGTGAAGAAGTAGATCTCCGAGTTCGGATTTCATCTCGTCATAATTTTTAAGATCTATTGCTTCTATCAATTCGTAAGTCTCTTCTATTGTAGCGCCTTTGATTGAATCGTGCGTCTGTTCCCTGTCCCAGGGGCAATCTTTTCTAAGTCTTTTCATTATATCCGCGAGTTCCTGAAACTTCTGGCCTGTCATCTCTTATCCTTTTTTTTGTTTGTAAAAATAGCAGAATGATGTCGCAATACAAATAGAGATCCGGCTCAAATTTGGTATATTTGCATCAAACAATTGCGGAGAATTTATGATCGAAGAAAAAATTAAAGGATTAATCGGTCACGACCTTCCGAACGCTCCAAAACCTCTTGCTGCTTATGTCCCGGCAATTCAGTCGGGTAATCTGGTTATGACAGCAGGACAGCTGCCGTTCAAGGAAGGGAAACTTATTCATGAAGGTAAAGTAGGTTATGACGTTTCTGAAGAGAAGGGGATTGAGTGTGCGAGGCAGTCGGCTATTAATTGTCTCTCGGCTGTTAAATCCGTTATCCATGATCTCGATAAAATTGAAAAAATAGTTAAACTCACTGTATTTGTCAGTTCTGCAATCGGATTTCACGCCCAGCCCAAAATAGCTAACGGTGCTTCCGAATTGATGGTCGAGATTTTCGGCGATGCTGGTAAACATGCCCGTAGTGCCGTCGGTGTGAGCGAATTACCGATGAATGCACCTGTTGAAATTGAAATGACGGTTCAGCTTAAATAGAATGCTGATTTGACTTGATACTTGTTTCAGGAAGTTCTAAAATTGCACAGGTCTATCGGGAGAAACCTTTTCTCCCGGTAGATTGTTAAACCGGAAAAATCGGATTGGACATGAAAAAACTGACTTTAATATTTCTTCTTACCGTCACTACTTCTATGGTTGCCCAGTTCAGGGAGGACCTTAATAAGCCGGTCGATGTTAAAAGCGGAATATTGAGTAATGAATCGGGAAATTTTCTGGGTATCTTCAATCCGAATAATTTTAAGATGAGTCATACTTTCGATCTCTCATTCCAGTCATTCGGTGCCGGAAATCTGGCTCTTACTACCTATACCAACAGCATGTTCTATAAATTCAACGATCAGCTGAATATTCAGGCCGATGTCAGCCTTGTAAATTCACCTCATAATTCTTTTGATAAGAACTTCGCAAAACAGATAAACGGATTTTACCTGAGCCGCGCTCAGCTCAATTATAAACCTTCGGAAAACATGAATATCATTCTCCAGTACAGAAATATTCCGGCCGGTTATTACTCACCGTACATGTACGGCTATCCTTCCTATTACCGCTCCTACTGGTATGAAGATATGTGGGATGAGAAAGAGAGATAGAATTTTATTAAATTCCCTCCCAAATATTTCCCTGTATATTAGTTCTGAGTGAATTGGAAAAGAATAATTCTAAGAAATCTGCAAAGAGACCCGTTGATTTAACGAACTCAACTAACAATCTTTTTCTTAATATTGCCATATTTGTTCTGTTTGCGGTAATTCTCTTCATGCTCTATTCGATCTATTTAAAAGTTACCAAACCGGGCGGAAATGATTCGGGTGTTACAAATAATCAGCAGGCGGCAGAGATTATTCAGGTTGAAGTGCTCAATGGCTGCGGTGTGGGAGGAATTGCCGATAGGTTCACAGATTATCTCCGGAACAACAGATTCGATGTTGTTAATATGGGAAATTACATCCGCTTCGATATGGATGAGACGATTATAATCGACCGCACTGGCAACAAAGCAAATGCACTTGCGGTTGCTGCTTCGCTAGGCGTTAAAAAAGAGAATGTTATTCAACAGCTGAATGACGATTATTTCCTGGATGTCTCGATAGTTATCGGACGCGATTATTATACTTTACAACCACTTAAATGAGGTAAATGTGACTTCATTAAACTTTGCAAAACTGATTGCCGAATTGGTTAAAAATAAAAAAGGTTACGATATTAAACTCCTTGACCTCAGAAAACTCTCATCCATCGCCGATTTTTTTGTTATCTGCTCGGCCGATTCTGAACGTCAGGTTAAAGCTATTGCCGACGAAGTGGACGACAAACTCTCCGAACAGCGTATAAAATGCTCTAACCGTGAGGGCTACGAAACTATGAACTGGATCCTGCTCGATTATTTCGACGTAATTCTTCATGTCTTCAAATCCGAAGCCAGAAACTACTATAATCTCGAAAAATTCTGGGGTGACGCACCTGTCATTGAGGTTAAGGATGAAGAGGTCCCGGTAAAATCTCCTAAAACGAAAACTAAAAAATCTGTTACGGAGCGTTAATTGAAAAAATACTTATCGGAAATATTCCTGGAAGCTTCCTCACGACTGGAATACCTTAAAGATGCTGAATTGATTTTTACTATTCCGAATCAGCAGAATTATGGCGACTATTCAATCAATATCGCTCTTATACTTTCGAAAAAATTGAAAAAAAGCCCGCGCGATGTAGCGGGTGAAATTATCAATAATCTTAATTACGACAGATCAATAATTGAGAAGATAGAAATTGCCGGTCCCGGCTTTATAAATTTTTTCTTCTCTCCAGCATATGTACCGCAAATTTTAAACAGAGTACTTTCTGAAAAAGAAAATTTCGGGAAATCTTCTAAATATTCCGGCTATAAAGCCCTTGTAGAGTTCGTCTCTGCCAATCCCACAGGACCATTAACTGTTGGTCACGGCAGGAATGCCGTTATCGGCGATACTGTTGCCAATATGCTGAGCTGGATCGGTTATGATGTTGATAGAGAATATTATTTTAATAACGCCGGACGGCAGATGCGTGTTCTCGGCGATTCTGTTAGACTCCGTTATCTTGAAGCGCTCGGTAATAAAATTGAATTTCCCGAGGATTATTACCAGGGAGAATATATTAAAGAGATTGCCCTGAATCTTCACTCGGAATCCGGCGATTCACTTGTGAATGAGGATGCTGAAGGAATTTTTAAGAAGAGAGCCGAACAGGAGATCTTTGCCGATATAAACAAAACCCTGTCGAATCTTGGAATCGGTTTCCAGAAGTATTATAACGAACATACTCTCTATGAGGAAGGAAGAATTAATTCTCTTCTCGACCTTTTCAGTAGAAAGGATTTATCTTACACTAAAGACGGTGCTACGTGGCTTAAACTCTCCGATCTCGGCAATGAGGCCGATAAGGTAATTGTAAAATCGACCGGGGAGCCTACATACCGACTTCCTGATATTGCATATCATATAACAAAATTTGAACGCGGTTACGATCTTATGGTCGACCTGTTCGGATCGGACCATACTGCAACTTATCCGGATGTTCTTGCGGGACTCAAAGCGTTGGGATATGATTCCGGAAAAGTAAAAGTACTGATCCATCAGTTTGTTACTATTATGCAGAAAGGGGAGATTGTTAAAATGTCGACCCGGAAAGCAAACTATATAACCCTTGACGAACTGACCGGTGAAGTAGGAACCGATGTTGTCCGGTATTTCTTTATCATGCGCAGCATGAGCAGTCATCTTAATTTCGATCTCGACCTGGCGAAAAAACAGTCCGATGAAAACCCTGTTTTCTACCTTCAGTACGCTCATGCAAGAATAGCTTCTATATTGAGGATGGCCGCTGAAGAGAATCTTAATTACTCGCTTGAGAACCTGAACCTTCTCACAATGCCTGAAGAACAGAATCTTCTTAAGAAACTTTATGAATTTCCTGATGAAGTTCTCTATTCATCCGAGAATTTTGAACCGCATAAAATCTCCTCCTATCTGGAAGAACTTGCCTCTCTGTTTCATAAATTTTATACGGTATGCAGAATTATCGGAAGTGAGACGAAACTGGCTGAAGCGAGACTTTCATTGATTGTGGCTGTAAAACATGTTATCAGGAACGGGCTTTCGATTCTCGGCGTTAGTGCACCGGAGAAAATGTAGTATCAATCTGCAACTGCGACGGATAAAGCGAATATCTCAGCGGCGCCGTTCTCTTTCAACACACTTCCGCATTCCGAGATAGTTGCCCCGGTAGTTATCACGTCATCTACAAGAATAATATTTTTCCCGGCTATTTTTTTATTGCCCGATACCGTAAATGCGCTGCGGATGTTGTCCTTTCTCTCTTCAAGAGTGAGTTCTGTTTGTGTTTCCGTGAATCTTTTCCGTTTGATTACAGATTCTTCAACCGGAATTTTTGTTACAGAACTGATTCCTTTCGCAATATAATAGGATTGATTATAACCTCTTTCCGCTTTCTTTAATCTGTGCAGAGGCACGGGAATCAAAAGATCACCATCCCAGCTTTTTATCTCCTCCTTTAATAACGTGCCAGACATTTTACCCAGAAATATTCCAATTCTAAAATTCTCCATGTATTTAAGTGAGTGAATAAGATGCTGAAGCGGTTTCTCTTTTTCAAAAACAAATGCTGAAATAAATCCTGAAATTATTTTACCGGATTCAAATTTCCTGTTGAATTCTAATTCAATTCTTTTACTGTCCGCTCTCTGGATAAGATTGCAGCATGGTTCGCAGATATAAATGGTATCCGGATTTAGTTTGCAGTTGCACGAAAGACAGAATCTGGGGAGGAAAAAATCAAATAAGTGATTAAATAAAAACATCCACTTCTATGTTATCCCTTTTGAATTTAGAAACTCGCCAACTTTTTTATCGCTTAACTGGAGATGATTGAAAAACCATCTTTTAAGCCCGTCGATCTGCTCCATATCCACCATGGTCTTATCATCATTTTTTATTTTATCGAAACGGCTGACCCATTGATTGTAAAACCGGTCGTGTTCAAGTTTGTGAGAAATATAGCCGGGAAAATGATACTGCTTCATATACCCTTCTTCCGTCTCAAAATGCTTCTCAATTTCTTCAATCAGTAACTTCAGGTGATCAATAAACGTGGCTCTTTTTCCGGCAGTAAAATCCGAGTGGACTTTATTGATTATAAAGGCAATTTCACTATGCTGCTTGTCAATAGATGCGATGTTTACTTTCTCTTCTTCTGTAAAATCAACGAACGGCATAATCTATCTCTTGTTTGTTATAACATTCCTGCACGTTTCCGTAAAAACCACTCAAGGGCAAATAAACAAATTATTATTACCATAATCCACTCATTCGTCCACAATGAATATTCATGGTAAACCGGTTTCTCCGATTTTGTTGCGGAGTTTATATTTCTTAACCTTTCAAAAAGTCCCTCATAACTGCTGATAGAGTAATATTCTCCGCCTGAAACATCTGCCAGATTTTTTAATAAGTTAGTATTCATCTTTGTGTTTAGTAATTCAGTTTCACCCGTGCTTACGCTGAATCTTCCTCTGTTACTTTTAACATCTACTCCGTCGTAAATTGCATTCCCATCGAATGTATAATCTCCGTCCTCGTTTAATTCTAAAGAACCCCTGTAAACTCCATTATTGATTCTGGTTAATGTAATATCCGAATCAAAACTGCCGCGTTTAACTCCCAGCTTAATTTCGGCCGAGTTAACCGGTGAAAATGTCTGGTCGTATAATTCTGCTGTAAATTCAGCACGTTCACCCCTTGAATAAACTTTCTTATCTGTCCTGATCGTGAACTGGTCCTTTGTACCCGTTATATTCAGCCATTTGATTATGTCATTGAAAAAACCCTGTAAAAAGAGGGGATTGTCATTGGCCATTCCTAATTGCCAGCGCCATATTTCGCCTGCTAAAAATGCTATTGATCTGTAACCGGCAATATTTCTGGCAACCATCAGCGGAGAATTAGTTTGAACTGTTCTTATAATAGAATTAAGAAGTATTTCACTTCCGTCCCTGGCAATAATTTCCGAAGCGGTTCTGGAAACGGGGGCAAGTGTTCGCCACAAGTTCTGCCTCGATGATAATCCCGAAAAAATCTGATTGAAATTTTCCGCTATTAATTCTGGCTGAACCGGAATTCTCTCTTCAATGATCTTTCTGATTGTAAACGGAAGATCCTTCTCGTACTGCTTCAATTTTGATATGTCCGTATCCGGAGTTACAATTATTAAAAACGGTTTTTTAATTTGAATAGATGAAAAGATTTTTTGGCTTAACTCTGCAGGTGTATTTCTTGAGGGGAAATCGACAAGTACAAGGATATCCGCCGAATCGATCACAGACAGATTTAATCTTGCCCAGAACTTAGCAGGACCAACCTGAACTATTTTATTAACCGACAAATTTTTATTAGCATTTAATATTGTGCTGATGGCGGAAAGATCGGGTGAGGGGCTTCCTGCAACCAATGCGATATTGACTTTATTTTTCAATACGTTCAGAAAAAACGTTCTTGTGTTGTTTGCGGTATTCGATTCCTCCGCCATTCCGGATGCTGTAACCCTGATTTTCTTTTCACCGGGCGTTTCAGGATTATAATCGAAACTGATTCTGTTTAATCCGTCCTGTGAAAGCTGAATCTCTTTCGATTGTATGAGCCGGTCATCCTCATACAATGAGAGCCTTGTTTTCCCGTCCGCGTATCCCTCGTTAATTAAAGCTGCTTCAATAACCGTCCCGGTTCCGGAATATATAAACTGATTATATGAAACGTCTTTCACTATAAGATCTTTTGACGATGTAGTATCGCCGATACCGATAGTAAAGAGAGGCAAAGCTGTTTTTTCAGCTTCGTAAACCGGCTCATTTCCGTCCGATACTATACCGTCGCTTGCAACAATAACCGATCCTCTTTTCACTTTAAGTGAATCGATCAGTTTAAAGATCTTATGAAAATTCGTAAGTGGTTCTTTGAAATTGATATCCGATCCTTTCTCTGCATCATACACAACGGGTTTAATGCCGAACAGATAACTCTTCAGGTTTGTACCATACTCATTCCTTATTTCATCTGCCAATATTTTTAATTGCACTGATCTGATTAGACTATCCTTAACAGAGAGGGAAGCCGAATTGTCGATAAAAAGAAAATTGACCGGTTCCTCTTTCTCATTATATTTTATGGAAATCCTCGGCTCTAGAATTAAAAGAAGTAACAGGATAATAATGAGGGACCTGATCAGGAATAGAAATGTTCTTGCAAAAAGTGAGACGGCGGGAATTGTGAATCTGTAAATGTACCAGGAATAGACGATCAGTAGAATTACGGCAATCAGAATAAATACTGGACCAGAGTTGAACGTGATATTAAAGCTGTCTATTCCTTCCATCTAATGCTACTTCATCAGGTTTTCTATTTTCCAGTCTTGCATCGAGTCGTACGTAGGGTAATCAGTAAGGTCGAAATGTATCGGTGTAATTGAGACATAATTCTTTTTTATAACAAACTGATCGGAGTCTGCTTTTTCATCGGTTTCCATCAGGCTGCCTGTAAGCCAGTAATATTTCTTGCCGTATGGATCGATCCGTTCTTCATAGACATCGTCCCATTTGGATTTTCCCTGCTTCGTAATCATTATACCTGCAATTTCCTCTTCGGGAAGATTCGGAACGTTAACATTAAGGAGTGTTCCGTTCGGAAGTCCCTTTTCTAATACAAGCTTTGCAAGTTTTGCAGCTACCTTTGCTGAATAACCGAAATCCTTGGAATCGTGACTTGTCTGTGAGATAGCGATTGCCGGGAGGTCCATAATCGCGGCTTCCCTTGCTGCCGAAACAGTGCCTGAATAAATTATATTTATTGCAGTATTAGAGCCGTTATTAATGCCCGAGAGAACTATATCCGGTTTAGTCTTAAGAATATTCCGGATCCCGATCTTAAGGCAATCAGCCGGAGTACCGTCTATTGCATATCCGAAGAAATCGCCGTTTTTATAGTATTCAGTAATTCTAAGTGGAATTTTCATTGTTATCGCATGTCCTACAGCGCTCTGCTCGGTCCGGGGAGCTATTACCGTAACATCTCCAATCTTCTTCATCTCCTTAGCTAATGCCGCTATCCCGGGGGAATCAATTCCGTCGTCGTTTGATATCAGTATTTTCAATTTTTCATCCTTAATGAATTATAATACACAGAATTAGGAAGTAAATATAATCAAATTACCCGGAACCAAATCGGGTTAAATATTGAAAGAACTTTATGATTGGAAGAGTAGTAATATTAAATATCCCTCAATCTTGTCCCGGAAAAATCTTAATTTGTCTGTGTAAAAATTGAATAGTGATGAAAACCGGTATAATGGTCCTCATATTTTCTCTGTTTGCGCTCACTGTTTCCAATGCTCAGGTGGATTCAACAGCATATGGCGATATCGATATTTTTGTTATCGATTCTTATATATCGCCGGAAGAGCCATTCAAATTTTCTCTCTCTTTTTTTACAAGCGATAGTGTTAAATCAAAAGTATCAATTCTAAAGGATGGCGAATACATTGTCTCGGAGGATTATGCGGAAAATCATAAAATTGAGATTGCTGTCAATCAATCCATTATCAAATTCAGAGTCATTAAATATTTTATTTTTGTCCGGGATAAATCAGGTAAGGAATCAAGGAGTCAGTTATATGAAGTCGAAATCCCGGGAACAATAATAGTAGCCGATCAGAATCAATCGGGACTTCTGCAGATCTGCTGTTTCGGCGGAATCATTTTCGGATTGCCTTCGCCAACACTTGTATTTAAAGACGGTGGAAAGTATTTCAGTCTGACAAAGGAAATACCCCTCTTTTCATTTTATTCCGGCGGTTACAATTATCCGTCCGGATATATCGGAATCGATTACGCTCATATCTTCAATTCCGACAGGAGAAATTTTGCCAGGGTCGGGTATAAACAAATATTCCAGGTCGGTTTCATCGAGTATCTCTCAACAGGATTGAATTTTTTTACTGATTTCAGCGGATATAACGGAGTAAGCCCCGAGTTTTCTGCAGGACTTTTTAAGATTCAGAACGTATTTACTTTTTTTGCGCGTTACCGTTATAATTTCCAGTTGAAGAGCGGCGGAACGGAGTTTCATGAATTTTCGATCGGACTCTACTCTAATTTCTTTTCGCTTAATCTCTAAAAAAAGTGACTGCGGTTGTGTCTTAGAATTGACTCAATAATAATTTTCAATTTTGACTTAAACGGAATTGATGGAGAATAAAGAAAATATAATTTCTGTAAGTGAGTTGACCGGTCAGATCAAGGTCATACTTGAAGAAGAATTCGGAGATATCTCCGTTATAGGTGAGATATCGAATTTTAAAGCTCACATATCCGGCCATTGGTATTTTACATTGAAGGACTCCAACGCTCAGATAAGCTGCACAATGTGGAAAGGGGTGAATAATTATGTATTCTTCACTCCGCAGGATGGAATCAAAGTAATTATACGGGGACGGATAACTGTTTATCCGCCAAGAGGCAATTACCAGATTGATGTCCGTTCTATGAAACCGGCCGGTGTTGGTGAATTACAGGCTGCATTCGAAAAGCTGAAACAGAAACTTGCTGACGAAGGATTATTCGATGAAAAATATAAAAAGCCGATACCGAAATTTCCCCGTAAAATCGGTGTTGTAACCGCGATAGATGGAGCTGCTTTTCAGGATATGAAAAATATCGCTTCCAGAAGGTATCCTCTTGCCGAGTTAATAATTGCATCATGTAAAGTACAGGGTGAAGGCGCGGCCGCGGAAATTGCTCAAAGCATCAGACTTCTTAATAACCGCAAAGATATCGATTTGATGATTGTCGGCAGGGGAGGAGGTTCACTTGAGGACCTCTGGGCATTTAATGAGGAAATAGTAGCCCGTGCAATTTTTAATTCCGGAATTCCAGTTATAAGCGGTGTGGGTCATGAAATCGATTTTACTATTTCTGATTTTGCTGCGGATCTTAGAGCGCCTACACCTTCGGCTGCAATGGAATTGGCAACTCCGAATAAAGATGAACTCTTTGCCTTTATAGACGAATTTTCCTATTATTTCACGCAAAAAATCACAGAAATAATCTCTGATCTGAAAGAAGATGTTCGAAGCACGATCTCCTCTTACGGTTTCAGGTATCCTCAGGATTTCATTAAAAATCAAATTCAATTTCTGGATAATTTGGTTTACCGTTTTCAAAATCTATATGATAACAGGTTCTTGAACTTGAAGAATAAACTTCTATTACTGGGAAGTAAGTTGGAAGCATATAATGTTAAAGCTACACTTAAAAGAGGATTTGCTATTGTCAGGCAGCAGGGAAATATCATCCCGCGTAAAAAGAATTTTGAAATCAATAAATCATCGGAAATTGAATTTTTCGACGGTGAGGTGAAAATTTAATATGTCTAAGAAAAAAGAAACATCTTTCGAAAATTCCCTTCAAAGATTACAGGAAATATCCGACCTCCTGGAAAAAGGTGAGGTTGGTCTTGAAGAATCGATTAAATTATATGAAGAGGGAATTAATTTGGCTAAAATTTGTTATGGTACATTAAAGGATGCCGAATTGAAGGTTACCGAAATTAAAAAACAACTTGAATCGGGATTACAGGAATAAATTTTAAGAGGAATAAACGTGGAATTAGATAAGTCCAAATACAAAGTTCTGTTTGATATCGATTCTCCTGCAGATATCAGGAAATTAGCGCTACCCGAATTAAAAACTCTCTGCTCCGAAATTAGAGAGTATATGGTGGATGTAATTTCCCAGATAGGAGGACACTTCGGTGGCGGCCTTGGAACAGTAGAACTAACTGTTGCTCTTCATCGCGTTTTCAATACTCCGGATGATCAGATTGTATGGGATACCGGACACCAGGCCTATCCACATAAAATTGTTACCGGAAGACGCGATCAGCTGGGAACTATCAGACGATTGAACGGAATTAGCGGATTTCTAAAACGCTCTGAGAGCGAATACGACTCATTCGGTGCTGGTCATGCTTCAACATCTATTTCTGCCGCTCTTGGAATGGCCGTTGCAAGCGATATAAATAAATCGAATAAAAAAGTTGTTGCTGTAATAGGCGACGGCGCTATGACCGGAGGTATGGCCTACGAAGCGATGAATAATTCCGGCATGCTTAAAAGCAACCTTATAGTTGTTCTGAATGATAACCAGATGTCTATTGCCCCGAATGTATGGCAGGTATCCAAATATTTTACCGAAATGATTTCGCATCCCGAATACAACAGATTCAAAGGTGCTATATGGGATCTCACTGGAAAGCTCGATAACTTCGGCGACCGTATCCGCAAAGTCGCTGTTAGAGTTGAACACGGTATTAAAGCTATTGTAACACCGGGAATGCTTTTCGAAGCTCTCGGATTCCGGTACTTCGGTCCGGTGAATGGCCACAACATAAATCAACTGGTAAAACTGTTTGAACAGGTAAGAGAATTAAACGGGCCTATACTGGTTCATGTTTTAAGTGAAAAAGGAAAAGGATATAAACCTGCCGAAGGACACTCTCAAAGACTTCACGCTTCTACTCCGTTTGATAAAATTACCGGTCAGGCAATTAAAAAAGGAAGTGCGCCTCAGTCGTATACATCCATTTTCGGGAATGCTCTCGTTGAAGTTGCAAAGAATAATCCCAAAGTAATCGGAATAACTGCGGCTATGCCGGATGGTACCGGTCTCGATATCCTCCAGAAAGAATTGCCGGATCGTTATTATGATGTAGGAATAGCTGAAGAGCATGCTGTTACGTTCGCTGCGGGTATGGCTACACAGGGAATTATCCCTGTTGTTGCTATCTATTCTACTTTCCTTCAGAGAGGATTCGACCAGATAATTCACGATGTGGCATTACAAAAGCTTCATGTGGTTTTCGTTCTCGATAGAGCCGGCCTTGTCGGTGCCGATGGCCCTACTCATCACGGTACATTCGACCTTTCTTATCTCCGTATGATACCGGGTATGATTATTATGTCTCCTAAAGACGAAGCTGAATTGCGTGACATGCTCTATACTGCGGTTAATTATAAAAAAGGTCCGGTTGCTATCAGGTATCCTCGCGGATCTGCTCTCGGTGTCCCTTTAAAAGACGGATTTGAAGAATTACAACTGGCTAAGAGTGAGCTGATAAAAAGCGGCGAGGATATTGCAATCCTTGCTGTAGGAAATATGGTTGAGTATGCCGGGAAAGCTGCTCAGCTGCTTATTGAAAAGGAGATTAGTCCGGAAATAATTAATATGAGATTTGTAAAACCTCTTGATACGGAACGTCTGGATGAAATTGCTTCACGATTCGATAAAATAATAACAATTGAAGAGAATAGTATTGTCGGAGGCTTCGGTTCTGCTATTGCAGAATATTTCACTGATAAGAACTTTAAAAACAATATTCTTAGAATCGGATTACCCGATTACTTCATCGATCATGGAACACAGGAAGAGCTTCATAAAATAATCGGAATTGATCCGGAAGGAATTTCTCTGAAGATCAGGGAATTTTGTAATAATCTCGGTACTAAAAAAGAGGTGCTAACCTGATGGAAAAGACCAAAGTTGGTGTTATCGGATTAGGGGGTATTGCACAGCTGGTTCACCTTCCAATAATTTCCCGGCTCGAAACCGTTAAGCTCGTGTCTGTTGCAGAGATTAATAAGAACAAGCTTAAGACCGCAGGTGAAAAATATTCCGGTGTCCGTCCATACGCAGATTATAAAGAAATGATTGTGAATGAGGATCTGGACGCGGTTATAATCTCAACACCGACCGATACTCACGAGGAAATTGCTCTGGCCTGCCTTGAAAGTAAAAAAAATGTTTTAATTGAAAAACCGGTTGCCAGAAATTTCAGAGAAGCCAAAGAAATTGCTCAGGCTGCAAAAAAAGTTAAAAAAGTTGCAATGGTTGGGATGAACTCGCGCTTCCGGCCGGATACTATGCTCTTGCGTAGTATTATAAACAGTGGTGAACTCGGTGATCTTTTTTATATAAATTGCAGCTGGCTCAGACGGAAGAGCAGTGCACAAAAATGGTTTGTTAATAAAAACCTCTCCGGCGGCGGGGTTATAATCGATCTCGGTATTGTAATACTCGATCTTGCCCTCTGGATGATGGGCCAGGATCAGATTCATTCGGTCTCAGTTCAGAAATTCGACCATACTAAAGATAAAATAGAAGACTCGGCAATCGGTATGATCCGGTTCCAGGACGGGAAAGTGATAAACTTTGAAGTTAGCTGGGAACTCTATTCAAGTACAGATAGCTTCAACCTTACTGTCCATGGTACTAAAGGTACAGCGTGCATTAATCCGCTCCGCATTTTTAAGAAAACGGAATCGAGTCATATCGACTATTCACCGAATAAGAATTCAAATATTCAGAATCTGTTCCGTAAATCGTATGAAAACGAATTGAGGCATTTTATAGGTGCTGTTAGAGAAGGTGCACCGGTTATCTCTTCAGTTGACGAATCATTAACAAGAATGAAATTACTGGAAGCTCTCTACAAATCAGCAGAACATCAGAAGGAAATAAAACTCTAAGCAATGAAAATATTACTGGTAGACGACGAAAAGGACATTGTTGAATTTCTTGAGTATAATCTTCAGCAGGAAGGCTTCGAAGTTATCTCGGCTTATGACGGGCAGGAAGCTATTGAAAAATTGAAACACAAGCCCGACCTGATCATACTGGACATATTGATGCCTAAGATGGATGGTTTCGAAACCTGTCAGAAAATACGCGGTCTAAGCGAATTCAAAAATGTCCCTGTAATTTTTTTAACCGCCAAATCGGCCGAAGTTGATGAGATTAAAGGCCTGAATCTCGGTGCCGATGATTTTATACGGAAACCAATCTCTCCCAAAAAATTAATAGCACGCGTTAAATCCAATCTCCGCAAAAGTGATTCATCCTCATTGGATAAGAGATTCGAACGTGAGATTAGCATTGGCCCGTTACTCATTAATCGGGAAAATTATACGGTCAGTCTTGAAGGCAAATTAATAATTCTTCCGCGAAAGGAATTTGAAATCCTGGCTTTCCTGGCGGCCAATCCCGGCAAAGTTTATCATCGCGATAAAATACTCTCCGATGTTTGGGGCAAAGATATTTATGTAGTTGAAAGAACGGTTGATGTGCATATCAGGAAGATAAGGGAAAAATTAGGTAAGCATTCCAATTTAATAGAAACAATTAAAGGAGTAGGTTATCGTTTCAAGAATCTGGAGTGAGATAGTAAAATCCCTTTCTTTCTCATGGATGTATGCCCCGGTGATTATCCTGCTCGATCTTTTATTCCTTCTGGCTTTTTCAATTTTAAATGATTTTGAACCGGATGCTTTTTTAATCTCGGTTCTTTTTTCATCCCTTTTAACTTTTCTCATTCTTTTGACAATCGGCTCTAAAAGAAAAAATGAACTGACCAAAATCAGAAACATAATTAAAGGGATCAGAGAAAATTCTTATTCAAATACTGACGAAATTAAATTGGGAAAACACCTAGTTGAATTGGAAAATGAAATTAGAGAGATGTTTTTTAGAACAAAGAATGATATCTCAAATCTGAAAAAGCTTGAACAGGTTCGTACCGAGTTCCTCGGAAATGTCTCGCATGAATTGCGTACACCTATTTTTGCAATTCAGGGTTTTTTAGAAACACTGTTGGACGGTGCTATGTACGATAATAAAGTCAACCGCACCTTTCTTCAGAAAGCGAATCAGCATACTCATAACCTCAACAATCTTTTAAATGATCTGATCGATATTTCAATGATTGAATCCGGACAGATGAGAATGAGTTTCAGATACTTTGATACAAACGAATTTATGTCAGGTATAATTTCCGAGATGAAACCTCTTGCCGATAGTAAAAAGATTAGTCTGGTCTTTAACCGTGACCCCGGCAATGCAAAGCTTTTCGGGGATAAGGAAAAAATAAAACAGGTAATGGTCAACCTGATTATGAATGCAATTAAATATACGGAAAAAGGTCAGGTTGAAATTGGAGTTGTTGATGAGGGTAAAAGAGGAAAAATCTATGTTAAGGATACCGGTATTGGAATCTCTGATTCCGACCTGAGCAGAATATTTGAAAGATTTTACAGAGTTGATAGAGACAGATCCCGCCAACAGGGCGGTACCGGACTCGGACTGGCCATTTCCAAGCATATTATCGAAGCTCACGGTGCCAAAATTGATGTAAAGAGCAGATTAGGGGAAGGCAGCACTTTCACATTTTCACTTAAAAAGTAATTTTTTGTTGGATTTTTGAAGGTTATTCTTATGTTTATTTACTCCAAATGCTTTTATTGACTTCAATCTGTTCAATTCCTATATTTACCGCTCAAATTTTGACTAATTGGAGGTATTGATGTTTGCTGTTGTAGATATTGCCGGGCAACAGTTCAAGGTAACCGAAAACAAGAAGTATTATGTTCCCAGACTTGAAGCAGCACCCGATTCGGAAATAGTATTCGACAATGTTTTATTATTAAGCGATGATAAAACTACTAAAATAGGTACTCCCTCTGTTAAAGGAGCTAAAGTACACGCAAAAGTTCTCGAGCATCTTAAAGATGATAAAGTAATTGTTTTCAAGAAGAAAAGAATTATTTCTTATAAACGTACAAGAGGACACAGACAATTTTTAACAAGAATAGAAGTAACTAAGATATCTTAGTTGCCGGAGGATTATAAATGGCACATAAAAAAGGTCAAGGTTCATCACGTAATGGTAGGGACAGTAATCCCCAATATCTTGGTGTAAAAGCTTATGGCGGCGAAAAAGTCTCTGCCGGTTCTATTCTGGTCAGACAGAAGGGAACCAACTTTCATCCCGGAAAAAATGTAAAGAAAGCCGGCGATCATTCATTATTTGCTATTGTTGATGGATTTGTAAAATTCGAAAGGAAGAAGAACGACAGAAAATTCATCAGCGTTTACGAAACGAACGCATAAGTCTTAAGTATAAAAAAACCCTCCTGCTCGGGAGGGTTTTTTGTTTTAAATGTTTTGCAAAATCAAAAACCGAGTCTTTCCATATCTGCAACAAGTTCTTTGACGGCTTTAACAGAATTATCCATCAAACTCTTCTCTTCGTCATTAAGTGTAAGTTCAATTATCTTTTCAGCACCGCCTGATCCAAGGACTGCCGGAACACCAACGTAATAGCCATTTATCCCGAATTCACCGTTCAAAAACGCGCAGGTTGGTAATACGCGTTTCTCATCGTAGATAATTGCTTCTGCCATAGCAATTGCAGCTGATGCCGGTGAATAAAAAGCGGATCCGGTTTTAAGTAGCTTAACAACTTCTCCTCCGGCCATTTTTGTTCTGTTTACCATAGCATCCATTACTTCTTTGGCTTTAGCTTTATCGTTGTATTTTCTTTCAAGAAGCTCCATTACCGGTATACCGTTTATATTTGCGTATCTGACAAGCGGAACCATTGTATCGCCATGTCCGCCAAGTACCAGTGCGTTTACGTCTTTTACTGATACTCCCAATTCCCATGCAATAAATGTTGAGAACCTGGATGAATCGAGAACGCCTGCCTGTCCGATTACTTTATTTGTCGCGAAGCCGGTAACCTTCTGGCACAATGTAACCATCGCGTCAAGTGGGTTGGAGATTACAATGATAATCGAATTAGGTGCATACTTTTTAACATTCTCTGCGACCGTCTGCATTATCTTTGCATTTGTAACTAGCAGATCATCACGGCTCATTCCGGGCTTGCGGGGTAAGCCTGCCGTAATAATAACTAGATCCGATCCTTCAATATCCTTATAATCATTTGTCCCTTTCACTGCCACATCAAACTGGTCGATACGGGAAGCTTCTGCAATATCCAGTCCTTTCCCCTGAGGAAGGTCTTCAACTATATCATATAATACTACGTCACCCAGTTGTTTCATTGCAATCAATTGAGTGAGTACGCCGCCAATTTGTCCTCCGCCGATTAAGGCAATCTTTTTTCTTGACATAATTTCTCCACTTGTTTTATTAAAAAGATTTTCAGATAAAATATAGGAAGATTAATCTAAAATGACACAAAGAAAATTTGTTAATTCTACGGTTTGTCTTTTATTTATTCGCTTAAGGAGATGGTTAGAATTGTCTCTGTTCCCTCAGGTGTAAATCTGTAACTGAGGTTATCAAGAAATGATTTCATGATATGTATTCCTCTGCCGCTGTCTTTCAGGATGTTCTCGGGTTTGGTTGGGTCGGGTACTTTTGCGAGATCAAACCCGTTCCCTTGGTCCTTAATTATTATTGTCATCTTTTCTGAATCGATGTTGACGGTAATTTTTACTTTTTTATCGGAATTATTTTTGTTGCCATGTACAATACTGTTAGAAACAGCTTCTGAGAATGAAAGGGAGAGATTATTAAATTTATCCTCCGGTAATCCTGCCTCTTGAGCTATATTTATTATGAAATGATCCAATTCGGGTAATAAATCGGCATCACTTGAAACTTCCTTTATGTAAGTTTTATCTGGCAAGATTGACTCCATAATATTACAGTGAAAAATATAATTAGATTATTAATGGTGCAATATTTTTGGTGACAGAGATCAAATTTATATTAAAACCTGTAGATCAATTTCAGGTTAAATGAAATCATCTCTCTTCTTGTGTTATCGGCATTTATAAATTCATACCATCCGTAAGTTCTAAATGACAATGATCCGCTTAAATCGATGCTAATTTCTGTTGCAGGTCCAATGCTTTCGTACTCAGATATTTTTTTCTTCTCTTTACCATTCAATATATCAAATGTTGTCAAAGAAAAAAACCTCACCCCGATACCTATGTTAATTCCCGGCAGTTCATAGAAGATTTTCGGCTCTGTATAGATTTCATTTAGATATCTCTGCGGTTTACTTGTAAAAGAGGACCAGCTGAAATCTCCCTGCTCGGACTGTTTTAAATAACCTGTCATGAATAACCGGAAGTTTTTATAAGGTATATAGTTGGTTGAATCCCTGAATACAAACTGCCTGAACGAATAACTTCTGAAATTCGGATTCAGTTCTTCGTAATCGAATACTGTATAATTAGCCATAACTTCAGCCGAATTCGAAGATGTCAATTTCCCTGATGTAAATGTGCCTCCCGAAGCCAGTTTCAGTATCCTTTTAATATTATTATTTGAACTACGTGCGGAGAAAATGTAAACTGTTTTATTCAAACTTCCTTCTAAGTTTATAAACGCTTTAAAATATGGATTAAAAATTCTTTCGTATTGTATACGTCCTATACTAAGCAGCTCATCGCGGTCATCAAAATTTAAGGAACTCGGAGTATCGTATACCAGCTTTCTGTGAAATACACTGATCTGAAAAAGGTCGCTGTCCGTCAGTTTCCATAAACCTGATAGCGAGACAATAGCCAGTTTTGATGAGTTGTTTTTCTGAGCCTCGTTTAACTCACGCTCATTAATTATTATCGGACTTAAACCATCAATTTTTCTCGGCTGATGTTTTTCATCTCTTTCGGAGAATGAGAACCTGAAAGCCAGATTAAGATCTTCTGTTCTGTATTCGGCAGAAGTAGCGAATTCAAGCCGGAACTCCTGAATACGTGAATCGAATGCTGTTGAAGAAGGATTCTTAATGCTTGCGTACCTCGTTATTCTTTCAATGTCCCGCCATACTACTTTTGTGTATGCGTCGATTGATAGGGGGGAGTCGGATGGCAGAAATCTTATTCTGTCCTGTATTAAATAATTTGTTTCAAGCCGGCTCTGAATGTTATTATCAATACCGAATTCGTCAATAGTGGGTTGGTCTGCAGCAAAATAAAAGTCCTTTCGCTGATGTGCAAATAAAGCTGATATAGTGTTGCTGAAATTAAGATCAATGTCGCTCTTAATGTCTACATTCATATATCTGAAAGTGTTTTTTCTGGGAGAGATGTCCTCGTTCTGAAATTTTAATAATGAGGAGATTTCAAAATCGCCCATAATCATTTGATCGAGCCCGGCTTCCGTACCGTATAGAAATCCATTATCCTTTTCACCTATCTGATTGTTGTTTGAAAATCCTCCGTATGGTGTGATCTCTATATTTGAAGAAGGCTTAAACTTCACAAAAGCTGAAGAGTTTAATATGGATGTTTTATTTATAGCTACCTGTCTGTCGTCGGAGAAAATAGTACTATTCAGAAGTAGACCGAATTTGAGCAGACTTGAAATATCGTACTGACCGAATAACCAGAGATATTGCTCATCTTTAATATTATTGTTTACGCTCTTAATAATTGTTGAATTAAAATTTTCGTTAATCCCAAAGAATAAACGGTCGTTTGTGTAGAAATGTCTGAGCCGCGTAGAAAAATTATAGGTATTAAGCTGCTTGTCTAGATTTATGTTAAAGTCTTTTATTGAAAATGCTTTTAAAGAATAGTGAAGACTATCCCTCTCCATCTGAGCTGTTAATGCGACAGGAAAAATTAAGAGAAGGAGATATGTCCAGATTTTAGACAAATTTGATTGCGCTTTGTGATGAGTTAATAAAACAATTTATTAATAACTTCTCCTAAAAGCACCTAAATATTAATCGTTTCTCCCGGCACCGGAATAGTAACGTCATTAAAACCTAGACTATGTAAACCGGATTTGAATAACTCCTGCTGATCCATTTCGCCGTGAACCAGAAAAATATTCTGCATACGACTTTTATCCAGTTGTGAACAATATCCGAGTAATTCGTGCCGGTCGGCATGTGCACTGAAAGAATCCATCGTTATTACTTCGGCGTTAAGCTTATACTCATCCCCGAATATATTTACGGTCTCCTGCCTGTCAATTATCTTCCTTCCGAGTGTATTAACAGCAGAATAACCCACCATCAAAATTATATTTGCGGGATTTTCGATATTATTCGCGAGATGGTGCTGAATTCGCCCTGCCTCACACATTCCGGAACTGGAAATAATAATGCACGGTCCGGCAGCATCATTCAATTTCTTCGAGTCCTCTACTGAGGTAATATATTTCAGCTTATTAAAACCGAACGGATCCTCATTTTGAATAAGAAATCTGCTGGTTTCCAGATCAAAGCATTCGGGATGTTGTCTGAATATTTCTGTGGCATTAACTGCAAGAGGACTGTCTACAAAGACCGGTATTCTTTCAGCTTTTTTAGATTCAAATATTCTGTTCAGAGCATAAACAATTTCCTGAGTCCGCCCAACGCTGAAAGCAGGAATAATTAATTTAGATTTCCTCTCAATTCCTCTGGATACAACCGAAGCCAAATTATCCTCCGCATTTTCCGGATTGTCGTGATCTCTTCCGCCGTATGTACTTTCGCAAATAAAGTATTCGGGGTTGGGAATTTTTTCAGGGTCTCTCAAAATCGGCAGGTTCGGTCTCCCTAGATCTCCTGAAAAGCTGAGGTTTGTAATTGTTCCGTTCTCCTTGATCGATAGAAATACAATAGATGAACCGAGTATATGGCCGGCGTCGTAAAATGTCAGTTTTATCCCGGGTCTTATTTCAACCTGGTGGTGATAGTTAACCCCGACAAACTGGCTCAGGGCTTTTATTACATCTTCCTGGTCATATAATAATTCAAAAGGATTCTGTTTCTTTTTCTTCCTCCTTTTATTGACAAACTCAACATCTTTTTCCTGGACATGTGCGCTGTCTTTAAGCATAATTGTGCATAAATCGTAGGTGGCGAAAGTTGAAAAGATTTCCCCTTTAAATCCGTTTTTCACCAGTGTAGGAATATTCCCGGCATGATCGATGTGGGCATGAGAAAGTATTACGAAATCAATTTCCGCCGGTTCAAAATATTCGAATCGACGGTTAATCTCGAATGCTTCTTTCCTCTTACCCTGGTATAAACCGCAATCGAGAAGAAAAGTTGAATTGGTTGTCCGGATCAGGTGCATTGATCCTGTAACTGTTCTTGCGGCTCCTATGAATTGTATTTCCATTTGTTGGTCCCTCCGAGGAAACGGTTCACTAATAAATTCAGTATCAACAATTTACGAATAATCATACTGGCAGGTTGTTAGGACCGGATTATTCGATACTTTTTGTATCCGAAGTAGATTTCACGGGCGGCGGTCTTTATTACGGTTGCGGCAGGTACTGCAAGCAGCATTCCGAAAATTCCAAGCGCTTTGCTTCCGATTAAAATTAATATGATAATTACTAATGGGTGAAGGTCGGTATTCTTCGAGAAAATGTTCGGTTGAATAAAACCGTTGTCAAGCGTATATACTATAATAAAGAGCAGCAATATGTTCGGCAGCATCGCAAAATTTCCAAATTGAATTATGGATATTACAATTGCGGGAATTCCTCCAATTACTGGCCCGAAGTAGGGAATTAAATGTCCAACTCCTGCTATAAATCCAATTGATGCGGCATTCTCTATTCCTAATAGAGCAAGTCCCACTCCACTCATAAGTCCTACTAGAAATGCGTCAAGTATCCATCCTCTCACAAATCTGCTTAATTGATTGGAGATTTTACGGATTACCGAATAGGAGACTTCGAAATATTTATTCGGCATTATATTTACAATTCCCTTTATTATCCTTGTATTATCCTTAAGCAGAAAAAAAGTCATGAATGGCACAATTACAAGTATCGCAATAATTGAGACTAAACTGTAAAGAATATTGCTCAGATTATTTACCCAGCCGTAAATTATATTCTGTATGAATGTTATTATGCGGTCAGCAAAATTAACAGAATTCAGAAACGGGAAAAAAGATTTAAGAGTTTCTTCCAGATCTTTAATAACCGACTCCATATTTTGCGGTGTGAGCGCGATTCCGAGTGAATTGAATTGATTTACAATCTTAGGCATTAAAAACGACAGGGCGCTGAAAATAAGCAATCCTGATAATACAAAAACCGCAAGAACAGAAACGAAGCGGGGCAGACCTCTCCTCTCAAGAAAATCAACTACAGGATTGAATATCATCGCAATCAATAATGATACTACAAGCATTGCGATTATTTCGGCCAGTAGAAATGATAAATAAATAAATATTACCAGACAGACGATAATCAGTGTAATATTTTTAAGTAAACCGAATTGTTTTTCCGATAAGGTCATCGTTCCAGCCAATTTGCCGTTCTAATATTCCTAATTATTGATAAATAATCAATCTAATTTCGATACGGGTCTATTTCTTACGGTTATCAAAAGGAAAGAATTGTCTATATTTACCGGGTAATTTTCAATAAATATGGTAAAAAAATGGCTGATATTAAACTGCTTAATCAGATTAGAGAAAAAGCTTCTCAAAGGAGAAAAACAATTGTTCTGCCCGAATCTCACGATGAAAGAGTTCTACGCGCAGCTGAAATCCTTACAAAAGAAAAAGTTGCATCTATTATTACTTTAGGGAATGAAGAAAAAATCAGAGCCGATGCGCAGAAATTTGGAATCGACCTTCAGGGTGTAAGAATAATCGATCCGGAAAAGTCCGATAAACTGAGCGACTTTTCAAACATTTTTTACAATAAGAGAAAACACAAAGGTGTAACAATCGAACAGGCGAGAGATACAATAAAACGCGATCTCTTCTTTGCCGGTATGATGGTAACTGAAGGTTTGGCTGACGGTAGCGTTGCCGGTTCGTTTGCCACAACAGCCGATGTTACAAGAGCTGCTATTTTCTGTGTCGGACTGAAAGAAGGTATTTCTATTCTTTCGAGCTTCTTTCTGATGGCATATCCCGACAAAGTTTACAGCTTTGCTGATTGCGCCGTAAATCCGAATCCTGACGCATCACAGCTGGCAGACATCGCAATCTCTACAGCCGATAATCACAGAAAACTTACCGGGGAAGAACCTTTCATAGCCATGCTCTCCTTTTCAACGAAAGGAAGCGCAGAACATGAACTTATCGATAAGGTTCGACAGGCTACTAAATTTATAAAAGAAAGAAGACCCGATCTTAAAGTTGATGGTGAACTTCAGTTTGATGCTGCCATTGTTGAAAGCGTTGGTAAAAAGAAAGCACCCGGAAGTGATGTAGCCGGCAGAGCAAATATTCTTGTCTTCCCCGATCTTAATTCGGGAAACATCGGTTATAAAATTGCTCAAAGACTGGGTAAAGCCGAAGCGGTTGGTCCGGTTAACCAGGGAGTTAAAAAACCGTTTTTCGACCTGAGCCGCGGATGCAGCGTTGAAGATATTGTAAATACCGCCGCAATTGCCTGCCTAATGGCTGATTAAAATTCCAACTTATAAGGGCGGTTTCAACCGCCCTTTGTTTTGAACTTATCCTCCTTTTTTTCAGTTTGTAAATAAAATAAATGGAGTACCAATGAAAATCTCAAATTCGATATTTGTGATAATAATGATCCTGTTTTTTTCTTCAAAAGCTCATTCTGCAGCTGAACCATCAATCAATAAAGGAGATAATGTGAAAGGGAATATTTACGATCTAATTGTAAAAGATATGGACGGAAAAAATGTGAAATTATCCGACTTCACCGGTAAAGTATTATTGATAGTTAATGTTGCCAGTAAATGCGGCTATACTCCTCAATATGAAGGTTTACAAAAAATCTATGAAAAGTATAAAGAGAAGGGATTTGAAATACTGGCTTTCCCATGCAATGATTTTAAAGGTCAGGAACCCGGTACCAATGAGGAAATAAAGGAATTCTGTACCTCAACATATGGTGTCAGTTTTAAATTGTTTGATAAAATAAAAGTTCTTGGTGATGACAGAGAACCACTATACCAGCGTTTGATTAATTCCGAATCAGTTGAAAAAGGTGACGTAAAATGGAATTTCGAAAAGTTCTTAATCTCTAAAGACGGTGAAATTGTCGGCCGTTTCAGAAGTAAGGTTAAGCCTGAAAGTGATGAATTAACTTCTGAGATTGAAAAATATCTTTCTAAATAAAATTCTTGAAGGGACGTTTCTTCCAAACGTCCCTTAGTTTTTTTTATTCATCTTCAACTTCAATTTTTACAGTATCGTCTCTTTTTAATTTCGGACGTTCGAACATAACTGTCATCTCTTTATATCTTTCAGAGAGTGAATAATCGACTTGATCCCAGGTAAAACGCCAGGTCCAGTTTCCTCCGAGTGTTGAGGGCACGTTCATTCTTGCTTCGTTCCCCAGATTTAATATATCCTGCATCGGAATTACAACAATATTAGATACAGAAGAGTATGACCGTTTTATTAATTCAAATACAATATCGTTACCGTAATAGTTAAGATATCTTTGTGCCCATTCATAAACCCCGGAATTCTTTTTCTTTTCCGATTCAAAAAATCCCCTTGTCGTTTCATTGTCATGAGAACCGGTATGAATTACGCAATTCGGAATATGATTGTGAGGCAGAAACTTCTTCTCCATATTTTCACCGAATGCGAACTGAAGAATTTTAATTCCAGGAAATTGAAACTTATCCCGGAGTTCTTCGACTGATGGAGTAATAACACCAAGGTCTTCGGCAATTATAGGGAGTTCTCCAAGGTTGTTCTTGATTGTCGAAAAGAGTTTCTCACCGGGTGCTTTTACCCATCTTCCTTTTATTGCTGTTTCTGCATCTCCTGGAATCTCCCAGTAGGCATCAAATCCACGGAAATGATCGATACGGATAATATCAACAAGCTCTAGCAATTTTGAGATTCTTCTTTGCCACCAATGGAAATTATCTTTCTCCATCACTTTCCATCTGTATAACGGATTGCCCCATAACTGTCCGGTTGCGCTGAAATAATCCGGCGGAACGCCTGCTTTAAATTCCAGTGATCCGTCTTCTTTAACTGTAAATTGATCTCTGTTCGACCAGAGGTCGGCGCTGTCGTATGCAATGAAAATCGGAAGGTCGCCGATTACTTTAATTCCTGAATTGTGAACATATTCTTTCAGATTTCTCCATTGTCTGTCGAAAATGAATTGAACAAATTTGAAATACTTTACTTCCGCGGATAATTTTTGTTTCCACTTTTCAACCGCGTCACCTTTTCTGAATGCGATTGAATTATCCCATTGCGACCAGACAACTCCATTATGAAATTCTTTCGCCGCCATAAAAAGCGAAAAATCATCCAACCAGTAATTATTCTTTTCGGAGAACTGATTAAATTCCTCATCGAATTTGTTTTCTATACTTAAGAATTTTGCAAAACTTTTTTTAAGCATTTCAGTTTTATAGTCTATAAGATTCCCGAAATCGATTTTGTGAGAATTGAAATGTGGCGTGTGATCGATGTCGGATTTTTCAAGAAGGCCATCGCGGTATAATAATTCCGGACTGATTAAAAGTGGATTTCCAGCAAATGCGGAAAATGATTGATATGGGGAGTCACCGTATCCCGTAGGTCCGAGAGGGAAAACCTGCCATAAAGTTTGTCCGGCGCTCTTCATAAAATCAACAAATGAATATGCTTCCGGACCAAGATCTCCGATTCCAAATCTGCCAGGTAGTGATGTCGGGTGTAACAGAATTCCTGCCGAGCGTTCTATTTTCATTTTTCACCAATAATTGTGACTTAAATTCCTGTAATAAAATTAGTGAAAAAAACAATATTTTCTTCCAAGTTTTATTTAGTATATTGTTGACGGATGATTGATTAAACAATTGAGCAATTTTTAAAAATATTTTTATCTGATTGCTTCAAAAAAAAAAAATAGTTATGTTGCTCACCCCTTCACATAGTTCATTTTAAAATATTTACATAAAATAATTAACAGTTTTTGTCCGCCGGGACTTAAGACTGAAAGGTTGGAGATTTAAATGAAGATTACTCGTCTATTTACCGTGTCCGGTAAGGATCCGCTTGATTCTTTAGAATTTGTTAAACGAACTTCTGAAATAAAAAATCCTGACGGCTCAATTGTTTTCAGGATGGAAGATGTTGTAGTTCCTAAAGAATGGTCGCAGGTTGCAACCGATGTTTTAGCTCAAAAGTATTTTAGAAAAGCAGGTGTTCCCAGACTCCTACGCAAAATAAAAGAAGATAATGTTCCTAAATGGCTTCAGCCTTCTGCTGCAGATACTAAAACTTTAGAAGAGCTTCCTGAAAAAGACCGGTTCGGATCCGAAACAGATGCCAGGCAGGTTTTTCACCGCCTCGCAGGAACATGGACATACTGGGGATGGAAAGCCGGATACTTCGATACTGAAGAGGATGCAAAAGCTTTTTACGACGAGCATATGTTTATGCTTGCCTCCCAGTTTTCTGCACCAAATTCCCCTCAATGGTTTAATACAGGTTTAAATTGGGCTTATGGTATAAACGGTCCCGCTCAGGGACATTATTATGTTGATTACAAAACCGGTGTTCTTACTTTCTCGGAAGATGCTTACACACATCCTCAGCCGCATGCATGTTTTATTCAGTCAATTGGTGACGATCTTGTTAACGAAGGCGGAATCATGGATCTCTGGGTTCGTGAAGCCCGCTTATTTAAATACGGTTCCGGAACAGGTACTAATTTTTCGAATATCAGAGGTAATAATGAACCTTTGAGCGGAGGCGGAAAATCCTCCGGCCTTATGTCTTTTCTGAAGATAGGGGACCGGTCGGCAGGTGCAATCAAATCAGGAGGTACTACAAGACGTGCAGCTAAAATGGTAACTCTCGATATCGATCATCCGGATATAGATGAATATATAAATTGGAAAGTTGTTGAGGAACAGAAAGTTGCTGCGCTTGTTTCCGGAAGCAGACTTTGCAACCTTCATCTCAATAATATAATTAAAGCATGCTACGCCGAGCATCCTGAAAATGACCGTTTTAATAAACGGACAAATATGCACCTGAGAAAAGCGATTCTTGAAGCAAGGAAGGTGAACGTTCCTGAAAATTATATCGAACGTGTTATAAAACTCGCAAAACTCGGATTTAAATCGATCGAATTTCCTGTCTACGATACAGATTGGAATTCTGAGGCTTATGCAACAGTCTCTGGCCAGAATTCCAATAACTCCGTGAGAGTAACAAATGAATTTATGCAGGCTGTATTGAACGACAGCGATTGGAATCTCTACTGGAGAATTGAAAAAGCAAAATCCGAAAAGGAAAATAGAAAACCGAAAGCCTGCAAAACTCTTCCGGCTAAAAAACTCTGGGATGATATCGCCTTTGCCGCATGGTCCTGTGCCGATCCGGGTTTGCAGTTTGATACTACAATTAATGAATGGCATACCTGCAGGGCAAGCGGTCCAATCCGCGCTTCGAATCCATGCAGCGAATATATGTTCCTTGATGATACTGCTTGCAACCTCGCATCATTGAATCTTGTCTGCTTCTATAACGACGATTCACAGGAATTCAACATCGAAGCATACAGGCACGCCACCCGGCTCTGGACTATTGTTCTTGAAATTAGTGTCCTGATGGCTCAGTATCCCAGCAAAGAGATTGCTCAGAAAAGTTATGAGTACAGAACTCTCGGATTAGGTTATGCTAACCTCGGTTCTCTTTTAATGCGCCAGGGAATTCCTTACGACAGCAAAGAGGCCTACGCAATTTGCGGCGCATTGACAGCAATTATGCATATGAGATCTTATGCTACGTCTGCAGAGATGGCTAAAGAACTTCAGCCATTCCCTAAGTATGAAGAGAATAAAGAACATATGCTCAAGGTGATTCGCAATCATAGAAGAGCCGCGTATAATGTTCCAAAAGAGGAATATGAAGGGTTGTCGATCTATCCGATGGGTATCAACCCGGAATATTGTCCTTCGGACCTGCTCGAAGCTGCTCACGAAGACGCTGACCTGGCTCTTGAACTAGGTGAGCAACACGGATTCCGGAATGCACAGGTTACTGTAATCGCTCCTACTGGTACAATCGGGCTAGTTATGGATTGCGATACCACAGGAATTGAGCCGGATTTCTCACTTGTTAAATTTAAAAAGCTCGCCGGCGGCGGATATTTTAAGATAATTAATCAGTCGATTCCACCTGCACTTAAGAAGATCGGGTACAATGAAGATCAGATAAAAGAAATTGTTAAGTATGCAAAAGGTGCCGGAACACTCGTTGGATGTCCCTATATAAATCATGAATCTCTCAGAGCTAAGGGTTTTACTGATGATGTTCTAAATAAGATTGAAGCCATACTTCCATCTGTATTTGAATTGAGTTTCGCATTCAATAAGTATACTATCGGTGAAAAATTTCTGAAAGGTAATCTTGGTTTCTCCGATGAACAGATTAATGATTTTGGTTTCGATCTGCTTTCCGAACTCGGATTCTCTAAAGAGGAGATCTCTTCGGCTAATGATTACGTTTGCGGTACTATGACTGTCGAAGGCGCTCCGTTCCTAAAACACGAACACTATCCAGTATTCGACTGCGCAAATAAGTGCGGAAAGAAAGGAACACGGTTCATTAAATCCGACGCCCATATTTTCATGATGGCGGCTGCTCAACCTTTCATCTCGGGCGCTATCTCCAAGACTATTAATCTTCCTAACAATGCTTCCATCGAAGATATTAAATATGCCTACTACCAGTCATGGAAACTTGGTGTTAAAGCTAACGCCCTTTATAGAGACGGTTCTAAACTTTCTCAGCCGCTTAATTCTATGACCGAAGAGGAAATTGAGGATCTGATTGAGCGTAAAGAGGAAAACGACATTGTTAAAATTGCAGAAAGAATTATTCATAGATATATCGCCAAGAGAAGAAGATTGCCCGACAGACGTACAGGTTATACTCAGAAAGTAAAAATTAATGGTCAGTCGGTTTATATCAGAACCGGTGAGTATGATAACGGTCAGCTCGGTGAAATATTCATCGATATGCACAAAGAGGGGGCCGCTTTCCGTAGCCTTCTTAACTGCTTTGCGATTTCGATATCACTCGGATTGCAGCACGGAGTTCCTCTTGAAGAATTTGTTGATGCCTTTGTGTTTACGAGGTTTGAACCGAGCGGAGTCGTCTCCGGCCATAAGCGGATTAAAATGGCAACTTCCGTGATCGATTATATATTCAGGGAACTCGCTGTTACCTACCTTAACAGAAACGATCTCTCCCACGTTGAAGATGACGAAATGCCGATAAAAGGAGAATACCGTTCTGTTGTTGAACCCGATTTCGAATCGGAAGAGATTGTAAGCGAAAAAACAATAGAACTGGATCAGCACAGAGTTAATGATGAAATTATGAACGAAAACGAATCTGTTAAAGCTAAGATTAAAATGATTACTCTGAATGATCCTGTAGCCAAAGCACGGGAAAGAGGCTACACGGGCGACATCTGCCCGGAATGCCAGAGTATGACTATGGTGAGGAATGGAACCTGCCTCAAATGCACAACCTGCGGTGCTACTACCGGCTGCAGTTAATTGCAATCTCTAATGAGCTTTTTATGAAAAGGGACTAAAGCATAGTCCCTTTTTCATTATATTTGCATCATGATTTCATTGACTTTTAGGGACAAAAGGGATAGCTTTTCACCCTTAATTTTAAGCGATGATCGCAGAAAATCTTAAGATTGTTGAGGATAGGATTGAGGAAATCTGCCTGAAATCGGGCAGAAATCGCTCTGAAATCAGGTTAATCGGGGTTAGTAAAACCCAGCCGGTTCAAGTGATTAATGAAGCGATCGAAGCCGGAATTAAAGACCTGGGAGAAAATAAAGCTCAGGAATTGAGAGACAAATCTGATCTTATCCAGGCCGACATAAGCTGGCATTTTATTGGTCATCTTCAATCGAATAAAGTTAAATTTGTTATTAAATCGGCACGTTATATTCATTCTGTCGATTCTGTGAAACTGGCCGATGAAATAAATAGAAAAGCTGAATCGATAAATAAAATTCAGAATGTTCTTTTGGAAATCAATACATCAAGCGAAGCTTCAAAGTTCGGTCTGAAAAATGAAGATGAAATTTTCGAAACCGCAAGGTTCTGTCAAAATTCCCGGAATTTGAAACTCGCAGGCTTGATGACAATGGCTCCCTATACGGACGATAAAGATATTTTGAGAAAATGTTTTGTTTCATTGCGTTTGTTAAAAGATAATCTGAACACTGCCGGTTTCGATCTTACTGAATTATCGATGGGTATGACAAACGATTATGAAATTGCAATTGAAGAGGGTGCAACTATGATCAGGATCGGCACTGCAATTTTCGGTGAAAGAAATTATAAATAATATCTGATACTGCTTAAGAGAATTATTAAATAAATATGGAATGAAATGAAATTCACTCCGTTTGGTATTAAGAATCAGGAATTCAATAAATCGGTAAGGGGCTACGATCGCGATGAAGTCCGGGCTTTCCTCGAAAAATTATCCGATGAATTCGAACGCCTTCAGCAGGAAAATGAAAAGCTGAAAGCAGAAATTGAACGGAATGAAGATCAGATCAAGGAATTCAGAAAAATAGAAAAGAATCTTCAGACTGCAATGCTTAGTGCTACGGAGTCGACTACCAAAGCTGTCGACTCGGCTAAAAAACAGACTGCTCTTATGGTAAAAGAGGCAGAGCTGAAAGCAGCACAGATGATTGAGAAAGCGCGGGAAAATGCCAGTTCAATACGCGATGCTGTCCTGAAACTCAGGGAGGAAAAAAAACTTCTTGTCTCCCGTATTAAAGCTATGATCGATTCTCAGGCAAGCCTTCTTGAGTTCAATGTTGATAATATCGAAACAAAAAAAGTTAAGAAGAAGGAAGTGCCGAAAGAGAATCTTAAGAGATCTGATCAGAGTGAAATTGATGTCGACGATATCCTGGAGAAATTACTATGAGCATATTGCTGGAGAAAATTAACGAAACCCTGAAAGTTATCCGTTCAAAAACTTCTAAAGAATATCCGGTCGGAATTATTCTCGGCACCGGATTGGGCGGATTGGTAAAAGAGATTGATATCGATGTGGAAATCGATTATTCAGAACTACCTCATTTCCCGCTCTCAACCGTTGAATCCCATCAGGGCAAACTGATCTTCGGAAAAATAAACGGTAAAGATGTTATAGCCATGCAGGGACGGTTTCATTACTACGAAGGTTATACTATGCAGCAGATTACATACCCTGTAAGAGTATTGAAATTTCTAGGTGTTAATACTCTTCTTGTCTCGAATGCGTGCGGTGGTATGAATCCTCTTTACAAAAGAGGAGACCTGATGCTCATTGTTGATCATATTAATCTGCTCGGAGATAATCCTCTCATCGGGAAAAATGAAGACCGGTTCGGTCCAAGATTTCCGGATATGAGCGAGCCGTACGATCTGGGGATGATTCAACTAGCTGAAAATATAGCACTCAAAAATGAAATCAGAGTTCAGAAAGGGGTTTATGTTGCAGTACCGGGCCCTAACCTCGAAACAAAAGCTGAATACCGGTTCTTAAGAGCTATTGGAGCCGATGTGGTCGGTATGTCTACTGTCCCGGAGAATATTGTTGCCAACCATTCCGGAATGAAGGTCCTCGGCATCAGTATTGTAACCGACGAGTGTTTCCCGGATTCTCTGAAACCCGTTGATGTTAAGGAGATTATTGCCACTGCAATGGAGACTGAACCTAAAATGACTTTGATTATGAAAGAGGTAATAAAAGCACTATGATACAGAGGAAACCGATCTATTATGCGACGGCAGGATTGCTTGCTGTAATAATTTTTGCGTCGAATTTTTTAAGCACCGACCTCTTCAAGGCAGGTTACCAGAATTTTTCTGTCTGGTTTGTCCTGTCTGTCTTTTCATTTGCGTGCGGCTGGCTTATGAATAAAACTCTCGGATACAATCACGGCGGTAAAGTAATTTTCGCTGTCATTGTGTCTTCATCGTTTATCAGCGTACTTCTGGTTTCTATCTTCAACGAATATTTCGGATTGAGTGCTTTGCTCGTCGAAAATATGATCCTCTATATACTTAGAAATATTACACTTGGGTCCATGGCATTTTTCGGTATGGTTGTATGCGAATTACTTATTCTTCAGAGAGAAGGTGATTCCAGTAAGACTAAATTGGAAGAGGTTAGAAGACTGATGGCTAACACCCAGCATGAAGCCAAATTAATAATTGAAGATGCAAGGCTTAAATCCGAACAGATGCTGTATGAAACTCAGCAGACCATTGATGATATGATCGATAGAAAAAATCTGATCGAGATAAGGCTTAAAGAGTTTATTTCGGCTGAAAGAGAGTTAATTAAGAAGTATGAAGCGGAAGAGGATTGATTTTTTTTACTGTTCGGGCAATCCAATTCTTATTCCCGCATTAATAGAAATAATTATAAAAAATCTAAATAAATAACCATAATTCATTTATAGAGACCTGTGATGTTTAAACAGCTTGGCGAAAAAATCAACTATCCTGAGATTGAAGAAGGAATTTTAAAATTCTGGCAGGATCATCAAATTTTTGAAAAAAGTATTTCATCCAGGGATGAAAGTAAACCCTTTACATTTTACGAGGGACCTCCTACGGTTAACGGCCGGCCGGGTATTCATCACGTAATGGCCAGAACTTTGAAGGATCTTGTCTGCAGATATAAAACATTGCAGGGTTTCAGAGTTCATAGAAAAGCCGGCTGGGATACTCACGGTCTTCCGATTGAAATCGCTCTCGAAAAAGACCTTGGCTTTACACAAAAGTCGGATATTGAGAAATTCGGCGTTGCCGAATTCAATAAGAAAGCTAAAGACCTCGTCTATCATCATATCGAGATGAAAGAAGGCTGGCGTACTTTAACTGAAAGAATGGGATACTGGATAAACCTCGACGATCCTTATATCACCTGTACTAATGATTACATCGAGTCCGTCTGGTGGGCACTGTCAGAATATTTTAAGAAAGGTTTGATTTACAAAGGCTTTAAAATTGTTCCGCAATGCCCCCACTGCGAGACACCTCTTTCTTCTCATGAACTTGCTCTCGGTTATGATGATGTTCAGGATCCGAGTGTCTATGTAAAATTCAAATTGAAAGACGAAGATGCTTCTATACTTGTATGGACTACAACACCCTGGACTTTAATTTCTAATGTCGCCCTCGCTGTAGGACCGGATATAGATTACGCCAAAATCAACCATGAGAAACATGGAGTCCTTTATTTAGCAAAAGCAAGACTGGCAGTAATTAAAGAGGATTATACAATTCTTAGCGAGTTGAAAGGCTTGGATCTGCTCGGCAGGAATTATGAACCGCTTTTCTCTTACATCCCGGTTGAAAAAAGAGCCTGGTATGTTGTTTCCGGTGATTTTGTAAGTACCGAAGATGGTACAGGTGTGGTACATATTGCCCCTGCGTTCGGAGCCGACGACTATGAAGTTTCAAAAAAGTTTGACCTACCATTCCTTCAGCCTGTAACTAAGAGCGGACGTTTTACCGAACAGATTACGGATTTCGCTGGAAGGCTTGTTAAGACCATTCAGTTCGAAACGAAAGAGGAAAAAGGGGCCGATCCGGACATTATCAGAAATCTTAAGGAAAGAGGATTGCTCTACAAGGCGACCAATGATTATCTCCATTCCTATCCTCATTGCTGGAGGTGCGATAATCCGCTTATCTATTATGCGCGCGACAGCTGGTATATTAGAACTACAGATGTTGCTAAAAGGATGATTGAACTTAACAATACAATTAACTGGGCTCCTCCTGAAGTCGGCTCTGGAAGATTCGGCAACTGGCTGGAAGAGAATAAGGACTGGTCTCTTTCCCGTGACCGTTACTGGGGAACCCCGCTTCCAATATGGCTTAACGAAGATGGAGAAATGATCTGTATCGGTTCAATCAATGAATTGAAAGAAGGATATGTTGAGCGCAGCGGGAATAAGATATTTGTTAAAGATCTCCCGGCTGAAGAAATTGATCTTCATAAACCTTTTGTTGATGATGTTAAATTCGAGAAAGATGGCAAAGTATATAAACGGACTCCCGAATTGATCGATGTCTGGTTCGACAGCGGCGCAATGCCGTTTGCTCAATTCCATTATCCGTTTGAAAATCAGGAGCTGTTTAAAAATAATTATCCCTGCGACTTTATTTGCGAGGGAATCGATCAGACCCGCGGATGGTTCTATACACTCCATGCTATCGGTACTATGCTTTTTGATTCTGTGACCTTCAAGAACCTTATCGTTAATGAATTGATTCTGGATAAGGAAGGACAGAAAATGTCCAAGAGCAAAGGAAATACCGTCGATCCTTTTATTCTATTCGATAAATACGGTGCCGATGCGACTCGCTGGTATCTTGTAACTACCAGCCCTCCCTGGAAACCTACATTGTTCGATGAGGAAGGAATTGTTGAAGTACAGAGGAAATTCTTCGGTACTCTTCTTAATACTTATTCGTTCTTTACATTATATGCTAACATCGACAGGTTCGATCACTCAGAACCTCTGGTCCCGTATGAAGAACGACCTGAAATTGACCGGTGGATTATCTCGAAGCTTAGCTCCCTTGTTAAAGAATATGAAGAATTGATGAACCAGTATGATGTTACAAAAGCTGCCCGTCAGATCTCTAATTTTACAATCGATCAGCTTTCAAACTGGTACGTAAGAAGAAGCCGCCGGCGTTTCTGGAAATCGGAAATAAATAAAAATAAACTTTCGGCTTATCAGACGTTGTACGAGTGCCTCGTTACAATTGCGAAAATTTCTTCTCCGTTCATCCCGTTTGTTGCCGAGGAATTGTATCAGAGCCTTAACAGCCAAACTAAACTCGAAAAATCCGAATCGGTTCACCTTGCTCGGTTCCCGCAGCCTTCATTTATTGATCTTCAGCTCGAAGAGAAAATGGATGTTGCTCAGCGTGTTGTTTATCTGACCCGTTCAATGAGGGCAAAACACAATCTTAAGGTCCGTCAACCTCTCAAGAAAATTATGGTTGTGGTTGATAAGGACAGACGGGAAGCGCTTGAGAAAATGAAGGATGTGGTTCTGGAAGAAATTAATGTCAAAGAAATGATCTCTCTTGAGGATGATTCGGGCATTGTTAACAAATCTGCAAAACCTAACTTCAAAGTAGTAGGACCCAAATACGGAAAACTCGTTAAGGCGCTTACATCTGCGATCAAAGACCTCGACAAAAGGGCAATCGATACCCTAGACAAAACCGGAGAGTACGAATTGCAGATTCAAGGAGAATCTGTCAAAATATCTCGTGAGGATGTTGAGATATTAAGTCACGAAATTGAAGGGTGGCTTGTTGAGAGCGGGGAGGGTGTTACAGTAGCAATAGATACAGAGTTAACAGAGGATCTTATAGCTGAAGGTTATGCCCGTGAGTTTGTTAATCGTGTTCAGAATATGAGGAAGGATTCAGGCCTCGACGTTATAGACAGAATAAATCTCTATGCAAAAGGAGACGAAAAATTACTTGCGTATATTAATAACTTTTCTGAGTATATTGCGAATGAAGTTCTGGCAGAGAATATTAAAATAAATGAGGAAATTGAGGGTTATTCACAGGAATGGAAAATCGGTGATTATGATTGTTCTATTACAATAGTTAAAGTAAAATTTTAATTTTGGGAGGCATTATGGCAAAAAAAGTCGATAAAAAGAAAACTGCTAAAACCCCTGTAAAGAAAAAAACTGTTAAGAAATCTACTCCTAAACCTAAGGTGAAAAAGCAGGTAAAAGTTAAAAAAGCTGTTAAAGTTAAAGCTCCGGCTAAAAAACCTGTTAAATCTTCAGCATCAAGATCAAAACACGTCGAAGTTATTTCCCCGACAAAAAAAGTAAGAAAAATTCAGGGGTATTCTAAAAAAGATCTGGAAGAATTCAGGAAAGTGATTATTGAAAAACGAACTGAAATTATCGATCAGCTTCAGGCACTTAAAGATCAAATGATGGACCCTACTACCGGTCAGTATGTTAATGAGAATTCTCCTTATTCGCTCCATATGGCTGAACAGGGTACCGATGCTATGGAAAGAGAAAAACTCTACCTATGGGCCCAAAGGGAAAATAAATTTTTGGGATATCTTGATGATGCCCTCCAGAGAATCGAAAACGGTACTTATGGTATCTGTATTGAGTGTATTGATGAACCGCAGTATTTATGTCCAACCTGCCCTTTGATACCAAAGGATCGATTGATGGCAGTTCCTCATACACAGCATTGCCTGCAGGTTAAACAGAAAATGAAAGCTTAATCCGGTCTTTCTGGAAGTGAGAATATTTTGAAAGTACTATATACAACACTGATTATTGTTGTAGCTGACCAGCTGACAAAGTTTTTTGTGAAAGGCGGTACAATACCGCTTCTCAATCTCCGCGTTGATGGAATGTATTACGGGCAGAGCCATGAAGTATGGGGAGATTTTTTTAAAATAACTTTTGTCGAAAATCCCGGACTTGCATTCGGCATCGATGTAAACGATACATCAAAACTTTTCCTTTCGCTATTTTCATTGCTTGCAAGTATTGGAATCTTTTATTACCTATATAAATCACGGGATCAGAAACTGGTAATCCGGTTTGCTCTGGCTCTTGTTCTCGGAGGAGCCATCGGAAATCTGATCGACAGAACATTATACGGAGTCTTTTACGGTTATGCCCCGGTGTTTTATGGAAGGGTAGTCGATTTTTTTAACGTCGACTTTTTTGATTTTACCATTTTCGGAAAGACATTCGATAGGTGGCCTATTTTCAACATCGCGGATGCATCGGTTACTATCGGTGTTGTCCTGCTTTTGATTTTCCATAAAACTCTTCCGGAAGGGAAAAAAGAGGTGGAGAATCAGCTGACTCCAGATTCCGAGATGAAACTTAATGATGATGCTGTGATTAATAATTCCGCAGAATTAGAATTGGCGGAAAATTCGGGAAAAGATGGCCAGGATAATATCAGAAAAGAAGATTAGGATCCTTCTCCCCGAAGGTAAAAAGAAAGAAAGAATCGATACTTACCTTACAAACTCAGTTGAAAATGCCACGCGCTCTCGAATTCAAAAACTGATTAAAGCAAACCTGGTTACTGTTGACGGTAAAATAGTAAAACCGAATTTTATTGTTACACCCGGGCAGCTTATTGAACTAACCATCCCGATGACACCCCGCCCGGAAGAGACTGAACCTGAGGATATTCCACTTAATATAGTTTTCGAGGACGATTACCTAATTATCGTAAATAAACCGCCTGGAATGGTTGCTCATCCATCCCTGGGTAACTATTCAGGAACTCTTGTAAATGCGCTTCTTCACCATACTCAGAAATTGAGCAGGTTGAATCAGCCCGGTCGGCCCGGAATTGTCCACAGGATTGATAAGGATACAAGCGGATTACTTCTTATTGCAAAAGATGAATGGACTCATGCTCAATTAGCACGACAATTTGCCAATCATTCAATCGATAGGGAATATTGGGCTGTATGCTGGGGATTGTTTAAAGATAGAAAAGGGGAAATAATCGGAAATATTACCAGGAGCAATAAGGACCGTAAACTTTTTACTGTAAGCAGGACCGAAGGTAAATATGCTCATACATTTTACGAAGTTATTGAAGAATTTGAATTCGCATCGCTGGTTAAATTAAAATTGAAAACAGGAAGAACTCACCAGATCCGGGTTCATATGACTCACATTAAACATCCGATATTCGGCGATCCTTCCTACGGCGGAAGAAAAATTGTTTACGGCTCTGAATTTTCTAAAATGAAAAGTCGTGTTGAAAATTTATTGCAGATAATTTCCCGCCAGGCGCTTCACGCAAAAACACTGGGTTTTATCCATCCCCACACAAAAGAAAAAGTTTTCTTCGATTCAAATCTTCCGGATGATATCTCTGACCTGATTAATAAACTGAGAGACTGAAAAAATCGGCTATTCTGTTTTCCCTGTATCCATTCTTTCTGATTGCGCTATTTTACTCAATTTTAATTCCCAGTTCTCCTGAAATAATATTGAACAGCTCCCGTTCATCCAGCAATTTACTCTTCATCAGTGCTTTTATAAATGGTATCTTGTTTTTATGTGCGTAATTCACCAATTCCTGAATAGTATCATAACCGAATGTTGTAATTAAGGAAGCTGCGATTGCTGAACTGTTAATTAAATTCAGCTTGCACCTTTCAATATTTGCTGTGATCCCCTGAATGCAATTTTTAGTCAGGTTATTAATTGAATCTCTGAGAAGCAGTATCGATTTTAAAAATAAGTGACCGAGCATCGGTATGAATGGATTTAACTCAAGATTTCCGCTGCCGGCAAGGTTGGAAATAACAACATCATGACCCTTAACCAATTCACATATTTGAATAGTGTTTTCAAGTATTACGGGATTTACCTTCCCGGGCATGATTGTAGAACCCGATTGCTTGGGCGGAATATTAATTTCACCTATTCCGCCTGCAGGTCCGCTCGATAGAAATCTTAAATCGTTACAGATTTTTAATACGGAGACAGCACCCGCTTTAATTATTCCGTGTGCTTCAACAAACATATCCAGATTCTGTGTTGCATCTATGAGATTATCACTTTTTTCGATAGGGAGTTTGGTTATCTTTTTCAATATACTGTTTACATTTAGAACATATTCTTTTGTTGCGGAAATTGAATTGCCTACGGCCGTGCCTCCAAGATTAACTGAATGGAGTCTCTCCTCCGAAATGTAAATCCGCTGTCTTTCCCGAGCAATTGCCTGTGCATAAGCGCCAAATTCCTGACCGAGTGTAATTGGAACTGCGTCCTGTAATTGTGTTCGGCCAAGTTTAATTACATTTTTAAATTCTTCTTCTTTCGCATGCAGAGCATTCTGAAGTGATTCAAAAGAATCTGAAAGCTGCCGAAGCAGGTAGATCGATGCAACCTTTAGAGAAGTCGGAAAAGTATCGTTTGTAGACTGGCTCATGTTTACATCGTCGAGCGGATTGATTGAATCATATTCACCCGGCTTTTTACCGAGAAGAAGCAATGCTTCATTAGTGATTACTTCATTGAGGTTCATATTAAGTGAAGTGCCCGCTCCTCCCTGAAAAGGGTCGACAGGAATTTTACGGTAAATCTCATACGAACTATTTGATATTGCATTTTCGGTTTCTTTCAGGAGATTACGAATAGCTTCTTCAACAGCTTCAAATTTTTCTTTGAATAGTAATCCGCATTTATAATTCGTTTCTGCGGCAGCTAGTTTTACCTGCAGATAAGCCTTAATCAGATATGGATTAATCCTCTCGCCGGTTGGCGGAAAATTGTTAAGACTCCGGAACGTGTTTGTACCGTAAAGAATGTCTTCTGCCATTTCAACTTCACCCTGTGTATCCTTTTCAATTCTCATTTATCCTTTTCCCGCTTTTTAGCTTTGTAAAAATAAAACACTTTTGATCAAATAATAAAAAAAGACCCCCGGAATCCGGGGGCCTTTTCAGAATTCTATAAGTAATAAGAATTACTTGAGCAGAAGCATCTTGTTTACTTTAACAAAATTATCTGCTTCAATTCTATATAAGTAAATGCCGGATGCGAGGTGTCTTGCGTTGAATTCAAACGTATGACTTCCTGCGCTCAGATAATTGTTAACTAGGGTTCTTACTTCTTTTCCTAATGCGTCATAGATGGTTACTCTTACATTGGATGCTTTCGGAATAGCGAACTTAATATTTGTTGTCGGGTTGAATGGATTCGGATAGTTCTGGAATAATGCATATTCGGTTGGAACGATTTCATCCTGCTCAACTGAAGTAGCTAAACCGAGAGATGCCATAGCGCCCTTTAATGCTGTTACAATGTATTTAGGATTGTGGATACCATAGCTGTGATCATAGTAGGCTGTTCTTGCATTCCAGTAAGCTTTTCTGATAGCTGGTGACCATGATGTTGCTGGAACCGGAGGGATAGTTGTTGTACCAACTTGACGGGCGACTTCTTCATAAATTTTATCGATCATGCCGTGTACTTCATCCTGAAGTCCTTCGTTAACGCCGTCATTATCATGATCCAGAGACCCGTTTAACATAAAGGTTACATCTGCAAATGAAAGTCCGAGTGATCCGCCGTGACATGGCATACAGGATTCCATATTAGATTTGCCGTCAGGATATGTCACTGCGAAAGAGTGTCCGCCTACCAGAGCAACCTGACCATTTGCAACCGGTGTTGCAACACCATACATGTGACAGGCTACACATGATCCATGTGCTTGTGTAATACCGAAGTGATTTGAACTGGCCAGTTTTACACCGCCTAATTCAAACATATTATTTCCTACTAGCATATCACCCTGAGCACCATAGTGAGGACCAAACCGAGAATTTAGCGTCGCTGCAGCTGCAGCAGCATTTGCTTCAGATCTTGACTGATGGCAGTTGAAGCATATTGCGCCGTTACCTGCATTTGCCTGGTTTATTGTAATAGTTGTATTGTTGGGTGCAAGTAGGTTTGCTGTAACTTTTCTTAATTGATGAGGATTAGTTGCATTATGCGGATCGTGGCATCCTGCACAGGTAATAGGATTGTATGAAACATCAAAATAAGGATCTGAAGTTGATACATTATCAACATATTGTTTAAATCCAGAACCGGTGTGGCATCTTACACAGCCTTCTCTGCCCGGACCGCTCTCGTCAACAACACCGGCATGAACTGATGCGTCAAACTGTTCCGGAAGAAGATGGTGAGTTCCTGAATCATGGCAGTATGCGCAAACATCAGGATTATAGGTAGCTACCATTCTGAAATCTGTTGTAGCCCCTAAGTGGGTTGAACCCGGTCCATGACACGATTCGCACTGAACATTTGCTCTGAGCATTGCGTCCGGGAATTGTGCAACTAATGTTGCTGTCATACCCGGTGCGAGAACTGTCGGGAATGTGAATGGGAAATCGTCGAATCCGTCATTTGCTGCCGTTGTATTGTGACCTGTAGAATGGCAGGAAATACAGTTAGCGCCGAAATGATCACTGCCTTGTCCTTCAAATTCTTCTGTAAGTGTAGTTGCGTGACCGGTATTTGACCACTCAGTAACATAACTTGGGTGACAGGTCTGGCAGTTTACATTTTTGTTTACTCCGTCAACAAATGTATTTGTATAACCGAGATATTTTGCGGAATTAAATCCGACTGTTGCGCTGTATGCGCCGGAAGTTGCCTTTAATTCATAGGCACCGACTTTGTCAGGTTTAAATGTAACTACAACCGTGTTGTCATCAACTACATGCACTGTTGTACCAACTGCGGCAGTTGAACCTAATGGTCTTCTTGTAATAGACCAGGTAACTGTTCCAATTGCCTGACCGGTTAGAACCGCTTTAAAATACATCTGACTATTAACGCCGACATTCTTTAATCCCGTAAAAGCAGAAGTGTAAATATCGGTTGTCGATCTTGCTACATCTCTTGGTGAAACACCAAATGGTTCAACAGTAAAAGAGATTGGTGTGGTTTGAGAATAGAGAGATGAACAAAATAGAACAAATAACAGAAGAGTGGTAAGTTTTCGAATCATAATCATGCCTCCATTAAAGAGTATTTTGTTAAGTATTTAAGAATCATTTTAATGATAAAAAGATTTCTAACTTTATTTACCGATTTCGGTGTCTAATATAAAAATATTAATAAAGATGTCAAAGTCTAAATTAGAGATTCCATAGTAAAAAATCTTTTTATCTGAAATTAATTGCGGCAATATTCATTCCAATCCAAATTTGAATAAACTCCCAGCTATTCGTATATTTTTTCCTAAATTCTGGAAGAAAAATGCTTATTTATAATACCTTTTCTAAAACTAAAGAAGAATTCATCCCTTTAACTCCTCCGGAGGTGACTTTCTATGTCTGCGGGCCGACTGTCTATGACTATTTCCATATCGGCAATGCTAGATCTTTTATAATGGCTGATATTTTCCGGAGATATCTTGAATACAAAGGTTTTAATGTTAAATTCGTTATGAACCTTACTGATGTGGACGATAGAATTATTAAGAAGTCGATTGATCAGAAAAAACCTTCTGCTGAAATTTCAAATTTTTATATTGATGCCTTTTTAGAAGACATTGAAAAATTAAGAGTAAAACCTGCTTCGGTTTTCCCGAAAGCCACTCAGCATATTCCGGAAATGATAAGCATCATAAAAGAATTAATTGAGAATGGAAAGGCTTACAATGTTGATGGCAATGTTTTTTATGATGTCTCTAAATTCCCTGATTACGGAAAACTGAGCGGTAAGAATCTTGAAGAACTTACGGCAGGTGCCAGGGTGGAAATAAATGAAACAAAAAAGAATCCGCTCGATTTTGCCCTCTGGAAAAAAGCAAAAGAAGGAGAACCATTTTGGGAGAGCCCCTGGGGAAATGGCAGACCCGGCTGGCATATAGAATGTTCTGCGATGAGCTCAAAACATCTTGGCGAAACTATTGATATCCATGCAGGTGGTAACGATCTTATTTTTCCGCATCATGAGAATGAAATTGCTCAGAGCGAGGGCGCTCATGGACATAAATTTGTAAAGTATTGGATCCACTTCGGATTTCTGAATATCAATGAAGAGAAAATGTCTAAATCCTTAGGCAATTTTTTAACGGCTAGAGAAATACTGAAAAAATATTCAGCCGAAGCTATCCGTCTTTTCTTTACTCAAACCTATTATGGCGGCCCTCTCAATTTCAGTTTTGAACTTCTTGCCGCTGCTGAAAAAGGTGTGGAAAAAATTAAGAACCTTGCGGAGAAAATTGAAGAGGAAATTAAGAAAGATAATAATGTCGGTATCCTCCCCGAGTTCGATCTGAAATACTATTATGATGAATTTGCAAAAGTAATGGACGACGATCTGAATACCTCTCAGGCTGTTGCTCTTATTTTTGACCTTGTACGTAATGCCAATAAAATTATCTCAGATTATGAAAATATTAATGTTTCTTTTTATCAAGATCTGAAACAGTTTCTTACCCGCACAGCCCAGGAAGTATTCGGGATAGTGCATTTTAATGAAATTACCCGTCCTGAATCCTTGGGCATTGATCATAAATTAATCGAACTTCTTCTCGAACTTCGGATTAAACTTAAAAAAGAGAAGAATTTTATTCTGGCAGACCTGATTCGCGATGAATTAAATAAACTCGGAATAGAATTAAAAGACGGCAAAGAAGGTACTTCATATAAAATAAAATGATTTCTATATTGTCGTGTCATTTGAAATAATTATGAATTCACGGGAAAGAAAATGAAAATAAAATTTTTAGCTGTATTTATTATTATAAGTGCTTCCGGAATACTCGCTCAAGGTTCAAGCGGAACCGATGCAAAATATGAATATAGAAATCTGATTGATCTGCCTACAGCCGGGATTGTTGAAAAAGGATTTGTCGGAGTTTCGATCGATGTGATGCCCCTTGGCGTAGTTGTCTCTAAAATTGAAGTCGGTGTTTTCGAAAATTTCAGCTTTGGTATTTCGTACGGCGGTAACAATATTATTGGAAGAGGCAAGATAACAGGATATAAACTGCCGGGGATAAATCTAAGGGCTCGAATTTTTAATGAGTCGGAAACGCTTCCCGCAATCACACTCGGATTCGATTCACAGGGCAAAGGTGAATTCAATAAAACTTTGAACCGTTATGAAATTAAATCTCCCGGTTTTTTTGCTGTAGCTTCAAAGAATTTCGATTTCTACGGTTATTTCAGCATTCACGGTCTTATCAATTATTCACTTGAACGGGATGATAACGATAAAGACCTGAACCTTGGATTCGGATTTGAAAAAACTCTTGGATCCAAACTATCTATTGTCGGTGAATACGACTTTGCAATAAATGACAATACAAACAATTCGATCGGAGAGGGGACGGGATATTTAAATCTTGGCATCCGTTGGTCTATAGGTGACGGATTGACTCTGGGATTAAATCTCAGGGACCTGCTCGATAATAAAAAAATCTCAGGTTCCAGAGCTGATAGGGGAATTTTTGTTGAATACATTAAAGCCATCTTCTAAAAATGTAGAAAATCCTAAACAATCCTGTCTAATTTATTATACATCTCTACATCTAGTTACCCGCTTTTGTCCTATTATCTAAGTTTTATAAGGCATATTTTTTGCATAACTAAAAATGATTTATCCATGGGTGGTTGATATGAAAACATTAAAATTTTTAATCGTACTGCTTCCTCTCTTATCTTTTGGAGGATGTTACACACAACTTGCTCTTCGTGATTCAGACGACAGAGATTATTACGAGGATGAATACGCTTACGAGGACGAAGTAGCCGATACACTGGATAACGAAGAATATGTTGAAGATCAGGGAGTATATGAGGACGATTATTACTATGAGCGCAACCGTTCATACCGACGATTCTACCTCGGTTATTATCCCTCATCCAGTTTCTACTTTGGAATTGGCAGATATTACGATCCTTTCTGGTACGATTGGTATTGCTGCGATTATGGATACTGGCCATGGAATCACTATTCTTATTCATACTATCCGGGATATTTCTATAATCGGTATTATGGTTGGTGGGTGAATAACTGGTCTTGGAATAATCCTTATTATTGGAATAATTATGGTAACTATAATTACCCCAATAATTATAACTTTAAATATCGAACAGCTTATACTAAACTTCGTGATTCCGGCGATCGGAGCGGCGATAGAACAAGTTCCTTGAGAGACCGTAATAGTAGCCGTTCAAGTTCTTATACGGACCGTGATGGATCGATTCGAACCAGAGATGTGGATCTCAATAGATCAAGCGTTTCTAGAAGCAGGGAGAAAACAACAGGTAACTCGAGAGTTTCTAAGGAATCCGCTGCAAGCAGGAGAGAATCACCTTCTGCTGTAAAAGAAAGTACGTCAAGAAGGCCTTCGAGCAGCAGTAAGTCGGAAAGAGTTTCTCCGCCTCCTTCAAGAGAAAGGAGTTCAAGCAGGAAAGAATCGGCCGACCGCAGCAGAAGCGGATCGTATGACTCTGGAAGATCGGGTCGTTCTACACCGTCTTATTCACCTCCCAGCAGTTCTAGATCTTCGTCACCGTCTTACAGTCCGCCGTCACGTTCCGGTTCGGAGAATTCTTCGAGATCCGGTTCAGAAAGTTCGTCGAGATCCGGCAGTTCATCAAGTTCCGGTAGCAGTTCCAGGTCTGATAGCGGAAGAAGATAACATGATTTCAAAAATTCAAAAACTTCGGATTTAATTCTGGGGGAATTATGAAAAAAATAAAAATGTCTTTTGGTTTGTTCTCACTACTCTTGTTCTCTGCTATAAATATTAACGCGCAGAATTTCAATGATGCTCTCAGGTTATCGGATACGGATATTTTAACCAATGCCCGGTCGCTTGGTATGGGCAATGCATATATTTCTATAAGCAATGATTTCACGGCCTCTCTTTTTAATCCTGCCGGATTTGCTCTGATAAGGAAAATGGAATTCTCCGGAGTACTCAATTATAATTCTTTTAAGAATGATGCTCAGCTTTTTAGTAGAAATACTCTTTACTCCAGCAGCAAAACCGATTTCAGTCAGTTCGGATTTGCATTCCCTCTTCCTACTTCGCGCGGAAGTATGGTCCTTGCTTTCGGTTATAATAAGTATAAAGATTTTAACCGGGCTATGAAATTCAGCGGATTTAATTCCGGCTCAAATTCCATGATACAAAACTTAACCTATGATAATGATGATATTTCGTATGAAATCGGTCTAAGTTACAAGGTTTATGATTCTAACAATAAATTTCTCTACTACGATACTTTTATCAACGGTAATCTTCAGCAGAGCGGAACAATAATCCAGGAGGGCGGTCTTGATAGCTGGCTCTTTTCCGGTGCTGTCGAGATTCAGAAAAACATCTTCGTAGGAGCTACCATCAATATTATAAACGGAGATTTTAAAAGAAACCGCGAATACCTGGAGGAAGATCTGAACAATAATTATCCATCATCAATTCTGCTCGATCCGAATGATCCCCAGACTGCCGATTTCAGGTCATTCTATTTTAACGATATAATCAGATGGGATATTTCCGGATGGAATGCAACTCTCGGCTTATTAGCAAAAATGGATTATAATGTTAATGTAGGTGCTACAATTAAACTTCCAAAATCACTTACCGTTAAAGAGATTTATTTTGTAGATGCAGATGCACACTTCGGAACAGGGCAGATGTATATACTCGATCCTCCGATTGAAAACAGGTTGGAGTATACAGTTCAGACCCTGTGGGAATTCGGAGTTGGTGCTTCTTATTCAGTTCAGGGAATGACAGTCAGTTTCGATGCAAATTTTATCGATTATTCTCGAATGAAATTTTCTGAGGGATTTGATTTCCGCTCCCGTGAAGATAAAAATTCCGAAATAATTGATCTGATGAAAAGTGTTATAAATCTTAATGCCGGCGTTGAATATTTATTGCCTTTTACTGGAATTACTTTAAGAGGCGGTTTCATTTATATGCCGTCTCCGTTCAAGGATGATTCCTCAGAATTTGATAAGAAATTCTTTACGGCAGGAATTGGATTCTCAAGCGGCTCAAAATTCCATTTTGACTTAGGATATGCTCATGGCTGGTGGAAAGATATCGGAGATAATTACGGTTCTAACCTTTCCAGGACTTTTCAATCTATTACGAAAGACAATTTAATATTCGGTGTTAAATACTATTTCTAAATTCTTTACCTCCGCTCCCTGATTGACAACCCCCGAAAAGCACCTTATTTTTTAAGGTGCTTTTTTTATGGAGGAATCATAAAAGCCAGAATATTCAAAATCGAGAGCAAGGATTATTACCTGCTTGATGAATCGGATAATGAAATAAGAACTTCTTTACGCGGAAAGTTTAAAAAGGAATTCGGCTTCAAATCAGATAAGCTCTATAAACTTGATATCGCTGCTGTTGGGGACATAGTTGAGTATGAATTGAATAATGATGGATCCGGCGTAATCAACAAAATTCTGCCGAGAAAAAATTATCTCTCAAGGAAAGTGCCAAAATTGAAAGGTGCCGGAACCCGCGGCGAAAGACTTGAACAGATAATCGCAGCCAACATAGACAACCTTATTGTTGTTGCGAGCTGGAAGAATCCTGAATTTAACAATAGATTACTCGACCGCCTCATTCTTGCAGGTGAAAGCTCGCATGTTAATGTTAAAATTATTATCAATAAGTCCGATCTTAAAGAACCCTGTCAGGCCAAATTCTGGATCGATCTCTATACTGAAATCGGTTACCCCGTTTTCGAAACAAGCGTCAAGCAGGATTCGGGTCTCGTTAATGTAAAATCTGCCCTTGCAGGATCTGTCAGCCTTCTATGGGGACAATCGGGCGTAGGGAAATCTTCTCTCCTCAATCGAATCTATCCTCACCTCAATTTTAAGACAGGAGAGATCAGTTCCTCAACTTCTAAAGGAAAACATACTACCGTTACTTCAGTCCTTAAAAAAATTGAGGAGGATACTTTTATAATCGATACACCCGGAATACGCGAAATTGATCCTTACGGAATCAGGAAAGAGGATGTTGGCCATTTCTTTGTCGATTTCCTCCCTTATCTGAATGATTGCAGATTTAATACATGCACACACCATCATGAACCCGGATGTGCTGTAATTGATTCTGTAGAAAAAGGGATTATAAACCCCGAAAGGTACAGAAGCTATCTAAATATTCTTGATACTATTGAAGACGATATGAATTTTTAGAGTCCGGCGACCTTTCTCTTCATCTGTTCAATGAATTGTGTAACGACAATGTCCGGAACACCGTCTTTGTGTTTCGATTGAAGCCGCATGTCGCACTGGTCGTTGATATAATCGATCAGGTAAAAACGGTGGGATTTTGTAAGTGCGATTTCTGTAGAGAAATAATCGATCTTAGCGATTCTTGCAATACCCTGTGTAATTTTTATCATCCTTTGCAGTTTGTATTTCGCTATCTGTTCTTTTGTTAATACTTTGTATAGATGAGTCTGGTCATCCCACCACGTGGGAATTACTTTCCCGAATGCCCAGAATATCCTGAACCAGGCCCGCTTATGATCGATCCTTACGGGATCGATTTTCTGCTGTATAAGATATTTTTCGGTATGTCCTTTCTTCCTTTCATCTTGAATCTGTTCAATTGAAGTACCGTCCTTTACTACACCTTGTCCGCCGCCTGAAAAAATCGACGGTTTAATTATAAACGGAATCTTTATTGTCCTAAGATCATTCCCGGTAATAAATAATCTTTCATCTTTATCCCATGGTTCAACAATAAAAGTCTCAGGCAGGTTAAAACCTTTTCTGAGAAGTTTTTTGTGGAAATAAGATTTGTCAGTTACTTTCCGTGTAACCTTATGCGGATTAATTAAATAACATTTCCGGCGCAGCAGCAGCTTGGTTATGATATTGAATTCGGGGTCTTCATCCGAAGCCCGGTCTAAATATGCCTTGAAAGATAATTTCCTCTGGCGCAACAAAGTGGCTACCTCGTGAATATTCACTTTATAAATAATAAAAGTCTTCAGGCCGCTCTTCTGAAAGATCTTTTCGGTAAGTTCGATAAATTCCTTATCGTACTGCCAGGTATATGATATTGCCAGATCGAATTTGTACATTTCTCAGGAAAAATTTTTGTGAAAATAGGTAAACCTTGTTTAGCTAGCAATCTTTTGCCTTGTTAATCAAAACGTTATAGTTTATTTTTTCGTTCAAATTAAAGGATTTTATGAACCTTAAACCACTCTTTTTATTGATGATAATTATTAGCGCCGGGTGCTCCTCAAATTCCGTTAAGGTGGCCGGTACTGCTGATAAAGAGAGTAAATCAATTATTACTTCTACCGGCAAGATAGCACAGGAGAAATTTATTAACGGTTCGATGCTGGAGCTTAAAGGTGAATATGAGTCGGCTATTAATGAGTATCTCGATGCATTGAAATACGATCCTCAAGCGGGTATTCACTTTGCAATTGCTAAAAATTATTACAAGTTAAATAAACTCTCATCTGCAATTCAGCATTCGCGCAGAGCGGTTCAGCTCGATTCAACGAATTCTGAATATCTCTATCTGCTTGCTTCAATCTACTCGTCGTCCCGCCTCGATGATTCTTCGATGGTTGTTTACGAGAAAATTATTGCGCGCGATTCTTCGAATTACCCGGCATTCTATCAACTCGCGCTGCTAAATGAAAAGAACAGACCTACTTACGCCCTCTCTATTTATAATAAACTTGTCGGTCTGCTCGGACCGGAATGGAATCTGCTTATACGTATTATCGATCTTAACGAGCGCCTCGGCAATATTGATGAAACTATCAGCACATTTGAAGAACTTCTGAATCTTAATCCGTCCGATCTCCGGCTTCAGAAAGTTCTTATTGAATCATATCTGAAAACTAAAAAGTACGATAAAGCTCATAAGCTGATTGATGAAAGTCTTATCAGTTTTCCGGACGACCTTAATTTGTATGAAATGAAAGGTGCCGCATATATCCAGACCGAAGAGTGGAAGAACGCATTCGATCAGTACAGCAGATTACTCCGGAGTGAAGAAATCGGATATGAAAATAAATTGGGTATCGGAACAATATTTCTTAACGCTGTCGAAAAAAATTCTATTAATCTTAATTACGCGAAAGAGATATTTGTACGGCTGAACAGGGATACTACTGACTGGCAGTTAAACGCATATCTCGGTGAAATTGAAATCCGTCTTAAGAATGATTCTCTTGCCATCGATTACTTTAAAAAAGCTACGGAACTGGCTGAATGGAATAATCAACTCTGGATCCGACTGGGAGGCACACTGTTCGATAACGGAAAGTACCAGCTCGTTGTTGATCTGCTAAAAAAAGGTGTTCAAAGCTTTCCGAACGACTTTGCTATAAATCTTATCTACGGTCTTGCACTTTCCCAGCAGGGAAATCATCGTTCTGCTAAAGAGTATCTCGGCAAAGCTGTTAAAATCAATCCGAATGATATAACAGTTCTTACTGCATACGGATATACTCTGAATCAGCTGAAGGAGGATGATGAAGCTCTTGTTTATCTGAACAAAGCAATGATCTTCAGCCCTAATGATATTCAGGTGATTGGAATGACGGCATTAATCTATGAATCAAAAGGGGAGTATTCAAAATCCGATTCCCTTTATTCACTTGCGATGTCGCTCGATCCAGGGAATGCGCTGATTCTTAATAACTATGCGTATTCACTTGCTGAAAGAGGTGTAAGAATTGACGAGGCACTTGAATGGAGCAGCAATGCCGTTAACATTGAACCCGAAAATCCTTCGTATCTCGATACACTTGGCTGGATCTATTTCCGGCTGAATGATTTTGAAAAAGCCAGGTCGTATATTGAAAAATCGCTTAAATATGAAAATAATAGCGGTACTGTACTGGATCATCTGGGCGATGTTTATTATAAACTGGGTGATAAACCTAAAGCGCTTGAATTCTGGAAGAAAGCTCTTGATGTTGAACCCAATAATAATAAGTTCAAAGAGAAAATTGAGAAAGGTGAATTGTGAAAAAATATATTCCGTTGCTTATTGTTACCGCATTCGTTTTTATTGCCGGGGGATGCGCTCCCTCCCGACAGGTTTCTGACGAAAGGATAATCTCTTCGGACAGGTTGATTAAGAAACTTGAAGCCAACAGAAGAAAAGTTAAAACTTTCCGGGGCACCGGAACCCTTAATATCTTTTCACCCGAATTAAATGCCGGAAGCAGTTTCGAAGTAATTTTAAAAAAACCCGATTCACTTAAGGTTTCTTTTTATGGCCCGTTCGGAATTGACCTTGCGCATGCCTTAATTACTCCTCAGGATTTCCAGTTTTACGATGTAATTAATAACAATCTCTACCACGGCAAGATGCGTGACGGTATTATGAGGCAGATTCTCAAAGTCGATTTCTCGTTTGATGAACTGATCGATGCCCTTGCCGGAAGCGTTAATCTGACTGATAAACTTAGAATTGAACCGGACCGCTTCGAAGCAGACGGTAATCTCTACCGGCTTACATATCTTGATTCTCTAAAGAAAATTGAAAAAGTCTATACTGTAAGAGCCGATGATTTAGCTATCAGCGAAAATGTCCTTAAACAATTCAACGGAAATATCCTGGTGGAAGGGAAGTACTCTCGTTTTAAAACTTACGAGGATGTTCCTATTCCGCAGGAAATTATTCTTAACGACATCGTGAACAAACAGCGGCTGAAAGTGGAATACAGGAAGATTGAGATTAACCGGAATGATGTTGACCTGTTAATAGATATCCCAACAGATGTGAAAATTCGAGAATGGTAAGCGATTGCAAGAAAATAGTATCTGCGCTTTTCTTACTATCAATTCCGTTACTTATGTATGCTCAGACTGCCGACAGCATACAGCAGAAGAACCTTGAACTGACGAATATAAAAAATGAAATTTCCCGCCTCGAAAACGAACTGAGAAGCAAATCTAAAACCGAAAAGGAATCTCTACAGTCCCTGGAAAACATTAACCGCCAGAAACTACTTCTTAATAAACTTGTCAATAATCTTGTTACCGAAGAAAAAAATAAATCGCAGGAAATAGAAGAAACCTTAAAACTGATTGGTTCTGTTGAAAATAGAATTAAGGTTCTTAAAGAAAAATACAGCAACTATGTCGTCTGGGTTTATAAAAACAGGGGACTTTCTCTCTTCCGCTTTCTTCTTAATACCGATTCTTTTAATCAGACTATTAAACGATACAGGTACCTCCGCTACATTTCGCAGCAGAATAAAATAACACTAAACCAGCTTGGTAAAAGCAGGGATGAGCTGAATCTCCTCGCGTCCCAGCTCGAAAAGGAGCGATCAGAAAAGGAAAACCTTGTTGCTTTAAAACAAAATGAACAGAAAGTCCTCTCGGATCGCGAGTCGGAAAGGAAAGATCTGATCAAAACTCTTAAGCAGGATCAGAAGATGATCACTTCCGAGATCGAATCGAAAAGAAAAGCTGAAATACTGATTAAGAATATAATAGCCCGTCTTATCGAAGAGGAACGTGAAAGGAAAGCAAAGCTTCTGGCCAGGAAACAGGGCGAAAGTATTTCCCCGCCAAAATATAATTACAGCAATTTCCAGAATTTTGCGGAACTCAAAGGAATTCTTACCTGGCCTGTTTCGGGCGGTAAGGTTGTCCGCAAATTCGGTGAGAATAAGAACGAACGGCTTAAAACGGTTACCCTCAATTACGGAATCGATATATCAGTGAAAGGGGAGCAGAACGTATTTGCAGTTGCCGAAGGGGTCGTCTCGGCTATCGATTGGATCCCCGGCTACGGATCCATCGTTATTCTAACTCACCGCGATGAATATAGAACAGTCTATGGACACATTTCTAATATTTCAGTTCAGGAAGGAGATAAAATTTCTGCAGGAACGCTTATCGGCAGCGTGAATGAAAGTCTGGAAGGCAATATCCTCCATTTCGAAATCTGGAACGAAAGAAATTACCAGAATCCTGAAATCTGGTTGGCCAGGAAGTAAATTTCTAACCTGATTACTCTTATCCGTTTAATTTTCTCTAAAATCGTTTCCCAATTTATTAATCCACTTTGCAAAGGCGTTTATAATTCCCATGAAAATACCCGGGTATTTATTCTCTTAAAAATATTATCTATTGGAATTTAAAAAACTATATTATTAATTTAAGCTATGTAAAATGAACTGATATTTAATAAATCCTTACTGAAGAAATTTGGCAGACTAGATTTTTATCAGTTCATGGGGGAAAGAAATTTGTACCACAGGCAATGTACAATCTTCAGTTTTACTTCTCGTTTTATTACAACCGATTCAGATTCTGATCTGTTAATTCCATTAGGTATCTATTTAATAAGATAAAATCTACTATGCCTGGTAAATCAGCCGGAAGAAACTATATCTACCTTCTGGTTCTGGTCCTGTTAAATGTGATGATCTACATCCCTGTAATCCTGAAAATTCCCGGTTATATAATGGATGATTATCATCTCTTTACAGTAATTAGCAGTAATCAGTACAATCCATTTGATATCACAAAATACTCGCAGTTTTTTCTCTCACTCCGGCCGGTTACATATCTTAGTCTGTGGCTCGACTTTAATTTATTCGGTGATAACTCTATTGCAATTAAACTATCGGGATTAATATTGCACACTTTTCTCGTAATCTCGATCTATTTCCTTTTCAATTTGCTGACGCAATTCTTGAAAATCAATATCTCAAAAACGACAATTACAGTCTTGTGTATTATATTTTCCATCCACCTGGATAGTCTTACCTGGATCTATTGGATCAGCAACCGGACTGAGTCCCTGATGCTGCTTTTCTATGTCTGGTCCGCAATCTGTTTTTTACTCTATTTCAAAAATGAAAAAAAGTATCTCCTGTTCTTTTCTTTCCTCTTTTACATCCTATCGATTTTATCGAAACAGAGTTCACTCCATCTCCCTTTTCTCCTTCTAATTGGTTCAATATATCAAATGAGGCAAAAGGGAAATTCGGAATTCAAACTTTACCTATTCTATGTTTTCTTAATATTTATCTTAATTCTATTCTCATCACTTAACTATTTTATATATAGCGATTATCAGAACCTACTGGGTAATCTCTGGAAAAAACCATTTTCTTTCTTCGGAATTCTTCTTCATCTGATTTTCCCTCTCTTCTCAGGCAATATTTATAACTATTTCCTTTTAAATAAAGAGATTGCTGCTTTTATCTTTATCCCGGCGTCAATTCTATTATTTGTTTTTGTTGTGATAAGAAAAAATCTCCGGAAGAAATTTATTCTTCTGTTAATAATAACAGTCATAATTATATACCCGAGAATTTTCGCGACAGGCGGCAGTAGATTAAACGGTATTCTTCTCTTATGGCTCCTTGTTCTACTTATGTACCTGTTTTCGAAAATGAAATCAGTACGGATGATTTGTTTAGTGACCGGTTTACTGATTCTGTCTTATTCAATTTCTTTCTTGATCAGGACACAAAGTTTAGAAACGATATTTGTGCATGAAAAGAAAAATTTCGGTGAACTTGTTGACTTAATTCAATCATGTAGTGGACAAAATTTTATTTTATGTTCCGATTCGAATGATATAATTCCGTATAAGTATTATTATTATATTCACAGTTCAGTTGGTCTTGTAAATAGTATAATCACTTCACCTGTATTTTACGAATTAGTACTTGTAAATCATGATCTCTCCCTATTTAATAAAAAAATAATTGACTGCAGAAAAAAAGGGGATTACTATGAAATTACTTCCTACGATCCTCTGATCTATCTTCTCATTAATCCTTATAATCCAGACTTCGTACGTTACCGCATAATTGAAAAAGAATCGAGCAGGTCTGGACGTGGATTCAGCCGGATTCTTCTCGATATTCCCCAAATAATTGAAAAAGATACGGATCAGGTTCTCTATTTCGATGGCCTGAAATGGAAGGAATTGAAATGATCACTGTATTAATGCCCGCGTTCAATAACGGACGTTTTATAGTTCAAGCGGTTCGAAGCATTCTGAATCAGTCATTCACCAATTATGAGTTGATGATTATAGACGATGGTTCAGAAGATGATACAGAATCTTTGATTAATTATATCAATGATCCGCGAATCAAATACATAAGAAAGGAACATACCGGTCTTATGGATAGCATCAATTACGGGTTTGAAAAATCTTCTAATGAAATTATAACCCGTATGGACGCAGACGATCTGGCTCATCCTCTCAGGCTGCAAAAGCAGATGGATTTTTTTAAAAGTCATCCTGATATCGATCTCCTCTCGTCCTGGTATGCTGTTTTTAAAAACGATAGAATCCGTTATGTCGTAAACAGAAGTATTTATGATGAGGAGATAAAAAAATATCTGGCCCTCTATTCGGATATTTGTCATCCATCAATAATGTTCCGAAAATCGAAATTTCTGAAACTCGGCGGATTCAAAGTTGATGCCCGTTATGATATTGTCGGCGATTATTTTATCTGGCTTAAATATAAATCTCATCTAAAATTCTATAACCTTCCTCAAGTTCTTTATTTCTACCGGGAAAGGGAAGATTCAGGCAGCAACTTGAATAAATTACAGAACTATAAAATGATCTATGAAATTCAATCTTCTTACTACGGAGAAGATCTGTCAGATCAGTTTGGTCTAACCGATAAACAGGCACTCATTGTCAGGGGCTGGCGGGAGTTCCTTTATGGAGATCCCCAAAAATCACTGAATTACTGGAAGCGCTCCGATTCAGATTTGCTCATTTCACCTTCCGTTTTCCCGGCAGCTATTCTGTCTAGACTTCCGGATTTTTTTGTTAATAAAATTAAGGGGAGAAGGATTCCAGAACGGCTGAAATATTTTACTAAATGTATTCTTCCTGAGTACAGACGGGTAAACCGGGATTTTCAATCAATATTAAAGGCGGTATCGGATGTTTGAAATTGCTCTTACTTCAATTGAATCGATTCCTGTCAACGAAAATTCTAAACAGGCATTTCTCTATGCAGACTTTAATGTAATAAATAAAATCTACACTGATGGTATTTCCGGGAATAATCACGGACTCCTTTTTTATCCCGACTCAACTGCTGTATTTATAGCAGTAAATCTTTTATACGGAGGAGGGAAGAAAAGAATTGTAAGCACCGACCTACTCAATAAATTATTAATTGAGTCGGCAGAGAAGAAATGCAGGATATTCTTTTTCGGGAATTCTTCAGAAGTGCTAATGAAAATGACTCCGCGGCTCACACAGAAATATCCATCGATAAATATCTGCGGTGTTTCAAATGGATATTCATTTGATGATGATACGCTTATTAACCTTATAAACTCTTCAGGGACTGAAATTCTGTTTGTCGGGTTGGGAGCGGGGAAGCAGGAGAAATGGATTGTTGATAATTATTCACGGTTAAACTGCCGGCTTATCGTATCGTGCGGCGGCTGGTTCCGGTATCTTGCCGGTACAAAAAAACGCGCCCCTCAGTTTCTGAGCAATATTTATCTCGAATGGCTCTTCAGACTGTTATCTGAATTCCGATCGATCTGGAAAAGATACCTTTTCGGTCTTCCTCTTTTTTACTATAGGATAATTAAAGGAAAAATTAAACTGGTACTGAAATGAAGTATAAGCCCATTACGGTGCTAATGGTGGTCAAGAACGGTCTTCCGTTCCTTGCTGATGCTGTAAATTCAATTCTCGCACAGTCCTATACAGATTTTTACCTTCTGATCGTTGATGATCATTCCACCGATGCTTCCGTTGAATACCTTAAATCGATTAGTGACGGGAGACTATATGTAATGAAGAATCGTGGTAATGGAATTTCCCAAGCGCTTAATACTGGATTGAATTCCGCCGAATCAAAATATTGTGCAATTATGGATGCGGATGATATTTCTCATCCCCTGCGAATTGAGAAACAATTCAGCTTCCTTGAGGAAAATCCCGACTATGTTTTAACCGGGACATCATTGCGTTATATCGGTTCGGATATATCCAGCCGCAGTTGGGACGTTGATCTACCGTCAGAACATTACCTATTGGCAAATGCGCTTGCAAAAGGATTCTATGTTATTTCTCATCCTACGATAATGGTGAGGACTTCAGCAATGAAAGTGATTAATGGTTACAATAATGATTTGAAATATAATATCGACCTGGATCTTTATTTAAGGCTGATTGAGCACGGACGTTTCACAAATCTAGATGGTATCAGAACATCAGTCCGGCTCCACGAAAACAGTTTTACTCATTTAAACCTTCAACCGATTGTTAAACAGAATTATCTCTATTCAAGAAAAAAAGAACAGAATTATAACAACGCCGATAAATTAATCATTACACTCAAATACTATTCGGCATTTAATTATCGAAAGGGTCTTCTAAAATTCCTGAGTGGACATTGGATTACATGGTCATGGAACCTGTTTCTTGCCGCATTATTCGATATGCCGAGAGCATTCTTTCATCTGAAAAATAAATATCATATAAAATGAACAGAATAGTTTTATTGGGTAATCTGGTTTTACTCCTTTTTATTAATAGTGCTGATCTATTATCCCAGCATCGGGACACGGAATTGAATAACTGGTTCGAATCCGGTAAACCTCATTTAAAGATCGGTGTGGCTGCGGATGGGATTTACAGGGTTAGCTATGAAGACCTTCTGCAATACGGATTTAATATAACCGCTACCGATCCTCATAATCTCATTCTTTTTAAATCCGGATTTAAAATCCCAATATTCGTAAGCGGAAAAGAAGACGGCCGGTTCGATCCGGAAGACTTTATCGAATTTGTCGGCCTGCGGAATATGGGCGGCAGTCACCACAAAATTAATGATTCACAAAAACCGTATAATGAATATCTGGGAAGATATACCGATACAACCGTTTACTGGCTTTCATGGCGTGAGAATGATAATTCGGTGATTGAAAATGCAACGCTTAATAATTCCACTGCCGATACTGTATTAACATCATATTATGAAACACTCCACTATGAAAGAAATGTTGCGCTTGATTTTTCTTCGCCGGACCTTGTTACAAAAGATTTTCCTTTCTGGACAGGGAACAAGACCTGGATTGAAAGCCTATTAAATCCCGGAACGAAAAACTATAACTTCGCAGTCAAGAACCTTGTCCCGGGAAAGAACGCTTTCGTCTCCTGCAAACTCTTTGATTATGCATCCGACTTCCAAAGTAATTCTCATCTTCTGGCAATTGGATTGAACAGTAGCTCTCTCCTTGATTCAACAAGTCTGGACCGTTATGAACAGGCAGTTCTGAATGCTGAAATCGGCCCGGCGTTTATTCAGGAAGGTAATAATACAGTGAAGATTAGATCCTTTCCTACTTCTGCATCATTAAATGTTTGTGCAATCGATTGGGTCGAGCTGAAATATCCAAAGCTGCTTTCAATTGATGATGGCCTTCTCAAATTCTCATTCCTCTCGCCCTTAAATAATAAACTGTGTGAAATCAGGATTTCAGGAATAATATCGGAAATCAACTCGATCTGGAAATACGGAACTAAAATCCGCAGGTACTTACCTCCCGTGAATGGAAATATGATTTCTATTATCGATACTGTTTCAAATACTGACCTCTTTTTTATTTCCGGCGAAGACCGCATTAAGAAACCAAAATATTACTATTCACGAAATCAATTATCACTCATGTCCGACACCGCATCTACGGAATACCTGATAATCACTCATAAGAAGTTCTTAAATAAAGCGCGGGAGTATGGGGATTTTATTTCTTCCAGTTATAGTTTGAGATCCCGGACCGTTGATATTGAGGATATCTATGATGAATTCTCTTATGGCCTGTTTAATCCGGAATCGGTCAGGGATTTCCTGAAATTCCTCTCGGACTTCCGGCATAATCCGAAATTGAAATATCTGCTGCTGATCGGCGGTGCTACTTATGATTATCACGGAAATAAAGCCGCTTATCAGGGGGCGCCTCGGTTTTATAATTACGTTCCCTCATTCGGCTCTCCGGTAAGCGATACATGGTTTGTCATTTTCGATTCCTCCAATACAGTAATTCCCGATATCAGTATCGGAAGGCTTCCTGTAACTACGAATGAGGAGCTTGACTGGTATTACCAGAAACATAAAGAATATTTAGATCAGCCGTTTGATGCATGGAATAAAAGAGTAATATTTTTCTCGGGGGGAACCGGAAATGTCCAATCGCAAATTGATGCCTTGAAAAATATTAACGATTTTATAATCAAAAACTATGTTACTCCCAAACCATTTGCGGGTATATTCACACACTTCTATAAAACGATTAATCCAGTAAATAATTTCGGCCCTTACACGCCTGAAAAGATTTCCAATGTTATCGACAGCGGCGGGGTCTTTATATCCTACCTGGGACACAGCGGTACTCAAACCTGGGATAACTCAATTACGGATCCGATGCAGCTTCAGAATAAAGTTGACCGGTATCCGCTAATTACCGATTTCGGCTGCTCAACCTCAAGGTTCGCGGAACCGGATGTTATTTCATTTTCTCAGACATTTGTAAATAGGGGCCAGGCAATTGCCTATATTGCAAATTCCTCGCTTGGATTTACATCAACGTCATACACGTTTCCCCAAATATTTTATAAGAAGCTATTAGCTGATTCGGTTCATACTATTGGTGATGCACACCGTATAGCTAAAATGGAATTAGTTGCGAAATATGGTTCATCGGGAGTATATCAATTGTTTGCGTTAACCAATACGTTGATTGGCGATCCGGTAATCAGTCTGAAATTTCCATCTAAACCTAACCTGAAAATTTCTCAATCTGATATTAGAATATTGGATAATAACTTTTCGGACAGTCAGGACAGTCTAAGGATAAAAATCAGTATTAGTAATTATGGTTTATCGAATGATGCTTCATATAAAATCCTGATTCAGGATCACTATAATAGCTCTTTAAATTATTCTAAAGATTTCAGGAGGATTATTCCCGACTACGAGGATTCCATCTTTTTCAAAATTCCTGTAAAGGATATGAATGGAGAGCACCGTATATCAGTTAGTCTGGATACGGAAGGGGCGGTTAATGAAATCTATGAGAATGATAACATTGCCTATTTCGATTTCATTTTACCAAGCGGTTCTGTTAAATACCTGATCTCTTCAAACGCTGAGAATTATGTTAAGAATCCTTTAAGAATTTTATCGCCGACAGCGTCGAATACAACTTCTTCGTATGTTCTGCAAGTTGCAGACAATCGGAAATTTATTAATCCTGTTGATTACAGTATAATGCTCGATACAATAAAAACTGATTTCTTTCTGGATAACATTTTCAGGAATAAAAGACTATGGCTACGCGCCAAATCATATACGGACGATTCAAGCAGCACTGCTATAACTTTTAAATTATCGGACAAAAACAGTTTCTCACTATTTGATTCACTGAGTTTTTTGAATCAATACGTAAAGAATATGACTGTCGGTGATGCTCTCACACTCGATTCGAACTACGTCCGGTTCAGGCTCCTTTCTGCCGGATTGAATGACGGGAATACGGCACTGATTCTAAAGGACGGACAAAATTTTATCCCCGAAAATACATTGCGAGGTCATCACGTAGCGGTGTTTAAAGGCAGCAGTTTTAAGTACGCTGATTACAAACGTTTTGATCTCTATGGCGGTGGTGCTGCGGTTACAAACGAGTATATTAAATTCCTCGATACACTCTCCTCGGATTGTATTGTTGCTTTTACGGTGTCCGACGAAGGGACAGTCAGTTCTGCTGCACTGAGAAACAAAATCAAAGAATACGGCAGTAAATATATCGATAACGTTTCGTTCAGAAGCTCATGGGTAATGCTGGGGCGTAAAGGTGCAGCAACCGGGACTGTCCCGGAGAAATATTCGAAACAATATCAGGGAAGAGTTGAGGCGGACACTGTTATCCTTTCCGATTACCGTTCGGGTGAATTGTTAACCAATATAATTGGCCCCGCAGCTAAATGGGAAAAATTGAATCTTGGTTTGAGCGGTACTACAAATCTTTTAAATCTGGCTGTACTTGGAAACGGCTTAACGAATTACGATACCTTGTTTACCACGGCCGATCGGAAGACTACTTACGACTTATCTTCTATTGATCATGTGAAATATCCGTATCTTAAAGTGATTCTTAAATTGTCATCAGAGAACATTAATGATATAGTAAAAATTGATTCGCTGATAATTGATTACCGTAAACCACCCGAGCTTGTTATAAGTAATTACACCTCTTATGTTTCAAGTGATACTCTCACACAGGGAGAAACTGTTTCATTAAACTATACTATTTACAATGTGGGGGAGACAACCGCGCAAAAGGTGAAAGTCGTTCTGCAGCTCTTTAAGTCGGACGGAGTTAAAATATCGGAAAATGTGATAACAGTTGATTCAATTATAACGGATAACAGAAGAAATTATTCTTTCAGTTACAATACCGGCAGTCTGAGCGGTTCATTTTATATTATCATTAATGCCGATCCTGACAGATCCTTGAATGAAATTTATACTGATAATAATTATTTATCCGTTCCGTTTTTTGTGAGGGGGGATGAAAGTATTCCGGTTGTTCAGGTTAAATTTGACGATGCCGATATTTACGACGGGGACTACATCTCGTCTAGTCCTGATATCAGAATAAGTATAAACAATGGTTCTTTAATGCCACTGTCAGATACTTCTTCTGTTGAAATATATCTAAACAACCAGCGGATCTATTTTAATAACAATGCAGATATAATCAATTACAGTTTTTCCAGTACGAATCCCAAAATGATAATTGATTATAAACCTTTCCTTGAGGATGGCGAATATTTATTTAAGGTGGTTGCAAGAAATCCGGTTAACAGTTCTATCGAAAGGACTACCGTTCAAAAGAAATTTTTAGTATTTAATGAATCCCGATTGCTGCATGTCTATAACTATCCTAATCCGTTCAGCGATATGACCTATTTCACTTTCAAGCTCACCCGTATTCCTGATCAGCTGAAGATCAGGATTTACACTCTTACCGGCCGTTTAATAAAAGAGATTTCGGCTGAATCTGCTCAGCTTAAATATGATCTAAACCTGATTGAGTGGGACGGCAGGGACCAGGACGGTTCATTAGTAGGTAATGGAGTTTATATTTACAAAATTGTTTTAAAAAGCGGTACAGAACAAATTACCGCAACGCAAAAGCTTTCTGTCGTAAGATAGTACGATTCATGAAGAGAAGCATCATTTCAAAATGATCAGTTTTCTTACATTTCTGAATGAACCGCTTGATAATTGATATAAGTATACTCCGCTCGGAAGGCCGCTTCCGTCAAAAGTTATATCATAATATCCGGGTGATTTAAATTCATTTACAAGAAGCTTAACTTCTCTGCCGAGCAGGTCGAAGACGCTTAATTTAACATGTCCGGCGTTCTTTATTTTGTACTTAATGGTTGTTGACGGGTTGAATGGATTCGGATAATTCTGGAATAAGTAATAGTCATCAGTCATCCTATCCTCACCGGCGGATGTTATTGGGGGCGGAAGAGAAGGGGATGGATATTTCCAGATTCCGTTAGTACCTGTTCCTGCAAATACGGCATCGCTTGTGAACAGGATCGAGTAGATTGGCCGGCCGAAAGAAACAGTTGATCTTAGCCAGCGTGAACCGTCGTTATTCAGGAAATAGACGCCGCTGTAGGTTGTTGCGTATACCTGATTGTTCGAAATGGAAATCGAATAAATACCTGTACCTAAAATACCGGTATTGAACTCAGACCAGGTTTCTCCATCGTTGCTGGAAATATACATCCCCCCGTAACTACCGAGATACAATTTCCCGTTCAGTTTTGCTATCGAAGTTGTATATGTATTTCGTAATCCGTTATTTATACTGCGCCATTGATTGCCGTCGCCGTTTGAAATGTAAACTCCTCCGTCCGTGCAGGCGAAAAGATTCTGACCGTCGGAATAGATGTACATTATGTTCAGATTCTCCAATCCGTTGTTCAGTGCTGTCCAGCCGGAATTTATTCCGGTCAGTTTATAAACTCCCAGATTTGTTCCGGCGTAGATTGATCCATTAATATTTATAACGGAATGAACCTCTCTGCCACCCGGATTTCCGTTCACTTCTGTCCATGAGCTGCCTTCGTCAGGAGAATAAAATACTCCGAGCATTGTACCTGCAATTAAAATATTATCCAGCAGGGCAATTGAATTAACGTTCGACCAGACATCCCCGACTCTAATCGATTCCCAGTCCTCGCCTCTGTTTTCAGACTTCAACATTCCCCAGCTTGTACCGGCATATAGATTACCATTCAGCTCGGCAAGAGCATTTACATTTTCAAATCGCTGTTCAGATCTCGTTATACACCAGTTCTTCCCGTTTTGTGTTAATAAATAGAGCCCTTCGAAAGTGCCAATGAAAAGTATTTCATCTTTAAAAATAAACGACCGGCAGCCCGGTGTAAGGGCATTCTGACTCCAGGTTTTTCCATTATCCGGTGAAAATCTGACACCGCTGTTTTCAGTAAAAAAAATATTGTTCCTTAGATTTATTACTTTGTCCGCATACGAACCTATATCTATATGCTGCCAGGTATTCCCATTGTCAGGTGAATAATAAATTCCGTAACCGGTACCTACGTAGATCCGGGAATTATCAACGTAGAGGTCATATATTCCATAACTGTATCCGTTGTTTTTAATCTCCGTCCATGTAGTCCCTTCATCGGAGGTAAAGAATAAACCTGACATTCCTCCAGCGTACAATCCGTTCGCATTAACACAGAGAACGTAAGCGAATAGATTTTGTGTCTGCGGGATATTTAACTTCTGCCAGCCTGCCCCTTCACTATCGGATTTATATATGCCGTTATTCGATGCGGCATAAATTATATTCCCTTTAATTACAATATCTTTTATACGGGAAATGCTGAATCCGGTATTTGCCTCAACCCAGGTTTTACCGTAATCGCTGGACCTGAAAAATCCTTTGCCTTCTGTTCCGGCAATGAAATAATTCTCTGTTACAGCTAAAGCTGTAACATATGGAGTTGTCAGTCCGTTGTTAATAAACTCCCATGTTTTACCGTAGTCTTTTGAAAGGGCGGCGCCTTTAAGATTTATACTTGCGAGAATTAATGAATCCTTTATTACCATATCCTGAATGAATTCAAAAAACGGTTCTCCGAAGGAAGGAAGGCTAAGTTTATTCCATTGACCCGAAATTGAATTGAATGTGAAGACCAGGAAAAGAAGAATAATTATTTTCATTATACGACTATCTGTTATAAGCGCAGTAACAACTGCTCAAATTTAAGGCAATTCTAAATAAAAGACTATATTCAAATACGGCGACATATTTCGTCCACTTAATTTGTAATCGTATAATATTCATACTCCTTTTCACAATATGCTTTTTAAATTTTTTTTCTTATTTCACTTATCCTCTTTTCCCTTCTCATTTTTCTTTGAAAGCTCCTTGTTCTCTTTCGTAATTTCCATCTGGTTTCTAACGAGATAACTTCCCTGGCTGATAGCCATCAGAAATACCAGTTCTTCCGGAACGCTCCACAGCATACCCTCAACAGAGCTTTTATAAACAAACAGTATAATCGCGGCAATAGTCCAGAATAGGTATTGTGCTTTGGCCATCGAAGGGTATTCCTTAGTCTCAATCGTTATATTAATTACCGAAGCCAGCCCGGAAAAATATCCTCCCCTGATCGTATCCCTGCTGATATCCCGCCCCAGGCTTTTATTCAGGTCTTTCATCAGATGTGACTGGTAATGCCCGGCCGCACCGGATACAACCGAGAGACCCATCAGCACAATCAGGGAATCGGGTATATCGGGTACGTCGAGATGCATCAGTCCGAACATAAATACCATGGCTCCAACGGAAATAGTCCACATGGCCATCTGCATTAAGGAGAGGGAGATCTTGCCGTCGTATGTCCGTATTACATCGAGCGGCCTCTTCTTGCGAATCCATTCGAACGAGAAAATTATGAACGTCATTACAATCAGAAAAATAATTGTGTAGAAGATTCCGCCGGAACGGTTACCGATGTAAATTTCCGACTCGCTTATGACCCTGGAATATTGACTGTCGGTTTTGCTCTCTTCAGAATTTTTTTTGATGTTCCACCGCATAACCGGGAGGACACGCATTCCGGCGTCGTAAAACGGCATCTCTATACCACTAAGGTCGAATATCATCATTGTCCCCTGAACAGTAACGGGTATTCCGGAAATGATTTGAGTTATCGTCTGACCGGACGCTACCTGGTATGGTTTGAATGGATGCGAGCTGTTAAGCACATCGCCGAATTTCTCACGGGTTCGCTGAAAGATACCGATCAGATACAACTCCGGCTCCATCTCCGCGGTAATATTGGCATTGGCAATAAATACTTTTACAGGATGGGAGCGGAGCTGTCCGTCGTTCATCATAAGAACCGGTCTGCTTCCGTTCTCTTCTGCAAGGTTGAAAAGTGAAGGCATGAGAAAAAATATCAGTGCTAAAGAAATATTTTTCATGTGAACTCCCAGAATATTTAAATAACTGCAAATCCGATTGCGGAATTAACCGTATCCTTGATAACAGAAACAGCAGCGTTAATTGCTCTCTGAACAGTTAAAATTCCCAATCCTTCAATAGTGAGTAGAACATTCTGAATAGCATTTTTGTGAAGTTCGGTTAGAAGCTGTGCCCGTTCAACCGAAATCTTCCCGGCTAATAACAGCTTGCCTATATCCTCGAGTGAAAGAGTAAATTTTTTGAATTCTGTTTCCGCATACGATTTTACTTCATCCCATCCGGAAACGATCTCCTTTTCCGCAGCGCCGAGCATCTGCGGGACCAGATTAGAAAAATCAAAAGCCATCTCTAAACTCCTTTAGATAAAAATTAATCACCTCTTTTTTTTGCAATCTCCAGTTTTAGAATTGCTTCAATCGCCTGATTGAATGCACCCCGGATTATCGGAATTTCCTCTTTTATGATGCCTTCCGGACTCTTGTGAGCCTTTTCAAGAATGTCTAGCTGGTTCGATATGTTGATCAGCTGGGTAACCTGTAACTCGTTAAGTGGCCGGGTTTTTGCTCTCAACTGGAGTGAAGCCAGCTCGGTTCGGATATCATCATAGTATTTTTCAAAATTGCTATATGCCGCTTTGCTGCTGCCTATTGCTTTATCAATTTTTATAAGCAGGGACTCAATCTGTTTGTGAAGCGAAACTACTGCTTCATCTGTCTGCCGGTCGTAATCGCTTATCAATTTTAAAGTACAGGCACCGAATTGAAGTATAAAAAGTAGAACCATGGCCGTTCTAAAAATTAAAACTCCCGATGATCTCTTTGTCTTCACTTTCCCTCCCGATTTCTGTTGTCTGATAATTGACTATTCCATTAAAAGAAGATTGAAATACCAAGAAGAATATTATGCGAGTAAAATGAATATTCGATTTTTACTGGTTGACCGTAATATGAATTAAGTTCCTCCTCATAACTGTATATCTGCATTCTGTACTCGGTTCTAAAAGCTATACTTTCAGTAAGCAGAATCTTTAAGCCCGCCCCGGCATTAAATTGGTGCACGGAATAAGTACGGTTGGAAAACGGAATAAGAGTATTGAAGTAGGGTACAGAATTGCCGATCCCGATTCCTCCAAGTATAAAAGGAATAATTTCATTCTCATCTTTCAGAAGATTTAAAAGCAGGTTTGCATTCAGACTGTACATCAGATCGGAATTTTCGACTATTGAAAGCTGCAGCTCGGGTTCCAGTTCTAAACCTTTGTATACAAAATACCCGAGTCGTCCGTGCAAAAGAAAATAGTAATTCATTTCCCCGTCGTATGAACCGCTATATCCGCCCGTAGTTTTCGAGTTCCCCTTCGCTCCTCCTAATGTGGCAGAGACCGATAGTTCAATATTATTACCGCTGACCTGTGCGTCAACTGAAATGTTGAGAAGAATAATTAATGAAAATGGGATTAATATTTTCATACATCCTCCGGCTGAATAAAAACATGAACAATTTATTTTGGTAAATACAGAATTAGACCGGATAAGTAATTGAGGAAATACTAACCGAGAGATTTAGTTATAAATTACCCTCTTTCTGGATGCTCAAATTTGTGAGTTTATTATTTCAGCGGAGGAGGGGGGTACCCCGCTAAGACGTCAGAAATCTAACTTATTGGAATTTAAATTTCAAGCTGAAAAACCAGTTGAATTACTCTCAGGTAATCTATATTAATCGCGTAAAACTTTAATAAATTTCAGGGGATGGAGCATTTAATAAAATCTACGAACTCATCAACATTATAAAACTTGTAATCCGGATTGCATTCCCTGCACCTGTTCCTTGAATACTCATCCCATAGAACTAGCGCGCATTTAACCCCCGCACTTTCGGATGCCATTACATCGTGAATTGCGTCTCCGATCATTAGAACACGGCCAGGATCGAGGCTGTACTTCTCAACAAACTTTATTATTCCCTCCGGTGCCGGTTTGTGCTCTTCAACATCATCGCCGCTTAATATTAAATCAAAATGATCGTAGAGCCCGATCGACTTCAATGTAATAGTTGCAGAGTCGCGTCCTTTTCCGGTAAATATTCCGAGGGGAATCGCCTTCTCTTTTATATATCCTATTACTTCATTCATTCCGGGGAATATATCGGCCATTTCCGAGTGGTTCGATTCGTAAAAATCGAAATAATCCTTTCTTGCTTTTTCGTAATCGCCTTTCATCCATTCTTTCAATATCACATCCTCTGTAGGACCGAAGAGAGCAACGATTTCCTCGTTTGTCAAACGCTTATTCAGATACTTTTCCGCAACATGATTGAAACTTGCGAAGATCAGTTCGTGAGTTTCAGCGAGTGTACCGTCTACATCGAATATGATACCGTCGAAGAGTCTCAATTTTTCTCCATTGAAAATATTATCACGCGCCCGTTATAGTCCGATGCCAAATATCTGCTGTTTCCGATTTGCTTGAGCGATTTGAATGGGACGTGACCGGAATGATAAAGGAGCTCGCTCCTTGTTCCGTTCAAGGTCCGTAAAATTTTTCCGTTCTCTGTAAAGATCAGATTGCCGTTATCCTGAAGGATTCCGCCACCAGGTCCGGTAAAAGTTTCACTCTGCTTGTATTCTTTGATAATCTTGCCGTTCTCAGAATTGAGCTGGTATATTATCGAATTCCTTCCTTTTACATAAATGGTCTTCCCGTTCGATGAAGCAGATATACTGTCGAAAAGATTCAGCTTATCGCTCATCCATTCCAGTTTACCAAGCATCAGGTCGATTGCATATAAGATACCTGCGGAAGAAATAACATAGACTCTTTTTCCGTCGCTAACTATCTGCGATCCTGAAAAGTCTGTATCGGCTTTCTCTTTCCATCGCCAGATCATCAGTCCGTTCCGCGCATCGATAGAATAAATAAATCCGTCGTTACCCGTGAAAAGAATTTTATTACCTGCACTAACGGGATCTGATCTTATCATGCCGTTAGTATTGTAGACCCAGTATTCCTGAAGAGTTTCAAGATCGTAGCAGTAGATTCTGCCAGAGGCAGTACCGAAAACAATTGCAGCTTTGGATTCTGTAAGTTTAGGAATCATTAAAATCCTTGTCCCGCTGTAATCAATCACCTCCAGACCGGTGGTAATCAGTTCCTCGAATCCTATTGTCTGTATCTGCTCGCCTGAAATAGCGCTTAATGTAAGCAGGTCACCCTGCAATGTGGCAATAGCAAGTATTCTATCTTTAATTACGGGCGTTCCTACTATCTCTCCGAATGTATTATAATCCCATAAAAAATTTCCGGTCGAATCGTGGCAGGTGATAAGACCGTTCTTCTGTGTGGAATAAACTTTTCCGTTCCAGTAAATGGGGATTGAATAGGAGAGGTTATTTAATTCTATCCCGCACAATAAAGTGATCTTGTTTTGAACCGGTACAATCTGCGGTGGCAATTCTTTCTCAATCTGGATCGATTTATCGATCGCGATTTGTGATTTCTGTTTCGAATCTTTTACGATTATTGAGTCGCGGGAAAGTTTGAAGATAAATGCTTCGCTGTTCTTTTCATAGTCGAACGGAGGGAGGTCGATAATATTAGTACCGAGCAGGTTTCTCTGGATGAATCTAGGTCTGTTACCGTTAATTATCAGTTTCAGATTCTTCTGCTGCAGCAAAGTATAAACGCTCTGCCAGTTGTATACCGATTCGAATTCTACAGGGGAGAAAAAATAAACCTCTTTTTGCAATCCCGCTATCTCAAGAATTTCATAAAGCCAGTTTATACTTCCTGAATGGTAATAGCTTATTTCCCGGTAAGGGAGGGTAGGATTAATACCGATATAAATGAAATCGCCGCCGTCGATTGCAAAATTATCCCCTTCGTAAAAATTCATGAACCATTCCCATCCCTCTGCGTCGCGAGTATCGGAAGCGTAAGGGAGGAATAGATAGTTGGTTTTCATGCTGTCCAGATAAGTGGAGAGTGATTCAAATTCCTTTTTTGACCCCGAGGATGTTATCTGTCCTGTTAAAACTAGGAACTCATTCATGGGATCGGAATGGAATCTGCTTATCATAGAATCGATCGATACCCTGCTTGCGGAGGGTGAGTATTTCAGATTTGATACAACTCCAAACCTCGCACTCTGTGCGGATAAAGTAATCGACGTAAATACTGTAAGGAGGTAAATTAATTTTTTCATTTTTGCATTTTAGTGTCAGGTCAAATTTAGTAAAAATAACAGAGACATTGAATTTGTAAAAACAGTTAGATATTATTTAGCAAAAGGTTATTGTTGTTTTTATCTAAACTGTGAGTTAGGTTGTAAAAGTGACTTTGCGGTTTTTTGTACTGTGATTATCTATAAAGAGAGCGGGTAACCTGGATGAAAATCGGATTTATTAGCGACATACATGAAGATATCTTTAGCCTTGAAAGGGCTCTCAAATTGTTATCTAATGAAAAATGTGATTCGGTTATTTGCCTCGGTGATATCGTAGGATTTACTTTGCCGTTTTACCGTTACATTGAATCTAGGAATGCAGAGGAATCTGTCCGGCTCGTAATGGAGAATTGTTCGAAAGTTGTTGTTGGTAATCATGATTTATATGCAATTAAAAAAGTGCCTAATTATCAATCCGGTTTTGATTACGGGGATAACTGGTATCAGCTTGACTATGAAATTCGTGCCGCGAAGTCACGTAATAGGATCTGGCTTTATGAGGATAATGAAATAAAATCTTTTCTTAGCGATACTTCAAAAGAGTTTCTTGATTCTCTCTGTGAAGTTGAAATACTGGAATTCGGAGATAGTCGAATACTTCTCTCACATTTTTGCTATCCGGATTTTTCAGGATCTGCGATTTTTTTCCCCGGAGAAGTATTTCACCTTGAAAAGCATTTTCAGTTCATGAATGAAAAGAAATGCGGGATAAGTATCTCCGGTCATGGTCATCCGGAAGGAGTGATAATGGTTACTGAAGAAAGGTTTGAGTCACTCAAATTCGGTCAGAATAAACTTAACGATGGTGTTCAATGGATTGTCGTTCCCTGTGTCGCACGGACTACAAGGGAGAATGGGATTCTTATCCTTGACACTTCTTGCATGGAATTCCGTTCAATATCGCTCAAATCTTATTTTCAATAATAGTAATGGGGATGAAACTGATAATTGTATGAATTTACTTAAAAAAACATCCGGTAAGATTTCATATGCAAGGACACTTCTGCCCACTCTCTTAACAATTATTCTTTTCATAATTGCAATTTTTATTGTGGTTATTCCTCAATTCGAAAATATAATACTCGACAGAAAGCGTGAGATGATAAGAGAACTTACTAATTCAACAGTAAGTATGATTAACAGGTGGCATCAAATCCAGTTAAACGGATTGATTTCTGAAACCGAGGCAAAGAGAAATGCCGTTGATCTCATTAAAAATCTCCGTTACGGTGAGGAACTCAAAGACTATTTCTGGGTTACAGATCTGCATCCACGAATGGTTGTGCATCCGTACAGACCCGATCTGGACGGAAACGACTTAACTGATTTCGAAGACCTTAAAGACAAAAAACTCTTTGTTGAAATGGTTGAAGCAGTTAAGAATTCCGGTGAAGGATTTGTCGATTATATGTGGCAGTGGAAAGATGATTCAACCAAAGTGGTGCCTAAACTCTCTTATGTTAAGAAATTTGAACCGTGGAACTGGGTTATAGGTACCGGAATTTATATTGAAGATGTAAAAATGGAAATCAGCCGGCTCGAACAGAAGATATTAACAATTTCGATAATTATTACAATCCTTAGTTCCATTTTACTCTCATACATAGCCTTTCATAATCTTAAAAATGAAAAACTAAGAAAAAAAGCTGAGGATGATCTTAAAGAATCTAGAGAAAAATACCGTGTTCTTGTTGAAGCCTCCGGTGAAGGGTTAATTATGATCCTGGATAATAAACAGACTTTCTATAACAGGACTTTTTATGCAATGTTAGGATACTCGGATACTGAAGAAGGTTTTGATCTTTTAAGGATCTTTAAAACTATGCCTGACTCAAAAGTATTCGACTTCTCATTCCTGCAAAGAAAAACTACGGATCAGGTTTTTAACGAGCAGATTGAAACAAAGTTAATCAAAAAGGACGGGGAACTGATAAATGTACTTCTGAGTATTTCTCCGATCTCTTTTTTGAATAACAATGGTATAGTTATAAATATTAAAGACCTTACTCTTCATGAGGAAATGAAAGAAGCTCTCGACTATACTAAAGAAAAGTACGTCTTTCTAACCAACCAGATCTCTGTGGGGGTTTTCAGGGCAACCCCGGATAATAAGGTAGGTCTGGTAGAAATTAACAATGCACTTAAAAATCTTTTAAATTTCAGTGAGGAAGAGGATCTTACCGGAAAATCACTTTTCGAATTTATATATAATGATGAAGACAAATCCTTATTCCTCGAAGAACTGAATAGAGAAGGATTTATTAAAAACAGAATTATTAAGCTTAAGAATGAAAAAGGTAAGTTATTAACCGCTTCTATCTCCGCCGCACTGGTAAAAGGAACAAATAACGAATACCGGTTTATTGACGGTATTATTCAGGATATCTCTGAACAACATCGGTCCAATAAGGAAAGAGAAAAAATTATATCCGACCTTCAATCGTCCGTTGTTATTCTAAGTCAGAGAATTACTCAATGCATCAAAAATATTCCTGTCTGTAAACCGGAATCATCGGTTTTGGAAGCAGCGGAAATTATGACAAACAGTCGAAGCAGAGCTATTATTGTTAAGGGAACTGATGAGGTGGAAAAAGGAATTATTACCGATCAGGATATTAGAGAAAAGGTTGTTTCTGCCGGGTATAATTTTAATCTACCTGTAAGTGCAGTAATGAATACTACTGTTTATTCTGTTCAGTCCAACGCAACTGTCTATGATGCACTTTTTATTTTGCATGAACACCAGACTAATCATTTAATCGTAAAAGATGCTGCCGGCAGAATTCAAGGTGTAATAGATTCAGATGACCTGTTAAATGTTTCTTATCCGCAGTTCCTGTTTTTTAAAGAGAATATTGAAAATGAAGTCGATTTTAAGAAACTTTCTGACTATAGGAACCGGCTTATACGTTTAATTTCCAGTTTAATCAGGAGCAATGTAGATATCCGGAGTTCAACTAAAATGATTTCCCTGGTTGCTGATTCTATCAGCCGGAGGGTTATTACAGGGGCAATTAATGAGATTGGAATCCCTCCCTGCAAGTTTACTTTTATTTCAATGGGAAGCGAAGGAAGGGAGGAACAGACCTTACTTACAGACCAGGACAATGCAATTGTATATGAAGACCCTCCCGAGCATTTATCAGCTGAAACTCACAATTACTTTTTAAGGCTTGGTGAAAAGATTTCTGATTATCTTAATTCAGCAGGATACAGCTTCTGCAAGGGACAAATAATGGCTAGCAATCCGAAATGGTGTCAGCCATTATCTGTATGGAAAAAATATTTTACGAGATGGATCACAGAAGCTGGTCCGCAGGACCTCCTTGATCTTAAAATCTTTTTCGATTTCAGATTTGTTTACGGAGATAATGAATTATCTTCACAGCTTAAGAAACATGTAAACCGGCTTGTAAACAGCAGCAGCAATTTCTTTCTTTTCCTGTCGGATAGTCTAATACACTCTGAACTTCCAGACAATGTCCTGAAGTTAAAAGCACCTGTAGATTTAAAATTATGTCTGCTGCCGGTTATCGACCTTGCAAGACTTTACGGACTTAAATATAATCTTACTACTTCAAATACGATCGATCGCCTCGAGTATATTCACAATGAAGGAATGATTTCCGATTCATTGTTCGAGAATATACTTTTCTCTTACAGTTTATTGATGAATCTGCGTCTCAAACATCAATCAGATCTCTATTCGGAAAGTTGCGCAATCGATAATGTCGTCAATCCGCAATCTTTTTCAGAGCTGCAGATACTGCTCATCAAAAAATATTTTGATCTTCTAAAGGATATTAAGGATAAGATCAGTATCGATTTTAAAGGGACACTAACAAGATAGTGTAACCAATTAAACTCAATAAAAGAAATTCATGTCTTTCCAATTCAGTAAAAATCGAGTAATTTCCACATAATCTTTTCAGATTACAATTCATTAATCAGTTCTAGTTTTAACCATTTATAAGGAGAAGTATATGGGTATTAAAGCTGAACGTGTCAAAGAGATCCTCGATTCACAAAAATTCAAAAATCTGGTAAAGCAGAGACTTACTGTTTCAATTACACTTACAATTATTATGCTTGTTGTTTATTTCGGATTCATCTTGTCCATTGCCTTCTACAAAGAATTCCTATCTTTTAAAATCGGAGAGCATCTTACTCTTGGGCTTCCCATTGGAATCGGACTCATAATATTTGCCTGGTTGTTAACCGGAATTTACATTCGCTGGGCTAACAGGAAATATGATAAAGCCGTTAGAGAGTTAAGAAACGAAGTGCTTGAGAACTAATACTCAAAACCTCAAAACAACTTTTTAACTGATTCAGGAGATTAACATTGGAAACAATTCAAACAACACTTGGGCAGGTTAATATAGCGTCCATAATTATTTTCTTTTCCTTCGTTGCCGTTACTTTGGGAATAACATACTGGGCGGCAAAGAAAACTAAAACTACTTCGGAATTTTATGCTGCAGACCGCAGCATCTCCGGATTTCAAAACGGTCTGGCTTTATCCGGGGATTATATGAGCGCCGCCTCCTTCCTTGGTATTGCCGGCATGGTTTCTCTCAAAGGGTATGACGGTCTGATCTATTCAATCGGGTTTCTTGTTGGATGGCCTCTCGTTATGTTCTTAATTGCAGAACCGCTAAGAAATCTTGGAAAATTTACCTTTGCCGACGTAGTTGCATACAGGTTAAAACAGAAACCTGTTAGAATAGCTTCTTCAGTCGGCTCTTTAATGACTATTATTTTTTATTTAATTGCACAGATGGTAGGCGCCGGTTCTCTTGTTAATATTTTATTCGGATTTCCGTATGAAATCGCTGTTGTAATTGTAGGAATTGTTATGATGGCTTATGTGCTTTTCGGTGGTATGCTTGCAACTACCTGGGTTCAGATAATTAAAGCAGTACTGCTTCTTAGTGGCGCTACTTTTCTGGTAATTATGACCCTTGCCCAATTTGGAATGAATCCTATTCTACTTTTTGAACAGGCTGCAAAAAAATACAGCGATGCGGTTCTATCTCCGGGTGGATTTGTTACAAATCCATGGGACGCAATCTCCCTCGGGATTGCTCTTATTTTAGGGACCGCAGGACTTCCTCATATATTAATGAGATTTTTTACCGTACCGGATGCCAGACAGGCAAGAAAATCGGTTTTTGTCGCAACTGGATTTATTGGCTATTTCTATATCCTTACATTTTTTATCGGATTCGGCGCAATGGTTCTTGTCGGACAGGATGTAATTTCCGGTATTGATAAGGGGGGCAACATGGCTGCATTGTTATTGGCTGAATCTGTCGGAGGCCAGTTTTTCCTTGGTTTTATTGCGGCTGTTGCTTTTGCTACAATTCTTGCCGTGGTTGCCGGTCTTACTCTTTCAGGTGCTTCTACTTTATCACACGATCTTTATGTAAGCGTTATTAAAAAGGGAAAAACGGATGAAGCCGGTGAAGTAAAAGTAGCCAGAATAGCTACACTTATTATCGGCGCTCTTGCTATTTTCTTAGGATTAGTATTTAAAGGTCAGAACGTTGCTTTTATGGTTGGATTAGCATTTGCTATCGCAGCCAGTGCTAACTTTCCTTCTCTACTCCTTTCAATTGTATGGAAAAGATTTACTACTAAAGGTGCGGTTGCCAGTATTATAACCGGCGCAAGTCTGGCGGTTATTTTAATTATTATCAGCCCGACTGTCTGGGTCGATATCTTTAAAAATCCGGAAGCATTGTTTGGATTAAAAAATCCGGCCATTATTTCTATGACTGCTTCATTTTTGATGGGAATTATTGTCTCTATGATTACTAAAGAGAAAGATGCTTCGGAAAAATTCGAGGATGAAAAATTGCGAACATATCTTGGTATCGGAGCCGAATAAAAATCATTACTGATATCAAGAGGAGATAAAATGAAAAAAAATATTTGCTTCCTGTTTTTTTCTTTCAGTCTATTATTAAATGGTCAATCAGAAATAAAAAATTTCGGTATATCATTTTCCGGTTATGTAAAATCGGATTTTATTTATGATACCAGACAGACTGTGTCCTTGAGGGAAGGACACTTTTTCCTTTATCCTCAGATTGAAAACCTGGATATAAACGGTAAGGATATTAATGCAAAATCGAGTTTCAATATACTTTCTATTCAAACCCGTCTTAATGGTCTGATTACCGGGCCGGATGCATTCGGTGCAAAAACTTCAGGACAAATTGAAGCCGAGTTTTTTGGTACCGTCGAGGGCGATATCAACGGATTCAGATTGCGTCACGCATTTGTAAAATTCGATTGGGATAAGACTTCGCTGCTGATTGGACAAACATGGCACCCGATGTTCGTTGCAGAAATGTTCCCCGGTGTTGTTTCGTTCAATACCGGTTCGCCATTCCAACCGTTTTCAAGGAATCCTCAGATCAGGTTTACTTATTCGGTTGAGAATCTGAAGTTTATTCTTGCAGCTTTATCCCAGCGCGATTTTCAAAGTAACGGTCCTAATGGATTCAGCAGTTCTTATCTCCGCAATTCGGTGATCCCCAATCTCCATGCTCAGGTTCAATATTCAATTAAAAGTAATTTATTCGGAGCCGGAATTGATTATAAAAGAATAACTCCAAGACTCTCAACCACCAAAAATGTTGCTACTGATAATTCGATTAGTTCCTTGTCTGCAATCGGTTATATGAAATTGAGCATTGCTCCTGTAATTTTAAAAACAGAAGTTGTTTACGGCAATAATCTTGCAGATCATCTGATGCTCGGCGGTTACGCTATTAAATCTATCAATGCTATTACAGGTGAGGAAGAATACACTCCCGCAAGTGTATTTTCTTTCTGGGGTGAAATCTCAACCGGGAAAGAAATTGAATTTGCACTCTTTGGAGGTTATTCGAAATATCTCGGCGCCGAGGATAATATCGTCGGGTCATTTTTTGGCAGGGGAAATAACATCGATAATCTATTAAGAATTTCTCCGCGGATTCAATTGAATTCCGGGAAAGCAAGATTAGCTGCTGAACTTGAGTATACTTCTGCCGGATACGGTACGCCTGATAATCTTAATAAGGGTAAAGTGGAAAATGTTAAGAGTGTCTCTAACCTCCGGCTGCTATTTGCTGTATTCTATTTTTTCTAATAATTAGTAGGGCGGATAAATTCTTTATTCGCCCTTATCTGAATATTTCCTGACTGTTTTTACCGATTCCTTTATCAGTTCTTTCAAAACTTTCACGTCTATATCTTCAAGTTTGTTAATGTAGAGGCACGATTTGCCGGTTTTGTATTTCCCCAGTTTTTTCATCAGCTCGGCATTTTTTGTAAATCCCATAAGTATATAAATAACCAGGTTCTGCTTCCTGGGTGAGAATCCGCATAGACACATATCTCCTTCTCTTCCGCTCTCATACCTATAATGATATTTACCGAAACCGACTATGCCCGGTCCCCACATTACAGGTTCTTCTCCTGTTATCTTTTTCATTATATCGATGATCTTATAGCAATCTTGTAATCTATTTTTATCTGCAGCACTTTTCAGGAATTTATCCACACTAGCTTTAGTCGGTTTTGTTTTATTTTCTGACATTTGAATTTCCCTTTATTTCTGTGATTAGTTCATTCATTTTCAAAATTGTATTCCAGTTTCTGGTAGTTGCCGCAACATTAAAAACTTCTTCTACAAAATTATTGGGGAAACCGAATCTGCCGTTTATCTCCTTAGTAATAGTATAAATCTCTCTTCCGGCGACGTGAATAATTTCAACATCTCCCTTTGCGGATACCAACGGAACTACTGGTTTTATTTTTAATTTTTCTTTAAGCAGGCTAACGTACAGTTTTGTTTTTGCCGGCAGCTTTAATTTATAGAATGGATTTTCTTTCAATATCGAATCAATCTCCTTCAATGTACGGATAACAAGAATTACATCTTTACTCAATTCCCGATGCAGTACTTTTTCAATTTTCAGTATAATTGTATTTTCAGATGAGAGAGGGGAATCAAAAAATATGTTGCCGGACTGAATGTATGTTTTAACGTTTCTCATTCCGGTTGCTTCAAAAATCTCCTTAAGGTGATCCATCTTTATTAGATTTTTGCCCCCTACATTAATACCTCTTAAGATACCTGCATAGCGATATCCCATTCTAATTCATCTTTCGTATTCTTATTTCGCAATCTTTTATGTCCTTCATTAATGAAATCAGCTCGTTGATATTTGTGTCTCCATAATGGTATGGATAAAGAACTTTCGGATGGAACATGTTTACTGCATCCGCTACCATTGGAGGTGTCATTGTATATGGCAGGTTCATTGGAAGAAATGCAACGTCTATATTCTTCAGCTCTTTCATCTCCGGAATCTTTTCTGTATCTCCGGCTATATAAATTTTCTTATTGCCAATTGTTAAAACATATCCGTTCCCTTCACCTTTGGGGTGGAAGGGCTGACCGTTATCACGCTTATGTACTAAATTATATGCCGGAATGGTTTCTATGTCTATTACTTTGTACTTGGCTTTATTACCATTTTTAAGTACTTCTGCACCGGTTGCTTTTTGCAGACTAAGCTCATTACAGAATATTTTTGTCCCTTTCTTAACGATTTGCCCGATAGCCTTAGCATCAAGGTGATCGCCATGATGATGTGTAATCAAAATTAAATCTGCTTTTTGTAGTGCAGAATAATCTGCGTATCTTCCTACAGGATCGATATGAATTGTTGTTTCATTGAATTCGAACATCAGAGTGCCGTGACCTATAAATGTAATCTTAAGATCGCCGGCATCCGTTTTAAAAAGGTCCTGCTCAAAATTATTCTGAGCTATTAAATGTGTAAACGAAAAAAGAATAAATGCTGCAATAAGAAATTTTTTCATCACTAAACCTTTTCATAATTATTAAAGATTTATTTCAATCAGTTCGATCTGTTCAATGTCATTTGTGCCGAGTCCGAATTCCTTTGAAATCCTGATATGCCGGGCAACGTTTTCATTTACAGGGGAGAGGCCTTCCTTAATTCTCTTCTCGTTAATTATACCGAGCATTACAGTATCCATAGCAACCGGATCGGTTCCGATCAGTATTCCGCCGAACGGCCACATAGACTTTCTTTCCCATCGCGGTCCGCCCTCAAATACGCCCATCAGTGCATTCGTGATTATAAGCTTCTGCTTATTCCTGATCTCAGGAAGCATATTGATTTCAGGGATCCCTGGATTTGTGCAGTTGTTGCTGTGAAATTCCCTCGCATTGCTTATCGAACCATAATGATTTTTTAACGCACCGGTAAATCCGGCGTTACCGTGAGTTTTAAGCTGCGGTATATTGATTATAGTATCGCAATACTCAGTTAGTATCTTTGCCAGGCCGGTCTTTTTATTGCCGACCGGATACTCTTCATTAGTATATCCGATACCGGTGTCGCCGCGCCTCGAGTCTACACATCCCAACACTCTTGTTTTACTCTTCTCCTTTTGAATTTTTAAACCGGCACTTATTAATTCCTCTTCACTTCTGTCCCAGACAATAAAATTATTTTCGGGGATTCCTGCTTTTTTACAGCTCTCAATAATTGTTTTTATGAATGCGTCAAAATGATTTGTAAGAGTTGTACCAGCAACAGAATTTAAACCCAGCGTATTAATTTTCAAGCCGATAATCTCATTTATACTGAAATTATTTTTCCAGAAATTGGCGGTGGATTTTTCATCGCTGTATTTCATTATCGCTTTTTCAAGCATTTCAGAAAGGAGGGAAGAGTCAACTATCCCTTCCTGGTTAATTACTTGCGGATTCTTCACAAGTACAATTCTGCTTTTAACTCCCCCCGGATTAATATATAGAACTTTTTTAAAATTGGAAGGTAAGGCACCAAGAAATGATAATCCCGCTGCGCTAATTGACGTAGCTTTGATAAACTCTCTCCGCGAGAGTCCGGCAGTACTTTTTTTCTTCTTCATCTATATTCCGTTATTAGTGATTCCGTAGATCACATTTTATCGAGGGCGGACTCATCCATATAAAAGATTTCCCATATATGGCCGTCCAAATCCTCAAAGCTTCTTCCGTACATCCATCCATGGTCCTGAGCTTCACGCGGTTCCTTTCCGCCTGCATCGAGTGCTCTTGCCATAAATTGATTTACCGCCTCTTTATTCTCCGCGGTGAGAGAAATTAAAACTTCGGTAGATTTTTTTGCGTCGGAGATCTCCTTGTTTGTAAAAGTCCTGAAAAATTTTTCGGTCAGGAGCATTACATAGATATCATCCGAAACAATCATACAGGTTGCATTTTGGTCTGTGAATTTTGGATTGAATGAGTATCCGAGCTTTGAGAAAAACTCGATCGATCTATTTATATCCTTTACAGGCAGATTGACAAAAATCTTTTGTGCCATACTGCTAAGCTCCTTTCAGAAATATATTTCGAATTGATAATAAAAATAAACCGTATAAAATTGCAAGTATGATTGAACGGAAAATGATAATCTGTTTGCATCTCCTGTAATCTAATTAACGTTACATAAGAGTTAAGAACATTAGAAATAATGTGTTATTTTCTTCTGAAAAGAAGTAGTAGTTGTCCGGCAGCAATTGTTGCAACTACTCCCGCAAAAGTAAACCAGGTCCAGGCAACAATTTTGAATGATATAACAAATATCATTACAATTATTCCGGTTGAGAAGCCAATCAGGGCTTCTTTCTCGCCGGCTTTCTTCACAAAAATGCCCAGCAGGAAAGTCCCTAATAGTCCTCCGTATGTAAAAGAAGCAATACTGAGTGCAAGTTCAACTACTGCCTGAGATGTGTTGATAAAAAAGAGTGCCGAACCGGTGAGCAGAAATGCCGCAATAATACTGAAGATTCGGCTCATCATGAGCTTTTCTTTTTCCGACCTGGATTTTTTTGAAAAGGGAAGATAAAGATCCATCATAGTGGAAGAAGAGAGTGAACTGATTGACCCTGCAAGTGTTGATAAAGCTGCTGCAAATAATCCTGCAATTATTATCCCGAAAATACCGGGGGGCAATTCTTCAATTATAAATTTAGGGAAGACCGTATCCGGTTTAATCTCCAATGTACCGTAATAAGAGTAGAGCAGAATTCCCATCATCAGAAAGACAGCAAACTGAATAATTACCAGAATTCCGCTTCCTATAATGGCTTTCTGACCATCTTTCAATGATCCCGTTGCAAGAAGGCGCTGAACAATTAATTGATCAGTACCATGGGAAGCCATTGATAAGAACGCTCCGCCCAGAATTCCCCCGATAAGCGTATACGGCTGACTGAAGAATCCGCTCAAACCGTTTTCGAAACCTGAATTAAAAATTGAAAGTTTGCCGGCAGCAGATGCTTTAGCTGCTGCGGTTTCCCATCCTCCCGGCAGAACCGATAATAGGTAAAGTCCCGCAAATAGTACTCCGCCTAAATAGATAAACATCTGAACCACGTCAACCCAGATAATTCCTCTTACTCCGCCCGTGTATGTATACAAGAGGGCAACAAGTGCCATTATGACTATTGCCTCAGGATAACTGATTCCTATCATCAGCTTCAGCGGAATAGCTGTTGCGAAGAGACGGACTCCGTCGGCTGCAATTCTCGTAAAGAGAAAAACGATTGACGCGAATGATCTTGTCCTCTGGCCGAACCTCTCGCCAAGATATGTGTATGCGGTTCTGAGTTCACCGCGAGAATATGCCGGGAGAAATATGAATGCGACTATTATACGTCCGATCAGATATCCGAATGTCACCTGAAGGAAATTCAGATTTGTAATGTATGCTAAACCCGGAATCGAAATGAACGTGAGTGTACTTGTTTCAGCGGCTACCATCGAAAAGCAGACCGCCCACCAGGCTACCGGCTTCGATCCGTGGAAATAATCTTTTAGGGTTCTCTGCTTGCCGCCGGATAAAATACCTATGGCCGCAATGACAATCAGATAAGCAATAATGATTAGATAATCGAGCTGACTTCCTTTCATATCAGGAGATCACCTTCCGAGTTTTAAAATTCTTACGGCACCCTTTATAACCAGAACGAATACAATTATACCTATTATCAGGTCCGGCTTGCTGGAATTAAGCACGTTAACAAGAATTCCTGCCGCAATAACACCGGCATTTATAATAACATCATTAGATGTAAAAATCATACTCGCCTGCATATGCGCTTCACTGCTCTTCGATTTTTGAAGCAGGTATAGACAGATTGAATTTGCTATCAATGCAAATACGGAGACAATTATCATTGTTGAAAAATCCGGGAGTGATTCTAAACCGAGAAACCGTCTAATCACTTCTACAAATCCGATTACGGCAAGTGCTAGCTGAAAATATCCCGAGAGCGTAGCGATCTTTTTCTTACGCGCGATTGTACCGCCGACCGCGAAGAGACTTATACCGTATACGAAAGAATCGGCTAGCATATCTAGACTGTCGGCAACGAGCCCCATCGAACCGGAGATAAATCCTGTTGTAATTTCAATTACAAAGAAAGCGAAGTTGATGCCGAGAACAGCCCATAATACTTTACTCTGATTAGTATGATCGTTCCGTTCGAAAGCTTCAACTTCTCCGGTTGAAACAATTTTATCTCCCAGTTTGAGATCTCCGATAGCTTTGCTGATACCGGCAATATTATCACTATGATAAACGGCCAGCATTCTATTCTGCAGATCGAATTCTAGATTTCTTATTCCGGAGATCCCCTCCAGCTTAAGCCGGATAAGATTCTCTTCCGATGGGCAATCCATCCCGGGAATTTCGAAAATTGTTTTCTGCACTTTCACATATTCCTTAAAATTTTTCTCGAAATATTGCCGGACTGACATTCAACAAGATTGTTTTTCTCCACTTAAATTTATTAATCAGTCGGGACCCTATTTCCCGATCGTAATTAAGCCGTAAATTGCAATCAATATTTTACCCTGCAGCGATTCTTTCATTTCTTCTTTACCGGTTTCAGCAGATTTTCCTTCACTCTAAATTTTACAATTCTTGATATGAGTAATAGAGGCAGCTTCTTATTAAAAGGGAATTGAATGGCACCTTTCGAAACTTTGTATTGGGACAATTCTTTTCTGAATGCACTTATACCGGATGGTGCCGGGTAAAACCCGATATGATTTTTGCTAGCACCGAAATGGACCAGGTTGCCGTTAAGCGTGTAAGTTGGAATTGAATACTTGATCGCTTCCTTGGCATCCGGTGCCGATTTCCGTATTGCAATTCTAATACTCTTAAGAAGAAATTGAATTTCCTCCGGATAGTTTCCAATATATTCATCTATGCTTTCCGGTATTTTTATATATTTATTCATTTTTGATCCCTTTCCCGGTTCAATATAAATTACTAGTTATAATATGCAATCTATTGCATGCTTAAAATCGATTGCATTTTTCCGCCAGATATAGAATTCTGCTAAAATCCGCATCGGGTGGAGTGGTATCTGCTATACTTAAAATCAGATGGTCGTATGGTTTGCAGGTCTTAATCAGATCACTTACGAAATATTCGAACTCATCGTCCGATGTGCAATTTTTTAGAACCATGTTGGATGGAATTCCTCCCCAGATAGTAGTACGCTTGCCGAAAAACTCTCTGTACTTTTGAATCGACACTTTTGTCATTGGCGCAGGGCAGACGGAATCGGCAATATCAAACCTGCACTTTTCGAAAGAGGGAAGGAGTCCCTCGTTTTCTCCGTCGGTATGTGTTAGAAGTAATTTACCGGACGATTTAAACCGGTCGTAAGCTTTGTTAAGCCAGGGTGAAATATGCTCGTCGAAAAAGGGAGGCCATGTGATCATCTCATCGTAATTGGCACCGAAAAGGATAGCTTCGGCATTTGATCCTGCGGAGCAGTCGAGTATCTGATCGTATAATCCCGACAGCTTTTCGACAAGCGGATCGAAGATGGAAGCGTCGTCGTAGAGATCGAGGCAGAAATCCTCGTACTTCACAAGGTCGCGCATAATATGCTGCATCGGTCCGCATGCAAGCGATCCGAATGCAACAGCAATTCCCGAAGTACCGATCCTCTCTTTGTATCGGTCATAATTCCCCGGAGATGGAATTATCTTTATTCCGGAGAAGATCTCTTCGAGTGCTTTATAGTCATCATGATCCTTTGCAGCATGTTCAGTCATCTCGGGTATTGTGTTTCCGGAATTGAACAACTCTTCACCGTAACCGCATCTCGTTGTAACATCACCGCAGGATGTGTGATATGTAACTTTCAGTTCACTTTCGGTTTGTACGGCTTCGTAATCAATTGAATTGAAATCGACCATGTAAGGGAAATCAGGATTGTTGTAAAATCCCAAGCCCCTGTGATGGATCGATTCTACCGGGGCGGAACGGATAAAATCGGGTACAACCGAATGAAATCCGACTCCGATTTTTTCGGTCAATTCTCTTAATGAAAGATTCTCAAATCCGGTGGGGAGAGAATTGTTCGCTTTATTAAAGTTGTACCAGATATCGAGACGGGGCACAAAAACCAATCCGCCCGGATCCTCTCCCTGCATTATGGATAGTATTTTTTCCCTGAAGTCAATCATATTATTGAATTGTAAATATAGACGAGTAAAATAATCGTAAGAATTACACTGAAAATTTCCTTGTTATATTTTGCAATTGTATAGGGAAGATAAATATCGAAGTTAGGTGAATCTTCAGGCGCATATTTTTTTGCGATGTTTGTTAACGGACACCGCCAGGAGTTTACGAGAATAACAAGTGACTCCCCGACAATAAGAAATAATGAAACATAAAACAGTGAATTGAATTGCATCGTAACAACGGAATATCCGATATAAAAAGTAGCGAGTGTCATTACCGCCCAGATAATTGTGTGAAGTGTTTTGATAAAAATTATCATAGAGTTTTACCTGAATTTTGGTTGTCTGAAATTGAATAAACTAAAGTGATTCTCATGCATCCTTTTTAACAAAGTAACGGGATACTGATGTAAATCTAAAAAAAATAATCTATTTGAGGGATAGTCAAAATAATTTTATAATTATTAAGGTGTGTTAAAGGAATATAAATTTATTGTAAGAAATGTATGAAGGATTCTTGTGAGTTGATTCCGGGGTTCAAAAATCCCGGGTCATCTCAATCTTAACTCCCATTCTAATCATATCATTGATCAATAGTTCAGGATCGGCGATATGACCCATCATATAGAGCCCCGGCTTCCTGATAGAATCAAGCTGCTTTAGGAGAGCGATGACCGGTATGACAGTAAATTCATAAGCGCTTTTATGTTCGGCGCGGATCATTAGCTTCTTTAACATGCCCTCCTTTTCACCCTCCGCTTTAAGAAGGAAGACAACACCCAATTGACCATTAGAAAAATTATTAATCCCCCAGGTCATCAAACGTGCCCAGAATCGGCGGAACAGTCCCCGTTTTATTTTATGCGAAATCATTATAAGAGGAAAAAGGAAATAATCAACGAACCAGTTGAATCCCGCTACATATACACCGTTCTCTTCTAGTCCGTACTTTTCGGGTATTCCCTTCATCTCGATCAGATCGATCGGAACGCAGCTTCTCTTTCCCCATCCTTTACCGAAATCGATTTTTATCTCATCCTTATAAGAACCGGGCACCCATTTGCCGCCGCGGTAAACTTCGGGCCTGTATTCTGCAAATGAATCAACCAGCTCAATTAATGAATAAGGATTTTCAATCTCCTCGTTCATCACAAAAGCAATAATTGCTCTCTTAAAATTGTCGAATTGTGAAGCGCCGCTTCTGACAAACAGCGCGGGGAGGCCCGGATGGAATCCCCCCTGTGTAATAAAGCATCTGCCGGAACTTAATATCTTCTCTTCAATTGCCTTGAGAGTAGCGAAAACATCCTGCTGAAAATAGATATCGATATAATCGATACCCGCCTCAATTGCTTCTTCGGCAATTGAAAGTGCATATTTTGCGGTAGTTGCCGCGATAAGAACGAGGTCGCACTCTCTGAACGCGGAGCGGAGGCTAGATCTATCCGCTGCATCTACGTGCCTGAATTCCACCCGCTCACCTGGAAAATTTGCTTTCAGAAATTCTGCATGCTCTTCCGCTTTCTTTTCGTTTCTTCCGGCAACAATAACGTTCCAATCTGTTTCTTCAAGTAACATGCGGCAGAAGACTTTTCCCGTTCCGCCGTAACCGCCGAGTACTAATATTTTCATTGAATATAAATCCGTTTTTATAAATTAATTATTGAGGCGATACCGACTCTTCATTACTATTCTTTCTCAAACCGACAATCGCACCGGCAATTCCGGCAAATGCAAGCAGGTAGAGGCCTATCCCTGCATATAATAATTCTCCGAATCCGAATGAATACCCTGTACCTATTATTACAGTACCGAAGTCGTCCGGCAGCAGGAAGATGTTTACGATTGCAGAAGCAGCTGCGATAATCGAAAATAAGGAGGCGATCAAACCGGTTCTTTTATTCTTATTCCCCGGAATAAAAAGTATGAATAGAAAAACGATCATATATATTGAGGATGCTGATAAAGAAATGTAAATCGGTATTGTTAACACTAGATCCATTCCTTTTGTAAATGCATTTCCAGTTTTCGACTCTGTCGTTGTCCACGGCAGGAAGTGAATTAGAATCATGAAAAGTCCGAATAGAATTCCAATAAATGCGGAATTCTTTCTCATATTTTCACCTCTTATAGGTTGTAATTATTTCTTTCCGGATTTTAATTCAACATGCCTCTTAAAATTATCGAGTATACTCTGCCAGCCCTGGCGCTGAAGCTCCGGGTCGTTTTCCGTTTCCGCATCGAATTCTTCTACTACCTTAACGCTGCCTTCGAGCTGAATGAATTGTGCCGATACTTCACGCCCGTCGGCCATATAATATTCTATCAGATTCTTCTCGATTACTTTGCTGTATGTTCCTTCAAAGTCGAAGCCCATACTTCCGTCCCTGGCTTCCATCCTGTAGGAGAATGTTCCGCCGGGCTTAAGATCGAGCCGGCTCTTCGGATTGTGCCAGTCGTCCGATGCCGCGTTCCAGCAGTTGATGTCGTCCGGAGTATTCCATGCTTTCCAGACCTGATCTATATCTGAGTTTATAATTGCTTCTACTTTTATCTTCATCAGAAGACCCTTTTTGTTTAGTACGTTAATTCAAACCTGCCGTTTTTCTTTATACAGGTGAAATGATCGCTGAGAAAAGAGGAAGGGAATTTCGTTCTGTTTCCCCGTCTGTCTTTTGCTGTGAAATAGAATTCTACTTTATCTTCTTCATTACTAACATAAAAAATATAGCTGAAAAAATTATCATCTTCCTCATTCATTTTATTGACGGATTCCTTCCCGTTATTCAAAAGATGAATTTCGATGCTTGATTTATCAAGTCCGTAACCGCTCAAAACATAAGTGGTAATTTCAATTTTCCCGCCGTGATCAATTATTCCGGGTAGGTTTGAAAAAGCGGGACCGAAATAGGAAACCGCCATTTCAGCATCCGGAATACCCCAGCCGTAAAGATTATCGGGATTCCCGGCTCTCGACGATGTATTTCTAATCGCCTCTCTTACCTGGTCGGCAGAAAGATCCGGATGTGCAGACAATACAAGTGCCGCAATGCCTGCAGCAACCGGTGCTGCCAGAGATGTACCGTGATTCCAACCGAATTCCTCTTTTAGTCCCGGTAAATAGTTTGCTGTCCATACTCCTTCGCCCGGCGTTACGATATCCGGTTTTATTCGGCCGTCAACAGTCGGACCGCTTGAACTGAAGAAAGAATGATTCAGATCCTTATCAATCGATCCCGCGGCAAGAACCATAAATCCGTCGGCAGGCGGCTCAATAATCTGCCATTCCTCCTCAAATTGATTCCCGGCGGAACTGACGAAGACTATTCCACCGGCTGACAGACTGTCTGCAACTCTTGTTATCAGTGCTGTATTTCCGTCCATCTGTTCCGGGGTATAATAATCTGCTTTTTCAAATTTATTATAGCTGAGGGAAGTAGTAATTATATTGACCTTCTTCCCGGAAAGCCACTTATAGGCATTAACTGCATAACCTTCCTCTTCAGTTAATCTATCCGAAGTCTTATCTGATTTTGCCAGATAGAAATCAGCTCCGTATGCAATCCCCAAAATTTCATTTTCCTGATATCCGCCGATCATTGAGAAAACATTTGTACCGTGGTCCATTCCACCAATATGATCCTGATTCGAAACAGTTGGAAGGTTTACTGCAAAATCAAACTCCTCTATAATTCTAGTTTTTTTAAATGCAGTATGAGCCGTATAAAAACCTGAGTCAACTATTCCAACTTTTATTCGTTTACCTGTAATTCCGTACTGATGAAGCCGGATTGTGTTCACAATCCTATTCTGCCTGTACGAATTACCGTATAAATATTTTGCTGTGGTTTTATTGTATTCTAAGAGAATCCAGATAGAAGTACAGATCAGGATGACTGAAATTAAAATAACTTTCAGGTTTTTCATCGGATTGTTCTCACACAGTTTTGATCATTAATTATTTTTTATAATTTGCAGAAAACTCCCCACATTAATATTAATCTTCTTAATTGATAAGCTTAATAAAAATCATTACAAGGATCGAAGTCCAGGTTCGAAATCATATATTTAATCAGGTACCCATCATTCTTCTGTTTTTCCCAAATCATGAAATAAGAACCGGTAAAAGCATATGGATGCTTTGTTTCATTTGAACTGACCGATAATCCGTAAGTACCATACTCATAAATATCATTATTTACCTGCCAGATTTTGTCAGCCTTTGCGTTGAATGAATGGAATTTTGTCCCTTCCTTCTCCTGTTTAAGATAACTTGACCTTATTGCATCCTTCTCTTTTATAGCCGGCTGGAAGTCGGATGCAACAATCGCGTCATCGGTATAAAAATTTATAAGCTTTTCGTAGTCTGAGTCATAGATTGCTTTTTCGATTTGTCTGTTAGTTTCAATTAATGCGCTCTCAATAGTGGAGGATTGATTCGATTCTTTTTCCTGTGCATCTGTCTCTTTTAGATTATTGCACGATATCATTACAGCAATAAGGATACAGCAGAAGATAAATCCTGAAACATATTTTAGTTTCATACTACTCCTTATAAATTGATATGTGATTACTATTTCCTTCAATCTCCGATTTTTGACCTTTTAATATGACCATTGAATTCTATCAATTCGATTGGAACTCCGTCATCAATAATCATCGCGACACGGACACATTTGGACGGGGAATTGATTCCGCTCAGAATTGTTCTCCCTTTTAATGCTTCTTCAAGGTTATCAACTTCGAAAGCGATATGGGGAAGTGTCCGGATTAGTTCGTGCACTTTACAATCCGCTTCAAACCGCATCCATTCAATTCCGTACGGACTCGTATCGAAACCCCGGACGTACATTTTAAGTTTTTTGAGATGCTTTTCTTCGGGATGGGGAAGGGTGGTGGGGATACCGATATGGTGATACTTCCAGCCCGCACGCGATATAACCTCGGGCTCCTCGTGATCGGATCTCTTTTTCAAGTCTGTCTCACATTTATCTATTTAAAACTATCTTACACAAATACCCAAAATCATCAAAGTCTTTATCAGAGTTACCTAATTGCGGTCTCAATATTTTCTACAATTACATTATTTGCAAGCGTTTTAAACCGTACGCCGTTTTTCTGTACAACAGTTATGGTTATATGACCGGTTTTACTCTTGTTGATGTCTCGTACTGTTCCGGATTTACCTTTGTGAGTTCCGCCAATAACCATGCAAAAGTCGCCGTCTTTCAATTCTATCTCTTTTTCTAACTTTATATCGAAATCCTTTGATAGAAATTAGTCATTCGGAATAATAAATAGCAATGCATGGAATTCGGGTTGGTACGTTTGAAATGTGAATATGGTTCTGAGAACTTATGTCTATTCTTTTTTTGGAGAACTTCCTCCGGCTCATTTAGAAAAGAACAGGAGGAAGCTTATTTATTATTTAAGATTTCTGCTCTGCGTCTTTTTGAACAGTCAGTTTTGCCGACTGAAGATAAAGTGCTGAGGAGATAATCCATAATGCAATGAAAAATCCATTTACTGTAATAAGCTCCCGGAATTCGCTGAATGTATTTCCGTTCCCCTCAATGTAAGCTATAACAACTACTATAACCTGTGTTAACGCAGTAGCCAGTAAAGCGTATGACATCCCTTTCGGTTTGAACTGAGCAATGACCGCCGCGACAACTCCCACACCGATAACCCATAAATACATAATGTTAGCCGGGTTATCCTCATTGCCGATTATCCCGACTGCAAGATTTGCCCACATCATGAAGAGTGCGGCTCCGACCGCTATACCGGTTGCAATACTATATTTCCGGTTGCCCGATTTGTGAGTCAATAATACAAATGAAATTCCAGCGCCAGATAGAAGGATTCCTGCAATTACAAAATCCATCAGGTTCCATACAACCTCATCACCCGCAATCATGGCAATCAGCGGTATTAATAAGATGAGACCTGTAATTATAAAAACAATAATAATGTGTCTTGCGAGTTTACTGAGTGATTTCATTCTGACAACCTCTTATAAATTATTGAATTGTTAAAAGTACTTTGCATTACAAAGTTTTAGTGTAAAAAAATTATTTACGTGATTCTATTATTTTCTCAAGCGCTTTTAGATGATCGTCGAATGCTTTTCTGCCTGACCTGGTTATGAAATACTTAGTATTAGGTTTCTTACCGATAAACGATTTTTCCACTCCGATGAAATCCTCTTTTTCGAGCGCCTTGATATGACTGGCGAGATTTCCGTCGGTTACATCAAGGTATTCTTTCAGCGATGTGAAATCTAGTTTGTCGCTAACAGCCAGGGCGGACATAATGCCGAGCCTCACACGGCTTTCGAATGCCTTGTTTAGATTATCGATAAATGTTTTCACCTCTCATACCTGAAATGCATGTAAATTCCGTAGATGATATGAACAATCCCGAATCCCGCCGCCCATAATACTAAACTGTATTCAACGAAGTAAGAGCTTATCAATCCTAAAACGATCTGTACAATTCCGAGGGACTTAACTTCATCGATTGTGTACTTACCGGCATTATAGAGTGCGAGACCGTAGAATATTAGTGTTGCGGGAACAAGCAATCCGATCAGTCCTTTTGAAATGAAAATTAGTATTAATAATCCGCCCGATATTAGCGGAACTGCCATGTGAACCAGAAGTCTCCGGGATGTGGCGTTCCAGATTTTTTCTCCCTTCTTAATCGCCTTTCTTCTGGATAGTAGAACTGCAGATACAAGCGCAAGGATCAGTACGATTACCGCTAATCCGGTAACATTAAACAGGGAGGATGTTAATCCCGATGGGTCATTATATTCGTAGTAGATACGGTCCGGATTAAAATTGAAATAAGCATATGCAATATAAGCCCCGGCTAATCCGTACAGACCCGCCATAATTCCTGCCCAGCCGGAGAGTGATAGAAATTTGGAGGAACGCTCCATCATAGAGCGTATCTCCGTTATATCCTGAATGTAATCTCGTTCTTTTTCCATACAAAGTACTTTTTGTTGCAAAGTTAATCTAAAATTTATTTCTACACAAGATCTCACTTAATTTTTTTTGATTATTACGGCTAAGGTTAAAACAATTTTGGAGAACCGGATTTTTCAGCCCAAAATTTTTAAGCTCAAATACGGATTGCAGGATGTGTGTATGCTCGAAATCCTGACTATTCCTTGATTCCTTTAATTACTACAAATCCTCCTTTCCCGTACCTTCAACCGGATTTTCAACTTCATTTCTATTTTCGCTTAGTAAAGTCTGAATAATCCGGTTTATCTTAAAACCGTTTGATTCTATCAGCTTTATAATCTCATCCGCCGAATAAAAATTAGCACTCCTGTAAAACTTGCTCACCTCTATTTGCTCTTCCATAGATTTGCCGAATAAACTATCCCTATCTATAAACGCAATTATTAATTCGCCGCAACTTTTTAATATCCGGTATGCTTCCGTTAAAGCTTTATCGGGATTATTAATAAAGCAGATTGAAGTTATAAAGAGTGCTATATCGAAACTTGAATCCGGATAGGGGAGACTTTCAGCAAATCCTTTCTCAACATTTAAATTTCTTTTACGTGCATACTCAAGCATTCTATCCGAAGGATCGATCCCGAATTTAATACCCAGTCGTTCGGCAAATATTCCGCTCCCGATTCCGATTTCCAATCCGTTTCTCCCGACCGGGACAACTTGCTTTAAGGCAATCAATTCCGATTGAAAGATAGTTTCATTCTCACTGAACCAATCTTCATATTCTTCAGTGTAAATATCGAAAGGATTCTTTTTCATCTCTAAAATGTTAGGACTTTATCGCATTCAACGGTCCACTGTGCGAATTCTTTCATATTGCTCAGTTTAACACCCTCTATAAATTGAATTTTATCTATACCGCGTGCCTCCGAGCAGCCGCCGCAGCTTTTAACTTCGCCCCCTTTCTGGATTACGGATTTCAGCATTCTCTCGATGTTATAATATCCGTTTGGTGTATTCTGATTCGGCAATCCGCAGAAAACGGCATCTGCAAGTAGGAAAATTTTAATCCCGGTACTATCGCCGTGCTCTTTCTGAAGTGTCATCGCCATTCGTAAAGCATTGTAAGCCTTCTCAGTACCGTAAGGCGCATCGTTTATAATAATTAGAATCTTCTGCATCTTTTCTCCTTTTTTTGCAAATATAATTCAGTTTTATGATTTCAGATAGAATAAAAGTATATCAGTGAGAATTTTAAGATTGTTTATTGATTTTTACAATCATAACGGAAAACATTATATCATAATTCACCTTATCTGCTCCTTTGGTTAACAACCGCTGCTCTTTTATTAATACCATTCCGTTTTTATACAGTAATTTTTTAATATACTCCGGCGGGTGTTTATAAACCGGTACTCCCCAGTCTGTCATCTCTTTTTTATAATCAGCTCCTATTCCCGGAATCACCGTGAATGCGAACAATCCTCCTCCTTTCATCAGCCTTGCCGCTTCGGAAAATATATTGTCTAGATCACCCAGGAAATGTAAAACACCGCAGCAAATTATATGATCGAAATAGTCGTTATCAAAAGGGATTGTTCTGTCTGCGAGATTATGGATTCTTAAATCTTCTGCGAATCCTTTTTCTCTGCATTTGTTCAGCATCTCTTCGGATCTGTCAAGTCCGTAGACTTTCAATCCAATCCGTGAAAAATTAATTGATGCCAATCCGGTCCCGATACCAAGATCGAGTATTTTTTCTCCGGGTTTAACAAACTCATAACACAATCCGAACAACACATCCTGTGCATAACTGTCATATTCTTTTACCTGTTCGTCATATCGGTCAGCATCCTCTTTGTAATCAGATTCATTCATATTCAGCTCCGGAAAAATGTTTTTTCATTTCCTGCATTAGAATTTATTCTCTAACCGGATTTGTAGTACCACTGTTTACCCAAAATTAAATAGTTATACTTTTCCTAACAAGTATCAAAATATTTCGTCTAACATAACCGGAATCCTACAAAATATGAGGACCGCATGAAAATTAAATATTCACTCCCCGTTATAATTACTTTATTCTTTATTTCTACCTTGACTCTCTTACCGCAGCAGGATAACGATCCTGTATCAATCGGAATTTATAAGAAACTCCATTCAGAAATTCTTAATGAAGGCCGTCTGCTTACCATAACATTGCCGCGCGAATATGAATCAACCAATCTCTCATATCCTGTTATTTATCATTTATACGGTGACAGGATTGAACAGTATTTAGCCGAATCAGTTTCACACATTTACAATCTCGGAAGTACAGGTGCCATCCCGCCCTGCATACTTATTGGAATTGATGAAAAGCAGCTAAGGTACCGCGACCTGCTTCCGTTAAATAATGACGGGACTCCTACTGGGATTGAAAATTTTATCCGCTTTATTAAAGAGGAACTCTTCCCGTTTGTAGAGAAAAATTACAGGACAAAGGATTTCCGGATTCTCGCCGGACCGCAGGTAGGTGCGAATTTCGGAATTTATACTCTAGACAAATATCCGGACCTCTTTAATGCCTTTATTCTTACTTCTCCCTTTAGATGGAGCGGGGGAAGGGATCTTCTGCTTGAAATGAGCAGGGAATTCTTCGGCAGAACTAGTGTACTAAACAGGTTTTTGTCTATTACTTTTGATGAAAGCGACCGTTTAGCAAAAGAAGGTGCTGTATATGTCAGAAATTTTGAGAAGATGATATCGGAGAATCCTCCTGATAAATTCAGGTTGAATATTCATTACATTGAAGGGAGCAGTGATTTCAATACACCGCTGCGGCTCAAAGAAGGATTGAAATCACTCTTTGAATCATATCCGCTGCCGGCAGATAGGCAAATTGAAAATCTCTCAGCACTAATTGAATATTATAATAATCTTTCCGGCCAGTACGGATTTCAGGTTGATCTGCCTGAACATGTTCTCACCGATGTGAGCGATAGGTTTGATTCGCAGAAAAAAATAAAAGAGAGACTAGAGGTTCTCGAGTTCATTTTGAAAATCTATCCACGGTCGGTTAATGCGTTGTGGCGCCTTGCCAACTATTATAAAGGAACGGGGGAGAAGGAGAGGGCACTCAATTACTTTGAGGAATGCCTCAGGATTATGCCCGATTTCGGCGCGGCAAAAGAGAATGTAAGAATTCTTAAATCGGAACTTGAGAAGTAGTAGAATTTTTTTTTTATCCGGCTGCTGCGATTTATTAGAATGTCATTATAATTCCTGAATCCGGAGAACAATTTTTTATTTCAGCAGGATTAATTTCTTCGTATCGGAATAATTGACGGACCATATTTTATAAAAATATAATCCGCTTGTTAAATTATTACCATCTAAAATTACTTTGTGTCTTCCAGCATTTAATTCTTTCTGAACCAGTGTCCGGACTTCCCGTCCGAGCAGATCATAAAGTTTAATAGTAACTTCTCCGGTTTTCGGAATTTCAAATTCAATATTTGTTACCGGATTGAAAGGATTAGGATAGTTCTGGAAAAGCTTATACTCCGTTGGTAAATCGGGACTAATCTCCACACCGGTAATACTAATCGACACTTCTTCAGAAGCCGAAGAACCCGCAAGATTTGTTGCGCTTGCATAATAGGTTAGCGTCCCTACTCCGTTATATTCGTCGGTATACTCCGTTTCGTTAGGACCTGCTTCACCAATCTGCAGCCAATTCTCATCGTTTACTTTTCTCCATATAATTACTTTATCTGCTACACCGGAATTATTTTTCCATTTAATTACTACTTTTCTCTGATTGTTTAACTCTACTGTAACGTTAGACGGAGCTTTGGGAGGATAAACGCGTGCCGGATTTTTCTCTGTCCATTGATTTGTGGCGGGTATGTATTCATAAATTTTATTAGAACTTTGTCCGTTCTCGTCTCTGCCGCCGTAGATATATAACTTTCCGTTCAATACTGCAGAAGAAGCAGCGGAAAGTTTTTTCGGCATGTCGGCTAATCTTGTCCAGCTCCAGTTTGAAAGGTCAAGAGAGTAGAAATCATTTACGTTGGTTATGTAATCTTCAGTTCCTCCACCGATGTATGCTTTATTGTCAATCTTCTCCATAATAAATCTGCCCCGTTTTTTCTGGGGTCCGTTTCCGCTTGTAGTATTCTGAGCCCATGTGTTACTGTTTTTGTTGAAAGTCCATAATTCGTTTACAAACGTGTTATTGTCCCCACCCCAGAGTGCGACTGTATATTCATTCAGACCTACGGCCTGATGACCTTCAAATTCCCTGTTGGCAGGCGGATTTGCCATTTGAGTCCAGGTATTCTGCTCAATATTATAGAGCCAGCAGTCGGCAATATATGTGCCTTGCTGACCTTTGCCGCCGATAAGCAATAAGCCGTCGCTTACTTTTGACAGAGAAGGAGCTACTCTATTTGTCGGCGAAGCGCCGGTAGGAACTAATTTTGTCCATTTTCTATTTGCCGCGTCGTATTTCCAGATATCGTTAAAAATCTGTCCGCCGGAAGATCCGCCGTATAAAAAGATCGATTTCGAATTATTGTCGTAAACAGTTTTTTGATATGTTCTTCCTTCAGGTTTTAAACCGTCCGATGGATCCTCCTTAGCCCATTTATTCTGTTCCGGATCTCCCACGCTTAAATCATTAAGTAATATTGATTTTACAGAGCTCCTTTTCATGAAAATATTGATCGAGATTTCATTGTCTGCCAATCCGCCAAACATGTATAGATATCTTTCGTCGGAAATCATTGAACCGGATTGAACAGCGGGAAGTGAGAGAGTATCCTGGGAAAAAGTAGTATTGATTAAAAATAGATTTAGAAAAAGTACGGTGATTAATTGACGTGAACCGAATCGGATTTTCATAGTACCTCCTAATCTAAGAGAAAGCACATGATATGGGAATTAGATTTATGAGTAAAAAAATGTCCTGCATACAATGGTTAAGTCAACAAATTAATTATTGATTAAAACAGCCTTTAACTTAACCAAGAACCAAGGCAGACCTTGTTTCATTACAAAACTAAAACAGATTTTGTTGCCGGCTGTTAATTTATACATTTTAGTTCCATTAATCAGTTATTAGTTCAATTGATATTTTTGACCAGCGCTTACCGGATTAAGATATTATAACCTCGCTATAAATCTAAAAAGAATTTCAATCCCCGGTTTGTATAAAAGAACAAAGGGACTCTTAAAAATCCCCCGACTTCATATATTTTATCATCCGTCAGAAGATCAGTATAACTGAAGTAAGGATACAATAGCAATCCTGCGAACGGGGTTATTGAGTATCCTAATGATGTTTCCCCTGTGTTTCTGGAAATTGATAACGTTGGCCCAACATCTATACCGGCGATGATAGTATAATATGCCTGGATACCGATATGTATTTTTGTCCGCACCTCGTTAAAATCAATACTGATTGAGTTGCCGAAATTTATTTGATCGTACTTCGAGAGATAAATAACAGATAATTCGAATCCGGATGTAAATCCGCCGCCTTTACCGAATGAATAACCTAGTTTCAGCGTTGGAGTAATTATAGCTTTAATATCAGGCCCACCGGCAAATGTTTTATCGGCAAATGAAAAGAAGAATAAAGCCAGTAAGAAATATCGTATGATCAATTTCATACAGATGTAAATTATCCCTATAGACCATCACATTGTAAAACGTCTTCAACAATGAATCACATTAACTTTCTGCTCTCTTTTTACGTATAATCTAATCAAAACTTTACCATTACAGAACTTATTAAATTTCATGCACGGAATTTTTCGATAATTGCTTAAACAAATTATATTCAACATAAGCATTACAAAGTTTAAAATGCTTACGCGGTTGGTTTTAAACTTATTTAATTAGAATCATTTTTCTTGTAATAATAGTGTCTGAAGTTTTCAGCTGATAAAAGTAGATTCCGCTGCTAATGTTAGAACCGTTGAAATCTACTGTATAAGTGCCGGGATCGTACTCTTTTTTCGTAAGTGATTCAACCTTTCTTCCTAACATATCATAAACGTTTAATTCCACGAAGGAGGTATTCTTAATATTGAACTGAATTCTGGTAACCGGATTGAATGGATTAGGATAATTCTGAAATATACCTGTTGATAATTGCAATTGTGATTCCTCTTTAATATCTGTTAAACTGCTGGTTACAAATTGACTAACTGAAGTCCAGATTCCTTCATAATACTGGTTGAAAGATCTAATCCGCCAGAAATATCTCTTACCCGGTTCGAGTGTATAAAATTTATAAGTTGTATCGCCTTCAATTCTTATCGATGCAACCGTACTTAAAAAATCCCGATCCAAACCGATATTAAGTTCATAACCAACCGCATTTGAATCAATGGTCCATTTAAATATAGTTGGGTTCGTACTTACATTTTCCTCCATATTATTTGGAGAACGTAAATAAGGCCATGATAATACTCCTGTAATTGGCATTGTACTGAAACTCCAGACTTTGGAAGGTGTCCCCAGTTTTATAAAATCATAAGGTATCACACGCCAGAAATATTTTACAGAAAAACCTACATTCATATTAACCCAGTGCCATCCAACTCTGGTACTTGAAAATGAATCCTTCATCAATGTATCTTTCGCCATTTCAAGAAGGTAACCGGTTGCACTGTCAATTTTCGTCCAGGCAAATCTTACCGGATTATTTCTGATCTCTACCAAACCATTTGCCGGGGCTACCAGAGTTGGAGCGTATAAGTAATTGGGTGGTGGTTCAGGGACAGTTTTAAAGTTATATACAGGCGACCACTCGCTAATTGTATAATTATTCTTTGCTCTAACTCTCCAGTAAAAAGTTGTGTTGTACTGAAGACTATCGATAATTACACTATTTACCTGTAGACTATCCTGTTGGTGAATGATGCTTTCAAAATCAACATCAGTTGAAATCTGAACCTGGTAAAATAAAACTTCGTTAACCACATTCCATATTAGAACTACATGGTTCCTGCCGATTTCTACTGCATTGTTAGCGGGAGTTGAGGGCTGAGGTGAGTCGAGAGGTTGAAATAATGGTTTCGTCCTGAATCTCCTTTGATCCGACCAGGGACTTTCTCCTCCGTCGTTAAAGAATTTTACTCTCCAGAAATACTCAGTATCATATGCCAGATTTTCTATCTTCTGTGTATTCTCTACGGTAATTGTATGAGTTAATGGACTTGAATTGATGTTTAAAATAAGATCCGAATAATTCTGATCGGTAGATACCTGCAACTGAAAATACATTACTCCCGGTGGTGTAAACCAGGACAGAGTTGGTGTAGTTGAAACTCCTGTCTGGCCATCGGAAGGGAAATTCAGTTCCGGCTTGATTAGTTCTACCGTAGGACCATTTATATAAATACTTCTAACTTCAAGGGGAGGTTCGAATATATTTGTCCCGTTATTATCGGCTGATACTACTTCCCAGTAATAGGTCGACATCTGGTTCATCTCATTTAATGTTAATACTGTATCACTAACCTCAACAAATTTAAAATTATACTTGTTATTGTATCGGGGTGAAAGCTGATAAAAATTAAATATATAATGCTCGGCATTGATTGCTTTCCGCCATCGGAATGTTACAGGTAAAGTAACACGTTCTCCATTAGAAGGAGTAATCAATTCTGGAGAGTAGAGAGGGGGCAGAATCTCTACTATGTGTAATTGTCCCGAATTATTACTTTTTACTTCAACGATTTCATTATATGCATCCACCTGATAGAGCATCATCCATCGGCTTCCGACAGGCAACTCAGGTACTGAAAATTTTATTTGTTCAAAATCATTATTAACCCCCGGTTCTATTGCCGGGTAGCGGTGTTCAATTATTTCAATATCTGTCGATGTGTCGATATATCTTTTTAATGTATCGGCTGAAAGGTAGACTTTAAATACACTGCTTGGTGCAAGTGTATCCCCTTGATTTAGAATATATGCTAAAAACTGATTGTTCTGACCGGAACGGAAATGTGTATGATACACAAAACCATACAATTTGAGATCGGGGTACTTTTGGGCAAAGAATATTGAAGTTACCGAAGTCAATAGAATAAATAATATTTTAAGAAACCTTGTTAACATTTAGGATTTCTAAAATAATGATTTTGATAAATAATCCATGACAAAAAAATCCTTTACATCTATATCAATACCACACTCTAACAGCGTGCAATTTAATTTATTTCCTCAGTATTTTCTCCATGGCTTTACCTTTTGCGAGTTCATCTATCAGCTTGTCCAGGTAGCGTATTTTCTGCATAAGCGGGTCATCAATCTCCTCCACGCGTATTCCGCAGACAACGCCTTTTATAAGCGCACAATTCGGATTCATCGCAGGCGCCTGTGCAAAGAAAGTCTCGAAATCGTTCTCCTTCTTAATCTGCTTCTCTAATCCCGCCTGAGTGTAGCCTGTCAGCCAGCAGATTATCTGGTCGACTTCTTTCTTTGTCCGGTTTTTCCGCTCCGCTTTTTGAACGTAGTTTGGATAAACGCTCGCGAACTTCATCTTAAAAACTTTATGTCCAGACATTTTTTCCCCTTTCTGATAACGATTTTGAAATTAATTCACCGCCTGAAATTACAACACTGCAATTCTAAACACACTAACTTTTTGTTTTACTTACACGCTGTTCTCCGGCTGAGAAGCCGATTATTCATCATTATTTAAATTGATTTAAAAACAACTCCGTTTCTTTTTCTCTTTTCTGTTTATCTATCAGATATTGACTCCTGGCTCTCGCTTCGCGAACCCAATCATTCACCTCAAAACGAAGAAGAAAACAATAGAAATAGAACAATCCAAGAGTAATAAAAAGCAGAATATTGCTGAACTCTGCAATCACGGTAAATAGTAAGAGAAAAATAACCGGCACAATTACAATTGCGGCAAATAAAATAATCCAGCCTTTCTTTTTCTCACTGTACAACACATAAAGCATATACGGCGTAAAGATTATTGCCGTCGCTGCTGCAAAGAAAATAAAAACAAATGCAAAAAAAGAAAAAAAATACAGCACTGTGCCCGAGACCTCATAATTGAGATATCTCTGCAGCCGGGTTATATTATTATTCTGGTTTATATATATCTCATCTTCCATTGGCTCTTGCTCTTTATGACAGCGATAAATTTAAGCCGATGCACTTTATAACTGCCGATTGGCAGTAAGAATAATTTTACTTTAACACAAAGGACAACAATTCTTAAACTATTTTTTTAGGACTACTTTAATATACAATTACAATATCCTTCCGCACTATAATCCGGCCGCTTCAAAAATTGGAACAACTTCCTCTATAACCATTGGTACTTTTTGATGATCCATCCCGTCACGAGAGTAATCGGATGCCGTGGTAACTATCACCAGATTCAGGTCCCTGATAACCATGATATACTGCCCGCCGGCTCCGAGAGCCAGGAACATATCGTGTTCTGATTTACTGCCGCGTATGGGATCACTCCACCAGCTTTTATTGCGTTTACTTCTATACCACCATTGATAACCGTAATCAAAAAAATCGCTTTCTGCTACATATGGTTTTGTTGATGCGGCAATCCATTCTTCCGGTACTATTTGTTCACCGTTCCAATAACCTTTATTTAAAACCAGCAGACCGATCTTAGCCATATCTCTCGGATACAGTTGCAGACCGGCATCACAGGGAATTACTCCATTTTCTTTTTCCCAATTAAAAACCGAAATACCGAGCTTGCTGAACATAAATTCTTTTGCAAATTCATCGGCCTGTTTGTTCTCTAGAGTATATATGATTCCGCCGAGAAGATTTGTACATTTCCCGCTGTATCGGAATCTTTCCCCCGGCTTTGTCTCCATTTTACTACTAAGTATATATCGAATAAAATTATCCGGTCCGTGATCTTCAAAATCCCCATCCTCATTAAATCCGGCAGTCATTGTTAAAACATGTTTAAGTGTGATTTTTTCTTTTTCCGGTGTTTTATACGAATAGTATTTTGGGAAAAAGTTTAAGACCGGATGTTCTTCATTATTTGATTTATTACGGTGTAAAGCTATTCCCAGAAGTAAAGAAGTAATGCTTTTAGTGCATGAGTTGATGCGATGAAGCTTCGTTCGATTATAACCGAAAAAATATTCTTCAAGTATAAGTTTCCCGTCTTTGATTATTAATAATGATTCCAGCCGTCCGGATTTTTGTTTAATTATCCGGTCGATCAACCTGTAAACGGCCGCTGAATCTTTTGCAAATTTGAATATTGATTCTGTCTCTAAATAATTATCAATTTGCCCGGGCCTTTCATATCTATAATTTATTTCTCCGCGGTTGTCCGGTTTACGGGGGTAAAATATATTCGAAAAATCTTTTTCTGTTCTTACAAAATTGACCGGGGTTATTTCATCTGAATGTATTCCTCCTTTGAGCATTTTACTTTCTGCATCCAGGTTGAAAATCAAGGTATCCGAATCTGAATCAATGATTACTATTCTCCCGGCAATACTGTCGTATTGTACATCAGTAAACTTACATTCCATTTTGAACTCATTGTTCATTATAAAACAACAACGGGCTGTAAGTTTATTACTGCTCTCTTTTCTAATTAACAAAAGAGCATTGTCTGCGTCTCCGAAATTGGATGACGTTTCTTTGGTCGAAATCCACAATCCCTCAATACCTGCTGTTGACGTAGTGTTATTATTAATACAACTATTGATGGAAATTGCGATCAAAGCCCACGTAAACAATAGTTTTGTTCTATTCATTATAGATCCATAATAATGTATTTGACATTTTGTATTCAGTATCAAGCGGCCGCAGCTGAGTAGCTTGTCATTGATTATTCATTAAAAAATAAAAGGAACAAACATCCCGGTCTCTTTTATATACTCTGAATAGGATTTACCGAAATAATTTATATTCTCTCTCTCTTCAACTTTCGCCGTTACAATTAAGAACAACATTATAAATACTGTTAATAGAATTGTAAGAACTGATATATTTTTTAAGAGAGCTCCGAGACATAAAAATAAAAGTGAGCTATACATGGGATGTCTTATATACTTGTAAACACCATCTTTAACTAATTTATCAGTGTTTTCAAATTCGAAATTAGCTGTAGCATTCTCTCTTTTATTTGAGCCGCCAGTCTTTTTGAGTAAAGATATACTCCGGATTATTAGGTAAAGTGAGATTAGTAAAAGAAACCATGAGAGTATCTGCCGGGGAGAAAATGATTTGGAAAACCAGTGCGGGATATTTAATAAAACCAGAATCAGTGTAAATTCAAAAACAAAAAACCGGTAAAAACCGTGAACCTTAAAACTTCGAAATGATTTTCTCGATACTGTAATCAGCAGAATAGTCCCTGAAGCAAATAGAAAAACTTGAATTATAGATGGTAGATTCATAATCAATCCGCAATTCTAAATACCTAACGAAGTTGCGTTTAAGCAAACGCTACAATGTTTCCGCTACAAATATTTACCCGCCGTCTTTTTGGCGGGCAACGATTTCTTGTTTATGTTTTTTATTTTCTTCCTTTCTTCAACTTTTGCAATAATGATAATCTACAAATTCCTTGACCGACGGAATTTATCCCGCAGTTGTTTTGCGGGAGCGTTCCGCTTAAGACGCGTGCTATACCTTATTCTCTACAGACCGGTAATTTTATAAGTTGCAATTACCAAAAGTTGACACAGAATACTTACTGTAAAAAAATAACCATTATGTTTTAAATCTATCTTGAGTTTATAACTCGCTCTTATAACAATTAGAAGCAATAGCAGCAGTATAATTATTCCTACAGTATATGTACCGAGTCCCATAATTGAAGATATTCTAGCTTCATCTTGCTGACTAAATCCTCCAAAGACAAGAGAAAAAAAACGGAGTACAAATTGAAAGAATAAAACCGGGTAGGCATATATCGTTGAATATTTCTCTAAAATTAACAGAGAGGCAACAGCCAACAATATCGTAAATGCAGGTCCGCCAATACTTACGTATAAATTATGGCTTTCATTTAAATAATGTCCGTCTCTAGGCCAAACATAGTTTAGACTATATATCATATCATTACCTAGAATCTCTCCTACAATCCAATGTCCAAATTCATGAAAGAGATATGAGAAATAAGCTACAGGAATAAACAATAAATAGAGTCTAGCTAAAAATTTTTTATCAACATTCATAACTTAACTATTTTTTATTAACGGTATAACGGTGTGGCTTTTCACCCGTCAGCACCGTACAACAGAGCCGAACTGAAAAACCACTGTCAATAATTTTTAACAATTTTATTTGACAGAACAATGTTACAAGCAAGCTTACATCTTTTACCAAACCCGAAAACTTGAACATTGCCACATTGAAAACTCGGTCGGGTGTAAAAGCTGGTTAGCTGGCATTCTCACTTAAATTTATCCATAATATTTACAACACCAGGCATTGTAGGAGAACTATCGCCGCTTAATATACCAGTATCTGCTCTACTAAAAATAGATTCGAATACAAGTTTCCTTTCTGCATCCGCAATTTTACCTTCTTTAACAAGTGCTAAATAAATTAGTGTTAGCTGCTCTCTTTCTTCAGCATCTCTTTGCAAATGGAATGAACTATAAGTTAATTTTGTAAATACTCTAGTAAGAAAAACTCCTAAGGATATTATAGTAGCTAGAATAACTAATCCTTTAATGCTTTCTGGTTTAAATTCGGTTATGCTATAGTGGAATGGCAACGGCAAATTATATAAAATCAACAAAAGCAAACAGGTCATTAAAATAATGTTGGCAACTAAAAAAGATAACCAGAGTTGACCTTTTTGTTTATAAAGCTTAGCTCTATTTTGCCAATACACAACTGGCCCTTCCAACTTTAGCTTCTCAGTATATAGTTTTTTTAATGAATTGAGGTCTTCATTGCCTTTGCTTATAAATCCTTCAACTTCACTTTTTCTATCTTTCTGCCAGCTCTCATTATCACTTATAAATTTAGTTTTCCAGTCTTCCAGCTTGTTATTGTACTGATTAAAAATAGCATCTAAGTCTTTAGTTTTTTGTATCCAATCATTGTTAATTTGAGCAATATTTTTATTCTCGGATTTGCTTCTCTGGACAATGCTTGTCTTATTTTGAGTTATAAACTCATAGCCGCGCAAGTAGCCTAATAATGCATCCTTATTACTTATGTTAAAACCGGAGTTAATTAAAAAGTTATGAGTATGCATTGCTTGTGAACTGTTATTTTCATATTCCTCATAAATAAACTTTGCTAAAGAGGTTGATGAGTAAATTAGACGTTGACCTTCTGGAACATTTGTGTGACTTAGTGAGCCTTTTATATTATTCCAATGTTGTTCAATTTGCGAAACATTCCAAGCGGGCGAATTGGATATGAGGGCATTTAAGTCATTAATTCGCTGAGTATAAAATCTAATGTAATAATCAATAATACTACTTCTACTTTTTAATTTTTCCCAATATTCCTTTTCCTTTGAATAGAACGATTTAATTTCACTTGCACCTTTTATGGTAAAATTAGCACCAGTAAAGTTGTCAGATATTGTTATTGTACAATTATCTAAAAATTCTTTTTTTTTCAATTCAATTTCATTCATTTTATGCTCATTTTAATTTGCCAGCTAACATATATTTATCAATAATGGCTTCCATCCCTAATTTTGATTAAAAGCCAAAAAATTTTCGTGATAAATTCCAAACGCTTGTCATTTATCACGGCTTAATTATTTGAAGAACCTCTTAAAACAAAGAAAATATTCCTGATAACCTGCATATTCAAAAATTGTTATCAAGATTTATTTCTCTTAAAAAATAAAAGAATCCGCAGCTAATTTTATAATTCACTGATGTAAAATCTAAATGGTGATCATTCTGAGTTTTAAAGAAAGCATTAGGCAGGGATGAGCAGTAACAGTAGATATGAAAAGAAATTAAATATGTAAGTCGGTACGCGGAAGATGCGTCAGGCATTAAGAACCCCTCTGTAATGCTTGGGCAAATTAAAATTTCAACTTTATAATTGCAAGAAAAATAATTCTTGGTTCGTGGTTGTTGGTTCTTGGTTCGTAGTTGAACTTACAGAACAATGATATTGCAGCCGTTATGGATTTGGAATGACGCGGATTATTGTCATCCTGACGAATGTCAGAATCTGCTTATATTTTCATTCCCACTTAACCAAGAACTGAGCCAACACCGCCTTTTGTGTGGAACCAAGAACTAAGCACTAAGAACTAAGAACTTTTTTGTCATCCATTCATTCAATCATTCAGACAATCAAGCAAAAATCTTTTTCTCTTCATCCTTCCCTCATTCCATCCTTCCCACCTTTGTAAAACCTTCCTATTATAGCTATATTTCGCCGCAAAATTTTTCAATTAATTATTAAAAAATGTTCATAATCCGCGGAAATCCGCTTAATCCGGGTTATCCGCGTTCTATCAGCTTAGTAAGGAAAATCGCTTTTGCAAAACATCCGTAACTTCTGCATAATCGCACATATCGACCACGGCAAATCGACTATTGCCGACGGACTTCTCGAGTTCACGCATACAATAAGCCAGCGTGAGGCGAAGGAGCAGCTGCTTGACAGTCTCGACCTCGAGCGCGAACGCGGAATTACGATCAAATCCCACGCGATACAGATGAAATATATCGCTCAGGATAAGAAAGAGTACGTTCTAAACCTGATCGATACACCCGGCCACGTCGATTTCTCCTACGAAGTATCACGCTCGCTCGCCGCGTGCGAAGGCGCTATTCTTATTGTAGACGCCGCGCAGGGTGTGGAAGCTCAGACAATCTCCAACTTATATATGGCAATAGATGCCGGACTTGAAATAGTGCCGGTTATTAACAAAATCGACCTGCCGAGCGCAATGGTAGACGTTGTTAAACACCAGATAATCGACCTGATCGGCTGTAAGGACGGGGATATAATTCTCGCAAGCGCGAAGACGCGTCAGGGTATCGACCAGATCCTCGAAGCGGTTGTTCAAAGAATTCCGTCTCCGGTTGGTGATGAAAATGCTCCCCTTCAGGCACTCATATTCGATTCAATTTTCGATTCGTACCGCGGAGCTGTGGCATACGTCCGACTCGTAAACGGAACACTTAAAGAGAAAGATGAAATCACATTCTTTACCAGCGGCAAAAAGTACCTTGCCGAAGAAGTCGGAATCCTTAGAATGGGAAGAATCAGATCCGGTGAGCTTCAGGCTGGAAATGTAGGATACCTGATTCCCGGAATAAAAGAATTACATGATACAAAAGTAGGCGATACTGTTACACATCTACGCAACGGTGCTGAAAGTCCATTGCCCGGTTATAAAGAAATTAAACCGATGGTATTCAGCGGATTATATCCAACGGATTCCGATGATTACGAAAACCTGCGCGACGCTCTCGATAAATACAGATTGAATGATTCGGCTCTCAGCTATGTACCCGAAACATCCGCCGCACTCGGATTCGGATTCCGGTGCGGATTCCTCGGTATGCTCCATATGGAAATTGTTCAGGAACGTCTGGAACGGGAATTCGATCAGTCGATCGTTACTACACTTCCGAACGTTGAATATTGGGTTTATACCAAGATTGGTGAGAAGGTTATTGTGGATAATCCGGCTGAAATGCCTGTTCAGGGTGATATAGAGAGAGTAGAAGAACCATATGTTAAAGCTCAGATAGTTACTCCGAGCGAGTACGTCGGGAACTTAATGCAGCTTGCGATTGAAAAAAGGGGAGTATATAAGAATACAACGTATATCGATCCTACAAGAGCCGATATACAGTTCGAATTCCCGCTCTCTGAAATTATTTTTGATTTCTACGATAAGCTTAAATCGATCTCGCGCGGCTATGCGTCGTTTGATTATGAGTATATAGGATACAGGGAATCGGATCTTGTTAAACTTGATATTATGCTTAACGGCGAGAAGGTTGATGCGCTTTCGATAATTGTTCATGAGAAGAAAGCTTATTCGTGGGGACAGAAAGTCTGCTCGAAGCTTAAGGATTTAATACCGCGGCAGATGTTCGAGATTGCCGTTCAGGCGGCTGTAGGTACGAAAGTTATTTCGAGAACAAATATAAAAGCATTGCGTAAAAACGTTCTTGCTAAATGTTACGGCGGCGATATTACACGTAAAAGAAAACTTCTGGAGAAACAGAAGGAAGGTAAACGGAGAATGAAACAGGTGGGCAATGTTGAAATACCGCAGGAAGCGTTTTTAGCAGTATTGCAGATTGAAGATTAAAAAGAAATAGAACGCGGATTACACTGAATGCCGGACGAATGGATGTTAAACATATTTATAATTCGTGTTCTATCAGCAAGATAGAAAAGAAGGAAAAAATTTTATGCCGGAAAAATTTGAAAAGAAGGAAAAATCATTGAAAGCTAACAGAACTCCATTACGACGCTTTTTAGATTTTATGAAAAATCTTCTCTTTGCGGCTATAGCCGCACTCCTGATCAAAACATTTTTAATAGAGACATCTCGCGTTCCCACCGGCTCGATGGAAAAGACAATTCTAATCGGAGATTTTCTTTTTGTAAATAAATTCATTTACGGCTCATCGTCACCGCGGAATATTCCATTCACTAATATAGCCCTTCCATATTTCCAGATGCCCGCAATCAGGGAACCCGAGAGGGGAGACATTGTTGTATTCGAATACCCGGGCGACCGCGACGAGCTCGTCCCAATGTCAATCGATAACTATGTAAAAAGGTGTATCGGAATTCCCGGTGATACAATCCACATTCAGGATAAAGTCGCATTTGTTAACGGGGAGGAGGCCTGGCGACCGCCTCACATTCAATATATTAATCCTTACACTACTCCGACAGGCGTTGTAAATCCGCGTATCTTCCCTAAAGGATCCAATTTTAATGAGGACAATTACGGACCCGTTGTTGTACCGAAAAAGGGCGACGTAATTCAATTGTCGCTCAGTAATATTGAAGCATGGCGGACTATAATCGACCGTGAATTCGGCAAACGCGTCGTTACCGTTGAAGGAAATCAGATCCTGATCGATAAAAAACCGGTTACTTCATATACGATTCAAAAAGATTATTACTTTATGATGGGCGATAACAGGGATGATAGTGCCGACAGCCGCTTCTGGGGATTCGTTCCGCGCGATAAGGTCGTAGGACAGGCATTCTTCATTTACTGGTCCTGGAATCCGGCTATTCCGTTCTCCGATTTATTTAATCTCCTCGGTTCGGTACGTATCGGTAGAATAGCGAAATTAGTCCATTGAGATTAAGAAAGATCAATTATTATCTTCAGTTGTAAATTAATAAGGTTTACTAATTCGATCTGCGGAACCTGATCTTAAAAATCAGAGTTCTGTCATTCTTTCATTATTATGAAAGGTGTAGCATGAGAACTTTCCTTACTCTTTCTTTCCTTCTGGTTTTATCCATAACCTCATTTTCACAGAATAAATACTTCATCACTTTTAAAGATAAAGGGAACGATGCAGTTCGGCTTGGCAAATCCTCTGCGATTTTTCAGGAAGCCGAAAAACTTCTTACAAAAGAAAGTATTGAACGGCGAAAGAGCGTAATGGGTGAAAATTATATAACGCTCGAAGACCTTCCTGTAAGCGAAAACTATGTTGCTTCTCTCGAATCCCTCGGAATTGAAATAATTCATAAATTAAAATGGTTCAACTCGGTTTCCTGCTATCTGACAGATGCCCAGTTGAACAGCGTAAAGCAATTATCATTTGTAAAAAGTATCGAAGAGGTAAAATCATTTAAAAGAAATGAACCCGTTGAAGAAAAATTGAATAATCCGCCGGTACTATATAAATCGAATTACCTTCTGGATTACGGACCGTCGCTTATTCAAAATGAACTATCCGAAATTCCCGTTGTTCACGATCTCGGAATCAACGGTCAGGATGTTATTATCGGACTACTCGATACCGGATTCAGAAAAACAATTCCTGCTCTTCAGGGAAGAACTGTGCTGGGAGAGAGGGATTTCATTCAGAACGATAATACCACATCGAATCAGGGTGACGACGCAACAAATCAGGACTCCCATGGAACTCACGTCTTCTCAATTATCGGCGGTTACGCACCGGGATTTCTGATCGGTCCGGCATTCGGTGCTAAATATTATATCGCTAAAACCGAGGACGTCCGTTCTGAAAGAAATGTTGAAGAGGATAATTATGCCGCGGCACTTGAATGGATGGAATCGCAGGGTGTTCATATTACTAGCAGCTCGCTCGGTTATTCCACATTTGATGTTGGGCAAACATCATATCTCTATTCTCAGATGGACGGTAAGTCAACTAAAGTTGCGCAGGCTGCTAATCTTGCGTTTGAAAGGGGAGTATCTACTTTCTCTTCTGCGGGTAACGAGGGACCAAGTTACTGGGGTATAAATGTAAGCGGAATTCAATCTCCGGCCGACGCGTTCAATTTAATTGCTGTAGGTGCTGTTGATAGATTCAATACCGTTACATCATTCAGCAGCCGTGGCCCGACTTTCGACGGCAGAATTAAACCTGAAATTGTAGCTCAGGGTTCTCAGGTTCAGTACGGCAATGTTTCTAATCAGTATGGATCAGGCGGGGGTACATCATATTCAGCTCCTATAGCCGCCGGTGTAGCAGCACTTTTAAAATCCGCATTCCCTCACCTTACAAATGTTCAGATCCGTCAGATTTTACTTGAGTCGGGCGATAATGCCGCGTCTCCTAATAACGAGAGGGGATATGGACTTATCTCTGCGAAACGTGCTATTACTTATCCTAATCTCAGCGGCTTTGCTCAGGGCCAGCCGGTTATAAATAAAATTTTTATTGCCAACGGCGGTATAAACGAAAACTCTATTAAGATTTATATTAGGGAAACAGGCGGGACATTTCAGCAGGCAACAATGGTAAAGAAATCCACTCTCGTCTTCAGTTATGACGTTCTACCGTTTTTTGCCGGTAAGAAACTGGAATTCTATTTCGAGTATCAGGATAACAGCGGATCTACTTTCCGCGAGCCGGTTATAAACAATTACCGCTTTACTTACGGTGGTCAGGTGATTGATAATGTTCTTACGGATTTAAAGGAGGATGAAAGGATTCCCTCTACATTTTCACTTGCGCAGAACTATCCGAATCCTTTTAATCCGGAAACAAAAATCACCTATACAATTAACAGACCGGAATTTGTATCGCTTAAAGTTTTCGACCTGCTCGGCAGGGAAGTTACGACTCTTGTAAATGAATTCAAGCAACCCGGTGTCTATACTTCGCAATTCTCTATTGGAAATTCAGCTTTATCATCCGGTGTCTATTTCTATACGCTCAAAGCAGGTGATTTTGTTCAATCGAAAAAAATGTTAGTGCTGAAGTAATACAGGGAAAATTTATGTCGCAGATCCTTTATCAGCAGCAGCTGAATTACCTTGAATCGTTCCGACCGGAACCGAATCCGTTAATTAAAGAGATGGAGGATTTTGCATCGGAAAAGCGAATCCCGATACTCGACTGGAAATCAGCCGAGCTTCTCGAACAGATTATAATGATATCAAGACCCAAACGCGTTCTGGAGATCGGAACCGCAATCGCGTATTCTGCTGTCAGAATTGCCCGTAAACTGAAGAAGAAGGGTACCATCGATACTATCGAAAAAAGTCTCGATAATATTTCTCTCGCAACCGATTACATCAAACGTGCCCAACTCGAAAAACAGATCAATCTCATTCAGGGCGATGCGCTCGAAATCATGCCCCTTCTTACTAAAAAGTATGAGCTGATCTTTCTCGATGCCGATAAAGAGGATTATGAAAAACTTTTTTATTACTCCCTCATGCTTCTCAAGAAAGGAGGGGTAATCTTTGTGGATAATCTTATGTGGCACGGGTATCCTGCAGCTTCCAAGGTCCCTCCTTCCTATAAAAATTCTACAAAGCATGTAAGGGAATTCAATAAACTCTTTATGAATCAGACTGCGCTTAAAACTTCTATCTATCCTGTCGGTGATGGTGTTGGAATAGGGGTAAAGATTTGACTAATAAAAATTCAATTTCAATTCTTGACGCGATAGAAAAACTATCTAAAGGGAAATTGAATTTCCGTGACGATCTTGAGCGGATTATCGAAATTTCAATTGAGAAGGGGACAATTAAGGGTCTTGAAGAACTCTCATTTCAGGCCAGGTACTCTCAGGGATTGCTCTCAATCGTAAAGAACCGCGATAATAAAATTGATGACGAATATTTTGCCAGGATTCAAAAGGAGTATATGGATTCCATTCTCAGAATAAAATCTCAAATTGAATTGATACTTGGTCACTCATCGGAATTTATCAGGCAGGTCTTTTCGGAAAAATATTTTGAAATGAATCAGAAGAGCCTTAATAACCTTAATCTGCTCTGTAACGATCTCTCTTTTCTAAAACTTTATTTAAATGATTTAAAGAGAAGTGATGAACAAAAAAAAGGGGATTGAGCTATTCAATCCCCTTTAAAAAAAAATTCTACCTGTGTTTTCTCAACGTCTCTGAATATTTCTCAGCAACTTCCTGAACAGATTTGCTCGAGATAAGATTGTAAATCCTGTTGCGAAGGTCGGACCATTCTTCATGGAGCGGACACGGATTTTCTTCGGAACATTCTTTTAATCCGGTAACGCATTTCAGGTTGATTACAGGTCCTTCAACCCTTTCAACAATTTCAAGTATCGAGCTTTTCTTTGCCAGTTCTGTAATTTTAAATCCGCCGCCTCTTCCCTTAAATGAATCAACATAACCGTATTTAGCCATCCTTTGTAAGATTTTTGCAAGATAATGAGCCGGAATATCCTCGCTCTTAGCTATTTCGGAGGACATAATTAAACTCTCTTTCGATTGACGCGCCAGAAAGAGTATTGCTCTTATCGCGTATTCGCCTGTTTTTGTGTAGATCATATTGAACCTTTTATGTTATATGATTTTTTCACTTATTATGGGAGGATTATATCCTAATTAAAATTAAGTAAATCACCCCTCTTTGTCAATAATTTATTTTTTTCTTATCAACTCAATTGAATTTTTTCCAGCCCCGTCACGTTCATATCATAAAACCAATAAATGTGTTAAATTTAAGCCCGCTAAAATTTTTTTTAAGTTTTCATTCACTAAATGAAAGAGGGTTACAATGTCTAAATCGTTTGAAATTATAGAAAGAGTCGGAGTTTCCACCGAAAGTATATCAGATGCAGTTAAATCGGTTCTTCAGGAAGCTAATTCCGAAAAAAAAGTCGGATGGTTCGAAGTTGTTGAAGAAAGAGGGCGTATTACATCCGACGGCAAAGTCGAATTTCAGGTAACTGTAAAAATTGGCAGAAAATTATCAGAATAAAAATAAAAGGAGAAAAAATGGCTTTAAAGATTGGTGATGTTGCACCTGATTTTACACTGAAAAATGCAAATAACGAAGCTTTTACTTTGAGTGACTTTAAAGGGAAGAAAAATGTTGTCCTTCTCTTCTTCCCGGCTGTCGGAACCTCTGTGTGCGAAAAAGAATTATGCTCTACCAGAGACAGCATGAAAGATTACGAAAACCTAGATGCCCAGGTTTTGGCTATAAGCGTTGACGGACCGTTTGCCCAGAAACTCTGGACAGACCGCCATCAGTTTAATTTCCCGCTTCTCAGCGATTTTAATAAGGAAGTCTCTACAAAATATGATGCTATTTATGATGTATGGCTTCCTGAAAAATTTGCTCTTAAAGGTGTATCAAAGCGTTCTGCATTTGTAATAGACAAGCAAGGCATTGTTAAGTATGCAGAAGTACTTGAGGTCGCCGGCAATGAACCTGATTATAATGCGATCCGGGAAACTCTGAAAAATCTCGGTTAGTTTTACGTTTATAAGGAGAGACAATTTAATCTCTCCTTTTTTATTTTAAAGGAACTATTTTAATCATTGGCTCTGTTCAGTTTTATTTGGAAGGGAGAATCTCAATGCCTGAAACAGGTAAAAAAGCACCGCCGTTTTCTGTTTTCGACTCGAACGGCGTAAAAGTTTCGCTTAATGATTTTAAAGGCAGAAAAGTTGTACTCTATTTCTATCCGAAGGATAATACTTCCGGCTGCACTAAAGAAGCATGCGATTTCAGGGATTTCTTCCCCGACTTTAAGAAACTTAAAGCTGCGGTTATTGGAATCAGTCCCGATTCTGTTGAATCTCATAAAAAGTTTGTACAGAAACTGAACCTTCCATTTATTCTCCTTAGCGACGAAAAAAAAGAAGTTGTACAGAAGTATGGAGTCTGGAAGGAAAAAAGTATGTATGGTAAAAAATATATGGGTGTTGAAAGAACAACATTCGTGATTAATGAAGAAGGAAAGATCGTTAAGATTTTTCCGAAAGTTAAAGTAAACGGCCATGTTGAGGAAGTTATCCGCTCTCTTAAAGATTAATCGTTACAGGTCATTATAAATGCTATATCTTACAAGAAGGGAAGTCTTCAGCGCATCTCATCGCCTCTATAACGAAAATTATTCCGATGAGGAAAATCTCCGTGTGTTCGGTAAATGCAGCAATCCCAACGGACATGGTCATAATTACGTACTCGAGGTGGTTGTCTGTGGTGAAATTGATAACAGCACCGGATATGTTATCGATCTGAAAATTTTGAAGGAGATTATAAGAGAACATGTTATAAGGAAAGTAGATCATAAGAATCTTAATGTTGATGTCGATTTTATGCGCGGGGTTATACCGACTGCAGAGAATATTGCAATCGGAATCTGGAATCAGCTCGAAGGTAACATCCCTTCGGGTGTGCTCTATTCGGTTAAAATCTACGAAACAGAAAATAATTATGTAGAATATAGAGGAAAGGAACGGAGTTGAAACTAGAAAAGCTTGAACAGAATGTAAAATCAATTCTCGAAGAGATTGGCGAAGATGTAAACAGGGAAGGCCTTCTCAAAACACCGCACAGGGTTGCCAAAGCATACGAATTTCTAGTGCAGGGTTATAATAAGAGTATTGATGATGTGCTTAACGGTGCCATCTTCGAAGAAAAATATGATGAAATGGTTATTGTTAAGGATATCGATTTTTACAGTATGTGCGAACATCACCTTCTTCCGTTCTTCGGCAAGATTCATATTGCCTACATACCAGGAGGTAAAATCGTTGGACTTTCCAAGATTCCCCGGATTGTAGATGTCTTTTCCAGAAGATTGCAGGTTCAGGAAAGAATGACCCAACAGATTGCCGATACAATCGATCACTACCTTAACCCTATCGGTGTTGGCGTGGTTGCTGAAGGTTACCATATGTGTATGATGATGCGGGGTGTCCAGAAACAGAATTCGATTACTACCACCAGTGCCATGCATGGTATCTTTAAGTCGGATGCCAGAACACGTTCCGAATTTCTGAACCTTATTTCTCTGAAGAAGATTTTATGAGTGAACGTTTAAAAGCTGTCTGGATTACTGGCTCCAGTTCTGGAATCGGAAAAGCACTCACAATTGAATTTGCTTCCAACGGCGAGACTGTTATTGCCACTTCACGTAGAAAATCCATTGTTCAGAATTATGCGGATCAACTCGGTAAATTTTCAGGGAATGTTATCCCTTACCAGCTTGATGTTGGTAACCCACTGGAAATAAGTGATTTTTATGATGAAATCTCTGCCCATTACGATATTAACGGCTTGATCAATAATGCCGGCTTAACTTCTTTTAAACCTGCAACAGAAGATTCATTCGAAGAGATAAAAAATATTATCGATGTAAATCTTCTTGGCGCAATCTTCGCCATTAAAACCGTTCTGCCTTCTATGATTTCCCGCAATAGCGGAATCATAATCAATATTTTATCGGTTGTTACTCAGAAAATATTTATGAACAGCAGTGCTTATTCTGCTTCTAAACACGGTCTTCTCGCTTATTCAAAAGTGTTGAGGGAGGAAGTAAGAAAAAATAACATCAGGATTCTTAATGTTTCCCCCGGCGCTACTAAAACTTCTATCTGGCCGAATCACGTTCTCGAAAAATATTCTCACCGGATGATGTCGCCGGAAGAAATAGCTAAAATTATTTACCAGTTCTATTCTCAAAAATCGATCCTCGTTGCCGAGGAGATTGTATTACGTCCTATTCAGGGTGATCTGTAAAAATTTGTTTAAAACTAAAAGCCCCGATTTTTAGTCGGGGCTCTTTAATTACCTCATACTTCCCATCATTCTCTCTTTAACACGTTCTTTAATTATACCTCGTGCAGCACCTCTCATCATTTTATGCTTGCGGTCCATTCCTAATTGTTTGCTCCAGATTGCCTTCTGTTCGTCATTCAAAATTTTATTTATTGCGATCCACTTCTTTACAGAAAGCGATTTCATCTCTGCCTGAAGTTTGCTGTTTGCATCGGTTAAATCGATCAGCTTCTTTTCATCGACTTTATTTTCAGCCGCCATCTTCTTTAATTCAAGACGGTTCTTTTCGATTGCGGATTTCAGATCAATTACTTTTTTCTGATGCTCAAATGTAATTTCTCTGAACTGTTTCTCCTGGTCCTCTGTTAAATTGAGTCTCTCCGGCACTGATCTCATTCCGGGATTCTGCATCCTTTTCATTCTCTCAGCCGGCTGGGCTGTTAATGTAATGGAAAGTGCAACAAGTAATACTGTTAATAAAGATGTTCTTTTCATGATGCCTCCTTTATGTTGAAATATGTTTTCTCATTTTGTTATTTTGACAGAGACCGGTAGGATCAGGTTTAAATCATCCCGGAATTTGCCCTTCTTCTCCCCGAAGATTATTATTGGTTCGCTGTTTTGATTAAACCTGAACGGATAACAGTTTGTCTATTTTTTGAATAATTTTAAAAAGATGCAATTAGATAACGATTTCGAATTAATTGAGAAGTTTGTTTCGGGAGATGAATCCGCTTTCAATATATTGGCCAGAAAATACCAGAAAAAAATTTACTGGCATGCCCGGCAGATGCTCGGGGATCATCTGGATGCCGACGAGGTTACGCAGGAAGTTCTTATTGTAATGTATAATAAATTAAAAACGTTCGGATTCAAATCTTCTCTTTATACCTGGATCTATAAAATTGTTACGACCAGGAGTCTGAACCAGATTAAAAGAAAAAAATTGAAACGGCTGATCTCTTTCGAAAATACCGATGAGAAGAACCTTACGTCTTCTCACGATATAGTCAGGGATATTGCAAATAAGGAGAAACTCGAAAAGGTTAATAAAGCGCTCAACACTCTGCCCCCTAAACAAAGGCAGATTTTTGTTCTGCGTAACTTTGATCAGCTCTCTTATGAAGAAATTTCTGAAATAACAGGAAAAAGTGTCGGGGGATTAAAAGCTAATTATTTTCATGCATTGAAGAAAATTGTGGAGTTGGTTGATGAAAAAGAATGATGATAAAATATTAAGATATCTCTCAGGTCTGATGGACCCGGTTGAAGAGAAATTCTTTTTGAAAGAACTTGAATCCGATTCGAATCTCAGCAGCAGGTTCCATTCAATTAAAGAAGGCATAGACGGGCTCTCCTCAACGCGTGAGATTGAAACTGATGAACTCTATTTTAACTCCCTGGTCCCTAAGGTTAGGGAGAGACTGGAATTGTCCGATGGTAAAGGAATTCTAAAAAAATATTCGATTGCAATCCCTGTTCTGGCAACTGTTCTCATTGTGGCCCTTCTTACAATTCTTCCCAACAAGAACGGAGTTGAACAGAACATATCTTTAGTCGATGAAATTGTAAATAATATTGATGATGATGAAATTGCAGATATTCTGATCAACGACCATACATTCGAATCGGTCATCGCTCAGAATACGAACGGAAACGGATTCGATTCACTGCTGCCTGATGATGTTTCTATCCCTCAGACGGCAATTAACAGATATGTCGATTACTCTAAGGTCGATTATTCTCAGGTCGAAAATCTTAGTAACCCTGAATTTGAAAAACTATATAAAAATTTAAGTATGATCACTTTCGAAAAGGTATCGAAATGAAAAAATATTATTTCTTTCTTCTAATGTTTGCTTTTGTCTTTACATTGAACGGTCAGGATAAAAGGGACCAGCGTCCGTTTGAAAAAATTGAACAGCTCGAGAAAGCTAAATTGATTGAGGTGCTCGACCTCGATGAGGAAACTGCGGTTAAATTCTTCGCCCGCCGTAATGAACATCATAAAGCACAGAGGGATATGATGCGCAGCCGCCAGAACCTCCTCGAAGACCTTGAAAAAAGTATAAAAGATAAAATTTCAAAAGATGCCTATTACACGGATCAGGTAAACAAAATCTTTGAGATCGACAAACAGATGTCGGTTGAAAAACAGAATTTTATCCGTTCTCTCGGCGATATTCTGAATCCTCAGCAGATTGCTAAGTTTGCTGTATTTGAATTCAAATTCCGTCGCGAGATCGCTCAATCCTTAATGAGTAAAAAAAGACCCAAAGATTGAAAGATAAATCCCCGTGATGTAAAAAATTACCCCGAAGAAAATATTCTGTTGCATTTTTTTTCGTCGAGGCCTATCTTGCAACACATTTTTTTGCGGAAGTGGTGAAATTGGCATACACGCTACTTTGAGGGGGTAGTGCCCGTTAGGGCGTGCGGGTTCAAGTCCCGCCTTCCGCACCCGGTTTATCAACTAATTTATTAAAAGGTATAATTATGAAGAAAAATTGGATATCTCTTTTCGTATCACTTTTTCTGGTAACCTCGATCTCTTTGGCTCAGGATATGCCCCCTGATGCTGCTAAGGCATATAATGAGGGAAATAAATTTATGAAGGCTGGTGATTACGACGGTGCCGTTCAACAGTATAATGAAGCTTTAAAAACTTCTAAGGATTATAGAATTTATTATCAGCTTGGTGTTACACTTAAAAAACAGAATAAACTTGAAGATGCAGAAGCTGCTTTTAATTCCTGTATTAAAAGCAATCCAAATTTTGAAATTGCTTACAATGGCCTCGGTGGTACCTACTTCCAGGATGGTAAATATGCCGAAGCTGTCGAGAGTTTCAAAAAGTTCGAGGAATTGACTAAACAGAAATCGCATAAGGAACAGGCAAGACAATATGTATCCCGCGCTCTTGTTAAACTTGGCGAACAGACTAAAAAGGACGGCAACTACGCTAAAGCAATTGAACAGTTGAACGAGGCAATCAAATATCATCAGCTCGATGCCGCTTATATTCTCCTTGCAACAACTTATTATGAGAACGGCGAGTACGATAAAGCTATTGCAACTGCAGATAATGTCATCAATATGAAATCGAGCGGTCTTAAAGGTGCTGCATATTATTATAAAGGAATGGGTCTGAAACAGAAACAGGATATATCAAAAGCAAAAGAGAATTTTGAACTGGCAAAAAGGGATGCACAGTATAAGCGCCTTGCGGACTATGAACTGAATCTGCTCAAATAGATTTTTTGGGCCCCCTCATTCAGGGGGCTTTTTCTTTCCCTGTTGCTGTTTTTATATCCTTTTTACATTCAAGAAATTTCTGGAGTTCTATCACGACTGAAAATTTTTTAATGGCACTCCTTCTTGCATCAATTCTTGCTTTCATTTCATACCGTTTTAAGTTTCTTACACCCGGTGGTTCTTTTGCGCAATTTATCCTTGCAATAATCATTTTTGGAATAGGCGGTCTAATTTGGAGCATTCCGATTCTTCTTTTCTTCTTTTCAGCAAGCTTCTTTTCTGTAATCAAAACGGCAAGAACCGCAATTAATGAGAGAATTAATAAACCGGGAACTGCCAGGAATCAAAACCAGGTAATTGCGAATGGCGGTATTGCAGGACTTCTTGTTGTGCTCTATTATTTTTCTAGTGATGATCTTTTTTTTCTGCTTTATCTTTCTGCTGTTAGTATAGTCTGTTCAGATACATGGTCAACTGAATTTGGAACCTGGAAAAAATGGCCGACGTATAATATTTTGAATTTCCGTAAAATGGATCAGGGACTCTCCGGTGGTGTTTCTTTTGCCGGAACTTTGGCAGGATTAGCCGGAGCAATTATTATTGCACTGTCAGGATTTATATTGATCAGGTTTAACCTTAATGATTTTGTGATTATTATTATATCCGGAATATTTGGTAATATAATTGACAGCATACTTGGCTCGTCAATTCAGGTTAAGTACAAATGCCGTGTTTGCGGTTTTATTCTGGAATCCGGTTTTCATTGCAATACAACTACTGAATATTTTAAAGGTATCAGATTAATTAACAACGATGCCGTCAATTTTATTTCTGTTTTAACCGGTGTTTCTCTTGGTTTACTTTTATTTCTAATAATTTAGAATTGTATATGAGAATTAAAACTTCAGTCGTTCTTACTCTTCTTTTATCATTCAATCTTTTCTCACAGAAGGGGGAGAGCCGTTACGACTCGGCTCTTAATTTATTCAACGAAAAAAATTATGCCGCATCTTACCAGGTATTTAAGTCGATTGCAGACGGCCTGAATTATGACGACCTGAAAAGGTCAGCTTCACTTTATTATTCTGCGGAATCGTTACTTAAAATGGGACAGCTTAACGGGGCTGCTTCAGAGTTTGAGTCCTTCCTGAATTTATATCCGCTCTCGACCCTTAGGGAGGATGTCCTTTACAAGCTTGGTACAATTTACTATCATACCAGTGAATTCCGTAAAGTCCGCGATCGGTTATATCAGCTGCTGAACGAATTCCCGTCCAGTTATTATAATGGTCCGGCTTATTACTGGATTGGAGAAGCTTTCGCGGCAGAAAATAAAAATATAGAAGCTGAAGAAGCTCTTAAAGAAGCAATCTCAAGAAGAAACTTGAATGATTATATTGTTCACAGCATCTATGCGCTGGGGCGGCTATATGAAAAAACCGGAGAGTATAACGATGCCGTCTCTCACTATGACGAAATCCTAGCCTATTATAAAAACAGTCCTCTGGCACCAAGTGCCCAATTGAGAATCGGTATCTGCTATTTTATTCTGAAAGAGTACGACAGCGCGGTTCTGGAGCTTACAGATCCTCTTATTAATTCACTCCCGGCTGATGAATTGATAGATGCAAAATATTTTCTGGCTAATTCCTTCGTAAGATTGAAGGATTATAATAATGCAGCAATGATCTATGAGGAGATCCTCTCCGGCAGAATTGAACAGAATCTCAAAAATAAAATTAATTACAGCCTCGGCTGGATCAAATTTCAGACTTCGGAATATGAGGAGGCTTTTAAAATATTCAGCGACCTGGCAGTTGCCGCAGATGACACTCTTTCAATTCCCGCACTTTTCTGGAGCGGAGAGAGTAAAAGATATCTGGGCGATGTAAACGGTGCGAATGAGATCTATAAGAATTTTCTGGATCGATATCCGGACCATCCGCTTGCATCCCGCGCGCAACTGGGAAAAGGCACTGCCTTCTTTACTCAGAATCAATCTCAGGAAGCTGAATCTACTCTCATTCTTGCCTCCCGTTCAGGCGATAATCTTACTAAAGGAAAAGCATTCACTCTGCTTGGTGAAATGAAATTGAACCGCCATGAATTTTCCGACGCTAAAAATAATTTTAGCCAGGCAGTCAGGTTCTCCTCAGCCGATAAGAGTACACTCGACCGCTCCTCGCTCGGACTCGCAGTCTCAGAATTTTATCTCGGCAATTACAATGAAACTGTTGCAATTCTCGAAGCTCTAAAAAAGAGATCGTCGGAATTCGAACCCGGTAAAACAAATTTCTACCTTGCGGAAGCATATCTGATGAGAGGGGAGTATTCCGCTTCAATTAAACATTATAACATGATTGCTTCTTCAGATGAAGAGTTGCGCAAACCCTCTATTTACGGCAAGGCATATGCTTATTTCAATATGAAGGATTTCCCGAATGCCATCTATTACTTTAATGAATATGTTACAAAATTCCGGAATGATCAGAATATCAACGACGCTAAACTGAGACTTGCCGATAGCTATTTCGGCATAAAGAATTTTGAAAGAGCAAGCCAGATCTACCGCGAGCTCTTTGCAAACGACCGTTCCGTTTTGAATGATGACCAGACTTATTATCAGTATTGCCAGTCTCTCTTTAAAGCGGGGAGATCGAACGATGCAATAAAAGAATTCGGCAATCTTCAGCAGAGATTCCCCCGGTCCAGATATGCAGATGCTTCACAGTATGTTGTTGGATGGATCTATTTTCAGCAGAGCAATTTTCAGGAGTCGATCGATAATTATCTTGAGCTTCTAAAAAAATATCCCGGCTCGCAGCTTAAACCGATCGCTTATTATTCTATTGGCGATGCTTATTTCAATCTGGGCGATTATCAGTCCTCAATTGATTACTATAATAAAGTCTTAACCGAATTTCCTTCCACCCCTTACATCCTGGATGCAGTTAACGGAATTCAGTATGCGTTCCTGGCACAGGATCGTGCCGATGACGCGGTCGGTTTTATAGATCAGTTTGTTGATTCTAATCCCCGCTCCAGATTCGCCGATCAGATCTTTTTCAAGAAGGGCGATATCTATTTCAGCTCCGATAATTATGAGAATGCAATTCAGTCATATACGGAATTTGTTCAGAGATTCCCGTCTAGCTCTTTAGTCCCTAACGCCTATTACTGGATCGGCAAAAGCGCTTCAATCCTTAAAAGGGAATCTGAAGCTATTGAAAATTTCAGCAAAGTCCTCTCCTCAAATCTGAAGTCCGATATCGGTATCTCTGCCGCAATTGACGCTTCCAATATTTATGTAAATCAGAAACAGTTCGACTCTGCCGTCAATGTTCTTAATACTGCAATTAACGCGCAACCGACATCAAACAGAATCCCCGAACTACTCTATCTGCGGGCATTATCCGAAATAAAATCGGAAAAACTTCAGGAGGCGTATGCAACACTCGATCAGATAGTTACTTATTACGAAGGGACTGTCTTTGCTGCTAAATCCAAAATTGAACTCGGGCTGCTCGAATTCAACCGATCAAATTTCGAAAATGCGTTGATCTTATTCAGAGAGCTTGCGGAAAAACGCCTGGATGATATCGGCGCCCAGGCCCAGTATCAAATCGGCTTGATCTACTTTGAACAGAATAATCTAAATGATGCAATTACCGCTTTTGTACGTGTCCGTTCCGTCTATTCAGGTTTTGATGAGTGGTATACAAGATCATTAATGAAACTCGGCGATTGTTACGTTAAGTTGAACGATAAAAAACAGGCAAGAGATATGTACAGGGCTGTTATTAACAGACATAAAACAGGTGAACTTGCTCAGGAAGCTAACAGGAAATTAAAACAGCTATGAAAAAATATCTGATATTTTTATCCGTATTATTTCCGTCTCTGATTTCTGCACAGCAGGAACAGAAGAGTATTGAACTCCCGGATTTTGTAATTACCGGACGGCAAAGCGTTGAGGTCCAATCGGCTCAGAAAAAGAAACCTGAATTAATCGCTACTCTCTCTCAGGATTTTTTTACACCCTATTATTCACCAGAAGAGCTTCCACTTCTCATTTCTTCGGATCCTCTGCAAATAATACCGCCGGTTGCTTCGGATGATCAATACTCCGGAAGACTCTACTTTGGTGCCGGAAGGTATACGCTTCCGTTAGGCCAGTTGTCACTTGGTAAATCATTCGGGAATTTTTTGCTCTCGGCCGACATTTGGGGCCATAATACCCGCTCATATATTCCGGATGCCGGTTATAATACTTCCGGTGCTTCGCTTAACAGTAAAGCTTTTATCGATACAGATTCGGACCTTTTCTCGGGAATGATTGTTTCATTGGGAGGCAGATTCTGGCGCGATAATTATAAGTTCTTTGGTTCAGTTAATCCTCTGTATGAAAGGAAAACAAACAGGGCTGCTGCGGCTCTCTTGATCAGTAACGATTACGGACGCCTGTTCAATTTTAATTTCGGCTTGAATGCTGATTTCCTTTCTGTTACAGAGACGGATCTTATAGAAAGAATCCTTTCTGCCGATGCCGGATTTAAACTGAGATTGGGCAACCTGATTATCGGTGCCGACGGAAAATATCAGAAACAGCTCCTTAATAATAATATGAGCGGTATTGATGATTACGGCTTTTACAATTTGGACGGACATTTGAGAATTTCTCCTTCAAGTTCTGTAATTCTGCTTGTTGGTGCCCGGCTTGCCGGAAATTCCGCAAATTCTTTTTTCTCGCCGTTCGGATCCATGTTGTTTAATATTGATGATGGTCTCTACATGACTTTAAATTTCGATCCGCGTGCTGAGAATAATACGCTGAAAGACTTTATCAGCGGTAATATCTATATGATGAACAATATTACGGATAATGTTTTTACCGAAGTTAAGTTTGATTTGAAGGGATCGCTCAATTATGAATATAAAAAACTGTTCTCAGTTTCCGTTTGGGGAGGTTATGCAGCATCCGACAACTATCTCTATTTTGAGGATATTATCCTTAAAGGATTTTTTGATGTAATGAGTGCTAACAGTGTTAAATCAATCTCAGGCGGTTTAAATGTTCTTGTTCACCCGAATCTTCTGGGATATCTCTCAGGCGAATTAAAATACCAGAACATTAAAGATGGTAATGATAATTACATCCCTTATAAACCCGAATTCTTCGCATCAGTTTCATACGGATATGATTTTTCTTCCGGTATCGGAATCAAATTAAAATATCTTTTTGCGCAGAATGTTTACGCGGATCGGCTTAATACAAGGCCGCTTGGCTCATATTACAATCTTGCAGCAGGAATAAGTTACAGATTGTTAAATAACTTATCTTTGTCTGCGGACTTTCAAAACATCATGAATCGAAGTAATTTTGTATTCGACGGTTATCAGGAAAAGCCGTTAGATTTTGTCATTGGTGTTGAATACCGATGGTAGTTTTGTTTAACTGAAAAAGACTTTAAATGACGATTTCGGATCTCCAAAAAAGAATTGCCGAGGTTCTGGGAGTTTCAAGTTCCGAGAAAGAACTTGCATTCAATATCCTTATCCCCAAAATTGCTGATAATCTCGAAGCAGACCTCACGTTGAAAATTCCCCGCATCGGATTCTTTCAGCTGAAAGAGGGGGAGGATATAGATAAAACTTCTCTTATCTTTACACCGTTTTCCGAAGATGTCTCTAAAAGTACAAGAACACTTTACCTCACTATCGATGTGCCAGGCAGATCGAAGAAAGATCCCGATAGCGATGCGGATGTATTCAGTATTGGAGTCGGCAAACCGCTTATTCCTCTTTCAGATAAACTGAACCCTCAATCCGAATCCGAAACTTCTTATATTATTCTTAAAAGATCCATCGAGGAACGGGTTAACGAAATTATCACTGAGTCGGACAACCTTCCCAATTTCAATATCTGGGATGATTATTATGAATCGCTCGACTCAAATCAAAACGATTTTGACAGTCAGTCTAAATTAACTGAACTTACATCCGACCTCGAATTCAAGGAGGATATTATTGCCGAAGAGATTACCAATAATCTCCTCGAACTGGATTCTCCGAAAGATGTGTCAACCTCTGATGAATTTGAAACCGCTCTTCCGGAACTTACTCCAAGCGATCTTCTTGAAGATTATGATGTCCCCGGAATATTGAATGATATACCGGAAAAAGACTCAACCGGAGAAAATGAATTAAATGAAGATACCGGAATTTTAGAAATTGATAATTCATCTGTAGAAAATTCCACCTCTTCAGAAGATTTGCAGGAACTGATTAAAGACTATGAGGACGAGAAATCAGAAGATATTGAATTCAATAAACTGGAAAAAACAGAGACATCTAAAAATACAGATCCGGATATTCCTGAAGAAACACTGACTGATCAGGTCGATTCTATTATCCTGCCCGATGAAGATGAGGAAACTTTCCTTGGTCTAAAGAAAAAAGTTGTAGACAATATCGATTGGAACTGGGGAGATGAGTTGAAAGAGGAATTAGGACCCATTCACGATGATGATGAAAAACCTCTATTCGAATTTGATGATGATGATTCGTTTGAAGAAGATGATTCCCGCAAAGACCTTTTTAAGACTGCTAAACCGTCTTCAACCCGGTTATTCGATCAACTCGAAGATTCTATAAAAAAAGAATTGGCAGAATCCGATAAGGAAACAGCGTATATTGAATATACTGCGCCGCCTCCGCGATATGAATTTGTTGAAGACAGAAACTTTCCTGAAACAAGTCCCGAACCGGATTCCTATCTGCCTGAAGCAACGCCGCCAACCCGTGAGTATGAAGAATATAACAAAGAGAAATATTTCAGCAGGAACTTCCTCCTTATTTTCGGGGCTTTCATTCTAATTGTTAGTCTTATCGTTTATATGCTATTACCCAACAGGAATCAGAATCAAACCGATCAGACTCTCCCCGTTTCTACACAGGATTCAATAGTTTCCGGACAGTTACAGGCGTCTCTGCCGGTTGATACAGCCACTTTTGTTGAGGATGAAATTAGTGATTTCCCGAGAGTTGCTTCATTACCGGTTATGGACAAGGATGCCAAATCCGGTGCTCCGACTCAAAAACCTGTTGTAACAAATCCTCCTGCACAATCTAACAGAACAAATTCACAGGGAGATTTGTATAAATCACCAGTTAGCGAAACACGAATAGGAAGTTCTATTTACTACGACGGAACGAATTACAACGTTCAGGCTTCTTCCTGGAGGAACAAAGAGAAAGCGGAACTGGAAGTAAAACGGTTAAGAAACCTCGGGCTTAATGCCTTTATTTTGGAAGCGTATCTCCCTCAAAAAGGAGGTACATGGTATCGTGTCAGGATTGGGCAATTTAAGACGAAGGAAGAAGCTGAATCATTTGAATCACAGAAAAATTTTTGAAATTAATTAAGAAGGGATTTTATGGATCTACTCTCAATATTTGTTAAAGGCGGCTTTTTAATGTATTTCATCCTGGCCAGTTCAATAGTCGCTGTTGCAATTGCTATTGAAAAATTTATTGTTCTTAAGAAAGCAAAAATTAATGTCCCTGCTTTCCTAATCAAATTGAGGGGATTAATTAAGAAAAAAGATCTTGAAGGTGCTATCAGTTATTGTATGCAGGAAAGGACCCCCGTTTCGAACATTGTGAAGAAAGGATTGAAAAAAATCAGGTTCGGGCATCAAAGAGTTGTCGAAGCTATTGAAAGCGCGGGACGGCAGGAAATCAGTAAACTTGAAAAGGGATTATCGATCCTTGCATCTGTTGCAGGCATTGCGCCGCTACTCGGATTCCTCGGTACAGTTACAGGTATGATCGGCGCTTTCATGAAAATTCAGGAACTACAGGGATCTGCCAATCCTGCCGACCTGGCAGGAGGTATCTGGGAAGCTCTTATTACAACTGCCTTCGGTCTTATAGTTGGTATTCCGGCTCTTGCACTCTACAACTATTTTGTAAGTAAAATAAATAAAATGGTTGTTGATATGGAAAGAATCTCGAACGACCTGATCGATATGCTCGATGATACAGCCAGAAATGTAACTAATGACGAAGACGACGAATACAATTTATAGGTGATTAATGAAATTCGAAACATCAAATAAACCGTTAAGCATTTTTGCGTTCTCGTCCTTAACCGACATTGTTATGCTTCTGCTGATCTTTTTTCTTCTTACTTCTCAGTTTGTAATTCAGACCGGGGTAAAAGTTAAACTTCCGGGAGCTCAGAATAATGAACAGGTTTCTCAGGGCCGCATGGTCGTTACTATCAGCTCTCAGAATCGTGTCTTTCTCGGTTCCGAAGAGATTGGTATTGATAAACTTGCAGGCCGGCTCGAAGAGTTGAAAAAAAACAGCCCCGAGAATAATCTGATTATCCGCGCGGATAAAACCGTTCAGATCGACCTGATTATAAGGGTTCTCGATGCTGCAAAGGGAATAGGGATTGATAAATTTACAATAGAAACAGAAAAGATCAGTTACTGATGACAGAGAACAACGTCAGAAATAAATCCTTTGTATACTCAATCGCGCTCCATGTAGTTTTTATTATTCTTTTTGCCTTCATCAATTTTTCGGTCGGTATGGAGGAAGAGGAATATGTTACTATTGGGTTCGGCAGCGGATTAAGTATGGGCAGTGCCGGACCGGTTGGGCAGGATCCTGTTACTGAAAAAAATCAACCTCAACCCGAAAAGCAAAAACCGAAATTGGAAGAACAGAAAAAAGTTGATCTCCCCAAATCCTCAACTACTGATAAAGAAAATCTTATTACTGAAACGGATAAGAAAAAAGAGAAGGACAATATCAGCGACGAAAAAGTAAAGCCTCTTTCACAGGATGATTCAAAAACGAAAGGAACCGAACAGGTTGGAGAGGGTGAAGGCGGATTCGGATTTGAAATCGATTTCGGCGGGAAAGGAATGCGTAAAATCTACAGCTACAATCTGCCCGAATACCCTGAAGGTGTATCGAAGGAGATTGATGTGCGTCTCAGGTTTACAATTATGCCCGATGGTACAGTAGGAAAAATATTCCCTCTTATAAAAGCCGATGCCCGTTTGGAACTGGCTGCAATTAATTCATTGAGACAATGGAGATTTGAACCTCTTCCGCAGAATGCGAAACAGATAGACCAGACTGTGATTATTACTTTTCCGTACCGGCTTCAGTAGGTTTTTCTTCCCTGTAGTAAAATTTGTAAAAGAAATACTCAACTATTGAAAGAAGTGTAAGCGAGATTGTGTCTGCATTGAACTGAATCCCTAAACCCTTGCTTTCGAAGAAAATTTTTACCACCGAGGTCGATATCGACCACCCGACAGTAAAAAGAATAATAATCAATGCCAGATTTATGAAAGCAGTGGAGAGTGAATCATCCTGCCATTTTTTTGTGAAGATGTAAAGCATAAACATCAGATGTCCGAAAAATATTAATGCCGAAATCATAATTACATTTTGTCCCGGTTGTTTAGTCTCTGATTGATTACCTGAGCTCCTACAAGTCCGCCGATTGTACCTACAATCGAATTAACTACCGCATTATTAATTATCATCGATAGAGCATAAACTGGTGAAAAACCGTATTGTATGATGTCGTTTCTTACGCCTTCGAATAATGAGATTACCTCCGCTTGCAGTGCTTCAGAAAGTGGAAAATTGTTTATCATTCTTTGAAGTTCAGGCATCATCGTAACTATATCATTGTTCTTTGTAACAAGGGTTATCATAAGGTCGAATACTGTTCCGAATAATGCCGCATATAAACCGGTAAATAATCCGAACATCGCCCCTTTCTTAGCGGAAATTTTCTCCATAGAAGGATTAGCTCTTTTGTCCAGTATTAATGCAATAAATGAGGCTACAGGTACTATGAGACAGCAGACAAAACTTTTTGCTACCGGCACAACATGGAGAACACCCGATCCGAATCCTGCCACAAATGAGGAAATATATTTTTTCAATCTCTTTACCTGAACTTTAGTTCCGAAATTAATTTTTCTAAACCCTCGCAAAGATATAAAAATAGAATTGAACCGGAAAGGAAACCTGTTGTAAATGCAGTCGTTCTGGAATAGTTGTATAATCCGGCCATCACCATTGAAACATCAAGCAGCATTGGAGCCATAAAAATAAACAGGAGTTTTAAATTCGATTTCAATTTCCATTTGTAAAAAAGAAAAATTGTTGAGAGAATTAATAGTCCGGAATAGATCCCGGTACAACGTGCACAAACAAGACTGGTACCCGATCCTGTGTCAATCAGTTTCTGAGGGTCCTGGTGACAGACAAGTGAATATGCCTGGTGTACAAACGGATATCCGTAAATAAGCTGATTGAAATGACCTATAAAGGATTCATAAAAAATTCCTGCAGTCCAGATTAAGATTGCTGCATATAATATGATCCGGTATCGAAGCGCCAATTATTTTTATTCCGGAGTTTTATAGATCTGAATTCTGTTCTCTGTTAGAACATATAGTCTGCCGTTATAAATAGATGCATCGATTGCCTTTTCTTCTAATGGTAACGTAAAGTGTTTTATTTCATTCATGTTGTTATTCTCACCGTCATTAAATATTCCAATAAATCCATCGCCGGTAAGAATAAGTGAATTAGAGGAAAAATTTAAATTAGTAATTTTTTTAATCTGCTTTGTCTTACGGATCAAATTACCGAACTGATCAAAGATTACAAGGTCATCCGAATCAATCAGAAATATCTGGTTCGCATTATTGATCGTAAATACTGATGGCTTATTTAGAATAAACGAACCCGACTCGAATCCGCCGATCTCTGTAATAAATTCTCCTCTGAAATTAAATTTCAGAATTCTTGAGTTATCGGTATCCAGAACGAAAAGATCCCCCTGCGAGTTTACACCGACTGCCCCGGGATATCTGAATTGAAATCTTTCGTTCCTTTTCTTTGAAGAAATCTCGGATAGGTAATTCAGATCCTTATCAAATATCTGTATCCTGTCGTTATTTCGGTCGGCTGCATAAACATTTAATGTATTGGCAAAAATGTCCGAAGGATTGTCGAATGATGAAGCGGACCATCCGTAACCACCGATGCTTTTAAGTATATTTCCTAAAGTGTCGAGCTTAAAGATTTCATTAGTTCGCGAGTCCGATACAAATATAAATCCACTCTGGTTAATCGATATTGAAGATGCGGATTGGAATGAACCGATCTCTCCTGAATAGATGAGTTCCTGGGATTTTACCGGTAAAGGTGCAATTATAAGTAATATTAACAGGTAGATTTTATACATACTTACCTAAAGCTGAATATTATGCCGAAAATCATAATTAATTATTTAGGCACACTTTCTGTAATATTTTACTTAATTAAAATAACTGAATTTATTAAATTTACCCAGGACGAAAGTCCTAAAAAACTTGATCGAGGAAAAAATGCGTAGAAAAACAGCTTTTCTATTAGCAAGTCTGCTCTTAATCTCATCCTGTAAACTGATTGAGGATGAATCAAACGGTATTACCGATCCTGAAGAAAGCAGTACCAGCTCGGTTAAAGTCCTTCTGCCAAACGGAGGCGAAACTTTGATGGAAGGTTCCTCCTATGATATTAAATGGACTGCAACAACTAATTCAAAAATCAGAATTCAATCAACAATTGATAACGGGGCTACCTGGTCCCTTGTTGCAGATAGCTTATCAAACACAGGAACATTCTCCTGGTTTCCAATTCCCAACTCGATTTCGAGTCAGTGCAAAATCAGGGTTACAACTGTCGATGGCTCTGCCTCCGATATGAGCGACGCGATTTTCAGTATTATTAAAAATAGTAATGAGAGTTTGAGAATTACTTCCCCTGTCGGAAATGAAGAGTGGGAAGCCGGTTCATCAAAACAGATAAAGTGGTTCAGCTCAGGTATCGACTCTGTTCGTCTTGAATACACTACTAATAACGGTAATACATGGAATCTTATAACAGTTGATAAAAGAAATACCGGCATCTATTTCTGGGAGCCTGTCCCGAATACTCCGTCTACGCTTGCAAAAATCAGGATCAAAGATGCAAAAGACGGAACTCCGTTTACCGAAAGCCCTAGTACGTTTAATATTATGCCTGAACCGTTGATCACTGTGAAATTCCCTAACGGAGGTGAAAATATTGATATCGGATCTTCCATGAGAATTGAATGGATATCCGAGAATATTCAGAATGTATCAATCTCCTATACAACCAATAACGGATTTAACTGGAATGTAATTACAAACTCTACCCCGAGTAACGGATTTTATGTATGGACTCCGGTACCCAATATTAATTCGCAACTATGTAAAATTAGAATCGCCGATGCTCTAGACAGCGAGCCAAAGGATTTATCGGACAATACATTTTCGATTAGTGAAATTGAGAGTAAAACGATAACAATAAAATCGCCTAACGGCGGCGAAAGCTGGGAGGCTGGAACCGCTGAGCAGATTACATGGTTCAGCAGTACCGGTATCGATTCTGTCTACCTTGAATACACCACCGATAACGGAAACAGGTGGAATTTTATTGGTAAGGATACAAAAAACACGGGTATTTACTTCTGGGAACCGATACCTAATACACCTTCAACATTAGCTAAAGTGAGAATCAGGGAAGCTAAAGACGGATTAATTGTTGATGAAAGCAACACAACTTTCAATATTCTTCCAGAACCGGTTATCCGGGTTCTTGTTCCAAACGGAGGAGAATCCTGGCTGGCGAATACTTCACAGAGAATTGAATGGATCTCGGAGAACATTGAAAACGTTAGAATTGCTTACACAACTAACAACGGGGCCAACTGGACAACTATAGTTGAATCAACTCCCAGCATTGGATTTTACAACTGGGTTCAGATTCCTAACGTCAATTCTCAGAACTGCAAGATCAGGATCTATGATGCTCTTGACGGCGAACCGAACGATGTCTCTAACGGTGTGTTCAGAATTACTAACCAGATTGTAAAATCTATTCAGGTACTTAGTCCTAACGGTGGGGAAGAATGGGAAGCCGGCAGCAAACAGAATATTACTTGGAGTGCTACCGCCGTTAACAAAGTAAAGATTGAATTGACAATCGATAAGGGATTAACCTGGACTACTCTTGTAGACAGTATTGCAGGGGGCGCTTATGAATGGAGTCTCAATGAGAACCTGAATTCCACTCAGTGCCAGATTCGAATAAGCGATTCAAGGGATCCGGCAATCTCTGATGTAAGCGACGCTGCATTTAATATTATTCCGAGAAAATATATCTACGTTAACGAACCGCGCGGCCCGCGGGTATTCAAGGATAGCGATCTTATTGAAATTGCATGGGAATCTTCGGGAATAAAAAATGTCGGCATCAAATACACATGGAATAACGGAGTAGCCATTTACCCGGATGTACCCGCATTTACAACTCTTGTCGACAAAATGGCCAACCAGGGAAGATATATGACGAGCTTTACGATTCCTTCCGATAAATATTATGTTGTAGTTTATAATGCTGATGATGGAAGTAACGGATCGCCGAGTGCAAGAAGTATTGGAAACTTTACAATTGAAAAAACAGAGCCCGCCTCTATCTCAATTCTCAGTCCTGTAGAAGGTGACGAATGGTTAACAAGCGATCCACAGAAGAAATTCTCATATGAAATTAAATGGCGGAGTTATCTAGTAGACTCGGTTAAGATTGAGTATTCATTAAACGGAGGTGCTTCCTGGAATACTATAATTGCAGCACACCCGAGCAACGGATTATATAATTGGATTATGCCGGAAAATGTTGAATTCAGATCTGATAATGCTTTAGTTCGTATCAGCAGCACAGTAAATCCATCTGTCTTTGCTCAAACTGCAGGTCATTTCAGTATTCATCCTCAGAATAAACTATTGAGATGGTCGTTCCCACTGGGTGGTGAATATATTGCATGGCGTCAGACATCACCTACTACAGTAGACATAGATACATTAATCACCTGGCATTCTGCCGGAATTTATAATGTAGACATTGAATATACCGATGATAACGGATTAACATGGTTTAACATTGTTCAGAATTACAGATCAACCGGAGCCTACAATTGGGTTATTCCGGCGGTACAGCCCTCAACACTTGCGAGGTTGAGAATTATAGATGTAAGCGCGGATGCAGGAGCTTCTCCAATGACGGATTTGACTTCTCAGGTATTTAATCTTCAGATATTGAAAGCCGGGGCAGTCATACTGATTGATGAAAAATCACCGATTTCAAAACCGGGAACAATAAGGGAAATAAAATGGGCAGCTGCAAATGATATTAGTTCTGTCTCCCTGGAGTATTCGATTGATGGCGGTATGAAATGGACCACTATAGAAAGTAATATCTCCTCAATACCCGGGGTTGTAAATACTTATCGCTGGAAAGTACCGGAAAATAATTCAAAAAATGTTTTTATTAGAATTTTGAGTGGAATTAAATCAGTAAAATCAACTAAATTTAGGATAGAAAAATAAAAGTCTTTGCCCCGTGGTGTAATTGGCAACACGTCTGACTCTGGATCAGAAAAGTCTAGGTTCGAGCCCTAGCGGGGCAGCTCAAGTGCCGGTCATCTCGATCGGCTTTTTTATTCCTTCAGTTTTGCTATAACAAATTAAAGGTCTGTTATGAAAACGCGCCAACTTGGAAAAAATGGTCCGCAACTCACAGTTGTCGGATTCGGTGCCTGGGCCATAGGCGGGCCATGGCAGTGGGGATGGGGTGAGGTTGATGATAAGGAATCGATATCAGCAATTCATACCGCAATTGAAAATGGTATCAATTGGATTGATACTGCCGCCGTATACGGATTCGGTCATTCTGAAAAAGTTACTGCAATTGCTGTTAATTCAATAAGAGATAAAGTTTTTATTGCAACAAAGTGCGGAATGGTTAATGACGGCTCCGGAAATGCTGTATTTAACAACCATCCAGATAATATCAGAAAAGAATGCGAAGATAGTTTGAGAAGGCTTAATACCGAGTATATCGACTTGTACCAGATTCACTGGCCTGATGAAAATGTGGAAGTTGAGCGGTCCTGGGAAATGATGGTCCGGCTTAAAGAGGAAGGGAAAGTAAAATATATCGGTGTGAGTAATTTTGATGTTCCGCTTCTCGAACGATGCATGAAAATTGAACATGTTCAATCGCTTCAGCCGCCGTTCAGTATGCTGAATAGAAAAGTTGAAAGCGAAATTCTTCCTTACTGTCTTGAGAATGGAATCGGAGTGGTTGCATATAGCCCAATGCAGGCCGGACTTTTAACCGGGAAATTTGATATCAATAGATTAGCACCCGACGATTGGCGACAGCGCGGATCTCATTTCCGTCAGCCTTACTTAAATCAAGCTCTAAAGTTGGTTGAAGAGTTAAGAGACATTTCAGATAGAAAAAACTGTACCGTCGGTAATCTTGCTGTTGCGTGGGTTCTTGCAAATCCCTCGCTTACATCGGCTATTGTTGGCGCACGGAATCCTGAACAGGTAAGAGAAAATATTATTTCGGCTCAGGTAGAACTTTCTGATACTGATTTGAATGATATCGGCAGATTGTTAAACGAATCAGGATTATAAACTTTTAGTAAGTTTAACTATATTTGAATCATAAAAAGTTTTGTTGGTTCTTTAATGGCGCGTTCGTCTAGTGGTCCAGGACGCCGCCCTCTCAAGGCGGAGATCACGGGTTCGACCCCCGTACGCGCTACAATTTTTAATCTGATTGTATTTCGCTTATTCGAAAATTCCAGGAACAAGATTTTTTAATCTCTAATAAAGTCCCGTCATTTGGCGGGAATTTTTATATTTTGAGCAGGTTTTAATTCGAATCAGAAAATGGCACGTTACGAAAAACATATTTTTGCCTGCCAGAATAAAAGAGAAGCCGGGCATCCAAGAGGGTGTTGTGCAGATAAAAATTCGCAGCAGATTCTGGATTATTTGAAGAAACGATTGAAAGAGTTGGGCCTCAATTCAAAAGTGAGGGCGAATAATTCAGGCTGCCTTGATGCCTGTGAATTCGGCCCAGTTGCTGTTGTTTACCCGGAGCAGATATGGTATGGTCATCTATCGATCGAGGATGTTGAGGAAATTATTCAAAGTCATCTTATTAATAATCTCCCCGTTGAAAGATTGATGATCAAAGACAAGAGGTTCGATCAGTGAAAATTGAACCGGAAGAAAAAAAGAGAGCCCGTAAAATTTTTGATATACTCTGGAAAAAATTTCCTGACGCTCAGCCCGCTCTCGAATATAAAAATCCGTTCCAGTTGCTTATCGCAACTATTCTATCTGCGCAGTGTACCGATGCGAGGGTTAACATAGTTACTCAAACTCTTTTTAAAAAATACAGAAATCCTTCGGATTACCTTGAAGTTTCCGGACGTGATCTGGAAAAAGATATTTTCTCTACAGGTTTTTACAGACAGAAAGCAAAAAGTATAAAGAACTGCTGCAAAATGATTATTGAAGAATATAACGGTAAGGTTCCGCGGAATTTCGACGAGCTTATAAAACTTCCAGGAGTTGGAAGAAAAACCGCTTCGGTTATTGCCGGGAATGCTTTTGGTATTCCTTCTATTGCTGTTGACACTCATGTAAAAAGACTTTCTAGTCTTCTCGGATTTATTGATTCTTCCGATCCGGAAAAAATTGAATACAGGTTGAAAGAATTGTTACCCGAAGATTACTGGATAGTTAGCGGACACCTGCTTATGAATCACGGCAGAAATACATGCATCGCCAGAAGACCGAAATGCGGCGAATGTATTATCAGCGGCTTGTGCCCCTCATTTGTAAAATTTTTAAAGGAGAAAAAATGAGTCCTGATTTTATGAGAGATAGAGAATACTGTCATGCAATCTTAAAAGAATATACAAAAAGCGACAGTCTCCTTAAGCATGCTTATGCCGTGGAAACCTGTGTTGCCGCATACGCTGAGAAATTAGGTGAAGAGAAGAACTATTGGAGTTGTGTGGCACTTCTGCATGATTTCGATTACGAGATGTATCCAACGGCCGAAGAGCATCCATATAAGGGAAAAGAAATTCTTTTGTCAAAAGGTTTTAGCGAAGAATTCTGTAATACTATTCTCTCTCATGCTGATTATACCGGTGTACCCAGGGAGACGATTCTTGCCAAGGTTCTATTTGCATGTGATGAACTTGCCGGTTTTATTACAGCCGTAGCTTATGTCCGTCCTAGTAAATCGATTGATGAGGTCGAAGTTAAGTCGGTTACTAAGAAGATGAAGGATAAAGCATTTGCCCGGGCTGTGAACAGGGAGGATATTATCAAAGGCGCCTCGGAACTTGGTGTGACGCTTGATGAGCATATTCAGTTCTGCATCGATGCAATGAAGAAAAACAAAGATCTTCTCGGACTTTAGACTGTTTTTATACTACTTTTCCCGGTAGAGATTCTATTATGAAATGGTTGCCCGTTTGTTTGAATTATGCCAAATAATACACTCTTAGTAAATTTTTAATTGACTTGACATTATAATCACTTCTTGCATAAATTTTGCAGGTAAAAACGGAGAAGTATTATAGAGAATTTGGCTACCATTACAGAATCAAAAAAAATATTTTAATTGTTATTACTAAATCTTGAAAAAGCCAAAATGAAGACCAGATTCTCTCTATTATTTCTCTTTTTTATTTTAAATCATTCCCTTTTTGCTCAGGATGTTAGGGTAATTTCTTCCAGTACCTCATCTCTAGTTATAGAATACCGTCCGGTAATTGGTGATACCGCGTTCCAAATAATCAGCGGCGAGAAATATACCGGACTTAAAATACCCGGAACTTTTATAGAGAATCTAACCCGTAGAGGACAAACTCAGATCCCCGTGCGTGAAATTAATATCGGTGTCCCGGCTGAATTTGGTAGTACAATTCAGGTAATAACTTCGGATTATACAACCTTACCCGGCAAGTACATTGTAAACCCTGAATTCGAAATTGATTCGCTTTCGACTATCGAAAAATACTATATCTCTCCGCAACCTGATGAAAATGATAATTCTGAGCTCGTTACTTTTGGCGATTTTGGCTTAATCCGTTCTTTACCGGTACAGTCAATTAAAATATATCCGGTTCAGCAGGACAAAATAAATAACCAGATAAAAGTATATAATAGAATAGTATTCAGTATTACATTCCCTCGACCTGCTTTCGAAACGGAGTTAATTAAAGAGGATTTTCTTCAGTATTCAGTTATCAATTGGGGAGTAGCAAAAAAATGGGGTCGTAGAAACGATGCAAAATTATCCAAGACGGGTTCAACACTTGCAGCAACCAACTGGTACCGTTTCGAAGCACCTGAAGAAGGAATTTACCGGATTGATAGAACAACTCTTCAAAACCTTGGAGCCGATGTAAATAATCTCGACCCGCGAACGATTAAAATCTTCAGCAACGGTGGGTATAATCTTCCAGAAAACTACATCGCTGTTTCCAACAGAAAATTTCAGGAGATTGCCATTTCGGTTACAGGAGAATCCGACGGCCGCTTCGACTCCGGCGATTATATCCTCTTTTATGGACGTGGCCCTGAATTCTGGGATTACAATCCTTCTTACAGTAAAATTATGAGAGAAAAACATTTCTACTCAAAGAAGAATTATTATTGGCTTACATTTGGCGGATCTTCGGGAAAACGTATTTCTGAAAAACCTTCACTCAATCAGGGAGGTGCTTATCAGCAGACTTTTTCACTTGCATATAAAAGCTCTGATAAAGACAGCGTTAATATCGGGAAGACCGGCAGAGATTATTTAGGGGATGAATTCAATTCAACGTCATTGAACAGAACGTATTTAACATCTCTAAATGGAATAGTTCCCTCTTCACGGATTAACTATCGTTTTCGGATGGTGAATTCCTCCGCGGCATATGTTCCATTACGTCTGGATGAAAGTAACAATCAGATCTACTCTTCAAACATTGCCGGATTCGGTTCAAACACCTATTCATACGGACAGGACCTGATCGGATCTGCTTCTTTCCAGGGAAACTTATCGGACGAGAGAAGCAATCTGAAATTTACCATCTCATCTTCTTCGCCAAGTACAAAAGTATATCTAGATTATTTTGAAATAGAGTACCGCCGGCAGTTGAGCGCGCTGAATGATAATTTCCTGCTATTCTCGAAGGATACTTCAGCCGTTCTTCAATATACTGTTGTCAATTTCTCAAACAGTTCAATTCTTGTTTACGACGTTACTGACTATGCCGGTATGAAAATTGTTACAAATACAACTATCAGCGGCGGACAGGTAACGTTCCAGATTTCTGAACAATCGAACAAGGTATCTAAGTATCTGATTGTAAATCAAAGCGGATTTAAAACACCTGTTAATGGAGCAGCTGTTACTACTCAGGATATTAGAGGTAATACAGCAGGTACCGAACTGATTATAATTACTCACAAGGATCTTCGGGTACAGGCCGAAAGGTATGCTGCTTACAGAACTTCCCAGTCTCCTGCAAAGATTACTGCATCGGTGTATTTTGTCGATGACATAATGAATGAATTCTCCGCAGGAATGCTGGATCCAACTTCGATTCGCGATTTCTTAAAATATGCTTACGACAACTGGCAGACTAAACCTTTTTACGTCCTTTTCTTCGGTGACGGTGACTATGATTACCTTAATTCAGAAAAGTTGAATAAAAATTACATCCCCACATATCAGAAACCCGAATCATTAGACAAAATTTACTCTTATCCGACCGATGATTATTTCGCGCGAGTTTCGGGTAACGATCTTAGAATCGACCTTGCAATCGGTCGCCTCAATGTTCAAAGCCTTACTGAAGCTCAGAATGTGGTCGATAAAATTATACAATACGAAACAAGTCTCGAAAAAGGACTCTGGAGAACGAACATTACTCTTGTTGCCGATGACGGTCCTCAGGAACTCGGATATAATGATGGTAGTATTCACACAAGTCAATCCGAAAATCTTTCCAACCGGAGAATCCCGCAATATTTTGACCAGAATAAAATTTATCTGGCAGCTTATCCAACTGCCATTTCCGGATTGGGGCGTAGAAAACCGGATGTGAATAAGGCAATTGTTGATGCTGTAAACAACGGCACACTTATTCTCAATTTTATCGGTCACGGAAATCCGAACACATGGACTCATGAATATGTTTTTGAGAAGGCTTCTTCTATTCCGCAACTTTCAAATAAGAATTACTTTTTTCTTACCGCCGCAACCTGCGATTTCGGTAAATATGATAATCCTGGTCAGCAAAGTTCAACCGAAATAATGATCAATATGAAAGATGCGGGAGCTATTGGTGCTTTTACAGCGGCGCGGGTTGTCTATTCTACTCAAAATGCTGCGATTAATGATTCGTTATTTTCAAATCTATTCAGATCGAGGGATGAAAATAATCTGCCGTATAGGATCGGGAGATCATATTTTCTGGCAAAACAGTTTCGTACAGAGGATAACGACGAAAAATTTCACCTGTTTTGCGATCCGACTATCAGATTGGCACAGCCCCTGCTTCAGGCATCAATCGATTCTATAAATAATAAATCGATTAATTCCACTGTCCAGATCAACGCACTTGGCGAGGTTAAGGTTAAAGGAAGAGTAATAAACAGCGACGGTACGAATTCCAATTATTCCGGCGAAGCGATTATCAGTGTTTACGACTCCGAGCGTCAATTGTACCTGAGTGAAATGAACTACTACGCTACTTTGCAGGGAGGTTTGATTTTCAGGGGCCGGACTAATGTAACTAATGGTATCTTCAATACAGAGTTTATTGTCCCCAAAGATATTTCATACGAAAATAAAAGGGGTAAAGTTTCAGCTTATGTTTTTAATCAGTCGCAGGACGGAATAGGGTTCACTTCTAATGTAATTGTTGGTGGTACGAATCCAAATGCGGTAAATGACGGGAAAGGGCCCGAGATAGAAATCTTTTTTGATGATGAATCGTTCGGAAACTCATATCTTGTCAATCCGGATTTTGTTCTGATCGCGAGAATTAAGGACGGAACTGGTTTGAATACAACCGGAACCGGTATCGGTCATAAACTGGAAGGGATTTTAAATGATGATGATAACAACTCGATCGACTTTACAAACTTTTTCATCGGCGATCTAAACTCCGGCGGTAAATCCGGTGTAATACGTTTTAAATTCTCTTCAATGCCGGTGGGGGATTACAATATTAAAGTAAAAGCCTGGGACGTATTCAATAATTTTTCTCTGCAGGAAACTAATTTCTCGGTTGTTAATTCTTTGAATGGAATTACAGTCCGCGATATTTATAATTACCCGAATCCCTTCTCTTCTTCAACAACTTTTACTTTCCAGCATAATATTGCAAGTCCCATTAATGTTAAAATAAGGGTCTATACTGTTGCCGGCAGGATGATAAAAGAAATTGAAGAGATCGATATTCTGAATAAATTTGTTAGAATTGAATGGGACGGAAGAGATAACGACGGAAATAATATAGGCAACGGAACATATCTCTATAAACTTACGGTGGAATCTTCCGACGGTAAGTATAAAGATAATGTTCTGGGAAAATTATCTGTAATTAAATAAACTTAAAGACAAAATAAAGAAATCTACTTTTATGGAGGTTATAAAATGAATAGAAGAGCCATCATAATGATTCTATGTGTACTTACCATAGGAATGGCTGAGAAAACGTTTGCTCAGGGTGAAGCAGCGGTTCCGTTTCTACTGCTGGCCCCGGATTCAAGAGCAGGTGGTCTGGGCGAATCGGGCGCTGGACTTGCCGATAATTCCGCTGCAGTTTTCTGGAATCCGGCTGGTATTGCATTCCTTACTGGATCCGAAGTTGGCTTTACTCACAGCAACTGGCTGCCGATGTTTAATCTCGACCTCTTTTATGACTATGCAACATACCGTCAGTATATAGAAGATTTAAGCGGCAGCTTAACTGCAAGCGTTACATATATGAACTACGGAGAGTTTGTTAGAACAAGTTCTAATTCTCCCGATCCGATCGGTACATTCAGATCATTCGATGCTGCATTAACTCTTGGCTATGCAACAAAGTTAAGCAACAGCTGGGGACTCGGATTCAATTTCCGGGTAATCCACAGCCGGCTTGCAGACAAACCGACCGAAGCAGAACAGGGCTCGGGTGTAGCTACTTCTGTTAGTTTTGATGTTGGCGCAATGTGGCGTCCCGAAGTTCTTGATCTTCCGCTAATCGGCGATATCGGTAATCAGTTCAGTATCGGTTTTAATCTCAGCAATATCGGTCCTAAGATTTACTACATAGATCAGGCTCAGGCCGATCCTATACCGACAAATTTCAGACTCGGAATTGCCGCCAGACTATTTGAAGACGAATACAATTCACTTACGTATACAATTGACTTCAGTAAACTTCTGGTTGATAAAGGGGAAGCGTTCAGAGGTGAGATCGATACTACCGGAACTAAGAAAAGAAAAGACTTTTATGAGTCGATCTTTACTGCCTGGTTCGACCAACCTTTCAGTGAAGAGATAAGGGACATAGTTACATCAATGGGATTGGAATACTGGTACGGAAGCGAGGCCGAAGGTTTTAAATTTGCACTCCGGGCAGGTTTCTTCTATGAAGATCCCTCGTTCGGAAACCGTAAATTTGTAACACTGGGCGCCGGTATAAGATATGAGCTATACGGATTCGATTTCAGTTACATTACTACAGATGTATTTAAAGGAAGTGAAAATCATCCTTTGAATAATACCCTCCGTTTCTCCTTGCTTATTGGATGGGGCTCTCAGGTAAAAACCGGGTCCGGTTTTCCGCGCGGAATTTAATTAAACATGAAGAATTTTTTTTTAGTCATACTGTTTTTAACCGGATTGGGCAGTATCTCTGCCCAATCCTTTGTAAAGCATTCCGTCAGTCAACTCAACCCTAATCACCGGAATAATATTAATTCCGATTCGATTAAGATTCTTGCAGTTATGGTCGATTTCCAGGAGGATAGGTACGACGGCACAACAGGTACAGGGAAATTCGGTTCACATTTTACAAGAGCTTACGGCGATACAATTCTGGATCCACTCCCGCATAATGCTGAATACTTTGCTGACCATCTCGAGTTTACAAAAAATTATTTCAATAAAGTTTCTAACGGCAAAGTAAAAATTGATTATCAAGTTTTACCGGATGTCATTACTGTTTCAAAAACTATGAGGGAATACGTTCCCGTATACAATTCGAATGATTTTTCACCGATGGCAGATTTCTCTTTGGAGGTATGGCAGCTGGCAGGGCAGCGGAATCCGGATTTTAATTTCTCCGGTTATAATCTCTTTATGATCTTCCATGCAGGTATCAGCAATGCAATTGGCGACGGTGCACCGTTGATTAACCGTAATATGCCCTCTCTATATCTCGGCTTGGAATCTCTTAAACAAATCTACGGTAATCAATTCAATGGTTTCCCGATTGGTAACAATAATTTCCTTATTCAAAACACCATTATAATGCCGGAGACCGAATCGAGGGAAGCAACTGCAATTGACAATTCTGTTTTACTGATCGAATATTCTATTAACGGTTTATTGGTTGGAAACATTGCCAGTTATCTCGGTTTGCCGGATCTTTTTAACACTGAGACTTCTAAAAGTGCGATCGGAAGATTCGGATTGATGGACCCGCAGGCACTGTTGGCAAATTCCGGAATGTTTCCTCCCGAACCATCCCCCTGGGAGAAAATCTTCTTAGGATGGGAGAGCCCTGTTGTTATTAATCCGGCTGATAAAAAAATCTCGATTGCCGCCAGATTAAGTGCCTCTTCCGGAGACACGACTTTAATTAAGATTCCTCTCAATTCAACAGAATATTTTCTGATTGAAAATCGTAATCAGGATTCGAGAAATGATAACCTGAAAATAACTTATAAACAGAACGGTATAATCAGCACTAAAATAATTGAAGCAGATACAAGCGGAATCTTTATCGCTGAGCGAAAAAGTGTTAACGGTATCCCGGGCGGTGTTGTTCTGGACGCGGATGAATATGATGCCGCTCTGCCCGGAAACGGAATCGTTATCTGGCATGTTGATGAAAAAGTAATTAACGAGAAGATCCAGGTAAATAAAATAAATGCAGATCCCGACAGGCGAGGTGTAAGAGTTGTTGAAGCAGACGGCATAAGGGATATCGGCGAAACATTCTATTCAATTTTCGGTGAACTGATAGACGACGGCAGCAGAGAGGATTTCTGGTTTAAAGGTAATAAGGCAAGGCTTTATAAAAACAGGTTTGCATTCGAAACCAAACCAAGCAGCAGAACTAACGACGGATCTAACAGTTTAATCACACTAGAAAATTTTTCAGATCTTTCGGAAAAAATATCCTTTAACTTAAGCTTCGGCTCAGACAATCTTGTTCTTGAATACAATATTTCAATTCCTGTATTAAATGATCTTAAAAGCCTATCATCTGTTCAGACAGGAAATCTATTCTCAGTCTATCTGCTCGATGGTACAGATTTGCATCGCACGGATATTTATACAGGTATAACCAAATCATTTCCAGGCTTCAGCACATTTCAAACGGCGGTTTATAATGACGGCAACAATGAATATGCTGCCGGGGTTAATGGAAACAGACTGAATCTAAATACAACGATAAACGGAAATGCGGAATACTCATATCACTATTTTAATACTCCGATTACATCACCGCCGCTAATAATTAAAAGTGCGGGTATTGTTAAAATTCTTTTCGGAACATCGGATGGTAAAGTAATCCAAATTAATGTAAACGAATTTATCTCATCACATCATTCACTTGGTATAAATTCATTTCAGGTAGATAACAAACCGGTACTTCAGGTAAGTGCGGATGAAAATTATTTCTCCGCTGTCAGTGAAAATACTTTTAGTGATTCGGGTTCAAAAATTGTTTCAATCAATAAAAAAATAAAACAGCTTGCCCTTTCAAAATCTGCCGACGGCGGTTATCAGAACGTAATCCTTTATGAAGATTCTGAAGTGAAAGTAATTAAGGATGGAATAATCACCGGGTCGTTTTATTTGCCTGTTAACGGAATTTCCGGCTTCTCTTTAGCCGATCTTTTTGGTGACGGAAATAATTATCTGCTGTTCAGCAGCGGTTCTAAAGTCTATGCAGTGAATTTTAACGGATCGGTTGCAGAAGGTTTTCCAGTAGTCCTTAATAATAATTCTTCATTTACCGGTGTACCGCTTGCGCTCGATCTTGGAAATGATGGAGATGTGGATATATTTTTATTTACAGTGTCAGGCGATCTTTACGGACTTAATTCCTCGAGCGGGAAATTGTTGTCTTCCTATCCGGTAACAGCAGGGGGCGGGGCATTCGTTATACCTGCCTTGCTAAAGGAGGAACTTCCTTCGGCCGGACCAATGGCAAAATACAAACCGTTATTACCAGTAGCTGATAAATCCGGGAATCTTAAAATCTTTTCATTAGCCGGAATAATTGGAAAAGAATTCTGGATTAACAGGTTCGGTAATTCTGCCAATACTTCCTTTACAAACCAGGCGGGAATCGAAAATAAGTCCCAAGAGTTTTTCCCGGTCGAAAAAGCTTATAATTGGCCAAATCCTGTTTACGGTTCCGAAACTTTTATTCGTTATTATGTTTCAGAAGATTCAGATGTTAATATTAAAATATTCGACCTGGCGGGGGATCTTGCGGCAGAACTATCCGATAAGGCCAGAGGAGGTCTGGACAACGAAACAAAATGGGACGTATCACGGATTCAGAGCGGAGTTTATTTCGCACGGATTGAAGTAAAAGGATTGAGTGGTATATCATCATCCAAATTGATAAAAATTGCTGTGATCAAATAATAGAACACGATGAAAAAAAAGCTAAGAAAAAATACTGGATTTAAGAATATGCTTATTCGCCCTGTTCGGCTTTTAAGTGTTCTATTTCTGTTGATCTCTTTTACTTACCCTGTCTATTCGCAATTCAATGAGTATAATCCGGATTATAACTGGTATACCATAAGGGGCAAATACGTTCGGGTTCATTACCATCAGGAAGCCGAGAGAACCGCAAAAACTGTTGCTAAAATTGCTGATGAAATCTGGGAACCGATTACTTCACTCTATCAGTATGAACCGGATGTGGTTGATTATGTGATTAAAGATATTGATGACTATTCGAACGGAGCGACTTTCTTCTTCGACAACAAAATTGAAATTTGGGCCTCCTCACTCGACTTCGACCTTCGGGGTACACACAACTGGCTCCGGAATGTGATCTCTCATGAGTTTACACATCTTGTCCAGATTCAGGCTGGAATGAAATTAGTGAGAACGGTTCCGGTACTCTATTTTCAGTTCCTGAATTATGAGGACAGACGCAGACCCGATATACTTTACGGGTTCCCGAATTTTATAGCATCATATCCTATACCGACTATTAATATACCTGCCTGGTTTGCCGAAGGTACAGCTCAATACATGCGCAAGGAGTTTAATTACGATAACTGGGATTCTCACCGGGATATGATCCTCAGGTCTTATGCCCTGGATAATAGAATGCTTACATGGAATCAGATGGGTGTTTTTGATAAGACAAGTTTGGGTAACGAATCGGTTTACAATTCCGGTTTTGCTCTCACGCGATATATCGCGCAGAAATACGGCGAGGATAAATTAAGGGAAATTTCCAAAGAAGTCGGGCGGTTAACAACTTTTACAATTGACGCGGCATTCGAAAAAATTTTAGGTAAATCCGGAAATCAGGTTTATGATGAATGGAGCAGTTTTCTTAAATCGGATTATGCCGGTAGAATTAAGGATGTTGAAAAAAATAAAATCACCGGTAAAATGATTGCTCCTACAGGATTTGGAAATTTCTATCCTGTCTTTTCGGATGACGGTAAAAAGGTTCTCTATCTTTCAAATAAAACGAGTGATTATTTCAGCCTTTCCTCGGTCTATTTATATGATTTAACTACAGGAGAAGATAAGAGAGTAATCTCCAATGTAAGGTCCACTGTAAGTTTTATCCCCGGGCAGAATAAAATTGTATATGCAAAGCTGAGCGATGACAATCCTAAATGGACAACTATTCACGATCTGTATGTTTATGATATCGATTCTGAAAAGGAGAATCGTCTCACATTCGGGTGGCGCGCGAATAATCCTTCAATATCTTCCGATGGTCAAAAAATTGTATTTATTTTCCAGAACGACGGTACTGTCAATCTCGGTATATGCGATATCGACGGTAAAAATTTTCGAAAACTTACATTTTTCAACAAAGGTGAACAGCTTTACAATCCGAAATTTTCTGCAGACAATTCTTATATCTACTTCGACTATTCATACCACGATAACCGTGATATAGCACGAATTGGAGTTGACGGGGCCAATTTTGAAATGATCACTAATTCTCCTGTTGATGAACGTCACCCGTTTCAAGCTCAGGATGGAAAGCTTTATTACTCCAGTGACGAGACTGGAATATTTAATATCTATTCAGTTGATCTTTTAACAGGTTCTAAGAATCAGCATACTAATGTAACTGGCGGTGCTTTTATGCCTGCACGAAATAGCTATGGGGAAATTGTATATGCCGGTTACACGTCCGAAGGTTATAAAATTTTTCTGATTGAGAACGAAGAACAGAAAAAAGTCGATTCTTCATTGAAATACAAATGGGTCAATAATCCTCCGCTCGATGAAGACAAACCGAACGGTGATATCATAAAATTCAATATTTCGTCACTTCGTAATTTCGACGATCTTTCGCTTCCGGATTATAAACCGGAAAAGTACTCAGGTTTCTTTTCGAGCATCAGTTTTTTCCCTTTCATCCGGATCGATAATTACAATACCTCCAGCTCAAGCTGGGATAGGATTAAACCGGGTGTCTATTTAACATCCAGCGACATATTAAACCGGTTCTCATTTTTCGGTTCGGCTTCACTTAACAAAAAAATGGAAAGAGATCTCTATTTCCTCTTCGAGTACCGGGATAAATTTCCGATTCTTTATTCACTCGGGCTCAAACCGGAATGGGGGCTTGAACTCTTCAGCATCAGCCGTAAAGCCGGTTTCGATATCGAGTTCGGAGTTGATTCAACTTTTACTCCGCCAAGAATTGACTATAAAGTCCCGGTCAACGTAACATACAATCTTTTTGAAGTCGATTTTATCTCCCGCCATAAAATTTTCACAGAAGGTAATAAAATTGAACTTAGATTTATTTACAGCCAGTACGTTTCTACACTTGAGAGTTTTATTATCCCCGAGACCAACAATTCACTCTATCCAACTTCAAACGACAAATATTTTATAGGCAGGAATTTTCAATTAAAGTACACGCATGAAGGTATTATCCCCAATATTGACACTGATATAAATCCGGTCGGGAGAAAAATTGATTTTCAGTATAATTATGAATTCAACCGTTATAATAATGAAGGTAATTACGAAGTAGCCGACGGAATTCTTAAGCCTCTGTACAACGAATATAATTTTCACCGACTCGAATTGAACTGGAGGGAGTATTTTGATCTTGGCCGCAAACATACTTTAACTCTGCAATTCCGTGGAGGTACAATTCTCGGACCCGAAGTACCGGACTTTTTCGATTTTTACCTTGGCGGACTGATTGGAATGAAGAGCTATCCTTTCTATGCTGTAAGCGGTAATGAACTAGGCTGGATAAATCTAACTTACCGATTTCCGGTTCTTACAAATATTGATACAAGGGTAGGGCATCTTTATATCGATAAAATTTATTTCTCTGTCTACGGTGATTTTGGAAACGCCTGGAACGGTAAATTCCCAGGGCTCAGTGAGTTTAAAAAAGGCGTAGGGGCAGAATTAAGAATTAAGATGAATTCATTTTATCTTTTCCCTACCAGCATCTTTTTTAATGCCGCATATTCATTCGATCAATTTACACGATTAATTCGTGGCGAAAATGTAACTTATGGTAAAGAATTCAGGTTCTATGGCGGAATACTGTTCGATTTCAGTCTATAACAATCCGGGCACCCGATGAAAAAATTTCTTCTTATATTCTCAATTACTGCGACAGTCCTTTATTCACAGGAAAATAATATCACATTGAGCGGAGAACTTCTCTACGATTCTCAGATTGTCTCATCAATAATTCAGATTGAGAATAAAATTGAACAACAATCCGGAGTAGATAATCGAAAATCGCCTCTTCTAGCCGCTGCTTTATCATTTGCCCTTCCCGGCGCAGGTGAGTTCTATTCTGAGCAATATCTGAAATCGGCCATTTTTATTGCTGCTGAAATCGCGGCGATTGCTGTCGGACTGATTTACGATAAAAAGGGGGACGATCAGACAGAGTCGTTCCAGAATTACGCTCATACTCACTGGGATGTAAAAAGATACGCGAGATGGACAATAAAAAACGCGGCATCAATTAATCCGCTTGTGAATTCCGCCGAATATAGTGTTTTTGATAATAACGGGAATGTTGTCTGGTCTGAATTAAACCGGCTGGAAAGCGCAATCGGAAAATATTATTCACATCGACTTGCACCATACAGGGATCAGCAGTATTACGAGATGATCGGGAAATATCCACAATTTAATGTAGGATGGGATGATTTCGGTGATGAGAATACGCCGTTCATTTACGGTGATCCTCTTACATCAAATTTTCTTTTCTATTCCGGAGAGCGGGGGAAAGCAAATGATTATTATAATATTGCCTCTACAGCTGTTATTGTAATTGTTGCAAATCATATTTTAAGCGCTGTAGATGCTGCCTGGTCTGCTGCCAGTTTTAATAAAAGTCTTTTACTCTCTTCCGAAATTAAAAAAGTGGAATTAGGATTTAGGACATTTTATTTCCCTCAGTTAAATTTACGGTACAACTTTTAGAATTTTTTTAACAGCACGATATCTAATATGAAAGAACCAGTAGTTGTTATTGTCGGAAGACCGAATGTAGGAAAGTCGACTCTTTTTAACCGTCTTACAAAAAGCAGCACATCAATAGTAGATGACGTAAGCGGTGTTACCCGCGACAGGATATATGGAGACGTTGAATGGAACGGAAAGCATTTCCGGTTGATTGATACCGGCGGGTATGTTCCAGATTCCGAAGATTTATTTGAATCCGCCATACGCGAACAGGTCGAGATTGCGCTCGAGGAATCCGACGCAATTCTGTTTGTTGTAGACGGCCGCCTCGGTTTGACGCCTTTCGATAAAGAAATCGCCTCTATGCTTCGCAGGTCCTCCAGGCCTTATTACCTGCTTGTAAATAAATCCGATACAGCTGAACTTGGAAACTACAAAAATGATTTTTACGAACTCGGTTTTGAGCATATCTACGATGTATCGGCGCTTAACGGTCGAAATCTCGGCGATTTTTTGGATGATCTTCAGGATCATCTCCCGTTTCCCGATGAAAAATCGGTGCCGGATTCCAGACTCCGTCTTTCGTTTATCGGACGGCCGAATGTCGGCAAATCCTCTCTTGTAAATGCATTGCTCGGATTCGATAGGAGCATTGTCACTAATATACCGGGCACAACGCGCGACAGCATCGACTCAGTCCTGAAATATTACAACGAAGAAATTATCCTTGTTGATACTGCCGGATTAAGGAAAAAAACTAAAGTAAAAGAGAATATTGAATTCTTTGCGAGTGTGAGAACTTACAGGGCTTTATGGGATAGCGATGTTGCGGTTCTGCTTATTGATGCCGAAGTCGGGATGGAAAATCAGGACCAGAAAATTATTCAGGAAGCGGTAAGAAGAAGGAAGGGTCTTATCATTGCAATAAATAAATGGGACCTTATTGAAAAAGAGACTAATACGGCAAAACAATTTGAAATTGCTGTGAAAGAAAAGGTTGGCTCTGCCGATTATATTCCAATTATTACGATTTCAGCGCTTACAAAGCAACGTATTTATAAACTGATCGACCTCGCTAAAAAGATCAATGAGGAAAGGAAGAAAAAAATTCCTACCAGTCATCTCAACGATGTGCTGTTGCCTTTAATAGCAGCGACTCCTCCGCCGGCTTCGCCTACCGGAAGAGAAGTGAAAATAAAATATATCACACAGGTTGGAGAACATTATCCGATCTTCCTCTTTTTCGCTAATGAGCATAAATTTATTCCCGAACATTACAGGCGGTTTCTGGAGCGCATGATCCGTCAGAATTTCGGATTTGAAGGCGTCCCGATGACAATTTCATTCAAAGAAAAATAATCTCTTTATCGAAAAAATTATCACTCTCTATTATACTTCCTCCATATCCATTAAATCTGAAATTAGTTATATTTCCTGCAGAATAATTAGACATTGACCAGATGTTGGTACCTAAAAACATAATGATTATTGGTGGAAATGCCGCGGGACCTGCTGCTGCGGCAAAAGCAAAACGCATTGCTCCCGTCGCCAATGTTGTTATGTTCGAAGCAGGCGATTTTATCTCTACCGGTACATGTGAATTACCGTATCTGCTTTCTGGTGACATAAGGGATTATAAAAAGATTGTTTTTTTCAATCCGGAATCATTTGAAAAGGAGAAAGGTGTTAAAGTATTAACGAACCATCTCGTTGAAAAAATAGATAGATCTTCTAAACGAATTCTTGTTAGAAACCTGATTTCGAACCATTCATTCGAACAGAATTACGATAAACTCGTTCTTGCCACCGGTTCAAAACCCAAATTAATTCCTCAGATCCCCCTTGATGCCGAAAATGTTTTTTATTTGAAATCAGTAAAAGATTACTTAAGAATTAGAAACTACTTGGACAATAATCCGGTAAGCAGGATCTTAATTGTAGGAGCAGGATATATCGGACTCGAATCTGCAGAAGCATTCAAAAGACTATCCTATCAAGTTACAATACTTGAAAAAGAGAGTCTTCCGATGCCCGGTGTAGATGAGGAGGTACGGCACCTCATTCTCGATATTATTATTAAAAACGGGACGGAATTTTTCGGCAGAGTGAATGAACTTAAATTCGGATTAAACGGAAACAGGATAACTTCTTTAACTTACGACGGTTACACCCGTGAGTTTGACCTCATAATTCTTTCTCCGGGAGTAGAGCCTAATAATTCACTCGCGATTGCCTCCAAACTGAATACCGGCAAATTCGGCGGTTTACGAGTCGATCAGAAACTCAAAACTTCAGATCCGAATATTTTCGCTGCCGGTGATAATGTGGAGGTCGTTAACAGAATTACAGGTCAGTTCGATTATTTCCCGATCGCTACCCTTGCACAGCAATTTGGTCATGTTGCCGGGGAGAACGCAGCGGGTGGCAACACATTAATTTATCCGGTCGTAAAAAATATTGCTGTTAAAATCTTCGATAAGATACTGGTCCAGGTCGGATTAAATGAGAGAGAAGTTGCGGTACTAAAGAAAAGCACAATTTCTGTCAAAGCGGTTGCTCCAAATCTTATTAAGGTTATGCCCGGTTCCGAAAACATTTTCGGTAAGCTGATTATAGATCGTTCCACCAGAAGAATTTACGGCGGCGTATTTCTGGGCGGAAGAGAAGTATCGGGTTATGGCGACTTAATAGCCGCGTTTATTAATAATCAGATTAAAGTTGATGAATTAGTAAAAATAAATTACAATTATTCACCACCGGTCTCACCTTTCATTAATCTCCTCTCGATTCTGGGTCGAAAGGCAGAAAAGGAACTATTATGAAAAACCTTACCGTTGTCTCCAATCCCCTTGTTAAGAGGGATGTTACAATTTTGAGAGATCGTTCTACGGAGCCGCCGGCCTTCCGAGCCGCCTTGAGCCGCGTCTCTTATGCGATTGCAATTGAAATTGGCAACAGTATCGAATTGATTGAACATGAAGTTCAAACCCCTCTCGAAATTACAAAGGGATTCAAACTTAAACACCAGGTTGTGCTTGTACCTGTCCTGCGCGCCGGATTAAGTATGGTCAGCTCATTTCTGGAAATGATTCCCGATGCAAAAGTCGGGCATATCGGCCTGCAGCGCGACGAAAAGACTCTGGAACCGGTCGACTACTATTACAAAACTCCTAAAAATCTCGATACTTCATTAACAATACTTTTGGATCCGATGCTTGCGACCGGAGGAAGCGCGGTTGCTTCTTTTAATTATTTGAAAAAGAAAGGGGCTTCGAATTGTGTGCTTGCATGTTTAATTGCGGCACCTGAAGGTGTGGAAAAAATGAATTCCGAACACCCGGAAGTGCCAATTTATACCGCTGCGCTCGATAGGCAATTAAATGACCAGGGTTTTATTATGCCCGGACTTGGAGATGCAGGGGATAGAACCTTTGGAACATTTTAAAAATTAAATTGAATAAAAAATAAAAAACAAAGCTAAGATGGAAGTTGCAATAAGCATAAAACACAAACGGATGCTCGAAGATCTCCTGAATACATGCAGACAGAATCTTCCATCCGTAAATGAAAAGCTTATTCAGAAAGCTTTCCAGCTCAGCTATGAATCGCATAAAAATGATTTCCGCGCTTCAGGCGAACCTTATTTCAATCATCCTTACGAAGTTGCGATGATTGTTGCCCGTGAAATGCCGCTTGATGATATCTCCGTAATGAGTGCCCTGCTTCACGATGTTGTTGAGGACAGCGATATAAGTCTCGATTTCCTTACTAAAGAATTTGATAAGGAAGTATCCGAAATTGTTGACGGCGTTACAAAAATCGGAGGTGTTTTTAAGGGTCAGGAGATCACCCAGGCGGAAAACTACCGTAAACTTCTTCTCTCAATGGTTAAGGATGTAAGGGTCATTCTTGTAAAATTTGCAGACCGACTCCATAATATGAGAACTCTTGAATTCGTACATCCTCAGAAACAGAGACGCATAGCAAAAGAAACTCTCGAGATTTATGCCCCATTCGCAAACCGGTTCGGACTTGGTGCTGTAAAATGGGAACTGGAGGATCTCGCATTTAAATACCTTAATAAAGAAGCATACGACGATATTGCCAAACGGATCAAGGATACTAGAAAAGAACGTGAATCTTTCATCAATAAATTTACTAAACCGATTGTAGAAAAATTAAAAGAACACAAATTGAATTTTGAATTGGGCGGCCGGCCTAAACACCTCTACAGTGTTTACCGTAAGATGATAATGCAAAACCGTCCTTTCGAGGATATTTATGACCTCCTGGCGGTTAGAATAATTCTCGAAAGTAATGACCCTAACGAATGCTACTATGTGCTTGGTATAATCAACCAGCTTTACAAACCGATACCGGACCGGTTTAAAGATTTTATTTCTATTCCCAAAAAGAATAACTATCAGTCGATTCACACTACTGTGATCGGTCCGGAAGGAAAACTGATCGAAGTGCAGATAAGAACACGCAAAATGCATGAGATTGCAGAAAGAGGAGTTGCTGCGCACTGGAAATACAAGGAGAATCTTGCATCGGCGGATAAAGACCTTGAAGAGTGGGTCAGTTGGGTCCGGGATATTTTCGAAAATGCTACTAAAGACGAAGCCACAAAGGAGATACTTGCCAGTTTCAAACTGAACCTTTACCAGGATGAGATTTATGTATTCACTCCAAAGGGTGATCTGCGAAGATTACCGCTTAACTCAACACCGGTCGATTACGCATATGAAATTCACAGTAACGTTGGTGATCATTGTATAGGGGCAAAGGTTAACGGTAGAATAGTTCCTCTCGATACAAAAATCCATAGCGGCGATCAGATCGAAATAATTACATCTAAAAATCAGCGGCCTAATAAGAGCTGGCTTCAATTCGTTCAGACTCATAAAGCTAAAAGCAATATCAGAAAACATCTCAACAAAGAGGAAGAGAAGTTGTATGAGTCGGGTAAGGAAACCTGGGAACGTAAAATCAAGAAATTGAAACTCTCGTTCTCATCCGACGATTTATCAAAGCTTGCCCGCAAACTGAAATTCGATAATACGCGTCAGTTCTATAAAGCGGTTGCCCTCGATAAAATGAATCTGGATGAAATCCTTAATCCAACAATTGAAACGGAGGAAAAACCCGATAAGGACCTTCAGTTCGACAAGTTTATTGATATCGCCAGACACACTGCCGGCGGTGTTGTTGTTGAAGGGGATCAGAAGGGCCTTGCTATAAGTTATGCAAAATGTTGTAATCCGATTCCGGGTGATCCGGTTATCGGGTATGTTACAATCGGTGAGGGAATCAAGATTCATAGGAAGGATTGCAGTAATTTGATAACGATGCTTAAAAAAGGGGAGAGCCGTATCGTTCCCGTAACCTGGCCAAAAACTAACGGAGCATTCTTTGTGGCCGGAATTATTATTAAGGGTGAGGATATGCCAGGTATCCTTAAGGATATTTCCAACAGCATTACTACTATGCAGAATACAAATATCAAATCTGTTAATATTACGGCAGGCGATTCGATGTTCAGAGGTACCGTAACGGTTTATGTTAAGGATCTGGATCATCTTAATAAAATTATGGACCGACTCAAAAAGGTAAAAGGAATCTATTCTGTGGAACGTTTCGATGCCGATCATTAATGCTGGTTTATTTTGAAAGAAGAAAGAATTTTAGCAGTCGATTTCGGTGAGAAGAGAATTGGATTAGCTGTTACAGATCCGATGAATATTTTTGCGTATCCGCTTGTCACACTTAATAATGATCCGGGCTTTTTTGATCGATTGAAGAAAATAATTGACGATTATAAAGTCGTTAAAATTCTGCTTGGAAATCCTGTAAAGGAAAGCGGAGGGGAATCGAGAATTTCAAGGCTAATCATGAAATTCAAGGATGAAATTGAAACAAGATTCAGTCTTCCGGTTGAACTTATTGATGAGCGGTATTCTTCCGAAATTGCCAGGCAGAGGATTATTGAAACGGTTACATCGAAGAAGAAAAGAAGGGATAAATCATTACTAGATAAAAATTCCGCAGCCGTAATTCTGGAGGATTACCTTAAGTGGAATGATAAAAGGATTTAGAATTATGAAATTGACATTTTTACCTTTATAAACTATTTTGACATCGAAAATTATAAAAAATGGGAGCACATCTATGACACTTGACGCACTCGGAATGATTGAAACCAAAGGATTGGTCGGTGCAATCGAAGCCGCTGATGCAATGGTAAAAGCAGCAAAAGTAGAATTAATTGGAAAAGAAACAATTGGTGGCGGATATGTTACCGTTATGGTTAGAGGTGATGTAGGCGCTGTTAAAGCTGCTACCGATGCTGGCGCTGCTGCTGCCCAGCGTGTTGGAGAACTGGTTTCAGTCCACGTAATCCCACGTCCTCATTCTGATGTTGAGATGATTCTTCCAAAACGTGCTAAATAGATTATACTATGCAATTAGCATTAGGGCTTATTGAAACCAAAGGCTTGATTGGTGCAATCGAAGCCGCCGATGCAATGGTTAAAGCTGCTAACGTTAAACTGGTTAGCAAAGAAAAAATTACGGCGGCGTTGGTTACCGTTAAAATTATAGGCGAAGTTGCTGCGGTCAAATCCGCTGTCGATGCCGGAGCAGCCGCTGCCCAACGGGTTAGCCAGCTTATTTCGGCTCACGTCATCCCGAGACCTGATGACCAGATCGAAGAGATTATCTACTCTCCCGAAATCCTGAAATCATCCCCTGCGGAAGAATCAAAATCATCAAAATCTACAACGAAAATCTCTGAACCTGTCGAAAAGAAAAAAACCGAATCAATTCCTGAACCGATTGTAAAAGAAGAACCTGCTGCTGAAGTTGAACCGCAAAAAGAAATTAAAAAAGTTCTTCCTTCAAACGAATTCTCCGGAGCTGAATCCCGCCTCGAAATGCTTAGAAAAGAGGCTATGAAGGAAATTAATCCTGATGAGCAGGAAACAGAAATCAAAGAGTCTGAAGAAGAATTATTTACGGGCGAAGTCCCTTCTCGGGAAGTACTAACATCCCTGAATGTACATAAGCTGAGGCATCTTGCCCGAAGCTTTCCGAATTTCCCGATAAAAGGGAGAGAAATTTCCAGGGCTAATAGAGATGAATTGATTGAACATTTTGAAAAGATAAGGTAGACTTTTACACATAATCTTCAATTTGATAAACTCCACAACAGTGGAGTTTTTTTTATATTTTTAAGCCATGAAGAAAAAATTATTACCTTTTTCAATAATACTTATCTTCTCGATAATAATGTGGGGTTCCATTTCACTTTCGGGCGAGTTCGTCGCGACATTCAAAGTGCCGGTAACGCTGATCGATCTGCCCAGGAATTATACTAAAGGTTCGATATCGGATAAAGAAATTTATCTCAGAATCAGGTCGAAAGGATGGGAACTCGCAAAGTTATCATTGGCAGGCGATGAAGAATTTCTTGTCTCGGCAAAACGACGGAGCGGTAAACATAAAGTTAATCTACGCGATGAAATGGAGAATAATGCCTGGCTCACTTCTAATTACAGGGTTATCGAAATTGCTCCAAATAATATTGAATTTGAAGTCGATAGAATTATTACAAAAAAAGTAAAAGTAAGACAGAACACACTGGTCGAGTTTAAGGAAGGATTCGGTATCGCTTCTAAAATTAAAATAACACCGGAAGAGATTGAAATCTCGGGTTCTGCTAATCAACTTAAAGATGTCGACACAGTATTCACTGAATATCTTGAATTGAAGGATCTGTCGGAACCGGTCAATTCTACTCTTAATCTTGTACCGGTTGAAGATGCAATTTTTTCGCACACATCGTGTACAATAGAATTTGACGTTCAGAAAATTGTAGATAAATCCTTCGATGAAATTCCCGTTGAAATTCGAAACGTTCCTCAATCAAAGGAATTAATACTCTTCCCGGGCAAAATCAGTGTTGTTCTGAAAGGAGGGATAAACAAACTTGGCAGATTGACACGCGACAGCATTCAGGCATATGTCGATTTCTGGACTGTTCTCAGGAATGAGGAGGAAGGTGTTGAACCGGAAATCAAAATACCCGAGAACACCACCCTGATAGATATTATTCCCAAAAAACTTGAATATATAATTAAGCAATACTAAAACTACATTTACGGTCCCGTTTATGTTTATAACTTTTGAAGGTCTCGATTTCTCAGGTAAGTCAACTCAGGTTCAGATACTTGAAAAATACCTTTTAAGTAAAGGTGAAAAAGTAATTGTGATAAGAGAACCGGGGGGAACACCTATTTCAGAAAAGATAAGGAATATCCTGCTTGATAAGAATAATTCTGAAATGAGATTCGAGACTGAAGCTCTCCTTTTTGCAGCAAGCAGGTCTCAACTGGTGAACGAGACGATTCTGCCGGCTCTTGAAAAAAATATTTTCGTAATATCGGACCGGTTCCATGATTCCTCAATTGCATATCAGAGTTACGGTAGAGGACTCTCGCTTCAGTTTGTGAATGAACTGCAGAATTTTGTGATAAAAAATGCCATTCCGGCTGTCACTTTTTTTATCGATATTCCGATAGACGAAGTGGTTAGAAGAATGTCCAGAGTTAAAAAAGTGGAACTGGACCGGATCGAATCTTCTAAAGTCGATTTTTATGAAAGAGTAAGAAACGGTTATCTCGAGCTTGCTGCTAAAGAGAAAAGAATTAAAGTTCTGAACGGATTGCTGCCGATAGATGAACTTCATCTCGTAATCCGGTCGGAAATTGAGCAAAATCGTAAGTGAAAGAACATATTATGCTAAACAGAAAAAATATACTGACAGCAATAGTAGGGATTCTTCTTTTTTCGGGATTTGTCCAGAAGGATTCCGACATCTATTTTGAAATTAATAAAGGGATAGAAATTTTCGGACGGGTATACAAGGAAGTAACTCTTAATTATGTCGATCAGATAAATCCTCAAGAATTTATGCTCGCAGGTATTAGCGGAATGCTCGAATCACTCGATCCGTATACAAATTTCATCGACGGAAGTAATCAAAAAGATATTGATATAATTACCAAAGGAAAGTATGGTGGAATTGGGGCTACTGTCGGAATCAGAAATGAAAGGATTACAATAGTGGATCTTATTGAGGGTTATTCGGCTCAACGACAGGGAATTAGAATCGGGGATATTATTTCTAAAATCGACGATATTCCTGTCACGAAACAGAATTATGAAGAGTTGAGCGAACTACTCAAAGGCGATACCGGTACGAGTGTTAAATTAATTATACAGAGGGAAGGAGAAGAGGAACCGATACTGTTTAATTTATTGAGAGAGGAGATTGAAATAAAAAATCTTTCCTATTACGGATTTTACCCTGAATCGAGCGGGAATGTGTATCTGAAACTGAGCGGATTTTCAAGATCTGCCGGTGAAGAGGTTAAGAAAGCACTCGTTGAATTGAAAGAAAAAAGAGTGATTGAAAGTATAGTACTCGACCTGAGAGGTAATCCGGGAGGATTACTGGATGCAGCTGTGGATGTTAGCGAAAAATTTATTCCCAAAGGAGAAATGATAGTTTCCGTTAAAGGAAGGGACTCACTCGATGTAAAAAATTATATTTCTGCTGAAGAACCTGTTGCCGGAAAAATCCGGCTTGCAGTACTTGTTGACGAAGGTTCTGCTTCAGCTTCCGAAATAGTAGCCGGGGCAATTCAGGATCACGACAGAGGTGTTATTGTAGGATCTACGTCATTCGGAAAGGGACTTGTTCAAACACTTATCCCTCTTTCTTATAATACTTCATTGAAGATAACTACGGCCAGATATTATACACCAAGTGGCAGGTCGATTCAGAAAGTCGACTATTCCAGCCGGAATAAAGTAATAAGATCGGCCGGAACAATTGACAGTAAGGAATTCCTCACTGATACGAACCGGAAGGTTACGTCCGCAGGAGGGATTGTCCCCGACTCGGTTGTAGTTAACCGATCAAGTTCACATTTAATTCAGAGACTTCTTGCCGACGGATTGTTCTTCGGGTTTGCTACTCATTTTTACAATGAACATCCCGGAAACGATTTCAAGAATATATCACCGGATAATCTGCTTAATGAATTCCAGAAGTATATAAAAACCCAGAAATTTGAATTTACCTCTCCGGCTGAAAAATTAATTGATCAGTTGAAACTGGCTGCTGTTCAGGAGAATTTGAACGGTTCTTTCCTTGAGTTACTCGATAAATCGAAATCCCAGATAGATGAAAGCCACTCAAGGGAAATGGAAAAATATAAAGATGAAATTGTCAGCGCTATAAGAGAGGAATTGATGGCGCGAGTAGAAGGTAGAATCGGGAGAATAATTGAGTCGCTTAAAAATGATAATCAGCTCAAATCTGCGGTCGGTATACTGTATAATAATGGCCACTATTCAAAATTATTGAAGCAGGCTTTATAAATTACAATTATAAATTCCGGATAAACAAATTTGAAAACCCCTAAAATTTTTATTTATCGGAATCCTCATTATACCCGCTGCCCTAAATGCAGAAAAGCCGGCGTTCTGCATCATTCAAGAGCTAAAACAATGAAAGAGCAGATTATAAAAAAAATCACTTTCTATAAACTTTACCGTTGCAAGGAGTGCGGTTGGAGGGGATTCCTATCAACAATTACATTTACATCCGAATCTGTTAAAGCTATTGCAATGTATGCTGTATTGATTTTTATTTCGGGGTATTTGATCCGTCTTCTTCTCACAAAATTTCTCATAAATTAATTCTCATTCAGATTCGTAATATTTTCTCTTCGCTGAACTCAGGAATGTGAAATCCTTTGCCAGTTCTTCGCTTGAATTATATTTCTTCAGGTAATGGATTCTAATCCTTCCTTTGTTCTTTGCAAGCCAGGAGAGAGATATTTTCAACCGCTCGAAATCTTTATCCGATATCTCCTTGAATAAAGCTATTGAACCGGAAAAATAATTTTCAAGAGCTTCCTCAAATTGATCGGGTTTATCGTTCAGAAAATTTCTGATAATCACTTTCCCCTCCAGCATTAAGAGATAATCGTTCTCCTTGGAACCGGCAATCTCGATAAGAACATTAGCGCGGTTTATTGGTTCGGATAGTATTGCAGCTCTGTTCAACTGCTTGAATATCGAATTTATTATATCGCGTGTATGCGCCGCATCTTCATATTTTTTCTTTTCACTAAGCTCCTTCATTTTTCCTAGAAGTCTGTCCACAGCCGATTGGTTATGACCGCTTAAAAATTCTTTTACCCTTTCAAGCTCTGTGCGATACCTTTCCGGATTCTCTCTGTTGATGCAGGGCGCCAGACATCTTTCAATATCAGCCAGATAGCATTTTCGTCCTTTTGCAAGTTCTTTGTCGGAACATTCCCGGACTTCAAAAGTTTTGTCGATAATTTCTTTAATGGCAATAGTTGTATCCCTGTTCGGATAGGGACCGTAATAATCATTCCCGTCAAAATCAAACTTAGTAACTCGTTCAACGGAAGGGTATTCCCGGCTGCTTGTAACCATAATGAAATAGTTGTTTGAAAATTTTTTAAGAAGTGTATTGAATTTCGGGTCGGCAGACTTGATCAGCTCCGCCTCAGCCAGAAGAGCAGTCAATTCTGTATTGGTTACAAGGTATTCGAGCCGCTTGGCTTTTTGAACAATCTTTTTCGGTTTCCGGCCGCTATTACTGGTGAAATAATTACTGACCCTGTGTTTAAGCGACTTGGCTTTACCGATATAGATTGCCTCTCCCTTGGAATCCCTGAAAAAATAGATCCCCGGCTCGTCGGGTACCGACGAGTAATCCTCAGCGAGCTTTTTCTTGATCATCTTAAACGGAGTGCCCGAAGGAATACTCTGGAAATTGATGAGGTCGCTTAGAGTCTCAATTCCGTAATCATCCCTGAGGGATTTGAACATCTTCATTAATATTTTTGCCGTCGCTGTTGCATCTCCCAATCCTCTGTGAACATTGCGATGATGTATTTTCAGCGATCGGGAAAGATTGCCGAGCGAACGGCTCGGGAAATGGGGATAGAGTCTTTTTGAAAGTTTAAGCGTGCAGATAGCCGGGTTGCCCGGCAGTTCGATTCCCGCGCTTTCACACTCGTGCTTAAGAAATGAATAATCAAATCCAAGATTATGCGCAACCAGAACAGAATCGCCAACGAATGTTCTAATGTCGTTTATTACTTCATCGAAATATGGGGCGTCTTTAACATCATCATTTGAAATACCGGTTATTTGTGTGATGTTATAAGGAACGAATCTGCCCGGATTAATGAAGGACTGAAAAGTATCTGTAATCTTTCCATTCCGGATTTTCGCGATTCCAATTTCAATTACTTTATCTGTCCTGGCAGAAGTACCGGTAGTCTCAAAATCGAAAACAGAATATTCGACCTCATCAAATTGAAGTTCCTTGAGTTCTTTGGCTGTATCTCTTTTTTTCATAGGGCTAATTTACTAAAAATGTCTATCTGGTTGAATGTTTCGTTATTCGGGCGATTTTCAATATATTTCATTAAAGAGAAATCATTATGAATATAAATCTACTGTTTATCGGCGACATAATAGGGCAGCCTGGAATGAACATCGTTCAGATGTGGCTCCCGAGCCTGCAAAAAAAATATAAAATAGATGTTACAATCGTAAATGGTGAAAACCTTTCTGATGGAAAAGGATGTACTGAGAAGGAAGCCAAGCAGCTTTTTGACCTCGGAGTAAACGCGATTACCGGTGGCAACCATACCTGGGACAAACATCAGTCGCAGGAATATCTTCGTAAAGATAACCGGGTAATCCGCCCTCTAAATTATCCCAAAGGGACAGTTGGAAACGGATACTGTTTTGTTGATACACCGAAAGGGAAAGTTGCAGTTCTCAATTTACAGGGCCGGGCTTATATGGCTGCAATCGATTGCCCGTTCAGAGCGACTGATTGGGTATTACCAAAACTGAAACAGGAAACAAAAGTAATTTTTGTTGATTTCCATGCGGAAGCAACTGCAGAAAAAATTGCCATGGTTAATTATCTTGACGGAAAAATTTCCGCTCTGGTTGGTACCCATACTCATGTACAAACCTCGGATGAAAGAATCTTTCCGAACGGTACCGCTTATATAACCGACTGCGGTATGACCGGGCCGTACGATTCGGTTATCGGAATGAAAACCGACGCGGCAATTAACCGCTTCCTGTACCAGACGCCTCAGAAGTACCAGACAGCGACTGATAACGTCCATCTCTGCGGATTATTTGTGAAAGTAGATTCCGAAACAGGAAAAGCTGTAGAAGTCGAAAGAATTTTCCTGCCCGAGTTTGAAAAGAAAATTGAAAAAGAATCGGATCATTAATTATCTGAATAATAATTAAATCGTGTTGAAATAATGGCTACGATAATCGACGGTAAAAAAATTTCGGCTGAAGTAAAAAATGAATTGAAAGAAAAGATACTAGCAATTAAAGAGACTGGTAAGAAGGTGCCGGGACTTGTAACAATTCTTGTTGGTGATAATCCCGCATCACAGTCATATGTGAATTCTAAAGGCAAAGCCTGTACTGAAATCGGGATGCTATCAAAAATTGAAAAACTACCTGAAGACGCCAAGGAAGTGGATCTGCTGAAATTGATTTACAGTTATAATATAAATGATAATTTCCATGGAATACTTGTACAGCTTCCTCTCCCTTCACATATCAATGAGTCCAGAATTATTGAAGCAATCGATCCCAAAAAAGACGTTGATGGATTTCATCCTGTAAGTGTCGGCAAACTTGTTACCGGCAATGAAACGTTCTATCCTTGTACTCCATACGGAATATTGGAATTATTGTCCCGCTACAAAATTGCAACATCCGGAAAGCATGTAGTGGTTGTGGGCAGGAGTAATATAGTCGGGAAACCCGTAGCAAATTTATTGCTTCAAAAGAAAGAAGGGGCTAATGCAATTGTTACCGTCTGTCATTCGGCTGCGAAAGATTTATCGAGGTTTACAAGAAACGCAGATATACTTATTGCGGCGATCGGGAAAGCAAATTTTATTACATCGGATATGGTTTGTGATGGTGTTGTAGTTGTTGATGTTGGCATAAATAGAATAGAGGACAGCAACAGCCCGAAAGGATATAGAATTGTTGGTGATGTTAATTTCGATGACGTTGAAAAGAAAGCTTCGTTCATTACTCCTGTGCCGGGAGGTGTTGGCTTAATGACGATTGCAATGTTATTAAAAAATACTTTTCTTGCATATCAAAAATTAGAAGGCGGAAAGACAATATGAGCTCGTCGTTAATTGATAAGGTTGTATCACAGGTCTTTATTGAAAAATCGCTCCAGGACTTTTATTGTACTACGGGATCATGCGTAGGATGGGAAAGAAATATTGTAGATCAGCCGGTAGCCGTCAAAAATATAATCAGTAACGGAGCAGACAGAATAGCAGCCGGACCCGGAATAGGGAATGAACTTGTTGACCGGAATGTAGCAAGAATGATCGACCATACATTACTCAAACCCGAAGCAACACAGGATGAAATAAAAAAACTTTGTGAAGAGGCAAGAACGTATAACTTTGTCTCGGTTTGCATAAATCCGTGTTATGTTCAGTTGTCTTACCAGCTCCTTAAAGGTAGTCAGGTGAAAGTATGTACCGTAATCGGTTTTCCATTAGGCGCTACAACTACCGAGGTTAAAAGGGCCGAAGCCGAACAGGCACTCAATAGCGGCGCTCAGGAAATTGATATGGTAATAAATATCGGCATGCTTAAACAGGGTAACTATGAATATGTTTTCAACGATATTAATCAGGTTGTCCTTGCGGCTAAAAGACATAATGCTGTATGTAAAGTGATTCTTGAAACTGCTCTGCTTACCGACGAGGAGAAAATAAAAGCATGTTTGCTGAGTAAAGAAGCAAAAGCGGATTTTGTTAAGACCTCTACAGGTTTCAGCAAGGGAGGTGCTACAGCCGGAGATGTTGCGCTTATGCGCTATGTTGTCGGATCGGCCGTTGGTGTTAAAGCCTCCGGAGGAATTAGAACAGCCGAGGATGCGAAACTGATGATTGAGAGCGGTGCAGACCGGATAGGTGCGAGCGCGAGCGTTAAGATCGTTAAAGGTGAAAAAACTGCGGCTGGCGGATATTAGTGGTCCTCGATCTGATTATTATTGACACAGGCGACGGTTTCTCCTCCGATATACCTTCAATTAAAGGCTGTGACAGCTGGGCGCATTCTGAGGATGATGCGATTTCCAAAACACTTGACCTCCTTCGGTTTTATATTCAAGTTGATTCCGCTATCAAAATCAAAACTGACCTCGCAAGGAAAGAGGGAAATACAAAAATTTATAAGGTCATTTTTGATAAATAGTAATGCGAAAATTCAAAACTGAAAAACGGCTTCAGAAAATTGCTGCCGCTGCATCTGCAAGACAATTTTCACTCAGCATTGTACTCGAGAATGTTCACGATCCTCACAATGTAAGTGCAATCCTTCGTACCTGCGAGGCGGTCGGTATACCAAAAGTAAATCTCCTCTATACAATTGAAAAATTTCCTAAACTCAGCCGGGTATCATCGGCTTCGGCAACCAAATGGATTGAGACTGAAAAATTCGATTCTATCGATAAATGTTTTGAATCAGTTAAAAAGAGCGGCTATAAAATCTATTCGAGTTTTCTCGACCCCGGTGCTGTAAGTCTTTACGAACTGGACCTTACTGAAAAAATCGCAATTGTTCTCGGCAATGAAAACAGAGGAGTTTCGGAGGAAACTAAAAAGAGATCGGACGGAATTTTTTATATTCCAATGAAAGGAATGATCCAGAGTCTCAACGTTTCAGTCGCTACCGGAGTTATTCTCTTTGAGGCATTGAGGCAAAGAGAATTAAAGGGAATGTATAACCAACCGGAGTTATCGAATGAGGAACTGGATGAATTGATTGATAAATGGTGCTGTAGATGATTCAACAGTTCAATAATATTGATAGAGTAAATGGGGAATTGAGACTTCCCGGTGATAAATCGATCTCGCACCGTGCTGTAATGTTTGCATCTATGGCAGAAGGTGAGTCGGTTATTTACAATTGTTCGAATTCGGATGACGTTCTTTCTACTGTTAAATGTTTTACCAGACTCGGAGCAGAGATTTCTCAGGAATCGGGAATTATAAGAATAAAGGGAAAAGGTTTTAAAGGTTTTTGCAAACCTGTAAATGAATTGTATGCAGGCAATTCAGGTACAACCGCCCGGCTTATGAGCGGTATATTAGCAGCTCAGGATTTCAGTTCTGTAATTACAGGCGATGAATCACTTTCAAAGCGTCCGATGGGTAGAATAATTGATCCATTGATAGAAATGGGGGCTAGGATTTCATCTGCTCCTAAAGGAACACTCCCGCTAATAATTGAACCGCCCGATAATCTGCACCCGATCAATTACAAAATGAAAGTTGCCAGTGCGCAGGTAAAGAGCTCACTAATTCTGGCCGCTCTGCATAACATGGAGGAATCCGTTTTAATCGAATCTGAACCGACCAGAAACCATACTGAAACAATGCTCGGTTTACCAGTGGAATGTAAAGACGGTATAAAAAAAATAATAGTTTCAAAAAAGTATTATCCGCGCTCATTTAAAATGACTGTTCCTTCCGATATCTCAACCGCATCATTTTTTATTGTACTTGCTCTATTGCTTGAAGGATCGGAATTGCGACTACAAAATGTTTCTTTAAACCCAACCCGCACCGGTCTGCTTAATTTATTAACAGATATGGGAGGTTCGATTTCTGTTGAAAATGAGATAAATGAAAATGGAGAAAGAAGGGGAGACTTGTTAATCAAGTCCAGTAAATTGTCTAATATCGAAATCCCCGCTGATATTGTTCCGAATATAATTGATGAGATACCAGTATTATCGGTTGCGGGATTGTTAGCAGAAGGAAATTTCAAGATTAAAAATGCAAAAGAACTTCGTGTAAAAGAATCGGACCGGATTAAATCACTTTGCCATAATTTTAAGATCCTTGGTGTGAATGTAAAAGAATCCGACGACGGATTTGAGCTATCCGGGAGGATAAAAAATGTTGAAGGGATATTGTTTGAAAGTTTCGGAGATCACCGGATTGCAATGGCTTTTTCGGTATTATCCATTGTACTTAAAAACGGCGGGTCGGTAAACGGATTCGAATCAGTCGCTGTATCCAACCCTGATTTTCTCAATCAGCTTAGAAGTATCTGCTAAAGCTCAAGAACCTGATGCTCAAATTTATTGATCGCCAGTTCACTGAAAACCCATTTTAGGAAATCAGAACCGTACTTGTTCATAAAATAGATAAAATTGAGTTCGCGCTCCTGAAGATTGTCATTAGGATAAAGTATGTTTCTTACTTTTCCTAACTGGCGAATTGTTGCTTCGTGCTTTCTTTTTTCAGCTTCGATTGCCTTGGATTTAAGAAAGTCGATCGACTGCTCAATCCTCTCTTTCGTCTTTTTTGTCAGATCGATAAGTGTCTTATCAATCAAATTCATTTTATCATTTACAGGTTCAAAGAGACTGGAAATTGCCTGGACAGTATCGTTAAAAAGGTTGGAAATATCTGCACCAGCATCTGCCATAATTACTTTTGTAATCAGCTGATCCTCGCTCAGAAAAATATCCGAAAGGTTTAATTTGTATTTATCCAGTATTGTCTGAACTCCCTTTTCAATTATTGTTGCGGAGGAACGGGGATAAATAACAGGCTCTGTTATACCATAAAGTTCATATAATGGTGTAACCTGTGCAAAGTAGCTAACTTCTCCGGGGCCTCCGACATATAATCCGGTCGGGAATAAATAATCCTGACAGATCGGCCGTAAAAGAACATTCGGGCTGAATTTTTCCGGATTTGATTTCACCTGAGAGATAATTTCCTCGTGAGTAAATTTCTTCCTTTTACCTTTGAGCCGGTAATCATTCTCAACAGGTTCTATAAGCAGGCGTTCGCTCTCGTCAATATAAAACAGGTTGATCGCTTTTACCTTCACCTGAGCATGGTAAAGCTCCTCGAGTTCGGCGCTCCGCTCAACGAGAATCCCTGTATGGTCCCTGTAACGAGAAATCTCCTTTTCGAAGATTGGAATCAGTAATCGTTTTACAGATGGGACAAGGGGATTGAATACGATCAGACCGTATTCATCGAATAATCCGATCATCAATTCCCTGAAAGCTTCGAGAAAAGTTCTACCCGGTTTGTAAAGCGTGCGTAGAAAATCTGAAATGGGTTTTTTAAACTCGGTTTCTCTTAATTCAGCCTCAATCTGCTTAAATATCTCTTCAATATTATCGTTGAATTTAAGATGTCCGATGTTTCCGCGGTTCAGCTCTTCAAGTTCCCCATCGTTGTATTTTACCTCAAAGATCCTGTTTTCATTGTTAATAAGGTTTACCGACCTTACTTCTTCATAATCGTGATCATCCCCCTCAAGCCAGAAGACCGGGACAAAATTAAAACCTTCAAACTTTTCCTTGAGAAACATTGTAAGCTTAACTGCCGTAATTGTTTTGTAAATTGTATATAACGGTCCGCCTATCATACCAAGCTGCTGCCCGGTAACAACTGCGATTGTTTTAGGAGAATTAAGCGCGTCGATATTCGCCTGTGTTTTTTTAGAGCTCTTTATTTCTGTGTATTGAGTTTTAATTGCTTCTGCCAGGTCAGCTCTGTGCGGGCGATCCAGATTAGAGATCTGATTGAAAATATTCTCATATTTTTCAACCTCTCTGAAATTATTCTTGTAAAATCTCTCAACATTTTCGAATTCGTTGAGGTAATCAAGAAATAGATTCTGATGCCCGGGGATATCCGAAAAATTTAAATACATTAATTCTCCCGATATTATGTGAAATCTGTTATTTTAGAACGGAAAATTCCCAGATACTCGTTTCTTTTTAAACTGCTGTGTGAATTTAACAAATTTTTCTGTCACTAAAACCGAAGGTTAAAAATATTTAATTCTCCCGGAGTAAAAATGACTAAAAAATATCTTATCTCGGTGGACCTTGGTGGGACCAAAATTCTTTCAGCCTTAATAGATTCAAATAACAAAATTGTCGGTAGACAGAAAAGTCCCACAGAACTTGTTAATGGGAAGGAGGGTCTTGTAAGTTCAATTGTAGATTCTGTCAAAAAAGTAATGGCGGAAAATGAAATTTCGGAAAGGGAATTAAAATCCATTTGTCTAGGTGTACCGGGTACTGTTAATCCTTATTCCGGACTGATTGCAAGCGCACCGAACCTGGGTATAAAAAATTTTAATATTAAGGAAGCATTGATTAAGCATTTTTCCGTTCCTGTGCTTATTGAAAATGATGTTAATCTTGCCGGACTTGGGATTAAAAAATTTGAACTTGGTAATGAAGGAAATAATATACTGGTCGTTTTTGTCGGGACAGGTATTGGAGGTGCACTTTTTTTTGAAGGGAAAATCTACAGAGGGTCATCCTTCTTTGCCGGTGAAATTGGTCATATGAAAGTCAGTCCAAAAGGTAATCTTCTTAGCAAAGAAAAGAGCAGTACATTTGAACTTCTCGCAAGCAGGACTGCAATAGTGAGGGATATCAGGAAGGATTTGAAAAGCGGTAAGAAAAGTATACTGAAAGAATATAGATCGCCGAAGAAAGTTTTGAAGAGTAAAGGATTGGCTCTGGCTGTAAAGAAAGGTGATCCGGTAACAATTAAATATGTCTCGCGTTCGGCCTTAACAATCGGTTCAGTTCTCGGAAGTCTTACAACGCTTCTAAATCTGGACACGATTGTAATTGGCGGGGGCGTATTTGAGGCCATCGGGGATTTTATGCTTCCAAAGGTTAAATCCTCTTTTAAGAAATCAGTGCTTCCGGAACCGGGTAAAATTGTGAAGATTGTTCAGACGAAATTGGGTGATGATGCCCCACTCTTTGGAGGAATTGCACTTGCTGAGGAATTCCTTACAAAGTAGAAATCGATTTTAAATTCTCTTAAAATTTTCTTCAATTTCTTCCAGTCTGTTGGAAAGTTCGGTCCAGCGGTTATATTCATCTTCTAAGAGCTGCTTGGTCTTTTCGTATTCAATATTTTTATTTTTTGCAGATATCGGATTGGAAAAAATCTCCGGATCGGCAAGCTCTGCTTCAATTGTTGATTTGAATTCCTCCAGAATTCTGATCTCCTTTTCACAATTATCAAGATCTCTCCTGAGGTCCTTTGTTAAGATGAACTTCTGATTTCTTAATTCCGCATCGATTCTTTTCTGATCCCGTCGGGTCAGCTTATCCTTCGTTATATTTTTATCCTCCATGGAATCCAGGCCGTGCAATTCGAGCCGCTTGTTTAAATAATAATCGATTCCACCGTAATAAACATTTAGATTCCCGTTCCTAATTTCGAATATTTTATTAGCAATAGGCCTAATAAAATCGATGTCGTGCGATACAATTATCATTGTCCCTGAGAAATTTAAAAGAGCCTTTTGAAGTATCTCTTTGGATGAGAAATCGAGATGATTAGTAGGTTCATCAAGAATGATAAGATTGCTCTTCGTAAGAAGTAAACGGGCTAATGCTACGCGGCTTTTCTCTCCGCCTGATAGAACCTTTATCTTTTTGAAAACATCTTCGCCCGAGAAAAGGAACGTTCCTAAAATCTTTCTGATCTGTCCCGGTGTCAATTCGTCGTTAATTTCTTCTAGTGAATCGATAAGGTCATTTTCCGGATTGAGTGAGTCCGCTACTTCCTGTTCGTAATAGGAGATAATCGTATTGTGGCCGTATAATATCTCACCTCCGGAAGGAGAAATTTTTGAACCGATTATCTTTGCAAGAGTTGTCTTCCCGGCGCCGTTAACACCTACAATTGCAATTTTTTCTCCGCGTTCTATTGCAACGTTAATACCTTTCAGTACTTCCAGGTTACCATAGGACTTTGAAATATTCTTCAGCTCAACGGGAAGGACTCCGCTTCTTGGCGGGTCGGGGAACCTTATTTCAATTTTTTTTTCCTGCTCAATCAATTCAACAGTATCCATCCGTTCCAGCATTTTGATCCGGCTCTGCACCTGTTTTGCTTTAGTATTTTTGTACCGGAATCTTTCAATGAATCTTTCGGTTTCCTTAATCTTTTTCTCCCGGACTTTCTGCATTTCTTTAAGCTGGATATCCCTTTCATCCTTGAAATTTAGATAATGCTCGTAATTGCCCGGATAGAAATTAATCTGATTGTTGAATACTTCCAGAGTTTTGTCTGTAATACTGTTTACAAAATGTCTGTCGTGGGATACAACTATTATTGCCCCCTTGTAGCTATTTAGAAATTCAATCAGCCACTGCAGAGTTTCGATATCGAGATGATTAGTAGGTTCATCCAAAAGCAGGAGATCGTTTTCCGCCAGCAGAATTTTGGCAAGTTGAATACGCATTTGCCATCCGCCCGAAAATTCCTCCGTAGATCTGTGGAAGTCCTTCTTTTTAAATCCGAGTCCCTCCAGTATTTTTTCGATTCTGGATTCGGCGGTATAGAAATTTAATTCGTCTTTACGGTGATGTAGTTCGCCCAGCGCGTTAAGTAATTCCTGTCTCTCTTCATCATCAATTGTTTCAGAATTGAGAATATTCAGTATTTCATTTTCACTTTGGATAATCGAGTGGATTTCGAGCAGGGAGGATTTAACCTCATCAAAAAGTGACCGGTCTTTAAATGCTATTAAATCCTGTGGAAGATATCCGATCCGGAGGCCCTTCTGTTTTACTATTTCACCGCTCTCAGGCTTCTCAAAATCCATCAGAAGTTTAAGCAGGGTCGATTTCCCTTTGCCGTTCGAGCCGACCAGTGCAATTCTATCTTTACGGTGAATCTTAATATTCACATTTTCAAAGAGATTCTCGCCGGTGAATTGTATCGATAAATTTCGAATATCTATCATAACAAAATATCTACTTTCGGATTACGGCAACCTTGCCAGTTGTAACACTGTTTGCTTCTTCGTCATTTGCAACAATTATATAAATGCCGGAAGGGACATAATTACCATTAAGATCCTTTGCATCCCAGAAAGCAACTCGGCCGCCCGGCGAAGTAAATTCCCGGATCAGATTACCTGAAATATCGAGTATTTTGATCCTGCTGCTTTTAATCAGACCGTCAATTGTTACCTGAACGGCGCCGCTTCCCTCAATTATAAGTGGCTGCGGATAGACGGTGAGTTGATTAAAACTCTCCACCGGTTTTATTGAAGAGGTCTGAAGCTCAACAAGTCCGTAATCAGTTCCGATATATACTTTACCGAGATTTTCATCTATGGCAATGCTTCTTATTTCGTCATTTGGCAGAGGACTGTTTTTAGTATTATAGAAATCTACCAGTTGATACCCGTCGCTGGAAATTACAGCAACGCCTTGTTTAGTCCCGATCCATTTCTGATTAAGTGCATCAACAGCAATACAGGTGACGCTCTGGTTTTTAATCGATAATGCGAAGTTGCTGTACAATGTTGTAGTCGGTTTGGACGGATCGGTAATTACATTTACACCCAAACTGGTTCCTATCCAGAGATAACCCCGTTTATCAATCGCAAGGGAGGTAATTATGTCGCTCAGCAGATTATTAGACTGCTTTAGTACTCCCTGTGTATCATCCGATAAATTTGTAAATGTCTCCTTCTCATTAAAATAATAGAGACCCCGGTTACCCTCGATTACAACAAACCATTTTGTACCGTTCTGATCTATCACCATTTTATCGAGTACATCAAATTCTGAAAGAGTAGGATTTGTCATCGAATAATGATACCACTTCTTATCTGGTGTCAATACGCTAAGAGGTTTTCTTGCTGCCGACTGATGGTTGGCAATCCAGATGTTTCCTTTCGGGTCGACTTTTATATCGGAGATCGCAAGAAAATTTGTATTTGCAGGTATACCTACAAGTTCGCTGTTTGCAGCGGTGTATGTCTCGAACTGACCGTTTTTAAAAATTGTAAATCCGTTTCCCCAGTTGGAGAGATACACAGAGTTGTTTTCCGTAGCATAAACATTATAAAATGCATTTGAAGGGAGTTGAGTGACATTTTCTTTGCTGTATCTTTTCCATGATTGTCCGTCAAACTCCAGAAATCCGACACCGAAAACATCTTTTCCAGTTGCAACATAGAGATTCCCGCTACCGGAGACTGAAAGATTGATAAAAAGATTGCTGTAAGGACCGTTTGGTGATAAATATTTTATACCGCTCCCCATAATCTCAATCAATCCGTTAGTTGATGAAAGGTAAATTTTATTATTTAGAACAGAGACTGAAGAAAGTGAGATAGATTGATTATCGAATAGCTGGGTTAACTGATTATTGCTATATGAAAATAATTTTTTGTCGGTTATCGCGTAAAGTGTATTTCCTGAAATTGCGATATCCTTTACGGTATTACCCTGAAGCGTCAAAAGGCTCCACGTGCCGTTAATAAATCTGTAAATACCGTTGCTTGCAGCTAATATTATTTCACCGTTGTAAGAAAGAATTTTACTCCCGGATTGAGCGGGAATACCGCCGCCGAAAGCATAGGAATTCCAAGATTCCGGAGCCGATAAATTCTGCGCACCGGATTTCTGAATAGCTACGCCACTCTCGGTAAGTGTATATACAAGTTCCGATTTATAAGTATTCAGAATTCTTGTCTCCGTTGCAAAGACGCCAAGTTTTAAAAATGTGTCGTAAAACGTAAGAGTGGAAATATTAATGAGGGCTAATCCAAAATCCGTTGCAACAAATGCGGTATCACCTGAAAAATAGATGTCGTTTATCTGCTTGCGGGTTTTATTCGATTTAAAAATATCCGGTATGCTAGATGCCGATTTCTTTTCGGGATTGTAGACAATTATATAACCCTCCTGGGAACCGAACCAGACTTTCCCGTTTTTATCAATTCCAACAGAGGTAAGTGTCTGACTCATCAATCCTTCTGCTTTATTTAATACGATAAATGAAGTATCGCTCGAAAATTTTAACATGAAAGCCCCGCCGTTGGAAACGGTCCAGACTCCATCTGAAGCAATCGCAGCTTCTTTAATATCTTTCATATCGGAATATATTTTCCAGCTGCCGATGTTCTGAGGAAGGATTGAAGAAGAAATCAATATCAGAATAAAAAATAATTTTAACCTGCCCATTATTTTCCCTCAAGATTAAGGTTGTTATTTAAAACCGCAAGGCAAATTTAGTATTTTCCCGCGGAACATAAAGTGTAATAACTATTATAATATTAAAAATGTGGTAGAAGTTTAATTCATGCGCTGTTTTTATGAAGCATAGTTCTCATTGCTTCGAGGTGATTTGGTGAGATAATATATTTACCCAGGTTTGATTCGTCATCTTTTTTGCCGCCGTGGAAATCGGAACCTCCCGCTTCAAGCAGACAATACTGATTAACAATCCCCCTGTAAAAGTGAATCTGGCTTTCGGAATGACTCGGATGAATAACTTCAATTCCGTCAATGCCCGCTTTGATAAGATCTGTTAGGATCGATTCCTTCATATATCCTGGATGTGCAACAAAGGAGAGTCCGCCGGAATCGCTGATCAGTTTGGTTGCACTCTGAGGTGAAACATGAATCTTTCTTTCGAAAGCAGGGCCGTAATCTCCAATGAATCTTTCAAAAGCTTCATAATAATTTTTGATAAGTCCAAGGTTTACAAGAGCATATGCAATATGTGGTCTTCCAATTGCCGAGTTTCTTGCGAGGTCGGTTACATCGTCTATTGTAATCGATAATCCCAGGTTTCTAAGTTTTTGGACTATTCTTTTAGCCCTGTGAAATCTTTCGTCCCTGAAAAAACTTAAATACTTCTGAAGTTCTTCATTTTCAATATCTATGAAGTAGCCGAGGAGATGTACTTCTTTCTCATCAAGGTCTGTACTTATTTCGACTCCGGGGATTACCTCAACGCCTATTTCCTTACCTACTGCAACCGCTTCTTTAATTCCGTTTAGACTATCGTGGTCCGTTATACTAATTGTATCGAGACCGGCTGCTTTTGCCTTTTGAACCAGCTCGGCAGGGGAGTAAATACCGTCCGAGTATGTAGTGTGCATATGAAGATCTATTCTGGCCGGCATCAGCTGTAGAGTTCCTTGAATTTTTCGTAATCCATAATTCTCAATTTACTTCCGTCCAGTTCGATCATACCCTTCTTTGCAAATGAATGAAGAGTCCTTGATATTGTTTCCCTTGAAGTACCGGCCATATTAGCAAGATCCTGCTGAAGCGGGAGTTTGTCGATTTCGACTTTACCGTGTTTAATCATTCCCACATCATCGGCAAGCTGGAGTATTACGGTTGCAACTTTTCCTTCCGCGTCTTTAAGAGATAGGGCTTTTATCTTTCCGTCTGCAGCTCTCAACCTCTTAGTAAGTTCCTGTAATAAAGAAATTGCGACTTCCGGATACTCCTTTAACAGATTAATGAAATCATTTCTCTGGATAAGGAAAAGCTCGGAGTCCTCAATAGCTACGACGGTTGCAGACCTGGTCTGGCCATCAAGAATTGCCATTTCACCGAAAAAATCGCTGTCGGATAAAATGGTTAATATAACTTCTCTTCCGTCGCTGCTTGTTCTTGCAACTTTTACTTTACCTTGAACAATAACAAAAAGTGCAGATCCGACTTCATCTTCCATCAGAATAACGTCGTTCTTGTTGAACATTCTTCTCGTCCCGATCTTTTCAATTTTTTCTATAGTATCCATCGGTATTTCAGAAAAAATGGGAACGTAAGCTAAAAATTCTGATGACGGCATTTTTAACCTCTGTTAAATTTATTGAATTCTAAATATGGGGATTGAACGACCGCAAGATAAACTTTTCCCTCATAATCAACAATTCTTTTGAAATATACCGGGGCCATTCTTTTCAAATTGATACTTCCTGACTGAATTTCTATATTTGCATTCAATTTTACACAAAAAACGTTATTGGAGGTAAATAAAATGTCGGTAAAAGTTGGTATTAACGGATTTGGTAGAATAGGCAGACTCGTATTCAGTGCGCTGGTTGATAAGGGCTACTTCGGAAAAGAAATTGATATTGTAGCTGTTGTTGATGTTAGCACAGATGCAAAATATTTTGCTTATCAGTTGAAATATGACTCAGTCCACGGTAAATTCGCCGGAACATTAGGAAGTGAAAAAAGCAATCCGTCGCTGGAAACAGATGATATTCTTGTTGTCAACGGTAAGAAAATAAAATGTGTACTCGCACAAAAGGAACCCTCTCAATTGCCATGGAAAGAACTCGGTGTTGATATTGTAATTGAAGCAACAGGGTTATTTACCGACGGCGAAAAAGCAAAAGGGCACATTACTGCCGGTGCAAAAAAAGTTCTTATCACCGCACCCGGCAAAGGTGAAGTAAAAACATTTGTTATAGGTGTAAACGATAACGAATACGACTCTTCAAAACATCAGATCGTTTCGAATGCATCCTGCACTACAAACTGTCTGGCTCCGGTTGTTCATGTGCTCCTTAAAGAGGGAATCGGAATTGAATCAGGTCTTATGACAACTATCCACGCATACACGGCAACACAGAAAACCGTTGATGGTCCTTCCAAAAAGGATTGGAGAGGCGGGCGTGCCGCAGCTATTAACATCATACCGTCATCCACGGGCGCCGCTAAAGCTGTTGGCGAAGTACTTCCACAGGTAAAGGGGAAACTTACAGGGATGTCGTTCAGAGTGCCTGTTGCAAATGTTTCTGTTGTAGATCTTACATTCCGTTCGGAAAAGGAGACATCTATTCAGGAGATTGATCAGCTTTTGAAAAAAGCATCGGAAACATATTTGAAGGGGATTCTCGGTTATTGCAACGAGGAAGTTGTTTCAACCGACTTTATACATGACGACCGTGCATCGATTTACGATTCGCTTGCAACCGTTCAGAATAATCTGAAAGGTGAAAAGAGAATGTTTAAAATTGTAACGTGGTATGATAACGAATGGGGTTATTCATGCAGAGTCGTTGATCTGCTCTTAAAATTAATCAAGTAATTTCATTATTGTTTAAAAGGACGCAGAACATTTCAGTTCTGCGTCTTTTTTTTATATTTTGTATGACCCCGGAGGGAATATGAAAAAATTAAGTATCGACAAAGTTGATCTGAATAGCAAAAAGGTACTGGTTAGAGTCGATTTCAATGTGCCACTTGATGAGAATCTGAATATCACTGATGATATCAGAATCACTTCTGCTCTTCCGACAATTAAAAAAATTATTAAAGATGGCGGCCGCACTATTCTTATGAGTCACCTCGGCCGTCCGAAAGGCGGACCGAATCCGAAATACAGCCTGAAACCGGTTGCTGTTAGACTTGGTGAATTGCTTCAGATGGATGTTAAGTTTGCACCGGATTGCATCGGCGATCAGGTTGAAGCTATTGTAAACTCATTGAAAGACGGGGAGGTACTTCTGCTTGAGAATCTTCGGTTCCACTCTGAAGAAGAGAAGAATGATGCCGGGTTTGCAGGGCAGCTCGCTAAACTTGGTGACGTTTACATAAACGATGCATTCGGTTCTGCGCATCGTGCTCATGCTTCTACGGAAGGCGTTACCAGGTTTATTAAAACCTGTGCTTCCGGTTACCTGATGCAGAAAGAACTCGATTATCTTGGAAGCGCAGTCGCAAATCCTGTTCGGCCTTTTACTGCGATTCTGGGTGGTTCAAAAATCTCAGGTAAGATTGATGTTATCGATAACCTTCTTCCAAAAGTTGATTATCTGCTTATTGGCGGAGGAATGGCTTATACTTTCTATAAAGCAATGGGGTATGAAATCGGTACCTCTCTTCTGGAGACAGAAAAGCTTGATCTGGCAAAAGACGTCCTGGAGAAATTCAAGAAATCGAATGCCAAGGTTCTTCTTCCGAAGGATAATGTGATAGCATCAGAATTTAAAAATGAATCTACTCCGTCTATTGTTGATGCCGATAAAATCCCGGCAGATAAAATGGGCCTCGATATCGGTCCGAAAACTATTGAAGAATTTAGAAATGTTATACTAAGCAGTAAAACAGTAGTATGGAATGGACCGCTCGGTGTTTTTGAATTCGATAATTTTGCAAAGGGTACTAATGAAATAGCAGAAGCGCTTGCTGTTGCTACTTCTAAAGGAGCTGTAACTATAATCGGTGGCGGTGATTCTGCCGCGGCTGTTAGTAAAGCAGGGCTTGATGATAAAGTCTCCCATGTATCAACCGGCGGCGGGGCTTCACTTGAATTCCTCGAAGGGAAAATTCTTCCGGGTGTGGCTGCATTGAATGATGATAATTAATTTATTCTGGCGGGCAGGATCTGTACCTTCTGATCCTGCGCCGTTTAATATTCCGTCGGCTCCTTTAGAATGATGTCAAAATAGTTTAACTTTCTTACAAACAATCTATACGGATAAATTAATGGGTTACGATTCAAGAGATTATTACAGGCCATCGGGATTCGGCGGATTTACATTTTTCCCTCCTATCATAAAAAACCTTCTGATTATAAACATCGGTGTTTTTATCGTTCAATTGATTTTCGATAATTTGATGTTTAACGGGCTTCCGGGCTGGTATATCTTGAACCGTTATTTCGCTTTAAATCCGATTACAGGATTCGATCAGGCAGGTATGGAATACAATTTCCAGATCTGGCAGTTTCTTACATACCAGTTTATGCACGGAAACTTTACTCATATTCTATTCAATATGTTTATGCTCTGGATGTTCGGTATGGAGATTGAACAACTGATGGGATCTAAAAAGTTCTTAATCTTTTACCTTCTCTGCGGTTTCGGTGCGGGACTTCTTCAAATTCTTCTTTCACCGGTTCTTTCCGATTCACTAGCACCAACTATTGGAGCTTCAGGTGCCGTCTACGGTGTGATGATCGCATTCGCGATGTTCTTCCCGGACCGGCGTGTTTATATCTACTTCCTTATTCCGATTAAAGCAAAATACTTGATTGCGATGCTGATTGTCTTTGAGTTTCTGTCTATAAACGAACCATCTTTTGTTGCTCACCTGGCCCATATCGGCGGGGCAATTACAGGATTTATTTTCCTTGTAATGGATAAACGTAGCAATTTCAATTTCTCAAATGTTTTAAATTCATTTAAAAAACCGAAGTCATTCGATTCATACGATAATTACCGGAGGCCGAAATTCTCCGGAAGAATTAATGAAGATGAAGTTGAAGATGCTAAATTCAGGGATATATCTTCTAAGCCGAAGGATGAGCTGACCGTTACTCAGGAGGAGATCGACAGGATACTCGATAAGATAAGTCAAAGCGGATATCAGAACTTAACCGAACGTGAAAAGAGAATTCTTTTTGAAGCAAGTAAAAAGAAATAAGCTCTCCGGATTCCTGCCATTTTTCATATCCGTCCTTATCCTTAGCTCATGCGGAGGAAATAAAATGAGTGAGGATATTGCTTCAAGAATCTATGTTGAGAATATTATAGCAGAAGAAAAATATGCCGCCCAGCCGGATTCAATTAAAATTTATCATCTTAAGATTTTCGAAAAGTATAATGTTACCCGTGAAGACTATAACCGTTTTATAAAAAATCTTACTTATGATATTGAAAAATGGAACAGTTTTTTTTCTAAGGCAGATAGATACCTGATCGAACTAAAAGCCGACCGCGTTATTGATTAGATTTTACCGAGGCAAGTATGATCCTCAACTTGGGATACCCGATTTGTTTATTTAGTGATTCATACAATGGTTTTAAATCAGTAATCCCTTCTTTTATTTTTCCCTTAACTTCATTCAGCTCATTGGCATTGAATAAATAATCTGTTTCTAATTCCGGGAAATAGCCTATCAATGTTTCGATCTGGATTGAAACGAGCGTTTCCGAAAGCCCTGTCAATTTAATAATGTCTTCCACTGGATATTTTTTCTTCAGCAATTCATGGATCGTTACAATGTTATCTGGAAGTTTCTTCTGTTTGACCAGTTTACTTAAATTCGATTCCGATTTATTTTCCTCGATAACCGAAAGAATCTCCTCCCCGATTTTATTCAACATTCTCTGATTAAATCCCGGAATCTCCAATAGTTGTGAGAATGTAGATGGTCTTTTTCTGCTAATCTCCCGCAGGACTTCGTCTGGACAAATAATGTGGGGCGGCTGACCGAATTTTGAAACAGCTTCTTTTCTTATCTGCCTCAACAGGTTGAATAGTTTCAGTTCTAATTCATAACCTTCATTTGTTGTAATAGCATCACTTGTTTCTAAATCGGAATCGGCAAGTTCACATACATTCTTACGGACTAAGATCTTTTTATTTTCTTTAAGTATAGAAAGTGATTTTTCGATCTCTTTTTTCGAATAATGACTGCATGAACCGAGTGTCTCTATGTTACCCGGTAATCTAACATTTCCCTTGCCAATGAGTGTATTGATTAGCTCAGTTACTCTGACCGGACTATTCAAGCTTCTAAGAGTCTCGATTATCCGATCCTCAATAAAATCAACCACAGGCTGGCTGCCCCCCGGAATACCGGTACAATTATCGCAGTGACCGCATTTATAAATTCCAATATTCTGCCCGAAGTATTTCAGCAGATAATCGAAGCGGCATCCGTCTGAAAAAACATATCCGATCATCATTTCTAGTTTTGATCTGCTCTGTTCAATTAACTGTCGTGTTCTGCCGTAATTCAGAACCAGGTCTTCACTCTTTATCCGTTCACTTTTTAATTTAATACCGGGGAAATTAGAAGGAGATTCATATGTAATAAGGCCTGAAAGGTTGAGCGATCTTAATAACTCTGCAATCTGTACGGCCGATTCTCCCATCATTTGCGAAATTTTTTCAGGATTGACAGGTGTGCGGGAATGAAATATAGAACTGCCGTATTCGCGGATAAGAATAAGTAGAAGGTCTTTTACATCGTTTTCCTCCAGGGCATTTAGGTAATTCTTAATGCGGCTCGGATCAACTGTTAATCTTACATAGTGCTTCAAATCCCGCGATACATGTGTTATATTATCTGAATCGGTGAGGATTTTCAGAGTCGATTCCATTAATCCTTTTGTAATTCCTTTTGACTCCAGGAAGGATGTGAGATTTTTGTCGATAGGAATTTCTTTTTCGTATCTGTTACCGAAAGCTACAGGGGCGTAATCGCAAATTGCCGTATATACGGTTTCAATCTGTTCTCTGGTCGGGAATGAGTTCCTGATAAAAAATTCCTGAATCTGTCTGTCATTATCATCATAGAGGAGATAGACATTCGATATTTTCCCGTCGCGGCCGGCACGGCCTATCTCCTGATAATAGCTTTCTACATTTCCTGGCAGATTATAATGAATTAATGTTCTGATATTTGACTTATCGATTCCCATTCCGAATGCATTTGTGGCAATTATAAGTTTGATCCGTTCTTTCTGGAAATCGTCCTGAATTATTCTTCTTAATTCGGGTGCAATCCCGGCATGATAAAAAACAGAATCGGTATTGCTTAAACGGAGATAGTCTGCTAATTCTTCGGCTGATTTACGGGTCGCTGTGTAAATTATTGCGGGGAGTTCGGATCTTTTCAATAATTCGAGTACCTTTTCTTTTTTGGAACCGCTCCTAATAACATTCAATTTCAGGTTTTCTCTCTCAAATCCTTTAACAAAAATTTTAGGATTGTTTAATCCGAGCTGTTCTATTATGTCGTTTCTTACATCTTCTGTTGCAGTTGCTGTAAATGCCGCAACATTTCTGAAACCGATCTGATCTTTGAAAGATTTAATACGACGGTAACTCGGTCTGAAACTGTGTCCCCATTCGCTGATGCAGTGGGCTTCGTCAACAAAAAGATAAAATGGGGAAAGACTTTTCAGCTTTTCACAAAACTGAACGCTGCCCAGCTTTTCGGGGGATAAATAAAGAAGTTTAATTCTGCCGCTTGAAATCTCATCCAGAACTTTGTTGCTTTCCCTGAAGTCTAAAGTGCTGTTGATAAATCCGGATACGATCTGACGGCTGTTTAAAGAATCTACCTGATCTTTCATCAATGCGATTAAAGGTGAAATTACGATTGAAAACTGACCGGATAATAATGCGGGGATCTGGTAACAAATCGATTTACCTCCGCCTGTAGGAAGAACTGCAAGAAGATCTTCGCCGGCAAGTATTGAATTAATAATTTCCTCCTGTCCAGGACGGAAACTATCGAATCCGAAAAAGTTTCTTAAAATAGTCTCAGGTTTCAATGCAATATTCGCTTTGATTAAAAAAGTCTAACAATTATCTTGCACACAAATAAATATAGTTAAAATTTATGCTCAAAATTAAGCAAGTAGATAAACAATTCGGAAACATCAACGCGCTAATAAATATTAATCTTGAAATTGCCGAAGGTGAATTCTTCGGTCTGCTTGGTCCGAACGGCGCCGGTAAATCTACTCTTATGAACATAATTGCCGGGTTTTTACCTCCGGATGCAGGATATGTGCAAATTGACGGCAAAGTACTTTCAGTTAATGACCTGGTAATCCGCAAAAATATCGGTTATGTTCCGCAGGAAATATCTCTCTACCTTGAACTGAATGCACTTCAAAACCTAAAAATATTCGGAAGTATATACGATCTAAACGGAGCAGAACTTGGTAAAAAAATTGATGAAGTCCTTGAACTTGTGCAGTTAACTGACCGTAAGAAGGACAGGGTTAATGAATACTCGGGCGGGATGAAAAGAAGATTGAATCTTGCAGCGAGTCTGCTTCACGACCCGCCTATTTTACTATGCGATGAACCGACAGTTGGTGTGGATCCGCAATCACGTAATGCGATTTTCGACATGCTTAACAGACTCAACCAGAAAGGTAAGACAATTCTTTATACCACACATTACATGGAGGAAGCTGAACGGCTCTGCTCCAGACTTGCAATTATAGACAACGGTAAAATAATAGCCGGCGGATCTCTTCTCGACCTGATTAATATGCTTGAGAAAAAAGAGACAATTAAAATTCAGAAAACAGCCCTGACTCTCAGTAAATTACCGATTATCTCTTCGATCGGAAAGTTGACCGAATTCGATTTTTATTATGAGATGATTCCGGACGAATCGTTTAATCAGCATTCAAAAATCTATACGGCTCTTGAGGACGCGGGGATACCCAATCAGTTTATTCAGATAAGCAGAGCCTCTCTTGAAGATGTGTTCTTAAATATTACAGGAAGGAGTTTGAGAGATTGAAAACTGTTTTGAGGCTTATAAAGAAAGATTTAATCCGTTTTTTTAATGACAGACCGGCTATGCTGCTCTCATTTATAGTACCTATGGCTTTAATAGTTGTATTCGGAAATATTTTCGGCGGCAGCGGGCCGAGAGGTAAAGTAAGTATGCTGTTTGTTAATGAGAGCAATTCCATCGTTGCAAAATTATTAGAGAATAAATTAGATTCAGCAAAATCACTGATACTTATTAAAAGGCATATAGACGAAAAGAGTAACGATACAATCCAAATCTCCGAGCAGAAGGCGATCGAATTGATCAGGAGCGGTAAATCCTCATCGGCCGCTCTTGTGCTGACAAAAGATTTTTTCAGCGATACCTCCTCTTCACTTAATTTTAAATTCTATTACGACCCCAAGAATGATATTGAATCCGCACTTATTCAGGGGACCGTTCAGCAGACAATAATGACCCAGATACCAAGAATTTTTCCGGTCCTCTTAAACCGTCAGGCTGTTAAATTCTTAGGATCGGATAGTACCGGACTTTTTATAAGAAATATCGGCAATGTTGTTCAGAAGTATTTTAATGTCCCGGTCGATTCCTTTATCCGGTCATCAACCCGTGTCGATTCATCATCTCTCTTTTCAAGTTCACAGGATACTTCGGGTTCTGCAAACATTATCGGCAATCTAATTAAATTTGATAATCAGCAGCTCGTCGGAAAAGAAATTACAAATCCCGGTCTAACAAGAACTGTAGGCGGGTGGGCTATAATGTTTCTCCTTTTTTCTATTACAGGCGCGGCAACATCATTGTTCGAGGAAAAGCAGGAGGGAACGTTGAAAAGACTATTATGTATGCCTGTTAAACGCTCTCAAATAATCTTGAGCAAATATATATATACAATCCTGTTCGGAACATTTCAGCTTCTTGTCCTTTTCTTTTTCTCCTGGATAGTATTCGGAGTCGATATTTTTTCAAATTTTACCAACCTGTTGATTGTCATAATTGCTTCTGCAGCAGCAGCAGTCTCTTTTGGAATGCTGGTAACTTCTGTTGCCAAGTCTATGAATCAGGCTAATGGAATCAGTATGCTTATTATACTAGTTATGTCAGCTGTCGGCGGTTCATGGTTCCCGACGTCATTTCTTCCCGACTGGATGCAAGCGATCTCCAAAATGACTATGACTTACTGGTCGGTAGAAGCATTTCTGCAGGTATTATGGAGGGATGGTTCGCTCCTCTCAATTTCTACAAATCTGATCATTCTTTTATCGATGGCTCTCTTGTTAAATGCTTACGCTCTCGCGCGATTCAGGAACTTGAACCTCACCTGATTAACGGGTGCTAGCCGGATTGTTTCTCAATTCTGATTATTGATTGCTAAAACCAATAATTATGATAATTTCCGCTTCGTTTTTGCTTAAATTTATAAATCCGGGCATGGTATGATATTTGTCCAATTAAATGATTCTATTGAAGGATTTCGATATTTTAACACGTTAATAAATTACAGTAATTAGAGAGAATAATATGGCAGAAGAAAAATTAAAATTGGAAGATCTGCTCGGAAATGTACAAAGAGTCGAGGAACTTGAGCGGATCGATTATGTTGCGATTATCGGCGGTGGTATTATGGGGCAGGGAATTGCCCAAACCATCGCATCTGCAGGGCTCGATGTTCTTATTGTTGAAGTGGACGAGGATCATATCAAAGCTTCCCAGGAACATCTCAAGCTTTCGATGGAAAGGGAAATATCCAGATGGTCGATGACTCAGAGTGAACTTAAATCGATATTGAGCAGAATTAAATGGACGGTCGAATTAAAAGATGTTGCCGATAGCGATGTGATAATTGAAGCTGTTGATGAGGATTATGATCTTAAGATAAAAATTTTCCAGGCACTCGATAAAATTGCCCGTCCTCATACAATCTTTATTTCGAATACTTCCACACTCAGCTTAACAAGAATTGCAGACGCGACAAACCGCAAGGACAGAATTATCGGAATGCATTTCCTTAATCCTGTTCCCAAAGTACCTCTGGTAGAATTGATTCGCGCTCTGGATACATCCGACAAAACAGTTGAGATAATCAAAAAATTTGCCGCTAAGATCGGAAAGAAAGCTATACCGGTTTATGAGTACCCGGGATTTATTACTACAAGAGCCATCGTTCCGCTGCTGAATGAAGCAATGCATATCCTGCTTGAGGGAATAGCAACTGCCGAGGATATCGATTTGGCAATGAAGCTCGGTTACAACTTTAAAAACGGCCCGCTGGAAATGGCTGACTCTATGGGCCTTGATGAAGTCCTTGCATGGATGCAGACATTATGGGATACTCTTGGAGAACCGAGATACCGTCCTAATCCACTTCTTCGGAAACTCGTACGTGAAAGAAAGCTCGGTAAAAAAACGGGCGAAGGTTTCTTTAAATATGATGCCGACGGCAAAATAATCAAATAAAATTTGAGGAATTTATGAAAGTTCTCGTTTTAAATTGCGGCAGTTCGTCTATTAAATATCAATTCATCGATACGACTACTCAAACCGCTCTGGCTAAAGGAATGGTTGAAAGAATCGGTATGTCTAGTGCCGTATTAACCCACCAGCCGCTTGATAAAGAAAAAATAAAAATTGTCGGGGAAATTCTCGATCATTCAATTGCCATTGAATATGTTGTTGCTGTCTTATTGAGTCCGAATCACGGAGTAATTAAGGATAAAAGCGAAATCGATGCTGTCGGTCATAGAGTTGTTCATGGCGGCGAAACATTTTCCGGCTCAGTTCTTATTACCGATCAGGTCATGAAAGCCCTTAAAGATAATATTGAACTCGCACCTCTCCATAATCCGCCTAATATTAAAGGTATTCAGGCGACCAAAGAGCACCTGCCTCTTACTCCGCAGGTTGGTGTATTCGATACTTCGTTCCATGTTAAAATGCCTCCGCACGCTTTTCTTTATGGAATACCTTACGAACTTTATAAGAAGTATAAAATCCGCAGATACGGTTTTCACGGAACCTCGCACCGGTATGTTTCGCAAAGAGCGGCTGATATGCTCGGTAAACCGTATGAAGGATTGAAAATTATTACCGCACATCTTGGAAACGGGTGCAGTATGGCAGCTGTTGATTGCGGGCATTCGGTCGATACCACAATGGGATTCACGCCGCTCGAAGGTTTAATTATGGGTACCCGCAGCGGTGATATGGACCCTTCCGTAATTCTTTATATTATGGCGAAGGAAGGACTCTCGTTATCGGAAGCCAATACGCTTTTGAACAAACACAGCGGCTTAATTGGTATTAGCGGCGAAAGCAGCGATATGCGCGAAATTGAAGAAGCTGTTGCCGAAGGAAATAAAAAAGCAAAATATGCTTTCGATGTTTTCACCTATAAGATTAAAAAATACGTCGGAAGTTATGCCGCGGCTATGGGCGGTCTCGATGCCCTCGTTTTTACAGGAGGCATCGGAGAGAACTCTATCAAGGTTAGAAATGATGTCTGCGCTAATCTTGAATTCCTCGGTATTAAAATAGATCCTTTGAAAAATGAAAATGTTAAGGGGGAAACCGACATCTCCGCCCCCGATTCTAAAGTAAAAGTATTGAGAATTCCGACAAATGAGGAACTTGTAATTGCTTTGGACACACAGCAGATTGTAGGTGAAGTGATGTCAGGACACAAAGCGGCAGGTTCTAAATAAGAGGTGTTTGCTTTTTACAAAGTGCCGGTTAATACCGGCATTTTGATTTTTTAACCATCGAAAAGTTTAAATTGTATTCGGGATATCTAAAAGAAAAGTAAAATGGATTTTAATCTATTCTTATTAACATTTATTCCGCTCTTCGTAGCAATCGATATTATCGGCACTACTCCGGTTTTTCTCGGATTTACTGAAGGTATCTCTAACTACCAGCGGAAAAAACTGATTATTGAAGCATGTCTAACTGCATTTATTGTTGCACTCGGTTTTTTATTCGCCGGTAAAGCGGTTCTGAGATTTCTAGGTATTACTATAAACGATTTCAGAATTGCAGGTGGACTCATTCTTCTAATCCTTAGCATTAACGATATTCTTTCCTCTTCCGAAAACAGGAGGAATCCTCACACTAACATCGGCATCGTCCCTCTCGGTATTCCGCTAATTATGGGTCCGGCGGCATTGACTACAATTATGATATTGAATGACAAGTACGGATTTTTGCCGACAATTACTGCAATGCTGGCAAATTTTATAATCATTGTATCGATTCTTACAAATGCTAAATGGCTTACAAAAGCTTTGGGTGAAGGTGGTTCGAAAGCTTTTGCTAAAATTGCATCTCTCTTCCTCGCTGCATATGGGGTTATGATGATAAGAGAGGGAATAGCAAATGTTATAAACCTTCTTTGAGGTTGAAATGGATCTTAATTTAAAAGGGAAAACTGTCCTTGTTACTTCCTCCAGTATGGGAATCGGGAAGGCAACTGCCGAACTTTTTATAAGGGAAGGTTGTAAAGTTGCCGTCTGTTCAAGGAATAAAGAAAATCTTATCAAAGCTGCTCAGGAAATAAAATCACAGACAGGTTCCGAACCGTTCTGGGTAGTCTGCGATATTAATAAACCGTCCGATATTGAAAATACTGTGAATACTATTAAAAAGAATTTAGGTGAGATAGATATTCTCGTCAATAATTGCGGTGGTCCTATACCTGGATTCTTTGAGGATCTTACGGACGAGAACTGGCAGGACGCTGTTGATCAAATCCTCTTAAGTGCTATCCGGTTTACACGCTTAGTTCTTCCCGGTATGAAATCGAAAAACTGGGGACGGATTATAAACATCACTTCTCTTTCGGTTAAACAGCCTGTAGATAATCTGATCCTTTCAAATTCTCTTAGAAGCGCTGTTACCGCCTGGGCTAAAACCCTTAGCAATCAGGTTGGCAAATTCAATATCACCGTAAATAACGTTGCGCCGGGTTATACACTTACTGCCCGTCTTTACGAGCTTGCTGTTAACAGGGCAAAACTTTCGGGCGATTCCCACGAACATGTTCTGGCCTCCATGGCTAATGATGTCCCGATGAAACGATTAGCCCGTCCTGATGAAATCGGATCCCTGGCTGTTTACCTTGCTTCGGAGCAGGCAGGATTTATTACCGGTTCCACTATTGCCGTTGATGGCGGCGTAATTCGATCTACTTATTAGAAATCGATCGGATATAATTATATTTAATAGAAATTTTAACTGAACCAGATTCTGAATTCACTGATTTTTTCCTCAAAACAGAGGACAGCATGAAGAAAGAAATAGAAGTTGTAATCCCTCCCGAGTTTATCAATAACTCTGATTATCTCCGTTTAACTTCTGCAAAAAAACTTGGCCTTAAACCGGAGGATTTAACCGCAGTTCAAACAATAAGAAGGTCGATTGACGCCAGAAGCAGGAATCCTGTTTATCGTGTTAAGGTGATTGTATTTAAAAATGAAAAACCCGATGACCTTTATCCGGAAATAAATTTTAAATCAGCCGATAACAGTAAGAAAGTTATAATTGTTGGATTCGGTCCGGCCGGAATGTTTGCTTCCTTAAGGTTGATTGAACTGGGGATAAAACCGGTTGTTATTGAAAGAGGCAAGGATGTAAGATCGAGGCGAAAAGACCTCCAGTCAATCCAGCAGGAGGGAATAGTCGATCCCGATTCGAATTATTGCTTCGGAGAAGGGGGAGCCGGTACTTACAGCGACGGCAAACTTTATACCCGATCTACTAAACGGGGCGATGTGAACAGAATACTTTCAATTCTTGTTCAGCACGAAGCACAGCGCGATATTCTGATAGACGCGCATCCCCATATCGGCTCTAATAAACTTCCTAAAGTCGTTGAGAATATCCGGAACACTATACTGAAATACAATGGCGAGATACGCTTCAACTCCAGAATTACAGATTTAATCCTTACCGGTAAACGGGTAACGGGAGTAATAATTAATGATTCAGAAGAAATTTATGGTGATGCGGTTATTCTGGCAACCGGTCACTCTGCAAGGGACATCTACTATATGCTCGATAAACACCGGATAAGAATTGAAGCTAAACCATTTGCGATGGGAGTCCGGATTGAACATCCGCAGGCATTGATCGATCAGATCCAGTATCATTCTAAAACTAGAAATGAAAACCTTCCCGCTTCGACTTACGGATTGGCATGCCAGGTGGACGGAAGGGGAGTATACTCATTCTGCATGTGCCCTGGCGGTATAATTATACCCGCATCAACCGCACCCGGGGAACTTGTATTGAATGGAATGAGTGTATCGCGGCGTGATTCACCTTTTGCAAATTCAGGACTCGTGGTTTCGGTTGATGAAAAAGACTGGACCGGTTTTAGTTCATCCGGAGTGTTTGCCGGACTTGAATTTCAAAAAGATTTAGAGAAGAGATCATTTGAAGCAGGCGGGAAAACACAGAGAGCTCCTGCTCAAAGAATTACAGATTTTGTTAATGGAAATATATCCGGCACTTTACCCAAAACATCATATATCCCGGGAATAGTGACTTCTCCTTTACACGAAATCTTACCAAATAACATCGTAGATGGACTAAGAAAATCAATTCTTCAATTCGATAAAAAGATGAAGGGATATTACACAGAAGAAGCTCAGATCTTAGCGGCTGAAACAAGGACAAGTTCACCGGTCCGGATTCCCCGGGACAACCATTCCCTGATGGATGTGGAAATTGAAGGTCTATTTCCTGTCGGTGAAGGGGCAGGATATGCCGGAGGAATTGTCTCGGCGGCAATAGATGGTGAAAGATCTGCCGATGCAGTTGCTTCTTTTATTAGAAAATAATCTCCACTTTTTGCGTCTATTCTTTTACACGTTCTACGTAACCGCCGGATCGAGTATCAATCTTCAACAAATCGCCTTCGTTTACAAATAGCGGCACATTTACAGTAGCCCCGGTTTCAAGTTTTGCGGGTTTTAATGTGTTGGTTGCTGTATCGCCTTTAACTCCCGGCTCTGTATAAACTACTCTTAGATTTATAAAAAGCGGAAGTTCAACCGCAACAATCTGGGTACCGTCCAGTAGAAGGTCGATATTTATATTCTCTTTAAGAAACTGCTGACCCTCACCGATCAGTTCCGGCGATATATTGATCTGCTCATACGATTCATTATGCATCAGTACAAAATCGGCACCGTCCCTGTAAAGGTACTGATATTGATGTCGTTCAACCCTCACATCATCAACAGCTTCTCCTGAACGGAATCTATTTTCAATTACTTTGCCGGTCTTCATATTCTTTAACCTGGTTCTTACAAATGCGCGCCAGTTACCAGGATTAACATGCTGGAATTCCACAATCGACCATAATTCATTATTCCATCTAATAACCATTCCCGTACGGAAATCGGAAGTTGTTGCCATTTAATTTCTCCATCAAATAAAATTTTGTGGGCTAAAATAATCAGATGCTACTCTAACTATCAATACTACGTGACTGTAAATCCTGCATTGGAAAGGAGATCTTTTGCTTTGGAATGAGCTGACTCTGTTTCGAATGAGATTCTGAATGTACCGCCTGAACCCTGTCTTACCTTAAGCAATTCGAGATCTTTTATATCAATACCGTTTTCGAAGAGGAGTGTTGTCAGTTTTGCAAGAACTCCGGGTTCGTCTTTTACATTTATGAAGAGGTCGAAAAGTGAATTGATAAATCCTTTTGTGTTTCTCGGAATCTCGTCCCTGCGAATCCTTGCATTTTCGAACCTGCCGGCAATTGATTCTGATTCTCCTGATGTGACCAGCTTTTTCAAAACGAGCAGATCGTTTATGAAATTATCGATTGCCATTTGAACATTTTTTTTATTATTTCTGAATACGGCATCCCAGATTTTATAATCGCTTGATGCAATTCTAGTCATGTCCCTGAAACCGCCCGCTGCAAAATCGAAGAAATTAATATCGTTCTCTTTAAGACTTGCTGAATTAATTAGAGAAACTGCCATCAGCTGCGGGAGATGACTAACGGATGCGACAACAATATCATGTACTTTCGGATTCAGGAACTTAATACGCGCGCCGAGAAGTTTGATTACCTGTATAAGCGGCTCGATTCCGCTGTTCGATTCATTCTCGCTTAAAATGTAGACCGAATTTTCAAAAAGGTAGGGATCTGAATTCTCAAATCCGCTCGACTCTTTGCCCGTCATCGGGTGGCCGCCTGCATAAATTCCTTTTGAGCCGGCCCGGTTCCAGATTTCCTGAAAAACCGATTTAACTCCGCACACATCCGTTATAACCTGACCCGGTTTGAGCAACGGGATTAAATTCTCGAATGACTTTAGGGATTCATCCACGGGCAGGCATAAAAAAATTATATCGCTTACGAGAGAATCTCTTATGTTTTGTAATCCGGAATCGATTACGTTTTCCTTAAGCGCTTTCCGGAGTACCTCAGGTTTATCAAAGCCGAGGATCTCATATTCCTGATTCGAATTTTTAAGAGATCTGGCAATTGATCCGCCGATTAATCCCAATCCTAAGATTGATACTCTTTGCAAAGCCAATTACAATTTCCTTCCTATCGCATTTGCAATGAGGCGGAGTTCGTCAACAAGTTTCGAAAATGTTTCGGGTAAAAGGGCCTGGGGCCCGTCCGAAAATGCGAATTCCGGATTGTCATGTATTTCAATCATCAGTCCGTCCGCACCTGCCGCAACGGCCGCGCGGGCCATCGGCGGAACCTGATCACGTAATCCCGTAGCGTGGGACGGGTCTGCAATAATCGGCAGGTGACTCTTTTTATGAACCACAGGAATTGCAGAAAGATCGAATGTGTTTCTTGTATACTGTTCAAATGTCCTGATCCCTCTCTCACATAAAAATACATTACTGTTACCGCTTGAGAGGATATACTCTGCGGACATCAGCCACTCTTCAATTGTAGCTGCAATGCCTCTTTTAAGCATAACAGGTTTGGAAACTTTGCCAAGTTCTTTTATCAGGGAGAAGTTCTGCATATTCCGGGCCCCAACCTGGAAAATATCCACGTATTGATCCATCAGTTCAATGTGATCGATCTGCATCACTTCGGTTATTACAAGAAGATTATATTCATTCGCTGCGGCGCGGATCATTTTCAATCCTTCCTCACCAAGGCCCTGGAATGAATAGGGGGAAGTACGCGGTTTGAATGCGCCCCCTCTCAGGATTTTTCCGCCTGCGGAAGCAACTTCCTTTGCCATCCGGAAAATCTGGTCCTCGCTTTCAATTGAACATGGACCGGCAATTAAAACAACCTGGTTGCCGCCGATTTCAACATCCTTAATCTTTATGACTGTATTTTCTTCATGGAAACTTCTGCTTGCCAGTTTATATGGTGTGGTGATCCTGTAGACTTCTGCAACGCCGTCCAGTATACTTACTTTCCGCGTATCGAAATTTGGTTGAACTCCAATTGCGCCTAATATAGTCCTTTCAACGCCGATCGACTTGTGAACCTGAAAACCATAATCCTCAAGATGTTTTACAACATTATCTACCTGCTGATCAGTCGCGTTTTTTTCAAGAATGATTACCAATTTTTACTCCGTAATTATTAATCGTGAAATTTTTTCTCTCCTGCACGGATTTCAATGGGAATAAAGTCCTCCTTTGTTGGAATAGCACATGAATACTCGGGGCTGTATGCGCAATACGGATTGTATGCCAGATTGAAATCGACTTCATAAATAAATTCCGGGTCAGGATGCTTTTCAAAATCAATGTACCTTCCAACCCCGTATGATTCTTTGTTTGTAGTTTGGTCTGTAAACCAGATCGAATAGTATTTCTGTCCTGTGCGTGACATCCCCTCATAAACATTGATATTGTATTTCTTCCCCCGGTAATCGAACTGGACATATCCGAAACGCACGGTTTTCCTCTCCTCACCTTTGGTACCGAAAATTATTACGGTGTCTTTCGGTTCATATTCGAATAACCTGCTTTTAAATCTGTATTCCGGGTCTACATCAAAATAATTCAATTCATGAAATTCAATTTTACTTTTGTAATTGAAGGGTGAATTGGGATCTTCTTTCATATAAGCATTTTTACCGTGCCTGTGTTCTTCTAAAGAGGCAAGATATTTTTCATCTTCGGGAGTTAAGCTTTTACCGCATCCGGAAATAATCAGCACCAGGAGTATTATACCTGTAGAAAAGAATACTTTTAAACCCGTAAAAATTAGAGGAGAATATTTTGACCGGTCAGTTTTTAATGATTTCATTCTGTTTTTCCAATTAACTTTTGTTATCATCAAGTTTTTTCTTTAACTCACTCAATTTATTTAGTGCTTCAAGCGGAGTAAGTTCGTTTATCGGTATATCCGAAATCTCTTTCCTTAATGAGTCATCTTTCATCTCAAAAAGACTTATCTGAAGGTTATCCTGATTTTTAAGTCGGGCAAGTTTAGCTTTCTTAACCTCGTACGGTGTTAATTCCTTGCTCTCAAGATTTGCCAGTACTTCCTTTGCTCTTGAAGTTACAAACTGAGGAAGACCTGCCATCTGGGCTACCTGGATTCCGTAACTGTGATCTGCTCCGCCCGGTGTAACTTTGTGAAGAAAAATAACCTTGTCGCCGTATTCTCTGACTTCAACTTTATAATTCTTTATACGCGGAAAAAGTTCCGCCATCTCATTCAGTTCGTGGTAGTGTGTAGCGAAAAGAGTTTTTGCGTTCAGATTCGGATTCTCGTGCAGGTATTCCGTAATAGACCAGGCAATGGAAATTCCGTCGAATGTACTTGTGCCGCGCCCGATTTCATCGAGAAGTATAAGACTCTTGCCAGTTGCGTTGTTGAGAATGTTCGCAGCCTCCTGCATCTCAACCAGAAAAGTACTTTCACCGGAGGAAATATTGTCGCTTGCGCCAACACGAGTAAAAATTCGATCTACAATTCCAATCTTCGCTTCTCTAGCCGGTACGAAAGAACCGATCTGGGCCATTAGAACAATAAGACCCACCTGCCTCAGATAGACCGATTTACCGGCCATATTTGGTCCGGTTAGTACGATTATCTGCTCTTCTGAAGAAGAGAGTTTAGAACTGTTGGGTGTGAACTTTTCGCCCGGCGGAAGAATTTTTTCAACTACAGGATGACGGCCGTCAACTATTTCAATTGAATCAGATTCATCCATAACGGGTTTAATGTACTTATTCTCATCGGCTGCTTCAGCGAGAGATTGATAACAATCCAGCATTGCCACCAGACCGGCATTCTCCTGGATTTCAGCCGACGCAGTTGCGGCTGAAGAGCGGACCTGATCATACAATTCAAATTCCAGTTTTGCGATTTTTTCTTCCGCGTTAAGTATTTTGTCTTCATACTCTTTTAATTCCGGAGTTATGTACCGTTCGCTGTTTACCAGCGTCTGTTTCCGGATGTAATCCTGCGGAACTTTGTCTTTATTAGCATGGCTTATTTCAATGTAGTAACCGAAGACTTTATTATAGCTTACTTTGAGTGAGGAGATCTTAGTTCTCTCGCGTTCAGTCTTCTGCAAGTTAGAAATCCAATCCTTCGCATTTGTCGAAAGACTTCTCAATTCATCAAGTTCCGGATTGTATCCCGTTCTTATAACTCCTCCGTCAGAAACCGAAAGGGGAGGTTCGTCGCTAATTGCTAATTCAATTTTCTCTACGAGCCAGTCGATCTGATGCAGCCTGCCGTTGATTTGTGAAAGAGTCTCCGATTTTGAAAGATCCAGAAGCTGCTTAATAAGCGGAATTTTTTTAAGGGAGGTTTTCAGATTGATCATTTCTCTCGGATTAGCTCTTCCGGTACAGATTTTGGAAGTGAGTCTTTCCAGGTCACCGATTTCTTTCAGTTCATTCCGGAGATTTTTCCTGAGTGTTTTTTCTTTATAAAATTCCTCAACAGATTCCTGCCTTTTTAAAACGGGTTCCAGTTTTATCAACGGTGCGGAGATCCATTTCTTTAGCATCCTTCCGCCCATCGCTGTCTCGGTCTTATCCAGAATGGATATTAATGTTCCTTCACGGTCACCGTCATTAATCGAAAAAGTAATCTCCAGATTTTTTTTAGTTGAAAAATCCAGAATCATATAGTCGGAAGGATTATATCTCGATATTTTATTTATATGAGGTAGATTTGCCTTCTGCGTATCACGCAAATAATTAAGAACAGCCCCTGCAGATGAAATTGCCTGGTTCATTCCTTCAATTCCGAATCCCTTAAGGGTTTTTGTATTGAAGTGGTTCATTAAAAGTTCTGAACCGTAATCATAATTGTAGATCCAGTCGTCTATCCTGGTTATCCTGGAATCGGGAGAAAATTTGTTTATCAGAGGTTCCAGATCATTTTTAAGTTTTTTAGGAATTAGTATTTCGGAAGGATTAATCGATCCGACCTGCTGATTCAATTCTTTGCGGTGCACCTGGAATGCCTGAAATTCTCCTGTCGATATATCGCTGAATGCTAGTCCAGCAATCTCATCCTCAATATAGACCGAAAGGAGATAATTATTTTTCTTATGGTCCAAAAGTTTATCGTTGAACGAGACGCCCGGAGTTACAACCTCTATGACATCGCGTTTCACAATTCCTTTAGCAAACTTCGGGTCTTCGAGCTGTTCGCAGACAGCTACACGGTATCCGGCACGTACAAGTTTTGGCAGGTAGCTGTCGATAGCGTGATGTGGAAACCCGGCCAGAGGAACATCCTCGGCAGCACCGTTAGCCCGCTTGGTAAGAGTGATTCCGAGAACTTTTGAGGCCACTTTTGCATCATCCTCGAATGTCTCGAAAAAATCTCCCATTCGGAATAATAGGATCGTATCCGGATAATTCTCTTTTATCCGTGCATATTGGGCCATTAATGGTGTTACTGACATATCCTTTTATGAAAATTCGGGTTAAAAATATACGAGAATAGGGAACGAATAACAATTTAAACTATCCCTTGCTGATTCAGTAATATTTAATCGGTTTTCAGATTTTTTCATAATTCATTACGGTTTATTGATAAAGAGGGATTAGTTATATTGTGCTGCAAATAAACCTGAAAATATCACATACGAGATGATAATGCCCGGTTCCAGAAAAAAACTGCACATATTAAATAACCTTCCGGTATTCGAATTCCATGTAGCGAAAGAGATGCGCCTGAAATTTGAAATGGAAGACGAATTCTTTTCGATCGCCGGGAATGTTGTGTTTATTAATAATGCAGCAGTAAGAAGATTTGTTAAGAAGATAAATGATAAACGGCCTGAAAACCTGAAAGTGAAAGTTGGAGAAGTAAACGGCGCAGGTCTTATAGATGAAATTTATCATTTCCTCTTCAGAATTTATGAGGCCCAGGTTAATCCGGGCGTTATTAAAAAGGCATTAGCTCATTTGAATGAATCGGTCGGCGAAGATAAAATAAGAAAACTCCTTTTCGATTTTGTTGAAGTATTCCCGCCTGTTGAAGTCTTCAGAGGGCAGTCGAGTGTTTATGATTACCTTAATTCCTTTACTGCTGATCGTTCAAACCTGGAAATTACTCTGGAGGAGATGATCCTCCTCTCCTTTGCCAATATTAATCCGGCTAACAAAGGGATACTTGAACTCTTCGACCGTAATTATCTGACCGAGAAAGAAACATACAATAAGAGTCTGGAACAACTCGATAACTTCTTTAAGAACGAGAAAAAATTCGGACCCGATAATCAGGACTTTTTTACTTTCCTTAAAACTCCGATACTTACTAACCCAGAAAGCATTGAAGCTCAGCTCGATTTTATCCGTGAGAAGTGGGGAATACTGCTGGACGAGAAATTTCTGACCAGGATTTTATCCGGCAAGGATCTTATTAAAGAGGAAATTATTCTGGGCTTCGGAGGCGGAGGTGCGCCGGTTTTTGCTCCGTTCTATAAACCTGGTACAGGTGAAGCCGATTTTCTTTCTCTCGGCAAATCGGGTTACCGATATGCGCTCGATGCCTGGAAAGATTACGATGAACACGAGAATTTTACAAAAGACATCGATTGGATGCCCCGAGTTGTAATGATTGCCAAGAATAGTTATGTATGGCTCGATCAGCTTTCCAAAAAATATAACCGTCACATAAAAACTCTCGATCAGATTCCTGATGAGGAGCTCGATCAGCTTGCATGGTGGGGATTCAACGGTTTGTGGCTAATCGGAATCTGGGAAAGGAGCAGCGCGTCCAAAAAGATTAAACATATACTTGGAAATATTGACGCGGTTGCGTCGGCTTATTCGCTCTACGATTACCAGATTGCCTGGGACCTGGGCGGAGAAGGTGCTTACCGCAATCTGAATGAACGAGCTATGAAAAGGGGTATCCGCCTCGCGAGCGATATGGTACCTAATCATACCGGAATTTTTTCTAAATGGGTCATCGAAAATCCAGACTATTTTATTCAGTCGCCTTATCCGCCGTTTCCTAATTACCGCTTCAGCGGTCCGGACCTTTCCGATGATCAGTCCGTTTCGATCAGAATCGAAGACGGTTACTGGAGCCGGAGCGATGCCGCTGTTGTATTCCAGAGAATTGATAACAGATCAGGTGAAGTCCGCTACATCTATCACGGGAACGACGGAACAAACATGCCCTGGAACGACACAGCGCAGCTTAACATGATACGTGCCGATGTCCGCGAAGCCGTAATTCAAAGGATATTCGAGGTTGCGCGTAAGTTTTCCATTATCCGTTTCGATGCTGCAATGACGCTCGCTAAAAAACATTTTTCCCGCCTCTGGTATCCTGTCCCCGGTAGAGGAGGGGATATTCCGTCGAGGTCCGACTATTCAATATCGCAGGATGAATTCGACCGGCTCTTTCCTCAGGAATTCTGGCGTGAGGTTGTTGACCGTATCAATTCCGAAATGCCCGAAACTCTCCTGCTGGCAGAAGCATTCTGGCTTATGGAAGGATACTTTGTTAGAACTCTTGGAATGCACCGTGTTTATAATTCTGCTTTCATGCATATGCTGATGAAAGAGGAGAATTCCAAATACAGGGATCTGATTTCCAATACACTCGAATTCGAACCGGAGATCCTCAAACGGTACGTCAATTTTATGAGCAATCCGGATGAGGAAACCGCGATTAAACAGTTCGGCACCGACGATAAATATTTCGGTATCTGCACTCTCATGGTTACTCTGCCCGGCCTGCCGATGTTTGCGCACGGACAGGTGGAAGGATTTACGGAAAAATACGGTATGGAATACCAGCGTGCTTATTACAACGAGACGCCAAATCAATGGCTTATCGACAGGCATATTCGCGAAATCTTTCCGCTTATGAAACGCCGTTACATTTTCAGCCAGGTTACAAATTTCTGGCTGTTCGATTTTTATGACGGTTACGGTCATCTTAATGAAAATGTTTTTGCTTATTCCAACAGCGAGTACGGCGAGAAAGGATTAATCTTTTATAACAATAAGTATCAGGGTACATCCGGCAGGATTTTCCGTTCATCACCTAAACTGGTTTCGTTTTTAAACGGTGTGAAGGAACCGCAAACAAAAACTGTTGGAGAAGCATTGGGAGTTAATCCGACGCTTCAGCATTATTATATCTTTCGCGAACATGTGTCTAATCTTGAGTATCTTAAATCCGGCCATGAGCTGGCGTTTGAAGGTTTCTATATCGAACTGGGTGGATTTAAATATCAGGTCTATCTCGATTTCCGGGAGGTCTATGATTCCTCGGGTGAGTACGAAAAATTAGCAGGGAGGTTAAAGGGAAGAGGAGTTGTATCTGTTGAAAGGTCTTTGAATGAAATGCGTCTTGAACCGGTTCATTCGGCAATCAAAAACTTTTTTGATGATGAATCATTAAGCCATTTCGTAAAGTCTTTTGTAATGAATGATGAGGTTGAAAAGGCTGAAGACCGGAAGGAGTATTCAGATAAAAAATTGAAAAAACTTTTAAAAGCCGTATCAATTCATTTCAACCTTGAAAAAGATAATAAACCGGTTCTTGAAAAGTTCGACAGGGATCTGGAAAGGGTAGGACTCCTCAATAGAATTATCGAGAAGGAATTTCCATCCGAAAACAATTATATGAATAACGGCCTGCATCATATTGTTACTGTTACCCGTGATCTTAACTATAATGAGAATTCACTCCTTCTTTTGATGTTCTTCTTAATTAATTCGATAAGAGATTTGTTTGATGCCCGGGGTGAGATCAATAACTCCAATTTCTTCGAAAGACTTCTTCTCGATATACCGGTTATGAAAGTACTCAGGCATTCCGGAAGGGGTGAGGAGGAATTGCAGTGGGAAGTACTTCTCCTGGATCTTCTTATTCAGTATAACGGTTTGATCGATTTCACAAATGCCGGTAACGAAAACCCTGAACTCGATTCGGAATATCTGCCTCTCGATAAGAACCGGATTAATATTAAAGGTTTGCGTGAATTACTGGATGAGGAAAAAGTAAAGATGTACATCAGTGTTAATGATTACGAAGGCAAACTTTATTACAATAAGGAAAGATTTGAAGAATTGCTGAAGTGGCTCTTTACACTTCATCTTATCAATTACGGACTTTTAACTGTTCCGGATGATGATCCCGTTGAAAATGAGGAACCGGGAATTAAAGAAATGATCCAGGAATCATTCCATAACTTCACTGGAATTCTGCAGTTGTCAGAGCAATCCGGTTATCAGCTCGATCGGTTGCTCTTAAGTATAAAACAGCTGGATTAGATTTTTAAATTACGGGGTCTTTCAGCTAATCCCGGCTTTTTCCTTTTCAATATCTTCAGCGAGCAGTTTATTTATTGACGCTGCTGCTCTTCTGCCTTCTCCCATTGCAAGTATTACTGTAGCCGCGCCCAGCACTATATCTCCGCCGGCAAAAATTCTATCGACAGATGTTTTCTGAGTCTCGTCAACAATAATGTTTCCCCATTTGTTAACATTCATCTGCGGAGTAGTCTGGCTGATAAGCGGGTTGCTTCCGTTTCCGATTGCGACTATTACCGTATCAACATCCAGAATAAATTCGCTGTCAGGAATTACGACCGGCCTTCTTCTTCCGGATTGATCAGGCTCGCCGAGTTCGTACCTCAGGCACTCCATCGCTTTAACGCGGCCTTTATCATCTCCTATGATCCGTTTCGCATTCTGAAGGAAGTAGAATTCTATTCCTTCCTCTTTTGCGTGTGCAACCTCTTCCTTACGTGCAGGCATCTCAACTTCAGTCCGGCGGTAAACCACATAAACATTTTTTGCGCCTAATCTCTTAGCCATTCTTGCAGCATCCATCGCAACATTGCCTCCGCCCAGCACGGCAACATTTTTGGATTCGTATATCGGCGTGTCCGAATGATCCTTATCGAAAGCACGCATTAAGTTAGCGCGTGTAAGGTATTCGTTAGCGGAGAAGACACCCACAAGACTTTCGCCGTCAATACCCATAAACATCGGAAGTCCTGCCCCTGTACCGACGAATATTGCGTTGTATCCGTCTTTGTCTATAAGGTCGGTCAGTTTTCTTGTTCTTCCAACAACAAAATTTGTTTTAAACTCAACTCCCATTTCGCGCAGGACTTCAATTTCCTTATCAATGATTTCGTTCGGCAACCGGAATTCAGGAATACCATATCTCAATACACCGCCGAGTTTGTGGAATGCTTCGAAGATGGTAACGTTATGGCCTTCGCGCCGGCAATCTGCTGCAACTACGAGTCCCGCGGGACCGCTTCCGACAACTGCAACCTTTTTACCGGTTTCAGGTTTTATTTCGGGTATTGCAATTTTTCCCGTCGATCTTTCCCAATCAGCTATAAATCTTTCAAGTCTGCCGATAGCCACCGATTTATCTACATCCTTCAAAGCTTTGCCCACAGCGCAATTCTGCTGGCATTGAGTTTCCTGTGGACAGACTCTTCCGCAAATAGCTGGGAGAAGACTTGCCTCTTTAATAACTGCTGCAGCGCTCTCAAAATCCGCATGCGCAATATGATCTATGAATCTGGGTATATCGATCCGTACCGGGCAGTCTTCCACACACGATTTTTTTACACACTGCAGGCATCGCATCGCTTCAATCCGTGCCTGTTCTATTGAATAACCGAGGGCTACTTCTTCAAGATTTGAACGCCGTTCATTTGGATCCTGTGCAGGCATCTCCTGAACAGGAATCTTAGTCCGCTCTTTCGGTTTCAGATCGTCAATCCGGCCCAGATATTCAACAATAAGTTTTTTAGCTTCTTCGGATAATTGTTCGGGAGTCTTGTGGTCCATTACTTCACCTCCCTCTGTCTGATTTCTTCGTCCAGATAACATGAATGTGCATCCTGTTCAATATTTTTATACGAATTCAATCTCGATATCATATTATCGAAATCAACCTGGTGCCCGTCGAATTCAGGCCCGTCAACGCAAACGAATTTTACTTCCTTCCCGATATTAACTCTGCATCCACCGCACATCCCCGTTCCGTCCACCATAATTGTATTAAGAGAAACCTGTGTAAAAACTCCGTAAGGTCTCGTTGTTTCGGAACAGAATTTCATCATAACAGGAGGGCCTATTGCAATTACCATATCGGGCTTCGGGGATCTTTCGCAAATCTCCTTAAGAGGTTCAGTCACAAGTGCTTTCCTGCCGTATGAGCCGTCATCAGTACAGACAATAAATTCGTCGGCAATCGATTTCATCTCATCTTCAAGGATTAATAATTCTTTGTTTCGCGCACCGATAATTGTAATTACGTGATTGCCTGCTTTTTTTAATGCCTGAGCAATCGGGTGGAGCGGTGCAACACCGATTCCTCCTCCAACGCAGACGACAGTTCCGAATTTTTCTATATGTGTCGGTTTTCCAAGTGGCCCCACAAGTGTTGGAATGTCGTCCCCTTCATTTAATCCGGAAAGTTGCAATGTAGTTTTACCGACAACCTGGTATATAATCGTGATAGAACCTTCTTCAATGCTTGCGTCGGCAATTGTTAAAGGAATCCGTTCTCCGTAATCATCATCTATTTGTAAAATAATAAACTGTCCGGCAGCGCGTTCTTCCGCAATAAGAGGGGCATGAAGTCTCATCAGAAAGACATCTTTTGAAAGCTGCTCCTTAAAAAGTATTTTTGCCATCATTTCTCCGTTTGTTGATCACTTCCACACCCGTATTGATGAGCACAGTGAAAGACTTTATAAAATTTTGAGACGCAAATTATTAAATATTTCTTACCTGCGGAAAATTTTTTGATCCGATCCTTCATTTTTTTTAATTAGCACAGGAGTATTGCTCTTATTTTAAAAGGAGCATTTATTAAAACCAATGAGCAATTTTTTTTAGCAGGTTAAAAATCATCCATATTTTTCACAATTATATGTGTTAATTCAGTTTTAACAAACCGGTATATGTGACACAAAAAACTTTTCGGGAGAATGACTGATATTTAGTCCAAAATTAATATCTTTGGTTTGTCGAAAATTTCAGTTTTTATTCCACACCTCATCTCGAAAACAAACCAAACAATTAAGTTAAGGAGTAATAGATGGTTATCGGAGTACCAAAGGAAATAATAGCAGGAGAAAATCGGGTTGCGTGTGTTCCGGATGTAGCGGCTAAATTGATTAAGAAAGGATTCAAAGTTCAGATCGAAAAAGATGCCGGAATGAGAGCCGGATTCCCGGACGAAAAATATATCCATGCCGGCGCTGAAATAGCAGCCGACTTAAAACAACTCTATGATTCGAGCGATATAATTTTGAAAGTACACCGTCCGGCAGAACATCCTGACTATAAAAAGAACGAGCTCGAACTGATGAAGAAAGGATCGCTTCTTATCTGTTTCCTCTATTCGCTTCATCAGCCGGAACTTGCTAAAAAGGGTGCAGAACTCGGTATCGATATAATTTCAGTAGATGCGATTCCAAGAACTACCATCGCGCAGAGAATGGACGCACTAAGTTCTCAGGCAAACCTCGCCGGATATAAAAGCGTTATACTCGCGGCAAATCATCTCAGGAAAATATTTCCGTTAATGATGACCGCTGCGGGAACCATTTCACCTGCTAAAGTAGTGATAATGGGTGCAGGCGTTGCCGGTTTATCTGCCCTCGGTACTGCAAAAAGATTAGGCGCCGTTGTAGAAGTCTCCGACGTACGTCCTGCTGTAAAAGAGGAGGTTCAGAGTCTCGGCGGTAAATTTATCGAGGTTCCGACAGATGAAACCATGCAGGACTCCGGCGGATACGCTAAAGAGCAGTCCGAAGAGTTTTTAAAGAAACAGAAAGCGCTGATCTTTAAGCATATTACTGAAGCCGATATTGTAATCACAACCGCATTGATTCCCGGCAGAAAAGCACCTGTACTCGTTACTGAAGAAATGGTAAAACATATGAGGCCCGGATCGGTTGTACTCGATATGGCAGTTGAATTCGGCGGCAACTGCGAAGTAAGCGAAAAGAATAAAACGGTTGTTAAACATAATGTAACGATTATCGGCGAACCTAATCTGCCGAGTCTTGTACCGTATCATGCGAGTGAAATGTACGCCAAGAATCTGCTCAGTCTGATAGAGTATTCTTCCAAAGAAGGGAATTTCATTGTTAATATGGACGATGAAATTTTCAAAGGCGCCGTAATCGTTAAAGACAGTCAGGTTGTTCACGAAAGAACTAAGGAATTATTGAAGTAACAATACTTTATCAGACTCGCTGAATTTATTGAGTTTGATTGAATACTGAATCGGAAATAAAAAAGAAAATAAATAGTAGGAGTAAATAATGGAAAGTATCGGATTAATAATGCTCTTTTATGTATTTGTGCTTGCGATTTTTGTCGGCTTCGAATTGATAACAAAAGTCCCGCCTACATTGCATACGCCGCTGATGTCCGGTTCGAATGCGATTTCGGGCATAACAATTGTCGGCGCAATTCTGAGCGCAGGCCTGGAGGAATTCACTATAAGCACCATACTCGGTCTGGTTGCTATGATCTTTGCTACTATCAATGTGGTCGGGGGATTCCTGGTTACAGATAGAATGCTTAAAATGTTCAAAAAGAAGTGAGTTGAAAAATGAGAATATTAATAGAGATTTCATATTTAATTGCATCAGTACTCTTCATCTTCGGAATAAAATATTTAAGTTCACCAAAGACTGCGCGTAAAGGAAATTTCCTTTCTGCTCTCGGCATGTTCATCGCCATCATAGTTACTCTCTTCGATCAGCATGTTCTTACATTCGAGTGGATTATAATTGGATTTATAATAGGCGGATTAATAGGAGTCTTAATGGCTACCAAAACGCCTATGACCGGTATGCCCCAGATGGTGGGACTATTAAACGGATTCGGCGGAGGCGCATCGTTACTTGTAGCGCTTTCGGAATATTATAAAATGAAAAACTTTCCAGCATGGACATTTAACGATGCAACCAATATAACCGTGGTGCTCAGTTTGATTATCGGTGCCGTTACGTTTAGCGGATCACTGATTGCATTCGGGAAATTGCAGGGAATAGTTACAGGCAAGGTTGTTAAATACCCGGGACAGCACCCGATAAATGTTCTTCTCTTTATCGGAGTGATTGCTGCAGGAGTCTTTTTCGTAATCGATCCGACATTAGAAACGTTGGTTCTCCTGATCGCTGCTGTATCACTTCTTCTTGGAGTACTTCTGGTACTTCCGATAGGTGGAGCAGATATGCCGGTAGCAATTTCTCTTCTTAATTCTTATTCAGGCCTGGCTGCATCGGCAACAGGATTTGTACTACAGAACAACCAGTTAATAATTGCCGGAGCTCTTGTGGGAGCTTCAGGAATAATTCTTACGCTTATTATGTGCAGAGGCATGAACAGATCACTTCTCAATGTTGTAATGGGCGGTTGGGAAAGCGCCGGCTCAACTGGCCCGGCAGTTGCAAGCGCATCATCGCCAAAGGGACAGGTTAAATCGGTCGATTCCGAAGAACTTGCTATGATCTTTGATGCCGCGGAAAATATTATTATCGTTCCCGGATACGGTATGGCCGTTGCACAGGCCCAGCATGCGGTTAGAGACCTTGTTAACATACTTGAGTCTAGAGGAAAGAAAGTCCGGTTTGCTATTCATCCGGTTGCCGGCAGAATGCCCGGTCATATGAATGTCCTATTGGCAGAAGCGCAGATCTCCTATGATAAGATGCTCTCAATGGAGGAGATAAACGACGACTTCCCGAATACCGACATCTCTCTTATAATCGGTGCTAACGATGTTGTTAATCCGGCCGCTCGAAACGATAAGAGCAGTCCGATTTACGGAATGCCGATCCTGAACGTCGATTATTCCAAAACCGTGGTTATAAACAAGCGTTCCATGAATGTTGGTTATGCCGGAATTGAAAACGAATTGTTCTTCTATCCTAATTCGCTTATGTATTTCGGCGATTCAAAAGATGCGGTTGCCAAACTTACACAGGAATTAAAAAATCTCTAATTTTATTTAAGATCGGAATTGAAATGCCATCTTTAACCGGATGGCATTTTTATTTTAAAGAGGGATTGAGATATAAAAACTTTGTACCGGTTGAGCCGTCCCTTCATTCTGTTTATGAATTTTTGAGACCCACTTTCCCACTGAATATCCGATCAACGCGCCGATGAATACATCCGAGACCCAGTGTTTATCCTCATATACTCTTGAATATGCTGTTAATATTGCCGGAACATAATAGAGAATTTTTAATGTACCGTTGCTCGTGTTTTCCGAGAGTATTGTTGAAAGTGAGAAACCGAGACTTGTATGGCCGGAAGGGAATGACCAGTCATCGTCGCTGAACAGAGTAAGAGGTGCAAAACTGAATGCGCCGTTATCATTGTAAGGCCGTGACCTGCCGAATGTTATCTTCATAAGCTGAGTTATCAATCCGGTGTAGAGTGCCGACTGAATAATTTCGAAAGCGACTTTTCTATTCAGATAGTCATCATTCACAATTCCCGAGAGGGTATTTATTCCGCTTATCAATGCAGTGTTATATGGTTCTCCCCAGATTCTGCCGAACTCTACTGCAAAATTTGTCTCCCCGGCCCGGTTAAGAATCACTTCATCCCGGATTGATTCATCAAACTGCATTAATAAAAATGAGGAAGCGGCTGCAAGTCCGATCATTCCCCAGTCACCCGATTCCCATTTCCCGGGCTGATTTATGAATTTTTCCGTTTCCCTTCCGAATTGCCTGAAATTCAACTCGTTTTGCGGGAAAACATCCTGATATGCAATTATAACAATGATAGAGAAAAGGAGAAAATTCTTTCTCTTGTGAAATAGTGCCGGCATTTTATCCCATCTTTTTACTTTAATTATTCTGAGATACAACAATTTTAATTCCTTCTGGGTCAAAATACATGTAACTTTATAAAAACTCCATAAGTCTAAAGTAGCAGATAAATTCATAAAGAGGGAGGAATGATATGAACAGCATGACCGGCAAATCGGTAACAAAAAAAGTATTCTGGATACTTTTAATTACACTTATAGGAACTGTCTTCGCGACGGATCTATTAGCTGATAATTTGAAATTGATAAAAGAGAAATCCTTTCAGGTAAAACCGGGTGAAAATCTTCTTGTTGATGCTTCCGGTGCTGATATTAAAATTGAAAGCTGGAATAAAGATGAAGTCTATGTAAAGATCTTCGGTAACCGTAAAGCCGAAGAAAAAATGGAATTTAAAATCGAAAGAACATCGGACGGTGTAGAAGTATACGCTAAGAAAGAGAGCTCCTGGTTCTTCAACTGGGGAGGTGGCTACAGTGTTAAAATTGAAGTTTATATGCCTGCCCGTTATAATAACAATATCGAAACTTCCGGCGGCGATATTTTAATTCAGAATGTTGAAGGTAAATTCAAACTTGATACATCAGGCGGCGATATCGATCTTAAAAATACTTCCGGTGAACTAAGATGCAAAACTTCCGGCGGTGATATTACTCTTTCGAATCATAACGGCTATGCTGACGTTTCAACTTCGGGCGGCGATATTAAAACCTACGGACATAAAGGCGACCTGCTTTCATCCACTTCCGGCGGTGATATACTCATTGAAGCCGGCAACGGAAAAATCTCAGCAAAAACTTCCGGCGGGGATATCGAAATAAAATATGACGGTAACAATCAAGGAATTTATGCTTCAACATCAGGCGGTGATATTAAACTCGCTCTGCCGGCAAACCTTAAAGCATCGGTCGATTTGGCTACTTCAGGGGGGGATATCGACTGCTATTTCAATAATTACAAAACTACAAAAGTCAGCCGTGGAAAACTGAAAGGGGAGTTTAACGACGGCGGCGAATCGATTGTCTGTAAAACCACGGGCGGCGATATAGTTGTCCGCGACAAATAAAAACCATCAGCAAGAGAATTATTATAAGGGAAGGATTACACATCCTTCCCTTTTATTTCCTATCAAACCTTCAAATCTTTATCAATTGTAAAAGAATCCTTTTTTAGCTACTTTTTGAACCGTAAAATCGATAATCAAATCAACGGGAACTTGAAATGAAAATGGATTGGAATAAGCATCTGGACAAAATGCTTAACATCACAATGAATGAAAATTACGGCGTTGTATACGGAAAAGGCGGCGATGAACACCCAGCTTTCTACGAGATCGTATTCAAAACCGGGAAACTGATCTCGGCATTTGAAGACGGACTTCTTCTCGAAGCTGTCCGCGATAAAAATAATTACAATATTTTCGTCCCTTACACATCAATCAAATGCGTAGAAATTTATTAAGCCTCATCTTTTTTGTAATTCTGTCAGGCCGGATAACTGTCGCAGCCGATTTCCAGATAAAAAGCCTCCGAGTTTATTCGTCAGCCGATCAGACCGAATTCCCGCTGATTGACATGAAAGATTCTACGCGGCAGACCATTACAATCGAGTTTGATCTCCAGTCAACCTACATCCCGAATTTAAATATTGTATTCAGATTCTGTAATTCCGGGTGGGTCCCTTATGATAATGTTTTTCTAATGAATCCCGGGTACAATACGGAATACAATCTCTGGTTTGAACGCCTCCCTTTAAGAATTAAAGGGGCACGGTATCACTATTCCGGAAATTTCCCTAATCGAAATGTCACTTTCCCTTTCTCCGGAAAGTGGATCTTTCAGATAGTCGATTCTCAGAATCCGGACAAGGTCTTTGCGACAGGCAGGTTTTATGTAGTCAATCCTGAAGTCCGTATCTATTCACAAATTAATAATGAAAGGGCTCAGTCATTTAATTCCGAAACTGCTGATTTGAACAGGACTTATATCATACGCAACACATTTGATCTTCCCGATTCACATTTCGCGGCTTATGTCAAATCTGTCGAAATAATTGAGAACAGGAAAATTGCTGATCCGGTGGTAATAAACCGGAATCAGTATTCACCGACACGTTTTTACGAATGGAACGGTGCGAACCGTTTTACTTTTATCGCGAGGGATCTTCTCCCGGGCAATGAGTACAGGCAGACTGATCTTCGTGATTATAACCGTTTCAATACTCAGAATGTAAATGCACAGTACGACGGAATTGAAACCTCCAATTTTTTTAAGAAAGGAAGAAGAGACCTCAACGGCGCTTCCTTCCTAACAGACTTCCGGAACGATTATGCCGAATACCTGAATGTAAATTTCCGCATCAGGCCTCCGGATAATATAACCGACCCTGTCTTTCTTGTCGGAAGTTTTAATAACTGGAAAGTTCTCCCGGAATATGAAATGTTCGATGACAACGGTCTTCTGAACCTGAGCATTGAACTGAAAAGGGGGATCTACGATTACCAGTTCGTAACGGCGGAGATTTATGAGAATAGAATAAACAATGTTGACTGGAATATTCTTGAGGGAAATTACTGGGATACATTAAACGAGTATCATGTTTTTGTCTTTTACGAAACTCCTGAAAAAGGAGGTTATGATAAAATAATCGGTTATAAAAAGATTAAATCCGGAGAGTTATGGAGAAACTGAAAGTAGGAGTAATTGGTACAGGGCATTTAGGAAAACTTCACACAAAATTATTCAGGGAGGTTGAAGGATCGGAATTCATCGGCATCTATGATAAAGATCCGGAAAAATCCGGTGCGGTTGCGGGCGAATTCCAGGTTAAAGCGTTTGAATCTCTGGACGACCTTATTTCGAAAGTTGATGCGGTCTCGATAGTCGCCACTACAAGCGCTCATTATGAACTTGCCAAGTACGCATTTGAAAAGGGCAAACATGTATTTGTCGAAAAGCCGATAACTGCCACAATTGCCGAAGGTGAGGAACTTGTTAAAATTGCGGATCAGAAGAACCTCTTTTTCCAGGTCGGCCACATTGAAAGATTCAATCCCGCGCTTATATCGCTTGAAAAATATGCGCTTAATCCGTTGTTTATCCAGACCGACAGGCTCTCGCAATTCAATCCGAGAGGAACTGATGTCGCGGTTGTACTCGATCTGATGATTCACGACATCGATATAATCCTGAGCCTCGTGAAAAGCGAAGTAGCCAACGTTAGCGCGAGCGGTGTCGCAGTTGTATCGGACACTATCGATATTGCCAACGCCCGTCTCGAATTTGAAAACGGAGCAGTAGCCAATGTTACAGCGAGCAGAATTTCGCAGAAGAAAATGCGGAAGATGAGAATGTTCCAGCGGGATACTTATATTACGCTCGATTTTATAACAGGCGTTTCGGAAGTCTATAGGCTCGTCTCGCCCGGCGATATTCCGGAGAATCCCTTTATTTCATTCGGCGAGATCGGAATAGGCGAAAAGAAGAAAGCAGTCGTTTACGAACAGCCGGAACAGAAGGAGATAAATGCTTTGAAGCACGAGCTCCAGCTATTTGTAAATTCGGTCCGGAATAAAACTAAACCGGCAGTAACAGGGGCTGACGGATTGAAAGCCCTTAAAGTAGCCGAAATGATTATTAAAAAAATTGAGGAGTCGATTGCACGTGCGCAGGTTAATTAGTCTTCTAATAATTTTTTCTTTCCTCAGCGGATGCAGCATTCTTAAAACAATGGAGAATATCTCGCGGCTGAAGTATAAAATACATTCGGCACTTGATTATAAAATTCTCGGCATCGATGTAAAAGGAAAAAAATCGATTAAGGATTTTAATTCGATAGAGATGCTCAAACTCACTTCCGGACTTCTTAAAGGGACTCTTCCGCTTACATTCACGCTTAACATTGAGGCGAAAAATCCGAATGACGGATCTGGCGGATACCCGCGAACCGATCTTACTCTTGAATCCTTCCCGTATAAATTATTTGTGAATGAGAAGGAGATTATCACGGGAAATATTAGTCAGCCGCTAAACGTTCCGGGTATCGGCGAATCGACATTAATAAAACTGAATATAGAATTCGACCTGGCAAAAAGTGTTAAAGAAAAAAGTCTGGATGATGTTTTATCGCTCCTCCTTAATCTGGGCGGACTCGGCGGCTCCACATCCAATTTAAAATTGCTTGTTAAACCGGTCGTTGGTACTCCTATCGGCAGTATCAATTACCCGAACGAAATTACAATTGTAGATAAAACTTTTAACTGAGGAATTCATGCCTAAGAAATACGCAATCGGAGTCGACCTGGGCGGGACATCAATAAAAGCCGGACTCGTTGATGAAAAAGGGAAGATAATAGAAAAGATATCGATCGACAGCATGGCCCACAACGGACCCGAAGCTGTGGTCGAACAAATTATAAAAGGCGTTAAGCAGATTTTAAAGAAACGGAACCATAAAATTCTCGGAATCGGAATCGGATCGCCCGGAACAATCCGCACTAAGAAGGGAACGGTTGAGAATCCGCCCAACTTTCCGGGCTGGGAAAAAGTGCACCTCGGTAATATCATTAAAAAGGAATTCAAGGTTGAAGTCTTTGTCGAGAACGATGCAAACGCCGCGGCCATCGGTGAACTGATTTACGGGGCGGGGAAAAGATTTAATAACTTTATTATGATTACTCTCGGTACCGGAGTAGGCGGCGGAATTATAATCGATAAAAAAATCTACCGCGGCGAAGTAGGCGGCGCCGGAGAGCTCGGGCACGTAACAATCGATTATAACGGCGTACCGTGCAAATGCGGTTCATTCGGATGCGTGGAAGCTTATATCGGCAACAGCTACCTGATAGAACGGGTTAAAACCGAACTTCAGCAGAATAAACAGTCGCAGATTCATAAACTTGCCGGCAACAATCTCGATTATCTAACGCCTAAAATTATACACGACGCTGCGGAAGCGGGCGATAAATTTGCGCAGTCGGTAATTGTAGATACCGGTAAAAGACTCGGGTACGGCCTGAGCAACGCGGTAAACATTCTCGACATAACCACAATCATTATCGGCGGCGGTGTTGCGGGCTTCGGCGAGCTGCTCTTCTCGTCCGTATCAGAAACTCTTAAAAGCAGGGTGATGAAACCGTTCCAGAGCAGAATTGTTGTTCTACCCGCGCGGCTTAAAAATGAGGCGGGCATTAAAGGCGCGTCGGCTCTTGTATTCTATAAATCCTGAATAATTCAGCATAAACCGTGATCGATGAGATTATTTATAACGATATTATTTCTCCCGGTTCTCCTTTTTGCACAGCAGAAGGATTCAACCGTCTCAAAGGTCTTAAGCGACTCACTCGGAATTACATCCGCTGATTCACTCTCTTCGGATTCAACCCGCACTAAAAAAAACAGCGACGTGGATGCAGTCGTTTCAGCATCCTCTCTGGATTCGCTGATCTATAATGTCAGGAATAAAAAAATGTTCCTCTACGGTTCCGGCGACCTTAAATACAAACAGACCGATCTTAAGAGCGGGAAAATATTCGTCGACTATGATAGAAACGAAATAGAAGCTTTCGGTATAACCGATACTTCAGATACCGCCAAAGTAAAATTGAAACAGACTCCCGTCCTTACTGAAGGGAGTGATGTTTACGAAGGTTCGAGAATCAAATATAATTTTAAAACGCAGCAGGGATTTATCTCGTTAGCAAAGAACAAGGAACAGACATCCCGCTACGAAGGGGAAAAAGTAAAGAAGATTGATAAAGATACCTACTTCATCGAGAGCGGAATTTTTACAACCTGCGAAGAAGACACTCCCCATACCTATTTCTCCGCGAGTGAAATGAAAGTTATTCAGCGGGATAAAATAATTGCCAAGTGGATCTTCATGCATATCGGCGGAGTCCCTTTCCCCATACCGCTTCCGTTCGCCGTAATTCCGAATGAATCGGGAAGACGGTCCGGAATAATTATCCCTACATTCGGACAGGAATTCAGGCGCGGGCAGTACTTCAGGAATTTCGGATACTTCTTTGCTCTAAGCGATTATTTCGACCTCGCTCTTACAGGCGATTACTTTACAAAAGGGGGCTACGGACTCAGGAGCCGGCTCAGATACGCCAAGCGTTACGATTTTTCCGGATCATTCAATGCCGGTTACTCAAAAATTATTTTCGGCGAAGAGACCGATCCGGGCAGACAGGAACAGACCGACTGGAATTTTTCACTCTATCATAACCAGCAGATCGATCCAACATCACGGCTCGATGTTAATCTTCAATTTCAGTCATCCAACTTTTTCAGGAATAACAGCATCAACTACAACGACCTTTTATCCCAGGATATTATTTCTAACGCCACATACAGCAAGAGATGGGACGAATCCGGTAACAGTCTCTCTATCAATTACAGCAGGACTCAGAACCTCTCTACCGGAAACATCTACGAATCGCTTCCGAATATTTATTTCTCGAAAAACATTACATATCCATTCAAGAGAGAGGGAGCCGAAGCAATCGGAGATCAGAAGTGGTATGAGCTAATCGCCTATACTTATTCCGGACAGTTCAGGAATGAAAGAAGAAAGACGGAAGGGAACCTGAAGATACGCGGCGGGGTTCAGCACGACCTTTCTTTCAACGCTTCTCCCAAAATCGGTTACTTTAATGTATCGCCGAGGATAGGATACCAGGAGAAATGGTACAACAAAAGAACTAAAATTGAGAACAGGGTAATAGAGGATATTGATCCGGTCACTGGAAAAGTGAATAAGCGCGATACGCTCGTTGTGTCCGATCTTAAAGAACTTAATTTTGTCCGGACTTTCGATATGAGCGTCTCAGCGTCAACCAAACTTTACGGCATTATGCAGCCGAATATGCTTGGGATAGAATCCTTCCGTCATACATTGATGCCTTCCATCTCATATTCATACCAGCCGGACTTTGCGGATAACACATGGGGATATTACGATTCGTATACAAAGTCGAACGGTGAAGTTGTTTATTACGATAAATACCAGAACGAAATTTTCGGCGGCGCAATGGCCGGTCAAAGACAGAGTCTCAGCTTCTCGCTCGGCAACGTATTTGAAATTAAGACGATGAAGGACCCGAACGATACAACTAAGAATGCGGAGGCGAATAAGATTCAGCTCCTCAATCTCAACGCGAGCATCGGTTATAATTTTGCCGCCGACAGTATGAAATTATCCGACCTCTCTCTAAGCTACAGAACGCAGATAGGGCAGATACTCAGTTTCGACGGAAGCTCCACTTTTACATTTTACGATTACGAAGGGAATTTCAGGGTAAACCGTTTTCTCGCGTCGGCGGGGAAGGGATTATTCAGGCTTACCAATTTTAATTTTTCTATTTCAACAAATCTGATCGGCGAGGCGGACCAAAACAGAAACAGCGCTCCCAAGCGGCCCGGCGAGGATTACGGAGCGTTCCAGAAAGCCGATTATATTACGCTCTATGACGAGAATGAATCGCCCGACCTCTCAATACCCTGGAATCTGAACCTGAGCTATAATTATAACCTTGTAAAGACAACGCCGAACCAGTCGATTGCATTTTCGAATCTAAGCGCGGACCTCGGATTCAGTCTTACGAAGAACTGGAAGTTCACAGTAAGAGGCAGTTACGATTTCGAGCAGAAGCAGATTATTACGCCGCAGATTTCTATCTACCGCGACCTTCACTGCTGGGAGATGAATTTTACATGGAACCCGATCGGTACATACCGCGGATTCATGTTCGAGATACGGATGAAAGCCCCCGAGCTTCAGGATATTAAAGTGAGCAAATCGAGAGGATTGTACTCCGGCAGAAGGTGATGATAAGCATTTAATTCCGATGAATGAAACGATCTCCTTTACGGATTTGTTTTGTAAGAAAAAGAAAGAATGATTTGAGAAATAAAGTAGTAATTATCGGCGGTGGTTTCGGCGGACTTAGTGCCGCCAAAGCACTGAAGAATGCCGATGTTGAAATAACACTCATCGATAAAACCAATCATCATTTATTCCAGCCGTTACTTTATCAGGTTGCTACGGCGGCATTATCGCCGGCTGATATTGCTGCGCCTATCAGGTCGATACTGCGCTATCAGAAAAACGCTAAAGTGATTATGGGCGAAGTAAAAGGGATTGATACTGTCAACCGCAAAGTAATCCTGGATGATGATCAGTTCGAATTCGATTATCTGATTGCTGCCATAGGATCGAGGCATTCTTACTTCGGTAAGGATGAATGGGAGAATTATGCTCCCGGATTAAAAACTATGGACGACGCCCTTCAAATACGCGAAAGTATTCTTCTCGCCTTCGAAAAGGCGGAGCGCCTTAATGACCCGGACCTGATAGAAAAATATTTGACGTTTGTTATTGTCGGCGGCGGACCTACCGGTGTAGAACTTGCCGGCGCCATCTCCGAAATTGCGCGCAATACAATGCTGAAAGATTTTAGAAATATCGATACCTCCAGGACAAATGTTATTCTTGTGGAAGCGGCCGGACGGCTTCTGAGCCAGTTTGATCCGGATTTGAGCAGAAAAGCTAAAGAGGATATTGAAAAACTCGGAGTTAAAGTTGTTTTGAACAGTTCCGTTACAATGATAAATGAAAACGGCGTCTTCCTGAATGATGAATTGATACAGACTAATAATGTTATCTGGGCGGCGGGGAATAGCGTATCGGGAATTCTGAAAGAGCTTTATGCGGAATACGACAGGGCCGGACGGGTTATTGTTGAAGATGACTGCAGCATTAAAAACCATCCGGAAATATTTGTTATTGGTGATGCCGCTTTGTTTAAAGAGAATGAAAAGATTCTGCCGGCAATTGCGCCGGTCGCAATTCAGCAGGGAAAGTTCGTCGCTAAGATCATCGCTAAAGGAATCGGTAAAGAAGCGCGGCCGCGCTTCAAGTATTTTGATAAAGGGATTATGGCAACAATCGGAAAAGCTAAAGCTGTTATGCAGATAAGCGGATTTAAAACTTCCGGATTGTTCGCGTGGCTTTCGTGGGTCTTTATTCACATCCTCTACCTGATCAGCTTCCGGAACCGTTATAAAGTCCTGGTAGAATGGATCTGGCTCTATATTACTAACCGGAATGGCATTAGACTGATAACCCGGAAACATGAACTATAATTAAATTGATTGACCGGACGGTCTAAAACTCTATGCGGGTGCAGACATTAATAAATTTTAAAACTAGAAATTAGTCTTCCCGCTTCCTTCGTATGTTAAGCGGTTTCTCCAACGAATCGATCGCTTCTATTATCTCATCAACTTTCTTTTGAAGCATTGCCTGGGAATCGTGAATCCCTTTATTGTAGAAGTAGGGACCTATCACGTCCGCAATAAAGTTGAGCAGGAACTCGGCTTCGAACCGGCCGAGCTCCTGGTCTAATTTGTCCGCAAAGTACTCCTGTATCTTCGAAACTAATTCCTCTTTTTCCTGCTTCGTAAAACTGATGATTGACATAAATTGATCCTGCCCGGTAAACTTTTATTTGATATCCATTAAGAGCTTCTGATTCAATAATCCTTCTATCGGCAGGTCGCCGAAATTTATTCCCCTTGCATACTCAATGGCTTTTGCAGCAGGGAAATCTTTGTACTTAATTAAATAAGCAGCAAAGATATGGCTCGCGCGCCAGGCAACCGTGCAGTGAATTAATGCTTTCCCTTTTACACTTTCTAAAGCTTTGGCGAAATTCTCCAGCGCTTCCGGTGTGTATGGTGTCTCCGTCCCGCCTATAGGAATGTGGATATATTTCATGCAGAGAGTTTCAACAAGTTCTTTTTCATTGAAAGGGACATAATTTTTGTTATCCATCTCTCTCTGTGTTCTCAAATTGATTACTGTGGTAACGCCGTTCTCCTTGAGCCGGACAAATGCCGCGCTGTCGGGCTGACCGCTTATAAATAGATTGCCTGTTTCTACTACTGTCCCCTGGAATCCGCTTAAGTCGAGTTTTTGGGGAAATGTAAACTCACCCTGGGCTGAATTAAGTACCGGGATAAAAAGAATTAACAGATATGAAATTAATCTATATAACATTGCTGTATCCTTTCTTATTAACTGCTAACTGAATATAACGGCGTGGCCGATAAGCGGCGCCCCAGAAAAGGAATGCCGAATAGTGCAACAAATTATTATTTATTAAAAATTTTATTTAACAGAACAACTTTGCACAAGAAACATTACACGGAACTACAAAGCCAATCATTATAAAATTGCCAAATGCGAAAACGGCGTCCGCTTGATTGGCGGGTTATATGCACTTATAGGTTTTTTAATCTTTCAATTTCTTTTTTGATTTCTTCAATCACTTCTTTGTTTAAGATTTCCTTTTTATTACCTACTTTGGCTGAAAAAATAATAAATACCTTCCCACCGTATTCTTCTTCAAATTCTTCGAAATTTGCACTCATTCGATCTGAAATAGAATAATTCCCGAAATTGGATCGGGCAGTAGTTGGTTTAATTTGAATTCCAAAAGCATATTCCCCGACTTTTCCTACATAATCAATATCGCCCGAATGATCTAAATCAGAATCAGATTCTTCAAATTCGACATCTGGAAATAATTTTGCAAGATTATCATTGATGACAGATTTTTCTAATAAAAATCCATTATAGGTTCTAACAAGTGTAACTTCGTAAATATAATCAATGCAGTCTTGAAGAGTAATTTTTTTAAATGCTTCACTCCATTCAGGTATTACAACCTCTGTTATTTTTTCATATAATCGTTCACCAAGTTCATCTAATGATTCCTTAGTAACTTTTATTGGTTTTTTAGTTTTTGTGAATGCCTTCTCGAAGTAGAATTTTTCCCATTCTTCAAATGCTGTCGGTTGGCACTCTCTGATCATTTCCATTACAGCACCAACTTTCTTGGGTCGGGTTAAATGATAAGTATTACTTGTAAAATTCAATACTTTTTCTTTTTTACCAAAAGCTTTTGCTAATTTGTCAGAAGAATTATCAGGCATATTCACTCCTTTTGTAGGTCGATAAATTTATTGAGGAATTTGTAATTATATGATATGTCAATATCTACAAGTTTATTTTTTATAAGATGTGTATTAAGAAATGTTTTATTCTTTAGATATACATAACACAGTAATCTGTTTTCAGAATCGTATTTTAGCTCATCATACTTCAAAAATACTTTTTGACCTTTTGCTTTTTTCAAAAGGAATTCTTTTGCATCTCCATTCGCTTCTTTTTTAGTTTTGATACCAATTAATCTAATTATTAGATCATTATTTAGTCTTATTAATTCCGGACTAATTATTTCTTTAACAGAATAATACTCTTCCCTCTTGCTACCATTATTATCGAGCTTTGAACCAAACTGAAGTTTCTTAACGTCAATTTTTTTATCAAATTTATGAGGGTCTATGAATTTGTATGGGTGATTTTTAATTTCTTTTTTGAAATCAATTTGAATATTTCCTTGGTTGATAAACTCATACGAATGATCTTCAAACATTTTGTTTTCGTCATAGGACAATTTTTCTTTGATATTAGGGATAAACTCTGAGTTGATTTCATAACCCACAGAATTTCGGTTTAAGTTCTTAGCTGCTAAAGAAGTAGTTCCGCTACCAAGAAATGGATCAAGAATTGTATCTCCAACAAAGGAAAACATTTTAATAAGTCGTTTTGGAAGTTCTTCTGGGAACATTGCAATATGGCTATCTTGTTTTGCACCGCCAAAATTCCAATGACCTTGAAAATATAAATTCCATTCTTCAGTGGTCATCTTAGAAAGTTCTTTATTTTCTTTAGACACTTTTGGCGCAATGCCAATCTTTTTAAAAATGAGAATAAATTCGTAATCTAACTTTAGAATTCCATTGCGCGGATAAGGGAAGGAACCCATAACAGTTGCACCACCAGTTGTATTTGTGGTTGTAACCTTTTGCCAAATAATAGCTCCCATATAATCAAAACCGATTGTCTCACAGAATTTTATAATTTCAGTTCTTATAGGGATTACTTTGTATCGTCCATAGTAAACGGATCGTGCAAATTGGTCGCCAATATTGATACATAAACGGCATCCCTTATGAAGAACACGATAAGATTCTTTCCAGACAAGATTCAGATTGTTTATATAACTCTCATAGCTGTCATTAAACCCAATTTGATCGTTGGATCCGTAGTCTTTTAATTGCCAATAAGGTGGAGATGTGATTACTAAATGAACAGATTCATCAATTAGTTCGCCCATCGCCCTAGAATCGCCATTTATTATCAAGTGATTAGTTTTCATTTTATCTCAATAAGTTTCTAAATATTGTTCATAAAATACCAAAACTTGGACACAAAGTCTAGAATTTAATCTGTGCATATAACGGCGTTGTTTTTAAGCCGCCGCCCAACACAGCATGCAGCCTTGGAAAACAAACGCCAATAATTTGTTAATTACTTCGTTTACTTAACTACATTCAAAAAGCTACTTACTTTTGCAACCAAATATTTTAATTACACAAATACCGCAACGTTTAAAGCGGTCGGCCTTGAAGAACGGGTTAGGCATTAATTAATTCCATCTTGAATTTTTCACGATAACTGTTTATTAGGTTCACTTCTGTAACAGATAACTTTTTATGATAGTGTTCCCATACTTGTGGTCTTTCAATTGGCATTTTGAAAACATTACTTTCTTTAACTAGAGTATCCAGAATTTCTTCTATATCTGTGATGTGCTTTTGATTCGAATCAACTCTGTCGCCTTCATAATATTCTAGTGGAACTACAAAATGACCATTACCAAAACAAATGAATTCAAAAAGTATGTTAATCTGCGAAGTAAAATATTCTATTTCTTCAAATCTAATTTTCGTTTCTTCATTTTCGGATGGGCGAGGGATTCCTTCGAAATTCAAATGCGCAACGGCGTTATGTCGAAGCAATCTTACTTTCTCTGATAATTCAGAAACATTTTTACTATAGTTATTTTTTTTGATCTCAGAAATGAATAGAAGTCTATCTTCATCTAGTTTTAAATTACCTATGATTTCATTCTTAATCTGATTCAATGTTTTCCCCTTGTCAAAAGTATTATCGACATCTATCTTCCATAAGCTAAGCAAGCATGATTCATAGAGAGATTGACGTAGAATTTGCCAAAAATGATCCTTTGTCAAATATGAACCAAAAAACTTGAAATTAAACTTCACAATTTTATTGAGGACGAATAATGTTGAATTTAGTTTTACAATTTCCCACCAAATCGATTCAATATCTTTAGTATAGATAGGATGATATTCTATCTTGAGTAAATCTTCCGGTTTTTGTAAAAATTTTTCCATTTTCACCTAGATGCCTAACATATATTTATCAAGAATGACTTCCATCCCTAATTTGGATGAAATGCCGAAAATTTTTCGTGATAAATTCCAAATGCTCTGTCGTTTATCACGACTTAATTAATTGAAATACTTCAAAAAACAAAGAAAACTTACCTGATAACATACATTTGTAAATGTTTTTATCACGATTTATTTTTCTTGATAATAATCTAATCTAATGGACTCCTCACTCCGTGCAGATTCTCAATTATATGTGTATATATCATCGTAGTCCGGAGTGATTTATGCCCTAATAATTCCTGAATTGTCCTAATGTCGTATCCCGAAGCTAGGAGATGTGTTGCAAAACTGTGCCTGAAAGAATGTGCAGTAGCAGGTTTATGAATCCCAGCTTTTCGTATTGCTTTTTTTATCTCCTTCTGAATGGTCGAATCATGAACATGATACCTGAATTTGTATCCTATCTCTTTGGTGTAAACAAACTTATTTGCAGGAAATAAATATTGCCAGCTAAAATCCTTGGAAGCGTTTGGATATTTTTTGTCCAATGCATCGGGTAAAATTGTTTTTCCATTTCCATTCTTTAAATCTTCTTCATGTAAAAGTTTAACTTGTTCTACTTTTTCTTTGAGTTCGGGTATTATTGATTCAGCAAGCAAGGTCGTCCTGTCTTTCCCTCCTTTCGATTGTCTGATTGTAAGACTCTTAAAACCAAAATCAATATCCTTAATCCTTAGGCTTAATGCTTCGTTTAATCTTAATCCGCCTCCGTATAAAAGGGAACAGATAAGCTTTATATCACCACTTGTATTTGAAATTACATTTTTAGCTTCTTCTTTTGTAAAAACTACAGGGAGCTTTGGTTTTATTGAAGAACGTGTTATATCTTCAAGCCATCCGATCTCTTTACCTATTACATTCTTATATAAATAAACAATCGCACATAATGCCTGTCCCTGCGTGGATGCTGAAACTTTTCTAGAAACTGCTAACCAGCTGAGAAATTTTTCGATGTGGGTTTTATCTAATTCGTTAGGATGGCGTTTATTGTTGAAAAGGATAAATTCTTTTATCCACTTTAAATATGCTTCTTCAGTTTTTCTGCTGTACCTTTTTGACCTTAATGATAATCTAACCTGGTCAAGAAGCTTCGGCTTTCCCCTCGTTAACTCCATTAAGCGTCCGGCTTAATTACGAATGCAAATTATAATTTCAATTTAAAAATAGCAATAAAAATAGTTCGGGGTTCTTAGTACTTGGTTCCCCGCAAAATTTATCCGCCTCTGGCGGAAGCGCAGGGCAGGCTTGGTTTGTAGTGCTTAGTTCGTAGTTCTTGTTAATCTGTTTAATTGTTGAATTGGTGCAGAATAAAATGATAAACAGAATCTGTGTGTTATAGAAATCTGTCATGCTGAAACCTGTCCTGTAATAAATCAGGATTAATTCAGCATCTGAGCTTAAGAAATGATTATACAACCGGATTCCGGGTCAAGCCTGCATACCGCAGGCAGGCCCGGAATGACAAGCGCCCTGTCATCCTGATGAAAATCAGGATCTACACGTCACGGGACTCTTTTACGTTCAGATTCCGGGTCAAACCCGGAATGACATTATCCTAAATAAGCCTCATATCCTCCAGGAAGGGGAGCTTCTCCCTTGTCTCCTTAACCATTTCAAAATCGAGATCAACCACGCTTATCTTTTCCTCTTCGCCTGCAGTAATAAGTTCTTTACCGAGCGGATCGTATACTGAACTGTAGCCGTTATACTTTAAGCCGGGGTCGCTTCCAACTCTGTTTACGCCGGTCATAAAACACTGGTTCTCAATCGCGCGGGCTTTAAGGAGCGTCCTCCAGTGGTCGATCCTCGCGACCGGCCAGTTGGAAATATTAACAATCATATCAACGCGCTCCTTGCCGTATAACCTGTAGAGCTCCGGGAATCTGAGATCGTAGCAGACCGTCAGGCCGATCCTGTGAGTACCGATCTTAGTAATTACAATTTCCTTCCCGGCTCTGTAATTATCGCTTTCCCCGGCGTATGTGAATGGATGAATCTTCCTGTATCTCGCGGCTATCAGTCCGTCCGCATCTAAATGAACGAGCGAATTATAAATCCCTTCTTCGCTCTTCTCAATAATTCCTGCAAAGATGTTTAATTTCATTTTGCGTGAGAGGTCCATAAAAAACAGGGTTGAGACGCCGTCGAGGTCCTCCGCGAATTTTACGGAGTTCATTGTAAATCCGGTAAGCGTCATTTCGGGGAAGATCAGCAGTTCCGGCTTTTCATTTAGCTGACCGGTAAGCTTTTCGATCTTCAAAATATTCTTTTCGGGATTCTCCCATTCGGGGTCGTATTGAACCAGTCCGGCCTTCATGCTTCACTCCGTCAATTAAGATTGATCTTTTGCAAGAAAAATTTTTTTTGCGGAAAGAATTTAATAATTTTCCGGCAATTCAATCATCCTTCAGGGATTTAATGCTAAATTATATCTGGTTCACACTGCTGCTGCTCGGTATAGTTACGGCGGTAACGGTCGATCTCTCCGATAAAGCGACCAATAAATACAGAAACGGCGAACAGCTCTATGTGCTCATTAAATTCGACCAGCCCAGAATCGATTCATCCAAATCGGTCAACGCTACTCTGATGGTAAGCAGCACCGTATTCAACGACTTTTATAACGTAAAGGAGCCGGCAGATATTTTTCAGAATTTACGACTAAAGTATAATCCCGGCGAAAAGAATTTCACTTCATTTTTCGAAGCGGGCGACGGGACTCCTTCCATCTGGAAAGAGATGGCTAAGGTAGGAGGAAAGGAGAACGACCTATCGGGAAAAGTTGTGCTGCGTCAGAAACTCGATTCACTCCTTTACACCGGTTCATTCTACCCCGAGGAGATTTCATTCTCGCGTATGAGGGAGGTAACCAACGCGGCTATCGATTACGCTTCCAACGCTGTTAAGATCGCCCTCGGACTGATCGGTATTATGGCCCTCTGGCTCGGCATAATGAAAATTGCGGAACAGTCGGGACTTATCTCAATAATCGCGAGGGGATTAAGGCCGGTAACAAAATTTTTATTTCCGGATGTCCCCCAGGATCATCCCGCGATGGGATCGATGATTATGAATATATCGGCTAACATGCTCGGACTCGGCAACGCTGCCACACCGTTCGGTTTAAAAGCGATGGAGGAACTCGATTCGCTCAATCCGGAGAAAGGAACCGCGACCAACGCTATGTGCACTTTCCTCGCGATCAATACTGCGGGGCTTACACTCATTCCGGCTACAGCTATTGCAGTAAGAGCCTCTGCGGGAAGCAGCGATCCTGCGATAATAATCGGCACTTCATTCTTCGGCGCCGCGTGCGCGACGTTCACAGGAATTCTCGCCGCAAAGATCCTGGAGAAATTCTCCATACCCGGTTATAATTTCAAAGAATGGTTCAGGTCGAATATAAAATTCATAGGCGGATTTTTTATCGCAGCCGCCGCAATTCTGCTCGCCATAGTAACCGGATTCTTTTCGATGGTTGATACGGATATCATCAAATCGATCGTTCAGGGGATCTCTTTTTTAGCAATACCTTTAATAATAATTTCGTTCGTCTTTTACGGCGCGTTAAAGAAAGTAAAATTGTACGAAGTATTTGTAGAAGGAGCCAAGGAAGGATTCAATGTCGCGGTAAGGATTATTCCATACCTAGTTGCGATGCTTGTTGCAATCGGAATTTTCAGAGCCGGGGGAGCGATGGACCTTCTTATACTCATCATCTCACCTGTAACGAATCTGATCGGAATGCCCGCCGAGGCATTGCCGATGGCTTTGATGCGTCCTCTGTCCGGAAGCGGATCGCTCGGAATTATGTCCGAAATTATTTCCGTCCACGGCGCGGACTCTTTCATCGGAATACTCGTATCAACTATTATGGGAAGTACCGAAACAACTTTTTATGTGCTCGCTCTCTATTTCGGGACTGTTAATATTAAGAGGACGCGGCACGCAGTTGCAGCCGGTGTACTTGCCGATATCGCCGGAATTCTCGGAGCCCTTTTTATTGTGGGAGTATTATTCGGTTAATCTATGAAAGTATTTATAACGCAGGAACTGCCCGGAAACGTTGAGGAAATTCTGAGAAGAAAAGGATTTGAAGTTGACGTCTACCGGAAAAATAAAATTATTCCGAAAAAGGAATTGATTGAAAGGGCCAAGTCCGCAGATGCGCTGATCTGCCTCCTCACAAACAGTATTGATAAGGAAGTAATCGACAGTTTTAGGAAGTGCAGGATAATCGCGAATGTTGCCGTCGGTTTCAACAATATCGATGTCGGCTATGCAAAGTCGAAAGGAATTGTCGTAACAAATACTCCGGGAATTTTAGACGACGCTACAGCGGATCTTACGTTAGCGCTGATACTCGCATGCGCCAGGAGATTGAGGGAAGGGGATATTTATACGAGGGAAGGGAAGTTTAAAGCGTGGATGCCGCAGTTACTCCTCGGTATTGAGATGGCCGGAAAGACGGTGGGAATTATCGGTGCCGGCAGAATAGGCCTGGAGGTTGCAAACCGTCTCATACCTTTCAAGACAAAAATTATCTACTATAACCGGAACCGTAAAACCGGATTTGAAAAAAAGACAGGTGCAAAAAGAGTATCGCTCAATTCACTTCTTAAAAAATCCGATTTCATTTCTGTTCATCTTCCATTGAATAAAGAGACATTTCAAATACTGAATAAAAAGAATCTGAATCTGATGAAAAAGACCGCTGTAATCGTGAATACATCCCGCGGAGAAGTGATTGAGGAAAAAGCTCTAATCGATCTTTTGAGGAGGAAAAAAATATTTGCAGCCGGACTCGATGTATACGAAAACGAGCCCCGGTTGAATCCGGAACTCTTCGGGCTTGATAACGCTATTCTTCTGCCGCATATCGGAAGCGCTACCGTTGAAACCCGTAGTAAAATGGCCCTTTTAGCCGCCAAAAATGTGATAAATCTGTTATCGGGCAAAAGACCGGTCACACCGGTTCAGATTTAAATGAATTGTAGAAAGAATTTTTAATAACTATTTTTACATAAAATAAATTAGACAACACTATGCGAATTGGAATCCCAAAAGAAACAGCCAGAGAAGAGAAAAGAGTATCGATTGTTCCAGCGGGAGTCGACGCTCTTGTAAAAGCAGGACATACTGTTTTTCTAGAAACAGGTGCAGGATTCGAGAGTCATTTTACTGATGAAGAATACCGGAATGTAGGCGCGAATATTGTCTATACCGCCGAAGAGGTATATCAGCGTTCCGAGATGGTGGTTAAAATCGCTCCGCTTACGGATAATGAAGTGGATCTTCTTCAGGATGAACAGATTCTTTTTTCATTCCTTCATCTGGCAGTAGGCAAAAAAAATGTAATTGAAAAACTCCTTCAGAAAAAAGTGACGGCTATTGCCTATGAGCTTATTGAAAAGGAGGATCAGCTCCCGGTGCTTCAATCGATGAGTGAAATAGCCGGTCAGCTGGCAGTTCAGGTCGGTGAGAAATATCTCGGAAGCGATTCGCCGATCGGACGCGGAATACTGATGGGCGGAATAGCGGGAGTGGCTCCGGCCGCGGTTGTTATTCTTGGCGCAGGCGTCGTCGGATTTAATGCTGCGCGCGCCGCTTATACAAGAGGCGCTCACGTGATCGTTATTGATAACGACATGAGAAGATTGAGAAGAATCAATACAGATATTTCTAAAAATATCAGCACCGTTGCGGCCAATCCGTTTACAATTGCGCGCGGCTGCAAGTTTGCCGATCTTTTCATCGGCGCTATTCAGATCAAAGCCGAGAAGACTCCTCATCTAGTTACAGAACAGATGGTAAAGACAATGAAAAAGGGGGCGGTTATTGTTGATGTCTCTATCGATCAGGGCGGATGCATCGAGACCAGCCGTCCTACAACAATCTCCGATCCGGTATTCAACATGCATAATGTAATTCATTACTGTGTTCCGAATATGCCGGCTCTGGTCTGCCGTACCGCAAGTTACGGATTGACAAATGCGGCGCTCGAATATGTGGATGAGATTGCCGGACACGGTTTATCGCAGGCACTCCTGGGCGATACGGGACTTGCCAAAGGAGTTTGTACTTACAACGGTTTCTGTACAAATGAAAGTATCGCGGAAGCATTCAATATAGAATATAGACGGCTCCATATTTTTTCAAAAAATTAAGAAGAGATTTAAAAGATGACACTTGATCAGATCAAAATCGATAAGCCGGTTAGTGGACCATGGGTGAAGAAATATAATTCTAAACTTGTTTCGGCTGAAGAAGCGGTTAAAGTAATTAAATCGAATGATAAGGTTGTTGTGCAGCCCGGATGCGCCGCGCCGCTTGATTTAATTAATGCAATGGTACTGCGTAAAGAAGAACTGAGTAATGTAGAGATTTATCACATCCTTGTAGTTGGCGACCTTCCGTATGTAAAACCGGGTATGGAAAAGCATTTTCGTCATAAAGCTTTTTTTATCGGGGGCAATACACGAAGTGCTGTAAATGAAGGCCGTGCAGAGTTTATTCCGATCTTCCTTTCCGAAGTTACTATGCTTTTTAAGAGAGGAGTTTTACAGGCGGATGTTGCTTTGATTCATGTATCACCGCCCGATGAACACGGATTCTGCAGTTACGGAATTGATGTGGGAAATATTAAAACCCCGGCGGAGAAATCGAAGTGCATTATTGCTATGGTTAACAAGCAGATGCCGCGCGGACTCGGAAACAGTTTTATTCATATCAATAAGATTGATTATATAGTTGAAGCGGACAAACCGCTTCTCGAACTCCCTCAAATTGACCCTGATGCAACTCCTGAAATGTTAAAAATTTACGACCAGATCGGAAGTCATATTGCCGGAATGATTGAAGACGGTTCAACTCTTCAAATGGGAATCGGTGCTATTCCGGATGCAGTACTGAAATATCTTCATGATAAAAACGATCTCGGTGTTCATACGGAGATGTTCAGCGACGGACTTATCGAACTCGTTCAGGAAGGTGTTGTAAACGGTGAAAAGAAGACTCTGCACCAGGGTAAAATAATTGCGGGATTTGTGCTCGGTACTAAACGCTCTTATGATTTTATTGACAACAATCCGATTTTTGAGTTCCATCCCCAGGAATATGTAAATGATCCTTTCCTTATCTCAAAGAATAATAAGATGGTTGCCATTAACTCCGCGATCGAAATCGATTTAACAGGCCAGGTTTGTTCGGATTCAATCGGAACCAGATTCTACAGCGGCATCGGCGGGCAGGTCGATTTTGTGAGAGGCGCGGCTCATTCAGAAGGAGGCAAACCGATTATAGCTCTCCCTTCGGCAACAAAGGATCTGAAATTTTCGAAAATCGTTCCGACTCTCAAACCGGGTGCCGGTGTTGTAACCTCGCGCGGCGATGTCCATTATGTAGTCACGGAATACGGAGTAGCTGACCTGTTCGGTAAAACGATTCAGGAAAGGGTAAGATCGCTGATTGCAGTTTCTCATCCCGTGTTCAGAGATCAATTAACAGAATACGCAAAAAAAGTTTATTACATTTAGAAGAGTTTCTATGGTAGCGGTTATCGGAGATATACACGGCTGCTTCTATACTCTCGAAGAGCTGTATAAAAAAATAGTTAAGGGTTATCCCGGAATTAGTATTTATACTGTCGGCGACCTTGTGGACCGCGGTAATCACAGTTTCGAGGTTGTAAAATTTATTATTGATAATAAAATTATCTTTGCGCCGGGTAATCACGATTATATGTTTTTGCATTTTTTTAAAGATCCCTCCAGCGTCTTTGCCCGTTCCTGGTTTTTCAATGGCAACGAGACAACGCTGGAATCCTATGAAAACCATCAGGATGAAATGTTCCATCATCTTGAATTTATCAAGAGTGCTCCCCTCTATTATAATCTGAAAGATTGTTTTATCTGTCATGCCGGCATTTCGGTCCTATATGAAAATCTGCTTCCCAAAGATTTCAGGAATAATTTAGATTCACTCGATTCATTTATAAGGAATGATTTAAAGACCGACAGGGGAATAATGTGGACTAGGGACGCTTTATTGAACCTGGGTAAACTTCAGATAGTCGGACACACAAAGCAGCAGGATATCACTCTGGTTGAAGAATCGAATGCGTTATATCTGGATACAGGAGCATGTGTAGGCAATAAGTTATCCGCCGTAATTGTTCACGAAAGCAACATCATAGAGACAATTGAAGAAAAAACACACTTAAATGATATCATTTAAAAATGCACCTAGAATTTTTTTTTAAGGATTGCATTAAAGTAAATTTTTAGTAATTTTTGAGTCGCAAAAATTAAAGGAGGTTCGATCGATTACTTTTTACTTTAGTTAATGCGAATAATTAAAAGGTCTACTATCTTTTCCGTGCCAGAAAATACTTCGAAGTTGGGAATCAAATTATTTTTGCTTCCCTTTTTTGTTGCTGCAGTTATTTTCTCTTTCGGATTCACCCATCAGGGAAATACCAGGGAAGGTAAACAGTTTTTCTTCGATTCCTCTCTATCCCTTTTGATGGAGATGAACCGCCTTGAACAGCAATTAGAGCTTCCTTTCCATAAGAATTCTGAAAGCTTACCGGATCAATCTCCTGTTTCCGGTCATTATTTCTCCAGTCCCGATACCACAATTAAAAAAGATTCAATACTCACGCCGGATTCACTCGTTGTTAAACTTTCAAAGAGCGATTCAATTAAATTACTAGCCCGCCAGGATTCTCTCAGAATAGTTGATTCACTTATGCAGGATTCAACTGCAAGGCTGCAGCATTTCCGTTATGTCCGGCAGGATCAATATACTACCCGTTTCCGCGAAAGGAAGGAATCGTCACTTTTATTAAGACCTTCTCAGGGGACAATTACCAGACTTGCCCAGCTGGATCCGACGGGTACAAAAGTTATTATTAAAGAGGAGATCGGCGGTAATGTGCTTCGCCCTATTCTTGAACTTCCGCTGGAAGAATATATAGAGTTGAGGCTGGAAGCGATCAACCGGAAATTATGGGAAGACAAGGGATACGAATACAAACTCAAAGAAGATAAAAAAGATCTCAGTCAGCTCCTTACAGATATTACTAACATAGAAATCCCTCTTCCTAGCGCGTCGTTCCTTAGTATTTTCGGTCCGCCTAAGATTAATCTGAAAATTGCCGGCGCTGTTGATATTCACGGCGCATGGCGTAATGAAACCACTACGGGTATTACTACATCGGCTCTCGGGAATACACGTAACGAACCCGATTTCAAACAGCAGGTCCAGATAAATTTAAGCGGTACTATCGGGGATAAACTTACAATCTCCGCTGACTGGAATACAGAAAGACAGTTCCAGTACGAGAATCAGCTGAAAATAAAATATACCGGTTACGATGATGAAATAATTCAGAGTATCGAAGCCGGAAACGTTTCGCTTCAGACATCTCCTTTAATCGGGGGAAGCGAAGCATTGTTCGGCGTTAAAGCCATGATGAAGATGGGCCCTTTCAGCTTAACGGCCCTCGCTTCCCAGAAGAAAGGTGAAGTTCAGGAAGTATCGATAAGCGGCGGCGCTAAAGCGCAGAAATTTGAAATCCGGGCATACGACTATTCACCGAATCATTTCTTCCTCCATCCTGTGTACGCGGATCCGAATCTTGCCATATTCAAAAATTATTTCAGCAATCCGGTTCCGCAGATCGTCGACTCATTACGTGTTAAAGATATTCAGGTTTGGAAAACTATTACCGGTCTGGTAAATCCGAATGAACGTAAAGCCAACGCATATATTGATCTTCGTAAAAGGAACAGGAACCAGTTATATAACGATCTGAGGGACAGCACGCTTCAATCGGTTCCCGGAACCAGGGAGATCGACAGACGGTTCCTCCTTCTGCAGCAGGGCATCGATTACGAGATTCATGCCGAGACAGGATTTATAAGTTTCAAAACTCAAATTCAGGACCAGGATGCTGTAGCCGCAGCGTTCCGGCTTGAAGGGCCTACTTCCTCACCCGATGATGATATCTACTACGGAGAATTCATTCAGGATGTTGGTGCCGATTCAACAGCTAGAATTGTTCTAAGATTGATCAAACCGCCGAACCTTCAACCGCAGTTCAGAGATGCATGGAAACTCCAGCTTAGAAATATTTATCCCGTTGGCGGTAGAGATATTAAGGACGAAGGATTTTTATTCGATATAAAATATCAGATCGAAGGCGGTGAACCGCAGAACGAAATTGCAGGCAATAAACTTCTCCAGGTCTTCGGCCTCGATAAGACGGATAAAAGCGGAACATCAACTCAACCGGACGCAACTTTCGATTATTTCCCCAACAGGACAGTTTTTCCGAGTACGGGAGAAATTGTATTCCCGGTACTTCAGCCGTTCGGAGATGATTTCCCCGCGCAGCTCGGACCGGAACTCAGATACGACGCGATCTATGATACAACCGTTACTTTTGCGAAGCAGGACAGGGCAAAAGATAAATTTATTCTATCAGGCGAGTATTCCGCATCAGTCTCATCGGTTTATAATCTCGGATTTAATGTTGTTGAAAATTCCGTAAGAGTTATGCTCGGCGGAAATGAATTGAAAGAGGGAATCGATTATACTGTCGATTATAATCTCGGCCAGATTATAATCCGTAAGGATGAAGCGCTTGTACCGGGCGCGGACCTTAGAATTACTTTTGAACAGAACGATCTTTTCCAGCTTGCCTCCAAAACTCTGCTCGGTCTGCGCGGCCTTCTCGATATAAGCCGGGAAACCACGCTCGGTTTCTCTTACCTTAATTTGAATCAGCAGACACTGAGCGACAAGGTCCGGATAGGCGAGGAACCTCTTAACAACTCGATACTAGGTGTGGACTTCAATACAAGATTAAATCTTCCTTTTGTTACTAAAGCACTGGATCAGGTGATCTCCACGAGCGCACCTTCCATGTTTACTTTGAATGCGGAATACGCTTATATGAGTCCCGATCCTAATACAAAGAAAAGTACTATCTCGAGCGATAACGGTAGAAGTATTGCTTATGTAGATGATTTTGAAGGGGCAAAAAGAATTATTCCTTTGGGTATGCCGTATAATTCATGGCGGGATTTAAGCGTTCCAACAAAACTGCCTTTCATAGGCGGCCTCTCACTGAATGTTCAGATGAATTATAAAGCTAAATCCTACTGGTATAATGTGACCCCGTCGGATGTAACCGTTAAACAGATTTACGGAGACCGTAAGCAGGCATCACCGGAGGATCAGTTCATTACCGTCCTCGATTATAAATATCTCCCGGCCGAAAAGGGAACATATAACTGGTCTCCGGATCTTGCCGATAAGTCGAGGAACTGGGGAGGTATGATGAAAGTTCTTTCTTCAACGGCTAATAATCTTATTGAAGAGAATATTGAGTTCATCGAATTCTGGGTTCAGATTGTAAGAGCTCCTTCGAATCTTAAACTGAATATTGATCTTGGACAGATTAGTGAAGATGTTATCCCGAACAACCGGCTCGATACAGAGGATAAGAATCTGAATGACCTTGTTGACGAGGGTGAGGATACGGGTATAGACGGATTAAACGATTTTGAGGAACCGGGCTATAATTCTGTTACAAATCCCGATCCGAGCGGTGATAATTATACATTCCAGCTTACATCCAATGCTGATTATTCGCGTGTTAACGGAACGGAGAGGAACGCTCAATCGATTGATCAGGGCCGCCTTCCGGATTCTGAAGACCTTAACCGTAATTTTACTCTCGATCTGGTGAACAGTTATTTCAGGTATGAAGTACCGATTGATACTAACAGGTCCGTAAACCAGTTTATTCAGGGGGCCGGCGATAACGGCTGGTATCTGTTCAAGATTCCTTTAAAGGATTTTATTTTGAAGGAAGGAAGTCCGAGCTTTTCAGTAGTTGAGTTTATAAGGTTCTGGTTCTCAGGAGCCGAACAGGATGTTCATCTGCGCTTCGCCGAAATGAATCTTGTTGGAAATCAATGGCAGAAAGTTCTGGATAACAGAGTTACCATCGATGACGAAGTTCTTACTGTATCAACAATCAGCATTGAGGAAAATCCGGAGTATGATTCTCCCCCGGGAGTATTCAGGGAAAGAGACCGTTCCAAGCCCGATTACGAAATTTTCAAAAATGAACAGGCGCTGAATCTGCTTCTTAAAAATCTTGAAGACGGCGACAAACGTGAGATTGTCCGTTACCTCTACAGGCCGCTCGACGTATTTAATTATAAGGAAATGAAATTATTTATTCACGGGGATAAGGATAGTTTAAGTCAGAATTCCGTTTCGTATTACAATGATCCTTCCGATTATTCATCGGAAGTCTATATGCGCTTCGGTTCCGACTCTCTTAATTATTATGAGTACCGTCAGCCTGTTAGAGGCGGCTGGAACGAAGTAAGTCTTATCTTTTCCGAATTGACTGCAATTAAACAAAGACGTGATACTACAAATATTAAAACTGTCTACCGCGTACCGGTTGAAGGAAAAGAAGGACATCTCTACGGTGTTCTCGGAAATCCGACGCTTACCAGAATTACATTTTTTACAATCGGAATTCTTAATCCTTCCGGAAAAGGTACAGTAGGAAGGCGGGTCTCCGGAAGCGTTTGGATAAACGAATTACGCGTCCTCGAAGCCGACGATACTCCCGGCTGGGCATACAGCGCCTCATCGTCATTAACACTTGCGGATCTTGCAAAGGTTACTTTCAATATCAATCAGACCAATCCGTACTTCCACAAACTTGCGGACCGGTTCGGAACCAGGCAGGATAATCTGAGCTGGGGACTTGCGGCAGATATCGATGTTCTTAAACTGCTGCCATTTAATATGCCGGGCAGTAATTTGAGAGTTACATATAACCGGCAGGAACAATCTACCAATCCGGTTTTCGTTCCGGGAACAGATATTAAAGTTGAGGAAGCACAGAATGAATTGCGTAAATCTCTTATAGACCAGAATGTTGCCGAAGAAGACATTAACAGCGCAGTCGAAAACCTGAAGAGAGAGAGCCAGACAATTGCTGTAACGGAAACATTTACAATCTCCAATATCCGGTTAAAGATTCCTACCGATAAATGGTATATAGATGATATAATCAATAATCTCAGTTTTGGTTTCAACTATAATAAAACTGCAGGCAGGTCTCCAACTGTGGAATCATCAAACAGCTGGATCTGGAACGCGAATGCGAATTATTCAGTGGCATTCAGCCGCGACCTCTACTTCAAACCGCTCGACATCCCGATTATAGGGGATTTAATCGGGATATTTACCGATTACAAAGATGTTAAAGTTTATTTTGCTCCTCAGACATTAAGCGCTTCTATGACGGCGAGCAGGAAGAGAAGCTTTACACAAAACCGGCTTCTTGCAACCAAACCGAATATTACCAGGGATTTTACATCTACGAGAGGCGCTGGATTCACATGGGCATTTACCGAAGGCGGATTCCTGAATCTTACATTGACTTACAATTTCGACATCTCTTCAACGCTCGCCTTCCTTCTTGTCCAGGATGAAAATGAAAGGTCTGAAAGCGAGATCTGGCGGGATATTTTTGGCGGCACTTTCTTCGGAAGAGATTTCAATTACAAACAGAATTTTGACCTTAGAGCGAACCCAAAACTTCCTTCTATCTGGGATCTCAGTCGGTATATAAACCTGACTGCATCCTACGGTGTTTCCTATAACTGGCAGAATAATTTCCAGCAGGCAGAACTTGGCAGAAGCGCCGGGTATTCGAACAGAATCTCCGCGGGTTTTAATATCAGACTGAAATCTATTTTTGCTCCTCTGTTTCAGGAAGCAACACCTGTTCAGCAGACACCGCAAAGGCAGGAGGGCGGAAGAGGCGGAAGAAGGAGTCAGCAGAGATCTACTCCTGCTCAGGTTGCACAGCCTGATGTAAAAAAAGAGTTAACCGATTCAATCAATGTAGCTGTTGATTCTGTTGCCGTGAAGGATTCTTTGTTAACTGAAGAAGAAGAGATGGAAGAAGTTGATACACCGGGCACTCTTGATAAGAGTCTCGAACTTCTGAAACTGGCTGTAAAATGGCTTCTCCTCGATTATGACCAGATATCGATCAACTTTTCGCAGAACAGTTCTTATTCCGGCGGAGGACTTGCAGGCGAAGGAACCGGATTCAATAATTTCTGGGGAGTTAAGCAATCTGCTTCCAAAGGTCCGTCAAGATTATTTATGCTCGGACTTTCGAATGATATCGGCAAAAGAGCTCCGATGGGTAATCTATCGGACAGTTATTCTCATAACAATAATCTTGATTTTAAAACATCCCGTCCATTGTGGGAAGGCGCTCAACTCGATCTAAACTGGAAAATCGGCTGGGGCTTGAATAAAAATACGTCGCTTCAGACCGACCCTGAAGGAAATGTAACAATAAATAATCTTGTATCTACGGGTACAATCGACCGTTCATTCTTAACATTGCCACCTACACTTATCTTCTCATTCCTGGGTAACGGTATGAAGAAGGTGAGTGAACTCTACGATAAGAATTCGGATAATCCAAACGCGAGCTTATCCAAAGCATTCCAGGAAGGATTTGAGACCATCTCGATACTTTCCAAAATTCCGGTATTATCGCAGCTTGCGAAATATATTCCGCGGCCGAACTGGAGTTTCAGCTGGTCCGGTCTTGAACGTTATGAATTCCTCAGCTTTGCTAAGAAAGTTTCTATTCAGCACACTTATGTTTCCAACTACAGCGAAGGCTGGAAAATCAATCCTGACGGACTCCAGGAAGTTCAATCGCAGAAAATTGATTACGGGTTCCAGCCGCTTATCGGTCTTAATATGCAGTTCGACGATTTTCTCGGAGGTAACTTCCAAAGCACGGTCAGGTTCTCATCCAAATCAACATACAGTCTCGGTGCTTCTACCAGAAATATTACGGAAGCGTTTACACGCGACATAAACATATCCGCCAGCTACAGCAAATCAGGCTTCGAACTTCCCCTTTTCGGTATCTCATTAAAGAACGATCTCGAAATTTCATTCTCTTATACCAGCGGAAAAACTTCCAGTCTTATCTATGAAATGGACGATTTCAAAGAGGAAGGAAAACCTCAGGAAGGTAAAACCAATACTACTATTGAACCCAAAATTAAATACGTTATGAGTTCAAGAGTTACACTTTCAATATTTTACCGAAGAACAAGTATAGAACCAGAAGGTGCTTCCAGAATTCCCCCTACGGTTACAAATGAAGCGGGAATTGATGTTCATATAGCCATTCAGTAAAATTGATTACTAATTTTTGGATAATATGAAAAAAAATAAGATTCTCTGGGTAGATGATGAAATCGATTTGCTTCGCGCTCATATCATCTTTCTTAATGAAAAAGGGTATGATGTTCAAACAGTTACTAACGGTGAAGACGCAATTAACAAAGTAAGAAATGAACAATTCGACCTGATATTCCTAGACGAAATGATGCCCGGCATAGGCGGACTTGAAACTCTATCCCGCATAAAAGAAATCTCATCAAATCTCCCGGTTGTTATGATTACAAAAAATGAAGCCGAGTCTTTGATGAATGATGCTATCGGAAGTAAAATAAGCGATTACCTTATTAAACCCGTCGTCCCGTCTCAGGTTCTTCTTGTCTGCAAAAAAATTCTTGAAAGCAAAAAAATATCCGTTGAATATGCCGCAAAAGATTATCTGAACGACTTCAATGAAATCTCCCGCCGGCTTCTGATGAATCCAGATTTTAACGACTGGATTGAAATTTATCTGAAGCTTGTAAGCTGGGATATGGAACTGGATACGCACCCCGAGATAAATCTGCGCCAGACTCTAAGCGAACAGCGGAAGGAATGCAATCAGGAATTCTCGAAGTATGTTGAAAAAGAGTATAAGAACTGGGTTAATACCAATGATAAAGATTCTGCGCCTCTTCTTACACCCGGTATAACAGAGAAATATGTTTTGCCACATCTTGCCAAATCCGGCGGACCGCTTTTTTACATTGTAATCGATTGCCTCCGTCTCGATCAATGGCTACTAATGGAAAAACACCTGATTGATCTTTTTACGATTCAGAAAGAATATTATTACTCAATACTTCCGACAGCGACACCGTATTCAAGAAATGCTCTATTTGCAGGGCTTTATCCGTCCGAGATTGAAAAGCATTACCCAGATTTGTGGAGTTCGACGGAGGATGACGAAAACAGCATGAACAAGTACGAGAAGGATCTTTTGCAGCTCCTTCTCAACCGTAAAAAAATTCAACTCAACAATGAAATGAAGTATGTTAAAATAATTGATCCGGAAGTTGGAAGATCATTTGAACAGAATATCCTATCGTATAAGAAGACTCATTTCCTGGCGGTCGTCGTAAATTTTCTCGATATGATCGCACACGGCAGATCCGATTCACAGATTCTAAAAGAAATTGCTCCGGATGAATCTGCTTTCCGTTCTCTTACTAACAGCTGGTTCCAGCATTCTTATCTCCTCAATACTTTCAGAACAATAGCTTCCATTCCGAAAGCGAAGGTGATAGTAACGACTGATCACGGAAGCATAAGGGCTATGAGAGGTGCTAAAGTATTGGGGGACAGGGAGGCGTCATCAAATCTCAGATTTAAATTCGGACGGAATTTAAAGGTTGATGACAAGAACGCAATCTTTATTAAACAGCCGGCTGATTATAAATTGCCCAAACACAGCGTTGCGATTAGTTATATAATTGCAAAAGAGGATTATTATTTCGTCTATCCGACCGATTATCATAAGTACCTGAGTTATTACAAGGACAGTTTTCAGCATGGCGGAATTTCGATGGAGGAGATGATATTGCCTGTGATTACAATGGAGAGTAAAGTGTGATTATACTTCCGTTCAGCCGGATAGTTGAGAGTGAATCTGAGACCGAAGAAATCGCCGCCGGATTTTCTGAAATGATTTCGGAAGGGGATCTCGTTCTGCTTAACGGCGACCTCGGAAGCGGTAAAACTTTTTTTGTAAAATGCCTCTGTTCTAATTATGGTATTCAAAATGTAACCAGTCCAAGCTTTGCTATTGTTAACGAGTATTCGGGATTAAAAAAAATATTTCATTTCGATTTTTACAGAATAAAAAAACTGAACGAGTTGTACGATATCGGTATTGAGGATTATCTTAAAGATGATAAAGCAATAGCGCTGATTGAATGGGCCGAATTATGGAACGAAATAATACCTAATAAACACTACGAAGTAAGAATTGAAATGTTTAACGAACAGAAACGTAAAATATCGATCACAAAACAATGAAGACTAATTTCCCGATTCTGGGTATCGAAACTTCCGGAGAACTTTGCAGCGTTGCCCTGATGGTTAACGATTCGGAATATTATGAAGTTAATATTCTGAAAAAGCATATCCATTCCAGGAAATTAATTGATATGATCGATTCGGTTTTAAAAGAATCAGGGACTGATATCAAAAAAATCTCGTCTATCGCAGTATCTATGGGGCCGGGTTCATTCACTGGATTAAGAATCGGTCTAACAGCTGCCAAAGGTCTGGCATTCGGTTCGCAGCTGCCTGTCATTCCGGTATCTACATTCAATGCAATGGCAGTTGTAATATCGGGATTCTTAAAACCGGAAACTGAATTTGCGGTAATGCGTAATGCCAGTATTGAGGATCTCTACTTCTCTGAATTTGTGTCGGAAGGAATATCATTCCGTACTTTAAAAGAGACCTGTCTGGTAAACAAAAAAGATCTCGAACAATTATTGTCGGGAAAAGATTTGATTTTTGGGGATTTGACAGAAAATTTTCCGGTTAAAAGATTCCGCGGTCCGGAAGCGGTTGATATTTGCAGATACGCTTATTTATTTGGGAAGGATTTATTAACTTTTGACTACGATTATCTGGAACCATATTATTTGAAACAATTTATTGCCAGGGTTAAAAAATGAAACGGCTATCTATATTTTTTCTGTTTTTATTAACAGCTAATATTAATGCTCAGTCGAATTCACCAAAGATTGTTTCCCTTAAACCGGAACACAATTTCGGGGAAATTCTGGAAGGTCAGGTTGTAAGTCATACCTTTGAGATTCAGAATGCAGGCGGGGCGGATTTAAAAATCGACAAGGTGCAGGCTTCCTGCGGATGCACTGCGGTGCAGCCGGCTAAAAAAATTCTTAAGCCGGGTGAAAAAACAACTATTAAAGTTGAATTCGATTCGAGTGACCGGATGGGTATTCAGCAGAAATATGTTTATGTATTCTCCAATGATCCGATTACTCCTCAGCTCAGACTTGCATTTTCGGCACTAATTGTTGAAAAAATTGCGAATCCGACCGGCAAGGTTCCGAAGATGAAACTGGATAAAAATCAGATAGATTTCGGCAACGTTGAAGAGGGGAAAATCGTTCTGGCAAAAGTTCTTTTCCAGAATAACGGAAGCGGTGTTCTTACAATCAATGATATAAAATCGACCTGCGATTGTGCTGCCGCTTTATTAAGCAGTAAAAAACTGGAACCCGGAGAAACCGGTACATTACGGATTGAACTGGATACGGCTAATCGTTCTGGCAAGCTTACCAGAACAATTACATTGTTAACCAATGATCCTTCCGAACCCCGGCAGGTAATCACCTTATTTGCTAACATAGAAAAGAAAAAAACATAATGGGCTGGTTTAAAAGGAAAAAAGAAAATATATCGCCGGACAGTAAAAAATCAGATATTCCGGATGGGCAGTGGGCTAAGTGTGAGGATTGCAGTGAAATTATTCACAACAAACAGCTTGAAGTAAATTCGTGGGTCTGTCCTAAGTGTAATTATCATTTCAGAATTGGAAGCGATCAGTATATTTCATTCCTTTTTGATAAAGGTTCATTTAAAGAATATGATAAAAAGATGAAATCGGGTGATCCCCTTGAATTTACTGATACAAAAAAATATTCAGAAAGAATTAATCTTACAATAAAGAAATCCGGTTTGAACGATGCTGTGAAAACAGGAACCGGGAAAATTGAGAATAAAAAGGTTGCTTTTGCGTGTATGGATTTCGGATTTATCGGCGGCAGTATGGGATCGGTAGTAGGAGAGAAGATTGCAAGAATTATTGACGTGGCTTATCAGGATAAATGCCCTCTGATAATTATCAGTCAGAGCGGCGGCGCCAGAATGATGGAGGGAGCTTTTTCGTTGATGCAAATGGCTAAGACGAGCGCGCGCCTGGCAAGACTGGCAGATGCAAAAATTCCTTTCATCTCCATTCTTACAGATCCTACAACAGGAGGAGTTACAGCCAGTTATTCGATGCTGGGCGATGTTATCATAGCCGAACCGAAAGCATTGATCGGATTTGCCGGTCCAAGAGTTATCAAACAAACAATCGGTAAAGACCTTCCGCAAGGATTTCAGAGATCCGAGTTTCTGCTCGAAAACGGTTTTGTCGATTTTATTGTGAATAGAAAACAGATGAGGGAGAAAGTCTCTCAACTTATAGAATATTTGACCTGATCAGATCCTTAATTTCCTTGCCAGATTTGACAGAACGTCCAGAGCGTAATTCACCTCTTCAATTGTATTTTCATTCGAGAAAGAGAATCTGATCGTTCCTTTAGCATCAGCTTCGGATTTCCCGCTCGCTAATATTACATGAGAAGGCTTCAATGTACCTGAAGTACAGGCAGCGCCGTTTGATGCGGCAACACCGTTAATATCCAGAAACATCAGTATCGCTTCCGCATCAATTCTGTAATAACCGGCACTGAATGTGATGCTTAAAATATAGGGATGAGCATCTTCGCCCCCGTTCAGAATTATTCCGTCTTTGTCGATGTTGGAAAGACCCTTAATAAACTCGCTTCTAATTCCGGTTACATGTTCAAAATTCTGTTTCATTTCATTTTGAGCTAATCGCACAGCTTCGGCAAATCCAAGAATTGACGCAACATTCTCCGTCCCACCTCTTCTATTCCTTTCCTGCGAACCACCTGTAATTAATGGAGTAATCGGAGTACCGCTTTTTATATATGTGAAGCCGGCTCCTTTAGGTCCGTATATTTTGTGTGAAGAAGCTGATAATGAATCAACTCCTAAGTTCCGGACATCAATAGGAATCTTTGCAAAGCTTTGGACGGCATCTGTATGAAAATACACATTTTCACTTTTGCATAAAGGGGACAGAGATTTAATATCGTTAATTGAACCGGATTCATTATTGATGTGTATTAATGAAACAAAAGAAGTTTTTTCGTCTAAACTTTTCTTAAGAGTTTCTAATTCAACTCTTGTTTCAGCATTAACTGGCAGGAAACAGGAATTAAGACCGTATGCGGATAATTTTTCAGCAGAGTCGATAATGCTATGATGATCGGCTTTAGAGACTATTAATTTGTTCCGTCGGCTTTCTTTTAATTCGGCAATCGGAATCCCATAAATCACAAAATTGTTAGATTCGGTTCCGCCGCTTGTAAAATAGATTTCACTGGAATCGGCACCAATAAAATTCGCAATCGTTTCTCTTGCATCTTCAATTAATACCCGGGCTCTCCTCCCGAATGAATGCGCCGAAGAGGGATTCCCGAAATCTTCAGCGAGGTTTTTTTTTATAATCTCTATAACTCTGGGATGCGGTCTTGTAGTGGCGGCGTTGTCAAAATATACATTCATTAATTGTTCAACCTTTCCCGTTACCTCAGACTTACATCGCCGAAATGAATCTTTTCCAACTTATCGGCAACCTTCAAAATTAGAAATCCATCTTCGTCTATATCATTAAATATTCCGGTTCGGATTTTATCCTCTTCAATTATCTTGATCCGCTCGCCGATAAGTTTGCATCTGTTGCGCCAGTCATTAAGAATTTTTTCCGGGTCTTTTTTCCAGATGTCAACAATATCTTCAAACAGATTTAACACTTCGCTTAAAACCCTTTCTCTGCTTACTATCGATTTAAATTCTTTTCTAATTGAAGTCGGTTGTATATCAAATTTACCGGGGAAGTTAGGTTGATTTACGTTAATCCCGACTCCAACAACCACTTTATTTATCTTATTCCCCTTGGAAGTGGACTCAAGTAAAATTCCCGAGATTTTTTTCTTGTCCACCAGAACATCATTAGGCCATTTCAATTCAACATTTAACTGAAATAGATTTTCAAGAGCCTGAGCAACTGCCAGCGATGAACCGAGATTAATCAGATTTATCTTCTTCTCTTTAAAATCCTCTTTCAACAGTATTGAAAAAGTTAAATTCTGTCCGGAATTACTTATCCAAATTCTTTCTTTGCGTCCTCTCCCTTTTGTTTGATGTTCGGCCAATAATACTGTACCGTTCTGGCCGAATTCTTTGCTGGACAATAAGGTGGAGTTTGTTGATTCAACTTCGTCGCTGTAAATAAAATTCCTACCGATAAATTCGGTGTCTAGCTTAATATCAAATTCTTCAATATTGAACACGCTTTCCTCCGGTGCTTATGAATTTAAGTCGCTACATCTGCCAAAAATTCTACAATACATTGACATCCTGACAAAATTATATGTCTGCAAAATTTCTTTGTAAATCTTGGATGTCTCTAAGTTGTTATAATGTAATGAGTTAAATAAAATTAAATTTCTTGGCATAAGGATTGTAAAAGTTATAGAAAACATTCAAAAGTAAAAACAATATCAGGAGGTTAAAATGACACTTATCAAATTTGAACCATTAAGAGAATTCGAAAGTATTCACGACAGAATCCAGAGATACTTCGATGATTTCTCAAATTTCGGATTTCAATTTTCCGACAATTTTAATCCGAGAATAGATGTTTCAGAAGATGAGAAGACATACAACGTAATTGCTGAAATCCCCGGAATTAAAAAAGAGAATCTGAAAATCACATTACAAGATAACATTTTGACAATTGAAGGGGAAAAGAAAAAAGAAGAAGATTCAAAAGAAAAAAATTATTACAGATCCGAGAGAATTTTCGGAAGTTTTAAGAGATGTTTCACTCTGCCTTCGGAAGTTGATTCCGAAAAAGTGGATGCTAAGTTCGAAGACGGAGTTCTTAGTGTCAGTTTGAAAAAACTTGAACCGCAACCTAAGAAGGAAAAAGTAATTGAGCTGAAGTAAAAGCTTCAGCTCTTCTAAAAAATTTTCAACTTAATTAAAAGGATAAGCAAATGGGAAAGATTATAGGAATTGATTTAGGGACAACTAATTCTTGCGTTGCTGTTATGGAAGGTAATGAACCTGTTGTTATACCTAATTCCGAAGGTGGAAGAACCACTCCTTCTGTTGTTGCATTCACTAAGACCGGTGAACGTCTGGTTGGTCAACCCGCTAAAAGGCAGGCTGTTACCAATCCGCGTAATACGATTTTTTCTATCAAAAGATTCATGGGAAGAAGACTTGATGAAGTTGATACTGAAACAAAAGAAGTCCCTTATGAAGTGGTTGGCGGCGACAACGGATCCGCACGAGTTAAAATAACTGACCGTCTCTATTCTCCGCCGGAAATTTCCTCAATGGTTCTGCAGAAAATGAAAAAGACTGCTGAAGATTATCTCGGTCAGGAGATAACCGAAGCGGTTATTACTGTACCGGCCTATTTTAACGATGCTCAAAGGCAGGCGACAAAGGATGCCGGAGAAATTGCCGGATTGAAAGTAAAAAGGATTATTAACGAGCCAACAGCTGCAGCATTGGCTTACGGCCTGGATAAAAAACATAAGGATCAGATTGTTGCTGTCTATGATCTTGGCGGTGGAACATTCGATATCTCAATTTTACAGATTGGTGAAGGCGTCTTTGAAGTAAAGTCAACTAACGGTGATACACACCTTGGCGGCGATGATTTCGACCAGAGACTTATCGACTTTCTTGCCGACGAGTTTAAAAAACAGGAAGGCATTGATTTACGCAAAGACCCGATGGCACTTCAGAGATTGAAAGAAGCTGCTGAAAAAGCTAAGATCGAACTTTCGTCTTCCGTGCAGACAGATGTTAATCTGCCGTTTATTACAGCTACTCAGGACGGCCCGAAGCATCTTAATATTACATTAACGCGTTCAAAGTTTGAACAGCTTGTAGACGATCTTTTCCAGAGGACCGTCGGACCTTGCGAAAAAGCTATTAAAGATGCCGGCTTGTCTGCTTCTCAAATTGATGAAGTAATACTTGTAGGCGGTTCAACCAGAATCCCAAAGGTTCAGGAAATTGTAAAAAAGATCTTCGGTAAAGAGCCTCACAAAGGCGTTAATCCGGATGAGGTAGTTGCAGTAGGCGCTGCTATTCAGGGCGGTGTTCTTGCCGGCGACGTTAAAGATGTATTGCTTCTTGATGTAACTCCACTTTCGCTCGGTATAGAAACACTGGGAGGAGTAATGACAGTGCTGATTCAGTCCAACACTACAATTCCAACCAGGAAGAGCGAAGTCTTTTCCACAGCTTCAGATAATCAGCCTTCAGTGGAAATTCATATTCTTCAGGGTGAAAGACCGATGGCCGCAGATAACCGTACTCTCGGAAGATTTCACCTGGATGGACTTCCGCCAGCACCTCGCGGCATACCTCAGATCGAAGTATCATTCGATATCGATGCTAATGGAATTCTGAATGTGTTTGCGAAAGATAAAGCAACCAATAAAGAACAGAGTATTAGGATTACGTCTTCCAGCGGATTATCTAAAGATGAAGTGGAGAAAATGAAACAACAGGCAAAAGAACATGCTGCTGAAGACAAGAAAAAGAAAGAAGGCGTTGAAATAAGAAATAATGCAGATAATCTGGTTTTTCAAACTAAAAAACAGATTCAGGAACTTGGCGATAAAGTCCCGGCTGATGTCAAGAGCAGACTTGAAAACGAAATAACAAAAGTTGAAGATGCGCTGAAGACCAATGATTCCGATGCAATTAAATCGGCTACCGAAGGCTTAACAAAAGTCTGGAATGAAGTTGCACAGAATTTATACCAGCAGCAGGGCGATCCTGCAGGTCAGCAGCAAACTGCCGAGCAGCCGCAGGCTGAGAACCAGCAGCAATCTCAAAAGAAAGACGATAAAGAAGTGCAGGACGCTTCTTACGAAGTAGTAGACGATGACAAAAAGTAAGTTTCAACAAGTAAAAGGAGATAAACATGGTACAAAATAAAGAAGCAGTTGAAGTAAGACCCTCAAGAAGCTGGGATGAAGCTCTTGAAAGAGAATCGTGGATTGCCCCTTCGATCGATATATTCGAAACAGCAGACGATTATTTCTTAACGGCTTATCTTCCCGGCGTAACAAAAGAGAATGTTAAAATTAAACTTGAAGACGGTAATCTGGTTATTATGGGTCGTATTGATTTTGAAACTATGGTTAACCGCAAATACATTCTTAAAGAGATGGAAATCGGCAATTTCTATCGCAGGTTCAAAATCTCTGAGAGCATTGATGAATCTAAGGTAGACGCGAAGCTGGAAAACGGAATACTGAATGTAAAACTTCCGAAACATGAGCGGATTAAACCGAAGACTATCGAAATAAAGTAATTCACGATAAGGCCATAAAACTTAAAACCCCGACCAAAATCGGGGTTTTTTGTGGGCCCAGAAGGACTTGAACCTCCGACCCGCTGATTATGAGTCAGCTGCTCTAACCAACTGAGCTATGGGCCCTTAAAAGTGATGCAAAAATAGTGCTTTCAGTCTCCCGATGCAAATTTCCTGTAAAAACTTTATAAAACGACTGGGAATTTTTTTATCAATTGTTTTAATTATCCGTCTCAGTTATTAAATATTGCAATAATCCCTAAAAATAGATTATATTTGCACTCAATTTTGCCGGGGTGGCGGAATTGGTAGACGCACAGGACTTAAAATCCTGTGGGTGTTAACACCCGTGCCGGTTCGAGTCCGGCCCTCGGTACTTAATAATTATTCTGATAGGCGTAGATAAAATGACGCGTTAATTTTCGGGTTCTTAGCTCAGTTGGCTAGAGCGTCTGCTTGACGTGCAGAAGGTCATAGGTTCGAATCCTATAGAACCCACAAACAATCGGAGGCTACTCCGTTTTTTTTTACTTCGATATTACATGGAAAATATAAAAATAACATTACCCGACGGTTCAGTAAGAGAGTTCGAAAAAGGGATCAGTGCTTTTGAAATTGCACAGAAGATTTCTCAGAAACTTGCCGAAGATGCGCTGGTAGCTAAAGTTAATGGCGTTGTTAAGGATCTCACAACACGAATTTACTGTGATTCCAACCTTCAAATCCTAACTTTCGATTCTTTAGAAGGGAAGGAAACTTACTGGCACTCTACTTCGCATCTGATGGCTCATGCGATTCAGTCGATCTATCCCGAAGCTAAATTCGGCGTAGGACCTGCAATCGACGCAGGATTCTATTATGATATCGATATTAATTCGATCCTGACTGATGAAGATTTGATCAAGATCGAAAATAAAATGCTTGAAATTACAAAAGAGAAGAATCCGTTTAAGAGAACTGAACTCAGTAAAGCAGATGCAGTAAAGTTTTTTAAGAATAAAGGTGATAATTATAAACTCGAGATTCTAAGCGAACTGGACGATCAGAACGAAATTATAAGCATTTACGATGAAGGTGAATTCACCGATCTTTGCACCGGTCCGCATATACCGGACGTGGGCAGAATCAAATATTTGAAACTTCTCAACGTTTCCGGCTCCTACTGGCGCGGTGACGAAAAGAATAAAAGAATGCAGAGAATCTACGGAATCTCTTTCCCCAAGAAAAAGATGCTGGATGATTATCTACTCTTTCTGGAGGAAGCTAAGAAGAGAGATCACCGCAAACTCGGAAAGCAACTCGACCTTTTCAGCATTCATGAAGAAGCCGGTGCCGGATTGATTTACTGGCATCCTAAAGGTGCAAGAATTAGAAATACTGTTGAGACTTTCTGGCGGAAGGAACATCTTGATAACGGTTACGATCTTCTCTATTCCCCTCACATGGGAAAAAGCTGGCTCTGGGAAACCAGTGGCCACCTCGGTTTCTACAAGGAGAGTATGTATTCGCCGATGAATATTGATGAACAGGATTATTATGTTAAACCGATGAATTGCCCGTTCCACATAATGATTTACAAATCAAAACTTTACTCTTACAGAGATCTTCCTTTGAGATGGGCAGAACTCGGTACTGTTTACCGTTATGAAAAGAGCGGGGTTCTTCACGGACTCTTGCGGGTCCGCGGTTTTACTCAGGATGATGCTCATATCTTCTGTACTAGAGAACAGATTGAGGATGAAGTAATTGAAGTACTGCGGTTCTCCAGAAGTATTCTGCTAGCATTCGGATTTACAGATTTAAAATTTTTCATTGCTACGAAGCCTGAAGGTTCAGTAGGTGACGATAGTCTCTGGCAGACTGCTACAAATTCTCTAAAGAATGCTCTGGCAAGGGAAAATGTTGAATACGAAATTGATGAAGGCGGCGGAGCTTTTTACGGCCCCAAAATCGATATTAAAATAAAAGATGCTCTTGGACGCGAGTGGCAGTTGAGTACAATCCAATTTGATTTTAACCTTCCTCAAAGATTCGAAATGAAATATATTGGCGAGGACGGCAAAGAACATCAGCCTTATATGGTTCATCGTGCTCTGCTCGGTTCAATCGAAAGGTTTATGGGAATCTTGATAGAACATTATGGCGGCGCATTCCCAACCTGGCTCGCACCGGTTCAGGTTGCAGTAATACCCGTATCTCAAAACTATTTTGATTATGCAAAGAAAGTAACCGATTCATTGTCAGCTGAAGGAATAATTGTAGAATTTGATCAAAGAAACGAAAAGATCGGTTATAAAATCAGAGATTGGGAAACACAAAAAGTCCCGTATATGCTTATTGTTGGTGAAAAGGAAAAAGAATCAGGCACAGTATCGGTAAGACAGCATAAAGTCGGAGATAAAGGAAGTATTCCGCTGGATGAGTTTAAAACTCAAATAATCCATGAAATAAAGGACAGGATTAATCACAATTAAGGAGGTATTCTATTACTCAAGTTAAATTCAGAGTCAATCAGGAAATCAGAATTCCTGAAGTAAGGCTCATCGACGCAAACGGAGAACAATTAGGTGTAGTATCGGTTAAAGAAGCACTTAAGAGGGCGGAAGAAGCCGGTATGGACCTTGTTGAAATTGCCCCGCAGGCAACTCCTCCTGTTTGTAAAATAATTGACTTTGGTAAGTTTGCTTACGAACAGCAGAAAAGAGAAAAACTTCAAAAGAAAAAACAGCAGGTTAGTGTATTAAAGGAAATACGGCTTCATCCTAACACAGATACACATGATTTCGATTTTAAAGCCAGACACGCTCTTAATTTTATTGAAGAGGGGAATAAAGTAAAAGTATCGGTTATCTTTAAAGGAAGAGAATTAGCCTATACGGAACTTGGTGAAGCTCTATTAAGAAAATTTATTGAACGTCTGGATGACGTAGCAAAAGTTGAGCAGGATCCAAAATTTGAAGGTAGAGCGATGCATGCTATTCTTGCACCGCAAAAAGGTAAAAAGAAAAAATAGATAGGTGTTATAATGCCCAAAATGAAAAGTAACCGCGGAGCCGCTAAATCATTTAGAAAAACCGGTTCTGGGAAAGTAAAACGCAATAAAGCTTTTAAATCACACATACTCACTTCTAAATCGACTAAAAGAAAAAGAGGATTGAGAAAATCGATTCTCGTCTCGGCTGCCGATGAGAAGAGAGTAAAAAGAATGCTACAATAAACGGAGAAAAGTAAAATATGCCACGCTCAGTCAATCATGTTGCGTCGAAAGCACGGCGCAAAAAACTACTTAAAAAAGCCAAAGGCTACTGGGGTGCCCGCAGTAAAGTTCTTACTGTCGCTAAACATCATGTTGAAAAAGGCCTTGTTCATGCTTACAGGGATCGTAAGCTGAAAAAAAGAAATTACCGTTCACTTTGGATTATCAGAATAAATGCAGCTGCTAGAGAACACGGTATCAATTACTCCAAATTAGTCCATGCCTTGGATGAAAAAGGAGTATTAATAAATCGCAAACTTCTTGCTAATATCGCCGTCGAGAATCCTCAGGCGTTTGCTGATGTAGTGAAATTTGCAATGAATTAATAATCTCCCTCTTGTATTTATTATTAATATGAATACAAGAGGGCTTTTTTTAAACTCTCGGGATATTATATGTTATCAAAAATTTCCGAAACCCGAAAAAATTTCGACCAGGACCTCTCCGCCGTTAAAGATCTTAAATCCCTCGAAGAACTTCGTATTAAATACCTGAGCAGAAAAGGTTTTGTTACTCAATTGTTCGAAGACTTCAAGAATGTCTCCCGCGATGAGAAAAAAACGGTTGGGCAATCCCTTAATGAATTAAAAATTTATACTCAGAATCACTTCGATTCATTAAAAGAACGGTTCGAAAAAGAATCCAAATTATCCTCCGGTTCTGAAATCGATATTTCTCTACCCGGCAGAATGACACAGCTCGGAAGCAGACATCTTATTACTCAGACGATGGATGAAGTAAAAGAGATTTTTAAAGGTCTTGGCTTTTCAGTTTACGAAGGTCCTGAACTGGAATCCGACTACAATAACTTCGGAGCCTTGAATTTTCCGGATGATCACCCTGCACGCGATATGCAGGACACATTCTTTATTAACAGGAATTTCCTTTTGCGTACTCATACATCCCCGGTTCAAATCCGGTTGATGCAGGAAAAGAAACCTCCAATTCGTGCTTTAATGCCAGGTAAGGTTTTTAGAAATGAGGCGATAAGCGCAAAAAGTTATTGCCTGTTTCATCAGATTGAAGGATTGGTTGTCGATACCGATATTACATTTGCCGAACTGAAAGGGACTCTTGTCGGATTTATCAAACAATTTTTCGGTCAGGATGTCAAATACCGTTTCAGAGCAAGCTTTTTCCCGTTTACCGAACCGAGTGCAGAAATGGATATCTGGTGGCAGCCGAAAGGGAAGGAAGGCAGATGGCTTGAGATTCTCGGCTGCGGAATGGTTGACCCTAATGTACTTGTCAACGTTGGCATCGATCCGGAAAAATATATCGGTTATGCTTTCGGTATGGGAATCGAAAGACCTGCTATGCGTAAATACGGAATCGATGATATCAGAATTCTGTTTGACAGCGACATCCGTTTCTTAAAGCAATTTTAAAAAGGTTTCTTATGAAAATTTCTCTTAAATGGTTGAGTGATTACGTCGATCTCACCGATATCTCGATTGATGAAATTGTCCATAAAGTCTCTACTGCCGGCCTCGAAGTAGAAGAGGTTATTGATCAGTCAGCATTGTTCAAAAACATGGTTGTCGGGTATGTTAAAGAGGCAAAAAAACACCCTAACGCCGATAAGCTCTCTTTATGCGTGGTGACCGACGGACAAAATGATTTTAATGTAGTATGCGGTGCGCCTAATGTTGCCGCTGGCCAAAAAATTCCTTTTGCTATGGTGGGTGCGGTAATTCCATCCAATGGACTGAAACTTGAAAAAGTTAAAATCCGTGGTGAGATCTCAATGGGTATGATCTGTTCCGAGAAAGAACTTGGCATAAGTGATAATCACGAAGGAATTATGGTTCTGGATCCGCAGTTGAATACGGGAGAAGAACTTGCCGCTGCACTCGGCATGGATGATATTGTAATTGATGTTGCAATCACACCTAACAGAGCCGATGCGTTAAGTCATATCGGATTTGCAAGAGACATTGCCGCCATTTTCGGTAGGAAATTTAACTACCCCTCATTTGAATTAGTCGAATGCACTGAAAAATCTGATGCAACCGCAGAAGTGGAAATTATTGATTCTGCTAATTGTCCGAGGTATGTTGGCAAAGTTGTTAAAGGTGTAACTATTAAAGAATCGCCTGAATGGCTCAAAAGAAAATTAAAAAGTATCGGACTGCGGCCGATCAACAATGTAGTAGATGTTACGAATTTTGTGCTTTACGAAGTTGGCCAGCCATTGCATGCATTTGATCTTGACAATCTCTCAGGAAAAAAAATTGTAGTCAAATCAGCAGTTGAAGGGGAAAAATTTATTACGCTCGATTCAAAAGAGAGAATTCTTTCATCAGCTGATTTGATGATTTGCGATACAGCTAGAAATGTGGCAATTGCCGGTGTTATGGGAGGCGAAAACTCCGAAGTAACTTCCGGTACTAAGAACATTCTAATCGAAAGTGCTTTTTTTAATCCTTCCTCAATCAGGAAGACTGCAAAGAGATTGGGGCTCTCCACCGATGCATCTTTCAGATTTGAAAGAGGAACGGATTACAATATTGTAATCTGGGCTGCGCAGCGGGCGGCACAACTTATTAAAGAAGTAGCGGGAGGAGAGATTCTAAGCGGTCATATCGATGCTTACCCGAAAACTATAGATTCACGGTCCGCTAATATTCGTTTTGCCAGAATAAATAAGATTCTAGGTTATTCTGTGCCTGAAGAGGAAGTTATTAAAATCCTCGGTAGTCTCGGATTTGAAATCAAAACGCAGAACAATGAATCACTGAATGTTCAAATTCCGGCATACAGACATGATATTGAAAGAGAAGTGGATCTTATTGAAGAAGTAGCAAGAATCTACGGATATGATAAAATTCCGGATGTCGTGAGTATTTCTGTTCCGCTTGAAACTAAAGTAGACCAGTCAGCTTTTAATGGAAGATTAAGGAATATCGCTACATCTCTCGGATTTTTTGAAATCATGTCCAACTCGCTTCTGAGTTGTGATATTGCTGAAAGATTCGGAAAGCCGATAAAAATGCTGAATCCGCAGAATAGTGAGATGTCTCATCTTCGTCCGTCGCTTTTACCTGGCATGCTCCAGGCCGTTTCTAATAATCTGAAAGTGTTCGAGAAAAATCTGAAGTTTTTTGAGATTGGCAAAGTTTTCGAAAGAAAGCATGATGATGAAATAATTAGTTTTGATGATTTTACCGAATCGGATCAGCTTATTTTCGGTTTAACCGGGCATTCGGTTCAGGCTGAATGGTTCGAAAAAGATAAACTCTTTGATCTCTATGATTTAAAAGGATTAGTTGAGAGTTTTATAACCAGATTATTTCCGCAAGTTAGTTACTCAATCGTTATTGAGGACTCTGTTTTCTTTGAATCGTCATTTTCTGTCTATATGAATAAAATAAAAATCGGTTCCGGCGGTAAAGTGAAAAGTGATTATTCAGGGTCATTCGATTTGAACCAGGATCTTTTTACATTCGTCTTTGATATTGATCTGTTGAAAACGATAAATGAACCTGATAAAAGATTTACCGAACTCTTGAAGTTTCCTAAGGTTTATAGAGATGTGGCTTTCATTTTAGACAGGACTGTAAGGTCTGATAAAGTTGCAGAAAATATTCAGCAAGCCGGCTCTAACTTGTTGCATCAGATAAAGTTATTTGATATCTTTCAAAGCGACAGTTTAGGTGAGGGTAAAAAATCACTTGCATTTCAGTTGGAGTTCTACGATTCATCAAGAACTCTGAAGGAAGATGAAGTCGAAAAAGATTTGCGCAATATTATTAAATCTGTCGAAAAAACATTTAGTGCACAATTAAGAGGTGCATAGTTGGGTGAAGGCTCTAAATACGATCTCTTTTATGAAGAGTTAAATGCTCTCGAAAAGCAGATCTATTATTTTATTCAAAAAGGTTCAGAGCTAATGGAGGCAAATCAAGCTTTGAACAATAGAATTAATCAACTCGAAAAAGAAAATGAAATTTTAAAAAAGAAGATTTCTGAAATCGAATTAAAAGTCAGCAAAACATTGTTTAATGAAGAGAACCTGTTCGGTTCGGACACAATTAAATTGGAGGAAAGAGAAGCACTAAAGAGTAAAATCGGCGAATTGATAGCAAAAATTGACTATCATTTGCGTTCTTAATTTGATGTTTGATGATGGAATAGACATAAAATGAGTGAAAAAAAGAAGCTAAAAGTAAAAATATTTGACAAGGAATATTCTTTACTTGTTGAGAATCAGGAGATTGCTGCTGAATTGGCTGAGTATGTTAATACAATTATGGAAGAAACCAGACTAGAATTACCGGATCAACCTAAAGATACAATTGCGATTATTGCTGCACTTAATATAGCCTACGATCTTTTTGTAGAAAAAAATAAATATCGTGAATTCAGCATTCAGGCAACCGACAAAATCAAAAAAATAAAGCTTCTTTTAAACGAATCCAAATTTGTGTCGAACCCATCATAATTTTCCCGCTCCGTCGGCTTGAGTATAAAAAAGAACTAACAATAAAATACCTAAGGGTTATTGACTCACGACGTGTATTACAGGCCTCACTCCCTTGCGGAGATTCCGAATATATCGGGACAGTGGAAGTAAAAAGCGTCGGGCAATTTCCCGCATTGTATAGGAAAAGGTTCTTTTCCTATGCAAAGGTCGGCGGCTGCGGTTATATATAAATTTTCGTTTAATGGAGGACTAATGCAGTTGGATTTGATTATGGTATTGATCATTGCTGCCGTCACAGCAATTATATCTTTTGTTTTGGGATGGTTAATTAATTCCAAAATCGGAAAGAACAACATTTCTAATGCTAAAGAAAAAGCTCAAAAATTAATTGAAGAAGCTGAAAAAGAAGCTAAACACCTTAAAAGAGAAAAACTCCTCGAAGTAAAGGATGAATGGCTTAAAAAGAAACAGGAATTTGATAACGAAGTTAATTCAAAGAAACAAAAACTTCAGAATCATGAAAAACAACTCGAATCAAGAGAAGAAAACCTTGAAAAGAAGTACGATCTTGTAAATCAAAAAGAAAAAAGTAACAAAGATCTTGAAAAGTTAATCCTTACTCAGAAAAATGAAGTTGATAGAAAGAGCCAGGAACTTGACAGATTAATTGCAGAACAGAATATCCGTCTTGAAAAGACAGCCGGATTAACTTCCGATGAAGCTAAAAAGATGCTTATGGAAAATATGATAAGCAAAGCTAAATCGGATGCTGCACAGTCGATTAAAGAAATCCGAGACCAGGCTAAAATTGACGCTAAGAAAGAAGCCCAGCGTATTACAATTCAGGCTATCCAGAGAACGGCTGTGGATCACTCGGTGGAATCGACTGTCTCTGTTGTCCAGATCCAGAATGATGAAATGAAAGGCAGGATTATCGGCCGCGAAGGACGAAACATCCGTGCTTTCGAAGCAGCTACCGGCGTCGATGTAATTGTTGATGATACACCCGAAGCGGTTATTCTCTCGGCTTTCGATCAGTTCCGGCGCGAAGTCGCACGTATCTCTCTCGAAAGGCTTATTGCCGACGGCCGTATTCATCCGGCAAGAATTGAAGAGGTCGTTGCCAAAGTTCAGGAGGAACTCGACGAGGAGATTCAGAAAGAAGGGGAAAATACACTTATACAGCTCGGATTGCACGGCGTTCATAATGAACTGGTAAAACATATCGGTAAAATGAAATACAGAAGCAGCTACGGACAGAACCTGCTGCAGCACAGTATTGAAGTTGCATACCTGACCGGTATTATGGCTGCCGAACTCGGTTTCGATACGACAATTGCAAAAAAAGCAGGACTTATGCATGATATCGGAAAGACGATTGATAAGGACGTCGAAGGACCGCATGCACTCCTCGGTTATGAATTGACAAAGAAATACAGTGAACATCCTATAGTTGTTAATGCTGTCGGAAGCCATCACGAAGATATTGAAATGGAACACCCGATTTCAGCGCTGGTTCAGGCCGCCGATGCTATCAGCGGTGCCCGCCCCGGAGCAAGAAGAGAACCTCTCGAAAGTTATGTGAAGAGACTCGAAAACCTTGAGAACCTTGCTAAATCGTTTGAAGGTGTTGCGAAGACCTATGCTATTCAAGCCGGCCGTGAAGTAAGAGTGGTTGTTGAACCGGATAAAATTGATGATGTGGTTGCAGATCGCCTGTCATATGAAATCGCTCAGAAGATTCAGGAAGAGATGGAATACCCTGGCCAGATTAAAGTTATGGTTATTCGTGAGGTTAGAAAGATTCAATACGCTAAGTAATTCTGAAATAATATTTTAGTTGAAACCCCGGTTAATTACTGCCGGGGTTTTTTATTTTAAAACAGATTCCGCTGAAATATTTAATCCCTATATTTAATCGTCAATAATTGACAGTTTTAATCAAATGAAGAAAAGTCTTTTCGGCTGTTTACTTATTTTTCTTATTTCCCCTCAAATCAGTCTCTTGGCTCAGATGAAAGAACCGGATAGTATCGATGTGTACCTTGTAAAAGAGAACTGGCATACAGGTATCATGTTCAGGATTGATGATTACACTTCCGGACTTTTACCCGCCCTCAAATATTTTAAGGATTACCAGTATATCGATATCGGTTGGGGTGATGCCGATTTTTACCAGATCCCCGGATTCGATCTGTTCCTTGCTGCAAAGGCAATTCTGATACCTACTCCGACTGTTATGCGGTTTGACGGTTACAAATTCCCGATAGAAAAAATTATAGAGTGGCGTGAGTTTGCCCTTAAGTTTGAATTACCAAAGGAAAGATTCCTCCTTCTGATTAATTACATTCAAGAACATTTGATTTTGGATGAGAAAGGTGAAACAATAATTTCCAAGCATGATATTGATTCTCCGGTCTATTTCTTCAAATCAAAAGGGGAGTATCATCTATTCAGGACGTGCAACACCTGGGCGGCTCAAGCATTAAAATCGACCGGAATTGATGTGGATACATTCGGACTTATTACAGCAGGCCAGTTGTATTCCAGGTTTGCAGAATATGCGAAAGTATTAAAGAGATATGATTGAGGCGCCGGTCGGAAAAAAGCTTTAGTATATTACTATCAAAAATTAATTTCCAAGATTATGAATTAAATTATCTTCATGGAAGATTTTACCAATATAACTTATCCGTTCTCGTAATTCATTTCGAAGGTTACCATTTGTTTTTCTAGATTTGTCGTTGGTGTTGATAATCTCTGTTCTTATTTCTTCAAAAGAAATCAAACTTGAAATAATAAAACATGCAAAAAGCTTCTGCATTCCCCTTCCTGCAATAAAACCTAATACATTAATCGAGCCTTTATTATACTTCGAAAATATTTCTAACAAGCAATCTTTATCCTCCTTACTTGGATTCAAAGTTGAATTTGGGTGATTGTGAACTAATAATAAATTATTCACTCCTTCTTTATTCAATCTTTCTGTTAATTCGATACTTGATAAAGAAGTTTGAATTGACTTATTATCATGACCTTTTTCCATCCAAAATCCATGGACAGATTTCATATCCCCTATTCCAATTATTAACCATTCGTGCTTTTTACCCTTTAATATCCCAGCACTCCACGAAGGAAATAAACCTATATCTATATCACATTCATAATATTTTAATTTCGAACCGAATCTTTTTTTTGTTTCTGCATCAATGCTAAAACTATACTCATCAAGTTTTATCCTTTCTGCAAATATTCTCAGTCTTCTTTTTCTTGCAAGATTAGTGATTTCAGATTCTGTTAAAGGTGCAGTGTCTTCGAAATAGCTCTTTAGGAGGTAAAACAAGAAAATCAGGATTAAAATACCTAATGCTAGTAATCCTTCTTCGGCATTTGACATGGAGAGAATTTTTTTGATTTGAGGCGCCGGTCGGATTCGAACCGACGAATAAAGGTTTTGCAGACCTTCCCCTTAAGCCACTTGGGTACAGCGCCAATAAAATCATTAAGAATAGAAAAAAAATCCCGATTTTATCGGGATCCTGGAGCGGGAAACGGGACTCGAACCCGCGACATCAACCTTGGCAAGGTTGCGCTCTACCAACTGAGCTATTCCCGCATGTCAGAATTTCAAATGTTTCAAAATTTGCGCCCTAAATATAACACCATTAACCTTTCATTTCAAATATCTTGTCTATTTTTTCTAGACCCTGGAACCGTGAACAAATCCTCTGTAAGGACGGGATTGCTGAACCGTTATAAATGCTCTTTTATCAACCGATTCCACAATTTTCATTATTGCTTTCTGGTGTTTTCTTTTAGCTATTACTATAAGAATTGAAACGCCTCCGCTTCCTCCTTCGGCCGGTAATATCGTTACACCGAATTTTGAACTTCTTAATTTGTTGGCGATGTCATCAGTATGATGCAGCGATACAATATTAACCTGAGCATATCCCAACGCCACATGCTGTTCTAAAGAGATTCCCATTATATTACCCAATGCGAATCCTACAGCATAACCGATCAGATTTATTGTGTGATCCATGTGCTGAACGATGTAACGCATCGCAAAAATCCAGATAAGAACTTCAAAGAAACCCGCCATTGCGGCCAGATACTTTCTTCCCTGAACCACAAGGATTGTCCGGAAAGTGCCGAGTGTCACATCTGCAACTCTCATCAGCATAATTATTAATGCGCCTAAAATTATTTCAAAACTCATAATTCTTATTTAAACCCTGAAAAATTTTTTATCTTAACGCAGCAAATTTAATACTTTAGGAACAATGTACGAAACCGAACGCAAAGATTTAGTTGAACAATTAAAAAGAAAAGGAATTTCTAATCAGTCTGTTCTGGATGCCTTTATGAATGTGGAAAGACATCTCTTTGTACCTGACATTATGAAACAGCATGCCTACGAGGATGTTGCTCTCCCGATCGGTTACGGACAGACGATTTCCCAGCCCTATACTGTTGCATTTATGACTCAATCAATGAATCCTCAGCCGGGACATAAAATTCTGGAAATCGGAACCGGTTCTGGTTACCAGGCGGCTATCCTTCTTAAGATGGGCGCACGAGTCTTTACTATCGAGAGAAACGATAAGCTATATAACAGTGCTCTCAAAACTTTTGATAATCTGGGATTGCGGATTGCCGCAAGATGCAGCGACGGTTCAATCGGCTGGGATGAATTCTCGCCTTACGACGGAATAATTGTTACTGCCGGAAGTCCTGGAGTTCCTAAAAACCTTCTGAGACAACTTGCCGTAAATGGTAAAATGGTTATTCCGGTTGGCGACAGGTCGGTTCAGACTCTTAAAATAATTACAAAGACTGCCGAAGAAGAATTTACTACTAATGAAGTTCCTTATTTTGCTTTTGTTCCTTTAGTCGGACGAGAGGGATGGAAAGAAAAGTAATTCTGATTGTCGGACCTACCTGTTCCGGCAAAACCCGGGTTTCAGTAGACCTGGCAAAAAGAATTTCATCCGAAATCATTTCTGCCGATAGCCGTCAGATTTATAAACACCTGAATATCGGAACCGCTAAACCGGATTCAGCAGAACTCGCTTCGGTAAAGCATCACCTGATCGATTTCCTCGAACCTGAACAGGATTATAACGTAAGCAGATTTGAAAACGATTCTCTCCGTATTATTAATGAAATTCTTTCGAAAGGAAAAATACCGGTCGTTGTTGGCGGTTCCGGACTTTATATCCATGCGCTTGTCGACGGAATCTTTAACGAAGTTGATACTGATGAAGAATTCCGGCTGGAATTAAAAGAGAAGCGGGAGAAATTCGGAAACAATTATTTATACGATGAGCTTGAGAAAATCGATCCTGTAAGCGCATCAAAAATGCTTTCACAGAATTGGAAGCGTGTAATGCGCTCTCTTGAAGTAATTCATCTAACAGGTAAACCGATCTGGCAGCTTCAAAAGGATTATAAGCGGGAAACTGATATAAATTTTGTTCAGTTCGGTCTCGATTGGCACCGCGCGGATTTATATAATAACATCAATTCCCGTGTTGATAGAATGATTGAAATCGGATTAGTAGAAGAAACAAGAAAAATTTTGGATAGTGGAATCCCCAGAACTGCCAACTCTCTTAATACTGTCGGCTATAAAGAAATTATCTCCTTTCTGGAAAATGAAATTACACTCGATAGAGCGGTTGAATTGATTAAGCGGAATACCCGCCGCTATGCTAAGCGGCAAATGACCTGGTTCCGGAAGGATTCAAGAATTAAATGGATTAGAATTGAATCTAATGAAGATCTTCTTAATGTACCGGAGATAATAATCCGTCAAATTTCCAATCTTAATTAAGTTTTCCTATCTTGCCTTAGAATAAATTACACAGTTGGATGAAAAATAAAATTAGAATAGCGTCCGGACAGGGATTCTGGGGTGACCTTATAGATGCCCCATATCAGCAGGTTACTGCAGGTCAGGTAGACTATCTTGTAATGGACTACCTGGCAGAAGTGACGATGTCGATCCTTCAAAAACAGAAAAATAAAAATCCGAAACTTGGTTATGCACGGGATATCCCTGAACTGATGGAACGGATTCTTCCCATCTGCGCTGAGAAAAAGATTAAGATTATTACCAACGGCGGCGGTGTAAATCCGGAAGCATGCGCTGAAGCAGTCCTGGAAGTCGCAAGAAAACATAATATTAACAATCTCAAAATTGCTCTCGTCATTGGCGATAATATTCTGAACCGGATCGATGAAGTATTATCCAGCGGTTCCGAATTAAAAAATATGGAAACCGGTGAATCGGTTAATGTTGTAAGAGACAAACTGCTAAGTGCGAATGTCTATTTCGGTGCAATGCCGATTGTAGACGCGCTTAAACAGGGAGCCGATATTGTAATAACCGGTAGAACCACAGATACCGGTTTGACTTTAGCACCGATGATCTTCGAATTCGGATGGGGAAAAAATGATTACGATCTTCTTTCCGCAGGTACAGTTGCCGGTCATATACTCGAATGCGGCGGTCAGGCCTCCGGCGGAAATCTGCTGGCTGACTGGAAGTCCGTTCCCGATATTGAAAATATCGGATTCCCGATAGCAGAAGCATATCCGAACGGAGAGATTATTATTACCAAGCATGAATCCCTCGGCGGAAAAGTAAGCATCGATACTGTATCTGAACAGCTCCTTTATGAAATCGGCGATCCTAAAAACTATATTACTCCGGATTGTGTTGCGGACTTTACCTCTATCCGTCTTGAAGAAGCCGGGAAAGACCGTGTAAAAGTTTACGGCGTTAAAGGATTTCCCGAAACGGAGTTTTACAAAGTTTCATGTTCCTATTCATCCGGGTATTCGGCTGTAGGCACTCTTACATATTCCTGGCCGGATGCTTTGAGCAAAGCCCGGAAAGCAGATCAGATCTTAAGAAAACGTCTTGAAAATCTGAATATTCAGTTCGAGGAGATTAGGACGGAATTCATTGGCTACAACTCGTGTCACGGTCCTTTATCTGAAGAAATTGACGAGAATAAGATTAACGAAGTAATGCTTCGTGTTGCTGTGAGAGGAACGGATTATGCCGCAATCGAAAGGTTTGGTAAGGAGATCGCTCCGTTAATATTGACAGGTCCGCCAAGTGTTACAGGATTTGCGGGTGGCCGTCCTAAACCGGCTGAAGTGGTTGCCTACTGGCCTGCGTTGATTCCGAAAAAATTAGTTGAACCAAAAGTAGAGATTGTTACAACATGAAAAAAATAAAATTGATCGACATTGCTCACGGCAGAAGCGGGGATAAAGGCGACGCCGCTAATGTCGGAATTATTGCTTATGATGATATCGGTTACGGAATTATTAAAAAAAATCTGACCGCAGAAAAAGTTAAAAAACATTTTGAAGGAATCTGTCTCGGTAAAGTTGAAAGATTTGAACTCCCGAATATCCGCGCCCTTAATTTCCTTCTTCATAATACACTCGGCGGAGGCGGAACCGTATCTCTGAAACATGATGCGCAGGGGAAAACTCTTGCCGCAGCCCTGCTGCGTATGGAACTCGATATCGAAGAGTGAAATTGGGCTGAAGATTAACAAAAAAAATCTATAAAAATAAATCTTATTGAAAGTGAGGACCAAATGTTCGAAGATCAATTGAAACGATTAAATGAATTAGGATCGAAGGTGAATTCGCTGCGGGGTTATCTTTAAATTAGATGATAAAGAAAATAAAATCTCCGAAATAAGAAAACAGTCCGAAGCACCGAATTTCTGGAACGACCAGAAGTCGGCTCAATCATTGCTCCAAAAATCGAAATCTCTTCAATCATGGGTGGATCTGTGGAACAGCCTGTTTTCCAAAGTTAATCACCTTAAGGAATTTATCGAACTCGCCGAAGCCGAACAGGATCAGAATCTTACAGGCGAACTTGAGAATGAATTGTCCGTAATCGAAAAAGATTACTCGGAACTTGAACTTAAAAGTATGCTGAGCGGAAAGGATGACGATAAAAACTGTATCCTTACAATTCATTCCGGAGCCGGCGGAACCGAAGCCCAGGACTGGGCTCAGATGCTTATGAGAATGTATCTGCGCTGGGGTGAACAGAACGGTTACAAAATGTCGATGATCGACTGGCTCGACGGTGACGGAGCCGGGATTAAAAGCGCTACGATAGAAGTGCAGGGAGAATTTGCATACGGTTACCTTAAAGCAGAAAACGGCGTTCACCGGCTTGTTAGAATTTCACCGTTCGATGCGAATAAAAGACGCCATACTTCATTTGCCTCGGTATTCGTTATCCCTGAAGTCGACGATTCAATTGAAATCGATATTAATCCCGCCGATCTCAGAATCGATACTTACCGTTCCGGCGGTAAAGGCGGACAGAACGTTAACAAGGTGGAAACGGCTATCAGAATTACTCACATTCCTACCGGGACTGTTGCAGCGTGTCAGTCGGAACGCTCCCAGATCCAGAACAAAACAAACGCATTTAAACTCCTCAAATCGAAACTCTATCAGATAGAACTCGAAAAGCAGCAGGCCGAGATTGATGAGATCGAAAAAAATAAAATGAAGATAGAATGGGGAAGCCAGATTCGTTCTTATGTTTTTCATCCTTACAATATGGTTAAGGATCACAGAACTAATTGGGAAACGTCCGATACTCAGGGTGTAATGGACGGCGACCTGAACGAATTCATTAAGGAATTTCTTCTCAAGTTTACCCAAAACTAAACTTGCGGGGTGTATATGTCCAGACTTGTCAGTTATTCAGCCGGTTCAATTATTGCGAAAGAAGGGGAAGCCGCAAGGAAACTTTTCTTTCTGGTTGAAGGGAGGATCGGGATTTATAAGTCGAATAAACTTATTACCGAGTTCGATAAAGAAGGTGAAATCGTCGGTGAGATGAGTCTTATACTCAAGAAACCTCGTACGGCAGAAATACGTTCTGTTACCGATTCAAAACTCCTGGAGGTTGAGGGTGATCTCGATGATATCGTTAGGCAGTATCCTGATATTTCAAAAAAAATTATTAAAGCTCTTGCCGAAAGGCTGGCTAAAGCCACGGACAGATTTTAAGCATTCAATCGGATTTATAAAATGAAAAGTCATACAGAATATCTCTGGTTCAACACTTCAAAAAGAAGAGAATATATTAACATTACACCTGAAGTTGAAAAGGCTCTTACTAAAAGTGGAATAAAGGAAGGAATGGTACTGGTATCCGCAATGCATATAACAGCCGGAGTTTATGTAAATGATGCTGAAAGCGGATTGATTCAGGATATTGATGAATGGCTGGAAGGCCTTGCACCGTTCAGGTCCGATTACAGGCATCATAGAACCGGTGAGGATAACGGGGATGCTCATCTTAAAAGTCTCATCGTTCATCACGAAGTTATAATTCCGGTTACAAACGGCAAGCTCGATTTCGGACCATGGCAGCAGGTCTATTATGCCGAATTCGACGGACGGCGGAAAAAAAGAGTAATAATAAAAATTATGGGCGAATAGTTGGGATGGTAAAACTCTCAGTAGTTATTATTGCCGGCAATGAAGAAAAAAATATAAAAGATTGCCTGGAGTCAGTTAAATGGGCTGATGAGATTATTGTTGTGGATTCCGGAAGCAGCGACCGTACGAGGGATATTGCTTCCGGATATACTCAGAAAGTCTTTGTTAAAAAATGGGAGGGATTTGTACCTGCAAGAGAGTATTCTGTTGTGATGGCTTCCAACGACTGGATTCTGAGTATCGACGCCGACGAAAGAATTAGCGATGAACTGAAAATTGAGATTAAAGATTATCTGCAGAAAGGATTCGATAAACCGGGTTACCGCATTCCGCGAAGAAATTATTTCCTCGATAAGGTTATAAAATCATGTTCATGGTATCCAGATTACCAGCTTCGACTCTTCAATAAAAATTATGCTAGACTGACCGAAAGGAAAGTACATGAAGGATTTGAGGTGAACGGTGAGGTCGGTTACCTTAAGAATGATATCATCCACTTTACTCATCAAAATATTACCGATACGATTAAAAAGATAAATGATTATTCCTACCTGCAGGCTCTTGAAAAAGCTGATGGAAAGAGAGTATCTGCTAAGAATTTAATTCTCAATCCTGTTGCAGCCTTTCTTAATCATTTCATCGGCCGGAGAGGTTTTAAAGATGGTATTTACGGCATGATGGTTTCCCTGATTCATATGATGACAAATCTTTTAACCTACATGAAAACCTGGGAACTTCAGAATATCAATTCTGCGAAAGAAGATCTTAATGAAAAAGAAAAATAGATCTGCCGACAAAAAGAAGCAGGATTTTTTCGACCGGGTTTATGCGATCACTGCAATGATTCCGAAAGGCAAAGTTACTACCTACGGAGAAATTGCAGATGCTTGCGGTATCCGGTCGGCTGCCAGAACTGTCGGCTGGGCTATGAATGGAGCCAAGGAGAGCGGTCTGCCGTGTCACCGCGTAGTAAACCGCAACGGGACACTTACCGGGCGTGTTCACTTCGGTGATCCGTATCTGATGGAGGAGCTGTTAAAAAGTGAAGGTATTGAATTTGATAAAGATGGGAATGTTAATATGAAAAAACATCTGTGGATACCGCCGAAGCAAAAGTTAAAAAGTAAATCAGGTTGGGGAACAGGATCGAAGTAAAGATCCTGTTCCGCAATTAAATCTTAGTATCTTGAAACTTTCAAAGATGCAACGCCCCCTTCAATCCTGATGAATATTTTCTTCGCGGCGTTTTCAAAATCAGTCGTTTCATAATACCCTTTACCTATTTTATCAAATCCCGGTAAAGATCTCGACATCAAGACCATCTCGCCTTTGATCTGGCATCCGGAATTCTCCGGAATTTCAATTCTTAAAGCTGCGGCGCCCATTTCAATATCAACATTGGTCGAATCCAGCCTGTCGCCTAATTTCAACCGAACATTCGATGCACCTGTGTTGAGGTCCACGTTTTTAACTTTGAAAGGAGACAGATCGAATCTCCCTTTAGCTGCTCCGAAATCAAGATTAAAATCCCAGACCGGATTTTCATTGAGAGCAATATCGAGATGGTTTCTTAATTTGCCGTCGAAGAAATTAAAATGTTTTTTATGAAGACTGAATTCGATATATGCCGAACTATCAACGACGTCACTTATAAAATCATATTCTGCTAAAGTACCGTAGGCTTCTCCTTCGAGCAGTTTTGTTGTTGTAGTCCTTCCTAGTTCAAATGTACCGGCTCCTGAATTAAGATGGAAATCGGCGTATGCGATTGAATCATTATACTCTTCTGAAAAACTTTCCGAGAAATTATCTTTGTCGGAAAAATTGTAGCTGAAACCGAATCCGGAAAAAATGTTTGCAAATAATCCGAACAGCATTACAGCAAGAAAGATTCCGAACAAAGCACTAATAACCGGTCTGACCAGTGAATTCTTAAAGATCACTATTGCACCCCAGAGAACAAAGATCAATGGCCACAGATCCCATACAAATCCGAAATCACTGCAAATAACATCATATTTGATCAATAAGAATAATGCACCGATCGTTAATAGAAATAAACCCCAAAACAATTGTCCGCTTTTCATTTCCGTCCTCATTATTTTTTAATCGAATTCCAGATTAATGCTAATCCGATTATGATCAGCAATGCCGGGAAAAAATCCTCAAAATCAAAACTAGGAATAAATCTTTCGATAAAGAAAAGAACACCTATTACAATCAGTATTACACCTATTATAACTCTCCCTTTACCGGTGGATTTACTTTCCGCAGGTATCTGAAAGTTATCACCTGTCCCTGTCTGCGGCGGTTGATCTTCCGGTTTAATCTGGTAAGCGATCTCGAAAGGCACTTCCGGAACAACAATCCATAATATTATATAGAGAAGTAAACCGAGACCGTTTATAAGAGTAATTATTATAAATATTACTCTCATAAGGATTGGGTCAAGTCCGAAGTATTCGGCAAGTCCCCCCGCCACACCTCCGAACACTCTCCATTTCCGAGAACGATATAATCTTTTTTCCATGACTCCCTCCAAATAAGAATTAATTCAACAATTAAGACGAGCCGGCTCCTAAAAGGTTTGCATATGCAAATTAATATTTTAGCCGGGATTTTTTTAACGGAAATATTTTTTTCGAATGTTTGAATTAACATCGGGACTTGACTAATTTTCATCAAAAAGAAATAGCATAAATGTTAATAGCGGTTTGTCAGGCCAATCCGGTAATCGGTGATCTAAAAGGGAACTCCCTGAAAATAATTGAGTGGTATAAAAAAGCCGCATCTGAAGGAGCGAATCTGGTTGTATTTCCGGAACTCTTTTTATGCGGGTATCCTCCTCTCGACCTTGTAGAGAAAAAAGAATTTAGAGAGGCAGTATCAAATGCGTCCCGCGAAATTGCTATTCAAACAAATTCAACCGGGCTGATATTCGGATCAATAACCGAAGATTACGAAGACCGAATAGGCACAAATGTTTATAATTCGGCTCTCCTTTGCTATGATGGTAAGATTCAATTCGTTCAAAGTAAATCGCTTATCCCGAATTACGATGTTTTTGATGAGGTAAGATATTTTGAGCCGGCAAGAGATGTATCCCTCCATGAGTTTAGAGGTGAGAAACTTGGAATTTCAATTTGCGAGGATATCTGGAATGATGCCGATTACTGGAAACACAGGCGGTATCCGACAGATCCGATTCAGAAACAGGTTAACGATGGTGCCTCCGTACTTATCAATATCTCCGCAAGCCCATATGCATTCGGAAAGAGGAGTGAAAGGTTCGGAATGCTTTCAACATTATGCAGAAATGACTCAATACCTCTTGTATATGTTTGTACCGTCGGTGCACAGACGGAATTGATTTTCGACGGCGGAAGCATGTGTTTTAATAATAAGGGTGAACTTGCAATTCTCGGCAGGTCTTTCGAAGAGGATTTTTTCATTTACGATACAAAAAAGAATTATGATCCCGTAAAAAATATTGTATCAGATTTTGCCGAAGAAGTTCTGAACGCGCTTATACTCGGATTGAAAGACTACGGCAGAAAGACCGGATTTAAAAAAGCATTGGTCGGATTAAGCGGAGGAATTGATTCTGCACTTGTAGTTTATATTGCCGTCAGAGCATTCGGCAAAGAGAATGTTCATGTTGTAATGATGCCTTCCAGGTTTTCAAGCGACGGCAGCATTACCGATTCTGAAAAGTTAATAGAGATCCTGGGAATTACTTCGAACAAGATACCGATCCAGCCGGTATTTGAATCGGCGTTAAATTCTCTGAAGGAATCCTTCTCCGGTCTACCTGAGGATATTACGGAAGAGAATCTTCAGTCGAGAATCCGCGGATTATTCCTGATGGCAATTTCCAATAAACATAACTATCTTCTCTGCACAACCGGCAATAAATCCGAAATAGCAACCGGATATGCAACTCTGTACGGGGATATGTGCGGTGCGGTTGCTGTAATTGGCGACCTTTATAAAACTCAGATTTATCAGGTTGCGGAATACATTAATCGAAACGGCGTTATCATACCGAAAGAAATAATTGATAAAGCCCCTTCAGCCGAATTAAAACCTGACCAGACTGACCAGGACTCTCTTCCGCCTTACGATCTTCTCGACCGTATACTTAAAATGTATCTTGAAGAGCAAAAAGAATTTAATGAGATTGCGGCGAGTACAGGAGAACCAGAGATTGTTAAAAAAGTATTGACTATGGTAGATAAGAATGAATTTAAAAGAAAGCAGGCAGCTCCGGTTTTAAGAGTCTCCACAAAGGCGTTCGGTTACGGAAGGAGATACCCGATTGTTCAGGGTTGGCGTAAAAAAGGGTAATAATTCAGTAATTCATTATAAATCTAATAATTCTGTTAATTCCTCTTAAATTAATGAGTTTTTCCTCCTTTAAAAGAGAATCCAAATCACTAAGAAATAATTTAATATTCCAAACGAATTAATTATTTTAACAGACCCAATAAACTAACAAATGTATAATTAAGAGAAGTGACATGGCAAAACAAGTTCAAATAGTTGAGGATGTTACAGTTCGATTTGCCGGTGATTCCGGCGATGGCATGCAATTAACTGGTTCACAATTCACCGATACTACTGCAAGTCTTGGTACCGATGTTGGTACATTACCCGATTTTCCTGCAGAGATCCGCGCCCCCGCCGGTTCTTTAGCAGGTGTGAGCGGATTTCAGATTCATTTCAGCAGCAATGATATTCAGACTCCGGGTGATTCTCCCGATGTTCTGGTAGCTATGAATCCTGCCGCTTTAAAAGTCAATTTAAAAGATCTTAAACCGAATGCTACTATAATTGTAAATACAAATGCATTTGATGTAAAAAACTTAAAACTCGCAAATTACGATGTCAATCCTCTGGATGATGGTTCGCTTTCAGGTTATAATGTCATTCCTGTTGAACTATCAAAAATGACTGTTACTGCTCTGGAAGGACTTTCTCTTTCGCCTAAAGAAAAAGATAAATGTAAAAACTTTTTTGCTCTCGGGCTGATGTACTGGATGTATAACCGTCCGATTGAAATGACCTTAAAATGGCTCGAGACAAAATTCAAGAAAAAACCTGAAATCCTCGAAGCAAATCAGAGAGCATTGAAATCAGGTTACTATTTCGGAGAGACTACAGAAATTTTTACTACAAGATACGATGTTAAACCTGCGAAACTTCCAAAAGGAATTTACAGGAATGTATCGGGTAATGAAGCAGTTGCACTCGGCTTTGTAGCCGCTTCGCTTCGTGCCGGTATTCCTTTGTTCCTCGGATCTTATCCCATTACTCCGGCTTCTGAAATATTACAGGAATTGAGCAAGTATAAGGATTTCGGCGTAGTTACATTTCAGGCTGAAGACGAAATAGCCGGTATTGCTTCTGCAATCGGTGCTGCCTTTACCGGATCTTTAGCATTAACAACTACTTCAGGCCCCGGTCTATCGTTAAAGACCGAAGCTATAGGACTTGCTGTAATTACCGAACTTCCTATTGTAATTGTCGACGTTCAAAGAGGCGGTCCGAGTACCGGCCTGCCAACTAAGACCGAACAGGCCGACCTTTTCCAGGCGATGTACGGCCGCCACGGCGAAGCTCCGGTTGTAGTTATGGCTGCTAAAAGCCCGGTCGACTGTTTCTTTGCATCAATTGAAGCGGCAAAGATCGCAATTGAATTTATGACTCCGGTTATTCTTCTTACCGATGGTTACCTCGCATTCGGTTCAGAACCGATGAATATCCCTGATTTCGAAAACCTTCCTGAAATTAAAGTTGAATACAGAAAAGATCCGGAAGGATTCTATCCATATTTACGCAATGAAAACCTCGTCCGTCCCTGGGCTATTCCCGGTACTCCTGGTCTTGAACACAGGATCGGCGGACTCGAGAAAAAAGACGTCTACGGAAACATAAGCTACGAACCGGCAAATCATGAAATTATGATCAACAAGAGAAAAGAAAAGATTGAAAAGGTTGTGAATGTAATTCCGGATATTGAAGTTGAAGGCGATCAGAGCGGAGAGTTATTGATACTAAGCTGGGGAAGTACATACGGCGCTATTAAAGAAGGTATTAGGAAAGCTGCTGCCAAAGGCTACAAAGCTTCTCATATTCATATCAGAAATATCCATCCGTTCCCCAAAAATCTCGGTTCGGTTCTTAGTAATTTCAAAAAGGTGTTGATTCCTGAGTTAAACAAAGGTCAAATGGCTACATTGATTAAAAGTACCTTCCTGATTGATGTATTAGAGTATCATAAAGTTATGGGACAGCCATTTAAAGTAGTAGAAATAGAAAATAAAATCATTGAAGTTCTCGGAGGCGATAATGGAAAATAAAATAGATCAGGTTGTATCAGATATAAAATATACTGCCAAGGATTTTGCATCGGATGTGGATGTAAAATGGTGTCCGGGCTGCGGCGATTACTCGATCCTTGCACAGGTTCAAAGAACCTCTCCCGATTTCGGCGAGAGAAAGGAAAATATTGTATGGGTGTCGGGCATTGGATGTTCCAGCCGCTTCCCATACTATATGAGCACTTACGGCTTCCATGGAATTCACGGGCGCGCCGCCGCTATTGCTACCGGCGTAAAACTGGCGAATAGAAAATTGCAGGTCTGGGTCGCTACAGGCGACGGTGATATGCTTAGTATCGGCGGTAATCACTTTATCCACGCATGCCGTAAAAACATTGATCTTAAAATCCTTCTCTTTAATAATAGAATTTACGGTTTGACTAAAGGTCAGTATTCACCTACTTCTGAAAAAGGAAAGATTACTAAATCCTCACCTTATGGAACAGTCGATTTTCCTTTTAACGCTATCAAACTGGCCGACGGTGCCGGCGCAACTTTTATTGCGCGCACACTCGACAGAGATCCGAAACATATGCAGGAAATGATTACGCGCGCTTCCAAACATAAAGGTCTTGCATTTATTGAAGTCTTTCAGAACTGCCCGATCTTTAATGACGGCGCGTATTTCCACCTGACTGAAAAAGATACTAAACCGGAGAATGTGATTCTGCTTGAACATAACAAGCCTCTCGTCTTCGGTGCGAACAAAGATAAAGGTATTAAACTCGACGGTATCGAACCGGTTGTAATCGACTTGAATGACGGCAAGCACTCCATTAACGATTGCTGGGTTCACGACGAGTTCGATAAAAATCCGACACGCGGATTTATACTTGCAAGGTTCTCGGACCTGGAAGGATTCCCAACTCCTATCGGCATTTTCCGTCAGTACGAAAAACCGACGTACGACGGCGACTATATGAAACAGATTGACCGGATAGTTGCCGATAAAGGCGCAGGTACTTATAAGAAATTAATGTTTTCAACAAATACCTGGGAAGTAAGTTAATATTATTTCCTTTTTACAATATAATTTCAGGCGAAGCATTGCTTCGCCTTTTCTTTTATCCAATTATAATAAATCACTATGAATCAATTTCAGGAACTGAAAAGAATTATCGAATCGAATAATTCTTTTCTTATTACTTCTCATGTCAATCCGGATGCGGATGCTGTCTGTTCCGAACTGGCTATTTACCTGGTACTGAAAAAGCTCGGTAAGAAAGCCAGAATAGTAAATCACAGTTACACTCCCTACAATCTTGAATTTCTTGATAAGAATAAAGTAATTGAAAGGTATGATGAATCCGCGCATGCAGCAATTTTTAATGATGCCGATGTGCTTCTTATTATGGATCTGAATCAGGCAAACCGAGTTGTAAGAATGGAGAAAGGCCTCAGAGATTTCAATAAAATTAAAGTGTGTATTGATCATCATCAGGATCCGGAACAGTTTGCTGATCTTTTTATCGGGGGCCCTGATTATTCTGCTACCGGAGAGATCATACATGACTTCATTACATCGACCGGAATAATTGAAATGGATTTTGAAATTGCCGAACAGATCTATACTGCGATTATGACTGATACCGGTTCATTCCGGTTTGAAAGGACTTCTCCCAAAATTCACCGGATAATTGCCGGACTCCTTGAATATGGTGTTGACCCTACAGAGATTTACAATCAGGTTTACGATCAATTCCATTTCAGCCGGATTAAACTGCTGGGTGAAGCGCTTAACTCAATTGACCTGGATTCAAGCGGGAAAATTGCCGTAATGACACTCACAAACGAAGTTCAGAAGAAACATGGTGCAGTTGAAGCCGATGTTGACGGATTTGTAAATTACTGCCTCTCGATCCTGGGTGTTCAGATCGGTATTCTCCTTTATGAACTTAACGACGGTGTAAAAGTAAGTTTCCGGTCGAAGGGTACAATTCCGGTCAATATGCTAGCCAAGGAATTTGGCGGGGGAGGCCACTCGAATGCTTCAGGGGCAAGATTCTATAATATCAGGATTACGGATATTGTTGATGAAATTACAAAAGCAGCTCAAAAATATATCACCATTTAGGAGCGGATATGCATTTCAGAATTAATTTAAAAGCCGGCTCTGATCAGATCGGTTTTGAAGAGAATGCCGGACTCGTGAAATTTTTTCACGATAAAAAAAGTCTTGAAAAAGTTTTTAAAAACTTTTTAGCATCACTTGATAAATCTGTTAACAGATTACAGGTGCAGAAATTCCTCAACGAAAAAAATGATGAATTAACTGTTTTCCCGGCTGATGAAAATCCGTCAGCTCTTTTTCTTAAAAAAATAAAATCGGGTGATGACTTTAACCAGGATTTTTTCAGGAATTATTTCGCCGGATTCGTCCCGTCTTTAAAGAAAAGCGGATTGAAATCAGTTCATGTTGTAATCCCTGTTTATTCGGATTTCAAAAAGTTTTTTGATTCGGAAAGTTATTTTCTCCAAACATTAATTGAAGGAGTACTTCTCGGTAATTATAAATATGAAATAAAAACTGACAATGAGAAGGTCGGGGAGATCGATTTTATTTTTCATTACAGTAACACAAATCTGTTGAAAACTGTGATTGAAAGATCGAAAAGAATTATTGAATCTGTTTATTTTACAAGAGACCTTGTAAATGAGCCTGCTATTACATTAACACCTATGGAACTGGCTGCCCGTGCAAAGAAAGAACTTTCCAGGCAGGGTGTAAAGGTTCAGATCCTCGATAAAAAATCTCTCGAACGGAATAAGATGAACGCAATACTTGCAGTCGGCGGTGCAAGTGATAAACCTCCGTGTATGATTGTTGCTCATTATAAACCGACTGGAAAGCCGAAAAAGAAAGTTGCTCTTGTAGGAAAGGGAGTTACATACGATAGCGGAGGCCTTTCTATAAAACCTACTGCAGGTATGCTCGAAATGAAAGCTGATATGGCCGGTGGCGCGGTTGTACTTGGTATTATCCGTTCAGCTTCATTGCTTAAAATTCCGGTTGAGATTATTGGTGTTGTTCCTGCTGTTGAAAATATGCTCGGCGGTAATTCATTTAAACCGGGCGATGTTATTAAAGCGTATTCAGGAAAAACTATTGAAGTGAAGGATACCGATGCAGAGGGACGATTGATACTTGCCGATGCGCTTCATTATGCATCCAATCAGAAACCGGATGAAATAATTGATTTTGCTACTTTAACCGGAGCGTGCGCTGTTGCTCTCGGACTATTTACTGCAGGACTTTTCACACACAATGACCGGTTGGCGGATCAGTTGGCCGAATCAGGATATAAAACTTTCGAACGGATCTGGCGGCTTCCGTTCTGGAAAGATTTTGATCAATTGATTAAAAGCGATATTGCTGATGTCTCTAATCTCGGTCCTCGCTGGGGCGGGGCAATAACGGCTGGCAAATTTCTTGAACATTTCGTCGATAAAAAAATTCCATGGGCCCACCTCGATATTGCAGGTCCTTCAATTAAACACGAATCGGCAAACTACACTAAAAATTACGACACTGGCTTCGGTGTCCGCTTGATTATCGATTATCTTTTAAAAGTGAGCTAAGAAAAGCGATCGACCCGCTTGTTGCGGGTCGATTCATTTTGATTAGGAAATTATACCGATCGGTTGGGTTGTCTTCCACGCGCCTCTTGTGAAGTCCGGCACTTCAACGCTTTTACTTTTATTAAGAGTTGATATTTCACTCAATTCAACCAGAGCCGACCATGATGCTGCGTCATAAACATCCTGGTCTAACGGCAATCCGTTACGCAGGCAGTAGATAAGCCGCCAATCCATTATAAAATCCATACCGCCGTGTCCGCCGACCTCGCGTGCCTTCTGTCCGATCTTTTTTGCCAGAGGGTGCTCATATTTTGTCATAAGGTTTTTGAATTCCTCATCTTTCAGCCATGAATGGGCATCGGGTTCGAGAGCAACACGCTGCTGCGGCCACTTCATCGCAATTCCTTTTGTTCCGCTGAGAAGATGAATCCGGCTGTAAGGTCGAGGGCTGGTTGTATCGTGCTGGATCATGATTGTATGGCCTTTGTCTGTCTTAACGAGTGTAGTATTCATATCGCCAAGTTTATAAGTCTGATTTGCCTCGGGTGAATTTTCTCCGAATTTATCATTTGCGTAGAGAGTCATGCCGAATTGATTTGTCGACATTGAAGAGAGGTAATCGAATTTGTCGCCGCGGTTAATATTCATTATCTGAGCAACCGGCCCTATACCGTGTGTGGGATATAAACTTCCTGTATGCTTGATGCTGTGTTTCAATCTCCACATTCCCTGGTAGCCTTTCTCTTTATCAAATTTCAGCCAGCGCAGGTCATGTATGTATGCGCATTCTGCATGAATAATTTCTCCGAACAGTCCTTCTCTCGCCATATTCAATGTAGCAAGTTCAAAAAAGTCGTAGCAGCAATTCTCCAGCATCATGCAATGCCTTCTGGTTTCCTCTGCAGTGTTTACCAGTTCCCAGCATTCTTTAACGGTTGTTGCTGCGGGTACTTCAAGGGCAACGTGTTTGCCGTGTTTCATTGCATAGAGTGCATTTGGAACATGAAGGTGCCAGGGAGTGCAGGAATAGATGAGATCAATATCATCACGATCGCACATTTTCATCCAGGCGTCATCGCTGCCGTAGAATTCAAGTGCCTCGGGTCTTCCTTCCTTCTTAACCATTTCCTGAACAGATTTAACTCTTTCAGGGATCAAATCGCAAAGAGCTTTAATTTCAACTCCCTCAATTTTCATCATCCTTTCAACAGCTCCGGGTCCTCTCATTCCTAGTCCTATAAATCCAATCCTAACTTTATCGATCGGCTCGCAAGCAAGTCCGACAACATTCTTGCTCTTTTTATTCTGTTCGATAACTGATTCCGGCAATTCGATTCTGCCGTTACTGTTTTCTCCCAAAACGGGAATTGATGAAAGACCTATTGCTGCACCAGATGCTATGGCTGTTTTTATAAATCCTCTTCTGGAGCTTTTCATTTAATGCCTCATTTATTTTGTTTGATTTAGTAATCCGTCTTTCATTTCATAAATATGATCTGATATTCTGACCAGGTCAGGATTATGAGTTACAATTAGAAATGTAAGGTTTAATTTTTTGTTCAAATCTATAAAGAGCTCGTGAATTTTTGAACTGCTTGTAGAATCAAGATTGCCTGTCGGTTCGTCTGCAAAAATTATTGCAGGGTCGTTAATCAAAGCTCTTGCCACTGCAACCCGTTGCTGTTCTCCGCCTGAAAGCTCGGAGGGTTTATGATGAAGCCGGTCTTTAAGTCCCACCAGTTCCAGAACTTTTTCTCCATTATGCTTTGCTCCCTTCAAGGATTTGCCTCCAATCATCAGCGGAATTGAAACGTTCTCCAGTGCATCGAATTCCGGTAGGAGATGATGGAATTGAAATACAAATCCGATGTTCCTGTTTCTGAAAGCGGATAATTTTTCGTCGTTTAACTTAAAAATTTCGGTATCATTGATCAGAACTCTGCCCGAATCCGGATTATCAAGCCCGCTCAGGATGTGGAGAAGCGTACTCTTACCGGCACCGGATGCACCTACGATCATCGAAATCTTTCCCGTATTAAGTCCGAACGATACTCCTTTAAGAATCTCAAGCTTCTGGTTATTCAGTCTGAAAAATGATTTCCTGATCTCTTCGGCTTCTAAAATATTTTTACTCATTATCACTCATATTTAATTGAATCAATAATCATTGTATTAGCTGCGCGTCTGGCAGGGTATAACGATGCGATGAAGGATAAGAACATTGCCATCAATCCTACTGCTATAATATCTGTAAATCTCAATTCAACCGGAAGTGAATCGATTATATATTTTGACGGATCGAGCGGATAAAAATTATATTCGATTTGAATATAGCACACCGCTATCCCTATCAGTATTCCGAGAATTGTTCCGATCATTCCGACGAGCAATCCTTCCAGCATAAATATCTTGAGTATGGATTTACGGGTTAGTCCTATCGAACGCATTATTCCGATATCCTTTTTCTTCTCAAGTACGGTCATAGTAAGCGACGCGAAAATGTTAAACGTCGCAACTGCAATAATCAGGCAGAGTAGAATATACGCGGCCCAGCGTTCGATAAGCATTACGCTGAAAAGATCCTTGTGGAGATCGTACCAGGTATTAACCGAAAATAATCCATCCGGAAGTTTTTCGTTTAACCGGATCTTTACTGATCCTGAATTTTCAATATCATCAAGTCTTACTTCGTAGCCGGTAATCCTGTCTCTCAATCCGAATAGTCTCTGTCCGGATTTGAGAGAAGTGAACGAGTAGGCAATATCGTAATCCCTGTTGTTCGATTCAAAAAGCCCTGTAACAACAAATTTCTGCGTCCTCGGCAATGAGAGGGAAGTGATCGTTTTTTCGATGTTGTACGCGGATGCCGCATTGATTGTATCCCCGACACGTGCCGAGAGTTTTAAAGCGAGCGGGAGACCGAGGATTATCTTGCTTACACCGCTTGCGTCATCAAGGTCGTAATTCCCGCTTATAATTTTCGAGCTCACACCCCAGTCACTCTGCTGATTATTTGCAGCGACGCCTTTGAGAGTTACTATCTCGAAAGTCTGACGGTTAAGCAGAACCACCTTACCTTCCACAAACGGATAATACTCAGATGCTTTTCCGAGCGAATTCAATTCTTCCTCGATCAGCCGGGTTTTGCCGAATCCTCCTTCATCGATCACAGAAATTCTTACGTGAGGATCGAAACTGATTAGAATCGATTTTACAAGCGAACCGAAACCGTTGAATACAGAAAGAACTATTATTAAGGCAGCCACGCCTATAGTTATACCAGCAGTTGAAAGGAATGAAATGATAGTGATGAAATTCAATTTGTGTTTGGAACGGATATATCTTTTAGCGATGAAAAATTCTAGCATATCAATCAAACCTTATTGCTGAAATCGGTTTTATCTTTGAAGCTACAAACGCCGGAATGATTGAGGCAATCAATGCAATCACAATAGTGATGGCAGAAACAAAAAGATAATTATCCGGATTTATTGCGATCGGTACACGCGATACAAAATAGATTTTATCCGGAAGAGAAATTATATCGAACCGGTCCTGAAGTATGCTTAAAATGTAAGCCAGAAGGTTGCCGGCGATTGTTCCGATTATTGTCAGATAGAATCCGTGATACAGGAAGAGACTTATAATCCTTTTCCGGCTCATTCCGAGCGAACGCAGAACACCGATTGTATTTGTCCTCTCCAGTACGATCATCAGCAGAGTACCGATAATGTTGAATACAGCTACGAAAATAATAAGCCCGAGGATTATCGGGATCGGTTCTTTCTGAAGCTCCAGCCATGTGAAGATGTTCTGATGCACCTGGAATATTGATCTTACGTAGTAAGGATAACCGAGTAAATCCTGCAGCTTATCGGAAAGGGAATCGATCCTGGAAATATCATTTACTTTTATGTTGTATCCGGAAATTTTATCATCCATACCGAAGAGCCTGGATGATTCCTCGATAGCAGTGTAAGCGTTCAGGTCATCGTATTCCGACATCCCGCTTTCATAAATTCCGGAAACAATTAACTGTTCGATCATTGGAGGGTTTTCTGACGATGGAAGTTGATTCTGATTTAGCGAGAAAATTGTAACACGGTCACCCGGCTTTAGGAATAATTTTTCTGCAAGCCTCTTTCCTAAAAGAAACGGTACTGATTCCGCAGTATCGGAATCAGTTCTATTACTCTCAATAAATCTGCTAATTGTATTCTCCAGATTTGTGCTGTCCAATCCGACAATTGTTACGCCTTCGGTGTGACTCTTCGATTTAATTATTGCGAGTTTGGAGATGAACGGTTCAACTGCAACGAAATCACCATCGAAAGTTTTTTCAATTTCCTGTAATACAGAAGACGATGCCGGGAGGTCCCTGTTCCCGAAAGATGTAACCTTAATATGTGAGTTCAGATCGATTATTTTCTCGGTTACTACCTTTTCAAATCCACCAAGTACGGTAAGAGCCATAATCACTACACAGACTCCGAGAGCAATTCCGAGGGCTGTAATTATCGAAATTGTTGAAATAAACCGGGAATCTTTTTTGGATCTGATATACTTTCCGAGCAGAAAGGTTGATAGAGACATTTGCCACAGGTTATTATTTGCCGTAAAAATAAGAAGAAATAAGCTTAATCGAAATTAAATGGACAAAATTGACATTTCACACCCAAAACCATATTTTTGGTTTCTTATTTTTTGAGTTATTGTTTATAAGACCCGATATTATAACAATTTCGGGGCGTAGCGTAGCCCGGCTAGCGCGCCTGGTTTGGGACCAGGAGGTCGCAGGTTCGAATCCTGCCGCCCCGACACTGTTTTTTCGAAAGAATAGATTATTTCCCTGTTTTTTATTATTGTGACGGTTGAGATTTAGTTGCGCCCATAGCTCAACAGGATAGAGCATCAGCCTTCTAAGCTGAGGGTTAGTGGTTCGAGTCCACTTGGGCGTACTTGTTTATGTTACGAATTTTCTGATTGTTGTTTTATTGATTAAATGGTGACCATAGCTCAGTTGGTTAGAGCATCTGGTTGTGGCCCAGAAGGTCATGGGTTCAAATCCCATTGGTCACCCTCGGTTCTTGAAATGCTGGCCCCATCGTCTAATGGTTAGGACCTCGCCCTTTCACGGCGGTAATAGGGGTTCGAATCCCCTTGGGGTCACATCTTTTTAAAAGAACCTTTAAGCTGCATTTTCAGTAACTGGCCCCATCGTCTAATGGTTAGGACCTCGCCCTTTCACGGCGGTAATAGGGGTTCGAATCCCCTTGGGGTCACTCTTGTCAGTGCTTGACTCATTTATTAGTTTTCATAATCTTTGTCCCATCCAAAATCGATTCATAATTAATTATGCATTCCTATAAAAGATTTTTGCCGGCTGAAGACCAGTACAAAACCGGAATTAAGAATACAAGAAGAATTTTCCCTTCTCTCTATTTTTACCTTGTCCATGTCCTCAGGATAATTCTCTACTCTAACAAACAGGCAAGAAATAATAAGTATGACGAAATTAACTGGGTTAATTCATCGCTCGATATACTTGAGAGCATTGAAAAAGCAGGTGTTAGAATTACTGTAACAGGAATAAACAACATAAAAAAAGTTGAAGGTCCGGTTGTATTCGTTTCGAATCATATGAGCATCCTGGAAACTTTTCTATTCCCCTCATTCATTCACCAGATTAAAAAAATAGTTTATGTAATTAAATCTGAACTCGCCACGTTTCCTTTATTCGGACCGATCGCAATGGCCCGTCATCCCATAGTTGTTGGAAGAGAAAATCCGAAAGAGGATTTGATGACTGTCCTGAATGTTGGAAGCGATAGAATTAAAGAAGGATTTTCTGTAATTATTTTCCCTCAGAGAACCAGAAGTAAAATATTTGATCCGGAAGGATTTAATTCACTCGGAATAAAACTCGCAAAACGGAACAACATTCCTGTAATTCCGGTTGCTATTGTAACAGACGCCTGGCAGAATGGAAAAATCATTAAGGAATTCGGTCGTATCGATCCTGATAAAGAGGTTCACATAGCGTTCGGTGAACCGATGACCGTCACAGGCAACGGAACAGAACAGCACGATAAATCAGTGCAGTTCATCCTCAATTCACTCAAATCCTGGAACAGAGCTGATCTGATTAAATAAATAACAAAACCCACTTATCCCTTCATTTTTTAAAGCTTTTTCCGCAACATTTCTTAACAATTCCTTAACACACCCTTAACATTAAGGTAATATTCAAGTCTTACTTTTGTCCCGGAGAGAAAAATTTTTAATTGTAAGGAGAGAGAGATGTACAAATCAACAAATTCATCCATGGGGTGGGTCATATTACCCAAAATAAAAAATATTTTAGTATTCCTAATTTTGATTGCAGGTCTGGCAACGGCTCAATCGAAAGGAACAATATCAGGGAAAATTATTGATGCATCCAATAATGATGTTCTTATTGGGGCTAATATAATTGTTTTAGGTACAACAACCGGGACTTCATCGGATCTAGACGGATTCTTCTCTATTAAAGGTCTGGACCCAGGTATATACTCTGTTAAGTTTTCTTTTATTTCTTACCAGTCGGTTACTGTTGAAAATGTTAAGGTAGAGGCAGGTCAGGAAACAAAACTGAATGTTCAGCTCAAGCCTGCCACTACAGAAATCAGTGAAGTAGTTGTTACTGCGGAAGCTTTGAAATCGACTGAAGGCGCGATACTCAATATTCAGAAGAACTCACTTAATATAATAGACGGACTAAGCGCAGAACTCATAAGCAAGAACAACAGCTCAGACGGTACGGATGTTCTAAAAAGAATGACAGGAGTTACAATTTCGGAAGGGAAGTATGCTTTCGTTCGCGGAGTTGGCGACCGTTATAACAATACAATGCTTAACGGATCCAATCTTCCGAGCACCGATCCGGAGAAAAAAAGTTTTTCGTACGATCTCTTCCCGGCAAGTTTGATAGAGAACGTCCTCACATCTAAAACCTTTATACCCGATAAACCTGCCGACTTTACCGGCGGATTGGTTGAAATCAATACGATAGAATTTCCTTCAAAATTCATTTTTGATATAAGTGCTTCATCGAGTTACAACACCAGATCAACATTTAAAAATGTTAATACGTATAGCGGCGGCGCAAGGGATTTTCTAGGTTACGACGATGGCACAAGACAGCTCCCTTCGCTTATACCCGGTGCAAGACTCGACAGGACATATTCGCCGGCCGACCTCCAGAAGTACGGACAGTCATTCCAGAATAACTGGAGTACTTCAACTGCAAAAGCACCTGTGAATGGAAGCTTTAAGCTCAATCTCGGCAATCAGCTCTCTTTGGGGAGCGGACTGCTCGGCTACATCGCATCTCTTACTTATTCCAGCTCTAATGACATTAAAGAGATGGAACAGGCAAGTTATACTTTTGAAGGACCGAGATATCAATATAACAGCGTTGTAAACAGCTACAATGTTATGTGGGGCGCTCTGCTTAATGTAAGCTATAAATCTGGCAGGGATCATAAAATCAGTTTCAAAAATATTTATAATCAGACTGCGGATGATGAAACAACGATATATGAAGGATTTCATAACTATTCTTCACAGTATAGAAAGACAACCGCACTAAGGTTTATCTCCCGTTCGCTTCAATCCTCCCAGCTCCTAGGAAGTCATAATTTTAATCTTCTCAACGGTTTACTGTTCGATTGGAATTTAAATTACGCGCATTCAGAGCGGGACGAACCCGATGCCAGACGATATATCTACGCACGTTATATGGACGATGAGACTGAACCGATGAGACTCCTGTTAGACCAGGGACTTTTTACAAGGTATTTCGGAAATCTGAATGACAATAATTACGGTGCCAATTTCAATTTCAGTCTTAAACCGTTCGGGAATCCGGATCTTCCTTCAATCAAACTAGGCTACACTTTCGATGCAAAGGACAGGGATTTTAATGCGCGCATCTTCGGCTTCCGTAATATCCCCGGTGGAAATTTTATGGAAGAGGATAGAATAATTCAGCAGAGTATCGATAAAATATTCGCTCCGGAAAACATTAATCCTACATTTATTGAATTGACTGAAGTTACACAGCCGACCGACAGTTACTCGGCAGAGCAATCGATTCACGCCGCATACGCTATGGTAGATTTCCAGCCGCTCGATAACGTTAAAATCGTAACCGGTGTACGATATGAAAATTCGGTTCAAAAACTTGTTTCCAAATCACGTACCGGTGAGCCGATTAATATTAACGCTAAATACAATGATATTTTCCCGAGCCTGAACGTTACTTATCAGCCGTCCGATAATATTAACCTTAGATTTGCATTAAGCAGAACTCTCGCGCGTCCTGAATTCAGAGAATTGGCTCCATTCACTTATTTCGACTTTGTTACAAATGAGCTTGTACAGGGAAATACCAATCTTAGAAGAAGCTTAATTTCAAACTATGATCTTCGCTTTGAATATTATCCTGCTCCGAGAGAATTATTCTCTGTGAGTCTCTTCTATAAAAAATTCAATGATCCCATCGAGCAGGTTCTTGTTTCTTCATCATCTTTCGATCCGATCAGAACATATGAAAACGGTAAAGACGCAAGAAACTTCGGTATAGAATTCGAATTGAGAAAAACTCTCGGATTTATGGGATCCTTACTTGACAATTTCTCCTTGATAAGTAATCTCAGCTTGATCGATTCCAAAATCGAACTGGAGGATAGAGGATTTCAATTAGCCGAACGTCCTTTGCAGGGACAGGCAGATTTCATTTTGAATCTCGGACTCTATTATGAACAGTTCGAGAGCGGTTTCTCCGCGTCATTAGTCTATAATAAAGTTGGTCAGAGAATTTCGCGTGTAGGCTTCGGCGGACTTGGAGACGTAATCGAGTTGCCCAGAGACCAGGTTGATTTTTCTCTTTCCGCAAAAATTTTCAGCAGTCTTTCAATAAAAGTCGCAGCAAAAGATCTGCTTGCTCAGGATATCAAGTTTATTCAAAAAACTCCAGATGGCGATAAACCATCGGAAATTGCTAAAAGAGGTCAGACATTCTCTGTCGGTTTCACCTACAACTTATAGAATAATAAGTAGCCGCGTTTTTGCCTGAGAATGATGACCGATGAAATGAATTTATTAATTAAATGGAGGTAAGATGAAGAAGTTGTTTCTATTTCTGCTTGTATGGATGGCGGCTGTTAGTTCTATTTATTCTCAGGATGTGGTTGTATCGGGAGATATCACCGCGAACACAACATGGACTTCGAACAATACTTATATGCTGAACGGGATTGTGAGAGTTCAGTCTGGTGCTACATTAACAATTCAGCCCGGTACAAAAATATATGGTCAGAATTCTACACAGGGTTCTCTTATTATTAAGCCGGGTGCTAAAATTATGGCTGAAGGCACTCAGAGTAATCCAATAGTATTTACAAGCGAGTTTACCAAACAAGGCGCAGTAAGACAACCTACTTACGGAGACTGGGGCGGAATTATAATCTTAGGTAACGCTCCAATTAACGTTCCGGGTGGAACTGCAGCAATTGAAGGTCCCGGTGATACTTACGGCGGCAACAATGAAAATGATAACAGCGGAGTGATGAAATATGTAAGAATCGAATATCCTGGAATAGCATACTCACTCAATAATGAAATTAACGGTTTGACTCTCGGCGGTGTAGGACGCGGAACAAAGCTGGAGTATATTCAGGTAAGCTACTCAGGTGATGATTCTTTTGAATTCTTCGGCGGAACAGTTAATGCGAAGTATTTAATCGCTTACCGCGGCTGGGATGATGATTTCGATACTGATTTCGGTTACAACGGTAAGTTGCAATTTCTACTTTCTGTACGCGATCCTCAGATTGCAGACCAATCGCAATCGAATAGTTTTGAATCCGATAACGACGGAAGCGGTTCAACCAATTCACCCAGAACAGGACCAACTTATTATAACGTAACATTGATTGGTCCGGCAGCAACAACATCATCAAATTACAACGCACTCTACAGAAGGGGAATGCACTTAAGAAGATCATCCCAGAATAAAATTTACAATGCGTTAATTATGGGTTGGCCGGACGGTGTGTTGATCGATGGAACCAATACTGTTGCTGATGCAAAAGCGGGAGTAACTTTCCTGAAGAACAGTATTATTGCTGGTTCGGTATCCGGGCATTTGAAATCCACTGATGCAGCATTCCAGACAGATATGCCGACATGGTTTACAACAACAAACAACGGACGTACATACGCTACAAACGCTGAAGTCGGTCTAGCAGATCCTTTTACAATAGCCAATCCGAATCCGATGCCTACAATTGGTTCACCTGTTTTTACCGGCGGTGCAACTCCTCCGGCCGATGGCTTTTTTGATGCTACGGCAAATTATGTAGGAGCATTCGGCTACAGAGACTGGACATCAGGTTGGAGTTCGTTTAATATAGTTGTGCCGGCAAAGCCTGCAGAAATTATTGCGGGCGATATTACGACTGATATTACACTTACCCGTGATAAAGATTATACTCTGGTAGGAATTGTCAGAGTTCAGAACGGCGGGACATTACGAATCGAAGCTGGTACAAAAATATACGGACAAAATTCAACTCAGGGTTCATTAGTTGTTAAACCGGGTGGAAGAATTTTTGCAACCGGCACAAGAGAAAATCCGGTTGTATTTACTAGTGAGTTTACAAAATCCGGTTCTACACGTCAGCCTACTTACGGCGACTGGGGCGGAATAATAATTCTTGGTAATGCACCTATCAACGTACCGGGTGGAACTGCAGCAATTGAAGGTCCCGGTGATTCTTATGGTGGAAACAATCCGGATGATAACAGCGGTGTAATGGAATATGTCAGAATTGAATACCCCGGTATTGCTTATTCTCTGAACAACGAAATAAACGGATTAACTTTTGGCGGTGTGGGACGCGGAACCAAAATTGAACGTATTCAGGTCAGTTATTCCGGCGACGATGCCTACGAATTTTTCGGCGGAACCGTCAATGCAAAATACCTGATTGCATTTAGAACATGGGACGATGATTTCGATACTGATTTCGGTTATAACGGTAAGTTACAGTTCCTGTTAGCAATAAGAGATCCGCAGATTGCAGATCAATCGCAATCGAACGGATTCGAATCCGATAACGACGGAAGCGGTTCAACCAATTCACCCAGAACAGGACCAACTTATTATAACGTAACATTGATTGGTCCGGCAGCAACAACCACATCAAATTATAACGCACTATATAGAAGGGGAATGCACCTTAGAAGATCATCACAGAATAAAATTTACAATGCGCTTATTATGGGCTGGCCTGACGGAGTACTAATAGATGGAACCAACACAGTAGCTGATGCGAAAACTGGAGTAACATTCCTGAAGAACAGTATTATTTCAGGTTCGGTATCGGGTCATTTGAAATCGACCGACGCGACATTCCAGACGGAAATGCCTGCATGGTTTACAACCACTAACAACGGCCGAACATATGCTACAAACGCTGAAGTCGGCCTGGTAAATCCTTTCCATGCGACTCAGCCAAATCCTTTTCCGCAGCCTAATTCGGTTGTATACACAGGAGCAGCTACACCTCCCAATGACGGATTCTTTGATGCTACGGCAACATTTATTGGTGCTTTCGGATACAGCAACTGGGCGGCAGGTTGGAGTTCGCTCGAATTCATTTCGACAGACCTGAAAGATGAAGGAAACGGGATTATTCCTGACAAATATGAATTATCTCAGAATTATCCGAATCCGTTTAACCCTTCGACTTCAATCAATTTTTCAATTCCCGCAGCTGGAAATGTTAAACTCGCTATTTATAATGTCCTCGGTCAACAAGTAGCCGAACTAGTTAATGATTATAAGCAGGCAGGTTCCTATACATTAAACTGGAACGCAAATAATCTTTCAAGCGGTATTTATATCTATCGGCTGGAATCCGCCGGACAGGTAATAACTAAAAAGATGACACTATTGAAATAATTCTCTCTCTCTCCCTCTTCTCCGGGCGTCGTAAGGCGCCCTTTTTTTTATTCTCTTGGAGATCACTTTTTCATCATTAACTCATTTTTACTATTTTCCGAATGAGTTTAAGTTTGATGAGATAAATGAAGTCAGGATATTTAACAATACTTCTAATTTTAATTCAGCAGTTTCTTGGCTTTGCCCAGGTTAGAAATTCTGTTATTGATCCGTCTCAATTCAGCAGTTCCGAATTTTTTCGCCACGTTAATTTTTTAGGAAGTGATCTTCTCGAAGGCCGGGGCACAGGAATGAACGGAGGCAATCTGGCAGCCCGTTATCTGGCACTTGAATTCAACAGGATCGGACTCAAACCTGTCGGAAACGATAATACCTTTTACCAGAATATCCCGATGCACGAAAGCAGAGCTTTACCTTCCTCAAAATTGATTCTTCATTTTAATTCTACTCAATCCGATCTGAATCTATTTGATGATTATCTACTTTATCAATCCGGGTCTCAGAATTTCATACCGATACCTACTCCCCTTGTGTTTGTTGGATACGGCATAATTGCACCCGAGTATGATTACAATGATTATCAGTCGGTAGATGTTGAAGGCAAGATTGTTGTTTTTATAGATGGCGAACCTTACTCCGAAGATGAGGATTTTTTCCAGGGGTCTTTACCCTCTGTCTACAGTTATGCGGAGTCAAAACAAAGGATTGCCATTTCCCGGGGCGCAAGAGGTAGTATTTTAATACCCGAGTACGGAAACGATAAAAAAAGTTTCTGGGAAAAATTGAAGAAGGATTTTTCATTCGAGAGTATTTCGCTCGCATATTCCGTCTCTTCAAATTTCAGCGCAATCATAAATTATGAAGCCGCTGTAAAACTCTTTAATAATTCCGGCTATTCTATTGAAGAGATCCGGATGATGCAGGCCGGAAACAGGATTAAAAGTTTTCCTCTTTCTACCAGTTTGTCATTTAAAGGTCATTACCAGACAAGGGATTTCATTGCCCAGAATGTTATCGGTATGATCGAAGGGAATGACCCGATGCTGAAAGACCGCTACATAATCGTAACAGCTCATTACGACCATCTCGGAATCGGCCCTGCTGTAGACGGCGATTCGATCTACAACGGTGTCTTCGATAACGCTTCGGGTACTGCGGCACTTCTCGAGCTTGCTTCGTATTTCAGCAGGAACAGTTTTTTACTCCGCCGGTCTATTGTCTTCCTTCTTCTTACCGGTGAAGAATCCGGACTTCTCGGTTCCCGTTATTATACCGATAATCCGGTCTTTCCTCTTTACAAAACTGTTGCTAATGTAAATATCGATGGTATTGCTTCGTTCGATAATTTTAAAAGTATTATTGGTATCGGTAAAGAATATTCCACTTTAAAAAATTTTCTTGAGAATACTGCCAATAGTCTGACCCTTGAAATAACTGGTATTCCCCCTCAGTTTGCATACAGCGAATCTTTTTCAAGATCAGATCAGGTCTCATTCGCTAATGCGGGAATCCCTTCGATTCTTGTTTCAGAAGGACTCGACTATGCAAATCTGAGCAGGGAGGAAGGATTTGAAAAATATCTGGAATACTCAAAAAAATATTACCACACTCCCTTCGACGATCTTAATCAGAAAATAAATCCTGATGCTGCAATACAGCATATTACAGTCCTTGCATCATTGATAATTGATCTATCACAAAACGAAGTGGAACCCGAGTGGAACAGGGGTACCCCTTACCTTAACATCCGGCTCAGGTCGATAGCGGAGAAGAGATAGATGAAGATGAGAATAGTTTTTTTGGTCATTCTTCTTGTGATGTTTGCCGGATGTTCCGCAACTCCTGTTCAGGTTGCCTCGATCCGGATAAAAGGTTCCGATACGATGTATCAACTTACAAGCATTCTTGCCCAGGAGTATATGGAACAGCATCCGGGAATCTCTGTTTATGTTGACGGCGGCGGAACAACATCCGGCGTGCGGTCTCTTATTAAAGGTGAGATCGATATTTGTACAGCGTCTAGAAATCTTGAGCCGGAGGAAGTTAAACTCCTTGCGGATAATTTCGGATCGATCGGTATAGCTTACCTTATCGCAAAAGACGGGCTCTGTATCTACCTCAATAATGATAACCCGGTTAGCAATCTATCCGTTGAACAGCTGCGCGATATTTTTTCATGCAAAATTAATAACTGGAAGGAACTCAGCGGAAATGACATACTTATTGAAAGAATAAACCGGACACCAAGTTCCGGGTCCTATCTCTACTTTAAAGAACATATTCTTGAAGGAAGCGAGTATTGTGAAAACAGTTCGGTTGGACTTACTACCGAGGGTGTCATCTCCCTCGTGAGAAAGAATCCCGCAGCTATCGGTTACGGAGGTATTGCATTCAAATCCGGTGTAAAATTTGCGGCGATTAACAATGTAATACCGAATGAAGAGACAATCAGGAACGACCGTTACCCGATTACCCGTTATCTCTACTTTTATACACTTAACCAGCCGTCCGGCCCGCTCAAGGATTTTATTGATTGGGTCTTGAGTCCTAAAGGTCAGAATATTATTAAGGAGAACGGATTTATTTCTCTCTTCGAAGTTAAGTTCTGATTTTCTTATTTGAATTACTTATTCCCAATGAAATTATTAAGTTTGCTATGAAAATTGAAAAGGATCTATAAATGAAACCGAATCTGAGTCAGGAAATTGAAAGCTTAAAAACGAATTTGATCAAGATGGCATCCATTGTTGATGAACAGGTTGAAAGAGTAATTTATGCTCTCGAGACTGGGGAAGTTGATCATTGCAAAGGAATCAAAACCCGTGACCTTGAAGTGGATGCATACGACAACCTGATCCAGACTCAGTGCGAAAATCTTTTAACACTCTTCAGGCCGCTCGACTCTGATCTGAGGTTTATCCTCTCCTCGCTTATTATTAATAATCAGCTCGAACGCTGCGGCGATATAGCTATAAATGTTGCGCAGCATCTTAAGAAAGCTAATGCGCAGAACGAACTGATTATCGAAAGCAGAATTTATGAGATGGGTCAGAATGCCCGCAAGATGCTCAAGCAGTCGATCGACTCATTCATTCACCAGGATTCCGATCTTGCAATGCTCGTAATTCAGAGCGATGATAAAGTCGATCAGCTTAACCGCGATACATTCAAATTCCTCATTAAGAAGATGGAGACGGATATAAAACTAATTGAACCCTGTTCGCATCTTCTTATTCTTACTAGGAATCTTGAGCGGCTTGCCGATCATGCGACCAATATTGCCGAGAACCTACTATTCTTTGTCGATGGCCAGATAATAAGTCACCGCAAGAATATCGATAAACTGCCGAAGGTTGAATAAGTCCGGATAGCTCAAAATCTTCTTTTTCAGCCTGAATTCTAATTATTTGCCGACCTATGATCCTCCTCAAATTTACAGGCCGGAAGATCAAATTATTTATCCGACTAATTTATTTTAATTGAATGAATTACTATATTGAACACGAGTTACTTGACATAGTTGATGCGAATAATCAAACCAAAAAAACTGAAACCCGGGGACGTGATTGGAATTATTTCCCCGGCATCTTCACCTGACGATCTCTCCAAAGTAAACCGCGGCGTTCAATACCTTGAAAAACTCGGATATCGTGTTGAAGTCGGTAAACATGTCGGTATTCAGGAAGGTTATTTAGCCGGTACTGATCAGCAGAGAATTACAGACATCCATTCGATGTTCGCTAACAAACTTATTAAGGCAATCTTCTCAATCAGAGGCGGTTACGGCTCCGGAAGACTCCTCGATAAACTCAATTACAACCAGATCCGCAATAATCCGAAAATATTTGTCGGGTACAGCGACATCTGCGCGCTTCAGATGGCGTTATTTGTAAAATGCGGATTAATAACATTTGCCGGACCGATGGTGGCGGTCGATTTCCACGACGAGGTGAGCAAGTTCACCGAAGAAGTTTTCTGGCGCACTATCACTTCCGATAAGAAGATTGGAAAGCTTTCTAATCCGCGCAACGAAAAATTCTACGTTCTCAATAAAGGACGGAGCTTCGGAAGAATTATCGGCGGCAACCTTAGCGTTTTAACTTCGCTTATGGGGACGGAATACCTTCCTAAACTGAAAGATTCTATTCTGCTTCTGGAGGATATTAACGAAGCTCCATACAGGATCGACAGGATGTTTAATCAATTGCGGCTCGCGAAAATATTCAAGCAGATAAATGGAATTGTGCTCGGTCATTTCGTTAATTGTGTTGAAAGCGATCCCGAAAAGAAATCATTCTCGCTCAACGAGGTTGTAATAGAGTATTTCCAGAAGCTTGATCTTCCTGTGATTTATAATGTAAAGCACGGCCATATAAAAGAGAATCTTACTATTCCGTTCGGAATCCGGTGCGTACTTAATGCTTCAAGGGGATATATTGAAATTCCGGAAAGCGCGGTTAGCTGAAAATCTCTAAAAAGCTGAATTGACTGGAATTTCTCAATTTGCTTAATATGTAGAATAACGAATTCGGTTTATTCTCTTTTTTAAGAAATCCCTGAAAATTCAGCGTCTTTTGCAATTATTTTCACTCCTTTTTCAACTGGTATATTTGTTGTTCATTTGTCCGGTAACCCTGACTCTTAAAGATTAACCGGAATTTCAAATGGAATTTATAAACAGAAAATATATCCGTTCACTAATCAATAATCCTGAACTTAAACTTCAGAAAGAATTAATTCTCTTTGCGCCTCTTGATTTAACGAATCAGTCTGTTAATAAATTTATTTGCTGCTGATGGATATTGAAAAACTTTTACATAGCGACCAGCTGACAAGAGATGAAATAATCTTTCTTCTTAGTCTCAAGGAGAAGGAGGAGATCGAACTTCTCTTCAAGAGGGCAGACGAGGTACGACAGGAATTCTGCGGTGATGAAGTCCACCTCCGCGGTATAATCGAGATCTCGAATTTCTGCGACCAGAATTGTTTCTACTGCGGATTACGTGAAGATAATTATAATCTCGAACGCTACCGGATGACACCAGACGAGATAATCGAGACCGCGCACCTGATCCATAATTTCAGTATACATACAATCGTACTTCAATCCGGTGAAGATCATGTTATGGATACCGACCTTATCGCTTATATCATCTATTCGATCAAGCAGAAGACCGACGCCGCTATAACACTCAGTCTCGGTGAAAGGGGATTCGACGAGTACCGCACATGGAAGATTGCCGGAGCGGACCGTTACCTCTTGAAACACGAGACAGCCAATCCAAAACTTTACGAAGCATACCATCATAAACAGAAACTTTCCGAGCGGCTCGCTCATTTAAAATTTTTGAAAGTGATCGGTTATCAGATCGGCTCAGGAAATATGATAGGGCTTCCGATGCAGACAATTGATGATATCGCAGATGATATACTCCTCTGTAAAGAACTCGATCTCTATCTTGCCGCGTTCGGGCCATTCATTCCTTCCCCTCATACGCCGTATCAGTTGAAGAAACCGGGGAGCGTTGAGCTCACTCTCAAGACTATGGCGGTAGCACGGCTTGTGCTTAAGAATATTCATATTCCCGCTACAACTGCGCTTGCAACTCTTGACGAAGAGGGAAGAGTAAAAGGATTGAATGCCGGCGCGAACGTTGTTATGCCCGATTTCACCCCAAATCCCTACAGGGATCAATATCAGATCTATCCGGACCGTAAGTGCGTTACAGATGATCCGATGAAGTTGAGGCCTACTCTTCAATCCCAGCTCGAATTGATAGGAAGGCGTATCTCTTCATCCAGGGGCGATTCACTCAAATTCACACCCCAGCAGATTACAAACTGGTCGTTCAAATAAATCCCTTTTATTGATTGACCGATTGATTGTATATTTCCACCACAAAATTTAACGGAGTTAAAAGATGAGAAACAAATTTCTTCTTTTTTCAATGATGATCTTCATTTTCAGTTTCTGCAGTTCGATAAATGATAAAGAGGTTTTCGATAAAGCGGCGAAGGACCTTAGCGAACAGAAATACCAGGATGCGGTCGACGGTTTTACACGAGTAGCCGATGAAGCGCCGGGAAGTGATTATGCGCCGCAGGCTCTTTTTGAATGCGCCAAGATCTATCACATGGAACAGATACCCTTGCTTCCTAAAGAGGAGTCGCTTAAGAAAGCAGTTGAATATTATAAAAGAATCTACGCTGATTACCCGGATTTTAAAGAAGCTCCCCCTTCCATGATGATGACCGGATTTATACTCGCGAACGAACTGAATAAGAGTGAAGAGGCAAAATCGGTCTATGAGGAATTCCTGAAAAAATATCCTGGCGATCCACTCGCCGGCTCCGTTAAACTCGAACTCGAATCGATCGGGCTTACTCCGGATCAGATTCTTCAGCAGAGACTCGAAGGCACAAAATAGTGTCGGTTAAAGCAAAGGATTACAGAAAGTTTCTCGATCCTTCCGTAATCTCAAAGATCAAATCGCTCGAGCTGAAAGCTAGGATGATTGTGGAAGGTTTTATGGTCGGACTTCACCGTTCGCCTTACCACGGTTTCAGCGTTGAGTTCAGCGAACACCGTCCCTATATGCAGGGCGACCCGATACGCAATATCGACTGGAAAGTTTATGCGAAAAGGGAGAAATATTTCATAAAGCAGTTTGAGGAAGAGACCAACCTGATCTGCAATATCTTCGTGGATATCAGCAGGTCGATGCAGTTCAAACACACATCGGACGTTTCGAAGCTTGAATACGGAATCACTCTCGCCGCGGCGCTCAGCTATATTATGATCAATCAGCAGGATGCTGTGGGGCTTACTCTCTATTCCGACCGGGTTCACGATTACCTGCCGCCCAAATCGAACAGGGTCTACTTAAAAACTCTTCTTACTGCGCTCAACCGTATTAAACCTTCAGGCGCTACGCAGACTTCCAAATGTCTCGATTCGGTTGCAGAAAAAATAATAAAGCGCGGACTAACAATAATCATCTCCGATTTTTTTGACGATCCCGATTCGATTATCTCAGCTTTAAAACAGATTCATTTCAGGAAGAATGAAGTAATTGTTTTCCAGGTTCTCGATCCGGTTGAAAAGAATTTCGGGTTCGACAGGGATTCGATTTTTGTGGATCTTGAAACCGACGAGAAGATTACAACACAGCCGCATCATATACGCAAAGCATATCAGCAGGCGATGGCCGAATACCTTAACCGGCTCAAGAGCAGCTGCCTCAATTACGGAATTGAATATAATCTGATTGAGACCGATCAGCCCTTCGATAAAGCGATTATCGCCTACTTCGCAAAACGACAAAGAATGGGGTAGGAAGGGAGTTCTGGATTAGTGGTTCTTGGTTCTTTGTTCGTGGTTCTTAGTTCACCTTAGAAAATGCGGGGCCGGCTTGGTTCGTAGATCTTAACTTTCGTCAGGATGACACTGTGCCTGTATTCCCCATAAATTTTCCTATTACATAATATTCTAACTCTTCGTAACTTTTAATCAATTAAAAGAGTCAAATAGACATTCATCCTGAACAATTTGTGATAAAATCCTATTTCTTATGTTTACACAAGTCTCTCGAAAAAAACTTCATCAATTTCTTTTCGTTAATATATCTTAAGGAGCATTTAATGAAAAAACTAAACCAATCATTTACACCGGGCAATTTGCTATTCAGATTGTCCGCGGTTCTAATTTTAATTTTGTTCATATCAGCTTCAGTCTACGCGCAGGGAACGCGTCTTCTGCGTCAGCCGGCTGTCAGTTCCGAAAAAATTGTATTTGCATACGGCGGAGACCTTTGGGTTTGTAAGCTGGATGGTAAGGATCTTAAAAGGTTAACAAGCACACCTGCTGTTGAAAGCGATCCTCATTTCTCGCCCGACGGGAAAACGATTGCCTTCACTTCAAACAGGTCCGGAATTAGTGCCGTCTATGTTATGTCTGTCGAAGGCGGGGATCCAGTACGGCTCACCTGGTATCCTGCATCCGCAACTGCACTCGGCTGGACTCCGGACGGAAAGAATATTCTCTACTCATCCAACCGGGAAACCGCGCCTACTGCTTACGACCGGCTCTGGCTTGTTCCTAAAGACGGCGGCTATTCAACGCTTCTCTATAAACAGTGGGGAACAGACGGCGCGTTTTCGCCCGACGGTAAAAAAATTGTCGCGGACAGAATCTCGCGATGGGATAAAGAATGGCGCAATTACAGGGGCGGACAGAATTCTTCCCTTTACATACTCGACCTCGATAATATGAATGAGGTCCTGATACCGAATGAAAAAAGGACGATCGATATTCAACCTGTCTGGCTCGACGACATGATCTATTTCCTTTCCGACAGGGACTGGATTGTAAATATCTGGTCTTATTCACATAAGTCAGGCGAACTGAAACAGGTTACAAAGTTTACAGGAACGGATATTAAGTGGCTCAATGCCGGCGCAGGAAAATTAACTTTTGAACGGGAAGGATATATCAACATACTCGATCCGAAAACCGGAAACGTTAAGCAGCTCGAGATTAATGTAATAGGCGATTTCCCGTGGGCAGAGACTAAGTGGGAGGACGTCAGCAGTTCGGTTAATTCCGTTTCTCTTTCGCCAACAGGTAAACGCGCTTTAATGGAAAGCCGCGGAGAAATTTTTACCGTCCCGGTTAAACACGGCAATTCAAGAAATTTAACTAAGAGCTCCGACGCTGCTGATAGATCGCCGATCTGGTCTCCGAAAGGTGATAAGATCGCTTGGTTCTCTGATAAAGATAATAAAGGATATAAATTATTTATCGCCGATCAGGACGGGCTCTCGGAACCGAAAACCCTTTCGATCGGTGAATCAAAGTTCGTGTGGATTCCATCTTGGTCGCCCGACGGCAAGTATATCGCATTCTGCGACGATGAGGTGAGAATACAGGTAATAGAAATTGAAACTGGCAAAATCACAACTGCAGATGTTGGCGGCAATAATATTGAGAGAGGTAATAACGGAATTACTTGGTCGCCCGATTCCAAATGGCTTGCGTATTCAAAATCGGGTTCCAATAATTTCAGGCAGATCTTTGTCTGGTCCCTCGAAACAAAAACATCTAAACCCCTTACAGATCCTTTCGCGGATTCATTCTCGCCTTCATGGGACAGGAACGGAAAACAGTTATACTTCCTCGCGAGCACCGATGTGGCTCTCGCTTCCGGATGGGCTAATACATCCGCAATGACAGCCGATCCGTCCTACGCGGCATACCTTATAAATTTAAGAGCTGACGATCAGTCACCTTTCAGTTTAAGAAGCGATGAAGAAAAAGAAGTAAAAGACAAACCTGAAAAAAACGGCAAGGAGAATGAAAAGAAAACTGATGATACAAAGGCAGCCGCTGCAAAACCCGACAAGGCGGAAAAGAAAGATACCGCTCTCGTTAAAATTGATTTCGGCGGAATTGAGAGAAGAATAATTCCTCTTCCTATTCCGGCAAGATCATACCGGTTTACTTTAAGCGGGCCGGAAGGTTCTGTCTTTATCGCAGAAATAATCCCTAACACTCCCGGATTCCTTCTTAAAAAATTCTCTCTCGAAAAAAGGGAAGCTGAGGACTTTATTAAATCCGCGCGGCAGGTTTCAGTTTCCGCCGACGGTAAACAGATTCTCTTCCAGGAAGGAACTACGTGGAAGGTAGCCGGAACAGCAGCTCCGGTAGGAACAGGAGGCGACCGCCTGAACATAAGTCTGAAAATGAACCTCGACCGTCTCAGCGAATGGAATCAGATTTTTGAAGAGGCATGGCGTTACGAGAAAAATCATTTCTACGATCCCGGTATGCACGGGCGCGACTGGGATGAAGTATACGACCGTTATTCACCGTTGATTAAATATGTGCGTCACCGTGCCGATCTTAATTATATTATCGATCAGGTGAACGGCGAATTATCCGTGGGTCACAGTTTCGTAGGCGGCGGAGATTATCCTAATGTTGATGAGAACAGGACAGGTCTGCCGGGCGCGGATCTTATTCCGGAAAACGGGCGCTGGAAGATTGCGAGAATATTTACTTCCGAAAGCTGGAATCCCGAACTCTCGGCTCCGTTAGATAAACCGGGCCTCAAAGTGAAAGAAGGGAATTACATAGTTGGTATTGACGGAAATGAAATAACCGACAAAGTAGATCCTTACAAATATTTCGACGGCACCGCAGGAACGCAGGTGGTTCTGCACATAAATGATAAACCCGAATTCGAAAATTCCTGGGAGGTTATTATTCAGCCGATCGCTTCCGATAGGGGGCTCCGCCAGCGGGCGTGGGTTGAGGATAACAGGAAACTCGTTGATAAATTATCGGACGGCAAACTCGCATACGTATGGGTCCCTAATACAGGAGGACCGGGAGTGATATCATTCAACAGGTATTTCTTCGCTCAGCAAGATAAAGAAGGCGCCGTTATAGACGAACGTTTTAACGGAGGCGGACTGCTCGATGATTATATGGTTGATCTAATGACGCGCTCACTCCGCGCCGCGCTTACAAATGAAGTTCCGGACGGAAAACCGTTCCGGCTCCCCGCAGGAATTTTAGGCCCCAAAGTATTGCTGATAAATGAACTCTCGGGCTCGGGCGGCGACTTCTTCCCGTGGGTCTTCCGTCAGCAGAATGCGGGTCCGCTCATCGGTATGAGAACGTGGGGCGGATTGGTTAAATCATCAGTGCATTACAGGTTTGTGGACGGAAGCACAGCTACCGCGCCGGATAATGCCGTATTCGACCCGATTAATAAGAAATGGATTGCGGAGAATGAAGGTGTCCCGGCTGATATTGAAGTCCGCCTCGACGCTAAATCGTTATCGGAAGGAAGGGATGTTCAGCTTGAAAGGGCTGTAAAGGAGACGTTGGAATTGCTCAAAGAGAAGGGAAGCATTAAAGTTGAGAATCCTCCGTATCCAAAACCCGCTGTAAAGAAATAATTGTTCAAAACGAAAGCCCGCTAATTCGAAAGCGGGCTTTTATTATTATCTGCGTTAATCAGTTTAATCTGCGTCATCCGCGTTCTATCAGGTGGATAGAACGCCGATGATCCTTCGCTCCGCTCAGTATCATACGCGGATTCAGCGGATCATCGCTGATTAAGTAAATTGATGAAATCCCGAAATCGGTAGTCTACTGCAATCAACCAATCATCCAATCATCCAATCAAATGTTTAATTGTTCTTTTCAACCAAGCTTACACCGAACTTTTTGCGACATGCCCAGAACAGTTTTAATCTTTGCCTTTTCCGTCTTCTGTCTTCCGACTTCTCGCTTCCCGCCCTCATGCAACTTTTCCCTTGCAATTCATAAGTTGAAATTTTAACTTGCTTCAGCATTCAGAGGGGTTCTTAATGCCTTACACTTCTTCCGCATGTCTTCTTACTTATCAATTCTCCTTTTTCACCGCAGCATTTTTAACAGCTTCCTTTAGAACAAAAAAGATATTACAAATAGATGTCTCTCTTTATACCAATAGCAGCAGGTTCAGCAGATCTTATATAGAGTGATTTGTTGGATTGTTTGTTATACCAAAATAAATCTCGATAACATACAAAAAAGCTATCGGGGACAATCAGCATAAGTATATGTTATACCACTAAATTGTATTAGAAATTATGAATGAAGCTGAGTTACGAAATCAGTTATTGAACAAAATGCAAGAATTCAATTTTGAGCAATTACTAATTGATAAAGAAGTTCCTATTCCTTATAAACACATCTATCTTCCAAATAAAAAGCACAAATTAGAAATATGGTGTTTCAAACAAGATATAGTTATTTATGAAAAATTGTTTGATAAAATTATTGGTTATCGAGATGCAAAAATTTCAGCAAATGGTAATGAATTAATTAATGTTGTATTAGAAAAGGATAATGCACAAAATACTCACCACGTTGGTTTACCATATATCATTATCGAAACAAAATACAAACAGCCGAACACACACGAGATTTTGACTTACTCTCAAAAAGTTCAGATGATAAAAACCATATTCCCTTATTGTCGTTTCGTATTTCTAATCTTTGGAAGTGTATCAGCTAGGACTTATCGACACGGACTTTATTTTGATAAGATTGTAAACATTATAAATATAGATGATGGAGTAGAAGTAAATAATTTCATCCAATTAGTAAAAGAATTACTTTTTGAAGTCAAAGAAGATATTAGAAAATTAAATAGTAACTAAATGTGGTATAACCCGTTCTTCAAGCCGACCGCATCTTTGATACGGCCGTTTAAAGTAATATAAAGTAGGTTGACAAAACTTTGTCGCTCTTTGAAGTAGGTTAAAAAGAAAAATAAATTAACAATTATTGGTGTTCGTTTTTCAAAGTTGCATCGCTGTTATTGGCGGCAACTTAAATACAATGCCGTTATACACTATAGGTAAATATGGCCGATCATAAGAAATTAGAATTTCCTTCAAATGATTTAAAGAATCATTTTCTACCTCAATTTTTGGAAAATAGATATAATGTAATTGATAGTTCACCAACTGACAATTATATATTAATTAGTGATGATTATCGTGGCCAAGCACTCTATACAGAAATTTTTGATAAGAACAGCAAAATTGATTATACGGATATTGTTAAGGCATTTACAAATTTTCCTTCATATAAGTATCCATTCCCGACCATCACTTATAATAAGTGTTTAGAAATGGTAAAAACATTAGATGGTGGTTATACTCATAAAGAAATAGATCAATTTAAAAAAGGAATATTTTATTGTGATACCAAATATTTAGAGGATTTATTAAAGGTAGCATTTAAGGATGTTTTCTTCAACAAATTCCCAGAAGGAAAAATAATTTCAGTGAGGTTGGACTCACTTTATTATAAAAGAAGCGGTATGATCAGAGGTATGTATGCATTAAATCATTACCCAGATATCAAATCAAAAATTACAGACTTTAATGGATTCAATACATTAAAAAACTGGCTTATGATCGAAAGTCACGAAATATTTAGTAGTGTCCTAGGATTTGCAGAACATTTTTCCTTCCCGTTCGTTACAGCATTTCATGCTAATTACAAAATCGGATTGTATTTCATATTTATTCCAACAATACCCGTTGAATATAAATTGGACAATTATCCAAGAGATATTATGGATTTTATTAGGACTGATTCAGATTTTGGTAAACAAAAAATAAACAACCTTGATTGGACAAATGAAAATTTATATGCAAAATATTGTTTCAAGCATTCTCCATCCTTTAACGAATCAGAAGAGTTTATCATCTGGGCTGTTGACAAATCCAATAATTTTATTAAAAGATATCTTGATATTAACAACTTCACAGAGGCAAAAGATCTAAGTAAAATTGATCCTATATTCTCATTGGAATATAATCTATCATTATTGCACCTTATCAAAATATGCTTATCTATACTATCCTCACACAATAGTTACTTCAACAAAAGTATAACTTTCCAAGCTGCTGACTTATTAAGTGAGTTAAGTAATTATAACCAGTACGGATTACCTAGTAGTGTTGATTTTTTCAAAATGCTATTTAATAAAGATAAAATAATTCCAGTTATCGAAGGTGTTTTAAATAATTCTCAACTTTCATTTAGAAATAAACTTATCTCAACTGTAAATCATCTTTATAATAATCTTAATGAAACGATAAAAAACTCTGTGTGGTTGGATTATAGAATAAATGGGAACGATATAATTGTTAAAGACAAATCGTTAACAAATGATATAAACGAGGACATATCATTATTTACTAGTAATGTAATCAGAGTTTTGAGAAATACTCACCACGGTTATTTCAGTAGAAATGATCAGAATAAACGACCATCTAGATATTTATCATTAGTTGACGGAAATATTCCAGATTCATTCTCATCCTTAACACTATTCTGGTTACTATGTTTATTAGAAGATAGGAATTCGTTTATCGGTTCTCATTAAAGCGTATAACAAGTTCTTCAAGACCGACTGCTTTAAACCTTGCGGCATTGCTGTTGTTATTAAGTTGGATTACAAAACTTAGTTGCTCTTTGAATGTGGTTAACAAAACATATTAATAAATAATTATCGGCATTGGTTTTCAAAGCTGCATTGCTGTGTTGGGCGGCGGCTTAAAAACCACACCGTTAGCCCTCATTAATTTGGAAATATTATGAGATCATTTTTTCACCATGTTGGAGAAGTTGGGGCAAATCGAGATTTCCCGAGAACTGTATTTAAAAGTAGATTAATTACAGAAATAGCAGATTCAATACCTAATGATAATCCAGCAAAATATCATCTTATCAGTCAATTAACAGCGTCTTTCCCTTATGGAGAAGCAAATTGTTGGGGCGTTCCCCGTGGCGCTAAACGCGTAATAAACAGTCTGCAAACTGGGGATTTAGTTCTATTTGTTAAATCATTACATATGCCGGGTGAAATACCAGCGATGTGTATTGTTAATGTTTTTGAAAAAATTGAGCTGCCAAAATTATCAATAGCTTTGTGGGGGGAAGACAAATTCCCTTATATCTTCTTCTTCAAAACAGAAAAAATAAATCTAACTTGGATGGAGTTTATAAAATATTTGAACTATAGACATAATTATGATCCAAGAGGTACATTTTGTTTTGTAGCTGAAAATAAGTTAAAACGTTGGAGTGGCAGTTCTGGATTTCATGAATATTTAATAAAAAAACACTTAGTTGCTGATAATCCCCAAATTAATGGTAGTTTAGTAAATGAACCATCTCCTGACTATAGTTTATCTACTACTCTAGCTTTTGATATAGGTGAAGCTTCTAATTCTACCATTCGTGATGAAAGTGTCATTTACCGGATTTTAAGAGATACATCTAAGTCAGCTCAAATTAAAGAGCTATATAAGAATCGTTGTCAACTTTGTGATCAATGTTTGGAAAACGACTTTAAAACAAAAACTTACTCTGAAGTGCATCATATAAGACCATTAGGGCAACCCCATAATGGACCAGATATTATTGAAAACATGCTGTGTGTTTGTCCGAACTGTCATGCTAAACTTGATTATGGATTCATAAAATTGGAGAAAAGGAGAATCAATTATTGCGATCAGCATGAAATAAACGATGAGTTTATAAACTATCATAATAAATTTATATACAAATAATTTTTGGGCTAACCAGCAACTCAAAACCGTCTGCTGTAGTCGGTCGTAATATTTGCTGTGTTACTTTATAGTGAAAGGAGTTTTAAGAAGCAAATAAATAACATAATCAGTAAAACAAAAAACGTTGGTATCGTAAACTGTTCTGCAGCGGTTTAGTTACCACGTCGTTAGCCGCAAAACAATTAGTGAGAAAAATGGTCACATTTATTGATAATAAAAATATCTTACTAAAAGATTTCTTAAAAGAACAATTCGATAATTCAGTGGAAGCTTTGTGTGCTCTGGCATTTATTCGTCAGAGTGGTGTCAATATGCTTATCCCATTTATAGAAAAATTTATTGAAAGGGGGAATTCAGTTTCAATTATTTTTGCAAATGATTTTGGTGCTACCGAAGCTGAGGCAATTAGAACTTTGAAAGAAGTTGGGGTGAAATTAAAGTATTACTCAAATCCCAGAACCAGTTTTCATATTAAATCCTATATTTTCAAGAAGTCGAATTATGGTTTAGCAATCATAGGCTCATCCAATTTATCTGCGAGTGGATTATCGTCTGGAAAGGAATGGAATGTTTGTGTAAAATCAGATGAAATAAACTTTGTTACTATTTTACAAGAGTATGAACAACTATGGGCATCTGAATATTCAAAAGATATTTCTGATCAAATACTATCAAAATTGGAGAGTCAAATTCAATCTGATGAATTAAAAGTAACTCTTCACGAAGAAGATCAATATCCTCAACCATCAAAGTTAATTAATATAAATTCATCCAAAGACAATAAATTAAATTATGTTATTACAAGAAAACCAAGCTATCATACTACTTGGTTTTTCCAGATTTATAAGAATCAATTAAATCGCCGATATCAAAGAGGCGAATTTTTTGTGGTTGTAATCTGTGATTTGAATTCAGAATATGAAAGAGTATTTGCAATTCCGTATAGCTATTTAAAAGAGAATGTATTGCCTTACGCCCATTTAGAAAATAATGATAGATATCTATTCAATGTAAACAAAAGCACTTATGTTTTTAATTGGTCTCGTAATGTTAAAATGGATGGTCGTAAATTTTTAATAAAATAAATTCCCAACATAGCGGCTAACAAGTTCTTCAAGCCGACCGCATCTCTGCCTTCGGCAGAGTAATTCGTTGCGGCCGTATGAAGTGAAATATAATTCTTTTTAATAAACTTACTTTATTCTTCAACTCTTCTTCTATACAATGCAGAGTGCTTATAAATGAATTGATTTCATGATTTTAATTAGGGGGGGGTATCATGGTAATCGTTAACAAAAGTTCTGCAAGAAAACTTATGTACCGTATTAATATGAATCCGCTGATCTCAATACCCTTGTATTCACTCTATTATTTAACCGCTTTTTACATAATATCGGATAAGTTAAACTGGTCCTGGTTAACTGTACCAAGATCAATTATGCTTGGAACATTTTCCGGCCTCTTCTCCCGTTATGTACTTTATGGGGAAGGATACAACAGGAAGAAGAGAATTAAAATCCTTATATGGATAATTGTCGGAGTGGTATTAATCGGAGTAGCGGCGGATCTATTTTTAAAAAGAATTACATAAGAGTAAAAAGCTGAATATATTTGATCAGTAAAAATTATTTTATCGGCCGCTTCCGGTAAAGCAGCTGAGTTGTAAATATAAAGTTTAGTTTTTCAGAATAAGTTCGTTATTAAAGCTGATTTGTAACCCGCAAAAAAACGGCGGGCAGGAACGAAGTTGATCCCGCCATTAAGATTGGCGGGCAGGTTTAAAACAAAAAGGTATTTGCCTAAAGCGTCATTGTCCCATAGGGATTCCTACGGAATAGTTATGTGCGGCGCTTTGGTTGAAGCGCTTTTAATATTCCATATTACTTTATCATTAATTTAAATATGATCGCAAAAGAAAAACTTCGCAATCTATTATTCGTTCTATCCGGTGCACTGGTTCTTATGTTGAAGCATAATTACAGCGGACCATACACGGAAATTGTTAAAAGCTATTCAGGGAATTTAGCAGTCTCATTTGCCGTCTACTTTATAATCTCTTTCAGTTCTGATACGTGGAAAAAGAATAGATTCATTACAGCGTTTATTGCTCTGCTTGCAGTCGAATTATTCGAGATTACCAACGGCTTCGGCATTATGACAAATGTATTCGACCCAATCGACCTGCTTGCCAACCTGATAGGCGTCGGTCTTGCTTTTGGATTAGACTTTCTTCTAAACAGGAGTTCTTCAAATCGTACCGAAGGGAAATAATAGTGAGAGCCAGTCAGATAACCTTATGAACAGACCCGTAAAAAATAGACAGATTATTCTACCCGCAATTGCAGGACTAATTATAATAATTCTCTTTGCGGTAGGTTTCATATGGCTTTATACAAGTTATAAAGGTGAGGAATTTCTTTCTTTAGCTCCGTACTGGATTTATTCTTACCTCGGTGTTACGTGTTTATATTCGGGATTCTTTACGGCACGATTCGCAAAAGCGAAAGGGAGGAAGATACTGTTGTGGGGATCCCTTGGTTTTCTCCTTACACTCATATTCACTATTACAATTCCCGGCCTCCTCTCGCCATTAATTCCGTATGAGGGTCCGGAGATATTCGCGGGTCCGGCAATACTCGCGTTCCTCGCGCCGGTTCTATCGGTGATAATTACATTACTTCTAATCTCCATCCGTAAAAAGGAGAATTAATTACATCAAATGCTTACAAAAAAGCTTCTTACAGCAAGGTGAAATATGAATAATCAGGAATACTTAATTGAAGAGTACAAGTCTTTACGCGAGGAAATCAAAGAAACTAAGTCAAGAATTTTTAAAACAATGGCTTTCGGTTTGTCAATTGTCCCGGCAACAAACTTTCTGGCTATGACCTACGAGCTGGATATTATCCTATTTACAACACCTATTCTGGTTATTGTATTAGCATTATTATACCTGTCAGAGAACCATGGTTTGATGCGGTGTGGAAGGTATATTTATTACGAGATTGAAAAAAAGATCGGTGAGGAAATAGGATGGGAACACTGGCTGGAAAGAAAAAGTCATTACGACCCAAGGAGTGTGGATAAACTTCTGTCAATTTCCTTCTATTTACTTTTCTTCGTTTATTTCAGTGCATCAGTATATTTGGCTTATTTAAGGGCTACGTTGCTTTTTTCATTAATCGCTTCGGCTCTTATTATTTCATTTTATGTGGCGATTGGCATCTGGTTTTTAATTTATCTTTTAAGGACAATAAGAGTTTCTACGCGTACAAAATTCGACCAAACAAAACTGCCGTGAACATTCTATTTTGAATCAGGAATGCGTTGAATGTATTGTACGATTTCCGGTAATCTAATATTGTTTGCTAATTCGGTTTTAATAGCTAGATTAATACTGGAATTTAGAAGTGACAAAGAATATTAGAATATTATGATATTTTTTATCAGACGGATAAATTTATGACGCGGTGTTTTGGAAGGACAAAAAATTTCAAGCGGTGTACCCGTCAGAATGTCTTTCTCTTCTGTAAAACTCATAGGTCCCAGCCGTTCTGGTGGCTGGTTTCGCTATTCAGTATTGCTGCTACTGTAATAACTGTTCTATCCGCTTTCAATTCCGGAATTGACCCGATTTCGGAATACACACGAGGATACACTTATTATGAGAACAAAAACTATGAAGAGGCAAGAAAATCCTTTCAGGATCTCTTCGACTATAAAACAGAATACCCAAATGCGGCCTATTATCTGGGCCTTGTGTTTCACAAATTGAACCGTCATAAAGAAGCATTGCTGACCTGGGAATTTGTTCCTGCGCTTGAGGAACATTACAAACTTAATTTTTTAAGGGGTTTGAGCGCGTTAACAATTCAGGATTATCAGCATGCTGAGGAATATTTTACCAAAGCAATACACGAGGTTAAACCTTATGATCAGATCCTTTTCTGGCAGTCGAGAATGTATGCCCTTTATTCTAAGATGAACAGAAACCTTGATCCGGCAATAATTCAGAGCGTTATCGAGTATTGTGAAATAGTAGACAATAATATAACACTCCATAGCAGCGGGACAGTCCGCGCGAATACAAAGATGGAACTTGATTTAACAATCTTTGGAACTTTGCTGAGTCAAAAGCAAAATTGTTTTTTCCTGCTAAATGAATTGTTGATTCGACTCTATTCTAAAAAAGAATACCACCTTGCTTTTAATTGTGCAATAAGGGCAGGAAACTATATGGACGGGCCTTTTACTACACCATTAGATATCAACCCTGAGTACTACAAGAATTATCTTCTGAATTTATCTAAGATACTGAAAAATATTAATAATGATTTTAAAAGTGATTTTCTTGCCAACGAAACAAAACTGTATAATTTGTTAAATAGAATTAAAGAGTCGAATAAAAGTATGCCGCAGATTTCGGATATCGCCCTTACGATTCGTTCAATTTACTTTGATATGCCGAATCCGGAAACCATCAAGCAGGGTGATTTTTACGTGACCTATGAGTGCAATGTTCAGGATGATAAAGGTATTGCTAGGTTTAAGATAGATCCTTTGCCTTTTAGCAAGGAAATAGTAGAAATGAATGCCGGGAATTCTAAGACGTATTCCTTTAATAGATCCTTTTTAATTGAGAAAGGGATGCTGATTGATAGAAATATTAAAATGAAAGTAACCGCTGTAGATAATGAAGGCGGAATAACAAGTGAGGAAATAATTCCTTCTATAACGGTAAAGGATTTTTAGCAATAGAAAATCTAATGAAAAATAGAAGTGTTGCCCAAAAGCGGTTTTAATATTTCAATCATATTTTTAATGCTTTATTAGTGTGCGTTGAAATTATTTGCTGCCGATCTTTCTATTATTAATCTTCCAGAAGCGTTTATATGTTAATGAAGAATCCGGATATATCTAAGAACCATTCAATTCTTGTTGATCTTATCGCTCCTTGCGGAATGAACTGCCGGCTCTGCTGGGGATTTATACGCGAGGAGAATAACTGTCCGGGCTGCCTCCGTAAAGAACTCAACGGAACAAAGAAATCCGAATACCGGTCCACCTGCGTAATAAAAAACTGTCCTCATTTAAAAAGAAGCGGGTCTCTTTACTGTTCTGAGAGATGCGGTAAATTCCCGTGCAGAAGATTGAAGCAGCTAGATAAGCGCTACATGACAAAATACGGAATTAGCATGATAGAGAATCTTACAATTATAAATGAAAAGGGGATCAGGTATTTCATACGTAATGAAAAATTGAAATGGGCCTGCAAAGAATGCGGCGGATTAATCTGTGTTCACAAACCGGCATGCATATGGTGCGGAAATAGTAGAAATTTGCCTGGGAAGGCCGGGTAATGTTGAATTGTATCGGCGGAAATAAATCTAAATAAATATCGGGTGACAAAATGAGTTCTGACTGGATTGCATATAACGAATTAGCTTGGGTGGACGACCTGCTTTCAGATCCGGATGAATACAGTGAGGAAGTATCAATTTATAATGATCTGATAAAAAGGAATTCCCGCCGTCTGCCTGAGACACTTCTTCATTTCGGAAGCGGGGCCGGCGGTCACGATGCATTTTTTAAGGAGCATTTTAATGTAACCGGAGTTGACCTGAGTACAGGAATGCTTAACAAAGCCCGCGCACGGCATCCGGAGATCGAATATATTGAAGGCGATATGAGGACCGTCCGCCTCAACCGGCTCTTCGACGCAGTTGTAATACCGGATTCTATCGATTATATGGCATCTGAGGAGAATCTTAATCTGGCGGTCATGAACGCATCACGGCATCTCAAACCGGGTGGAGTGCTACTTATTGTTGGAAAAACTTTCGAGACTTTCAGTAATAATAATTTTGCCTACACAGGTGAGAAAGACGGAATCCATTTAACCGTGCTCGAGAATAATTACATCAATCCTTATAAACCAGGTACTTACGAAGCTGCAATCTTCTACCTGATCCGGAAGGAAGGGGAGCTTACTGTCCGCTCGGAGATCCACCATCTCGGATTATTTCCGGAATCGGTTTGGGATAAGGCCTTTGCAGACGCAGGTCTTGAATTAAAGAAGGAACCTCTGAACGGATTATACCAGAAGAATCTTCTCGGCGAAGGGGAATACCCGTTAACGATTTTTCTCGGCATCAAACCTGAATAAACTTTTTGCAGATGAATCTAGATTACATTGAAATAATAACTAAGAACCACGAACGAAGAACCAAGAACCAGGATCATATGACTTTACGCGATAGAAAATTTTTCTTGTTCATTCTTTCGATTCTTTTACAACTTCTATTTCACAGTTGCACTTCAGAACATCAGGATGCAAAACTTATTTACCCTGAACACTGGTGGACTCCGGTTTATGATGAGAACAAACCTGCTTGGGAGATATTGCCTCAGGAGGCATTGCCGGGCGAGGTGATACTATCCAAAAGAAATGAGTTAGGACTCCTTTCCAATTTCGCACCCACGCCATTTGAATACCGGGGTAAGCGTTATGCCAGTCTTGAAGGATTCTGGCAGATGATGAAATACCCCGAAGGCCCGGAAGATCCCCGTTCATTATTCCCGGGGATCGAATGGAAATATACACGCGATCAGGTCTCGCAGCTTGCTTCTTTCGAAGCAAAGCGTGCGGGCGACCTTGCTGAAGAGAATATGCGGAGGATCGGAATTACATGGGTGACTTTTGAAGGAAGAAAATTTGAATACAGATCGGAAATTCCGGGTGAACATTTCAGATTGATCGTCGAGGCTATGCGGGAAAAGGTTGCTCAGAATCCTGATGTGAAGAGGGTGCTCTTATCGACAGGTAATTTGATTTTAAGACCCGACCATCATCAGGATCCCGAATCGCCGCCGGAGTGGAGATATTACGAAATACTTACGCAGATAAGAGATGAATTGAAACGTGAAAATAAATAATAGCGGAAGTGAGATTTTAATTAACGGAATAAATTATGGAAACTAAATTACTTACTGACAGCAGGGAATATCCCACAGAAGAAATTATCTTTTCTCACATCGGAAGAAGCAAATCGTTATGGAATTCTCTTTTCACAATTATTAAAACAGATTACCCTCAGATTTCAACCGAGTGGCGTTATTATAACGACGGTAAGAGCTGGCTTTTAAAAGCAATACAAAAATCCAAAACTATCTTCTGGCTCTCGATTGTTAAAAGCTCATTCCGGACGACTTTCTATTTCGGCGACAAAGCTGAAGAGTATATCCTAAGAAGTAGAATTTCTCCGGACTTAAAAAAGCAGTTTAGAGAAGGGAAGAGGTTCGGTAAGATCAGGGGGATAACAATCCTCTTTAAGACGAAGAAAGAGATCGATTACGCAATTGAATTGATAAATCTTAAACTGACTCTGAAATAAAAATAATTATTTAAAACTGCATAGTAGTTTCCCCTCTTTAAAAAGGAGGGAGATAACCATGTATTTTTTTAATAACTCTAATAAATTCAATGCGTCTCAATATTTGAAAATTTTGAATTTATGGGGGGAATTAAATAATGCTTAAGAACATTTCTCAAAACGGATTTGCACTTTTAGGTGCCGGATTATTCTGTATGACGGTCTCTTCGATCCTCGAACGTTTAACTGTGTACGGATCTTTCGTTGATTTTACTATAGGACTATTTCACGGAACTGCGGTAGTTGCATTCGGGGCTTCAATCTATTTCAACAGCAGAAGGAAAGTCCCGGTTAAAAACAGAGAAGAATAGATTTATTTTTGCAGCTGTGTAAGCTCTACTAAATAAAGTTCTGCAAATTTCTCCGCATCATCTTTCGATTTTGCTTCTACAATACACCTGATAATAGGCTCTGTATTCGATTTGCGCAGGTGAACCCAGTGATCCTCAAGATCTATTCTGAGCCCGTCGTCCAGATTAGTTTTAGCCGTCTTATACTTCTCAACCATTTTTCTTAGAATTTCATCGGGATTGGCGCTGCCGATTTCTATTTTCTTTTTTACAATGAAATACTCGGGAAGCGATTTTTTCAGCCGGCTCATCTTGCATCGCGCTTTCGCAAGATGCTGCAATGTAATTACAGTCCCTACGAGCGCGTCCCTTCCGAAATTCACATCGGGTACTATTACGCCGCCGCTCCCTTCTCCTCCTATGACGGCATCAACCTCTTTCATCTTCTTAACAACATTTGCCTCTCCAACAGGCGCGCGGAAAACTTTGCATCCGAATTCATTTGCCACATCATCTACTGCGCGTGTAGTTGAAAGATTAACAGCAACATTTCCTTTCTTCTTAGAGAGATAATACTTGACTGCCTGAGTGATCGTATTCTCCTCGCCGAACGGTTCGCCTTCTTCCGTAATCAATACCAGCCGGTCTACGTCGGGATCTACTACAATACCGATGTCGGCTTTATGCTTTCTCACTGCTTCCATTGTCTCGGTCAGATTTTCCGGGATCGGTTCCGGCAGCCGGGGGAAGACGCCGTTCTTTTCGCAGTTCAGCTCGATAACTTTACATCCGAGTTTCTTTAGAAGTTTGGGCATCGAATATGCACCGGCACCGTTAACGCAATCGAGAAGAACCCTGAACTTTCTGGTTTTTATTTTTTCGACGTCGATATGCTTCATATTGAGCACGGCATTGATATGATTATCAAGTCCTTTTGAGTAATCTGTAACATTCCCCAATTTATTCCACGGCGCAAAATGCCTTGTTGCTTCGTCCATCTTTTTCAGAAAATCAATATTCTCTTCGGGACTTAAAAACTCACCTTTACTGTTCAGAAGTTTGAGTGCATTCCATTCGTTCGGATTGTGGCTTGCGGAGATCTGTATTCCTCCGGCAGCGTTAAGGTGCTTTACATTGAACAGAACTGTTGGAGTTGGGCAGATGCCGATATCGATAACATCATTTCCTTTAGCGGTGAGCGTACCCACTATCAGATTTCTAACCATACCTCCGGAAATCCTTCCGTCACTTCCTAATACAATTTTTCCTGAACCGCAGAAATCGGCAAACGCAGCGGTTGAGCGGACTATCACTTCAGGATCGAGTCCGTCGCCTACGATTCCCCTGATACCCGAGATGCTTATCATCAATGTCGGCATATAACCTCTTCAGATATAATTCAAAAAGAAATCACGGATAAATTTAATAACTTTGACCTCAAAAATATCCTATTAAATGACCGAAAAGAAAAAATTTATTAGCAAAGTAAACCGGCTTCTTATAAAGCGTTTCGGAATTCCAGATAGGCAGAATCCTCTACCGGATCCGCTCGATACTCTTATAGCTACCATTCTTTCCCAGAATACCAACGACAATAATTCATACAGGGCTTACAAAAACCTGAAACAGAAATTCCAGGACTGGGATCAGATTCTAAATGTTAAACGTTCAGATATCGAGAGGATTATAAAAGTAGCGGGACTTTCAAAACAGAAATCAGCAGCAATTAAAAATGTAATCGAAGAACTCAATTGTAGGAATGATCTTAATTTGAGGAAAGTAAAACAGCTTGAGAGTGAAGATGCAATCGGATATCTCACGCAGTTTAAGGGGATTGGTGTTAAAACAGCATCGTGCGTACTTCTCTTTTCACTCGACCGGAATATTTGTCCGGTTGATACGCATGTTCACCGTACGGTTAACCGACTGGGAATTTTAAGCGAAAAGACTCCCGACAAAACTTTTCATTCGCTGAACAAAATTCTTCCGGAAGGAATAGCTCATTCATTTCACACAAATCTGATCAAACTTGGCAGGGAAATCTGCAAGCCGGCAAACCCGGCCTGCGCATTCTGTCCGGTCGAAAAAATCTGCCGGTATGATAAGAAGAATTTTTCGGGTTCTTTGGGTAAGGTCAGGAATTCTTTTCTATTATTGGATAATGTTTAGTAGGACGAGGATACTTCAGAGCCGGAACGGCCGAACAGATATTGGGGGATTTTAAATTGAAGAATATGAACGAATGGTACAGAATCTCTGTTAAATTCAAAAAAGAGCTTAAGTTTGTTTTAAGGGCTTAGTTGATTATATTTCCAGGCCAATTCTAAAATCTTTTCGGTGAAAATAATGGGAAAACAGTACGAAATTGCGGTTTTAGGCGGCGGTCCCGGCGGTTATGTCGCAGCAATTAGAGCCGGCCAGCTCGGTTTCAAAACAGTTGTAATTGATAAGGACAATCTGGGCGGTGTCTGCCTCAACTGGGGATGTATCCCAACCAAATCTCTCCTGAAGAATGCCGAGATATTCGACCTGATGAAAAATCACTCATCCGATTTCGGTATAACAGTAGAAGGACTCTCATTCGATTTCAACAAGATAATAAAGAGGAGCAGGGACATTTCAGACCGGATAACAAAAAATGTGGAACTGCTCGTTAAGAAAAATAAAGTTGACAGAATCCGCGGATTCGGAAAGATTGTATCGAAGAATCAGATCGATATTTATGACAATGATGGGAAGAAAACCGATTCGATAAATGCCGATAGGATAATTATTGCTACAGGCGCCCGTCCCAAAACTTTCCCGTCGATTCCGGTCGATAGAAAAAACATCATTACTTCAACAGAAGCGATGATACTCGAGAAGCAGCCGAAAGACCTTATTGTAATCGGTGCCGGCGCTATCGGTGTTGAGTTCGCTTATTTCTATTCTGTTCTCGGTACAAAAGTTACTATTATTGAAATGATGAAGAACATTCTTCCAATTGAAGATAAAGAAGTTTCCGAGACTCTCGAAAAGAATTTTAAGAAGAGAGGAATAGATATCTATACATCTACTAAAGTTGAAAAGGCTGAAGTAACTAAAGATGGAGTTGCTGTAAAAGTTGAAAAGGATGGAAAGAAGATTGAATTGAAAGCCGAAAAGGTTTTAAGTGCTATTGGCGTTACGGGGAATATAGAAGGATTCGGATTAGAGGAATTGGGAGTTGAGATTGAAAGAAATCATATCAAGGTTGACAAAAGCACATATCAGACTAACATTCCGGGTATTTACGCAATCGGTGATGTAATCGGCGCGCCATGGCTCGCTCACGTAGCAAGTGCCGAAGGTATTCACTGTGTTGAAACTATTAAAGGATTACACGCAGCGCCTGTTAATTACGAAACAATTCCGGGATGTACTTATTGTATTCCTCAGGTTGCGAGTGTAGGAATGACAGAAGCCAAAGCCAAAGAAGCCGGATATGAAGTAAAGATCGGCAAGTTTCCGTTTATGGCGAGCGGAAAAGCATTCGCTGCGGGTGAACGTGACGGATTTGTCAAACTTGTATTCGATGCTAAATACGGGGAGCTGCTCGGTGCCCATATCATTGGTCCGGAAGCAACCGAACTTATCTCCGAGCTTACTCTTGCAAAATCGATGGAAGCTACATACGAAACAATTGTAAAGACAGTTCACGCGCATCCTACATTGTCGGAATCTGTAATGGAAGCGGCAGCAAATGCATATGGCGAATCAATCCACATATAGAAAATTCGATTACAGCGACCTCGGCCTTGTCGATTATAAAGTAGCCTGGGATTTGCAGAAGGAAATTTTTAATCTCCGCCTTCAAGGTGAAATAAACGATACGTTCTTCCTGCTCGAGCATCCCCATACTTATACGCTCGGCAAAGTTGCTGACAAAGAGAATCTGATCAGCAATGAAGAACAGCTAAAGGAACTCGGAGTTAATGTTTACGAGATCGACAGGGGCGGCGATATTACATATCACGGTCCGGGGCAGATTGTAGGCTACCCGATTATCAGCCTGAACGACTGGAAACAGGATACTCATGAATATCTGCGCGGTCTAGAAGAAGTAATAATGATGACGTGTATTGAATACGGAATAAAGACGGAACGTAATCCGAAGTATACGGGTGTATGGATCGGTCAGAGGAAGATTGCCGCAATCGGAATTAAAGTGAGCAGGTGGATTACAATGCACGGATTCGCGTTTAATATTAATACCGACCTTAATTATTTCGGCGGAATAATTCCCTGCGGTATTAGAGATAAAGAAGTAACATCTTTGCAAAAAGAACTAGGCAGAGAAATCAGTCTAACCGAAGTGAAAGAAAAGCTTGTTGATAATTTTAAGAAAGTCTTCGGCTACGATCATTTTACAACCCGTGAAAAAGAAGGTTATTTAAAAACATTAATCACTCTTACTTAGAGTCTTTGTGAATTAACGGTAAATTTATTTTACTGGAAAAACACCTGGACAAAAAAACAGAGGTAAATCGATGGCAAAAGAAAAAACAGAAGCGGTAATCGATAAATCAAACGGAAAAACTCCTACGGGCAAGATTGATTCATTCGGCGGTATGACCAAAGATGAATTGATGAACGCACTCAGGATAATGAGCGTTTCAAGGTCGATCGACAATAAAGTAATGACGCTTATCAAACAGGGTAAAGCATTCTTTCTAATCTCCGGTGCCGGTCACGAGGCAACTCAGGTGGCTTTCGGGCTAGCAATGCAGAAGGGTGTTGATTGGGCTTATCCTTATTACCGCGACATGTGCTTTTCAATTTCAGTGGGAACAAAGCCGGAGGATCTCTTCCTCGCGTTCCTCGGCAAAGCTGACGATCCTTTAACAGGCGGACGCCAGATGCCTTGTCACTGGTCTTCTAAAGAAGCAAACATTCCTACTCAGTCGAGTCCTACAGGCACTCAATTTCTTCAGGCGGTAGGTACTGCCCTTGCAATGAAAAAGAAAGGAATCAATGGAGTTGTTTACGTTAGTGCCGGTGAAGGAACGACTTCTCAGGGTGAATTTCACGAAGCGGTTAACTGGGCTTCGCGCGAAAAGCTTCCGGTAGTATTCGTAATTCAGAATAACAGGTGGGCTATCTCTGTTCCGGTTCAGGATCAGACAGGCGGAAAAAATGCCTCGGTCTCTGAAATGATGAAAGGATACGAGAATTTATTGAGAATGGAAGTGGACGGAACAGATTTCCTGCAGGTCCATGCAGTCGCTCAATCGGCATTCAAGTATGCACGCCAGGGTAAAGGTCCCGCTCTTGTCGAAGCACATGTAGTGAGATTGTTTTCGCATTCATCATCGGATGATCAGAAGAAATACCGTCCAGATGATTCCCTTCAGGAGGATTTGAAGAAGGATCCGATCAGAATGTTTGCGGAAAAACTTATCAGCAAAGGCGTTCTTACAGAACTGGCTTACGAAGAATTTAAAAAAGAAATTAACGACCATGTTACAGAAGCAGCCGACTGGGCATTAAAACAGTCCGAGCCGGATCCAAAGACTGCCGAATTATATGTTCTGGATGAATCAGGAAAGCGCGACCGTCTCGAATACGAAAAGCTGATGCATGAAGGAAGTCCGGTTGTAATGGTGGATGCTATCAACCACGCTTTACGCGAGGAGATGGACCGTAACGATAAGATCTTTGTCTTCGGTGAGGATGTTGCAGACGGGAAGGGAGGAGTCTTTACTGCAACTAAAGGACTCTCAACAAAATTCGGAAACGATAGAGTCTTCAATTCTCCTCTTGCGGAAGCGAGCATAGTAGGAGTTGCAACCGGAATGGCTCTGGCAGGATTGAAGCCGTGCGTCGAAATTCAGTTCGGGGATTATATCTGGCCCGCGTTTATGCAGTTCCGCGATGAGATAGTAATGTACCGTTACCGTTCGAACAATCTCTTCGAAGCTCCAGTAGTGACCAGAGTTGCTGTTGGCGGTTACATTCACGGCGGATTGTACCACAGTCAGAATATCGAAAGCTTCTTCGCCCATATGCCGGGGATTTTAATTGCTTATCCATCCAATGCCGCAGACGCGAAAGGCCTGCTTAAAACATCTTTACGTCTTAATGATCCTGTTCTGTTCCTGGAGCATAAAGGTTTGTACCGGCAGAGTTATTCAACATCTCCGGAACCGGATGCGGATTATCTGGTCCCGTTCGGTAAAGCGAAAGTAGTTAAGGAAGGTTCCGATCTTTCTATCATTACATACGGCGCAATGGTGCACGAATCGAATTTCGCGGTTAAAAAACTTGAAGAGGAAGGCTACTCGGTCGAAATAATCGATCTGAGGACAATCGCACCTCTCGATGTTGATGCTATTTATAAATCTGTTAAGAAAACGGGCAAGGTAATTGTGATTCACGAAGATACTCTCACCGGCGGATTCGGAGCCGAGATCGCCGCACTAATTACGGAAAACTGTTTTCAGTCTCTCGATGGTCCTGTAAAAAGAATCGCAGCAAAGGATACACCTATTCCTTACGCGCCTACTCTGGAATATGCGGTGCTGCCTACGCGGGATAGAATTTACAGAGAAGTAAAACAATTGCTGGAATACTAAAATCAGAAAAAATATTTTTTGATATTCAATTTTGAGATTCTTCGTTCAGCCAAAACGGAAAGAGGAATTACAAGGGAGAAAAAATGAAAGTTGAAATTGTGATGCCGAAAATGGGGGAGAGTATTAATGAAGGTACTCTCATTAAGTGGCATAAGAAAAAAGGGGACCGTGTTAAGAAAGACGAGATTATTTATGAAATCAGTACCGATAAAGTCGATACCGAAATACCCAGTCCGGAGGACGGAGTTCTGGTAGATATAAAAGTTTTTGAACAGGAGACCGTTGAAGTCGGCTCGGTGGTAGCCGTTATTGATACCGATGGAGAATCTGCACCGCTTCCGAAAGAGGAGAAGAAAGAGGAGATTCCATCAACTACTCAGGTAGGCGGCGATCTCGTAGATGTTCCGATGCCCAAAATGGGTGAATCCGTTATGGAAGGAACGATAATCAAATGGCATAAAAAACCGGGCGATTCAGTAAAAAGAGACGAGATAATTTTCGAAATAAGCACCGATAAAGTTGATACAGAAGTCCCTTCGCCTGTAGACGGCACAATCTCTGAAGTTCTTTTTAAAGAAAATGATACGGTTGAAGTCGGAGTAGCTGTTGCACGAATTCTTACTACAACCGGAATCTCCAAACCGAAAGAAGCCGTTAAGGAAACGGTTCAGGAGAAAAAAATTGAAAAGCCGGCGGAAACAGTTCAGCAGACTATTTCCAAAACCCAGCAGGCACCGCAAGCCCAGTCAGGCAGCAGGTTTTATTCTCCGCTTGTACTCAACATCGCAAGTACCGAAGGAATTTCGATGGCTGAACTTGAAATGATTCAGGGTTCCGGAATTGGAGGAAGAGTATCCAAGAATGATGTGATAAACTATCTGCAGAATAAAAGGTCGGGCAAGTCCGCAGTCGAATTCAAAGTTGATCAGATCAAACCGCAGGCCGAACAGAAATTTGAACAGCCATCATTCTCTCATGGTGAGCGTGTTAAACTGATTCCGATGGATAATATCCGGCAGAGGATTATGTATCATATGGTCAACAGCAGAGATACTTCCGTTCACGTTACTGCCATGATAGAAGTTGATATGTCGAGAATTCATAATTTTATTGAGAAGCACCGGAATGAATTCCTTCAGAAGGAAGGATTGAAACTTACGTACATGGCATTTATTACTTATGCTGCAATAAAAGCCTTGAAAGAGTACCCCATGATGAACGCTTCGATAGACGGTAATAACATCGTTGTTAAAAATTATATCAACCTCGGAATTGCCGTTGCCGTGGAGCCGAACGGACTTATTGTACCTAACATCAAGAATGCGGACGAAAAAAATATTCGCGGATTAGGCAAAGCGATTACGGATCTTGGCAACCGCTCGCGCACAAAGAAGCTTGTTCCGGATGATATAATGGACGGCACATTCTCTATTACCAATTACGGTGTATTCGGATCGCTTTTCGGAACGCCGATTATCAATCAGCCCGAAGTCGGAATTCTCGGAGTCGGTGCCGTTACTAAGAAACCGGTTGTGGTTGAGATCGACGGAATGGAACATATTGCGATTAAACCGATGATGTACCTTTCTCTGAGTCACGATCACAGGCTTGTAGACGGAATGCTAGGCGGAAAATTCCTTAAATCGGTTAAAGATACACTGGAAAATTTTGACACTAACATCGTTTAGTTTAAGAAAAACAAGATTATGAACAGGATCATGATCAGGAACAGGATCAAGATCAGGAACAGGATCAAGATCAGGAACAGGATCAAGATCAGGAACAGGATCAAGATCGAAAATAGCGGGACGGAAAATGATTAATCAACATCAGAAAAAATTTGCGGAAGAGATTGAGAAAGAAAGGCCTGAATTAGGTAAGAGACCCGACTGGCTGAAAGTTAGATTGCCGAGCGGAGAAAATTATAAAAAGGTTTTCGAGCTGATGCGAAAAAGCAAACTTAATACTGTTTGCGAGGAAGCTAAATGCCCAAATCTTGCAGAGTGCTGGAACAGAAAGACAGCCACATTTATGATCCTCGGCGATACGTGTACACGAAGCTGCGGCTTCTGTAATGTTAAAGTCGGTATGCCTACAGAACTCGATCTCGATGAACCGCGCAGAGTTGCAGAATCAGTTGAGTCGATGGGACTCCGCCATGCCGTCATAACATCGGTTAACCGGGATGAATTGAAAGACGGCGGCGCTTCAATATTTTCAGAGACAGTCCGATTGATCCGCGAAAAAATGCCTCAGACAACGATTGAAATTCTGATACCGGATTTTAAAGGTGAAGAAGAATCATTTGAAATTATTATGAAAAATCCTCCCGATATTCTCAACCATAATCTTGAAACCGTTCAACGGCTTTATCATGCTGTAAGACCACAGGCGAAATATGAACGGAGCCTTGAGTTAATAAGATGGTTTAAAGATAAAGGCTTACGTACTAAAAGCGGAATTATGGTAGGAATCGGAGAAACCCAAGAGGAAGTATTCGAATTAATTAAGAATTTGTATGATCATGGTTGCGAGATAATGACGATAGGGCAGTATCTTCAGCCGACAAAAAACCATTTACCTGTTCACAGGTTCGTAACGCTCGATGAATTTCAGTCATACAAAGTTTTCGGTCTGAAGACCGGTCTTAAGGCTGTTGAATCATCGCCTTTAGTCAGGAGCTCATATCATGCAGATAAACATGCTGAACTGGTTTGACAGTTTCCGATTCAATAATCAAATAATTCCGATTTTCTCACTCTTTTTACGAAAATCCTGAATAATTCTCATTACTGAAAACCAGAGAATTGGTCTTTATTCAAATTAAGAAACTCAGGAAATCACACCCGTTTTTTAATAAATAATCCTTATTTTTCATCAGTAATAATTGGTAATCCGTTTCACTTTTTGGCACGTAAGTTTCTATATTTTCAGCAAGAAAAACAGAGCAGAATGCCAAGAATTCTAATCGAAATAAAAAAAATTGTAATTCACCCGAAGGGTTATAGATAATCTATAACCTTTTTCGTTTTAAATAACTGATGAGGTAACAAATGGCAAAAGTAAAAGGGGATATTTTAATTGATCTCGAGAAGTGTAAAGGGTGTGAACTCTGCGTTGCAGCCTGTCCGCAGGAATCCCTTGAACTCTCCCGTAAATTAAATTCCAAGGGTTATCATTATGTGGTCAAAATAGAAGATAATTGTACAGGTTGTACTAACTGCGCGCTCGTTTGCCCTGAAGGCATTATTAAAGTCTACAGGAAAACAGATAAGAAAAAAGAACAGATAGCAACCATAAGTAATGTAACCGGTGACATAACAGTAACGGTGCAATCATGAAAGAATTAAGATTAATGAAGGGGAATGAAGCTCTCGCAGAAGCAGCAATCCGTGCCGGATGCGATGCTTATTTCGGCTATCCGATTACTCCACAATCGGAAGTACTGGAATACCTTGCTAACGAAGCCAAGAAAAGAACCGGAATGGTTGTTCTGCAGGCGGAAAGTGAAGTTGCTTCAATCAATATGATCTATGGTGCGGCCGGTACAGGAAAAAAAGTTATGACTTCCTCCTCATCACCCGGAATAAGTCTTATGCAGGAAGGGATCTCATACATTGCCTGCGCCGAACTTCCGTGTCTGCTTGTGAATGTTGTGAGAGGCGGCCCGGGATTAGGAACAATTCAGCCATCGCAGGGTGATTATTTCCAGGCAGTTAAAGGAGGCGGCCACGGTGATTATAGACTGATAGTTCTTGCCCCTTCCACAGTTCAGGAAATGGTGGACCATGTTAAACTCGGATTCGAACTTGCATTCAAATGGCTTAATCCTGTTATGATTCTCGCCGATGGTGCGCTTGGACAGATGATGGAAAAGGTAGAGCTTTTTCCGCAGATGGAGAGAACCAACGAAATTTATTCGTGGGCAACTACCGGTAAAACAAAAGATAGAGAAAGATCTATTATCACATCGCTTCATATACAGCCGGATAAAATGCAGGAAATAAATATTCATCTTCAGAAAAAATATAAACAGATTGTAGAAGAAGAGATCCGCTATGAAATGACAGGCTGCGAAGATGCTGAACTTGTTCTTGTAGCATTCGGATTGGTTGCAAGAATTTGTGAGAAAGCAGCAAGCCTTGCCAGAGAGAAAGGAATTAAGGTCGGAGTTTTCAGACCCATTTCATTATTCCCTTATCCATACACCGTATTGAATCAGCTGGCTGATAAAGTAAAAGGATTTTTAACAGTAGAAATGAATGCAGGGCAGATGGTTGAAGATGTCCGGCTTGCAGTTAACGGAAAAATCCCTGTTGATTTTATCGGAAGGATGGGCGGAATTATTCCGACTCCGGAAGAGATATTAAAAAAGATAGAAGAAATTCATGTAGGAGAAATGGTATGAACGAGAAGAGAATGATAGAAGAGGAAAAACACTACGAGAATATGATTGCAGAAGAGAGTGTCTGCACAAGTGATAACCTCGTTTACGAAAAACCCGAAACTCTGACTGATACCCCGATGCACTACTGTCCTGGCTGCGGTCATGGCGTCGCTCACCGGCTTATAGCAGAGGTTATAGACGAGTTAAAAATTCAGGATAAAACGATCGGTGTTGCGCCCGTAGGATGTTCCGTATTCGCATATAATTATTTAAATATCGACATGACCGAAGCGGCTCACGGACGAGCATCTGCAGTTGCTACAGGTATTAAACGAGTCCTCCCCGATAAATACGTCTTCTCGTATCAGGGTGACGGAGACCTTGCTGCAATCGGGACAGGTGAAACTCTTCATACGTGCAACCGGGGCGAAAACATTCTGATAGTTTTTATTAATAACGGAATTTATGGTATGACAGGCGGACAGATGGCGCCTACTACACTCGTCGGTATGAAATCTACTACAACACCGTTCGGCCGAGAAATAGAAGTAATGGGAAATCCGCTTAAGATTACGGAATTAGTTGCGCAGCTCCCCGGAGTTTATTACTGTACACGCGTTGCAGTTAATACTCCGAACAATGTCCGCAAAGCTAAGAAAGCTATTATGAACGGATTCAAGTACCAGGAATTGAAGAAAGGTTTGAGTTTTGTTGAAATAGTTTCCAACTGTCCTTCCAACTGGAAAATGACACCGGTTGAATCGAATAAATGGATGGAGGAGAATATGCTTCCATTCTATCCGCTCGGAGATATTAAAGTACCACAGAACCCGCCCAAGGCGGATAAGGAGAATTGATATGACAGAAGAAATTATCATTGCAGGATTCGGAGGTCAGGGTGTATTGTCGATGGGTCAGATCCTCTGTTACGGCGGAGTAATCGAAGGTAAAGAAGTAAGCTGGATGCCTTCTTACGGTCCGGAAATGAGAGGCGGAACAGCAAACTGTATCGCAATTATCAGCGATACCAGAATCAGTTCACCGATACTTACAAAGTTCGATACTGTAATTGCACTTAATCAGCCCTCGCTCGATAAATTTGAACAGGCAGTAAAATCCGGAGGACTCTTAATTTATGAAGCCAGTACAATTCTAAATCCTCCAACAAGAACCGATATTGAGATTGTTCCGATCGAAGCTGCTAATGAAGCAACAAAACTGAATAATTCCAAAGTAATGAATATGATTATACTCGGTGCGCTTCTTAAAAAGAAACCTGTTATAACTTTCGAAAGTGCGCTCGAAGGATTAAAGAAAGTTCTGCCGGAAAGATATCATAAACTGATTCCTCTTAATAAATCTGCAATGGAAAAGGGGATGGAACTGGCAGATGTGATAACTGCAAATTCCTGATCCTATCACTTAATAAGAATGCCCACATTTATTCAAGGTCTCTTTTCGAGACCTTGAATTCATATCAAACTTGACTATCAGAGTAAAAAATATTCCTAAAAGTGATTGAAAAATTTTACTTGGATATCCGATAATAAAGTGATAAAAGTGACGGGTCTAACATAATATCAGCCCGGTAATTATTATTATCTAAATAGGAATTCTGGAAGACAGATTTTATACAGGTCAGATTTGCAGTTTTTAAAATCTGTTATAATTGTTTTTTTCATTTCGTAAATTATATTAGTGATAGATGATAGTAATTGAACTTATATATAGCCTTTCTCTGCTTGTGGCGATGATTATTCTTTCCGGATTTATAAATGAAAAATTCGATAGAGAAGATTTAACAGCGAAGATTCTACAGGGAATACTCTTCGGCACAGCGGCATTTATTGGAATGCTAAATCCATTCGAACTTGAGAAAGGTATTTTTTTCGACGGTAGAACAATTGCAATAAGTCTCTGTACATTTTTTTTCGGTCCGGTATCGGGAATTATTTCTCTTATCCCACCGCTCGTCTACAGAGTTTTTGCAGGCGGTCCCGGGATCTACATGGGGATTGGTACGATCCTTTCTTCGTTTCTTATAGGGGCGCTTTTCCTTAAGAAGAAGAGATCTGCAAAGTCAATTGATAATCTCGACTTTTATCTGCTCGGATTAATTGTACATATTATAATGCTGCTGCTAGTATTCACGCTTCCGTCAAAGAATATTTTACCGACATTAAAATCACTTGCATTCACAATTATTGCAATCTATCCGCTGATTAGTATGCTGATAAGCAAAATACTACTGGATCAGGAACAGAAGAAGAAAGCATTTCATACAATCAAACAGAACGAAAAGCTGTTCCGCACCACTCTTTATAGTATCGGGGACGGTGTTATAACCACAGATACTGAAGGTAGAGTTCAGCAGATGAACCGGGTTGCCGAATATCTTACCGGATGGCCGGAATCTGATGCAAAAAATAGTTTGCTGGATGATGTCTATACTGTTTATGATGACAGTAAAAGAATCCGTTCTGAAAGCCGTCTACGGTTTATACAAAAACCGGATTCAAATACAGGCCGTGAATCTTCAGCCATACTTATTTCTAAGTCGGGAAATGAGATCCCTGTTTCTGACAGCGGTGCACCAATAATTGATGAGAAAGGTGAAGTGATCGGTTCCGTCCTGATTTTCAGGGACCAGACTAAAGAAATGGAGAAGCAGCGTCTGCTTGCAGAAAGCGAAGCCAAACTTAAGCGGGCCGAATCGATTGCCGGTACCGGAAACTGGGAGATTGATTTAAACACGGGTCTGATCTACGGTTCGGATGGAGCTCAGAAAATATACGGTGTCAACAGGGATTCTTGGAAATTATCCGATATTCAGAAAATACCTCTTCCGGAATACCGTGAAGAATTGAACAAAGCTCTTCTAAACCTTATCCAGAATAATGAACCATATGATGTCGAATTCAAAATCAAACGGGGGGATGGCAAGATTCTTAATATTCACTCGGTTGCCGAATACGATAAAGAAACTAATAAAGTATTCGGGGTTATGGAAGATATTACGTATAAGAAAGAAGCGGAGATAAAATTAAAAGCTGACGAAGAATTGTTCAGAGCAATCTCAAATCTTACGATGGATTACCTTTTTTCTACATCGCTTAGTGAAGAAGGCAAACTGGTTCATAACTGGTTTGGCGGTGCATTCGAAAAGCTGACCGGTTACTCATTCGAAGAATACAGGGAAAGAGGAGGTTGGATGTCGATGCTCCACCCCGAAGATATTGAAGTTGATAATAAGGCGATGCAGAAATTGTTTAAAAACGAAAATGCCGTTACAGAAGTAAGAACAATCCACAAAAACGGAAGTGTTGTCTGGGTCCGTGTCTATGCTAAACCGGTCTGGGATAATGAAAAAAACAGGCTTAAAGGGATTCAGGGAGCCGTCCAGGATATAACCGAATTTAAACGTTCTCAACTTATTCAGCAGATTCAGTATAATATTGCCAATGCTGTAACAACCTCTATTAAAACAGCAGAGCTTTTTGCAATGGTTCGAAAGGAACTTTCTCAATTAATGGATACGAAAAATTTCTTTGTCGCATTCTATGATGAGAAAACAGATACTCTTAAAGCTGATCTGGACAGAGATGAAAAGGATGAGATCGGAACCTGGTCGGCAAAAAAATCTTTGACGGGGTATTTGATCAATCAATCAAAAACACTCCTGCTTACTAAAAATGAGATAATTGAATTGAGTAATAAAGGTGCAATAGAACTTGTTGGTTCCTTGCCCGAAGTCTGGCTTGGAGCTCCGCTCAAAATAAACAGCAAAGTTATCGGGGCTGTAGTAATCCAGAATTATCACGACCGCAATGCTTATGATCAAACGAGTCAGAAAATCTTCGAGGTAATAGCCAACCAGCTTTCATTATATATCCAGAGGAAGAAAGCTGAAGAGGATCTGCTGGTTCTGGCAAGGGCAATTCATCAGAGTCCCCTCACAATTATTATTACCGATACTTCCGGCAAAATTGTCTATACAAATCCGAGCATTACAAAATCGACCGGTTACAGTATAGAAGAGGTAATAGGTCAGAATACAAGAGTATTCAGTTCTAAACACCACCCGCCTGAATTTTATAAAAATTTATGGGAGACAATTCTGTCCGGCAAAGATTGGGAGGGAGAAATTCTAAATAAAAACAAGAAGGGAGAACTCTTCTGGGAGCATCAGATAATTTCACCCGTGATAAACGAAGAAGGAATTACAACCAACTTCATAGCATTGAAAGAGGATGTAACTGAAAAGAAGAATATGATAGAAGAGATTATTAGAGCTAAAGAAAGGGCTGAAGCTTCCGAAAGATTAAAAACAGAATTTCTGGCGCAGATCTCACATGAAATCAGAACTCCTATAAATATTATGTCCAGCAACGCACAGTTGATTAAGGATGAAGTGGAGAGCTTTATAGATGAGGAAGTACTCGGACTTTTTTCAAGCATAGCACGCGCATCACACCGGATGATTAGAACAGTCGATCTGATACTTAATATGTCTGAACTCCAGACCGGTGCTTACAGACCTGTGTATAAGGAGATAAATCTGGATACCGACATACTGCAATCACTGCAGATCGAATATCTTCATCTTGCTCAAAGCAAAAAGCTTACGATTGAGTACATCTGTGAAACTGAGAATCCTATAATTGAAGCCGACGAATATAGCGTTATGCAGATTTTTGCAAACCTGATTGATAATGGAATTAAATATACAGATGCCGGTAAAATTTCGATCAGGCTTTTTGAAAATCAAGCCTCGGAAAAAATTGTTGAAATTAAAGATACCGGTATCGGCATGAATAGAGATTTCCTTGAAAGAATTTTTGAGCCGTTCGTCCAGGAGGAACACGGATATACGAGATCCTTCGAAGGGAATGGTTTGGGATTGGCGCTCGTTAAAAATTACTGTGAACTTAATAATGCCGAAATAGAAGTTGAAAGTGAAAAAGGATCCGGTTCAAAATTCAGGGTTACATTCAGGAACAGGGTGCCGAATATCTGATTCTTCTGTAAAAATTAGTTAATTCAACTTCCCCTTATCGTTAAAAATGCCTTCAGAATAACAGTATATCACTTTGGAAATAAGCTCATTTCTTTCTAATTTTACACGCAAAATTTTGAATTTTAGGGAGAAAAATGGGACTGAATCAAGGTACAATCATTCAGGTTATCGGACCTGTAATCGATATAGATTTTGAAGGCGGAAAGCTTCCAAATATTTATAATTCAATCAAAATTCCAAGAAAAGATCTGGAGGGGAAGGACCAGGAATTGATTGTTGAAGTCCAGCAGCACCTCGGCGAAAACCGGGTTAGAACCGTTGCTATGGATTCAACGGATGGACTGGTCAGAGGTATGAAGGCTTTCGATACCGGCGAACCGATCTCCGTTCCTGTTGGACCCGAAACTCTCGGCCGACTTATTAATGTAATTGGAGAAGGGATCGATGGACTAGGAACAGATATTAAAACGAAAAAACGTTACGGTATTCACCGCCACTCTCCTAAGTTCGAAAATCTTACTACAAAACAGGAAATGTTCGAAACCGGTATAAAGGTAATCGACCTTCTGGAACCTTATACAAAAGGAGGTAAGACAGGACTGTTCGGAGGCGCAGGTGTAGGCAAGACAGTTATTATTCAGGAACTGATTCACAATATTGCAAAGCAGCATGGCGGTTATTCGGTATTTGCAGGTGTAGGTGAAAGAACTAGAGAAGGAAACGACCTCTGGCTCGAAATGAAGGAATCGGGTGTATTACCGAAAACAGCGCTGGTATTCGGACAGATGAATGAACCGCCGGGAGCCCGTTTAAGAGTTGGATTAACCGGCCTTACTATTGCAGAATATTTCAGAGATGAAGAGGGAAGAGACGTATTATTATTTATCGATAATATTTTCCGTTTTACACAGGCAGGTTCGGAAGTTTCCGCTCTGTTAGGCCGTATGCCTTCGGCAGTTGGATATCAGCCGAATCTGGCAACTGAAATGGGAGAATTACAGGAGAGGATTACTTCAACTGCAAAAGGATCGATCACTTCAGTTCAGGCGATTTACGTACCTGCGGACGACTTAACGGATCCGGCTCCCGCAACTGCATTCTCGCACCTCGACGCAACAACTGTGTTGAGCAGGCAGATTTCCGAGCTTGGAATTTATCCCGCGGTAGACCCTCTTGATTCAACTTCTAGAATTCTACAGCCGGATATAGTTGGTAACGAACACTATTCAGTCGCTAAACAGGTAAAAGAGATTCTACAGGCTTATAAAGACCTTCAGGATATTATTAATATTCTTGGAATGGATGAACTTTCCGACGACGATAAGGTGACCGTCCGTCGGGCAAGAAGAATCCAGAGATTTTTAAGTCAGCCTTTCCATGTTGCAGAGCAGTTCACAGGATTCCCGGGTAAATACGTTAAGCTCGAGGATACAATCAGAAGCTTTAAGGAGATACTCGAAGGAAAGCACGATAATCTTCCAGAGCAGGCATTTATGTATGTCGGTACAATTGAAGAAGCCGTTGAAAAAGCGAAGACCCTGGCATGATAAAAGAACTGAATGTTGAAATAATTACTCCGTCTAAATCGGCATTCGCCGGCAAGGTTAAATCGATCTCCCTACCAGGTACGCTTGGAAACTTTCAGGTCCTTTTTAATCACGCTCCTTTACTAAGTACTTTTGAAATCGGCAGAATTAAAATTGTTGATCTGAATGATAAAGAATCCGAATACGCTACCGGCGGAGGTACAGTAGAGGTTCTTGCTAATAAAATCCTAGTTCTGGCCGATAGTTTTGAATCGAAAGAGGATATTGATATTGAGCGTGCTGCAAGATCGCTTGAAAGAGCAAAGGAGAGAATTGCTAATAAGAACAGAGAGAAGATTGATGAAGTAAGGGCTGAAGCTTCATTGCAGAGAGCACTTAACAGAATTAAATTTGCCGGAAATTAAGTGAAGTAAAAAATACAGATTCAAATAAAAAACCCCGCATGCACGGGGTTTTTTATTATAGATTATTGTTTTCTTCTTATTTAACTGAAGCGAATCTCTTTGCAACTGCATCCCAGTCAACAACATTCCACCATGCATTCAGGTAATCAGGTCTGCGGTTCTGGTAATTGAGGTAATACGCATGTTCCCAAACGTCAATTCCTAGTACCGGGAATCCTTTCACATCGGCAACGTCCATTAATGGATTATCCTGATTCGGTGTAGAAGAGACTACAAGTTTTCCGTCGGAAACAACCAGCCATGCCCATCCTGAACCGAAACGGGTAGCGCCCGCATTATTTACAAGATCTTTGAATTTATCGAATGAACCGAATGTGCCGTTAATTGCGTCGGCAAGAGAACCGGTTGGAAGACCGCCTTTATTGGGGCCCATAATATTCCAGAACATTTCGTGGTTATAATGGCCACCGCCGTTATTACGGATAGCGGCAGGGAGTTTGGACATCATGCTGAACATTTCTTCGAGAGTCTTTCCTGACAGGTCTGCATTCCCCTCAAGGGCTTTATTCAGGTTGTTAACATAAGCAGCGTGATGTTTACCGTGATGTATTTCCATAGTTTTAGAATCTATATGCGGTTCAAGTGCATTAAAAGCATACGGAAGTGGTGCTAATTCAAACTTACTCATTTTATTACTCCAATCTATTTTTTGATTTAATTTGTTTGTAATACCTTCTATTTTAGTCATACCGCCTGCTATAGTCATAAGACCGAGCGATGTGATAAAGTTTCTTCTCTTCATTTTATACTCCGAAAGATTCACCGCAACCGCAGGTTTTTGTCGCGTTGGGATTATTGAATACAAATCCTCGACCATTAAGACCATCGCTGAAATCGAGTGTAGTGCCGGATAAATAAAAAAGGCTCTTGCCGTCTACATAAATTTTAATACCCTCTTTTTCGATAACAGTATCGCCTTCCTTCAATTCCCCATCAAAGCCGAGCTGATAAGTTAATCCTGAACAACCACCGCCTTTAACTCCAACCCGTAGTGCAAAATCTGAAGGGATAGCGTTCTCTTCTTTTATTCTATTTATCTGTTTGACCGCTTTTTCCGTGATTTCAATATCATTTTGAATTGCAGATGCCGAGCTCATATTTAGATCCTTTAATTTATCGCAGCTTCTGAACTATTAACAACCTTATTTACTAAAAAATTCACTTTCCAAGTATTATTTCCGACTTTTTTTATTTCATTTGTTTGTTCAAGGAAATCGGTGAATTCAATTGCAATCTTTTCACACTCTGAATAACGCAGAAATTTCTCCTTTCTTTCGAAATAACTCTTTACTGCATATAAAACATCCCTTAAAAAAATATTCGAATTGTTGTAGACCGGGTATTTCTCTTTCATAAAATTGATGAAAATCTCTTTGTTCGATTTCAATTCGTTCAAATATTCCATGATAATTCCTTTCGTTGATTTAGTAGGATTAGATTAAAAAATGAAGAAAAAGACTCAAACTAATTTAATTGAGGGAAAAAGTAAAAAAGCTGAGATAAAAACGCAAGAATTGTAATTAAGTTCTTATAGACCCAGAATTACCAGACAGCTTTTTGCCAGATCGACCATCGGCGTAAAATAGATTCCGAAAACCAATACCGGAATAACCAGTACGAGCACGAGAATCCTGTTCCCGAAAGATGGAATAATAGCCGGAGTTGATTCTCCCGGTTTTGTAAGGTACATATGTTTTAACACTCTTACATAGTAATAAAGGGAGACAACGGAATTTAACAAAGCAATTATTGCTACAACAATCATCTTTGCGTCTACAAGTGCAATAAAAAGATAAAGCTTGCCGATAAATCCGGCTGTAGGCGGTAATCCTGTTAATGATATCAGGAAGATTGATAGTGCGACTCCTAAGAGTGGTGAAGTATATCCGAGTCCGTCATAATCATCTATCTCTTCGGAATTTGTCTTGTTGGCAATTAACATAACAACAAGGAATGCGCCAAGATTCATAATAAGATAAACAATAAAATAGATCAGGATTGCAAGGAGTCCCTGGTTGGAAAAGACCACAAGACCAAGTAAAATATATCCTGCATGGGCAATACTTGAATAGGCAAGCATTCGTTTGAGATTACTCTGCCACAGGGCCGAGAAATTACCGAGTGTCATTGTCAGAATTGAGATGGCAATTAGAATTGACTGCCAGTCGAAAACGTCGATTAAAGACCAGTTTCCGTTTTCATCTATGTAGGAAACAAATGTGGTTTTTACGAAGCGGATCAGCAGAGCAAATCCAGCAGCTTTGCTAGCTACAGAAAGAAATGCAGTAATTGTTATCGGGGCGCCTTCGTAAACATCCGGAGTCCAGAAATGGAAAGGGACTGATGAAATTTTATATCCGATTCCGGCAAGTATCAAAATAATTGAGAAGGATAGTGTAAATAGATTGATATGCGGTCCCTGGATCAGCGAATTGATTACATAAAGATTAGTACTTCCTGTCATTCCGTAAACTATTGAGATTCCGAAGAGCATCAAACCTGATGAAACCGATCCGTAGATTAAATATTTAAGTGATGCTTCACTGTTTCTGTCCCGCAGTTTGGTAAATCCGGCAAGTACATATGATGAAAGAGAAAGTAATTCAAGCGAAAGATAGATCAGAATTAAATCGGTTGCCGAAATTAAAAAGAGCATGCCCAGTATCATTCCGAAAATCAGAGCGTAATATTCCCCAATTCGTCCCTGAATTTTCTGTATCTCATCGGAAGAAATGGAGAAGAAAAGGATTAGAAGGGAAGAGGCGATTACAATCAGTTTGAAAAACACACCGAAAGAATCAACTGTAATTAATCCGTAATCTCTTATCGATTGATTAGAGGATTGGAAACCGAATCCGGAAATACTGAATTGGTTAATTACAAAAGCACCGGTTACAGCAATACCGATTCCGGCGATATAGGGAATCAACCGTTTGTCTTTATGAAAGATCAGGTCTGCAAGTACAAGAATTATAAGTCCCGCAGATAAAACGATTTCCGGAAGGATCAGGTTGATCGATTGATATAAATTGTTAAGTTCCATTCTCTAAACTAAAATCCGTTTATTGAAGTTGCTGTGAAATTTGTATGTAAAAAGTTTACTAATGTATTTACCGAAGTATTCATAATATCGAGCATAGCAGACGGATATACGCCCAGGAAAATAATAACGATTGTTAGAGGTATAAACATTACATATTCCCTGAATTCAATATCCTTGAGTGAAGCCCATTTTTCGTTCAATGGACCGAAGAAAATTCTTTGTAATGTCCAGAGCATATAGCCGGCACCAAGCAGAATTCCGAGAGTGGAAAGCATTGTAAGAATTCGTATACTTTCAACTCCGAACGCTCCTACAAACACGAGTGCTTCTGAAATAAATCCGCTCATACTCGGTAAACCGATTGCTGCAAAGAATGCAACTGTAACAAATACGGTGTAGACTGGCATCTGGGTAGCTAGTCCGCCGAAATCATTCAGACCTCTTGTATGAGCACGGTCGTATACAACACCAACAATCAAGAAGAGCATTGCCGTTATAGTACCGTGATTGAACATCTGGAATATCGCTCCGTTGATACCGGTTGTTGTAAGTGATGCCATACCTAACAAAACATAACCCATATGCGAGACTGACGAATAAGCAATAAGTTTCTTGAAATCCTTCTGCGCAAGAGCGACGAGCGCACCGTAAATAATATTAACCATACCGAACATTGCTATCCACCACATCAGGTCGCGTGTAATATCGGGGAAGATTGGGTAGCTGATTCTGAGGATTCCGTAGGTTCCCATTTTAAGGAGCACACCGGCAAGTATTACAGAAATTGGGGTGGGTGCTTCAACGTGAGCGTCGGGCAACCATGTATGGAACGGGAACATCGGTATTTTAATTGCGAAGCCGACGAAAAGTGCAAGGTATGCAATTAACCTGAGATTATTAGGATTGAGTGGAGATAGTATTCCATCAGCTGTGTAATTCCCTGAATTCATCAATTGTAAAATATTGAATGTAAAGACTTTAGTACCATCTGCTAATGTTTCTGTTGTACTGAAGTAAAGGCCGATCATTACAAGAAGAATGAAAATACTTCCGAATAGAGTATAAATGAAGAATTTTATTGCGGCATATTCTTTTCTTGGTCCGCCCCAGATTCCGATCAGGAAGTACATCGGGAGCAGCATTAGTTCCCAGAATATATAAAAGAGGAAAAAGTCGAGGGCAACAAAGACACCCATCATTCCGGTATCGAGCAGCAGGAAGAGTGCAAAATAACCTTTAAGTGAGTGATTGATGTTCCAGGAGGAAATTGTTGCAATAAATGAAATAAGAGCTGTAAGAAGAACCATCGGCATACTCAATCCGTCGATACCAATGAAGTAATCGATCTTAACAGTACCGAGCCATGAAATGCCGCTTATCTCAATCCATCTGAACTTCTCTATGAACTGGAACGACCTCTCTTCATAGACTCCTGCGGCGGAATAATTATAATTTATTAAGAGGATAATGGCTAACACAACCTGCAAGGCCGTGATTATAAGAGTAGTATACTTAATTGTATTAGCTTGTTCCTTCTTGAGGAAAAGAATAATTATCATCCCGAGGACAGGGAGGAACGTGATAAATGTTAATATCGGAAATCCCATCATAATGACTAACCTATATTTTTAATTTTTTTATGAACACTTCCGGGCATTGTGGAAACTTAAGATCCGGAATGGTTTATCAAAATCATTTTTATAAAATCAAAATGGCTTAAAGAACAATAAAAGCAGAATAACCGCAAAAACTACAAAGACAAGATATGTCTGGACTTTTCCTGTCTGCAGTTTTCTTAAAGTAAATCCAACAAATCCGCTCAGAAATGCAGTGAAGTTTACGAATCCGTCGATCACGAATGTATCGAAGAGACCGCTTATGTTAGAAATAAACCTTCCGAGCCATGCGGAACCGTTTACAGCACCGTCAACAATTTTATTATCAAACCAGGATAAGATTTTTGCAAAACTAAGAGTTCCGCTGATTGCGGTTGCATCGTAAGCTTCGTCCAGATACCACTTGTTTAGTGAAAAATTATAAAGCGGTTTAACTTTCTCCGCCATTTTATCTGAACTGATCTTTTTCCATTGATAAATAATGAACGCAAAAAGAATTCCTAATCCTGCAAGTATAATAGATAATGCCATAGCCGGGTAATGAGCCCAGTGCATAGTTTCAGTATATAAATTTGAGTGAACAACTTCACCGTGAGATTCAACGCCGGGCAGATCGCTCTGCATAAATTCGAATCTTGTATTCTCAGGCACTACCGTATGCGGGGTCTTTACCCAATCTTGCATGAACCATCCAGCATCGGGGGAGATAGGATTAGGCGTGTACCAGAAGAAAATTGAAAGAGTCGCAAGTACAGCGAGTGGCGCAACCATAACCCAGGGTGATTCATGTGCATGATCATATTTGTGATGATCCCGGGCTTCGCCATGGAAAGTGAGTATTACAAGTCTGAACATGTAGAATGCCGTCATAGCAGCTACGGTAAATCCGATAACAGGAATGAGCCAGTGACCTGTAAGCTTGCCGAATGCCATTGTACCGGCAAGTATTCCGTCCTTACTTAAAAATCCTGAAGTAAGCGGTATTCCGGAGATCGCAAGAGTTGATATCAGGAAAGTAGCATAAGTAAGCGGAAGTTTTTTCCTGAGTCCGCCCATATTGCGGATATCCTGTTCGTGGTGCATTGCATGAATAACCGATCCTGAACCGAGGAACATACATGCTTTAAAGAAAGCATGTGTTACCAGGTGGAAGAATGCAAATACGTAAGCTCCGACACCGAGAGACATTATCATATACCCTAACTGGGACACTGTTGAATAGGCAAGAACTTTTTTGATGTCATTTTGTGTAAGCGCTATTGTCGCAGCTACAAGCGCTGTGAATGCACCTATTACAGCAATAACCAGCATTGCATCGGCAGTTAGCATTACAAAAATTCTGGTAACAAGATAAACACCCGCGGCAACCATTGTAGCGGCATGTATTAACGCACTGACCGGAGTGGGACCTTCCATAGCATCGGGCAGCCAGACATGAAGTGGAAATTGAGCGGATTTTCCGACGGCTCCCATAAATACTAATATACCGGCTGCTGTTAACCAGGCTTCGCTGTTGAACGGGAGATTACCTTGAGAAATCTGGGCAAAGATTGTGTCGAATGTAAAAGTTTTGTAATTGGTGAAGAGAATCAGTATGCCAATAAACATTCCGATATCGCCGATTCTGTTTACGATGAAAGCTTTTTTAGCGGCATCGGCAGCAGATTTCTTTTCGAACCAGTGACCGATCAGCAGATAGGATGATAATCCGACCAGCTCCCAGTAAATGTACATCATTAAAAGATTATGCGTAACTACAATTCCTAGCATCGAAAATGTAAAGAGACCGAGATTTGCGAAATAAAGTGTATATCTTTTGTCGCCTTTCATATATTCGATCGAAAAGAGATGAACCAGCATGCTGATGAGGTTAACTACAAAAAGCATGATGGCAGTAACGTTATCGATCTTTATCCCCAGTTCAATATTTATTACACCGGAAAGGGGAGCGGCGCCAATTGTAATCCAGTTAAATGCAGCAACGATATCCTGATCGATAAAATAATTGAGCTTGTAAAAGAGTATAGCCACAGATAATAGAAAAGCCGAAGAAATGATTGCGACTTCCAGGAAGTATAATTTCGGGATTTTATTACCCAGCAGAAGCAGAATAATAAATCCTGCAAGCGGTAAAAATAGAGTTATTATTGTTAACGTAGTTAAAAGGGATTCAGTCATAACCTAGTCTTTTAAATTATCTATTTCATCTATGTTTACATTTGAAAATGTCTTGTAAATATTGAGAACTATTGCAAGGGCAATAGCTGCTTCAGCAGCAGCGAGAATTATCACAAAGAGAGCAACAATTTGACCGTTGATTCCGAGATTTCCATATTTAGAAAACGCAACGAAATTTATATTGGCAGCATTCAGAATAAGCTCAACTCCCATCAGAACCATCACAGCATTCTTTCTTGTAACAATTCCATAAATTCCCAATGAAAATAAAATTGTACTTACTACCAGAAAGTGTATTAATCCAACCTGTAACAATTCAATTCTCCTTAAATTCTATTTTGTTCCGGAATCCGACCGGAATAACAATTACAATTTTATTCTTTTTCCCGCCGTGCAATCGATGCTGCACCGATAAGAGCAACCAGCAAAAGCATTCCGAGTAATTCAAAGATCAACACATAATTTGTAAGCAGTTCTTTTCCGATAGCATACGTCGTAGTAACAGGGATTTCACCAGGCTGAGATTTCCATTCAGTCCAGACCATTATGGAGACAAGAGCACCCAATAAAATTCCAACACCTATTGCAGCAGGCAGAAGGTGAACAGTTCCGGTTCTGATATCTACATCGGTAATCTTATTGGTAAGCATAACGCCGAAGAGGAGCAGAATTAAGATGCCTCCCACATAAACCATGATCTGAACAATCGCAAGAAAATCGGCCCCGAGCAGAACGTAGATTCCGGCAACTCCGAAAAATGTGAAGAGAAGTGAAAAACCCGAGTAAACAATATTACGTGTTGTAACTACTACAAAGGCAGAAGCGATTGTAATAATTGCAAAGAGAAAAAATATTATATCGTAGAGTGTCATATTCTATCTATTAACTTGCCGGTTTTTGTTCGTCTTTTGGTTTAGCAGCTGCTGCTGCTTTCTGAGCTTCCTTTTCAGCTGTAAACTTTTCAAAATTAATTCTCTTTTCCTCGGCTTCACCTTCAGTTAATGAAGCGAATTTATAAACAAGATTATTTCTGTCGTATTCAGAAAATTCAAAAACATCCGTCATATAAATACATTCGGTAGGGCAGGGGAAAACACAAAGCTGACAATAACAGCATTTTGCAAAATCGATATTAAATTTTGTTACCCATAAAGCTTTTTTCTTACCGTTGGATGTAACTCCAAGTTCTTCTCCCGGGATACTTTTTACGGTTTCAATCTCAATACAGCTGACAGGGCATGCACGCGAGCATTGATCGCAGCCGATACAATCGTCCATGTTTACGTAGAGCCTGTTTCGTTCTCTTTCGGGCAGTTTGAGTTTAACTTCGGGATATTGAATTGTAACAGCAGGAGTAAACAGATGTTTGAAAGTAATTTTCATACCGACAAGTACGGTATATATCCCGAGCCATGTATTTTTGAAGTATTGCTTCATAATATCACAATAATGAAATAATTCCGATTACAATTAAATTTACGAACGCATAAGGTATCAGATATTTCCAGCAGAGACTCATAAGCTGATCAACACGCAGTCTGGGTAAAGTCCATCTCAGCCACATCTGAATCAGGATGAAGAACCAGCCTTTAGCAAGGAACCAAAAGGCCTGTTCGAATGGAACTAGCCATTCTATTCCGAGTGAATTTCCGAGATACCCGAACGGCGAATGATATCCTCCGAAAAATAGAATCGAAACAATTGCAGAGACCGCAAACATATTACCGTATTCGGAGAGCATGAACATTGCCCATTTCATTCCGCAATATTCCGTAAAGTATCCTGCAACAAGTTCGGATTCTGCTTCCGGAATGTCGAAAGGTGTTCTGTTTACTTCGGCAAGTGTACTGATAAAAATAATTATGAAACCGACAACCATGAAGGGAATTAATAAAAATTTTGCAATACCGAATCCGGCGCCGCCGAAGATATGCCAGTTCCAGAAATATGCAGTCTGCATTTCACTTATTTTATCGAGACTTAATGAACCGGTTATCATAACAATAGAAAGAACTACTATAGCTGTTGGAATCTCATAGCTTATGATCTGGGCAGCAGAACGCATTGCGCCTAACAGTGAATATTTATTGTTGGATGACCATCCAGCCATAAGTATTCCGCCGACAACCAGACTCGAAATTGCTATAACATAGAAGAGTCCTACTTCCGCTTCGCTTCCGATCAATTTGCTGGAAAAGGGGATTGCAGCATAAGCAGCAAATGAACCGGTGAAAACGAGGACCGGTGCTATGTTGTAGAGTTTGCTGTCAATATCCTTAGATGTAGCGTCCTCCTTCTGAAGCATTTTAACAAAATCTGCAACAGTCTGGAATAATCCGAAAGGTCCTGTGCGGTTGGGTCCTACACGGTCTTGAATCCATGCAGATACTTTTCTTTCCAGATAGACGCCAATCAGCGCAACTATTAATACGTTGACCAGTGGAAAAACGGCAACGAAAAGAGTTGATATTATCGTATTACCTGTTAAATCGTAAAAGTACTGATACATTATCTATCCACTTCTCCCAAAACTATATCGATACTTCCGAGTATTGCAATCACATCTGCAACAAGATAACCCTTGCACAACTCGCCAAGTATCTCAAGATTAACAAATGATGGAGCTCTTACTTTTACCCTGAACGGATTAACACTTCCGTCGCTTATTATAAAATAACCCAGCTCGCCTCTCGGGTTTTCTACGCGCGTATAAACTGTTCCCTTTGGCGGTTTAATTCTTTTTGGAATAGCCGATTGAACGTCACCTTCCGGAATATTATCAATCGCCTGTTCAATTATTCTCAGGCTCTGTTCCATCTCCCGGATTCGGACATAGTACCGGTCCCAACAGTCGCCTACCGTCCCCATCAATCCCCGGCCGACAGGAATTTCAAAATCGAACCGGTCATAAATTGAATAAGGATCTTCTCTTCTGAGATCGAAATTAATACCGCTTCCTCTCAGTGTCGGTCCCGATGCACCATAATTGATTGCTGTATCGACTGGAAGAACGCCGATGTTTGCGGTACGTTCGATAAAAATTTTATTATAGCTTAGAAGATTGTCGAGTTCAACAATTGTCGGTTTGAAATAATTGCAGAATTCTTTTGTCTTGCGAACAAAATCCGGGTGAATATCATGTGAAAGTCCGCCGATCCAGATATAATTGTAAAGCATTCTCGCGCCGCAGGTCTCTTCTATAATGCTGAGAATATGTTCCCGGTCTCTGAATAAATAAAGGAATGGTGTTAAAGCTCCGATGTCGGCTCCGTTGGATCCGATTGCGACCAGATGAGATGCGATTCTCTGCAGCTCTGCCATTATAACCCTGATATATTCAACCCTCTCAGGAACCTGTATTCCCATCAGTTTTTCAACAGCGAGAGCATAACCGAAATTATTTCCGATTGCAGCAAGATAATCGAGCCGGTCTGTATATGGAACCACCTGGTTATATTGCATCGCCTCGGCGTGTTTTTCAAAACAGCGGTGTAGATATCCGAGGTGAGGGGTTACCTTTTTAACCAATTCACCTTCAATTTCCAATTCGAGCCGCAGTACTCCATGTGTAGAGGGGTGTTGCGGGCCCATATTGAGAACCATATGTTCGGTTTTAAGAGCCATTCTAATAAGGTACCTTCATTCCCTGATAAAATTCAGGATTCTTATAATCTTTTCTTAATGGATGTCTGCTGATTTCTTCAGTGAATTGATCCCAATCATAGGGCATCAGTATTCTTCTTAGATCAGGATGATTAAGGAATTTTATTCCGAGCAGGTCGAATGCTTCTCTTTCGTGCCAGTTCGCACTTTTCCAGACGTTTTCAACCGATTCAATCTCGGGATTATTTCGTTGTGTAACAGTTTTTAATGTAATCTTATGTTTATGCAATACCGAATGAAGATGATAATAAACGCTCATTGTTCCGCCTTCAAGTATTTCAGTACCTTCGGCATCTTTTACTTTAGTGCCATTTGCGTCGTCAACTCCGGAAAGGCACATTAAGCTATCGAAACTTAATTCAGGATTTTCGCGCAGGAATTTACCGACAATCTGAATTTTGAAAGGATCTACCGTTATTACCGGGTCAACAGGAGTCTCCTTATCCAAAGAAAGTACAGAATCACTGAATTCCTGTTTTAAGAGATTAAATATTTCGTCTGGAGATTTCATGCTGATTTTTTTCTTAATGATTCGTTTCTAATTTTTTCCTGGAGTTTAAGAAGACCTTCGAGTAATGCTTCCGGTCTTGGAGGGCAGCCCGGTACATAAACATCAACCGGGATCACGCGATCAATCCCCTTTAGAACGTGATATCCATGCTCCCAGTAAGGGCCGCCGCAATTGGCGCAGCTTCCCATTGAAATAATATACTTTGGATCGGGCATCTGTTCATATAGTCTTTTAATACGGAGGGCCATCTTTAAAGTCACTGTACCCGAAATAATAATTGCATCGGCCTGACGCGGTGTATTTCTTGGAATCACTCCGAATCGGTCGAAATCGTAATGGGACATAGAGGTTGCCATCATTTCAATAGCGCAGCATGCGAGGCCGAATCCTAACTGCCAGACTGAGGAAAGGCGTGCCCAATTAAACAAATCATCTACTTTTGCTATTACTATGTTACCGTCGGAGAATTCTTTATCGAGTAAACCCATATTTAATTCTGGTTTTGGTTATCGGATTTGGATTTTAATAATTCGTCTAGCTGAGGTGCTTTTGGTTCGGGACGTGCCCATTCGAGGTCACCCTTTCTCCATTCGTAAGCCATTCCAAGACCAAGAATTAAAAGGAAAATCAGACCGACAATAAATCCGTAAACACCGAATTCTTTATATGTTAGAGCCCATGGAAAGAGGAGTACGACTTCAACGTCGAATATCAGGAAGATGAGTGCAACAACATAAAACCGGATATTGAATTTTACCCATGGAGAGCCTTCAGGATTCTCGCCGCATTCATAGACTTTCTGTTTTTCGTATGTAGGCCTGTTTGGTCTTACAAGTTTGTTGATAAAAAGGGTAATAATTACAAATACTATTGCTAGTATTATAAATATTAGAATTTTTCCGAATTCTGTAAGCATGACCTTTCAAAAAAGTTGCGGTCAAAATAATACTTCCAAGTACGATTGTCAAGAATTCTTCTTTTAACCGGCTAATTTTTTCGACTACTTTTAAAAAAATCGAATGATAAAAATTTTTTTAATGCATTTAAGAATTCAATCCCTTTTAGTAAATTGTTTTCAGGAAAAAAATGCTAAAAATGAATCTTAAATATTTGATAATCATTTTATTAATTGTCCCGATTGCTACTTACAGCCAGGCGCCAAATAATAACTGGGAAAAGGTCCTCGAATTGCCGGAACAGTTTGTATTTGTCGATACATCCAACATAAAGCAGATTGAAAAGCAGATCTCCGCACTCGGCTTGTCTATCTACAAATCTCCTCAATATTTTGAACAGCTTAAAAAGGAAGCATCCTCCGTCAAGACTCAGTTGGTTTTTGATGCAGAGACCAGAAAGTATACCGTTATAGGAACTTTATACTATGATAAGCAATGGAAAATTCTGGGAGAATCTTCGTCACCCGGCCGCTCAATCAATACAGCCCTTTTTGGGATGCCGATTGATTCAAGTAATGTGATTAGTTCGATTTTTAATAAGTGTACAGAAGTTGTATCAAGAAAGCAGGTAGCCGCGGCAGCTGAAAATGCTTCGAACAAAAAAGAAAAACCCTATTCAAAAACAAAATCAGATCAGTCCGAAAAACCTAAAACACCTGAAGTTAAAAATGAATCTGAGAACGATAACAGGCCGCAAAGAGAGATTCTCACAGACAAATTCATTGATAAGAAATTGTCCGAAGAATCCAATCCTGCCGGAGTAACAAAAGCAAATCAAACAGTAAGACAGAAAGAACCCGAACCGAAAAATGATGGGACTTATAATCCTGCTAACGAAAAAGTTTATCGCGGTACAATATTTACTGACGGGTCAAAATACTGTTTCCAGGTTTCATCGTGGAGGAATAAGCAGCAAGCGGAAACTGAAGTTAAGCGTCTCTCGAATGCCGGCCATAATGCTTTCATTGCAGAAGCCTATATTGCCAACCGGGGCGGTACATGGTACCGGGTCCGAATCGGCTATTTTTCTTCGGCTGAGGAAGCTGAAAAATATCAGAGAAGCTTGAGATAAGTTCAAAATCGGAAAATTTATTTCAGATATTCCCATTATGAAAAAAATAATTGACACGCAAAAATTCATTTTATTCGTTCTCATTGTTTCGTTTTTTATGTATGAAATTCAGGCTGCTCAATCTATTAAAAATCAACAAAGTCATAAGAAGGGAAGTGATAAAAAAGTGAAGATTAATAAATCGGAAAAAGATTGGAAAGATTCTCTTACACGTGAGGAATTCCATGTATTAAGAGAAAAAGGAACCGAGAGGCCCTTCACTGGTAAATACTGGGATTTTAATGGAAAGGGAAAATACAGCTGTGCCGGATGCGGTCAGGAACTTTTCAGCTCGGAGACCAAGTTCGATGCCGGGTGCGGATGGCCGAGTTTTAATGATGTTGTAAATAATGAAAATATTATTCTTAAAGACGATTTCAGTTTTGCCATGCACCGGACCGAAGTAATGTGCAGTAAATGCGGAGGTCATCTCGGTCATCTTTTTGATGACGGTCCAAGGCCCACAGGACAACGTTATTGTATTAATTCAGTTTCTATAAAGTTCGAAAAAAGTGCTGATGATAAATAATAATGGTGTTTACAAAAATTTGAAAACATTAATTAACTGTTTGAAGATGAATTTGCTGGCTCTTTTTATAATGATATTTGCAATATCAGAAATCGAGGCTCAAAAAAAATACGCAGACAGGTTGAGTCAGATGATCAGAACGGAATATGAATTTGCATCCACGGCTGCAGAATCCGGTACACGGGATGCATTTTTATCGTTCATTGCAGATGACGGGATTTTATTCCGTCCAGCGCCGGTAAACGGTAAGAGATTTCTGCTTAATCAGAAAAAGAGTGAAGGATTATTAAGCTGGTATCCTTCTTATGCATTCATTTCGAAATCCGGTGATATCGGTTGCACTACCGGTCCGGCAGATTTCAGACGGGATAAGAATTCTGAACCTGTCTGGTACGGAAATTTTGCGACTGTCTGGAAATTACAGGATGACGGGAAATGGAGATTCCTGATTGATGCCGGTAATTCAAACGGTAAACCGGAAAGCATCGAAAACAAACTGGAACCCGTAAAAAGTGAATTTACCGGAGCTGACACCCTGAGCACAGGTGTAACTGTTAAAGAGGTCATTTTCGGAATTGATAGGGAGTTTAATTTTATTCTGCAGAATTCAGAAGCAATAGAAGTATACCGAGATTATGTTGATGACGATACTCGGCTCTTAAGAGATGGTATTATTCCTGTGATCGGATTAAAGAATATTACTGATTATCTGAAAAACGAAAACGAAAAATTCTCTTTTGAGCAAAATGATGGTAATATTTCTTCCGCAGGCGATTTTGGCTATGTTTATGGATTAATGCAAACTGCTGAGACTGCCGGCGAGAAAATAAAAAAATACAATTACTTTAGAATCTGGAGGAATACTTCCGGTAAATGGAAAATTTTAATTGAGGTTATCAGCCCCTTGCCTTAATCTCTTCTCAGCTATTTAAAACATTCAGATATTCAAAATTATTTTATGGATGAGACTTTTATAATACTAAAAATCAGAATTACAACACCTAACCACTGAACAGGGTCCAGTATATTCCCGTAAATAAAATATTCCAGAATCACGGCTGTTAATGGGAATGCAAGTTCGCATATCGTTGCTACCGAAGCAGTCACTTTTTTCAGGCCGTAATAGTAGAGAAAGATGGCAGCGCCTCCTGTGGTAAATGCGATAAGTAAAAAGATAAGCCATTGCGAACCTGATATGGTAGTAATCTCTGAAATTCCGCCGAATAGTGAAGCAACAACAAGCATTATTATTGCTGAAAAAAGAAATCTGAGATATGTCCCCAGTTCAAATCCGACATTCCTGAGGGCTCTCTTGCTGAATACGGTAGATGAACCGAAACTGAATGCAGCTATTAATGAAAGTCCGGCAGCAATTACTGTTTTATCCCCTGTGCTAAGATTCGGCACTGTTAATCCGAAAGTCATTAAATACGCTCCTCCTATTGCAAATCCGGCCCATATAAAAAATTCTTTCGGCAGCTTTTCTCTTAAAATTATGGAAGCAAGTATTAGGGCAAATACCGGCTGGAGTTTCTGAATCAAAATCACTACTGAGAGGTTCACAAAATTTACATAGAAGAGGGCTTTTGTTATAGACATTGTTCCTATAGCTCCGCCAAACAGAGCAACAAGAAAAAATGAAAAGAGATCCTTCCTGTCGAGTAAGCCGATTTTTGAAAATTGATTTTTGAATACCGGTGTAAGCAGAAGTGCGACAATTGCGCTCTCAACCAGAACTACCAGCGGAACGGGCAGGTTATATAGAGAAGGACGTAAAACAATTCCGTCTACACCCCACAAGCTTGCTGCAATAATAATGAATAACGGTGCTAATCTTCCCATAAAGTTTCTTTCATAAAATAATTTTAAGAGCGACCTAAAATAATCGTTTTCTAATTTAATTTATCGGACAAATTAATTTTTCTCGTTTTAAAATTGAATCTGAATAATAAAAACAGCCCGAGACACGTAAGCCCGGTGAATGATCCGATCCAGACACCGATTGCACCGTATCCCAATACAAATCCGAACAGGTACCCTGTCGGAATCCCGAGAAGCCAGTAAGATGCGAAGCTTACATAGAGAGGTACTTTTACGTCTGTTATTCCGCGTAAAACACCTATGCCTGTGGCCTGCAATCCATCCGAAACCTGGAAAAGCGCTGCAATGATTAATAACCCCGATGCTATTTCTATAACCTCTTTCTCTTTTATATAAAGTTGCGGAATGAGTCCTCTGAATAGTATAAAGATCACTCCGGATGTGAACATTATTGCGGAAGCAAATCCGATTGCCGAGAATCCGGCTCTCCGTACTCCTTCGCTGCTTCGCGCTCCGAATTCTTCTCCTACTCTTACAGTCCCGGCGAATGAAATGCCCAGGATGACCATATAAGAAATTGACGCCAGGTTCAAAGCAATCTGGTTGGCAGCTAAAGGAATTTTACCGAGCCATCCGACCATAATAGTTGCGAATGAAAATGCTGCAACCTCAAGAAAATACTGAAGCCCGCTCGGCAGACCGATGCTCATTATCTTCCTGATCAGTTTATCATCAAGATTCCTGAAATCCGGGACGGGATTATAAATTTTTAACCGGCTGCTTTTTATTACGACAAAAAAGAGGGCCACCGTCATTACCCATCTCGTAAGTGTTGTTGCGTATCCGGCACCGTCTAGCCCCATAGATGTAAAACCGAGATTGCCGTAAATAAAAACCCAGTTCAAAAATGCATTTAATATGTTAGCAGCAATGGCAATTATCATTGGCGGATTAGGAATTGATAACCCTTCTAAAAACTGTCTGTAGCATGCAAAAAGTACGAAGGGAATTATTGATAATGAAAGTATCTGTAAATAGGACTTTGCCAGAACCGTTACATCATCAGGCTGATTCAATACGGGGATTAAATAACTCAATAGAAAAACAAGTATCATCAGAATTATTGAAAAAATCGAATTCACAAATAGGCCGTGATTCAGAATTACACCGCAACGAGCGAGATTCTTTTCGCCTTTCGAAATAGCTATAAGAGGCGCTATTGCAAAAGTCATCCCGAATCCCAGTACCAGAATTAAAAAGAAGAGTCCGTTTACAAGAGATGCGGCCGCTAATGGCGCAGAACCGATTTTACCCACCATTAGACTGTCGACTACTCCCATCATAATATGGCCAAGCTGCCCCAATGAAATTGGAAGAGCAAGCTTCATGGTTTCTTTTATATGCCGGCCGTAGGTTTTCACAAAAAATAAATATATTGAATAATCAATTGGCAAAATTTACACTACTGTAAACGAAATTCATAATTAATGAATACCAAATGGACTAAAATATTTTCTCTTCTTCTGCTTCTGCTGATCACAATTCTATTTTATTCAAGAATGAGCAATACAGAATTCATTCAGGATGATGCATTTATTACGCTTAGATATGTAGAAAATTTTCTGGACGGAAAGGGATTGGTTTTTAATGATGGTGAAAAGGTTGAGGGCTATACAAATTTTTTATGGCTGTTGTTAATTGCAAAACTGAAGTATATCTCTAACCTCGTTTCTTTTGAAGTAACCCTGGTCACACTTACTCAGTTACTTTCAATTATTTTCTCATTTATTGTCCTGATCTATACCTTCTTATTCACAAAATCACTGATGAAAAGATATTTACCGGAAAGCGGCAACTCTATATATAGAAACATTTATTCTCTCATTCCTGCTTTTTTACTTTCTCAATCAACTCCAATGATCTATTGGGGTGTAAGCGGAATGGAAACTTCTTTGTTCGTTCTTCTAACGATGGTTTCTTTGCATCGTTTCCTTACGGGTAATAATGAAACAGCCGATCCTGTCTTTGTAATCGTATCTGTGCTGAATTCTCTAACACGTCCGGAAGGATTCCTGATTTTTTTACTGATCATGTCTTTTTCTGTAATGAGGAAAATTCCTTATAGTCCAACCGATAAAAAATTGTTGTCCCGTCTTATAAACTCCAAGTCCGGTAAGGTGATACTTCTTTATTCTTTCCCGGTACTTATCTATTTGATTTTCAGGATCACTTATTACGGCTATCTTTTCCCGAATACTTTTTACGCCAAAACAGGTTTTACTGGAGAATATTTAAGCAGGGGAGTAGACTATGTTGTATCGGGTATTGGCAATACTTTTTTCTACGGGATACTTTTAATCCTTCCCGCACTTAACTTTTTGAAACAAAATCTTTCGTCGGTTACAAAATTCTATCTCTACTTTATATTTATGCATTTCGTTTTTATTGCACTAATAGGTGGTGATGTATTGCCGGTTGACAGATTCATACTGCCAGTCATTCCGGTTGTGTTTATTTTCGCAACTATTACATTATACCGAATCGGCGGAACGATCAGAAACGGATTTCTTAAGAATACCCTGATGATTCTCTTTATTATGTTTTTATTATTGACCGGTATTCTGAACTTTAAAAGAAACAAAACAGAAATGGAGACAAAGCGTTCGTATGAAGTAGGCCTGGTAAGGAAAATGAGTGTTTATGCTGAATGGTTGAAAAAAGTTGAATATGAAAGGGGGACAAAACCCGGCGGTATTGCAGTTGCACTTTCTACTATCGGTGCTTTATCATTCTATTCGGGGGCAACTATTATTGATATTGTCGGCCTAACCGATCGGTATATTGCACATAATCCACTGGAAGTAAAAGGTATTGATGACGAGCTGCCGGTACTCTGGAAAGAAAGAAGATACAATGCAGAATACGTTTTAAAACGGAAACCCGACTACATAATTTTCCCTGCAGGTGCCAAGCCGACAGCATTTGCCGAGTGTGCGCTTTTTGTACAGCCCGGGTTTTATACCAATTATTATGTGCAGCTTTTTTACTCAGGTGAAATGAATCAGCTCCTGCCGGTTTTTACACGGAGAGATACACCTTTACTGATCGATAATTCCGTGTGCAATGTGAAATTTGTAAAACCTTACATCGAGGCATATACACTATTTCTTGAAATGGTTGAAAACAGAAATTTCGAACTTGCAAAACAGGTACTGGATAAATGCGATGAAGCCGAGTTGCTTTGTCCGGTGCGTATTTCTGACCTGGATGCTGTTAGAGGATTAACTTTTTATCATTCGGGTGACCTGGGAAATAGTCTGCGTTTATTTGAATCTTCAGTCTCTAAGGATCCATTGAATATCATCGCCCGTTTTTATATGATGAGGATATACGGCATTAGAGGTAATGAAAAATTATTCCTCGAGCAGAAAAGGATTATCAATAAATACTCAAAAGATGCGGTGCCGGCATCATATATTGATAATTAAAATGGAATCCGATTAACCGGAAATTTGTATATTTGTGCAACAAAAAAGGAATTAATCTGTGGGAAACTTTGGCGCAACTGAAATAATTTTAATAGTACTTGTTTTAATTCTCCTCTTCGGCGGTAAAAAAATTCCTGAATTGATGAAAGGTATTGGTCAGGGAGTAAAACAATTCAAGAAAGGATTGCGCGGCGAAGATAATAATGAGGAGAAAGAGAAAGAATAAATTAAGTTTTTGTCCCGGCTTTCAATATCTGCATTAATAAATTTCCGCCTGAGGCAGTCATGCAACCTTTTTATAAAACTGGTTTAGTATTTTTTTTTATTGTTCTTTTTTTCTCACCGTTAATGAGTCAGAATTGGAAACCGGCAAAGAATCCGATCATCACACAATGGGGAGAAAAATTAAATCCTGAATCACCGCTGCCCGAATATCCGCGCCCGCAAATGGAAAGAAGCGAATGGAAAAATCTAAACGGTCTGTGGGATTATACCATCCGCTCAAAACATCTTATTTTACCTGAATTATTTGATTCGAAAATTCTTGTACCGTTCCCGATTGAATCAGCTTTGTCAGGCGTAAAAAAAACTGTCGGTAAGGAGAATCTACTCTGGTACAGAAAAATTTTCGATATTCCTGATAGCTGGAAGGGGAAACGGATTATTCTTCACTTCGGCGCTGTCGATTGGGAAACAGAAATCTATATAAATAAAAAGTTTGTAGGCTCTCATCGCGGTGGATACGATTCATTCAGTTTCGACATTACTGATTTTCTAACCGGAAACAGCGGACAGGAGATAATTCTTTCAGTCTGGGATCCATCTAACGACGGATTTCAACCGAGAGGCAAACAGGTAAACAAACCGGGTGGAATCTGGTATACTTCGGTTACCGGGATCTGGCAGACAGTTTGGATTGAACCGGTTAACACCACATATATAAGAAGCCTGAAACTGATTCCTGATATCGATGAAAAAATTCTCTGGGTAAATTTAATTTATGAAGGGATTCAGGATAATGACGAGGTTGAACTTATAGCCGTTAACGGCGCAAAGGAGATCTTCCGCGAGAAATTCTATTTCAGCGATTTGATGACCCTGCAAATTGAAAATCCAAAACTCTGGTCGCCGGATAATCCGTTTCTCTATAAACTAAAAATCAGTCTTATGAGGAATGGGAATACAATCGATCAGGTCGATTCTTATTTCGCTATGAGGAAAATATCTGTAACAAAAGATCCGCAGGGAATTCCCCGTCTCTATCTTAACAATAAATTTTTATTTCAGTTCGGTACTCTTGATCAGGGATGGTGGCCGGACGGGCTCTATACAGCTCCTACCGACGAGGCTCTTTTTTACGACATTGAAAAGCTTAAGCAATACGGATTCAATCTGATCCGTAAACATGTTAAGGTTGAACCTGAAAGATATTATTATCATTGCGACCGGCTTGGAATGCTGGTTTGGCAGGATATGCCAAGCGGTGATTCTTATGCTTCTTCCGGTGATAATAATGAGATCAAACGTATCGCTCAATCTGAATACCAGTTTGAAAAAGAATTGAAATCAATGATCGACCAATTATACAATTATCCATCAATTATTGTCTGGGTTCCTTTCAATGAGGGGTGGGGACAATTCAATACAATTTCGGTAATCAACTGGATAAAGCACTTCGATCCTTACCGATTATTGGACGGACCGAGCGGGTGGAGCGATTTCTACGGTGCAGGCGATATTCAGGATAAGCACGATTATCCAGGGCCATCAATGCCGGAAGATAAAAAAGATAACAGAGCGCTTGCCCTTGGAGAATTCGGCGGGCTTGGCCTTCCGGTAGAAAATCATACTTGGAGGGATAAGGATAATTGGGGTTACAGAAGTTTTAATAATAGTGATGATTTAAGAAATTCTTTCATTTCTCTTATCGATCGGTTCCCTGAATTAATCAGGAAGGGATTATCCGCTGCAATTTATACTCAGACCACCGACGTAGAGATTGAAGTGAACGGACTTCTTACTTACGATCGCAAAGTAGATAAAATGGGTGCCGGAACTGTAAGAGATGCAATCCGGAAACTTTATGAAGTTGTCAAATAACATTTTCTTTTTTTAACTCTTTGATGAATATCATAAATGATCAATGGAGGCAATATGTCGGATAACATTCACTCAACAAAATATGAATTCAAAGCGGAAGTAAAAAAGCTTTTAGATATACTCGTTCATTCACTTTATACCAGCCGGGAAATATTTCTGCGCGAATTGATCTCGAACGGATCAGACGCACTCGATAAACTCAGGTTCGAATCGAACAGGGGTACTCAGATTATCGATAGCGATCTTCCAATGGAAATCAGAATCGATTTCGATGAGAAGAATAAAAAGATTATTATTTCCGATACAGGTATCGGAATGACAAGAGACGAAGTAATCGCAAACATCGGAACGATTGCTAAATCGGGAACCGAGGAATTTATTCGTCTCGTCGCGGAAACCAAAACTGATGCGAACAATATTATCGGGAAATTCGGAGTCGGCTTCTATTCAGTTTTTATGGTTGCAAAAGAAGTTGTTCTTAAAACAAAATCATTTAAAAATGACGAACCCGCTGTTATATGGAAGTCGGATGGACTCGGCGATTATGAAATCTCCGGAACTGATGAAACCGTTAAGAGGGGGACACAAATTGAGATTGAATTAAAAGAGGATGCCGCCGAATATGCAGGTAAATGGAAACTGGAACAGATAATAAAAAAACATTCTAGTTTTATTTCTTTCCCGGTATTTCTGGGCGGTGAAAAAATAAATACCATTTCTGCGCTCTGGCGTGAACCGAAATCCTCTGTTACCAAAGATCAATACAAGGAATTCTATAAATTCCTAACTTATGATAACGAAGAACCGATGGATACAATCCACAAATCGGTTGATGCGCCCATTCAGTTCAACGCTCTCTTGTTTATTCCTTCTAAAAGCTTTGAATTCTTCTGGATGGACCGGGAGAATTACGGACTCGATCTCTATGTCCGGCGAGTTCTTATTCAGCATAAGAATAAGGATCTTCTTCCGGAGTATTTAAGTTTTATAAAAGGTGTTGTCGATTCCGAGGATCTTCCGCTGAATATATCAAGGGAAACTTTACAGGAGAATATTGTCTTCTCAAAAATCTCTTCGAGTGTAACATCAACCGTGCTAGGTTTCCTCATCGACAAAGCTAAAAACGACAGGGAAGGATACATCAAATTCTGGAAAGAACATGGCAGGATTTTTAAACTCGGTTATACAGACTTTGCAAATCACGAAAAGTATAATGAGCTGATCCGTTTCAATTCGTCTTCGTCTGCCGGCAAAGAGGATTTAACTTCGCTAGAAGAGTATGTCTCAAGGATGAAACAGGATCAGAAGGAAATTTATTATATAAGTGGTACTAACCGCGAGGCTATCTTAATTGATCCCCATTTCGAAATATTCAAGAAGAAAGGTCTGGAGGTTCTTTTTATGTTCGATCCTGTTGACGAGTTTGTTGTCTCATCGATAAGGAAGTATAAAGAATATGATTTTAAATCAGTCGTTAATGCAGACCTTCAAAAACTTGAAAAGTTCGAGAATAAAACCGGGGATGCTGATAATTTCGAAAAATTGTCCGGCGATGACACAAAACATTTCAGCAGTCTCTTATCAAAAATGAAATTGATTCTCGGTGATAAAGTGGTTGAAGTAAGAGAATCCAAACGACTTGTCGATAGCGCCGCATGTTTGATATCGGGTGAGGACGACATTTCAGCAGCAATGCACAAGATAATGAAAATGGCAAATCAGAATGTTGGTTCACAGAAAAAAATAATGGAAATAAATCCCAATCATAAACTCGTGCGGAATCTTCTTAAAGTGTATAAAACAAGCGCTGATGATGAATATTTGAATAAGGTAACAGAACATCTTTACGAATCATCTCTTCTGCAGGAAGGGAATCTGGATGATCCTCATGAACTTATACGTAGAATGAATCTTCTGCTCGAAGAATCGAGCGAATGGTATTGTAAAGTAAAAAATATTTGATGAGGCACCGATAATTTTGGAAGGTCCCGACAGCATAATAAAAATCTCGACTCCCGGTAGGATCTGCCTGTTCGGAGAACACCAGGATTATCTAAAGCTTCCTGTAATTGCTGCTGCGATCTCAAAGAGAGTTGCAGTCGAAGGCAAACGCATTAATGAAGACCTGGTCCGCATCCAACTGCCCGATATTAATGAAGAGGACCGGTTTCAAATTATTCCGGAAATTCCCTACTTAAAAGAAAGAGATTACCTTCGGAGTGCTCTGAATATTCTGCAACGTGCAGGTTTTACTTTCACCGGCGGAATTAATTGCACGGTTAAAGGGGAAATCCCTATTAATACCGGTACATCTAGTTCCTCTGCTCTGATTGTCGCCTGGATAAATTTTCTTTCTCGAATAAGCGATCAGAAACAGATTCTTCCGGCCGAAAAAATTGCTGAGCTGGCATACAAATCGGAAGTGCTCGAATTCTCTGAACCGGGCGGAATGATGGATCACTATTCAACCGCCATAGGCGGGATAATCCATTTAAGTTCAGACCCCTTTATCAGGATTGAAAAAATTAAACCTCTTGATAGCGCGTTTATACTTGGGAATTCTGAAGAACCGAAAGACACTACCGGAATTCTTGCCCGTGTTAAACAGGGTGTAATTAGAATTATTTCCGGTCTGAAAGAAAGGTATCCTGAATTTGACCTAAGGAATATCAGCCCGGAGGATTTGAGTATATACGAAAAAGATCTTACTCACGATGAAATGAATCTTCTTAATGGGACGATTACTAACAGAGTTATTACAGAACAGGCATTTAAGGTTCTTAAATCAGAGAGTATCGATCATTCGCTTCTCGGAAAATTGTTAAACAGGCATCAGGCAGTCTTAAGAAACGATTTAAAAATTTCTACTGAAAAAATTGACAGAATGATAAACACCGCACTGGACGCCGGTGCTTTAGGATGTAAGATAAACGGATCGGGCGGAGGCGGATGTATGTTTGCTTATGCGCCTTTTAATCCTGAAAAGGTTTTAGAAGCTGTTAGAATAATAGCGCCTGATTCTTATATTGTTTATGTTGATGAAGGAACGCGTTCAGAAAATATTACAGGAATTTTGTAAATGCCAAGAATTGTGATACTTGCAGGCGGAATTTCCTCCCGGATGAAAAATCCTCCCTCCGGAGTATTGGATATTGATAAAAATCTTCTCAGTGATTCCGACAATAAGTCAAAATCGATGATCAGGTTAGGTTCGGGTAATAAACCGTTTCTCGACTTTTTACTAATGAATATCTCCAGATCAGGTTACAATGATGTTGTTATAGTTGTTAATGAGAAGGATACATCGATCATTAATTATTACAAGGATCCAGAATCCCGTTATGAATTTCCGGAAATAAATATCAGTTTTGCTTATCAGCCAATTCCTCCGGGTAGGGAGAAGCCGATGGGAACAGCCGATGCACTCTATCATGCATGCTTGTCAAGACCCGACTGGAAAGGGAAAAAATTTACAATGTGCAACAGCGACAATCTTTATTCGGTTGAGTCGTTCAAAATACTTCTAAATTCTCCATATACGAATTCAATGATCGATTATGAAAGTGAAGGACTTGGTTTCGATAAAGAACGAATCGGGAAGTTTGCAATTACATTGAAGGACGATGATAATTTCCTTACCGGGATAATTGAAAAACCACCGGCAGATTTGTTTGAATCGGTTTTAAGAAAGGACGGGTTTGTAGGCGTTAGCATGAATATTTTCCGATTCGACTATGATATGATTCTTCCGTTCTTAATTAATACGCCGGTCAATCCGGAAAGAAATGAAAAAGAGATCCCAACGGCTATCAGATTGCTCATAGAAAAATTCCCCGGATCGTTTTATGCTTACAGGAGAAGGGAGTATGTGCCGGATCTCTCAAGCAAGAATGATATACCGGTTGTCAAGAAATTTTTAGAAGATCAATTCGGAAAAAATCTAACTAAATAAAAACTATTTCCTCCGGTTTAACTATGTATCATAAACTTAACATTGATTACATCTCTCCCGTAGAAAATTATTTTCTTAAACTTTCTGGTAAGGAATTTATCTACGAACCGACCGAAAAAATCCCGGTAATCCAGACACAGAACTTTTACGAACTTGGAAGATTAACGGCATTACGTTTTATTGAATGGATTCAGAAGAATCCCGGCGGAGTAATTTCGCTCCCTACCGGTAAAACGCCAGAGCATTTCATCTCGATGGTCGGTTATTATCTGAAGAACTGGGATCAGCCGGGTGTAAAAGCCGAATTGAAAAAATCCGGAGTAGATACTTCCGTGAGACCCGACATGAAGGGTCTTCATTTTGTTCAGATAGATGAATTCTACCCGATCGATTCGCATCAGCATAACAGCTTCTATTTTTTCCTTCAGAAATTTTATTTCGAGAATCTCGGACTCGATCAATCCAAAGCACTCCTGATAAATGTGAATGAAATCGGGACTGCTGATAATCTTCCTCTTGATAAAATATTCCCCGATAAAAAAGTAGACCTCGGACTCCGCACAAGATGGGCCAGTTCACGTCAGGAGAGACTTCAAAAAAGAACAATTGAGATAGTGGACGAATTCTGCACGGATTATGAGCGGCGGATTAGAGAACTTGGGGGCATCGGATTCTTCCTGGGTGGTATCGGCCCCGACGGGCATATCGGTTTTAATATTCAGGGGAGCGATCATTTCTCTACTACGCGATTTACACAAACAAATTACGAAACACAGGCTGCTTCTTCCGTAGATCTAGGCGGTATGGAGATTGCCCGGTCAATTCATACAATTACCATCGGACTCGATACAATTACTTACAATGAAGAAGCTACAGCCATAATAATCGCTGCGGGTGAAGCGAAATCCAATATTGTAAGAGACTCTGTAGAAAATTCATTTACTAACAAATATCCGGCAACTGTTTTACAAAAATTAAAGAATGCCCGTTTTTACATAACAAACGGAGCTGCCCTCCGTTTGCGTGAAAGAAGGTTTGCAGATTTTGCCAAAGAATCTCCTCTTTCAAATCGCTCGATTGAAAGGGCGGTTATTAATCTCGCAGTTGATAAACAGAAAGAAGTGAAAGACCTTTCGGATGAAGATTACAGGAACGATAAATTCGGCGGATTGATTCTGAACAGCAGATACAAAAATTCTGAAGAAACTAACAGAATGATATTTGAAAATTCGCTCGAGAAATTTAATAAGGGAATCTCGGGTATTGAAAATGAAACTATTCTTCATACGGCGCCCCATCACGATGATATAATGCTTGGATATCTGCCTTATATAATTCATCTTGTAAGAAATGCATCGAACCGTCATCACTTTACAACTCTAACCAGCGGTTTTACGGCGGTTACTAATTCATACATGTTAAAAATGGTTGAGGCCCTTAAGGAATACGTTGACAGCGATGGTATTGAGAAATTATTTAATATGAATTATTTCGATCCGGCAAACAGATACGGCTCGGACAAGGATGTTAATCTCTATCTCGACGGACTTGCGGCTCACAGCAGAACTATGAAGACAGAGGCATCCAGCAGAAGATTGTTAAGAAATGTTATTGAAGTATACGGTCAGGCTAACCTGAATGTAATTAAAGTAAGAATTGATGAACTGATCGATTATTTTAGAACTCAATATCCTGGTAAAAAAGATATTCCGGCCGTACAGAAATTAAAAGGAATGCTGCGCGAGTTTGAAGAGGAAATTGTATGGGCTTATTTCGGTTTCAGCAGCGAGAGCGTATCGCATCTGCGCCTTGGATTTTATCAGGGTGAAATATTTACCGAGAATCCTGAAATAGAACGGGATATTATGCCTTTCGTAAATCTTTTAAGAAAAGTAAAACCGACAATATTGACAGTTGCCCTCGATCCTGAAGGAAGCGGCCCCGATACTCACTACAAAGTACTTCAGACTATTACTGAAGCTTTAAAAGTTTATGGGAATGAAACCGATATTTCACAACTTAAAATCTGGTGCTACAGAAATGTATGGAACCGGTTCCATCCGGCAGAAGCTAATATGTTTATACCAGTTAGTCTCAATTCTTTCGCAATTCTTGAAAATATTTTTATGAACAGTTACGGCTCTCAACGCGATGCAAGCTTCCCGAGTTTTGAATACGACGGACCTTTCAGCCGGCTCGTTCAAAAAATTCAGTCGGAACAGTATCAGACTGTCCGGCTCTGTCTTGGAAAGGATTTCTTTATGAATCATCCGGTTCCAAGAGTTCGTGCTGCCCACGGAATGATCTATCTCCTGGAGCTTCCCTTAAACGAGTTCTATACAAAATCGATAGAACTGAAAAAACTTACCGAGATCAATAATTACAAACGGGATCTGATAGATGGCTGATACTAAAGTTGTTGTTACAGGCGGCGCGGGATTTATTGGAAGTCATATAGTCGAATACTGGCTCGGTGCGGGCGCGGAGGTTCATATTATAGATAATTTAAGAACCGGATTCCTTTCGAATGTTCAACTATTCCCCGATGCCGTTTTTCATAAAGGAAGTATTACGGACCGGAAGCTTGTCTTTGATGTATTAAGGAATGCGGATTATGTTCATCATCTGGCCGCTTTCGTTTCCGTTCCTGAATCGATCGAAAAACCGGAGGAATGCTACGACATAAATATTAACGGCCTTTTGAATGTACTCGACGGATCCAAGGAATTTGGTATTAAGAAAATTGTTTTCAGCAGTTCAGCTGCAGTTTACGGTGATAATCCTGAATCTCCAAAAAGAATCTCAACTAAAACCGGACCTAAGTCTCCATACGGTTCAACAAAACTGGAAGGGGAAGAGCATCTTAAAAGTTTCCACGACCTTCATGGACTCGGTGCAGTTTCACTCAGGTATTTTAACGTATTCGGTCCGAGGCAGGATCCTAAAAGTCAGTATGCGGCAGCGGTTCCGATCTTTATAAGCCGGGCATTAAAAAATGAACCGGTAATTATTTACGGCGACGGAACCCAGACCCGGGATTTTATTTTTGTGAAGGATGTTGTTAACGCTAATGTAATTGCAGCAACTAATAAGAATGTGAACGGTGTTTTCAACGTTGCGTCCGGTTGTGCTGTTTCAATTCTTCAAATTGCCGATACAATAATTAGAATCACAGGAAGCAGTAGCGAAATTGAATTCCGGGATGAAAGAGCCGGAGATATAAAACACAGTCTTGCTTCGATTGATGAGACTAAAATGGACTTAGGTTTCTCTCCGCAATCTGATCTTGCAGATGGATTAGGAAAAACTATTGAATATTATATTAATAAAAGGGGGCAGTAATCAGATCGCTTCGAGAAATTGCGATATGCTTTCATATTTCATAACTTAAAATCATGAAAAAGCTCTTAATCGTTTCTCTGCTAATTCTACTTTCACTTTTTATTTACATCTCGCAGGGTGAAAGTGTCCTAGTATCTACATCATTAACCGACCAGAAAAATTTATATAAAAACGGACTGTTAAACTCACAAGCCTCTTTTATTAATTCAGTTGCCGATTACGATTTTGATATTGTTTATGACGAGATTAATAAGAAGATACATGTTAAAGAAAAAATAATCTGGAGAAATAACACTCAAACTCCTGCGGGGGAAATTCAATTCCATCTCTATCCCAACGCTTATAAAAGTGAAGGGACTCATTTTGCCGGTGGATATAATTTAAGTTCACCTGATTCCAGAACTGAAATTGCAATAGATCTTTTTACAATTAACGATTCAAAAGCTGATCTGGAATTCATTCATCCGGAAATTGAAAATAAAAACGACAGTACTGTAGCCAGAACAATTCTAAAAGACCCTGTTCAACCGGGGGATTCATGCCTCATCTATTTCGAATATTCGCTTAAGATTCCGCATGCTGTTAAAAGATTCGGATATGCCCGTGGAAGAAATTTCTCTTTTGTCTCTCAATGGTTTCCTAAAGTCGGAGTCTTCGAAAAAGGGAAATGGGTCTGTAGCCCTTATTATCCTTACCTTAATTTCTATTCGGATTTCGGAAATTATTCGGCCAGAATCAATGTGCCTGCTTCTTATAAAGTAGCATCCACGGGTGTCGAGACTGGAAAGACTGACAAGAACGGAAGGATAGAATATAAATTTGTTCAGAATGGGGTTCACGACTTTGTATGGCTTGCAACAGACGACATACTTCAGCGGAATTCAATCTATGTTAGAAAAGACGGATCGGAATTACTAGTTCAGGCGTTTGTTCAACCTGAGAGGGAAAAATATTTTGAGCGATATATTGACGCCGTTAAGAACTGTTTGTCATTCTTTGAGGAGAATATTGGACCATATCCTTATAAGAATATCACACTTGTTGATGTTCCCAGATCCGGGAACTCCGGCGGAATGGAGTACCCAACGCTCTTTACAGTTAGTGCCGAATTATTTTCTCCGCGTGCTACCGGATGGCCGGAATACCTCGTAGCTCATGAATTCTCTCATCAGTACTTTCAAGGTATATTAGCTAATAACGAAGTCTATGAGGCCTGGCTGGATGAAGGATTCGCTTCCTACTTTGCTACCAAAATCATATTTAAATTTTATCCGGAAATTTTAAATACTTTCAAATTAGCATCTTACATACCCGTGTACGGAATTGAATTCTTTGCATACAAAGAAATACCGATCATTTATACTCTTGCTGAAATCCCGGTACCCGAAGGGACTCAAAGTCTTATCTCTTACTATAGAAATCTTACTCTCGGTGCAATAACCGATACTTCCTACAAGCAGCCTTCGCGCATTTCATATGCGGTTAATTCTTACAGCAAGCCGGAACTGGTTCTTCATACTCTCGAAAGGTATCTCGGTTACGACAGGATGATGAAAATTATTAGACATTATTATGAACGTTTTAAGTTCCGTCATCCTGCTACAAATGATTTTTTTAACTCGGTACGTGAGATTTCCGGCGAAGAGATCGAATGGTTTTTTGATGAACTTTTTAATTCGTCGAAAGTTTTCGATTACCGTGTGACATCGGTTGAAAAAAAATCTGATAACGAATATGATGTGCTTGTAGAGAGATTGTGCGACGGAGTATTTAAAAACGATATCTACGTATATACCGATAAAGAAACACTAAAAGTTAAATGGGACGGCCGCGAACGCTGGAAAGTATTCCGGTTTAAGACAAATCATAATGTGATTGCCGCAGAAATCGATCCGCTAAGAAAAAACCTGCTCGATATAAACTTTGCAAATAATTCATATACGGTTGATTCCCGTGTATGGGCTTCTTGGTCGCTTGCTTTAAGAGTCTTTTTCTGGGTGCAGAATGCTCTAATGATTCTCGGAAGTATAGGATGATTGGGTATATAAAAAATATTATAGTGCTCGGCTCCAGGTCCGTATTTCATAATTCGGTTCTGGTGCTGCTTATCTGGGTCTTCAATGCTTTGTCCGCTATTGTTCTTACCGTACCGATATTGAATATTCTGATGGATAATCTGGGCAGGTCGCTTCTGAGCGATAAACTCGCCCTTCAATTCGATTATATGTGGTTTATTCAGTTCCAGAATATTTACAGAATAAATTTTGACCAGCTTCCTTTAAGCATCTATACAGTAGTCGGAATCTATACGATGCTTCAGACTTTCTTTCTAGGCGGAATGATTTCCATATTTCATATCCCCGAAAAAAATCATATCGTCGATTTCTTCTACGGCGGCGTTAAGTATTTTTTCAGATTCTTAAAAGTTACACTCGTTTCCTTAGCTTTCTATGTCTTTGCATTTGTTGCAATCGATTACCTCGGACAATTGATTCATCTTGTCTTCAGGAATTCGGAGAATATTCGTCTTGAATTCGTCTTCTTCGGATTAAGATATGTTCTGCTGGTATTTTTTATAGGAGTTGTTGCAATAATCTCGGATTATTCTAAAGTAGCGCTGGCGGTTAACGACAGGACAAAAATACTGATGGAAATGTATAACGCAATTAAATTTATTAAAAAGAATTTTACAGTAGTTTTTATATCGTTTTTAATTGTTTCGGTTATTGGTGCCGTCGGTGTTGCTGTTTATAACATTCTCGGAAAGGCAATACCGAGAACTCCTTATTATATGCTTCTGCTTTCCTTTCTTCTTCAGCAAATGTTGATTATTTTTCGGTTGCTTGTTAGAATGCTCTTCTCTGCAACAGAAGTTTATCTTTTTAAAGATCTTAGTGCAGTTATAATTGACGCTGAAACTCATTAAGGAATTAATTGATGGCAATACTACCTATTACAGTATACGGAGACAAAATATTAAAACAGAAAACTCAGCCTGTTCGTGCGGTAACTGATGATCTGATTGTCCAGATAAAAAATATGCTGGAAACTATGAAGAATGCAAGGGGAGTGGGACTCGCAGCCAATCAGGTTGGAATTAATAATTCTGTCTTCATAGTCGATTTAAAAGGTGTTGAAGGGTATGAAAAATTCAAGCCGGTCGTTTTTATAAATCCTGAAATTCTTCTCTATTCGGATGAAAAAGTTGTTATTGAAGAGGGATGCCTCAGTCTGCCGAACTTGAGAGCGGATGTTGAAAGACCCGAAAAGATTAAAGTCCGATATCTGAATACGGATGAAGAGGAAGTTGAAATTGAGGCCGATGATTTCTTTGCCCGTGTTATACTTCACGAGTATGACCACCTGATAGGTAAGATGATACCCGACCGTGTTTCAGAAGAAATAAAATCCCGGCTTCAGGATGAGCTGAAACTAATAAAGAGCAGGGAAGTGGAAATTGATTACCCGATCACCCGACTTTAATAAGCACGTCATTCCCTTTTTAAAAGGTCCGGAGTAATTGTGAAAATTATTTTTATGGGTACGCCGGATTTTGCTATCCCCTCGCTTCAGATATTGTTAGAAAGCAATCATTCTGTCCTTGCTGTTGTCTCTGCACCTGATAAAGAGCGCGGAAGAGGAAGAGATATCTCTTCAACTCCGCTGAAAAAATTTGCTCTGTCCAGTAATTTGAAAGTTTATACGCCCGTTCGCCTTAATGACGAGGATTTCCTGACCGAAATGAGAAATCTTAAACCCGACCTCTTTGTGGTTGTTGCGTTTAGGATTCTTCCCAAAGAACTTTATACAATTCCGGAATACGGTTCGATAAATCTGCACGGATCATTGCTGCCGAAATACCGTGGCGCTGCGCCTATTCAGTGGTCTATTATTCAGGGTGATAAAGAAACCGGACTTACAACTTTTTTTCTTGAGGACAAAGTTGATACCGGAAATATTCTTCTTCAGAAATCGGTACCGATTGAAGACAATGACGATTTCGGAACTCTCCACGATAAAATGATGATTACCGGCGCCGACCTGTTGCTTAAAACTGTAAATCTGATTGAATCCGGAGAAGTTGTAACCAGAAAGCAGGAGAACGAAATTTCAACTCCTGCACCTAAAATTGTAAAGGAGACTTGCGAAATCCAATGGAATAAAAGCGGAATTGAAATTCATAATCTTGTTAGAGGATTATCTCCTTTACCCGGTGCGTTTTTTATTCATAACGGTTCGATCATTAAAATATTTAAAACCGGACTGGTTGCTGATACTTCCGGAATCGAAAAAGAAAATACTATTTCTATAAGTGTAAGCAGCCTTCAGGGTGATAATTCGGAGATCATAGTATATCAGACAAAAAAAGAAATTTATTTTGAAACGGGCAGTGGAATTATTCAGGTACTCGAACTTCAGCCGGAAGGACGTAAACGGATGACCGCAGAAGAATTCCTGAGAGGATACCGATTCCCGCTGCCGATAAAAACATAAGGATATAAAATGAGAAAAATCCGTTACGACAGTATTGTTGATGCGATCGGCCAAACACCTCTTGTTAAACTGGGTAATATTTCCAAAGGTCTTAAAGCAACTATCTGGGCCAAAATGGAATTTATGAATCCAGGCGGAAGTATCAAGGACCGTATTGCAAGGTATATGATTGAAAAAGGGGAACGGGAAGGGAAACTTAAACCCGGCGATACGATACTTGAGAATTCTTCAGGTAATACTGCAATGGGTCTGGCGATTGTCTGCCGTCAGAAAGGATACAAATTGAAAATTGTTATAAGAGATTCTACAAGCAAAGAGAAAATTAAAATGCTGGAAGTCCTCGGTGTCGATGTTATTAAAGTTGATTCAACTCTTCCACCTGAACATCCGGATTCTTATAACAATTATGCGGAAAATCTTGCTAAGAGCGATCCCAAACTCTACTATATAGATCAGCATAATAATCTAGACAACAACGAATCCCATTACATGACAACCGGGCCGGAAATATGGGAACAGATGGATGGCAAAATCGATTATTTTGTGGTTGGTGTTGGTACTGGCGGAACCCTTTTCGGTGCCGGTAAATATCTGAAAGAGAAAGACCCTCGGATAAAATTGATTGGTGTTGATCCGGTTGGTTCAGTTTTTTACGATTGGTTCAAACATAAGAAAATGGTAAAAGCTTCACGCTATCTTATTGAAGGGATCGGCGATGAGTTCCTGATCAAAACCGCTCAACTCGCCCTGATGGATGATATGCTGAAAGTAACTGATAAAAAAGCAATTGGATGGACAAAGAAACTCGCGTTCGAAGAAGGCATTTTAGCTGGCGGCTCGAGCGGCGCTAATATCTGGGCTTCGATGCAGATTGCCAAAGAAATTGACAGGGAAGCAAACATTGTAACTTTAATCTGCGATTCGGGTTATAAATACTTTTCAACAATTTATAACGACGAGTGGATTATGAAAAATGATCTTTTGTAAGACAGTATTCTGTTCCCAAAAAATATTTTAATTAAATAGAGGTTGTTATATGGGTTTTAAAACTGACGCTATTCACGCAGGACAAATTCCTGATCCGACTACTGGAGCTGTCTCAACTCCTATTTATCAGACTTCAACATATGCTCAGGAAGCTTTGGGACAGAATAAAGGATTTACATACGGCAGGACACACAACTTTACCCGTCAGGCCCTTGAGAAAAATATTGCGGCATTGGAGAAAGGGAAACATGGAGTTGCTTTTTCATCTGGTTTAGCTTCTGTTCAGGCAATTCTCGGACTTGTAAAATCTGGTGATCATCTGATTGTGTCGCATAATGTGTATGGCGGAGTCTACAGAATGATGGAATTGATCATGAAAGATTTCGGACTCGAGTTCTCGTGGGTAGATACTGCTGATGTTTCTAATATTGAGAAGGCGATTAAAAAGAATACAAAAATTGTCTATATAGAGACTCCAACAAATCCGATGCTTAATCTTACCGATATTGAGGCTACTTCCAAAATTTGCAGGTCGCACAACCTGATTCTTGTCGTCGATAATACGTTTATGACTCCATACTTCCAGAACCCTCTTTTGATTGGAGCCGATGTAGTATTGCACAGTACAACAAAATATCTTAACGGCCATTGCGATGTGGTCGGTGGAATCCTGTTAACAAACAGCGATAAGCTTCACGAACGTTTCCGTTATCTTCAGAATTCTTTCGGTGCAATACCATCTCCATTCGATTGCTGGCTTACATTACGTTCCACTAAGACACTTGCACTCCGTATGGAACAGCACAATTCAAACGCGATAGAGATTGCACGGTATCTTGCAGGTAAAACATACGCAAAAAGAGTAATCTATCCCGGTCTTACGGATCATCCGCAGCATAAGCTTGCCGTTAAGCAGGCAAGAGGATTTGGCGGAATGATATCAGTCGATTTCGGCGATTTCCGAATTGCCGAAAAAGTCCTTAATAATGTTAAGATATTTGCTCTCGCCGAAAGTCTGGGAGGGGTGGAGAGTCTGATCTGTCATCCTGCTACTATGACTCATGGCGCAGTTCCAAAGGAGGAGAGGGAAAAGTTCGGTTTGACCGATAGCCTTGTAAGGTTTTCGATCGGAATTGAAGATGTTGAGGATTTAATTGCCGATATTGAACAGGCGCTCAAATAATTCATTCAGTCCTTTTTCTGTTTGACCATTCTATCAGATTCAATTTTTATTCTTCGTACGAAGTTTTCCATTTTCTACGTTCCAATTAATCTGTAATTTTCATATGCAAAATTCGGGAGGTATACTATGTCAGAAAAAAAGAATGAAAAATCACCGGTGAATATGGTTGATGATACCAGGTATTCGATGGATACTCACCTAATCTACGGAAAGAATGTGAGTGACAAATGGGATTATTCGCATCACGTTACTGCACCTATTTCTTCTTCAACAACATTCAGACTCGATTCTGTTGATAGAGGAGCGCAGGGATTTATTCAATTTGCCAACGTTGAAAAGTTCGGCGGTGCTGCTCCGATTTTCATATACGACCGGCTCGGAGAACCGAATAAGGATATGCTCGAGGAGAATCTTGCATACATCGAAAAAGGCGAGATGGCAGTCAGTTTTGCCAGCGGAATGGGAGCTATTTCTGCTGCGCTTGGTGTTCTCACAATCTCTGGTGATGAAATAATTACGCATAAAACTCTTTACGGCTGCACATTCTCTCTTCTAAAAAACTGGTATCCGAGATATAATATCAAATGGAGTCCGATCGATTTAACCGATATTAATCTAGTCCGGAATTCAATTACTGAGAAGACAAAAGTTATTTATTTCGAAACACCGGCAAATCCAAACATGGGTATTATCGATATTAATGCTGTTCGAACGGTTGTTGATCAATTTAATAAGAACAGAAAAGAAAATGATCAGATCTATATTGTAATCGATAATACTTTTGCCACGCCTTTCTGTCAGCGGCCGATTGAATTTGGAGCTGACTTTGTTATTCACTCTCTTACAAAAGGGATCGGCGGTTTCGGAACCGATATGGGTGGAATAGTAATCGGGAAGAAAAAATTCCAGGACATGATTCAGCTTTACAGAAAAGATTTCGGTGCGGTTCTCAGCGCAAAAAATGCCTGGTCCATTTTAACTTACGGTTTGCCGAGCCTTGCAGTTAGACAGCGTCATCAGATTAATAGCGCAACACGTATTGCTGAATTTTTAAATTCACATCCTAAAGTTGATTTTGTTAATTATCCCGGCCTGCCCGGCTTTAAATATCATGAAATCGCAAAGAAGCAGATGATCGATTTCAACGGGAATTTTGCACCAGGAAGTATGATCTATTTTGTTCTAAAAGGAAATAATCCGATCGAAACAAGAGAGATTGGAAAAAGATTTATGGATTATGTGGCGGATAAGGCATACACGATGACTCTTGCTGTTTCTCTCGGGCACACAAGAACATTAATTGAACATCCTGCATCAATGACACATTCGGTCGTTCCGCCTGAAGAACTGGAAATTCGCGGAATCGATCCGGGAGGAATAAGACTTGCTATCGGCCTCGAAAATCCCGATGATATTCTGTTCGATCTAGACGAATCTCTTAAAAACATCTGATATATTCTAATCCCTCCCAATTCGGGAGGGAATTTTTTTTAGAAAGTATTTCAATGAAAATAATTGTCAGTAATCTCTTTAAACAATTCAAAGAAATTATTTTTGGTTTCTCAACTAAAATTGGCCCCGATTCAGTTCCACCGTTTTTTTTCAACCTCTCTTTAACGGTTGGAGATGATCCAGAAAAAGTAAAACAAAACCGTGAATATTTTTTCAACCGGCTCGGACTTTCAACATCTCAAATAGCTTTCCAGCGGCAGGTTCACAGCGATATTATCAAATTTGTTGAGAAACCCGGATTGCTTGGCGAAAGCGATGCACTTATAACTCGTTATTACGGAATAGGACTTGCAATCTCTGCCGCAGACTGTACCCCAATTTTCATTTATGATAAGGAGAATAAGATAATTGCCGGTGTTCATTCAGGTTGGAAGGGAACTCAAAAAAGAATCTTAAAAAAAGTTTTGAGTAACCTCAGTTTTCACTTTAAAAGTAAACCGAAAAATCTCTATGTATTTTTAGGGCCATCAATTTCTCAGGAGAATTATGAAGTAGGTAAAGATGTTGCACTTCTCTTCGATCAGAAATATCTTCTATTTAAGGATGGCAGGATTTACCTGGATGTCCCGCTGGCAAACTTTGATATGTTATTGACTCATGGCATACCTCCTGAAAATATTGAAATGTCCCGGCTTTGTACTTTTAAGGAAAAAGTTCTTTTGCATTCCTACAGAAGAGATGGAAATAATTCGGGAAGAATGTTTGGTGTTATTGCATTGAAGGAGAAATGATTTTGTCAGAAAAATATAAAATTGCTTCCGGTTTTATTCTCATATGTTTGCTCTGGGGCTCTACATGGTTAGCAATTCGGATAGGACTGGAATCTCTTACTCCTGTAATTTCAGCCGGAATACGATTTCTAATTGCTTCCTTTTTAGTATTTGTACTTATGAAATTCAGAAATGCAGAATTGCAGAAGGATAAACGATCGGTTGTTCTTTACTTAGTAATGGGCTTCTTTTCGTTCATTATTCCATTCGGACTTGTATATTGGGCAGAGCAGTTTATTCCATCGGGATTAGCGTCAATAATATTTGCGGTAATGCCGTTTGGTGTATTAATCTTTTCCAGAATTGCCATTCCTGATAATAAAATAACCTTTAACCAGATTGCTGGGGTTCTTCTCGGTTTCGGCGGAATTATTGTAATCTTCTCGGAAGGATTAAATATAGATCTTTCCAATAATTTTCTTGGTATGCTCGCTGTTCTGATAAGCGCAACTATGCAGGCCGGAATTGCGGTTACAATAAAAAAATGGGGAAGCCACTTAAATCCGCTGTCGATGAATTTCGTGCCGCTCCTTATTGCAGGAATTATTATGATCTTCACGGCTTTTCTATTCGAGGATATCTCCACCTGGAGATTCGACCGGATGGCGATCGGTTCAGTCCTCTATCTCGCGTTTTTCGGAACCCTTCTTACATTTACAACATATTACTGGCTGCTTAAGAGAATGAACCTGGTAATTTTATCCTTGTCTACATTTATTACTCCGATTGTAGCAGTTATTCTTGGCTGGCTCGTACTCAATGAAAAATTTACGCTTCAGACACTTGCCGGAAGCACAATGGTGCTTATCGGAATTTTATTTGCTAATTTACACGGGCTTATTAATTTTTTTAAATCAGGAAAGAGATTGTTTAAGTCATGATAAACATCATCAGAATAAAAAATGCGACTTTTTATGCATATCACGGTGCTCTCGAGGAGGAACAGACAATCGGCGGCGTTTTCGAAGCGGATTTAGATATTTATACAGACTTTTCAAAAGCAGCTGAAAAGGACGACCTCAAACTGACTATAAACTATGATGAAGTGTATAAATACATAAATAAAATAGTTCATGGGAAAAAATATTATCTGATTGAGACACTTGCTACTGTAATTGCGGACGGATTACTTGGTAAGTATAAAACAATTTCTAAAATTGCCGTTCGAGTACGTAAACATCATGTACCTGTGGGTGGTGTACTGGATTATGTTGAAGCAGAAGTTGTAAAAGAAAATGGAAAATAGGATCTATCTCGGTCTTGGTTCCAATAAAGGTGACCGTCTCGGTTTTCTTATAAAGGCAATTGATAAGATTAACGACTCACCTAATTGTAATGTTATTAAAGTGTCGGCTGTATATGAATCGAGTCCGTTGGGAAATGTTGAGCAGCCGGATTTTCTTAACGCGGCTATTGAGATTAGCACCGGGTACAGTCCGGAGGAATTATTCGGATTTCTTAAAATGATCGAGACCGGACTTGGCAGGAAGGTGGCCGATAAAAAATGGGGGCCTCGCGAGATTGATATTGATATTCTTTTCTATAATCAGTTAATTTATGATAAAAAGAATCTGGTTATTCCGCATACTGAAATATTAAAAAGAGATTTTGTTATTCTCCCGTTAATTGAGATTGCACCCGGTTTTAGTCACCCGGTGATTAATAAGAGATTAATGGAAATTAATCTTGAGCAGATTGAAAAACACGTTTTCGCAAAATTCGATTTCAAATTAATTTAATAAAAGAATGCCGGAAATAAGATATATAGCAATTGAAGGGGTTATCGGGGCGGGAAAAACAACACTAGCCCAAAAACTTTCTGATAAACTCGGGTCAAACCTTATCCTTGAAGAGTTTGAAGAGAATCCGTTCCTGGAAAAATTTTATGACGACAGGAAGCGCTATGCATTCCAAACTCAGATGTTCTTCCTTATCAACAGATACAAACAGCAGCAGCAGCTGAATCAGCAGGAACTCTTCTCAAAGTATATTGTTTCCGATTATATTTTCGAAAAGGATAAGATCTTCGCATACCTTAACCTTTCTGGTGAGGAAATAAAACTCTATGAAAGTATTTTCCCTCTTCTCGAACGCGATATTCCTAAACCCGATCTTGTGATTTTTCTTCAATCTAGTATCGACAGACTGGTTTCCAATGTTAAGAGCAGAGGCAGGAAGATAGAAAAAAATCTTACCAGGGGTTACCTGGCAGAGCTTTCGGAGTCGTATAATAATTTCTTCTTTAAGTACAATAACACTCCGCTTCTTATTGTAAATACAACTGAGATCGATTTTGTAAACCGCGAGGAGGATTTCGAGGAATTGTATATGCAGATTTTCAGGGAGGACAGGGGATTTATTGAGTATTTCAACCCGGAGGTAAAAGTTTAGATGGGATTGCTAAGGATAATATTATGGGGACTTCTTTTTTATCTTGTAATCCGTACGGCAAAGAATATTCTGAGTCTGGTTACCGGAAGCAAGACAAAGGAGAAACCGCGCTCAACATTTAAAGCATACAAATCGAAGTATAATATTAAAAAAGAAGATGTAATCGATGCCGAGTACGAAGACATAACAAATTCCGAGGCGGATAATTTTAAGAATAGATCCTGATGTCATTTCAAAAGAAAATCAAAAACAGAATCAGTTCATTCCTAGAGAAATTATTATCAGCCGAAGAACTTCACTATTGGCAGCAGGAATCACCCGCAAAATTTCTTGTAGTAAGACAGCATAATCAGTTTGGTGATATGCTCGCAAGTGTCTCGCTATTCAGAGCAATAAAAGAGACTTACCCTTCAAGTACAATTACACTTATTGCCAGCCCTGAAAACTATTTTGCACTCACAAAAAATCCTCTGATTGATGATCTCTTTGTCTATAATAAAAGTAAACTCTATAATCCGTTTTACCTATTTCAGCTCTATAAAAAATTACGCAATAGTTACGACCTGGCTATTGTTCCTGCTACTGTAGCAATTTCTACAACAAGTTGCCTTCTGGCAGGACTCTCCAGATCAAGGATAAAAGTTGGACCCAGGTCGCTCGACGGCGCTATGAACCAGATGAGTTATGTTTTTAATTACAGAATTGATCTTAACTGGAAAAAAAATCCCGATGCTCACGTATCGGATTTTATACTTGATATTATACGTCCTGCCGGAATAAGGACCAGGAATTATCAGTCTCAAATCTCGTTTGATGAAAAGGATAAATATTTTGCAGCGGATTTCATCAAAAAAATCGGGGGTGAAGGAAAAATCCTGATCGGAATTCATCCGGGTGCGGGTAAACCTCAGAACAGATGGCCTCTTGAAAATTTCATTGAATTAATAAAGAGGGGAACGTCAGAATTGAATTCTGTATTTTATATTACAGGAAGCAGGGCTGATAAAGAAATTCTGGAATATTTTCGTATAAACCTTCCCAAAACTAATTTTTTTACAGACAGGCCAATTTCACAACTTGCTGCGCTGGTTGCCTCAAGCACATTATTCATTACTAACGATACAGGTGTTATGCATGTAGCAGGTGCTACCGCTACTCCTCAGATCTCTCTTTTCGGACCAACGAATCCATTCAACTGGGCTCCTTTCGGCAACAATAAATTCTTTATCAGAAAGTCCGAACTTATGAATGATATTTCAGTTGATGAAGTTTTTCAGATGACAAAAAATATACTCGGGAAATAATGGTCTTGCAGAAGAATTATCCTAATATGGCAGCAATAGATGTTGGTACGAATTCCTTCCATCTGATTGTTGTAAAAGTTAAGGACGATGGGAATTTCGAGATAATAGATCGTGAAAAGGAGATGATCCGGTTAGGTGAAGGAAGCATTGGGGATATAAAGCTGATTAAACCGGAAGCGTTGGATAGGGCAATCACAACACTAAAACGATTTAAAGGAATTGCCGATTCTCACAATGCTCCTGTACGTGCTGTTGCAACAAGTGCTGTCCGGGAGTCACATAATAAAAATGAGTTTCTCAGCAGAATATATAAAGAAACAAATATTGAAATCGAAGTAATAAGCGGATATGAAGAGGCCCGGTTGATCTATCTTGGTATCCTGAAGGCAGTTCCGTTATTTAATAAGAAGGCAATGGTCTTTGATATCGGCGGAGGCAGTACTGAGTTCGTAGTCGGTTTCAGAGGTAAAACAATTGAGACTGTAAGCCTTAAAATCGGTGCTGTCAGACTGGCTCAGAAATTCTTTCCTGATTATGAACTGACAAATAAAGGAATTAAGAATTGCAGAAAGTGGGTGGAAGGGGAGATTTACCACGTGTCCGAATTAATTAAGAAGGAAGGATTCAATATTTGTGCTGGTTCTTCCGGAACGATAATGGCGGCAGGTCTGATGATTCAGGCTATGAGAAAGGGTTCGGCTTCGTCCCAGGTAATACTGAATAATTTTGAGTTCAGTGCAGCTGAATTGAAAGAGATTGAGAGGAAAATTCTTTCCAGTAAATCGGTTGAAAGCAGAAAGAAAATTCCAGGGCTTGATGAAAAACGGGCCGATATAATACCCGCGGGAATTATTATTCTCTCAACTATCTTCGATCTATTCGAAATAAAAAAAATGACAATTTCCGGTTATGCGCTCCGCGAAGGAATAATTATCGATTCGCTACAGAAAAAACATATTAACGGATCTACAAAACCTAACCTGGCCGATATCCGGAGAGAGAGTGTTAAGCAGATTGCGGAATCGTGCCGGTATGATGTGGACCATTGCAGGTATATCTCAAAATTTGCTTTAAAAATTTTTGACGCATTAAAATCGGTGCACGGACTTGAAGATTATTGCCGAGAATATCTTGAAGCCTCATCAATTCTGCACGATATCGGTTATCATATTGCCCATACTAATCATCATCATCACAGCTACTATATTATTCGCAACAGCGAGCTTCTTGGCTTCAATGATAATGAAATCAGTATTATAGCTCATACTTCCAGATATCATCGTAAAAGTCATCCTAAGAAGAGTCACGATGAATTTGCTTCGCTTCCGGAGCGGACTCAGACAATAATCAGGAAACTTTCGGCAATCCTAAGAGTCGCCGATTCATTCGACCGGACTCATAATAGAATTGTTAGGGATATTAAATGCATTGTAAAAGGTAATAGAGTTGAAATGAATCTGAAAGTCGAAAAGAATAAAAATCCTGAAATTGAATTGTGGAGCCTCGAGAGAAGAAAGGGACTTTTTGAGGAAGTTTTCGGTAAACGACTTCTGATTAATACCTCCGGATTTTAATGCTTTCACACCTAGTCTGAACCAACCTTTTTTTAATAATAAAATCAGATCAGAACTTTTCATTAGTAGTCTTGCTCTTTAATTATTAATTGAATCTGACCGGCATTGGTTAAAAGAGGAATCAATCTGCTTCTTTGCATTTATAACCTGCTGATAACTATATTTGCCCTACATTTTTCACAAAAAAATCAGATCATGAAACCTACAGTTTATATCAAAGATCTCTCCAAACATGTTGGAGAAGAAGTAACTCTAAAAGGATGGCTTTACAATAAAAGGTCGAGCGGGAAAATCAAATTTTTAATTCTCCGCGACGGTACCGGTTATGTACAATCTGTTGTTTTTAAAGGGAATGTAAGCGACGAAATATTCGATTCCGCAGATAAAATCACGCAGGAATCGAGTTTCGAGGTTACAGGTAAAATTCGTGAAGAGAAGCGTGCCGTCGGCGGATTTGAACTCGATGCTACTGATCTTAAGATTATCGGACTTGCTCATGAATACCCGATAACACCAAAAGAACATGGAATCGAATTCCTGATCGATAACCGTCATCTCTGGGTTAGATCCAAACGCCAGGTGGCTGTACTTAAGATACGTGCACGTGTTGTAAAAGCGATCCGCGACTTTTTTGATGAAAGAGGATTCACACTTTTCGATCCGCCTATCATTACACCAAGTGCATGTGAAGGGACTTCAACTCTTTTCGAGATGGAATATTTCGATTTAGGAAAAGCTTATTTAACACAGAGCGGACAACTCTATGCCGAAAGCGGCGCAATGGCGCTCGGTAAAGTATATACATTCGGACCGACTTTCAGGGCGGAAAAATCTAAGACACGCAGACATCTTACAGAATTCTGGATGGTTGAACCTGAAATGGCTTTTTATGATTTGAACGACAATATGGATCTTGCAGAAGAATTTATTGAATATATAGTTCAGACAGTACTTAAGGAAAGAGCTGAAGAATTGAAAGATCTTGAACGAGATACGACTAAACTCGAAAAAGTCCTGAGGCCGTTCCCAAGAATTTCATATGATGAAGCAGTTGAAATTCTGAGAAGAAAAGGAGTTGATTTCCAGTGGGGGAACGATCTCGGCGGAACCGATGAAACTCTGATAGGAGAGGATTTCGACCGCCCGGTAATGATTCACAGATATCCTTCGGAAGTAAAAGCTTTTTATATGAAACGTGATCCTGAAAATCCCAAGGTTGCACTTGCAGTTGATGTAATTGCACCGGAAGGATACGGTGAAATTATCGGCGGCAGCCAGAGGGAGGATAATCTAGATTACCTTCTTGAGAGAATTAAAGAACATGATCTGCCTCAGCAGTTTTTTGAATGGTACCTTGATCTCAGACGATATGGTACTGTCCCGCATTCCGGATTCGGATTGGGGCTGGAAAGAACAGTCAGCTGGATTTGCGGACTTGAGCATTTGCGTGAGGCGATCCCGTTCCCAAGAATGATTTACAGGAATACACCTTAAATGAATGTTGAAATAATTCTTTTTGCCGTCTTGGCGCTGATAGCAGCAGTTTCATCAGTTATGATGATTACTCGGTCCAATCCGGTAATTAGTGCTGTATTTCTTGTCCTGAATTTTTTCGCCCTTGCAGGTTTATATCTTTTGTTAAACGCCCAATTTATTTCGGTTGTACAGATTATTGTTTATGCCGGCGCAATTATGGTTCTATTTCTATTTGTTCTTATGCTTCTGAGAACCGAAAACGAACCGAAAATATTTTTAGATAAAAGGCCTATTAAATTATTCGCACTCCTAATCGCGGTCTTTGTATTTCTTCAGATAGCATATTTAATCTTAGCCGGTTCGCCTTCAGATAATCTGACTCCCGATCAACTGAAGAGTATTGAATCCGGTACAATTGAGACGATTGGACGCGAGCTTTATACGAACTATATAATCCCGTTCGAAGTCGCCGGATTTTTATTACTTTCGGCAACGATCGGGGCGATGGTATTAGCTAAAAAGAAATTTGAATGATCTTTTTTTAGTATTAAGGTCCAGTGTGAGAGACCGGAGAAAAAATGTCTTCAATACCAATTGAATACTATTTAATTCTAAGCGCATTCATGTTTATTGTTGGCGTTACAGGAGTTCTTATCCGCCGCAATGCGATTGTAGTATTTATGTCCATCGAACTGATGCTTAATTCTGCTAATCTTACATTGGTCACATTCTCATCTTATTTAGGGAATCCGGTCGGACAGATTTTTGTATTCTTTGTAATGACGGTTGCCGCTGCAGAAGCTGCAGTAGGACTTGCGATTATAATAGCAGTATTCAGAAATAAAATGACCGTCAACATTGATGAGATAAATATTTTTAAATGGTAACTGCCGGATGATCAATCTAATATACTTAACTGTTCTGTTTCCTTTAATCGGATTCCTGTTCAACGGGCTTTTCGGTTCGAAAATTAAAAACGAAAAGGTAATCGGTATTATCGGAAGCTCAACTGTTGGAATCGCATTTGTAATAACCTTACTTGCTTTTCTGGAAACACTGAACCTGCCTGTTGAAAACAGAAGTAACACGGTAGAACTTTTTACATGGCTTAATGTCGGCGGATTAAACATAAAATTTGCTTATCTGGTTGATCAACTCTCTCTCACAATGTCTCTCGTTGTAACAGGAGTCGGTTTCCTTATCCATGTCTATTCGATCGGATATATGCATGGAGATAAGGGATTCTGGAGATTCTTTTCGTATATGAATCTTTTCATTTTTGCAATGATGAATCTTGTTCTTGGTGATAATTTTGTTGTTCTGTTTTTGGGCTGGGAAGGTGTAGGTCTCTGCTCTTATCTGCTTATAGGATTCTGGTACGATCGGAAATTTGAAAAAGGGACAGTATCGGAAGCAGCTAAAAAAGCTTTTATAGTTAACAGGATTGGCGATTTCGGATTTCTCCTCGGAATGTTTCTTATCTATTTTACATTCGACACCCTCAATTTCACGGAGGTCTTTAAGAAAGCCGCCTCCTTTTCAGTTCCGGAATCTACTTTCGGATTGATTGCCATCTTTCTCTTTATCGGAGCTACCGGGAAATCGGCACAGATACCACTCTTTGTATGGCTTCCGGATGCAATGGCGGGCCCGACACCCGTTTCCGCTCTTATTCATGCAGCTACAATGGTTACAGCCGGTGTCTATATGGTTTCCAGAGCTTCAATAATTTTTGTTTCGGCTCCGACTGTTATGATGATTGTGGCAGTTGTCGGTTTATTAACCGCTCTCATGGCGGCTACAATCGGATTGGTTCAAAACGATATTAAAAAGGTACTTGCATATTCTACCGTTAGTCAGCTCGGCTATATGTTTCTTGCCGCCGGAGTAGGTGCTTTCAGTGCTTCCATATTTCATGTAATGACACACGCATTTTTCAAAGCTTTATTATTCCTCGGCGCCGGTTCGGTAATACACGGCATGCACGAGGAACAGAATATCCAGAAGTACGGCGGGCTGAAAAAATATATGCCACGTACTTATGCAACATTTCTTATTGCATCACTGGCAATTGCCGGGATTCCCGGTTTATCAGGTTTCTTCAGCAAAGATGAAATTCTCTGGTACTCGTATTCTAACGGCGGATTTCTTTTCTGGCTGATCGGTGTATTAACTGCAATGATGACGGCTTTCTATATGTTCCGGCTTTTATCGCTTACATTTTACGGAAAAGAAAGATTCGATCATCACCATATACATCCGCATGAATCGCCTTCTGTAATGACAGTACCGTTGATGATTCTCGCATTCCTTTCTGTAGTGGGAGGTTATATAGGAATACCTGAAGTATTCTCCGGAGTTCATGGAAATCTTTTTCACAACTGGCTGGAGCCGGTTTATTCACCTGCGATGGAGAAATTAAATCAGTTCGGATCCCATACTCATTTTGAAGAAATTCTTTTAATGGTCTTATCGGTAGCTGCAGCCCTTACTGCTGTTTATATGGCGTTTCAGATTTATACAAAGAAACCGTTCATTGCAGATAATATTTCAGTCCGGTTCAAATCGGTCTATAATATTTTGTTCAACAAATATTTTGTAGATGAAATTTACGAATCCACTGTAGTCAAACCGATTCAGAAGGGATCTGAAAAGATATTGTGGAAATTTACAGACAATCTGGTAATTGATGGAGCAGTTAACGGTATCGCGAAGTTAGTTGATGCCGGTTCTGGAGTTATACGGAAAATTCAGAATGGAATTGCGCAGTTTTATGCAATAATTATGATGCTCGGTATTGCGCTCGTATTGTTCTGGGTTATATTGAGTTTGTGATTTTTAATGGCGTCTATTGTCAGTTTAGATCTGTTAATTATTTGACTGTCGCAAAAGAGAAAAAGTATTTATGGAACAGAATTTACTATTAACATACCTTCTCCTCACCCCGATACTCGGCAGCATCCTGGTCCTGTTTCTAAAGAGGGAACAGGTCGCTCTTATCAGGTGGTCCGGTATAATTATTTCCCTTATAGCATTCATTATATCATTGATAGTGTATTTCAACTTTGATAAAGCAAATCCGGAATTTCAGTTTGTTCACCGGGTGTTATGGATCAGCAGTCTTAACATAAGTTATCATATAGGTGCGGATGGAATCTCGCTTCTGTTAATTCTGCTTACAACATTTTTAACACCGCTAACATTTCTTTCTACATGGAAATCGATTGAAAAAAATGTAAAGATGTTTACGTTCTCCCTTCTTTTCCTTGAAGCTGGAATGCTCGGAGTATTTATTTCGCTTGATCTCTTTCTGTTCTACATTTTCTGGGAAGCAATGCTGATCCCGATGTACTTTATAATCGGAATCTGGGGAGGGGAGAGACGCATTTATGCTTCCATAAAATTCTTTATTTATACTATGGTCGGAAGTTTGCTGATGCTTGTTGCAATAATCTGGCTTGCTGTTTATGCTTCAGATCTTACCGGCAGCTTCACGACCAATCTTCTGGAATTGTACAAGGTTGGTCCCACAATCCCTCAGCAGGTGCAGGGATGGATGTTCGGAGCATTTTTCCTCAGTTTTGCTATTAAGGTTCCCATATTTCCACTGCATACTTGGCTTCCGGATGCTCATGTTGAAGCGCCGACTGCAGGTTCAGTAATTCTTGCCGGGGTACTACTTAAAATGGGCACATACGGAATATTGAGATTCTGTCTCCCGTTGTTTCCTCAGTCAGCTGTTGAATTCGCGCCGCTGATCTCTGTACTTGCAATAATCGGAATTATTTACGGTGCGCTTGTTTCTATGGTTCAGACAGATATAAAAAAACTCGTTGCTTATTCTTCGGTATCCCATCTCGGATTTGTTGTGCTCGGTACTTTTGCAATGACTCTGGAATCCGTGCAGGGGGCCGTTATTCAGATGATTAATCACGGCTTATCTACCGGGGCACTCTTCCTCTTAGTAGGAATTATCTATGAAAGAACTCACAGACGGGATATTGCTTATTACGGTGGAATCGCGAGACTGGTTCCTCTTTATTCAACGGCACTAATGATTGCCTCGCTTTCATCCGTAGGTCTCCCCGGACTAAATGGTTTTATTGGAGAATTTTTAATTCTTATAGGTGCTTTTAAATCACAGGTTCTCAATAGTTTCTGGTACACTGTTTTTGCAGCCAGCGGAGTTATTTTTGCCGCAGTATATCTGCTCTGGATGTATCAGAGAGTTGTTTTCGGTGAGGTAAAAAATCCTGAATTGTCTAAACAATTATCCGACCTGAATATTCGGGAACTAATTGTTCTGATTCCTGTTTTCATTTTTATTATTTGGATTGGAATCTACCCTGGTACATTTTTAGGTCTTACCGAAGAATCGTCCAGATCAATTTTACATCATGTAAGTACTTTTACGTTTGATTTTCTAAAATAGAATGGGATAATATGAAAAGACTATTAACTAAAATATTGTTTGGTATGTTATTCTTTTTTAATTCCGTAAATATTTATGCTGCTGGTCCTGAAGTTATTGAGCATTCGCTCCCAGAACCATTAATGGTACTTCCCTTTGTAATCCTTCTTTTGATGATTGCAACCGGACCGTTATTCTATCATCATTTCTGGGAAAGAAACTATCCCAAGGTCTCAATTTTCTTAGGTTCAATAACCGTTCTGTATTACCTCCTGATTCTTAATGATTCCCATAGCCTTTTGCACACAGCACACGAGTATATTTCTTTTATTGCCCTTCTAGCATCCCTGTTTGTTGCAACCGGAGGAATTCTCATTAAAGTAGATAAAAAAGCAACTCCGCTGCTTAATGTTGTCATACTTTTATTCGGTTCGGTAATCGCAAATGTAATCGGAACAACAGGTGCTTCGATGCTGCTGATCCGGCCCTTTATTAAGATTAATAAGGACAGGATAAAACCTTATCATGTAATATTTTTTATTTTCTCGGTTAGTAATATCGGCGGGGCATTAACTCCAATAGGTGATCCGCCTTTGTTTCTCGGATTCCTGAGAGGCATCGATTTCTTCTGGTTCTTCGGACATATCTGGTATATATGGCTGCCGACGCTTATTGCTGTTCTTGCAATTTTCTATGTAATTGATTCATTTAATAAAGAGGGAGCCGGGGATACGGCCATTTATTCCGGCAGAATTGAATTCAGAGGCGGGAAAAATCTGATTTACCTTTTAATAATTCTGATCTCAGTTTTTCTGGATCCCGGGATTTTAAGCTGGGTACCGAGTTTTGCGCCTCTTCCGTTCGGAATAAGAGAAATTATTATGTTCTCGGTTGTCTATTTCTCATACAAAACAGCCGACCGGAAAATCCTTGAGTCGAACGAATTTAATTTTGAGCCGATAAGGGAAGTTGCGTTTCTATTTATAGGGATCTTTGCGACGATGATTCCCGCACTTCAATTGATAGCTTATGAAGCAAAATTATACGGTCAGCAGCTTACACCGGGAATTTTTTACTGGGCAACAGGAATTTTATCTGCCTTTCTTGATAATGCCCCTACATTCCTGAATTTCCTGAGTGCTTCCTTAGGTAAATACGCTTACGATGTCAATTTGAAATCGCAGGTTCATGATTTCTCTCAACTCTATCCGTTCTACTTACAGGCAATCTCAATTGCGGCTGTTTTCTTCGGAGCGATGACATATATCGGTAACGGACCTAATTTTATGGTAAAATCAATTTGTGAACGTGCCGGTATAAAAATGCCGAGCTTCTTCGGTTATCTTATTAAGTATTCTATCCCGATTCTTCTGCCGCTCTTTATAATTCTCTGGTTCATTGTTTATTATGGGAAGGTGTAAAATGAAAACATTGAATGAAGTGATCAACAATAAAACCGGCGGACTCCATTACGGAAACCGTATACTTTTACCGTTCGAGGCCGAGATTCTAAAAGCCGTAATCGAAAATGAAATTATTACGGATTTCAGTTCTACTGATAAGGGAGCTTGTTATAAAATCCACGACGGAATTACGGAGATTTATTTCCACGATTATAAAATTCTGTCCGAAGTGGTTTCTGAATTTGAAAAGATCAAACTGGTAGTTGTTGAAAAGGGGAAAGACATTTTCGATTTTGTCAATCACAGAAAAATTGCTCTTCAGATTGAAGAAAAACATAAATTAATTATTTCCGAACTTAACGAAGATACATTGTTCATAGAGTAAATATGCCGGCATCTAATATTGAATACTACCAGTTATTGCCTTTTCTAATTATCGGGACAGGAATAGTCCTTTCCGTTATTCTGGAAATTTCTTCGAAGAAGGGGAAAGAGATTCTGCCCTGGTTTTCCGTTATCCTATTTTTTACTGTGGGAATAATCTCAATAACCGGGATTTACAATCGTGCTATTCTCTTCGGCGAGATGATAGAGGTAGGCGGGAGACCGGCAATTTTTAATTTTATTTTTAATATCGGCGCGATGCTTATTGTAATGAGTTCCGTCGGTTATTTGAAGAAGTACGGCAGTAATTTCGGCGAATATTATATTCTGCTTCAATCGTCCGTTCTTGGAATGATGATTATGGCCGGATCAAAAAATATTCTGATGGTATTTCTGGGACTGGAACTGATGTCGATCTGTTTTTATGTGCTGGCTGGATTCAACCGCAGAAAATCATCTGCTAATGAAGCGTCGATGAAGTATTTTCTGCTTGGATCTTTTGCAACCGGATTTATTGTCTACGGAATAGCTCTTATTTACGGAAGCGCGGGTAATCTGAGTATCTCTTACATTACTCAGAATTTTTCAGCCTTATCATCCGACTTATTGTTTATAACAGGATTCATTTTATTTCTAATCGGTTTCAGTTTTAAGATAGCGGCATTTCCGTTTCACATGTGGGTGCCTGATGTTTACCAGGGCTCTGCTACTACTGTAACTGGGCTTATGTCCACAACCGGCAAGACAGCTGCTTTTAGTGTTCTTATCATTTCCTTGGCGGCCGTCTTCACTATGAACGCACCAAATGTATTCCGTCCCTATTTTTCGGCAATAGCATTGTTATCGATGTTGTTTGGAAGTATCGTCGCAATCTCACAGAATAATCTTAAGAGGATGCTTGCATACTCATCGATTTCTCATGCCGGCTATATGGCAATAGGATTAGCTGCCGCAAATAAGGAGAGTATTGCGGGAATAATATTTTATCTGGCCGCTTATGTCTTTATGAATATCGGTGCTTTTACAATCCTTTCGATAATCGAAGGTGAAAACGATTCCAGAAATGAAATCAATTCATTCGCAGGATTGAATTCCAAGAGTCCGGTGCTTGCCGCTTTGATGTCCCTCTTCATGTTTGCACTTGCTGGTATTCCACCATTAGCAGGTTTTTTCGGAAAGTATTATGTGTTTCTCGGTGCTATCGAAAACGGTTTAACTTGGCTGGCAATTGCAGGTGTTATATCGAGTATGATTAGTGTCTATTTCTATTTAAGAGTAGTTGTTTATATCTATTTCAGGGATTCAGTCGAGGATTTTCAACCTGAAATAACTTCAACCGGTTTATCAGCCGTCGTCATTTCCGGAGCACTCGTTTTAATATTCGGGATTTTCCCTGATATCCTTCTGAATGTCATTAATTCGGTAATCAATCTCTAATTTTAATTGACCGATTTCTTTATTATTTTCCTTTCAGGATAACAAACTGCAAGAAGAATATGATACCATTATATTCTGCACAACAGGTAAGAGATGCTGATAGCTTTGCTATCAACACACTTGCAATCCCGAGTATAATTTTAATGGAGAATGCTGCAAGAAGTATTTTTGAAACTATCCTCGGGAATACAAACACAGATTCCGGTTTCAGAAACGTCGGAATTGTCTGCGGAAAAGGGAATAACGGCGGAGATGGATTTGCTCTCGCAAGACATTTTCTTAACAATGAATTCACAGTAAAATTAATATCCCTTGGGGCTGAAGAGGAATTAAAAGGGGATGCCCTTATTAATTTCCGAATCACAAAAAACCTTTTGAATCTTTATCCCCAGTCAAAACTGATAGTCTTCGAAAACATTAAAGATCTATCACTTCTTGAGGATTGTAATATTATTATTGATGCAATGCTTGGCACAGGCTCGCGAGGAGAGCTTACTGAACCTTATAGGGAAATTGTTGCCAAACTTAACCAGCTGAATGCTTTTAAGGTTGCAGTCGATCTGCCAACCGGACTGGACCTTAACAATTCGGCGGGTGAGCTGATCTTCAGCGCCGATTTAACCGTAACGCTTTCCGAATACAAATCCGGACTCTTCTACGGAAAGGGATACTCATCCTGCGGAAACATAATTAAGGGAGATATCGGAATAGGTGAGGAGTACTATAGAAACCTGCCGGTTACCGAATACCTGATTGAACCCGAGGATGCATTTTATGGAATCCCAACAAAGGAACTTGATATTAATAAGTATTCTGCCGGAAAGGTTCTGGTTATTGCCGGTTCGTCCGGAATGCCCGGAGCTTCTTTTTTTACATCCAATACTGTTCTAAAAACAGGGGCCGGTTCTTCCTTCCTTGCCGTTCCGTGCTCTATAAAACAACTTGCACAACAGAAGCTGGATGCTTCTATCGTAATTGATTACAACGATGATAATAACGGGTATTTTTCGTTAAACAATCTTCAGGAACTAGAGGAAAAACTGAACTGGGCTGATGTTATTGCCGTCGGACCAGGATTAGGTAGAAATCCCGATACAAAAGACGCCGTAATTGAATTGTTGAAATCCTATAAAAATAAAAAGTTTGTAATTGATGCCGACGCAATAATTGCTCTTGCCGGGGAAAACTATAAAAAAGTAAATCTCAAAGGGAAAATACTAACACCTCACCATAAAGAGTTTGCTGATCTTATCTCAGTTGACTTAGCCGATTTGAGAAAAGACCTGCTCAATATAGGGAGGAATTTTGCGGCAGAGAATAATTGCTTCCTTCTGCTGAAAGGTGCTCCTTCAATAATTTTTAATCCTTCCGGCGAAGCATTTATTAATTCAGCTGGAAATCCCGGAATGGCAAAGTTCGGAACAGGCGATGTACTTACCGGATTTATTGCTGGGTTCATTTCCCAGACTAATGAAATTGAGGAATCATTAATATCTGCTCTTTATTTACACAGCCTGGCAGCCGATCTTCTGCTTGACGAAAAAAGTGAATTCGGCTATACAGCCTCAGACCTAATGGAAAAAATTCCTTATGCAATTAAATTCGTTATTGATTCATTTATACAGTAAAATAAAAACTAATCCGTTTTACTTTATTCATTTGCCTTTATTTGTTTACTGGCTTTTCCTTTTAACGGTTACATCAATCCCGATTGCAATCCGTCCCAAACTGTTTAATGCACAGGATAAGTTTGAACATTTTACTGCCTATTTTATTCTGGCATTTTTATTAAGACTTAGTTTTCAATTTCAGAAGAAATTTCGTTTAAAAACGGGGTCTGTTCAATTAATAACTTCTGTAATTGTTCTATTATATGCTGCATTTGATGAATTGCATCAGCTTCTCATACCCGGCAGGTATTGTGATCTATACGATTGGCTGTTCGATATTGGCGGTGGGTTTGCAGGTCTTTTACTCTCTTCTTTTATGATAAAGAAGATTGATGGCAGTGCATAAAAATCTACCACATTTTATGGGAAACTTTATTCAAAAAAGAATGTAAAATTTTTTGTAGTAATTGACATTTCACCTATCATTTTTTAAGTTAGCCATCGCCTTTAGGTGATAAAAGGAGGATAAAAGTGGCACTTAAGAAAAACCCAAAAGCAGATTTAAAACGGAAATACCAGAGGATTTTTGAGATAAGCATCATAATCTCTTTAGTACTTATTATCAGTGCTTTTAAGTTCTTTCCACAGTTTGAAAAAGAGACACTCAAACTGGAAGGTCCTCAGGAATTGGTAAATGTTGAAGATGTTGTTAAAACAAAGCAGGAGAGCGCTCCTCCACCTCCGCCTAAACCGCCAATTCCTATTGAAGCACCCTCAGATGACGTACTTGAAGATATTGCAATCGGCAGTACAGAAATTGATATTAATGAACAGGTTTCAGCTCCTCCTCCGCCACCAAAACAGGAAGTAAAAGAAGAGGATGATGAAGCTGTATTCTTCGTAGCCGTTGAAGAACAACCTGAACCGATCGGTGGAATTGAAGCAATTCAGAAGAAAATTGTTTATCCTGAAATCGCTAAACGTGCCGGTGTTCAGGGACGTGTATTTATTAAAGCTTTCGTAAATGAAGTTGGCGACGTTGTTAAAGCTGAAATTATAAAAGGTATCGGTGCCGGCTGCGATGAAGCTGCAGTTCAGGCTGTAATGCAGACAAAATTCAAACCTGGTAAACAGCGCGGTAAATCAGTTCGAGTTCAGGTCTCAATTCCAGTGGTTTTCAAACTTCAATAATAAAAAGCGCCGAAAGGCGCTTTTTTGTTATCCACCCTCTTATGGTATTTTTTTGGAAGTTTTTCATTCAACTAATTATTAATATCTTTACCCAAAAAAAATATCGGAATTGTCACTTTTAGAAATAAAAAACCTTAAATACTCCTACAATAACATCGGTAATGATCTTTCTTTTAATCTTGATGTGAATAATTGGATTGTGAATGAGAGGGAGTTCGTAAGCCTTATTGGTCCCAATGGCTGCGGAAAATCAACGCTTCTTAAACTAATTGCAAGACTTATCAATCCGGCTGAGGGCCGTATTCAATTCTCAAGCATCGATATTGGTGAAATCCCGCGCACTGAATATGCTAAACTGGTGGCTTATGTACCGCAAACTACATTTACCCTTTTCCCGTTTTCCGTTTATGAAATTGTTATGATGGGACGAACTCCATATCTGGGTGCACTTGGTTTTGAAACTGAAAAGGACAGAGAAATTGTGAATGATGCTCTTGAAATGATGGAAATCTCCGGACTTAAGTGGAAGGGGATTAATGAAATTTCAGGGGGTGAGGCTCAAAGGGCATTTATTGCAAGGGCTTTGGTTCAGAAACCAAAACTGCTTCTTCTTGATGAACCGAATGCCCATCTCGATATAGAGCACCAGATTTCTATTTTTGAATTAATCATAAAGCTTAGAAGTGAATTGAATCTGACTGCAATTTCGGTTACGCATGATCTAAATCTCGTTGGAATCTATTCGGATAAGGTAGCATTCATGGAGGATGGCAAGATCTCGCTTTATGGATCGAGGAAAGAGGTCCTGTCGGAATCGAACATCAGGAGAATTTTTAATGTTGAGTCTTCAGTCATTTATTCTGAAGATAATGACCGCGCCAATATATTGATCAAACCTTTAAATCAGAAAACAAATTGAAAAGAAAATTTCAATATACCGGTATAATTCTATTTGTATTGCTGATAAGTATTGTTACATTTTTATTCTTATCATTTATTAAATATAAGCTGAATGGTCTTTCTGTAAGTGAGTACAGAATGGATTATATCGGTAATATCCTTAATCTTATTGTTCCTATTTTACTGGTTGCAGGATTAGTCGCCATAATTTTTACTAAACGGCAGATCGATAAAAAAAGAATTAATCTGCTACTTGTAATCCAGATCCTTTCATTTATATCACTCTTCGTATCATTTATTCTTTTCGATTTCATAAAGCTGGCATCGAACGAATTTATTTTCAATTTTCCGGTAAAGAAGGTTTATACGGGATTTTTAATGATTGTCACTCTCTTCCTCCAGATCTATTCGCTGATTTATGTATGGGGATTCATATTGCTTGGTATAGAGAACTATTTTGAAATCAGGACAATAATCAGATCCATTTTAGCAATCCTTCTTTTATTGTTATTCTCTATGTTCTATGTCTGGAATATAAACGGATATTCGATCGAGCCCGATTCGAAAGAAAAATATCAGTATGCACTAATTCCGGGGGCTGCTGTATGGCAGAAGCATAAACCGAGCCCTATTTTTGAAGGAAGAATTAGAAAAGGATTGAACCTCTACCGTAGTAAGTTGGTCGATAAACTGATTTTAACCGGGGGTAATGCGCCGGGTGAATTAAGTGAAGCAGAGGTGGCTTATAAGTTTCTTACAAATCTCGGGGTCGATTTTAAAGATCTGATTGTTGAACAATCGACTTCAACTACTAATGAGCAGATCAAGTTTTTAAAATCCGATAAATCGATTAACAAGAGCAGTACAAAAGTATTAATTGTATCAGACGATTTTCACTTAGCTAGGACCTTACAAATATGCCGATTTTTCAATGTTGAAGCAGACGGAATTTCTACCGATTATAAATTAACCTTTGAAAAAACTCTTTTTTACAGAACAAGAGAGAGCATTGCTTTACTTTTATTTTGGTTTTTTGCTATATAGCATCTGTTAATTTCCAATTAATAAGGAGAAATATGCAAAAATTTGAGGATATGGAAAAGTACGGACATGAACAGGTTGTCTTTTGTACAAATAAGGAATCAGGACTACGTGCTATAATTGCGATTCACGATACTACTCTAGGTCCGGCTCTGGGCGGCACAAGAATGTGGAATTACAAATCTTTTGACGAAGCTTTGAATGATGTTCTAAGATTATCCAGAGGTATGACTTATAAAGCAGCGGTTGCAGGACTAAATCTTGGCGGCGGAAAGGCAGTAATTATAGGTGACTCGGCAACTCAGAAAAATGAACTCCTTTTCAGAACATTCGGAAAATTTATTGACGGATTAGGCGGTAGGTATATTACTGCAGAGGATGTTGGTACAAATGTGAAAGATATGGAATATGTAAGAATGGAAACCAGGTATGTTACCGGCATTTCGAAAGCTCTGGGAGGTTCAGGCGATCCTTCTCCGGTTACCGCATACGGTGTTTATGTTGGAATCAAAGCATGCGCCCATGAAAGATGGGGAAATGATTCCCTGCGCGGAAGGAAAATTGCCGTACAGGGAGCCGGGCAGGTTGCGAGATTTCTCTGCGAGCATCTCTACAGTGAAGGTGCTGAAATTTATATTACCGATATTGTAGATGAAAAAGTAAAGCGGGTGCTGGAAACTATTAAAGCTCACGTAGTTAAACCCGATGAAATCTATGATATAAACGCCGATATCTTTTCTCCAAATGCGCTGGGAGCCATTATAAACGATAAGTCTATTTCCAGGATTAAAGCGGAAATAATTGCCGGAGGAGCAAATAATCAACTTGAAGATGAAGATAAACATGGTAAAATGCTGGTTGATAAAGGGATTCTGTACGCACCGGATTATGTGATTAATGCAGGCGGATTGATAAATGTTGCTAATGAACTTGAAGGCTACCGGCAGGATAGAGCTATGAAACAGGCCGAAGGAATTTATGATATTGTTAAAACTGTATTAAAAATTGCCGGCGAACAGAAGATTCCTTCGCATGCAGCCTCTAACCACCTTGCAGAAGAGAGGCTGAAAAAAATCGGCGGCATCCGGAAAATCTTTTCCTCCCATTCCGGTACTTACGGCAGAATCGGCGATTTAATGAAACAATAAGATATTTATGAATAATGGGGCCCTCCAGGCCCCGTTTTATTTCAATTTTTTTTTTAATCCAGTTTGTTTTTAATTATCAACGTTTTAGATTTGTGCCGCAAGTTTTACAGGGTTCTTAAAGAAAATGACAAAGAAGTCAAATAGACGTTTACTCCGCGAAAAAGCACTTCAGGTTCTTTATGCTTATGAATTGAATGGTGAAGGATTAACAAACCTTACTAATGGTATTCTATCCGATCTATTTGTGCAGGCAGATATTGAGTTCGCAAAGAATTTAATTGATACTGTTGTTGCCAATACAAAACAGCTCGATACTTTTATTCAGGAAAAGGTCTCTAACTGGGAAATGGACAGGATTGCATTAATAGACAGGATCCTGCTAAGAATCGGTATCTCAGAACTGATGAATTTCCCGGATATCCCACCTAAAGTTACAATAAATGAAGTTATTGAAATTGCAAAGGACTACTCTACATCCAACAGCAACAAATTTATCAATGGTATACTGGATGCGGTTCTATCGGACCTGAAGCAAAACGGAAAACTTAATAAGACCGGAAGAGGACTTATTGACCAATCCCTCACTAAAAAGAACAATTGATCCGCGAGCAAAAGAAAAATTCAGAATTTTCATCTGGACACTTTTCGATTTTGCAAACACATCATATTCCATAGTTGTTGTTACATTTCTCTTTGCTGTTTATTTCAAACAGACTGTTGTCTCCGGCAAACCGATAGGAGATTTTTACTGGAGTATTGGAACAAGCGTTTCAATGCTGATCACTGCTATTGTATCCCCGATCCTTGGTGCAATTGCAGATTACTCTGCCGGTAAAAAAAGATTTCTTCTTTTTTTTACTCTTCTCTGCATCATAAGCACTGCACTTCTTTTTTTTATGGAAGAAGGGACCGTCTTTACAGCTCTTCTTTTATTCATAACAGCGAATATCGGATTTGAAGCAGGCCTGGTTTTTTACGACTCATTCCTTCCAGAAATAACGGCCCCTAAAAATTACGGTAGGGTAAGCGGATACGGATTTGCTATGGGTTATCTCGGTTCGTTAACAACTCTTGCTGTCGTATTCCCGTTTATTAAAAATAATCTTATTAAAGAATCGTTCCCGGTAGCTGCTTTGATATTCCTGATCTTTGCTATACCGATTTTTATATTTTTAAAAGATACCCGCAAGGAAGTTGCAAGAACCCAGTCCTACTTACGAATCGGTTTCGATCGGGTCCTTAGTACAATCACTCATCTAAGGAATTATAAAAATCTTGCAATATTTCTCCTGGCATATTTTTTCTTTATCGAAGGTGTTAACACAGTCATCTATTTCTCCGGTAATTATGCCAGTACGACACTGAAGTTCTCTATGGAGGAACTGATAATTTTCTTTATAATAGTTCAGACTACAGCTATAATCGGGTCGCTGATTTTCGGAGTAATTGCAGACGAGTACGGACAGAAAAAGGCCCTGATACTCTCCCTCGCAATCTGGATTTTTACAATTATTATCGCCTACGTAACAAGTGATCCGAAAGGATTGCTGATAGAAACATTGTCCGGCAGTTTTTCAGTTGGAACTGAAGAACTTACCAGATACAGTTTTTATTTTGTAGGGCTTTTAGCCGGCGGTGTTATGGGAGCTACTCAATCTACAAGCAGAAGCCTTATGTCCCGGCTGACTCCATTTGACAAAAAGACCGAATTTTTTGGTTTCTATTCCTTCTTTGGTAAAAGTTCTGCAATTGCAGGGCCGCTTGTTTTCGGAACAGTCAGTTATTTTACAGGTGAGCAGAGAATCGCAATACTTACAATCTGTATCTTCTTTATTATAGGTCTTGCCATATTAAGTTTTGTGAAAGAGCCGGTAGCGGAGTCGTAATTATTTAGTTGAACCTGTTTTAAAAGCATAAGTAAAAAGCAAATAAATCCCCACAAAACAAATTGCTAACCAGATAATGCCCCAGACTGTTGAATCGATTCCTGTCAACCCGGAAAGTATCGCTGCGTCGGAGAGAGAAGAACTATCTGAGAAAATATCCTCCTTAATATCAACAACCACATATAAACAGCTTATTAGACCCACGGATTTCAATAAATAATTAGAAAAAATATCCGGCGAGAATTTAATTATAAAAAACAGAATCAAAACAAGAAGAGCTGTTAGAACAGGCAATATCTGTCCGGTCCCTTTATTAATTGTAAATAGAATCAGGATCGCGGCAAGAAACGAAAGCGCAAAATTCCTGAAACGACTGTTATAGGCCGAATAGAATAGAATTACGCCGGCAATAAAACTGCCGAGATAACCCGATGAAGCAATTAAAAACGGATTTCCTTCCGAAATTAGGCACTCTCCGCTTAAGTCGGCACCTATTTCGAGCGAGATTGCTTCACCGCCGGAAAGTATCGCTGCAAACCCATGACTAATTTCATGAAAAAGAACTACAAGAAGTTTAACCGGATATACTGCGAATGTATCCCATAGGAGAATTGCAGCAATAGAGATTGCAATTAAAATAATTAATTCAAAAGCCCGATTTTTTTTTATTTTGGGATTCATTAAGGACGAAAAATATTTGCAGGACAAGATAAAGAAAAAAGTTGAATTCGAGCTGAAGCATTGATAATTTTACCTGTGATCGTTATGTAAGTCGGTCATTTGTTTTATAAATTGTAATGTGCGGGCGTAGCTCAGCTGGTAGAGCATTAGCTTCCCAAGCTAAGGGTCGCGGGTCCGAATCCCGTCGCCCGCTCCAAATAATTTGATTTTCGGTTTGTAAATTTTGTGTAATTGTTCTATAATTGTGTCACAAAATTTTGATCTTTTTATAATGGGAGCTTAGCTCAGCTGGTTCAGAGCATCTGCCTTACAAGCAGAGGGTCATTGGTTCGAATCCATTAGCTCCCACAAAAACCCGGTATTTATTATCGGGTTTTTTGATGTCCATAGTGATCTCTGTTGTTAAAGATTAAAAGCTTATTTAGTATTATTTCTTTTTCCGGCTCTTTGGTTTTCGGATTATAAATTTCCGGCACTCAAGATGTTCTTTTACGGTTTTCCAGCCATGATTTTGTAAGACAACTTCTGGTTCCAATGCTTCATATCACATTTTCTGCACTTATCGTTTTTTACATTCACATGTAGTAATGTTTCTGTTTTTCTCGTTAGAAGTGTTTTTTGATTCTTCTTATTAAGTTTAATCATTTCTATCGGGGGCAATGTAGTAATACGTTTTTGTCTTTTTCAGAACATTTGTTTTTTTGTGAAGGTGTAGTAGTCACACCTTCCGGGCAAAAGGGTATGGTTGCTAACCCCTCTGCGATCATACCCGGATGCTTTCTAACTCTTCCCGGATTAATTCCAGTTTTAGCTTATTCTGATATGCGGAATATTTTATTCCGGGAGTCATCCGTTGTATTTTCGCTGTTGATTTTCCGCATGGTCTCTTTAAGAACGCCGAGCGAACGCTGACTTAACAGATCAATCTTTATAAGTCCAAGATCTTCAATCGGGTACATATCCGGCTGCGTGATTATGAGTCCCAATCCTTTATTCCTGGCGTATTCGAGTGCAACATAATTTGTAATCGGTTGCCGTGTAATTACAATGCCCGAGGGATGAATACTCAGGTGCCGCGGGAATCCCGATAGTCTCGAAGCGATCCCGATAATAGTTTTCCACGGCTCGCTCTGGAAATTGAGAGACCGGGTTTCCGGAAATTTTTCGGCAATGTTTACCAGGTTTTTTGCGCTCGTCCATGGAATGAACTTGCTGTACTTGGAGATTTCTCCTTCAGAAATACCGAATACCTTTGCCACTTCGCGGAAAGCCGAACGGGCTCTGAATGTAACGGTAGTAGAGATCATTGCAACTTTATCGTAGCCGTATTTTTCATAGACATACCTGATGATCTCATCGCGTTCCTTCCAGGAGAAATCGAGGTCCACATCCGGAGGCGATAGGCGGCCGCGATTGAGAAATCTTTCGAAGTAGAGTTTGTATTTAAGCGGATCAACTTCCGTGAATCCGAGGCAATAGGAGACAAGACTGTTCGCGGCCGAGCCCCTGCCTATATGCATCATACCGCGGCTCCTGGCTTCACGTATTATATCCCAGACTATCAGGAAGTAATCGCAGAAGCCCATCTCGTCAATTACCTCCAGTTCGTATTGAAGGCGTTTTACAGCCGTATCGGTTATCGGCTTGTAACGTTCCTGTAACCCGTTGAATACGATCTTCCATAGAAATGAGAAAGCCGATTCTTCAGTAGGAAGGGGAAAGAGAGGAAATTTGTAACGGCCGATATCGAGATCAACATTGCACGCCTGGGCAATCCTCTCGGCGTTCCAGACCGCCTCCGGAAGTGCACGCCATTCTTTAATCAGTTCGTCGCGGGTCTTTAAATGGTATTCCTCATCAGCCGTCATTCCGCCGGTCAGGTTCTCAAGTGTTGAATTGAGTTTAATTGCCGTTACTACTTTGTGGAGAAGATAGTCGTCCGGTTTTATAAAATATGCGGGATGAACAGCGGCAATTTTCAGGTTGTTGGTTTTCGAAAATTCGTAAAGCTCGCGTGTCCTTCTCTTACTCTTCTCAGTCAGGGTAAGCTCAAGAAACAGATTCTGCCGGAGTGCTAAATCAATATTAATCTGCCTTAACAGATCCATTGAAGATGTGAGTACAAATAAATTATGAATCGGTTGAACGAATAAATCTGTAATTGCAAAATTTTCTTTCAGTTTCCGTGTAGTTATGAACTTGCAGAGCTGCGAGTACCCTTCGTTGTTCTTTGCGATGAAAACGGCACTCAGGTTTTTATTGCGCGGGTCGTCTATAAATGCGCCGAGCAACGGCTTGATGTTGCTCTCCTTTGCGATCTTATAAAACTGTATAAGCCCGTACATCGCATTTGTATCGGTAAGTGCAACAAACTGGCTTCCGGATTTTTTGGCGAATGTTACAAGTTCGTCGACCGGGATTGTTCCTTCCAGCAGTGAATAGTTCGAGTGTGCCCGGAGTGTAAACATGATTTAGCCGTTTTCTGTTTTGCCGATCCGTATTGAATCGAATCCGTATTTATCTCTTATTTTCATTACAGCCCTCAGCATTCTCTTCCGGATCGTTTCATTATCTTCAAATAAAATACATTGTTCTGTATAGTGGTTTAATTTACTCAGATGAATCCCGATCAGCCTTATCCCGACCCTGCGTGTAAAAGACTTTTCGAACAGATCCTTTGCTATTTCAAATACTAGTTTATCGTCGTCGGTCGGCTCGGTCGTTTTTGCGCGTGTAAGAGTAACAAAATCCGTGTACCGGAGTTTTATGGATACAGTTGAAGTCTGCCAGTTTTCATTACGGAGGAGCTGACATGCTTTGCTTACAAGTTCAAAAAGGATCTCTTCAATTTTAGTTCTGCTTACCAGGTCTTTATCGAAAGTGGTTTCTTTGGAAATACTTTTACGTTCGTGTTCAGTAACGAGTATATCGTTCCCTCTGCCGTTAGCTTTCTCCCATAGCTCTGTCCCGAACTTTCCCAGGAGGGCCGATAGATAATCGGGGGATCCGTTAGCAATGTCGCCGGTAACTTTGAATCCTCTGGAGCGGAGTATCGGGAAAGTAGCTTTTCCTATACCGGGTATCTTTTCAATAGGCAGGGGGGCTAAAAAATCTTTCTCACCGCCGGGAGGCACATATGTAATCCCTCTCGGCTTCTTGAAGTCCGAGGCGATCTTTGCGATTGTTTTATTGGATGCTATGCCTATAGAGCTTGGCAGGTGAAATTTATCCCATATTTCTTTCTGGAGTCTTTCGGCAAATTGAACCGGCGGGCCGTAGATTTTCCCGCATCCTGTGAAATCGAGGTAGAATTCATCAATAGAAGCCTGCTGAACAACGGGGAAGTAGCTTTCGAGCAGACGTTTTACGGCTCTGGAGAATCTTCCGTATTCCCTGCCATGTCCGTGTAAATAAACACCTTGCGGACATAATCTGAAAGCCGTTCTAATCGGCATGGCCGAATGCAGCCCGAACCGGCGTGCCTCGTAGCTGCATGCGGCTACAACACCCCGTCCGTGCGGATCACCCCCAACAATAACCGGTTTTCCTTCCAGGGAGGGGTCTAATATCCTTTCTACGGAGACGAAGAACGCATCCATGTCGAGGTGAAAAATGGTCTTCATATAAATCCTGTCTCATACTTATTTGGCACTTGACTTTCATTTTGCCAAATTATAATATAGTGCACAAATGTTCACTATTAATATGAAAAATTCTCCGTTAACAAGCAATACGGTTCTTCTGGATATGTCGGCTTACCAGTTGCCTAATTCAAAAGAGCAGGCCCGGATCTTTGATACCGTTCCGCGGATTGTAAAGGAAACCGGCTTCAATATATTCGATTACTATAAAGTATTTGAGGACGAAGAGACCAAGCGGATAATAAGAGAAGGGGAAACAATCGGGTGCTTCTATATCGAGAGTCCCGGAATGCGTTCCCTGCTGCGCAGAACCGACTGCGATACTTTCGAAATGCTTACGGCTGTTTCGTCTGTGATTCGTCCCGGTGTTGCCGAATCCGGCATGATGAGGGAATTCGTTGAGAGGCATAAGGACCCCGGGCGGAGAAAATATCTTGTACCCGAAATGGAAAAATATCTCGGGGAAACATACGGTGTGATGGTCTATCAGGAGGATGTTATAAAAGTCGCCCACCATATTGTCGGCTTAACTCTCGAGGAATCCGATCTGCTCCGCAGGGCAATGAGCGGAAAGATGCGCTCGCATAAAGCAATGAACATGATAGTAGATAAATTCTTCGCCTGCTGCCGAGAGAAAGGATATTCCGAAGAGGTATCGCAGAAATTGTGGAAGCAGATCGAATCATTTGCAGGTTATGCGTTCTGTAAAGCTCACAGCGCTTCATTTGCGCTTCTATCGTTCCAGGTTGCCTATCTTAAGGCCCATTACCCGGCGGAATTTATGGCTGCTGTGCTTAGTAACCAGGGGGGATACTATTCGGCAGCGGTTTATATATCCGAGGCACAACGGCTTGGAATAAAAATTTTACTCCCTTCTGTTAATAAGAGCGTTTATGAGTATGCGGGAAACGGAAGGGAGATAAGAATCGGTCTGATGGCCGTTAAAAATCTTGAGAAGAGTACGACCGATAAAATTATTCAGGAGAGGGAACAGAGAGGAACCTATTTATCTCTTGCGGATTTTTTAAGACGGACCATGCTTACTTACGAGCAGACGGAGATACTCGTAAAGTGCGGTGCAATGGATTGCTTCGAACAGACGCGCCCCACTCTGCTTCGTCTTATAGATCTCTATTTCAGCCACAGAAAACTGATTCTTGGTAGCGGATCGGATCTGTTCGAGAATGAAACCGTTAAGCTCGAAAAGGAAGTTGTTACCCGGCGCCAGTTCACCTCCGATGAAATGTGCCTTCATGAATACAAAGCATTCGGATATATGGTAACCAAACACCCGCTCGAATTCTTTGCCGAAGAGATCGGCTCCCCCGGAATAGTCAAAGCATCCGGAATGACTAAGCATCATAACCGAACAGTCAAAATGATCGGATGGTATATGACTTCTAAAAGAATTAAAACAAGTAAAGGGGAGATAATGAAGTTCCTTTCGCTCGAGGACCTGTCGGGCACATTTGAAGCCGTGATCTTTCCTAAAGCGTATCAGAAGTATGCAGAGCTTACGCTTTCTATGGGGCCTTATCTCGTAGAAGGACGCGTAGATGCTTTGAACGGCAATAACATAATTGTGGAAAATCTTTCCGTGCTGGCAGCCGAGAAAGCGCGGTCGGTAACACAGAAAGACCGTACCTCAACCGATTTCTTCGGCGATGTTGAAAAGCCTCTCGACTTCGATGAGGTTTACCTTGTTAATTCTCTCGACAGGGAGAAGTTAGTTCAGGCTTATCTTTGAAAGGCGGGGATATGCTTTGAGCGTTGTTTCAGGGATATTCACTTTGATTCTCTCGTTCAGAAGATGGATCAATTCGAGAGCATTTGCAACAGCATTCCCTTTTGGATGATTATTCAGTATTACAAAGACTTTTTTGACGGTATCGAGCACTTCTTTTATTTTCTGTTCAATCTCAACAAGTTCACCCGGAGAGTAAAGATAATTGTACCGTTCATTCTGCTCTTCATAGGTCTTCTCTTTGCTATAATTGCCGAGTGAGGATTTCCATGCTTTAGTATTCCGGCCGTGGAAACGGATATAAAGATTTTCACCTGCCTTAAGTGGCTTGAACTCAACGGCTTCGCCGATTGACGGCTGATCGATTGTACAGAGAGAACTTCTATTCTTCCCCAGGAAATCAAAAAAACGCTGGATGAACCACGACTTATGTCTTACCTCGATATATTTTTCATATTCGGGGAAAATATCGATAAGGTTTTTGACATGGTTAGCGTTCTCTTTATCGAGGGTGAATGAGTATGGGAACTGAATGAGCAAACCACCGAAGCGGCCGGCATTTGTTAATTTGTCCAGATTATATTTTACGGCTTTTATCTGCTCTGAAGTGAATCTTCTTTTATGTGTAAAGTCCTGATGCAGCTTGATAGTGAATAGAAAATCATCCTTATCTTCAACTTTATTGATCCATCCTTCAACTATACCGGGATTTATATACGTATAATAACTGGAATTTACCTCTACGACATTAAAAAAGCTCGAATAATATTCTAGCCAGTCGAATTGCGACGTTTGGGCTTTCGGATAGAATGAAGGGACCCAATCCTTATAAGACCATCCGGCTGTCCCGATATATAATTTTTCCATTCGGATTTTAGAATTATGAAATTCTAATTGCTATATTAAAGAGAGACAATCAAAAAAGAAAGAAATAAAATGTGCGGAAGATTCGAAAATAAAGTGAATGAAAATCAGTTCGTTCAACTCTTCAAAGAAATGCAAATAGATATTCTAGTTGATGAGTCAATCAAAAAAAACAAAAATGAAAACATTGCCCCGACAGATAAGATATTCGCAATCCGAAGACTAAATGAAAACTATCAGCTCTCGCTCCTTAACTGGGGAATAAAATTCAAAGAGGATTCACCTCTTATATTCAACAGCCGAATCGAGACGATCAAAGAAAAAAAATACTGGTTCACTTTGTTCGACAGAAACAGGTGCATTGTACCTATGAGCGGATTCTATGAATGGAAAAAGGAAGGAAGTAAAAAAATCCCCCACAAAATTTATCTGCCGGATAAAGAGATATTCTTTGTACCTGCACTCTATTATACAGACAGCAAGAAAAACATTTATACTTCACTTATTACAACAGTACCGAATAAATTCATTAAACAGATCCATCACCGGATGCCGGTAATTCTGGACCTTAAAACGGCCATCGACTATCTCGGCAATGATGCAGGCAGAAACCTTGACCTCTGCGTCCCTTACAGCGATTTAAGCGAAATGAAATCTCAACAAATTAAACTTTAGCAGTAGGAAATTTGTTCTATCTGTTTGAAATTAGCTTTCACAACTGCCTTGAAACAAGCTGATTAATTTCTATCTTTTATCAGCAATATTCTTCCTGCGATGGAAGAAAAGGAAATAATATGGATAATAAAAAGCTATCCGGAATCTTTAAAGGTAGTCCTCTAGGTTACGCTCTCCATGAAATTAAGCTTGATAAAAAAAAGAGGCCAGTTGATTATGTCTTTCTGGACGCCAACAGTTCTTTCGAAAAAATTACAGGCTTGAAAAAATCACGTATAATCGGCAGAAGTGTGCTTTCCTTAATGCCTCAACTGGAAAGGAAATGGATCACTACCTATAGTAAAGTTGCAATAAATGGAATCAATGTCGAATTTGAAGATTATGCGGCACCATTAAAAAGATTCTACAAGGTTTATGCTTTCTCGCCGGAAAAGGGAAAGTTCGTTACTCTGCTTACTGATATAACGGGAATTAAAATTGAAGAACAGAATGCCCAAAAAAAAAAAAGTCTCTATTCCGCGTTAAGCCAGGTAAATCAGCTGATAATCAGAGAGAAGAAGATCCCAAGACTATTTAAAGAAGTTTGTAATCTGATAGCAGATTTCGCCGGATTCGAAAAAGTTTGTTTGTATAAATATCAGCCTGAGAAAAAAGACTTAACATTAATTGCTTCAAGTAGCTCCGGAAATAGTTTTAAGCATCAATCGAAAACCTCATCAATTAAATTACCCGGTACTCCAAACCTGTTGAGGAAAACTCTTCTTAACGGTAAAATCCATTTCTATAATAATCAGAAGCAGATTGAAAACGATCCCTTTTTAAAATCAAAAATACTAAGTAAAAATATTAAGTCGGTTATCTCTCTTCCGATCAAATCACTCACCGGAGAAAAACTTGTTCTTGTAATATTAATCAGCGAAGCAAATTATTTCGATTCTCAGGTCCGGATAATAATGAATGACATGGCCAATGATATTTCTTTCGCATATAATTTGATAAATCAGGAAGAGTTACGGAAAAAAGTTGAGCTTGAGCTTTTAATGAGTGAGTCTCAATTTCGTGTCCTCTATCAGAATGTACCAACCGGATTGTACAGAACTACACCGTCCGGAGAAATTATCCTGGCAAATCCGGCATTTATTAAAATGATGGGTTATAATTCCATGGAGGAATTGAAAAAGATAAATATTAAAACCGATCTTATAAATCCTCTTTATCCCCGCTCGGAATTCAAAAAGATTATGTCTGCAAAGGGTGAGGTCTTTGGTTTTGAATCGGTTATGAAAAAGAAAGATGGCTCGCTTATTTATTTCCGGGAGAATGCCAGGGCAATTAAGGATAATAAAGGAAGGATACAGTATTACGAGGGTTCCATTGAAGATATTACAATTGCTAAACTCTCTGCTGAAAAACTTAAAAAAAGCGAGGAAAGCTATCGCGGATTGTTTAACAGTGTTGAAGAAGCAATTTATATACAGGATGAAAAAGGAAGATTTCTCGACGTTAATGAAGGTGCAGTAAAGATTTATGGCTACCCCAGAAGTTATTTTATCGGTAAAACACCCGAATTTCTTTCAGCACCGGAAAAGAATGATCTTAAAAAAATAGCTAATAATGTTAAGCAAGCTTTTGAAGGTGTTAATCAGGAGTTTGAATTCTGGGGAAAGAAAAAGAACGGCGAAATATTTTTGAAAAATGTAAGACTATATAATGGTACCTATTTCGGGAAAAAAGTAGTAATAGCAATAGCACAGGATATTACTGAAAAACGGAAGTCGGAAATTTCTCTTTTGGAAAGTGAAGCTTCTTACAAATCATTGATCGAATCTTCTCAGGATGCTATTTATGTTCTGCAGAGTAAAAAACTTCTTCTTGTTAATTCCGCGTGGCTAAAAATGTTCGGTTATTCTTTCGGTGAGGTGATGAGCAAGGATTGGAATATTATGAAAATCGTTTCTCCTGAAAGCCGTAAAATGATTGAGGAAAAATTCAGATCCAGCATTGAGAATGGACCCAGGTCGTCTAGATATGAAATGAAGGCCGTTACGAAAGATGGCAGGGAACTGGATCTGGACGTGAGTGTTTCCGTCGTTAATTGGAAGGGGACTCCTGCATATCAGGGAATCTACCGTGATATTACCGAACGTAAAAGAACAATTGAGCAGCTGAAAAACAAAGATGCTCTTCTGGAAGCCTCCGCAAAGATTGCTGAAATTCTAATCTCTACCTCCAATCTTAATCTTTCAATTAACAATTCTCTAGGGATTATTGGCGAAGCTTCGAGGGTATCCCGGGTTTATATTTTCGAAAAACACTTACAGCCGGTTACAAATAAAATTCTAATGAGCCAGCGTTACGAATGGACTAATGGAAATGTATCGGTTGAATTGGGTAATCCTGAACTTCAGGATATGGATCTTAATGAAGTTTTTCCAGGCTGGTATGATCTATTCAGTAAGGGGAAAGTGATTAAAAGTCTTGTGAAAGACCTTCCGGAGAGTATAAGAAAGTTAATGGAACCGCAGCAGATTATCTCCCTGCTCCTAGTTCCCATTTTTGTAAAGAACTCCCTGTGGGGATTTATCGGTTTCGATGATTGTGAGAATGAAAGGCAGTGGAGCGAATCTGAAATTACAGCCCTTTCAATAACCGGTAATACTATCGGAAACGCAATTGCAAGGAACTCAATTGAGAATGATCTTCGTATCAGTGAAAAAAAATACCGTACGATTTTCGAAAATGTCCAGGATATCTTTTACCGTGCCGATAATAAAGGAATTGTAACCGAGATAAGCCCTTCTATCGGCAGATATTCCGGTTTTAAACCGGAGGAGATACATGGTAAACCCGTAACCGATTTTTACAGCGATCCGGTTGAAAGAGCAAATCTCTTGAAAATTCTTAATGAAAAAGGGGAAGTAACTGATTTTGAAATTACTCTTAGAACCAAGTGGGGCGGTGTAATACATACGTCGGTAAATACACATTTATTGAAGGATGATTATGGAAATGTAATTGGAGTTGAAGGCACCTTGCGGGATATTACCGAGAGAAAAACGGCTATGAGCCAGATTCAGAAATTATTATTGGCCCTCGACGGAAGCCCTGCTTCCGTCATTATAACTGATCCGCTGGGAATTATTGAGTATGTCAATTCAAAATTCTGCAAAGTTACCGGCTACACCCGCGAGGAAGTAATTGGTAATAAAACTAACATATTAAAATCGGGATATCATGAACCGGATCTTTATAAAAATCTCTGGACAACAATTAGTTCGGGTCGTGAGTGGAATGGGGAATTCCTGAACCGGAAGAAGAATGGTGAGCTTTTCTGGGAGGCCGCATCGATTTCTCCGATTAAAAATTCAAAAGGCGAAATAACAAACTTTGTTTCCGTTAAAGAGGATATAACAGAAAAGAAATTGCAGCTCGAAAAACTTCTCCGTTATCAGAACCTGCTCAACGGGGTCTCGGAATCGGTAAGGATATTACTGACCGAATCGGATTTTGAGTTTGCAATTGTGCAGGCACTGCAAACTCTTGGAAGCGCTTCCGGTGTGGACAGAGCTTATATTTTCGAGAATAGTATTTCGGAAAAATCCGGTGAGCTGCTGATGTCACAGAAATACGAATGGACCAAGCCCGGAATACTATCGCAGAAAGAGAATGATAGATTAATAAATCTTAGCTATAAAGAATTTGCCCCTTCCCTTTATAATAAACTGGTTAGAAATGAAATCTTCAGTTATCTCGTAAAAAACCTGGATGAGGCGGAAAGGGAACTCCTTGAAGCGCAGGGGATAAAAGCCATAATCATTTTCCCGATTTTTATTAAGGACAGCTTCTGGGGATTTATAGGATTTGACAATGTACATAGTGAAGAGCTATGGACTTCAAGCGAGGAATCGATTCTCGTTGCTGCTTCGGCCAGTATTGGTGGAGCCATTGAGAGAGAAGAGAGCCGTCTCGAACTTTTAAATGCAAAGGAGAATGCTGAGAAAGCTAATCAGCTTAAATCCGAATTCCTTGCTCAAATGTCCCATGAAATCCGTTCTCCGTTAAATGTGATACTTAATTTTTCGAACCTTATTAAGGAGGAATTCGGTCCGGATACAAACAGTACCATTAAAGATTATATAACTAGTCTTGATAGTGCGGGTAGGAGAATTATCAGAACGATTGATATGATTCTGAATATGTCCGAACTTCATACCGGTTCTTATGAGCCAAAAATCAAAATCTTTGATCTTTATGAAGATATTATTACTCCAATTTTAAATGAATATAAGAAAACCGCCGAGCTAAAAGGTCTTCAATTGAATTTTACTTCGGAATTGAAAAGTGCAGTAGTAAACCTTGATGAATACAGTGTAAGTCAGGCAATGGCTAATTTGATAGACAATGCAATTAAGTACACGAAGTCGGGTAGTGTTGACGTAATTATCCGGAAAAATGAGAAAGATCTACTTAATGTTATTATTAAGGATACAGGAATTGGAATTTCAAAAGAATATCTGCCGAATATATTCGAAGCGTTTACTCAGGAGGATAGAGGATATACAAGAGAATATGATGGAAACGGACTCGGTTTAGCACTTGTAAAGAAGTATTGCGAAATAAATAAAATGGAATTGGAAATTGAAAGCGAAAAAGGGAAAGGAACAACTATTAGTATTGTATTCAATAAATAATTGTTCCTTTCAATAAATTTTTACTAAAACGCAGCAATTACACCAGTAGAGAACTGTGCAAATTTCTTGTCGAAATTATATGTTAATTCACCAATCAATCGGATGTTTCTTCTCATCATATATCCAAGACTTAAAGTGCCTGACTGATACTCTAAAGGTTTGTAATCGGATTTAATCCAGTTGTATAGAGCCACGCCGTACCATTTGCTTTCATCGCCTTCAGGAGTATAGATCAGTTCTGCAAATCCTCCGTTCGATTTAATATTTGTATTGAAAGCCGTCGGCTTATCGTCAACGCGAGCTACATATTGGAAGTTAAGCTCAAGCCGGTCTTTTAGACTGAATGTAAAATCCGGTCCGTAGATACGCATGGCATTCTCAAAATTGTTATTAAGCTCGTCCGATAATTTTTCTTTTCCGAAGTATCCGAAACCGCCGATTCTGAATCCCTCAACTACATCCTGCGAAACTCTTACCATAAGGTTCTTATATTTATCGTTATCAAAGTTCCTGAAGACGTTAGCATGACCGATTCCGGTTCCGTTAAGTATCTCGAGTGTAAAATCGATTCCTGTTGGGAGGCCATATGTAAGCATTATTCCCCGGTCATATGTTAAATCGGAATTGGAATATCCCGAAGCGGCTTTATAAATCTGATAATCTTCAAATGTCAAACGCAATTCTCTTTTGAATAAAGGGTCGGAAACCTGGAACTGTCCTACGTACAAATCGAGATCGGTACCGAAAAGATCGTTGAACATTATAAAAGCATCTTCAATTCCGGCAACTTCACCTCTCTCACTGAAGAAAAAATAAAAATAGTATGCTACATCCGGGGCAATTGATCCGCCTGAAAGTAATTTGAAAACATAAGGTGTAGATATGTCGCTTTGATCAGTATTCTTATTGTTGTATGTAACGTATCCTTCCATCCTGATCGCAAGCGGAATTTCTCTGAGTAACGATAATTCATCATCACCCGTTCTTAGAAAATAACGCGGAGCGTCCTTGTCGGCTATTACAAATCCATCTCCCGCAAAATCCTCCCCGTACGCTTTTAATTTCGGGAAAGGGGAATGGCAGGTCTGACAACTTAAATTGTATTTCCTTCCGAATGCCGGAATTGCGCTCAAATTTTGAACGAACGTTAGATATATAACTGATATTAGTAGCAGGTAAATTACTTTTTTCATTAGTTCACCTATGGAAGAATTTTAATAGCTGTTGATTGTTCATTTATTTTCACTATTTCGGATTCACTTTCAGGTACATTAAGGAAATCAGCAACGGATTTTACTAGTAATTGATAGTTTAAAACAGCTCTGACTTTCAATTTTCCCTCCGGCACATCATAAGGAATACTGAAGGTAAATGTTTCTGTCTTTGTTTCTCTCGGACCGATTCGATAGTCAGTACCGAGCGATGCAGTATTCCATTGCTGAATTGTCATTCTTCCCTGCGGATCGAAATAAGGCATTCTGAAGATACGATCCCCGGCAGGGACAGCATCTCTTTCCACTCCTTTAAAATCCGGATCGTTTAATGCAATGCCCATATCCTGATAAGCCAGTGTACTTGAGGCGATAGTATATTCCTCTCCTTCAAATCCCTTTTTATCAACGGGTATATGATAAGAATTTCCTTTTTCATCACTCGCTTCAACATGAAGCCAGACGATCCGATCCTCAACTGAACCGGTAGGAAATTTGTGCCCCGTCTTCTGATTGAAAAGTGCAACCGTGAACTTAACGGTTTCTCCCGGTTCGGCTTCTTCAATATCTGGATAAATTCTCAATTCAATCACACCGCTTAATTTACCTTTGTCGTGCGCACCATGAAACAGATGTAAACGTGCATCCGGATATTTAATTCCCATTGCGGCTGTTTTAAACTCAGCTTTCGGCATATGGCAATCCTGGCAATGGACTCCTTCTTTAAAATAGGGACCTTCTTTCCATTCAAGATGAGTCGATTTAACCCAAATATCGTATGAGCTTTTCTCGTTGTGGCAGATTCCGCAGAAATCTCCGGTTCTCATAATCGGATTAATTTCTATTTCATGAGCCGGGGAGGTTATTTCGCCCTTTCTCGAAGAGTATTTTGTTTTTCCAGGATTCATTATGTAATTGAAATTATATGGAGTATCTCCAGCATATCCAGTAATACTGTGGCATACTTCGCATGAAACTGACTCGTTCGCTCTCGAATTCATACTTGGAAGCGGGGGCGGCACATCACCTACCACATATGCGATCGGTGAATGGCAACCGTTACATCCGGCTTTAACCTCGGCAACTTTTTCGTCCTTCTCGGCATGTGGAACAGCAAGCTTAAAATATTCTATTTCATCCCATTCGTGTGTATATGCCTGCGCCATCATCGATTGTTTCCATTGCTGATAAAAATCCGAATGACAGGAACTGCCGCAATATTCAGGCTTTTTAAAATCGTCGTAAGTAAAAGTCCCCAGTTTTGTCTGACTGTTCGAAGACGAATTTAAAATGAGGAATACCGTAATAAAAACTGACATAAAGAATTTATAATTCATCCGGCCTCCTAAATTCTACTTTGTTGTCTAATTTCAATCTTAACTTAAAATCTGAAAATGAGATATGCAACTATTTTAAAACAGACGATATCTGATTGAGAAAAAATCAATAAATTGTTATTGTAGATTAGGGTTAATTGTGCATAAAAATTTAATTCTTTCATTATCTATAATATTTTTTCTTCGGGCAGTTAGTTACGGGCAGACAGGGATTTTTAAAAGTTACTATCCGGATGGAATTCCAAGGTCGGAGGTTTCGTATGTAAACGACATTCTGGATGGTCAGGCTTTATACTTTCATGTGAATGGAAACCTGAAAACTGAAAAGAATTTCAGTAAAGGAATTTTACACGGCCCGGTTAGAGAATTCTATGAAAGCGGTTTATTAAAAGAAGAATATACTCTTAAAGATGGTATTAAAGAGGGAAGTAATAGAATTTATTATTCAAATGGAGCTCTGAAGGAATTGAAGATCTATGAAAAGGGAATTCTGGTGAGCAGAACCTCATTTGAATATGACCCAACTTTTAATGCACCTGTGGAAGCATATCAGGCAGGGAACAGGCAGCAGCAGCTACTTGAGAAGAGAAAGCAGACAGTTATTTGCGACGTGGAAATATGTCCGGTCCCTATTGGAGGTATGAAATCGATTCAGGAAAATCTTGTATATCCTGAGCATGCTCTTCTATACGGATTGGAAGGAACGGTTACACTTGTTGCTTCAATTAATGAAAAAGGAGAGGCTGTTTCCACGGAAATTGTGATTGGATTAGGACTGGGTTGCGAAGAAGCAGCGAATGATGCGGTTCTTAAAACTCCATTCATACCCGGGCAGAATGCAGGAATTACGGTCCCTTCAAAAGTTACACTTGAAATTGAGTTTAAGATTTTTGACCGGTCACTAATTCAATATAACGGTATTAAGCAGGATCCCAATTTGAATGCCGGAAGTAAACAGGGGAAAATTCCTGTTGAGGTTGGTAACAAGGTAAATAAGATTTCTATTACATGTGATTTGGATGAATGTGCCCGTCCGGTTGACGGACTAAAATCGATATCTGAGAAATTTGAAGCTCCTTCTGTTGCTAAGAGGCTTAAACTCAAAGGCGAAATTGAAGTTGAAGCTATAGTGGACAAATTCGGAATTGTACGGGACACGAAAACACTTAAAGGAATCGGCTATGGATGCGACGACGCTCTTGAAATCGCAATCCTGAGATCAAAGTTTTTACCGGCCCGCTCCGGTGGTGTTGAAATCGAATCTAAAATAGTTGTAAAATATTTATTTAACTATGAAGAGGAAAATTAATTTTTGTAAGTAATTCCAGAAATTCACCTTCAAGATCTTTCCCTTTATTTTCAGCATACCATGAATGCAGATTGGCAAGATATTCGTCCTTGGTTAAACCGCTCCTTTTTCCATCTTCAACTTTCTTCTGAGCGCTTTTAGGTCTTGGACCCCATTGAAAAATTTCATCACCATCCTTATCAAATGCAACAAGTTTAGGAATACTCCTGGAATTGCCGTCGGTGAGATACAGATCCATAATATCCAAATTGCTGTCGCGCAAAATTATTTTCAGTTCTATAAGAGGATTCATCTCAGCAATTTTTGAAATATATGGCAGGTTCTGGGCCGAATCACCGCACCAGTCTTCTGTTATTACCATCCAGATATGGGGTGTATCGATTTTTAATATTGAGTTTTTTAGCTCCTCGTTTACGTTATAGGTCCGGTAGATCCTGTTACTACGCTGAAGATTTAATTTTGTGACATCATATTTTTCGTTATTCCTAAAAGTCTTGTCATCAATTTTATTCTGGGTTAATTCCATAAAATTCTTGTAAGAAATCCCCGACTGTTCTATTCTATTTAATAATTTTTTTTCTATCACAACATCTCCCGGTAAATTGTGATGATTAGATAATTCTGAACATTAAAGGATTCATACGGAGTGTACTTTATTTTATAAGCAAGTGTAGTCTGGAATGAACAACAAGAAGCGAAAATGTTGTAAAACCTCATATTATACTGGTTTTTCAATGGCATACAAATTGACTTTTTATTATCGAACTTGATAAAGAGGTGGGTCATGAAAAAGCTAATGTCATTAATAGTCATAATTCTTCTGGTTGCTTTCACAGAGAATGAAGCAAAACCAAGATATAACTCTATATCAATCGGTATGTTCTACTCCTCATTAAGCCCTTACGGTGAATGGATCGAATTTGACGCAGGAATTATCGGTTGGCGCCCGAATTCGGTACATTCTTACTGGCGCCCGTATTCAATCGGAAGGTGGAGCTGGACAAAATACGGCTGGTATTGGGATTCATACGAGCCATTCGGATGGGCAACATATCATTACGGCAGATGGTTCTATGACGAATATTACGGCTGGATCTGGATTCCTGATAATGTATGGGGTCCTTCATGGGTAGAGTGGAGATATGACGACGATTATATCGGCTGGGCTCCGCTTCCACCATATGCACAGTTCAGAATGGGAATAGGTATTCATTTCTCAATCCGATGGAATTCGCACCATTCTTACTGGAATTTTGTGACATTCAGCCGTTTCAATAGCCACAGGTTACATTACTATATCCTGGATCAAAGCAGAAATTATAAGATCTTCTCAAGAACCAAATACAGAAATAATTATTATTCCGATCGGGACAGGGTAATCAATGGAGGTATCGACAGGGATTTTGTTGAAAGAAGGGGAGGTTACAGGATTGGTGAAAGAGATGTTTATAATCTGAATGATTTTGAAAAGTACGACCGTTCAAGAAAATCCGGCGGTGAAAGAATCTATTCTTACAGACCTGATGAACGTGAAGTTGAAAAGAACAGAGATATTTCCAAAATAGAGATTAAAAGGAGCGAAAGGAGACTCTCTATAGAAAATGAAAACTCCGCAGGAAGCGATAGAGACTCAAAGGATACTAAAATAATAAACGAACGAACCGGTGAAAGAAAAGATGTTTACGGGGATAATAGAATTCAAAACGGGAGAACCAGTGATAGAGAGATCGTTAAAGATTCTCCGGTTAGAAAAACTGTTCCCGAAGTAAGTAAGGAGGATGTAAGGAGAAGTGAAGAGAGAAAAGAGATAAACAGGGAAAACATTTTCAGGAATGAGAGTTCCCGTAGTAAAGAGGTTGCACCTCAAAGAGAAGTTAAAAGAGAAGTGGAATCGAGAAGCAGCAGGAATGAAAGCGTTAATAGGACTATTGAAAATCCTGCGAAGAGAACAGAAAGCAGGGAAAGAAAATCGGAAGAAAGAAGGCCGGATAGAAGCAATACAGAACGAAGAAGATAGCTAATAGACTGAATCAAAAATCAAAAGCCCGATCAAATTGATCGGGCTTTTTTTTAGAGCCCTTCTTCGCTTATAAACAAAGTTAAAATTGCCATTGCAGCCGTTCCAAGCTGCATTTCTCTCGGATGAACTGTTTCGAATGTATCATTGGCAGAATGATGAAGATCCATATAGCGCTGGTCGTCCGGCACATAACCGAAAAGAGCCCGGGCATTTCTGATCTGAGAAATATCCGCACCGCTTCCTCCCGGTTTAATCCAGTCAATATGCGCTTTATTTAGAACCGGCAGCCAGTTTTGTAGTTTTTTTACTGTGGCAGAATCTGTCGTTACATAAAATCCTCTGGGTGTAAAAACACCCCTGTCGGATTCAATGGCTGCAATATGTTTAACCTTAGCTGTATCTGAGTATTTGCCGTATTCAATTGCTCCTCTCAAACCGTTCTCTTCGTTGATAAATAATACTGTCCGGATAGTCCTCTTAGGTTTGATCCCAAGCCTCAAAAAAAGATCCGGAATTTCCATTGTCTGAAGACACGGGGCACCGTCGTCATGTGCGCCACAACCTTTATCCCAGCTGTCGAAATGTCCACCAACTACTATAATTTCATTAGGGTATTCAATTCCTCGTATTTCACCGATCAGATTGTACGAATCAGCATCGGGGAAATTCTCGCAATTCATTTTAATTGTGATTTTTAGGTTGGGTTCTTCTTTAATTGCCTTGCTTAAAAAATCGGCATCAATTACTCCAAGAGCTGAATGCGGAATTCTTTCAATTGCAGAGTCGTAAGAAACTACTCCTGTATGAGGAACGTTATCTTTAGCTGATGTGACAGAACGGATTACAGAAGCCACCGCACCGAATCTGGCTGCTTCAATTGCTCCCCGCGTTCGCTGATCAACTGCTTTTCCGTATCCTTCAAATGTATTAACCAGACTGTTATCGAAAGGGCGATTGAAGAAAACAATTTTACCTCTTACTTTGTCTCCCGCATCCTTCAGTTCCTGAAAATTTTTTACTTCAATCACTTCGGCCGTAATCCCGGATTCCGGAGTTCCTATGCTACCCCCAAGCGAAACAATGTTCAGTCTTCTTCCCTGATATTTTTTTGAAAAGGAGATTATTGCAGTTTCAATGTCATTTCTTAACCACTTAGGGACTTTTACCGGTTGGAGCCATACTGAATCAAAACCCGATTCCTCCATTTTCTTTTTAGCCCAATGGATCGCTTTGATCGAATTTTCTGAACCGCTGAGGCGGGGTCCGATTTCACAAAGTTCTTTCAACCATTCATAACCTTTTTGTTCAAGAAGTGAACTGCTGATTATTGAATCAGCCAGTTTTGAATAATCAACAGATTGGCTTTGTGCAGAAATCCTGCTTCCGGTTAATGCTGCTACGAAATAGAAAAAGAATGATGCCAAGAATAGATTTTTCACATTTTACTCTTGAGTTTTATTTGAATTGAGGAACAAATTAGCGGAGGGGATTATTAAAATCAATTACTAATAACAAAAAACCCCCTTAAAGGGGGTTCTTAAAAAGCTATCTTGCTTTAATTTTTTTCTCTTTGACCAGTTTAGCAATCTGTGAAGTCCCGTTCTTAGAGATTGTTCTTAATGCGCTGGCCGATACTTTAACAGTCACAAATTTATTCAATTCTTTTACCCAGATTCTCTTTTTCTGAAGATTAGGTAAAAATCTTCTTTTACTTTTATTGTGAGCATGAGAGATACTGTGACCACTAACCGGACCGATACCAGTAACCTGACATTTACGAGCCATTATTTCCTCTTTTTTCGAATTTTCAAGTACCAAATGTATAAAAAAAATATTAAAACGAAAAATTTTTGTCGAAAAAACATAAAAAAAGCGGCCAAATGCCGCTTTTTTAAAAATAAGGCGGGATTTATCCACGGCTCCCGAGTTCTTTATCGAGCATATAAAGCGCGGCTTTATTATCGCCGATAAGTTTGAATTTATGAACAATCTGTTCTACTGATGCAACTTCCTCAACCTGTTCATCAACAAACCATTGCAGGAAATTATTGGTCGCATGATCTTTTTCTGATTGAGCAAGATTGACTAGATCATTTATTCTGTTTGTAATATAAACTTCATGTTTAGCTGCTTCATCAAAAGCCTCGAGAGGAGATTTCCATTCAGTTTTCGGCTTCTCCAGAGATTCGAGAGTAACTCTCTTGCCGACTTCTGTTATAAAGTGAAAGAATTTCATGGCATGTTCATATTCTTCGGCTGATTGTTTTTTCATCCAAGCAGCAAAACCGCCCCAATTTTCCGCTTCGAAATAAGCAGACATTGAAAGATAGAGATAGGAAGAGAAGATCTCTGCGTTTATTTGGTCATTTAATGCTTTTTGCATTTTTTCTGATATCATTTTTAACCTCTTAATTAATGTGATTAATTGTCCGAAAATTATCTAATTTCAACTGATATTACAACATTCATTTTGGTAAATAAGTTTATTTTTCGAAAAATTAAATGCAGAAGTATTTTAAACGAAAGAAAGAATTATTTTTATATCGGATAATTCAGAAATAATATGAAAACAGGAAGTTTGATTAATAGGATTTTCAGATGGATAAAATCGGGGCTAATGGTACTTTTAATATTTGTCCTGTTTAATATTTTTCTGATTCTCTTCTTCAGGTTTATTGATCCGGCCAGCACTGCTTTCATGTACTTAAATATAGAAAATCCTTTTCTCACATTAATTGATGATGATATTCAGTACAGTCCTACCGGAATAAGTAAAATATCGGTCTATGCACCGCTTGCGGTTATAGCTTCTGAGGACCAGAAATTTTTTGACCACTTCGGATTCGACTTTCAGCAGATCGAAAAAGCTCTGAAAGAGAACACCTACCGCAAGAGGAAACGGGGAGCCAGTACAATTACGATGCAGGTAGCCAAGAACCTTTTCTTAGTCTCCGAAAGAAACCTGATCCGTAAAGGATTCGAAGCTTATTATACTTTACTTATAGAATTACTATGGAGTAAAAAACGAATTATTGAAACATATTTGAATATTGCCGAGTTGGGGCAGGGAATATATGGGATTAAAGCCGCATCAAGAAAATTCTATAAAAAAGACCCGATTAAAATATCACAATCCGAAGCTGCTACAATTGCTGCTGTATTACCAAATCCTAAGAAAAGAAATCCTTCCAGACCAAGCAGATATGTTATTGCAAGAAGAGGGGAGATAATTAGACAGATGAACCTTATCGGCGGGACAGCTTTTATTAAATCAAATATCTATTAGAATTTACTTAGTACTTTTTATTATTTCCACACATTTTAGAAGTACTTGAAATACATTCGAACCTTCAAGAATAGGCGAACTGTACTTGTAATCCTGGTTATCAGAATTTATCTGGTAATTGTAACTTTTAATAACATTTTTTTTATTGTCATAAAAAATTATCTGATGAATACTGTATCGCTTTAAAACTTTGTTAAGTAAGAAATAAGTCTTTGTTTTATAGATCTTAAGATCTATTCCCTCCATTGTTATTGGCGGTTCGTTCTCCTCCAAAACCCAGACATATATATCCTCACCCTTATATTTGCTGAGTCCGGTTGTGTTAATATAAATCTTGTTTTGATTCTGAGTCGCTACAGGGACCCAGTTTTCCTTGTCGGATTGGCTGAAAGATAATGATGTAAAAAAGAAATAAAAGAAAATTATATAAAGTGTATATGATATATTGAAATGATTGGAATAATTGAGGAGGATATTTCTATTCTCAGTCGGGTAAAACCATTCACTTAGTTGCAAATTGTCCTCCGAAAACTGAGTTAGCAGAAAATATAATAATCAAGAGGAGAGAGAGGGATTCGAACCCTCGGTACCCTTGCAGGTACACTTCCTTTCCAGGGAAGCCAGATCAACCACTCCTGCACCTCTCCTTGAGAAATCTGATGGCAAATATATTAATTAGAAATGAGACAAAAAAATTTAAGTTGAAGTGAGGAAAAATGGGGAAACTAATCAATTAATTTTATTATTTTTCGTCGCCTTATTGATCATCATTAATGAATAGGAAAGGTGGCAGAGTGGTTGAATGCGGCGGTCTCGAAAAATGAGTAAACCCATCTATTAAGCAATTCTTGAGAATTTTCTACAGACTAAATCCTTTAGCATAATTAAAAAAGAACTTTGAAGGAGAATAAAATATGTTTCTTTCAAAGAGACCTAATGGTATTTGGTACATCATTTATCAGGATTCATCCGGCAAGAGATGTATGAAATCCACGCGGACTAAATACAAACCGATTGCTGAAAAGCATTTGAGAATTTTTGAACATAGTTTATTAGACCGGCAACTACAAAAAACCATTCCGATTACTTTATTTGAATTCAGATGGAAATATTTGATCTATTCTGAATCAATTCACACTCCCAAAACAAATAAGTGTTTTAAAACTTCATTCAAATTCTTAATGAATTATTTTGGAAATATACCATTGACAGATCTTACAAGCTCGAGGATTGAAGACTATTTAAGATATCGAATTCATAGTTCCTCATTATTCGCGGCCAGGAGAGATTTTATAAACCTTTCCAGTGCATTTAGTAAAGCTGTCCGGGATGAATACCTGGAATCTAATCCTTTCAGGAAAATCAAACGGATTAAGATCCCGGAACGGCTGCCTTTATTTTATTCTGATCAAGATATTGAGAAATTGATCGCTGCGGTAGAGGACAATGATCTAAGAGACCTGATTATATTCGATTTGAACACCGGATTAAGACTTGGTGAAATAATGAATCTTGAGTGGCACCAGATTGATTTTGAGAATAAATTATTAATCCTTTCAAATAGAACCTTCATTACAAAGTCAAAGAAGATCCGGACAATTCCCCTAAATCATACAGCTCTTGAAATTGCACTGAGAAGAAAAGAGACTACCTCTGGGAATTTGGTTTTTACATATCGAAGTAAAATCCTAAACGAAAATACTTTTTCCTGGTTAATGAAGAGACAAGTAAAAAAAGCCGGTATAAATATCAAGCTGAATTTCCACTCATTAAGGCACACATTCGCGAGTCGGCTGGTCCAGAAGGGAGTATCAATTTACATCGTGTCAAAATTATTAGGTCATGCTGATATTAAAACAACACAGATCTATGCACACTTGAGAACAGATGATCTAAGGAATTCTGTGAATTTATTGGATAGTTAGAGGATGTTTGAGTATGCACTAAGCTGTAAGTATTGTAAGTACAATAATTAACAATGGTCTAAGAAATCGATTGAGGGGATAAAATGCTTTGTACACCATTCATTAAGGATCTGTTATTAGTTTTTTTAGAAAAGGAATTTACCGCACCCAGGTACATAGTAAATTATATGATTAAAAGTAAGTTTGATGAATTAATAAAACAGGGATATTCAACAAATAAATCTCTAGCAGAGATATCGCTTGCTACTAAATTGAGTAAGTACAAATTGTTAAAAAGAATCCAAGAGCTTGACGAAATTCAAAAGGATCCAAAGGAAAAAGAACTATTAAGCAGACTGATCACTTAATTACATTTACTCAACATCCTTATTCAAGATTTTGAGTAATATCTTACTCTGTAATTGAACATGATAAACTATTTCTGCTACAGCAAATAACAAAAGTGATGATATTATTGCAGTAACACCGGCATCAAACATTAGTAGCCCAAAGAGTAATAATCCACCAAGAAATGTAAGAATCCCAACCACTTGCAAAAAGGTTGCTAAACCACTTGAATGTTCAATTTCTCTTTTATTGACATCTTTCTCAAGCTCAGGTCGTTTTTGCTCTTTAAATTCATATTTCTTTTTATCATGCTTAGACATTATGAAAACTGCAAAGACGATTAAAATTACTACTAATCCTCCAACAATTAAGTTGTTGTCCATATTTCCCTCATAAAATAATTATAACGATAAAATATTTTATTCTACCTTTTTTACCCTCTCCCATTCTCTTTTAAGAATTGTTTGAGATAAGGTTATTATGTCTGATTTAATTTCACTGAATTGACGATTCGGTTCTTCTTTTTTGGATATAGCAGATAAATATTTAATCCCTTGATCAAGGAATGTGTCGAGTTGTCTATGATCATCCTCCTGAGGATTCAATAGTAGAGATATTTTGAATCGTAGAAGTAATAAAGTCTCTGACTTTTCCAAATCATTTTCTTTTGACAACTTCGCTTGTGAAATCATAAAAAGAATTGACAAGAATTCAGATAGTGCATCACGAAGGGTATTAATCCAATCTTGCCTGTTTCCTGAAAGCACCTGGGATTTTAGTGCTCTTTCAGCAATGTTAAGTTGTGTAGTAAGCTGTTTGTCCAAACTAGAGAGTTGATGTTTTATAGTATGTTTGGCTGTGTAGTAGCTAATAATTGGACCAAAAAAAACTGCAAGAAGTGCTATTAGCAATGAGAGATAATCAGAAATCTTATTACTTTCTTGCAGTGAATTGAGAAAAACATAAGTGCTATCCATATTCCCTCATTTTATTTAAAGAACAACAAAAAATTATTTCTTATTTGGATTAAATGGAGTCATAATAATATATCCAACTGTCTCTAAAACTGGTAAAAATTTCAATACAAATTTTAGGGCGAATAATATTATTGCGTACACCCAATTAAGAAAAAATATCCAGAGCCAGAATCCCCACACTAACCAATAAAATATCCCAATCCATTTAGGTAACGGGAATAGATTAGAGCCTTGTTTTATCGCTTGGTTTATTCTCATATCAAAAGTTGCTATTGATGCTATTAAGAAATACAAAACAGTCAAAATATTAAGCGACGATGAACCGATCGGAGTATTAAATAATTCCATAGAATTACTTTTTTTGTCTGTAAAAATTCAAAAATATTTTTATGATAATCCAAATAATTTTTCTGTATCTCTGTAAAGATCTATAGATGATTGGCACCTTTAAAACCTAAAAACAGAAAAGACAGACTGCTAATAATTAATCCGCCAGAATAGATCTTGTATCTTGATGCTTCGAATCCGGTGTATATTTTATAAATCGGGATTTTACTTTTAGAGGTTAGCAGGCAAAGAGAGTAGTTATAAAATACTTCATCTTTAAGTAGACTAGTGGAGACTGTGTCCGGCATTAAGTAACCCTTCATAATGCTGAAGCAAAATAAAATTTCAACTTAAAAAAAACAAGAAGAATTCAACAATGTCAATTTGCACCTCTTAACTGTGCTTAATTATTTGTGAATATCAGTGTATCTTAAAATATCTAACAATTACATATTTTATTGACATTAACGATTCTGAAAGTTAGATTTCGCTTGACCAAATAACTAAGCGGTGTCCTTCCCGATAGAAAGGATTTTTTATTTTAAATGAAACATAAAGTTAGAAAAATAATTCCCCTGAGATTCCGGTATCCGCAAGGACCGGAAGGCCTAACTTAGTTAGCCTGGTCAATCTCAGGGGTTTTTTATTTAACCAAATAACTAAGGAGATGTTATGAAATCAGTAATTTATCATTTAGAAAATAAGAATGGTACGTCTGACCGCTTCACATCTATTCAAGATATAATCACAAAACTCGGGAATGATTCGCTCGAGATACAGAGTATAAAGGTATTTACAAAAAATGATTTCGCAATAACCCGAATCCAGTCAGACCTCCAGTCGATCTGTAATTTATTGAATTCTGGTATCATGGCAATGAATAGTGATGCTAACTGGGATAATACAGATAATTTATTACCCTTACTGGAAATAACAAATAATGCTATCACAAACCTTGAGGAAATAAAACTGAAATTATGGTCTAAAATTGATTTTGAATTACAAGGAGATCTTAGTTAAAATGAAAAAGCCATCATTAATTACTATGAGTGATCTTTGGGATCATATAGAATTACTCCGGAATGAATTCAAGAAAGTTTTGGAAGTTCATGAATTGCAGGGGACGCTTCTATTATCAGAGATCGTTACAGATCTCCGATGCAATTACAATTGGTTGGTTAAGCAGATTGATCAAGGCAATCTTAAAGCGTATTTCTTAAAAGAGATTGAACGTAAACGTGGTGGGTACAGAGTTGAAAGAAAGGATTATGAGGAGTTTAAGAAATCACTTCAATTCGATCCAAGTACTAAAGAATATGTTTTTATTCGATCCATAGATAGTATCGTAAAGGATTTTCAACTTGAGCGTGGACTGAATAAAAAAAATAAGCAGCCGAATAAAATAATCAATGGAAGGAGGAACCATGCGAGATATTAATATTCCATTGACAAAGGCTGAGAAACTTATTCTCTCAAGAATAGATGAACTTGAGGCTAAATTAAATTTATTAATTGCATTCGATATCAAATCAAGTCTCGAGGAAGTCTCATTGTGGAGAGCAGCAAAAATACTTCATAAGTCCAGTGATTTTATTGAAAAAGCGGTCCTGATGGGTGAGTTGAAGTGTTTGAAGTATAAAGATAAAAATGGGAATATGAGATATCGTTTTCGTGTAAGTGATTTGTTGGAATGGCAAAAATTAAGAGAAATGTCAGGAGAAACCTTTGGTACAAGATTTCTTAAGAGTATTGGAACAAACATTGATCCTTAAATAAAATTGTCGTGGGGAGTCGTGGAGTGTCGTTTAAATAAATAGCAGGATTTGAAAATCGCACAAAAATAAATCTTTTTTAAAGTGGTGCACACTATTCGTAATAGACGAACATTTTAGCGACATCAATGAAAAAAGTATGCAAAAGAAAAATAAATAAAATATCAACTTGACCTGGCCGGTTATCTACTAAGACCGAAAGAAACCGGTTTGATAACAAATTGAATAAATAACAATGGGTGACACCAGTGGATAGAAAATTACTAAATGACTTTAGGCGTTGGGTTCAACAACTTGAACACCTTAAAAAAATAAAAATTAATAATGCAATAATCGAATCACAAAAAAGATATCCAAATATGTTGAAAAACAATTCTATCGATGACTCCCGAAAATTGATTCAAGAAAATATAAAAGTAATTAAAGCAATTATTATTCTTGATCTGTTATTAGTAAAAATGAATAGTATTGAGATTGATGCTGCAGTATATGCTGAAATAAATTCTTTAGCATGCTTTTGTGAAGGTATTACTGTTGGGATATTCAATATTTCTTATCCAATTCTTTCAAAAAATTATAGCGGTCTTGTTAACGAACTTCATTCAGTTGTAAGATCATATCGAAATCAAAAAGGTAAAGAATGGAGAGACAAATTATTCAAAATTGCGACAGACGAGTATAACCAGGATCCCTTGAATAATAAAACCACAGCTTTGAAACGAGCATTTGAAAAACTTTCTGAAAAAGAATTGTATCGGAAAGAATTTGACACATATTTTGATTCAATTTATAGAAAATTTACATCACTATTTAATTAATAAAATCAATATGAGAATCGATTTTCAGAAATATTGAAGACCGATTTGTAATTACATTCCTCCTGCCATTTCTTTTATTAGTCACAGAGAATAAAACTTTTTTGTTGGCTTAGAATTATTCCCAGTTCTTTAATTAAGAGACGTGACACCACCAATACACAGGAATTGCTATAAGCAAAATAAGTGTTTAAGCCTCTTTGGATTGTCGGTGTCACCAATTCAGAGAGGCTTTTCACTTTTAAAGCGGAGAGTTTTTTAAAGGAGAAATAATGGCAAAAGAATTAGAACTTATCGATCAACTCTATCTGGATTTCCGGGCAATGGCTTTTGGCACAGATTCAACAATTCAACAAATCAATAAGTTGAAAACCCCTTCCCTTTCTTTAGAGCTTCAGATTAGAATTAAGCGCGTCCAAATCGAATTATTGACAACTCTGGAATTACTTAGCGAACTACAGAATTGCAGTGATGAAACGGAGTTCGAAAAAGTTCTTGAAAATTTTGTAGAAAAAGGCTAAACATCCACATGGGCGAAGTAACCTGGATAAAATTGAAAACGAAAATGTTCGATGATGAAAAAATTCAGTTAATAGAAGCTATGCCAGAAGCGGATGCAATTTTAGTTGTTTGGATAAAGCTGTTAATTCAAGCCGGTAAATCGAACACCAACGGTTATATACTCTTATCTGAAAATATTCCCTACTCACCCGAAATGCTATCTACGATATTTAGGAGGCCTTTACCAATAATCAGATTTGCACTAAAGACTTTGAAAGAATTAGGGATGATTGAAGTAACGGATAGTAACGTTATCTGTATTTCTAATTGGGAAAAACATCAAAATATTGAGGGATTAGATAAAGTCAGAGAAAAAAACAGAATTCGACAAGCGAGATACAGAGAACAAAAACAGCTAAAACAATCAGAAAATCAAACAAACGTAACGTTACTGTCACATAACGTCACGCAACAGAATAAGAGTAAGAATAAAGAATTAGAATATTATAAAAATATATTCTTTCAAAATTTACCGGATCAATTTTTTAACTGTTGGATCCAATGGATTGAACATAAATCTGAGCAAGGCAAATCAATTACTCCAGTACAAGCACGGGCACAATTAAAACAGTTAAGAGATATTAGTGCTTCTTTGGACATCAATGAAGTCATTATGAAAACTATAGAGAATGGTTATTCAGGATTCAATTTTATAATTGAAGATATGGAAAGAAAAAAAAATGGAACGCGAAAACAAAATGCTCCCTCTTTCAAAAAGTATGCAAAAGGTTCAACTTCAGCTGAAGAGCTCAATGTCGGGCTTAGTAAAGCATTCCAGCAAGATTGAGAAAGAAGCTAAGAAGCAAAAACCTGTTTTTGTTAACGAGGATCTTTATTACGGCAGTGATCTGACATTTACCGAGGTTTATCTTAAGTGCAAAGAACTCTGTTTGAAAAAAATGGTAAATGTTGATGATCTTACAATTCAGGGTTGGTATGTGGAATTTTTGAAGGAGAAGTGGAATAGTGAAAAGTTTAATCAAAGATTGCAAGAAATGGTTTTTATCAAAACTTATGGGGAGAGAATTGATATAAGTCAATGGTTTGAGAAGGAAGCAGTTTACACAGCCGGCCAGGTTGCTCAATTAGTGGAATCAAAAATAAATTCACTTGTAGCATATTCCGAGAAATTATTAACCGGACAGGAGTTTGAAATAGATATCTCGTCTCCGCAAGTCGATCTTGAAGCAATTAAATATACAATCGCAAAGAAGATCAATCTTTATTATGATTCAGAATGCCGGGATCTCGCTGAAAATATTATTGAACAGACTCTTCCCAAAGTTTTGGAGGATTTGGGTATCGAGTTAAAAGAAGTCAATGGTCAGAGGATTGGGATTGGTCAAAAAATGAAAATGCGATTAGGGTTTTAAAAAAATGATTGATCAGAAAGGTGAAAAAAATTTTAATTGGCGCGGAGGAGTTAGCTCTGATGGGTACAGATATGTGAAAAAATATCGTCAACGTTATCCGGAAAGAGAACCGGCTAGGAAAGTTGTTTATCGCGCTTTGAAAAGTGGGAAATTAGCAAAACCGAAATTCTGTCAGCATCCACGCTGTAATGAAACTGAAATTTTTGCACATCATCATAATTATAAATTGCCACTATTGGTCATGTGGTTGTGCCGGAAACATCATTCGGATCTTCATAATGCAAAAAATAATGATGGCTTTGATACAGTCGGGGAGCAAATGAATTTTTTCAATGGGATAGTCTGATGAACCGTTGTAATTACAATGAAATAAAAAAGTTTTAAGAAGTTGAATACTTAATAAATCAACCAATTACATAAAAAATCAAAGGAGCAAGTCATGTCACAGTATTTGAAGGACAAATTAGAAAGTTTGATGAAGAGATATTATAAAGAAATGCAAGGAGCTGCAAGGCTTGAAAAATCGCATAAGGAATTGGGCCATTATACAGATGAGCACATAGCATCGCTAATGAAAGATGAACATGAAAAAATCAAAAATAAATTTCTCACTGAAGCAAAATCTCTTCTTTCTGAAATTCGAAAGAATGTGCATGATTTTCAACCACTAAAACTAAAATCACTATTTCCTAACCTGACAAAGGATTCGGATTCATTTGGTCAATTCAAGATGAGTGGTGAATTACAAATTTCCGATGGAAATCGAAGAGCTCAAGAATTTCTTTTAAATGATTCTCCTATGAAATATGACCAGTTGGTGGATGAATTAAATGAGGCTTCCTTGCTTGGAAGAGTTGATTATGCGTCACAGGTACTAAACAAATTGCAACCGGTGTTTGATCAACTTGATAGTCAGTTTGAATTAAAACATGGTGAACAAAAGCTCTTTGATTTCAGGAATAACCACTTCAAAAAAACTGGTGCTCAAGAATTCATTGACAAAATTGATTCAAGTAATGTGATCGAAGAAAATACAAAGTTGTTTGTTAGTGAAGTATGGCATGGAAGTGATTTTATATTTATCCCGGATAAGGATTCGAAGAATGGCACTGATAATCTACTGAGAGCTCAATTAGAAGAAAGACTCTCAACAGCTCCAAAGGAATTGTTAAGCTAAAAATTATTAACAAATATTCTAAGAGGTAAAAGTCATGGGCGATAATGCATCAGAAAAATTAGGCGAAGTATATGTACTGATCAAGACAAAAACTGATCAGTTAGAAAAGGAAATGAAGGACCTGAATAAAAAGATTGATAGACAAGCTGTTGAAATGGGCTCGACATTTGTAAATAAATTAGGTTCACAACTTGCAAAAATCGGATCCTATGCTGCGGGGATATTCAGTGTCGGAAAAGCTTTTCAATTTCTTAAATCTTCAATAGCGGAGTCGATTGAAGCGTCAAAGAGTTTGTACAAGGTAAACCAGGCAGTGAATCAAACCGGTTATGCTGCAGGATATACCGCAGAGGAATTAAAAAGAATTGCTGGGAATCTTGAAAATATTAACGCTATTGATGCTGATAAGATTCTTAATGATGTTACTCTACAGTTATTGACCTTTGGAAATGTCTCCGGAGAAACATTCAAACGCGCACAGCAAGCGGCTCTTGATCTATCCTCCGTTTTAGGTACAGATCTTAAGTCATCTTCCATTCAACTTGGAAAAGCTCTAAGTAACCCAACTGAAGGATTGCAGGCCCTGAGACGTTCAGGTGTTCTATTTACTGATCAACAAGAAGTGATGATCAAGAAATTAATCTCACAGAACAGGTTATTTGATGCTCAAAAGATTATCCTTGATGAAATTCATTCAAAATATGGTGGTCAGGCTCAAGCCCAGGCTGAAGCAACAAAAGGTCTGCAAGCTGCAAGTATAGCGTGGAGTAATATGAAAGAAGAAATTGGAAATCTATTTGGACCGCTTCTTTCTGAATGGTTACCCAAAGCTATTTACTTTGTACAGGACCTTACCAGGCGAATTAATGAACTCCGAGAAGGTGGACGATCGAGAAATGCTGCGGCTGGTATTGAAATGGATTTCTCAAGTATGACTGATAAAGAAAGAGCAGATTTTATCTATCAGCAACAAATAAATTCTGCAGTCGCTATGTCAAAATACAATAAGGCAACAAGCGATTTTCGAAATAAGAAACTTGATTATGATGCATTTAAGGAGATCGAATTAACAACTGAAATTCAAGTAGCTACTTATGAAAAACTTATCAATTTAGCTCAAAACTTCAAAAGAGTGACTGGCTCTATGCCGGGTGGCGGTCCCAATGGAGTTGCTGAAATTATTGCCAATGATTATAAAGATGCTGTGCTAACATATTACGACATCATTGAGAAATACTATGAAGATGTAAAATTTCTCGACGAGAACTATTTCAACTGGAAATCAGAACAATTAATTCGTCAGGGTCTAGCAATGCAGGCAGCCGGATTAAGTGAAGTTGAAACTCAGCAGTGGGTTAATGTTCAATTAAAAAGATTAATGGAGGAACGAGAGCAATTCTTTGAAGATGGATTTCTACCAACAATTTCGAGTGATTATGGGAAGGAGATCCTTGATTGGGTTGAAAGAATTGAAGAAGCATTTCTTGATGGTGTGTTAAAAAGGACCGAGCTACAAGAAAGACTGCGTGAAGACATGATGAATACCGCTTCACAATTTGGGAATGAACTTGAAAGAGCATTTGGAAGAGCAGGGGATAAATTCATCAACTATATGAACCAAGCCTTGCAAGCAGCTCTAAGAATTATGGATATTCTCGATAAAGTGGGAAAAGGAGAGAAATCCACAGAAAGCGGAGCTATAGGAATTATCACAAGTTTGATTGGCTTATTCGCTATGCATAAAGGAGGTTCTGTAACAAATATTGGTGGAAATCTTTCTTTTGCCCCTCTTCCAAAGGCAGCCCGCGGTGGTTCTTTTATTGTTCCACCTGGTTTCCCAAATGACAGTGCTTTGGTAAGAGTTGAATCCGGAGAAACACTGCATGTAACACCGGCAAAGCAAACTTCAAATTATTATCACAGTAACTCTGATCTGGTTCCATTGATGCAAAATCTTGTCCGCGGAGTAAATAAATTGAATAAGAATCTTATTAATAAACGATTTGAGGCAATGGTTTTCAATCCAATTTCACCAACGGGTTTAGTTCAGGATATTACTTCACCGGCTGAAGAAAGGTTAAGAAAGGAAGGAGTTAAGTTTTGATGAATGGGATTAGTGAAACTCAGACAACTCTTTCTTTCAGTGATGTAGATCTCTTCGCTGCAAAGTTCATAAGTGTTCTTAGCAAGAGGGATCTACATAAACACTTGATGAAAGTCCAGAAAGGTAGCAAAGAAGAAATCGTAACCAATATTGAAGAGTTGAAGCTCAAATATGCTAAGAAACTGAAAAAGAAAACTGTGACTGTGGAAATGATGAAGTATTGGCTCGAGTTTAAGGAAAAGTATATCTCGGAGAGTCCTCTGGATGCCTTTAAAACGTCATTAAATTAATTCTGAGCCATGAATTCTTACATGGATAATAAAATATACTCTTTAGTTCGATCGTGGCTCATAAATGATTTATCAGGGTGAATCTGTTCGATAAACTTATTTGTCAAATTGATTACAGTTGGTTATTAAAATTTACTATAGCCTTTTCCCATGCGATCAACCATGACCCATCATTCTTTGGTTCATCAAGAAAAATTGGGATTTGTTTTAAAATATTCCAGTTGTGCTTTGCATCTCTAATCCATTTGATCACTGAATTTTTATCTACATCGATTGCTTTTTCAATTGAACTGAAAGTTGATAAATACTGCCTCCAACCAAATTTAATCCAAGGTTTAGAATCAATTGATTTAAAATTGTCTAATATTTTATTGGACCAAAAATTTTTTGTAAGTCCGTTATTAATGATATTTAAGTTACTATTCTGAATTCTTAATAAGTCGATTTCTCTTAGGAATCCTAATAATGAGTGTTCAAACCAATATGCTAATTGCCCCTTTCCTTCACTACTTTCATCAAAACGTGATTCGGTAAAACGTCGTAAATTAAAAAACTTACCACTCGCGCAATGATGTGCACCAGCATACTTATACAAGATCATATCTGACGAACAATGAGAAACCAGAATAGGTACGTTTGAAGATTTTAATTCACTAATAAATTTCATCGATCCTAAAATCGTATCCTGATCTCTAGATTCTTTTCTTGGATGAAGATCATTTACAAACACAACATAAAAACCATCTGATTCTGAAGCGGAAATTACAGTAGCGGTTCGCATAATTTTATCTTCATCTGTTAAATCCTTCACATTTATTAGAACTGTTTGATAACATTTTTTTAAGGGATTGTTCTTTTTAATTTGATTTCTCAATGAATCTTTTATCTCAGCACATAATTTATAATAATCCAGACGCCAACTCTTTGACAGAATCACGGGAGAACAAAATGAATCAATATCAAAAAAATTAGCATAGATTGACAATTGATTTATTATTGGGTTCCACCAACTTCGATTATTTAAATCCCCTGTTTCAAAATCAATAGGGAAATATTTGTGAGTTTTCAGCTTACCTCTTTTTGATCTTGGAAAATACAGTTGAGGATCAAATACAATGTCGAATTCTCCTTTTGTTCTAAATAGTGAGACACTATCTTGAATTTCTTTTGGAGTACGATTTAATGGACTTAGGATAATTCCCTTAAAAAGCTCAAGGTCTTTTTCACCAATTAGATTTTCAGTATCATGTCCCATCTGAAAATAAGCAGCCATTTTCACCTCAAATTTTTGAAAAGGTTAAGAAGTTCTTGCGGGTTCTGATATCTTCGATGAGGCCATGGTTCCAGCATCCTTAATATAATACTTACTCCAAGGGAATTCGACAGAGAAACAAATTCAGTAGCACATTTTTTCCTTGATGCAACATTTGATACAGCATCATCATTTGATCCTTTATGATTCTTAAATGGGTGTGTACCATAAAAGCATTCACCAATTACAATCCCAATTGAAAATTGATCAGTTCTCCAATCGATGAGATCTTTTTCATTATTTAGTTGCTCTGGTGATGCATAATAAGGCGAACAGGGACCAGAAGGCAACCAAGTTGGTGTAAGTGATGTGCGATTGAGGTCTCTGGCAATCCCAAAGTCAACTAAGACTGGAATAGTAGAATTGTATCTAAACATAATATTGGCAGGTTTGATATCTCGGTGAACAATATTTTTATCTTTTATATAAACCAAAACTTCAATGAGACTTGTACCAAGTTCAACAATATTTTCTTTTGTTAATCCTGTATTTAATTTCTCTTCTAAAGTTCCACCTCCTAAATATTCTTCAACCGAAAATGAAAAAGAATTAAATGATTTGTCCACAAAGTTTCCGAATTCATATAGTTTGTTGATGAGGGGGCTATCACAAGTAGCAAGAATCAACATTTCTCTTTCGATGCGTCTCAAATCGCTATTGTTCAAATCAATTATTTTTAATGCAAATTCATTATCATGTTGGTCTACAATTTTAAAACATTCTTTGAATCCACCTTTACCAACAAATTCAACTGATTTATAACCTCGTTGTTGGCCAAATTCATTAGCGACGTCAATCAACATCGATCTTTGTATCATTAGGTTTCTATTTGTCTAATAAATCAACGGCTTTTTTTGTTATCTTGACCAAGAAAGGACTATTTTTATTTGCTTGAAAAATAATTTCGATGTTGTCATTGTTTAATGTAAACAAACCAACATTACGAATATTAAATTCTTGTTGGTTTTTTATTGCAGATTTCAAAGATTCAGGAGGAAGTAAAACATAAGAATAATGTGCGAATGATGTGTTTTTATAGGCTTGATGGAGAGCAATTTTCCAATTTTTTAATTTGGCTTCAATTGCAATTATTTCATTATTTGGAGAAAGACCAATAATATCAACTCGGCCTGAAGGGTGACCAAATTCAGTATTTGTTTTTTTGAGTTTTAAGGGTTGTCTTTTTTTTGAAATGTTTTTGCAGAACTTATTTACTAGGTGTATTTCTTCTTTGAACATAAATAAGCTAGAATTTTAATTTAAAATAAAAAAAAACTCGATGGTAAGCAATATTGTTTACAAAAGGTTTTGAATTATTATACAATTGATTTTCTCATCATTGGCAATATTGAAATAAACAAAATAAATCCTCACATTTGTAAAAAGTAAAAGCTATCAACAGGCAAAGTTCTTTTGAGATAACCGAAGCGGTTTATAGGGGAGTGGACACCCTTTACTTTTGCGTTTTGGTTCTCTCATTTTATGTCAAGTTCTTTAAATAATGCTGTAGGTTTTAAGAAACTGCACACTATTTGCATACTCAGGATACTTTTAGACTTGGATTATTTATAAAGTGCAACTAAATTAGACCTTGAAAATTCTCAAAAAACAAAAGAATTAATTCGGAAAGGTGGCAGAGTGGTTGAATGCGGCGGTCTCGAAAACCGTTGTCCGGCTTTCGTCGGACCGGGGGTTCGAATCCCCCCCCTTCCGCAAAGATATTCCGAATATTAATTGATTAAGAATTCTTTAAGAATTTCCTGACTTCAAATACGTCAGCATTTCCCGGATCCTTCTGATATTCATTATATTTATCAATACACCATTGAGTCTCGAGTGAGTTTTTATCTGCTACACTCTTAAGCCAGTTTAATTCAAATATATGAAGCTCATGGTCCGAGAAAGCAATTTTGATACCGTCAATTATAAATGCCCTGGCAATATCAGGATTAGAAAAAGCAGGAGGATCTTCAATTATATATTCATTCTCCAGAAGTTCAGAAATTGCATTGTCGCAAAATACTCTGTCGAAACCCAATATATTCGCAAGCTCGCTTAAACTTCTTCTCTCGTTTTCGGATATGTTTTTATCCTTACCGATCAGAATCAGTAGACCTTTGAAATAATTACTTTTATCCTGTTGTGTCATGTTATCATATCTTTTTATTAATTACAAAATTATGAAATAATTCATAATTTACTATTGCATGTAAGCCTATTATGAATATATCAGTTAATTACCGGGTAAACACAATGACGAAAGAAACTATTTGTTACAATCCGGCGACTGGTGAAGAAATCGGAAGATCTGAACTTCATACCGGAGAAGAACTTAATACGATTATTAAACAGGCGGAGTCCGCTCATAAGGTATGGGAGAAATATCCCCTTAAAAAACGAATAAAAATGATTATTCGGATACGGGATTATATTGTTACCAATGCCGACTTATTAGCAGAAGTAATCAGTTCCGACAACGGAAAAACCAGGCTTGAAGCACTTGCAACTGAAATATTACCGGCCGCAATGGCAGTTTCTTTTTATTGTAAAGAAGCCGGTAAATTTCTAAAAGATAAAAGAATAAAGGGCGGGAATATTTTCCTTTTAAACAAAAGGAGTAAACTTGTAAGAGTTCCCTTCGGTGTAGTAGGTATCATTTCACCCTGGAACTATCCTTTTGCAATTCCGTTCTCCGAAGTCATCATGGGATTGCTTGCCGGTAATTCAATAATATTAAAAACCGCATCAGAAACTCAGATGGTTGGACTTGAACTGAAGAAAGCAATTGAGTATGCAGGACTACCTGAGGGTGTCTTCAACTATATAAATCTACCGGGTAGAATTGCTGGAGACACTTTTCTGGAGAGCGGTATTGATAAATTATTTTTTACAGGTTCGGTTCAGGTTGGGAAATACCTTCTTGAAAAATCGGCTGCTACTCTAACACCATTATGCTTGGAATTGGGTGGTAACGACGCCATGATTGTATGCGATGATGCTGATATCGAGAGAGCTGCTTCGGGTGCGTTGTGGGCAGGATTTCAGAATTGCGGACAGTCGTGCGGAGGAGTTGAACGAATTTATGTTGATGAAAAAATATACAATCAATTTCTTTCCGCACTAAAAAATAAAATAGAGAAACTGGTAGTTACAAAAAATGATTGCTATCGTACACAGTTTGGGTGTATGACTACTACCCGGCAAATCGACACTGTTCAGGAACATATTCAGGATGCTTTAAATAAGGGAGCTAAAGTGTATGCGCAGTCGGGCATCCCGGAAAATACCGGAGCTAACTTTCTTCCTGCCACTGTTCTTGTTGATGTTAATCATGATATGATGGTAATGAAGGACGAAACATTCGGGCCGGTAGTTGGTGTTATGAAATTTAACAGTATTGAAGAAGCGATAAAACTGGCAAACGATTCATACCTCGGCCTTACAGGATCAGTATGGTCAGGCAGTCAGCACAAAGCAGAAAAAATTGCCAGGTGTATTAAAGCCGGTGTTGTTACGATAAACGATCATCTTATGAGTCATGGCCTGGCCGAGACACCCTGGGGCGGATTTAAGCAATCCGGTATCGGAAGGACTCACGGCGAACTTGGATTTGATGAAATGACTCAGACACAGGTAATTGTCAAAGACCTTCTTTCATTTACCAGTAAACAGCTCTGGTGGCATCCGTATAGTAAAAATGTTTATGATGGATTAAAGGGTCTGTTAAATCTTCTTTACAACTCTAAACCCGGAGTTCGAATAAAAGGATTTATTAAACTAATAAGAATTGTGCCGCGTATATTCAGTAAAGAATAAAAAAGAAGATATTCTCTTCATCTTCGTTTAATCCTTATCACAATTGTCTAACTGATTCCATTAATAGTGATAAATGTCACTGTTCAATTCATCCTAAACAGTTACTATTAAAGTGTACTTTTTAAAATACACAGCCGAAAAAAATTGAAAGCAAAGTCAATCATCGAGAATAATCATAATACAATTGAAGCGGGACATATCAACGAAGCGAACAGAAAACACTTAATCAATTCTCTCAGAATAATATCCGTTTTAACAATCATTTCAGGTCTATTTGCGTTGATATTTGAAGTAAAGTATTTCGAAACGGTATCAATTTATGTCTATGCCTGCCGTTTCTATGTTATTGCAATTGCGTTCTGGATCCTCATTCTTTCAAATTTTGAATTTGGGTTCAGACATCCCGGATTAATGATACATACACTTCTTCTGTCAATTCTAATTTCATTCGGTATAGTTATTGTCATATTGCCAAATACACTTGTAGTCAATTCTCAGATTGCAGCTTTAATAGTATTTACATCATCTATTTTTTTAGCCTGGGAAGTTAAAGACCAGATTGTTGTCGCGATCTATTATAACCTGATATTCGGCGCAACGATTCTTATAAACAAAAGTGAGATTTACATTCTGCAAAATGTTTTTGCTTCTGTTTTGTTCGTAATGTTTCTAAGTGTAATTTCGATTGTCATTGCCGCAATGAATTATAAGCACAGGCGGAATTCTGTAATTAATACTCTCAGGCTTTTTGATTCTCAGAAAAAATATAAGGAAATCTTTGAGAATTCGTCCGACGGTATTTTCCAGGCGTCGTTAGAAGGAGAAGTCCTTACCTGCAATTCTTCTTTTAAAATACTTTTTGGTGTGTCCGAAAATGAAGAAATAAATCTTAAAGACGAACTGCTATTCGGTGAGAAGAATTTTGACCAGATTACAAACCGTTTAATGCACAAAAACCAACTGGCTGAGTTTAAGTTTTCTCTTAAAAGCTCATCTAAAAGTGAAAGGCGTTTCACACTAAATTGTAATCTGCGTAATGACTCAAGTCTGGGTAAATATATTATTGAAGGAACACTAAGAGACGTAACTGCTCAATTTAAAATTGAGGAAGCACTAAGAGCGGCAAAAGAAAAAGCGGAAGAATCTGATAAATTGAAGAATGTTTTCCTTTCTCAGGTTTCTCATGAAATAAGAACGCCGATTAATGCAATATTGAGTTCTATTGAATATCTAAGAGAAGAAATGAAAGGATCTGAGAACAGCGATCTAACAACTACTTTCGGGATAATTGATAATGCAAGCAAGCGGATTATCAGGACTATTCACCTTATGCTCGAAATTGCCGAATTGCAAAGCGGTACATACAAGTATTCTCCTTCAACATTTGATCTATATTCAAATTGTATCGTAAAAATTATAAAAGAATTCGATGAACTGTTATATGAACGAAAGATTGTATTGAACGTGCATCGTTTGGCTAAAAATCCAAGTATTCAGGCAGATGAATATTCTGTCTGCCAGATTTTCAGAAATATTATTGATAATGCCGTGAAATATACCATGAATGGGAAAATTGATATTCGTGTTGATAATGATGATGATGGAAGACTTACAATAAATGTTAAGGATACAGGTGTTGGAATCTCGGAAGAGTATCTTACAAATTTATATCAGGTTTTTACACAGGAAGAGCAGGGATTCACAAGGAAATTTGACGGAAACGGATTAGGGCTAACATTAGTCAGGAAATACTGCGACCTTAATAACGCTTCTGTTAAAATAACCAGCAAAAAGCAGGAGGGAACCGAAGTTAAAATAACTTTCCACAATGCGAAACAATTCGCTAATAGTGTTATTTCTTTGTAATAATTTTCGAGAGCTTCTCCTTAAATTTCTCCATTAATCGTTTTGCCCAGATAAATTCGGTCGCAAGAATTGAAAGTCCGACCGGAATCACAATAAATGCCGGCCCCGGCAATACAATCAAAGCAATCCCGATGATTAAAATAGTTGTTCCTACTACCGCAATAATTATTCTCTTTAACTGTTTGAGCGTTTTAATAATCATAAACCTTTCCGGATTAAATTTTGAATTTTATTCTTCCCTCGGATCACCGTAGAGATAATTTCCGGTTACCGTCTTGAATGCATCAGAAGTTTTCTGACCAGGTTTCCCGTCGGTCAATAAATAAATATCCGGAAATTGATTAAGGAACTGCTGGAGCTGCTCACCATATTCTATCCTTCTGGTCGAATAATAAATCAGAGGTCTGCCCGTTTCTGATGCAATACCGGTTTCCAACTCGATTAGATTTTTTTCCACTAATCTCCGGATAATTACGGCGGCACCTATCTGACTCGAAACTGCAGTATCGGACCACCTGCCGTCCGCCACATATTTTCCTCTGATATAATGATTGGACCCGCTCCATAAATAAGGTGATAAGACTTCGGGATGACGGGTTCGATATCCCCAGCCGTTGTATTCTTCAATTTTGTATAAAATACCGGGGATGCTCCAATCGCCCCATGTATCGAGGCGCTGGAGTTTTAATGAGTCCTGTGCACTGTCCTCCCAGGTGAACGGCGGATTACCGCTAACAGGGCGACCTGCCGGAACGTGAGTTGTCCTGTTTGTCAACGGATCCCCGTTATGCAGGTGACAATTAAAATTGAGGGAAGATTCCATATTGTGTAATGAACCGATAACATACCAGGGAATTTTCGATTGTTCAGCAACCGTTTCGTATCTGCTCTTATTATTCACGAGCTTTTGGATAATTCTTTCGATCTCCGGCAGTTTTTCAGTTTTGATCATACACTGATCAAAAAGATTCTGATATTCTTCCTTTAATCCATTTGTTAAATTAATTCCGGGCATATTGACCTCAATTAAATTTAAAAAAGGCGGATCGGTTCCGCCTTAAAAATTAAAAGTCGGGAGTAATTCCCATATTAAAAAACATAAATGCCATCAGGTCGGCCGATAGCTCAATCGACTTTGAAGTACTTGTCCCAGCACCATGGCCCACTTTTGTTTCAATGCGAATTAGAGTAGGATTAATTCCTTTATTATTCTCCTGCAATGTTGCTGTGTACTTAAATGAATGAGCAGGCACAACTCTGTCATCGTGATCAGCTGTTGTTACTAATGTTGCAGGATAATTCTTGTCGGGTTTAATATTATGGAGAGGGGAGTAATCATAGAGGAATTTGAAGTGATCGGGATTGTCGCTTGTTCCATACTCCGGCACCCAGGCCCATCCGATTGTGAATTTGTGAAATCTTAGCATATCCATAACTCCTACCTGCGGAAATGCTACTTTGAAAAGATCCGGACGCTGGTTAATAACCGCACCTACAAGCAGTCCGCCGTTGGAACCTCCCTGAATGGCCAGTCTTTCTGGCGACGTATATTTATTTTTTATCAGCCATTCGGCCGCGGCAATAAAATCATCAAATACATTCTGTTTCTTCTCGAGCATTCCCGCTTTATGCCATTCTTCGCCGTATTCATTACCGCCTCTTAAGCATGCCATTGCATAGACAGCTCCGTTTTCCAGAAGGGGAATCCGGGCAACGGAAAATCCCGGCTGCATTGAAATATTAAATCCTCCGTATGCATATAGTAAAGTCGGATTGCTTCCGTCAAGTTTCAGTCCTTTTTTATGTACTATGAAGAGGGGCACCTTCGTACCGTCCTTACTTACGTAAAATATCTGTTTTGTCTCGTAATCGTTCATCTCAAATTTAACATCTGATTTCCTGAATAATTCCGATTGATTGTTTGTTACATCGTACTTGTAAATAGTTGGAGGATATGTGAATGAAGTAAATGTGTAGAATGTTTCTGTGTCCTCTTTGTCTCCGCCGAAACCGCCGACAGATCCTACAGTCGGCAGTTCTACGTCGTATAAATATTTTCCTGAGGTATCGAAAACAGAGACTTTGCTGTTGGCATCCTTGAGATACGCAATTATAATTTTACCGCCGATTACTGAGATACTCTGCATTACATCTTTACTTTCCGGAATCAGAGTTACCCATTTCTCATTCGACGGATTTTCAGGATCGACAAGGACTATCTTTCTGTTTGGTGCATTAAGATCGGTTTGAACAAGAAACTTATCATTGATATTATCGATAACATAATATTCCGCATCAAACTTATCGAAGAGCCATTTTATCTCCCCGTTATTCACAAGGTCTTTATACATTATTCCGTTATAGCTGGAAGAGCCCTGCATGACGCTTATAATTAGAAATCTCTCATCGTCTGTTACAGAAGATCCAAAGAGTCGTTTCGGATTTTGATTATCCTCAAGTATAAGGAGATCTTCCGATTGTGGGGTTCCAAGTTTATGATAATAGAGTTTTTGAAACTCATTCGCTTGTTTCAGTTCGTCGCCGGCTTTAGGTTCATCATAGCGGCTGTAGAAAAATCCGTCTTCGTACCATGAGGTACCGCTGAACTTTGACCATTTGATATGGTCGTTCAGCACTTTTTTTGAATCCACATCCATCACAAATATTTCCCGCCAGTCGGATCCTCCCTTGGAAATCATATAAGATGCAAATTTGTAATCATTTGAAAAACTGAGTCCAGCAAGGCTCACCGAACCATCACTGGAAAATTTATTCGGATCGAGAAATAATTCCGGCGTACCGCTTAATCCTTTCTGGATGTAAAATACACTCTGCTCCTGCAGTCCGTCGTTCTTGGAAAAAATATACTTATCGCCAATTTTATATGGTGCGGAGTACTTTTCATAATTCCACAAATCTGTAAGTCTATCCTTTATTCTATCTCTGTATGGAATTTTATCAAGGTAATCGAAAGTAATTTTGTTCTGCTCCTCAATCCATTTCTTAGTTTCCGGGGAATTGTCGTCTTCAAGCCACCGGTAAGGGTCCGCTACAATTGTTCCGTGATAATTATCCTTGTGATCTACCTTCCTTGTATCAGGATATTTGATTGTTTGTGCTGAAATAGTAAACGAGATAAGAAAAAGCAAAATAGAATATTTCAAAAGTCTGTTCATCAATTCACCTTTCTTTATTTTATTGGATAAATTTCATATGCTTGTTTGTAAAATAGAACAGTTTAATAAATAATTCAAAACAGAATATTCGGGATAATGGTTAAAAAAAAATGGAACTGAATGAATTACCTCACAAGAGAAAAAACATTTTAACCGGCGAGTGGACTCTTGTCTCGCCGCATCGCTCAAGAAGGCCGTGGCAGGGCAAGATTGAAACAGTTCAAAAGAAGAATGATGTGATATATGATCCCTCCTGTTATTTATGTCCCGGAAATTCCCGGGCGGGTGGTCATATTAATCCGGTATATGATTCTACATTTGTATTTGAAAACGACTTCAGCGCACTGCTTATCGATTCAGGTGAAAAAGAAGTAAATGAATTCGATCTTCTGGTTGCTAGTTCTGAACCCGGTATCTGTCGTGTCATCTGCTTTTCCCCGAATCATAACCTTTCTCTTGCCGAAATGAATAAAGCGTCGATTCTTAAAGTAGTGGATGTATGGATAAATGAATTCAAAGAACTCGGCAGTCACGATAAAATAAATTATGTTACTATTTTCGAAAACAAGGGTGAACTTATGGGATGCAGCAATCCACACCCGCACGGACAAATATGGGCCGAATATTCAATGCCTAATGAACCTAATAAAGAGTCTCTTCAGCAAAAAAAATATCTGGATGAAAAAAAATATTGTCTCCTCTGCGATTACCTAATTCACGAAAAGAAAAAAGGGGAGAGAATAGTTTATGAAAACGCGGGTTTTGTTGTTATGGTGCCTTTCTGGGCCGTATGGCCATTTGAGACGATTGTAATTCCAAAGAAACACAATCAGAATTTTCTTGATCTGGACCTGAAAGAGAAAGAATTTCTTGCAGACGCACTTAAAGTAATAACTGTGAAATACGATAATATTTTTCAGAATTCTTTTCCATATTCGATGGGATTCCACCAGGCACCGACGGATGGAAAGGATTATAAAGAATGGCACTGGCATATTCACTTTTATCCGCCTCTATTAAGGTCGGCAGAAATTAAAAAGTTTATGGTCGGATATGAAATGCTGGCTCAGCCGCAGCGGGATTTAACTCCCGAAAAAGGGGCTGAAATGCTCAAAAATCTGTCCGATTCCCATTATTCGGAAAGAGGTTGATTAAACCGGAAAAGTGAATCTTTTATTCCCTCTATTCATCCCCATTTTGTTTGTTTAAGAAGTCAATACTGTCTATTTTTCACATGTAAATTTTAGGACTTGGATTGTAAACGAGCCATAGGTTAACACAAGGGAAGTTAATCTGATTGGTTCTCCAGGTTGATTATAAAACATAATTCAGTCCGAGGTTATCAATGGCAAGTAAAGAATTTAATCCCTTTGAAATGGCACAAGCACAATTTGACAAAGTTGCCGAGATATTAAATCTTGATGAAGCAACACGTCAGCTTCTCCGCAATCCGTTAAGAGAATATCATTTCAGTATTCCTGTAAAAATGGATGACGGAACATCAAAAGTATTTAGAGGATTCAGAGTTCAGCATAATGATGCACGCGGTCCTGCAAAAGGCGGCATCAGATTTCATCCCCATGAAACTGTCGATACAGTTAGAGCTTTAGCAATGTGGATGACGTGGAAATGTGCAGTTGTAAATATACCGTTAGGCGGTGGTAAGGGCGGAGTAATTTGCGACCCTCACCATTTAAGTATGCAGGAACAGGAGCACATCTGCCGCGGATTCGTAAGACAGATGGCAAAGAATGTAGGGCCGATTAATGACGTTCCGGCACCGGATGTTATGACAAATGCTCAGCATATGTTATGGATGTTAGATGAATTTGAAGCTATCCATGGTGCAAAATATCCCGGTTTTATTACAGGTAAACCGGTTGGTATGGGCGGTTCTCTCGGAAGAACTGAAGCAACAGGTTACGGAGTAATTTATACGGTACGCGAAGCTCTCAAAGAATTAGGTATTAGACCGGAAGATACTGCTGCAGCAGTTCAGGGATTCGGTAATGTTGCTCAGTATGCTATCGAACTTTATCAGAAACTTGGTGGAAAAGTAATCTGCGTTTCCAGTTGGGATCAAGCTGACCAATGTTCTTACACATTCAGAAGGAAATCCGGAATTAATCTTCAGGAACTCTTAAAAATTACAGATAAGTTCGGCGGTATTGATAAAGTTAAAGCGAAAGAATTAGGTTATGAGGTTCTGGACGGCGATGCGTGGATTGAACAGGAAGTAGATATACTTCTCCCGTGCGCGCTCGAAAATCAGGTAAGAGGCGATAATGCTGTTAAGATCTCTAAAAAAGTGAAAATTATGGCTGAAGGTGCAAACGGCCCAACCACACCTGAAGCTGATAAGATTATACAGGAAAAGGGAATTTTTGTTATTCCTGATTTCCTTGCAAATGCCGGTGGTGTTACATGCAGTTATTTTGAACAGGTTCAGTGTAATATGAATTATTATTGGGAAAAGGATGAAGTCCTCGGTAAACTCGATACTAAAATGACGGCTGCTTATCTCGCAGTTAGCGAACTGGCAAGGAAAAGAAAACTCTACATGAGAGATGCTGCTTATGTTATTTCCATCAGCCGTGTTGCTCAGGCATGTAAAGACAGAGGCTGGGTTTAATAGACCGATCCTCTAAACCTTTCGTATTTAATATCCGGGAATTGAGAAAACAGTTCCCGGTTTTTTTAAAATCCGGTTACTAAGTATTATCCTTTCACACCTTCAGCAATATTAAATTCTACTTTTTAAACAAACAGTTTTAGACCGTGTTATTTTTTACCTAAAATAATTTGTAAGTTTGCAGCAAATCTCTGTCCATTGATAAACAATAATCCGGTTTGAAAGAATCATATTATATTTTACTTTTCAAATAACTAGTATCTGTAAACGGAATCGGAGCATTCAATTATGACCAGATCAAAAAAACAGAACATAGATTCGGTATTTGAATTAAAGGAACGGGCAAAGGAATTAAATTGCCTCTATACCGTTGAAAGCAGTCTCAACCGTTCGGATATTTCTCTTCATGAAGCTTTCGACACCGTTATTAATGCGATTCCGCCTGCATTTCAATTTCCCGAACTCTGCAGAGCAAAATTAACTTATGGCGATATTGTTTATCAAACAGGTGATTTCGAAGAAACAAAATGGGTCCTTTCCTCTGACATAATTGTACAGGAACAGAAAGTTGGTACTCTTTCGGTCTTTTATATAAAGGAGATTCATAAACCAAAAAACGGTCTTTTTCTGAAAGAAGAAAAACGTCTGCTCGATACAGTTGCCGAGAGACTGGGCCATTTTATCCTTCATCAAAAACTGAAAGTAGTTTTTAAAGAATATAAAACCATTAAGGAACGGATACACGGAACCTCAAAACCGGAATGGCGTGTGGTTCTTGATATGATCCGTAAAACAGATCCTAATCTTTTCATCAGCCTCATGAGAAAGATGCTTCATCTACTCTGCTGGAAGGGTGTTGAAGAAGCGGAAATGCTTATGAAGCATACAAGTATTGCCAGACGTGTTGGCGAAGAAGATTCTGCTTATGATGAAAACAGACCGCTTAAAGTAAAAAAGATTGTTGATTATGATCAGTATGTTGAAACAATTCAACGATTGGCAGATGAAAATCTCCCTGATGATGTTATCCTTAGCAGAATCCAGAAATGGATTCAGGAGGATAAATCGAGTTCCCTTGTTAAAGTTGTTGAGAGTCAGGATACATCCCTTACAGAAATTGCAGATGCCATTAGAAAGTATTACCACATGGCACCGGAAAAATTTGAATTACCCCCCTCAACTGTAAAAGGACTGCGTGTTTCTCTGCTGAGAAGGTTCTTTACAGATCAATTAGATTATATAAGCATTGCAAAAGAGTATGTAAAGCTGACGGATTTTTACCGGCTTATTGATAAAATGATTTTCCCTCCGGGTAGTCATGGAAAACTCGGCGGAAAAAGTGCCGGAATTTTTCTCGCATATCATATACTTCAACAGGAAGCAGGAAATAATGAATTGCTGCGTGACGTGAGAACTCCAAAAACCTGGTTCATTACATCCGATGCAGTTCTCTATTTTATGCAGTATAACAACCTGGAAGAGGTTTTTGAACAGAAGTACAAGGAAGTTGATGAGATCAGAATTGAATATCCGCACATTGTTCATTTATTTAAAAACTCGGAATTTCCTCCCGATATATTGAAAGGGTTGTCGGTTGCGCTTGACGATCTCGGTGATAATCCGCTTGTAGTAAGAAGTTCAAGTTTGCTCGAAGATCAGATGGGCGCTGCTTTCTCAGGAAAATACAAAAGCCTCTTTCTTGCAAATCAGGGAACAAAACCCCAGAGACTTTCAGCATTAATGGATGCTATCGCAGAAGTTTATGCTTCTACTTTCAGTCCCGATCCTATCGAATACCGTTCCGAAAGGGGATTACTCGACTTTCACGAAGAAATGGGAGTTATGATTCAGGAAGTGGTAGGTGAAAAAGTCGGTGATTACTTTCTCCCCGCGTTTGCCGGAGTTGCATTCAGCAATAATGAATTCAGATGGTCTCCAAGAATCAAGCGTGAAGATGGGTTGGTTAGAATTGTCGCGGGCATCGGAACGAGAGCTGTTGACAGGCTCAGCGATGATTACCCTGTACTCGTGTCACCCGGTCAGCCGAAATTAAAAATAAATATTTCGCCGGATGAAATGTTCCGGTATTCACCGAAGAAGATTGATGTTATTAATCTTAAGACAAACGACTTTGAAACGATTTCAATTCATAAGCTGCTTAAACATTGCGGGCATAAGTATCCGTCTTTCGACAAAGTATTCTCAGTTATTCAGGGTAATATGATCCGCCAGCCAATGACATATCAGATAGAAGATTCCAAAGCAGAGTACCTTGTTTCTTTCGACGGACTGGTTACAAAAACAGATTTCTTAAAGAAAGTTGACGCAATTCTAAAAGTCCTCCAGGAAAAAATGAAAACTCCTGTTGACATTGAATTCGCCAGCAGCGGAAATGATTTCTACCTGCTGCAGTGCCGGCCTCAGAGTTTTCACGGGGAAACCACTTCAGACCCGATTCCCAGGGATGTGCAAACCGATCGAGTCGTTTTTACTGCGAACCGGCATATATCGAACGGTAAAGTCCCTGAAATATCACACATTGTTTATGTAGATCCCCAAAAATATACTGAGCTTACGGACAGGAATAAGATGCTCCAGGTTGGTCGTGCTATAGGGAAATTGAATAAACTTCTTCCAAAGAGAAAATTTATTTTGATGGGTCCGGGCAGATGGGGAAGCCGGGGTGACATTAAACTTGGTGTTAGTGTAACCTATTCCGACATTAATAATACTGCTATGCTGATCGAAGTAGCGCGTAAAAAAGGGAATTATGTACCTGATTTATCTTTCGGTACTCACTTTTTCCAGGATCTTGTGGAGGCAAATATCAGGTATCTTCCGCTATACCCGGATGATGATGGCATAATTTTTAATTCCGCATTTCTAAACAATTCAAAAAATATTTTCCCTGAACTGGTTAGTGAGTATAGTCATCTGGCTGATACGGTAAAAGTAATCGATATTCCTGAAATGACCGACGGCTATATTTTAAGGGTGCTTGTAAATGCAGAAATTGATGAAGCAATGGGAATTTTCATGCTTCCTTCTTCTGAAAAGTTATCTGATAGGGATATTAAAAGCAGTTTCGAGATTCATTCAAGCGACCATTGGCGGTGGCGTATGAAAATGGCCGAAAAAATTGCTTCCGAACTCGACGGCGCCAGGTTCGGTGTGAGGGGATTATATGTTTTCGGAAGTACAAAGAATGCCGTCTCCGGACCGGAGAGTGACGTGGACCTGATTGTTCATATCGATAAAAATAAATGCGATACAAATCTTTTGAGTGTCTGGTTTGAAGGGTGGAGTTTGTGTCTTAGTGAAATAAATTATCTGCGTACCGGTTATAAATCAAACGGATTGCTGGATGTCCATTTCGTAACGGATGATCAGATAAAAAATAAAGACGGATTTGCATCGAAAATCGGTGCAGTAACGGACGCAGCCAGATCCCTTAAATTAAAGAGCTGACATTCTTTAAGTAGTTAATTTAGTTTACTAAAAATTAATTATAGAAGGGTAATTGCCCAATTAGTATTTTAATTGTTAAATCTGGAAAAGAACTTGATTGCATTGGTTGAATATATTGATAAAGAGCATGTATCGATCGAAAAAATATTATATGGATTGAATTGTGATTTTATTAAATCGGAAAAAGAAATTGATATACTCAGATCCGATAAAATAATTCTCTCGGCGAGCGGTGATATTTCTTCAATCGTAAAAAAGCTTCATAAGTCCAATCTTTTTACAATGCTCAGAATTTTAATAAAACCATTTCTGGGGATTGACCTCGGAATGCTTCTATTATGCAATGAAGTATTGGAATCAAACATCTCTTGTCTAAGTGTCTTATCAGGGTCAGCCCAGAAGTTCGATCAGGCTAAAGTCGACCGCTCCCACCAAGGTTTCAATAAAATTAATAATTTGAAAAAATCGATTTTATTTGAAGGCATAACAAACCAATCAAGTTTTTACTTTTCACATTCACTTTATTTGCCTCTTTCAGATTATACAATTGCAGAATCTAAGTTTGAAATTGATTTTACTGCGGCACTGAATAAGGTTAACTACTATGGGATTCAGTTTAAACCGGAAGAATCAGGTGATGCTGGTATCCAGGTAGTAAAAAACTTTTTGGAATTGTGTTGATCCCTACTGGCATCTCTACGAGGTCATGTTAGAAATTAACACAAACCTTAATCAGAAGGAAAACCAGCTATTAATTATTTCATATTCCTTTCCGCTTGTGGAATTGTGATAAAACTCATTTGTCCTTGATGAGTAATAATAATCTTTTAACCATTCAACATTATTCTTAATAACATCTTCAATGCCTGTTAGAACATAATCGAGTTCCTGGTCTGTCATGGTTGGATGAATCGATAATCTAACCCAGCCGGGTTTTTCCGAAAGGTCGCCGTTGTTTATTTTATCGGTTATTCTTTTCGACCTGGTTGGGTCAACATGGAGCAGGTAGTGTCCGTAAGTACCGGCACACGAACAACCGCCTCTAACCTGAATTCCATAACAATCATTCAGTAATTTTACCATAAGATTATAATGAATATCTTCTACATAGAATGAAATTATCCCAAGTCGCTCCTTGGTCTCTTGAGCAAGAATATGCAATGAAGGTATTGAGGCAAGGCGGTTAAAAACTTTATCGAGCAGATGTTTCTCTCTTTCGGACATATTAGTCGTACCCATCTCTTCCTTCAATTTGATTACAAGAGCAGTCTTAATTGCTTGAAGAAATCCGGGTGTACCGCCGTCTTCCCGTGCTTCGATGTCTTGAATATATTTATGTCCTCCCCATGGATTGGTCCAGTCGACCGTTCCACCACCGGGGTGGTCTGGGACTCTTCTGTTATATAGTTTAGAATCGAAAATTAAAACACCCGAAGTACCAGGTCCTCCAAGGAATTTGTGAGGTGAAAAGAAAATAGCATCGAGTTTTTCCATCGGATCTTCAGGATTCATATTAATATCGACGTAAGGCGCAGCGGCGGCAAAATCGACAAAACAAATTCCTCCATATTCGTGGATCATTTTTGCCAGTCGGTGATAAGGGGCATGAATCCCTGTCACATTTGATGCAGCTGTGAATGAACCGAGCTTATATTTTCTATCCTGATAAAGTTTTAGAAGGTGATCGAAGTGGTCTAAATTTATTAACCCGTTCTCATCGGGTTCAATTATTACAACATCACAAATAGTCTCAAGCCATGAAGTCTGATTGGAATGGTGTTCCATGTGTGTTATAAAAACAACCGGCTTTTCTTCCTTTGGTATGTTAGTATACTTTGATAATTGTTCACAAATCCTTAGACCCAGCAATCTTTGAAATTTGTTTACTGCTGCAGTCATACCAAAACCGGCAAAAATTAGGAGATCACTTTGTCTAGCATTAACATGCTTTTTAATTATTTCTTTTGCGCCATGATAGGCCTTGGTCATTGATGTTCCCGTAATCGACGATTCTGAGTGTGTATTGCCAACAAAAGGGCCGAAGTTTTCGAGCAGGGACTTTTCAATTGGAGAGTACAACCTTCCGCTTGCAATCCAATCGGCATATATAATTTTTTTAGGACCGTAAGGTGAATCGAATTGCTGATTAATTCCGATTATATTATTTCTGAATTTGCTAAAATATAATTCAAGGTTGTTCATATATGCCTGTATTTTTTTTGCAAAGATAATAAAAGGTGAGTGAGATTCTAAAAAAAAAGCCGTCGAAAGACGGCTTAAATTTTTATCCTAAATAGGCTTTTAGATTTTTACTCCGCGTTGAGTGTCTGAGGCGGATGAGAGCTTTCTCTTTAATTTGTCTTACTCTTTCTCTGGTAAGGTTTAATTTTTCTCCAATTTCTTCCAGTGTTAGGGAGTGTTCTTTCTGTAATCCGAAATAAAGACGGATAACTTCTGCTTCTCTGTCAGTCAGGGAAGAGAGTGATCTTTCAATTTCGGCTTTAAGAGATTCTTTCATTAATGAAAAATCCGGAGTCGGTTGATCCTCATTCGGCATTACATCTAGAAGGCTGTTGTTGCTGTCTTCGCTATGGGCAAACGGAGCATCCATCGATACATGTCGGCCAGCTATCTGCATAGCATATGTAACATCCGAAACGTCCATATCAAGCTGTTCAGCAATTTCCTCGGGACTTGGTCTTCTTTCATATTCCTGTTCTAACTGACTAAGGGCTTTACCCATTTTATTTAAGGCACCGACACGGTTAAGCGGAAGACGGACCATTCGGGATTGTTCTGCAATAGCCTGCATAATTGACTGGCGGATCCACCAGACTGCATAAGAAATAAACTTGAAGCCCCGAGTTTCATCAAATCTTAAACCTGCTTTGATTAATCCTAAATTCCCTTCGTTTATAAGGTCGCCCAAGGGTAATCCCTGGTTCTGATATTGTTTAGCCACACTTACAACAAAGCGAAGATTGGCTTTTGTTAACTTATCAAGAGCTTGCTTATTCCCTTTTTTAATCTGAATTGCCAGTTCAATTTCCTGATCCGGCGTAAGAAGATCAACTTTACCAATTTCCTGGAGGTATTGGTCTAAAGATTTACTCTCACGATTGGTGAATTGCTTAGTTATCTTCAATTTTTTTATTACTCCTTCTGATGTAATTTTTTGATTTTATAACTTTGAATAGCAAATTAGTTCCGTTTAATGAATGATCTATTCATTAGTCGATTGTTAATTATAATATTTTAGTTACCTTATACTAAAGGTTAATATGAAATGGTAAAGATATTTACTATAGGCAGTAATCTGATATGTTTTCTCAAAATTCATCGGCTAAATATAAGAAAAAAAATTCCGCTTGTCTACTGAAATATTATTTACCATATCTGATTTTTAGACGCAAAATTTCCAAAAAGGATGTAATCGGGATATTTATTTACACCGATTATCTCCCGGATTTCATCAATTCGAAATTTCTAATTTTCCTTATTTTCTGCTTGATTTCTGGCTTTTTGATCATTCCATTCGATTGTGCATATGTAAATAGCAATGCATATAACATTTTTCTTGCCCTGTGGAGCCTGGATCTTACTGTTCCGATAGGGCAATCTAAAAAATCTGCGATTTCTTCATAAGTATAACCTTCTATGTCCGAAAGAAATACGATTGTTCTAAAATCATCTGGTAAAGTGGAAAGAGCATTTACTATTTCATCATCCAGGATGTCGTTAAATGCGTCACCTTCGAAATGGGGAGATTTAACTTCGTCTGCTTTTATATTTTCGTAAAAATTCTGAATATCCTCGTAGTCTACTTTATCAGGCTCTTTTGTATTTTTTCTGTAACTGTTAATAAAAGAATTTTTCATTATCTGGAATAACCATGCTTTACAATTTGTCCCTTTTTCAAATTTGTCAAAAAAACGGAATGCTTTTAACATGGTATCCTGTAAAAGATCATCAGCTTCATCAGTATCATTTGTAAGCTTGAGGGCATAAGATTGTAAAGCTCCTAAATGCGGCAGAGCTTCATCCTCAAAATCCTTGTATTTTAACTTCAAATCCTTGTCAGATGACACAATCGAATTATTCATTCTTCCCTCTGTTGTTTGTAGACATGTAACGCTGAAAAAATCAAGATAGTTCATCAAAATAATCTACCGGAATTTTTTAGATGAAAAATTCTTATTTTTAGTATCTAAAACTCGGAGCTATAATGAAAATCAAACCTATATATATTTATTTAATCCTGTTCACAGCTTTTGTAATTGGAATTGTTGTTTTTTCGAATTTGAACTCGAACCGGGAGACTCAGAAAGAAATTTCTGAACAAATGCCGGATGACGATATCCATAGAGGAATGAGCGGCGATAGCGATATGCCTTCTGGTACCAACGTAACCGAGGATGCTAGAAAACGTCTGGAAGAATATAAAGCCAGCTATGAAAAGAATCCCGATGATACACTTAAAGCTAGGGAATATGCTGATATACTGAAGATGGCTCATCAGAATGATAAAGCAATAGAACTTTATGAAAAAATTCTGAAAAAGGATAGCAAGAGAATCGACCTGCTATTGGAACTAACCTTCCTTTATTTTAATAACGGGGATCTTAATAAAGCTGAAGAACTTACAAATAATATCCTGAAGATCGAAAAGGATAATCAACTTGCAATTTATAACTCAGGTGCTATTGCCGCTTCCAAAGGTGAAAATCTTAAAGCTAAATCCATCTGGGAGGGACTTGCTAAAAAGTTTCCGGATACGGACATCGCACGTATTGCTAAACAGTCAATAATGCAGCTGGAGATGATCAATCAGAAATGATTTCTGTAATTAATTTCTTTTCAATTCGTTCGAAGTAGTAATTCTCAATTTTTATTTTTTCCGGATATTGCCGCCAAATCTCCTCTGGCGGCATTTTTTTTGCTGAATATCTTTTAGATTTTGTGAATTTTTTTCTATCGGCTACTACGTAAAACGGTTTGTTAAATTGCTGACATCCAAATCCAAGTAAAGAACTTCCAGATTTATTAATCACATCTCCGTTTCCCAGTATTGCGTCGGCCCCGGTAATCGCGGCATCAACTTTATCTATAAATTGGTAAATCATACTTTCGGTTATAAGTCTGACTTTAATTTTTGAAGCAATCAGACTTTTTGCAAGCAATCTTCCTTCAAGCATCGGTCTTGATTCGCAAACAATAACTTTTAATTCCGGATTACTTACCCGGAGATGCTTCAATACTTCTAATACGGTTTTACTGTTTGAGATTGTGATGAAACTCGAATACGGTTTTAAAATTTTGCCTGCATTTAGGAGGAGCAATTTCAGCGAATCTTTAAAGTATCTATCGTATTTGTCAAAAAAAACTTCGAGTTTTTTTTCTTTACGCAATGCTGATTTCATTTCAGCAAGATACACCTGTATATTCTGAAACGACCTGAATTGCTTTGCGGCAAAATCTATCAGTTCCGGAAAAATTTGCAGAATCTTCTTCTCGTTTTTAAGGTGTTCGTGAAGTTCAACCAATAATTCCAGGCTTCCCGATTTATTATCTGTGAATAATTTCGAAAATCGCATATTAGAAGTTTTAATCATTTCACAATTCATTTCCTCGCATTGTAATTAAATCCCTTTATCGGTTCTCTCAATGTTAAAACCGGGCAGGGGGCTTTTCGGACTACCTTTTCAGCTGTACTTCCAAACAACAAATGTTCTACGCCGGTGTGGCCATGTGTTGCCATAATAATTAGGTCTGCATCAATTTCATTAGCTGTTTCGATTATTTCAACAAATGGTTTCCCTGTTTTAATAATTGTTTCGGATTCAACAACCTTATTGATAAAAGAGGATGCAAGATTCTTCAATTCCTCCTCTGCACGTAAATGCAGGTCCGAATCCATTGAAGGAATAGCAACCTGACCCATACTGAAATCGGCTGGATAGATCATCGGTTCAACAACATAGACAAGAAACATTTTTGCTTTAAACTGCTGCGCAAATTGAACTGCATACCTGAGTGCGTTTTTTGAATAATCGGAAAAATCAATCGGTACTAGAATATTTTTAATTACATCCATAATTCCTCCTTACTTTGTTCTAGTTCGGTTGTACAAAGAAAGATAATCATGATTCAAATTTCTAAGCCGTGTGGCGATAATCTGGGACATACCCCGTAATATCTTGATCCCTTCTTTGGGATGTGTTTCTACAAACTCGTCCAAATCCGGTTTGAATAAAACCGCAAGTTGCGAATCCTTAAGTGCGATTGCCGAAGCAGATCTTGTTTCTTCATCTAGCAGGGCAAGTTCTCCGAAAAAATCGCCCCTTCCAAGATTTGCCAGATCAAATCTTTCCCCGTCCTCTGCTTCTTCAGTAATTAAGACTTCTCCTTTAATAATCAAATAGAGACCTATACCAGGATCTTTCTGCATAAATATGTATTCGTTTGCTGTATAAGCTCTGTAATGAATCAGTTTTAGGAGTATTTTAAAATATTTAGGCTCCAGTTTTTCGAATGGGGGCATGGATAGGAGTACGTTTTCGAGGTCATCTTTTTTTGCAGGTGTTTTAAATAGATTTGCCCAGAAACTGCTTTTTGAACCGGTTGAATTATTGTTCTCCATTTTTCCTCCTAATTAAAAATGCCCGATTCTGCAACACGCCATATCTTTTGGCAGGGGAATCTATTTTCATAAAGGGCTCTTCCTATAATAACCGAATCAACTAAATTTCCTGCCTCTTCCTGAAGTCTCTTTAAATCCTCGTAGCCGCCGATTCCGCCTGAATGAGTAATTTTTCTTTCAGAAACTTCGGCAATCATTTTCGAAAGCTCTATATTCGGTCCGTCCAGCATTCCATTTGTAGATACATCTGTTACAATAATTCTTTCAACTCCAATCGACTTTAAAAATTTTGCGTAGTCGACAGCCCTCAGGTGAGTCCTCTGCTGTCTTCCCCTCGTAACAACCTCGTTATTGATTACGTCAATTGCTGCAACAACTTTGTTAGGAGAAAATTCATCCAAAATTTTAATAAACTCCCTTGGCTTTTCGAAGGCAAGACTTCCAATAACCACTCTTGCAACTCCTAACTCAAAAAGTTCTTTGGAGTCTTCGAATGTTCTTATTCCACCTCCGAGTTCTACCGGGATAATGACTGATTCGCAAAGCTGCCTTATTATCTCAAAATTAGTTTTAAGCTGATGATGTGATGCGTCAAAGTCTACTATATGAATACACTTTGCATTTTCAGCTCTCCAGATCATTGCCATCTCTACAGGATCGTTTCCGTATTCATTACAGTTAAGTTCGGGAATACCCTGAACAACACGGACAGTTTTTCCATTCTGAATGTCGATTGATGGAATAATTAGAATTTTTGACATTTGATTATCCGTTAATTCAATAAATCGAACGTGTACCTCTTCTAAAACAAAAATAACTAAATATGCTAATAAATGGTATCCGTAACTTACTGCTCTCACTTATAACAGACTATTTCTGAATCAACTCTTCATAAAGAAATCACATCCAGATTCAAATCTTGACTTTACAGGTCATATTCTTCATATTTCGCAGGAGATGATAAAAGAATTCAACTTATACTCTTCAAAAGGGAATAAACTGCGGACTTCTTGTTTTTGTGAAGAAAATATTTTCTCCGGTCGCGCTTTAGTATTTGTTCATGGTTTTAAGGGTTTCAAAGATTGGGGCTTCGGACATTACCTGGGAGAATATTTTTCAAAACGAGGATTCTTTACGATTACGTTCAATTTTTCTCATAATGGTGTTGGTGATGATTTATTTGAATTTATTGAACTCGATAAATTCGCCAGGAATACAATTTCCCTTGAAATTTCGGAGCTGAACGATATTATTAATTTTCTAAAGAATGGTTTTTTTGGCATCGAAATAAGTAAAAAAATCGCTATTTTAGGCCATAGTCGAGGTGGCGCTGTTTCCTTATTAACTGCTGCCGGCAGAAATGATGTTGGTGCGGTAGCAGCCTGGGCTTCGATTTCGAAATTTGACCGGTATTCCAACCGCCAGAAAACCGAATGGAGAAAAAAAGGTTATTTCGAAATCGTGAATGCCAGAACCAAACAGAAAATGAGATTAAATGTTGAACTGCTTGATGATATAGAAAAAAATTCAGCATGTTCGTTGAATCAGGAAAATGCTTTAAAAAATTTAAATTGTCCTTTGTTCATTGCACATGGAGATCAGGATCTTGCTGTACCGATTGCTGAAGGGGAGCAGATCTATTCCTGGGCGGATAAAACCAGAACAGAGTTTTATAAGGTTTACGGAACGGGTCATACTTTTGATATAGTTCATCCGTTTAACGGCTCGAATGAAAAGTTTGAAAAACTTCTGAATAAAACAGCGCATTTTTTTGAAAAAAATATAAATTAAAAGAGGAAAATATGTCTGTAAAAGAGAACGTAAAATCTAATACGGTGATAGTATCACTTTCAAAAATTAAATCATCACAACTTTTCTGGATCCTGACTTTTTCTGTTTTAACATTTTTAAGTGCACAGGTTGCAGTCCCAGTTCAGCCGGTACCGTTTACATTGCAAACAATGTTGGTACTTCTTTCCGGAGCTTTTTTAGGCGCAAGGAACGGAATGATAAGTCAGATAATTTATCTTGCCGGCGGTGTTATTGGATTACCAATCTTTGCTGAATTCAGTTTTGGATTTGCAAGATTGATAGGACCAACCGGTGGATACCTTATAGCTTTTCCATTAGCTGCTTTTCTGGTTGGTTATATGTTAGAAAAAAAATCGAATACAGGTATGATTGTATTATCTATGGTAATAGGTTCACTTGCAATTCTTCTTAGCGGGTCTCTCTATCTGTCTCTTTTTCTGAATGGCGATCTTAATAGCGCCTTATTCAGCGGTGCAATTATTTTCTCTCCATGGGATGTAATAAAAATAGCTGCCGCAGTAAGTATTTATAAAGCTTTTTCAAAAAAATATCCTAAGCTACCTTAACATTTTTCAGCGGGAGTAATGACTCTAAAAAATATAATTTTTATTGTTCTATTCTTTCTGTCGATCGGATTCTTCGCTTATAATCTCCGGAGAATCCTATCATATATTCTTCTCGGTCAAAAGGAGGACAGATTCGATAATCCGTTACAAAGGATTAAAAACGTACTGAAAATTGCATTTGCGCAATCCAAACTTTTACGAGATCCGGTTGCAGGAATTATTCATTTCCTTATTTTCTGGGGTTTTGTTCTTTTTCTTCTGGCTGTCATCGAATCGATTTTTCAGGGATTTTATTCTCCATTTACATTAAGATTTCTTGGACCGCTCTTCACAGCTGTTACATTAATTCAGGATCTGTTCGGCCTCTTTGTTATTGTTGCTGTTCTTATTGCCTTGTATAGAAGGTTTATACAGAAGGTACCTCGCCTCAATGTCGGTAAGAAAGGAAATCTGGATGCTGCTTTTATTCTACTTCTAATTCTAGGTGTAGTTGTATCAATGTTTGGGCAGAATATTTCTCACATCGCCGGCAACAGTTTTATTCTAGGTGAGTTCGAATCCAGGCCTGTCAGCCACTTTTTAAGCGGCATATTTTATTATGAATCCGGACATCACGCTGAAACTATGTATGAGATTTTCTGGTGGTTACATATAGTCTTTATTTTCGGATTTCTGAATTTCCTCCCTTACTCCAAGCATTTCCATGTTGTTTCATCTATTCCGAATGTTTACTTCTCAAAAACAGGTAAGTACAAGAACTCATTAAAGAAAATCAATCTTGACGATGAAAATATCTCTCAGTATGGCGCTTCAGATATTGAACATCTTTCATGGAAGCAGTTACTGGATGGATTTGCCTGTACTGAATGTGGAAGGTGCACATCGGTATGTCCGGCAGCTAATACTGGTAAACTCCTTTCACCGAGGAAAATAATTGTAGATATCCGACGTAGAACGGAGGATAAAGCTCCTCTGGTTATTGAAGGAAATATTGAAAGTGAACTACTTTCTCAAACACTCGTTCATAATTATATAACTGATCAGGAACTCTGGGCATGTACTACCTGCAATGCGTGTGTTTATGAATGCCCGGTTACAATTGAGCATGTTGATTCAATTGTTGATTTGAGAAGGAATCTCGTTTTAATGGAGTCGGATTTCCCGCCTGAATTGAATACCGTTTTCAAAAATATCGAGACAAATTTTTCGCCCTGGGCTTTTAATCCTCAGGATAGGGCAAACTGGGCTGAAGGATTGGGCATTAAAACTATGGCCGAGGATCCTAATTGTGAATTTCTCTTCTGGGTTGGATGTGCCGGTTCATTTGACACAAGGTATCAAAAAGTTTCAAAATCGATTGCTAAATTGTTACAAATTGCTAATATTGACTTCAGAATCCTTGGAATTGAAGAGAAATGCAATGGTGATACAGCCAGGAGATTGGGGAATGAATACCTCGCTCAAATGTTGATCCAGGAAAATGTTGAAACATTGAATAATTATGGTGTTAAGAAAATTGTTACCGGGTGTCCACATTGCTATAATGCTCTGAAAAATGAATTTCCCCAGTTTGGTGGAAATTATGAAGTTGTTCATCATACTGAATTAATTACTGATTTGTTAAACGAAGATAAAATTAAGCTTAAAAAGGGAACAGGGGACTCAAAAGTTACTTTTCATGATTCCTGTTATCTCGGCAGGTACAACGGTATTTACGATCAGCCGCGGAAATCGCTTAAGAATGTTGACGGACTAAAACTTATTGAAATGGAACGTACCCGCGATAAAGGGTTCTGCTGCGGCGCCGGGGGCGGCAGGATGTTCCTTGAAGAAATTGAAGGAACACGTATTAATGTTGAAAGGACACAAGAAGCTGTTAGAACTAATGCCGGTACAATTGCTTCAGCCTGTCCGTTTTGTATGACAATGATGACTGATGGACTTAAATCACTTGAAAAGTCTGAACAAGTTGATGTAAAAGATATTGCTGAAATAATTCTTGAAAATACTATTGACAATTAATTATAACCAACCAACTTATAAAGGAGGAGGTACAAATGCAGAAGTATCAAAATCTAATTGAGTTCTTAAAAACTCTCGAAGTTGATGTAACAAAGTTTTATGACAAAGGTCAGTCCGCTGCCGGAACCCGCTTAAGAAAAGGATTAAGCGAGTTGAAAAGACTGGCTCAGGATATGAGAAACGAAATCCAGGAAGTTAAAGCCCAGAGAAAAGGCGATAAAAGTGCCGGCTAATTTATAATTATTTTCCTGAAAGCCGGATTGGTTCGCCTGATCCGGCTTTTTTTATTCTTGATATGAAGATTAAGATCCTTTTTCTAACTGTTAACCTATTACTTCTTTTCATCCCGTCGGATAAAAATTTTAAGTCTGATGAAAAGAAGATATATGCTGATTCTGTTTCAACAATCAGTCTTTCATTTGTGGGGGATATAATGTGTCATTCCCCTCAGATAGATTATGCCAGAATCGGAAAAGACAGTTTCGATTTTAAACCGGTTTTCAGATATGTAAAAAATCTGATCGAAAAAGCCGATCTGGCATTCGGAAATCTTGAAACGGTAACAGCCGGCATAAGTGAAAAATTAACCGGCTACCCGCTATTTAATTCACCCGATCAATTACTCGACGCGCTTAAATATGCCGGCTTTGATTTTCTCTATACCGTGAATAACCATAGTCTGGATAGAGGTACGCGTGGCGTTGTTAGAACAATCGAACAGATTGAAGAAAAGGGGATGAAAAATATCGGATCAAGTAACTCGGAAAGCAGAAGCGATTCTTTGATCATAATCGACATGAAAGGAATTAAACTTGGACTGCTCGCTTATACTTATGGTCTCAATGGAAATTATCTCCCTAAATCAAAAAGCTTTATGATTAATTTGATCGATACAGTTAGAATTGATTCAGATATAAGTCGTTTACGTGATAAAGGCGCAGAACTGGTCATTGTCTATTTCCATTTCGGTGATGAGTATTCAAGGAAACCGTCAGGATTTCAAGTTGAGACAGTGAAAAAGACATTTCAATACGGAGCGGATATAATTATCGGTAGCCATCCACACGTTTTACAGCGGACGGAATTTCTTACGAAAGGCAATGGGAAACTTAAAAATGGATTTGTTGCCTATTCCCTCGGTAATTTTATTTCGAATCAAAGATGGAGGTATTCAGATGCCGGTGCAATTCTGAAATTAGAAATATGTAAAAATTTTCAAAGGGATTCGATCTGGATAAACAATGCCACTGCTATCCCGACCTGGGTTTACAAAGGATTTACCGGCATAAAAAACGAATTTATAATTGTTCCTTCCGATACAAGTTTTTTTAAAGTCCCCGAATTTTTCAGCTCCAGTGATAAAATGAAAATGATTCAAAGTTATTATGATGCCGGTGAAATACTTTTCAGGAAATGAATCTGATTTTCATATCTTTGCACACCTGAGAAAATCAAAAAAATGAAAAATAAAGCATCACTAAGCATAATCTTTGTAACAGTTTTTATAGATTTGATGGGATTCGGAATCTTAATCCCGATACTCCCGACTTTTGCAAGTAAAGATCTTAATATTTCCGATTTCGGCATCGGTGTTATCGTCGCAATTTATTCTCTTATCCAATTTCTCTTTAATCCGGTTTTTGGAAAAATATCCGATCGAATTGGGCGACGCCCTGTAATTCTTGTTACTCAGCTTGTTACGGTTGCCTCATATCTAATTTTCAGTTTTGCCGATTCGTTTCTGATTTTATTCCTGTCCAGACTATTAGCAGGATTTGGCGGAAGCAACATAGGAGTAGCTCAGGCTTATATTGCAGATATAACAAGTAAAGAAGAGAGAGTAAAAGGGATGGGCCTAATCGGTGCCGCGTTCGGATTGGGATTTGTATTCGGTCCGTTGATCGGCGCAATACTTTCCAAATACGGATATCACGTAGCAGGATATGGAAGCGCCGGTTTCTCATTTATGGCTTTTGTTTTCGCTCTTTTTATGCTTCCGGAATCAAATAAGGATTTAAAATCAGGCTCAAAATTTGAAATCCGTCTGTTCGATTTTAAGTATACAAAAAAAGTTATTTCAGATTCACGGATTGGATTTTTAATTATCCTTTTCTTTATGATAGTCTTTTCAATGGCAAATATCTACGGGACATTCGCGATTCTCGGTTATAAGGTATATCATTTCTCTGATCAGCAAACAGGTATGCTATTCGGGATATCAGGAATTATCGGTGCTCTGATTCAGGGCGGACTGTTGAGATTTCTGTCCAACAAAATAAGTGATAGGTCCCTTGTTCTTTCCGGTTCATTTGCAATGATAATCGGACTTGGATTTCTTCCGTTTGGTTCTAATTTTACCGGAGTGGCAATAATAATATCTATTTTATCAATTGGTACGGGAATACTTCAACCGACTATTTTAAGTATGATATCAAAATACACTGCCGAGAATGAACAAGGAGCTCTATTAGGAATTAACCAATCCTTCTCTGCATTTGCCAGAGTATTGGGACCGTTATGGGGAGGATTTGCATACGATTTCTTTGGATATCAGTTCCCGTTTCTAACCGGTGCTGCATTTACATTTGTTGCTTTTCTTCTCTCATATTTTTTACTTAAACCTGAAAGAATGGTAGAAACCGGAAATGTTTAAAATCGGCAAAATAGAATTAAAGAATGCTCTTCTGCTGGCCCCTATGGAGGATGTAACAGATATTGCATTCAGGAAAATCTGTAAAGAATTCGGCGCCGATGTTGTCTATACTGAATTTGTGAATTCTGACGGTCTGATAAGAGCTAATAAAAAAACCGAACTCAAACTTGAAATTTCAGAAGAGGAACGGCCGGTAGGTATCCAGATATACGGCGGCAACCTTGAACCTATGATCCAGGCTGCAAGAATCTCTGAGACAAAGAATCCGGATATCATTGATATTAATGCCGGGTGCTGGGTTAAAAAAATTGCAGGCAGAGGCGCAGGAGCCGGTCTGCTTAAAGATCCCTGTTACATGCAGACGATGGTTGAAAGTATTGTAAAAGCAGTATCAGTACCGGTAACCGTAAAAACCAGAATCGGCTGGGATAGTAATTCGATAAATATCCTTGATGTGGCAAAACGGATTGAAGATGCCGGCGCTTCCGGATTGACTTTGCATTGCAGAACCAAAGTTCAGGGACATAGCGGAGAAGCCGACTGGTCCTGGATTCCAAAGGTTATGGAAGTCGTTAAAATACCTGTTGCACTGAATGGGGGTGTTTTTACTTCGACCGATGTTTTAAGAGCTTTTAATGAAACTAATGCGGACGCAGTTATGATTGCCCGGGGGGCCATTGAACATCCTTGGATCTTTCGGGAAGCTAAATCCCTGATGCAGAATATTTCTTGTCAGGATGTGACAGTGGATGAAAGAATTTCAACAGCTTTAAGACATTTGAAATATTCTCTTGAGATCAAGGATGTGCGTGCGGCAATTCTGCCTTTCAGAAAATATTATGCGGGGTATTTAAAGGGATTGCCCGGCTCAAAAGAGGTAAGAATTGAGTTGTATAAACAAACTGAGTATGCTCCCATTGAAGAGATTCTTTTAAAATATCTTGAGGAGATGAAATCAAAAAATTTGGATAACATAGAATTGAAACAGGAGGCAAAATGAACTTAAAAGATTCCATAAGGGATGTACCGGATTTCCCGAAGAAAGGGATCGTTTTTAAGGATATTACTACATTACTGAAGAATCCATTGGCTCTTTCTTATACGGTAGAAGAATTATATAACTTCGCTAAAAATATAAAGATAACTAAAGTAGCTGGAATTGAATCTCGTGGATTTATACTCGGAGGGATTCTGGCGGAAAAATTAAAAGCAGGATTTGTTCCAATTAGGAAACCTGGGAAATTACCCGCGGAGAAACTATCGGAATTCTATTCTCTTGAATATGGTACTGATTCGATCGAAATACATAAAGATGCAATTAATCCGGGCGACACAGTCCTGCTCCATGATGATTTACTCGCTACAGGTGGCACGATGAAAGCTGCATGTAATCTGATTGAAAAACTTGGCGGCAAAATCGTACTCATCTCTTTTCTGATTGAACTTGCCTTCTTAAATGGGAGAGAAAAACTGAAAGAGTATGAAATCCATTCTCTTATCCAATACGATTCCGAATAAAATTTTGCGGGGGATATTCATTTGGATATCCCTTACAATTCCTGCTTAATTCTTCGATATCTAAATTATGAATCCGTTTGGTGCAATTATTACGACGAACTCACCCTTAATAGTTTTATTGCTTAAGTCTCTTATTATTTCAGCAGCTGTACCTCGCCACATCTCTTCAAATCTTTTCGTTAGCTCTCTGCCAATTACTAATTGTCGGTCCGGCATATACTTATTAATTTCTTCGAGTAATTTTTCAATTCGGTAAGTGGATTCGTATAGTACTATGGTTCTTTCTTCTACTGCAAGTTCCGTTAATTTCTTTTGCCTACCTTTCTTCTGGGGCAGGAATCCTTCGAATACAAACGAGTCGGTTGGTAATCCGCTTATACTTAACGCTAGAATAACGGCACTTGGTCCTGGTATTCCAATAACTTCAATTCCATTTTTCACAGCTGCATTAACCAATCTTGTACCCGGATCCGAAATTGAAGGTGTTCCGGCATCCGAGACTAAAGCACAGACTGACCCGTTATTAATTCGTTCTATCAATTCAGGAATCTTTTTTGATTCATTCTGCGCATTAACAACAAACAATGGTTTTTCAATTTGATAGTGGTCCAGAAGGATCTTAGTTACCCGTGTATCTTCACATACTATTATATCAACCGACTTGAGTGTATCAACGGCTCTGTAGGTTATATCGGATAGATTACCGATTGGTGTTGCCACAACAATCAATTTTGACACTGAAACACCTGTAAGATAATATGTAAAAAGTATAATGCAATATTATAGAAAAACAGCTGATTCAAAAGCTAATTCTAAAAATACATTTTACAAATTACATTTTATCTAAGACTCTCCTAATAATCGAGATCCCTTTATCAATGTCTTCTTTTGTTACTGTTAATGGAGGTCTGAAACGTATTGAGCTTTTACCGCACCCCAGCATTATCATTTTATTTTTATATAATTCATTCAAAAAAGTTTTTCTTATTTCCGGTGATGGAAGGTCAAATGAACATAACAGACCCAGTCCTCGGGCCTGAGAAACCAAATCCGGAAATTCCAGCTCTAATTCGCTTAGATTCTGCAATAAATAGTTACCCGTAATTCTTGAATTTTCGACCAGATTTTCCTCCTCAATAATTTCGAGATTTTTTCTGGATCTCACCATATCAACTAGGTTTCCTCCCCATGTTGAATTAATCCTGCTCGATGTCCTGAATACGTTCTCTTTAACCTCGTCAATCCGGTCAGAAACCATTATTCCGCAAATCTGTACTTTTTTGCCGAATGCAATTATATCCGGTTCAACATAATGTTCATATGCCCACATTTTACCTGTCATTCCCAGTCCTGTTTGAACCTCATCGAACATAAGTAAAATATCGTTTTCGTCGGCTATCTCTCTCAATTTTATGAAAAACTCTTTTCTGAAGAAATTGTCGCCTCCTTCACACTGAACAGGTTCAATAATAATTACAGCAATATCATCCTGATTTTTCGAAATAGCATCCTTAATTTCATCTATTGCCTGGTTTTCTTTTTTAATAATCTCGTTCAGGTGATTTTCTAAAGGGAAAGATATTTTGGGATTTATTATCCGGGGCCACTTAAACTTCGGAAAGTAATTTATTTTTGTCGGATCAGTATTTGTCAACGACATTGTATATCCTGAACGCCCGTGAAATGCCTCCTTGAAATGAATAACCTGATGTCCTCGCTCCTCACGATATCCTTTCTCGAGATTCTTTCTGACTTTCCAATCGAAGGCGGTCTTAAGACCGTTTTCAACTGCCAGAGTACCGCCGTCAATAAAGAAAAGGTGATTGAAATCGGCAGGTTTTGCGATCCTCGAAAATGAATCAACGAACTTTGCCATTTCAACAGTATATATATCTGAATTGGATGGTTTATTCATAGCAGCAATGGCCAGCTCCTCTCGGAACTCCGGCGTATTGATTTTATTATGATTCAAACCGACTGGCGAAGATGCAAAAAAGGAAAAGAAATCGAGGTATTCATCACCGGACCTTTCATCAACTATAGTCAATCCATAACTTCTTTCAAGATCGAGTACGAATTCGAACCCGTCGATCAGCATCGAGCGTTTCAGTATTTCATGTACTTTTTGAGCTTCTATCTTATCTTTTTGAGCCATAATAATCTCCTCGAATGAGTTTTCTTGATTACCCATAAACGGATTCCTCCCAAAATTAATTTGATATTTTAGAGATCTGTAAGTAAGAAAAGAGAATTAGAAGACTTCTTCGAGGCGGGAGGAGAAGTAATTACGAAGGTTTTTTCTGCCCGTTATTTTTTGATAATTAATGTATTTCATACTTCTTTTTACTCCTGGAACAAAAATAGGAAGTTAATAAAGGACTTACAAGAAAAGATTCATTTCATTTTATAGTTTTAACAAAAACATTTTTCTTAAATTTGTCCCGTGATAAAAAGCCATATGCAAAATTCGTTTAAGATAATATTCAGGTTCATTTTTCTTTTATTTCTACTTTCTTGTAAAGGGAATAATGACGGGGACTGGTTCAGCGGCGATTTCTATAATAACGATACGTCCAATCTTGCAGAAGAAATTGTTGATCAATCGCTCGGAACCAAATTCAATCCTCCCGCTAATTGGCTTATTCAGTCTGCCGAACTCTCCCGCAAAATAGAAACCAGAAACAAGTTTCAGGATTCCTCTCAAAACAGATTCGAATATTCACCTCAGTATCTATTCTTTAATCAGTCCGGCGGCAGTTTATTAAGTGTCGGTTATGTTGAATACTCGGATTCATCCTTGAATAGCGAATTATCGTTTAATAATTATAAAAATCTTCTCGGCAATAAACTGCGCAATGATAAAATATCCATTGCATCTTTTACTAAATCCGGGATTAAGTTCTTTCAGATAAAGAGTGAAAAAGAAGATCTAATCAATTTTAAAATTCTGTACCTAAACCAGAACTCAAGAATTATTCAGTTCGATTGTACTGTCCGAAGGGAAAATCTTGAGAGTGAATTGAAAAGTTTAAAGTCGACGATCGGTTCCATCCAACTGGTCAGGTGATCTGTTTCAATCGTGCTTTCTGAATTTTCTTAAAATAGAGTAATCTTTATACAAAACAAATCAGAGGTTATAATGGATTTTTTAAAACAGTTGGGGATTAAAGATGAAAATTACGGCGCCTCCACAGGATTAAATTGGTTCAAAACAAATGATCAGGGAATGATTAATGTGGTTTCTCCGGTGGACGGTAAACCAATTGCAAAGGTGTATCAGTGTTCCGTTAAAGATTATGATGAAGTAGTTGCAAAAGCCGACGAGGCATTTAAATTCTGGCGGACCGTTCCGGCTCCTAAGAGGGGAGAAGTTGTCAGGCAAATCGGAAATCAATTAAGACTTTTTAAAGAACCGCTTGGTCATCTTGTCTCTTATGAAATGGGTAAATCGCTTCAGGAAGGTTTAGGTGAAGTTCAGGAGATGATCGATATTTGCGATTTTGCAGTGGGTCTTTCCAGGCAGTTGTACGGATCTACAATGGTGAGCGAACGTGAGAAACACCGTATGTACGATCAGTATCATCCTCTCGGTGTAGTCGGTATTATAACAGCTTTTAATTTCCCGGTTGCTGTCTGGGCATGGAATAGTGCTCTTGCTACCGTTTGCGGTGACGCCAATCTCTGGAAACCTTCCTCAAAAACTCCTTTATGTGCCATTGCGGTGCAGAATATTATTTCTGATGTGATTAAAGAAAATAATTTGCCGGAAGGACTCTTCTCGCTGATTATTGGCAAAGGATCCACTGTCGGCGAAAAAATGCTTAACGATAAACGTGTTCCTCTAATTTCTTTAACTGGATCAACCGCTATCGGAAAACATGCAGCCGAAGTAATATCAAAAAGATTCGGCAAAACTATTCTTGAATTGGGAGGCAACAACGCAATTATAATTACACCAAACGCGGATTTTCAGCTGGCAATACCCGCTGTAGTCTTCGGAGCTGTTGGAACAGCGGGGCAGAGATGTACAACAACGCGCCGATTGATTATTCACGAAGATGTATATCCAAAAGTAAAGGACGCTCTTTTAAAAGCTTATTCCTCGCTTAAAATTGGCAATCCGCTCAATCCCGGTAATCACGTAGGTCCTTTGATTGATAAAGGCGCGGTAGAAGAATTTAAGCAAGCCCTAAAAATGGTTGAAAAAGAAGGAGGAAAAATTATCTTCGGTGGCGAACTCCTATCAGGCAGCGGATATGAATCCGGGTGTTATGTAAAACCGGCTATTGTAGAAGCAGAGAATAATTATAAAATTGTTCAGGAGGAAACTTTTGCGCCGATACTCTATCTGATCAAATACAAAGGCGACGTTCAGAATGCAATCGAAAAACAAAACGATGTTGTACAGGGGCTTTCTTCATCAATATTCACTACAGATATGCGCGAAGCCGAAACATTCCTTTCCCACTGGGGAAGCGATTGCGGTATTGCTAACGTGAATATTGGTACATCCGGAGCTGAAATCGGCGGTGCTTTCGGAGGCGAAAAGGAAACCGGGGGAGGAAGAGAATCCGGTTCGGATTCATGGAAACAATATATGAGAAGACAAACAAACACAATTAATTTCGGGACTAAACTTCCTCTGGCACAGGGTATTAAATTTGAAATTTGAGTGTGAGACTGTTTCAATTATATCAGTGACGTGGGATTTCACTTTAATTATTCTGAATATTTTTTTATTTATTGAATAAATAATTTAGAAAGGATTGATATGAGATTTTGTTTAAATGTTGATCATGTAGCAACTCTTAGAAATGCAAGAGGTGAATCACAGCCTGATCCTGTCTCATTCGCATTAATGGCGGAGCTTTACGGGATCGACGGAATTGTAGTACATCTTAGAGAGGACCGCCGTCACATAAATGAACGCGATCTGCGCCTGTTAAGGGAACTGATTACAACCAAACTCGATCTCGAAATGGCAGCCGTAGATGATATTATTAATATCGCTTGCGATGTTCAACCCGAACTGGCTACTATAGTGCCTGAAAAAAGACAGGAACTGACAACCGAAGGCGGTATTAATGTAATTGATAATATTAATCACTTAAGACTTGCAATCAGATCACTCCATGATGCAGATATCCCTGTATCACTTTTTATTGAACCGGATATCAACCAGATTGATGCGGCGGCTGAGATAAATGCCGACTTCATTGAAATCCACACTGGTCATTATGCCAATGCTGTGGGCGAGGAGGATATTTTCGATGAACTTGAAAGAGTACGTCTCGCGGCAAAACATGCTAAAAAGCTGGGACTCGGTGTTAATGCCGGCCACGGATTGAATTACAGTAATATGAAAGAATTTGTTGCAATTCCGGATATTGATGAAGTAAGTATAGGACATGCCGTTATTGCAAGAGCTCTTTATGTTGGCCTCGAACAGGCCATTAAAGAGATGATTAAATTAACCGGGGTGAATAAATGATTTTTGGAGAATTATTTTGGATTTGTAATTCGAAATAATTCTCCTTAATTATCTGTCGATTTATGACAAACTGCATATGATATTTTTTAAAAAAACTCTCTTCCTGTTTTTATTAACCCAACTTTTTTCTTTTTCAATAATATTCCCTCAGTTCAAAAATATTCAGGTGAACAATTCAACTGCCAGTCAGCCTAATGAAGTATCAATAGCTGTAAATCCGGTTAATCCAAATTTTATCTCAGCGGGCTCAAATCTGAACTTATTCTACTTCTCGAGTGACGGCGGCAATTCCTGGTCCCAGAAATTAATGAGCTCTGTATGGAGAGTCTGGGGCGATCCTTGTCTGGTCTATGATGCAAGCGGAAATTTATTTTTCGGACATTTATCAGATCAGAGAAATACAGGAACGGGCTACTGGATAGATCGAATTGTTGTTCAGCGTTCTACTACTAACGGATCTACATGGGATTATGATGTAGGTGTTGGCTTTTCACCTCCTTCCAGACAGCAGGATAAGGAATGGCTTTGTGCTGATTATTCCAACTCTCAATACAGGAATAACCTGTATATGGCATGGACTGAATTTGATAAGTACGGAAGTTCAAATCCCAATGATCGCTCAAGAATTCTGTTTGCGAGATCTACAAACAGCGGCGCTTCCTGGTCGTCTCCCATTAAAATCAGTGATATTGAAGGTGATTGCCTGGATGACGATAATACTATGGAAGGGGCCGTACCATGCACTGGACCTAATGGGGAAGTCTATTTGAGCTGGTCTGGTCCGCTGGGAATACAATTCGATAAATCAACGGATGGCGGTGTTACTTTTTCTGATGATATTCATGTTTCCAATCTTAATGCCGGTTGGGCATTCGATATACCCGGAATTTATCGCGCAAATGGTTTCCCTGTTACTGCTTGCGATATTAGCAATTCACCTCATCGCGGATCTATTTATATCAATTGGTCCGATCAGATCAATGGTGATACGGATATTTTTTTCTCGAAATCCGTTGACGGCGGCACTACCTGGAGTTCTCCTAAAAAAGTTAATAATGATCATTTCCCCAGGCATCAATTCTTTAACTGGATGACAGTAGATCCCGTTACCGGTAAAATCTATATTATTTTTTACGACCGGCGTGAAAATCCTGATCCAAATAACACTCAAACCCATGTTTATATTGCACGTTCGGATGACGGTGGAGAAACATTTTCTAATTATTGTATCTCTCAGTATTCTTTTTACCCTGTTAATACAGTTTTTTTTGGTGATTATACAAACATTGCAGCTTATGACAATAAAATCTTTCCGATATGGATGAGAATGGATGGTACTAAAATGAGCATCTGGAATTCGGTAATTAATGATTCCGAGTTCTTAACGGGAATTGAAGAAAACGGAAATCCTTTCCCGACACAAACCGTATTATTCCAGAATTTTCCTAACCCGTTTAATCCTTCAACAAAAATAAATTATGAAATTGAAAAAGAGTCGTTTGTTAGTCTCAAGGTATTTGACGTAATTGGTAATGAGATTAATTCACTGGTACATGATATTAAAAAGCCCGGGTCGCACAATGTTGTTTTCAACGGAAGCAGTTTAAGCTCGGGGATCTATTTCCTCAGACTTGTAACACCGACCCATCATTTTACAAAAAAAATGATTTTAGTAAAATAAAATTTGAAGAACTATTTTTGAAAAACAGAGGACTGAAAGAAAAATTAGATTTTTATTACGAGTTGTTCGATCGGTCAAGAATCTCTCCCGACCCGTTAGAATTTCCCCACAGATACAATAATCCTTCCGATATTGAAATATCCGGACTCATTTCTTCTGTATTTGCATACGGAAATATTAAGCAGATAATAAGCATTTTAGAGAAACTTAACGCTATTATGTCCGGCAGTCCATACAGCTTTGTGTTAAACTATGATAAAAATTTGGGATGCAGTTTTTTTAATCTGCTAAAACACCGGTTTTATTCCGGTGATGATATATCCCGATTGTTTCTTGCCTTAAATAATATTTATAATAAATACGAATCGCTTGAATCTTTTTTTATGGCCGGTCACACAGGTGATTCAATTGACATAAAAGAAAGATTATCAGTTTTTTCCGGAAATATGACCGGAATAATGTCTAAAGGGAAATCCGTTAGTTATGGTATTAGATTTATGTTCCCTGATCCGATGAAGGGGAGTGGATGTAAAAGAGTGAATCTCTTTCTGAGATGGATGGTCCGTAAAGATGATCTCGATTTCGGAATATGGAAAAGAATACCGGCTTCAAAATTGATTATTCCGGTTGATACACATGTGGCCAGAATCTGCCAAAAATTAAAACTGACCGGTAAAAAAAATATATCTTGGTTGATGGCCGAAGAGATAACCGGAAAGTTAAGTAAGTTCGATCCGGATGATCCTGTTAAATATGATTTTGCAATTTGTCACATCGGTATGAGAAAGATGAAGTTTTAGGTATAATATTCTCTCAAAGAAAAGATTAGTTATCCTCATAGATAGATTCATAAATTATCATGTTGCTCAGATATGTTGCGATATTTATATTAGCAAACCGTTAAACAAGATTTTATAATTAATTCATAAAATCCTCACATCAACACAGGAGAAAAGTATGACGGAACAGAAAAAGTTCGTCCCCTTCGTCTCTTCAGAAACTAATATGGCAGAATTTACAATCCGTGCTTTAATTATCGGATTGGTTCTGGCGGTTGTTCTCGGTGCAGCTAATGCTTATCTAGGTTTAAAAGCCGGAATGACAATTGCAGCCACATATCCGGCTGCAGTGATTGGAATGGCGATAATTAAATTATTCAAGGGTACCATCTTAGAAGAAAATTTTGCCCGTACTGTCGGCTCGATTGGCGAATCGATTGCAGCTGGTGCAATTTTCACTTTACCTGCCTTTTTTATTGCAGGAATCTGGGATCCTTTCTTTACACCGGGTAATTATATTATTTCCGCTGCAATAATGGTTGCAGGCGGTGTTCTCGGTATTATGTTCGTGGCACTCTTAAGAAGGGTTATGGTTGAAGATGTTGAACTTCCGTTCCCTGAATCTGTTGCGGCTGCAGAAATTCATAAAGCAGGTCAGCACGGCGGTTCCGGTTCCAAGTTCCTCTTCAACGCTATGGGCGTTGGAGCATTGATTCAGGCTCTCGGTCAGTTCAAATTATTTGCTACCAGTGCCGACGGGTTACTTTCATTGAGCAAAGGAAATATCCTGTTCCGATCTCCCGATGTCAGCCCTGCCTATATGGGCGTTGGATACATTATCGGTCCCCGTCTGGCTTCATTAAACTTCTCAGGAGGAGTTATTGCCTGGGGTCTGCTCGCTCCGATAATTGCTTACTTTAAATTCGGTAATACGCCGATGGAAGGTCAGGATTGGGCAGGTACAATTGTTCAGGTCTGGAGAGATTATGTAAGACCGATAGCAATCGGCGGTATGCTCGTTGGCGCCGCATTCACACTCTGGAGAATGAGAAAAAATTTAATAGCCGGTATTTCAAGATCAATTGGCGATGTTAAGAAAGCAGCCAGCGGCAGCCATACTGTTGATAGAATTGAAAAGGATATTGCTTTCAAGTGGGTTATGATCGGAATTCTTGCAACAGCAGTATTAACATTCATTATATATGAGTTCTTCGCTCAGAATTTAGTTGCAGCGTTTATTGCTACGGTAGTAATGATAATTGCCGGATTCTTCTTTGCGGCGGTTTCGGGTTATCTTGTCGGTATAATCGGTTCATCAAATAATCCTATCTCCGGATTAACACTTTCAACATTAGTTGTTGCTGCATTATTGATGGTTGTACTCGGTATGACGGGAACACAGGGAGTAGCCGCGGTTCTTGGCGTTGCAGCTGTTGTCTGTGTTAGTGCTGCAGTTGCTGGAGAAATGCTTCAGGACCTTAAAGCTGGTCATATCCTTGGCGGTACGCCCTGGAAAATGCAGATCGGCGATCTAATCGGAATTGCGGTATCGGCAGCTGTAATGTTTATTCCTCTTATTATACTTCATGAAGGCGATATAAAAATGGGAGGTACTGGATTCGGTGGAGAAAAATTACCCGCACCGCAGGCCAGCCTTATGGCAATTCTTTCAAAAGGAATTGTTGCCGGCGAAATGGAATGGATTCTTATCTTTACCGGTATGCTTATGGGTGTAGGTTTTATTTTAATGAATATTAAAAGCCCTATGCTAGTGTCTGTCGGTATGTACTTACCGCTCGGTACTACATTTGCAATTTTTGTTGGCGGTTTAATTAAAGGCGCCGTTGAAATGGTAAATGCTAAAAAGAAATTTAACGATGCACAGAAATCAAGAGTAGAGAATACTGGAATTCTGCTCGCAGCTGGTTTGATTGCAGGGGAGGCACTTATCGGACTTCTCTTTGCGGGTTTTGCGTTCTTCGAGATTTCCTTATTCCATATTTTCGATTCCCCGAGTTTCTACATTAGTCTTGTAGTATTTGCATTGATAGCCTGGTATCTGATCAGAATACCTGTTAAGAATGCCGGAAGTCCGGATCAACCGGCTCCGCCGCAAGTATCAATGTAATCGTATTATCATCATTATTTATTTCCCCGGTTCATTGCAGTGCAATGTGCCGGGGAAGATTTTTTTTAAGGATCGATCATGCCTCTTAGCTTTAGTCAACGCAGAAGAATTCTGAAAAATGCCAATTACCTTGACCTTAGACCTTTACGCTTGCACAAAGATGAAATAGGTGAAGATAATATAGTCACAATCCTTATTCCGAAATTCAAAAATAGAATTGCTCTCAAATATATTGTCCCGAAACTGAAATCACCCGAAATAAAATTAAAACTCGACGAGATCGGATCTCAGACATGGCTCCTTCTCGACGGCAAAAAAACTGTAAGAGAAATTTCAAGTATTCTTTTAAATAAATTCGGCGAAAAAATTGAACCCGTAAATCAGAGACTAACAAAATTTCTTACGGGCCTTTACGAACAAAGATTGATAACATTTCAAGAAATTAATTTATAGGAGGTATTAGATGGGAAACGTATTAGGAAATTTAAAACCAGGACTATTATGGAAACATTTCGAAGAGATTTGCAATATTCCGCACCCGTCCCGCAAGGAAGAAAAAATTGCTAAATATGTAACAGGATTTGCAAAAAATAACAATCTTGAATTTCAAACCGATGAATTCGGAAACATTGTTATCAGAAAACCGGCTACACCCGGATTTGAAAACCGCACTCCAGTGGTCCTGCAGGGACATCTCGATATGGTTGCTGAAAAGAACAATGATGTAGCACACGACTTCGATAAAGATCCGATTCAAGCGTATATAGACGGCGACTGGGTAAAAGCGCGCGGAACAACCCTTGGAAGCGATAACGGTATCGGCGTTGCTGCTGCGCTTGCAGTACTCGAATCGAATGATCTGCAGCACGGTCCGGTTGAAGCACTTTTTACACTTGACGAGGAGACCGGTTTAAACGGGGCACAGGCATTGAAACCGGGATTTCTGAAATCGAAAATACTTATCAACCTCGATTCCGAAGAAGACGGCGCTTTTTATATAGGATGTTCGGGTGGGCAGAATACTTTTGTAAAATTCACTTTCAAACCCTCGGAAATTCCTGCTAACACTATTGCTTTAGAATTAAAAGTTACCGGATTGAAAGGCGGCCATTCAGGTCTGGATATTCAAACCGGAAGAGGAAATGCGGTTAAATTAATGTCCAGACTTCTTCACGATTTAAACAATAAATTCGGAATACGTCTAGTCTCCATAAACGGAGGTAGCAAGCATAATGCAATTCCAAGAGAGACATTCGCTGTTGTTCGGATTGCGAAGAAATTATCCGCGGATATTTTTGCGTATGTAGAGAGTTATAATGGTATTGTTAAAGAGGAACTTGCAAGTGTTGAGCCGAATCTGAATGTCTCTGCATCCGAGATTAAATCGAAAGCAAAGGTTATGGATAAAACCTTAGCGGCTAACCTTATCGATTCTCTTTATTCAGTTCCTAACGGTGTTATTAAAATGAGTGCGGATATTGAAGGATTAGTTGAAACATCTTCTAACCTTGCAGTCGTTGTCACAAAAGGTAAAACAGTAGAGGTTATTTTAAGCCAGAGAAGTTCAGTCGAATCAGAGAAGAAAGACATTTCAAATTCTATCGTCGCTCTTTTCAGACTTGCAAAAGCTGAAGTTAAGCAGGGTGATGGTTATCCAGGATGGAAGCCTGATATCCACTCGCCGGTCCTCGCCGTTATGAAAAATGTTTATGAGTCGATGTATAATAACCACCCGGAAGTTAAAGCGATTCATGCCGGTCTTGAATGCGGAATAATAAAAGAAAGATTCCCTGATATGGATATGATCTCTTTCGGTCCTACAATCACAGGCGCGCATTCACCAGATGAACAGGTTCAAATCAGTACTGTAGAAAAATTCTGGAATCTCTTATTGAACGCTTTAAGGAACATTCCTGCTAACTAATATTTGTTTCTCTATCCTGATCGTGCGGCTGATTTGATCAGTGCATGATCAGGATTATTATTCTATTAAAGGGAGATAATGGAAAATCAATCCTCTGCAAAACCCGAACCATCACAGCTTTTCCGGTGGCTTATTCTTGTGTTCGTTTCACTTGCAATGTTCGGCAATTATTATATTTACGACAGCATAAGTCCGCTCGCCGACTTGCTAGTAAAACAACTGAACTTTACTGATTCGGATATCGGTTTGCTTCAGGGCATCTACAGTGTACCGAATGTATTAATGGTTCTTCTCGGCGGAATTATAATAGACAAAATCGGAACCCGAATTTCAACATTCATTTTCACAACATTATGCCTTGTTGGAGCCATAATTACGGCTTCATTCGACAATCTGACTATGATGGCAATCGGAAGACTGGTGTTCGGACTCGGTGCTGAATCGATGATTGTTGCTGTTACAACAGTAATCGGAAGATGGTTTAAAGGGAAACAGCTTTCGTTTGCATTCGGATTAAATCTAACACTTGCTCGGCTCGGTTCTTTCGCGGCACTTAACTCACCTACCTGGGCCGGGGGATTGTACGAGAACTGGCAGTATCCGCTCCTTCTATCAGTTGGCGCCGGGGTAATCTCTATTGCTTCTGTAATTATCTACTGGGGAATGGATTCATTTGCTGAAAAAAATTATTCTTTAAGGCCTGTCCCTAAACAGGATAAAATTATTTTCAGGGAAATCTTCTCTTTCTCCAAGTCCTACTGGTTTGTAGTACTGCTTTGTGTAACTTTTTATTCGGGAATTTTTCCATTTCAGACTTTCGCGGTTAAGTTTTTTATTGATGTGCACGGAACAACAAGGGAGTTCGGAGGATTTCTTTCCAGCATGCTAACTCTTTCGGCAATGGTCTTAACGCCTTTATTCGGTCTCTTTGCAGACTATATCGGCCGGCGGTCTCTGCTTATGATGATCGGTTCTCTAATTCTTATTCCTGTTTACCTCCTTATGGCCTACACGAATATCTCACTCTTTATTCCTATGGCGATGATGGGACTTGCATTTTCTTTAATTCCCGCGGTTATGTGGCCCTCGGTTGCCATTATTGTTGATGAATCGAAACTTGGAACTGCATATGGACTTATGACTATGATACAGAACATCGGTCTAGCCGGATTTAATTTTATGATCGGCTGGGCCAACGACTTTTCAGGAGGTTATACACTCGGTATGTGGATCTTCTCTTCACTAGGATTCTTCGGACTCCTTTTCGCGTTACTGCTAAGACGGAGTGAAATGGGGCCGGGTAGTCATGGTTTGGAAAAAGGGATTCGAAATAGCCCTTAAGAACTTAACACTTTTTTTTGTAAATTGTCCCGAAGCTATGGAGTATTTTATCTGATGCTGAAATTGAGTTCAAAAATAATATTTCCCCTTGCGTTGATCTTTTTGCTTCCGGCGGCTGTAATAAAATCCCAGACTTTCGGTTTCGGTTGTCTTGGCCTTAGCGGTTTCTATGCGGGGTTTTCGCAGCAACAGTATATTGTTGACGGATTGAACGATTACATTAAGCTGAATAATTACGGTCCGGCTCCTTCTTCAGTTGTTGAATTTAAAAAAGGTTCCGGTTACCGTATCGGGGCTAATTTCTTCAGGGCAAAGTTCGAAAATTTCTTTATCTCCGCAAAAGGATTTTATCAGTTTATGAGGGAGAACCTCGAACAAAATCAGACCGCACAAAATTCAGTATTTAAAAATAAATATCAGCTCTCGATGAATCATTGGGGATTGGCCGTTGATATTGGTGTCCCGCTCCTCTCTATTATTGATTTGAAAATTATAGAAGGCGGTGTCGTTTTCTACAACACAGAATTTGTTCATACCGTGCTTGAAAATGATAAGCAGCTCTATGAACTGAAGTATGAACCGGCTAATAAAAAAGTAAATTATTATATCGCCTCGGGACTTTTAATTCATATTGTCCCGGATTATATCAGTATTGAAGGTACTGCAGGATACAGCTTCCTTAAATATGATCAGTTCGATCTTAAAACTGAATTACCTGTCGGTGCAGGAAAAATCACGAATCCGGTCGCCAAAGGGGGCTTTTTAGCCACTGTTCAATTAAATATCGGTTTCCCACTCTAATTACTAAAGGTGAATTATGAAATTATCTCAACTCGACAAAGCTTCTATCATTGCAATTCGCGACTGTATGGGGACTAAAAAAGAAGAATCCGTTTTAATCATTACTGACGAGAAAAAGAAAAAAATCGGTTACAACCTTTATAAAAATTCTCTCGGTCTGGGTCATGAATCTTTATATGTTGAGATCAAATCGAGAGAGATGCACGGACAGGAACCGCCCGAACAGGTCGGCCGGTTAATGAAAATGTTCGACGTTGTACTTTGTCCTACTGCCAAATCTTTAACGCATACTAATGCAAGAAGGGAAGCTTCGGCACAGGGTTCAAGAATCGCTACTTTCCCGGGTATTACTGAAGAGATTATGGTAAGAGGATTAAATGCTGATTATAAAAAAATTGCAGCACTCACAATAAGATTAACAGATATTCTTACAAATACTAATATTGTCCGGGTTACGGCTCCTAATGGAACTGATATAACAATGGATATTTCAACCAGGCAAGGTCACGCTAGCAAAGGACTCTTCCACGCAAAAGGGGAGAGCGGAAATTTGCCTACCGGAGAAGCATACATAGCGCCACTCGAAGGAAAATCGAACGGCGTTTTTGTTGTTGACGGATCCATGGCCGGTATCGGCGTAATCAAAGGCAGACCGATAAGAATTGTTGTTGAAGACGGTTTCGCTGTAGAAATTTCAGGAGGTGCCCAGGCAAATAAACTTAACAAGATCCTAAGCAATTACGATATGCCTGCAAGAAATATTGCTGAGTTCGGTATCGGTACCAATGATAAAGCGAAACTGAGCGGACTTCTTCTTGAAGACGAAAAAGTAATGGGCACAATTCATATTGCCATCGGCGATAACAAATCGATGGGCGGACTGGTAAATGTTCCGATTCATCTCGATGGAGTCGTAAAAAGACCAACCGTATATTTCGACGGTGCAATGATTATGAAGAACGGAAAACTTCTTATTTAATTTTCCGTCTCTTTTAACACATATTATTTTCTTTAATCCGGATTGAAAATCCATCCGATTTTTCATACCTTTGCCAGCTAAAATTCCACAAAAACCAAGAAACCATGAAAATTCTAAATGATCTAAATCAGGAACAGCTCAAAGCTGTGGAGTACAATTCCGGTCCACACATGATTGTAGCGGGTGCCGGATCGGGAAAAACACGCGTTTTAACATATAAAATCGCATATTTGATCGATAAAGGGCTTGAACCTGATTCAATTTTGGCGCTTACTTTTACTAATAAAGCTGCCAAGGAAATGAAAGAAAGGATTAAAGTTCTGGTTGGAAAAAAAGCCTCATCTCTCTGGATGGGCACATTTCATTCCATCTTTGCACGGATTCTCAGGATTGAAGCAAAATCCCTCAATTATCAACCAAATTTTTCGATATACGACCGGGAGGATTCGGTCTCTCTTGTCAGTAATGTTTTGCAGAATCTGAATATTAACCTTGAAAATCTTACCCCGAATGGAGTTCAGCATAAAATCAGCTTTCTCAAAAACCAAATGATTAAACCGGAAAACTTCGGCAAAAATATGGCAACTACACTTGCCGATAAAAAATTTCTTGAAATCTATACCGAATACAATAAACGTTTATTCGAAAATAATGCCATGGATTTCGACGACCTTCTTCTGAAGCCGATCGAATTATTCGAAGAAAATTCAAAGATCCTATCCAAATACAAGAAGCAATTTAAATATATCCTTGTTGATGAATATCAGGATACAAATAAAGCTCAGTATCAGTTGCTTAAATTATTAAGTCCCACTAAAGATAAAGTCTGTGTTGTCGGTGATGATGCACAAAGTATCTACAGCTGGCGCGGTGCCGAAATAAAAAATATGCTCAACTTTAAAAAAGATTTTAAAGGGGCAAAAATTTTCAGGCTCGAGCAGAATTACCGTTCAACAAAAATGATTCTTGCCGCAGCGGATTCCATTATTAAGAATAATACAGAGCAGATTACAAAAACGTTATGGACGGAAAATAACGACGGTGAAGAACTTACTCTGATGCGGGCTTCTGATGAAAAGGATGAAGCGTTTCAGATCGCTAAAAAAATTAAGAAGGAAATCTCTACTCGTAAATTGTCCTTAAATGATATTTCAATTTTCTACCGGCTTAATTCTCAGTCGAGAGCTCTTGAAGATGCTCTTAGAAGAGAGAAAATTCCTTATAAGATTGTCGGCGGTGTTGAGTTTTACAGAAGAAAGGAAGTGAAAGACGTACTGGCATATCTTAGAGTTCTTACTAACCAGAATGACGAGGAAAGTTTACTTCGTATAATGAACTTCCCGCAAAGGGGCATAGGGAATACATCTATAACGAAAATGATTGCGTTTGCCCGTAAGCTCGAGCTTTCTCTCTTTACTACTATGTCCCGTGTGTTTGAGGTTATTGAAGTAAAAGAAAGAATACAGAAAAATGTAAAGCAGTTTAAGATGTTACTTGACAAGTATATTGATCTCAAGGATAAACTCTCGATTGGTGAATTGACTTCGGCGCTTGTTGACGAACTCGGTATATTGAAAATTTATAAGGAAGAAAATTCAGCCGAATCGATGGCCAGGTACGACAATATTCAGGAGCTCCTCTCCGCGGTTCAGCAGTACAGCAAAGAAAATCCGGATTCTAAACTTGATGATTTTCTTGCCGAAGTCTCTCTTGTCTCAGGTGTGGATCAGTACGATGAGAAGGTCAATTCGGTTACACTGATGACTGTTCATAGTGCAAAAGGATTGGAATTCCCGTTAGTATTTATCACCGGTCTCGAAGAGGATATTTTCCCCTTAAGTCCCCGCTTTGATTCGGATTCCAAGATTGAAGAGGAGAGACGATTGTTCTATGTCGCCATAACGCGCGCTCAGCAGAAAGTATTTCTAACGTATGCGCGTTCTAGATATCGTTTCGGAGAGGTGGCATATCAGAGCAAATCAAGATTTCTTGATGAACTGGATGAAAATACATTTGAAGAATTGAACGGCGCAGGTGGCAGAAAGTCCGGAAGACGCAAAAGGGATTTTGTAGATGAATATTATCAGGAGAGTTACGACGATTTTGATCAGGAGAGAAGATCTCTGCGTGTTGGCAGCCGGGTTACTCATCAACTCTTTGGAATGGGAAAAATACTTCAGATTGTTGGAACCGGTGATATGCAGAGAGTTACAATTGCTTTCGAAGAAAGCGGTACTAAACAGCTTCTTACTAAATTTGCCAATTTAAAACTGATATAATTTTTAAACCGGAGTATATATGAAAATAGGAATATTAACCGGCGGGGGAGATTGCCCCGGTCTAAATGCTGTTATTAGAGCTGTTGTTAGAAAAGCACTTCAAAGCGGTAAAGAGGTTATAGGAATTAGGGAAGGTTGGAAGGGGTTAATAGACAACAATTATTGTAAGCTCGACCGTGACACAATTTCCGGTATACTTCATCGCGGAGGTACAATTCTTGGCACATCAAGAACAAATATCTACAAAATTGAAAATGGTGAAGAGACGGTAAAAAACAATCTTGCTAAAAACGGAATTGATGCTATCGTTGCTATCGGCGGTGAGGATACTCTCGGTATAGCTTCCAAATTGTATAAAGCCGGTGTTAAAGTTGTTGGTGTCCCTAAAACAATTGATAATGATTTAAATGCAACCGACTTTACATTCGGATTCGATACTGCCGTTAACATTGCTACGGAAGCAATCGACAGGCTTCATACAACAGCGGAATCGCACAACAGAGTAATAGTTGTTGAAGTTATGGGAAGACATGCCGGATGGATTGCCATCTGGGCTGGGATTGCCGGAGGAGCCGATATCATACTTGTTCCCGAAAAACCATTTAACATTGATGAAGTTTGTTCTGTTTTAACAAAACGTCATGCCAGCGGAAAAAGCTTCAGCATAGTTGTAGTTTCGGAAGGGGCAAAACTTCAGACTGAAGACGAAGCAGATAAAGACGGATCATTTATTCTCAGCAGCATGAAGAAAGACTCATTCGGTCATGTCCGTCTCGGCGGAATCGGTAATGTGCTGGCTGATGAAATTGAAAAAAGAACCGGTTATGAAACCAGGGCTACTATTCTCGGTCACATTCAGAGAGGCGGAAGCCCTACAGCCTATGATAGAGTTCTTGCAACACGCTTTGGTGTTTTTGCCGCGGAACTGGTTAATAAAGGGGACTGGGGGAAAATGGCATCGCTGAGAGGTAATGAAATTATTGGAGTTGAACTTGCAGAAGCAACAGGGAAATTAAAAACTGTTGATATGGAATTAATGCAGGTTGCTGAAACTTTCTTCGGATAAGAGATTAAAATTCCGGGTCTCTGCAGTAAGTTGCAGAAACCCGGAAGACTTATTATTTATTCTTCTCTTTTAACAATTCTTTATACGGCACATGTTTCATCGAGAAATAATTCTTAACATCCTTCTTTAGCACACCCGACAATAAAATAATCGTTAGCAGGTTTGGTGCTGTCATGAATCCGAGTGCGGCATCCCCGAAAGCCCAGATAGCCTCCAGTTCAGCTATTGCCCCGATAAATACAAATACAATGAATACCCATTTATAAGGAAGGATTGCTCTCTCTCCGAAGAGATAATGCGAAGCTCTATCGCCGTAGTATGACCAGCTGATAATAGTCGATGTTGCGAAGAGCAGAACTCCGAGCGTTACAATTTTATCACCGTAACTGAAAAGCCAGCTTAAGCCCTGCTTGAACGCATAAGAGGTCAGTAAACTTGCGTTGTACATAGCCCCTGAGAAAGAAGGATCTATATGATTTACGTAGTACTGAGTATGATGCCACGCATCTGTCGTAATAATAACTAATCCTGTTAACGTACAGATTGTAATTGTGTCGATGAACGGTTCGAGCAAGGCAACAGTTCCTTCTCTTACGCCGTATTTAGTCTTTGCTGTTGAATGGGCGATGGGTGCGCTCCCCTGGCCGGATTCATTGGAGTAGAGACCTCTTTTCACGCCCCACAAAACAGTATTAAGCCAGATTAAAAATGTTCCCCCGCCTACTCCGGCAATTTGAGCAGGGGGATTGAATGCAAAATCGAATATCATGCCGAAGGCCGGCCCTAAATGAGGCAGATTGGAAATCAGAACAACTAGTGAAGTAAAAACATATATCACTGCCATGAAAGGTGAAAGAAATCCGGTTACATTTCCAATTCTTTTTATGCCGCCGATTATTACAAGGCCAATAAGGCTCGATAACACAAGGCCAATTATTATCTGAGTATAAGAAACAGAAAAATTTCCGATGATAGCATGCTGGATAGTCCAGAAACTTTCTGTACCTAGAATCTGTTTGGTTTCCGAAAACAACTGGTCGGAAAGTGTAAAAGCCTGAATCGCGTTACCCGTTGCAAACGAACATATGACAGCAAAGCTTGCAAAAAGAATAGCAAGCCATTTCCATTTAGGACCCAATCCTTTTTCAATTGTGTACATCGGACCGCCGGCCGCTGATCCATCCGGCAGAATATCCCGGTGCTTATGTGCCAGCGATACTTCGGCAAATTTGAGTGCGGTTCCGAACAATCCTGTCATCCACATCCAGAATAATGCACCAGGTCCGCCGTAATAAATTGCGGTAGCTACTCCGGCAATATTTCCAATTCCAACTGTTGCCGATATGGCGGTTGCGAGTGCTTTGAAATGACTGAGATCTCCCTGATCACTTGGGTCATCATATGTTCCGGCTGTTACTTTAATTCCGTGCCAGAAATATCTGATCTGCGGGAATAGCAGTTTAAATGTGATGAAAACACCTGTACCTAACAATAAAAGAAGCATAAGAGGGATTGAACCGAGAGGTACTTCTTTACTCGGAAAATTCTTAATGCTTTCAATATTTCCGGGGAAGGACCAAACGGTATTAAAAAATTCCTCTCCGCCAAATATGAATATTGAAAAGATGATTCCAAGTGTAATTAGACCGGCAGTTGATTTTTTCATATCTCTCTATTTTTTGTGATGAAATGAATTGTCAATGATCTAAATTATTCCTAAGGAACTAAGTAAAACAATTATGATTAATATCGGTGCAACGAATCTCAAAATTATTTTCCAGTAGCCTAAAAGCCACGGAAATTTGCCGAACACGGATTCGGCTCCCTCTTTAACATTCTGAATTACAGTTTCAAATCCCCAGTACCATCCTACAAACAGGGCAATGAAGAATCCGCCGATCGGTAATAATAAATTCGAGGAAATAAATTCTGTAAGTCCGAAAAAGGTTAGACCGAATATCTGTGCGTCTGCAAGAAGATTAAACGATAACGCGCTAGGAATACCAAGTAATAAAGAAAGCGAACCGAAAAAGAGTACTGCTTTTTTTCTGCTCCATCCTTTCTCATCTACAAAATATGCGGTTACTACTTCGAGCAATGAAACGGTTGATGTAAGAGCTGCTAATGTTAATGCAAAGAAAAACAGGATAGAGAAGAAGTATCCGCCCGGCATCTTTGTGAATACCACCGGAAGCGTGCGGAAAATAAGACTCGGACCTACGTCAGGATTCTGACCAGTAGCAAATACGACTGTGAAGATGCAGATGCCCGAAATAATTGCTATCGATAGATCAAGCATTGCAATCCATACAGATGACCCGGGTACATTTTGTTTCTTAGACATATAGCTACCGTAAGTAAGCATTGCCCCCATTCCAAGACTCATAGAGAAAAACGCCTGCCCGAGTGCTGAAAGTATAACTCCAGTGTTTATTTTACTGAAGTCGGGATTGAATAAATACTCAAGTCCTTTGGAAGCACCGTCAAGAGTTAATCCTCTAATCATAAGAACAATCAATAACACGAAGAGCATCGGCATCATTATTTTACTTCCTCTTTCAATCCCTTTCTGAACGCCGAAATAGACTATTCCCATTGTCAGCAGCATAAAAAGAGCAAGTAGTCCTACGTTCCAGAAAGAATTCTGAGTGAGTTCTGTAAAATGACTGTTTGCAGTTTCCGGGATATTATAATTCATTAAATTCCCGTTGACAGCTTCAATAATATATCCGAATGTCCATCCTGCAACAACAGTATAAAAAGAGAGGATTACAAATGCGGCGATCACTCCCATTCCGCCGATACCAGACCAGAACGGAGATTTACTTAATAATTTAAATGACCCTACAGGATTTTTCTGAGTTGTTCTACCGATCAGAATTTCTGCAACCAGTACCGGAATTCCGATAACAAACACGCAGATAATATAGACAAAAATAAAAGCAGCTCCGCCGTTTTCTCCGGCCAGATATGGAAACCGCCAGATATTCCCTAGTCCAACTGCTGAACCGGCAGCGGCCAGAATAAAACCGATTTTACTGCCCCATTGTTCGCGCTTAGAGTTTGAATGCATCTAAATACCTATTCTTTATTAATGATTACTATTTATGAGTAATGATTGATTGTATTAATAAGGATGCAACAAATCTGAAGGTTGCGCCACAATTTAATAATCTCAAAAATAAATCGCAGGAAAATCGAAGAATTATTGGAGATAAAATACGGGGATTAATTCATGACGATTAATCCCCGGAAGTGTCAGTTAATTTTATTTGTTCATCTTTTTTTGAACGGAATGTGCTTAATGGAAAAATATTCCTTCACATCTTTCTTAAGAACTCCGGATAACAAAATGATAGAGAGAAGGTTGGGGGCTGTCATGAACCCTAACGCCGCATCACCGAATGCCCATATAGCTTCAAGCTCTGCAACAGCTCCTATGAAAACGAATACAACAAAGACCCATTTGTAATAAATTATCGCTTTCTCTCCGAAAAGATAATGGGTTGCCCTGTCACCGTAATACGACCAGCTGATAATTGTTGAGATTGAAAAGAGGAATACTCCGATTGTAACTATCTTATCCCCATAGTCAAATAGCCAGCTTAAACCCTGCTTGAATGCGAATGCAGTAAGCAGACTTGCGTTCAATAATTCACCATCATACTCGGGATTCATCAATTTATAATACTGTGTATGATGCCAGGCGCCGGTAATAATTATAACGAGTCCGGTTAATGTACAAATGATTATTGTATCGATAAACGGTTCAAGCAATGCGACTGTACCTTCGCGAACTCCGTATTTCGTTTTAGCGGTTGAGTGCGCAATCGGTGCGCTTCCCTGACCGGATTCATTTGAATACAATCCTCTTTTAATTCCCCAGAGAGCCGTATTAAGAATAACGAGAAATGCACCGCCGCTAACGCCCGCGATCTGTGCCGGAGGATTGAATGCCATTTGAATAATCATTCCGAGGGAAGGGAAGAGCTGCGGTAGATTGGAAATAACTACTACCATCGCGGTAACAAAATAAAACACCGCCATAAAAGGGGAGAGGATACTTGTGACATTTCCAATTCTTTTTATTCCGCCTATAATTACAGATCCTACAACTGTTGAAATAAAAATTCCGTTTAAAATCTGAGAGACAGAAACAGAAAATCCGGAAAAGATTTCATGCTTCAGAGTCCAGAAACTTGTTGTGCCGGCTATCTGAGAATATTCGGAGTATAGCTGGTCTGAGAGAGTGAAAGATTGAATTGCGTTGCCGGTCGCGAATGAACAGATAACGGCAAAGCTCGCGAATAGAATCGCAAGCCATTTAAAATTTTTCCCGAGTCCTTTTTCAATTGTGTACATCGGTCCGCCCGCTACGGATCCATCGGGTAGAATATCCCGGTATTTATGTGCAAGAGAACACTCGGCAAATTTAAGCGATGTACCAAAGATGGCCGATATCCACATCCAGAAGAGCGCACCGGGGCCGCCATAGTAAATTGCTGTTGCAACACCGGCGATATTTCCGATGCCTACGGTTGCCGAGATTGCCGTTGAAAGCGCTTTAAAGTGGCTGAGGTCGCCGGCATCTTTCGGATCATCATATACACCTGCCGTAACTTTTATTCCGTGCCAGAAATAACGGAATTGCGGAAAGAAATTTTTAACGGTTATAAAAATCCCGGTACCGAGTAGTAGAGCTAGTATCAGTGGAATAGAACCTAACGGTAGATCTTTACTCGGGAATTCTTTAATACTTTCGAAATTACCGGGGAATGACCAGACAATATCGAAAAAGGATCTTCCGCCGAAAATAAAAAGCAAAAAGATTATTCCGATAGTTACAATACCTGCAGTGGATTTTTTCATGGATTTAGATTGGTTAGTTTCGGATTCATTTAATTAAAGTAATCCAATTGAACTTAACAGGACAATTATTATTAATACCGGTGCAATAAACCTTAGAATAACTTTCCATAACCCGATTATCCAGGGAAATTTATCGAATATTTTTTCACTTCCGTCTTTTAGAAAATTGAGTACTTTATCAAACCCCCACAACCATCCGACAAAAATCGCGATAAAAAATCCGCCAATCGGAAGCATCAGATTTGACGAAATGAATTCTGTGAGATCGAAAAAATTAAGTCCGGCAATCTTAAAATCGGAAAGTAAATTAGTTGAGAGTGCGCTTGGAATTCCGAGGATTAATGAAAGTGTTCCAAACACTATAACTGCTTTTTTACGTGCCCAACCTTTCTCATCTACAAAATAGGCAGTAACAACTTCTAAAAGTGAAACTGTTGATGTAAGTGCAGCTAGTGCGAGTGCAAGGAAAAACAGAATTGAGAATAAATGCCCGCCCGGCATTTTTGTAAATACAACCGGCAATGTTCTAAAGATAAGGCTTGGTCCGACGTCCGGATTCTGTCCCGTTGCGAATACAACCGTAAATATGCAGATGCCTGCAATAATGGCAACAGATGTATCAAGAAATGCAATCCATACCGATGATGTAGGTATATTATCTTTTTTACTCATATAGCTGCCGTAAGTAAGCATTGCACCCATTCCAAGACTTAGAGAAAAGAATGCCTGGCCCAGGGCAGCGAGAATCACTTTTGTATTTATCTTACTCCAGTCGGGATTAAAAAGATAATTGATACCTGCCGACGCTCCGTCGAGTGTTAATCCTCTGATCATTAAAACAATAAGTAGAACGAAGAGGAGAGGCATCATAATTTTGCTGCCGAGTTCAATTCCTTTTTGAACACCGAAATAAACTATGCCCATCGTGAGGATCATAAATATCGCGAGCTGCGATACGTTCCACATCGGATCTAAAGTCAAAGTTGAGAAATGCTCGCTGGTTTTTTCGGCAACGTCATAGTTTAGAAGGGATCCGTTTACAGCTTCAGCAATATATCCGAGAGTCCATCCGGCAACAACAGAATAGAAGGAGAGAATTACAAATCCGGCAATAACACCCATTCCGCCTATGCCATGCCAGAATTTTGATTTTGTAAGGACCTTAAAAGAACCGACAGGATTTTTTTGCGCGGTTCTTCCAATCAATATTTCAGCAATGAGAACCGGTATACCGATTGCGATTACACATACTACATAAACAAAAATAAATGCCGCGCCTCCGTTTTCGCCGGCCAGGTAGGGGAATCTCCAGATATTTCCGAGACCTACTGCAGATCCCGCCGCCGCAAGTATAAATCCGATTTTGCTTCCCCATTGTTCTCTTGGACCCGAATTCATAAATTGGTTTTACCTTTTTAGTTTAAAAATTCGGGCAAATATTCAATATTAAATTCTGATAAGCAACAGAAAAATTCACTTTTACTATCTTATATATATTCCTGCTGCAGGGGATTATTGCCTGAACTCCAGATTAAATATCCCGGTTTCAGAATGACCAATAAAAAGCCCTGAAGAAGTGTCGAAATTTTTTTTTAAATGAATTTCAATTTTTTACTTGACAATAAGACATTCAGTCCTTAGCTTTGAACCAGTTACCAGCCGAAGTTCATATAAGAGTATTATTCTTTAATCAGTAATAAAGAAAGAAGGTAATCTGAGGGGATTAGCTTTTTCTTATTTTAATTACCAGCCGACAGCCGAAAATAGATACAGCCGAAAGGGTAAAACAGCCGAGCTTAAACTATAAGTTTGTTTAATTTCTAAAGAGGGTGCTTATGAAAAACAAATTTACTGTTTTTGCACTGTTCATCTTCCTGTTCACAGGAATGAACTTTGCACAAACGTATTACGTCAGTACAACCGGGAATGATGCTAACGACGGTTCTCCCGGAACCCCCTGGTTAACAATTCAGCACGCAATTGATAATGTCGCCTCTGGTTCTACGATTAATGTTGCTGCAGGTACCTATACTGAGGACTTAACAATTCCTGTAGGAAAGACCGGTATTGAATTTATTGGTGCTGGTGCCGGCTCGACATTTATCCAGGGCGTTACAAATGTGCCTATCGCAAGTTGGCCGTTAGCTGATCCAAATATTGAGATACTTGGGAATGGTACAATTATTCATGGTTTTACTATTGTCAGCCCATTATGGGTAGATGGTTTTTACAGCAGCGGAATTGTCATAGGCGCAACTGATGTTGAGATATATGACAATGAATTTCGGATTGCCGGTTCTGATGACACTGATGATATATCTCAAGGAATTCAGACTGTCTTTAATGCCGACATCTCCGGATTGAATATTCATAACAATGTTTTTACACACAATGCAGTTTCAGCAGCTGGTTACGAAGGAATTTATATAAATAAAAATTCCGGCGTAGGTACGATTACAGTAAAATGGAATTCATTTACAGGTAATGTACTAAGAGCTATAACAACTGAAGCTTCCAATTCATCAATAATTGAGAATTCGATTGTAACAGATTTATCCGCTGGTTTGCCCGGAGGTTATCAGGGTATTAACATTACTTATGCTATCGGATCCGGAACAGTTGATAATGTTATTGTTGATGGAAATACAGTAACCGGAACAGGTGGCGGTGGTTTCCAGTTTGGTGTCAATATCGGAACAGGAGCCAATAATAATACCTTTACAAATATTCTGATCCAGGGTAATGACATTAGCGGAAATCAAACTGGAATCAGAGTCCGTGAAGATGCCGGTGATGTGATTGTTACTGACAATGATTTAGATCTAAATACTACTTATGGTATAAACAATGCAGATCCCGGTTTAAATCTTCTTTCTGCTGAAGCCAATTGGTGGGGTAATTTATCTGGTCCATTTAATGCAACTACTAATGCTTTAGGTACCGGAAGCCCGGTTTCTGACAATGTAGATTATTCCCCCTGGTACGGTGCAGACCGCACTACTACTCCAATGACATATTATGGCGATACATCCGATCCGGATTATGTTGATGACGCTATCGATAATGCACAGAACGGTGATGAAGTTATTATTCAGGCAGGTACTTACAATGCTTTCACCGTGGATAAAGAAGTAACACTTACTGCTGAACCCGGAACAATTGTTAATCACGGGTCACCGGCAATTACTGTTGCCGCAGATAACGTGACAATCGACGGTTTCACTTTCAGTTACCTCGATCCTGATTATGCAATTCAGATCGATCCGAATTATACAGGTACAGTAATTGTAAATTGCAATTTTGATGTGCCTAACGCAGTTGATAACCAGAGCAATCAGACGGTACTCGCAGAAAATAACTACTGGGGATTCAACGGTGCCTACGATGGCCCGACTATTAGTACAAATCCGGGAGGAACCGGAGGCGTAATAAGCGAAAACCCGGGTGCCGGTGCTGTTGATTACGATCCATGGGTAGGTAAAACTACCAGCCCTGTTACAGGTTATGTTGGAACATCCAATTTAAATATTCTGGTTTCATGGGACTGGCTCAATTTCTTCGGACCGGATTTCGATTTTGAACTTGATCACGGCGGAGTTCAGGGTGAGGATTTGAGTACAAGCGTAAATACAAACAGCATTAATATTGCGGGTCCACTTCTTTTCAATACAACTTATAACTGGTATGTAAGAAGCCAGACTGATCCTCTAGGAACATGGATTGGTCCATTCTCCTTTACCACTACAGCAGATGATATTACATTAATTTCTCCTGCTGATTTATCTGAAGGAGTTGCAACATCCTTCACATTTACATGGAGCGCAGCTCCCGGTGCTGACGATTATCAAATTCAGGTTGATGATGATCCTGCATTCGGTTCACCTTTCATTCAGACAACAACGGGCGGAGCTACTTCCTATGCTGCAGTCGGTTTAACTCCGGGAACAACTTACCATTGGAGAGTCCGTGCAACAAATAACGGCGGAGTAACTTGGGGTCCTTGGACTGCATCCTGGGAATTCTTTACGACATTCTTAGTCAGTGTTTCCAATCCTTCACAGACCAATTACGCTGTCGGAATTTCTGTTCTGCCAACATTTACCTGGTTAGCAGTGGCTGGCGCAGCAAGTTACGATCTTGAAGTATCTACGGATCCTGCTTTTGGTGCACTTGTTCCGTTGACTTCAAGTACGAGCATAGGAGCTTTAACTTACACTGTTGCCAATTTTGAACAATTAACTTCCGGTACACTTTACTACTGGAGAGTTAAAGCAAATGGCGGTCCGAGTGACGGAAAATATTCCGGCTCCTGGGAATTCACAACACATTTAGGAAATCTTACAATTACAACTTACTATGCATCCGGCACATCTGTTAACCTTGCCTGGTTACTGTTGCCTTACACTGCAAATGTTAAATATGACATTTATTATTCTGATGATAGTTTCTTATCCTATACTACGATTCCAAATCTTACAAATGCATTTTATACAATTAACGGTTTAGCGGCCGGCACAACTTACGATGTTATTGTTAGAGCTAAGAATAATGCCGGTACAGTTATTATCACATATTCGTCGGCTGTTAGTTTCACAACACCCGGATTACCGACACCTTACCAATCGTATCCGATTGGAGGAGCTACCACTTATTCCAATCCTCCATATCTATACTGGTACACAGGAACGTTATTCTCAGGTCAGTATCAGGTTAGATATGCAACTGATCCTTCAGTTGACGGATTTGGGACATTAAATCACGGATCGGCTACATTTTTAGCTTATACTTCAAACCTTTATACAGTTTTCCCTGCTCCTTTAACAGCAGGTCAAACTTACTATTGGCAGGTTAGAGTATTTGATGGTGTTAACTACGGCAGCTGGTCTTCGGTTGAAAGCTTTGTTGTTTACAGTTCAACACCTACTGTTGCGCCAGTACCTTATCCTTCCTGGCCGGTTGGCGGTTATTATTATTACATTAATCCGCCTACCTTCTTCTGGTATACAGGCACATTTACAACCGGATTGTACTTCCAGGTACAATGGGATGACGATTCGGACCTTAATGTAGCTCCACTCGGAACATCGGCATGGTTTGCATCAAACCTCTACTATACTCTTGGTGCAAGTTTAACTTCGGGTACTTACTGGTGGAGAGTCAGATCATCGGTTGATAACGGTTTAACATGGTCAGCCTGGTCAACAACTGAGAGCTTTGTAATACCTGCTTCAATTAATTCAGTTTCAGTTGCATATCCGACTTCACCTGTTGGTGTTGAAGTATCAACATTGAATCCTACACTCTCATGGTTTGCGGTTACACCTCCTGCACTTCAGTACAAAGTAAGAATTTCACCTTACTCGAGTACTGATGGAAACGGAATGCTGAATCACGTTACTGCTACCGAAACAGGATGGATTGGAGTAACATCATCAGCATTTAATTCACTGACATTTACTCCTTCAATCACATTATACGCAGGAGCAACATATTACTGGCAGGTTCAGTCCCGTCTGGCTGCAGCACCGAATACTGAAGCAAGCTGGTCTTACGTTGCAAGTTTCCAAACCGCCGCCGGAGCCATGGCTATCGTCCCGTTTGCTGTTAGCCCGATTCAAGGACAGCCGATCAATAGTACAACAGCATTGCTTTCATGGGCATTGCCTTCCCAGCCTTCTACTCATCTGAAATATGATGTTGAATACTCGAAGAATGCTGACTTCAGTGGTGCAATCAGAATAAGCAGTGTTGATGAGAAATTTGCAAAAGTCGATGGATTAGATCCTAATACAAAATACTATTGGAGAGTTTATTCTAAAAATAATACCGGTTCTCAGTCAGTCTATTCTGCTGTCGGTTCATTTAACACCGGCGGATTGACAAGCGTAGAACCAGAGCATCAAGTAATACCAGCCAATTTCATATTAGAGCAGAATTATCCTAATCCGTTTAATCCGTCCACAAGAATTAACTATGCTATACCAAACGACAATTTCGTTACTGTTAAAGTATACGATATGCTTGGTAGAGAAGTTAATACACTTGTAAACGAATACAGAAATGCAGGCAGTTATTCTGCTGTCTGGAACGGGGAGGACAGTTCAGGGCAGAAGGTTGCCAGCGGTACATATGTGTACAGAATTACAGCAGGCAGCTTTGTTGCTACAAAGAAAATGGTTCTCTTAAAGTAATTTCAAAATTGTTGAATTATGAAATCTATTTTACAACAAAAATTTTAAGAGGAAAATAAAATGGGAAAACTTGGTGCAACAATATTCGTCTTTATCATGATTGCTGTGATCGGACTGGCTCTATATGCCTGTCATCAAGCATACTTTGCTTAGATTCATTTAGTCACCGGAATTAAAAAATTTTGGTGATTCTTAAATAAACATTAGAAAGGTCACCCCGGATTTCTGGGATGACCTTTTTTTCTTTAAACATATTAATGGTCTGAAATGATTTTATGTCACTGTAATAAAGGACGAGAATAATCGGGTGGAGATAAAGTTTCAGAAATACACCCTTGAACTTAAACATCAGTTCAATATTTCCTTCAGTTCCAGAAAAACTACTCCTGCTGTAATAGTAAAACTTATTCAGGACGGTATCGAAGGTTATGGGGAGGCAAGTCTGCCTCCTTACCTGAAAGAAAATCAGGAATCGGTAACTTCATTTTTAGAACAACTAGTATACCCCGATCTCACTAGATATGAAAATATTATTGAAATTAATCGAAGCATGGAAAGAGAGTTCCCAGGGAACACTGCTGCAAAAGCAGCGGTTGATATCGCAATGCACGACCTTCTGGGTAATTTATGGGAGCGACCCTGTTATGAATATTTAGGTATCAGCACGAAAGATCCGCTATTTACATCTTATACTATCGGAATCGATAAACCGGAAATCATCGAACATAAAATAAAGGAAGCCTGCGATTTTAAAATCTTGAAAATAAAACTCGGTACGGCTGATGATTATAGAATAATAAATACAGTAAGAGAACTTACAGATAAGAGACTATATGTTGATGCGAATCAGGGCTGGGCAGATAAATATGCCGCACTTGAACTGACTCATTTCCTTAAAGAACATTCTGTTGAACTGATTGAACAGCCCTTTCCGGTATCTAGAATTGAAGATACTTCCTGGTTGAATGAACGATCTCCTTTACCGATTATCGCTGATGAGTCGATGCAAACCTTTAACGATATTGAGACGGTTAAAAATTGTTTTGCGGGTATCAATATTAAATTAATGAAATGCAGCGGAATAGCTAACGCTCTAGAAATAATTGGAAAAGCGAGGGAATACAACCTTAAAATTATGATCGGATGTATGACGGAAACTTCCTGTGCAATTTCAGCTGCAATGTTATTGTCCCCTCTTGCTGATTATGCTGACCTAGACGGCAATCTGCTGATTAAAAATGATCCGTTTGTTGCTGAGACAGTTAGAAACGGACAACTTTATTTCAGCGGTAATAATGGGCTCGGAATTAAGATTAATAACAAATTTAATCTGCAGATTTAGAAATCTTATTATGTTTTCCGTTATACATCTATTTAATTATATTTGCCTGCAGAATTTCAAGTCCTGAAAGGAACAATATCCAATTTCCTGTTCGATTAATTTCCAATTTATAATGTACTATGTGATGTAATATGTCATTGTTCTTCATGATTCAGTATAATTCTTATTATTGAATTATCTAACATTTATTTGTTGTTAAAGAGGTTAAATGTCCCGTACGAAGTTTGTTCTGGTTTGTCTTTTTCTTGTAGCTCTTATTCCAAACTGCACTGTAAGTCTTAAAGCGGAATCGGAAATTTATTTCAGAATTAATCAGGTCGGATTTCTTCCTTCCGAACATAAATCTGCTATTGTATTATCCAATATTCCGCTTGAGGGGATGAAAGCTGAATTAAAAAACAGAAGATCAGGTAAAAATGCAGGTAGTTATACTTTTTCGAACAACCTCGGGCAGTACGGAAATTTTAAATATTCTTACGTAATCGATTTTTCTGAAGTAAGAGATACAGGCGAGTTTATAATCGGTATCGCCGACAGGCAATCCTATCCTTTTACCATTAATTCCGATCCCTACAAAAATATTGCTGAAATATTACTCCAATTTTTTAAAGTTCAGAGATGCGGTTATACAAATCCCTCTGAGCATGAGGTTTGCCATATTTCGGATGCAACTTCAATTATCGACGGAAGGAGATCAATCAATAGGAAAGTTGATGTAACCGGCGGATGGCATGACGCGGGTGACTATGTTAAATTTCTGAATACAACAGCCTATTCAACGTATATGCTTCTATTCTCTTATGAATTCGATCCGGTAAAATTCGGTTTCGACAGAGATAATAACGGTGTGCCGGACATGCTCGAGGAAGCTAAAGTTGGACTCGACTGGCTTCTCCGTGCGGCATATTCAAATGACAAGTTTATAACACAGGTTCAGGATCTGCGTGATCATGAAGTAGGGTGGAGAATGCCGGAAGATGATCCTCTCGGCTTCGACAGACCTGCTTTTTCCGGGATGGGAAAGAATCTGATTGGAATCTATTCGGCAACAATGGCTCTGGCTTCCCGAATCTGGAGGAGTAAAATTCAGTTCCCCGAATTCGCTGATAAGTGTTTAAATGCGGCCGAAAAATATTATGCTATAAAGGATAGAGTTCAGAATATCGACAGCAGCGGAACCGGAATGTACATTGATAACAGTTTCGAAGGTAAAATGGCTCTTGCGGCTGTAGAATTATATCTTACTAACAAGAATCAATCATATCTGGATGACGCTAAAGTTTTTGCAGACTCGGCAGGTGCAGATTTCTGGTGGAGCTGGGGAAATATAAACTCGATTGCTCATTACAGGTTATCGAGGTTTGTAGAAAGATATAAGGATTACATTAAAAAGAATCTCGACCATTTTAAGGAAAATAGTGGCGGCAATCTATTTGGCATTGGGGCTTCACTTTCATGGGGAACAAATCAGACAATTATTGGAATCGCTCTCCAGGAGATTCTCTGGCAAAAATTGACCGGTGACAAGTCCTATGATACACTCGCGACTATACAGAAAGATTTTATACTTGGCAGAAATCCATGGGGTGTCAGTTTTATACATAATGTTGGTGATAATTTTACGAGGAATTTTCACCATCAGATTTCTCACTTTAAAGGGAGACTACCGGGTGGTTTTGCCGCCGGACCGGCTACAAAATCATTCTTAAAAACTTACAATCTCCAATATGAAAAGGGAGATATTTATGAAAAATTTCAGAGTGAGGATATCTATTACAGAGATGACAGGATGGATTATATAACAAATGAACCGACAATTACGGCAAATGCTACGGCAATTTTTGTTTTCGGCAACCTGAAATGACTTGAAGAATAAGATGTATTATTTTGAACCATCTTATCAGAATTTACACTATTTTAGAATACAAAATTTTGTTTTTTGAATGTTTTCGAACTTTTTAATGGCATATTTATTGGCTGGATATACCTTAGAAAAAGCAAAAAATAGGTTAAATCATGGTTAGTTCAGTTAGAAGAATTCCCTCCGGTTTTTCATTTATTGATAATAACTGGGGAGGTATTTATAGAGGTGGAAGTTACCTCGTTGTTGGCCCGCGAAAATCCGGGAGAACACTTATTGGTTTGCAGTGTGCACTTGAAGCGGCTAAAAATGCTGAAGTATGCCTGTTTTTTACTATTATGCGCCCTAAGGATCTAATGATTCAGGCAGCTTCTTTGAATTTTGATATTCAGTCATATATGAATCAAAATCTCATTATTGTTGTCCGGGTCGCTCCTCCAAATGATATTTACGACATGTATAATCCGGATGATTATCTGGTAGAATATTTTAATGATATAATTACGGTAGTAAACCAGTATAACCCTACAAGAATAATTTTTGATGAACTGACACCCTTTGTTGGTTTCAGAAACCTTGATCATCTTCGGAATACTTTTTTGCACACTCTTGAAATAATTGAAGAGAGGGATATTACAAGTCTCTTTGTTATCAGTGAACCGGCTACTCAAAAAGCTCAGTCGATTGTGGAAGGCCTCTCACAATTTGTTACTGGTGTTGTTCAGCTCAAGAAGCAATCAGTCAGAGGGGAAAGACTTCATAGCGGACAGGTCACAATTTCACCCAACGTGGGACATACCGAAGGGGAATTTACAGCGGAGTATAGGATTGAACCATATAAAGGAGTAACAACTGAGTTTTCAAGAGAACAGTTCACCTCAACCGATGAATTCACACCTTCAATTACTAAACCCAGAATGATTAATCGCCCCACCAGAATCGACGTTCCTACAGAACCTTATGCTTTTTCTAATATTTATAATTACAATGATTTTCTGCTGATTCTAAATAACCAGATTGCCCTTTACAAAAGTACTGGTCAGACATTTAATATCATATCCTTTAAACTGGATCCGGCCGGTCAGATAAAAGGAATACTCAACGTTACGCAATTGCAGAATGCCGTTAAACAATCTACCAGCAAGAAAGACAAAATCTGCATTATTGAAAACAAAGTAATTGTATTGCTTGTAAGAGGAACACTGAAAACAGTTGTAGATTTAATGACTAATGTGCAGAATAATCTTCCGAGTCACGATCCAAATTACATCAACGCCGCTCTTGACTATATATCAATCTTCAATATTGAGGTAGATGAAAGAGTTGAAAATGCTGAATCAATGATGGAATTTGTTCTGACTGCAGAAAATTCATCAACGAATTCATATCAGCCACTAAACAAATATATCGGTTAATGAGGCATTGTGCTAAAATACTTTTTACATTATTACTCATTACTTCTTTTGCCTTTGCTCAGGTAAGGTCGGACGGGTTAAGACGTCAGGCGGATCTCCTGATAAAAGAAGGTCGTTTCAAAGAAGCAATTGATCAGTTAAATAAATTTATTTCTGCTAATCCTCAGCTTGCCGATGGTTATCATATCCGTGGTTTGTGTTACGAAAAAACAACCGAGTACCAGTATTCTGTATTGGATTTAAGAAGAGCACGCCGGCTTGACCCTTCTAATGGACAAATTCAGACAGACCTCAACCGTGTTATTTCGATTTGGCATGCTCAGCTTTACCGTAAAATTGAAGGTCATAAAAGAGATATTGCCATCGATCCTAATTATGCATTCAGTTATCTGGAAATCGGAAAAAGTTATCGATGGCTTGAAGAATGGAGTAATGCCGAACTCTGGTACGATGAATATCTTAAAAGGGATGATAATGCCTCTCCCGACGAAATAATCCGTTATACTGAAATTCTTGCAAAAACAGGCTCGATTGTTAAAGGGGAGAGAATATTAAAAAAATTTGTTGAAAGATATCCTGAAGACTGGAGGTTATGGAGCAGGTACGGTTATTTTACCCTCTGGCTTAGCAAATTTAAAATTGCTGAAGATGCATTTCGAAAAGCTTTATCCTTCAAACCGTTTTTTAAAGAAGCCGAAGACGGACTGGATCAGGCAATTAACCAGGCATATCTGCTTCAGTATCAGCCCCGGGCTTATGAAAAAGTTTATCCAATCGACCGTTATACAAGTATTCTTACAAGAGATCCCGAAAATATTCAGATCCGATACCAGCTTGTAAACGAATTGATTGGTGCAGGCAGATATGAGGAAGCCTATCAACAGCTGCAGGTCCTTCAGAATACAGAAGCCGACAATGATGAATTTAAGAACTTATTAAATACCGTTACAACATACAGAGACAGTACATATAACAACGCGGTATCTTTCTATACCGAAATGCTTAAAAATAATCCCTCCGATAAAGAAGCGGTTAAAAAGCTTTCTGAAGCATACGCTAATTTGTTCTATTTCGACAGCGCTATTGAAATTTTGAATGAGTATCTGGAAAATGTCCCGGAGGATCAGGATCTTGATATCAGGTTTTTATTTGCAAAGTATTGCGCCTGGAATTATGAATGGGAACGCGCTATCGGTCAGTTGAGTAAATTACTCCAATATGAACCTAATAATCTCGACTATAAGCTGCTAAGAGGTCAGATTGCAGTCTGGACTGTGCTAGATTTTGATATTGCGGAGAATTATTTACTTAACGTAGCACAAAACAGGCCGAATGAAATTCACTCCTATCTCTCACTTGCTTCCATGTACTCATGGCAGAAAAAGTTTGAGGAAGCCAGAAAATATATCGACATTGCTAAGAGTATTTCGCCTAATGACCCCGAAGTTGAACTTGCAGAAAGCAATTATGCAATACATCTGTCCGCTCACGAAGAACAGCTTGTCTTCGAAATTAAGAGTGATGCCGGTAAACTTGCCGGCGAAGGAAATTGCGAAGAAGCCCGTTTAAAATACGAGGAATATTTTTCGCGGAGGACAGCTCCGACAAGAGATGAGTTGATTGAATATGCGGAAATAGTATCATGCACTCGGGATTTCCAGAAAGCAATTGAAATCTATGATCAGCTTCTCAATCAGGAATTTGATTACAAGGTTGCACTGCATAGAGCGAGAAATTATTACTACAATAAAGATTCTACATTGGCACTTGCAGAACTCGAAAGTTTATATAAGCTTAAACCTGAAGACGAGGATCTCAAACTGTTTCTTGCGGATGCTTATGCTGCTACCGATCAACCGGAAAAAGCAGAAGCGATCTACAGAGAACTGATGCTTGATAATCAGAATGAAACTGAAGTAAAAGAACTGAACAAACGGCTTGCCCTTCTGGGTGAATATTATATCCGGAATAAAAAGCTTGAAGAGGCTGACGAACTTTATGAGGAACTTCTTGAACTGCCAGATAACGAATACTTAAGGGAGGATATTGATTTACGAAGAATGTATTTGGCCGATGCATATGTGTTAAACGAAGAATACGGCCGGGCTGAGGATATTTATGAAGAATTACTGGAGACTACAACTGATACCTCGGAAGTTCGCATACTGAACCAGAGAATCAGCTGGATTCCTCCATCCGGCTTCAGCAGAGGTATTTCCAGTATCGGGAATTTTCTTTATGGCTTCATCCCTACGAATATCGGTATTACACCTTTTTCAAATTATTATGCCGATAATCAGAATTTGAAACTCTGGAATTACGGTCTTCGATTGGATGCCGGACTTATGGGATTTTTTGGATTAGGTGCACAGTGGAACAGAACCAATATTAAAACGGATATTCTAAGCAGGGATTTTACAACATTAAAAGGAATTCTTTCTATTTATTTATTCCAGAATCTTACTATCTCCGCAGGTTACGGTACATTGAATATTCTTGGCGAACCGACTAAAAATGTCGGAGATATTACTTTACGTTACGAAAAGCCGGACTATTTTTCTCTGGTTGCTAATTACGAAAATAATGACGCCCGACTGCTGCTCTATTCACCAACATTAATCTATGTCCGCTTGAAATCTGAACTGTACAGATTAACCGGATATTATCAGTTCAAAGATTTAATGAAGATTTCAGGTTATTATAGCTATTATCAGATTTCGGATAACAATGAAGGAAATGATCTTCAGTTAAGGTTTGGCAGGAAATTTTTCAAGGATGCACTTTTTGGTTATGAGTATTTCTTCTCGGATTTTGCATTTGTTGCAACTACATATTATTCTCCGCAGGACTTCGATTCGCACAGTATCTGGGGAGAATATTCATGGCAATTAGAGTCGAAGTTAAAAGGAAAATTTGGTGGTAAAATAGGTTATGTGCCAATGGCTGATTTTATTATTAGCGAAATTTATGCGGAAGCGAGTTATAAACCGATCGATCTCCTGATAATAAGCGGGAGATTAGGATTCTCTAATAGCTTTAGGTACGATACCGGTTACAGGTCGTTTTCTGCATCGTTGTCGGCGTACTGGAGTATCTATTAGTATCAGTCATTTCTAATTGGCTCGATTTTAATTTGGAAAAAATCCATTTTTTTTATAACTAAACACTTCAAAAATTCTCCTGTTTATATGAAAAAATTATTCAAATATTTTATCCTTTTTGTATTTCTTTGCTCGTCACCTCTTTTCTCATTCGGAAAAGATGAGGGGATTGTTCCAATTAATAAGTTCTTATTAGAATCAAGTAGTTCAACTTATACTCAGCAATTAGGTAAGTTTATCCCTCTGAGTGGAAATATTGAGCAGATGGGAAAATTCTTTGCTGCTCTTAAAAACTCTAATAATAATGTAATCAAAATTGCTCATTACGGCGATTCTCTCATACAGGGAGATATTATCAGCGAATTTCTCCGCGAAAAACTTCAGCAAGCCTTCGGTGGGAAGGGTGCAGGGTTCCTTTCGATAGTCTCTAACGATATTAAGATGAGACAAACAACAATACACACTTATTCAGATGACTGGAAATATGCCGCTATAATTACACGTAATCAGGATCGACTTCCTTTCGGAATAAGCGGTTCTGTAGCTGTGCCGCAAAAGAACAGCTGGGTTAAGTATGAATCGACTAATTACTTATCTTCTACAAGTTCCTTTACCAAAGTGAAAATTTATTACAGTAATGCGAGCGATGAATCAACAATTGAATACAGGATTAATAATAATTCCAGAAAAACAATTCGTCTGCAGCCGGGAACTGATGTTCAGGAATCTTTAATCGATCTGAATCGACCGTCGACTTCAATTGAAATCAGGTTCGTTTCAGGCCAGGCTCCTTATTTTTACGGTGTAAGTCTTGAATCTGGTAATGGAGTTTATCTGGATAATTTCCCGATGCCGGGTAATACCGGTGTTTCGCTTCTGGATATTCCTAAAAAGATTTTTCAGGATTTCACGAAGCTGATCGATTACAATCTAATAATTTTAACGTATGGTGCAAATGTATCTTCGCCGAATAAGGGAATTTTTAACCTTTATGAAAACAAAATGATAAATGTGATAGAAGAATTGAAAAAGAATTATCCTGAGGCAAGCATTCTTCTCGTGGGAGTTGGCGATAAAACAATGAAAAGAGGAAATCGATTCATAACCAATCCTGATGTAACTTTTCTGCTCGAAACACAAAAAAGAATAGTAGAAAAGACAAAAATTACTTTCTGGAATTTATGGGAAGCGATGGGTGGGGAGAATTCGATGGATCAGTGGGTTAATTCAGCGCCACCTCTCGCTTTGAAAGATTATTCGCATTTTACACAGCTTGGCGGACAAAGAATATCGCAACTCTTATTTGAATCTGTTATGTATCATTATCAAAAAATGAGTAAATAAACTTTACTACATTGTAATGAGTTAATTAACTTTTTTACACTAAACTCTTAACTTCTCTTATTAACTTATTTGCTTGCAATAGTTTAATGAATGAATTATATTATTTCCGGATTTGTATATTATTGAGGCATTTTTTCAAATTGAGTTTTTTAACATTAAGTAGATGCCGTTTTTAAGTCTTTTTTTAATCTTTAGTCAGAATTGTTGTGGCATTTTATTTGAACATCATGGATGAATAGAATACCAAGATAAATGGATTTAAAACCGAATAAATATCAAATCGCGTTGGATAATAGGGAGGTCAAACCTCCTTCGAGAAATCTTGCCCGCGAAAAGAAAAGAACAATTTTGGTATCAGGAATATTCTCAATTCTGCTCTTCATTGCCATTCTTATTACAATGCCTCTCACAATTCTTACATGGAGCGGTCTTTTTGTTTATTCATCAATTGTTTCTCTTGTAATATTCCTTTTCGTTCTATTAATTCGTTATTTCGGCATTCTTTTCATGGCCTATTTTTACACAACCAAATATTCTGTTCAAAATAAACCCGGTTATTATCCTTTTGTCTCAATTATAGTTCCGGTTTATAATGAAGGAAAAATCCTTTATTCATCTATCGAATCTCTCCTCGATATCGATTATCCGAACTACGACATAATTATTGTAAATGACGGTTCTACGGATGATACGGCGGCTGTTGGAGAATCACTCGTCGGGTATCACAAAGGAAAAACCGGTCTTATTAAAGTTTCGCTTATTAATAAACCGAATGGCGGTAAGTCGAAAGCTCTGAATGCCGGAATCCAATATTCCGAAGCTCAATTCGTTTTATGTATGGATGGTGATTCTCAGCTTACTCCAAGCACACTTAAGATGGCTATGCGTCATTTTGATGATCCGTCCGTTGGTGCTGTAGCCGGTAATGTGAAAGTTCAGAATAGAAGAAAAATTCTGACTGACCTTCAGGCACTCGAATACCTCGAAGGTTTGAACCTGGCTCGTAGCGCTCAGGGATTCCTCCAGATGGTCAATATCATCCCCGGTCCTATTGGTGTATTCAGAAAAGTTACTTTAAGGGATGCAGGTTTCTATTCAAGCGATACATTTGCCGAAGATGCTGATGTTACACTTAAAATACTGGCTAAAGGCTGGAAAATTATTTACGAACCGAATGCTGTCGCTTATACAGAAGCTCCTATAACTATTTATCAGTTATTAAAACAAAGATACAGATGGACAAGGGGAATTCTTCAGGCTATTAGAAAACACAAAAGATATCTTTACAATCCGACTGTAAATTTTAATAACAGTTTTATAATGTGGTCTATGTTTTATGAAGCCCTAATCTGGCCTGCAATGAATATCTTTGTTAATCTTTACTTTATTCTTGTAGCCTTATTATACGGCATTCACATAACTCTATTCCTGTGGTGGGTCGGAATTGCGGTTCTTGACCTTATGTCGGCGGTTTATTGTATTGCTGCCGAGAAGGAGGAATTCAGACTTGTTCCTTATGCCATTGTCTATCGTCTTGTTTTCATTCTTCTGATCGATGTAACAAAAGCGATGGCGACAATTGAAGAATTTCTCGGTGTCAGAATGACTTGGGGTAAGCTTGAAAGAACCGGTTCCGGAGGTTCTAATTCAGGCATGAAATCGGCTCCAGCTGTTGCCGGGTCAAAATAAAAAATTTTATTTGAGGTTAATATGGAATTAATTCCTATTCTTTCGCTTATAATACTGGTTGCCACAATATCGACTTTTATTCTTGCTGTCGGCGCATATATCCTTTATAAAATCAGGGAGCGGAAAGGTGTGCTTTCACAAGCACCTCAACCTTCTGCTATACCAGCAGAGCTAATCGCACCTGCGCCTCTAACTGCTGATCAAAGAGGTGTTTCTCCTGAAAGGCGTACCTTTGAAGTTGTTGCCCCGCAACAGGAATCCGGCTTCGACTATCAGAGACAGCCGACTTATGGAGGCAGGGAGGAAGTTTCGAGAGGTCCTGAACTGAGACCTACATATGTGGGAAGCGGACCTTCCTATTCTGAAGGAAGCAGGTATCAGAAACCGACAGGCGACAATGTCAGACGAACTGATTCAGAGAAAACCCCTTCGAAGAAAAAATTCATGAGATATACTAATGAAGGGTATATTGAACCTGCAGCTAAAGATAAAAAACAAGAGGATAATCTGAGGTGGAGGTAAAAGAATCCAAAGGCCTCAGGGTAAATTATCTTATTATTTTCCTTAGCGGCCTTGTTTTGCTAATTACCGGTATTCTTGTATTTCTGCTCATAGTTCGAAATATTTATGGAAGCTATGAGATAAAAGAAATATTACCTACTAAGCAAAATCTTAAAGTCCTTTCCAGCGAGGATAAAACCGGTAAAGCTGCAATACTTTATTCGAAATATACTGAGAATATGCTCCCTTCCGGCAGTACCTGGCTTAAAGATAACGTGGATACCTGGAAAAAATTTGTCGGTAATTCGCGGATGACTTACGATGTTATTTCAGATCAGACAATCGAACTTGGCGAACATCTCGGATATAAAATTCTAATTCTTCCCGGATCCAAATCCTTAAGCGATAAACAATTAATTCAACTCAAAAAATATCTTGAGAATGGCGGAAGTCTCTTTGTATCCGGCGGACCGGCAACTTTTTCGGATGAAGGTAAATGGCGCGGATGGGATTTCTTTACCGAAGTTTTCGGTATGAAATTTAACAGGGAAATAAAACCGGAAGAGTTTTATAAAGTCCATACCTTAAGAGGTAATTTACCGATCACAGCTGAAATTCCAACCGGCTATGCTCTAAAAATTGCGACCTGGGACCGACCGATTTATGCCGAGGTACTTGAACCGAGAACAACTCAGGTTAGTTTCTGGTATGATTTCAGAAGTGAAGCCGGTCTTGTAAGGGAAGAAATATCTAAAAGCGCCGGTATTGCTTTCGGTACTTATGGTAAAGGCAGGTTTGTCTGGTATGGTTTTGAAATTAATTCTGTGCTGGGTGTTCAGAAAGATTATATTTTCTTCGAAAAGCTTTTTAATAATTCTATTAACTGGCTGACTTATCAACCGACAGCATTTATTAAAGACTGGCCTGCGCCGTACGATGGTGCAATGATATTTGTTCCTACGCTTACAGAAAATATTGGTAACGCATCCAATCTTACAGGCATCTTAAACTTTTCTCAATTCCCGGCTACTTTCTTTATTAATCCTGATCTTGGAGTCAAGTACCCAGGTTTATTAAAATCACTTGCATCCAAAGGTGAATTGGGAGCTATTATTGATATTGGTTTTCTCGAATCTCCGGAAGATACAATGAATAAACTCTTCAGCCGGGAGACTCAATTTTCGAATGTTACTTTCTCAAAAGATACGTTAAGTAAAATAACCGGAAAAGAGGTGAAAGCTATTATGCCTCTCTATGGTTATTATGATGATAATACACTTCAGGCGATGGCTGCAAGGAATATCGAATTTCTTCTGACTGATTCATTAACTGACCGTTCAGTTCCTGAAATAAGAATCCGTAATAATAAGCCGATTATGATAATTACCAAGACTGCAAGGGACGATATCGAAATTGTAAAAAATTACGGCCTTACAAACACTGATTTCCAGAGATATACATATGAGGAGGATATTGATAGAATTCTGTTTGAAGGCGGACTTTACGTCTTTAAAGTTCATTCTGATCTCCAGCTGCAACAGCAATATGCTTCTGTAATCCGGGACGTTATGCGCTATGCAAGAAGCAAAAATATGTGGATCCCCTCCTTGGCACAGTTAAAAGAATGGTGGAATAGAAGACAGGGAGTTGAGGTAAGATACGATACAAGAAGTAACAGGAGAATAGCAATCGAATTTACTAATCCGAGCGATAAAATGACCGAAGAACTCGTTGTTCAGGTTAATTTGAATAAAAAGGTCAGAAACGTAAATGTTTCGTCGGATATTATTAACACTAAAATTCCACGATATGAAGTGAAAAACGATCGTCAGACTATTTATTTCTATATCGATAAAATGGAGCCGCACGAAACACGCTCTTTGCTAGTTGATTTCGATAATATCCAGTTATAAAAAAAAATATTGATTAGTTATTAATTGTCCGGATGATAAATATCAGAATTAATAAAAACTTCCAGCCGCGTTACTTCACAAAATCTGATTGCAAATTGTTTATCTGTGCGATTATTTCAATTACCTTTACATTAAAGTATTTCTTAACTTAACAAGCGGAAAAAGAATATTTAATACTGGTGAATGTGAAAAGATCCTTTAAAAAAATCATAATAGGATTTGCATTATTGTTAATTATCCTTAATGCAGGATGTGTTGAAAATCTGACGGATGTTCAGCAGGCTACAAATCCTACTATTGAAATCGGATCCCCGATTACAGGCGATACTGTAATGGTCGGCAATAATAATATTGTTTACCAGGCCGCTGATGGCTCGGGAGGACAAGGAATATCCTTTTATGAAATTTACCTTAACGGCGTATTTGTACAAAAGTTTCTGCAGAATACCGATGGTACTAATCCGTCGCTAATTCTAAATGTCGATTCAACTTTAATCGGTTCCAGGATCAAATATTTCGTAAAAGTCTACAACACAACAGGCAGATCAAAAGAAAGTAAAGTTCAGGAGAATATTTACGTAAAGGATAAAGTACCTAATACACCGCAGAATCTTTTTCTTACAAAAGTTAACGACTTTACAGTTAGTCTTTTATGGGATGATAAATCTTCCAACGAAACCGGATTTGAATTATGGAGAAAAGATGACGGCGCAGGAACCTACAGACGAATTAAAACTATGCCCACGAACACTATAAGTACAACAGACGGCGGGCTATCAGCATTTGTTGTTTATTATTATAAGGTCCGGGCTTTTAACAATTCAGGTTTTTCAGAATTCAGCAATGAAGTAAGTACATCCAATATTCCCGGAGGCCCCTGGAATCTTTCCGCAGAGGCAATCGGTGCAAGTTATATTAATCTAAAGTGGGTCGATTTTGCCGTTAACGAATCGGGATTTATTATTGAACGAACAGATCCTAATACTACTCAATTTAAACGCCTGGCAATTGTTCCTTCTAATACAGAAGAATATCAGGATATTGATATCGCCCCGAGTACCGGATATAAATACAGAGTTGCATATTTTACTAATACATCCGTAAGCGGCTTTTCAAATGAGGTCTCGGTTTCCAGTTACTATACTGATGTGTCCGGTCCCTCTAATTTAACTGCAACACTCGGCATCAACGTTGTAAATCTTAAATGGGATGATAACACTCCACTTGAAAAAGAGACGATCGTTGAGAGAAGAACAGGGAATGGTCCTTTCCAGGAACATATTAAACTGGCAGCGGATTCAAAATCGGCTACTGATATAAACGTTCAAAGAGGAATTACATATCAATATAGAGTAAGACAATCTTTGGGGACACGAACCTACACTCCTTATTCCAATACTGTTACAATTCTGGTTCAGTGAGAATGGATTACTGATATGGATGATCAGAAGAATATTAAAACTTCAGCCGGCAAGCAATTAGATCTACCGTGCATCATAATTGATAAATCCGGACGGATAATTGCGCTTAACGGTGATGTAAAAAAAATAATTCCTTCCGCACTTCCTCAGTTAAATTTCTTCGATCTATTCGACGAAAATAATCTCCTTACGCTGCAAAGAGTCTTCATAGATGCAAGGAAATATGATACTGCTGTAAAGGATATACTTGAAGTAAAATCCGGTTCCGATAGCAAACAATATGAGGTCACATTTTCACCTCTAAAAAGTGAAAACAATATCTATTTTATTGTCTGTTTTTCTCTATTGACCGGGTCAAAAACCGACCAGGAAACCAAAAAGTTTATTATTGCTACTGCAGAAATTGAAAGATATACTTCCGATAAAAGAATTCTTTCAACTATTAATAAGATAAAACTTACTTATCCCTTCACATTTATCGAGAAAGCTAAACTTCAGAAAGAGATAAACGAGATTGAGAATTTTTTCTGGGTTAAAGATCCGTCGGGCAAGTTTATTCTTATCAATGAATCTTATGCTAAAGCTCTCGGCTTTTCCTCTGCTCAGTTGGAAAACAAAAACGAAATCGATTTTCTTCCAAAGTATCTGATCCCGTTATACAGGACCGTAGACCAGTATATTGGCGATACTTCGAATGCTTTGATATTGGACAGCTCATCATCCCCGATATCTCCTGATCTTAGAAAAGAGATTCAAATTATTCAATTTCCTATATGCGACCTTGAAAATAAGACGGTTGCTATTATCGGATTTTCTCAACCTGTGGCAGAAAAAAACTTTAAGGACCCTGAATGCATTGACAGGAATTTCATTAAAAATCTGCCTTTGGCACTGCTCTTTATTGATAACGAAAACAAAATAGCATCATACAGCACCGAATTAATGCAGTTATTGCTTATTCCTGAACGCCAGGAATTTGTTAAGTCCAGCCTGAATAGATTGTTCGATAAATCCTTCACAAAAACTATTGAGGATTATACTTCCGACATTTCTAGAACCGATGAACTCGATTTCAATTATACATTTGAAGAGAAAGGGAAATTGACGGTTGAGGTTAATGTTCAGAAAATATTTGATAGCAATAACATTTATATCGGTGCAAAAATTCTCCTTAATCAGAAAAATGAAATTCAGATTCTCAATGAGAACAAGGCGCAGCTTTACGATTCGCTCATACACAATATTCCGGAAGCAATGTTTATTTATGACCTCGACAACCTTAAATTTCTGGAAGTAAACGATGCTGCTCTTAAACTCTACGGATACAAAAAATCGGAATTCCTCAATATGGATCTTACCGACCTTTATGCTCCCGAGGATATCCAGACTCTAATTCAGTCTTCAGATACAAAAACAGTTAATTCAGGTCCGTGGCGTCATAAAAGAAGTGATGGCTCTTCAATACTGGTTGAACTGACACGCACATCGGTTGAATATAAAGGCAAGAAAGGTCATCTTAATATTATTAAGAATGTATCGGAACGAATTGAAGAAAAAAAGAAAATTCAGTTACTCCAGTCGGTTTTCGATCATACTGCTGATCTTATAATTAATACGGATAAAGATGGATTTATATATTCCGTAAACGAACAAGTTTCTAAAAAACTTGGCTATTCGAAAAAAGATCTTGAATCTCGTCCTTTTATTTCGCTTGTCTCGGACGACGACAGGGCAAAAGTAAATAAGAATATTTTTCATTCAGGTTTACTTAAAACTATCTCACTCGAGCTCGAATTCAAAAAACCCTCGGGCACTCTCCTTAAAGCGATTGTAATTGCAACTCCAATTAAAGACTATAACGGTGAAATAGAAAATTATTCCATTCTGATTAAACCGGTTGAAGATAAGCAGGAGAACGGCGACATTCAAAAACTTGAAAATGAAGCTGCCGATAAAATTGATGCACCGTTCCTCTCGCATATGTTTCATGAGCTTCTGACTCCAATAAATGTAATATTAGGGTTTGCGCAGGAACTCTGGGAGAGTATCGATAAACCGTCGGAGGAACAGAAGGAGGCAGTTGAAATAATAAAAGAGAACCAGAAACTTCTTCTTCAGATTATGGATAATGCCGTTGAATATTCAACTCTTCAGCAGAAAATTGTAAAGTTCAAACCTGAGCTTATTAAATTTGTTGACCTTCTCAATCCGCTCAAAGAGAATACAAAAAAATTGAGCGAGTCTAAAAAAGTAGAACTTGAATACGGTAAAATATCATCATCGCTCACTCTTGAAAGCGATAAACAGAAATTCATTTCTCTGGTAAGCCTTCTCATTAAAATTGGTATTCAAATTACAAAGGAAACTTCCATTTACCTTTCCGCTTTTAATTCTGATGAAAACAATATAGTGGTATCAATTAAGGATACCAAAAAAGCAATAACTCCGTATTTACTGAAAGGTTTCAATGATGTTTTCTCTGATGAAGAATCCGTAATAAGGAGAAATTATGGATTTTCAAGATTTTCCTTGCGACTAGCGAATAAACTTATAGAGCTTCTTTCGGCAAATAAATATATTGTTATGAAAGGGGATGAAGCTGTTGAGTTTGGATTTTCCTTCCCGGTCAAATTCAATATAAGCGAAAAATCGAATATTGAAGTCGAGAGTGTAAAAGCTGTGGAAACCGACCGGAAGTCTGCGGGAAAAACTCCGCTTCAGGATATCCCCGATAAGCCGGCGGCCACCGCTAAATTTACCGAACTCGATCTTTCGCAACTTAATGTTTTGTACTTTGAAGACCAGGTAGATTCTCAGATACTCTTTAAGAACCAGATGAAAGACCTTAGGAGTATTGAGTTCGCCCCCAGTTTCGAGTCCGCTCTTCCTTTGTTAAAGACTAAACGTTTCGATGTGATAATAATGGATATTAACCTGCAAGGTGAGTATAACGGACTTGATGCTCTCAGGATTATCCAGAAAATGCCGGGGCACAGGGATATACCGATTATCGCTTCAACTGCTTATACTCAGCCGGGTGCCAGGGAGAATTTTATGGCTGCCGGTTTTACTGAATTTTTAGCTAAACCGCTTCTTCGCGAGAAAGTTATTGACCTCTTAAGGAAGCTTCTTGTTAAGTAGACAATATCCGGAATTATGACCGATTTATATTCACACCAGGACTTTATCGATTCACCTCTCGGAACAATCTGTATCCGTGCATCAGAAAGGGGTATTACAGATATAATTTTTTCTAGCGAACCGGCAGCAGATCTTCTATCAAAAAACAGGTTTATTAAAAAATGTAAATCTCAACTCCAGGAGTATTTTGAAGGGAAGAGAAAAGTTTTTGATTTGGAGATTGATTATTACGGGACGCAATTTCAAAAACTTGTCTGGCTTGAACTTTTAAAGATCAGGTTTGGATCATCGATATCATACTTAGCACTTGCATCCCGGTTGGGAAATAAAAATAAGATCCGCGCAGTTGCTAAAGCCAATTCGCAGAACCGTATAAGCATAATAGTCCCTTGTCACAGAATTATAGGTGCAAACGGGGAACTGGTTGGATATTCAGGCGGCTTATGGCGTAAAAAGTGGTTATTGGAACATGAAGAGAATATTGAACATAACAGAAAACAACTCTCTTTCTTTGAAACGTGATCTTTATCTGCATTGGGATTTTGATTTTTAATCCATTTTATATAGATTTGTCCCACTAAAAATTGAAGGGCAGATAGCTCAGTCGGTAGAGCAAAGGACTGAAAATCCTTGTGTCGGCGGTTCGATTCCGTCTCTGCCCACAAAAGCGAGAATAGACTCTCGCTTTTTTATTTTTTAAAGAATATTCACGCATTTGACCTTTAAAACAGAAGAAGTTTCGGTGGTTCGATGTAGTGAATCCAGCGAATATTAAATGCAGGTGTGTATTCAACACATTAAAGCTAGTATATTTTAACATAAGCCTGCAATCTGCGGGCTTTTTCTTAATCCATTCTTAGAGGAAGCTTCCTTACCCTTTTACCTGATGCTGCAAAAATCGCATTAGCGAGCGCTGGTGCACAAGCTCCTATTCCTAATTCTCCAACACCTCCAACTTTTTCAAAATTTCTGACAATATGAATTTCTATAACCGGTGTTTCAGAATAGGTAAGCAGCTGATAATCATCATAATTCTTTTCTACCACACCGCCGGAACGGATTGTTATTTCTCCCTTCATCGCAGCAGTCAATGCGAATACAATTGCCCCTTCCAGCTGAGCTTCTACAGTATCAGGATTTACAACCGTACCGCAGTCTATTACTGCTGTTACTTTTTCCAGTTTAATTTGATTTTTACCAACGGAGACTTCCACAACTTCCGCGCAAAAACTTCCGTAACCTTCAAAGCATGCTATGCCCCTGCCTCTTCCATCCGGTAGTGGAGTACCCCAATTCGATTTTTCCGCTGCCAGTTCAAGTACATTTTTCAACCGCGGATTTTCTTGAATCATTTCTCTTCTTATTTCGAATGGATCCCGTTTGGCTAAATCCGCAAGTTCGTCTATAAATGATTCCACTACGAATGGATTCTGGGTATTATAAACTGATCGGTACCATGAAACCGGAACATGCGTTGGCACAATTGTACCAGTTATTTTCATATTCGGAATATTATATGAAAGCCTTCTGGTTCCTTCACCAATATCAGCGTCCTTAACAGGAATGTTCCGGTTAAATCTTTGTGCAGTAATCGATTCTGAAATTACATGATGACTGAAATTAGCAATCCGTCCTTGCTTATCAACCGATCCTTTAACTTTATGCATGCTTGCGGGCCGGTAAACACTGTGCTTCATATCGTCCTCACGGGTCCACGTCAACTTTATTATTCTTCCGGAAGCTTTGGCAATAAGTGCAGCCTCCACCGCCCAATCAGAAACCAGACGTCTTCCGAATGCACCGCCTATTAAAGTTACATGCACTACTACATCATCCTCTTTAAAGCCAAGGGCTTTTGCAACTTCCGTTCTCGCATTTTGAGGATTCTGCGAAGGGGCCCATAGTTCGGCTTTACCGTTTTCAACTTTTGCAACGCAATTCATCGGCTCGAGGGGTGCATGAACCAGAAATGGCAATTCATAAACGTTTTCTATTGTTTTTAAATCAGGTGAATCGTAATTAACAACCCCTCTGAATTCTATTTCAGATCCCTCTTCAACTAAATGAGATGCCATGTTATTCCGTATTGCAGCCGAATCAATATTAGCATTCGGACCGTAATCCCATTCTATTTCAAGCGCATTCTTTCCTTTGAAAGAGCTCCATGTAGAATCTGCAATCACTGCCAAACCCTGCGGTATTTCAAATACATCTATAACTCCCTTAACCGATTTTACATTGTCTGACTTAAAAGATTTTACCTTTCCGCCAATCGCAGGGCATCGCGATACTGCGGCATATACCATTCCGGGAATTACTATGTCAATTCCGAACTTAGCTGTGCCGTATATTTTAGGAGGAGTATCGAGTCTATGAATTCTCTTACCGATGATTTTATAATCTTTTGGATCCTTAAGTTTCACATCTTTCGGTACAGGTAATTTTGATGCATCCTCAACAAGTTCACCATAACTTAACTTTTTACCGTTAAGTTTATTTGTTACAAATCCGTTCTCTGCGGAACAATCTGTAACCTGAATATTCCATTTTGCAGCCGCCGCACTCAAGAGCATTGCTTTCGCAGTTGCGCCAGCAACTCTGAATGGATCGAAAGTTCTTCTGATGCTTTGACTGCCGCCAGTAGACTGATTCCCGAAAACCGGATTCCCGTCGGCCTGCTCAATCCTTATTTTGGACCATTCGCATTCCAGTTCTTCAGCTACGAGCATCGGAAGGGAAGTCTGAACGCCCTGACCCATTTCGGATCTGTGCACGGTGATTGTAACAATTCCGTGAGAATCGATTTTAAGATATACACTTGGAGCAAATATTTTAGGCTCATCACCCGGTAAGATGTTAAATCCGTATGCTGGTACATAAGCAGCTAGGAAGAGGCCGCCACTGCTGATTCCGACAACTTTAACAAATTCACGTCTTGAAATCTTTTTCATATCAGATGCCCTCCCCGGCTATTTTCTCCGCAGCTTTCCTTATCCTGGGATAAGTTCCGCACCTGCATAATACACCGGATAATGCTTCGTCGATCTCTTCTCTTGTTGGTTTGTTGTTAGAGTTGAATAGAGCTGCGAGAGTCATAATCTGTCCTGGTTGGCAGTAGCCGCATTGAGAAACTTCCAGTTCTATCCATGTCTTAAAGATTTTATGATCCGGATTTTCCGCAAGCCCTTCAATTGTAGTTATTGACCTTCCGACAGCATCTTTAACAGGAATTGAACAGGATCTTTCAGCTTTGCCACTGATATGTACAACACATGAACCACATATCCCTTCACCGCAGCCGTACTTTGTACCGGTCAAACCTAGTGTATCGCGCAGTACCCATAGAAGCTGAGTATCGGCTTCCACATTTACCGTGTAGGATTTGTTGTTAATATTTAATTTTAGTTCAGGCATGATATACCCGCTTTTTAGTTGGAATTCTGAAATCAAAATAAATTATTAAAAATCATTCTTCAACAATCCCTGAATTCACCGTTCATTATCAAATAAGAAATTTGTAAAATCGTATTTATAGAATAGGTTGAATATTATTATATTCATCAGTCATTTAACTTGAAACATCCAAGGGGCTTAATATGAAAAAGATAATACTGTTTATCCTGATCGGTTTTTCGATTTCTTCTTCCGGTATTTATGCTCAGAAATTAAATATGGAATTATTTAAAGGTTTGAATCCCCGTAGTATCGGTCCGGCAGGGATGAGCGGTAGAGTAACTTCAATTGATGTTGTGTCGAAAAATCCCGATGTAATATTTGTTGGAACGGCATCAGGTGGATTGTGGCGCTCTAATAGCGGAGGTGTAACCTGGGAGCCGATCTTCGATGATCAACCTGCCGCTTCAATAGGCGCTGTTGCTGTTGACCAGAATGTCCCTGATATAATTTGGGTTGGTACAGGGGAAGGGAATCCGCGTAACAGCCAGACCAGCGGAAATGGTGTTTATAAAAGTATTGACGGCGGAAAGACCTGGAAATTTCTTGGACTTGAAAAGACTTTTAATATCCACCGGATTATTATCGATCCAACTAATTCTAATATTGTTTATGCCGCTGCTCAGGGCTCTGCGTGGGGTGAAGGTTCCAATAGAGGTATTTTCAAAACTACCGACGGCGGAAAATCCTGGCGTAAAGTTTTATATGTTGACGAGAAAACAGGTGCTGCGGATTTAATTTTAGATCCCTCGAATCCTAATAAATTGATTGCAGCGATGTGGGAATATAGAAGATGGCCCTGGTTCTTCAAATCCGGAGGGCCGGGTTCCGGATTGTATGTTTCATTTGATGGAGGTGAATCATGGCAGAAACGGACAGATAAGGACGGTCTGCCGAAAGGGGAATTGGGAAGAATTGGGCTTGCTGTTTCCAGAAACAATTCAAAAGTCGTATACGCTCTTGTCGAGGCACAAAAGAATGGTTTTTACAGATCCGATGACGGAGGATTCAAATGGCGTTTTGTTGCCGATGAAAATATTGGGAACAGACCTTTTTACTACCACGAAATACATGTCGACCCTGAAAACGAAAATCGGATTTATAACCTTTACTCTATTGTTACTATGAGTGAAGATGGAGGTAGAACGTTTAATACATTGATATCGGGAAATGAAGTTCATCCCGACCATCATGCCTGGTGGATCAATCCTGCAAATGGAAATCATATCATCGATGGAAATGACGGAGGACTTGCAATATCCTACGACCGGGGCAAGACCTGGAGGTTTATCGGCAATTTACCGCTGGGTCAGTTTTATCATGTCAATGTTGATATGGAAACGCCGTATAATGTTTACGGTGGTTTGCAGGATAATGGTTCGTGGAAAGGTCCCGGTAGAGTTGAAGCTTCGGGAGGAATAAGGAATTCATATTGGGAGGAAGTCGGTTTTGGTGACGGATTTGATGTAGCCGCCGACCTATCTGATTCACGTTATATCTATTACATGTCCCAGGGCGGAAACCTCGGACGGTACGATCATATAACGGGAGACAGGAAACTAATCCGGCCTGTTCATCCTGAAGGTAAGAAATTAAGATTTAACTGGAATGCCGGTTTTGCCCAGGACCCGTTCAATAAAACTACTATTTATTACGGTTCTCAATACCTTCATAAAAGTGCCGACAAGGGAAATAATTGGGAAATAATCTCGCCGGATTTAACAACCAACGATACAACAAAACAAAAACAAAAAGATAGCGGTGGATTAACATTTGATGTAACAAATGCAGAAAATTTTACTACAATTATTGCAATTGCTCCTAGCCCTGTCAAAGAAGGTATTATATGGGTCGGGTCCGATGACGGAAACCTTCAAATTACTAAAGATGGCGGACGGTCATGGGAAAACCTTACTAAAAATATCAAAGGTGTTCCGGATGGATCCTGGATACCTCAGATCAGCGCATCCGTATATAATCCCGGAGAAGCGTTTGTTGTTATAAACAATTACCGTCGTGACGACTGGAAACCGTACCTGTATCATACTTCCGACTACGGCAGGACCTGGAAATCATTACTGAAAGAAACTGACGTTGCCGGATATGTATTGTCTTTTGTTCAGGACCCTGTAGAAAAAAATCTTTTCTTTACCGGCACTGAGTTCGGACTTTATGTAAGTATTGACGCCGGAAAAAACTGGACTAAGTGGACAAGCGGTTATCCAACAGTTTCAACATATGATATGGTGATTCATCCCCGAGATCATGATCTGGTGATCGGAACTTTCGGCCGTTCAATTTATATTTTTGACGATATTAGGCCGCTTCGACGAATGGCAAGAGAGGGTTTTAAGATGCTCGATAAACCTTTGATTCTTTTCGAAACCCGAGATGTTACAAAAATCTCACAGAAGCAGGCGCCGGGATTAAGATTTGCTGCAGCCGCAGAGTTTAAAGGTGACAACCTTCAAGCGGGAGCTATGATAACTTATTATTTAGTTCCTGATTCTTCAACTGCATCTGAAAAAGTAAGAATCGATTTTTTTGACGAAGAGAATAATCTTATAAGAACCCTTTTCCAGAACTATGAACCGGGATTCAATAGAATTTTCTGGGATCTTACACGTAAAGGAATGCGATTCCCCGGGATGCCGAAACCGGGACAATATGACGAGCCTTCCGGACCAGCGGTACTTCCGGGGACATATAAAATTAAGATCAGCTTCAAAAAGAATTACGATTCAACTTTCGTTAATGTTAAATCTGATCCGCGTCTTGAAGTTGATTTAAGTAATTTAAAGGAACGCGAGAAAATGCTAAACGAGCTCTATCGGTTTGTTGAAGTTACCACCGATATAACAGACAGGATTGAAAGTGCCAATAAAACCATTAATCTTGTGGAAGAGAAACTCAAATTAAGAAACGATGATTCCGCAAGGGAATTATTAAAGAATACTAAGCTGCTTAAGGAGAATCTTAAAATTCTGAATGAGTTTATTAATCAGCCGCGTGTTCAGGGTATTAGAACTGATGAGGAAAAATTCTCTGTTAAATTGCGCCGTGCTTATTCGGCTCTAACAGGTTACTGGGATAAACCAGGTGAGAGTGAAAAGGTTGCGATGAAACTGGTCAGCGATTCGTTCGGCGGAATTCTTTCAAAAGTCAATTCATTTTTCGATACCGACTGGCAGAAATTTCAAAATTCGGTCCAGCAAATGAATATTAATCTGTTTGAGGAGTATTCTACCTTTAAGTTATAAATTGTTGAATGGCAGATACAAGAGAAGGGGACAGCATACTGTCCCTTTCGAATAAATAGCTTAATATTCGCAACAAATTATTAATTTTCAGCATATTGAATCACTATATACCTCTCTTTATATTTCACAACCTAATTAAGGCGGGAATATGACTTATAATACATTGACAACTACAGACTTTAAGGAATTGAAGCTCTTCAAGCGCGGAAAAGTACGCGATGTTTATGATCTTGGTAAGTATTATCTGATTGTCTCGACCGACCGGCTCTCTGCTTTTGACGTTATTATGAACGAAGGCATACCGCATAAGGGTAATGTCCTTAACAGAATTTCCGCATTCTGGTTCGATTATACAAGTGATTTGATTGAGAATCATATAATTAGTATGGATGTTGATTCATATCCGGAAATTTGTAAGCCCTATAGAGAAGAACTTATTAATAGGTCTATGCTTGTAAAAAAAGCGGAACTGATACCTATAGAATGTATTGTGCGTGGATATATCACCGGTTCGGGTTGGAACGATTATAAAAAGACCGGCCAAATATGCGGTATTCAGCTCCCGTCCGGATTAGTCGAATCTGAAAAACTCTCCGAACCGATCTTTACTCCATCAACTAAAGCCGATATCGGCCTTCACGACGAGAACATTACTGAAAAGCAGGCGATCTCTATAATCGGAAGTGATGCTTATAATAAACTGAAAGAAATTACAATTTCTGTTTATGAAAAAGCTTCGGAATATGCTCTTAAGAAAGGGATTATTATTGCTGATACAAAAATGGAATTCGGGTATTATGACGGAAAAATAATTCTTATTGACGAGCTGCTTACACCGGACTCCTCCCGTTTCTGGCCATTGGACCAGTACCGGGCAGGTACTTCTCAGGATAGTTTCGATAAACAATATGTAAGGGATTATCTTATTTCGATAAAATTCAAAAAACAACCCCCTCCGCCGCCATTACCTGAAGATGTTGTATTAAATACGAGCAGGAAATACCAGGAGGCACTTTTTATGCTTACCGGAGAAAGAATATCCTGATGGCACCGTTACAGATCAAGATTGAAGGGAGAGATTCGATTATTATAAATTGGGATGACGAGACAGAAAGCAGAATAAAATTGACCGCTCTAAGGTTAAATTGTCCGTGCGCGTTATGTGCCTCCGACAGGGAAAATAATGGGAATCAGTATTTCCCGATTTTGAGTAATGAACAATTAACGGTAACAAATATTAGTATTATTGGTAATTATGCTGTTGGTATTTCCTGGATGGATGGTCACAATACCGGTATATATGAATTTAGTTACCTGAAGAAATTATCTAAAAGCTAACTTGTCAATTAAATGATACTTCCAAATCAACTGACTGTTTTAAGGATTATTCTTACGCCTGTCTTTTTGGTCCTCTTTCTCTCGGATGACCCTGTTTTAGTCCAGATCTCATTGGGAGTGTTTTTAATTGCTGCAATAACAGACTGGTACGACGGCTGGCTGGCAAGAAAATTCAATTATATTACTGAATGGGGTAAGTTTCTTGATCCGCTGGCAGACAAGATTTTAACTTCTACAGCATTTGTTGCATTTGTTGTTTTGGGAATTCTGGAGTTATGGATGGTTCTGCTTATAATCATAAGAGATCTTATCGTAACTGGATTACGCTTAATTGCCGATCATCGTAAAATATCATTTTCTACAAGCAGATCTGCCAAGTGGAAAACATTTCTTCAAATGTTTTTCCTCTATTACATTTTACTGCTATATACTGCCGGCACAGTCGAATGGATTAATGTATGGAATAGAGAATTAATTGAGCTGCTTTTAAATCCTACTTTAATCTACTATTCAATGCTCTTCATTACAATTTTTACTGTTTTTACCGGCATCACTTATATACTGTCAAACCGATTTTTAATTAAACAATTATTCAATATTGAAACTAAATCAGATTGAAAAATTTATAGGATCCGGATTCTATACCGGGTATATTCCAAAAGCAAGCGGTACATTTGCAAGTCTCCTTGCAATGCTTCTGTTTCTTATCCCCGGATTTGAAAATCCTTCAATTCTCATATTCATAATTTCTTTATCAATTGTTGCGGGTGTTAAGATTGCAAATAGATTCGAATCGGTTTACGGAAAAGACCCGTCTCAGTTTACATTTGATGAGTTTATCGGAACATGGATTACGCTCCTGTTTATTCCTAAAAAAATCTGGTATCTTGTACCTGCCTTTATACTTTGGAGATTCCTTGATATTGTAAAACCTTTTCCTGCAAAGAAATTGGAATTGTTGAAAGGGGGCTGGGGGGTTGTGCTTGACGATGTTATGGCAGGTATCTATTCATTCATTGTAATCCAGATAACAATACATCTAATCAACCGTTTTTTATAAAATAATAAAATAATATGAAAGCAAAAATTATAACAATTGGTGATGAAATTTTAATTGGTCAGACTATTAATTCCAACGCAGCTTATATCGGGGAACAATTGACTTCTTTACAGGTTGAAGTTGCTTCCTCCGTTGTTGTTGGTGATAACGAACAGCAGATCAGAAATGAATTCAAGAAAGCAATGGACCATCACGATGTTGTTATCGTTACCGGTGGTTTAGGCCCAACTCACGACGATGTGACGCGGAAATCTGTGGTGGAATTCTTTAACACTGAGCTTGTCAGTAACCCTGATGTACTGTCAGATATCAAAAAATTCTTCGAAGTGAGAGGAAGGCAGTTAACCAAAACTAACGAGGACCAGTCACTGGTACCTAAAATCGCACAGCCGATCAGAAATGGTAGAGGCACTGCACCTGGATTCTGGATCGAAAAAGGGAAGAAAGTCTTCGTAGCAATGCCCGGCGTTCCTTATGAAATGAAGGGCATGATGGAATCGTTTGTAATTCCCCAGCTCGAAGAGAGAATCGGTCTTCGTAAAGTTTTCAAGAAAACTATCAACCTTCTGACTACTGGTATACCCGAATCAGTTTTATACGACCGGCTTGGTAATCTTGACGAGCTTCTCGGCGGAGCAACTATGGCGTTTCTACCGAGTCAGTTTGGTGTTAAAATGCGTATTACCGCTCTGGCAAATTCAACTGAATTAGCTCAGAATAAAATTGAGGATATTGAACAGAAAATCAGAAGTCTTGTTGGCAGATATATTTTTGGTAAAGAGAATGATACTATGGAAAGTGTCGTCGGTAAGTTATTGGTAGACAGGAATTTAAAGCTTGCAGTTGCAGAATCTTGTACAGGGGGTTTAATCAGTCATCGTTTGACAAATGTGAGTGGTAGCAGCGGATTTTTGGAACGAGGTATTGTAGCTTATAGTAATGCCGCCAAAGTAGAACTTTTGAAAGTTAACGAGGATTCTATAGCAAAAAACGGTGCGGTTAGCCTTGAAATCGCCCGCCAAATGGCTGAAGGGATTAAGGCCGTTAGCGGTTCGGATATTGGATTGGCTGTTACCGGGATCATGGGGCCTACGGGAGCAACACCCGCAAAACCGGTCGGATTAGTCTTCATCGGTATTTGCGATGATAAAATCTGCACGGCAAAAGAATTCAGGTTCGGCGATGATCGTCTCCTGAATAAAGATAGAACCTCTCAGGCGGCTCTCGAAATGCTGAGAAGAAACCTGCTCGGTATTACTTATGATGATTAGAAGTTTTATTGCCCTCGAGCTGCCGGAACCGGTTATCGGCCGGCTGGTCTCTGCAGAACATGAGCTCGAATTGGCTCCCGGGAAAATTAATTGGGAGGGAAAAGATAAACTTCATGTCACTCTTAAATTTATAGGTGATATAACAGAGAATAATTTGATAAAGTTGTCACACCTTCTTGAAATTCTCGTTTTACGTTTTAATACTTTCGAATTGTCTTTGGATCAACTCGGTTATTTCAAGTCGAACGGAATACCCAGAATTTTATGGGCCGGATTAAAAGAAAATGGTAATCTGACAAAACTTGCCGGCGAAATTGATATATTGTGCAGTGAATTTGGTTTTGAAAGGGAAAAGAGAAAGTTCAAACCCCATATCACACTTCTCCGGATCAAAAACGAGGATATCATTAATAATCTGAAACCGGTTGGAGAAATTGATTTTGATCAATTAAAATTTGAGACCGGGAAGGTGACTTTATTCCAGAGCATTCTTTCAAAAAATGGATCTATCTACAAACCGATAAAAAGTTTTTTAACTAAAAAATAGTGGAGGGAATATGGCAATGGAAAAAGATGCCAGAATTAAAATTTTAGAGGATACAATTTCCAATATCGAGAAACAGTACGGTAAAGGTACTATAATGAAACTGGGAGATGGAGTTATATCCGAAGTAGAATCGATCTCAACAGGATCTTTATCACTCGACTATGCTCTCGGTATTGGCGGGGTTCCACGTGGACGTATAATTGAGATTTACGGCCCTGAATCATCCGGTAAAACAACTCTCTGTCTTCATATTATTGCCGAAGCTCAGAAAAAGGGTGGACTTGCCGCGTTCATAGATGCCGAACATGCTATGGATCTGAATTATGCAAAAAGGTTGAATGTTGATACCGCCAACCTTCTGCTTTCACAACCCGACTTTGGTGAACAGGCTCTCGAAATTGTTGATACACTTATCCGTAGCAATGCTCTCGATATAATTGTAGTAGATTCTGTTGCTGCCCTTGTACCGAGATCAGAAATTGAAGGCGATATGGGCGATCCGCAGATGGCTATGCAGGCACGCTTAATGTCGCAGGCCCTAAGGAAAATTACCGGTGCTATAAGTAAATCCAAAACCTGTGTTATATTTACAAATCAATTGAGAAGTAAAATCGGTATTATGTTCGGTAATCCCGAAACTACTACTGGCGGTAATGCGCTTAAGTTTTATGCATCTGTCCGCCTCGATATTCGTAGAGTTGCTGCTATAAAAGATGGAAATAATGTTATCGGTAACCGGACAAAAGTTAAAGTGGTTAAAAGCAAAGTTGCACCTCCGTTCAAAGAAGTTGAATTCGATATTCTTTATAATGAAGGAATAAGCAAAGCCGGAGATATAATTGACCTCGCAACAGACAAGAATATTCTGAAGAAAAGCGGCGCATGGTTTACTTATAAGGAGGACCGATACCAGGGAAGAGAACAGCTGAAACAGAAAATGCTGGAGGATCCTCAACTCCTCGCCTCTCTGGAAAAGGAGGTTAAAGTAACCCTTGGAATACTCAAAGAGGAACCGAAACCCGTAAAAGAGGAACAGCAGGAAACAAAACCTAAGAAAAAATAAGAAATGATTGTCGCTTCACTTGTCAGAAAAGGGAATGATGTCGAAATAATATTTGATGACGGGTCGGGTCTGTTTCTCGATTACCATGTCGTGGTGGATAACGGGATTAGAAAGAACGACTCATTGAGCGACGAACAAATAAATTATCTTAAAAACCGGAGCGAACTGAACAAAATTAAACATCAGGCGTTCCGGTTTTTAAGTATAAGAAATCACTCCTCGTATGAACTGAAATTAAAACTTCTGAAAAAGAAATTCCTTCCGCATCTGATAGATGAAGCTTTGGAATCCCTTAAAGAAAAAAAATATCTCGACGACCAGAAATTCTCCCACCAGCTGATCGAAGAAAAAATGAAAAAGGGAAAATCCGGGTCGATCAAAATTAAATCCGAATTGAAGAAAAAAGGGATATCAAGAGAGCTTGCGGATAAATTGATAGATACCCTCGATCAGAATCAGTTTTACGAAAATGCTTGTGATTTAGCGTGTAAAAAATATGATCAGCTGATTAAAAAAGAGACCGATTTTAGAAAAATCAAGCAGAAATTATTTTCATATTTAGCAATGAAAGGATTTGGATCGGATATAATAACTTTGGCAATAAACAAGATTAGAATGCCGGAGGAAACCGATTAATTCTGAATTTGGTCGGTAAGAACGTTTTAAGTATTTTTGAACCAAAAATTTTAACACTTATGCAAAAATTCACAGGATTAGATTACTATAATATCGAAAGTCTCCTCTCTGAAGACGAAAAATTAGTACGTAACTCGGTCCGTGATTTCGTCGATGATAAGATAATTCCCGTTATAGAAAAACATTACCGCGATGGTTCTTTCCCGATGGATCTTGTTCCAAAGCTGGGAGAACTTGGTTTATTCGGAATTACTCTACCTCAGGAGTACGGATGTGCAGGGATGAATAATATTGCATACGGACTCGTAATGCAGGAACTTGAAAGGGGAGATAGCGGAGTAAGAAGTTTTGTATCAGTTCAGAGTTCACTTGTCATGTACCCGATCTATACATTCGGCAGCGATGAACAGAAAAATTACTGGCTTCCGAAACTTGCTTCCGGAGAAAAAATAGGTTGCTTCGGACTTACTGAACCGGATTACGGTTCAAATCCGGGAGGAATGATAACCCGGGCTGAGAAGATTAGCGACGGTTACCGTATTAACGGCACTAAAATGTGGATTACTAACGGAACAATCGCAGATGTGGCAGTTCTATGGGCTAAGCTCGATAACGAGGTCCGGGGATTTATAGTTGAAAAAGGAACTCCCGGTTTTTCCGCCCCTGAAATGAAAGGAAAACATTCTTTGCGTGCTTCCGTTACATCAGAATTGATTTTTGAAGATGTGATAATTCCAGAACATAATTTGCTTCCTAAAAGTAAGGGACTTAAATCCCCGCTGATGTGTCTCAACCAGGCACGTTACAGTATCGCATGGGGAGTAGTCGGTTCCATGCTGGCGTGTTTCGATTCTGCTCTAAACTATGCAAATTCAAGAATTCAGTTCAATAAACCGATCTCTTCTTTTCAGCTAACACAGCAGAAACTCGCTTTCATGGCTACCGAAATTACCAAGTCACAATTATTAAATCTTCAGCTTGGAAAATTGAAAGATAACGGAGAGGTAAAGCATACTCAAATCTCGATGGCTAAGAGGAATAATTGCGAGATGGCTCTTGAGATCGCCAGAACCGCTCGAGAAATTTTGGGTGCAAACGGTATTCTCGACGAGTACCCTGTGATGAGACATTCAGCCAATCTGGAATCGGTTAAAACTTACGAGGGAACTCACGAGATGCATACGCTCATAATCGGTGAGGATCTCACCGGATTTTCCGCTTTTGAATAAAAGTGAGACCACCTTGTGTGGTCTTTTTCATAATAAATGAGGTCGATATGAAAAGTAAAAAGATCGATTTTGAAGGATTAACATTCGACGACATACTCCTTTTGCCTGCAAGGTCTCAGGTACTTCCGCGTCAGGTGGATATTAAAGCCAAACTTACTTCTTCAATTGAATTAAATATTCCATTCCTCTCGGCAGCCATGGATACCGTTACAGAATCCCAGATGGCTATCGCTATGGCGGCACAGGGCGGTATCGGAATTATTCATAAAAATATGTCGATTGAAAAACAGGCTGAAGAAGTCGATAAAGTTAAACGCTCCGAAAGCGGTATGATTGTCAAACCGATTACACTTACTCCAAATCATACTATTTATGAAGCTGAAGAACTGATGAGCAAATATCATATCTCCGGTATTCCTATAGTTGATGAAACCGGAAAGCTGATCGGTATTCTGACTAACCGCGACCTCCGTTTCGAACCGAATAGGAAGCTTCTTGTAAGCCAGCTGATGACTAAAGAAAATTTAATTACTGCTCCTGTTGGTACTAACCTTGATAAAGCCGAAAAAATTCTTCACAGGCACAGAATCGAAAAACTGCCTGTCGTAGATAAAAATGGAATTTTAAAAGGTCTTATTACTTATAAAGATATTATGAAAAAGAAAAAATTTCCGGATGCAAGTAAGGACCAGTACGGACGATTGCGTGTCGGCGCAGCCGTTGGAGTATCGAAAGATACTTTCGAAAGAGCTGAAGCACTTGTCCATGCAAATGTAGATGTAATAATTGTCGATACTGCACACGGACATTCTATTGGCGTTCTAAATACATTGAAGCAGATCAGGAATAAATTCAAAGATATTCAGTTGATCGCAGGAAATATTGTCACGAAAGAAGCTGCTATTGAATTAGTTAAGTGCGGTGTTGATGCGGTTAAAGTTGGTATAGGAGCCGGGTCAATTTGTACTACGCGTGTAATTGCCGGAGTTGGAGTGCCCCAGATTTCCGCAATCATTGATGTTGCTGAAGCTTTGAAAGGGAAAGGAATCCCGGTTATTGCCGACGGCGGAATCAAACAGACAGGTGATGTCGCCAAGGCAATTGCCGCCGGTGCTGATACTGTTATGATGGGCGGTATGTTTGCTGGCTGCGACGAAGCTCCCGGTGAAAAAGTCCTCTTTGAAGGAAGAAGCTTCAAAGTATATAGAGGTATGGGATCGCTCGGCGCTATGAAACACGGCAGCAGCGACCGGTATTTCCAGGATATGGAGGAGGATATTAAAAAATTAGTGCCGGAAGGTGTTGAAGGTAGAGTCCCTTACAAAGGACCTCTTTCCGAAACTATTTATCAGTTTGTTGGCGGACTTCGCGCGGCAATGGGATATTGCGGTGCAAAAAATATAAATGAGCTTAAAACGAAAACAAAATTTGTTAAAATATCCCCTGCAGGATTGAGAGAGAGTCACCCGCACGATATAATGTTGACAGAAGAGGCTCCCAATTATCAGATAGTTCAGAAACTTTAATTAAATATTTACCCAATTCTTAATTGATAAATATGTTCAAAGTTTTAGTTATTGCTTACTATTATCCGCCCATGGGATTAAGCGGTGTACAGCGCACTCTTAAATTCACAAAGTATATGCCCGGATTCAACTGGGAACCGACGGTTATCACAGCCGGAGATATTGCCTATTATGCTCACGATTTCAGTATGCTAAAAGAAGCCGAAGAGGCCGGTGTAAAAATTATCCGGACCGAATCATACGATCCGAATGCCATTATAGGTAAGAAGTACGGAACCGTTAACATGCCCAAGGAAATTATCCGTAAGGCATTGTCTAATTTTTCTAAAACTTTTTTTATCCCCGATAATAAAAAATCGTGGGCCAAACGTGCATACTTAAAAGCCAGGGAAATTCTATCTAAAGAACATTTCGATATAATTTATGTTACTCTTCCTCCATACAGCGGATTTGTCTATGCTGCAAAGTTGAAAGAGGAATTCGGAGTACCTCTTTTTGTCGATTACAGAGATCTCTGGGTCGATAACCATTTTGCATTTTACCCGACTCCATGGCACCGCATAAAACATAAAAAACTTGAGTATAACTCGCTAAAGGCTTCTAATAAAATAATTGTGATTAACAGAAGGATTAAAGAGAAGCTCCTTACAACCTACAATTTCCTTAATTTTAATGAAATTGTAATTATACCGCACGGTTTCGATCCAGCTGATTTCGAAACAGAAGAGCAGATTATACCCTCATCAAATAAACTGAGATTGACCTATGCAGGTATTTTTTATGAAAGTATTACACCTGTATTTTTACTAAAAGCCTTCAAACAATTATCTACCGAAAGACCCGATATTGCTGCCAAATACGAACTTGAGTTTATTGGATTGCTGCGCAAAGAAAACAAAAAGCTTATTTCCGAGTTAGGACTTACGGGATTTGTTCAGGAACTCGGATATCTCGAACACCACGAAACGGTTAAACGCATTAAACAGAGCAACATATTGTGGATGATGATAGGACATTCAAAAAATTCAGATACTATCTCAACAAGCAAACTATTTGAATACTTCGGATCGAGAAAACCGATACTGGGATGTGTTCCCGACGGAATTGCAAAGAACTCTCTTAAGGAATATGGAGCCGCGTTTATTGTTCCTCCTGACGATGTAAATGAAATAAAGAATAAACTTATCGAAATGCACGACCTCTTTATTAAGAATGAACTCCCTGTACCTAATGAAGAATTTATTCTAAAACATAACCGGATTGCTTTAACAGAACAGCTTACAACTCATTTCCAATTTTATCTGAAGGCCTGAAATTATGAAAGTTGCCATCATCGGTTCAGGCGGCAGAGAACATGCAATTGCGCGTGCCATTTCCAATAGTGATAAGCTTAAAAAATTATTTATCGTTCCCGGTAATCCCGGAACTGCTAATCTGGGAATCAACATTCCGATCAATCCCGATGATCATGATAAAGTTTTAGAATTTTGTAAGGTCGAGCAGATCGACCTTATCGTGATAGGGCCTGAAAAACCGTTAATAGCTGGTCTTTCCGATCTTCTTGTTAATAACGGATTTAATGTTTTTGGACCTTCTGGGGATGCAGCGAGAATTGAGGGAGAAAAATCTTTCGCTAAAGATTTGATGAAAAGATTCAATATCCCCACGGCCTCGTATGAAGTGTTTTCAAAAGAGGAATACGATCGGGTATTAGATTATCTGAAAACCATAAAATATCCCACTGTTGTTAAAGCAGACGGAATAGCAGCCGGAAAAGGTGTTGTTATTGCTGAAAATTATAACGAGGCAGTCCTTGCGGTTAACGATTGTTTTTTAAATTACAGTTTCGGTACTTCCGGCAACAAGATTGTTATTGAAGAATTTATGACCGGACAGGAGACATCTATATTTGCAATTACCGATGGTAAAGAGTTTATATTGTTACCGGCTTCTCAGGATCATAAACGAATCTTCGACGGTGATCTCGGAAAAAACACGGGCGGTATGGGCGCTTTTGCACCAGTACCTAAAGTAACTGATGAATTAATGAAAGTTGTGGGTGATAAGATTATAAAACCAGTTATTGATGCCATGAATTCTATCGGTTCCACATATTCAGGATGCCTCTATTGCGGATTAATGCTTACTAATGAGGGTCCGAAAGTAGTTGAATTCAACTGCCGTTTTGGCGACCCGGAGACCCAGGTTGTTCTTCCTCTCTTGGAAGGGGACTTCCTTCAATTGCTGATGAGTGTTTCTAAAGGTAAAATTGATAAGGATGCTGTCCGTTACAACGGCGGTGCTTCGGTATGTGTGGTTGTTGCTTCAAAAGGTTATCCTGATAAATATCTGAAGGGAATTGAGATAAAAGGAATTGACGCAGTTTATTCGAATGAAATTATTATTTATCACTCAGGTACTAAAGAAGTTGACGGTAAATTAGTAACCGACGGTGGTAGGGTATTTGGCGTTACTTCAATTATTCTGGAAAACGACCTTATAAAGGCGAAGCAAACCGCTTATCAAGCTCTCTCAAAGATTTATTTCGAAGGGATGCAGTTCCGAACGGATATTTCCGATAAAGCTTTCCGGAAATAATCAGCCCGGAGGCCATGTCATCTTGCGGCCGCCAAGTAGATGCATATGTATATGAGGCACTTCCTGCCCTGAATCAGGACCCGAATTTAATACAAGTCTGAATCCGCTCTCAAAAACTCCCAGGTCTTTTGCAATCCTGTTCGCTGCCTCGTATAAATCACCCAGCAGGTTTGAATGATTCTCCTTTGAAATATCCCGTGCAGATTCAATATCGGTTATTTTTGGAATTATTAAAATATGAACAGGGGCTTGCGGACGGATATCCTTAAATGCAAGTACAGAATCAGTTTCATAGACTATTTCGGCCGGAATTTCCTTCCTTATTATTTTAGCAAAAATTGTTTCTCCCATAACTATCCTTTTTCTATTTCATATTTTTTCATTTTCAGGTAGAGATGGCTTCTCTGCATGCCGAGAATCTCTGCTGTTTTGCTAACGTTCCAGTTGTTCAGAGAAAGCTGTTTCAATATAAAAGCCTTCTCCGCCTTCTCTTTAAATTCCTGAAAATTATTTGATGTACTCAAGATTTCGTCCATTGCGGAGGAGGATGCCGGAATGAATGAATTAATCTCCTTCTCGCCGATTGAATCCGACGGAACCATAATCACAATTCTTTCCACAAAGTTTCTAAGTTCTCTTATGTTTCCTTTCCAGCTGAAATTCTGAAGTCCCCGAATTGCAGCCTCGGTCCATCTTTTCTGGCTGAATTTATTCTTCTCACAGATTATTTTCGAGAAATGTTCAACCAAAAGGGGAATATCCTCTTTCCGTTCTCTAAGAGGCGGGACGTGAATAGGAATTACATTCAATCTGTGAAATAGGTCCTCCCTGAAATTCCCTTTTCCGATTTCGGAATTCAGGTCTTTGTTTGTTGCAGAAATAATCCTTACATCAACATTTATTTTTGATGATCCTCCGACTCTCTCAATTCTGCCTTCTTCAATTGCTCTCAGGACTTTAGCCTGGGATTGAAGACTCATATCGCCAATTTCATCGAGGAAAAGATTTCCGCCATCGGCAAGTTCGAATTTACCGATTCTTTGCTTTACAGCGCCGGTAAAAGACCCTTTCTCGTGGCCGAACAATTCAGATTCGATCAGCTCGTGAGGAATAGCCGCGCAGTTAACTTCAACAAGCTCTTTATTGCTCCGGTCGCTCTGTTTATGAATTTCCTGTGCAACAAGCTCTTTACCCGTTCCGTTTTCGCCGGTAATTAGTATTCGGGCATCTGTTCGTGCTACCCTCGAAATCGTTTCTAAAATGTTTTTAATAACCGGACTGCTGCCGATTATTACATCGGTAGCGGATAATTCTTTTTTAAGCTTTTTATTCTCCTTTAAGAGGCTCAATTGTTCTACAGCATTACGTACGGAGATTAAAAGTTTATCACGGTCAATCGGTTTCTCAAGAAAGTCGAATGCCCCCAGTTTTGTTGCTGTAACAGCGTTCTGAACACTTGCGTGCGCGGAAATCATAATTACTTTAATATCATTCCCTTTTTCCTTCAGCCAGCTTAAAATCTCAAATCCGTTTTTACCGGGTATCTGAATATCGAGAAGAAGTGCATCGTAATTTCCGAACTCGAGTTTTTGCATTCCCTTGGCAGAGTCGGTAGTATAATCCACTGAATAGTCTTCATACTCAAGAATCATCTTAATGCTTTCGCAAATTTCCTTTTCATCATCGATAACTAGTATTAATTTCATTGTCTCATCCTGAAATAAAATAGTTGATATACATTTAAGACGGAGGAAGGGAGTAATGAGTTGTTTTCTTTAACTGATTCGGCGAACAGTTCACCGAGGTGATTAGTAATTATGTCAAGGTTACTGTAGCCGCCTTCAATGAATAATCCTTCTTCCACTGTCTCTACAAAAATACCCATAAATTTAGATAAATTAAAAAATCCGAAATTATACCTGAGAAATGCATTACCGAAGAAGTGGGCAAGCTTGTCTTTATCGCTGAACTCGGTTTCGGGTGAATTAAAGAAAATATTCTTGGGTAGATTTTTTACTTTGGTTTTGAAAACGGATTCAGGGGGAGACGGCAGTGGAATCATGAGTTCGGAACCAAAAAGGAATCGGGTCCTGATCCTGTTGAATGGTAAACATGCAAATGTTAGTGCCAGCAGCGCTTCGGAAATATCACCGTCGTAAAAATCATATGCTTTCCGGTAAATAAGATCCACCAGTTCCGGATCATTATGGTTCTTTCTTAATTCGGCAAATTGATCTGAAGCAATGAATTCCGATAGATAGAAGAGTCCCCCGTAAAAACTTTTATCATAATTATTCTGAAAACAGTATGATGCGGGAATGAAAAGAAATATAGAAACTGAAAGAAATAATTTTCTCAAAATATTCCCGGTTTCTAAGTTTGAATTACACCAGTAGAAAATTTATTTATAACGGGATTATTATCCGCACATTCGATAGACATTGAAATATAGTCTCTTGTAAGTGCCGGATCTATAATCTCATCAATCCACAACCGTGCGGCAGCGTAAAGTGGAGAATTCTTTTCCTCATACGACTGAATAACCTCTTTAAGAAGTTTCTCTTTCTGTTCGGAAGTAAATTCGCGTCCCGATTTTTCCATCTGCTTGACTTTAATATCAAGGAGAACGCTGCTTGCCTGTGCGCCGCCCATCACGGCAATTTTAGAATTCGGATACGCGAAAATAAATCTTGGATCGTAAGCCTTCCCGCACATCGCATAATTACCGGCACCGTAACTGTTGCCGATTATGACGGTTATTTTGGGCACAACAGAATTTGCAACCGCATTAACCATCTTTGCGCCGTCTTTTATTATTCCTCCGTGTTCGGCTTTGCTGCCAACCATAAATCCTGTAACATCCTGCAGGAATACAAGCGGGATTTTTTTCTGATTGCAATTCATTATAAATCTTGTCGCCTTATCTGCGCTGTCGGAATAGATTACTCCGCCTATCTGCATTTCACCTTTTTCGGTCTTAACGACATTTCTTTGATTTGCCACAATACCAACAGCCCATCCGTCAATTCTTGCATAAGCCGTTATGAGAGATTTTCCGTAGCCCGCCTTATACTCGTCAATTTCCGAGTTGTCTACTAACCTGGCAATGAGTTCGTAAGTATCATATGGTTTTGTCGTATCCTCGGGAAGTATGCTGTAAATATCCCCGGGGGAATATTCCGGCGGTGCCGGAGTTATTCTGTTGAATCCGGCTGACTCGTTAGCCCCGTATTTACCGACAAGGCTTCTAATCTGGAGAAGGCACTCCTGATCATTTTTCATAATATAATCTGTTACGCCTGAAATATTCGATTGGACGCGTGCGCCACCGAGATTTTCGTTGTCTATGTCCTCGCCAATAGCTGCTTTAACCAGATGTGAACCGGCAAGGAAAACCGATCCTTCTCCTTCAACTATTAATGCCTCATCACTCATGATAGGGAGGTAAGCGCCGCCTGCAACACAAGGTCCCATGATCGCAGCGATCTGCGGAATTCCCATTGAAGACATAAACGCATTATTCCTGAATATTCTTCCGAAGTGTTCTTTATCAGGGAATATTTCATCCTGAAGCGGAAGAAACACTCCCGCACTATCCACAAGATAGATTATTGGAAGTCTGTTCTCAATCGCGATCTCCTGAGCTCGTAGATTCTTTTTAGCGGTAATAGGAAACCATGCACCGGCTTTTACAGTGGCATCGTTTGCAACAATTACAAAATTTTTCCCGTTTATCTTACCAATACCGTAAACCGTTCCTGAAGATGGGGCTCCGCCGTATTCCTGGTACATTCCGTAGGCCGCGAGCGTGCTTAATTCAAAAAATTTTGAATCCTTATCTGTCAATTGATCAATTCTCTCGCGGGCAGTCAGTTTTCCTTTTTCATGCTGACGTTCGACGGCGTTTTTACCGCCTCCTTGCCGGGCAGTATCCTTTGCGGCTTCAACTTTCCGTAATATGTTTTTTTGAAAATCTTCTTTACGAAGTGTCGATTCATTTTGAATTATCGGGCTGCCGATTCGCTTCATCTGATCTCCTTAGTCCTTAAGAAGGTTTCTTGCGAGAACAATTCTTTGCACTTCCGAAGTCCCCTCACCGATTGTAAGCAGTTTAACATCCCTGTAGAATTTTTCTACCGGATAGTCTTTTACAAATCCGTAACCGCCGAAAATCTGAACGGCTTCGTTTGCGGCTTTCACTGCAATTTCGCTTGCAAATAGCTTTGCCTTTACTGCCGCCATGGTTGAATCCTGTCCGGAATCTTTTAGAAAAGCTGCCTTATAAGCTAAAAGCCGTGCGGCCTGTATGTCAGTTGCCATCTCGGAGAGTTTAAACTGGATTCCCTGGAATTCGGAGATAGACCTGTTAAACTGTTTCCTCTCTTTTGAATAAGCGATTGAAGATTCAAGACAACCTTCAGCAAGTCCAACACTTAATGCCGCAATAGAAATTCTTCCGCCTTCCAGAATTTTCATTGCCTGAAGAAATCCTTCGCCTTCATTCCCGATCAGGTTTTGCTTTGGGACTTTACAATTCTCCATCAGGAGCTGGGTTGTTTCGCTGGCCCGCATGCCAAGTTTATTCTCTTTTTTACCTGCGCTGAAACCCTCGAATCCTTTTTCAATAACAAATGCAGAGATTCCTTTCTTACCTTTGGATTTATCTGTAATTGCCATAACAACTGCTGTTTTTCCCGAAGCGCCGTGCGTAATAAAATTTTTGGTACCGTTCAGAATATAATAGTCTCCGTCAGGCATTGCAGTGGTTTGCATTGCGCCTGCATCGCTGCCAGAAGACGGTTCGGTCAATCCCCAGGCTCCAATAACTTTGCCAGATGCAAGGTCGGGCAGATACTTCCTTTTCAATTCCTCGTTAGCATGCATAAGTATATGGTTTGTACAGAGTCCATTATGTGCGGCAACGGAGAGAGCAAATGAGGGATCGATTCTCGCAAGCTCCTCTACCACAATTGAATATTCGGTGTAGCCGAGTCCTGCTCCGCCGTATTCTTCAGGGACGAGAATACCGAGGAATCCGAGTTCTCCGAGCTGCTGAAGGATTTCAATCGGGAATTTCTGCGACTCGTCGTATTCCATTACCACCGGTTTAATGACATTTTCTGCGAAATCCCTGATTGTATCTCTGATAGTTTTCTGATCTTCGGTCAATTCTATTGTATGATTGTTTCCGGTTAATTCCATTATTTACCTGCCTCAGCTTTATTCTTAAAATTTTTGTAAAGGTTTTCTGCAACCTGGTAAGGGGAGATTGTACCTTCAAGAACATTTTTAAGAGATTCTTTTAATAAATTCTCACGCTCTTTAACCCAGAGTTCCCCCTGAATAAATGTCTCAACAATCTCCTTAATTCTCAATTTATAATTCTCTTCCCGCTTTTCCTTAAGAAGATTATTCGATACGAGATAATTCCGGTGTCGATCTATTTCTTCTTTGATCTCTTTAGTCCCCACATTTTCTGATGCTATACATTTTATAATATTGGGAAGCCAGTCGTTTACTTCGTGATCTTTAAGCATTAGGATAGTTTTTAAAGCTGTTAAAGCTGAATCGGATCCGGGACGGTCGCTTTTATTTAGCACAAAGAAATCGGCTATTTCCATAAGTCCGGCTTTCATTGCCTGAATAGAATCGCCTGATTCAGGTACAAGTACCACAATGGTAGTATCGGCGGTTTTTGCAATATCAAGTTCGGATTGTCCGACTCCAACTGTTTCGAAAATTATATAATCATAACCGGCAGCATCCAGCACATCGGCGGCGTCAATTGTCTTCTTGCTTAATCCTCCAAGACTACCCCTGGTTGCCATACTTCTTATAAAAACTCCTTCATCGTTACCGATATCCGTCATTCTTACCCTGTCGCCAAGAAGAGCTCCGCCTGTAAAAGGACTTGTAGGGTCCACAGCTATGATTGCAACTTTGAAATTATTTTTCCTGTAAAATTTAGCTAGCTGATTGGTCAGTGTCGATTTACCGGCTCCGGGAGGTCCTGTAATTCCGATTCTATATGCATTACCTGTTTTCTTATGAAGTTCTTTTAGTAATTCAGTCGAATTAGAGTTGTTGGATTCAACTATACTGATAGCTCTTGAAACGAAACGTTTTTCATTATTAAAAATCTTTTCTACCAACTGATTCTGGTTCATTTTAATCTTTGTTTACTAAGGTTGTTTGAATGATGAAATAGAATTAATTAACGGTATAATTTCTTTTCATAAATATATTTTTTAACCGGTTCAGGAACAAGAAAATCGATCGTCCTTCCTCGGCTTATACGGTCCCTTATATCAGTTGAAGAGATTTCAATTGTCGGTGTATCAAGTATAACGGCAGAATCGAAAAACCGGTTTCTTTCATCGATAATATCAGTTTTTCTCTTTATAACAATTAAGCGGGCAAGTTTTATTATCTCGTCCGGATTATTCCATTTTTCAAAAACAAGCAGATTATCGTAGCCGATTATCAGTTCTATTTCATCGTAATTACCGGAAAAGTGTTTTAGAGTATCGTACGTGTATGAAATGTCGCCTTTTAGAATTTCATAATCGGAAAATTCGAGATAGGGGATATTTTCAACCGCAAGTTTTACCATGTTTAAACGATGTACTCCGGAAGTAATTTTCTGACCGGTTTTGTGAGGGGAAATATGACAGGGTATGAAGATAATCCGGTTTAGATTCCTTTGCTCAAGTACATACTGAGCGAGAATGAGATGTCCGGTATGCACCGGATCAAAACTTCCGCCAAAAATTCCAATCCTATTTTTCATCTGATACCGGGTGATTGAACGCCATTAAATTACGAATTAATTCACGAAGCTGTTCAACTTCAAATTCCGAAACGGATTTAAGATATCCGGAACTGTTCCTGCTCTGCATTTTTTTGAATGCAAGATGAATCGCCGCCCTAAAATACTGTTTCCGGATTCTTTCATCAATCCATCCTTTTTTTAAGCGGAAAGAGGAACTGATAATATTTATATGGTCGACTGGCAAGTTTAATAATTCAAATTCCTCTTTCAATTCGTGCTCTATTATTTCTTTCTCTTTTTTGATTGCGTATTTGAACAGGAGAAAGAAAAAGAATGTGAGAATTATCATAAAAACAAAACCGTAGTAAAAAGTAGTGTCGAAGCTGACTGTAAAATTCCATAAAAAGTGAAAGAGAATCGCCAGGAACAGACCGGCTATAGGGAGCAAACTCTTTGAACTTTTCAGATTGAATTTCGCCATTCCTAAAAACGCGCCGAAAGTTGCTGTGGATATGCAATGCATTACTGCTGAAAAACCTGAACGGATAATTACAAGAAAAATCCATTCAGAGAATGTCTCGCCGTAGGTTATAAAATATGTGAAGTTCTCCGTCATTCCGAATCCGAGACCGATGGCTCCGCCGTAGACAAGTCCGTCGGTTATATTATCAAACTTTCTGGATTTAACAGAAAAGAAAAGAAACAAGCCTTTTGCAATTTCTTCGGAGACCGGGGCAAACAGAATTGTCTGTATCAGCGAAATATCAGGATTGCTTTCGTCGGTATAACCGGTAAATGACCCCAGCAAAATCGAACCGAGAATTCCAAGCAGTATGGCACCGAAAGCACCCCATAGGAAATGGATTATAAGGAATTGGAACGGCTCACGGTCATATTTATCCATCCGCCAAATAATTATTAGATAGATTATCATCGGGATTACAGCGGCAACCAAAGAGGCATTTACAGGCATTTTTTGAGCTCATTTAGTTTGTTTATAATGGGATAAAGGGAAAATATCAAGTTATCTCTTATATTCACTTATTTAAGCAATTCTTGATTATAAATGAATTGGTAACTATATTTTGACCCAATTTTTTGCTCTTTGTTAAAATGATAATAAAATATACAAATTTTTCCGACGGCATCCATAAGTTAGAATTCGATGAACCCGTCGAAAAAGTGGGTCTAGAGAATCTATTCTTCGGGAATGTGCTGGTTGACTGCCGTATGGATAAATCGCAGCACCAGATTGTTCTCAATTGCGAGGCAACTGTTAATTCCAGGTTTTTGTGCGATCGATGTAATTCGGAATATGAATCGAAAATTAACACCGTATTTCAACTCAGCTATATTTTTTCGAAGAGTATTCAACAATCCGATGATTTTAATGTAAAGTATCTTTCTCCGGAACAGGATAAGATTGATATAAGCAAGGATGTGTATGAGTATACGGAAATCGCGATTCCGATGAAAAAACTCTGCAGCGAGGAATGTAAAGGTTTATGCCCCGTTTGCGGTAAAAACCTGAACCTGAAGAAATGTAATTGTCATATTGAAATAAATAACGATATTTGGGAACCATTAAAAAAATTGAAATCTAATAACTAAACAAAGGTTAAACGATGCCGAATCCGAAACGCAAGATGTCTAAGAGTAGAAGAGATAAACGCAGAACACATTACAAGGCAACTGTTCCTACCTTAAGCCGTTGTTCTAACTGCGGTGAATTGAAACTTAGCCACAGGGCGTGCCCGAGCTGCGGTTATTATGCCGGCAGATCTATGTTCGTACCAGAATCCTAATATTCTATCTTTTAGATGACTAATAATCAGACTGACATTAAGTGTGTAATTGCAGTTGATGCTATGGGGGGCGACTATGCCCCTAAGAATGTTTTATTAGGCGCACTAGAAGCATACAATAAATCGCGCGACTTCGACCTTATTCTGGTTGGCGACAAAGAGAAGCTCTTAAAAGTTGCCGAAGAAGAGAAGATAAGTCTCGATGAAAGATTGATCTACCATACATCTCAGGTTATTGAGATGGGGGATACTCCTACAACTGCCATAAAGAGTAAACAGGATTCCTCCATTGTAGTTGGAGCCCGACTTGTAAAGGAGAAGAAAGCCCACGCATTTGTAAGTGCAGGTAATACCGGCGCCATGATGGCTGCATCCACATTAATTATGGGACGTATTCAAGGTGTAGGACGACCTACAATAGGCGCTTCATTCCCGACATCCCAGAACAAATTCTGCCTTTTATTTGATGTGGGAGCCAGTGTAGACAGTAAACCGCAGCACCTATTTGAATATGCTGTGATGGGATCAATCTTTGCCAGGGAAATATTTGATACGGCTTCACCTTCTATTGGTGTTCTCAGTGTCGGTGAAGAGGAAGCTAAGGGGAGTGAACTTTCGCTGGCCGCATTCAAACTGCTTAAGGAGTCTAAACTCAATTTTGTCGGGAATGTTGAAGGAAGAGATATACTGAAAGGCGGTGTGGATGTGATTGTTTGTGATGGTTTCATCGGGAACATCGTTCTTAAATTCGGCGAGAGTGTTCTAACTCTTCTTAAATCCCGTGTAAAAGATTATTCTAAAAAAGGTTTACTTAATAAAATCTACGCATTGATTGTAAAAAAAGTTTTAAAAGCCTCACTAAGCGATATGGATTACCAGACTCATGGAGGTGTTCCGCTTCTGGGTGTTAATGGTATCAGTATTATTGGTCATGGCTCGAGTACTCCGCTCGCTATTAAGAATATGGTTTTGAGAGCCAAAGAAATGCACGATAAAAATTTAATTCAGAAATTTCAGGAAGCATTAAAAGATTATGCCGTTACAAGATAAAAAGTTTAACGCAGCAATTACTGCTGTCGGTATGTATGTACCGGAAAAAATATTAGACAATAAGTATTTCGAATCGATAGTTGATACTAATGACGAATGGATTGTCACTCGTACCGGGATTAAAGAACGTCATATCATCGAGAACGGCGCTACAAGCGATATGGCCGCATTCGCAATTCAGGACCTGATGAAAAATTCCTCCCTTAAACCCGAAGAAATCGAAGTAATAATCGTTGCGACTGTTACACCGGATATGTTTTTCCCTTCAACTGCCTGCTTGATTCAGGAAAAAATAGGAGCCAAAAAGGCATGGGGTTTCGATCTTTCTGCGGCTTGTTCGGGCTTTCTCTTTGCTCTTGAAACCGGCACTAAGATGATTGAAAGCGGAGCTTATAAAAAGGTAGTTGTAGTCGGCTCCGACAAAATGAGCTCAATAACAGATTATACCGACCGTAATAATTGCATATTATTTGGTGATCTTGCATCTGCAGTTCTTTTAGAACCTACTGAGGATCTTAATTACGGAATTAAAGACTCCATCCTTTACGTAGACGGAACTGGAAAAGATAATTTATATATGAAAGGCGGCGGAAGTCTGCGACCGGCTTCTCACGAAACTGTGGATAATAAATGGCATTACATCTACCAGGACGGTAAAGCTGTCTTTAAAGTCGCTGTTAAAGGTATGGCCGACGTATCTTATGAAATAATGAAGAAAAATAATCTTAAGTCAGAAGATATTGCCTATTTAGTACCTCATCAGGCAAATCTTAGAATCATAGACGCAACCGCCGAACGTATGGGTCTATCTAAAGACAAGGTAATGATCAATATCGACCGGTATGGTAACACTACTGCGGCAACTATTCCTTCCTGTATAACTGAATATTATAGGAACGGAAAAATTAAAAAGGGCGACAACCTGGTTCTCTCCGCTTTCGGTGCCGGTTATACATGGGGCGCTATTTATCTTACCTGGAGCATTGATTAGTGGGAAAAACCGCATTCATATTCCCGGGCCAGGGCTCTCAATATGTTGGTATGGCCAGAGATATTTACGATAATTCCGTTGAAGCCAGGGAAATGCTTAAGACTGCCGAAGAAGCTATCGGAGTTTCCTTATCCCATATTATGTTTAACGGGCCGGAAGAATCATTAAAGCAGACCGATATAACACAACTGGCGATCTTTGTGCATAGTGTCATACTTTCAAGTTTAATAAGAACTCTCCAGCCGGAAATGGTAGCCGGGCATTCACTTGGCGAGTACTCAGCATTGGTATCGGCCGGTTCAATTCAGTTTTATGATGCCGTTAAACTTGTTCATACTCGCGGAAGGGCCATGCTTCAAGCCGGTATTGAACAACCCGGAACTATGGCAGCCGTTGTAGGACTTTTGCCCGATAAGCTCGAACAAATCTGTTCAGAAGCTTCCTCCAAAGGAATTGTTCAGTGTGCAAATTTTAATTCGCCGGGACAGATAGTAATTTCCGGTTCAGTTGAAGGCGTTAAAGCCGCAATGGAGATTTCTAAAAGAGAAGGAGCTAAACTTGTTAAAGAACTGGTTGTCAGCGGCGCTTTTCATTCTCCTTTAATGGCCTCGGCAAAAGATGCATTGCAAATTAAACTTGATGTTACTCCGTTTTATGATGCAAGAATTCCTGTTTACACAAATGTAACCGCCCAACCCGTAACTGATAAACATCTGATTAAAAATTTTCTTTTCGAACAGCTCTCTAAACCTGTCAGGTGGGAAGAGACTATCTTAAATATGATTAACGATGGAGCTGACACGTTTTATGAAATAGGACCGGGAAAAGTATTGCAGGGGCTGGTTAAAAGAATTAATCCGGATGCTCAGATTTTCGGTATTGATAAATTCAGTGATGTAGAAAGGTTTTTGTAATGAATAATAAATTTGCCAGGAAGATCAATGGATTGTATATCGATCCTCAGATTTTCACAGTTAAGTTTGTAAAAGCATGCGATGTCTGTATCTGCAGCGGCGAATGCTGTTACTACGGAGTTTATACCGACAAAAAAGAATATGAAAAAATCCTGAGTGTTAAAGAAAGAATTATTCAGGCTATGGATGATTCTCAGATTAAAGATGTAGATAAATGGTTTGAGGAACCTGAAGCTGATCCTGATTTCGAATCCGGTGTCGCCGTTGGTACTGAAGTCTACAACGGTAAATGTGTCTTTCTTGATAAACAGGGGTTCTGCACTCTCCAGAAAATGGCGATTCAGGAGGGAGAATACAAGTGGAAATATAAACCGTTGTATTGTATATTATTCCCGCTCGTTATTTTTGAAGGTGCTCTTACAGTTGATGACGAACATATTAACAGGATGCATTATTGCAATTTAAAACAGAATCAGACTGTTTCCATATTTGAGCATAGTAAAGAAGAAATCAGATATCTGCTGGGTGAAAAAGGATTTGAAGAATTGCTTCAATATAAAGATGAATATCTAAATTCAATTAAGGAAGTTAAAATTGCAGTCGAAAAATAAGAGAGCGATTGTTACCGGCGGAACCCGTGGAATTGGTAAGGCAATAGTTAAAGAATTAGCTTCTAAGAGCTGCTGCGGCGTCCTCTTCTCGGATGTTGCTTTCATTTATAACAGCTGTGATGAATGTGCAGCGGAAATTGAAAGAGAAATCGGAAGCCTCGATACAAAAATTATTGGATTTAAAGCCGACGCTACTTCTCTGGAAGCCGCTCAGGATACGGTTAATGCTGCTATTGAGAAATTGGGAGGCGTCGATATTCTTATAAATAATGCCGGTATTACACGCGATAACCTGCTTCTCAGAATGTCTGAAAAAGAATGGGATGATGTTATCAATGTTAATCTTAAAAGCGTTTTTAATTATACCAAAGCGGTTCTGAAACACATGGTTAACCAGCGGTATGGAAGAATCGTCAATATCGCTTCGGTTGTCGGCCTAATCGGTAACGCCGGACAGGCAAACTATGCCGCTTCAAAGGCAGGTATTGTCGGTTTTACTAAATCGATTGCAAGAGAGGTTGCTTCACGTAATATTACTGTTAATTGTGTAGCGCCCGGTTTTATTGAGACCGATATGACTAAAAGTTTGAATGACAAACAGAGAGAAATTCTCTCCCAGACAATTCCAATGAAAAGAATGGGGAAACCTGAAGATATTGCACGCGTTGTTGGTTTTCTCTGCGGGCCGGATGCTGATTATATAACCGGACAGGTTATTGCAGTAGACGGCGGAATGACAATGTAATTAATTATCTAATTAATAATTATCAACATTAAAGGAGCATTAAATGGACGTTGAAGCAAAAGTAAAAGAAATCATTATGGATAAACTCGGTGTAGAAGAATCTCAAATTACACCTGAAGCTTCATTTACAAACGACCTCGGCGCAGATTCTCTCGATATCGTTGAACTTGTTATGGGTTTCGAATCTGCTTTCAATATCTCTATACCTGATGAAGATGCTGAAAAAATCTCCACTGTCGGAGATGCTACAAAATACCTTAAAGAAAAATTAGGTTAATATTTATTGGGACAGTTTTACAAGCAGGAAGACTAAACAGCTTTTAGGACTGTCTCTTTTTCTTTATTCATAAACACTCTTTGGAGATATAATGAGCAATAGGAGAGTTGTAATTACAGGAATGGGTGCAGTTACTCCAATCGGAAACAATACCCGTGAATACTGGGAAGGATTGATTAGCGGCAGAAACGGAGCGAATATGATAACACGGTTCGATGCTTCCGCTTTCCCTACCAGGTTTGCCTGTGAAGTTAAAAATTTCGATCCATTGACATACATCGATAAAAAAGAAGTCAAAAGGATGGATCCTTATACTCATTATGCTCTTGCTACCGCTGCAATGGCTCTCGAAGATTCCAAACTTGATCTTTCCAAAATCGATAATGAAAGAGCCGGCGTTGTATTCGGAAGCGGAATTGGTGGAATCTTAACACTCACCGATGTTCATTCGGCCTATCTCGAAGGAGGGCCCAGAAGAGTAACTCCCTTTTTTGTCCCGATGATGATTCCCGATATTGCAGCGGGACAAATTTCAATTAAGTATGGTCTCAAAGGACCGAACTATGCAACTGTCTCTGCATGCGCTACTTCTTCTCATGCTATAGCGGATGCTTTTATGCTTATTCAAAGAGGTTCTGCGGATATTATTTTCAGCGGCGGTTCGGAATATTCTCTTATTCCTCTTTCCGTAGCCGGGTTCTGTGCTGCCAGAGCAATTTCTAACTGGAACGACAGATATCTTGAAGCTTCACGCCCATTCGATAAAGACAGGAACGGTTTTGTTATGGGCGACGGAGGCGGTACTCTCGTTCTGGAGGAACTAGAGCATGCTCTTAAACGCGGCGCTCATATCTACGCTGAAATCATAGGTATCGGATTATCGGCCGATGCTTTCCATGTTACAGCCCCGCCGCCCGGCGGCGAAGGAGCCTACCGTTCTATGCGCGAAGCCCTTAAAGACGGCGGTATTCAACCGGAACAGGTTGATTATATTAACGCTCACGGTACTTCGACTGAATTAAACGACCTGAATGAAACGAAAGCTATCAAAACTCTTTTCGGTGAACATGCTTATAAACTTGCAATAAGTTCAACCAAATCGATGACCGGACATTTGCTTGGAGCTGCCGGAGCTATTGAAGCAATTGCGACCGCACTTGCAATACAGAATTCAATTATTCCTCCTACAATAAACCTGGATAATCCAGATCCCGAATGCGATCTTAATTATACTCCAAAGGTTGCTGCAAAACGGGAAATTAATTACGCTATTAGTAATACATTCGGCTTTGGCGGCCATAATGCCAGCTTGCTGTTTAAGAAGTTTACAGGTTAAGATTGTTAAAAAGTTTTTTTGAAAATCTTAAAAAGATTTTCAATCGAAGAATCATTAGTAATACAATTCCTGCTGAGATTCTTTCAAAAATAGAATCCCTTCAGGAAAAACTCGGTTTTAATATCGAAGACCGGGCATACTTTGTTAAAGCTATTACTCACAGATCCTACCTCGAAATTAATCCCGGCCTTGAAAAATCCAATGAACGGCTTGAGTTCCTCGGTGACGCGGTTTTGAATATGATTGTTGGCGCTTACCTCTTTGAAAATTATGTTGAAGAAGAGGAAGGTTTTTTAACCAAAGCACGTTCATCACTCGTAAATCGGGAACGTCTCTATATGACGGCTGAAAATCTCGGTCTGAAGAATTACCTTATGTATAATCACCGTTATATTGGCGACTCTTTCGAAGGATTGAAAACAATTCTGGCCGATTCACTTGAAGCCATTATCGGAGCTATCTATATCGATAAAGGATTGCAGGAAGCTGAAAAGTTTGTACTTAATAACATCGTTTATCCTTATGAGGAAGACGAAAGCTTCCTGGTAGATAAAAACTTTAAAGGACAGCTCCTTGAATTTACACATTCAAAAAAAATGGATCCCCCAAGGTATGTTGTGACAAAAATGGAAGGCCCTGAGCATAAAAGAGAATTTACTATTGAAGTTCACATAGGGGATTTACTTTATGGTACAGGAATGGGAAGGAGTAAAAAATCCGCTGAGCAGGAGGCATCCCGGCAGGCCATTTCATCTCTTAGATCAAAAAATAAAAATATTTCATCCTGAAAATCACATCCCGAATTCTCTCCTTTTATTTATATTTGAAGACGAAAATAACTCTTTAATTGAATAACCTTACTATAGTGAGATTAAAATGAATAATTTCGAATTCTTCGACAAATTCGTTGACCGCCATATCGGTCCCGATGAAAATGAGATTAAAAAGATGCTTGATGTTATTGGCGTTTCTTCCCTGGATGAATTGATAGAGAAGACTGTCCCAAAATCGATTAAATTGAAAGATGAGCTGAAACTTGATGAACCGATGACCGAATTTGAATTTCTCAATCATCTGAGAGACGTAGCATCAAAGAACAAAATTTTCAAAAACTACATCGGTATGGGTTACTATCCTACTATAACACCCGGTGTGGTTAGAAGAAATATTCTCGAAAATCCCGGATGGTATACTCAATACACTCCGTACCAGGCAGAAATTTCGCAGGGAAGGCTCGAAGCACTTCTCAATTTTCAGACTATGATTATTGATCTGACCGGTTTACCGATAGCAAACGCGTCTCTTCTGGATGAAGCAACCGCTGCCGCTGAGGCGATGGGTATGCTTTATTCTGTTAGAAAAACCAATAAGAAAAATTCTAATGTCTTCTTTGTAAGTGACGAAGTTTTTCCGCAGACCGTTGATGTGCTTAAAACCCGTTCGGCTCCTCTTGGCATTGAATTAAGAATAGGTAATCTTAAAAATCTTGAACTGACCGATGACCTGTTCGGAATATTTGTACAGTACCCAACAGGTGATGGCGAGATATATGATTACAGAAAACTTTTTGAAGAAGCTTCTTCTAAAGGAATCTATAAAGCTGTAGCCGCAGATCTGTTAAGTCTTGCTCTTCTTACTCCTCCCGGCGAATTCGGTGCCGATATTGCAGTCGGTTCCGCTCAGCGATTCGGTGTCCCGATGGGATACGGCGGACCTCATGCGGCATTCTTTGCTACCAAGGATGAATTCAAACGCCAGATTCCGGGAAGAATTATCGGTGTCTCCGTTGATAGCCAGGGTAAAAGAGCTCTTAGAATGGCTCTTCAGACACGTGAACAGCATATTAAAAGAGAACACGCAACCAGTAATATCTGCACCGCTCAGGTTCTTCTGGCTATTATGGCTGGTATGTACGCAACATATCACGGTCCTAAAGGTATTAAAGCAATTGCCGGCAGGATAAACAACCTTGCCTCTCTGCTTTCTGATAATCTGAATCAGCTTGGAATTAAACAGTTAAATAAAAATTATTTTGATACTCTGAAAGTGGTTATGAGTAGTTCCGGAGAAGCGGGTCGCGTTAATAAATCGGCTCTCGAAAAAAGAATTAACCTGAGAATTATTGACGATAAGACTTTTGGAATCTCGATAGCGGAACCAGATACAATTAACGATGTTATGGCCCTTACCGGAATATTTGCATCAGCAGTAAACCGCAAGATTCCGGATATTAATTCTAATCTTAACGCCGATAGCATCCCGGCGGAATTGAAACGGAAGTCGGATTTTTTGACTCATCCTGTTTTCAATTCATATTACGCAGAAACGGAAATGCTCAGATATATTAAAGGACTTGAGAAGAAGGATCTTTCGCTTACGCAATCTATGATTCCGCTCGGTTCCTGTACTATGAAGCTTAACGCCTCAACAGAAATGTTTCCCGTTACCTGGAGCAAATTTGGAGAGATTCATCCGTTCGCTCCTTCCGATCAGACCGCAGGCTATAAAGAACTGATAACAAAACTTGAAAACGATCTGGCACTTATGACCGGATTTAAATCCGTCTCGATGCAGCCCAATTCCGGCGCTCAGGGTGAATATACCGGTCTGATGGTTATAAGAGCATACCATCATAGCCGTGGTGATTTTCACCGCGATGTAGTGCTGATCCCTGCTTCTGCACACGGTACAAATCCTGCCAGCGCTGTAATGGCAGGCGGTAAAGTTGTTGTTGTAAAGTGTGATGAGAAAGGGAATATCGATCTAGCCGACCTCCGCGCAAAAGCCGAACAGTATAAGGATTCACTCTCTTCGCTTATGGTTACATATCCTTCAACTCACGGAGTTTTTGAGGAGGAGATAATCGAAATCTGCAAAATCATACATGATTGCGGTGGTCAGGTTTATATGGATGGCGCTAATCTAAACGCTCAGCTCGGTTTAACAAGCCCCGGTTCTATCGGCGCGGATGTATGCCATCTCAATCTTCACAAAACATTTACTATTCCGCACGGCGGGGGCGGACCCGGTATGGGACCGATTGCAGTAGCCGATCATCTAACGCCGTTTTTACCCGGCCACCCGGTTGTTAAGACCGGAGGCGATAAGGCGATTAACGCTGTTTCGGCTGCGCCTTGGGGCAGTGCGAGCATCCTGGTTATTCCTTATGCATATATTAAAATGATGGGCGGTAAAGGATTAACGTTTGCTACTAAGGTTGCAATACTTAATGCCAATTATATAAAAGCAAAACTTAATGGTTATTACCCAACTCTCTACACAGGGGCAAACGGTTTTGTTGCTCATGAATTGATTTTTGATACGCGCAATTTTAAACAGTCTGCAAACATTGAAGTTGAGGATATCGCTAAGAGACTTATGGATTATGGTTTTCATGCTCCAACAGTTTCTTTCCCGGTACCTGGTACTCTAATGGTTGAGCCGACTGAAAGCGAATCGTTATACGAACTTAACCGTTTCTGCGACGCTATGATTGCCATCAGAAAAGAGATTGAGAATGTTGAAAAAGGGAACTGGGATAAAGCCGATAATCCTCTTAAGAATTCTCCCCATACTGCAGAGGTTGTAATTGCAAATGAATGGAATCATAAATATACCCGTGAAGAAGCTGCTTTCCCTGCAAACTATGTAAGGGAAAATAAATTCTGGCCCGGCGTAGGACGCGTTAATAATGCTTACGGCGACCGTAATCTTGTCTGCAGCTGTTTACCGGTAAGTGATTACGAATAAATGACATGTGAGTGATGAATACGGATAATAAAGTAAATATATGCCGGCTCTTAAAAGATTCTAAAACAATTGCGGTTGTAGGAATCTCGAGGGAAAAGTGGAAGACGAGCAGAAAGATTGCCTCGTTCCTTGCTGATCATAACTATGATGTTGTCGGAGTAAATCCCTCGTTCGGTGATGGAGATGCGGACGGAATAAAAGTATACAAATCTATTTCAGATATTCCGCATCAAGTGGATATAATTAATGTGTTTAGGCGCTCCGAAGATATTCCCGCTCTAATTGAAGAAGTGCTTGAGAAAAATCCTAAAGCCCTCTGGCTTCAGCAGGGTATTAGAAACGATAATGCAGTTAAGCCTGTTATTGAAAAGGGGATTATTACAATTCAGGATGAATGCATTTTTGTTGAATACAATAACTGTAAATCATTTTCATCGAAGAGTTAATCAGAAAGCCGGTTGCAATGAAATTCTTTAAAAAGGAATACTTCATAACTGCAGCCGGCATTTTTATTTTTCTTCAATCCATTCTTACTGCTGCTCCCGATTCACTCTATGTTGATAACGAATATTTTATTGTCGATTCAATTAAGATCTCCGGCAACGATATAACCGAGGAATATATAATCCTCCGTGAATTAACATTTAAATCGAGCGATGTGGTCTCAACCTCTGATCTGCGCTATAACAGGGAGCGGATATTCAGTCTCCGGCTTTTCACGCGGGTTGATCTTAAAACTGAAGCGTCGTCCGATCAGGATAAAAAAAATGTAATTATCGACCTGGCAGAAAGCTGGTATATCTATCCTATTCCGTTTATAAGGCGCAATAATGAGGCTTCAGGCAAATACTCCTTCGGTGTCAATCTTTCATTCAAGAATTTCAGGGGGCGGAACGAGCACCTCCGTTCCGTAATTAGTCTCGGTTACGATCCCTACTTTGCACTTTTATATCAAAATCCTGCATTCGATTTTAAGAATAATCTCGGAATCAGTTTCGGATTATCATTTCTTAAACTCAGCAATAAAAGTGAATATGCTAAAACAATTTACGGCGGTGATTTCGAATATAAATTCTATTCTATAGGCTTTTCACTCGGTAAGAGAATTGATCAGTTCAACGAATTATATGGCACTGCAGGTTTCGATTATATTGAGGGACCGGAAGAATCGAAAGGGAGGATTACGGCATCGGGCAGGCCGATAGATCGAGTACTCTCTCTTAAAGTCAATTATGATTATGATTCGAGGGACCTGAAGCAATTCTCCCAGAATGGAATTTTTTCTTCCGTATCACTAAAACATAACGGGTTCGGAATAAACAGCATAAGCTACAATGTATTCGAGTTTGATTTCAGGGAATACAGGAGCATTATTAGCGATCTTTCGGCAAGGTGGAGATTCGCATTCCGTCATACCTTCGGAGGATTTATTCCTTACTATGATTATTCCTACTTCGGTTACGGAGAATATGTACGTGGCTACAGTAATGATAATCATGAAGGGAATAATTCAATTATTGCATCTGTGGAAATGAGCTATCCTTTAATCAAAGAATTTGATTTCAGTATTAAAATCCCGTTAATTCCGCAACAGTTAACATCTGCCAGAATCGGCATTTATCTCTCTGCATTTGCCGATGCGGGTCAGGTTTTTAATAATAATCATCGGTTCAGATTTTCTGATTTTTATCCGGGTTACGGTTTCGGATTAACTATTTTAGTGCTACCTTACAATGCGCTTAGGTTAGAGTATGCATTCAATAAATACGGCATAGGAGAAATATTAATTGGCACCGGATTTTCTTTCTAATACAGATCTCTATTACTCACCCGATCCAGTAATTGAGAATAAAATATCCATTACGGGTGAAGAAGTTCATCACATAAAAGATGTTATGAGGCACAGGGAAGGCGATCCGCTTGCTGTTACTGATGGAAAAGGAAATATATTCAAGAGCCGGATCGAATCAATTTCCAAGAACAGTATTCAATGCTCTATTAGTGAAGTGTTGCATTACGGCAATCCGCTGGAAAAAATATTCTTCTGTATCCCGAGGTTAAGGACTCAGGACCGTTTTGAATTTGCCCTGGAGAAATGTGTTGAGCTTGGCATAACAAATTTCATAATCTTCGATTCGATCAGGACCGTTGCCAAAGGTCCGAAGATCGACAGATGGCAGAAAGTTCTAATGGCTGCTATGAAACAATCTTTAAGGTCATACTTACCGACTGTACAACATCTCAGATCAGTTTCCGAAATCGCAGGTTTACCCGGTAAACGGATTATTTTCGAGCAGACAGCCGGCTTAAAACTCGACAAATTCCTTTCAACTTCCGGTCCCTCATTCGGTGATGAAAATTTCTACTTTGTTTTCGGTCCGGAAGGTGGCTTTGCGGATGAAGAAATATTTATGACGAAAAAATGTTACTTCGTTAAGCTGACAGGGAACAGGTTAAGGACTGAAACCGCGGTTATATCGGCGGCTGGAATGGTTGCTACAATCTTAGGTAACTAATCAGATCAGTTCGATTATTTTTTTTACAAGCCGCTCGAAATCGATTTTTACATGTTCGGCTGTTTCCATCACTTCCGAATGGGATAATTTCTGCGAGGAGAGCCCGGCAGCAAAATTTGTTATACAGGAGATTGCCCCGACTTTAAGACCCAAATAAGAAGCATATACGGCTTCGTGGAATGTGGACATCCCGACGGCATCGCCGCCGAACTTCTGCATCATTTTTATTTCCGCTTTAGTTTCGTAGCTGGGGCCTTTAGTAAACCAGTAAACACCTTCTCTTAATAAGATTTTTTCCTTCAGCGCGGCAATTTTTATTTTATCATTAATCTCTCCGGAAGGGAAATCAATAAACCCGTTCCGCCTGTCAATTGTTGTAAGTCCTAATACTTCCGTTAATTCTTTTTTAATTGCGGTTCCGTTGAATGAGGAGATAAGCATCAGGTCGCCCGGCTTGAAATTGGTGTTTATTCCGCCGGCAGCATTTGTAAGAATTATTTTTTTGCAGTTCAGCTTAGCGGCAAGATGAACAGGTATAATACACTCGGATAGTTTATATCCTTCATAGAAATGAATTCTTCCCTGAACTATCAGAAGTTTTTTACCGGCATATTCAGAGAAGTGAAGATAGCCCTGGTGTCCTTCAACTGTCGATTTGGGATAACCGGGCAATGATGCGGTGGAGAATGATTTGACTGTCTTAACTTTCTCTGCAAAGTCGCCTAATCCGCTGCCGAGTACAATACAGATTTCCGGTTCAAACGGAATTTCCGCTTTCATCGATTCAATTATCGGCCGGTATTTCTCGTTCAGATTCACCATTAAAACAAAATACCCGCCAGAGTTGCAGTTAGAAGCGTCGATATTGTTCCTCCGATAACAGCACGGATTCCAAGCTTTGCCAGGTCGGTTCTTCTGTCGGGCGCCAGCGGGGATATTCCGCCGATCTGAATAGCTATCGAACTGAAGTTTGCAAATCCGCACAAAGCGTATGTAGCCATTAATATTGCTTTTTCATCCATCAGGGACTTCATCTCAACGAGTTTACTCATATCGAGATAAGCTACAAATTCATTGAGAACCACCTTGGTGCCGATGAGGCTTCCGAAGTGATAGGCGCTCTCCCACGGAACACCGATTCCGTAAGCAAGGAACTGAAGCACCGAACCGAATAAAAGCTGCAGTGAAAGCTTATTTCCGAACTGTTGAGTAAGATATCTGTTGAATCCGAATAGATCGCCGACCCATCCGAGGAAATAATTTATGAGTGCTATAAGAGCAATAAACGCAATCAGCATTGCTGCTACGTTTAAAGCGAGTGTTAAACCTTCGCTTGCGCCTACGGCTGCAGCTTCAATTACATTCGATGCGTTCTTTTCGACAGATACTTTTACGGTCCCTTTTGTCTCAGGTTCGCCGGTCTCCGGAAACATTATTTTAGAAACAAGCAGGGCGGCAGGTGCTGCCATAACGCTCGCGCCGAGAAGATGCGTAGCGAACAGGAGCTGCGCTTCCTGAATCGGAATGTTGTTCGCCTGTGCGAATGCGGTTCCGAGTATTTGAATGTATGCCGCCATTACTCCGCCGGCTATAGTAGCCATTCCGCCGACCATAATTGTAAGAAGCTCGCTCTGCGTCATCCCTTTCAAATACGGTTTTATCATCAATGGGGCTTCGGTCTGTCCGACAAATATATTTGCGGTACAGGACAATGATTCAGCGCCGCTCGTTCCCATTACTCTTGCCATGAACCACGCCATCCCCTGAACTATTTTCTGCATAACTCCCAAATAGTAGAGGAGAGACATCAGACTCGCAAAAAAGATTATTGTAGGCAATACCTGGAACGCGAAGAAGACACCTATACTTCCCTCGTTGCCGGGTCCGAGTCCGAGGCTACCGAAAACGAATCTCGCTCCTTCGGAAGTGAAGTTCAATATCAATACAAAGAATGAACTTACGAAACGGAAAAATTCTTTAATCCATCCGAGCGGACCGAAAAAACTTCCGAGCTGATCGCCTTTTATGATGAATATGGCAAGGACAATCTGAATTGCCAGACCGCTTAGAACCAGCCGCCAGTTGATCTTCTTTTTATTGTTCGATATAAGGAAAGCAATTCCTAAAAGAATAGCTATACCTAGAATGCCGCGTAACAATGAAGTGAAATCCATTTATCACCAGTTTTTTATTCGGGAATGTAATGACATTTTCTGCAGCGGGCTTCGTAGCTGTCGGCCGCTCCAACAAGAACTCTTTCCGATGAAACGACCTTACGCTGTGTTTTATCGGCGGGATTTCCGCAATTGACGCAGATTGCAAGTGTTTTGGTTATATACTCGGCAATTGCAAGAAGCTGCGGCATCGGTTCGAATGGAATGCCGCGGTAATCCTGATCGAGCCCGGCTACAATTACTCTTTTACCTTCGTTGGCCAGTTTATTGCAGACTTCGATAAGATCGGCATTGAAGAACTGCGCTTCGTCTATACCTACCACCTGGGCATTATCAACGTAATCCAGTATCTCCTTTGCGTTCTCAACCAGAATTGAAGGCATCGATTGTTCACTGTGAGAAACGATATCGCCCACCGAGTAGCGTATATCAATTTTCGGTTTGAAAATTTTAACGTTCTGTTTGGCGATCTTGGCTCTTCTCAATCTGCGTATCAGTTCCTCGGTCTTGCCGCTGAACATACATCCGGCAACTACTTCAATCCAGCCGGTCTCCTTGGGTGTTGCGTGTGCCTGGAATTCCATCATTTCTTTAAAAACTCCTCACTGAATGAAAAGGGGATCAGCTCTTTCAGCTTAACTACTTTGGTTTCATTTTTACTGTTAATAAAGATAACATCGAGATCGGTTCCGCAAAGATCTGCAAGAACCTGCCGGCAGGCTCCGCATGGAGGAAGGAAATCTTCCGTATCGCCTGTTAGGGCAATCGCTTTGAATTTCCTGTGCCCGTCAAGTATTGCCGCAAATGCGGCTGTCCTTTCTGCGCATATGGTTAAACTGTAGGATGAAGTCTCGATATTGGCGCCCTGATATATTTTGCCGCTCTCGGTTAATAATGCGGCTCCTACATGAAAGTTTGAATATGTCGGAAGGGCTTTGGATTTGGCTTCGACCGCTTTTTGGATTAGCTCTTTAATGTCGTACATGCAATCTCTGTTTTAGTCTTTGCAAAGATAGGGGATTATGGAATTAAAAAAAATATAGATTCATAATGGAAAAAATAAAAGTACCTACTGATATCTGAACTTGAATGATCCCTTCACTTAAAAAATGAGAGGAGAGGTTTTACCGCCGCAAGGATCCAGATTATAAGATACCAGTACCAGTCGAGACTTAGAACAGGCGCCCACAATTTTGCGAGGAGAAGAGTAGCTGCAAATACAGCAATTTTTAAAAGAGCTATATCCAGCATTCCCATCTGAAACACTTCACTTCTTTTTAAGAAATTCATGTTATTACTCCCGATGAGTAAAATTATTCCTCAAAATATTCTGCTCACGAATCAAACACTATTTAAGGGTTAATTTATTTCTTAATCCCAAAAGTATCAGAACAGAGACCGCGACAATTGATACTGAGAGGGAGATCAATCCGAATTTGATAAGTATCTCCTGGAATGGAGTTCCGGTCATATCCGCGCCTGCAATCGGCATCATTTCGCTTCCCGCGCCCCATACTGCGGCCAGAAGAGTAGTACCCCAGTTTACGAATGTACCGTAAAGCGCGAGCACAAATCCCCATCTGAGTGTTTTATCGGATAGATTAAGCTTCGGCCAGATTAGTCCGAACAGAACCAGAAGCATTCCGTTCATCGTTCCTTCAAGATGACTCGATAATCCCATCCTCGGATTCTGAAGTGCGGGTATTAGAAAACCCGTTAGTAATCCGAAGAGAAAGAGGAGTATACCGTAGAAAATTAATTTATGAGATGACTGCGATTTATATTCTGCTTCCATTTTATCCTTTCGGAAATTGATATTGAATTATTCTGAGCCTATTATTCCCAAAACTATCTGAAGGAAAATATAACGTAATTATTTGACTAAAAGCATACTTCTGATTAATGAATTATTCCCCGAATTAATCCTGTAGAAGTAGACACCGCTAGATAAATCGGTTCCGTCGAAAGTAACTTCATAAAATCCGGGCGGTTTAAATTCATCCACAAGCGTTTTTATTTCGCGACCGAGAAGATCAAAGATTTTCAGTGAAACAATCTCTCCTGCGTTTTTCCATCCTACAGAAAACCGGATTGTTGTGACAGGATTAAAAGGATTGGGATAATTCTGAAACAATTCAATCTCTTCTGGAACCGGTCTGTGATCGGCTGAACCGCTTATCAATCCTCCGCAATTATTCGTATAGATTAATCTGCCGTCGCTGCCTGTAATCCAGCCGGTTCTTTGATTTCCGAATTCAATATCGAAAGGATGAAAAGCGTAGGGGATAACCTGTTCAACAGAAGTTTTCCCGGAATCACTGCTTAGTAAAAGTCTTGAATAAGAACTGATCCAGAGGAGTTCAGGATGATCCGGAACAAACTCGATATCACGCGCTGGAGAATCATTCGTGTTTTGAGTCAGCGGAAAATCAGTCCAGCTATTGCCCCCGTTCGTTGTACGGTAGAGATTCGGAACAGCCGCAAGAAATCCGTAGTCCCGGTCATAAAATTTTAGAACATTAGCATAGACTCCGAATTGAGTCTCCTCCCAGTTAATTCCGCCGTCGTAAGTTCTGCATAACCATCTCGGCGGTGGACCGCCTTTAGGTGAATAAAAACCGACATCGTTATCAACGAAATCAACACTTTGCCAGCCGTCTGCCGCGCCTCCTCCAAGCTGTTGCCTGCATGTTTCCAGCCAGTCAATTCCGTTGGTCATCCTTATAAACAAAGGAATAAGTGTTTTTACCGATCCAGTTCCAGGAGCGTCTCCCATACCGATCCCTTCAATCGGACTGAACATTTCGATATAATTTGCAAAATAAGTCCTGCCGGGATTTGTATAAAATTCTGTCCAGGAATCTCCGCCGTCAGTTGTTTTGATGAAATTACCGTTTCCAAGAGCGGCATAAAAAGTTGTTTCGTTAACGGCTGAGATATCGACCGGATAACTGTAAGGAATCGGTTTTACGGACCACGATCTTCCAGCGTCAGTTGTTACGAATACTCCCTGCGGGTATGTACCGATTACAGCAAAGTTTTCTCCGATAGCATCAATACATTTAAGCTGCCTTATTTCAGGAAGGTTTGTAACCTCGGTCCACTGCGCGTTTAATCCAGATATATTCAGTACAAATAATATAAAGACTAAACTCCGTCTCAGTTTCATTCGATAACTCATGATTTTATAAAATGGAAAACTGTTAAGTGATTTATAAATGAACCGATACTTATTTGAAATCTATAAATTTATTTAATCTGCCAATAAGTTCTGCCGGGGTATTATGAGATTCTCAACCATCCTTTTTGTCTTTTAAGATTTTATTTCAGTCTCATGCGACCTGTAATACTTCCAGGAATTTCCCTCATACTTAAAAATATCCGTGAAGAGAACGTTGTGACTGAACTTATACTCATTAAAACTGCCCGCGATAAATCCTTTGCCGGAGACAATCCCGAGCTCTCCCGAGATTTCGTAATGAACATCTTCAACACTGTATTCTGTTATTACAACTTTTCCGGGCGCATAGCAGTCGATAATCTCTTTCTTCGTCTCAACAGTACCGTTTAAGCTGAATCCCCGGTAATCGCCTGATATCAATTCACTAAGCCGTTCCGTATCGCTTTTCTTCAGGCATTCTTTAAGTTCCTCCGAAGCGGCTCTCAATCCTTCAATATTTTTCATTGATTTTTCCATTTACCTGGAAAAAAATTATTTGGTTGTAACACCGCCCATTTTTGTCAGGACAGAATCGACCGGCTCCCAGAGCTCAATCTTGTTTCCTTCCGGGTCTAGGATATACGCGAAACTGCCGTATTCATAATCCTGTATTTCACCCAGGACGGTCACGCCTGCGGCTTTAAGATTCGCGATCAATCCTTTCAGGTTTCTAACTCTGTAATTGATCATAAAATCTTTTTTGGAAGGATCGAAATAATCGGTCTTCTCTTCGAATGGAGCCCAGCGGAGATAATTTACTTCTCCCGGATCGTTGGCGTTCCTGAACTCGAATACCGAACCGTAGAGGTCGATTGCCAATCCAAGGTTCTTTCCGTACCACTCTTTTACCCTGGAGGGATCTTTCGAACGGAAGAAGATTCCACCAATCCCGGTAACCTTTGGAGTGGTGTCATTTAAAGCCGCTGCGTTTTTGCCGGGAGTTTCATCTTTAGATGCGTTCTTTTCATCCGGAGAACAGGCGGCAATAATTAAAAGAATTAGCAGGAGGCCGGTTAATTTATTCATTCTCTTTTCCTTTCTGATTTTGGATACCGTTAAGATACGGTTTTATTTTTAAGATAGGGAGGAGAGGCATTTATTGATCTTAAGTAAATATTAAAAATCATTTCTCGAGAAAGATTTTAAGGTTTCCCTTTAAAAAATATTCCCAGCCGTTAATGCAGCTCTCGCGCCGGAACTCCGGTATGAACTCCGGAAAATCCTCCTGAACCTCTACAACCAGACGGAGAAGAGTCGACTGGTTATCGCTGAATAAATGGAATGCGGAGGTAGATCTGCCGGGATACCCAACGAACTCCCAGGAGTATTTAATCAGCTGAAGAGGTATTACTTCCGTAACCCTCCATATGTGTAGGAAGTCCCGCCCGCCGCTCTCAACATTGAATTGTGTAGTAAATCCTTCTTCGGGTACGAAGTCGGGAATGTTCTGGAAGTACCAGAGGCGCATCCTGTCGATGTTTGTAAGTGCGTCCCAGACTTTCTGAACGGAAGCGTTGTATCTCTCTTCGATTATGATCGGCTTATCGGAAGCTTTCATAAAAGCCCCTTTAGATTTTTTCGTAATAACTTTTTACGAGCGAGTCGTTGAGTATTTCCGTTTTTGCGTGTCTGAATTTCTGCTCCGTCTCAATGCCGCCGAAGAGGGGAATACCGCTGCCGAGCAGGACGGGGATCTTTGTTATTATCATTTCGTCTATAAGTCCGCGTTCTAAAAATCTTCTTATTGTTTCTCCGCCGTCGATGTAGAGGTTTCTGTAATTGCGTCCGTTAAGCGTGTTTACGATCTCCTCCGGCGTTCCGCTCAGTATCTCAACCTTATCCCGGTATTTCAACTGGTCTTTCTTTAGAGTAGTGCTTAAGAGGAAGACCGGCTTTGTATAAGGCCACGAACCGAACGCCTCAACGGTCTGGTAAGTGTTTCTCCCCATTACGATAGCGTCGATCCGCTTTATGAAATCGCCGAATCCGAAGTCGCTTCCGTCGGGATTCGGAATATCCATCAGCCAGTCGATGCTTCCGTCCAAACGCGCGATGTACCCGTCCAGACTTGTGGCTATGTAGATTGTGTTGAGCATAAAAATTCTATCGATAACGACGTTGCCGCTAACCGGCATTTTTATGCCAGGCCGTCCGTCCGTGTTGAGCGGCTTGTTATACTGCGTTTTGATTAAAGATTACATAACCAATCACATATAGAAACTAATTGCTTTTCGTTAGTTAGATTGGCAGCATTAGTCAATGTTTTATCAACAAGTTGATTATATATTTCTTGGGACATACTTCTTTCGATTGCGGCACCAATAAAAAAAGTATTTGGAGATAATTTATGTTCATTAAATGAATTTCTAATTCTACCGAGTGCGGTATTTGCAGTCTTCCAATGTTCATCAGCTCCAGCTGGATCAATTCCACCTTTCAATTCACCAAGAGCAATGTATTTGTCAGGTTTTGTATGAATAGAATTGGCATCCCCATTTATGTATTCGCTATATTCACAATCAAATAAACACAAATCGACGTTTTTATTAACGACTGGTGGAGTAATATTTAATACCAGTGTTCGATTTTTATTTTTATATTTCCAATACAATCCCTTCGTGTTTTCGTCAATAGTCATATCTTTAGAATCACCAGCTATCCAAGTTTTAGTATCTTTATGATAATATTTGAAACTAATTCCTTTTAAAGAAAAAGTTGAAATTAGTGCTCGTATCAATTTACGTTCACCGAGAGTACCAGCAATATTTCTCATAATACCACCAAGAGCATCTCCTTTGGTGAGTAAAAATCTATAAATTAACTCTTCAATAAAATCTTTGCCCGAAGGTTCTAAAAATTTTTCAATTAATTGTGAAATAGCCTCATTTTTATCTGACTCTGTTAGATGACCTTGAGCTTTATCACTTAAACCAGAAGCTGAAAGTAATGAGGGGTAAATTTCTTCTAACTTCAGCAGTTCTTTTGCGTTCTTTGCCTTTTCAGCAAAAACTTTTAATATTCTTGCTTCTTGAATAAAAGGTGTAGCTTTAACATTTTTTTCAAAAGCAATTGCTACAAATCCTTTTCTTGTCGCTTCTTGTGTTGTTACTAAATCTTCCCATTTTTTAATGTGATTATTAAAAGGCATTTTATTTCTCCCATATGTAAACACATTTACGAAGCTCACTTCTCCCGTGTTCACCCATTTGTTGACTACTATTACCTTTACCAGTTGGTAAAGTCCATATTTTTTTTATTTTGAAGCCAATTATTTTTGCAAAGTCAGAAAGAATAAGATCAACAGGAATTTCCTCACCTCCATATCTAACATTATCATTAACCATTACAACGACACCATTATATTTTAAAAGACGATACATTTCATAAATGACAAAAAGCATTTCGTAAAAATAATTCTTTACCATTCTAGGAATGTTTGAGTTGTTGAGTTTGCCTAGTCCATTTAATTTGGAAAGTATATCATTAATTTCCGTCATTGCAGGATGAGAATAGTATATCGAATTGATCAAATTGTAATCAGATGGACGATTTAGTTCAGTATAAAGATTTTCTAAGTAATTTAATTTCTCTTTATTTTCCACAGTACAAGTCAACATAGTTTGACGAAGTTTTTTCACATCATCATCATTGTTATTTAAGAATATAAGTTCTAAAGCGTAAGTCCTTGTATAGTCGTATCTGTTGCAGTAAGGAGGCGATGTCATTACAAAATCAAATATATCGGACTTCATTCTAGGTAAAACATCAAGAGAGGAACCTTGTAGAATTATCGGATCAATCAATTCGGTTTGAGCTTCTTCTCTAGAGAAAAGTTCAAGATTATGATGTGGTGAAAGGTCAATAAATATTTCATCAATTTTTTCTTTAACGATTTTAATAAAATTGTAAATTTCCCCTTTATTAAACTCAGTATTACCAAAGGATCGATTCGCCCTTGAATCCCATCTCAAGTATTGCCCATCTTTTCTAGTAAAACTAATTTCTTCTAACACAGAAAATGCTGCAAATTCAAGAAGCTTTCTAATGGAAGAATCCGATATGCTTTTACAGCAGGCTAAATATCGATTTAGGCTGCTTTCGTTTTCTTCTGGAAATGCTCCTCTAGTAATTGATATATGTTTGATGATGGAAGTATTGATTGTAGTATTTTCAAAAGATTCCCAAAAAGAATCAACCTCTCTTTTGAATTTATCTAATGATACTTTTTCCGCAGATAACCTAGCTTCAACATTAAAAATACCGATTGGGAGAAGTTCAACTCCCGTAGATTCCCAACCTTTTTCTCTAGCCGCAAATAAAGTTGCGCCCGAGCCAGCAAATGGATCTAAAATATGGCCCTTTGATGGATGATATTTTTCGATGAAATAATCTATTAATTTTTTAGAAAAGCCTTCTTTGTACTTTAACCATCTGTAAAATGGTTCTTTTTTGTTTGCTTGGAAGCTGACTAAGGTTCTGTTTAAAGTGTAGTTTGTTTCAATAATATGTTTATATTGATCAAAAAGCTTTTCTCTCTCATTTGGGAATAGTATATTTTTGCTCACATAGCTCAAACTTGGTTCGGACATTTCAAATCCTATAATATTCTAATCTTTTCTATAAATTTAACATAATTTTGACAAAAGAACTGATATTGACTTCAGAAAATATTAAGCAGTATAACGACGTGACTTTTCACCAGTTCACCCCGAACAGTATTGATGAACTGTAAATTTATTGCCAATAAGTTTTAAGAATTTTATTTAACAGAACAATGCTACAAACAATGCTTGCCTTTTTCATCAAACCTAAAATCAGAATAAAGCCGTTCTGAAAACGCGGTCGTGTTGAAAAGCTGGTTAGGCAGTTGATTGATTTTACATATAAAAAATCCGAGTAATAATTTCATTATTTTTTCAAAGAAAACTCATGTTACTGATTATCCTTTCTGCATCCGCTTTACCAAGAGCAATCAAGCGCTGTGCATATTTTGCTTTGAAGTTCATAGTTCCACTAAAGAACTTGCCAAGTTTTTTCTTGGGTGCGATCGTAATTAATCGAACCTTATTCGGAAACTGGTGGAATGGGATGTTCACAGGTGGCTCGATGCTACTTTTCTCAAATTGGCTATGCGGAGATTTGCCCCTTATAGCTTCAAACATACTACGTGCATCATCAATTGATAATTTAGGAACGCGAATTTTTCTATCCACTTTCTGCCAATGATTCACTAAGTCATTTTCATGTTCTAATGGTTGTAAACGTACGATCCACACTTCATTGCAGTTTTCAATGTTTAACAACGGCCACAATGGAAGGTTATCTGAAACTCCACCGTCAAAATAATCTTTCCCATCTAATTGAACACTAGGAAACAATCCTAGTGGAAGAGCTGTAGTGGCGACTAACAGATCTGTAAATTGATTCGATTGTGAATCAGAAAGTTTTTCATAAATGGGTATCTGTATTTCAGAAGCGAATGGTTTCCAAAGAGCAGGACCATTACCAAAAGGAATAAAATATGAAATGCTCGGTTTGTCAGGATCAAATGCTAATTCACATTTTGACAATGTAACATATGTGGGTATAGCAAGTTTGGATCCGGAGAAAGCAAATCCAATCAAGTTACGAAGTGGCAAAGTATCAAAGAGAGTTAATCTAAGGTGCCTCCAAATTAGTGAGCCAATTGGGGGCACTACTTTCAGAAAAATGAATATAGCAGAATATAATAGAATGGAAATAAAGAATATATTGATACCAATTCCTAACCATAATGGCATTTCTGCAGGTATTCTTCTGAACGAGAATATTTCAAATATTCTTTTAAATCCGTCCCAAAAGCTCATAGAGTGTTCAGAGGAATTTCCAAATACTAATGCAATACCAAAGGCTACAATCGCACCCCAAAGAGTAAATAAAAACATCAAAACTCGACGTCCGATTATATGAAGAACTCCTTTAGTAGACTGAAATCGCATATTTGAATCTGTTGTAACACTCAAAAGATGGAATGGAAAGAGGAGATATATAAGAAATTTAAAACGTGGTTTGCAAATTGAACGGAGACTAAGAGAACGCCAGAATGCTTCACCATTGTCAAGTCGATTGGCTGACCAAAGTGCAGCATTAAGAGCACCAACTGAAGAACCAGCAATAGAGTCAAATGTAATTCCCGCGTTTTTCAATGCTTGGAGACAACCAAATGCATAAGCTCCTTTAGCTCCACCACCTTCAAGTACTAGTCCCCTTATAACTTGAGATTTACCGTCACTCTCACACATATTAGTGTATCTTTTATTTTAATAACTTTACACTTAATAGTAAATGAAATAGTATTTTTTACTGCCTAACGGCGTTGCCGCTAACCGGCAGTTTTATGCAGGGCTGTCCAGCCTGTCCGGTGCATTCTACCGGATGTTGAGCGGCGAATTATGTAAACTCTTTATTTAATTATTTGTAACAAGCGATTCAACTGAGTCTGAAAAGAGGATGAAGAAATAATGTTATTAATATATTCAACTGACCAGACTTTTGATAAACCGGTGTTTTCTTCGAATACAACTCTTGGACGCTTAGACTGAACACTTATTGCTACTTCTTGATATGGAAGATATTCTCCTATAACTCCAATAAATTTATTTGCATATGGATCACCACCCAAATTTACTATTCCAGGATTATCTGATCTTATAAAAGAAGGCTTGAGAAATACGGGACTTCCGCTATTACCAGGGAATGCAAATGCATCAATAAAAAATGATTTGTCTTCATTTTTTAAACTTACGGCTCCTATGCGAATTATAGGATTTATTTTATTTCTTGATTGTAAGCCCGGCTGAAAAGAGACAAAGAACACATCATAAACCTCATAGATTTTATTTGAAGATAAAAAGAAGTTGTCAGGTATAACACGCAAGTCATCGTGAAGGGTGTCTATCGCAAAAGGAATCATAGCTAAATCAATATTTGGGTTAGAATCATATATCCAATTCACTTTGTATTGATTTTTGATTTCAGTTAGAGAACGCGATAATAATATGCCTTCTTTTGAATTGAAGAATACTTGATAATTTTCATCTAATAGTTTACCAGTAAATTTATCATCAATTAATTCCATGATAACATGTTTAGCAGTTACTAGATGAAATATGTTTTTAATAGATACCAAAAATCCAGTAGCATGATAAATTGGTTCCTTTTTTGAATTGTATTCACCAATAAAAACAGTAGTTTTTTTAATTATGTCAAGATCACTTTGTTGAGCATTTACAGTGGAAATAAAATTAAGGGCTAGGATAAATAATATACCAGAAATTATTTTGGATACCATTTTAACCTCATCTTATTTACATATAACGGCCTTGTTTTTAAGCCGCCACCCAAGACAGCCATGCTATTTAAAACACAAAAGCCAATAATTTTGAAATAACTTTTTTATTGTAACTTACTTTAAAGAGCAACTAACTTTTACAACAAAACTTTATTACCACACAAATGCCGCTATTTTTAAAGCGGCCGGTCTTGAAGAACTTGTTAGCTAGCATCCAGTTTATAATTAATTCCTATCTCTGATTTAATGTTTGGAATTCCTTCGAGATAACGAGATAAATTTCTTTTTGTAGTATCAATTTTTTTATAACCGGTATGCCTTTGTTGATCAATTCTATCAACACAATAAGAAATAAATAAGTAATGTTTAGCTCTAGTCAATGAGACATATAGGAGACGTCTTTCTTCATCTATATCATTTTTTCCAGGTATATATTCTTCCTCGCAGGCTACAATAAAAACTACTTCTGCTGTCAAACCTTTTGCTTGATGCATAGACATAATTCTAACTCCGTCAACATCTTGGTCGAGTGGTTCTGCAGGTCCAAACAAATCATTAATAAATGTATTAAGCCCACCAATACTTGTTATTTTTTGACGAGTAATGATATCTAATAATGAATCAATAAATTCCTTAGAATGAGATTCAAAAAGTTCTTTGAGTAATTGGACTTGTTCGTTGAAATTATCTGCCTTAGCTTTTAACGAATCTAACAGCTCATCAATATATTTCAAAGTTTCTTGAACTTTAGAAAGATTTTTTATGTCAGTTTCTTCACCATTTTTAATTTTTTGCAAAATAGATACAAAGTCGCTTCGATTTTTTGCAGCGAGATTGTAAATAGAATTTATAGTTACTCCACCAATACCATTAACAAGATTTAGTATAACTCTATAGGCAAGGCCATTTTCGTGATTATCATAAAGTTTTAGGATAGAGATAAGATACCGTCCCAAATTGGAATCAAAAATATCATAAAGGCTTGTATTGGCATTTACTTTTAAATTGTTAGCGAGAAGTTTTGAGGTTAGCACAGTTGAAAAACACTTATTATGATCACTTCGGAGTAAGATAATTACTTCTTCTTCTTTTGATATTTTATTGTCAATAATTTCCTTGATAATGCGAGAAATATTTTCTGCTTCTTCATATTGGGTTGCAAATTTAAGAAGAGCAGTATGACCAATACTTTTGGAAGTAGATTTAATTGTTTTACTAATTCGTTTATAATCTTGCCTAATAACATTTGAAGCTAATTCAAGTATTTTCGGATCACATCGTTGACATTCAGTAATATGGAATGATTTGGAATTCTTAATTACATTTGTAAAATTTCTAATACCCTCAGGATAAGCATATCTAAATCCATAAATACTTTGGTCATCATCACCAGCAACAAATAGTTTTGCTCCTTTTGAAAAGAGTGTTTCGATAACGCGTAAATCACATCTATTTAGATCTTGGTATTCATCAACAATCAAATATTCTATTGGTCCATCTAAAGATATTTCGGTGGTTGATTCTAAAATGTTTTTAAATTGATATACAAGTTCTGATCGCAATCCATAACCATATATCTCTCTATGCTCTTTCCAAGCGCCAAGAAATTCTGGACTATCAAAGTTTTGTTCCCAATCATCTCGATCCGCATTTAAAGTTTCCCAATTAGCAGAAAGTAAATTGAAAAGTCTTCTGATTTCCTTGATGTTAGAGTTAAGCAGCACTTTTATATCTTCAAGTATTATGTTCCTCTCTTCATAGTCGTCTGCAATGACAAAATTTGAAGGGAGAGTGGATATCCTTCTCGAATTTTTCATCAATTGTCTTAGCGAAAAGCCGTGCAGGGTAAAGACATAAGGTAAGTCTTCGGCAATTTTAAGTTCCTTTGATATTTTGGTTTTTAATTCGGCGGTTGCCGCACGTGTGAAAGTTAAAACAAAAATTCTTTTGGGGTCAATTCCTTTTGCGTTTATTAAATCGGTAATAAAGCCAATGATTGTGAATGATTTACCCGTTCCAGGGCCAGCTAAGACTAATCTATTCTCAACTGTAGAATTAATAGGAACCAATTGTTCATCTGTAAGAGCCATTTCTCTCCTTATTATTGCTAGCTAAAGGCGTAGTTGCTAATCCGCCGCCCAAAACAACAATATTGGTTTTGTCAACGCAACTATTATTTATAAATCTGTTTAAAGAACTCAATCAACTTTGAGCAACAAACTAATTCTGAAAAAGCAAACCCAAACGCGGCTCAAAAAGATCGCATCGATGATAGCGGTCGCCGCTGAGGCGGTTGTTAGGGCTATTTTATAAATCTTCTGTTAATAAAATATTGCCTTCCATAAAATGTTTCTTAAGAACAATCATAAGATTTGTTATTTCATTTTTGGGAATAGTTAAAGACGGCAACATTACAATATCAGTTAATAAAGGGTCGGGATTAATTTTTCGGCTATCAAATGAAATTAAATATGAACCGTGAACACCAATTAAAGAAAAACTCATTTCTATATCACATTCAATTGAATAGTCTGTTTTAATAAGTTCAACAATTTCACTAAAGCGACGTGCCTTTAAATAAATATCCTCTATTCGAATTGTTTTCAAAGTTGTGTCTAGCTGATTTACTTTTGAAATACCAGCTTGAAATAACTCTATCTGCCCATTATTACTACAAATAATATTATGCTTATTCTTAAGATTTATTATAAATAAATTATCTTTAACAGACTTCGTTGAACCAGTCAAATAATATCGAAGCCTATGCATTAGTTTCTCTTGAATTTCATTATTCTCAAAATCAATTATGCCTTTTATATCACAACTGGGAATAAAATGAACTAGAAGTCCATTTGAATCCCTAAACTCCGAAATATTATTTAGAAAATATTCTCGCCTACTTCTAATGTAATCTCTTGTATTCATTTTTGAGCCCTAACGGTGTTGTAAATAACTTGCCGCCCAGAACAGACGGCTTGTGAGAATGTACAAAACCAATGATTTATAAAAAATTTTCATATTGAAATAAACCCGAATAAGAAATTTATGAATACAGACAAACCTAATAACTGTACAAAACCAGCGAGAAAAGAAGCGGTCAAGTTGAGTTGCTTGTTAGCTGTTTTTCTTAATCCACTCCCAAGCATCATCAGGAAGTCTTCCTTGTCTATCATTTAAATCAACTTTTATAACCAAATGTCTGATTTTTAATGTATTTGTTTTTAAACATTCTGTTAGATGGTTAGATAATTCTTTCGCTGATAAATCCGTGCCGACAATGTACATAGTTTTAATATAGTGCCACCACTTTTTTATTTTTGGATGAGAAACAAAATCCTCGTGAAATTTCTTATAGGATTTTAATGGCTCCCTATCTAAAATGACAGAATAATATTTCATTTCCCAACCTCCTTATCAGAGGCTTCTCCAATTTGTTTTATCGAAGTATCTTCAATTAATTCTACCTCTTCAACTTCTGCAGCTTCTACTTGTTTTGACTCGGTTCCCATTCTTTCCATCTCAATCTTTAGAACCTTTTGTACGTGGGATTCTGACCTACAAAAGTCTGGTTGTTGAATGGACTTTATAAAATATAGAATGATAAATAAAAAACACGAACCTAAAATTAGATACACAAAAGTGGAAATAATGAATTGATTTTCTGGAAACAAAATGAATAAGGTAATGGCAAGTCCAAAAATAAGAATTAAATAAATTAGGAAAGGCCTAAAGCCACTTGAACGTTCAGTGCGACTGAACCAATCTTGTGCACTTTTTAGCCAATCTAAAGGATTAAAAGGATTTCCCATAATATTTTTTTTTTTGATTAAACAGCTAACTAATAATTAACCCGCCAGAGGGCGAGTAGCATTATTTAAAATCTCCCGCAGGGTTTATTGTTTATTAATTTATAAAAGAAGCTCCGGTGCTTTATATCGTCCATAAAATTTTGCGGTTTTTTTAGTCAGACGTGCAGGGCAATATCTGATGCAGTGAGTAGCTGATAAGAATTAATGACCCCTCGATTAATTCTAAAATATATATAAATGTTGCAGCGGGCAGAGTTCCCTCGGGGAGGGCAGGGCCCCGTCAGGAACGGAAGCAACTTAATAATTGGAATTTAATTAGTCAAGAAAAATATTACACTAAATTATAATAGCGTGATTACAGATGAAGAACTGGATAGAACGCGGATGACACGGATTAAGCGGATTAAGCGGATTAACGCGGATAAAATCCGCGAATCTCAGTCCGGTCCGAATATTATTGTCATAATAGAATTTAATAGAGTTTGAATGAGATGTATAAAATCCGCGGATATCCGCCCGATCCGCTGAATCCGCGTTCTATCAGCTAAGTTCTTTACCGCGGATTAATCCTCAAGAAGCCACTGGTCGGCAAGCTCTTCGGAGATCGAATCGATGAACCGCGACGGCTTTGCGAATGTAAACCCGTTCTGCCTGTCGAATATATGCATCGGATAGCAGACGAATAAATTCTGCTTGGCGCGCGTGGAAGCTACGTACATCAGCCGGCGCTCCTCTTCGAGGCTCTCAAACTTCTCAAACGACTGCGAGGAGGGGAAGAACCCGTCCACCGCGTGAATAATGAAAACCGAATGCCACTCCAGTCCTTTAGCGGAATGAATCGTAGAGAGCGTTAGGAACTCCCGCTCTTTATCCGTAGCGTCGATATCGATAACGCTGTCCTGCGGCGGATCGAGAGCCATATCGGCTAAGAGGCTGTCGAGCGATTTGTAATTCTCGCTTATGTTGATGAAAATATCGAGGTCCTTACGGCGCTTGTTCCAGTCGTCGTATTTTTCCTTGAAGATCGGCTCATAATACTTAAACGCCATCTCGGCTTTGTCTGCCGGGAGCTGATTCTTTGTATGGATCTCGTGAAGGAGCGAAAAGAGATTGTAGATGCGGTCGGGATATTTTTTAGGCACCACTTTTTCGGCTGCCGATTTAATCGAGAGTTTTCCTGCGGCTATTTCATCCATTATCATCTGAGCTTTCTTCGGACCGATTCCTTCGTGGAGCAGAAGAATCCGGTACCAGCTAACATAATCTGTCGGATTCTGAGCAATCCTCAGGAAAGCGAGAAGGTCTTTAACGTGAGCGGTCTCAATGAATTTCATTCCGCCGAATTTGAGATACGGAATGTTTGCTTTGTTCAGTTCAATTTCGAGGTCGAACGAATGGAACGAGGACCTGAATAGAACCGCCATGTCATTCAGCGGAACGCCCTCCTCGCGGAGCTCGAGGACTTTCTCTACAATAAACCTCGACTGCATATTTTCATTAGCCGCGCTTATAATTCCGGGGAGGTCGCCACCCGTCTTACGCGTGAAAAGATGCTTCGGGTATTTCTCCATCGCGAATTCAATAATCCGGTTGGAGAAATCGAGTATCTGCTGTGTGCTTCTGTAATTCTCTTCGAGAGTAATCAGTTTTACGTTCTTAAAGAGTTTCGGGAATTCCATTATGTTCTTAAAGTTCGCGCCCCGGAATGAATAGATCGACTGCGAGTCGTCTCCAACAACCATAATATTCTGGTGAACCTGGGCAAGTCCTTTAATCACTTCCGCCTGAAGTTTGTTCGTATCCTGGTATTCGTCAACCATCGTAAATTTGATGGTGTTGAGAAGGGATTTTGCGGCGGGGGAGAATTCAAGAAGAAAATCCCTCAGGTAAACGAGCAGGTCGTCGTAATCGAGCAGATTGTTCTGACGTTTGTAAGAAGTGTATACTTTATTTATCTGCAGAAATTTTTCTGTGTATTCGGCGAAGTGGGGGTATTCCTCTTCAAGAATAATTTCAACCGGCCGGCCTGTATTAACGCCTAAGCTGAGGACTTTAAATATCGTCTGCTTGTTAGGGAAACGTTTCTTATGCTGGGATAGATTTAGCTGTCCGCGTATCAGGTTTATAACATCCTCGCTGTCGCTCTGATCGAGGATAGTAAAGCCGTTATCGAGCTTTACGGCTTTTGCATATTTGCGGAGCGTAAGATTTGCGAACGAGTGGAACGTTCCTCCGTTAATTTTTGAGCACCTGTTATCGAGGAGAATAGCGGCGCGGTCCATCATCTCTTTTGCGGCTTTGCGGGTGAATGTAAGAAGAAGGATCGATTGAGGGTCGTATCCGAGTTCTACGAGCCGCGATACTCGGTAGACGAGCGTGCGTGTCTTGCCGCTCCCTGCGCCCGCTATTACAAGGTAATTTCCTTCAACAGCGGAGGCCGCTTCGTACTGGGAGGGATTGAGTTCGTTCCGGTAGTTGATAACAAATTTCGATTCATCTGCTTCAGGTTTACGAACCGGAATCTCTCCGACTCTCTTTAACTGGTATTTTTTAGGCATGTAAAAAATTAATAGAATCCGGATGATTCCGGCTTAGCCGGTGAAAGCGGATTAAACCGCTTTCATCAGCCCGTCCGGTCAAACGTATTCTATTCCGTTAAGCTTTCTCGCTCTTAGTTACAAAGTAATTATAGATCCACATTAAAATTGTTGCAAGCACGCCAATTCCGATCATAACGAACCAGACCAGTTCAGGTTTGCCCGCGGCTTTGGATGACTGGTAGAGCCATCCTCCGAACGGATCGCCTACGAAACGCGCGATTGCTATCGGAAGAAACGCGTAGCCCTGATACAATCCCTGCTGACCCGGAGGTGCGATCTCGGAAATATATTCGTAATAGCGCGGCGCCTGTATCATTTCGCCTATTGCGAATGCAACTATTCCGGCTACTATCGTAGGTATGCTAGGATAGATGCCGATTATAATCCATATCAAACTTGATATAGCGAATCCGTATAGAATCGCGTTATGCGTCTTTATTTTTTTCGTAAGGAGGTTCAGCGGTATCTGAAGAAGAATAATTGCGCCGGCGCCTGCCCACGACTGAATTATTTCGTACGGCGCATTCGCATCGATGTAATCCGTTATGTAGTAAGGAACGATAATAAATTCTTGCCAGAAGATTATCCAGTATAAACTGTAGATCAGAAGAAAGATCATAAACTTAATGTTTCCGAGAACTACGAAGAGGTTTTTAATCTTCTTTCCGAAAGACTCAACAATGTCTGTTGCAGGACTCTTAACCTCTTTATATAAAAGTAAGTTTACTATAAGCATCAGGAGGCAGGCAACAGAAGAAACAATATAGACCGCTTTATTTCCGAAACTGTCGCGTGTGAAATATGCGATTGTCGGTCCTAGCATAGCTCCGGCGTTAACGAGCCAGTAATAGATCGCAAAGCCGAGCGATTTTGTTTCGGATGTTGATGTAACCGCGACTGTTCCGAGAACGGAAGGTTTTATAAATGAACCGCCGAACGCTGTAAGAATCAGAAAGACCATCAGGAGCCAGTACTGATCCATTCCGCTGTAGACTCCGGAGAAGAGACTCATACCGACAGAGCCGATTAAAAAATATCCTAAAGCAAGAACCGAAAATGCAACGTTGAACGCGCGTCTGAATCCCCATTTATCGGCTAACGTTCCGCCGAGTATCGGAAGCAGATAGATTAATCCGCCGAAGACACCCGATAACTGTCCGGCTTCGGCTTCCGAAAATCCGAGATCGTTCCGCATATAGATCATAAAGACAATCTGCTGACCGTAATAGGCAAGCCGTTCGAATAATTCCATTACATTGGCTACCCAGAATGTAGGATGGAAACCGGCTTTGAGTTTCTTGAATTGTTCTGAAAGGTTCACATTAACTCCGCTAGTTAGTGAATCATTGAAAAAGTCGGCAAAATATAATACCTATATGCTACAAATAAAAATCCTGCTGATGTAAAACTTCATCCGTCCGATTGCAATCAGTTTCATTGTTGAATTCAAAATTGATTCTTCATTAGGTTGGATTACAAATAATATATAATTTTGCAAAGATAAATTTTGAAATGAGGGAGAAAAAATGAAAGTACCGTTGCTCGATTTAAAAGGGCAGTATCAATCAATCAAAAAAGAAATTGACGAAGTAGTCCAGAAAGTAATCGATTCGCAGTATTTTATTATGGGTCCGGATGTCGGCAAGCTTGAAGAGGAGATAAACGCTTATCTTAACTGCCAGTTCTCGGTTGGTGTCTCTTCAGGAACCGATGCGCTCCTTCTGGCATTGATGGCGCTTGATATCGAGCCGGGTGACGAAATAATCGTACCGACTTACTCATTCTTCGCAACAGCGGGCGTGGTAGCGCGTTTGAATGCGAAACCGGTATTTGTTGATTCCGATCCGCTTACCTTCAATATCGACCCGAAACTGATTGAGAAAAAAATTACTTCGAAGACTAAAGCGATTATTCCGGTTCATCTCTACGGACAGAGCGCCGATATGAACCCGATTATGCAGATTGCTAGAAAATACAGTCTCTTCGTTATAGAGGATGCCGCTCAGGCGATCGGTACGCAATACAAGGACGGAAGATTTGTAGGAACGATTGGCGATATCGGCTGCTTTTCATTTTTCCCGAGTAAGAATTTAGGCGGTTTCGGCGACGGAGGAATTGTTACTACAAATAATCCGAATCTTGAACACAAGATGAGAATAATGCGCGTACACGGAATGGAACCGAAGTATTACCATAAAGTGATCGGAGGAAATTTCCGCCTCGATTCGCTTCAGGCGGCAGTACTTCGTGTTAAACTCCCTCATCTCGATGCATGGTCCGAAAAACGCAGAATGAACGCCGCTCTCTATACAAAATATTTTATCGAAGCAAACCTTGCCGAAGAGGAAGGAAAATTAACATACGATCCGAACAACAGAGTTCTGCTTCCAAAAGCTGTTTATATGCCGAACGAGGAACAGAAGGCGCACGGACTTCTTAAGAATTACCATATCTATAATCAGTTTGTTATCCGTGTTGAGAAGCGGGATGAATTATGGGAATATTTGAAGAAGAAGGATATTGGCTGCGAAGTTTATTACCCGGTTCCTTTCCACCGTCAGGAGTGTTTCCAGTATCTGAATTGCAAGGATTCGGATTATCCTGTATCCAACGCTGCCGCATCACAGAGCCTCGCGCTGCCGGTCTATCCTGAATTATCGGAGGAACAGATTAAGTATGTTGTTGAGATGATAGCAAAATTCATGAAGTAAAAAAAAGCCCGCTTTCAAGCGGGCTTTTTCATTTCTACTTTATCTTCCTGAGTGCTCTCGGCTTATTGATTATCTCGGAGATAATAAAAAGATCCCTGATACTCTGAGGGTCTCTAAGTTTCTGTTTTATTTCAACAGTACGCTTATTGAGCGAAACCATGGTAATAGGTTTATGTTTCGTAACAGCCGGTTTTAATCTCTTTTTAGATTTTTCAAGAGTTGTAATCCTGTCGTAATTCACATCAGCATATTCTTTCTCGATATTCCTGTATTCATACTTCTCTTTTTCTTCAACTTTTTTCTTGAAATCCTTTTCTGGGTCCCACGACTGGTATTCGAGATTCTCCTGGTTTTCAGGACGGGAATACGGATCCGCTTCTTCAGGTTTCGGGATTTTCAGGCCGAACAATTCTTCAAGAATATCCTGGGAAGAAGGTCTCTGAGGAATACCTGTTTGAGGAACTCTTCTAGTCGGCTGGGGAATATCCGGAACAGTTGTATCAGAAGGTTGTGCCTTCTGCTGTTTTTTCTTCTTACCGAACAGGGAGCTGAGAATACTGTAGATAACAAAGAAGAAGACGATTATTTCAATTATATTATCCATCAGTTACTGTCTTTATCTTTTTTCTCGTCAGGTTTAGCGATTGTATTCCTCATTTCGGTATCAGCCTGAATGTTACGTAAATTATAATAATCCATAACGCCAAGATTTCCTTCGCGGAATGCTTCTGCTATCGCTCTCGGAATTTCAGCTTCAGCTTCAACAACTTTGGCACGCATTCTTGCAACTTCGGCGGTCATTTCCTGTTCGGATGCAACAGCAGCTGCTCTTCTTTCTTCTGCTTTCGCTCTTGCAACTTTAAGATCCGCCTCAGCCTGATCGGTCTGAAGAATAGCGCCGATGTTCGTCCCAACGTCAACGTCGGCTATATCGATCGATAGAATTTCGAATGCCGTTCCTGCATCAAGGCCTTTCGATAAAACTACCTTAGAGATAGAATCGGGATTTTCAAGAACTTCCTTATGAGTTATGCTTGAGCCGATAGTAGATACAATTCCTTCGCCAACACGTGCAAGAATTGTAGCTTCGCCTGCGCCGCCAACGAGGCGTTCGAGGTTTGTTCTAACAGTAATTCTTGCCATTGCTTTGAGCTGAATTCCGTCTTTTGCAACCGCAGATACAAGGGGTGTTTCGATAACTTTCGGATTAACCGACATCTTCACGGCTTCGAGAACATCTCTTCCTGCCAGATCTATTGCGGCTGCCTTCTCGAATTCAAGATCGAGATTTGCTTTATTTGCTGAGATTAAAGCGTTAACAACTTTTGTTACGTTTCCGCCTGCTAAGTAATGCGCTTCTAAAAGTGAAATATTTAAATCCAATCCTGCTTTCGTAGCAGCAATTAAATTTCTTACAATCACCTGGGGTGATACTTTCCTTAATCGCATTCCGATCAGGTCACGGAAAATCTTTACTTTTACACCGGAGAAATAAGCTGTAATGAATAGTCCGATCGGCACATAGTAGAGTATTATTATCAGAAATATTACAGCAACAACAATTATGAGAAGGGATAATCCCGTCAAAGCTTCCATTTCTACTCCTTTTTAATTAAAACTGATTGCAAAATATTAATAAAGAGGGACTATTACAATTTAGTTCCAAATCAAGCCGTTAATTATCCGCCTTGATAAGGGAGACCTCAATCTTTATATTTAAGAAACCATTTAACGCTATTTTCTGTTGAAAGAGCTAAGATTTAGAAAGGAATAATATGGAAGGCAATTTTTCTGAAAGGGTTCAGGAAGTTATAAGGTTAAGCCGCGAAGAAGCTTTAAGGTTGGGTCATGATTATATCGGCACCGAACATCTGTTGCTTGGTATTATAAGGGAAGGCCAGGGCGTTGCCGTCAAAATTCTTAGAAACCTCGAAGTCGATCTTGTAAAATTGAAAAAAGCAATTGAGGATACCGTCCGGACTTCCGGCGGAACTCTAACGATCGGAAATATACCTCTTACCAAACAGGCCGAAAAAGTTCTTAAGATTACTCAGATCGAATCGAAAATCTATAAGTCGGATGTAATCGGTACTGAACATATTTTACTGTCTCTGCTGAGAGATGAGGACAATATCGCGACACAGATTTTACATCAGTTTACAGTTACCTATGATAATGCCCGTGCCGAATTGAACAGTATATTAAGCACTAAAAGCACAGAAAAAGGCGGGACTGCTCAGCCTTTTACAGCAAAGAAAATCGATAAATCTAAAACTCCCGTTCTTGATAATTTCGGTCGCGACCTTACCAAGCTGGCAATTGAAGATAAACTCGATCCTGTAATCGGACGTGAAAAAGAGATTGAAAGAGTTGCCCAGGTACTGAGCCGCAGAAAGAAGAATAATCCAGTTCTTATTGGCGAACCGGGCGTAGGCAAAACAGCTATCGCTGAAGGTCTTGCTTTAAGAATCGTTATGCGTAAAGTGCCCCGAATACTCCAGGATAAGAGAGTTGTAACTCTCGACCTTGCAGGACTTGTGGCAGGTACAAAATACCGCGGACAGTTCGAAGAGAGAATGAAAGCCCTTATGACAGAACTGGAGAAGGCAGACGACGTTATTCTCTTTATCGACGAGCTCCACACAATTGTAGGTGCCGGCGGTGCCTCAGGTTCTCTCGATGCTTCAAATATGTTTAAACCCGCGCTTGCCCGCGGGGATATTCAGTGTATCGGTGCTACTACTCTGGATGAATACAGAAAATTTATTGAAACAGACGGCGCACTCGACAGGCGTTTTCAGAAAGTAATGGTCGATCCGCCGAGTGCCGATGAAACTATTAAAATTCTTGAGAATATCAAATTCAAATACGAGGAACATCATCACGTTAAATACTCAAACGAAGCGATCGATTCGGCTGTTAGATTAAGTGAACGTTATATAACCGACCGTTACCTGCCCGATAAGGCTATAGATGTAATTGACGAAGCCGGCTCGCGTGTTCATATGGGTAACTTTACGGTTTCGGAAGAAGTTCTTAAGCTCGAAGAGGAAATTGAAAAGATTAAACAGCAGAAGATCCAGGTGGTTAAACAGCAGGATTATGAAGAAGCTGCACGCCTGAGGGATAAAGAACGGCAGTTCCAGTCCGACCTCGAAATCGCGAAAAGAGAATGGGATAGTAAAACTAAGGACCTCGTTTATGATGTAAGCGAAGATGATATTGCAACTGTCGTCTCCATGATGACGGGAATTCCGGTAACTCGTGTTGTACAGGCAGAATCCGAGAAACTTCTTAAAATGGAATCTGCTCTCAAAGAAAAAATTGTAGGGCAGGATGAAGCGGTTATTAAACTTAGCAAAGCGATTAGAAGAACTCGCGCAGGATTGAAACGGGCTAATAAACCGATTGGCACTTTTATATTCCTTGGGCCCACAGGCGTTGGTAAAACCGAGCTTGCTAAAGAACTTGCAAGATACCTGTTCGATAGCGAGGAAGCCCTTGTCCGGATCGATATGAGCGAGTATATGGAAAAATTTGCAGTATCAAGACTTGTTGGCGCACCTCCCGGATATGTGGGATATGAAGAAGGGGGACAGCTGACTGAACGGGTTCGCAGGAAACCTTATTCGGTCGTTCTATTTGATGAAATTGAAAAAGCTCATCCGGACGTGTTCAATATTCTCCTTCAGGTACTTGATGACGGTCAATTGACAGATAGTCTCGGCAGACGCGTCGATTTCAGAAATACAATTATTATTATGACGTCCAACGTCGGAACCAAGGATATTAAGACTACAGGCGGATTCGGATTCAGCGGTCAGAGCGAAGCCGACCACTATTCCCAGCTCAAGAATACTGTTGAGGATGCAATGAAACGTCTCTTTAATCCGGAGTTCCTGAACCGTATTGACGAAGCCATCGTATTCCGCAGCCTCGATAAGGATGATATCAAACAGATTATCTCTATCGAGATGAAGGACCTGGTAAAGAATATAAGCGACAGCAAGATGAGTATCGAGCTTCATAAATCGTCAATTGAATTTCTAACCGATAAGGGTTTTGATCCCAAATTCGGAGCAAGGCCTTTAAAGAGAGCAATCCAGAAATATGTTGAGGATCCTCTTGCCGAAGAACTCCTTCTTAATCATTTTAAAGAAGGGGATAAGATTCTTGTTAAACATAAGAAGAATACTGAAGAATTATATTTTGTCCCGGCTAAGACTACGGAACCTGAAGAGCAGGGTAGCGAAGAGAAGCAATCTGTTTAATTATCTGCGTAAGGTATTTGTATGAAATTACTTAGTACTGAACAGATAAAAGATTCTCTGACTTTACTTGGCGATTGGAAAATTGAAAATGATACATTAGTTAAAGTCTTCCATTTTAATGACTTCCCGGAAGCACTTGCTTTTGTTGTAAGGTCCGGTATTGAAGCTGAAAAGATGGATCATCATCCGGATTTACTCCTCTTTGGATGGAATAAAGTAAAGGTTTCAATTTTTACCCATAGCCTGGGCGGATTAACCGAAAAAGACTTTAATCTGGCACAACAAATCGATAAAATAAAATAATGAAAAACATCTACGATATTTTCCTGAGTACAAATGCCCTTTTAAACGGGCATTTTTTATTAACTTCTGGAAGACATAGCAATCAGTACTTCCAATGCGCCCTTGTGCTCCAATATCCTGAGTACAATGAGATCATTTGCAAAAAAATTGCCGATCATTTCAAGAATTTTGAAATTGATGCCGTCATTTCACCTGCTATCGGAGGCATCATAGTCGGTCAGGAGGTAGCCCGGCTTCTCAATAAAAAGTCGATCTTTGCAGAAAGAGAGGAAAAGAAACTGACCCTGAGACGCGGATTCCATATCGAAGAGGGAAAAAAGTACCTGGTCTGCGAAGATGTTGTCACAACCGGCGGATCAGTTTTCGAAGTGATGGAAATTGTTAGGGAATATGGTGGGATTGTTGCCGGAGTCGGGTATATAGTTGACCGGAGTAATAATAAAGTCCAGTTCGGTGTCCCGCAATTCAGTACTCTACAACTAGAGGTCGTATCATATCTGCCTGAAGAGTGCCCACTCTGCGCAGAAAAAAAGATTGAACTGGTAAAACCCGGTTCCAGAAAGATTTCTAAATAATTTACAGGGGGTTAAATGAAAAAGATCCTTTCGATTTTTCTGCTCGGATTTCAATTAATTTCCGCGCAAACGGGATTTGAAAAATATTTTTCAGGAAATACTTTACGCCTCGACTTTTTTCATACGGGCGATAAGTCTGCCGAATTGATAACATTCGATAAGCTGATTGAAGAAGGACCCTGGAGCGGGACAAGAACAAACCTGATCGATCCTTTCGGTTATGGGAATTATATGCTAAAGGTTTTTGATTCTGCTTCCGGAGACCTGATCTATTCGAGAGGATTTTCAACACTCTTTCAGGAATGGCAGACTACTGAAGAAGCTAAAAATACTAAAAGAAGTATGTCAGGCTCTGTAACTATGCCTTTTCCTAAAATGAAAATCCGGATTGAAATCCACAGAAGGGACAAGTTCAATAATTTTGAAAAACGATTTGAATACATGGTAGATCCACTTAATTATTTCATCATCAAAGAAAAAATTAAACCGTATCCAAGTTTTCAGGTCTATTATTCAGGCGATCCTTCAACAAAACTTGATATTGTCTTAATTCCGGAGGGTTATACGGAATCTGAAATGGAAAAATTCCGCTCCGATTGCAAAAGATTTGCCGGTTACCTTTTTGAATATTCACCATTCAAAGAAAACTCAGATAAAATAAATTTCTGGGGAGTGGAAGCTCCGTCACCGGAAAGCGGCACTGATATCCCGGGTAAAAATGTTTGGGTCAGAACAATTGTTAATTCTCATTTCTATACTTTCGACAGCGAAAGATATCTGATGACGACCGATTATCATACGATTCGTGACATTGCCGCTAATGCACCCAACGACCAGATCTTTATACTTGTTAATACTTCGAAATACGGCGGCGGGGGAATTTATAATTATTATAATGTTACTTCGGTTGATCACCAGGCATCGAAACAGGTTTTTGTTCATGAATTCGGTCATGGACTGGGTGGTCTTGCCGATGAGTACGGCGATGATCCTACATATCAGGATTTCTATCCGGCAGGAGTTGAACCATGGGAACCGAATATTACTACTATGGTGAACTTCGAAAGCAAATGGAAGAATCTGATCGATAAAGATACTCCGGTTCCTACTCCCGATGAGGAGAAATTCCGGAATAAGATCGGAGCTTTCGAGGGTGCCGGTTATGTCCCTAAAGGTGTCTACCGTCCTACTCACGACAGCATTATGAGAGCATTTACATCTAATGAGTTCAACCGGGTCTGCAGGGAAGCACTGGAAAAAATTATTTTCTCATATACAGAATAGATCAAATTTTATGGATCAGAAAAGATTATTAAAAACCATCGATTCAATTGCAGGCGGTTATTTCAAAACTGAAACCGAATTAATGCAATCTGTTGTTGAACAGCTGGTTAAAAGCAGCAAATTCAATGTTACAGGCGGTAGAATCTGGAAATTAAATCATTCTAAAAAAGCCTATAAACTTCTTTTCCAGACTGGCAATGTTCAGAAGATTCCTGATGATTTTTATCTCAACATCAAAGAATATCCGATATTTGAAAGACTCTCCAGAGAAAGGACTCTTCTTGCCGATGAAACAAACAAAACTCTTCTTTCAAAAGGGATTTTCCGTTATTCGGCTTCGGGTGTCGGTAAAAAAATAAATATCGGAAATAAAAAATATTATGAATACCTGATTGTGGTAAACAGCGAATCGATTGACGAAGACCTCAGATATACATTGAATATTGTTGCAACAGTTTTAACATCCAGACTGAAAGAAAGATTTTTATCCCAATCGAGAAAAAATCTGATTCAGGATATTGACAAGGCAAAAGAGCTTCAGAGAAGTATTCTGCCTGAACATCAATATAAATTCCACTTTTACGAACTGTTCGGTGTTACTATCCCGGCCGATACTGTCGCAGGTGATTTTTACGACTATCTTAAAATAGGAGAGGATGAGGAACGGCTCGGAGTAGTTGTCGGAGATGCCGCTTCGAAAGGACTTGCGGCTTCTGCAGAGGCGATGTACATATCCGGCGCTATAAGAATGGCATCCACTTTCCAGATTAAGATTACTCCGATGCTCAGCAGAATTAATCAGCTTGTAAATAAAATATTCAGCGACGATAAATTCTCATCCCTCTTCTACGGCGAATTATCCGTGGATAAAAAAGGACTTTTTCTATATGCTAACGCCGGTCAGAATCCCCCGATATTTTTCAGTAAGAAAAACAAAACTTTTACTATGCTCGATCCGACAGGACCGCTTTTGGGACCTGCCCCAAACTCGAGATATGAAACCGACAGTATAAATTTTAAGCCGGGTGACCTTCTTGTAATATATTCGGATGGAATAGTTGACACAGCCAATGAAAAATATGAATTTTATGAGGAGAAAAGACTGAAGAAGATAATCCTGGCATCAGCCGGATTATCCGCCAAGGAGATTGCTCATTCTATTCTGGATGATGTAATTAAATTCGGCACTCCGGAACCGGGATATCAAGACGATAAAACAATTGTAGTGATCAAAAGGAATGAAGAATGAACCTCGAAGAAAAAATCTACAATGCAGGTATTGTCGGTGCGGGCGGTGCCGGTTTCCCGACACACGTAAAAGCCAGATCGAAAGTAGAATTCGTTCTTGTAAACGGTGCTGAGTGTGAACCTCTTCTGCACAAGGACTATGAAATAATGCTTCACTTCGCTCCTGAAATTGTTAATGGCGTTGAAGCAATGGTTAAACAGACTTCCGCAAAGAAAGCCTACTTCGGAATTAAATCGAAAAATGCTCTCGCCGTTGAGGCTGTTGAGAATAATCTGACAAACGGAAAAATTGAAATGTGCCAGCTCGGAGATTTTTATCCTTCGGGTGATGAATATGAACTTGTCTATGCTGCGACAAAAAGACTGATACCGCCGCACGGCCTTCCTCTAGATGTAGGATGCGTAGTAAATAACGTTGAAACTTTCTACAATATTTCAAGAGCTCTTGAGGATAAACCTTTAACCAAAAAATTTGTTTGCGTGGCAGGAGCTGTTAAAAAACCTCAGACCTTTTTCGTCCCGGTCGGTACGAGTGTTAAGGAATTGCTTGAACACGCAGGCGGTGCTACAGTAGGTGAGTATGGAATATTTATGAGCGGTATTCTGATGGGACGGCTTACTTTCGACCTCACGGAAACAGTTACGAAAACAACAGCCGGAATAATAGTTCTTCCGAAGGTTCATTATCTGGTTATGAGGCAGGAACGGCCGGTTAACGATATGAACCGTATTGGTAAATCAGCATGCGATCAGTGCAGCTATTGTACGGAGTTCTGTCCCCGTTATCTTCTCGGTTATGATGTTCAGCCTCATAAGGTGATGCGCTCACTCGTATTTACGACTACAGGTCAGGCGGTCTGGAATCAATATGCCGACCTCTGCTGTTCATGCGGATTATGTTCCCTCTATGCATGTCCAGAGGATCTATACCCCCGCGAAGCATGCGACCAGGGAAAAGTCTATATGAGGCAGAACGGACTTAAATACCAGCAGCCGAAAGAAGTAAAAGTTCATCCTGTTAAAGATGGAAGAAGAGTTCCTCTCAAAATGCTGATGAGAAAACTCGACCTTTTGAAATATGATTCTCATACACCGTTCAATAAAACCAGTCCGGATCCTTCTCAGGTAAAAATTTATCTTAAACAGCATGTTGGTTCCCCGGCAAAACCGGTTGTTAAAATTGGTGATAGTGTGAAAGAAGGGGATTTGATTGGTGATATGGAAAGCGGAAAACTCGGGGCCAGAATTCACGCTTCAATCAGCGGGAAAGTCACTCATATTAACGAGGAATTCATCAGAATCAGCAGGTAGTAAAACATGAATTTAAAGATGTCATAAGTTCTATAAGCGAAAGGAAATTAAAATGGAAATGAATTCTCTGGGATTAATTGAGCTGACAAGTATTGCGGCCGGAATGCAGGCTTGCGATATTATGTTGAAAACTTCCAAAGTTGAATTAATTCTCTCAAGGACTATCTGTTCCGGAAAGTATATGGTTCTTATCGGCGGAGATGTTGCAGAGGTTCAATCTGCCGTTGATAATGCTGCCAATCAGATCGATTTTGCTGTAATAGATACATTTGTAATTCCTAACGTCCATAAGGATATATTCCCGGCTCTTTCAGGACATTCCAATGTGAGTATGCTCGAAGCACTCGGGATTCTCGAGTCTTTCTCAGTAGCGTCATTAATCGAAGGGGCAGACGCTGCCGTTAAAGCAGCAAATGTGAAAATAATTGAAATCCGGCTTGCCATGGCTCTTGGCGGAAAAGCATTCTGTACGATAACAGGGGAAGTAGCGGCCGTTCAAAGCGCTGTGGATTCTGGCGCTAAACTGATCGCAGATAAAGGCTTGCTCGTTAATAAAGTTGTAATTCCGCAACCCCGCCCGGAACTGTTGAGTGAAATGATCTGAGACTATTTGGCAAACGGTGTTTTGTCAATTAATCTTTGTGCCAGCAGTTTAATCGATTCAAGCATTTTGTTTTCAAGATTCATTTCCGGACTGTATCTTTCCTTAATAACCGCATTCCCTGCAAGTAAAACTTTTTCATTCCGGTTATCGTAGAAATAGTATTTACATCTTATTGTAAAGTTAAGTTTATATAGCCGGCTTGGACTTAAACTCGGTTCAAGACCGGGAAGTTTTTCCGCCGTGAAATGTTTTGCCGGATCCGATGTGTCGGTCTCTTCAAGCTCGAATGCAATTTTATAATTTTCAAAGAATAACACATAGAGCAAACCGCCCAGATCATAATTCAGGCGGGACTTCGGCACCATTACTTCTACTGTCTCTTTCGGATTAATCTGAAAAACTCTCTTCTCAAATTGAGGGGGAGTCTTATACGACGTAGTTTCAATTTTGTCAAATCTGCTTATCTCCTTGAGTTCTCTCGGCAGCCTTACCTTCTGTATATCATAATAAGAATTTCTTAATACTCGCAGATTTTCCAGGGTGAAAAGATCATATGATTGGGAAATGTCGATCTCATTTACATTTGTAATTATAAGTGTGGAATTCGGTTCAATATCCTTAAAATTCTGATCGATGTAAAACCTGGAAGGCGCACAGGAAATTGTAAATAGGAGAATAACTGCTGATAATAAAAAAGTCACAGGCTTCATAACTTCCCCGCAAATTTTTGACCGAAACTATCTAAAATTAACCAAACAATAAATGTATTAAACTTAACACCTGCCTTTTAAGCTTTATCTCGTATTCTGAGACAATAAAAAAGTGAGGGTGAAAGACCAATCCACAAAAGGACGATTATCCATAATCTCCCTTCGAATAAGTTATAATCGTGAAGTAATAATTCCCATGAATGGCCCATAACATAATGTCCGAAGAGGAATTCGAAAGCTATCGTCATTAATAACCACATAATGCCTATTTGATATGATTGCGATGACGAAGTTATTCTCCATTTACCTGAAACAATCCAGAGATAAATTCCGAAGAGCAGAAGCGCTGAAAAAACCGATAGCTGATGAGCCGAAAGCTCATCTAAATAAATTGTATAAACAGTCTGACGTACAATTCCGTTAAGAATCGCAATTATGATCATGGGAAACCATAGAAAAAAATATTTCTTCAGCATTGGCAATATTCCTTGATTATCATTTTACGGCAGTACATTCAATTTCGATCATCGCATCGCGGGGTAAACGCGCAACCTGGACTGTTGAACGCGCAGGTTTATGTCCTTCAAATTCCTCCTCGTAAATCTCATTCATTTTTGCAAAGTCGTTCATATCGGATAGGAACACGGTACACTTAACAACGTTAGATATTTTTGTACCTGAAGCTTTCAGAACTGCTTTTATATTCCGGAATATTCTGCGCGTCTGTTTCTCAATATCCTTTCCTTCCATCTGGCCCGTTGCCGGATCTATAGCAATCTGTCCCGATAAAAAGATGAATCCATTAGATTCAATAGCTTGAGAATAGGGACCGATTGCTTCAGGTGCATCGTAAGTTTTAACAATTCTGATCTTACTCTGTGCCGACAGAGGAGCTGCAATTATAAAAATCATAAAAATCAAGAATGACCGTTTCATATCAACCCCGTATTAATAATTTATGTAATATATATTATTCGAATTCCTTGGGAACTCCGCATATAAACACAAGCGGCTCATCCTTCGAAAGATTTTTATACTGGTGCATCTCATTCGGAAGAACCAGTGCAAAATCACCTTTCTTCAAAGGCTGTTCCTCACCTTTCTCATTGATCAGTATTCCGTTTCCTTCGATAATATAGTTCAGCTGCTCATAGTCGTGTTTGTGGTAAGGGGTAAAACCGTCAGGTTCAACCGTAAAGACCCGGAGCGAAAGATTCGGTGTACCGTCTGTTTTTGATATCGGGATCTGTTTCATCACATTTTTAGCTCCATCCATTGTGACAACATTTTTTCTGACCCCGGATAAATTTATTACTTTCATCGCAGTTCCTTATTAAATTACATGAGCAAAATAACATAAATGGTTTGCTTCTTCAATAAAACTATTTTCAGGCGTCTTCTGTTATGATTTTAAAAAAGGAAATAGAATGGAAAATCTGAAATTAAAATACGGCGAGTGGGCACTAATAACCGGTGCTTCATCTGGAATTGGAAAGGAGTTTGCGTTTAGACTCGCTTCACAGGGTATTAATCTTATTCTCGTGGCTCGAAGGAAAGATCTGCTTGAAAAAATATCGGCGATATTAAAATTGGAATATGGGATTGAAGTCATTATTGCGGCCATTGATCTTTCGGAAAATAACTTTCTGGAAAAGTTAATTGAATCAACCGGCTCAAAGGAGGTCTCAATACTTATTAATAATGCGGGAATCGGTAGACCCGGTGAATATAAAAACTCTGACCCTGAATATGAGTCAAGGATGATTAAATTGAATTGTCTGGCACCGGGTGTTTTAACAAATTATTTCGGCAAAAAAATGATTGTAAAAGGTAAAGGAGCAATAATATTCCTCGGCAGTATTGTTGCCTTTCAACCTACACCGCTTATGGCAACATATTCGGCTACAAAGGCATTCAATCTGTATTTAGGAAATGCCCTCTGGCCGGAGCTCAAAAAGTACGGTGTGGATGTATTAACGGTTAATCCCGGAAATACATCAACTGAATTTGAAAGAATGGTGCTTAACGACAATAGTCCTCTTACCAGAAATGCCGGTCAGGTGGTTGATACAGCTTTAAGGTCTTTAGGCAAAAGACCTAACATAGTTGACGGTTTGATAAATAAATTTCTTACTTTGCTTTCCAGACTGGGACCGCTAAGGTTAATAGTAGCCGTCACAGGATTGATTACAAGAAAACTATACCGGATCAATTTTGCCGAAAATAATTAAGATAGTTATAAGCATAGGGCTAGCGCTTTTTCTTGTCTGGCTTATAAAAACATATCTAATAAATGATGAAAAGGAGATGTACGACGACAGTTTCGACAGGATGCTTGAGTCCGTAGCAACTGTCCTTCCTGTAGACAATGTTAATGAATCGGTAGAGTTCTATAAAAGGTATTTCGGTTTTACACTGTACAGTATCTTTCCTGATGAAGGAGAAGCAACCTTAGCAGTGGTAGAGCGGAAAAAACTTTATGTAATGTTTCAGGACCGAAAAGTATTTAAGGAAGAGAATAAAAAATATATCGGCGGTGAAATTGATCCGTCCTTTACACTTCTGATCGATATTGACAATGCTTATGAATTATACGATAGTTTAAAAACAAAACTTGAAGTCGTTCAGGAACTGCAATTGATGTTTTACGGACAGCTTGAATTTTCGGTGAGGGATCTTGACGGATATATCATTACTTTTTCCCAGGATATAGGAAATTAAAAATCCTTTTTAAGAGAATAGAGCGCCCCTCTTATTGATAAAATAATTATGAATGCCGATAGTAAAGCAACCGGGATAACCGGATAGAATACTTTTAACGGATCATAAGACTGTTGAATCATGATTGAGAGAAAGTACTGGCTGACCGGCTGAAAAAGTAGAATCACAATCAGAAGGATATAAATTATAACCAGCAGGAATGTTATTGAAGCGCCCTGCGAAGATGATACACGTATTGCGTTTTTCTCCCTGTAATTTGCAAACAGCCCTCCCATTCCCAGATTAATCAGAATTATAGTGACAGCAGCAATCAGGTTAATAAGTAGAGCGGAGATTTCAAAAACGAAAAAAAATCTGAAATTAATAAAATAGCTCAATCCGGTGCTGATAAGCAGAATTAATGTCCCCATAGGAACCAGTTTTTTCCTCAAAAAAAATGAATTATTAACTGGGGCCGATTTAATCTTCCAGAAAGAATATCCTTCCAGACTTATCATCGGGAAAATAAATCTTAATGATAATGTTGATATAAGGAGCATATTAAAAAGGAATACGGAAAGATAAATCCCGGTCTGAAGATAAAAATTCCCGAGCCCAACATACCTTATCCCCGAAACACTCGAAATAAAAACAATGATCAGGAAACAAAGAACTAGTAAATGAATCCATTGAGCCGGTTCACGTACAAAAACCCAGAAATCCTTCTTAAGAATTGACTCTGTTCTAGAATCCATTCTCGATTTTCTTGAAAAATCTAAAAATAAATTACTGTAGTGTCTGTCTCCTTTAAAATCACCGGAGATTTTAAGATTCAGAAGCCATGTTTTAAAGTAGAGTCTGTTCCCAAGGAAAAGAGCAATAATGAATAAAACTGTTGATAATAATATTTGAGAAATAAAAAGAGGAATAGCATTAGACAATTGATTAGTAATAAGCCAGTATGAGGATTCGGCCAGCCAGCTGTTCGGCAGATATTTTATTACCGGCGGAAGCAAATCATTAAGGTATATATTCCTCTCTATGAACGGGTAATATTTTAAGACTGAATTTGTAAGTTCGAGAGGGGAATTGATAGTGAAGAAAAGAGAGACTATAATAATATATAATAGTGCCAGTCCTGTAACCACTCTTCGCGGATTGAATCTGGAGCCGAGCTTCATAAGAATCATTAGAATTATCACGCCTAAAGAGCCGGCGCTGAATATGAATGGAATGAAATTGCCGATTATGAGCAGCAGCAAATGATCGGTACGCATTTGGAAATATGATGCATAACCGAGCAGAACCGATAAAAGTATCAGTAATAGAGTCGATGAACTGTAGAAAAAGTTATCCAGAAATTTCAGAATGAATATTTTTACCGGAGTCACCGGCTTTGTAAAAAGAAATCCGATTTCGTTCGACTTGTACAGGGTTGAATAAGAAACTATTATGTTGCCGATATTAACTGCAAGAAAGAAGATGAAAAGAATTATCGATATAAATTCATGAAGCAGAAATAATCCGATTTTTATATCTGTCATGAGGAACTGAATAAGTCTTCGTGAAAAGAAGAAAGCCCCTACCGCGAAACCGATATAGATTAATGAACTCCCGAAGTTTTTTATTAAGCCCGCAAGATCAAGACGGTCGTTTAACCTTATAAACGCAATGGCTTTGTACTTCAGTATGTGAATAAGCTGATTCATTCTTCATTAGTCAATTTTATGAATAATTCCTCTAAGTTCCTGTTATTCTCGGATTTCAGCTTTGCTAATGCGGTTAATGAATCATTAAAAATGATATTTCCCTTATTTATGATTCCCACCGAAGTACAAATCTCCTCAACAACATTCAGACTGTGGGTCGACATGAAAATCGTAACTCCGTTACCGACTGATTCGGTAAAAAAGCTTTTTACGATATAAGCGCTTTGCGGATCGAGGCCGATCATCGGTTCATCCACAATAATCAATTCTGGCTTATGAATAAATGCCGATGCAATAACAATTCTCTGTTTCATTCCCTGGGAGTATTCTTCGGTTCTTTTATCAATCCAACTTTCAATTTTTAAAAGATCAATCAGCTCATCAATTCTGTCCTTAACAGTTTTTTTTGTCAATCCGTAAAGTCCTCCGCTGAAATAGAGAAATTCTCTTCCGCTTAGTTTATCGTACAGAAACGGCTGATCCGGTATATAACCGATCTTCTTTTTAGACTCGATCGGATTCTGCCATACATCATTCCCCTCCAAAAGGATGTTGCCGGAGGTAGGGGAAAGGAGTCCTGTTATCATTTTAATTGTTGTAGTTTTTCCTGCACCGTTAGGGCCGAGAAAACCGTACAACTCTCCTTTATTAATTTCAAGATTAATGCCGTTTACCGCGGTAAAGGAACCGTAGTTCTTTTTCAGATTTTTTAATGTGAGCATTGTGATATAATTTAATTAATATTTAACGGCTTGAAGGTCTTCCAGCACAATAGTCTTCAGGTCGTAATCATCAGGATTAAGAATACTCAGGATTCTCTGTTCCTGGTTACTAATGGCTGAATATAAAATATTCCTGGCTACTTTAGAGTTGGAATAAGACGAACCTTTTTGATGGCTTAATTCGGTAAATATTTCGAGTAAAATCTGAAGAGCACCTTCATCCAGATTGTAGCCGTGTTTATCGGCAATTTCGTTTGCAATTGTAAGAAGCTGACGTGGTGTATAATCTTCGAAATCGAAACGGTGCGGAAAACGATCAAGAAATTGAGGGAATTTAGATGTGAATTGTTTTATGCTGTCTACAGGTCCTTCAAGAAAAACAACAAGTTTATCCCTGTAGTAATCTATTTTTTTTGCGATAGTTTCGAGCGCTATCAATCCGCTCTCATTATCGTCGAGCAGGAGAGTATAGGCATCTTCAATAAATAATGTACCGCCTATCGATTCTTTTATTTTATTTTCGGTTTTCATAATTGTCTGTTCGGGATATGCGCCGATAAGGTCGGCTCTGGAGACTTCGATGAAGTGGCCTTTTCCCAGGATACCAAGTTCTTTAAGTATTCTGCTGATCAGCTTGGCAACCGTAGTTTTTCCGGTACCGTCGCTTCCAATAAGTAGAGCATTATAATTCTTTTCGACAACATGAAGTCCGCGCTCCTTTTTTAACTGGGCTATCTTCGAACCGCTTATTAGTTTAAATACATTCTCCTTAACTTTTTCAAGTCCTACGAGAGAATTCAACTGGTCTATATATTCCTGAAGCTTAAGGGGATCCCCTTTTACCTGATATTCTTTTGCATCGGTTCTGATTTCAATAGCTTCTTTTATATCATCAATAATTATTGTGCTCAGTTTTTCTTCGGTTCGCACCTCCTGAGGTATATCGGCAATTCTTAATAGCATTTTTTGTTTAACTGAATCGAGAAGATTCCTCACAATCCTTGCATTTCCGAATTTCTTATCCCGGTTCTTATATAAGTCGGAGAAATGTTTATTAAGTGCTTCTTCAGCATCCTTAGTAATCGTCTTCTTTTCATTTTTAAGGGAGCGGAAGACAATTTCCATCAATTCAGCAGGGGAGTAATCATCGAAGGTAATCGATTTACTGAATCGCGACTGTATACCCGGATTACTTGCTACGAAAGCTTTCATTTCCTCGGTATAACCTGCTGCAATTACTATGTACTTGGAGCGGTCGTCCTCCATCCGTTTAAGTAGAATATCGATGGCCTCCTTGCCGAAATCGCTTCCGGATCCGTCCGGTTTTACAAGAGCATATGCCTCGTCGATGAATAACGTTCCGCCGATAGCTTTATCGATAAGTGCCGTAGTTTTTTCGGCTGTTTGTCCCACATATCCGGCTACCAGTCCCTGGCGGTCTGTTTCAACGAGGTGACCTTTAGTTAGAATTCCAAGAGCCGAAAAGATTCTGCTGAAAATTCTTGCTACGGTGGTTTTACCGGTACCTGGGTTTCCGAGGAAGAGGTAATGATTTCCGAACTTAGCCCGGAGGTCTTCGCCCTGCTCTGCAAAAAAGCGGGCAAGTTTTACAAGATCGTTTATTTCTTTTTTAACCGATTCAAGGCCTACAAGATTATCGAGCTCCTTCAGCGCTTCTGAAAGCTGTTCTTCGTTTATTAAAAGGACTAATTGCTTAGCCGACGTCTGCTGAAGAATCAGCTTGATATCTTCTTCGTTTATTGTATTTAAAATTTCTTTCGTTCTTTCCTTATCCGGCAGAGTAACGACCCTTTTGCTTAGATTAAGTTTAGCTTCATTTAAAATATTCTTTACCAGCCGGGCATTGCCGAAAGATTTATCCCTGTTCCTGTAGAGTTTTACAAACTCCTTCTTTAACAATTCCTCGGCCTCAGAAGTTAGAATATATTCATCTTTTTTAAGGTAAAGATTAAAAATCTGTACCATCTCTTCTGGAAGATAGTCTTCAAAAGTAAATGTATGCGTGAATCTCGATTTTAAACCGGGATTAGAATTAAGAAATGTATTCATTTCCTCCGGATAACCTGCTACTATAACAACAAACTCTCCTTTCTTATCTTCCATCCGTTTCAAAATAACATCAATGGCTTCCTGACCGAAATCCTGCGATCCTCCTTTTTTAATAAGTGTATAAGCTTCGTCTATAAACAGAACTCCGCCAATAGCATCTGTTACAATTTTCTCTGTCTTTTGCGCGGTCTCACCAATATACTGACCAACAAGTGCGGAACGGTCCACTTCTACAACATGGCCGGAAGGGAGGATTCCCATTGCCTTAAGAATTTCACCAAGAAGACGAGCAACAGTAGTTTTACCTGTGCCTGGATTTCCTATAAACACAGCATTAATGGAAATCTTCTCATCTGTCTTCAATCCGTATTTTTTTCTCTCGTTAGTGAATTTGAGATATGCTATAAAATCTCGGACGGTCTGTTTAATATTGTTTAGACCAATGAAAGAGTCGAGCTCTGTAAGCAGCTGATCGATCGACCTGGCAGGGTCAGTCCTGGCGACAGGTGCCTTGATCTCCTTTTTCTCCTCAACCTTTTTTGATGGGGGAGATTGAGGAACTTTAAGCTCTTCTTCAGGAATACCTGAATTGCTTATCCCGAAAGTCCTTTCTCCGATTTTAAAATTATTGATGTAAATCTCAACTTTACCCTGGCCTGTTTCCCACGAGGAAGATCGTTCAGATCCAATCGTCTGCGCAAAAATTACTGAATCCCAGTCTCTGGGAATATTCAAACGGAAATTGTTACGATGAATCTCAAAATCATTAAGATACCAGACAGTATTACAATTATAGGTCTTATCAGACTTGCCAAGGAAGGGATTATTAAAAATTACTTCCACACCAATTGCAGACATATTCTTGTTAACGTGACTGTAGAAATTCCTGACATTCACCTTTGCATCTTTAACGGCATCAAAAATTTTAATTGAAAAAAGATCCGCATAATCGTTTGGATAAAAAATTGATTCGGATTTTAAATCGAAATCGAACTGGGGAATTATATTCGTATCGGTGTGTTCATATTTAAGGTCCGTCCCTGTTTTTCTGGAAGGTGATGCATCTTTCTCAAAATCCTCCTCTTCAGTAAGGATAAATTTTTGAAGAGTATTAAAAATAAGATTGAATTTATCATTCCCCTTGAATTTACTTTTTAGATTAATTGCCTTCTGGTATGCGGGGCGGAATTGGAAGAGGAGATACATTGATTCAATTTCCAGTAATTCAGCCTCTACTTTATCTTTCTTAAATCGATCCTGTGACAGGATCTTTTGAGCGGTAAAAAGAGCAAACCAGTATTCTTTTGCTTTTATTGCCTGCTTTCCGTCGTTTAGAAATTGACCGATATTTTGTTCGTTTAGCCTGAAACTCTCCTGGAACACACTTTTGGCTTTAATGAACCATTCCCTCTGCTGAATCAGGGAAGAATCTCGATCCCCGGCAATTTGAATTGCCTGGTCAACTGCGTTGATTGCTTCATCAAATTTTTTTAATCCGGCATAAGCGCGGGCTTTTGTAATGTGAGTCCAGCTTAATAACTCTTTTTCTTTCTCTATATTCTTCTCAATATCGGCGATAGCTCCTTCGAAGATGCTCATTCTTGTAAGAAGATAGGCTCTGAAAAACCTTGTCTTGGCAGATTCACTCTTTAATTCAACTGCGAGGTTAGCATATTCCATCGCTTTGGAAGGATTACCGTTTTCAAGATACGCCCATGCTGCGCAGATTACCGCTTCACTGTCGTTAGGCCTGAATTCGCATAACTTTACGGCGGCATTCAATGCAAGTCTGTGGCGGCCGTGCCATAAATGATCGTAAGCCTCGGCCTGTAAGTTATTTAGTTCATCGTTTGTCATACAGATTTCAGAATCCGGTATGTAATCTAAGAAATAAATTAAAAAATTCTAATATTATCTTAAGATGCTCATAATATGGATCACAAAAATATTTTTATGTATGAGGAACATACATTGTATCATTCCGTCTAAAGAATCAAAGTTTGGAGATTGTTATGAAACTTAAAATTTCTGTTATACTCATTTTAACAGGATTGCTCTTTTCCAGCTGCACATTCTGGGGAGTGAGGGGAAACGGAAAAATCAAATCCGAATCCCGATCTGTTAAAGAATTCTACAGAATTGATGCAGCAGGCGCTTATACAATTAAAGTAAGGGTGGGAGAAACCCAATCAATTCGGATAAAAGCTGAAGAAAACCTTTTACCGTTGATTCGCACTTTTGTTAAGGGAAATACGCTTGTAATTGAGAATAAGAAAAATTTATCCCCTAGGAAAGAACTACTGATCGAAATAACCACTATGGAGTTATCATCAATCGAATGTTCGGGTGCCAACGATATCGAAGTTTACGGAATTGATTCGGATAAATTCCAAATCGAGCTCTCCGGTGCCGGTAGCATTGAACTTGAAGGTACCACTGATCAGTTTTATGCCGATTTATCAGGTGCAGGCAGCATTGATGCCCGATTACTTATTGCCCGTAAGGTGTTTATTTCGGTAAGCGGAGCGGCCAGCGCAAATGTTCATGCCAAAGAATATCTGGATGCTTCAGTCTCGGGTGTCGGTTCAATCGATTATTATGGAGATCCGAAGAATACTAAGACTGATGTCTCCGGTGTAGGCTCAATCAGCAGAAAGTAAATTCTAAAAATCCTTTCGTTATAGAAGCAGAGTTTTACAGGACTCTGCTTTTTTATTATCTTTCTTATCAAAATTAGGAAATAAAATATGACATCCGGAAATAAACCACTTGTCGGTATAGTAATGGGAAGCGATTCAGACATCACAATTATGCAGAAAGCCGCCGAAGTTCTGAAAGATTTTTCTGTCGGATATGAAATGCGAATCCTCTCTGCACATAGAGTACCGAATAAACTGAAAGAATTTATCAGTCAATCGGAGAAGAAGGGGATCAAAGTTTTTATTGCAGGTGCCGGACTTGCGGCACATTTACCTGGCGTTGTAGCGGCTTACACTACTTTGCCGGTTATTGGTGTGCCTCTTAAAAGCGGTGCTCTCAACGGATTCGATTCATTGCTATCAATAGTACAGATGCCTCCCGGAGTTCCTGTTGCAACCGTTGCAATTGATGGTTCTAAGAATGCTGCTTTGCTGGCATTGCAGATTCTTGCTACGAAAGAGGAACTGATCGCAGATAAATTAAAAGATTATAAAAAGGAGATGGAGAGTACTGTCCTTCAAAAAGATGCAGAGCTGAATAAGATCTAGTCAATTTCATAAACGGGATTACCAATAAGCTTTCTGGCATCCCATGAGAATTCGATCTTCTTCTCATCCTTTCTTTCTGTGCATTTGTTGTAATTGCAATATTTGCAGCAATCAGGTTTACAGTAATCCATATGGACACGTATCCCGGTTGCCGGAAATATCTTACGTAATGAATCTCTTATGTAGGTCTCTTCATGATGCGATTGTTCAATAGTAAAGTAGTAAGGTAATATAAGGTGGAAATCCACAAATACTATCTCACCTGATTTCCGGAATCTTAAATGATGAATGTCAATCCAGTAGTCTTTCTTAATCTCTTCAAATAGATTTGTAATAGATTCCAGCATACTTATATCAGTTTCGTTCATTAGTCCGCTGATTGATTCTCTTATCAGCTTGTAACCGGTAAAAAGAATGTTGAATGCAACGACTATTGCTATTATGGGATCGAGCACTAAGTAACCTGTTATAAGTACTAACACTAATCCGGCAACTACTGCTATGCTTGTATATGAATCGGTCAGAACATGCTTCCCATCAGCAATTAATGTAAGTGAATTTGTTTTCTTCCCTTGTCTTATCAAATAGAGTCCGAGAAAAAGATTGACGATCCCTGCCAGTGCAATTATGGATGTGCCGATATCAAGCTGCTGCATCGATACACCTTGTAGTAGAGCGATAAGTGAGGAATAAATTATTGTGACTGCGGCAACTATAATCAGGAGTCCTTCAATTCCAGCAGAAAAGTATTCTATGTTTCCGTGCCCGTATAAATGAGATTCGTCAGCCGGTTTAGAACTTAGATAGATGCTGAACAAAGCCATTGATGTTGCTGCGACATGAACAACAGATTCAGCTGCATCCGAAAAAATTGCTGTTGAACCGGTTATCATGTATGCCGAAATTTTAGCGGCAAACATACTTAATCCAACTATCAGGGATAGCCAGGCAGCCCGTCGCTTAAGTGCAATATTTGATACGTTGAATTTCTCCATTACATTACTCAATTAACTTTCTGCAACTTAAAAAAAATAATTGGAAGAAAGAATCTGATTATGGCAGAATCTGCTTTTTTGTTCGAAAATGAAAGAATTTGTTTCTCACACTTAGGAATCTTTTTTTGATCCCGAAATAAAAAATCAATTAATTCGCTCATTTTCCAAACCCAAATTAGTCGTTTCATTGGCATGTAATGTGACTATTGAGGTGAACTAATAAAATTGAGATCAAGATGCATACTCAAATTCTGAAAAAATACCCTTTGTATGAAAGAAGTAATCTTATACCGATACTTCAGGATGTTCAGGAACAGTACGGATTTCTACCGGAAAAAGCTTTGAAAGATATTTCCTGCCATCTTTCAATTCCTCTTAGCAGCGTTTATGGTGTAGCTACTTTCTATAATCAATTCAGACTCACTCCACTTGGCAAGAATATTATAAGAGTTTGCAGAGGAACCGCATGCCATGTTAAAAATTCTGCCAATATATTAATTGCGCTCGAACACGAACTTGGAATTTGTGCCGGACAAACATCCCGCGACAAACTATTTACCCTCGAAACAGTTGCATGTATTGGTGCTTGCAGTATTGCACCGGTTATAAATATTAACGATGAATATTACGGCAGGATAACAGTTAAAGAAATACCTAAGATTATAAGTAAATACAGAAAAGAAGAAGCTCTTAAAAAAGAGAAGGTAATCGAGGTGGTTGAAGAATGAAAAATTATATTGATAAATGTTGCGACCAATGCTGGCATTCTATTGAAACTCCATGTGAGCAGTTTATTGCATGCTGTACTGACGGACCACTTTGTCATCAGGATGAAGTTTGTAAGACTAAATTTACCGGATTGTTTAAAACTCTGAAATATATCAGTCAGGATGTTCCTTTAATATTCATCGGTATGGGAACATGCGGGCTTGCGTCCGGCGCAGAAAAAGTAAGAAAAGTAATTGAAGAGGAATTAGAAAAAAATAAAATTGCCGCATCGATAATCCCAACCGGCTGTATCGGTTATTGTGCTAAAGAACCGATTGTTGACATAAAGCTACCGGGACAGGACAGAATATCGTATTGCGAAATATTTGTAAAGGATGTTCCGGATTTTATAAAGACAACGGTAATTCAAAAAGGTGTTTATAAAAAGAAATTGCTGGGTAAATACGGAATTGGAAACGAAACTGTTCCGTCAATGAACGATAATCCTTTTTTCAAAAGACAATTAAAAGTTGTTCTTGAAAATTGCGGTATCATAAATCCTAAATCGATTGACGAATATATTGCCAACGGAGGATTCAAAGCACTAGATAAAGCATTAAGAATTCTTACACCTGAAAAAGTAGTTGAAGAAATAAAAGTGAGCGGATTACGCGGTCGCGGAGGCGGAGGATTTTCAACAGGCCTTAAATGGGAAATGGCCCATAAAAAAGATTCCGAAACCAAGTACATAATCTGCAATGCCGATGAAGGTGATCCCGGCGCTTTCATGGACCGGTCGGTTCTTGAAAGTGACCCTTACAAAGTTGTTGAAGGTATGATTTTAGGCGGATATGCGATCGGTGCATCATTCGGATATATTTATTGCCGTGCTGAATATCCTCTTGCAATTGAAAGACTGCTGAATACAATTGAACGGTGCCGCGAATACGGACTTCTCGGTAAAAATATTCTCAACAGTGATTTTGATTTCGATCTCAAAATTAAAAAAGGTGCTGGTGCATTTGTATGCGGCGAAGAGACCGCGCTCATTGCTTCTATCGAAGGTAAGAGGGGAATGCCCCGGCCAAGACCTCCTTATCCTACCGATGCTGGATTATGGGGAAAACCGACTGTAATTAACAATGTAGAAACCTTCGCAAACATTACTTCAATTATCAATCGCGGATCCGGATGGTTTTCTTCTCTGGGTACTGAGAAAAGTAAAGGGACTAAAGTATTTGCACTGAGCGGTAAAATAGCTAATAGCGGCCTGGTTGAAATACCTATGGGTATACCTCTGAGGGATGTTGTATTCGATATCGGCGGTGGAATTCCGGATGGTAAGAAATTTAAAGCTGTGCAAATCGGCGGACCGTCGGGAGGATGCCTTCCAGAATCTGTTATGGATACTGTAGTTGATTATGAATCTCTTAAAAAAGTCGGCGCCATGATGGGATCCGGCGGTTTTGTGGTTATGGATGAAGATACCTGTATGGTGGATGTTGCAAAATATTTCCTTACGTTTATTCAGAATGAGAGCTGCGGTAAATGTGTTCCGTGCCGCGAGGGTACTAAAAGAATGCTCGAAATAATCGAAAGGATTCCTGTTAGCTACGGCTCGAACGGGAATAAACTCGATCAACTCCAAAGATTTAAAGGAATTATACATTTACAGAGACTCGCCGATGTAATCCGTGATACTTCATTATGCGGATTAGGACAGAGCGCACCAAACCCTGTAATCTCAGGTTTAACATATTTCCGTGAAGAATATGAAGAGCATTTATTCGAACGTAAATGTGAAGCGAAAGTCTGTAAAGAGCTTCTTACGTTTCAGATCGATCCTTCGATTTGTAACGGCTGCGGTGTCTGTTTGAGGAAATGTCCGGTAGAAGCAATTGTCGGCGAGAAAAAACAGGCGCATCATATAATTGAACTGAAATGCACTAAATGCGGAATGTGCTTTGAATCGTGCCGGTTCAATGCCATTGCTATAAATTAATACTGAAACGGAGCTTAGAATGGTAGAGTTGTTAATAAATGATATAAAGGTTAATGCCGAAGAAGGAATGACTATCCTTGATGCTGCTAAATCTGTCGGAATTCATATACCTACGCTATGTCATATGAAAGATATGTTCCCCACCGGAGCGTGCCGAATCTGCGTTGTTGAAGTTGATGGAATGAGAGGATTGATCCCGAGCTGTGCCTATCCCGTCGGAAAAGGGATTAAGGTTCAGACAAATTCACCGCGCGTCAGAATTGCCAGAAAAACTATCATCGAACTGCTTGTTGAAAATCACCCGCAGGATTGCCTTATATGCGTAAGAAACAAGAATTGCGAATTACAGGACCTATCCGAGAAATATTCGATCCGGGAACACAGGTACACAGGTGTTAGGAAGGATCATGCAATAGATATTTCAAGTGCATCTATGGAAAGGGACCCTGCTAAATGTATACTCTGCGGCAGATGTGTTAGAACCTGCAATGAGGTTCAGAAAATCGGAGCTATCGATTTTACAAACAGAGGTTTCATAAGCAATGTTACTACACCTTTTAACAAAGGACTAAATGTTAGCGATTGTATCCTTTGCGGGCAATGTATTCTTGTTTGTCCTACCGCGGCTTTGAGAGAGAAGAGTCATTCGAAAGAAGTAATGAATGTATTGAACGATAAAACAATATTTACTATCGCTCAGATAGCTCCTGCCGTAAGAGCTACTCTTGGTGAAGAGTATAATATGCCACTGGGTGCAAATGTTACCGGACAGCTGATAAGCGGTTTAAAAAGGCTCGGTTTCAAGAAAGTATTCGATACTAATTTTGCAGCTGATTTAACAATTATGGAAGAAGCGACAGAGCTCATATCCAGAATTTCCGACAACGGTTCTTTACCTATGTTTACTAGCTGCTGCCCGGGATGGGTGAAGTATATTGAGCAGAACCGCCCCGAATTGCTGGAACATGTTTCAACTTGTAAATCTCCTCATGAAATGGAAGGAGCAATTCTTAAAACCTACTATGCAAAAAAGATGGGATTGAAACCGGAAAATATTTATGTCGTTTCCATTATGCCCTGTACGGTCAAAAAGTACGAATCGAACCGGCCCGAACTTACCGAAGAACATCTTCCCGATGTGGATGCGGTTCTTACAACCAGAGAATTGGTACGTTTATTTAAAATGGCGGGAATTGATTTTGATGAATTACCTGAAGAGGAATTCGATAATCCTCTTGGTGAATCTACAGGCGCCGCAGCAATTTTCGGTACAAGCGGCGGAGTTATGGAAGCAGCTCTTAGAACTGCCTATAGCAAGCTTACCGGCACAGAACTGAAGAAACTTGAACTTACTGATATAAGAGGCAACTCAGGTATCAAAGAGAGTTCGGTAACCATCAACGGACTTCAAATTAATGTTGCTGTTGTGAACGGAATAGGCAACGTTAAACCGGTTCTCGACCAGATAGAGAAAGGCGAATCGAAATACCATTTTATTGAGGTAATGGCATGTCCCGGCGGATGCATAAACGGAGGCGGTCAGCCGATTCATCAGAAACCCGAAAAAATTAAGAAGCGTGTCCAGGCACTTTATGATATCGATACAAAGATGAAAAACAGAAGATCTCACGAAAATGAATCGGTTAAAAAATTATATAAGGAATTTCTGGGCGAACCGAACGGTCATGCGGCTCACGAAATTCTTCATACTAAATATGTTAACAGAAAAAAGGTTCTGGAAGAAGTTTAGTTCCTAAAGGAAGAACGGTCTGTATGTTGCACGGAATTGTTACAACTATTGCTCAGAGATGTAAAAGGTGCTACTCCTGTATTAGAGAGTGTCCGGCCAGGGCTATCAGGGTAATTAACGGCCAGGCCGTTGTGATTGAAGAAAGATGTATAAGCTGCGGACATTGTGTAAAGGTCTGTTCTCAGAATGCGAAACAGATATTTAGCGACATAGAGGTTGTTGTTGATCAGATACTGCCGACCGGTAATGCAATTGCAATGCTTGCACCTTCATTCCCGGCTTCATTCCCGAATAACTATTATAAAATTGCTTCGGCACTAAGAAAGATCGGATTTAAAATGGTTACGGAAGCCGCATTCGGTGCGGATCTAATAAGTAAATATTATAGCGAGTATTCTGAAAACAACTCAGGTGAAACTATCATAAGCAGTGCTTGTCCAGCGGTTTTCAACTGGATAGAAAAATATTTTGTAGATATAATCCCGAATGTTGCGAGAGTTGTTTCACCTATGGTTGCCATGGGAAGATACCTTAAAAAGAATTTCGGTAAAGATGTAAAAGTAGTTTTTATTGGCCCATGCGTAGCAAAGAAAAGTGAATATAAGGAAAGCTCTGTAAGCGATGCGGTTGATGCGGTTCTTACATTTACCGAACTAAAAGAAATATTTGAATACCAGAAAGTGGAACTTGAAACTCTCGAGGAAACCGAACTTGATCCTCCTCATGCTTTTATGGGAAAATCATTCCCACTTACAGGCGGACTCTTGAAAACCGCCAATATATCCGGCGATATTCTGGAAAAGGAAATAATTGTTGTTGAAGGGAAAGAACGGGTCGAAGAAATAATCCAGGAAATTGCGGATAAAAAAATTAAATCGAAGTTTGTGGATATTTTATTCTGCGAAGGTTGTATTAGCGGTCCTGCTGTCGATTCGGATCTTAATTTCTACTCGAGAAGAGAAACGGTTATCAATTTTATCAATAGTAATATCAATTCATTTGATAAACACGAATGGAAAAGTACTTTATACAACAGCCGCGATCTTAATCTTAGACGGGATTTTCATGATAAGAACCAGAGAAAACCGATGCCGTCCGATGAGGAAATTAGAAGTATCTTATCCAGGACTAATAAATATTCCAAATCCGACGAATTGAATTGCGGATCCTGCGGCTATCCTACTTGCCGCGAATACGCAGTTGCAATTGCGAAAGATCTGGCCGAAGACGATATGTGCCTTCCGTTCCTTATTGATAAGCTGGAATCCGCTTATAAGGAATTAAAAGATACCCAGGAGCAGCTTCACAGTGCCGAAAAACTTGCATCAATCGGCCAGCTCGCGGCTGGTGTTGCTCATGAAATTAATAATCCGCTCGGTTCTATTATGCTCTATGCTTCAATGCTTCGCCGGAAAATTGAGAAGTTCGATAACGATCCTCAAAGCAGAGAGGATCTGAAATTAATTATTGATGAAGCTAACAGATGCAAAAATATTGTTTCCAATCTTCTGAATTTTGCCAGACAGGGTAAACTTCGTCTCGGACCTGTTAATATCTCTGAAATAATTTCAAACATAACAAAACAGGTTAGAATTAATCCTGAATTCAGAGAAGTTTTAATTGAAGTAAATAACCAGATCGGGCAGAATGAAATTTACGGGGACTCTGACCAGTTAAAACAGGTATTCATAAACATAATTACAAATGCCTGCGAGGCTTTAGAAAATTCTTCCAATAAAAAAGTTACCATTAACATTAACCGGAACGAAGAGAACCTATTTATAGAGGTTATCGACTCGGGATGCGGAATCCCGAGTGAGAATATAGGGAAAGTATTCACTCCATTTTTTACAACAAAAAAAATGGGAAAGGGAACAGGGCTTGGATTGGCAATTTCCTACGGAATTATAAAAATGCATAAAGGGGATATTAAGGTGAGCAGTACGGAAGGTATGGGTACTGTATTTATTATCTCTCTCCCGGCTAAATTAAGTTTTATAAACCCAATTATGAACTAATGGAATAGTTATGATTACAGAAAAAGTAAAAAAAATCTTGCTGGTGGACGATGATTTGGATTTGCTTGAACAGAACAAAATTCTGCTCGAGATAAAAGGTTTTAATGTTATTACAGCCGAATCTGCAGAAGAAGGATTCAAATTATTCCAGCAGGAAAAACCCGATGCAGCTATTGTTGATTTAATTATGGAACAGATGGACTCAGGATTTATCCTCTGCTATAAAATGAAAAAAACAGATCATGGCAAACAAATACCTGTTTTTATGCTCACTTCAGCTACCTATGAAACCGGTTTCAAATTCAGCACTTCTAGTAAAGAAGAAAAAGAATGGATTAAATGCGACGGCATTTTGAATAAACCTGTTGTTGTTGATGAGTTGATCTCCAAACTGGAAAATTTTGTTTATTAAAAAAAATAATAACTGACCTTCATTTAATGGACCAGAATAAAGGAAATATTTTAATAGTCGATGACGAAAAAGGTCTACGGCTCGGTACGCAGAGACTTCTCGAAGAAGAAGGATATCTTGTGTCTGCAGCTGAAAACGGTACAGAAGGATTAAAGCTTGGAATAGGTGCGGACTTTGATGTTGCAATAATCGACTTAAAAATGCCTGACATTGACGGATTGGATGTACTTAAGGAAATTAAACAAATTCATCCTAATACAGTCTGTTTTATCGCTACAGCATTCGCAAGTTACGACACTGCAATTCAGTCGACCCGTCTCGGGGCATTCGGGTATATCCAGAAACCCTTTTCTCCCGAGGAACTGATCTATCAGGTTGAACAGGGAATTAAACAGCGTAAACTGATTCTGGACGTCGAACGCCATGAAAGAGAAAGAGAACAAAACCTTCTTGAACTGGCTTCAGAGAAATCGAGACTTAATGCAATAATTAAATCGATTAGTGAAGGTGTAATTGTAATCAATGTAAACGGGGACGTTGTTTACCATAATTATTCCGCTCTCAAAATGCTTAACCTGTCCAATCTGAATATCGGCGGAAATATAATCAGTAAACTTCCGGTACAGATAGTCGATATTGTTAAAAAAATATTTGCTTCAGAAAAATTTTTAATAAAAAGTTACACTACAGAGTATTTTCAAAAAGAGGGCGGTGATCTTTTTATAGAGGCAGCATGTACTCCAATTCCTCACCCTGACGGAAGCCTTGCCGGTGTTGTTGTTGTCCTAAGTAACATAACAGAATACAAACGGATTGAAATAATTAAAAATCAGTTTGTATCGATGGTTGCTCACGAGTTGAAAACACCACTTGCTGCTGTTCGCGGATTTATCAATATCATACTCGACAGGTCAATCCAACTTACTCCAGAAAAAGAACTTGATTATTTGAACCGGTCTAACAGCCGACTGAAAAGTTTAACAGATCTTGTAAATGATCTGCTCGATATATCAAAGATGGAACTTAAAACCAAAGAGCGTGAGATTACTGAAGTAAATATTGCTGATGTTGTAAGTTCAACTCTGCAAATGCTGGAACTGGAAATATCTCGCAGAGAGTTGAATATAAAATACGAAGCGGATTCTGATCTTCCAATGATCAAAGCCGATTCGAATGAAATTGCAAGGATTGTTACTAACCTGATCAGTAATGCAGTTAAATACAATAAGGATAAAGGGAAGATAGAGGTTTGTCTTACTTCTTCAGGTGGTTATGTTATTCTTAAAGTCAAAGATACCGGGATCGGTATGAAACAGGAGGAAAAGAAAAAATTGTTTACTGAATTCTACAGGGCCAAGAATGAGAGAACACGAGGAATAAGCGGAACAGGATTAGGCCTTAGCATTGTAAAGAGGATAGTCGATTCGTACTTCGGACTTATAGAGATCGAATCGGAATATGGAAAAGGATCAACATTCACAATTAATTTACCTATAAATCTAACTTAACAAAGAGGAGAAGTATATGGCACTAATTGCTATTATTGATGATGATCCCGATATCCTTGACGCGAGTTCTCTGGTGTTAAAATCGAAAGGTCACGATGTTATAACTGCCGGTAATCCAACCGATGGTTACAAAATAGTGAAATCGAAAAAGCCGGCTCTCATAATTCTTGATGTGATGATGGATGAACCGGACGACGGATTTTATCTGGCTCAAAAATTCCGCAAGGAAGGGATTAAAACTCCAATACTTATGTACACTTCGGTTTCGAAAGCAATCGGACTTGATTTCGGAAAAAGCGAGATTGTACCGGTTGACGATTTTGTGGAAAAACCGATATCACCCGAAGAACTCGTTCAGAAAGTTGAAAACCTTCTGAAGAAAAAGGAGGTGAAGTAAGATGCTCGTATTAGAAAAAAATGCTATGACAGACGAAATCGAACAGCTCGTTGAAAAATACGGAAAGGATCGCTCGTCTCTTATACCGATTCTTCAGGATATTCAGAGAAAGCACAAACATATTCCCGATTTTGCGCAGCAGGAAGTTGCTCGACTCCTCGATATTCATCCGGTGGAAGTCTTTAGTGTCATCTCCTTTTATTCGTTCCTCAATACTGTTCCTAAAGGGAAATATATTGTAAGACTCTGTCAGACAATATCTTGCGATTTGCAGGGTAAAAAAATGGTTGCCGCTGCAATAGAACGCGAACTCGGAATTAAATTCGGTGAGACTACAAAGGACTTTAAGTTCACACTTGAATATGCAAATTGTGTCGGTATGTGCGATCAGGGTCCGGCCATGATCGTTAACGAACGGGTCTATTACAAGCTTACTCCGGAAAAAGCTGTTCAGATTCTTAATGAGTTGAAGTGAGGCCGGCAATGGAAAAGAAAAAAAGAAAAGGTGAAGTGATATTTTCAAAATATATCCGCGGCGAAGCCGTTAAGAAAATTCTCAGTCTCTCAAGGGAGGACGTTCTCTTTGAATTGCGCGACTCTAAACTTAAAGGCAGAGGCGGCGCGGGTTTTCCGACGGCTACAAAATGGACGATTGTTGCAGCAGCACTTGCGGATCAGAAGTATATCATTTGTAATGCGGATGAAGGTGAACCGGGCACATTTAAAGATCGGGTCCTCCTGCTTGAATATCCGGAACTGGTATTCGAAGGTATGGTGATTGCTGGATATACAATCGGTGCTACCAAGGGTATTGTTTATTTGAGAGGTGAGTATGAGTATATGTTGAAATCACTTGAAGACTATCTCGAAGTAATGAGAAAGGATAATCTCTTAGGTAAAAACATATTGAATAAAGCAGGATTTGATTTTGACATCCAGATACGTCTTGGTTCGGGTGCATACGTATGCGGTGAAGAAACTGCTCTTATTGAATCTCTTGAAGGAAACAGGGGCGAAGCACGCAACCGCCCTCCTTATCCGGTAAATACCGGATTCATGGGAAAGCCTACAGTTGTAAATAACGTTGAGACTCTTGCTTCTATTCCACACATTGTTACAAAAGGAGGAGAGTGGTTTAGAAAACACGGGACGGATAAATCATCCGGTTCTAAATTGTTCTCAGTTTCGGGGGATTGTGAAAAACCCGGAGTTTATGAATTGCAATGGGGCACTAAAATATCGGAGTTACTCTCTCTCGTAGGTGCAAAAAACACTAAAGCAGTTCAGGTTGGAGGCGCATCGGGAGTGTGTATACCAAAATCGCAGTTCGACAGAACTCTTGCATATGAAGATGTTTCAACAGGCGGCTCGATAATGATATTTAATGATTCGAGGAATATGCTTCATGTTGTTAAAAACTTTATGGAATTTTTTGTTGAGGAATCATGCGGTCAGTGTACTCCGTGCAGAATAGGAAATGTTAAACTCCTTGAAGGAATTGAAATGATCGAAAAAGGGGAATATCGTTTCGGATATATCAATCAGTTGAAAGAACTCGGTAAAACAATGCAGGTTGCTTCAAAATGCGGTTTAGGACAATCGAGCCCGAACGCATTTCTATCAATTCTCGAAAACTTCAAAGACGAAATATTTAACGGAAATGGAGGTGCAAATGGAAAGTAAAGGTGATTTTAGAGCACCGGTTAGTCAAACTCCTCATACAATCGAAAAACCGAAAGATACTTCGGCTATCGGAGGAATGATTACTGTTGAAATAAATGAAAAGAAAATCTCTGTTCCGTTGGGCACAACAATTCTTGATGCTTGTAAACAGGCAGGAATTACCATACCTACATTGTGTCATCATGAAGACCTTTGTGTTGCAGGTGTCTGCCGTGTTTGCGTTGTTGAAGTTGAGGGAATGAGAACGCTCCAGGCTTCCTGCGCATTCCCAATTACCGCACCTATCAAAATTAAAACTTCTACACCGATGGTTAGAAAAGCAAGAAAACATGTTATAGACCTGCTGTTGAGCGAACATTATGGTGAGTGTTATTCCTGTTTTAGAAACGGAAACTGCGAACTTCAGTCCTTAGCTAAAGAATACGGAATCGATCATTATACTTTCGGACATGTAGAAGAACCGAAATATGAGATTGACAATTCATCATATTCGGTAATCCGGGATATGAGTAAATGTATTCTTTGTAAGCGGTGTGTTAGAACCTGTATCGATTTACAGGAAGTAGGCGTTCTCGAAGCGGTTGAAAGAGGCGATAAAACTCATATCGGAACTTTTCTGGAAAAACCTCTTGCCGATGTAATTTGTATCAATTGCGGTCAGTGTATCAACAGATGTCCCACTGCAGCCTTACGTGCGAACGATCCTTCGGATGAAATCTGGGCTGCTATCGATGATCCTAAAAAGCATGTAGTTATACAAACCGCTCCATCACCCCGGGCTGCCATTGGCGAAGAGTTCGGTCTTGGCGCCGGACATTCGATGACGCGCGAGTTAAATACAGCTTTAAGAAGAATCGGTTTTAATAAAGTGTTCGATACCAATTTTACAGCCGATCTGACGATTATAGAGGAAGGTACTGAACTGATTCTGAGATTATATAAAGCGCTTGTTAAGAAGGAACAAGTCGCTCTGCCGCAGTTTACTTCATGCTCGCCGGGTTGGGTCAAATTTATTGAGCATTATTATCCAGAATATCTGGATAATCTCAGTTCGGCTAAATCGCCGCAACAGATGTTCGGTGCACTGATTAAAACATTCTATGCACAGAAGGCAGGTATCGATCCGGCCGATATTGTTTCTGTTGCCGTTATGCCTTGCTCTGCAAAGAAATTCGAATGCAACCGTCCGGAAATGAATGATAGCGGCTACAAGGATGTTGATTACGGTCTTACAACGCGTGAAATGGCCAGAATGATTAAAGAAGCCGGAATAAACCTTCCGGAAATGCCTAAAAGCGATTTCGATTCACCTTTTGGCGAGGCATCCGGAGCGGGACTTATATTCGGTGCAACAGGCGGTGTTATGGAAGCAGCCATTAGATCGGTTGTTGAATTTGTACTTGGTAAGAAAGCAGAAGATGTTTTTGAGAAAGCAAACATTATACCTCTCCGCGGATTTGATGGAATTAAGTATATGGAAATTCCTGTTGGTAACGTCGTTGGTCCGGTACCCGAACTGCTAAAATCACTTGTGCCGGATTGGGACTGGCTGAAAGGAGCTACTCTTAAAGTTGCAGTTGCTCACGGTACAGCCAATGCAAAGAAAATTATGGACGATATAAAAGCAGGCGGTAAGTTCTCTGAATGCCATTTCATTGAGTTCATGGCCTGCCCCGGAGGATGTCTGGGAGGCGGCGGTCAACCAATTCCAACTACTCCGGAGATAAGATCATTACGTGCTAAAGCTATTTATGCCGAGGATGAATCGCTTGAATTGAGAAAATCTCATGATAATCCGCATGTAGTGAAAATCTACAAGGAATTTCTGACTGAAGGGCCATGTTCGCACTTATCGCATGAACTGCTTCATACTCATTATGTAAAACGTGGACGTTATATTGCTTGAGTTAATTTTTCAGGGCCGTCCCAGGGCGGCTCTGAAATTTACTTTGTTATTCCTATTGTCTATTTTGCATTTAGAAAGATTTGATCAGTTTATTCATAATTGAAGAGTGATCATGATTTCTCTCATCCCCGACTGGGCACATCACTACGGAGAATTCTGGCGTGCAATAAGAATTCGAAACCTCTGGTTTATCCGTCTCAGATATTTCGCAGTTGTAATGCTGGTTGCGTTTGTTGTATTAGGCGAGTTGCTTGCAAACTTTCAGCTTACAAGCTCACAAATAATTGCTACGCTTGCAATCTCATTCGTAATTCTTGTCTACAATGTAACAATCCATTACACACGGAGATTTATTGGATGTGAAGCTGGTAGTTTCAACTGTCTTCACCTTTCAATCATTCAGATGGGTCTCGATCTGATTGCGCTAATGTATGTTGTCTATTATACCGGTCTTATTGAGTCACCACTTCACCTATTCTTCATTTTTCATATGATTATCGGCAGTCTGATTCTGCCAGGTAAAATAGTTTATCTTGCTGCCGGACTGGTAAGTGCATCTTTCGGTCTACTCGCAATGTTTCAGAGATATGATATGGTCGGCCGGCATTTTATTCACGGGTTATATACTAATGTGCGTCCACAAACTCTGATTTACGATATCCTATTCATCATAGTTTTCTCTTTCATGTTATTTGTTAGCGTTTACATTGCTAATAAAATCAGCAAACAATTATATAAAAGGGAACAGCAGCTTAGAACAACACTCGAAAAATTAAACGAATCGGAAATAGCAAAACAGAAATACCTCATCGGGGTGGTTCACGAGATTAAAACTCCGGTTGCCGCAACATATTCAATACTTGATCTTGTAATTCAAAAATATGTTGGACCGGTGGATTCTGAAGTAGAACGCAAATTGTTCAGGGCTAAGCAACGGACGGAAGAAACAATCTCACTGTTGAATGATTTATTAAGGATTTCTAAACTGAAAATTCTTGATGTCCGTACCACAGAAGATATTGATGCAAAAAACCTAATGGAATCATTAATAGATAAACAGCTTGAAACTATCAAGTCCAAATCGATCACACTTAATTTAATAGATAAAAGAGAGGTTAATAAAAAGATCAAATCAGATTCGGTTCTGTTGGAATTGGCCCTATCTAATTTACTCTCAAATGCAGTGAAATATGTAAATCAGAATGGCATTATAGAAATAGTGATTTATGAAAGTGAAAACCGTTTTATGATTGCATTCAGTGATAATGGGATTGGAATACCAAAAGAATCACAACCCCGGATATTTAATCAATTTTACAGGGCAACCAATGTAGATAAATCAAAACATGAAGGAACAGGAATGGGGCTGGCAATTGTTAAAGAGATCGTCGAAATGTTCGGAGGGACTATCAGCGTAATTAGTCCTTCAAGAATCGGTACGGAAAACAATCCCGGGACGACATTCGAAATCAATTTACCTTATCATTTTAAACCGAATGAATACGACATTTTCGAAGTTAATAATCAGGAATATTTACGCGACAAAAATAATTTTTAGGCAGAACATTAACTGCATTTAAGGCCTCTGTTTCGGTTTTAAAAATTCCATAAACCGAAGACCCGCTCCCGGAAAGTAATGCAAATACGGCTCCGCAATTGTACAATTCTTCTTTAATCCGGCCTATTTCAGGATGCCTGGTAAACACATAAGATTCAAAATCGTTTGTAGCTAATAACTTCATTAATTCATAATCCGGTTTACTGTTTTTTATAAAATTATTAAAGTTAATCCCGGTATTATCCGGTGAGATATTCTTAAATGCTTCTTTTGTAGAAATATTTATTCCTGGATTGACAACAAGTATAAATTCTTCAATTTCCAGATCAATCTGCTCAAGTATTTCACCCCGCGAAGTACCGATAGCAGGTTTGGATTTAATAAAGAAAGGAACATCAGAGCCGAGTATTAAAGATAATTCGATCAATTGTTCGGACTTTAACGAGAGGTTAAACATCTCGTTGAGCGATAACAAAGTAGCAGCTGCATCTGAACTTCCACCGCCAAGTCCACCACCTGAAGGAATATTCTTGTTCAATTCAATAAATACATTCATTATTTTTTTGAATTTCTGCTCAAGTAGCCTTACAGCTTTTACGACAAGATTTCCCTCATCGTATGGAAGGGACGGGTCTGAGCAATGGAATTCAAAATGATCAGATTTTCTGAATGTCAGTTTATCGTATATATCATTAAGAGGATAGAAAAGGGTCGAAAGGTTATGATATCCGTCGCTTCTCTTGTTAAGAATTTTCAAGCCGATATTTATTTTTGCAGGGGCTTTTATTTCAATATAGTTCACCAATAAGCTCCTTTAACTTTGCTGTGTGCAGGGGAGATGATCCGCAGCACGAACCAATAAATACAGTATCCGGACCAATAATGTTCCGAACAGTCTCTGCGTAGGTCTCAGGTTCCATGCAGTAAGAAATCATATTTTCTGCTACGAGGCTTAATCCACAATTCAAATAGAATCCTGTTGGAAATTCAATTTTTTTTTGCACAAGAAACTTCCGGATAGTTTGATGACTTACACAATTAAAACTAATGGCTAATGGATTATAACTTATTACAAAGTTAATTATTTCTCCTAACTCTTCTCCGCTCAGTATTTTAAGGTTCTCATTGAAATATAAGGATACTACATAAGGCAGATTATTTTCGCTGCAGAATTTGCAGATAATTTCAATTTCATCCCAGTGACTTTGCGTTTCATTAAGTATGAAGTCAGATCCTGCATTCCAAAGCATCTCAATATGTTTTTTATGGTTGTATTCAAGTTCGAAGAGGGATATAGTTCGGTTAGTCTGATAGCAGTCTTCAGCAGGAGCGTTCGAACCGGCAATTATTATATTTTTTTCTCCAATTGCTTCAACGGAGATTTTTACACTTCTATTTACAAGTTCGTAATTTGTTACACCGATATTGGATTTCTTAAAAGCCGCCGGATTTGTTCTGAATGTATTGGTAGTAATGATTCCGGCCCCAGCATTAATGTATTCCGAATGCATGTTTTTAACAGATTTGGGATCATCCAAATTTAAATGTGAATACCACAAATAAGGGTGAGCGAGAAAACCTTTTTGTGCTAAATATGTTCCGGATGCTCCATCTAATACAAGCGGCTTGTGGTGTTTACCCTCTGAAAATAATATTTTACTTCTTTGCCGGTTCAAGCTCTTTTCCGTCGAAGTATTTTACTGTTTCAGATACGATCTTTTCAAGGTCGATCATTTGAATACATTCCAGGTTATAAGGGCATTCCTTTTTCCAGCAGGGAGCGCAAAACAGGTCTTCAGGAAATAATTTAACGCCTCTTCCATAAAGTTCTATTTCGGACCAGCAACTTAGCCCGAACCATGCAATTACGTATTTTTTAAGTGCGATTGCCAGATGCATGCCGAATGAATCCCCGGTTATGATAACCTGCGGTATACTCTCATAGCAGGCACCTTTTCTAACGCCTCCATTTGTTGGAGTATTAATAACTTTTCCGTGAAAGTTGGATGCGATAATTCTATTTCTTTCTTCGTCTTCCGGTCCGCCGAGCAGCATTACTTTATAACGATAGAATGAGAGGAACTTTTCAATCAGAGCAATATGCTGATCTATGGTCATTTTTTTATTCGGGAAGAGGAGGGAGCAGCCGGTATTAAATCCAATAATCTCATCTGCTGGACTAATACCGTTAGCAACTTTATAATCTTCAATAAAACTAATTTCACTTTCAGTAAACCTGAAAGTATAATCATCCAATCTGTAATCCAGATTAAAAGTTTCTGCGAGGTAATCCTGACCGGTTCTCTGATTGATTTTGAATTTGAGATTGTCATCCATACCGAGCTGGTAATTATAAAAAGCCCCTTTATTCAACGGTATTATTTTAAGATTCTCACTCAATCCGAAACCGAGCTTTTCCTTAGCATTTAGTTTCATTAATAGAGCGCAGGATCTTTGAGATTTATCGACATTCATAATGACGTCAAACTCCATCATACTAAGAACCAACTCAGTTTCATATTCGAATGGAAATACTCTATCTATGTAGGGGTTATTCTGAAGTAGGCCGACAGCATTTTTTAATGTTACCCAGTAGATTGTAGATTCTGGATATTTTCTTTTTATACCGGGTAACTGAGCTGTTGTCATTAGAACATCTCCCATAGCATCAAGGTTGATAATAAGAATCTTTGTGCCGACCGGATTATGGTTTTTGCATCCCTGTTCCCAGCAATTATGGTCGGGGAAACAAGGTTTGTAACCTGTAAAATTTTTACAGTTGTAAATTTTTTGGTCTTCAGGATGTTTTGGATTTGAACTCATAAAAGTATTTCTCAAAAAATGGGATAAATTTTTCATTTACTGTTTCAAAAGATACATTTTCTAAATTAGGTTCTCCTGTAATAATCGCTTCGAAAGGCGATCCATAGGGATGCCAGATTAGATCGTTGGTATTGTACTTAACATATAAACCGAACATTGGAATCTGGAATGCCGAAGCTAAATGTACTATAGATGTGTCCGGTGTGAACAAAAGGTCAAGTTTCTTAATCATTGCCGCAAATTCATCAAACCTGGGCCTGTAGAAAATAGGAATATCTCTGCCGGAAATCTCCCACGCAGATTTCAAATCGCGTTCGAGACAAAGCAGGACGATATTTATTCCATATTCGCTAATTTTTTTTATCAACTCTTTAAATCTTGAAATTCCCCAGAATCTTGCGTCGCTACCGGCGGAAATATTTATACCAACCAGGAAATTATTCTCCTTAAAATGCTTTTTTATAAATTCTTCAGCAATATGCACTGAATCCTGAAGCGGATTATAAATAATATTTACCTTTCTTAAATCGGAATTAATATTGAAAGCTTCGGTAAATTTCATTATTCTATCGACTACATGATGTTTTGACGGATCCGGCTTTTCAACGCAAAGAGAATAAAGGTTTTCATTTCCTTTACATAATCCGATTTTATTTCTACACTTTGCAAATGCGATAATGTAGCTAACTGTAGTTGAAATATCATCGTGAAGATCTATAATCGCGTCAAATTCTTTTTCATTGATAAACCGGACAAGTGATGAGATGCTTTTTACTTTTTTATCAAAAATAATAACTTCATCAGCAAGTGAAGGATTATTAAAAATAAAATAATTATGCCTGCTGGCCAAAACGGAAACATGACACTTCAGGTTTTTCTTTACTTCATATAGTAATGGAGTAGAAACCAGTGCATCACCAATTCTGTTCAATCTTATAAAAAGAATTCTGGAATTGCTATTTAAATTCGACGGCCCTGTTTTATCCGGTCTTTTTTTGATTAGCAGAAGAAGGTTCAGTAATAAACGCCTGAAAATCAATTCAAGTTTTTTCAATTCAATACGAGCAGTTTGTTTTTATTTACAAGGTTCTCAACTTTTTCTAATACGCGATTTAATGGTAGGTCTCTAAAACACTCATGGTTCCTTGGACATTCGAGCAAATTACAGGTTATACAGTCAAGTTCACTTAGATTAATCCACTCGTGCTTTTCACCATAAGGACCCTGGTGATATGGATTGGTTGGCCCATGGAGACTCAAAACAGGTGTTCCAACCGCAGTTGATATATGCATCGGACCGCTGTCATTGGCTATCATAAAAAGCCCGTTTGCAATAAACGAAGCCATCTGTCTGATGGTTGTGGCCGGAGCAAGAAATTTCGACCCGTTAATTAGTTCAAAGATTTTACTTGCATCCTGGAAATCTTCAGGACCCCAAATCGTTAATACGGGAAGACTGTACTTTTTTTGAACCGCATTTGCTATTTCAGCAAATTTCTCGGGTTGACATTTCTTTGAGGGCCAACCTCCGGAAGGTGATACAACAAAATATGATTTATGACTTAATCTATTACTATCTAACCAGCTATTTACAAAAGAGATATCCGAATTACTTATGTAATAATAAAGACTGTTGCGATTATAAGCTAATCCTATTGACTTTAAAAATTCAATATGCAGTACTGCAGAATGATATCGGTCTCTTTCAGAAGGTCCATAGAGGTTATATGCCCACTTCCGTCCCTGATAAGGAAAACCGGCCTTATATCTTGCTCCGCTTAGGGCTGATAATTGCGCCGTTGTTGGATTGGAGAAAAGATCAAGAATCAAGTCATAACCGGCTTTTCGGATAGCGTAAAAGAGCCCTATTCTACCGGACAATTTTTTGGGAAATACGATAACAGAATTTATCTGTTCAAGTCCTTCGAGACCGGGCTTAGAAGGAGAATCTGTTAAGTAATCAATTTTTGCATCGGGGAAATCGGCTCTGAGGTTATCTAACACAATTGTCGATAAAACCACGTCGCCTATTCCACGTAATTTTATAATAAGAATTTTTTCGACTTTTTCCTTAATTATCATATAAATACTTGATGATAAATCGTTCTCTCTTTAGTAATTTAGTTTCGAAAAATCTATTCTAAATTACAAATATAATAGTCTGCGTCAAAAAGAATTATGAGGTGAATAATGTTCTTAAAAGGGAAAGGAGCCATCGTTACCGGTGGGGCAATGGGGATTGGCTTTGAGACTGCCAGATTATTGGCAAAAGAAGGAGCCTCAGTTACCATATGGGATATTAATCACGATCAATTGCAAAAGTCCAAAGCTGAAATCGAAACTTACGGCGGTAAGGTCTTTGCTTATACCTGTGATGTTACGGATAAATCTAAGGTTGAGGAATTAAAAAATAGAGCATTGCTTGACATGGGTAGTATAGATATTTTAATTAATAATGCGGGTTATGTGAAGGGCGGAAGTCTTATTGATCGATCAGTTGATGAATGGGAAAAAACAATAGCCGTGAATTTTACATCTTTGGTTTATACAATCAGAAGTGTATTTAAGGAAATGCTGGAAAGAAACTCCGGTTATATAATTAATATTTCATCAGCATCTTCAATCCTCGGTGTTGCAGACCTTTCTGTGTATTCCGCCACAAAATGGGCAGTGCATGGATTAACAGAATCTTTGCGATTCGAAGCCTGGAATTCGAATAAAAAAGGAGTCCATATTGCTTCGGTTCATCCCTATTACATAAAAACCGGTATGTTCTCAGGTGCTAAACTCAACATACTCGGAAGTATGCTTGTCCCTCTGGTAAAATCGCATTCAGTTATTGCCAGGGCAATTGTTTACGGTGCTATCAAAAAAAGAAAAACTATTGTAAGAAGACCAGTTACTCTAAGGCTGGTAGGTATTTTCAGAGGAGTATTGCCCGACATCGTATTTCAGAAATTTATGGTTCTGTTCGGAGTCTCAACCAGTATGAAAACCTGGCAGGGCAGCAAAGATTAATTCGGGTAATCGGAAATCTGTATAACATCCTTCGGGATTTCGGGTTGTACGAGAACAACTTCCTCTCGCAGTAGTATTACCTGACCCGGATCAAGATTCTTTTTCTTTGTTACATATTTTCTAAATGTGTACGAAACCGGAACGAGTCCGGAAGTTTTAGCTTTACTATAAAAAGCGGCAACGGATGCAGCTTTTTTAATTATGTTTTTGGGTACAGGTTCTTTTGTATTATTTACACGTAGAACGACATGTGAACCGGGAACACTTCTGGCATGAAACCAGAGATCATTCTGTTTGGCAAATCTTGTAGTTAACATGTCGTTGTTTTTGCTATCCTTCCCTACATAAATATCATACTTATTGTCAATTTGAAAATGTCTGAAATTAATCTTTTCTTCTTCTGTTTTAGAATTCATATTGCTTCTTATTTTAAGTTTATTTTTGATTTCTAATAATTCTCCGACTGAAATCTGCTTTTTGAGCCGGTCTCTTAAAGAAATCAGATTGAAATATTCATGTTCTGTAGATTTATATAACTCTATCGACTTTTTAAAATTTATCCTTTCGTTTTTGGACTTCTCAAAGAGTCTGTCAACATTTCGAGAGGGTGATAATTTTTCATCGAGAGCTATATTAATTTTTGTTAAGCCATCTAATTCATTTACTTCAATAATCCTCATACCTTTTTTAAGCAAATGAATATTACTTAATAAAATATGGGCCTTTTTTGAATATTCTTCTTCTTTAGATCCTGTCTCGACACGGGCTTTCAGGTCGTTTATTTTTCCGGCAATCTTTTCGATCCTCTGATTTAAGTATTTATCAATTTCTGATTTGATGGCGGCGATATTTCCCTGCACGCCGCTTATAGAATTGAATTTATTAATTGCATCAAAGTAGCTTTCAAAAATCAGATGATCCTCGGACTGTGGGATTGACTTAAAATCAACTGGTCTAAATGATTTTATTTTTTTTATTGTATTGAAATCAATTCTTATTGAATCATAAACAATTTCCTTAAAAATAGAGATTAGTTTTGTATCGCCATTTCTGCTCCTCAACTCATTTTCATTCAAAATATATTTATCAACAAACCGGTATTTATTTAAGATCTCACTCTTGTTCATTGTTTTAAGAATGCTCTGTAATTGTTCAAAAGAACCGATATAATTCAGATTCTTCATTTCATCCGCTAAGTTATTGAGATCTGTCGAGGATATTTTTTTGAATGGGGAATACTTGTCATCACGCAAAAATATTACGTTAGATTTAGAACCTCTTATTAGGAAATAAAGTCTGGAAGAACCAAGTTCAAGTCGAATGACTCTGTCGGATTCCGCTATTGAAATGCCTGTAATCTGATCAGGTAGAAAATCCGACCAGAAATTTTTTGTATTCTTTTTGGCTTTGGCAATATTATGCTTTTTTGTAAAAAAGGAATTATTATGTGTTGTGGATAAAATAACATGAAAGATTTCTTTTTCTTCATTAAGGATACAAAGAAATAGCTTGTCCTTCTCCTGGGTATATACCTCCATTAACCGGCAATTTTTTAGAATCGGCTTTAATTCAATAATTCCTCTAAGCAGGTAAAGATAGTTTTTATACATCTCAAATGTTATATAAGGAAGTGTGAATCAACTTTTCCTTTCAGCGGAAGTCAATTCGAATACACGATCCAGCAATGCCGATTCACTTTCGGTTAAGTTGATATTTCTTCTGCTCATTACAATCGCTGCGACCTCTTTAGATTTGGATAAGTTATAGGTCCGTAACCATTCTGATCCGCCCCATGTGAAAGATGGAATATACCTTGGAGGGAATCCGGTGCCGAATATATTGCATGAGACTCCCACAATAGTCCCTGTATTAAACATCGTATTGATTGCTGTCTTCGAATGATCTCCCATAATTAGCCCAACAAATTGCAAACTGCTGCTAACTGATTTCCCGTTGACATGGAGATCTATTATTCCGTAATTATTTTTCAAGTCGCTGTTGTTTGTGCCGGCACCTAAATTAATCCAGCTTCCGAGGTATGAATGGCCAAGAAATCCATCGTGCTGCTTATTCGAATAGCTATTGATAATTGAATTCTCAACTTCTCCGCCAACTTTACAGACTTTGCCGATACTGCTATTGTGATAGATCGTTGCGTTCGACTTAATTATCGAATGATCACCAATATATACCGGACCCTGCACATAAACGTGCGGCATTATGTGAACATTCTTTCCGATATATACAGGACCATCCGAAGCGTCCAGTACAACAAAGGGATCAATTACAGAGTCCTTATGAGCAAAAATGTGTTTACGGTTTTTTAAAACAGTGAATTTATTATTTGTTGTTTGTTGCTTTCTTTTTTCTGTGAGTAAATGAAAATCATTTTGTAATTCAGAACCGTTGAGATTTATAAGTTCCCATGGATATTTAATTAAAGTGGCACTGATATTTTCTTTAGGCAGAAAATCAAGCTTATTCAGATCAACTAAACCTTCCTCGTCTAACAGATCCCCGTTATTATACTTCCGACTTAACTTTAATGCGATAGCACCGTTTTCATTATGCAGAATAATATCTTCCGGTAACTTTGATATTATTTTTGCGATTGTATTATTTATTACGAGTCTTCCGTTGATGAATAAAATAGAATCACCGCTTAAATCGTTTACCTTGAACTCAGGGTTCCTTTCTTTAACTACAGCAGTTAGGTATTCTCTTGAATGAAGCACAATCTTTGATTTAGGAAATCTTATCTTCACTTTTTCCCGTAAAGATAGAATCCCACAATTGAGGTCATATACCGGACGGGTATAAGTCAGGGGTAATAGTCCGGTGTATTCTTTATCTTCAAAAAGGCAAATTATTTGTCCCATGGTAAACTGTATTTTGTTTCAAAGACAAACTAAACAAAAAAAATTCTATTGGCAAAAGGCTATGCAGATACATTCTTTTGATTTAATATTTTTGTAGAATAATCAATGGTTTGATATATTTAAGGCATGAAAAAAATACCTCGAAAATATTTTGTATTTCCGGCAGTTCTGATTCTCAGCATCCTTATTATTCTTCTTCTGCTAGATAACTTTATTCTCCCTTATTATGTTAGTGCAGAGGAATTAAAAGTACCTGATGTAATAGGTAAAGATAAGGATGAAGCAATTGGAATTCTGACCGATCTGAATTTGAACCCGATAATTCAAACTTCGAGGTATGATGAAAGATTTAAGAAAAATGAAGTTATTTTTCAGAAACCTCTTGCAAATACTACAGTTAAGGAAAACCGGAGAATATACCTGACGGTCAGCGGCGGAGTTCAGACGGTCCAAATGCCATTTCTTATCAATAAAACTGTGAGAGATGCCAGGATCAACCTGGAGAGAATGGGACTTGTTCTCGATAGTGTGGAAGAGGTGGAATCGGAATTACCGCCGGACTTCATAGTTGAACAGCAATATCTGGAGGGGAAAGAAGTTCCGATGGGTACAAAAGTCTGGATTAAAGTTAGCGTTGGACCCAAGATAGGAATGGTAAGGGTACCTAATATACTCGGTAAATCACTTATTGAAGCTGAAAATATTTTAAGAGGCGTATCACTGAAAATCGGAATGAGAACTTATATTCATTCCACAACTTTGCTCCCGAATACCGTCGTAGATCAGCAGCCGACTGAAAGTACTCTGGTATCAATAGGCGACAGTGTAAATGTTGTAATCACCTTGAATAAATGATCATGAAAAACTCAAAATTAATAGCTCCTTCAGTCTTATCGGCAGATTTCGCGAATTTAACACAGCAGATCAGAAATACGGAAATCGGCGGGGCCGATTGGATTCACTGCGATATAATGGACGGCAAGTTCGTACCCAATTTAACGTTCGGACCAATTGTAGTAGAAGCGGTAAGGAGAATAACAAAACTCCCGATCGATACGCACCTGATGATCAAAGATCCTGATCCTTTGATCAAAAATTTTATCGACGCCGGAAGCAACTTTATCACAGTTCATCAGGAGGAGGTTGTTCATCTTAATAGAACAATAATCAGGATAAAAGAACTTGGCGCCAAAGCCGGTGTTTCAATTAATCCTTCTACACCTGTTTCCTCTCTTAGCGAAATACTGGAATTTGTTGATCTTGTACTTGTTATGTCAGTCAATCCTGGATTTGGCGGACAGAAGTTTATACCCGGTTCACTGAAGAAGATTTCGGATCTGGCAGCAATAAGGAATGAGAAGGGATATAATTTTCTTATCGAAATTGACGGCGGAGTTAATCCGGAAAATATTAAAACTATTGCAGACGCCGGATGTGATGTGTTTGTTGCCGGATGGTCTATTTTCGGGAAGGATAATATTACCGCTGCCACAATGGAATTGAAGAATCTGGCTAATAAATAATTATGTCTGAATCCTGCTTCACTTCATAAAAAAATTGTAAATTGCCTCAACTATTTTTATAATATTTACTGGGTTAGATACTCTGTTAAATTATCAGGTGCTCATTTGGTAGTTCAACTTGTCGATATATTCTATTCTAATGTCTTTAAAAGATATAGTAGCAAGTACAATATCTTCAGGGATCTCTATGAAAAAGATATGACAGCACTTGAAATACGGGATATTAATTACAAATTTTCTCAAAAAGTTAAAAAAATTATTTTATCGAATCGGGAGATCTGCTATACAACCGATCAGAATAATAATCAGAATGTTGATTTACTGGTTCTCGGTTCTCTGGGGATTTTTAAGCAGCTTTCCAAAGAGATTATTGCCTTAGGAAATGAAGATGTTGGTTTTAAGATTAATAAAACTCTAAAAAACATTTCTGACTACGATAACAGTAAGCTTCGAATCGGAAATAAATCTATTGACCTCAGCAGATCCTATCTGATGGGAATTCTTAATGTTACCCCCGATTCATTTTCGGATGGGGGAAAGTACCTTAGTACAGATGCCGCTGTTGAACACGGAATCAGACTGTTGGAAGATGGGGCTTCTATTCTTGATGTAGGCGGTGAATCATCCAGGCCGGGTTCCGAACCGGTTGAGGCTGATGTTGAGCTATCACGCGTAATTCCGGTTGTTGAAGGAATCCTGAAAAATAAAAAAGATGCGATTGTTTCAATCGATACACAGAAATCAATAGTTGCATCTGAAGCACTTTCAAGAGGTGTGAAAATTGTAAATGATATAAGCGCAGGTTCCAGTGATCCTAATATGCTTAATATTGTAAAAAAATACGATGCATCATTTATAATTATGCATATGAAAGGTAATCCTAAAACCATGCAGTCAAATCCGGAATATGATGATGTTGTCTCGGAAGTCTATGATTTTTTGCTCGAGAAAATCGAAAAAGTCCGGAAATACCATATTAGCAATATCATAATTGATCCGGGTATTGGATTCGGTAAACGGGTGATGGATAATTATGAGCTGATAAAAAGACTGAGTGAATTTAAAGGTTTAGGTGCGCCATTAATGGTTGGGCTCTCAAAAAAATCATTTTTAGGAAAATCGTTTAACCTAAGTGTTGAAGAAAGAGATAATCCTACTCTTGCAGCAGAGACTATCGCCATAAAAAACGGTGCTAAAATTATTAGAACTCATGATGTTAAAAGAGCAGATTATTCGGTTAAATTAAATCATTACCTTGATAATCCGGAAGTCCTTATAAATGTTTGAACTGTTTAAAATAGGATTCTTATCTGTAACGTTTCTCGATCTGATCGATATACTTCTTGTTGCTTTCATTTTTTACAAGCTCTATTCGGTAATATCCGGTACTATTGCCGCTCAAATATTCTACGGACTGTTAATCGTTCTCTTTCTTTCATTTATTGCTCAGGCCGCAAATTTTAAAGCTCTCGGCTGGTTGCTGAAATTAATTTCTGAAGTCTGGGTTATTGCATTTATTATTCTGTTTCAACCTGAAATCAGGAGAATGCTTGTCCTGATAGGGAAGAGTCCGATTGTTCGGATTTTCTTGAAAGGTGATGAGAGTGATGTAGCAGACGTTGTTGCAGATGCTGCATTTGAACTGGCACAGCATCAGCATGGCGCTCTTATAGTACTTGTAAAATCGGTCGGAATAAAAGGTGTTGCGGAAACAGGGGAGGCAATTAATTCTAAAGTTACGAAAAGCCTTTTAAGAGCTATCTTCTTCCCCAGGTCGCCTCTTCATGATGGTGCAGTAATTATAAGGAATGACAATATTGAAGCGGCAAGATGCACACTCCCGCTTTCAAGCGAAACATCTAAGGACGGTATTACTCTTGGAATGCGCCATAGGGCCGGCCTCGGAATTTCTGAACAGGCCGATGTTATTAGCGTGATTGTGTCGGAAGAATCCGGAAGTATTTCAGTGGCAGAGAATGGTCTGTTAAAAAGAGGTTTATCTAAAGAATCATTACGCAATTACCTCAGAAACGGGCTAAGAGTTACTAAGGTTAGAGGATTTAAGGGGATTCTTAATCATTTAAAGAAGAGTTCAGTTAATAACCACTGATATTTTTAAACTATAAAAAAAATTTATTGCAGCAGTTTAGTTTATTTTTGAAACTTAGAATTAATTTGTTATGACAAGCAGTTTAGGAATTCACAACAGACTATAGAGGATGAAAATGAAACTAAGATATTTTTCACATTCAGCCTTTCAGATTACAACGAATAACAATAAAAGGATTTTAATCGATCCGTTCCTTGATGATAATCCAACTTCTCCGGTTAAATCATCGGATGTAAGTGCAGACTATATTATACTTACGCATGCTCATGGCGACCATATAGGCGATGCATTTAAAATAGCTAAAAGAACGGATCCGACATTTATTTGCGTAAATGAACTGGCAAATTATTGTGCGTCTCACGGTTTTAAAGCACATAATATGCATATTGGCGGCAGCTATAATTTTGATTTCGGGAAAATTAAATTCACAATAGCTCATCACGGATCACTCACGCCCGATAATCATTACGGAGGTGAACCGTCCGGTGTTATATTGAGTATTGAAGGAATCAATATATATCATACTGGAGATACGGGATTGTTCTATGATATGAAACTTATAGGTGAAATGACATCAATAGATTACATGCTTTTACCTATCGGTGATAATTTTACGATGGGAATAACAGATGCTGCGAAAGCAGTTGAATTGGCTAATCCAAAAATCTCAATTCCGATGCACTACAATACTTTCCCTGTAATTAATTCAGATCCAAAATTATTCAAACAAAAAGTTGAGAGTATGGGGAAGAAATGTATTGTAATGGATTTCGGCCAGGAAATTGAATTGTAAACAAATATACTTATATGGCTAAAAAAATAGTTATTGCAAATCAGAAAGGCGGAGTCGGTAAAACTACAACCGCTATAAATCTCTCAGCTTCAGTTGCTGCAGCAGAATACAGAACATTATTGATTGATATTGATCCGCAGGCTAATTCAACTTCAGGTATCGGTATCGAAAAAAATGAGAAGTCTGTTTACCAGGTGCTTGTAGGTCTAGAAAAAGCGGAGGATTGTATAGTAAATTCCTATATGCCTTTTCTGGATATTCTTCCTTCAACAATTAATCTTGTTGGGGCAGAGGTTGAACTTGTTTCAATGGAATCAAGAGAATATCTGCTCAAAAAGGCTCTTAATTCGATTGAGGATAAATACGATTTTATTTTTATTGATTGCCCTCCGTCACTAGGACTTCTAACGCTTAATTCACTTACATGCGCGGATTCAGTCCTAATACCGGTCCAATGCGAATACTTTGCTCTAGAGGGTCTGGGACAGTTGCTGAATACTATCAATATCGTCAAAAAAAATCTGAATGAAAATCTGAGCATTGAAGGGGTATTGTTAACCATGTTCGATACAAGATTACGTTTATCGCACCAGGTTGTTGATGAAGTAAAAAAGTATTTTGGGGAAAAAGTCTACAACACCGTTATTCATAGAAATGTCAGGTTGTCGGAAGCTCCCAGCTACTCAAAACCTGTAATTTTATATGATGCAAGTTCAGTCGGTGCTCAGAATTATATATCACTTGCCTCCGAGCTACTTAAAAGAAGCAACCTTGAACCAAAGAGAGTGAGGTAATAGAAATGAAATCACCTTTAGGCAGGGGATTGGACGCACTAATAAATCCGCAGATTAAAGATAAAATAGATGCACCTGTTGCAATTTCCAGTAAGGAAATTCAAAAGGATGATGGTAAATCATACGATATCCTGGCGAAAATCCCTGTCGAGTTTATTTCTCCGAATCCATATCAACCCAGAACCTATTTTGATCAGGATTCTCATGATGAACTGAAAAAATCGATACTCGAAAACGGACTAATCCAACCTGTAACAGTAAGACGACTTGACCATAACCGATATGAACTGATTTCCGGTGAGAGGAGACTTAGGGCTTGTAAAGATATAGGGATTAAGGAAATACCGGCGTATATTATAAAAGTTGAGACTAAAGAAGCGATGCTCGCTCTTTCACTCATCGAGAATATTCAGAGAGAAAAACTTAATCCGATCGAAATAGCTGTTGCATATAAAAGACTTCTGGATGAATGCAATCTTACACATGAAGAAATTGCAGTTAAGGTGGGTAAAGACCGGACTACTATTACAAATTTTATTCGACTCTTAAAGCTTCCGGAAAAGATTCAAAACAGTCTGGCAAAGGATGAGATTACAACGGGACATGCAAGGGCACTTATCAATCTCCCGACCGACATCCTTCAGCTTGAGATTCTAGATAAAATAATTAAGAAAAGTTTGTCGGTCCGCAAAGTTGAAGATATTGTTAGAAAACTGACTGAAGAACAGAACGGGAAAAGGAAAAAATTAGCTGTTAACGGTAAATCCGAAATCTCGAAGCTTTCACAAAAAAATCTTGAAGAGCGGATTCAAGGTATACTCGGTACTAAAGTACATTGTAGAGCAAAGAAAAATGGTTCGGGTGAACTGATAATAGAATTTTACTCACATGATGAACTCGATCGACTACTCGAGCTTTTTGAAATCATTGGCAAAGAATTTAATTAAAATATTCTACCCGGCACTCCTAATCTTCACGATTAGTGTCAATATTTATGGACAATCGGAACAGTTGCAGACGGAAAACGTCAAATCCGATACATCTAATTTTGTGATGAGCAAGTCTCCATGGGGAGCAGTTCTGAGAAGCGCGATAATACCTGGATTGGGACAATTTTATAATGAATCTTATTGGAAAATTCCTGTCGTATGGGGTGCAATCGGTTATTTAGGCTACCTCTGGTTTGATAGTAATACGAATTATAAAAAGTACAGGGATCTTTACTTGAGCAACAACACTAATCTAAATTATTTAGACCTTCGGGAACGCTATAGAGACCAGAGAGATCTGAATGCGGTTTTTATCGGTTTAGCATATTTTCTGAATCTTGTTGATGCATTTGTGGATGCTCATCTATTCGATTTTGATGTCTCAGAGAATGTTGATAACTCACTGATTTTATCAGTAAAAATTAAATTCTAAATTGAAAAACTTTCTTACATGCAATAGTTGCAACTCTTCAAATCCGTTATATGCCTATACGTGCGCAAATTGCAATGCTTTTTTAAGAGCACGAATATCCAATATTGATTTCTGGTCCGTTCTGGGGAAACTAATTGAGTCTCCTGTTAAAGCCGCTGAAATTATTATACAGTCCGATCATAAAAATTTTATTTCAATAATATTATTCCTTTCGGGCCTAAAATTCGTTTTGAATTTATGGATATTAAACAATGCATTCTCGATTAACGAAAATCTTTCAGATAATTTTATTGGTTCAATATTTTCCGGAATCATATTTTTTATTTTAGGAATAGTATTAATAGCATTTGTGTTTAAAATTGTAACGCATCAATTAAAAATAAAAACGAGATTTAAGGATAATGTAGCACTATACACATACTCGTTTTTACCATTTACGGCTACTTTGTTAGTGTTATCACCGGTTCAGATCGCATTGTTCGGTTTTTACTGGTTTAGTTTTAATCCCTCGCCAATCATTATTAAAGAGTTAGCTTCCTATGTAATTATTTTCATCGAAGGTTTATTTGCAATATGGAGTTTTGTGCTTATGGTAATAACCAGTTATGCTCAGATGAGGAATTTTATAGGTTCCCTGTTTATTGCCACACTGCAAACAATCATTTTAAGCTTATCAGTCATTTTGGGATTTTTTATTCTAACCGGAATTTTGTGAGGTAATCGATAAGAATCCCGTACCGTAATCCTCTTGTACTCACTTTTATAGTATCAATACCAACCAGATCGGCAATAGTTAATAGAATAATTGTACCCGTTAAAATAATATCTTCGCGGCCGGTAACTACATCGCCAAACTTATTTAATATCTCATCGTTGCTGTACTTGCTGAACATGTCTATCATTTCTCTTAGATCTTGAGTGGTTAGTAATGAATTTTCCACTAGATCCTCGTTATAAGTTTTTAATCCCTGTTTAATGCAGGAAAGAGTTGTGGGTGTACCCGCAACAGCTATCATCTCAGGTATTGCACTAAAATTGTTCCGGATACTTCCTGCATTTTCTATAATGGTCTTTTTAATTTTCTTAATATCCGTAATTTTTAATGGATTATTTGGGCTGTGTTTTTCTGTCAGAGAGACTGCGCCGAAATCATAACTCTTTCTAAAGCTCAGGGATAACTCTGAACCGTAAATCAGCTCTGTACTTCCGCCACCAATGTCAACCACCAAGAATTTTTTTGCAGGATTGCTGAAAGGAATGGATCCGAGGAAAGACAAGCGAGCTTCGTCTTCTCCCGATAGGATTTCAACGTCCCAGTTGAATTTCTCACGTATTGTTTTGGCTGTCAGATTACCATTCTCTGCCGTTCGAAAGGCTTTAGTTGCTACAACTTTGGTAATTTCAACCTTATTTTCTTCTATTAACGCCTTATATTTTCCCAAAATATCCATCATTAGATCGATCTTCTCGGCTGAAATCAAATTTGTCATAGAAAGCTGAGCTGAAATTCTGGGTGCTTCATAACAATTCAGTAAAGGAGTGAGCTTTTCAGACTCCCGACTGTATTCGGCAATAAGAAGCAAAATTGTATTTGAGCCGATATCAATGGAAGCAAGATTCATTTATTTTTTATATTTTTTGACAAAAATCTTCAGGGTTTATGAAAAACATTAGTAAAGTTTCAAAATTCTTTTTATTTCTATCTGCCGTTGCATTTTCTTTCTGGCTCGGCGGATATATAGTGCGTCAGCTTGTTATTTATCAGTTTTTTGAACCGGAGAATTTATCTCTCAGATCGCTATATAACTTCAATAATCTTGAAATAGTATTTAAAACAATTTCACCAATAATTTTATTCAATATAATTACTTTTCCGGCATTTATTTTAAGTTTCTTAATATTTATCCTGACGAACAAAATTGAATTGAAAAAAGAAGGGTGGCTATTGATAATATTATTGGTGATTATTATTACTGCGCCATTTGAGATCTTTTTACTAATTAAAGATTACCAAATCTTTAACGGGATTTATTATGAAACCATTTCTGCAGAAATACTGATAGGACAAATTAAAGAGAGGATGCAGGTATTTAGCAGTTTCTCTTTAATTGAAATATTTTCATACATCGGAATAATTTTTCTGTCAGTTTTTAGACCTCTTAGAAAATCAAATGAAAATTAAAGAGAAAGAATTTGAAAATATACTTCAGGATTTGAGAGATCTTGCAAGTCAGATGGGAGCAAAGGTTCGTTTCGAAAGGGGCGACTTTAAAGGCGGCTACTGCATAATGAGGGAGGATAAAATTATTGTTATAAACAAATTATCCAATCTGCAGAGAAAAGTAATTACCTTAACCTCCGCATTAAAAGAATTAGGAGTGGAGGATATATATCTTCCACCAAAGCTTAGAGAAATTATTGACGAACTTAATGATAACACATGAAAATAATAGTAATTAACGGACCTAATCTAAATTTAATTAAACGTCGTAATTCTAATGCGTACGGTGAAAATGATCTTACTGAAATTCGTTCCCAGTTAGAGAAAGAATTCCCCTCAATATCCATAGATTTCTTTCAAACTAATTCTGAAGACGAGATAGTAAGGTTAGTTCAGAGTGCTCCGGATTCTCATGACGCATTAATTATTAATCCAGCGGGGTATTCTCATACTAGTGTAGCTATAAGAGATGCGCTTGAAATATGTGATATACCTAAAATCGAGGTTCATCTATCGAATATTGCTTCACGTGAAGATTTTAGGCAATATTCACTAACTTCATCTGTATGCGATGGTTACATTTCCGGATTTAAGCAACGAAGTTATATAGCTGCCGTTTATATTCTAAGCCATCTATTACAAAAGAAATTCTAAAATGCAATAAAGTTTTTTTCTAATAGTTGTGATCCTTGATATTTTACCAAGATTAATTTATTTTGTCTCAAGTAAGTAATAAGGTAATGCTATGAAAGACTTTGGATTAAAAAAGTTATACTATTCAATTAGCGAAGTAAGCAGACTTACCGGACTTGAGCAATATATACTTAGATATTGGGAAACAGAATTTGAACAGTTAAAACCGGGAAAGAACAGAGCAGGTAATAGAATTTATACGAATAAGGATATTAAATTAATCTTACAGATAAAAAGACTCTTAAGAGAAGAAAAGTATACGATTGAAGGAGCAAAAAAAATATTGGAGGATTTTTCATCGGAATTACCGATGCAAGTTCCCGGTATAGAAGCAAAGTTGGATAAAACATCCTTACAAAGTCCAAGATCATTGAAAAAAGATCTTGAGGAAATAAAAAATATTCTAACTCAAATTCAGTCATTCATATAACGGAACGTAGCGCAGCCCGGTAGCGTACTTGAATGGGGTTCAAGGGGTCGCGGGTTCAAATCCCGCCGTTCCGACTCAGATGAAAGGCACATTTGATATGTGCCTTTCATGTTTTATATTGTGTCCCAAATTTTGCAAAGTTAAAATGCCTGATAAACCGAAATCATATTGCGGAATCTTTGGAATTATTGGATCCAAGGAAGCTGCTGTAAATACCTACTATGGCTTACATACACTCCAGCACCGGGGACAGGAAGCGGCCGGAATTGTAACTGCATCGATAAATCCAGACGGTAAAAAAGTCTTTAATCTTCATAGAAGATTCGGACTTGTTTCAGAAGTTTTTAATTCACAGGATTTATTTGAGAGAGATCTTCCCGGAACTTCTGCTATAGGGCACAACCGATATTCAACGACGGGCTCTGCCGATTCCGAGAAGAATATTCAACCTTTTGTTGTAAACTACCGGCAAGGACATTTGGCAATCGCACATAATGGCAATTTGACCAATGCAAGAGAGATAAGGGAACGCCTGGTTAATGAAGGATCAATATTTCAAACAACAAGCGATTCCGAATTAATTCTTCACCTCATTGCAAAAAGCAAGTTAGATAATCAAATTGACCAAATCGTTGATGCGCTTAAACAGGTTCAAGGCGCATACAGCATCGTAATTCTAACTGACGATAAACTCATTGCAGCAAGGGATCCAAACGGGTTTAAACCGCTTTGTATTGGAAAGGTTAACCATACTTATATTGTCGCTTCAGAATCTTGCGCGCTTGATATAAATTCTGCAAAGTATATTCGTGATGTTAATCCTGGTGAGCTCGTTGTAATTGATGAAGATACTATTAAAGATGATTCTTTAAAATCTTTTAATATCGCTGATTCTAAAGCCGATACGAAACATTGCATTTTTGAGTTTATTTATTTTTCACGTCCCGATAGCAAGGTATTCGGTTCAAATGTTGATAAACTGAGAAGAAAACTGGGTAAAGTTCTTGCGGAGAAACATCCTGTAGTTGATAATGACGGTGATAAAGTTATTGTGATAAGTGTACCGGATAGTTCTAATACGGCTGCAATTGGCTTTCAGTCGCAGCTTGTAAAACAGGGTATCCCTTCAAGACTCGATATTGGATTAATCAGGTCTCATTATATAGGAAGGACATTTATTCTTCCGGGTCAAAGAGAAAGAGAAGTCGGTGTAAGAATAAAGTTTAACACTGTAAAAGGCGTGCTTGAGAATAAAACGCTTGTCCTGATTGACGATTCAATTGTGAGAGGAACTACATCTAAACAATTGGTTAAACTTCTGAGGGAAGCTAATCCGAAATCGATTCACTTAAGGATTTCTTCGCCGCCTGTTAAGAATCCTTGTTATTACGGAATGGATTTTCCCAGCAGGGAAGAATTGATCGCAAATAAATTTAACAGTGACATTGAAAAAATTAGGGAATACCTCGACGTGGACAGTCTTGAATATTTAACAATTGACGAAATGCTCGAAGCAATGGTAGACCACGAACCAAGCGACTTTTGTACTGCATGTTTTTCCGGGGTTTATCCGGTTAAAGTTGATGAGGGGATTAATAAAGAAATTTATGATTAAAAGGATTGAATAGATGCCTTCCATCTTCATGCAATCAATGAGGGAGATTAATACTCTACCAAACTATATAAGTATCTTCCGATTACTTTTAGCTATCCCATTTTATTTCCTGTTAAAAGAAATTCAGAGCGATTTCACAATCCGTTATTACCTTCTGGCACTTATTTTTATAGCTGCGCTTAGCGATGTAGCTGATGGCTATATCGCAAGGTTGCAAAATAAAATATCGGAATTCGGTAAGATAATTGATCCGCTTGCCGATAAAGTGCTTGTCATTCTAATTGTTACACAATTATATCTAAGCGGAGAAATAATAGATATTTATTTCTGGATAATTGTTTGTAGGGATATCATTATTTTCTTTGGAGGAATCTGGGTTAGTAAGAAGATAGGAAAAGTTCTCGCTTCAAATCTATTAGGAAAAATTACTGTGATTACTATTGGTATATTTATCATTATTACAATTTCGGGAGTTTCGAGAATTAATTTTATATATCATTCGTTTTTTTACCTCAGTATTATTATGAGTATACTTTCTGTTATTGGTTATGGGCTCAGAGGTTATGAGGCCATTAAATGGGGAAAACATGAACCTTCTAAAGAACATTAGTTTCGATAAATTAAAGCAAAGCCTAAATAAAACCCGTTCCAATTTAATTAATAAAATTACTGAGACTTTTACAGGTAAGGTGCGTTTTGACGAGGAAACAATCAGTGCACTCGAAGAAATTCTATTATCGGCAGATATCGGTTTCCAGATTACTGAAACCGTTATTGGAAAATTGAGAGTCCAGGCCCGTAATCACGATGATCGTTCTGTCTCAGGAATTAAGGAGTTATTAAAATCAGAATTGATTCAGACTATCGGTAATTGCAGTAATTCTTCTACAGAAATTGAGACGTCAAAACGGCCCTATGTAATACTTGTTATTGGTGTGAATGGTTCCGGGAAAACAACTTCAATTGCAAAGTTGTCTAAAATATTCAAAACTTCGGGTTTCAGTGTGTTGATTGCATCAGCAGATACTTTCAGGGCCGCTGCAAACGAGCAGCTGGAGTTATGGGCTGGCAGGGTAGGTGTACCTGTGTTTAACACTCAATCGAAAGATCCTTCTGCTGTTGTTTTTGATGCTTTAACTGCCGCAAAGAGCAATGATACTGACATTGTAATAATTGATACTGCAGGAAGACTTCATACTCATAAGAATCTAATGGATCAACTCGGAAAAATTGATAAAGTAATTAAAAATTTATTACCTGATGCTCCCAATGAAATCTTATTGGTTCTGGACGGAAATTCCGGACAAAATGGATTGTTACAGTGTATAGAATTTAAGAAATATTGTAATATCACCGGTATTGTACTAACCAAGCTTGATGGAACGGCAAAAGGAGGCATTGTTTTTAACATATGCTCTGAGCTTAAAATACCTGTGAAATATATTGGAGTTGGTGAAGGAATAGATGACCTGCAAACATTTGACTCTCAGATTTTTGTTGAAGCACTATTTAAGGAGTAATAAAGAAATGTTTATACGCAGACCAAAGCCAAAACCATTTGATTATCAGCCACGGTTTTATGATCCGGAGAAGGATCAAGAGGAAAAAAGGAAAAGAAATCTCGGTTTCAGAAACCTTAAAAGAAAAGTAAAAAGAAAGAGGAGCAGCCTATTCATAATTATTATCTTCGTAATAATTCTCTACTTATACTTAACTTTCAGCGGTTTATAGAATAGTTTACATAATATACATTATGTAATATTGTCTTAATATTTGTAAAATCCTTGACCGCTTTTCCGACCCAGTTTACCAGCAGTTACCATCTTCTTAAGCAATGGACAAGGCCGATATTTAGGATCGTTAAAGCCATTATATAACACGTTCATTATGTCCAGACAAACATCCAGACCGATAAAATCGGCAAGCGTTAACGGTCCCATTGGATGGTTCATTCCTAATTTCATAACATTGTCGATTTCCTCTTCACGGGCAACTCCTTCGTATAGAGCAAAAATCGCTTCGTTAATCATCGGCATTAGAATTCGATTCGATATAAAACCAGGATAATCATTCACTTCTACAGGGACTTTTCCAATCTTAGCTGTCAATTCCTTTATGGCATCAAATGTTGACTGACTGGTTGAAAAACCGCGAATGATTTCTACTAATTTCATAATTGGAACAGGATTCATGAAGTGCATACCAATAAATTGATCAGGTCTGGAGACTGAAGCAATTTCAGTTATAGAAATTGATGAGGTGTTAGAAGCAAATATAGCACTACTTTGGATAATCTTTTCTAACTCGCTAAAAAGTCTAACTTTAGCATCTTTATTCTCATATATTGCTTCAATTACTAAATCAACATCCTGGGGTATATTTTGATGACCAATGATTGGCTTAATTGATCTTAAAGCAGATAGTTTAGCATCTTCTGATATTAATTCTTTTTTAAGCATTCGATCTAAATTGTTTGAAATAACAGAAATAGCTCTATCAAGTAAATTCTGATTGACGTCCACAAGAAAAACTTCAAAATTATTCATTGCAAATACGTGAGCTATTCCATTGCCCATTGTACCAGAACCAACAACTGCAATTTTCTTAAATTCCATTTATTTACCTCAATTATAGTAATGAAAAATATAATGTAAAAAGGATCAAAAGTAAGAATAAGATATCGGAGCAAATACAACGTGATCCCGAAACTATTCTATTTCAAATGAAAGGCAGCACTTTAATTTATTGCATGGTCCGCTTAGTTTACCCATACTCGACAAAAGATTCTGATCGGTAGCAAGGTGAGTCGTAATACGCCGAAAACTCGATAAAAAGGAATTACAGCAGTATTCCCTGCCGCAAGTCCCTACTCCACCAATTCTCTTAGCTTCATCCCGAACACCAATCTGTCTTAATTCAATGCGGGTCTTAAATTCAGAGGCCAGTTCCTTTGCCAGTTCACGGAAATCAATACGCCCGTCAGCTGTGTAGAAAAAGAATAATTTTTTTCGATCAAATTGGAAGTGAATGTCAACAAGTTTCATGTTGAGATTAAATTTGTTTATGGCAGTACGGAAAAAAGGAACTGCTCTTTCTTCATCATGAAGATTTTTCCTTACGCGTTCAAGGTCTTCAGCTGCAGCTTTTCTTACAACCAATGGTAAATCCTCACCGTACAAACCCTGTGCGTGTCTTTTAAGTCGGACTATTTCACCAATCAGCTTAATCTGGGCTATTTCAAACGAGTCTTCATTCTTAACAATAACAAAATCTTCAGGAAATATCTGGTTAATCAACTCGGGTTGAACAAGGCAATAGTTGCAATTCAGGAGACCATTGCACTCAACTTCGGCAATAATTCTCTCATCAATCGGAATAGTCTGCTCAATTTCAGAATAGCAGAAAAAACAACCACTCTTATTGCATAAATGCTGGTTGATTTTACCAACGATTAAAGATTCATACAAATTATTTGATGATTTCTCTTCGGATGGTTCCTCGGCAGAACTAACCGAATGATTTTTGAGGAAGGACAAATCTATATGGTACACCTTTTACTTCCTTATTTTCAGTCCGCTTAATTCAAATATAAGGTTAAGAGATAATACATTCAAGTTGAGATTACGGTCGCACGATTCTTCCAATAAAGTCAGTCGGTCGATTAAAGATTCAAGGTCAGATTTACCATACCGATCGTTAAACTTTTTAAAAGTATCCTGAAAATCGAGATAGTAGTAATAATCAAAATCAAACTGGTTCTTAACGGCATCATTGAACCAAATCTTAATTAAACTGATAATTAATTTTAGTTCATCGCTGGTTCTATCGGTAGTTAAATTATTAAGTTCCAGGAAAGCTGAATTATATCTTTTGGCCATCGCAAATCTTAAAAAAGCTATGATATTTTGAAGAATTTGATCAATTTGATTCTGAAGCAATAATATTGCCCTTTGAACAGATCCTTCAGAAAAAACTGCTGCTTTTTCAGCCTGTAACTTATCGATACCAAAACGGTTCGTCAGTAGTTCTGAAACGGTTTTTCTGCTTAACGGTTCAAATTCAATTTTCCAGCATCGCGATACAATTGTAGAAAGTAATTTATCCGTGCTGCTTGTAAGTATAAAAAAGTAGAATCCTTCCGGCGGCTCCTCAAGACTCTTTAATAGAGCATTCTGGGATTGATCATTCATAAAATGAGCATCATCTATCACAATAAATCTTAAAGGATATTCGTCGAAAGAGGTAGTCATGAATTTCTTTATTTCACGGATACTGCTGATTTTTATTGTGTTAGCACCGTCGATTTCAATCTTATAGAAAGGATTTTCTATTTTTTTTTGTAACTCAGATTGAAAAGCTTTCAATTGATCTTCAGAAAGTTTATCGGTTGACGAGTCTTCGGCCATTTCATTTTTGCCTCTGGGTAAAGGGCAAATGTATTTAAGAACCGGTTCCTGTAAATCGGCAATCTTTTTATGTGCGTTCTCCTTCAGCTTATCATCAAATTGAGAATAAAGGATTTTACAGTATTCAAGAGTAGTATTGAACTTACCAACTCCGTCAGAACCGGAAAAAATAAAGGCGTGTGGTACACGCCTTATTGAAAAAAAATTATTAAGTATTTTTCTGGCATTTTCCTGTTCGAAAATATTCTCCCAGAGTTCATTCATCCGATAATCCCGATCTTAAGATTTAAACTCATCATCGTCATTATAGAAAAAGTCCTCATCACTTGGATAGTCGGGCCATATATCTTCAATTGATTCATATGGTTCATCCGAGTCTTCTAGTTCCTGAAGGTTTTCAACAACCTCTAAAGGAGCCCCGATTCTCTCTGCATAATCTATTAATTCTTCTTTTGTTGCCGGCCAAGGAGCGTCATCCAAATAGGAAGCTAGTTCGACGGTCCAAATCATATTTAATTCTCCTGATAGGTTTTATTTTTTGACTATTTCAAAAAGTTCTACATCGTCATAAATAAAATTGCGCGGATTAAGCGGAATTCCATTATGTCTTACTTCGTAGTGAAGATGCGGGCCAACAGTTAAAGAACCTGAATTACCGGTTAATGCTACCAGATCACCTCTCGTAACATTCTGTCCCTGCTTAACATTTATTTTACTGAGATGACCGTATATTGTTTTATATCCGAAACCATGATCGATTTCAAGCGTTAATCCGAGCCCTCCCCTTCTTCCAACAAATTCTACAACCCCGCCACCCGGTGCATATACGTTGGTACCGATATCGTTAATTATATCTATTCCATTGTGCATTCTTCTTATTTTTAATATAGGATGAAACCTCAGACCGAAATCATCTGAAATTCTTCCTTCACAAGGCCTAATTGCCGGTATAGCAGTATATAATTTTTCATTCTCACTAAGTGCCGTTTCAATTTCTTCGTAATTACTCTTTTCAAGTTTTACTTTCAAAGATACCTTATTTACATAGGTTTCAAGATCTTCGACAAAACTTGCAATACTACCCGGACTGGATCCTTTAATCGGAGAGAAAACTGAACCGCCAATTCCAAAAAATTCCTCTTGTTCCTCCATCGGTTCAAGATTGACTGCTAATCTTAAATCCTTACTCTGATCATTCAAAGCAGTAATTCTGCTATCAAGGTTATTATACTGCTCCAATAGCGCATTAAACTTTTCCTTCAATTGAGTGTTAGTGCGTTTGAGAGCTTTAACTTCGGAATCAGGATTTATAAATCCATCGAATACAAGGTAGGATCCGAAAAGGAAGAATGAAATAAGAACGGAAAAAAACAGGACGAGGAATACGAATTTCTTGTAGAAATTACGTATTTCGACAAATTTAAGCTTCGATTTTGAAAAGTAGTAAAATTTTTTCATAGCATTTCGAGGTTGCGAAGATAATAAATCAATACTATTCAGTCAAGAACAGTATTCTGGAATAATTATTCAAAATCATGCTCAAAATAATCTACAGAGCGATCCATTTTGTTCGTTTTCAGGCTGATCTTACGTGTTATCCTGTCCTGTAAAACTTTCGCAGCATCATATCCGTAATGCTTTAACAGATAATTAAGAGCAATTATTTCGGATATTACTGTTATATTTTTCCCCGGCAATATTGGCAGTTTAATGTATGGAATATCAACATCGAGTAATGTAAAGGTTGTGTCGTCAAGGCCGGTCCGCGTATACTCCGATTTATCATTCCAGATTTCAAGTTCTATAATTACCTCAAGACGTTTTTGAAACCTGATTGCTCTTACACCAAACATACTTCTAATATCAATAATACCGATACCGCGCAGTTCCATAAAGTGCTTAACAAGTTCAGTACCTGAACCCATTAATATACCTTCCCCTTTTTTTGTAAGAATTACTACATCATCTGCAACAAGTCGATGTCCGCGTTCAACCAGATCTAAGGCAACTTCACTCTTCCCTATTCCGGATTTTCCAACGAACATCATTCCAACTCCGTAGACATCGACAAATGAACCGTGAATTGATAATCTTGGGGCGAACTGGTCGTCTAGAAAATCGCTTATAAGGTTGAATAACTTTGTTGTCGAATAAACTGAACCGAATACGGGGATATTATATTGATTTGCCAGTTCAAGCATTTCCTGGTAAGGTTTATTATCATTTGTTATGATGAGGCATGGTATGTCGAACTTAAAAATATTTTCAAGGGATTTTCTTCTTTCTTTTACCGAAAGATTTTTTAGATAACGCATTTCGGTATTGCCGAAAACCTGAACACGGTTAAATGAGAATAGATCCAGAAAACCGGCCAGCGGAAGTCCCGGCCGGTGTAAATTCTGGTCTTTTATAAGCCTGTCGAAACCGACTGTATCATTCAGCAGTTTTATATTGAATCGGTCTTTGATATTGTTATAGAGGAACTCAACCGAAATAGAGTCTTTCCGTGAGATATTCTTCTCACTAACTTTCATGATTTTTTCCTTGAAATACGTTTAGTCTTGATTTTATTTAACTGCCTAATTACTTTTTCTAAAGCCCCGCCAACACTTTTTTCAAATTCATCACTTTCATGAGATACAGAAATTATTTTACCCGGTATTTTGAGAGTGAGTTCAGCAGTCTTGATTGAATCAGTTTGATGAGTGAAACTAAGTACTACGTTCACATCAAGTATCTGATCGTTGAAACGCTCAAGACCTTTAATTTCTTCTTTGATATAATCTTTTAAGGAATCTTTTGCTCTAAATTTACGCGATGTAATTTGAATGTTCATAACGACTCCTTTATGATTTTGGGTGTGCTTTTTTATATGATTTTTTCAAGCGCTCAATACTAACGTGTGTATAAATTTGCGTTGTTGATAAATTTTCGTGCCCAAGAATTTCTTTAACCGCCATTATATCCGCCTCCCTGTCTAACATATGAGTTGCCGCTGTATGTCTTAAAACGTGAGGACTGGTTTTTTTCATATCAGTTACTTTACTCATATACTTATTTACAATTCTGTAGACAATAAACCTGTCGATTCTCTTCGAATCCGGTTTCCTGAAAAGAGGCATCTGCGAAGGTTGAGCTGATATTGAATCGTAATATTGCTTTAATATCTCCGATGATTTAGCTCCAAGAGGTACGATTCGAACTTTCGAACCTTTTCCTGATATTCTGATATTCATTCTCTTAAAATCAACATCGCCTGTATTTAAGCTGCATAATTCCGAAACACGAAGTGCTGAACCGTACAATAATTCGAAAATTGCTTTATCTCTTGTTTTGTCAACATTGGAATTATCTTCATCTATCAATCTATAAATTTCTAAAAAAGAATCAAGGTTTATTATTCCCGGCAGCTTTCGTTTTACCTTGGGGTTTGGAATCTTCCGTAATGGTGATTTTTCAATAAATTCGTTTCTAAGAGCATAATTAAATAATCTCCGAAGCGAAGATAATTTTCTTGATACAGAACTTTTAGATAGCTTCTTTTCATTTAGCAGGATTACAAACCTGCGGATCTGTTTTTCTGTTATTTGATCTATTTCATTTAGGTTATTTGCATTGCAAAATTCTTCAAAATCCTTCAAATCAGTTTTGTAAGCTTCAATAGTATTTTCCGCAGCTCTGCTTACTCCTGATAATTCCTGAAGCGTCTGCCGGATAACTTCGTCCAAACTAAACGATTTTTTAATCAATTGAAATCAAGGATTTTTTAATATTCTTCCTCTTCCTGAACAGGTTCTTCATCTGGCTTTGGTAATTTCCAGGTAGCATAGTCGCACTCGGGGTATCGGCTGCATCCGAAAAAGATTCTTCTTTTCTTGGTCCTGCGTGGAATGATATCACCTTCGTTACATTTAGGACATTTAAGACCGGTACTGATTGTTTTTGTAAAATCACAATCCGGATATTTTTCACATCCTATAAATCGGCCCAATTTGCCTTCCCTGAAAACAGTTCTTGAATTACATTTTGGACAAATCTCACCTGTAAATTCAGGTTCGCTTGAACCATTACTGACTTCTTTTAGCGATTTAATATTACTGCAAGCCGGATAGTTAGTACATGCCAGGAATTTTCCGTAACGGCCGATCTTTATGTCCATATCCGATCCGCACTTTTCGCATTTAATCTTTTCTAGATTTGCTTCCACTTCCTTAAGCGACTCTGAAAACGGTATGTAGAAATCGTTTAATACCTGGAGATATTCAATTTCACCTTCGGCAATTAAATCGAGTTCACCTTCCATTTTTGCCGTGAAATTTACATTAAAGATATCCGGGAAATTCTGAACCAGAATCGAACTTACTTTCCTGCCCAGTTTTGTTGGTATAAGTTTTCTATCGATTTGTTCAACATATCTGCGGTCTACTATTGTACCTACAATCATTGCATAAGTACTTGGTCTGCCTATTCCGTTTGATTCCAGTTCTTTAATCAATGAACTTTCGGTGTAACGTGGAGGCGGTTTTGTAAAATGTTGATTGGGATTAATTTGAGTTAAATTTAAATTCTGATCAATCGCAAGCCCTGCGGGGATTCTTAAAGAACTGCTATTTTCGTCATTACTTTCTTCGGTTTCCTCATCATAAACCTTAAGGAATCCTTCGAATAGAACTGCAGTTCCGCTTGCACGAAAAATATACTTACCTGCTTTAATGCTAACGGTTGTTGTTTCCAGCCTTGCCGGTTCCATCTGAGATGCAATAAACCGTTTCCAGATAAGCTCATACAGTTTAAACTGCGCGTCGTCTAAAAATGGTTTTACGAATTCAGGCGTATACTTCAGAGATGTAGGGCGGATTGCTTCGTGAGCGTCCTGAACATTCTTTTTATTCTTCTGCTCATAATTCCTTGGTTTTTCAGGAATAAAATTTTCCCCGTAAATATCAAGAATGTATTTTCTGGAATCGTTTACAATCTCTTCGCTCAATCGTGTAGAATCCGTACGCATATATGTTATTAGACCTGTAATTCCTTCAGTACCAAGTTCAATACCTTCGTATAAATTCTGTGCAAGCATCATTGTACGACGCGCTCTGAACCTTAGCTTACGGGAGGCTTCCGCCTGCAATGAGCTTGTTATGAAAGGAGGAAAAGGATTTCTTTTAAATTCTTTTTTTGTAAGATCGGAAATCGGGAAAACTCCGGCTGCTTTTATTTCATCCAGAATTTTAAGTGCAATCTCCTCGTTTGATATCGCAAAATTCTCTCTCAGGAATTCATCCCAGTCCTCACTGGTCATTTCCGGTTTAGGAGGAATTTTTATCTGCTTGCCGTCAACCTCGAAGAGCTTGGCTTTTATCTCCTCCCCTTTTTCTGTGGTGAATATGGCAACAATAGACCAGTATTCGGTAGATATAAAATTGTCTATCTCGTCTTCACGTTCGCAAATAAGCCTTAAAGCAACCGACTGAACTCTTCCGGCTGAAAGAGAACTTCCGTACTGGTCAAGTACAGCCCTCCACAGGAAGGGGCTAACCTTATAACCAATAATCCTGTCCATCGCCCTGCGAGCGCGTTGAGAGATAACAAGGTGCTCATCAATTTTAACCGGATTTTTTAGAGCATTATTAACTGCATTTTTCGTAATCTCATTAAACAGAACACGCTCAATTTTTTCTTTATGTTTTGCGTCGAGAATGTCAATAACATCCTGGGCAATCGCTTCTCCTTCGCGGTCAGGATCGGTTGCGATAAATATCTTTTTGGATTTACCGGCGAGACTCTTTATTTTTTTTACTATATCGCTCTTACCGCGAATGGTTACAAGACTCGGTTTAAAATCGTTTTCAAGGTCAATACCAAGTTTTGTCTTTGGAAGATTTTTGATATGTCCGACAGTAGCTTCAACAACATATTTAGAGCCGACATATTTATTAATTGTTTTTGCTTTGGAGGGTGACTCCACAAGTATCAGGTCTTTGCTCATCAATTCACCGTTAGTTGACTGAATCTGAAGTATATAAGTGTAATCTGCTTCCGGAAGGGAACTCAGAATCAATCTCGATCAACGAAACCAAAATCATCCAGTTAATTTCCTTTCGGGTTAATTTGTTCTCAGGGTAGAAATGAATCTGTTCAAGTATGGATTCCAGATTCTCAATATCCATCAGACCGAGATTTGTAAGGTGCAGTATATAGTTATGGTTGTCCATACCTAGTATGTCTTTCTCATCTTCAGTTAATATCCTTTTACTTTTGCTTACCGAAGAATTCTTTTTTTCATGTTTTTTATTCAAAAGCATTTTATCATAAATCAAACTGAACGCTATTCCAAGAGTCTGCTCGTCGTAATCTTTACTTTTAGATAAATTATGATTGATATCTTCAAGCGGTATATTCCTGCTCAGCGATTCAAGTATATGTGTTATTACTTCCACAATTTTATTCTTCATATTATTATTGTGTTATCCTTTCAAAGTTACTTATTAAATTAAGTAACCTCTCTTCTTCCGCACGCATTAAGTTCTTTTGTGCTGGAGTTTTGTCCCTGTAACCTATTAAATGAAGAATGCCGTGAATTATTAAACGTCTTATCTCTGTTTCGTATTTAGTTTTAAATCTTCCTGCATTCTCCTTTGCTGCTTCTGCAGAAATTAAAATCTCGCCGTCTAAATTATTACTTTCAAGCGAATAATTAAAGGTTATTATATCTGTAGCATAGTTATGTCTAAGAAACTTCTTATTTACAGGAATAATAGATTCGTTTGTGATGAAATTAATTTCGAGAGAAGTGACATCAAGCTGAAGAATTGATTTAATCCTTCCGACATACTTATGTACGGCCATTTTGTCAATTCTGATTCCCTTTTCGGATGAGACAGTCAGATTCTTAATCATCTATACACCTGTAATTAAAATTTATAACCGCTTTTTATTAATGAATCAACGGTTGTTTTAGTATAAGAAACATATCGTTTTGCCGATATTTCAAATTCCTCGATTTCCTCTTCGGAAAGATCTCTTACTATGCTTGCCGGTACTCCGGCCGCTAATTTCCCTGTCGGAACAAAGAAACCAGGCCTTACAACTGCCCCTGCAGCCACCATAGATCTTTCCTCTATCACTGCGCCGTCCAGTACGACAGCTCCCATACCGATGAGACAAAGATCCTTCAGTTTACATCCATGTAAAGTAACGCTATGGCCGACAGTTACTTTATTGCCAATTATCAGGGGAAATTTGCCGTTTGTAACATGGAGCATAGAAAGATCCTGGATATTTGTCATCTTTCCTATTTTTACAAAATTAACATCACCCCGTACAACGCAATTATACCAGACGGATGAGTCTTCATCAATTTCAACATCCCCAACTATTTTAGAGCCGGGTGCAAGAAAGACAGTCTTATTTATTTTTGGAAAGAGGTCACCATATGGAAATAATTTATTCTCTCCTTCTAATGTATTATGTAAGAACTTTTTATCGTCGTTCATTTAATCCTGATTTACTATTAATTCGAAATCATTTTACCCGCTTCATCAATTAACTGAAGTGCTTTTACAAACTGACTATCATCTCTTAATAGGACTGAATACCATCCTTCATCCTTGAAGAGATCTCTTGCTATAAATGCTTTAAGTCTTATCCCGATCAGATGATTATCTCTTTTGTATTGCTCAAGATTAAATTTAATATTAAGGGACTCTGCAAACTTTACGAACTGATTCATAACTGATTCAGAGATAAAATAGTTTTCCAGAAATGATTTTAAATCATATTTACCTTTAATATCTTTCCCGTTGCTGTCGAGATACTTCCTTATAAACTGATAATACGCATTGTTCCTTCTAAGTTCCATTGAGTAAGGTGTTTCTTCACCTGTCACTACTTTATAATCCGGAGTAATTCCACCTCCGCCGAAAACTTTTCTTCCATTATTTGTCCTGAACATCGTTTTGAGCGTATCTTGAGCTCCCGAATAAACTTGCGATTCATTTACTACAGAATCTATATCTATCAATTCCGAATAGTATTTTTCTTTATCCGAATACTCTCGTTGTATAGCTCTGCCTGAAGGGGTTAAATATCTGGCGATTGTAATTCTTACGGCTGAATTATCATCCAGTAAAATTGATCTTTGGACAAGTCCTTTGCCAAATGTTGTTTCTCCTACAATAAGTCCCCGGTCCCAGTCCTGAACAGCACCTGCAACAATTTCACTCGCCGAAGCGCTCCCCCTATTAACGAGAATTACCAGCGGCAGTTTTTCATAAGGAAATGATTTTGAGGCACGGAATTCCTCGTTGAAACGGTCTATCCTGCCTTTATTTGTTACAATAATTTTATCGCCGTCAATAAAAAAATCGGAAATATTAACTGCCTGGTCCTCATATCCTCCGGGATTATTTCTGAGGTCGAGAATCAGTCCCTTCATACCCGATTCACTTAAAGTTGAGAGGGCTTGCTCTATCTCTTCCGTAGAAGTCTCCGAGAATCGGGTAAGATTAATATACCCTATCGTTTCATTGTACATCAGCGCGACATCAACCGAATAAAGATTTATCCTGTCCCGCCTGATTTTATAGTCTACAAGTTTTGAATTGCCCGGACTAAGAATGGAAACATCAACATTCGTACCTTTTTTACCCCGCAATTTTTTAATGACATCATTATTGGAAAGTCCCACTGCACTAGCCCCATCGATCTTAATTATCCTGTCGCCGGATTGAATTCCAACCGATTCACTTGGCCCGCCGGTAATTGCGGAAACGACAACGATAGTATCTTTTATAATCTGGAACTCAATTCCTATTCCTTCAAAATTTCCCCTTAACTGTTCTTCTGAAACCTCCTGCTCACTTATTGGAATATACACAGTATGAGGATCGAGACTGTTGAACATTCCTTTTATCGCTTCTTCAACTAGAACTGACCCTTTTAAAGAATCGATATAGAGATTTTCAGTATATCTGAGCACATCACTGAATTTTTTAACATCCTGACTGGAACCTGAAATAAAAATGAAGTCATTCAGTTTTACTCCGCCGTAGAGTCCGATCAGAAGAATGATTGCATAAACCGGTATTTGTTTTATATACTGTTTCATCAGTTTACTTTTGCGGTTTCATTTGAGGAAATAGAATTACGTCGCGAATGGATGACTGATTAGTAAGAAGCATTACAAGTCTGTCGATTCCAACACCAAGGCCTGCAGTTGGAGGCATACCGAATTCGAGTGCTCTTACAAAATCCTCATCAATCTGGTGGGCCTCATCGTCGCCTTCCTCTCTCATTCTACCCTGATCTTCAAATCGGTTTTTCTGGTCGATAGGATCATTCAGCTCGCTGAAAGCATTGCAGATTTCTCTGCCGAGTACAAATCCTTCAAACCTTTCAACTAATCCTTCTCTTGTCCTGTGCTTTTTTGCTAATGGAGAAAGTTCAACCGGATAGTCTGTAATGAATGTCGGCTGAATCAATTTCGGCTGCACTGTGACTTCAAAAAGCTCATCGATCAATTTTCCTTTACTCTCGCCTCCTTTTATTTCAACGCCTCTGGATTTAAGAGCTTTAACAAGCTCGTCGTAAGTCGTGCTCATTACATCAATACCGGAGATATTCTTAATTTCATCAACCATAGAAATTCTCTGCCAGGGAGCAGTAAAGTTGATTTTGTTTCCTTCAATTTCGAATTCGAGAGTACCGAAAACATTTTGACATACATAAGCCACCATCTCTTCAACAAACGACATCATCCAGAAATAATCTTTATAAGCAACATAAAGCTCGAGCATAGTGAATTCCGGATTATGAGTTCTGTCCATTCCCTCGTTCCTGAAATCCTTCGATATTTCGTAAACTCCGTCGAATCCACCCACAATTAAGCGCTTAAGATAGAGTTCATCGGCAATGCGCAGATAAAGGTCTACATCAAGAGCATTGTGATGGGTTATGAAAGGACGCGCTGTAGCTCCGCCGTAAAGAGGCTGAAGAATTGGTGTCTCAACTTCTATAATTCCCTTTTCATCCAGATACTTACGTATTTCAGTAACAATTTTTGAACGGGTAATAAAAACTTTTTTCACCTCCGGATTAACAATCAGGTCAACGTACCGCTGACGGTATCTCAGTTCTTTATCAGCAAACTGATCGTAAACTATTTTGTTGCCGTTCTCATCAAGAGCTTCTTTAGCAATTGGAATAGGCAGCAGCGATTTTGAAAGCAATTGATACGAACGGGCATGTACGGAGATCTCGCCTGTTTTAGTTTTAAATACGTATCCGTTAACACCAATTATATCGCCAATATCAAGAAGTTTAAAAATATCGTAAACCTCTCCGATGTCGTCTTTTTTCAAATAGATCTGAATTCTGCCTTCTTTATCCTGAATATGGGCGAAAGATGCCTTACCCATTCTTCTAATTGCCATTATCCTGCCGGCAATCTTAACATCCTTATTCTCAAGCAGTTCAAAACTATTCTTAATATTTGTCGAATAATTATCCACTTCATAACTGTAAGCAAAAGGCATTATCCCTTTCTCAACCAGTTCTTTCAACTCCTCGCGTCTTCTTTGAACTAATGAATTATATTCCTGTTCCGGATTAACAATTTCCAAATTTTCCTCCGATTAATTTCTTGTAAAATTCACAAGTCGGTTGCAGACATTGTCAATTATATAGTTTATTAAACTTGGCGAAACTAAAAAATTATTTACAATAATAGAAAACGCAAAAGTTTCCCCGCCGGTGGTTTTAAGATAACCCGAAAGAGAAGAAATATTCTCATTGAAACCGGCTTTTGCTCTAACATTATTTTCTGCCGAAGTTCTTTTCATCCTTTCTGCGATTGTTCCGTCAACACCTCCAACAGGCAGCGAATCGTAGAACGGTTCATATTCCTCTGAACTGTAAACGTAGGTTAAAAGATTTATTATCTGACGTGGCGATACTAAATTTAGCCGGGATAAACCGGAGCCGTCAACCATAACCATATTTTCCGGATTAACACCCATCGAGTAAAAAAGTTCCTTGCATGCTTTAACGCCGTTTTCCGTAGTACCGAAATTATATGCTTCGTAACCGATCGTCTTCAATATCTGTTCCGCGTAAAAATTATTGCTGTGCTTATTCAGTTCTTTTAGAATCATATGCATCGGAACTGATTCATGAAGAATAAGTGGCGATAGGTTTTCAGTCAGTATAATTTTTTGTGATGAAGCTATGCTGCCGATCTTCCCTTTTACAGAGATTCCCTTCTGTCCGCAAACTTCCTTGAATACCGTTAAGAAAAACATTGTAGGATCAGAAATTGAAATATGTTCAATAACAGGTTTCGAATCTTTTGCAATGCTTCCTGAAACGCTTATTACGTTTGTGCCTCTTAATTTGGAAACAGAAATTGTGTTTTGCGAGTTGTTATTAGACGTAATAACTTTTTTTATAAGGGATGCATAAGCCGTATTCGGTATTACTTCTATGTTTGCCGGAAACCCGGTTTCTGAAGGTTTTATGACTACAGTAATTGTATTATCATTAAAGCTGAGTGCGCCCGACGGAGCTGCAAACCAGGCTGATTCATTATCCCAGGACCACCCGCGACCGAGTCCATGATTGTCGAACGGTGCGTCATCTCCTAATATATCTCCTGTTATTTCCTTTATACCGCGGGATATTAGACTGTCCGCCCACGATTCAAAAACACCTGTAATGTTCCCGCTTAAAAAACGGTTTGAGATTGTAGGATCTCCAGATCCCTGGATTATCAAGTCACCTTCCAGCCGGTTGTTTTTTATTTCGCCGTTGGCATATAATGCCGTCTGGTAAACATAATTTGGTCCAAGCAGAAAAAGTGCAGCCGATGATGTAAATAATTTGATATTAGAAGCAGGATTAAAGAGTTTATCCGAATTACGTTTATAAATAACTTCGCCTGTTTTAAGAGATTTAATCAAAACACCCCAGAAAGCGTTGCTGACATTCGGATCGTTGAATGTATCATCAAGTTGTTCCCGGAGCTCTTCCAGTGAATTGTGAAATGTCTGCTTCTTAACTGTAGCTGTATCTTTCACCTGTCCGGTCACATTACAAAAAAGGAATGAAGAAAGGATAATACTATTTGTTATATGTCTTATATACTTTTTCAATTTCACTCAGATCCAATTTTCTATAGCTGCCGGCTGGTATTTCCTTAACATTAAAAATTCCGTAAGAAATCCTTTCAAGATTTGTAACCCTGTAACCGATTATTTCGAACATTCTTTTCACAAAATGATTTCTGCCTTCTGTAGCCGTAACATAAATCTTTTCCAGAATATTTTTCTTTAAATACTGAATTTCATCGAAGCGGCTTTTTCTTCCATCCATAAAGATCCCCTTCAATAATTTAAGACGATCTTCTTCCAGCAGTTTCTTATTCAATGAGGCCTTATATACCCTGGGAATTTTATTCTTCGGATGCGTAAGAAAATTTGTAAAATCACCGTCATTGGTAAGAATAAGTACTCCGGTTGTATCGTAATCAAGCCGGCCGACCGGATAGATCTTCTGATTTGTTTTGATAAGGTCGGTTACTTTTCTCCTTCCTTTTTCATCATCGGTAGTAGTAACATATCCCCGGGGTTTATTAAGGAGGAAATAGACTTTCTTCTTCGGCTTAATTTTTTCGCCGTCGAGTGTAACTATGTCATTTCCCTCGTCGATAAGCGAAGCCAGTTCGGTAACAATTTTCCCGTTTACAGAAACCCTGGCTTCTTTTATATATTCCTCGGATTTTCTGCGGGATGCAATACCGCACTCGGAAAGAAATTTATTCAGGCGTACTTTCATCTTCGGTTTCTATTTCAGGTTCAGATTCTTGTTCGGGTTCGGTGCTATTGCCCGTTTCATTTTCAATTGTCTCTTCAATTCCGCTCATCATAATTCTTCTTTTCTGTTCCAGGAAATCTTCATCCTTCATAATTTCCTCAATCTCCCTTGGTTTGGGCAGGTCGGATATATTTCTCAAGCCGAAGTATTTAAGAAATTCATCGGTTGTTATATATAGTAGAGGCCTTCCAACTGTATCGGCACGTCCCTGTATTGTTATCAGGTTTTTTTCGAGTAGTGTATTTATTGTATAATCGGAATTGACTCCGCGAATCGATTCGAGCTCAGGTTTGGTTAAAGGCTGCTTATAGGCAATAATTGCCAGCGTTTCAAGGGCTGCCTGGCTTAATCTTCTTTTACTCTTCTCGGTCGATAGGTAGCCGACGTATTTTGCATGGTCCGGTTTAGTAGCATGGATGTAACCATTGGCAATTTTAAGAATAGTAAACGCGTTGCCTCCCTGAGAATATTTTTCATTCAACTCATCTACTGTTTTTTCAACATCTTCGTCGGTGACGGAGATATCGCTGCCGTCAATTGCTTTTATAGCCGTAATAATCTCGTTGGAAGAGATCGGATCATCAGCTGCGAATATTAATGCTTCTACTACAGATATGTAGAGACTATCCATTTGCCAATCCATAAATAATAAAATCGTTTAATGACTTTGATTCCCTGAGGCCAATTTTACCTGCTTTAACCATTTCGAGCATTGCAATAAAAGTGACAACTATTTTAATCTTATTAGCAAGATCTTTCATCAACTCAATAAAACTAAGTTGTTTTCCGCCGTCCAGTTTATTGGCAATATAATCCATCTGCTCGTCGATAGTAACATTCCATTTTTTTATTTGATGAACCGGTTCAGCAGGGCGTTCTGCAATGGCTTTCTTAAATGCTTTGATCAGGTCGTAGAGTGTCACATTTTTCAGGAGAATATTAAAATCATGTGGCGCTTCTTTTTCATCCAGTTCATAATTCCCCCTGAACTGGTAATTCCTCATATTCGATTCGAGGTAGATGAATTCCTCGGACATCTCTTTATAACGCTTATATTCGAGCAGGGCTTTTACAAGTTCTGCCCTTGGGTCTACCTCATCTCCTTTTTCATCAATTTCCTTAGGCAGGAGCATTTTGACCTTTATCTGCATTAAAGTTGCTGCCATCAGGATAAAATCTCCTGCTACTTCAAGGTCCAGCTGCTCCAGCAACCTGAGGTATTCGATAAAATCTTTTGTGATTTTCGATATCGGTATATCATAGATATCGAGTTCATCTCTCTTGATAAAAAAAAGGAGCAGATCCAAAGGCCCTTCAAAATGCTGAAGTTTAATCTTATACATCAATTACCCCAATTTCATCATTAAGTGGACTTCTTGCATCGTTTCCGAAGCCAGTTTCTTTGCTTTGGCTTCACCATCATGCAAAATATCTAAAACTTTATTCAAGTCCTTTTCGTAACTCTTTCTTTTTTCAAGAATTGGGTAAAGTATTGAATTTATTTTTGAAGCACATTTCATCTTACAAGCCACACAACCTAGAGCACCGCTACGGCAATCAGTTTCAATTTCCTTTGTCTCTTCGGGATTGAATTTCTTATGATATGTAAAAACAAGACAAATTTCCGGACGGCCGGGATCATTCTTTCTTACCTTCAAAGGATCGGTTACGGCTTTTCTCAATTTTTGATTTACTGTATCAGCGTCATCCGAAAGGAAAATCGTGTTCCCGAGAGATTTACTCATTCTTTTTCCATCAAGACCGGGCAGCCTGGCAAATTGTGTGATTTTACCTTCAGGTTCGGGAAATACGGGAGCTTCCGGAGCATACTGCTGATTAAATCTTCTGGCTATCTCTCTGGTTATTTCAATGTGCGGTAATTGATCCTCTCCAACAGGTACAACCTCTCCCTTGTAAAGCAGAATATCTACAGCCTGAAGCACCGGATAACCTAGATGGCCAAATATTAGGTTCTCAATATTAAGGTCGCGAACCTGTTCCTTAAGCGTAGGATTACGCTCAAGTCGGGCTTTTGTAATAAGCATTGAAAAAATAAGGAACAATTCAGTGTGTTCCTTAATCTGCGACTGCCGGAACATTGGGGCCTTTTCCGGATCCAGTCCGGCCGAAAGCCAGTCTATTACCATCTCAATCGTATTATTATATATCTCATCCGTCGATAAATCCGTCGTTAATACGTGATAATCGGCTACGAGGTGGTAACTTTCGTATTGGTCCTGTAACTCGATCCAGTTTTCTAAGGCACCGACATAATTGCCGAGATGTAACCTGCCTGTCGGCCGCATTCCGCTTAAAATTCGCTTTTTAGACATAATTCTTGAGAATATTTGTTATCATAAAATTGAACGGACAAAAATAATGAAAAAAAAGGAGAATTACGCTTTAATGAAAAAGATATGGTTTCCAGGTTTCGTCCATCCTTCCTGCCGAACTCTTGATGAACATTATATGGTTTGGAGTATAAGGTCTGATCCGGAGTTGCAGATTGGCTTCGTCCGGGGTTCTGTCCCCTTTCCTGTTATTGCAAGGAAGGCAGGCAGCAACGAGATTATCCCAGCTCTCATCGCCCCCTTTCGATTTTGGAATTACATGGTCGATCGTTAACGGGAGATCCCCTCTGCCGCAATAAGCGCAACGGTGACCGTCTCTCTTCAGAATATTTCTGCGTGTTAAAATTATTTTTTTGTAAGGGACTCGTATAAAATCATTTAAACGGACAACCGTAGGCCAGGGGAAAGAATTTCTAACCGAGTGGATTTTCTTGCGTTGATTATCGGCGATAAGTTCTGCTTTCCCGAGAAAGATGAGAATGACTGCTTTTTTTACGTTGCAAATCGTAAGCGGTTCGTAACTCTGATTGAGAAGAAGGACTTTAGCATTGAGCGTACCATTTGTGCTAAATTTCCGTTCGAAGACTTACCTCCGGCAAAAGAAATTATTTTACTTAAGTGTTTTATGATTGATCCCTTTCAATCAGGGGCAAATATCGTAATTAATTTTAAATAATAAAAGTTATTTATTTGGATTGACCGGGTGAGAAGTGCTTATGTTTCATTCGGAATTATGAATCATAGTGACATGAATTTAACAATTCGTTACGGACAGATATTTAATTGCAATTCTTTTACATAAAGATACTGATTGATATCAGTAAGACAACGCGCCTGTTGTCAGTCCGGACTTTTGCGTTAATCTCCAGTGCTATCGTAAAATAAAGTCAAGGAGGATTGTGCGGTTATTTCTTGATTACGCCGCCTGCTAGGACGTAGCCAAGTTCATCATAGAGGACAAGTGACTGACCCGGTGTTACAGCGTTTTTAGGCTCATCAAACTTAATTGTAATTGATGACTGGCCTGCCTCAATCACTTCCGCTTTCGATGCTCTATCGGAATAGCGGATCTTTCCGAATACTATTTCACCCTTCTTCAGCTCACTTTTACTCACATAATTTACATCATCTGCTGTGACAGTCGCTTCCAGCAGTTCCTCTTTATCACCGATTTCAATTATACCCTTATCGGTATTGATCTCTTTAACATAGACGGGTTTACCGAGCGCGACATTCAGACCCCGGCGCTGACCGACAGTATAGAACGGAATCCCCTTATGCCTCCCCACCTTTTCGCCGTGATAGATGAAATCGCCCTGCTCAACTTTCTCAATAACATCCGGAATTCTTTCTCTGAGGAACCTTTCGTAATTGTCATCCGCGACAAAGCAGATCTCCTGACTGTCTGGTTTTTTAGCCGTCTTCAATTTAAAATCCTCTGCAAGCTGGCGTACTTCATCTTTTGTAAGGTGTCCTAACGGAAAGAGAGTGCGGCTTAAACTCTCCTGTGTAAGTCCCCACAATGCATATGTCTGGTCTTTCCGGTTATCCATCGAGTATCTTAGAGTGTGACGGTTGGAAGTACTATTATAGTCAACCATTGCATAGTGCCCGGTGGCAACATATTTGGCATCGAGCGAATCAGCCTTTTTAAGAAGCTCTTCCCATTTAATTTTCCTGTTGCAAACCACGCACGGATTAGGTGTCCGGCCGTGGAGATATTCATCCACAAAATTCTCAATTACAGCTTCTTCAAACGCTTTTGTAAAGTCGACAGTATAATGAGGGAATCCCAGGTTAGTTGCAACATTCTTAGCGTCGAAAATTGCATCTAACGAGCAGCATCCCGATTCATGTTTTGGGGCTCCGCCTACTTCCATGAATCCCCATGTTTTCATTGTAATACCTATTACTTCGTAACCCTGATTTCTCAGCAGTGCTGCGGCTACGGAGGAATCTACTCCGCCGCTCATTGCCACTATTACACGTTTATCGTTCAAATATTATCCTTTCAGGACTATTAGTCTATTTTGCAACAACAAATATATGGAATTAGTTTAGTTTGATAAAACAGGGGGATTTTTATGATTATCCTGAATAAATCTCTGACTAATTTAAGTTTTATCTCAGAGTTTACAGCCATATAAGAAATTCTGTAATGCTTCTATCCTATTAAACAACCTTTGATTGCGGCAAAGTAAATGAAAATGTAGTTCCCTTCCCCTCTGCACTTTCAACCTTAATTGACCCGCCGTTTTTTTCAATCATTTCTTTGCAGATCAGCAATCCTAATCCGGTTCCTTTCTCTTCATTTGTTCCTTTAGTTGTGAAATGATTATTAAAGCTGAATAGTTTCTTTAGGTTATCCTCTTTGATTCCAACACCGCTATCCATTACAGATATTTTAACAAATTCATTTTCTTCAACGGCAGAAAGTGTGATAGATCCGCCCGAATAACTGTACTTAATTGCATTAGAAATTAAATTTCTCATTATGGTTTCAAACATATCCCTGTCAACAAGAATACTAAGTTTCTCTTCAATCTCAAGTTTTAGATTTATTCCCTTTGAACGGGCAATGTTTATTTGAATATCGATAAACTGTGCGATCTCTTCAATTATATTAGCCGGTTCCGGTTTGAATTTTATAGTGTCGGACTGCAGCCTCGACCAGTCAAGCAGATTATTCAACAATCTCAATGTACCATTAGATATGTTCGATATCCGTCTTATGAATTCAAGTTTTTCTTCCTCAGCCAACTCTTTATAATTATCATCTAAGAATTGCGAGTAGCCTAGCAGTGCCTGAAATGGGCTTTTAAGGTCGTGTGCGATTATCGAAAACAGTCTGTCTTTCATACTGTTAAGGGACTTTAATTCATCGGCATTCTCTTTTATCTGGAGTTCGAATATTTTCCTTTCTGTAATATCCTGCACAAAACCGATCGACTTTGTAAGATTTCCTTTTTCATTATACTGGTGAATGCACTTTTCAAATAAGTATCGGAGCTCACCGGAATCTTTCTTGTATATTCTATGCTCAATCTGATAAGGGATGTTTTTATTTTCCAATGATTTTTTAAATAGCTCGTCAACGGAATGCCTGTCATCCGGATGGATCAACTCAATAAATTTATCGTAGCTGGGAGTGAACTTACCGGCTTCTACACCAAGAACCCTGAAAGTCTCCTCGGACCAGGTAAGTTTTTTATCGGCATGATCCAGTTCCCAGCTCCCTACCTTAGCCATCTCCTGCGATCTTTTTACAACAAGGTCGTTATTCCTCAGTTCCTCCTCTATCCGCTTTACTTCAGTAATGTCATGAACCAGAGAATAAACTGAATTCAATTTACCATTCGGGTCGATATAAGCGGAATTGTACCATTCACAGGTTATTACAGATCCGTCCTTTCGGTAATTCTTGTTGATATTAATATTACTCGTTTTTGTATTCTCTATCATATCCTGCGAGAGTGTATCAACTTTCTTAACATCCTCTTCATAAACCCATTTAAAATCGCCGATTCTTTTGCCGATAACCTCCTCAGCTTTCCAGCCGAACATATCTTCAGCGCGTCTGGACCATTTAATTATTTCGTAATTGCTTCCGAATTCTATTGTTGCAAGTGGAGTATTTTCTATGTGAAAATTCAAATGATTTAAGGAATGACTTAGTTTCGACTCGATCAATTTTCTATCTGTTATATCGAGAAGATGAACTAGGTAACCGCTTATCTTACCGTGAGAATTGAACCATGGATTTATCAGGCAGTTGAAGTAATACCTTCCCGTTTTAATCGTCTTATATATTTTTTTATCCTGTACAATATCGAAGTCATACTCAAAATCATAATTTACCTGCTGACCGGTCTTTAAGAGGATGCGTGCTTCCCCGGGTAAATTCGGGTCGTCATACAAATAGAAACCTGAAACTTCATCCCTGTTGACAATACCGAACAGATCCAGAGCAGCCTGATTAATCTCCAGAAGTCTTGCGTTCTGATCGTACAATTCCATTGGGACAGGCGATTGAGAAAAAATGCTTTTGAATTTCTCCGCGCTGACGAATAATTCATTTTCAATCTTTTTCTTTTCGGAAATATCCGCTCCTGAAATAACTGAGCCGATTATTTTGCCGAGACGGTTCCTGACCGGAGAATAATTGAATTTAGCAAACCATGTCTCGCCAGTTTCCTTATTACGGAGCGTAAATTCTTCTTCGCTTCCCGATATGCCGCTCAATGCCCGTTTGGCAGGTGAATCTTCGTACGAAACTAAATTGTTCTCTCTATCATATACTTCGAAATATTTCATGAAACCGTCTAGCGGGATATTCGATATCTCTTTTCTGCTCAACCTGCTGAATCGAACGAAAGCATCGTTGTATGCAATTATATTATTTTTATTATCTGTAACTATAATTGCATCTGAAAGGCTTGAGAATACTGCTTCTATCAGGTCACTCCCTTTAACCGTTTCATGTTCGGGACTTTTTAATTCATTTGTATCGCGCAGGATGAATAGGATAGAATCATTTCCTGAATTACCTGAAAAAAGGATGGATGATATTGCCGATTCAAATATCTTACCGTTCAGCCTTAAAAACCGTAATTTGCCGTTCGCCTTCCCCTCTTTCTTTGTCTCCTCAAGAATTATATTCATACGGTTATCAGAGGGGTCCATAATTCCCTTAATTCCTAACAGACATAATTCAGCTTCGGGCAGGCCGAATAAAATGGATGCCTGCTTATTTGCAGAAATAATTTCTCCCCCGATAGAAGATACTATAATGGAATCCGAGCAGTGATCCCATGCCAATCGAAATGCCGCTGAATTATTTTCCACCACGCACTCCTCAAAATGGATAGTTGTAATATTAGAAATACTCTTTCGGTTGGCTTCTGCAACTGCATCTACATCTATTGCTTATACTGCTTGCTGTGATTGTAAAAGTATTTTACAATTCTGAACTATTTATATGTAGTAACCGTAAATACAAACAGGGAACACTTTAATTTAATCTACTTTTACTTGTATGATTTTTTTAAAAATTCGGCTGGTTTACAATTTAATGTAAGAATTTTAGTCTCATAAATCACCAAAATAATTGAATGATTTCTTGTTCAATGATTCTATTCACAAAATTGAATAATAGCAGGTGAGGAGATTTCTTACCCGGTTATTTCAGGGTTTAAGTATTGGATTATGAAATGATATTATTTTTTTAATGAATACAGAATTGCAACACTGGTAACGTAATTTTCTGAGTGGCTCATAGATATCTTAAGGTCTTTACCATGATTCAGGTAATCCTTAAGTGAACCGTAAAACTTTACTTTTGGAAGTCCGTTCTTCTCGTTAAAAATCTCTATCTCCTGCCAGCTGTAGACTTCGGCGGAATCGCATGAAAGGGCTTTGTAGATTGCTTCTTTAGCCGCAAAACGGGCAGCAAGGTGCTGATACTTATTTTTCTTGGTAAGGCAGTACTCCAGTTCAAGAGCAGTGTATATTTTATTCAAAAAGCGTTCGCCGAAGCGGTCAACGCTCTTCTTAATTCTTTTGATCTCTATTATGTCTATTCCAACGCCGAGTACCATTTACTCTCCCGAAGCTTTTCCAAATGCGCGCGGATCCGAGGCGCCGTAAAAAGTATTTTTATCAGCATCGATAATTATCCCCTCCATCCTGCCTAATGATTTCAACGTTCCAAATTTATGACCTTTAACAGTCAATATCTCCTTAACTTCTTCCGAAATACTTCCCTTTTCATAATAGATTTCATCAGGAAGCCATTGATGATGAATACGGGGACTTTCGATAGCTTCGTAAATATTCATTTTAAAATCGATTACGTTTATAATTACCTGAAGAACCTGCGTAATAATTGTAGAACCGCCGGGTGAACCGATTACCATAAACGGCTTACCTTCTTTCAGTACAATCGTAGGCGTCATAGAGCTTAACATTCGTTTACGAGGCTGTATCGAATTGGCATAGCTCCCAATAAGACCGTATTGATTAGGTGCTCCGGGTTTGCTGCTAAAATCATCCATCTCATTATTTAGAAGGAATCCGAGTCCGTCTACAACCATTCTGTTTCCATATGCGCTGTTCAGCGTGTAGGTGGTGCTGACCGCATTTCCGTATTTATCGGCAACTGAATAATGGGTTGTCTCTTCACTCTCATGGTATTTTAACTTAGAAGGAGCTATCAATTCGGACGGTAAAGCATTCTCCAAAATTGAATTAGCGATATTAGCTCCGTACTTTTTAGATGTAAGGAATTCTACAGGAACCGGATAGAAATCCGGGTCTCCTAAATGAACTGAGCGGTCGGCATAGACTCTTTTCAGTGTTTCTGTCAGCAGGTGATAGTAACGGCCGCTTTGAAAAGTCAGTGAATCGAGACTAAAGTTTTCCAGAGTATTCAAGGATTGAATAAGGCATACTCCTCCGGATGATGGAGGGCCCATAGAAATGATTTTGTGTCCCCTGTAAGTTCCGGCAACAGGTTCACGCTCAATTGTTCTGTATATTTCAAAATCCTTTAATGTAAAGATTCCGCCGTATTTATCTGATTCCTCAATGAACTTAGCTGCAATTTCTTTTTTATAAAATCCTTCTATTCCGTTTTCTTTTATATAGTTAAGTGTTTTAGCTAAATCCTTTTGGACAAACAGATCACCCTCTGAGTATTTATTCCCCTCCTTTGTAAATATCTTTGCGGAGGGTTCATAATTTAGATATTCATCATGATAATAATTGATCGACTCAGCCATATCCTTCGTTAAAACAAAACCTTTTTCAGCCAGATCTATTGCAGGTTGAATTACCTCGGCAAGCGTCATGGTCCCGTATTTTTCCAGCGCTGTTATAAATCCGTGGACTGTTCCGGGGACACCGGCAGATCTCCAGCCGAGCTGACTATTCTTTGGATCGTAATTGCCGGCACTGTCCAGGTACATCGTTTCGAAAGCAGCAAGCGGAGCAGTCTCCCGGAAATCCAATGTTGTACTCTTCCCGCCGGCAGTATGAATAACCATAAACCCGCCCCCGCCGATATTCCCCGCGGTTGGGTAAGTAACAGCCATAGCAAAACCGGCGGCCACTGCCGCGTCGATCGCATTTCCGCCTCTGTTTAATATCATTGCGCCTACATCGGTTGCCGGCGGACTTGCGGTAACAACCATTCCGTTTTTTGAGACAGCGGGTTTACCTTCCGCCAGAAGAAGATAAGATGAAATGAAGAATAGTAGAGTTGTAATCAGGATTTTAGAAGAGATCGATATTCGCATCAACCTTTATTCCCTCTTTTTGAAGCTGCTCGAGAAGTAACCTTGTCAGCTCCTTCAGATTTGTTAGGGAGGATTTTAAGTCGTCTACCAGTGTAGTATCGTTTATCAGTCGGCCTATATTATTCCGGCTGCTGTTAGTTTCATCGATTAATTTATTTACTTTGGAAATAAGAATACGGGAATCATCGAGTGTATTTTTAAGTGATGAAATCGTGCTGCTTAGTGAATCCTTATTTGTTTCTATAAACTTATTCAGGGATTCTGTCAGTTCTATTCCGGAATTAAGGAGAGAATTTATTTCGGACCGGTTTTCAGAGATCAGAATATTCAGATTCTCGGTTAGTTTTGTAAGGTTAGCCAGGGATAGTTTAAGGTCGTTGTTGAATTGTGAATCTGTAAGAGTTGTATTAAGGCTGGAAAGAGTGATTTTAACTTCTCTTATAACATCTACTAGATCCTTTTCAACCGAACCGAATACAGCCATTGCGGAGGCCACATCCCCGAGGAATAGACCGTTTTGTATTAACGAAAGGTTAAGATCATTTTCCGAAGCTCCGGGATCCACTTCAACTTTCTTTCCGCCCATCAGGTCAAGCATCATAATGTGAAACTTTGCGTCCTCTTTCAACTCGATATCGGAATCAATATTTATTTTTACCAGAACATTATTCTTCTCAATCTTCATATCGTCTACAAATCCTTTGCGTACTCCATTAATCGTAACAGGATCGCCTATTTCCAGTCCGGCGACAGAACTGAATTTAACCGTAAGCTCTTTTCTCTGCGCGTTAACGTTTATGTTTTTTGCCCAGCCGAAGACCCAGATTATTATAATTAATCCGAGCAAAACGGTAATGCCAACTCTAATTTCCGATTTCCGCTGATCCTTCATTTCCTTTTACCATGTTTTTAAGAGCAATAAATTCAACAGAATCAATTCTGCCGTCGTGAATAAAATACCTTGTCTGATCAATCAGATCCCCGAACTTATTCATACTTGTTTCAAAATTCCCTTTTTTAAAGAATCCGATATTATCATGGAGCAATGATTTTAACGAGTCCTGGTATACCGATTTTTCAAGGGAACTGATCTTTTCATCCATTTCTTTAAGGGCAACTTCAAATATTTTTTCCTTCCCGATTCCTGATATCTCCGGCCAGTATTGCCTGTAGAGGTAGAGTCCTACTCCTATGATAATCGTAAAAAGAGTAATTCCGGTAAGAAAACAGCCTTTTTTCATTAACCTATTCTAGGATGAAATTCTTTCTACAAGAACCTTGTTGATTCTTTTGTTGATTACTTCTTTGACGGTAAATTTATAGTTATTATAAGTAAAATGAAAACCTTGAGCCGGAATAATACCCGCATGATTGAAGATAAAACCGCCTACAGTATCGTAGTCGTCGTTTTCTGAAGCTAAATCCTGCTCAAGCAGTTCGTTCAACTCAAATATTGATACTTTTCCGAGAACCATATAAGAGTTTTCGCTAAGCTTAATAATTTCCTTCTCTTCACGGTCGTACTCGTCACGGATATCGCCGACAATTTCTTCAATAACATCTTCAAGGGAAATTAAACCGGCAGTGCCGCCGTATTCGTCAACTACTATCCCGAGGTGCATTTTTTTATCCTGGAAATCGTGAAGCAGGTCGTTAATCAATTTGGTTTCAGGTACGAACATTGCATCTCTCGCAATTTTCCGTAATGACAAAGTCTTCCTAAGTTCCGGGTTTCTTAGATAAGGAAGAAGGTCCTTAGCATAAATTATCCCTGCAATATTATCAAGGTTATTATCGTACAGAGGAATACGGCTATGCCCTGAATCCGTTATAACATTCATCAGTTCCTCGAAACCGGTATCAATAGAAACAGCAACAATATCAACTCTCGGAGTCATAACCTCGCGGGCTGTTACATTCTTAAAATCGACAATACTCTGAATAATTTCATTCTCCCCTTCTTCGAACGTCCCTTTCTCGGCACCGAATTCAGCTAGCTCCGAAATTTCTGTTTCCTTAAGAGCCGTTTTAGTCTTATCGGATTTAATTCTGGAAGTAACAAAACGGAGGATGTCTGTTATGATTTTTGCTATCGGATAGAAAATTATACTTATCCAGTAAAGAGGGATTGCTACTAATTTTGCGAATTGCACCGGAAAACGGTTCGCCCATAACTTGGGTGTAATTTCACCAATAAAAAGTATTATGGCGGTTAAAATTATTATCTGTAGAAAAAGAGCCACTTCCTTCGAAATATTAAGAGAAGCAGCCGCATCGAGCGCAATCAGGACTGCGATAATCGATGCAGAGATATTGACGATTGTATTGCCGAGGAGAATTGTTACAAGAAGACGCCTTGGATTTTCGAGCAGAACCTGAATATAGCTGCCAACAATCCTGTGGGATTTCTTAAGTTCGCGAATCTTCTTTTTATCAAGTGAAAAGAGGGCTACCTCAGATCCCGAGAAGAAGGCTGAAAGTATTAATGAAATTACAAGTAACGCTGATCTAACTATCCAGTCCGGGTCCAACTAAATGTTATCCTATCTTGTTCAACAAAATTTAGAACGGAAGATCATCATCTTCATTCGGGGCAGAAGGAGCTGCGATATCGTACGAGCTTCTTTCGGATGCCTGTTCACCGTTCGATTCCCTTCCTTCCAGCGGAATCAGTTTTTCCGAGATAATTTCAGAAATATACTTCTTTACTCCGTCCTTATCGGTATAATCCCTTTTCGAAATTCTCCCCTCAACATAAAACTTTTTCCCTTTTTTAAGCGCTTCTTTGTAAAAATCGGGAAGACTGTAGGCAACTACATTGTGCCATGTAGTCTCATTCACCCAATTGCCGTCCCGGCCTTTATATCCGCGCGAGGTTGCAATTGAGAATGTTGAAACAGACGTATTATTCGTCGTAAAACGATGCTCGGCATCATTACCCAGATTTCCTATAAGCATAACTTTATTTAGTGAGAATGCCAAATGATTCACCTTTTATTGTTTTTAATTGCCGGTTAAAGATTATAATTATTCGTTGAAATTGCAACAAATTATTTTCTTTACATTTTTAGATTATTGAACTAGTCACTTTTCAGCTTATTAAATGAACAAATCAATGATACAATTCTTTCTCTATTGTTCCGTCACAATGAATGCGTCTTTGAAAACGGGAATTTTCCAGATTGTATTCCTTACACTTTCAGCCTCTACCCTTTCCTTAAACGGCGAAAGATGAACCGTGTAAAGTTTATTTGGACCTTTTTGTGTAAGATTCATAAGGAAAGAGATCTTAGACTGGTTTTCGATTATAAACTGTTCAGCCCTCTCTCTTGTGGAAAAGGCGCCCAGCTGAATGATATATTTAACTTCAGCAGGTACTATTTCTTTTTCTGCAGGAATAACAGTCGTATCAACTATTGCCTTTGCAGTAGAATCTGACATAACTTTTTCAGCAGCTTCAGGTTCGGATTTAACCGTATCAATTTTTTCCACATCATCAAAAACATAAAAATCCGGTTCCCTGTTTTCCTGCGTTGTTTCAGTTGATGCAGTACACCCGATTATTAAACTGAACAGTAGAATTAAAAGTGCTGATCTTAATTCCATTCAAATCTCAAAATATTATTAGTGACAGGCTAAATTTAGTCAAATTATTTCAGAACTATAAAAAAAATCCCGCCTCCCTTTTTCAGACAGGCGGGAAAAATAAGGTATAGAGCTGTTATAAATTGAATCCCAGATTAAATCCGAACAGATTTGTTGAATTCTCATACTTTCCGTTAAACGGAATCTTTGAGTCGGCAACATCTTCAGTAAATGAGATATACTGATAAGCTGCGTCGAATCTGATATTCTTTGTAATCTGGTATCCGAAACCAACTGTAAATTCGTTACGGTTTGAACCCGGTAATGACGGATCCATATAAGTTGTAGGAATCGGTGATCCGTCGTAAACATAACCGGCACGCAGTGCAAGGTCGCCTAAACGGTACTCGCCGCCTATTTTCAAGCCGAATGTGTTGTTCCATCTCTTAGGCGAAATAAGGTCGCCCCATACAGCTGTGTTTTTTTCGAAATCTGCTTCTAATTGATTGTAACTTTCCCAACCGACAAACATAAGGTCTGTATTAACTGTAATATCCTTTGTCGGATTGACAGAAACTCCAAATCTCATATCCCAGGGCATTGTAAGCTTAGATTGACCTCTTCCATCAGGGAATAAGTCAGCATGACCGATCGGGAAACCTGTAGGCTTTGCCGGTAGACCTGTAAAAGTAAGGTCGCCGGAGAAGTATAATGTAGCTTCACTTCTGAAATTAAATCCGAAAGAAATCCAATCAAGCGGAGTAATAAGAACACCTAAGTTATAAGCAAGAGCAGGATCTCCGTTTGCTTCAAGATTAATTTTTACGTTAGATACAGCCGGTAAATTTACACCCGGTGCAAGCGGAATCGGCGGAATATCTGCTGCCTGAAGGAACTGAACTGAAGAAACAATGTAGGAAATTCCGGCGCCGATTGAGAGGAAATCATTTACTTTGTATGCGATTGTGGGTGTGATATAGAAAGTTTTTAAATCTGTTTTTACTGCAAGTCTCTTGCCGATCCAGGTTTCGGGATATTCCGAACCTAATCCGTAAGGATTATTTACTCCTAATCCGATCGTAATTCCGTTATCAAGTGCGTATGCTGCGTAAAAATTTATAGGTGTAAATGTTTTTTCAACAGTGGATGTTGTAGTAGTTAACGGAGATGGCCCGGTAAAATCAACAGTCGGCATAATAAGGGTAGTACCCATAACTAAATTGAAACCCTTGATATTTGACAAACCGGCAGGGTTGAAGTAGATAGCTGAAGCATCTGGTACCATTCCAACGAATGCGCTTCCCATTCCCATTGCTCTGGCATTTTGTGTACCGGTCTGGAATCCTCCTGCAAAAAGACTGGTAGAAACAAGTGAACATACTACAAGTACTTGTAATAATTTCTTCACACAACCTCCTATTATTGTTTGAAAATTCGTGGAAAATATAGCTATTTGTTTGTTAAAAGCAAATAAGTTTTATTATTCGATTGTCATGATAATCGCATCTTTTTCTACCGATTCCCCTTCCTTAACTAAGACCGATTTAACCGTACCGTCGGACAATGACCTGAGTTCGTTCTCCATCTTCATAGCTTCAAGTATTACGAGCGGTTCTCCGATCTTAACTGTATCTCCAACATTCTTTTTTATTTTGAGAACCAAACCGGGCATCGGCGCTTTAAAATCGGCTTTGTGCTGACCTTTCATTTTGTTACGCATAAGTTCTGTAGCATGTTCCTCAAGCTTCGTCCTCACAGTTGTATCGAAGTACCATCCTTCAAGTAATAATCCGAACCTTCCGTCATCAAGTTTTGTACATGCGATCTCATACGGTTTTTCGTCAATCTTAAGGAGAAATGCGCAATTATTTATTTGCGAAAGCTCAGCTGATACAATTCTGCCGTTAATTTCAATTTTATCCACTGAAAGGACTTTAATAGTAATCTTCTTATTATTTAGAGTGACTACAAATTCATTCATAAAGCTGTCCGGTCCATTTATTGGATGAGGGCAAGTCGTTCTTATTTGTAGTTACAGATGTGTTTTTGTTCTTTAATAGGACAGCCATTATAGAAGCTACTTCCTCGAATTCACCCGATGATTCATCTTTCCATTTATCCGGAACAAGAGGCATAAATTCATTTTCAATAAAATTAATATCGAATGTACCGTCAAGAAATGTCTTCTGTTTAAGAACCCAGTTGAATGCAGGTATATTTGTAATTACACCGCTAATCTGATATTCCTTAAGAGCCCTGTTCATTCTGGAGATTGCTTCCTCCCTTGTCCTGCCCCATGTGGTAACCTTGGATAGTAACGGGTCGTAAAAGATAGAAACATCACTCCGTAAATCAATCCCTCGATCGATGCGTGTACCGGGTCCAGATGTCAGACGGTGATGAATAATCTTGCCTGTAGAAGGGGCAAAATTGTTGTCAACATCCTCAGCATAAACACGGCATTCAATTGCGTGCCCGTTAATTTTCAGGTCATCCTGATCAATCTCAAGTTTATGTCCGGCAGCTACTTTAATCTGAAGTTTTACTAGGTCGATACCGGTTATCATTTCTGTTACAGGATGTTCGACCTGAAGGCGCGTATTCATTTCCAGAAAGTAGAAATTCTTCTCCTTATCCATAAGGAACTCAATGGTTCCGGCGTTGTAATAACCGCACGCTTTTGCGGCATTAACAGCCGCTGCTGTTATTTTAGAGCGGGTTACATCATCAACAAATATAGACGGCGCTTCTTCAATTACTTTCTGATGCCTTCTCTGAACCGAACATTCCCTCTCAAAAAGGTGAATATAATTTCCGTGCTTGTCGCCAAATATCTGAACCTCAATATGCTTTGGATTCAAGATTAATTTCTCGATGTAGATTTCAGATTTGCCGAAAGCTTTAAGTGATTCATTCTGCGCACGGTTAAACGACTCTTCAAATTCCTTATCGTTAAATACTTTTCTCATTCCTTTGCCGCCGCCGCCGGCTGCTGCTTTCAGCATTACCGGATAACCGATCTCACCGGCAACCCTTATCCCTTCTTCAAAGCTCTTAAGCGGTTCAGTTGTACCGGGAACGATAGGTACATTGTGGATTTTCATCAGATGGCGCGCAGATGTCTTCTCACCCATCATCTCAACGGATTTTGAAGAAGGTCCTATAAATGTAATTCCTGCTTCTTCAACCATTCTTATGAATTGAGAATTTTCTGATAGGAATCCGTATCCCGGATGAATTGCTTCAACGCCGGTTTTTTTACAAAGTGCAATTATCTTTTCTTTGTTCAGATACGATTCATTTGCTGGCGGCGGACCAATTAGGTGTGCTTCATCGGAAACTCTTACATGAAGCGAGTTTCTATCGGCTTCGGAGTAGATTGCGACTGTTTTAATATTCAGCTCGCGGCATGCTTTTATAACTCTTACCGCAATCTCTCCCCTGTTAGCAATCAGGATTTTCTTAAACATATTATTTGAACTCAACTATTGTAATTCCGTCACCGCCGCTTTCAATATTGGCAAAATAAAAATATTTTACAAATTTATAATTCTTTAATGTCCCCTGTACAAGTTGTTTTAACGCGCCCGTTCCTTTACCGTGAAGTATTTCAACACGGTCGTATCCGTTCATATTTGCGGCATCAAGGAATTTAAGGATTTCAAGTTCGGCTTCGTCTATACGCTTACCTCTGATATCGAGCCGGTAATTCTGATCGCTTATAATGTCGTGCTTGAAATATTTTGCTTCTTCAAAGTCTTTCTTTTTGGCCGGTACAAGATCGGAATACCGTGCTTTTATTTTCAACGACCCGATAGTTAAAACTGCTTTATCCTTCTCAATATTAATTTCATCAATAACACCTGCTGAATTGGTATCTCTAATTGAAGCATAATCGCCGGTTTTAAGCTTGACTTTAACGGTACTCTCAACCTTTTCTTTTTTGAAAACTTTTTCCGCGTCCGATTTCAGTGTATTTATAACTTCTTTCTCTTTTTTCACAACATCTTTTCTAGCATTCGATTCGCGGATATTTTTTACGGCGTTTTCAATCTTCTTGTTTATATCCTTTAGATAGATTTCAGCTTTCTCGCGGGTTTCCTGGAGTATCTCCTTCTTCTGTTTTTCAAGCTTGTCTACTTTCTCCTGATAGAGATTTGTCAATCCTTTCAAACGCGAATTCTCAATTTCCAGGCGCTTAAGCTGATCCCTCAAGTCCTTCGACTTTATTTCAAGATTGGCAAGGAAATCCTCGATCTTCGACTTATCCTTATCGAGATAGGTTTTAGAAAGATTAATAAAATCGACGTCAAACCCGATTCTTCCGGCAACTTCGAATGCGTAACTCGAACCCGGTATTCCCTGGTTAAACCTGTATGTCGGTTTTAAATTATCCGTATCAAATTCCATCGAAGCATTCTGGAATTTATCGAGCTGATTAGCAAGTATCTTTAGTGAACCGTGATGAGTTGTTGCAAGAACCTTTGCTCCTTTATCTCTTAAAGTAACAAGAAATCCGGTTGCAATAGCCGAACCTTCTGTAGGATCTGTACCTGTTCCAACTTCATCGAGAAGAACAAGAACCTTACTGCCTGAGTGATCGATTATATTTTTAATATTAGTAAGGTGAGAACTGAAAGTTGAAAGATCATCTTCAATCGATTGCGCGTCTCCGATATCGACTAGAACATTATTAAAAAAGTGGAGATTGGAATCGGGATGAATAGGGACTGGAATTCCCGATTGAGCGAGAAGCACGACAAGGCCCATTGTTTTAAGTGTTACAGTTTTTCCGCCTGCGTTAGGCCCCGTAATAAGGATTACCGCTTCCTCCTGCATCTTTATATTCAATGGAATTGTAGCTGTGAAACCGAGTTTTTTCAGAAGGATCGGGTGACGTGCTTCAATTAATTCCACTGCGCGTCTTTCATCGAATGTTGGTATAGCACCGATTATTTCGAGAGAATACTTTGCACGTGCGAAGATTGAATCGAGTTCCGATATGGCAGATAGAGAGGTTTTAAGTTCACTGCTTACTCCGCCGATTTTCTCAGTCAGGTTTTTAAGTATCTTCTCTATTTCTCTCTTCTCAGCAAAGGTTAGAGATAGAATTTCATTGTTCAGTTCGAGAGTCTCTGCCGGTTCTATATACACAGTCTGCCCAGTAGCCGATTCCGAGTGAACAAATCCCCTCACATGCCGTTTGTGTTCAGCTTTCACCGGAAGAACTATTCTGCCGTCTCTTAACGTTATATATTCTTCCTGAACAAGATAGGAGTCGCTAAGCTGCTTCAGCATTCCATTAACCATCTTACGGAGTTGCGTCTCTTTGTCCCGTATATCATTCCGGATCTCTCTTAAGCGTGGTGTGGCATCATCTTTTATTTCGCCGCTTTCTGTAAAGACTTTGGAAATCTGATGCTCAAACACTTTATCTACAAAGAGAGATTCTCTTAATTCGGAAAGGAGTTCTACTTCGCTGCCGTGAGACTTTAGATACTGAAAGAGTTTGCGAGAGGTCTCAGCAAGCTTTAATACTTCCAGAATATTACGAGCCGCTAAAACAGTTCCTTCAATCCGCGAGCGTGAGAGTGTTTCATTCAGATCGGGAAGATAATCGAGTGGAGGAATTTCATTTTTTATCAGAATTTCCTTCGCTTCATTTACACGTTTTCCGTCTTTTACTGCCTCTTTAACATCACTGTAAGGTCGAAGAAAGCTGATTTTCTCTTTACCGTTTTCTGTTATACAGTACTTACTTATATAGCCGGTTACTTTGCTAAACTCAAGTTTTTCGAGTGTTTCAGTTGAGATCATAATATTAACTAATTTAGTGAATCGACAGGGGGAGTTGAAATTTTATCTTTATCTTCGATTATACTTTTTATAAAGTCGGATGCCTTGGCGCGATGACCGATTATAAGGTCGATGGACGAAGGTATAAGATTGTAAATATGATTGTATAGCAGAGAATCTGATGCGGTTTTTTTATCCGGGAAACTGAATATGTTAAGGAATAAAAACATGCCGCTAAGGAAGAATATTATTTGAACAGTTCCAATAAGCCCGCCGACGAACTGATTCAAAAATTTATTGAGCTTATCAACAGGGTGAACAATTCTTTTAATTATTGAGGCAACCAGAATTGTAACAAGGAAAATAATTATCCCGGCTACAACAGTTGAAAAGTATTCATCTCTATTGAATATCGGATTAAGAAGCTGCCCGAAATTGTCAGAGAATTCGAAAGCAAAAGCTATCGCGGCAATTAATCCGATCAATCCGATAATCTTCCGGATAAGTCCATCCTTGAAGCCCAGGAGGAATCCTATAACCGCAGCAATAAATATTACTATATCGATGTAGTTCAATTACCACTCAGAAGTTTTTCAACTATTTCTTTTATAATTTTTCCGTCGGCTCTTCCTTTTAAATTTTTTGCTGCGGCTGGCATCAGCTTAGGAAAATCCTCCTTCGCAGTTGCACCGATTTCAGAAGCTAACTTTTTAATCTCTTCTGCTACTTCTTCATAAGAAAGCTGCTTGGGCAGGAACTCTTCAATAATTTTCAATTCCTTCATTTCCTTTTCTGCAAGCTCCGTTCTCCCGGCATTCTGAAACTGTTCAATCGATTCCTTCCTCTTCTTTGCAGATGTAGTTAATAATCTTATCTCGTCATCAGCAGTCATTTCCTTTCCGGATCCGCTTTTTTCGAATTCAAGAATTAGTGCCCGAATAGACCGGATTGTCTCAAGCCTTATTTTATCACCCGACTTCATCGAGTCTTTAAGTTCCTGATTGATTTTTTCTTTAAGATTCATTTTTAACCTCAAAAAAAAAGGTAGGCCATTATTCAATAACCTACCTTCAATTGATGAAATATTAGATTTATATCTTAAGCAGAGTTGAATAGTTGATTCTTAAACAGGAAGCTTTTCTTAATTCCTGCTGAATATCCGTAACTACTCCCATTTGAGAACTCTTGTCGATACGGAGCGAAACGATAACATTCGGAAGTGCAACTCTTTTAGCATACATAATCTTCTGAATTTCATTAATCTGAGTAAGGCTGTCGTTAACCTGAATTCTACCATCCTGACCCACCCAGATATACGATACTAATCTTTTATTCTCTATTTTTTCGATCGCCTTGGCTTCAGGCAAGCGGAAACTGACCAGAACGTCAACTTCTCTTAGAGTTGTAGTAACCATAAAGAACAAAAGAAGCATAAATACAATATCCGGTAAGGAGGCAGTTGGAATACTCTGCTTTGTACTGGCTCTCTTTTTTTCAAATTTCATTCTAATTCCTCTAAATTATTTTTTTATAGCCTCAGGTTCAGCTATACTGATTGTAATTGGAATCTTATCTCTTATCTCTTTCATTTCTTCACTTCTTTCATCTATATCTACAAATCGTCTCCCTAATCTGGTAATAGAGTATTCAGATCTAACCTGAAAATAAGCGTCTTTAATTTGATCAAGTGCCTGAACATACAGATTGTAATCGGTTTTACGATCAACTTTAACTGAGACAACCAGTTTTTTGTTAGCGGGTTGATCAATCTTACTTTCAATTCTTGGTTTCAGTGTTTTGGATATCTGAGGGATAGCAATAATTTCATTATTTAATAGTACGTCTCCGTTCTCATTAATCAGCACAGCTGCAAGACGGTCTTTTGAAATAGGAACCAGTTCCTGTTGCTCGGGAGGAGTAAATTCAGGAAGTGTAAGACCGATACCGGTATCCACATCGATAACAGTTGAGACCAGAAAGAATAGAAGAAGCAAGAATGAAATATCCGCCATAGAACTGGTAGGAATTTCTGCATCCGGCAATTTCTTCTTTTTAAGTGTAATCATTTTTTAATCTCTGTGTTATTTCTTCATTTCGTAAAGTGCGTCAATTAATTCGATGGAGCTTTCTTCCATATCAGCAACTATTCTGTCAATTCTTGAAACGAAATAGTTGTAGAATGTTTGAAGAATCATAGCAACAATAAGACCGAAAAGAGTTGTAAGAAGAGCAACAGAGATACCGCCAGCAACGATAGAAGGAGAAATCTGAGCAGCTTCTTTAATAGCGTCGAATGCCTGGATCATACCTTGAACTGTTCCTGTAAATCCGAGCATAGGTGCCAGAGAGATGAAAAGTGAGATCCAGATCAATCCTCTCTCAAGGAATCCCATTTCAATTGCGCCGTAAGCCATGATAGCTTTTTCAGCAGCTTCCAGACCTTCGTCTGCTCTGAGAAGACCGGCATGAAATACAGAAGCAGCAGAACCTCTCGTATTTTCACATAATTTTATTGCTTCCTGAACACCGCCTTTTGATAATGCGTCTTTTACCTGAACAACAAATTTCTTGGTGTTCATTGTTGCGCGTGTTAATGTCCAGAATCTCTCGATTGTGAACCCAAGCCCGATTACTAGACATGCCAGGATTGGCCACATGAAGCCGCCGCCTTCAATGAATTTCTGCTGCAAATAACCAATTGCGCTTTGGTCCTGGACTTGTGCTAAAACTAATGATACTATTCCGGTTATCTCTGCGAGTTGCATAAGAAAAAGCCTCCGATATTGTTATTAATTAAAAAAATATGTCAAAAGTTATAAATTCTTCGAAAAAGATGTGGGTAACATTAAATAAATGAGCTAAAAAAGTCAATAAATAATTTTTTACTCTTTTTTATTAAATCCTCTTTTTAGCTTGTCCGGCATTACTATTATTTCACCAGTCTCATTATTGGGGCTCTTGAAAAAGAATTCCGCCTTTTTACAGATTTCAACCGGCTTTACGAGCAGCGACTTGTTCTTAATCCATTCCCGGTTTTCCTCCGAATCGATTGCATAGGGTGCAATTGCATTTGCCCTTATATTGAATGGAGATCCTTCCAGCGCAAGAATTCCTGTTAAAAAATTAATACTGTTTTTAGAAATGCCGTAGGAGCCTTTTCTTTTCTCCGGATAGATTCCGCTTAAAGCGCTTATTAAACAGATAGCTCCCCCCTTTCCCGTTCTGCATAAACTGAAAAAATATTTAGAAATTAGAAAAGACGTTTTAAGGTTTAGTTTGAGCATCCGGTTTAGTTCTGACATTGTTGTATCTTCAATACTCTTTCCGCCGGTGTATCCGCCTACAGTATTTAATAAACAATAATAATTTTCTTCTGAAGTTTCTATTTTTGAAAATACTGCGCGGACATTTTTTTCGACTGACAGGTCACCCGCGATAATACGGTTTTTGTTTTTTGGACCGGAATCATCTTTAGAAATAAAATAAAATTTATGGTAATGCTGCTTCGAAAAATATTCAACTGCATGAGATCCTAGATGCCCTGTAGAGCCAAACAATAAGAATATTAAATTCATTTCTGTTACTTGTCTGTTAAAATAAATTTTGCGCCTACCGGGAAATGGTCGCTGTACCCACCCAGATACCTTGAGCCGGAATATGTGGGAAGCGGCCCGCCTTGCCGTTCTCCTTCCTTTATAACCATAAAATCCGGTTTAATTACTTCATAGGAATCGCATAAATAGTCAATCCCCTTCTTATCGAACAGTGATCCGGAAATTATTATCTGGTCAATCATATTCCAGGTAGAACCGAATAAGTAAGATCCTTCATTCCTGGAAGCTTTTGTATATGCAAGGTTCAACAAATTATTATTCGATTCGCTGCAATTAAATTCTGAAGCGCCAAGTGTTTCTTGTATGGATTTATTATCCGGCTCGTCGTTAAAATCGCCCAAAAGAATAATCTTACTGCTCTTATCTTCAGAAAGTATTTTATCAACTAAATTTTTCAGTACCCGTGCAGCGGCTATTCTGTTTGGTTCCGATTTAACCTCTCCGCCCCTTCTCGAAGGCCAGTGATTTACAAATAAATGAATAATTGATTTTTCATTTTTATGCCGCAATGCGACATGAAGTATATATCTCGTAGGTGTTCCGGTAGGTATTTCAACCCGCAGAGTATCCAATTCTTCTATATCAAATACTTTCCGGTCGTAAAACAGGGCTACATCAATCCCCCTTTCGTCCGGCGAATCTCTGTGGGCAATAATGTAATCCCTGTGTTTAAAACGGTAAACAAGCCATTTAAGAACATTTAAATTTTCCACTTCCTGAAAAGCAATAATATCAGGGCCGCATCCGTCGTTCATGTGGTTTATAACTTTGGCAAGATTCGATATTTTGGTTTCGAACCGGTCGATTGTCCATTGACGGCTGCCTTCCGGAAGGAACTCTTCATCGTTTATGTTCGGATCATCTTTTGTATCGAATAAATTCTCAATATTCCATGATGCCACATAAAAACTCTTCCCGTGATTATCCACCTGGCAGTGTAATGTTGTAAAAGTGAATAGTAACAGAGTAATAGACATCATCAAAATTGTTTTATAATATCTCATAGAGTTTGTGGTTATTGTTATAATGAATAATTATTTTGGCTGAAGAATATACATAAATTATCGTAGAGCGTAAACAATCATGTCCGATAGAAAAAGGAAAAAATTCGTCATAATTGACGCAATGGCCTTAGCGTACAAAGGCTATTACGCGTTTATTTCAAGACCACTTACTACGGCTAAAGGAGAACCCACTTCCGCTGTATACGGCTTTATGAGTCAGCTCCTTAAAATAATTGAGGATACAAGACCCGACTACTTAGCCGTTGCATTCGACTCCAAAGAGAAAACTTTCAGGCATGAACGCTATGAAAACTACAAATCATCCCGTGAGGCAATGCCGGAAGATATGATTCCTCAGATACAGAGGATAAAAGAAATAATAGAGGCATTCAGAATTCCGCTCTATATTCTGCCCGGTTACGAAGCTGATGATCTGATAGGAACAGCATGCAAAAAAGCGGAAGCCTCCGGACTTGATTGCTATGCAATAACACCCGATAAGGATTATGTACAGCTTATAACACCAAATATTAAGGTAGTGAAACCTGGTAAGTCCACAGATGAAATAATAATTCTCGACGAAAAGAAAGTAAGGGAGGAATTGGGATTTGAGCCAAGGCAGATGATCGATTACCTTGCTCTAGTTGGTGATAGTTCCGATGATATACCCGGTGTAGCCGGTATCGGACCTAAAACAGCTCTACCGCTTATCCAGCGTTATAAAACTCTCGAAAATATTTATAAGAATATTGAAGAGATTGAGAAACAGAGTATCATCAATAAACTTAAGGAGAATAAAGAGAACGCATTCCTCTCGAAAGAACTCGCCACTATTCATACAGAGGTTCCTTTCGAGTTCAATTTGAATGATGCCATTTATGAAAAGCCCGATTTTGAGAAACTTATAAGGCTGCTCGGCGAGCTTGAGTTTAAATCATTCGTTACCAGAATCAAAAAACTTTTTACCGATGAGAAAGAAGAACCCGAAAAAGTTGAAATTGCAGAAGAACCTTTGCCTGAAGAGAATATCCAGGTATTCGAAAAGAATAAAGTAAAATATAAATTGATTACCGGAAGTAAAGAGGCCGCGGAATTGGCCGGACAATTACTGAGCTCCGATAAATTTGTTTTCGATACTGAAACCGATTCTCTCAACACACTTGATGTTAATCTGGCCGGCTGCGCTTTTTCAATTAAACCGAAAGAAGCATTTTTTGTGGCGGTTAACCCATCACGCGAATCAGCAGGATTATTTTCGGCCGACCTTTCCGAAAGATTGCCTGTAGAGCAATTCATAAAAATATTCAGACCTGTATTCGAAAGTGAAAATGTTAAAAAGATTTGTCAGAACGGTAAATATGATATTTCCGTATTAAGGCATTACGGCGTAACCGTAAATAATTTTTATTTCGATACAATGCTGGCGAGTTACGTAATTGACCCGGATCAGAAACACGGAATGGACGACCTCTCCGAAAAATATCTTAACTACAGGCCTATTCCCCTTCTGGATTTGATCGGCTCGAAGAAAACGCCGGAGAAAATTTTTGAAGTCGATCCCTCAAGATTATCCGATTACTCCTGTGAGGATGCCGATATAACATTCAGGCTTTATGAACTGATGAAACCGGTACTTAAAAAAGAAGGCCTTGAAAAAGTAGCTTACGAAATAGAATTCCCGCTAGCTCCTGTGCTTGAAGATATGGAGAGAACCGGAATAAGGATCGATACAAAAAGCCTGGAATTATTTTCAGAGGATCTTCAGGTGAAGCTGGATGAGTATTCTGAAAAAATTTATGGTTTTGCTGGTGAAACATTTAATATCAATTCAACACAGCAGCTTCAGAAAATATTATTTGAAAAGCTTAAACTTCCTCCTACAACAAAAACAAAAACCGGATATTCGACCGATGTACGCGCTCTCGAGTCGTTGAAAGGCTCTCACGAAATAATTGATATTATTATGGATTACCGGCAGGTAGCAAAGCTGAAATCTACATATGCCGATTCGTTACCGGAGCTTATAGAACCGGGTACAGGCAGAATCCATACTACTTACAATCAGACTGTGGCTTCAACCGGGAGGTTATCAAGCATCGATCCTAACCTTCAGAATATTCCGATACGAACGGAATTGGGAAAGGAGATCCGTAAAGCTTTTGTCGCAAGAGATAAGAATCATCTTATTCTAAGCGCCGATTACAGCCAGATAGAGCTTAGAATCATGGCCAGTATTTGCGGCGATCAGAATTTATTAGAAGCATTCCGTAATAACGAAGATATCCACCGGCGAACTGCTGCACTCGTCTTCAATGTAGACCCGGCCGATGTTAATCCCGACATGAGGAGAAAAGCAAAAGAGGTGAACTTCGGCATACTTTACGGGCTCGGCCCCTTCGGGTTGAAATCCCGTCTCGGTATCACTCAAACCGAAGCCAAGGCCATTATTGATAATTATTTTAATTCTTTTAAGAATGTTAGAAAGTTTATGACGGATTCTGTTAAAATGGCACAGAAAAAAGGTTTTGCCGAAACATTAACCGGCCGCAGAAGATTTCTGAAAAATATAAACAGCAACAACAGAATAATAAGACAGTTCGAGGAGCGTGTCGCTATTAATATGCCGATCCAGGGCACAGCCGCCGATATGATAAAACTGGCAATGATAAAAATCTATTCGGAGCTGAACAGACTTAAACTGAAGAGTAAAATGGTTCTTCAGGTACATGACGAACTTGTTTTCGATGCGCACAAAGACGAATTAGAAATCTTAATACCGCTGATTAAGAAATTGATGGAAGAGGCAATGCCGCTTGATGTACCGATTATAGTGGAAACAGGAACTGGAGAAAACTGGCTGGACGCTCACTAAGCATTTAAATGAGTATGATAATTTTTCGACTGATTTCTGACGACCAGAGCGGCAGTATATAATCCGATCTAATCGAAGAGGAACCTGTAAATCAAGTAACCGAAATTTACCTGAAGCAATCCGAAAGTAATACCGCTGTAGAGATCAAGCCGGTCAACCTCTTTTAATTTTGCCGGATCTTTCGATTGTAAAAAGCCTTCGTAACGGTTATCGGCTTTTATTTTGAAATACGCAGAAGCAGCGCCAAGAACCGCTGCCGTTCCTAAAAGAATCTTAAACAATTGGGAATCCGAAAACGATTCATCCTTCTTCTGTTCGGGTAATTCAAGCGGGATGCGGTTATAAAGCGATAGTTCACTGGAATGAACAGGTTTTGTGTAACCTTTCTTTTTCAACATTATTGTATGAAACTGATTTACACTTATAAAGTTTGGTGTATAAGCCATTAATGAATCATATATGAATACGGCAGCATCCTGCGGACTGGTGTCAACATAATATTTATCGAACAAATTAAAACTGATCAGATATTCCTTATCGCATAATTTTATGTTAACCGAATCGTTTATCTCGTGTTCGTTCCACCTCTCAAGATTTTCTTTAATTGTGAAATAGTATTTACCTAATGTAACTTCTCTTCTTACTTTACCATAACCTTCCAGCCGGTCGTTAATAAATATTAGTGCGCTGTCTTTATTTGTTTCGATTTCAAGAATGCTTTTGCAGTCCTGCCCGTTTGCATTTAATAAACCGCCAAGTAGAAACAACAGAATATTTAAGATATGTTTTCTCATATCAGTTGAAACTGAATGTTCTGTAAGCATGAATGTTGCCCCTGTCCGAGCCAAGGTAAAGAATTCCATCTCTGAGAAGTGGCGTAAGCTTGACCCTTCTTTCGAACTCGAGTGTTTTGAAAACCAATCCGAGCGAAGAACTAATCAGATGGACTTTTTTATTTGCGTCCGGCTGTATTAAAACTGTTTTTGTAAGAAGAGGCGTTGTGTTTATTGAACCATTTGTATCGTAAATCCAGATTTTTTTCCCGGTTTCTTTATTAAGTGAATATAATTTCCCCGATAAATTCCCGACGATCACCTTTTCATCATCAAAAACAGGAGTTGAAACAATTCTGGCTCCCGTCCCATATTTCCAATTAACTTTCCTGGCTTTGGTATCAAATGAGTAGATGTAACCTTGACTGTCCCCGAAATAAATTACATCTCCGTCGAAAGTAAATCCACCTTCAATAGGAGAAGATACTTTCTCCCTGAATATTATTGTCCCGTCATTTCGGATCATAAGAATCAACTCACCTTTCATAGTTCCGAGTGCAATAAAGTTATCGTTGGCAGCAGGATTTGACAATACCGATTCATTTATTCTAACCGAATATTCGCGTTGGGCTGCATAATTATACTTTATTAATTCACCCCTGTCTGTCAGAACGATTATACCATCCTCCAACCTGATCATCTCATTCGTAACCGAGCCGTTTATTCTATCCTCAGCAAGTATCTTGTTGTTCAGGTAATCGAACATTATCAACCTGGAATAGAACTGATTTTTTTCATTAACAATAAAAAATAATCTTAGACTGTTTACAACCGGAGCAACAGAAATTGCACCTGTGTATTTCTCATAGCCGACAGCTTTACCGTTTTCTTTAGCATAGGCGTAAATTCTTCCCGATAGATCTGCTGCAATCAAATATTCATCAACTATAAGCAAAGACGTATTAGGTTGACTGCCATTTGTAACTGCTGTCCATAACCATTGAAGGCTATCGGAGATCGATTCAGGTTGATAGAAAATTCTTCTCTCATTCAATCCGAAAGAGAGAACGCTTTTATCATCAATAAAAGTGTTCTTAAGAATAAGAGGCTGTGTGCAGGAGTATAAAAGAACCAGCGACGATATAATGAAAATAATCTTTTTCAAAAGTCCCACCCGAAGAAAAACTGATAAAACAAACGGGGCTGGAACTGCGAGAAATTCTTCTCTATCTTTTTACCGATATCATACCTTAGTGTTAGAGCATTGAATAAATTAATTCTAAAACCTAATCCAACGCTTCCCAGAGTTTCTTTATACTTATCATCCCATGCCGAACCGGCATCGAAAAAGATGGCCCCGCGTACTTCAAAAAGATTAAGTCCAATGAACGGTAATCTTATATAAAACTGGTCGATCATCGGGAATCTTAATTCTACGGATGTTAGCCAGAGTTTTTCTCCCCGTATAGACCATCGCGGCCATCCTCTTAAATCCCAACTGCCGCCTGCAAAATATCTCCGTGCTTCTTTACCATGATTTATGAAGAATGCTGCACGTCCTGCTAAAGCGCTTCTAAGACCAAGTCTGAAATATTTTCTGTAATCGGCAATAAAAGAGAAATAATTGAGATTACTGAATTTTACGTCACTGGTATATCCTAATAGTATTCTTAATCGAGAACCGTCGATTGGTCCTGAAGAAGCCCAGATTGAATTATCGTGCACAAACGAAAGCGTATTGGAGACCATCAGGGATTTTCTTGTAATGAATTTCTCTATAATTTCTTTATCAGAATTGGCAATGCTTACAGAAGCTTCTAGACGTTGAAAAGTAGAGAAAGGGAAATAAAGTTCGAAAAATCCTCCGTATACCCGTTCGTAGAAATAGACATCCGATTCGCGGATATCGTAGCGTCTGCCTGAATAATTGAAAATACCGTATCCGTAATTTGTCCGCTCGCTTAGACTGAGCCGGGTTATAGCAACATTAAAATTTTTCAGGATTTCACTCTGGACTTCAGCCGTGTTATAGAGATAGAATAGGTATCTGTCGTCTCCCAGCAAATCGCTAAGGCCGAGCAGTGCTCCGCCTCTCGAACCGAATACCGGATCTGTAATCAGCTGCCCTACCGCATAATCGAGTGTGTATTCACGTTCATAAACAAGCCGGTCGGTTTCAGCAGGAAGAGAGATTCTTTTTTCTATCCACCTGGCACGCGCTTTTGTAAATTCATTTGTCAGTACTGCTAACCCAGGCTCATAAATATTTTCGAGACTAAGATTGTAGAACTGGAAAGAGAAATTCTCAAAAGCGGAAGTGACAATATTCTTATTGTCGATAAACGTAAAGCTGTAAACACTTGTTACAAATCCTGTAATCTGTTCAATTTTATTCTGCTCACCCTTACTTCCATAATTCATTCTGTAGATGTTGTATGTCCCGTCGTAGTCGCATGTAAAATAGATCTGATTGAAATCCGGAGAGAAGGAAGGGGTTGAAAAGTTTGCGTTAATGTATGTTAAATAGTTTATCTGTTTCGATTCGATATCGTACTCAAAGAGATTATTCTTCTGTCTGAATTCTCCGGCCGTTCTATCGGAAGCATAAATTATTTTAAGATCATCTTTATAGAATACCGGATCGATATCCTGGTAATAATCGTTTGTAAGCCTCGTAAGTTCGGATTTTTGGATTTCGTAAGTATAGAGGTCGTTATACCCTTTCCTGTCAGTAGCACTGAAAACTATCAGATTTCCATCCCTTGAAAAATTGGGTGAACGAATTGATATCAGGTCTTCGAATCTAAGTGTTGCAACAATTTCCTCATCATAAATTGAATAGAGATGTATTACATCCTTGCCAAGTGATTTTGTAATGAAAGCGAGATAACCCTGGTTCGATAATCCGAGTGAATTTTCGAGAAGATGGAACGACTCAAAATCAGACTCCCTTTCACCCTCAATAAGAATTTCGGGATCGATATAATCATCCTGATCCAGATCGTACTTCATCCTGAATAGTGAAGAATAACCGTTATGGTTCCCTATAAAGTAGATCTCTTTGTTGCCGTTCCGTTCAAAATAAACCGGATCGAAATTGAATCCTTTGTTTGTAATCCGTTTCGATTTGATAAAATGAGGATAACGCGCTTCATAAAGAGGGAAATATTCCTGCCTTAGCTTGAATGTGAAATAATTATCGATCGCCTCGAATTTATCCCCAAGCGTAAATTCCAGATTTTCCCTGAACGAATTAAATCTCCAGAAATTTTCGAGCAGCAGAAGTATTTTTTCCTCACCGTACTTCGCAGCAACAAACTCAAGGAACTTCTGACCTTCTTTGTAGATAATATATCCGTACACACTTTCGAGGTTTTCGAGAGTAACAAAATTTCCGTTTAGAACCAGGTCGCGCATCACCATTTCCGACTGTGTATCCCAGTCGAACGACCAGTATTCAGCAAGACCTTCTACAAACCAGAGGGGCGGGAGTCTGGTGTTATCGATCCGGTGATCCGAGAGAATATTGAAAATCTTATTAGTCATAAAAACATGAACAAGTTCATGTCTTATAACATGTTTGAAACTGCCCAGATTCCCCTGGTAAGGAATTACGACACGTCCCTTCATAAATTCGAAAAATCCGCCTACACCTTCTGGAATAAATCCTGTGGTTATATTCGTCTGCTGAAAATGAATATGAGAGTTGTAAAAAATAAGCGGGATTTTTACTGTGATATAATGATTGAACTTAACCTTATATTCCTCGTAAGCATCCTCGGCATACCTGGCTCCTATCTCGGCAAGCTCTTCGAAATCATCATAATAATAGATGTTGAAATGTTCCGTCTTAAGGACTTTCCAGTTAAACTTTTCATACTGTACTTTATTTCTGCCGAAAAAATAGAACTGAGCAAATACAAATTGCGGAATAAAAACAATCAGCAGAATATATTTCCAGTTCTTAACCGTCAAAGACGTTCCTTTAGATAGTTTATGTTATCAATCGAAGTGGGATTTATACCCCGTATTACAGCAAGGTAATATGAAATCCAATCGCCGAAGTAAATAATATCCACAAGTCTTTCCTTCCAGGTTTTTTCTTTGCTGGATATATTAATTATTTCGCATCCCTTCTTTCTAATTATCTCGGATGTAATTTCATAACGTTTCTTAACCTGAGGATGATAATCTTCATCCATTATATTTATTAGAATCAGGTTTACCTGTTTTGGATCGAATGTATCCCAGCCGAGTATTTCATTATGATCGAGTTCCGGGAGTAATCCGTAAAAAGAATGAAGCTTGGAATTTTCATTAAACTGTCCTTTATACCTCGCGCCAATTGCAGAAGTGTATTCGGATACTGCGTAAATTAACGGTATATAGCCGATAAACTTCTGTGCAAGATCGAGCGCGTCATTCTTTGTCTGAGAATATACTTCCCCTTTACGCTTCAGCAATCCGATAATTGAATTAACAACTTCATTTTGTTCGGGAATCAATTTCAAAGATTGAACTAATTTTAGCAATGTAAAAAAATTGACCCAGAGAGCGAATCGCGGCTGGTATCCTTTCATCAACCTACCGAGCGGAAATTTATTTTTAAGTGCGAATTCCTCGAGTTTACCGCCCGTTGTTATGCAAGCGACCTGGCATTTTCGTTGAATTGCTTCGTTAGCAGCAGCAAGAGTTTCTTCTGTGTTCCCGGAATAAGAAGATGCAATTACAAGTGTACTTTCGTCCGCATAGGGAGGCAGCTCATAGTTTCTATTTACTACATAAGGGTATTTCAATTCTGTCCTGAAGAAATTCTGCAGAAGGTCGCCGCCTATAGCCGAACCGCCCAGTCCGCTAAGCACAATATTTTTTATTTTCGATGTGTCTATAGACGAAACATCTATTTGGCTTTGCCATGCGGATTCAACCTGGTAGTAGGATTCCTGTAAAACTTTAAACTGGTTTTCATTGTCGTACATCTTGATCATTTCTTGGATTTCCATTTTATCCTCTTATTAAATTTTTGATAAGATCCTGGATTTGTGAATTAAAGAAATTGTGCAGGTGCTGACTAATCTCCTTCTCTGAACTGAAATTGATGCATTCCTGGGCCAGAGTTTTAAGCTCTTTATAATTAAGACTTCTTACGATTTTTTTAATTAAAGGAATAGCGGAGGCAGAAACACTTAACGAGTCCAAGCCAAGGCCGATAAGAAGCGGGACAGCGAACGGATCGGCAGCCATCTCTCCGCACATACTAACCGTAACACCGGCTTTTTTACCTTCGGAGATAATATGATGCAGTGTTCTTACAACTGCCGGATGAAATTCCTGATATTGACGGGATACAATATCATTACCCCTGTCAACAGCAAGCAGATACTGGATAAGATCGTTAGTGCCGATACTAATGAATTCCACTTCAGCAGCAAATTCTTTAGCCATCACGGCTGCCGAAGGTATTTCGATCATTATTCCTATTCCGATATTTTTATCGAACTGTTTCCCCTCGGCTTTCAGTTCTTTTTTACATTCCTCAATAATTCTCTTGGATTCTTTTATTTCATAGATCGATGCAATCATCGGAAGCATAATTTTAATATTCTTATGAGCACTGGCTCTGAGGATTCCTTTAATCTGGACTTTAAAGAGTTCCGGGTTATCCAGAAGGAGACGAATTCCTCGCCATCCGAGCATCGGATTCGGTTCATGGAGGTCAACCGGAAGTACTTTATCTCCGCCAATATCGAAAGTTCTTATTATCACTGTTTCAGGATAGATCTGTTCAGAAATATTCTTATAGATCTGGTATTGCGATTCTTCATCCGGGAATTCTTCATACTCTTCGAACAGTTGCTCAGTTCTAACAAGGCCGATCCCATTAGCTCTATTATGAAGAATAAAATCCATTTCGCTCGAAACATCAAGGTTTGCAAGTAGCTTAACTTCCCTGCCGTCAATTGTTTCTGCAGGAAGATCTTTCAGTTTATTCAGTTCTTCATCGTGCTGGGAGAGTTTTCTAATTTTCTCTTTATAAGAAGTTAGCTGATTCTCATCCGGATTGATTATAACCTGGCCGAAAAAGCCGTCTATAATTATCAGGTCGTCATCTTTAATCTTATTTGTAGCTTCATGTACGCCTACTACTGCAGGAACATTTAATGACCTTGCAAGTATCGCAGCATGGGATGTAAGACCGCCAAAATCAGTAACATAACCTTTAACATCAGCACGTGCGAACAGGACAGTATCGGACGGTGAGAGATTTTGTGTAATAACAATTAGGTCGCTAGAAATTCTGCTTTTAAGTTTTTTCTTTTTCAGATTCCTAATTATTCTGTTTTTAATATCCTCTATATCATGTGAACGCTCTTTCATGTAAGGTTCGTTAGAGGAATTCATAATCCTGGTATACCTTGAGATTTCGTCCTCAACAATATATTCAGGGACTTTCATTTCTTTTTTAATCCTGTTCTCAATTGTAGAGATGAGTATCGGATCGTCGAGAATCATAATCTGAGCATCAAAGATAGCTGCCCTTTTTTCGCCAAGCTTATCTACCGCAAGGGAGAAGATTTTCCTGAGTTCCTTCCTGGATTGCGCCAGAGCCGAATCCAGGTTTTGTAGAGCTTCCTCGATATTTGTAATTGAATCTTCCGAGACAGATTCTTTCTGTTTCTCGTATATGAATGCTTTGGCAATTGAAATACCCGGGGCCGCTGCAATTCCTTTTAATATGTTGTCTGCCTTTTTATCCATGTTACATCTCGTCAAATCCTCTGTTAAAATAGTCGATTATTTCAAGTGAGGCTTCATTCTCATCGGGACCGTCGAATGTTAATACGATTTCAGAACCTTTCTCTGCAGCCAGCGTCATCACACCGATAATACTTTTTCCGTTAATATGCATTCCGTCCTTATTGAGGAAAAATTCACACTTGTATTTTGATGCAAGCTTTACAATCGTTGCTGCAGGACGTGTATGAAGTCCTGCATTGTTCACTATTTTTACAGTTCGTTCAATCATTATTTCTTTCTACCGATTAATGCATTAGCAAGCCAGTTCATTAGTAATCTTCCTTCTTCATCCGGAAGATAAGAAGAATTTTTTAATGCTAATTGAGTGTACCGTAGAATTTCTTTCTTTGCATCCTCAATAACATTCAGATCCTCATAAATTTTCTTGTACCGTCCGACTTCCGATCTGTCGATCCCCTTGTTTCTGATTAACTGTAAGAGGAGATTTCTGTTTTTACCGGAAGATTTTTCCAATGCACGTAGAAATAAATAAGTCTTCTTTCCTTCGACGAGATCGCTGCCGATTTTCTTGCCGAACTTCTCCTCTTCACCGATTATATCCAACAGGTCGTCTTGAATCTGAAAGGCCATTCCGAGATATTTCCCGTAATTTCCTGCAGCTTTGATATTTTTTTCATCAGCCCCTGCTATACCTGCGCCAATAAGACAGCACATTTCAGCAAGTGCAGCGGTCTTTTTGTAGATCATTACTTTGTATTCTTTTATTGTAACGACCTTCCTCAGCTCAAATTCTTTATCAAGGCTCTGACCTTCGCAAACTTCAATAATTCCCTGCGTAAATATCTTTAGAATTTCCGCACAGTCTTTTTTACAGTCTTTAAGAAGATTCTCATATGATAATGCAACCAGTATATCACCGGCAAGAATAGCAGTATTGGTGTCGTACTTTTTATGAAGTGTCAACCTGCCTCTTCTGAGATCAGAATTATCCATGATATCATCATGGACTAATGTGAAGTTGTGCAGAAGTTCTACAGCAAGAGCAGCGTTATATGCATCTTTAAATTTTCCGCCTACTGCCTTAGCTGAAGAAAGAACTAAAAAAGGACGTATTCTTTTACCGCCGCCTTCGAGGACGTATTTACTCGGTTGATAAAGCGATTCCGGTTTTTTACCCTTAAAATAGAGAGCCAGCTTCGATTCAATTTTTTTTAATTCGCTACGGTACATTAATTCACTCGTAAGAGTTTTCAATAGAGCTCCGATTTTCTAATTAGATTTTTTTTTTTGAAACTTTTTATATCCGGTGAGCCGGTCAGATACATTATTTTTTTAACAACGTTGAACCATTCATTTACTAAATCTATAACACCTGATTCTCCGTAAGAATTCACAACCTGGAGAATTTTTCTGGCTGAGGCAGCTATATCGGCGCCGAGTAAAAGAGATTTTGCAATTTCCTCAGGCATATTTATTCCTCCCGAGGAAATCAGCATAAAACGGTATTTCTTTCTGAGTTGATTCACTGTCCTCAGACAGTATGAAGTCGGCAGACCCCATTCCCTGAAATACTGATCCTCTTTTTTACTTCTGATCAATTCAACAGCGGCCCAGCTTGTACCACCCGCTCCCGCCACATCAATCCCTTTTACTCCGGCTTCAAGAAGAATTCTAGAGGCCGCAACAGAAATGCCGGACCCGACTTCTTTAGCTATAAGCGGTATTTTCAATTTTGCCGCAAGCCGTTCAACGGCTTTTATAAGACCTTTAAAATCGGTCTGGCCTTCGGGTTGAATTAACTCCTGAAGTGGATTAAGGTGGATAACGAATGCATCTGCTTCTATTAGATCTGAAAGGTATTGTACATTTTCAACAATATTTTTTGATTTGGCCACCTGTGCTGCACCAAGATTTCCAATAACAGGAACATTGCCGGCATTCTTTCTAATCACTTTAAATGAGTTAAGGTGATTCGAATTTTCTAGGGATTGTCTCTGGCTCCCCACACCAATCGGAATATTCAGATGTCTGGCAGCAATCGCCAGTTTTTCATTTATTTTTGCTGCTTCGCCTGTGCCGCCGGTCATGCATGAGATCAGAAACGGATAGGATATTTTCTTCTTAAAGAAATTTGTTGATAGATCGATTTTTTCTATTCGCACTTCCGTTGGAGCAAAATGCTCGAATTCATAATTCTCAAAACCATTGGTCCGGTAATTGAATTTGACATCATCCGTTAAACATAATTCAATATGATCTTTCTTTCTTTTTGAAGTTTGGCTTTTCATTATTAGAAGGTCTGTAAATTCACCGACAAAATAAAAATTTTCCGGTATATAATCTGTTCAATCATTCAAATATTCTTATTGAATCTCCATCTTATTTGAAATAAATTGAAAACCGGAGTTTACACTAAACTGGCGGAATAACAATGTCCAAACCCAAATTAAGTTTCTGGCAGATCTGGAATATGAGTTTCGGTTTTTTGGGAATTCAATTCGGATTTGCTCTGCAGAATGCAAATGTAAGCCGTATTTTCGAAACTCTCGGAGCTGAGATCGATAAAATACCGATCCTCTGGATTGCCGCACCCGTTACCGGATTAATTGTACAGCCGATAATAGGCCATATGAGCGATAAGACATGGAACCGTCTTGGAAGGAGAAGACCGTATTTTCTTGTAGGTGCAATACTTGCATCGGCCGCACTTCTTATAATGCCAAATTCACCGTACCTATGGTTTGCTGCAGGAATGCTCTGGATACTAGACGCATCAATCAATATCTCAATGGAACCTTTCAGGGCATTCGTAGGCGATATGCTTCCTTCCGAACAAAGGACTGTTGGATTCTCTATGCAGAGCTTTTTCATTGGGACAGGAGCTATAATTGCTTCAGCCCTCCCCTACATAATGACTAACTGGCTTGGTATTGCGAATACGGCGCCGGCAGGAGAAATCCCCGACTCCGTTAAGTATTCATTTTACATCGGAGGAGTTGTATTCCTGCTGGCAGTAGTTTGGACTGTCTTCAGCTCTAAAGAATATTCACCAGAACAATTAAAGAAATTCGACGAGGCCGAAAAATCTTCTTCCCAATCCAAACAGATCACCTACTCTACAGAACCGGTAAACCGGAATATTTTATTTAGAAACGGATTGATCTGGGTTGTTGCAGGATTAATTTTACTCTCCTTCTTCAACTATTTTCTTTATATCGATCTTGGCCTTATAGTTCTATTCGGCGGTATAAGTCTATTTGGTCTTCTTCAGATAATTTCTGGATTAATGACAAACGGTAAAAAGCAGAACGGATTTGTTGAAGTAATTAATGATTTATATAAAATGCCTAAGACAATGATCCAGCTGTCCTATGTTCAGTTCTTTTCCTGGTTTGCCCTCTTTGCGATGTGGATTTATACAACACCTGCCGTTACACATCATATTTACGGCGCAACAGACAACACTTCGGAATTATATAACGAAGGAGCAAACTGGGTTGGTGTATTAATGGCAGTCTATAACGGATTTGCGGCAATTATGGCATTCGCAATCATGTGGATTGCCAGCCGGACCAGCCGCAAGACTGTTCATATGATCAGTCTTGTTATCGGTGGTATAAGTCTTTCGTCATTTTATGTAATAAAGGATCCGCAATTACTTCTAATTGCTGAACTTGGAATCGGACTGGCGTGGGCTTCAATTCTTGCAATGCCTTATGCAATACTAACCGGTTCCCTCCCTTCGCATAAGATGGGAGTATATATGGGGATATTCAACTTCTTCATTGTAATACCTCAGATTACAGCCGCTGCTATACTCGGATTCTTTGTTAGAAGTCTCTTTGCAAACGAAGCAATCTATGCTTTGCTGCTTGGCGGATTTTCGATGATAGTGGCAGGGATACTTGTAATGTTCGTAAACGATGTTGATGAAGTAAGATAAAATTAAGTAGCAGAGCTATTCTACAGCTCTGCTACCGGTTTTTATTAATTACAACCTGAACTGCATAATCCGATAAGAATTTTTCTTTAGAACCTTTCAGATCGAGCAATTCTATTTTTATAATACGGTATGAATCTTTAATATTTTCGGTAAATACTGTTTCTTTAACTCTGTAATCTACATTTTTTCTCCAGTCGGAGGATCCCGATTTCCAGTTCTTATCGAGGCAACTTGAAATACTATTGATTAAGTCTTTGTGAAGTTTTTCTGCCTCGTTCAAGTTATCTGTTTCCAGGAAGACTGAAGTAAAGGAACCGTCACTCTCGTCAATAAATGAATCTTTTGCACCTTTCAGTTTAATAAATGAATTTGAAGAATCATACCGGTTTTCTAACAGCAGGAAGAATGCATTTGAGTGAGCAAGAATAAATTGAAGTGAAGTGCAGAAGTCAGCATCAGCCGGTAGCGATACTGAATTTGATCCCGCGATTGCATACTGGAACTGATATTCCCCTACAGAAGAAGAATCTCCTACTACGTAAAGTATCCATTCACCGTCTTCTGTAATATCAGTAATGATGCTTGCAAATCCCGGTGTAGTTTTATCGCTCTGCTTAAAAACATCGCCTTGCGGTGTAACGAATATCAATCCAGGATTAAATTTTTCTGAAAAGACAATAAAATTAACGGTTTCACCTTTGTATAACGGAATCCTGTAACCGTCATATCTTCCGAATTCAGGCTTCAAATTGTCAGATAAAGTAAGACTTCCTTTTGTTTCATTGAACTCGACTTCAAACTGTGCATAAGAAAGGTTTGATACTAACAGAATAAATAATACAATGTATTTTTTGAAATCTGAGTATTTCATTTTAATGTCCTGATCCTACTTTGCTATTTTGTGATTGTTTTGTTACCGGATTATCTTTAACCATTACCCAGAGAAGCGAAGAAGTTAGAAGTGTTACACCGCTGATAATGAAGATAAGACTTTTATCAGATGAATTCTGTATGAAAGATCCGAGTACAAGACTAACAAACAATTGAGGCAGAACTACTGATAAATTGAAAATCCCCATAAAGAAACCCATCTTCGACTTATTTACCTTTTCCGACATAATAGCAAATGGAAGGCTTACAATTGCGGCCCAACCGATTCCGCATACAGCCATTAGAATCCAAACTATAAGAGAAGAGGAGCCGAACAGAACAATTCCAAAATATCCAAGAGACATTATTGCAACTGCGAGCATATGAGTTTTTACTCTTCCTATTTTTTCTGTTACAGGTTCAAGAACGAATGCCGGCAGAAGCGCGCCTACCGCATTAAGAATTAAGAAAGAGATGGATAATATCTGACCTGTTTCATCAATTGATGAGGGATTCAATTTCTGTTCTACGTATCCGATCATATAAACAAACATTGTCTGCACACCGATCCACGAAAATGAATGTGCAAATAAGAGTTTAAGGAACTGACTCCAGTCGGTTTTCGACGAATGATTTTCACTAATCTGAGATTTTTCAACTGTCAATTCTTTTTTTTCTTTTATAAAGAAAAGGGGAACAATTGAGAACAACAGTACGAGTATAACTCCGAAATAGATCAGGAAATAATTTCCGAATACTGCACCGATTGCATAAGCCAGTACACCGAACGATCCGGATATTGTCTGCATCCATGTATATCCTTTGGTACGTGGTACACCTTCGGGCGTTACATCGGCAATAATTGAACGGGTCGGGTTGAAAGAGATATTTATTGCAAGGTCGAGTGTAAGAGCAACAACAACCGCAACTACAATAATACTTGTCATTCCGAATAATTCACTAATTTCGCCAATATTCGGCAGAGCGAAAAGCATAAGAGCCGCTAAGCTACCGCCAATAAGAATAAATGGCCGGCGTCTTCCGCCCCAGAACCAGACGTTATCGCTTATAAGTCCGACAATGGGCTGGCCAATAATTCCAGCGAGAGGTCCGGCTGCCCAGACAAAACCGATCTCGTGGAGGTCCAGATTAAATTTTGTGCGCATCAACCAGCTTAATGCAGCAATCTGAATTGATAGGGCAAATCCCATTGCTGTGGCAGGCAGACTAAGTATTGAATAGAACGGTTTACTAAGCCGTTTCTGCATTTCTAACATTTCAACCTCGCGTGTGTTGTTTTCAAAAACTTAAACTTTCTTAAATAAACCTTCATAACCAAATGTTACAATTTCTCTAACCAGAGGTATGCCGGGTATTTTAAACTTCGGCAGATTATACCGGTAGCCGTATATCGGTCTGAAAAGAAATAATTCTTTCTTGACCGGGATTAATTTATTTGAAAAAATATATTTCTCGAAAAGGCCGATTTTCATTCCGGTTGAATAATGCAATTTAATTTCATCAACATAATCAACTCTTTCATTCAATGATTTTGCGATAGGCCGCAGTATAGGCTCCGGCAGAAGATGCAGATATGGAATAAATTTCAAAAAACTTTTAGCAATCTGCTGATGACCGGCAAACGGTGAATACTTTGGCGGAAATGTTATAAACAAATATCCGTTTTCATTTAACAGATTATTGAGGTTATTGAAAAGTGCATATTTATTATGAACATGTTCAATCACTTCACGCATTATTATTAAATCAAATTTTCTTCCAATTCTGTCAGGCAGCGTCTGATCTGTTATATCACCCTGAATAATTTTAAGTGAAGAATTCTGTTTCATGGCAATGTCAATCCGGTCCCTGCTCAACTCTATGCCTGTAGCATCAAATCCGGTTTTGGTCAATACATCAATCAATCCTCCTTCCGCACACCCGATTTCAAGTATTGTCATATCATTAAATCCGGGAATGTTTTTCTGGAAATAAGGAAGAAGATAGTTTAGAGTATATTCCTTCTGTTCAAAGAAATGCTTTTCGGCCATGATTCTCTTTAAAAGTTGGGTGAAAATTTAATGAAAGTTTTGGAATGGAAAAAATTTGTCCGGACAGTTATTACAATTTGATAAAAATCATTTGGAATCGGATAAATTCTTGCATTTATTTGTCAATAAAAATAAATTTTGTCCGGCATTTTGAAATTATGGTCGATAATACTTCTGAGAAGAATTTAACAGTTAACAGGAAAGCCCAGCATGAATACTTTATTCTGCAGCGGTTTGAAGCCGGTATCGTTTTATTAGGATCCGAAGTTAAATCTTTAAGGCTTAACAGGGCTTCGCTTGTTGACAGCTTCGCAAGTGTTGAGAACGGTGAGGTCTGGCTCTACAATGCTAATATTAATGTTTACGACCAGGCCAGTATAAATAATCACGACCCTGTCCGGAAAAGGAAGCTGTTATTCAATAAAAACGAAATAAGAAAATTAATAAAAGCAACTGCTGAAAAAGGGAATACATTAATTCCACTAAGACTCTACTTCAAAAATGGAAAGGCTAAAGTTGAGATTGCAGTAGCAACAGGTAAAAAGAAGTTCGATAAGCGTGAAGATATAGCTAAAAGAGAAATTAGCCGTGAACTTCAGCGAAAGCTGAAATAATATTTAACCGGAGACCACTATTGAGTAAAAAAGACTTATTCCCTCCCGTAAATGAACAGATGGATATCATAAAACGTGGAGCCTTTGAGATTATCCCCGAAGAAGCACTCATTCAGAAACTTGAAAAATCCTTAAAAGACAACAAACCGCTAATTATAAAGTTAGGCTGCGATCCTACACGTCCCGACCTTCACCTTGGGCATTCCGTTGTGTTGAGAAAACTTGCACAGTTCCAGCAACTTGGACACAGCGCAGTACTTATTGTAGGTGATTTTACCGGAATGATTGGCGATCCATCCGGAAGAAATGCAGCCCGACCCCCTCTTTCGTTTGAAGAAGCCAGAGAGAACGGCAAATCATATTTTGAGCAGGCTTCCAAGATTCTTGACAATGCAAAAACCAGAATTGTTTACAATTCCGAGTGGCTCGGAAAAATGAGTTTTGAGGATGTAATACGTCTGGCTTCCAAATATACTGTAGCCCGAATGCTTGAAAGAGACGATTTTACGAAGCGCTATAAGGGTGGAATACCTATTTTGATGCACGAGATCCTCTACCCGCTGGCACAGGCAATGGATTCAGTTGCAATTAAGAGCGATGTTGAACTGGGCGGAACTGATCAGAAATTTAATCTCCTCGTTGGGCGTGATATTCAGCGTGAATTCGGAGCAGACCCACAAGTAATCCTTACAATGCCTCTACTGGTAGGAACAGACGGCGTAGAAAAGATGAGCAAGTCCCTGGATAACTATATCGGCATAAATGAACCTCCAAAGGAAATCTATGGAAAGACTTTATCTATATCTGATAGCATGATCTATCCGTATTTCGAATTGACTGCGGATATATCGAATGAGGACCTGAAAGAAATCCGTGAACTGCTTAAAGATAAAACAGTTAACCCCAGGGACATCAAAAGGAAGTTAGCCAGGACTCTAGTGGCAATGTATCATTCAGAAGAAGCTGCCGTTATTGCAGAACATGAATTCGACAAAATATTTGTAAAAAAGGGATTGCCTGATGAAATTCCGGAGATTGTAATTCCGGCTAATGAATCAGGTATTGAAATTCTCGATCTGTTAGTTCAAGTAGGCTTTGCTCCATCTAAAGGAGAAGCTCGAAGGCTGGTACAGCAGGGTGGCGTTACTGTAGACGGTAATAAAATCTCCGACATTAAAGAGGTTATAAAACTTGAAGGGAGTAAAGTACTGAAAGTAGGTAAAAGAAATTTTATTAAAATTGTTTGTTCATAAATAGGGAGGAATAGCAAATTGTACGTTCCAACAAAAATCTTCTTCACCAAAGGAGTAGGAAAGCATAAAGAATATCTTGCATCCTTCGAATTAGCTCTTCGAAGTGCCGGGATCGAAATATGTAATCTTGTTTCTGTAAGCAGTATTTTCCCGGTAGGTGCCAAAGTCATTTCAAGAACGCAGGGTTTGAAACTCTTGAAACCCGGCCAGATTACACATTGTGTAATGGCAAGAAACGCTACAAATGAACCGAACCGTTTAATTGCCTCCTCTCTTGGAGTTGCAATTCCGGCTAATAAAACAATGTACGGATATCTTTCAGAACATCATCCATACGGTGAAACGGAAAAAGTTGCGGGAGATTATGCGGAGGATCTTGCTGCTACAATGCTAGCTACTACTCTTGGTATAGAGTTTGAGGCCGAAAAGGCCTGGAATGAACGTGAACAGGTCTATAAGATGTCGGGTAAAATTGTAAGAAGTTTTAACGTTACCCAATCTGCACAGGGCGATAAAAACGGATTATGGACAACAGTACTTGCAGTTGGAATTCTTCTTCCTTAAACCATTATAAGAGCGGTTTAATTTAACCGCTCTTTTTTTATTAATCCAGCTAAATGAATTATCAGTGCTGCAATTAATCCGGCTATCATCGGTTCAACCAATTGAAGATATTGATTTTCAATTTTATCTATTATGAAATACCATATTACACTTAATAAAGGAGCTGCAATTATTTCGCTAATTGCATATTTATACCCCACTTTGAACTTTTCGTAGTAAGCCCCGAAAATCAGTAATATAATTCCCGGTATACAAAAGCTTCCAACAACAAACCAGAGATTAATAACAGATTGAACAGTGTACGCAAGAAGTATTGCAACGATAGCTGATATCAATATACCGATTCTGGTAAAGAGTATTAAATCCGCCTTCTCCCGATTTTTCAATTGTTTAAAGACTAAATCTCTTCCAAAAGTGGTTGCACTGAGGAAAAGGAAGCTGTTCGAAGTAGAAAGAATTGTTGCAAACAGCGCGGCATAGAAAATACCTTTCAGACCGCTGGATAATATTTTTTCAGCATAGAGAGGAAATGCCATTACAGGATTCTCCAGACCGGGGATTAATGCCCTTGAAAAAAGTCCCGTTGTAGTTGTCAAAAAATCGAAAACTGCCCAGAGTAATACAGAAATTATTATCCCCCATTTTGCGGTCGAAGAGTCCTTTGCCGCATAACATCTCTGATGAAATCCCGGATCAGCAAAAGTCCATAGCGCTATAAGAAACCAGACCAGTATATAGAATGAGGAAGCACCTCCGGTTAAGCTGAGATGATCGGGAGGCAAATTATTTGCCAAAAAATTCAGATCGCCTACATCCTTAAACGATACAATAACAATTATTATGAATCCTGCGAACATTATGAAAAACTGAAATACATCAGTATAGAGATCACTTTTATAACCTCCTTTGATCAAGTATATTGATGAAAATAGAGCAGCTATAATAATTGATGTAAGCAGATCTGTCTTAAAAATTAGCTGAAGCAGGCTTCCGACCATTAAAATATAAGGTGCCGGTGAAACGAGTATAAAAATAAGAACTGATGATAAAAGACCGATTAGATGGCCATATCTGGCTTCAAGCATATCTGGTATAGTAAAGAGTGAGGCATTCCTTATTTTCGGCGCTAAGAAAAAAGCAAAAACAATCGCAAAGATGTAATAAGGTAATCCCTGTGTAAACCAGCTCAATAATCCGAATTTATAAGTGAATTCACCTACTCCGAGAATTCCACCGTACCAGGTAGATACATTTGTAAGGATAAAGAGAAAGAGACCTACTTTCCTTCCCGATAAAAGGTAAGATTCTGCAGTATCATCTTTCCGGATCGAGGGTAGGAATCCTATAAGAACCATCACAGCAAAAAAAGTAACGATTATTATTATATCAGTACTGCTAAATGAGACCATTCTCTTTCATCACCTTCAAATCACGGACAATAAAAACTGATCCATTAAGGATCTTAAGTTTCAGCATATCAGAAGTAGCAATATTGCTTGTACTCTCCCGTTTTCCGAATGGGAGAGCAATATTCTTAAGTGGAAATTTCAATCCGACGGAAGTAATTTTAGCCGATTCGTCAAATCCGTAAATAGAGATTGTTTCGCCTGGTATTGTATTTAAAACGGTGTTCCCCTTAAACGTCCTGAGCAAAGATTTTTTATGGATTACGGTAACAGAAATCCGGTTAGAAAATTTCAGAACTATACCAAGATTACAGAATGAATGATCGAGGCGGTCGCCGGTAGCTCCGAGAAGAACCGCTTCTTTATAATTTTTTGATATTGCATATTTTAGAGCTTTTTCAACATCTGTATCGTTCTGACGATTAATCTTATTGATAACGCATTTATCATTAAAATACTCTGTAACATCCTTCCGTATCGAATCAAGATCTCCAATTATTAGGTCGGGAATTAATTTATACTTATAAGCAGTATTCGCGCCTCCATCGGCACAGATAAGGAGTGAATAGCCGGAATCTTTTAAATAAGAAATCAATTTCCGGTCCGGGGCTTCACCGTTAGCAAGAATAATACATTTTTTCATAAGCCGATCCGCATTCCGATTAATAAGTTCCTCTCTGCGGCAGGGAAATATTCCTTCCCTATTCCGTATGAGGCAAAGAGGTTATTAAATAAATTATTTACCTGAATAAATATTTTTATACTTTCCATAACCGGATCCGGATTCAATTCATAACTCGAATAGAAATTAAGTACTAAATAAGAGTCCACTTTATTATCCGTATAATCTGTTAATCCGGGATACAGATTTAAATAACGGGTCAGATTGTTGTCGTAGTTATCCGTATAGAATTCGCCGACATATTTTGCAGTTAGCTTCGCATAAAAGTTATTATAATGATAATTAATAATTGCATTAAATGTAACATCGGGGAAACCGCTGATTCTGTTTCCTGATAGGTCAACTTTCAACGGCACCGGACTTCCATCGTCATAAAATGTAAATCCGTTGCTTATATAATTTTTACCGAATGAACCGTTCAGCACAAGATCAAATGATTGATTCAATTTATAACCGAGACTGCCTTCTATTCCATAGTGAATTGTTTTATTCATATTCCCGGTGACGGGTTGACCAAAACGGTCCAGCTTACCATTTTTAACGATCTCATCATTAAAAATCATATAGTAGAGATTGACCGATCCGGATAAATCAGTTCCGTTGATAAATGTTCCCAGTTCATAATTATTCATCTGTTCTGGTTTTACAAGAGGATTGGAAAAATCGTACCTGCCCCCTGGTGTAATTTCGAACTGCGGTACTGCACCCCCGCTTGATTCGGCAGCATCATAGTAATTCTTTAATCTCGGTTCTCTTGTAACATTCGCGTAAGAAAAATAAATATTATGATCTTCATTTATTCTATAGTTAATTCCAACTCTGGGATTCAGGAAAATGCCGTCAATTTCAAATTCATTGTTAAGGTATTTTTCATTTTTTATTGAATATTTATGATATGCAAACTGTAATTCGGCAAGCAGATTTATCCGTTCATTAAGAGAATAATTCTCATTGAGAAAGAAATTTACAATGTCTTTGCCGCCTTCATAATAATAGTACCGGAAATCTTTAGTAATACCAGCGGGCAGATTCTCACCATAATTTAGGCTGCCCCAATGAACCGATTGGTGTTTCCTGATTTCACCTCCAAGAATCAGTTCTCCAGACTGATGCGAAATACTAATACGGGGGATCCAGCCGAATTGCTTGTTTTCTACCATTGCCCGAATTAATACGTTGGATGGATTTGTTAAAGGCATAAAACCGTTTTGAGAGGTTAGACGGAAATATGTTGTATCGCCCCAGGAGCCGTCATAATCGAAAAATCCGTCGCCCAATACAGCGAAAAGCGCTGAATTGAATATAACACGGTCACTCATTCTGTATTCATTAAGCAATTCAAAGTGAGATTGAGAAAAATTCTCGATCTCATCCGGTCTTCGAAGGGCCTTATATGTGTAACCATTCTGATCCGCTTCCCAGTATGATAAATTTTCTTTACGTAAATCCGGATTGTTAACAGCAAATTTCGGCAGACCGTTATAAGCTAGTCCATCGGCAATCGGACCGCCGTATATGTTTATTTGAGAAGTTAATTTTTCATCATATCTAACAGCTGATAAATGGAATGCATTAAAATCAATCCAGCTTAAATTTCTGTAACCGCTGCTTAAAGTTTTTGATAAATTAGTATAGAAGGAATATTTTTTACCTACCAGTCCGCTTGAATAAGTCAGTCCGTATTTCCTAGTGTTATAATCCCCTATCGACGCGGTGAATTCCATTCTGGGTTTATCCGAAAAAGCAGATGTAATTATGTTTATGGAACCGCCAATTGAAGGATAACCTGTAATACCCGAACCCGCTCCTCTCTGTACCTGAATAATCTCAGTACTTTCAAGAAGGTCCGGGAAATCGAGCCAGTAGACATTATGATCTTCAGGGTCATTCTGCGGAATTCCGTTTATAGCAACTGAAATTCTCCTTTGATCGAATCCCCTTATGCTCAAATAATTATAACCCAATCCGTTTCCATTTTCTGAATAAAACATAACAGAAGGCAGGTAACTTAATATTTCAGGAATATCCTGGTTTGTATAGGATCGCTCAAGTTCCTTCCGATCAATTTTTGAAAATGTGACAGGCGTTATTCCCTCTTTTGCAATTGATCCCTGAACAAGAACAGTCTGACTGGAAATGATATTGCTGTTCAGCAGAATTATTTTATTACCTTGAAGATATTCTGAGACTGAAATCTGAAACGATTTAAAAGCGATATGACTGAATGTTAAAATGGCGTCTGGAGTAAGGTCCCCTATAAGAACAAATTCACCATTCTCATTTGTTGATGTACCGATTGAGGTCCCTTTGATTATTATATTAACCAGTGGAATAGGTTCCCGGTCGTAATAATTAAGGACTCTCCCGCCCAATTCTTTTATTTGGGCTAAAAGCGGGACTGTTATAAACAAAAAAAGAATAATTAATTTTTTCATTTTATTCCTCCATCCTGTTTAAACAGGAGATAGTCCGTTTTAAAACGGACGGTTAAGAAATAAAAAAGCCGTTCCGGAAAACGGCTTAACTAATTATTCTCCGACCGTTTTCCTACGCTGGCATTATCCAGATCAGGTTCGAGGGTTTGTTCTCAGCCGCAGCGTATTCTGCAAGCACCCCTAACGACTTTTCAAATCAAATTCAAGAACAGTTAATTCAGTATACTGAGTTTCTGACCGATCTTAACACGATCGGATTTAAGATTATTCCAGTTCATAATATCAGCGACCAGAACTTTATAAATGCGTGCAATAGTCCAGAGCGATTCCCCTTCTTTTACCAGATGAACTTTACCATCAGTTTTCTGTTGAGAATTTACAGAGGCCGATTGGGCAGAACCACGTACAACAAGCTGCTGTCCTATTTTAATATTTGAATTATTTAATTTATTCCAGGACTTCAGGTCATCAACCGGAACATTATACTTCATCGAAATATGACCGAGAGTTTCACCTTTTTGAACTGTATGAACAGAAGCTGCTGCCGTATTTTTAATTTCAGATTTAGGTTTTGAAGTATTTTCAGAAAGAGTATTATCAGGTTTGGAATCGGAATATAAGACTAAAGATTTACCGGCAACTAATTTATTCCCTGAAAGATTATTCCAGCTTTTAATTTCATCTATAGTTACATTATAAAGCGTTGCAATAAGACTAAGAGAATCTCCAGGTTTTATAGTGTAATTCACTGAATTACCGGAAGCACGTTTTGTATTGTCGCCGAGAGACTGAACCGGTTCTTTTCCATGAACTGAGAGCAACTGACCTGCAACGATTTTATTTGAATTCAGATTATTCCATTTTTTCAGCTGTGCGATAGTAACATTGAATTTTTGAGCGATTTCGCTTATCGAATCACCTTTCCGGACAGTATACTTAGTCGTTTTGGAAGCAATATTACCTGAACTTGAATAAGTCGCGGGAAGATTGCGCGCATCACCCGAATAAATTACAAGCTTTCGCCCCATGTAAATTCTATTGCTCGTAAGATTATTCCATTCCTTAATCTGAGAAACCGAGACACCGTATTTTGTTGCGATAGATGAAAGCGATTCGCCGTTTCTAATCCTGTGCTCTATCCATGTATCTCCAGAATTAGCAAAAAGGATCTGACTCTTTTCAGCATTACTCATTTCATTAATTTTAGAGTAGTATTCATTCTTTTCATCCGGGACGTAAACTGTTATTTCCTGGCCTACTTTTAATCGTGAAGTGTAAGGAAGGTTATTCCAGTTTCTTAAATCGGAAACTCTGACATTAAATAGATCTGCAATATCCACTAGATTATCTTTACTCTTAACAAGATATTTAACAGGGCTCTTACCTTCTGGGATTATATATTCTACAGAGTCGGACGAAATTTCCTGATAGAGCTTGAGAAACTTATCAGAATCAGTATCGGTTGTAATTTGAAGTTTATAGGATGGATTATTATCAAGACCGTTTAATTCCTCTTCAATAGCCGGAAGAATATCGGTGTTGATAGCGATATCTTCCAGATTAATGTAGGAAGTTGGGATTTTGAGTTCCATCCCGATTGCTAATTTTTTCTTGGTTGATATTTTATTATAATTTGCAAGTTGTGTAATACCTACGTTATATCTCGAAGCTATCTGAGAAATAGTTTCACCCGAAGAAACTGAATGAATTACATATTGAAGTTTTGCGTCATCAGGAAGATTATTCAAATTTTCCACGAAAAGTTCATATGTCCTGGTAGGTACTTTTAGTGGATAACCTCCTTCATAATCGGGCGGAGTTGAATTCTGTGTAAGTTCTGAATTCATTTCACGAAGTAGTTCGGTGCTTATTCCGGCACATTTTGCAAGCACGTTCAAATCGATAGCTTCTGTAATCCGGTGAACTGTATAATCGTGAGGTTTTTCAAACTGTATATTGGAGAAACCATATTTTTCCGGCTGGCTTGCGATAAGCGTAACTGCTATGTATTGAGGCACGTAATTGCGGGTCTCGCGCGGTAAATAAGGACGGAGAGACCAGAAATCGCTTGAGCCGGCTCTTCTCATTGCTTTACGGACTCTTCCTTCCCCGCTATTATATGCTGCAAGGGCCAGATACCAGTCTCCTAAAGAATAATAAAGATCTCTTAAATGACGTGCCGCTGATAAAGTCGCCTTCTCAGGGTCTCTTCTTTCATCTATATGAACATTAACATCGAGGTCATACAACCGGGCCGTTCCTTTTATGAACTGCCAGATTCCAACGGCTTTAGCCCAGGAACGGGCTACAGGATTCAATCCGCTTTCAACCATGCTTAGAAAAATCAATTGTTGCGGGACTTTTTCTTCGGCAAAGATACGGGCCATCATTGGAAAATATTTCCCGGAGCGAGAGAGCCAGCGTTCCATATGCTTACTCCCCTTTCCTGTAAAATATTCAATATACTGTTCAACATGACGATTTACCTCGAGCGGGAAATCACCAACAATTACAGTAATACTTTTGTTATCCTCTTCATTTACTATTACAGAATCCTCATCCTCCATTGCAAAATCAGGAATCCTTTTATTCATCCATTCTTCAAGGGCATTGATAGTTACATTTTCAGGAAGTTCCTCCATGCTATCTACGTACGATTGGTAATCTTCAACAATAGAGTTTTCCAGTTCAATAAAAATTTCATTTTCTTCTACATTTGGATAATAGCTTAATTTATTTATTGTTGTAAGAGCTGATTCATAATAACTGAGTGCTTCTGCTTTAAAACCCAATTTCTGTTTGTAGAGTGCGTTGACATAATCCCGTCGTGCGTTTTCAAGCATCTCATTTACAATTGAAGATACTGTGACTTTTACAGTATCCTGTCGGACTTTTAATGTTGAATTTGAAGATGAATTGAATGTACTGCAGGCGTTAAAACTGATAATGACGACTAATAAAATAAACAGAAGGATAAGTTTTTTCACGCAGACCCCAAGTGTTTGAATTATGGTTGCAATTTAAGCCCTTAACAATTTTTTGTCAAGCTTAATATTATATAATTCCATTTACCCTTTGTAATTAAATAAGTTAGCAAGAATAACCGGTCATAATGGAATATTGGAATGTTTCTTTTTCGGATTTGAATCGACTTTAGTTTTAAGGAGCTGAAAGGCTGATATCAATCGCTGACGTGTCTCCCGCGGAATAATCACTTCATCAATATATCCTCTTTCGGCCGCGATGTATGGATTTGCAAATTTTTCAATATAATCAGAAAGCATCGACTCCAATTTCTTTGCAGGATCTTCCACTGATGATATCTCCTTCTTGAAAATTATTTCAACGGCACCTTTCGGACCCATTACAGCAATCTCAGCAGTTGGCCATGCGAAATTGAAATCGCCTCTTATATGTTTGGAATTCATAACATCGTAGGCTCCTCCGTATGCTTTTCGTGTTATGACGGTTACTTTTGGAACAGTAGCCTCGCAGAATGCAAAAAGTAATTTTGATCCGTGCCTTATAATACCATTCCATTCCTGTTCAGTACCAGGTAAAAAACCCGGGACATCTTCCAAAACTAATAAAGGAATATTGAACGCATCACAGAAACGAATAAACCTCGCGCCTTTAACTGATGCATTAATATCAAGTACGCCGGCAAGAACAGAAGGCTGATTTGCAACAACACCAACTGATAAACCACCGATCCTTCCGAATCCAACTATTATATTCTGTGCGTAGTTTGAATGGACCTCCAGAAATTCTCCGTTATCGAGAAGTTGATTTATGATCTCCTTCATATCGTATGGTTTATTCGGATTATCCGGTATGGCTTTGTCCAGAGAATCGATTATGTGATCCTGTGCAAAATCGAATTCCCTTTCCGGGGGCAGGTCTTTCCAGTTTAAGGGTATATATCCGAGTAAACGACGAATATTCTCGAGTACTTCAACTTCGCTATCGAATGCGAAGTGAGCCACCCCGCTTTTAACCGAATGCGTATCGGCACCGCCAAGATCCTCGAAACTTACTTCTTCGTGTGTTACAGTTTTAACTACATTTGGACCCGTAACAAACATATGGCTGGTGTTTTTAACCATGAAAATAAAATCTGTAATTGCAGGCGAATAGACAGCTCCTCCGGCACATGGTCCGAGTACAGCAGATATTTGAGGAATCACACCTGAAGCAAGTGTGTTTCTCAGGAAAATATCCGCGTAACCGCCAAGACTTACAACACCCTCCTGAATCCTTGCACCGCCTGAATCATTTAATCCGATTACAGGAATTCCGATCTTCATTGCCATATCCATTATTTTGCAGATCTTTTCAGCGTGTGTTTCAGACAATGATCCGCCAAATACTGTAAAATCCTGACTGAAGACTGCAACCTGGCGGCCGAAGATTCTGGCAAATCCGGTTATAACTCCATCACCGGCTATTCTTTGTTTATTAATTCCGAAATCGTTCGATCTATGTTTAACAAACTGATCTATTTCCTGAAAACTTCCTTCATCTACCAGAAGAAGAATTCTTTCGCGTGCAGTAAGTTTCCCTTTATCGTGCTGCTGTTTAATCTTCTCCTCGCCGCCACCCTTCTTTGCTTCCTCTCGCAGCGATTCCAGTTTCTTTATTTTTTCACTCATAGATCCTTCAGATTGAAATGTGAAGTATTTTTTTTGAATCGGTTTCTTTGAATAATCTTTCAATCTCATTTCTTTGTGAAATAAATCGGGAAGAGTTTAAAATAGAATTATCTCTTTCTTCCGGCAGGTCAACTTTCATTTTATGGAATATCTCAGCAGGTTCATTACCCATAAGATATATATTATCTGAAAGATAAAGCGCTTCTGTAATATTTGTAGTTGCGATAAGCAGAGATGTTTTATAACGGGTAGGGACTTTTCTTATCAGACTGTATAATTCTGTCTTTGTAAGGTCGTCCATTCTTGTAAACGGTTCATCGATGCAGATAGATACCGGGTCGCGGGCAAGGGCACGTGCCAGGGAAATCCGGAACCTGAATCCGATGCTGCGATTATCCGGATAATAATCTGAATATCCTTCAAGTCCAACGAATTCGATCAGATACTTTATATCAACATTCCCTTTTGAAGCAAATAAAATATTCTCTTTTACAGAAAGCCAGGGGAATGAAGAAGGAGTTGAGGGAATAAGCATGATTTTCCCGTCATCCATTCCGGATATTTCGCCGGTGGTTTCTTTATCGAGTCCTGAAATAATTTTCAGCAGTGTTGTTTTTCCAGAACCTAAAGGAGCAATAACGGAAGTAATTTTAGCGGGCTCTATTATTAAAGAAATATTTTGGAATATTTTCTTACTGTTTCCGAAAGAATCGGAAATAGTTTTAGAGATATTTTTTAGCTCAATCATTCTTCCCAGAAAAATATTTTTTCGTCAATGTATTTTATTACAGAACTGCCGATCAGAATCAATATGCTAATGACAACAGCAATAGAAAAAAGACCGGCATAATCATTATATAAAAGTGCTGTTCTATAAATTCCTCCGAATCCTTCTATTCCGCAAATAAATTCATATATCATTACAAGTATCCATAAGTAATAATGAATCCTAAAAAGGTCACTGAAGAAAACCGGTTGTATTTGTTTATAAACAATTTTCGAATAGACTTCCGGTCTGCTTAAATGCATATTCAATCCGGCTTCAAAGTAGGTCTTATTGAAACTACGCGATGAATTCAATAACGAGCCGGCAATCATAAGCAGCGAACTTAATAAACCGAATAGAAATTCCGCTGCAATCGAATCTTCAAACCAGTAGGCAAATAGTATGGCAAAGAAGAATGAAGGGAAATACCTGAATATCTTCAGTTTTTCAACCGGGCCTGGATATTCAATAGAAAGTTGTATCAATCTTCCTGCAAATAAACGGATAATAAAATAGGAAACTACAAGAGAGAAATAAACTATAGAGGAAGTAATAGCAATTGCCTGTAAGATGTTATAACCTTCCCAAATATACAGGAACGATTCAAAAAGCATATGAGGCATCGGCAGAACCCTGTTAACCGGAAGTATAAATTCGAACAGGACTACATAAATAAAAAATATAACCAACAGGAATCCTGATTTAGATCTGAATGATTCACTCATAATTGATTTACCGCTCATCCGCCTGATTTTTTAATTAGAATGTTTTTAATATATCTAAAGAGAATACTCAAATCAAATAGATATTTTTATTGGAAGAAAGGATTATGATTTCTTTCCCGGCCGATAGTACTTTCCGCTTCATGTCCGGGATAAATCCTGATATCATCCGGCAGCACAAATAATTTATTTCTGATCGAATCGATCAGTGTCTTATAGTCTCCTCCCCATAAATCGGTTCGCCCGATACTTCCTTTGAATAATACGTCGCCGGTAAAACAGATTTTTTCGGATTCGAAGTAGAGACAGAATTCACCGGGAGAATGGCCGGGAGTAAACAGAAACTTACCGATTGCCGAACCAATTATTAGCTCACTGTCCTCAGATATCAGTTTATCGGGTTTCGGAGATGGAGTTAATTCAGTGCCGTAAAGTTTACCTTGCTCAATCATCATATCAAGAAGAAAAACATCATCAGGTGGAACCATAAAAACAGGATTATATTTTTCCTTAATAAACGCATTGCCAAATATATGATCGATATGGCAGTGAGTATTAATAAGGAATTTCAGCCGAATCTTATTGTCACCAATAAATTTCTCAATCATTTTCTGTTCATTACTGTCATAGCATCCCGGATCTATTATCGCGCCGTCCAGATTTTGATCGTCATAAATTATATATGTATTCTCAAGAAAAGGATTAAAAGTAAATCGTTTTACGAGAAGCATATTGGTTTACCGGAAGTTTTTCCTAATACGGTTAAATAATTTTTGAGTGTAATTAATATAATTGTCCCTGGTTTCTTCGATTGAGTCTCCGCCGAATTTATTCATAAAATGTTTAGCAAGGATCCAGGCAGTCATAGACTCAGCGATTACAGCGCATGCAGGAACAGCGACAAAATCGCTCCGCTCTCTGCGGGCATCAATCTCCCTCATTGTTTTCAGATTGACCGTTTTTACCGGAGACATAAGAGTCGCAATAGGTTTCATCGCAGCGCGGATAATAAGAGGCAACCCGTTTGATATTCCACCTTCAATGCCGCCCGCCCGATTAGTTTTTCTTGTTAGCTGATTTCCCCTCAAAGAAATCTGGTCATGCACTTCAGAACCCAAAAGACCACTTGAATGGAAGCCATCTCCAATCTCAACTCCTTTTACGGCATTAATCGACATGATCGATTGTGCAATATCAGCATCCAGGCGGGAATCATATGATGAAAAACTACCGAGGCCTACCGGGAGACCCGTGGCAATTACGAAAAAAGTACCGCCGAGAGTATCACCCTTTTTCTTTGCCGATTTTATTTTTCTAATAATCTTTTCTTCGTGGTCCTTTTCAAGTACTCTTACCTGGCTATTATCAGCCTTATTGCTAAGATTTTTTATATCAATTTTTATTTTCCTGAACGGATCATAATTTTTCAACGGATAAACTCCGCCAATACTTTCAACAAAACTCCCGATCAATATTCCAAATTCAGCCAGGAAAATTCTTGCAATAGAACAGGCAGCTACTCTTGCCGCTGTTTCCCGAGCGCTGGATCTTTCAATGGAATTTCTTATATCATCAAAGTTGAATTTGGCAACACCTACTAGGTCTGCATGTCCGGGGCGCGGTACGGATATTTTTTCAACTTCACTGCCTTTACCATCAATGCTCATAATCGATCTCCAGTTTTCCCAGTCTTTATTCCATATTATCATAGAAATTGGAGAACCGATAGATTTGCCGAATCGAACACCGGAGATTATTTCCGCCCTGTCCGATTCTATCTTCATCCTTAATCCGCGTCCGTATCCTCCCTGTCGTCTTATCAATTGAGCATTAATTTCGTCAAGTTTGATATTTAGATTTGAAGGGAAACCGGAGACAATTGTAACAAGTCCTTTTCCGTGAGATTCGCCTGCAGTTTTAAAGTCGATCATTCAACACTTTCTAAAATTTGTTCATAAATATAAAAAAAAAGCGTCCTAATAATGGACGCTTTTTACATAATCTGATGAAATGACTATTATTTGGGAATCTCAACCCCGACAAGTCTGGAGGTACCCTGATTATCGAGAATAATTCTCAATAGAACCGCCTGACCTTTTTTGCTATCGAGAATCGATTGAAGATCGGAGACATTATTAATCTCCTTCTTATCCGCGGAAGTGATAACCATTCCTTTCAATATTCTCTGGTTGTATGCTTTACTGAAATTCTTAACATCACTAACTATAACGCCGTTATCAACTTTGAATTCTTTAAGCTCAGGTTCAGTCATATTTCTAACAGTCATTCCGAGATCGCCGAAAGTCACTTCTTTAAGATCCTTGTTGTTCTCCTTTTTATTCTTATTCGCGGCAGTCACAACTTTTTTATCATCATCTTCATCACGCGATTTAAGAGTAACATATCGTTCAACCTCTTTTCCGTCACGGAAGAGTGTAAGTCTAACCTGGGAACCTGCACGTTTTGAAGCGACATAAGACTGAAGTTCATTCGGCTGATTAACCTCACGGTCATCGACTTTCAGAATAATATCTCCCTGTTTAATATCCTCTTTTTCAGCAGCACCGCCTTTAACAATATCCTGAACAATAACACCTTTTGGTTCTTTCATACCGAGAGCTTTGGCCGTTGATGCATCGATCTCGGCAATACTTACACCAATGTAGCCGCGGCTTACTTTACCGTTGGCAATTAAGTCATTGGCCACAGATTTTGCCAGATTAACGGGAATTGCAAAACCGTATCCGATGTAACGCTGAGTCATCCCGTCTGTCGCTATTGCACTATTAACTCCAATGACGGATCCATTGAGGTCAACTAGTGCCCCACCGCTATTGCCCGGATTGATAGCTGCATCAGTCTGGATGAAATTTTCAATCCCGTAACCGTTCTCGTCGCGAATGATATTTATGTTTCTTCCGGTCGCACTTATAATTCCGGCAGTAACAGTCGATGTTAGAGAAAGCGGGTTTCCGATTGCCATAACCCACTGACCAACTTTAATCTGGTCTGAGTCCCCAAGATATGCTTCAGGAAGACCGCTCGCTTCAATTTTTATTACAGCCAGATCTGTTAGAGGGTCCGTACCAACAACTTCAGCGTCATATTCTCTTTTGTTATGCATTGAAACACGAACCTGGCTCGCATTTTCAACGACATGATTATTAGTTAGAATATATCCGTCATCGCTTATGATAATGCCGCTTCCACCGCCCTGCTGTTCGCGGGGTACATCATCCCTGAAAGGGAAAAAGAAATGAAATCCCTCAGGCAAATTGTTTTTTGCTTTTGATACTACACTTATCTGGACAATTGAAGGAGTCACTTTGTCGGCGACCTGGACAAAAGCATTATTAAAAGCTTGAGCCTGCTGGTCAATCTGTTCAAACGGCGGTTTCGATGCACCTATTTGAATATCAGCATAACCAGGTCTTACCAGACCAAATCCGGAGACAAGAATTGCCCCGAAAACAATCCCAATAAACACCAATGAGATAGTACCGATTAAATTTTTTCTGCGCATTTATTAAATACCTCCTGATTTTAAATTAATTCTAATGATTTTAATCCTTTGAATTCAGTGAGATTATACTTTAGAAATTTTGTCATCATCTGCAGAATCCGATCAAGATCTCTTGATAAGTATTTAACATCATTTTTTCTCTGGTTTAGACAAATATATAATTTGAAAAGTTCCTTATTAATTTCAGTATGAACTAGACGGTCCTGACAGCATTCCTGGCATACAAATCCCGAATCGTAATTAAAAGCCAGGTCCTGTTCGGTGGTTAAAATCCTTCCACAGACGGAACAGTTTTCATAATGTATTGCGTAACCAATCTCTTTAATGAAAAAAATGAAATATTTTGTAAATGTATATTTGGGATCGGCAGTTTGAATATTCAAAAGTTCAAGTGCTTTTACAGTTCCGGTAAATAATCTTGTATGGGCTTCATTTTCCGCTGTTAAACCGGATAGAAGTTCAACAATTGCTTGAGCGTATTGCATCCTTTCGAGGTCGTCTTTAACTACGGTGAAGTGATTTAATAAATCAATTTCCCTGACTAACTGGATATCCCTGTTCTCCTTTTTATAAATAACAATTTGAACATAATTGAATGTATCCAATGCCGCACCGGTTCTGGATTTAGGGGATCTGGCTCCTTTAATAATGGCTGATATTTTTCCGTAATCGTAAGTAAAGAAATGAACTATCCGGCTCGAATCCCCGAAATCGAGTTTACGTAAGACAATTGCTTCGGTTTTTATAAGTTCAGACATTTTCGAATCTGTATGGAGGATAATGAACAGACTTTTCCGTAATAATTGAAGTAATGTATTGATTAGGAGTTACATCGAATGCCGGACAAAATGCATCATATTCCGATGATGTAATATGACAACCGTTCATTTCAAATAATTCCATTTTATTTCTTAATTCGATTTTAAATTCCGATCCTGTTTTAGAATTAAAGTCGATTGTCGTTGAAGGCGCTGCAATATAAAATGGTATTTTGTGATGAAGAGCTAGAACAGATAAATGATAAGTGCCGATCTTATTGGCTGCATCCCCGTTCAATGCGATACGGTCGGCTCCGGTTATTATTAGATCTATATTTCCTTCTTTCATCAATACCGCGGCTGTTGAATCTGCAATAATTTTGAAGGGAATACCGAGTCTGTTTAACTCCCAGGCGGTTAGCCTTGAACCCTGAAACAATGGACGTGTTTCATCAACATATACAAATTCGACAAGACCGTTTTCATATCCTCTCTTAATTACACTTAATGCTGTCCCGTCACCGCCTGTTGCCAGTGCACCTGTATTGCAATGTGTGAGCACAGCTGATTTCTTTTTTAATATCTGCTGCCCATTCACACCTATACTCCGGCACATTTCAATATCATCTTCATGAATTTCAATTGCTTTGGAAATCAATACATTATAAATATCCATACGACCAGAAGACCTGTCAAACAGGTCCTTCATCATATTCAAAGCATAAAATAAGTTTACAGCAGTTGGACGCGTTATTATCAGTCTGTTATATGCTTCGTAGAAATCTGACTTAGGTTCCTTTTCGGATTTTTTAACTGAAAGGGCAAGTGCATAAGCCGCTGCAATCCCGATTGCAGGTGCACCGCGTACTTCTAATCTTTCAATAGCTGATGCAATCCTGTTATAATCATCGGTTATTATGTACTCTAAATTGAGAGGAAGCAGGGTCTGGTTTATGATGTGCAGCTTTTCCTCTTTAAATTCGAGCGAACGTATAAGTGTCATCTTAACTGAAACTGGATAGTTCTCTAAATTCAATAAACCTGTTATGGATCTCCAGAAAACTCAAATTCTCCAATCCTTTTGTACTGAATTTTTCGACACAGAAGGAAGCCATCACCGATCCGTATATAACCGCGCGTTTGAGGTTCTCGAAAGTAAATTCCCTGTTCTTATGTAGGTAACCCGTAAATCCTCCGGCGAAGGCGTCGCCTGCGCCTGTTGGATCGAAGATATTCTCCATCGGATATGCCGGTGCAGAGAAAATAGTATTATCTCCGAACAGAAGAGCACCGTGCTCACCCTTCTTGATGATCAGATACTTTGGACCCATCTTTGAAATTTTATGTGCAGCTTTTATAAGGTTCGGCTCATTCGAAAGTAAGCGTGCTTCCGAATCGTTTATTATTAGAACATTTACTCTCTTGAGGACTGTAAGCAGTTCGTCGTAAGCACCGTTAATCCAGAAATTCATCGTATCGCAAACAACAAATTTGGGTGCGGTTAACTGATCAAGAACATCGTTCTGAAGAGAAGGGGCTATATTTCCAAGGACAATAAAGCTGCTCTTTTTATGTCTCTCCGGAATTACCGGTTTAAATTGTTCGAACACATTTAAATGTGTAAAAAGCGAGTCCCTTACGTTCAAATCGTAGTGGTACCGGCACCCGTACCGGAATGTTTTTGCTCCTTCAACAATCTGCAGTCCTTCAAGGTCGACATTATGATTTTCCAGCATACGAATATGTTCGCTGTTAAAATCAGTCCCCACTACACCAACAATACTAACCGGGCCGGTAAAATAAGATGCGGCAAGTGAAATATATGTAGTTGAACCTCCGAGAGCGTTTTCGATCTTATCGAAGGGTGTTTCAATATCATCCAGACCAATTGATCCAACGACTAAAAGTCCCAATTCATATTCCTTCTGTTTTGATGCGTTAATATATATAAAACCGGAAGATTTTTTTGATTACCGGAAATTTATTTCGTTGAAGTATAGGACCGGATTTTCAGATTCGAAATACTGATAAATCGTATCGACTGATTTTCTCTGGCCGTTCCATGCAAGAAGAGATTTTGCTTTTTCTTTATCGACCCATTGATATTCCGAGTGTTCCGATGAAATTACAACTGCGTCGTTATTAACAAGAGCTGCAAAAACCGGTATCATAAACAAAGCATCCTTCTCGGGTGAGTAGAATGAATTTACATTCGGGACAACCCATAATTTTTCCGGTGTTAATCCTGTCTCCTCTTTAATTTCGCGTAGAGCGGTATCGTAAGCTTTTTCTCCTTCATCAATGGAACCTGTAACCATTTGCCAGATTCCGCCGTAGTTTTCGTTTTCAGATCTTTTCAGTAAAAGAAATTCTATTCCATCGTTTTGCTTTCTAAAAACGTGGGCTTCAATTAAACCTGATGTTACTTTCATATGATCCCAGAAAATAATTTAAAAATAAGCTCTTGCCTCTGCTCTCATTGTATGAATTACTCTTCCGCCGCCGTGAATTCTTCCGTCGTAACTGAATGAAGTCTGGACATAACTTGCAATCTTATAATCGAAAAAGACCCTCCAAAAATAATTTTTACCGATCACATTTCCTTGAGTAATTTCAAACGGAAGATTTCCCGTTAGGTCTTTTCCGGTTAACTCAGTTCTTTCGGTTTCAAACCTTATACGCCCCAAATTAGCAAGCGAGACATAAATTCTCAAAACAATTGAGTTCTGATCCACTACAGACGGTTTAAAAGGATATTTATCCTCGCTCCTGGCAACCTGAACTTTTAGTCCCGCCTCAATACTGTTTACCGGACGGTATGTAAACTCCGTCACCACATCATTCCTGTAAACTTCTCTTGCCCGGTTTGAAGATGGCGGTGAGAGAAGGTTATCGATCTGATTTGTAATCTCAGTCTGATTATTTATTCCCTCAACAAGTTTTAACCTGAGTCTGACCGACCTTTCCCTGAAGAATCCCTTTTCCAGTCCTGCGGCATACTGATTAAGATTTCGTTTCTGCAGATAGCGGATTCTGATTGAAAACTCATTGTTGAACTGAAACAGATTTATATCGTTCTGAAACAGTTGAGAACCTCTTACAGTAGTTGAATCATTAAGAAAACTAGAAAGATGGATAAGATAGATTTTGTCTGTCTCATTATCTCTGCTGTTCTCTTCTATTCGCCATGAAGTTTCCGTTGACACAGCTTTAAGAATTCTTGATAACAGATCTTCACCATTTATGATTCTGTTAAAATCAATTTTCCATCTGGTATTTGTTTTCAGATCGATTACAGGAAATAGCTGGTCGGTTGGAGTGGTAATTACAATGAATTCTCCGTCGTAGGATGTAAGCTGGAATTCATTTTCTTCAGCAATTCCGTTGTTGTTTAGGTCACCAAGATAAATATAATTGCCCGTACCAAACGGTACTTTTACAAAGACTTTTTCGAGGCTGGCGGATTGTTCAGTCGATGCCTGGTAGAACAGCTCGCCGGTAATAAAACTGTTCCAGAAGTTGAAACGGTTCTGGGATAAAAAGAGAACAGTTTCGTTATCGGAGTAACCGATCTGTATGAAATTATCTGTATACTTTTTATTCCTGTAGGTGATATTGATGTTCGAGGAAACTTCCCGTAATCCTTTTAAAGATATCTGAATCTGCTTCATATCCGTCTTCGACTGGAGTACCATAGTTCGATTAAGCGGGAAAGATTCCTCCCTATAAGAGTAGAGTGCTCGTATATCGATCGCATTTAAAGGAGAAAGTTCTACGAACGGTGCAGTTTCAACATACTTAAGACTTGTGGCGAGAAGTGAATCATTAAAAAAATCATTTTTGTTTTCATAGATAAAATTAAATCCGGGCTTTATAAAACCGAAAGAATAGTAGCCGCTTCCATTCTGACGATTCCAGTCGGTTGAAATGTCGTCGTTTTTTGAATTAACATAATCCAGATTATATTCAGCCGAGAAGTTACTGCCGTCACCAATTTTCATAACCGAATTGATTCTATCCGATTCAAAACGGTCACCCTGTTTTATGTATCCGTACTTTGATATAAGTGAGATATTTTCAGCAGGGATAAGGTCCAGGTTAATTTCTCTTAAGTTTTGATCGGAATTAGGAGCAGCGGATAAATTATAATGGCGTTTAAATTCAACATCATCAATCCTGTCCAGCGAAGAATACCTCCCTTGAATAAAACGGTCTTTCAAACCGAATCCGACTTTTCCCAGTGATAAAGTTCCTATTTCAATTCTCCTTGGTGAAAATAATAACTCAAGTTTTCTGGCATAACCAGTATTCTGGTCATCATCTAATCCTGAGAACCTGTTCCGGTCCCAGGAACTTCCTGAGAGTTCTATGTTCAATTTTGAACCTTCAAAAAGATCCGCATTCACGAAAAACGACCCCACCTGTTTTAATTCAGGCATCGGAAGAAAAACAACAGGCAAATAATTTCCGTTATCAATGCCGGCAAATTTATATTTTCCCAGACTCTCTTTTATGTAGTCACCTTTCTTATCACCGACGTAACTGAAAGTGACCTTATAAATTGATGAGGAATTTCCCGGAGAATAAACATAGAATGTGTAAGGCTCCATATTTATTGTAGTATCAACCCTGGAGTAAACACCTGAAATATTTCCGAGTGAATCAGGCGGCGCAAGCGTTACACCTGATCGGGACGCGAGCGTTCTGTCGTTACCGGCAATACGGAGAATTTCGAAGTCGGAGTCCGACAAGCTTATTTCAATCGGGTTATCCTGATCATCGGCCTCACGGAAAAAACTTGCTCCTATGGTTAATGAATTATTCAAGAGACTTGTTTGATAATCAGCCCCCGAAAAATTCCTTCTGAATTGCTGGTCAGTGTATTCATAATCGATCGAAATGCGGCTGGCGGATGTTATAATCCTTTTAGGTGTGAAAATTATTTCCGAGATGGAATAATCAATAATATAATCGTTATTCTCACCCCGTTTTAATTCGAGTCCGTCCAGAAATACTTTTTCACTTCCTGCAATAACAATAATTTCACGTTCGTTATTTACTCCGGTTAAACGATATGGCCCCTGATTCCCATCCAGTCCGTTAAACTGAAGGGTATTGAATTTCCCTCGTGAACCCGCTACTAATACAGATCCGGTATGATTATCAAAAGTGAAATCTCCTTTTAATCCCTGGAGTTTTCTGGTAATCTGAGAAAATTCACTTCTACTGGTGTTTAATTCATAATCTCCGAAAGTACCTGTCGCGTTTTTATGCTTTACCTCTATGAATACTTTATCGAGTTCTTCAAGAGTCTCTGTATTCCCTTCGGGTTGAATAGGAGTATTTTCATCTGAAAGAGCAGCTACAATTTCGAGATCCTCAGAAAGTCGGCCGGCTAACTGCAAACGGAGACCGCTATTCAATTGAAATTCGGAATTTGTTCCGACTGTAAAACCTCTTATGAGGGCACCGCTCTTTTGAATATCTTTACCGAATATGGATTCTGTCGAGAAAGCATTTTTATCAATCTTAGAAACAAATACTGAATCGGACTTTAAATCATCATAAACTACATTTAACCTTCTTTTCCGATACTCAGTTGATAATTCTAATTTAACAGTATTGTAAATTATTATGAGCAGATCATGGAGTTTGAATTTCGATGAATCTGAAATCGAAAACCGTCCGGTTGAATAAGTGATGGAGTAGTTACTCCGGTTTAAGAGGATACCATTTATAAATATTTTTTCTGAGAATGGTATAATATTCAGACTGGATATTTTATAATCGTTCTGAGGATTAACATTAAACGTATCGGTTACAGAGACTTCATCGGGATGCTGCGCAAGCAATCCAGCATGAGGTACCGATACTAGTAGAGCAAATATTAGAATGAATACTTTTTTCAATTGGATGTTCAGGATTATTCTGTAGAATAAATCTATACCTAAACTCCCTCTCTTTCAAGTTCAATAAATGAATGGCATTAATAATGTTGGAATTTTATATCATGTTTATTCATATCGAAGTGCTTCAATAGGATCGAGGTTAGCCGCCTTGTAGGCGGGATAAACACCGAAGACTACACCTACAAATGTAGTAACAATAAGACCTATTACAATCCATTCCACCGGCAGGACAACGGATACGCCGAGAGTAACTGCAACAAGATTTCCGCCTATCACTCCGATCAGAATACCGATAAGTCCGCCAAACCAGCTGAGAGCAACAGCTTCGATAATGAATTGAGCAAGGATGTTCTTCTTCATTGCACCAATAGCTTTTCTTATTCCGATCTCGCGGGTTCTCTCTGTAACACTAACAAGCATAATATTCATAATACCGATACCGGCAGCTAGAAGAGCAATAAACGCAACAACGCCGGCTCCAAGTTTAAAATATTTGGTAATATCGTTGAACTGCTCAATCAGTTGCTCATTAGTTACAAGTTCAAAATCATTTTCCAATCCGGTAGGGACTTTCCTTATTTTCCGCATTGCTCCGATTACTTCGTCCATTGTTGCGGGAATCATTTCTTTTGTCTGGGCCATTACAACAAAGTTGGCGCTTCTATCGCTTCCAAAATGTTTTTCAAAAACGGAGAGAGGGACACATATAAAATTATCCTGAGACTGACCAAGAATACTTCCCCTTTTTTCGAAAACGCCGATTATTTCGTAACTGAACTTTTCAACTCTTATTCTTCTACCGATTGGATCGATTCCTTTAAATAATCTGTCTACCACGTCTGTACCAACAACAGCAACAGGTTTGGAATAGTCGTCATCAGATTTTGAGAAATTTCTTCCTTCTTCAATTTTGAGATCGAGTGCAACAAAATAATCGAAATTTACACCAGCGACAGCAACACTGGGGTTGGTTTTTTCATTTCCGTATTTAATAACTTTTCCGCCGGTAGACAGCGAAATTCCAATTGCAACCGGCAGTGAAGTCATTTCTTTCAACTTAATTCCGTCTTTTACTTCAATGTCTTTCCTGTTCCTCCGGTCTCTGGACCCATGCGGATTTCCAACTCTTATAGCTGGCCACTTCTGGACAATAAAATTATTTGTACCGAGACTGTTAAATGTATTTTCCACGCTTTGTTGAATTGCACTTATTGCCGTCATTACAATGATAATTGAAAACAGACCGACAGCAATTCCGAGCAAAGTGAGAACTGAACGAAGCTTACTGGTCCTAATCGAATTAAATGCGAGTTTTATACTCTCGAAAAAAAGCATTATTCATACCTCAAAGAATCTACCGGATTAAGTCGGGATGCTTTCCATGCAGGCAGGAATCCGGAAATGATTCCTACAACAGCAGAAATTAAAAGTGCAAGAATAACTACCTCTAGTGGCATTGAAGTCGGAAGAAATTGATTGATTATCAAACTCAATGGAAATGAAATCATAAGTCCGATAATACCGCCTATAAGACAGATAACAGCCGACTCAGTGAGAAACTGTAGAAGAATAGACCAGGTTTTTGCACCAATTGCCTTTCTAATTCCGATTTCCTTTGTCCGCTCCGTAACAGAGACAAACATAATATTCATAATGCCGATGGCACCAACAAAGAGAGATAATGCAGTAATAACAATTCCTGCAATCGCGATGATCCCGACTGTCTGATCGTACATCTGTTTAAATGCTTCCTGCTGGTTCACGGCAAAGTCGTCAGGTTTTCCATAGGGTACTTTTCTAATTATTCTCATGGATGCAACAATTTCTTCTTTAGCATCCTCGAGCCTGGCGGTATCACCAACTTTAATATCAATTCTTAATCTGCCCCGTGACGGGCCAGCAAGAGCTTCGAAAGCTTTTATCGGCATTATTATCATTCCATCCATACTGAATGATCCTAAAAATCCACTCCCTTGTTTTGTCATTACACCGAGTATTTTAAAAGGGACATTATTAATTTTTATTTCCTTATTGATTGGACTTTCAACCGGGAAGAGTTCTTTTACAATATCCTGACCGATCATACATACCCTTCGTGCAGCTTTAACATCAGTCTCAGACATAAATCTTCCATCTTCCAGCTCGATCTGGCTGGTAGTTTGGAATTCATGCGTTGTACCATACACTACGGAAGAAACAACTGTTTTTTCTTTTCTTTTAACATTCATACCGAAAGAGGATTTAGTTGGTGCAATAGCTTCGTAAATTGTAAGCATCTCTTTCAAACGCTCGTATTGCTCCATTGTAATATTTTTCCTGTTTCGATAACTGCTCCAGTCACCCATTGCGAACCAGGGAGTTTTACTCACATATAAAACATCGCTGCCGAAGGAAGAGATGGATGTGAGGAATGCCTCTCGAAGGCCTACAATAGCAGTGGACATTGTGGTTACCGCAACAATACCGATTATAATACCAAGTGTTGTTAAGGCGGATCGCATCTTATTTGCACGGATTGCACGAAGCGCAATTGCAAATATTTCAGGAAACTCTACTAGAAATAATTTCACTTAAACTATATATTTTTTTTATCAAATATATTGCAGTAGAGCTTAAGAATAAAGTGAAAGTATAAAATTGTCACATTTATTTGAAATGAATTCAGGAGGAAAAAAAATTCATTTAGGATTTGAACCGGCTAATAACGGTTCATAGTAAGTAATAATCTCATGGTGTTATTTACTCATATCTAAGTGCTTCTATCGGATCAAGATTTGCGGCTTTATATGCAGGATATGTGCCGAAGCTTACTCCGATTAAAACACAAAGAAATACACCAATTAAAACCCAGTCGATTGGAATTACCGCAGTTGCATTTAAAAACGATCCAGCCAGATTACCTAATGAAATTCCGAGAACAATACCAACAATACCGCCGATAAGACTCAATGTAATTGCTTCAATAATAAACTGGAAGAGTATGTTCACCCTCTTAGCGCCAATAGCTTTTCTTATTCCGATCTCCCTTGTCCTCTCTGTAACAGACACAAGCATAATATTCATAATTCCGACACCGGCAGCAAGAAGAGCAATTGCCGCTACAACAATAGATCCGATTCTAACCCCGGAGGTAATATCGTTTATTCTTGTCAGAATCTGCTCGTTAGACCAAATATCAAAATCATTCTCTTCACCGGGTCCCAGTTTTCTAACAGTCCGGAAATAACCTTCGGCAATTTCCATCAGTTCATTGTAGGTATCTTTATCGCCCGACATAACAGTAATATTAATTGATCTTGCTCTTTTACCGTACATTGCCTGAAAAGCTGTTAAAGGAATCAACGCAAAGTTATCCTGGCTCTGGCCGAATACATCCCCCTGCGATTCAAGAATCCCGATTACCCTGAGTTTATATCCATCAACAGTTACTTCCTGATTAAGAGCTGAATAATTAGGGAAGAGGCGCTTAGCAACATCGGGGCCGAGTACAATAACCTTTGAATAACTCTGAACATCCCGCTCGTTGAAAGCTCTTCCTTCATCAATTGTCCATTTGTTATTTGGAAAAGCTTCTGGTGTGCAGCCGGAGACCTGAACATTAGGATTGGTTTCCCTGTTGCCGGCTTTGAATACTTTTCCGAATCCCCACTGTTCAGCACCGACAGATTTGGCCTCAACAAGTTTTTCTCTTAGCTGAACAAACTCTTCGTAAGTAATATCAGGACGGTTTCTGAATCTTGCATTTTGTCCCGGTCCGCCTGTTTGAACAGCCGGCCATTTTTGAATTTGAAAAGTATTCTGCCCTAACTGAGAAACTCCCTTTTCGATACTAGATTGAAGCATTTCTATTACAGTGCTGATTGCAATAATCGAAAAGATTCCTACGATAATTCCAACAATTGTAAGTGTGGACCTTAATTTATTTGCGTGGAGAGATGAGAAAGCGACTTTAATAATTTCAAATATTTCCATTATTCATACCTCAGAGCTTCAACCGGATCTAATTTTGCAGCAGTATAAGCAGGTGCAAATCCGGATATTACTCCTGTTAAAAGTGAAATTACAATTGCAAGAATGACAGTATCGATTTGAACTGATGTTGGAAGGAATTGATTAACTATCATGCTCAACAAGACGGCTAATAACAAACCAACCAATCCTCCAAGCAGACAGATTATGGCAGATTCGGTTATAAATTGTCCCAGAATTGATCTGCGTTTAGCACCAATTGCTTTTCGAATACCGATCTCTTTAGTTCTTTCTTTTACAGAGACGAACATAATATTCATAATTCCTACGGCTCCAACGAAAAGGGACAATCCGGTTATGAACAATCCTGCAATCTGGATTACACCGATAGTGGAATTAATAGTTGTAAGTAGACCTTCCTGCTGATTAATTGAGAAATCGTTCTGCTCGTTATACTTTAGTCCGCGTATCCTTCTCATAATGCCGATTGCTTCTTCCTTTGTATCTTCAACCAGCTGACTGTTTTTAGCTTTTACATTGATAGTAACACTTCTGAAGAATTCACTCTGAAAATATTTGAAAACATTTGATATCGGTATGAAGACCTGCCGGTCAGGATTAAAATTGCCCATAACCCAGCTACCCTGTTCGGATAAAACACCGATCACTTTGAACTTATGCCCTCTTATCCGGACATCCTGATTAAGAGCATTGCCACGGGGGAATAGATTCTTCGCAATTTCAAAACCGATAACACAAACCTGTCTGCCGCCGTTGCTTTCAAGTTCATTGAAAAATCTTCCTTCGTCAAATGTAAGATTGGTTGTATTAATATATTCGTGATTAGTACCCTGTACAAGAATCGATTCTACATTCAGATCCTTAAATTTTACAGTCTGATTTGACCAGACAGTAGGGGCAACTGCGAGAGGTAGTTTTGCAAGTTCCTTATATTTTTCATAATCCTCGAGAACAAGATTTTTCCTGTTCCTCAATTCCCAGAAAGGAATATCGTTATTGAACCACTCCCACTTATCAATATACAGGTTGTCGCTGCCAAGAGAAGAAACACCGGTTTGGAAAGCGTTATCGATTCCTTTAATAGCTGTAGACATCAATACAACAGAAGTAATTCCGATAACAATACCGAGAGTAGTAAGAATTGCCCGGACCTTATTGGCTCTGATAGCTCTCAGCGAAATAAGTAGCCCTTCCTTCAATTCAAATAAATATGTACCCATCGGTTATTCCTTTGCTGTTTTTCAATTCACTGCCAGTTTATTTTCAGACATTGAACTGAGAAATAATTTATAATTTCGATACTCCGTTTTTCTGCGGTATGTATCTCTTTCTAACATTTTCATCTTTTTCGATCAATCCGTCTCTCAGTCTTATAATTCTTGCAGCGTGTTCGGCAATATACTCCTCGTGAGTTACAAGAATTATAGTATTGCCCTGCCCGGATATTTCATGGAAAAGAGCCATTATGTCTTCACCGGTTTTAGTATCAAGGTTACCTGTCGGTTCATCAGCAAGAATAATAGATGGATTGGTAACAAGAGCTCTTGCGATAGCAACTCTCTGACGCTGGCCTCCGGATAGTTCATTCGGTTTATGATGCATACGATCTGATAGGCCTACCTGATCTAAAGCCGAGCGGGCCCTCTCCTTTCTGTCTGATGCAGAGACACCGGCATAGATTAAAGGTAGTTCAACATTATGAAGTGCATCCGAGCGTGGCAGCAGGTTGAAAGTCTGAAAAACGAAACCGATCTCTTTATTCCTGATTGTTGCCAGCTCATTATCATTCATCTGACTAACGTTCACACCTTTGAAATTATAGATTCCTTTAGTCGGAGTATCTAGGCAGCCCAGGACATTCATAAGAGTCGATTTACCCGAACCGGAAGGACCCATAATAGCAACATACTCACCTTTATCAATTCTAAGTGAAACATCTGCCAACGCATGAACTTCTTCACTTCCCACCTGATAAATCTTGGCAATGTGTTCAATATTTATAATGTTCATATTCTTTCCGTTAAAAATGAATTATAGTTAAGGTTTTTTCTCATCCTTGCGTTTCGATGTTACAGATACTTTGGAATCGTTTTCGAGATCTTTGGATATCGCTCTATATGGTCCGGTAACAACTTCTTCGTCTCCTTTAAGACCTTCAATAACTTCGATATATGTATCGTCGCTAATTCCGGTTTTTACTTCGATCATTTTAGCTTTACCGTCATTTACAACAAAAACAACTTCCTTAGGTTTATTCTCTTTACCATTCTTGGGTTTCTGCGGCTGAGCTTCTCCTTCTTCTTCAGTATTCTCTACTGGAGCTTTTTCGGATTCGGATAAACGTGCTGTTACACTCTGAATAGGAACTGCCAGGACATTGACTTTTGTTTCTGTTTCAATGTCGGCATCACAGGACATACCCGGTCTAATCTGATCTCCGGGATCAACTAGTTTAATTTTTACTTCGAAATTCACAACCTGATCCTGTGTGCCTAATCCGGTCGTCTTAGCACTATTACCGATTTGTGTAACAATTCCTTTAAACTCCTTATCTCCGAAAGCATCAACTCTAATTTTTGAAGTATCACCTACAGATACAAGGATTACATCGTTTTCGTCAACGTCAACAGTCGCTTCCATCTGGGATAAGTCAGCAACGGTTAAGAGAGCTGTTCCCTGGAATACGCTTCCGATAACTCTTTCATTCAATTCAACGTCGAGAACACTTACAGTACCGTTCATAGGTGCATAAACATATGTCTTATTCAAATTTTCGACGGCTTCTTTTAAAGATGCTTCAGACTGTGCAACGCTCGACTTCTGGGATTCATAATTTGCATTTGTCTGGAGGTAGCTCGATTTAGCGGCTTCAAGTTCCGAATCGCTCGCAAGCCCTTTCTGGAACAATCCCTGGACCCTTTTATAATCAGCTTCGACCTTATCGAGCAGAGCTTTTGTCGAACTCAAGTTGGCTTTTGTTTGAGCGAGGCGTGCTTCGGCACTAGTCTTCTGAGCTTCATAAATATCAGGTTTAATTCTAAGAAGGAGTTGACCTTTGGAAACTCTATCCCCTTCACGAACCAGTAAAGAGACAATTTCGCCGGTTGCCTCTGCGGTAATTTTAACAAGGAAAACCGGATTTATCTTGCCGGTTGCGGATACAACCTGAGTAATAGTTTTACGTTGTGTTAATTCGGTCTGGACCTGGAAGATATCCTCTTTATTTCCGCTGAATGCAACAAGAAGAATAATTACGAGCAGTAAAACTCCCAATCCTCCGAATATTATAAGTTTCTTTTTTGAATTCTTCTTTCCGTTAGACATTTTGTATAACTCCTTAATGTTTTATTCAAACTTTTTATAATCTAATTTGCCGAGTGAATTATTCAGTTTATCACGTTTGGTATAAAAGTCGAATGATGTATTGATTTTGTTTCTAAGTGCATCCGTATAATCTCGGTCGGCCTGAAGCACTTCGAGAATTGTTCCTGATCCCAGATTATAACGTTCCTGATTAATTTTTCTGGTCTCTTCTGCCGCAGTAACATTCTTGGATGCCACATCAAGACTTTTTTTAGCAGCGGTTAAATCCAGATAACCCTGTTTAACTTCAATCTTAACTTGGCGTTCTAAAGCAAACAGATCCTCTTTAGCATTTTTAAGATTCACTTCAGCAAACTGAATCTGGTTCTCAGTATTCCAGTTAGAGAAAATCGGGAAATTAAGACTCAGACTAATGTTCAGAACTTTACGGTCGAAAAGTTTATCGAATTTAGAAGCACCGCTCGAATATGAGTAGGATCCGCTTAAGGATGGAAATAATCCGGATCTCGCCATAGTTAATCCGCTTTCCGCTGACTGTACAAGGAGCTGCTGGCTCTTAAAATCGAACCTGGTATCGAGAGCAGCGCCCACCATAGCGTTTATATTATCGTATTCGGCGAGATATGCATCGGATTCAGAAATTTCTTCTGAACCGAATGGACTGACAAGCTTATATTCTTCAAGTACATCGAGACCCAGATAATTTAAAAGATTGCTGATTGTGTTTTCATAACTATTTTGAGCCTGAATCAGCAGTAATTCAGCATTTCCAAGCTGGACCTGAGCAGTATAAACATCCGCTTTTGCAACAATACCAAGCCGGTTACGCTCGCTTACTGTTTCATAAAATTTCTGATAGTATTTAACATTGTCCTCACGCACGCGCATCAGTTCTTCCGCATTTAAAACCAGATAATAAAAATTTGTTGCTTCGTAGACGACATCCTGTTTCTTCTTTTCGATATTATATTCTGTTGCCCGGAGATTATTTTTTTTCTGATTGATGTTGGCAATATTTGCCAGTCCGTCAAAGAGGGTTACACTTCCTCCTAGTCCTGCAGAAAAGGAACGGTTATCAATCTGCGACGGCGGAGTAATTACTTCATTACCAAGAAAATCTCGTTGAGTACTGCCGGCATCGTTTATCCTTTGAAAACTCCAGCCTGCATTTGCCCCGAGTGTCGGAATAAGGCTTCCATATGCAGATTTAAGTTGAGATTCGCTGGTACTCAATGAATTCTTAACTTTTATAAGAGAGGTATTTCTTTGAAGTGCTATTGATACTGCTTCCTCTAATGTCAAATTTTTCTGAGCGGCAACCGGAATTGTAAATAGAAGTGTAATAACTGCCAGAATCATTCTTTTCATCTTTAATTACTCCTTTTCTGCGTTTCTCTTCACAGAATTTAATTTTCTGTCAAATTTGACGGAATAAATCAATTAAAAGTTACAATATTGAGAAAAATAATTTTTACTAACGGTTCAGGAAAGACTCCTTTATTTGAAGCAGATAATTGAATGCTTCTTCATAATTATTCCCAATTCTTCCATCTAGTATGGCTTCTTCGATGGAAAACTTAATCTCACCCACTAATTTAGAAGGAGGAATATTACAAATTCTCATAATTTCATCTCCTCGAACAGGTGACTGGAAAGCTCTTAACCTGTCTTTTTCTTTAACATCATGTACTTTCTGCATCACAAGGTCATAGTTTTCAAGATATTTGTTAACCTTATTGGGATTCTTGCTTGTGATATCTGCCCTGCATAGTGTTATTAAATCATCCAGGTCTTCATCAGCAGCAACAATAAGTCGCCTTATAGCGGAATCTGTAACTTCCTCGTCAACAAGTGCAATTGGCCTTAAATGCAATCGGATCAGCTTTTCTATATAACTGAGTTTATTGTTTGGAAGTTTCATCCTTTCGAAGATTCTTTTCATCATTCTTGCGCCAAGCTCTTCATGGCCGTGGAATGTCCATCCTGTTCCCTCAATAAATTTTTTGGTTGGAGGTTTTGCAATATCATGAACTAAAGCTGCAAATCTTAACCATAGGTTATCGCTTGCTTTTGAAACGTTATCTACAACCATACAGGTATGATAGAACACATCTTTATGGTGATGTTCATTCCTCTGTTCAATTCCACCCATCGCATCAATTTCAGGAAATATTATTTTCATCACACCGCTTTTAAAAAGATGGATCAAACCGATCGATGGATTTGGTGAAGCAAGAATTTTCAAAAACTCATCCGTAATTCTCTCCTGCGATACAATTGACAACCGTTCAGCCAGTTTTGAGGCTGCATCAAAAGTTTTTTGTTCAATTAAGAAACCGAGTTGTGAAGCAAACCGGAATGCTCTCATTATACGCAACGGATCATCGTTAAATGTAACTTCCGGATCGAGAGGTGTACGAATCAGTTGATTCTGGATATCATCTAATCCTCCAAGCTTGTCCAGTAATTCAGAGTAATCCCGGTTATTGAGAGAAATAGCTAACGTGTTAATCGTAAAATCCCTGCGGTTAATATCGTCCTCTAAAGTACCCGGGGTAACAACCGGATTTCTGCTGTTGCGGTTATAAGATTCTTTTCTGGCACCTACAAATTCCAATGAGAAACCTGAATAATTAAAATGTGCAGTCCCGAAATTTCTGTATATAACTATCTCCTTTATTGAAAGACGTTCGGCTAAAGCAGCAGCAAATTCCGGTCCGTTCCCGACAATTAAAAAATCCATCTCGCTGCGAGTCCTGCCAAGGATAAGATCGCGAACGTATCCGCCGATAAGATAAACATCTTCTCCTCTTTCAACAGCAAGCTGCGAAGCTTCTTTAAGAAATGCGAATTGATTAATATGTTCTTTAAAGTCGATCATTGATAATGAAAATTCTTCTTAACTTCTTCAGCAAAATTATAAAACCAGTTAATCATCCTGAGGTTATCGATAAATATTTTGTTGTGAATGTCTCCCGAATCAAATTCTAAAGACTTAACAGCAAGTTCTTTAGCTAACAAGTAATCACCATATTTGAGAGCCATCTTCGACAAACCCAGAACAGAAAAAGCAGAAACTCTATCGTTTACCTTTAAACGGCCCGATAATTCTTTTAAAAACTTCCATTTTATTTTGTCAACCTCTGCATAACGAATCAAAGAAGGAATCGATTCATAAAGAATAGCATTAATGTTTATGCTCTTCAGAATATTGAACCGTTCCACTATATCTGCTTCAATATATTTTTTTAACGAGTCGCGCGAATACTCCCCGATACGGAGTCTTAACGATGCTTCGTTTCTGTATTCGATGGAAGGTGACTGAACTACTAAACTATCGTAATATTTTAATCCCTCTTCCGGTTTGTTATTTCTAACTGAAAGATCACCGGCCATTAATTCAAGAATGTAAAGATAAGGAGTTTGAACGAAGTAATTTAATTCTTTTAATAAAATTTCTTCCGCTTCTTTAAATTTTTTAAGTTGTGTTAAAGAGTTCAGCCAACCGTTTAATGCCTGATACGAACCAGAATAAAAATAGACTTCACGGAAATTTATCACGCCCTCATTATATTTCTTATCATCGAAAAGGATCCATGCATCTTTTATCCGTTTTGCTGCGGCCCGGGCACAGTGTTTCTTAAAAATTGATTTACCGCCGAGATATAACTGAGCCAAATGTTTGGTAAAAGTTATCTCCTCCGCATCTAAAAACCGGTAGAAATTCTGCTCCAGATTATAAAGCGAATCACCAAGAATATTTTCGAATTCCAGATTACTATAAAGAGCTTTTACTTTTTCTATACCATATGTTTCGATAAGGTATTTAACAAATGAACCGCTATATATGTATGCCAGGGAGGAAAAATGAGAAAAAAAATCTAATCCGTCGAAAAGATCGGCAATTGATATTTTAAACCCGGACTTTCGAGCCATTCGCGCAATTGAGTGGACCGAAAGACCGTTGAAGTCGTCCTCTATAGCCATAGCAAATCCTTCAATCATTGCCGGATTAAGATTATCAGCAACTTTAAATGGTGTTGTACCGAAGTCCCCTGCAAGTATATGAACGAGCTCGTGTTTTAGAGAAGCGTCAAATTCATTCCCATTAAGATAAATCTGGTTAAGCCACGGCTTAGCTACATTAGCATTTCCGGCTCCGAAGTAATTTCTTTTATCTTCCCTATCATTAAAAATAAATGATGTTATTTTCTTTTCTCTGCGGATGTTTAATTTCCCGCTTATTTGTTCGTAATAATATTCATGAAGCAAAGCAATCTGTTCGGCTTTTATTGAATCGATGCTGTCTGAATAGAGGATTTGAAAGCGGGGTGTCTCAATTCGGTTGTTAAGATGACGTGCAATCGTTCCAATATCGGTTGAGAATGATAAGCATGGTTTTATAAGAATAAAAACTGAACTAATAACTAATATTAAACTAATTGACTGCAGTCTGTTCAGTTTCTTTTTAGTGTATAAAAAGTGAATTCCGAGAAAGATTATAAACAGAATAATTAACAGCATCCTGAATAAAATTAATTTAGAATCAACTGCCAGGTCTTCGTCATAAATAGTACCCGGGAAAAATCCTATTATAAGATTGTAAAAAAAGATTTGAGGATTAAAATAGATTTCTATTAAAGGTATAATCAGAATTAATATTGTAAGGAAATGGAAGATGAGTTTATGATAGCGTCTTGCATATTTGACGATAAGAATCCCGGAAACAGATCCGAAAAACAAAGATGGTATTGAGATTACCAAGTAAAAAAGGATTCCGTCAATCACCGGACAATTGGTAAAAACTAATGTGGAGGAAATACCCGAAACAAGAGGAATAAGCAAAGCCAGGATAAAAAATGTTTTGTGTCGGCTAAAATATCCCGTAAATGAAGCACTGGATTCTTTTCTTGTATATAAGATTGATAGGTAACCCGAGAAAATAAAGAACAGGAAACTGTTCAGAACTGAAGATTCATAACCGATAATATTAACAAGAGGGAAAAAATTAAAAATCAGGTTTATAAATAAGAGAATAGCAAGCAGTATAAATTGTAATTCAACTCTTTTTAATCTCAACTTAGAATTCCGTTGTGGCAACTCTTTCTATTTCCGCTCCTAACGATTTCAACTTTTCTTCAATTTTTTGATATCCTCTGTCGAGATGATAAATCCTCAGGACCTCAGTAGTTCCCTCTGCAGCCAAACCGGCTAATACTAACGATGCGCTGGCTCGTAAATCGGTGGACATTACCTTAGCACCTGTTAACTTCTTAACACCTTTGACTATAGCCCTGTTATTTATAAGTTCAATATTTGCTCCCAGCCTATTCAGTTCCGGAACGTGATTGAAACGGTCCAGATAAATCGTATCAGTAACGGAGGATGTACCTTCTATCAAAGTCATGTAGGCTGTCCATTGTGCCTGCATATCAGTAGGGAATCCGGGATAAACTGCGGTTGTTATATCAACACATTTACGGCTATTATCTGTTGCATCTAAAATAATTTTGTCCTTTGAATTAAATAACTTAATTCCGCTGTCCTCCAGTTTTACAAGTACAGAATCCAGATGATCCAACTGTGTATTCTCAAGTTCTATTCTACTGTCTGTAATGGCGCCTGCAATCAATAAAGTACCGGCTTCAATTCTGTCGGGAATATTTCTAATTGAAAAAGGTTTAAGCACCTCGACACCTTCTACTTCAAGTGTGGTTGTCCCTATACCCTGAATATGTGCTCCCATACCGTTTAGATATTCTACTAAAAGATTAATTTCGGGTTCAATTGCAGCATTCGTGATAAGAGTAGTACCTTTAGCAAGAACTGCAGCCATCAACGCATTTCCGGTTGCACCAACAGAAGGAATATCAAAATGAATCTTGGCACCGTGAAGACGTTTTGCCCTGGCAATAATATAACCCTCTTCAAGTTCAATTTCGCCTCCGAGTTTTTTCATTGCCTCAATGTGAAGATTAATAGGCCGGGGTCCCCACGCACATCCGCCGGGCATAGAAACTTTTGCATAACCGAAACGGGATAGTAGCGGCCCAAGAACATATACGGAAGCCCGCATTTTCTTTACATGTTCATACGGGGCTATCTGACTGGTAATATTGCTTGTATTTAATGTTAACTTATGATTGGCAAACTCTGTTTCAACACCTAGATGGGTTAAGAGTTTGATCATCGTATAGATATCGTTTACCTCGGGAGTATTGTCGATAATATTGATACCGGAATTAAGAAGAGTTGCAGGCATTAATGCCAGGGAAGAATTTTTAGCGCCGCTTACACTAACTTTGCCCGATAATCTTTTTCCACCGCGGATTATAAATTTATCCAATCTAAAATTCCCTATTCAATTCTGAACATCATACCGTTAACACCGACAAGATATAAATGTCCGTCGGGATTAAGAGCAATATCGTTCATATTCGAAAAGATCTGAGATTCTACAAGGTTCCAGTTCTCACCACGGTTTTTTGAGACCATAATAGTCCCTCTGTTTCCAATCAGCACTGAAGTCTTATCATTTATAAACATTACCCTCTGTAGTCCTCCAATATCAGTAACCCTTGTTTCCTCCCAAATTTCTCCGTAGTTAGTCGATCTTAAAATCATTCCGTCGCCGCCAACAATCAAACCGTATCCATTCTTAGTGAAATCGATTGCTTTAAAGTAATTGTCAACAGATTTAAAATCCGACTTATTCCATGATTCGCCGCCGTTAGTGGTTCTAAGGATCATTCCATTCCAGCCGACTGCAAAACCCCGTTTCGCATCGATGAATGCGATGTCGAAGATAAGGTCGGTCGTATTAGTTGTTACTTTATACCAGTTTATTCCACCGTTAATTGTTTTAAGAATTAGTCCTTTGTTACCAGTAATAAATCCGGTTTCATCGTCAATAAATCTTATTCTGAAAAAAGTATATCCTTTCTGAAACGGGATCTGCTGCAGAGAATCGAGAGCATTGTAACTGTAAAAGATAGAAGATGAATCTCCGACAATTATTGATTTGCCTGACGGTGAGACATATATATCGCTGAAGTTAATGTTGACACCTATGTCTTTCGGCTCCCAGGTTATGCCAGCATCATTCGAGATAAGCACTGTACCCGAATCGCCGACGGCAGCGGCCATTTTTTCGTTTGCAAAATAAACGGCATTCAGATTAAAAAGTGTATTACTCCTGACTTTATTAATCGAAGAGAATTTTAATTTATCATCTTCCGACGAAAAAAGGGACTGTATGCTGTATTTTTCAAGTTGATCGAGTTTATTGCTGGTAAGCAGATCGTTAACCTGATGAAAAACGAAATAGGCAAGAACTAACATTAATATTATAATACCTGCAAAAGCGAGGCTCGAAAATGTTTTATAAGTCTTTGAACGTTCGGTCGATTTCTTAAAATAGCTCGTATACATTTTTGCGACATGCTTATCAACTTCCTGTACATCGTTATACATATCTTCGCAGCTGTTATATCTTTCAAGCGGATTCTTTTCCAATGATTTCATAATTACTTTATCCACCTGATCCGGGATGCCGGTCAGCCGGGTTGAAATCTTTGGAGCGGTTTTCTTGAGATGACTATCCATCACCTCGTATTCACTCTGAAAATCGAAAGGCGGAGTACCGACAATCATTTCATAAGTAGTACAACCGATCGAATAAATATCACTTCTGTTGGTAACATCCTCTCCTTTAATCTGTTCAGGACTCATATAATATACGGTACCGATCTTTGAGCCGGTTTTGGTCATATTTTTATCGAACAAAGATTTGGAAATTCCGAAATCCATAATTTTCGTTATTCCTTCTTTGTTCAGAATAATATTGGAAGGTTTTATATCTCTGTGAACAAATCCTTTGGAATGAGCGTAACCAAGTCCGAGTAATGCCTGCTTAAGAATATAGATAACATCGTATAAATTGAATCTGCCCTGCCGCTGAATTACTTTTTCGAGACTTTCTCCTTCAACATACTCCATTGCAATACCGAGGAGATCCCCGTATTCAATGAAACCATAAACAGTGACAATATTCGGATGCGATAATTTAGCCTGATTTTTTGCTTCTCTTTTAAATCTCTCTACAAACCTTTCACGGTCATACGTCTGTGCATTAAGCATTTTAATCGCAACATAACGATCGAGTTTTGTATCATAAGCTTTATAGACTATTCCCATTCCCCCTTTACCAAGAACAGAAACGATCCGGTAATTATCGATCAGTTTACCGATTAAATTTTCCATCAATAACTTTATTTTTTGTATGAGAATATAAAAAAATCTTTTCGAATTACGTTTTGAAAAATCTTTTAATGAGTGATAAAAAGGAAGATTTTTGATATTTCAAACCATTTGACTAATTTTGCAAACCTTTTGCGAGAGTGGCGGAATTGGCAGACGCGCTAGACTTAGGATCTAGTACCCAAAAGGTGTGGGGGTTCGAGTCCCCCCTCTCGCACTTTCACTATTTTTTAATATTTATTGAGGTTTCTTTTGGAAATAAAAGTTAATCAGGTATCCGACTCTAAACAGGAAGTAGAAGTAAATTTAACATATGAAGAAATTACTTCAGATATTGAAGAAGCTTATAGCGAAGAGAGAAAAAATATAGAAATCGACGGCTTTCGAAAGGGTAAAGCCCCGATGGCGATGATTAAAAAACTATACGGCGAAGCTATTGAATACAAAGCCAGTGAAAAAATTGCCACTAAAAAATTCTGGGATGTCGTTGATCAGGAGAACCTGAAGCCGATTTCAACTCCGCAGTTAACCGATATCGACTTTGTACCGGGAAGTAAATTGTTTTTCAAAATCCAGTACGAAATTAAACCGAAACTTGAATTAAAGAATTATAAAGACCTCGTAATAGAAAAACCTTTATTCAAATTAAAAGAAGAAGATATCGACAAAGAAGTCGACTATTTGCTCAAACCTCATTTCACATTTGAAACTTATGATGTTGTTGAAGGCAAAACCTTTCGTATAACTGTAAATCTTCAAAAGCTGGATGAAAACGGTGTTGCCGTTATCGGTCAAGGAAGTGAAAACATGCTTATCGATTTGAGCGACGAAAAAGTTAACCAGCAGATTGTTGAAAATGCTAACGGTAAAAAAGTAAGCGACAAATTCGTATTTACATTTGTAGACGAACATTACCATGGCGAAGAACTTCACAGGGAGGAATACAGGTACGAAGCCGAGATTACAAAAATTGAAAAAATTGTATATCCGGAATTGACAGAGGAAATCTTGAAGAAGATTTCGGGTAACAAAGCTGCAACACTCGATGAATTTAAAGATATGTTGAGAAAGAACTTCACTGAGTACTACACAAAACAATCTGAAGAGATATATACAAACAGCTTATTAAATGAAATAGTGAAGAACAACGAATTTACTCCCCCTCCCGGATATGTAAGTTCCGTTCATAAGCGCCTTATTGAAATGGAAAAGGAGAATGCTAAGCGCTATAAAATGCCTAATGTTGACGAGAAAGCTATTGCAGAGTACTACAAACCGAGAGCCGAGTGGAATGCCAAGTGGCAGATTATACTTGAGAACCTTGCAGAGACAGAAAGTATAAAAGTTGAAGAATCCGAACTGGAAGAACTTGCGAACAAGGAAGCCGAGAAAACCGGGATATCCGCGCAGAAACTTCTTAAATACTATAAAGATTCCAACCGCGGCGATGTACTTCTGGAGGATAAGGTTATTGATTTTCTGAAAGCAAATAATAAGATTAAAGAAGTTGATGCCGAAGAAAAAACCAAAGAAAAAAAAGGAAAATAAAATGAAAGTTAATTTCCCGATCGATTCTATTTATAAAAAAGATTATGAAATTTATAATCAGCTTGTTCCCTATGTAATTGAGCAAACGGGTCGCGGCGAGCGCGGAATGGATATCTTTTCCAGGTTACTAAGGGAAAGAATTATTTTCCTTGGGACAGCGATCGACGATCATATAGCAAGCCTGATAATTGCCCAGCTTCTCTTTCTGGAAGCGGAAGATCCGGAAAAGGATATTTTCCTTTATATCAACTCCCCCGGCGGAAGTGTTTCGGCCGGTCTGGCAATATATGATACAATGAAATATATAAAGTCGAAAGTTTCCACTATTTGCGTTGGATTAGCAGCAAGTATGGGAGCTGTTCTTCTTGCCGGAGGCGAAGCTAACAAACGTTCCGCACTCCCCCATTCAAAAATCATGATACATCAGCCGTGGATCGGTGGTCTGCAGGGACAGACAACAGACATCGAGATTCACGCAAAAGAAATGATAAAGACGCGGGATACAATCTACAATATTCTTTCCGAGCACACCGGTAAGAGTTATGAACAGATTGCAAAAGATTGCGACAGGGATTATTTCCTTACTTCCCAGGAAGCAAAAGAATACAAGCTGATTGATAATATTCTTGTTCATAGAGTCTCTCAAACAGATCAGAATAAAGAAAAAAAATAATCTAATAAATAATTAAGGGCACATAAGTGCCCTTTTTTTTGTCATCCAATTCCGAGGGGGTAACATGAAAACTCTCAAACGCCTCTTTCTCCTAACACTCATTGCAACATCCGGTTTATTTGCTCAGGAAAAACTGTTAACTGTTGAAGATGTTATACTTAATTCGTTTACTAAGTATTCTCCGGCTAATATCCGACAGCTTGGATGGATACCCGATTCTGATTTTTATGTTTTTCCCGAAGGGACCGGAGAATCTTCGGTACTGATGAAATCCACTCCACTCTCAGTGAAAAAAGATACTTTGATTACACTAAAAGAGATCAATTCAAAATTAGAATCTTTTGGTCAGAGGAAACTGAATAATATCCCTGCGATACGATGGACCGATTCCAATACACTTCAATTCTGGTCTGGAGGTACCTGGTTTTCTTACAACATCAAATTCAAAAATATTTCCAAATTAAACGCCCTCCCATCAGGTGCAGAAAATCAAACTCCTGCACCAAATAATAAGTTTGTCGCTTATACCATTGCAAATAATCTATTTGTGAATCTTGATGAGTCGAAAAAAATTCAGATTTCAAATGATACAGACACCAATATAGTTAACGGTCAGGCTGTTCACAGAAATGAATTCGGCATCAACGGCGGAATTTTCTGGTCCCCTAATTCAAATTATATTGCTTACTACCGTATGGACCAGACGATGGTTTCTGACTACCCTCTCGTTGAAATCGACAAGACACCAGCACAACTTAAAAATATCAAATACCCCATGGCCGGTCAAAAGAGTCATCACGTTACAGTTGGGCTTTACAACATAGAAAGCGGAAAGACCACGTGGATTAAAACCGGAGAACCTCTTGAACAATACTTAACTAATCTGGAATGGTCACCAGACGAAAAATATTTTTATATAGCTCATTTGAACCGTGATCAGAACCACATGGAATTCAAAAAGTATGATGTAGCCACCGGCGATTTAATCAATACATTATTCGAAGAAAAGGATACGGAATTTGTTGAGCCCTTGAATCCTATGATCTTTCTCCCGAAATCGAACAATCAGTTTTTATGGTTTTCTGAAAGAGATGGATTCAATCATCTCTATCTCTACGATACGGACGGTAAAATGATTCGGCAAGTTACTCAGGGTAAATGGGTAATAACCTCCTTCCATGGATTCGACAATACCGGAAAATTTATTTACATCACTTCCACAAAAGAATCCCCCATCGAACGCCATTTTTATAAAGTGAATCTTGAAAACGGGAAAATGGATCGGGTTACAAGCGAACCGGGCGTTCATAATGTTCAGGCAAGTTCCAACGGACAGTTTTTTATCGACTCTTACAGCAGTCTTGAAGTCCCCCGCGTTATTAATATTCTAAACAAGAAATATTCTGTTGTTAAAAATCTTTTGAATTCTGATAATCCGTTAAAAGAAATTAAACTTGGCGAAGTAAAAATCTTTACTATCAAGAATGAGGAAGGGACAGACTTATATTGCAGAATGATCTATCCGCCGGATTTTGATAATTCAAAGAAATACCCTGTAATATTTTACGTCTACGGAGGTCCTCACTCCCAGGGAGTTCTTAATTCCTTCGGTGCAGGAAGTTATCAGTTATGGTTCAGAATGATGGCCCAGAAGGGATATATTGTTTTCGAACTTGATAACAGAGGTACATCCAACAGAGGATCTGATTTTGCTCAAGCTACATTCAGGAAATTAGGTACGGTTGAAGTTATGGACCAGATGGCAGGAGTTAATTATCTGAAGTCACTTCCTTATGTAGATCCTGAACGTTTCGGAGTTTACGGCTGGAGTTACGGAGGATTTATGACAACTTCATTAATGCTCAGGACGAACGGCGCATTCAAAGTTGGCGCCTGCGGCGGTGCTGTAATCGACTGGAAATATTATGAAATAATGTACACAGAACGATATATGGATACACCTCAAACTAATCCTGATGGGTACAAGGAATCGGGTCTATTGAATTATATCGATAACCTCTCTGGTAAACTATTACTCGTACATGGCACTTCGGATCCAACAGTAGTATGGCAGAATACATTAGCATTTGCCAAACTTGCCGCAGAAAAGAATAAACCTCTTGAGTACTATCCATATGTAGGGCACGGGCATGGAGTTCGGGGACGGGAGGCTCTCCATCTTTACAATAAGATCACCAATTTCTTTATTGAAAATCTCTGATAGTTTCTTAACAGTCCCGCTTTAGGCGGGACTGTCTTAATCACAGGTTCAGGTTTATCATTTTCAACTCTTTCGTAAATTGTTTATTTTCACAATCAAATTTTGAATACTTCATAGCACGAGCTCTATGCCAACTAATGATAAGTATGATTTCCTAAAAAAGATATCAGAGCTTTCCGAATTTGCAAAACGCGGGGATGATTTTTTTGCTGACGAGGTCTGTAATTTCATTGTTGATGAATTTAACCTGGAAGCTGCAGTTCTTTTTTCAATTGGAACCGACCATAAATTTACAGTATTAAGCAGATCAAGATCCGCACGTAAGAGTTATTCCAAAGGTTCCGCTCACAATTGCCAATCCTGTAAAAATCTTGTTTCCGAACTGACCAATACACTCTACAATGATTCCTCCTGTCAAATACAGATTTCCGACTTTCTTGTTTACGAGGCATGCGCACTTGTTAAAGTAAGTGACGAGCTGAAGATATTGATAAAAGTTGCGAGGAAAACCGCTTTTTCTGCTGAAGAAAAGGCTGACCTTGAAAATGCAATTAAACTGATCGGATTGATTTTTTTCAACTGGTTTTCTACAAAAGGCAATTTAGTTGTTACGGATATTTCATTTACCGGTCTATTCAACAATACTTCGGTTGAATTGAAGAACAGTGTAAATTCTATTATCGGATTCACTTCAATTATTTCCGAGGAGAACCTTTCTGCATCTAATTCAGAGTATCTTGCTTCCATAAAAAAGTATTCTCAGGGCATGCTTCTTATAATCAACGATCTGAATGAAATTGCCAAAGCAGATAGTGGTAAACTTGTTCTCGTTCGGAAAAATATTTCAGTCAGTGCTCTGGTTAATGATATTTCCGCGCTCTTCAAGAGCAAATTATCCAACAAAGAAATTTCATTCAAAATAAACACAGCCGAAGAATTCTCACGTTCAATCGATCTGGACGATCAGAAATTACGCTACATTTTAAGCAATATATTATTTTTCATAACCTCTTCAACTGCCGGTGCCAAAATAACAATTAATGTGACTGGCCATCGAGGTAATAAAATAAGATTCGAAATAATCGAGTCCACAAAAAGTCTTCCGGCCGAACTTATAGAACGGTTTTTTGAACCATTTGCACTCTCAAAGAATAACGAATATAAAAGTACAAGTCTTACAGGACTAAGCTTAACCTTAGTAAAAAAATATGTAAATTTCCTGGGAGGGGATATTACTGTTACCGGAAGCGATAACAGTACAATATTTAATTTCACTATCAATGGAGAAGTGATGACAGAAATTGAATCCACTCTATCGCAGCTGCCAAAACCCTCGACAAAGAACAAGGTTCTTGTAGTTGAGGATGATTACGCTACTTCCAAACTCCTCAGTAATTACCTCAACAAATGGGGCTACGATCCTACTATTGTCAGTTCCGAAAGTCAGGCTTTTTCTGTAATAAACAGTGAACCGCTTCTGGCTATAATTCTCGATATTGAAATTCCCAACATAAACGGTCTGGAGCTGTTAAAAAAGATTCATGATAATCCGAATACGAAAAATGTTCCTGTTATCGCATGTTCAATTGAACCCGAACAGCAAAAAGCTTTTATGATGGGAGCGGTTGAGTATTTTGTAAAACCGATTAATTACAACTACCTTGTTGAAGTCCTTACTCATTACAAACTCCGTAAAGATTCAAACGTATTATGTGTTGATGACGACGTGCCTACACTCAATCTAGTTAAACAGGCTATCCAGAGTGTAGGATTTAACGCTATAGCAGAAAATGTGTCTGCCAATGTAATGAACCTGATACGGGATAAAGAAATAGATCTTGCAATTGTTGATCTTGATATGCCTGCCCCTAACGGATTCGAATTAATAAAACTAATTAAGTCAGAGAAAAAATTCGCAAACCTCCCTATTATCATTTATACAGGAAAAGAAAATTATAAAGAAGATCTCTCCAAAATAGAAGGATTATTCGAAGAACTTCTCGAAAAGAGATCTACTAACATAGAAGATCTTGCCGATACTATTAACGCAATGATAAACCGTTATGAAGTACCGCCTCCTGTTGATTCTGTAATTCAGAAGAAAGGCGGAACCAAAATACTGCTTGCAGAGGATTATAAGCATTCTCAGATAATTGTAACCCGACTACTTAAAAAGAATAACTACGAGGATATAGTAGTTGTTGAAAACGGTGAAGATGCCGTTAAAATGGCTACAGGAGATAAGTTCGATCTGATTCTCATGGATATGCAAATGCCAATTATGAATGGTTTCGAAGCGACCGAAAAGATACGCCAGATGCCCGAATACAAGAATATTCCTATTATCGCGCTTACCGCCTTCGCAATGAAAGGCGACCGTGAGAAATGCCTTGAATCGGGCGCTACCGATTATATTCCAAAGCCGATCGATTCTAAAGAATTTATTGAAAAGGTTAAATACTACACTAACGCTTAAGAACTGTACTTCCCTGCATGTTAAGGGAAGTACGTCCGCTCTTCTTGACCTGCCGGATATTTCAGTCAACTTTTTTATATTTAAGCCGCTTTTTTTATAAATAAGGATTATTGTGGAAAATATTAGAGTCCGTTTTGCCCCCTCTCCAACCGGATACCTTCACGTTGGCGGTCTAAGAACCGCACTTTATAATTATCTATTTGCAAAAAGAAATAAAGGTAAATTTATTTTACGGATCGAGGATACAGACCGCAACCGGTATGTTGAGGGTGCAGTCGAAAATCTAATTTCAGCAATGAAATGGGCGGGTCTCGATTATGATGAGGGGCCGGATAAAGCCGGCAATTACGGCCCTTACATGCAGTCGCAACGACTCGAAATTTATAAGAAGCATGCCGATCAGTTGGTTGAGAATGGCAATGCATACTATTGTTTTTGCACCCCTGAACGTCTTCAGGAATTAAGAGCCGAACAGGAGAAACAAAAACTTCCTCAGGCAAAATATGATAAACACTGCCTGAATCTTTCTAAGGATGAAATTCAGAAAAACCTTTCGATAGGGATCCCTTACGTAATTCGCTTGAATGTAAAACCAAACCAGAAAATTGCGTTTAACGATTTAATCAGGGAGCGCGTTGAATTCGACAGCAGCAATGTTGATGACCAGGTTCTTATTAAAAGCGACGGCTATCCGACTTATCACCTGGCTAACGTTGTGGATGATCATTTAATGGAGATCAGCCATGTAATACGCGGAGAGGAATGGCTCTCCTCAACACCAAAGCATGTATTATTGTATGATGCATTCGGCTGGGAACGCCCTTCTTTCGCGCACCTTCCATTACTTTTGAATCCAGATAAATCCAAATTGAGTAAACGTCAGGGTGATGTTGCTGTTGAAGACTACAGGGACAAAGGATTTTTAAAGGATGCTCTAATAAACTTTGTTGCTCTTCTGGGATGGAATGCCGGTGACGATAAGGAATTTTACTTAATAGATGAGTTGATTGAAAAATTCTCACTTGATAGGGTGAATAAATCGGGAGCTGTGTTCGATCTTCAGAAGCTCAACTGGCTTAATTCTGAACATTTAAGAAAAATGAACGACCATCAGATACTACCCCTTCTTAAAATGGAAATTCAGAATTCAGATTATTCTGGTCTGAAACTAACCGATGAATATCTGCTGAAAGTGATTGCCGCTATGAAAGAGCGGGTCTCTTTTGTAAAGGAGTTTATAACAACCTGCCAATACTTCTATACTTCACCTGTAGAGTATGAACAAAAGTCATTCGAAAAGAACTGGAAACCTGAGACTGCCGGACAAATGGAGAAACTGATAGCTCGTTTTTCAGTATTAGAGAATCCATCAAAGGAAGAATTTGAGAATTCACTGGCTCTGACAGCCGAGGAATTGAATTCAAGCAAAGGTAAGCTGATACATCCTTTGCGGCTGGCGGTATCCGGACAGAGCACAGGGCCCGGAATGTTCGAACTTCTTGCAATATTAGGCAAGGATGAGGTAATAAGAAGAATTCAAAAAGCTATATCCGTCCTCGTGAATTAGATTTCATTAAGGGAACTTAGAGAGATTTTTTCCAGTTTAGCTTCTAAAAACATATGAAGCTATATACACTATACCGCGAGCAGACACTCAATATTTCACTCGAGAAGGCATGGAATTTCTTTTCATCCCCCGAAAACCTTAAAATGATTACGCCTGGTTATATGGGTTTTGAGATAATCTCAGATTACAAAAATGAAAAAATGTATCCAGGAATGATAATCGAATATATAGTGAAACCTGTCCTTAATTTCCCCATGCGCTGGGTAACGGAGATTACTCATGTGCAAGAGCATGAATATTTTATCGATGAGCAGAGGTTCGGACCGTACAAATTCTGGCATCATCTTCATCAATTCAAATTAGAAGCAGGGAAATTGATAATGATAGATAGAGTCAATTATGCACTGCCTCTAGGTTTGATTGGAAGAATTGCACATTCCTTATTCGTCAGGAATAGGATTGAAGCGATTTTCAATTTCAGATCGAAGATACTAAAGGAAATTTTCAGTAGTCATTAATAAAAATTTCGCGGCTAATTGTCTATCTCTGTTTTGCCCAGCTGTCCTTTAATGTTACTGTTCTGTTAAACACAAGTTTTTCCGCTGTAGTATATTTTGTATCGACACAAAAGTATCCGTTTCGTTCGAACTGGAATTTCTCTAGAGGCTTAGCGTTTTTAAGAGACATTTCCAGTTTAGCATTTTCAATTATTTCGAGCGAGGCAGGATTTATCCTGGAAAGCCAGTCCTCCTCATTACCCGGATTTTCAACAGTAAATAGCCTGTCATACAATCTTACTTCTGCATTAATCGAATGTCTTGCAGAAACCCAGTGAATTACACCTTTAACTTTTTTAGTACTTGTACCGGTTCCGCTTTTAGTCTCGTGGTCAATAGTACATCTTAGTTCGGTAACCTCTCCTTTTTCATTCTTAATAATTTCCTCACACTTAATTATATAAGCATAGCGTAATCTTACTTCCCCGCCCGGTATAAGCCTGTGAAAACCCTTAGGAGGATTTTCCATGAAATCGCTCTGTTCGATATAGAGCTCATTGCTGAAGACTACTTTACGCGTTCCTGCTCCGGGATCTTCAGGATTGTTTACAGCATCAAGTTCTTCTTCACCATTATAATTTGTAATAGTAATTTTAAGAGGATTAAGAACCGCCATAGCCCTGTTTGCTTTCTTGTTCAGATCATCACGGATTGCGTATTCAAGCAGCGCGATATCTGTAGTTGCATCTCTTTTAGCAACACCAATTATCTCTGCAAAATTTCTGATCGACTCAGGAGTATACCCTCGCCTCCGGTATCCTGAAATTGTTGGCATACGGGGATCGTCCCATCCATCAACATATCCTTCTTTAACCAATTGAAGTAGCCTTCTTTTGCTCATTACTGTATAACTTAAATTCAGTCGGGCGAACTCGATCTGCTGCGAATGATGCACTTCAAGCTGATCCAGAAACCAGTCGTACAGAGGTCTGTGATTTTCAAATTCTAAAGTGCAGATTGAGTGGGTTATTCCTTCGATAGAATCTTCATTGCCGTGAGCCCAATCGTAGGTCGGGTAAATGCACCAGTTATTTCCCTGCCTGTGGTGTTCCTCGTGCACAATACGGTACATGATCGGATCACGCAAATTGATGTTGGGCGAGGACATATCAATTTTTGCGCGCAGGGTTTTCGAGCCGTTCGGGAATTCTCCTTTCCGCATTCTTTCAAACAGATCAAGATTCTCTTCAATTGTTCTATTTCTGTACGGAGATTCTTTACCTGGTTCAGTTAGTGTTCCCCTAGTAGAACGGATTTCATCAGCATTAAGGTCGCAGACATATGCCATTCCTTTTTTTACGAGAACAACTGCCCATTCATACATCTGTTCAAAATAATCCGAACCATAGAGAATCCGGTCTTCAAAATCGGCCCCGAGCCATTTTACATCCTCAATTATTGAGTCAACATATTCCTGTTCCTCTTTTTCCGGATTAGTATCATCGAAACGGAGATTGAACTTACCATTGTAATCTCTTGCAATACCGTAATTAAGGCAGATCGATTTGGCATGACCGATATGGAGATAACCGTTCGGCTCCGGAGGGAATCGGGTTATAACTTTTCCGTTCCACTTCCCTGTTTTCATATCCTGATCGATAATTTCATAAATAAAATTCTTCGACTTAAGTTCACCAGAATTTCTGTCTTTGTTATTGTTATCTTCCATTTGAGTTAATTACCATTTCGATTGTTGAATAAAATTATTTCGGGTGCAAAGTTAATTAAATAATCAGCTTTGCTCAAATTGAATATCCGCATAGATTACAAATAATAAGTTTAACACTATAATTTCTTTTATTAATGAACTAGTTTTGAGTAACTAATTCTTTCTTTTAATGAATCAGAGCAAGTCATACCAGAGACCGGGATTAATTCTATTAGTCACTACTGTTACTTCCTTCATGACGGCTTTTATGGGCTCTTCACTGAATATTGCCCTGCCGGTAATCGGTTCAGAATTTAGTTCCTCAGCAAAGATACTTAGTTGGATTTCGACAGTTTATTTTCTAATAACAGCAGTTCTATTAATCCCTGTCGGAAAGTTATCCGATACCAAAGGTCGAATGAATTTTTTCAGTTACGGATTAATAGTCTTTACCGGTTCTACCTTTTTATGCGGCATATCCGGAAGCACGGCAATTATTATTTTGTTTAGAGCATTACAGGGAGTCGGGTCCTCTTTCATTTTTGCAACTGGAACCGCTCTGATAGTTACTGCTTATCCGGCTAATCAGAGAGGAAGAGTACTTGGAATAAACACAGCATCGGTTTATACAGGTTTATCTTCCGGGCCATTTCTAGGCGGATTCATAACACAATATCTCGGCTGGAGAGGAATATTTTTCACTAGTGCAATTATCGGACTTGTAATAATTCTGATTGTCTCTTTCATGTTAAAGGGTATTGAAGAACAATCCACTTCCGAAAAATATGATATTATGGGGAGTATTGTTTATTCCTTATCAATTGTCTCAGCAATGATCGGGATTTCAATGCTTCCCGGAATAACGGGAATTATTCTAACAATTACCGGTACAATTTTATTAATTGTTTTTTTCAACATTGAAAAGAAAATTATCAATCCCCTCTTCGACGTACGAATATTCAAGTCGAACAGGACCTTTACATACTCAAACCTTTCAGCTTTAATAAATTACTGCGCCACATTCGCAATAAGTTTTCTGATCAGTTTTTACCTTCAGATTGTGAAGGGTTTAAAACCAAGAGAAGCAGGAATTATATTGATTACACAACCAGTGCTTCAGGCGGTTTTCTCGCCTTACGCGGGGAAATTATCAGACCGGTTCGAACCGCAGTTAGTATCTTCAACCGGAATGGCATTCTTAACTATCGGCCTGGTGATTTTCTGCTTTCTGACTCCCGGTACCGGCTACGGACTTATTATCGGTAATCTCGCTTTTCTCGGTTTGGGATTTGCACTTTTCTCTTCACCAAATGTAAATGCAATTATGAGTTCGGTAGACCGTCATTATTATGGTGTAGCATCTTCAACACTCGCATCGATGAGAGTAATAGGTCAGACATTAAGCATGGGGATAGTAATAATGATTTTTACATTTTATTTGGGTGAAAGAGAATTATCTCCGTTAAACAGTGCAGAATTTATGGAAAGCGCAAGGACATTATTCATATTATTCAGCATCTTATCTGTCGCTGGAATCTTTGCTTCTCTGGCAAGAGGAAATATCCACAGCAAATAATTACCACGTTATCTATTCCTTAAAGGTACTTGGAGATATATTTTAAGAATTGTTTATCATAAAATAAATCAATACCTTTTCATCAACTTCATCATCTAACTCTCGGAGTGAACATGAAAAGGTATAGTCCCCATTCTTTTACTTTATTAATTTGTGCTTCCCTTTTTATTTCATGTCAGGATATTCTCGAAAGTAGTTTCATTTCATTTGACATAAATGAGGATTTTGATAAATATAAAATAAGTACAGCTGCACTTCTGCCGATGAGGAATGACGATACGACCAGCACAGGAACGTTTTACTCGACAAATTATTTTTACAACCGGCTTTTAAAGAATGAAAAATTTATGATGATTGATATTGATAAGTTTATTGCATCGGATTCAGTTTCTATTACACAACAGGTAAAATCATTAAAAAGGAATGGTGTCCTGAACCTTAAAATCTTATTCGGAACAAATCTAGGTTCATTTTTATTAACGGAAAGTGTAGACGCAATAATTGTCGGGGATATTAAGAAAAACGAACACTACTATTACACCTGGTACGGATACTCTAACCACCTTATGATAACAGTTGTAACAAAATGCGATTTCATTTATTATATGGCTTCTTTACAGGATGGAAAGATATTGTGGAAAGCAGATTTATGCGGATATGATAGTTATGCTGATATATTATTCAAAGGGCCTTATCACTACCCGCCGGTAGATCAGGCAATCTCGAACGGAATAGATGTACTCCTGGAGGAATTGAACAAATTATTCCTCAAATAAAAAACCCGATCATAAAGATCGGGTTTTTGTACCGAAGGCCGGACTCGAACCGGCACGAGGTTTGAGCCCCACTGGATTTTGAGTCCAGCGCGTCTACCAATTCCGCCACTTCGGCATTACAATTTTTTCAAGAATTCTTTTCCAACTCCGGATTTTAAGTACTTTTCTCTTACCCTAGCAGTATTTCTCGAATCATGTTTTTCAGAATAGATTAATTCAAAAGGCGCATATGGTTTTGTTGTTTTTTCTCGACCTCTATTATGCCTTAGAAATCTCTCATCTAAATTAGCGGTAATACCGACATAAATATAATTTCGATGAACACTTCTTATTGCATAAACATAATACATCTTTTAGTCCAGCGCGCCTGCCTGCCGGCAGGTCTACCAATTCCGCCACTTCGGCTTAAAAGGCGGTGCAAAGTTAGATTTTATTAAAGAGATATTCAAGAAATGGACACAAATAATTACTTATAAAGTAGTTTAAAAGCGTGTGTCCAGTGATTATACTTAAAGCCGAATTCAATCCAGAGCATTGCGAACGCTTCCAGCCAGAATGAGTGCTTTATATCACCGATATCAATTATATTCTGCCATCCGAATTCACCTGCTAAACCTATTACTTTTTTCTTCGCATCGATGTCGTCCCCGGCTATTAACAGATCCGGATTACCTTCCTGAAGTTTAGGATTAACCATAATTGAGGCGCTGACCGAATTGAAGGCTTTAACAACCTTTGATTCAGGGAGCCATGCCTGAATCTGTTCACCGGCAGAGTTGCCTGGCGCAGCAGTAAACTTAGGCGGGACTCCGCTGCTGAAGTCGAGCGGATTTGTTGTATCGACAACAACCTTATTAGAAAAATTCTCGAGTCCTGAAATTTTAATTGCGTTTTCTGTACCGCTAAAGAGAGTCGCGAGAACAACTATTTCACCAAAGGATGCAGCTTCAGAAAAACTACCGGCAGAAGCATTTGAACCGGCTTCATTTAACCATTCCTTAAGTTTATTAATATCTCTTGTTCCAAGCTTTACATGATGCCCAGATCTTATAAAACCGAGTCCCAGAGTTTTTGCAACCGGGCCAGAACCAAGAATTCCAATTTTCATTTAAGTCCTTTCATATACTTTATTTACAATAACAGGCGGATCGTTACAGAAGTTCTATTAGAATGAATAAAAATCAGGTGTGATAAGCGATATTGGAACCGACCCATGTCTTGCCTTTATTAAAATCGACTCCCATCATTCTGCCCTTACTTGTGCGAAGCAGATTATTTACTAGGACCGGTTCGTCTATCCAGATATACATCATGCGGATCTCAGCTCTTGAAAATTGATCGGGTGTTTCGATCAGCGGAGCGTATTCAACTTTCTTTTGAAGTATATAATTCTCTCTATTATCTATTTTCTCCAGCAGATCTTTAGAAAGATCTACAACAACCCCAGACCCGGCGAACGAATAGAGGGGTTTTAAGACATAGTTCTGCAGGTTCTCCGGGTATTCATTTATAGAAGAGAGGTAAAAAGTCTCCGGTGCATAACCACCTTTTATTAGGGGAAGAGAGTGTTTACTGATTTTGAAGAACCAGTTTGGATGACCGGCCCATTCTACATCATATTGGTCTCTGAAATCAAAATTATATTTTATATTTCTCCTCAACAATTCATCAAATATCACACGATTATAAATCCGTTCGATCTTTACTTTCTTTCCTCTATCTGTATAGTATAGATTTTTACCATCTTTTACGATATCCGAAATGCAAACCGGCTTAATACCGATTTTTTTTCCTGTGATATAAAAATCGATCCTGGTTTTCTGTTTATCGGGTTCAATTTCAAGCAGGATAACATTTTCAGGATTATGAAGTCCGAGAATTGCACTTTTTAGGATCTTAAAATAGGATTCTTCATTCAGCCCGTTGAAATAAGAATTAAAGCCTTCAGGAATTTTGTAATATTTTCTGTTGAGTCGGTCCACTTCTGTCTGAAAAGAATAGAGCGATGGGAAACCCTGAAGTTCTATCAGTTTCGGTTCAAGATTGCCATTGGGATCTTTTGTAATTGCAAAATCAATCTGAAGAAAAAGTGGATGTTCATCTTCGTTGGGAACATAAAGTTCTTCAGGAACAGCGTTAAATGAATTTCTTTTAAAGTTTTCAGTCTGTAAAATTTTTAAAATGGAATCAGCCGCCTCAGTCAATCGGTCCGTCAGATTATTATCGAGGAATAAAGGAGTTTCAGAGATCCGGAAATCAATTTCACCATTAGTCCATTGCCAGATTTCATTCAGGTAATTATTATAAACTTCGTCTGAGTATCTTGAATTGAATTCCTTTCTTATCTCCGGAATCATCAGATCTCCAGGCCGAAATTCGTCTGTTCAATAATAAAATCGACAACTTTCCTTAGATCGTTAGTTTTTTCGAATACCTGGAGTTGACGGTACGCGCCGGTTTTCATTTTAAGAATTTCTTTCACATAATTAATTTCATCGCGGCTGTCGAGTTCGTCGACGACTTCATCTACAAAATCGAGAAGCTCATGAATCAGATAAACCGTATCCACCTCCTCCTGTTTCCCGAAGTCAATCATTTTACCTTCCAAACCGTATCGTGCGGCGCGCCATTTATTTTCATTTATCAACAGCCGTCTGTACAATCTGAATCCAAGATTTTTCTTAAGCAGTTTATGAAGTTTTGCAACAACCGCCTGAATCAATGCTGAGATTGCAATTGTTTCATCAACCAGCATGGGAATGTCGCATATCCGGACCTCTAAAGTGTTAAAAAACGGATGAGGCCGAACATCCCACCAGATTCGTTTGGCATTATCGATGCATCCAGTTTTTATAAGGAGATTTACATACGATTCAAATTCACCATAACTATTGAAATGATCGGGAATTCCAGTACGAGGAAAGCGGTCGAATATTTTTGTACGGTAGGATTTAAAACCTGTTTTCCTCCCTTCCCAGAATGGTGATGATGTAGAGAGTGCAAAAATATGAGGTAGAAAATATCTCAGAGCATTCATTATATGGATCGTATCTTCCTTATTTTCCAGACCGATATGAACATGCAATCCGAAGATTAAATTTGCCCGGGCAACATCCTGCATATCCTCTACTACATCATGATAGCGCGGATGATCTGTAATTTTTTGTTCCGCCCACTTTGAAAATGGATGTGTTCCGGCAGCTGCGATTTCAAGTCCGTGCTGTTTTGCGATTCGTGCAAGGCTGGATCTCAGTCGTACAACCTCTTTACGGGCATCTTTAATATTGTAGCAGACATTCGAGCCGACCTCTACAACGGATTGGTGCATTTCTGCTTTCACCTGTTCTTTGAGAATGACTTTTCCGTCACCTAGAATCAGTTCGATGTGGGATTTGAGTTCACGTGTAACAGGGTCAACAATCTGGAATTCCTCTTCTATGCCGATCGTGAATAGTTTGTCACTCATAAAAAAAAATCTGCCTCCTTCAGTCACTTATTTTGATTTGGGAGCATCATTTACATAGGATTTAATAAACTCGCCCCAGGTAAGGTTGTTCCTTCCGGCTTTGTGCTTTTTCGCTCTATCGATTGCCATATTAGCGGCAGCTTCTACAACCCATTCAAAGTTTTCCTCGCCAACTGAATGCAGGTCGGCATCGGGAGCCGGGTTGCAGAAATCGATGGCCAGAGGGATTCCATCCCTCACAGCAAACTCGACTGTATTAAAATCATAGCCCAATCCTTTGTTCAAAGTAAGAACGTATTTCTCTATATTTTTTAATAACTTAGCTTCGACCGGCAAAGGATTTTTTACATATCTTTCATGGTGAGGAACTTTAGGATCGTATCTCATAATCCGAACGTCTTTACTGCCGATACAATAACACCTGAAATAATCTTCGAACTCAATCGCTTCCTGGAGCATCATAACAAGCTGGCCGGTTTCATTATATGCATTAAAAAATTCCTCTTTATTGTTCAGTTTATAGACATTTTTCCACCCACCTCCCGCAAAAGGTTTAAAAAATGCCGGGAATCCAACGTAGTTAAAAATACCTTCCCAATCGAGGGGGTATTCAAGGTTACGAAACGATTTCTCATTTGTATCAGGGGGATGCTGATTTGAGGGGAGCAGGACAGTCTTAGGCACCGGAACATTTAGTTTGGTAGCAAGCGCATTATTAAAAAACTTTTCGTCTGCGCTCCACCAGAAAGGATTATTTATTACGGCTGTACCGGATAATGCGGCGTTCTTGAGCATCCCTCTATAAAACGGTACGTCCTGCGAGATTCGGTCGATTATTACTGCGTATTCGGAAGCATCGCCCTGGATCACTTTATTTACTTTTACAAATTCAGCAGAGATTCCCTTTTCATTTTTCGAATTAACTCTATCGACAAATGCCTGAGGGAATGTATTCTCCTGACCGAATAGTATTCCTATTTTCTTCATTGCTGTTTCTCCAAAGACTTTTCTTAAATTTATTTTTCTTATTCAACCGCCGATCCTCATGAATTATAAACTAAGGGCTACTGGGGGTCGAATATTAAATTCTTGAAAGGTAATACGGAAACATCTCTTTCCACCAGGGCCAGTCATGTCCGGTTGATGACCTTACATCGAGCCAGTGGGGGATTTCTTTTGAATGAAGTATTCCGCTCATCCTTTTATTCTCTTCCAGACAAATATCCCATTCACCTGTTCCCAAAATAATTCCCATTTTTTTTATTCGATCGAGGAACCAGGGGTCGTTAAGATTATTCATATAATCGGGAGGGTTATTGAAATAACAATTATCGTCGTAATAGCCCATAATAAACTGTTTAATATCATAAGCACCGCCCAATGTAAACAGATGACTGACTTTATCCGGATGACGGAAAGCCAGATTCAAAGCATGATATCCTCCGAAACTGCATCCGGCAACGCCAACAGTTTTAGAACCGGTTTCATACTTAGCAAATTCAATAACATCGTTCAGAATAACTCTTTCGTAGGCCAGATGGGTTTTGACACGATCGGCCGGATGGATTCCATAGTTATACCAGCTTTCAGAATCGATGCCATCCGGGCAATAAATTTTCACCTTACCGGATTCAATAAGATGGGCTGCAGAACCGATAAGTCCGAAATCCTTGTTCTCAAAATATTTTCCCTTTGAAGTTGGGAACAGAATTACAGGGAAACCTGAATGACCGAAAACAAGCATTTCGAAATCCCTGCTCAGATATTGCGTATACCACTTATGATAAAATTCCTGCATAGAGTCAAAATTTTTTATGATGTGAATAAATTTGAGATAGAATATACTTAGCCGGAAATTATAATTCCATTGATGGTGAGTTAAAGGAATGAAATAAAAAACCCGCTTAGGTAAAGCGGGTTCACACAAATAGTATTTTAAGATACTTTAATCAGGCAAGTGTCTTCCAGCTTTGGAGTAATTTCATATAATTAGCCCTTTCAAATGCAGCCGGCTGCGCGATTTTTTTCTGACTCATACTTCCCTTCATCATATCGATCGAGCTATACTCATTCTTTTCCATCCATTCTTTAAGTCCATCAATAATTTCTGTAATCCGTCCTATTCCCTTAACAAGCAGTTCGGAAGCCATCATAGCAACATCGCCGCCTGCCATCATAACTTTTATAACATCCTCATGAGAATGAATTCCGCTGGTTGCACCTAATGAAGCTTTAATATTTCCATAGAGAATGGCAATCCACCTTAATGGAAGTCTCATTTCCCAGTTAGTACTCAGAACAAGATTTGGCACTACTTCAAGTTTTTCAAGATCGAAATCGGGCTGATAGAAACGGTTGAAAAGGACAAGCGCATCTGCCCCCGCATTATCCAATCTTCTTGCCACATTCGACATTGAAGTGAAGAACGGACTTAGCTTCATAGCGACAGGGATTTTAACGTTCTTTTTAATTTCAGTAAGAACATCCACATACATCGTTTCGATTTCCGAGCCGGTGAGATTCGGATTTGTTGCTATATAATAGATATTAAGTTCGAGTGCATCAGCTCCGGCCTGTTCAATATTCTTCGCATATTTAACCCAGCCGCCGGTACTTACACCGTTAAGACTTCCGATAACCGGAATACTAACAGATTTTTTAAGTGCTGCTATATGATCGAGATATTGATAAGGTGTTAAGTGAAACTGCTGAGGTTCCGGGAAATAGCTTAATGCCTCGGCATAGCTTTCGGTTCCGTAAGAGAGATAATGATCGAGTTCACCGGATTCATGTGTAATCTGTTCTTCGAAAAGTGAATAAACAACTACAGCTGCTGCGCCTGCATCCTCCATCTTCTTAACGTTATCAACACTCTGTGAAAGCGGAGAAGAAGAAGGAACGATAGGATTCTTAAGTTTCAATCCCATATATGTTGTTGATAGATCCATATTTTAACTCCTTATTTAAAATTTTCAATTCCTTTATTCATACCGGGAATAACATATTATTCCCGGCAATCATAATGGAGTTTATTAGTTCTCTTTTTTCTCACCGCTTCCGTCGTTTGAATAATCGAATGAAGCCATCTGTTCATATAATTTCCAGCGTTTAAGTACATCCTCCTGAGCAGCGCTCAAGAGTTCCTTTGCTTCTTTCGGGTGCGATTTTGTAAGCATCTTATAGCGTGTCTCTTTATAGATATAATCCTCAAGTTTAATCTTCGGAGCTTTGGAATCTAGTTTAAGTGGATTCTTTCCTTCTTTCAAATTATCCGGATGGTAACGGAACATCGTCCAGTAACCGCTTTCAACGGCAAGTTTCTGGCTTTCCATTCCCTTAGCCATATTGATACCGTGAGCAATACAATGGCTGTAGGCGATAATGATAGACGGACCGTCGTATGCTTCTGCTTCTAAGAATGCTCTTATTGTCTGGGCATCGTTAGCGCCCATTGCTACTCTTGCTACATATACATTTCCATAGTTCATAGCCATCATAGCAAGATCTTTCTTAGCAGTTGGTTTACCTGCTGCAGCAAATTTAGCAACAGCGCCCATTCCGGTAGCTTTGGACATTTGCCCTCCGGTATTGGAGTATACTTCAGTATCAAGAACCAGAATATTAACATTTTTGCCGGAAGCCATTACATGATCCAAACCGCCGTAACCGATATCATAAGCCCAGCCGTCACCGCCCATTATCCAGACCGATTTCTTAACGAGGAAATCTGCAACTTCAAGGAGTTTACCGGCATCGGATGATTTGATCGATTCGAGCTTCTTTTTCAATTCTTCTACCCGTTCTCTCTGTTCATAGATTCCGGTTTCATCTTTCTGATCGGCATTGATTAAAGAATCAACAAATTCCTTTCCGAGTTGATCAGAAAGTCGGGACAATAATTCTTTTGCAAACTGATTCTGTTTATCAACCGCAAGGCGCATACCCATACCGAATTCAGCATTATCCTCGAATAACGAGTTAGCCCATGCCGGGCCGCGTCCCTCTTTGTTCATTGCCCAAGGTGTTGTTGGCAAATTTCCGCCGTAGATCGACGAACAACCGGTAGCATTAGCAACCATCATTCTATCGCCGAACAACTGGGAGGCAAGTTTTACATAAGGAGTTTCACCGCATCCTGAACATGCGCCTGAGAACTCAAACAACGGTTCGAGTAACTGATTGCTCTTAATCAGTGAAGTATTAACGAGTCTTCTGTCGATTTCAGGAATGTTCAGGAAGTAATCGAAATTAACTCTCTCCTGTTCACGGATCGGGATTTGAGGAACCATATTGAGAGCTTTAAGGCGTGTCTCTCTCTTGTTCTTGGCCGGACAGACTTCATAACAGAGTTCGCAGCCGGTACAATCCTCAGCGGCAACCTGTATTGTATAAGCGTATCCTTCCGGAAACTCTTTACCTTTTGCATCCATTGTTTTGAACGCAGCAGGTTTATTTTCGAGATGTTTCTTGTCATAAACTTTAATTCTGATTGCGGCATGCGGGCATACAAGGGCACACTTTCCGCATTGAATACACCATTCAGGATCCCATTCAGGTATTTCGAGAGCGATATTTCTCTTCTCCCATTTTGTAGTAGCCGAAGGGAAAGTTCCGTCGATCGGCATTTCGCTAACCTTAACATCATCGCCTTTTCCTGCCATCATCTTAGCCAGAACATTTTTCACATAGTCAGGCGCCTGATCGGAAACAATCGGAGGCAATTCAATTACGCTGGTTGGTTTAGCCGGTATATCAATCTGGTATAAGTGAGCCAGAGTCTGATCTACCGCTTCATAATTCTTTTTAACAATATCTTCACCTTTAGCGCCGTAAGTCTTCTTGATCGATTTTTTGATCTGTTCAATAGCTTCATCTTTTGGAAGGACACCTGAGATTGCGAAGAAGCAGGTCTGCATAATTGTATTTACTCTTCCGCCCATTCCAGTTGCGTTGGCAACTGCATATCCATCGATTGCATATACTTTTAGTTTCTTATCAATTATCTGCTGCTGAACTTTTTTCGGAAGTTTATCCCATGTTTCTTCTTTACTGAAAGGAGAATTGAGCAGGAACGTTCCGCCGTCAACAATTTTTTCGAGTACATCGAATTTTTCCATGAGTCCGAATGAGTGGCATCCGACAAATTTTGCAGTTTGAATAAGATAAGTAGAATGGATCGGTTTCGGACCGAATCTTAAGTGTGAAATAGTTGTTGAACCTGATTTCTTAGAATCGTAGACAAAATAACCCTGGGCAAAATTTTCAGTTTCTTCACCGATTATTTTAATTGAGTTTTTATTTGCACCGACAGTTCCATCAGCGCCGAGTCCGTAGAATAAGCATCGGACTACGCTATCCGGATCGGTCATAAATGCCGGATCGAAATCAAGGCTGGTAAACGTAACGTCGTCGTTTATTCCTACTGTAAAATGGTTCTTCGGTTTAGCTGATTTCAGGTTATCGAAAACGGCTTTAACCATAGCAGGAGTAAATTCTTTGGAAGAAAGGCCGTAACGGCCGCCAACGATTTCAGGCATTTTTGAGAAAGGAGGATTATCAGATGCCATAGCTTCAGAAATCGCATTTACAACATCGAGGTGAAGCGGTTCGCTAAGCGCGCCCGGTTCTTTTGTTCTATCGAGTACAGCAATTTTTTCGACTGTTTTTGGTAATGCTTCCAGAAAATGTTTTGCAGAGAATGGTCTGTAGAGTCTTACTTTAATAATTCCGACTTTCTCTTCCATTTTTTCAGTCATATAATCAACTGTTTCCTGAGCGGTTTCAGCGCCGGAGCCCATAATAATAATTACACGTTTAGCATCCGGAGCCCCGAAATAATCGAATAACCTGTATTGTCTTCCAGTCAGTTTTGCAAACTGATTCATCGCATTTTCAACAATCTCCGGACAGGCATTATAAAATTTATTAACTGTTTCCCTACCCTGGAAGTAAACATCTGGATTCTGGGCAGTTCCGCGGATGAAAGGATTCTCCGGCGAAAGAGCGCGTTTCTTAAATTCACTTACCGCTTTCGGATCCATCATTGAATGAAGGTCTTCGTCGGATAACTCTTCTATCTTCATAACTTCCGAGGATGTTCTAAATCCGTCGAAGAAGTGGACGAACGGGATTCTCGATTCTATTGAAGCTTTATGTGCTATAAGCGCGGTATCCATAACTTCCTGAACCGAGTTTGAACAGAGAAGTCCGAATCCGGTCTGACGTGTTGCCATAACGTCGCTATGGTCACCGAAAATCGAAAGAGCCGCAGCGGCTATCGAACGGGCACTAACATGAAAAACTGTTGGTGTAAGTTCGCCTGCAATCTTATACATATTCGGGATCATTAAAAGCAAGCCCTGAGAAGCGGTAAAAGTTGTTGTAAGGGCACCGCTCTGAAGAGCTCCGTGAACAGCACCAGCTGCACCGCCTTCGCTCTGCATCTCGGTTACAGAAGGAACAGTCCCCCAGATATTTTTATCCTGACGTGCAGCCCATGCATCGGATAACTCACCCATAGTAGACGATGGAGTTATCGGATAGATAGCTATCACCTCGCTTAACCTGAATGCAACGGACGCAGCCGCTTCATTGCCGTCAATAGTTATTTTTTTTCTTTCCATTAAAACACCTGTTATTTTATAGTAATTTAGTTTTTGGTTCTTAGTTCTTTGTTACTTTTATAGAATTTACCGGTTTAATTACACAAGAATCCTGCCATTTATCAGTCAGCTTAATCGATTATTTCGGCAATTTTCACGGTTTTTGGACCTCGTTTATCCGTTAATTTTTAGAACAGATATACGAAATCTTATTTTTAAGAAAATCCGCAAATATCCGGCAACAATAATAGAGATTATGAGAATTAAAATAAAGACGAATAAGTCTATTTATAATTATTTGGTCAGCCAGGAGCTACATTGAAAAAGTAAAAATCCTTGAGGAAGAAAAATGAAGGAGTGTAGAATTAATATATTAATGGAAAGATTGAAAGATCAGGGTGATGAGAATTGGGAATTAACTAACTCAGGAATTAATATAAAAAATAAGAATCAAAAAACCTGTAAGTCAGTTATTAAATACTTAAGTCGATCTAAATTAAAAGATTAATTTGTAAGCTATTCGGAATAAAGAACAGAGTTCAGTGGAGTATCAATCACTTCACCTACTTTAGCACCCGGGCACCATGTTTCCCAATCGAGTTTCTGGTTATCATTTTCGGGCTTTTTCAGAATCATATCCTTATCCATATAAATGACTGTCATAACTTTTCTTATTTGCCCGGATGTATTAGCCCCTGCGCGGTGAAAGATCCAGCCGGAGTGGAAACTGACCTCACCGATATCGTAAGGTTCAATGACGTGCGGGAAATCATTTACCCTTAATTTGTCTTTAAGTTGTTTTTCACTTTCATCGCTTATTGCTAATTCCCTTCCGTATACAAGTTTATTACTTCCTGAGCTGAATTCGAGCGGACCCATATTTAAAGGAACAGCCTGCAGTGGTATCCATGCTGTAATAGTTTTATCGCTCGATAGAGGCCAGTAATACTGATCTGCATGCCACGGAGTAATTCCCCCGCCTGCTTCTTTAAAGAGGGCCTGATCGTGATAGAGGCGGACTCCGCTTACTTCCATTAACTCGGATGCAATCTTAGCAAGCCGCCTGCTGAAGACGAGTTCTTTAATCCGCTCATCCTCTTTCCAGAGATTGAAAAGCTGCAGAAACGCTTTACCGTATGTGTCTCTTTTATCTAAAGGAAGATCAACTTTATTAAGTTCATTCACCTTATCTGAAATAACCTGATTATAATACAGGATAACCTCAGCAGGAAGAACATTTTTCAACTTGATAAAAGAATTATTTTTATAATCAGCAATCTGATCTGAAGTCAGTTTATAATTATTATTCAGAAGATCCAAGTACATTTGAAATCCCTTTTAGCTAAAGTTAAACACTATTCATAATATCTAAAACTATTTTAGAACAGGAATGGCAGAATGGCTCCGACTAATAGACCAAGAATCATATACCATACTAAATCCTCATCATCATCGTAAGAATCATATGAATCATTTGAAGAGTAATAAGTAGAGTTTTGCTGTAAGGGTACAACCTGCAATGTTACCCAAGTATAAGTGCCATCACTGTGCAATGCCGGAATTAAATTGATAGTACCGGGTCCTTCGACATACGAAGAACCCATCTGATATTGTGTCCAATCATACTTCCAATTAATTCCCTGATAAGCAGCATTCTGAATGGCTTGAACAACTTCGGGATCAGTATCACTTAAAGAAAAATTAACTGTCGATTTATCATTAACGTAATAGCTTTTACTAGCACCCGGTTCAAGATTAGCCTGAAAAACTCCATTAATACGAACGGCAACAGTTCTGTTGCTCTTATTGTAGATATCAACATTATATTGTGCTAAAACCTGACTAACACCGGCAGAAAGAAGTAAAATCAAAACTATTTTATACAATATATTTTTTCGAGTAATCATTTTTATCTCCATATTAATTTTATTTAAGAGAAAATGTTTAAACTAAATAAAGTCGTATATCTCTAACATTGGCACCCAATAATCCTCGTATTTCGAAAAACCAAACAATGGGATATAAACGCGCAGCACTAATTCCTCCTGCCCGTCTTCTACAAAAATATTTTTTTCAGTCTCTAACTTAATAACCACTATTTCCGGATCGGCATTGAAATCCTGATTTACCGGAATAAACGAGACATCAGTCAATAAATTAAACTGGTCATATTTTTTTACCGCTGCATAATTTTTACCTAGAGCATAAGAAAGATAGTTGACCCAATTTTTTATGTCGGAAGAGATATTGTTTTTATCCCCTCGCCGGATTAACGCATAAAATGAATGATCGTTCCCGGCAATAAAACTTCCGCTTGTTCCAGCTAATTGGATTTTACTGATAAACCGTTGACCGGGGAAAGATCCCCAGTATGCATCACCAAGAACCGTTTTCGAATAGAATTTTTTAATTTCATCACCGGAAAATTCAGGGCCGGTTATTTTTCCAAACTTAACCGCTTGGACCAGTCTTCGCACATTTTGGTGAAAATCCTCACTAACCGGTTCCTTATTAACCTTTTCAATTTCTATGGAATTATTAATTTTAGAGACTGCAAATGTAACATTGTATCGATCGATACTATTCGGGTCCAATGTTATAATAACATTTATATACGGCGGGTAGAATATATAATTATCGGAACCTTGTACTTTACTTTTCACTGAACTATATCTAATCCTTCCGGAAAGATCCGACATACCAATTCCGCTTAATTCCCATGGTTCTATTGTAAGGTTACCGATACTAAAACTGTATTCATTCGGTTTCCAGTAATTATCAAATTCCTCAATTTCTTCAAATGTCATCGAAACTCTCAAATAATAACTTCGAATATCGTCCTTTACATATCCGGAAGTATTCAAATTTATTTGCATTTTTGCATCTCTTCCATTAGTGAGGAAAGGGACATCAGAAATTTTTATAATCAAATCACTTTCTTTTTTTACACCGCCGAAATTCTGATTAGCAAAAGATTTTAATTTATTAAAATTATTCCATGAGTCTTCAATCATCATTTCCATCATATCTTTTGCAGTGTTGAAAGATAAAACCGGCTTATTAGCCAATCCGGATTGGTAAATTTCATTTTCTTTATTTATTGAAAAAGATTCAGGATTCTTAGCGGATATAATAGAACTTATAACCAAAATGGTTATTAAATGCTTTATAAACATATGCCTCTACCTTTCACTATTGTTTGAGTATTATAATACCTGCAACAGCCGGTTTAATACATTGATCTGATGGATTCTCTTTATTACGATTGGAGTCTATAACGACCGGTCAAAGATAATTTGCGGTAGATATTTTTCCAAGTGAAATCGGAAAGAGTAAATTGGAAATTAGAATTCTATGGTCGGATTTATTTTAAAATAAAAGTGACAAGGTGACAAAGTAACAGAGTGACAACGAGATAAAGTGAAGCAGGCGGAGTTGGATTACTTGGATGCTTGGTTGGTGGGATGATGGGTGTTGAAGAATTGAATTGTGTAATTGATAAATTGTAGAAGCGTTGAATTGTTGAATTGAATAAATTATCGAACCGTTACTGATCATCCGTTGCTATTAACAGATTAAACGTAACCGATGGCTGTTATCTATTGCATATTTAGGAATTTTGAATAGACACAACAGAATCACTGCAAAGAGCTGTAGACCGATTGAACATCGTCGTCCTCTTCGAGGGCTTCGATGAGATCGTTCACTTCTTTCAACTGGTCCCCTTCGAGTTCTTTTGTGTTAGTAGGAATATAAGTCAGCTCTGTAGAGAGAATTTCAAGCTCGCGTTCTTCGAGGGCTTTCTGCATGCTGCCGTAATCCTGGAATGAAGAGTAGATATAGATGAACTGATCGTCATACGAGAAATCATCCAGGCCGGAATCGATCAGCTCGAGCTCGAAAGTTTCAAGATCGGCAATTTTCTCTTTACTGATCTTAAACAATCCTTTCCGTTCGAACATGAATGAGATAGATCCGGTACTCCCCATTGAACCCTCGTGCTTTCTGAAGTAGTGCCGGACGTTGGCAACAGTGCGTGTCGGATTGTCGGTCGCGCATTCAACCAGGATACCGATACCGTGGGGTCCGTAACCTTCGTAGGTAATTTCCTGGTAACCTGTTGTATCCTTTGAGGAGGCCCGTTTAATAGCTGCTTCTACCTTATCCTTCGGCATATTTACCGATTTCGCGTTCTGTACCGCAATACGAAGTTTGGAATTCGCTTTAGGATCCGGGCCGCCAGATTTAACGGCTATTTCAATATCTTTTCTTACGCGGTTGAATGCTTTTGACATCCGCGCAAAACGCGCGAACATTTTATGTTTTCTTGTCTCGAATATTCTGCCCATCTGAAGTTTCCGTTTTTATCAGGTGCAAAGTTAAGAAATGTTAACTGTATGAGAAAAGGAAATTTGAGAAATTGTAAGGAAAGGGAAATGTTCAGGTGTGGAAATGTTGAATTGGGGGATTCTTGAGTCCCGGGATTGAGGTTTGTTATGATGGTAGTATGGAAATATGGAAAGTTGGAATAATGGAAAACTGGAGTAATGGGAAGATGGAATGTTGGAAGTTTTGAAGCGGGAAATTGTTAATTAAGAATCAATTAGACAATTCAACAGTTCAACAATTCAACAGGAATATTTGTTACCCGGTTATATCAGTCACGAGGTTATTCTCAAGTTTATATTTCCGGTTTGATTTGGGGCAGGATGCCAAACCATTCTTATCGAAATGAAGCCGCTGCCCGGCTTCGCTCATCCAGCCTATGATCTTTGCCGGATTACCGACTACAAGAGCGTAATCTGGGATATCCTTTGTAACAACGGCGCCGGCACCTACAAAAGAAAACCGGCCGATGGTTACACCGCATACAATTGTAGAATTAGCACCAAGCGATGCGCCTTCCCTAACAAGTGTTTTTACGTAATACTTTGCACCTACCTGAGGGTATTTGCTTCGGGGATCTACAATATTTGTAAAGACCATCGACGGTCCGCAGAATACATAGTCCTCCAGCGTTACGCCTTCATAGACCGAAACGTTGTTCTGAATCTTAACATAATTACCTATTACAACATTATTGCCGACGTTTACATTCTGTCCGAGCACACAATTCTTTCCGATCTTCGCACCGGACTGAACGTGGGAGAAGTGCCAGATTTTTGTCCCTTCGCCAATTTCTACATTATCGTCGATGTAGGATGATTCGTGTACAAAGTATTTCAGGTTCATATTCTAATTCCTCCTGGAATATTGGAAGAATGGAATATTGATGGAATTGATTAATCAATAATTTCCAGCCAATTTCCGGATTGCCGCTTTCTATTTAGAGATTTTATTAACGCTACTAACTTGTTTTCAACTTTATAATGATATTCATCAAGTGAATTATAATCATCAGTGGTAATTAGATTTACCCTGTGAAGTCCAATTATTCTAGTCAATAGTTCACCCAATGAACCCAACGCCACATTTAAAAAGTAAAGATATTCATTAATAGATTTTCTGCAATAACCTTCGGCGATATTAGCGGAAACTGATTGAGCAGCATCGATAATTTGACTTCTACTTTTTAAATCAAGGCTGCTGATTCTGGAAATACATTTATAAACCAACTCGAACAAATTAACAGCATCATTCCAGACTTCCAACTTCATATAACCGCGGTTAAGATTTCTTTTGAATTTTTCTGACAACCTGTTCTCCCCCATTCCATCCATCATTCCAATATTCCATTACTCCTTCATATCACCATCAACACAATTATTATCTTTAAAATAAACTAATCACTTGAACTTCTTTGCTTTCTCTCTAATCTTCTGAACGAGCTCAATTGAAGGACGGCTATCATTAATTCCGAATCCCCCGCCGGATAAAACATTCTTATATACTTCTGTGTGGAGATCTGTGAATCCTTCGGTAAACTCGATCTCTTTGCCGTCAATCTTAATTGAACGGTAGGTTCTTTTGTTATTCTTTAATGCTTCTTCCGGAAGATCGCGCGGATCAATTGAAAGGAACCAATCAACATCGGCATTTTTAAGGCTTAATGTTCCGCCCATCTTATTATCCATTGCCAGATTTAGCGAGAATTCTTCAACATCTCCGAAGAGCCAGATTAAAAGATCGAAGAAGTGGATGCCGATATTGGTTGCTATTCCCCCTGACTTCTGAATATCCCCTTTCCAGGAGAAGTTGTACCAGAGTCCGCGGGATGTAATATATTTTAACGTAACCCGGTGTTTAGTTTCTGGTTTGTGGTTCTTGGTTAGTAGATTTTTTTTGAGTTCAATTATAGATGGATGAAGGCGAAGCTGCAGTACGGTATAAATTTTCTGTTGAAATTCTTTTTCTAATGCTTCTAGTGCATCAAGATTCCAGGGATTTAAGACTAACGGTTTTTCGCAGATGGCATCGGCACCCACGCGGAGAGCAAACCTGATATGGGCATCATGAAGATTATTCGGTGAACAGATCGAGACGTAATCGAGCTTAAAATCCGATTCTTTACGTTTAAGCATTTCTATATGGCGGTCGAAGCGTTCGAACTCGGTAAAGAAGGCGGTATCCGGGAAAAACTGGTCGAGTATTCCAACGGAATCATGCGGATCCAGAGCCGCAACGAGATTGCTGCCGGTCTCTTTAATTGCTTTGAGGTGCCGGGGAGCGATATATCCGGCTACTCCGGTAAGTGCGAAGTTTTTCATGAATAGAAGATAAGAACTTAAGCGGAGAGATGGTATATGCGGGGGCAGAAAGTATCAAGTTCGTTTAAATGCAATTGGGATTGGAATTATGGAATGGTTGAATAATGGGCGGATGGTGGCCGTATGCTTGGATGCTTGGAGGGGTGCTGGGCGGGGTGCGTGGTTCTTAGTAAAGAGAAAGTAACAAAGTTACAAGGTGACAAGGAAGTGATGGGTGATCTGTGAACTGTAATCGGATGAATAAAGACGGATGACGGAGTAGAATTGATTGAGTGCTTAGATGCTTATGTGGTTGAGTTATTGAAGTGTTGAATTGATTTATTTATTAGAAAGATCCTTTACACATCGGAAGCCGAAATAATTATCATAAGTATCAGGATCATAATGGTTGCGGAGTGTTATCCGGCACCCGAGTTCATTTACATTCCATGACCCTCCGCGGAGGACTTTGAAATTACCCTTTTTGCCGCCTGAAGGATTATTAATGTCTGAGGAATCATAAGGTGAATACCAGTCGCTACACCATTCGAGAACATTGCCGCACATATCATATATACCAAGTTCATTTGGCGATTTAGTTCCGATTGGATTAGTCCGCAGATCAGAATTGGCAGAATACCAGGCAACATCATTCAGGTTATTACTGCCAGCGAATTTATATTTTTTAGATTTAGTTCCGCCGCGTGAAGCAAATTCCCACTCGGCTTCAGTAGGCAGCCTCTTTCCGGCCCATTCAGCATAATCGTATGCATCCTGCCAGCTTATATTAACCACCGGATGGTCATCAATCCATCCCCATTCAGGCACCGGGGGCATGCGGCGCCCTTTTGAATTGCAGAATTCACGGAATTGCTTTACAGTGACCGGGAATTTATCTATCAGAAAACTTTTCACTTCAACTTTTCTTACCGGTTTTTCATCTGCAAAATCCAGACTTCCCATTTCAAAACTTCCGCCATCAACTAAAACCATCTCCCCTTTCTTTAATTTTTCCTCCTGAATCAGTTTTAGTTTATTGATATTCTCGATAATATTATTCCACTGATAGACAGGATTTTCTTTTTTATCCCAGAGAGCAGATTTCCGGCAGAGAACCAGAGCCTCATCAAACTTTCTTTCTTCAACCAGTTTTTTAATCTCTTCATAATAGACAGATGCCTGTTTCTTTCTGATATTCAATTCAACTTCTTTTCTTCTTTTCTCATCGATCAGATAGATCAAATCAGAGATTGTGCCGATACGGTTCTTCTTGTCCCTTGTAAGACATTTCATAGCAATGGGAGCAACGTCGTGTTTGCTTTTGAGAGGAGAGATTTCGATTAACGGATTAAGTTTTTTTTCTTTAATCAATTTAGCCGATCCGCTATAAGGAAGGTCGCCGTCGATCATTTCATATAAGATCATTCCGAGTGAATAGATATCTGCCTCTTTGCCAACATCTTTCCAGCGAGCGGCCATAATCTGTTCAGGGGCCATATAAGCGGGAGTTCCTACACCGTCGTGGAGAATTTCCAGATTCTCCATTCCTATACCGCGTGCAAGTCCAAAATCGCTAATCTTAACCTTCCATTTCTGGGAGAGGTCTTTGAAATTTTTATTTTTTATTAACAGGATATTTTCCGGTTTGAGGTCAAGGTGAATAAGTCCCGCCTGATGAATTGCCTCAACGCCGAGACATGCCTGCTTAAATATTTCGAGTCCTTCTTCCAGGCGGTCTTCAATGTGTCCGGAGGTTTCAACAAGCCAGTTACGGAGACTCATATCGGCCAGTTCCATCGGATAGATGACAATTGTCTGTTCTTTTGATAAAGCGATCTGGGGCTGATAAGCTTTGATTACGTGTTCAACATTATCGAGTCGGTCGCGCGACTCGAACTCAAGAAGTATATTGTTGATTGAATCCTTTGTGATGTAAGGAAGAGTCTTTAAGGCCATGGTTCTTTCTGTAATCTTATCGAAGACCTCGTAGACACTTCCGAAACCTCCCTGCCCTATTTTGCTTTTAACAAGATACCGCTCGGCAATCAGTTCATTTATCTGCAGTTCAACATTTTTTATCGGGGCAGTTTTTTCTTTTATGTCGCTTAAACTGCTGCTGTGATTAGTCTGGTGTGGCGTACGGCTGCCGTGCGGAGTGCGTCCGTTTGTAACAGTATTACCCGTAGGAGTTTTGCACGAAGGACAAATCTGCCAGGTTCCCTTAATCTCCTTTCCGCACTGTCGGCATTTACTGATCTGGATAATAGGCTCGAGGCAATTAGGACAGATATCCCAATCGGATGAAATCTCCTCACCGCAGGATTTACAGTACAGGTTTAAGTCCACATTAAGGCCATTATCTTTGATAGTTATACTTTCTTTTTTAGACGCCCTGAAGAATACTGCCAAATAATAATACCTTTTCAGCAATATATGTGTGTAATGGGTCACACGGTTGAGGTGGGTGAAAGAAAGTGAAGAGTAAACTGTAATCTGTGATCGGTGAACTGTAAAGGAATGAGCAGGAAAAATGGAATGTTGGAATAATGGGTGGATAGTGGCCGTATGCTTGATTGCTTTGGTGATTGGTTGATTGGAGGAGTGTTCGTGGTGCTTAGTTCGTAGTTCTTAGTTAAGAGAAAGTGACAAAGTTACAGAGTGACAAGGTGACAAAGGAGGGTGAATCTATGACAGAAGACGGAGGACAGAGGTCTGAGGACGGATAGGGTTGATGGATGGATTTAGGAAAAATGGAATAATGGAATGGTGGAATAGTGGGTGGATGGTGGCCGTATGCTTGAATGCTTGGATGCTTGATTGATTGGATGATTGATTGGAGGGTTGAAGGGGCGCGGGGCAAGTGTAGTTCTTGGTTCTTAGTTGCTTAGTTCTTGGTTACTCGGTCTTCTGTACGCTGCATTCTGTCATGAAAGAATGGCCACGAATTTCACTTATTTACACTAATCATTCTGTATTCAATGTATTAGATTTATTTAATCTTAAAAACTGACGGATCGTCATTGCTACTATTTTTAAATCAAGCCATAACGACCAGTTATCAATATACCACAAATCATATTCGGTACGTTTTTGCATTTCTGTTAAATCTGATGTCCTCCCTTTCAAACCATTTACCTGAGCCCAGCCTGTAATACCGGGTCTAATAATGTGACGCTTCATATAATCTGCCAGCTCGTCCTTCAGGATTAAATTCTCGGCTTCATCATGAGGACGGGGACCAACAACAGACATATCCCCTCTTAATACATTAAAGAATTGAGGCAGCTCATCAATATTAAATTTTCTTAAGAAAAAGCCGAACGCCGTAAGACGCGGATCACCCTTTAGTGTTATTCTATGTCCATTATTGTTCTCTCCAGGAATCATCGAACGGAATTTATAACAGTAGAACGGCTTCCCTTTCATGCCCCATCTTTTGCCTTTATAAAATATCGGTCCGGGATTAAATATTTTTTGCAGCATAAAAATTATCGGGAAGAACCATGAGAAGACTAAAAGGATTAAAGTAATAGATAGTATGAGATCGAAAGATCTTTTCAAGAGTTTCCATTTATGATTTTTTGGTTCAGCAATCATTACGGAGAGGAAACATATTTGTTTTATGATAATATAAAAACTTTAATTATTAGAATAAACAGGTTAAGTAATGGCTGCTGGTGGTGGATGGAGGAAAATTGGAATAATGGAATGGTGGAAGAATGTGTGGATGAACGCCGTATGCTTGATTGCTTGAATGCTTGGTTGATTGGAGGATTGAAAGGGTGCGGGGCAAGTTTAGTTCTAGGTTCGTAGTTCTTAGTTAAGAGAAAGTGACAAAGTTACAAAGTGACAAGGAAGTGATGGGTGTTCAGTGAACAGTAATGGGATGACAGAAGGCTGAGGACAGAGGTCTGAGGGAGGAGAGAGTTGATGGAAGGATTTAGGAATATTGGAATAATGGAATTTTGGGTGGATGGTGGCCGTTTGCTTGATTGCTTGGATGCTTGATTGATTGGATGATTGAGAGATGTTAGAGATACTATAGAAACTGATACTAAACTTATATATAGTATTAGTTATAACTATTTATTATTTTACTATTAGTTTACTGTTTCTTTACCACAAAAAAAGGAGGATTGTCAGCTTTAATGCATTACAGAGGGGTATTTTTCCTTTATACTTATATTTTTTATATTACAAGGATATATAACATGCATGAGGAAGCAGAACGAGAAAAATTTGTAATGCTTAGAGCCAGCGGATTATCTTATGAACAGATCCGTTTGAGAACAAAGATATCAAAACCGACACTGATAAAATGGGATAAGGAGTTCAGGGAGGAGATAATCAAGTATCAGAAGGAGCGTACAAATGAATTACTTTCGGTACTATTAAACGATTCCATGAATTATTTGAAGGAGATGCTTTCAGAGAGGAATAAAGCATTTGCTCATTTTAAGAAGATAAGCTACGATAAGTTATCTAAGAATGAGCTTGTTAATATTATCTCTAAACTGGATTCGCTGATCAATAAGAATCTGGAATACTTAAGCGCAACGGATATTAATTTGAATCTGGGTGTAAACAGTCCGTACAGGTTAAATGCAACAGCGGAGGCTTATAAGTCAGAAGCGCCAGAGGAAATAACATTACGTGTAAGACGGATATGCGAGTTTGATGACCCGCCAACGGAACGGATCACTGAGAGTAAGATTCCTGCGAAAGGGGTGGGAAGATTTTGAATGCGTGTGCGGGGCGGGGTTTGGTTGTATTGAAGGAGGACGGAGAAGGATTGCTTGGGTATGGGTTGTTCTTAGTTCGTGGTTCTTAGTTCGTTGTTTTTGGTTAAGGAGTTAACTATAAAACAAGGAACAGGGATAATGGAGTTGTGGAATAATGGGTGGATGGTGGGCGTATGCTTGATTGCTTTGGTGTTTGGTTGATTGGCGATTGTTCGTGGTGCTTAGTTGTTATTTAGTTTGTTACAATGTTACAAGAAAGCTATCAATAGACTTCATCATGAGAGCCGATATTAATTAGAAGAATCTCACTTAGACCTGTTTCCGGATTATGAATTAAATCGAAGACAATTCTTACTTCACGGGTTACTGAGCAGGCATAAACTCCTTCCAATAATCCTTTTAACTTATGGGTCTTTAATGAAGGTTCAAATGGATCGGCTTCCAGAAATTTCAATGTATTAATTATTCTATCCTGCAGATCAGGCTGATATTTAATAATCTTCTTAAAAGCACGCTTAAAAGAAGATGACCAGTTGAGGACTATCATTATTTTTCAGCATCTTTAAGAAAATCTTCTACAGAACCTCTTCCAGATCTGCCTGAATAATATTCTTCCCTGCTTTCTCTAATAGTGTCTGATATTTCCTTCCGTCTTTCCTCAATAACACGCTTATAAATGAGGTTAGAAATCATTAATTGATCTTCCAGAGAAAGCTTCGAAACAGATTCCAGGAAGTCATTGATTATATTTTTTGTCTGCATGTTAATTACCTAATGATTTCAATTACAACTTACTAAGATTGATGCTAAATAACAATTCAGAGTGTGTAAAATGGAATGGTGGAATGATGGGTGGTTCGTTCGTGGTGAAAGAGTAAACAGTAATCGGTGAACAGAAGTCGGAAGACAGAGGACGGATAGGGTTGATGGATGGATTTAGGAATATTGGAATAATGGAATATTGGGGGGATGGTGGCAGTATGCTTGAGTGCTTGAGTGCTTAGGTGGTTGAAGGGGTGCGGGCGCGGGGCGGGATTTGTTACTTTGTTTCCTTGTTACTATGTCACTGGTTACTCGTTACTGTTCACTCATTACTGATTTCCCGTCACGCGTTACTGATTACACATCTTCACAGCACAAAACTGACCGAGGCGCCGCCGGAGAAATGCTTCATGTCCATAAAACCGCCGAGGAGTTTGATATGGTTGAATAAAGTTATACGCATACCGGCATTGAAACGCTCGGCATCGTACTCCCCCATCAACTCTAACATTTCAATCAGTGTTACGGAAAAACCGCCGAAGATACCGACGTACTGGTGATCGGCCGCATCGATAATATCGGATCCGTAACCTAATGTAAAATGAATCCGGTTAAACGGAGAGTTGAAATTAAAGTTCTTAGAAATTACAAGATAAGTCGACGTGAAATGTTTTGCACTTGGGTCTGTGCTATAAGGATTATGGAGACCGAGTGTGATTGAAGGAAGATTATTAGTCTCGTCAAAGAACCTTATCCTTCCGCTGAACATGCGATCCATTACATGTCCCCGCTCGTACGGATAATTGAGCTGACGTGTAATCCTGAAAGAAGCTTCAATAAAAGGAAGAAAACTAATCGTAATGAACGGAGCAATTACATCTCTAACACCGTTTGAATACTTGAGATGATTCCTTTCGAGGTAATTAGCGCCTAAATAGATGGTGCCGTCCGCGGCAAGATCCGCAGTTGGGATATTAAAAAGTCCTGTCATCCCGTTGAGCGACTGTCCTCTCGTAACAGAGACAGAAGCTAAGATGACAATAAACAGTACTTTTATTAATTTCATTTAGAGATATTTGGTCAAATTGGAAAATCTTAAGAGTAAAATAGGGATTTTTCTTCTTATTGCCTCCTTTCTATTGAACCTGATCACTTCAGGAATATCAAATTATTCACTCAATTCCGTTCTTTTTAAAATAATTTCAGGGATTACAAGCGGAATTGTAATTTTATTCTTTTTTAAGAATGAGCTGAAAGAACTCCTCCGCACTATTAAGAAATCTGCTGTTTTTTTAGCTGCATTGTTTATTCTATACATGTCGGTGAGCCTATTATGGTCTAGCAATCCCGGTTTCGGAGCGGAGAAGGTGATACATTTTGTGATTGGAAACGGGCCCTTAGTTCTGGGTATTGGGTTGATACTGGGTATTAAAGTAGTAAGTAGACAGTATTCAGAAGGCAGTGGGCAGTCTTCATTCGGCAGTGAGCAGTTGGCAGGCGGGGTGGTAATTATTGGAGTTATTGCTTGTACCATTGCAATTCTTCTCGATCCGTTCAATCCGAGTATCCCCTATTCATTTGAACTTACCAGGTGGAGTCATGTCGCATTCGGAAGGTTTACTGGACTGGCGCTTTTAATAACTTATCTATACTATCAGAATGCAGATAACCGTGAAAGGAAATTATCAGCGCTGTTACTGACGTTACTTTTCACTTATTCAATTATAAGTTCCGGCTACAGGGGCGGATTGATAGCCGCAATTTTAGCAATAAGCGCCGATACTTTTTTCAGAATAATCAGGCATCCTGAAATCCGGCTCCGCGCAATAATAAACTACATAAGTATAGCAGCGATAGTTTTATTAAGTTTTTTTATCATGAGCTGGAATAATGGAATGATGGAAAGGTGGAATAATCTTTCAGTATTAGCGGGTAACGAGGTGAATGTTGACAATTCAATCAATTCAAGGATTGAAGGATACAGTGTTGCTTGGAGAATGTTTAAAGAGAATCCCCTTACCGGATCCGGGCTGGGAAGTTTTAACGGGAGTAATTACGGGAGTGAAATCGGAAGGGAAATTAAATATCCGCATAATATTATTCTGGAATTGCTTTGCGAGTTGGGGTTAATAGGATTAGGGTTTTTGATAGTTTATACCGGTGCTGTTATCAGAGTTTTATTACAGTGGAGGAAGGATTTGCTGATAATTTTTGTATTTGGAATTTTGTTGGCAATGTTTGGGAAGGATATGAGCAGCAATGGATTGGTGTGGGTTTTTGCAGGAATGGTAGTAAAGGAAAGGTCATAGGTGATAGGTCATGGGCGAGAGGTCATAGGTCATAGGTCATTCATGGGTGATAGGTCATAGATGATTGTTAGGGTTTGGATTTAAGGGATTTGATTAAACCGTTTATCATTTTCACAATTTCAGTACCTTCATTTTCCAAATCATTCAGCTTTTGAACATCAATCCACTTCATCTGGCAGAAAAGATTCAATAATGTAATTGTTTCAAAAGCCGAACCTCTAGCAATATATAAGAAGTGAAGATATTCTTTTTTTGAAAACCTTCCGTTACCTTCGCTGATATTCATAGGTACTGAAGCTGCAGAAGATTCAATCTGCTCAAATAAACGGAAATGTTTTCTATCAGTATTAAGAGAATCAATTAAGAGGATAATGTTACAGGACCAACTTAGAGCTTTTTGCCATACTGTAAGGTTTTTAAAACTAATTACATTTTCCATTTTCCCCCTAACTATAACCTATCTACTATAAGCTAGCAACTATGAGCTATCAGCTATAACCTACTCCCCCTCTACCCGCTCCGTGCTTTTCGCACTAATATATTATACCAGGCCTTGAAGAAATATCTGATATCCGTGAACAAAGGATTCTTTTCGTAGCTATCGAGGTATTTCGATTCAGAAGCTGCTATTTCATCAATAGTCTTTGGAAGGTCTGCATAGTAAGGCGGAACGAGGCCGGGTTTGTACTTTATACGGCGTTTTTTAAGGTCTTCGGGATAGAGACTGAAATAATGGGAACTCAGGGGCCGGACGCCTACAAGTTTTAACTGGCCTTTGAAGAAATTTATAAACATCGGGAATTCATCGAGCCAGAATCTCCTTAAAACTCTTCCCCAGCTGGTTATTCTAAAATCATCCTTGAACTTCCCCCCTTCTTTCAGATTTGCCTTTTCAAAAACAAAATTTTGAAGATATTCAGAGTAAGGATACATCGTCCGAAACTTGTAAACATAGAATGTTTTGCCGTGAAGACCGATTCTTTTAAGTTTTATAAAAGGTCCGTAAGATGGGTTTGTATCCTGTGAAGGCTCCCGTTTTTTAACCGCGATAAGATAGACCAGGTTTCCGATCTGTTTAAAATTGATCAGGTCAAAACCGCAGAAGTAGATCCTTCCAATTATTTCGGGAAGGGACAATGCACGGTTTTTCCCTTTTGTCAAACCGAAATAGATATTTTTAAGGAAGGGCATTTTGGGGAAAAAGCGTTTCCAGATAAAATCGAAGAAATAGAAGATATATGCAAAATAGAAAGGATACTTTTTAAAAAACCGCTCCCTCCTTAGGCTGAGAGGTTCAACTGCGCCTACAAAAACTCCTCCGTCAATAAGTTTTTGATTGACCTTTTTAAGGTACTTATTGATCCTCTGAATATCATTCAGTTCGCGGAGGTTCATATAGAACTCGAGCTTATTCTCGGGCATCACCTCAATGTTAAAAACATCGGATGACTTGATCATATATGAATTTCGTACATCGAATGTAAGGAAGTCGAGGTGCTCCTCAAGGAAATTATAAATCTCCTTATGCTTCTTAAGGTATACAGTAAGAAGCTGTTCAGAGAGATAATGATTGAAAGGATTTCCTTTAATGCCGTATTTAGCTGGATAATTGCCATTAGATCTCATCATTGGTTCATCAAGGAGAGAAGTTGCTTTTAGAAACTTTGTGGCAGGCTCGTCAGTCCTGGACTGGCTTCTGTATAGGTAATAGATACTGTTAATAATTACAGCATGGATGGAAAAAATTAATGCAATGTATAACGGATAGATAGTGCTCAGGTTTTCGGGGATTAGGATATAGACCATAAAAGAGACAAAGGCAATAAAAATGATATATCCCTTTATTCTTCTCCATATAAAATACCAGTAATTCAATGAGGACCTGTGTGCCTCGAAATGGTGAGTAAATACCGAGGAAGCAATCCAGAAAATTAAAAGGAACGCAGTGGAATAAGTCTTATATTCTATTCGAACTGAACTATATGTGAAGTAGGTAATGACAATGATAAAGAGGATTAGAAGGAATTCTGAAACAAAAAGACCGGGTGAAAAATTGAACTTTATTTTGAATGGATTCTCAAAAATTAAACCGAATTTTATAATTCTGATAAACAGCTCAATTGAGAATCCGAGCAGAAATGTTCCGCTTATTACGAGTCGTGATGGGAAAGAATCTGCAACCAGGTTAAAATAAATAGTAATAATGCCGATTGAAAGAATAAGCGACCTGAAAATAGGTTGGGCTCCCTCTATCACTTTGCGTTTAGACGTGATTCCGTATTTGCCTGTTATAAGCGAAGAGAAAAGAACGGTGAGAAGTATTATAGCATGATACGGAGTATATGCGGAATATACTTGTACTTCACCGAGCTTAATAGTCTCGATCAGTTTGAATGAAAGAGTATAAATGAGTAAGTCGGTAATTAGTTTAATTAGCATAATTGAAAATTATGAATAATAGTGACAAAGTTACAAAGGAACAAAGTGACAAGGAAGGTAATGGGTGATCGGTGAACAGTAATCGGAAGACTGAAGTCGGAAGACAGAATAGAAAAATATGTATGCTTGGTTGCTTGATTGTTGGGTTGCACGGAGGATAATCGTTCGTTGTTCTTGGTTCTTCGTTCGTGGTTCCCCGCAAAAGGCGCGGGGCATGCTTAGTTCAAGTGTAAACTGTAATCTGTTATCGGTGAACTGTAAAGTAATGACCAGGAATTATGGAATGTTGGAATATTGGGTGAATCGTCCCCGTAAAAGGAGCGCGAGGTGTGTAATAGGCAGTCTTCAGTCGGCAGTCCTCAGTCTTCAGTCAGCGGAGATGGATTTCCGATTCTTTTGTCAGGAGAATCTTTACGATTCTTTTGGCAGCATGTCCATCCCATAATTCCGGGATTGATCCTTTTTTTATTTTACCTGATAAGACATCAGAAGCAGCAGCGAGAGCTTTATTTAAATCATTGCCTAGCAATTGATTTGTACCAACTTCAACAGTGATGGGACGCTCTGTTGAATTCCTTAATGTAATGCATTGGACCCCAAGATATGTCGATTCCTCCTGAATACCGCCGGAGTCGGTAATTATCAGTTCTGCATTTTTGATTAAAGAAATAAAGTCTATGTAACCGACAGGATCAGTAAGATTTATATTGGGGTGAATCATATTCATCAATCCGAATTTAACAAGATTATTTTTCGTTCGGGGATGAATCGGGAAAATTATTTTCCTTCTATCTGCAATTTTATTTAATAAGGAGATAAGTTCTATCAGCTCAACTTTTTCATCAACGTTACCAGGTCTATGAAGAGTAGCTAACACATAATTATTTTTAATAAGACCGAATTCATCAATGATTTTTGATTCCTCAGCTTTCGGCAAATAGTATATGAGAGTGTCAATCATTGTATTGCCGACAAAGAAAATCTTAGAGTTGTAAATCCCTTCTTTTTTAAGATTCTCGAGACCGCTTTTTTCAGTTACGAAAAGGTAATCTGATATCTGATCTGTGAGAATTCTGTTTATTTCTTCCGGCATGTTTCTGTCAAAGCTTCTTAGTCCGGCTTCTACATGTGCAACTTTAATCGAAAACTTAACTGCAGTCAGGCTGCATGCAATAGTTGAATTCACATCACCCACTACAATTACTAAATCAGGTTTTTCACTCAACAGTACTTTCTCGAACTCGATTATAATTTTTGCAGTCTGCTCGGCATGAGTACCACTTCCTACCCCTAAGTAATAATTTGGTTGAGGAAGATTAAGATCCTGAAAAAAAACTTTGCTCATATTGTCATCATAATGCTGACCGGTATGGCAAATGAGGTGCTGGAGATTGATGTCTGAAGACTGAAGACTGAAGTCAGAGAAAGCTTTATGGATTGGAGCGATTTTCATGAAATTTGGACGGGCACCAACAACAGATATGATTTTCAAAGTAGCTCTTAAAAGTATTATTAAAAAGAATAATTATTTACTAGAGAAGAATAAATCCAGAGGATAACGAGAAAGATTTATAATCCTAGTCTAATTTTCCTGTATTGCCATGCTTCCTTTAAGGTTGGAGTAGTATTATAAGTTGCTATTGATGAATCATTTTTAATAAACTGAACATAACCATTTTTAAGTTTGTCCAATGCTTCTAACATAGCAGCCGGGGCTAATTCGTAGTTCTTTTTAACAATAGTATTAAAATTGTCTTTTTCTTCAATTGGAAATTTTTTTTGAACAATTACATCACCAGCATCAAGTTCTTCATTAACAAAGTGAATCGATACTCCTGTTTCTTTTTCTCCTTTAAATAATACCCAGAAAGGAGTTAATCTGCCCCTATTTTTTGGTAGTAATGCATTATGCCTATTTATCACTCCAATTTTGGGTATCGCAAGTAATTCACTTTTCAAAATATTCTGGGATTGGTTTATAATTACATCTATATTAAGATTTCTAATTTCATCAAGGAACTGTTCATTGTTCGGAGACTTAATGTCCAATGTTTTTATCCCATTTTCTGATGCTATCCGGGCAATTGAAGGATCCTTGAATAGTTTTGGAAAGATTAAATATAGCTTTTTTTTAATTTTGTAAATAATTGTTATAAAAGAATTCCTTACAAAATGATAAAAACCCATTATTAGAAAAAGAGATAGGAGATAGGTGAATTTTGATTTTTTTCTTTGAATTGTTAATCGATCCCCTTTAGAAATTGCTAAACCAATTATCTCATTTTTTTTTGACTCGATAATTTGGGAGATGAATGAATTTGTCTGCACCGGATCATCCATAGTTATGATAAATATTCTCATAAAAGTCCATTGTCAAGACAGTATTGCTTAACTGTCGTAAAAACATAACCTCTTTCTTTATAAAATTGTATTTCCTTTTTATACAATGGGATTGCTGCTTTTCCCAGATTCTTTACCTTCAATTGTGAACGTAGTATATCCTTAAAAAAATAACTGACTGGATTTTTTGTTCTTTTATTTATTACGCGGACTTCACTTGATTCATCAATAAATTCATTAGGGTGAATATCAAAGACCACGGGTTTTTTATTAATACTACTTTCTAAATGAATTCCTCTTCGCTGAATTGAGGTTATAAAAGGTATTATTCTCATTGTAGTACCAACGTAAGGTAAAAATAGAGCAGATAAAGGTATTTCAACCAAATCACTATGCCCCTTCTTAAAAATGTTATTTATATCAACTTTGTAAGGCAATCTTGGAGAAGTAAGCCATTTAAGTTTATTCACACTTCCAAAAGAAAGGAAAAAATCGAACCTTTGCGAAGCAATAGAGCTATCAATTCTATGACCAGTTTCAATTAAAGCTCTTGCAGTGTAACTATTAACTCTTAATGCAGGTGCTCTAAAGGAGATAATTTCTTGTCCCGAAATATCTTCTAATAATTTTTTTGTATAATCAAGATGTCTCTTCTGTTTTTCAAAAGGCATTACATCAAAACCATTTGAGGGCAGATGAGATTTGCCATGAGAGCCAATTTCATGCCCTAAGCTAATAACCATTTTTACAATTTCAGGGATGAGTTTTACTATGTAACCGGTAAAATAAAAAGTGGATTTGATATTTAATTCATTATAGATTTCTAACAAAATTGGCATTCCCGTTTTAAAGACTTTTATGCCAGTTTCATCCCGTAATGTATTATGCCATATTGATGTCGTTTCGACATCATTTGTTAGAAGACAGTACTTTTGCGTGCTGTTAATGTTACTAATTTTTTATTCTCACGAAGTTCTTAATATAATTAGTTAGATAATTAGAAAAATCTATCTTTTCATCAAGCATTTTTTGTTTTTTTCTTGCCAACTCATAATAATCAGAATTTAAAATCCTATCAATAAGTTCATAAATACTTTCCGCATTATTTGGAAGTAAACCGTAACCAAGATTGTATTTATTTTCAAGTTCATCCAGATAACTAATTCGATTCACAAAATCATTTACACGGATGAATGGTGTACCCAGTACAGCTGCTTCAGCAGCCATTGTCTGGCTATCACCAATATACAATTTAGAAAATGCTAAAAAATGATGAATATCCAATGGATTAATTTCCAATCGATAATCATTCAATTCTGGACCAATATCTCGTTCACTTGTGATATATACATCACCATAGTTTTCTAATTTCTTAATAACTTTAATTGCATAATTATCATTAATTCCTTTAATACCTACATCATGGTGAGCTGATAACTTAGCAAACCTCATAATAGAGAATGGTCTATCAATAGAAATGTATTTTTCTACGACTCTAATATCAGGAGTAAAATGATTGGGATGCAAATACGATAGTTCATGATAACTGTTATGTTTAATACATTTATATTCCCATTTACCCGTTCTGCAGACTTCCGGGCAGATTATTTTATCAGCGAAGTGATATCCTATATTGGCAGTATATTTTATTATATCAAAATCATCTTCATTTACGATAGTATTTGGTATCCCTAATATTCTTCCTGCAATTGATATTATTATGGAAGTACCCATCACAAGATCAGGTTTTTCCTTTTTTAATATTTTATATAACGAATAGATTTTCTCATAAAATTGTAATACAAGGTCTTTTTTTGTTAATAAAGTCTTTCTTGCCTTCAGTTTAATTGAAATATCTTTCAATTCAGACTTTTGGATAAGATCTTCAAGAATATCCTTATCATTAAATGTGATAAAAACATTTTCATTTAAATATTTCAGATCTTTTATCACATTCTTAAATAAATGAAAATGTGCTGGGTGTGCTAAATGAAATAATACTTTCATTTATATAAAGTCATTATTTTTGATAAACTGACAAACATCCATGCATTGGACCAACGCATGAATGAAGTAGTATTTTTATGATACTTGAATTTTCGGAAGTAAAAATACCCTTCTTTACTTTGTATATTTTCGATCATGAATTCCGCTACATTTTGTGCCGTTTTTTTATCCCCGAATCTCAAAAGAGTCAATATAGATTGACCTGCAGAAGTACAGTCGATTGGATAAAGATTAGAGTTATAAAATTTTGGTATACTATCTTTTTCAAAAAAATTATTTAAATAATAATTATAACCTATTTCAAGAGCTTTCTGATATTTAGGATCGTTAGGAATGCAATACTTAATAAAGTCATCTAAGCAGTCAAGGATGTAACCAGTGTGATAGTTATCTACCCACTCACCAGATGCCCTTTTTGAATAATACCATGAGCCATTTTCATTTTGTGAATTTAAAACATAATCTGCAGCTTTTGTTGCTATGGTTTTAAGTTCTTCCTCTTTGGTGAAAATGTAAATAAATGAAAGAATCCGGATACCTTTCATACTTGCATTAAATACTTTCTGCTTGTCGAAAGGAGAATAAGAAAATATAAATGAGCCATCATCTTTATAAGTACGATTAATGTCTTCGAGGACAAAATCTTTGGAGCCAATTATTAATTCTTTTGATTTGTCAATATTGGTTAATCGATAACATTCAAATAAAGAATTAACAATAAATCCCGTAGCCACTATCGTAGGCTGATAAGCGGGAATGGATGCGTACCGTGATTCCCAGTCGAAATCATAACCCCAGCAATTACTACTGTAACCTTTGGGAATTAACGCTATAAGTTCTTCGATCAATTCATTAATTTTCTTTAAATAATTATTTTTTTCTTCCACGTATACTTCACTTAAATATGAGTAGGCTTGAATACACAAGCCAAGTGTAACAGGATTTTTTCCTTTTGGAACAACTAACAATTTTCTTAAATTAAATGGAGAGCGCTTTACTAACTGTTGTACACCAAACCGAATTAACTTATTGTTTCGAAAAAAAGGTAGTTTGAAAAGCGGTGATTTTAAAGCATCGTATGGGTCATATCCCGAATAATTATTCTCTTCAATGTAATTTTGAAGTTTTCTTAGGGAATCTGCTAATTTTTCTATATGCATAATTGATTTATGGGAAGGTAATAAATGATGCAGAACCAACAGTTAATATAGTTTACTTTTCCGAGAGGATTAATTTCTAATAATTATTGTTTTTCGATTTTTAATGGACTCGATTATTTTAAAGGTAACTAAAGTAGAATGATACAATTCTTCAAAAGGAATTAGAGGATTATCATTAAAAAGTGAGCTAATAAACTCTTTCAATTCCTGTGCGTGACCTTTATCCTGTTTTCTACTTTTTATCTTCTCTTTCTTATTACCGTAAATCTCCAGCTCTCTAAAGTCATCAATTTTCCAGACCGATCCGCCGTTAAAGACTTCAAGATACTCTTTGGATAAAGCTTTATTTCCGTTTGAAAAATAATTTATTCCGGCAATGCTGCCATTTTCAAATTTTAAATTAATCGTCACAGAATCCATTAATCCGTAGGCATCATCAAGGCTCTCAGCAGATACAGAAGATACTTTCGAAGCAGTTAAAAAGATTGCTAGGTCTATGAAGTGACAGATTTCCCCTATTATTCTTCCGCCACCAACATCAGGATCCTGTATCCAATGTTCCTTTGAAATTATACCAGCATTGATCCTATAATTTATCGCAGTTGGTAAATTAGGATTTATAAATTTTTTAATCTTACTTATCATTGGGGAAAATCTTCTATTGTATCCTACCATTAAATGAGAATTATTTTTTTGATATTCTTTATTAATCTCTTCAAGTTCAGCTTCTGACATACAGAGAGGTTTTTCCGTAAAGATATTCTTCCCATTTTTCAAAGCATCAAGCACATATTTATAATGTAGATTATGTCTTGTTGCAATAAATACTGTATCGATATGATCATTATTTAATATTTCTTCGCTATCGGAAGCTGCAAAATCAAAATTATATTTATTTGCAATGTTCCTTGAAGAATTACCACTTGATGTTGATACACCAACAAAGTTGACATAGCCAATTAGATTAGGCAGTAGATAATTCTGTGAAAAAGTACCCGCCCCAATAAATCCAACATTTGGTTTACCTTTGATACGTATTATTTCTTTATTAAATGTTATCGATTCTTTTTTCAGTTCTTTTTCGACATCATATTTTAATAGTATACCGGTGAAAGGCTCCTTCTTTGATAAGATCAGATCGTAAGCTTCAGGCGATTTTCTAAAATCGTAGACATGTGTGATTAGTTGCTCTAAATTGAGTTTTCCTCTTTGGAGAAGATCAACAAAAGCTTCCATATTTCTATTTTCGGTCCATCTCACGTAGCCTATAGGATAATCAATTCCTTTCTCTTCATAGTTGACATCATATCTTCCGGGGCCATAGGAAGAGGACATCCTTAATTCAAGTTCCTTCTTATAGTAATTTGCCCTACTGAAACCAGTTGGAACAGCACCTACAATAACAACTTTACCCTTCTTTCGGCATATCTCCCCCGCAAGTTCAATAGGATCTAAGGATGATGTTCCGGCAGTAATAATAACTGCATCAACTCCATTGCCTTTAGTGAATTCAGTTACTGCTTTTTCCAAACCGTAGTCATCTCTAGTAATAGCAAAATCAATAATTGATTTCTTTGCCATTTCAACCTGAGTTTGTTCAATGTCAATTCCAAAGGTTTTAACACCAGCAGCATTCAAATACTGAACTGTAAGTTGACCGATAAGACCTAAGCCAATGACAACACAATTTTCACCGATCCTTAGATCAGCTTGTCTTACTCCTTGAAGAGCTATAGATGCAACGGTGGTAAAAGACGCGTACTTCAGGTCAACATCCTTGGGAACTTTAACGCATAAATTCTTTGGGACTGAAACAACTTCAGCATGAACCGCATTCGCACCGCCGCAGGCTACATAATCCCCTACTTTAAATTTTGTAATTCCTTCACCCATCGCAATAACTTCACCTGCACAACTATAACCTAGTGCCGAAGGTGAATCCAATTTATTCATTACGGTTTTATAAGTTTGCAATAGACCTTGTGATTTCGCCATCTCAATAACTTGTTTAACTTCTTTTTGACGTGACTTTGCCTTTGCAATATACCCTTTACGAGCATCAGTAACGGTTTTGCCTTCTGTACCGGCACTTATAACTGAGTAATGATTCCTTACCAAAACATACCCAGTTTGTATTGCAGGGATTGGAACTTCAAGAAGTTCCATCTTTCCATTTTTGAAATTCTGTGTAAGCTGCAGCATAATCAATTCGCTGTAATTATAATGGTGAAATTATTTAATAAATTTTTGAAATATTTGATACCAACACCTAAATGAGATCAGAGCATAAATCAAAGCAGAATTATCCTCACTACCGTTAAGATGTGAATTAATAATCTTTTGTATATTTTTAACAGAAAATCCTTTATATCCCGAATAAAAATCAAAATCGCAAAATTTTTCTATATTTATTGAATTAGAAAGTATACTGCGGAGAGGCATTCCGAATCCTGCTTTTCTACGTTTCAATATATAATTAGGCAGATAAGGCTTCATTGTATCTTTCAGAATTTTTTTTGTTTCACCAAATAAATTAATTTTATAAGATTCTGGAAGACTTAAGGCAAATTCTACAATTCGATAATCTAGAAATGGGACTCTGCCTTCAACTGAATTGGCCATGCACATTCGGTCTATGTAAGCAAGATTCTTAACAAGAAAATTGTCTATTTCAAATCTGTTAACGGAATCAAATGGGCGACAATTATCAACGAAATAATTACTAAGGAATTCTTCAGAGGTATAATTTGCAACTTGGTAAATCGATTTTGAGTTCTCATAATCACCTACAATATTAAAAATGCCATATCTGATATTTCCATAATTATAGTATTTCCCAAGCTTATAGAGGTATCTTTTGTAAGGTTTTAACCATCCCTTTCCAGCATTTAATCCTGATAAATAATTCATAAATAATTTAACTAGTCCTGAAGGAAGCAAATCCAGATATTTGGAATACATGGTAAGCTGATGACCAGCATAACCGTAAAACAATTCATCAGCTCCCATTCCAGACAGCAACACTTTAGAATCTGATGAAGCTTTTTGAGAAATTAGGAAGGATGGTATTTGAGATCCATCAGCGATCAGATCATCGGAATACTGAATAGTTTTACCAATCAAGGACATTTCATTATTTCCAATATCAACGGATTGAATGGAAAGATTCCAGTCGTCAGCAAGTTTATTTGCGTAATAAAAATCGGATGAAGATCCCTCCGTTTTAAGATCAGTTATGTTTTTCTTAGCAGTATAATGTGTAATATCCTTTCTATCACGCGTAAAATATGCGATTATCGAGGAGTCCAAGCCACCTGAAAAAAAGGTTCCTAAAGGCACATCAGACATTAATTGCATATTTATTGCAGATTCTAATAATCTATATAACTCAGTACATGCTTCATTGTAAGACAAGGTAGCTATATCTTGATTCTTTTGTAATTTCCAGTAGCTAATTAATTTCCAGGACAGATCATTAAGGTCTATTTCAATATATGAGCCGGGATTAAGTCTTTTTATACCGTTAATTAAAGTATCTTGACCTGGTGTGTATTTAAAAACAAAATAATTCAATAAGGCTTCTTCTGAGATACTATTTTCAGACAGGAATTCCATGATGGTTTTCATTTCCGATGCAAAAACAAATACTTGATTCCCCGAGTAATAATAAAGTGGTTTTACTCCCAATCTGTCACGTACAAGAAACATTTTTTTTTGTTTCTCATCAAGAATAGAAAACGCAAAATCACCATTTAAATACTCACAAGCCTTTATGCCTATTATTTCATAAAGCTTTAGAATTACTTCTGTATCCGTCTTTGATTTGAATTTTTTATTTTTTAGGAATTCTAAATGCAGATTATTGTGATTGTATATTTCACCGTTGTAAATTATGCTCACTTTGCCATCATCACTTTGCATAGGCTGAGAACCTGCTTCAGATAAATCTATTATACTTAACCTATTATGTGCAAGCAGTATGTTATAATTATTAATAACAGACTTGTAAGTACCATTGCTGTCAGGTCCCCTATGATGTAGAGACGATAGAATGTTATTTTCATTAACTTTATTCTTTGTAATACAACCAGATATACCGCACATATCAATTCTTATTTACAGATAATACTTGGTTAAATACTTCAGAAATATTTTTTTCAAATATTTCATACGTAAACTCAGATTCATATTTTTTTCTACCGTTTATGCCAAGACTTTTTCTTAATTCAGAGTCTTCTATAAGAATTTTAATCTTATTCGCAAGATCCTCAGGTTTTTCCTTATTAAAAAGAAATCCAGTTTCATTTTCAGAAACTATTAAAGGAATGCTCCCTTCCTCAGAGGCTATTACAGGTAGTGAAAATTGCATAGCCTCAAGAATAACAAGGCCAAATGCTTCATACTGAGTTGGAAAAACAAAAATATCTGCTTCAGAATATAGTTTATATTTGTTATCTCCACCTGCATCTGTAATTAATTTTATTAAATTATTTAGTTTTTTTTCGCTAATTATTTTTTCTATGTCTTTAATTTTATAGTCAGACTCTCTTCCAGCAATGCAAGCAGTAAAATTTATTTTTTCATTATTAAGAATTTCAATCGCATCCAGGAATATTTTTAAGCCTTTTACTCGACTGAAATTAGAATAATATAATATCACAGGTTTATTATTTACAACATTTTTCTCAATAATAAAACGGCAATCTATTCTAGTTACCCCGTTCGGGACAATATAAGGATTACAATCAACAACATTTACGATATCATTCTTCACTAAATTTGAAAGGCATATTGTTTCTTCATTCTTAAATGCTGCTCTTAGAATAATTCTATTAAACATATTTTTATTAGCAAATAATTCAAGACCTTTTCCATGAAGATGATAAATGATTTTTTTCCTAAAGAGTTTGATAATAAAAGCAAAGCAAATATCTCTGTAAAGCGCAAATCCTGTTGTTGAAATTTGGAAGTAAATAAGTGCTGGATTAAAAAAGACGAGAACATAAATCAACTTGATAAGTGTTCTAAAGAATACAATTAATTTACGGCTACTAATTTTACCAAGTTCAGATACTTGATCGCTGTAGGATACCTCAAATATTTTTATAATAAATTTATCATGAAGTAGCTTACTATTTTTTACATACTGGTTCATTTGTGTAACCCCAGTATTCGGAGGAGGAATTTTGATGAATAGCAAAATCCTTTTACTTTCTAACATTAATAATAAGCTTGTTATTTAATATATGTTATTAATTATCAGTTGCAGGTATTATATCAAAATGAAGCGGCCTCTTTCGCCTCGATGGTTTCTCTTTTAATTGCCATAGGGTCAAGATAAATCTGATACCTCAACGGAAATTCTTGAAAGTATGCACCCTTTTTTAACTTTTCAATTTTTTTAAGAAGATCATACAAATTAGAAGTAAAGTATGATTTTCCATAACTACTCAGAGGGATTAGTTTGTATTCTTCCATAAACATGGCATTAGAGCTCAAATTGTTTCCAGTTTTTGTGAAAACACTTATGTATTCGTTAATGTGAATGAAGTTTTTCCCAGCACTCAATAACTTTAGATAGAGATCAATATCTCCCAGTGATTTCAATTGAGAATTAAATTTATATTTTTCAAATAAATTCCGCCGAAAGAAAGTAGCACAGGAATAAATATATGACGAACCATATTTTAGGTAATTGAATCGGGCATTAAGGGATTTTTTGAAAGAAATGAGTTTACCATTATCATCGATTACAAGCATGTTTCCATGATAAACATCAGCATTTGGATATTTTAGTGAATAATCATCAATGATCCTTAATGAATTAGGTAAATATTGTTCGTCACAATTAAGATAGGCAATTAAATCACCACTGCTACATTCTATACCCTTGTTAATTGCATCATACATACCTGAATCACTTTCAATTATATATTTCCCACTTTTGAAATTGTTTTTCAGCCAATCAACTGTTCCGTCCTTAGACCCGCCATCCACAATTATATGTTCTTTATGTACGCCTTGCTGATCATTGACGGATGCCGAACATCTTTTAAGATAGTTCAGCATATTGAAACTAGGTGTAATAATTGAAAACCTTATCATTTTTTTACTGCGATTGCGAATAATGTATCTTTAAAATTTGAGTTTAATTTAAGCAATAATCTGTATGGTAGTTTCAGCCAATTGCTAATATACTTCGGATTCCATCTTAATGAATATTGAGATAACTGATGTACATATGATTTCGAAATATCCCTTTTTGACTTATTTTTTTTTTCTTTTATGGACAACCCAGTAAAAGTATCTTCTACACTTAGCTCAACCATTTTAAATTTACATTGGGTTATCACATACTCCAAATCTTCTCTAGTATATTCTCTATGATGACCACTATGATATTTTTGATGAAATATATACTTTATATCCGGCATAAAACTTGATCCACATAAAAAAGTAAGGCGTTTTTTCAAATCAAGTATATTTGGTGTATCAATGATAAGAATTCCACCAGGTTTTAAGATCCTGTAGAACCAATCCAAAATTCTTCTAGGTGAATTTTGAATATGTTCGATAGTTGCGAGCCACATGATTACTTCATAACTATTCTCATCAAAAGGTAACTCATCAGTTTCGAGATTGTTGATAGGTGTATAGTTGAAACGCTTCGAATGCAATTCGCAAATTTTATGACCCGCTATTTCTGGAGAATCCGTAACAGAGATGTTGTAACCCATCTTTTGCAATACTCTTGAAGGTATAGCAAATCCAGCAGACACATCTAAAATCTTAATGTTTTCTTCTGGATAGTATTTTAATACGCTATATACAGTTTTAAAATGACGATAGTAATCTCGGAAAATAATCCCCTGGGGAATATCATATTCAGAAGCTAAAACTGAGCATTCGTTTTTAATAAGTTCGGAAATACTCTTATTTATATTTGTACTGTTTTTTAATTTAAGATCTTTCACTATCATTTTTAATAACTATTTTTCAAGAACAAAATCGTTCATTATTAAAACGTCAAGTCCATTATCATAAAAGCAGCGAATTGCCTCGCGAGGATGATTTATTATAGGCTCTCCCATTATATTCATTGATGTATTTAGTATAAGGTATTCGCCAGTCATATTTCCAAAATCATTTATAAGCCGCCAGTATTTAGGATTGTGGTTTTTCTTTATTGTCTGTGGCCGTAATGTATGGTCTGCATGTACTACCGCTGGTACATTTTTACGTTTATCCTCTTTACATGTGAAAGATGTGATCATAAAGTATTCATCCCTTTCCCTTTCTAAATAATCTTCCTTTTTCTCCCAGGAAATCGAGGGACAGAATGGTCGGAATGCTTCTCTGAACTTAACTCTTGCATTAATTATATTTTTATTTTCCGCTTTATTGGCACTCATTAGAATTGAACGATTACCTAAAGCTCTGGGCCCGCTTTCCATTCTGCCCTGGAACCAGCAAATAATTTTATCTTCTGCTAGTTTTTTTGCAGCATATTCCGTAGCGTTATCCAATTTCCTGTATTTAAGGTTTCTTAATTTAAGGACATCCTCAATTTCATTTTCAGAGTATTCCGGTCCAAGATACAGATCAGTTAGTGAATATATTTCAGCTTCTGGATTTTGAGAATAATACGCATATAACGCAGCACCGGAAGCAAGACCAGAATCTCCGGCATTTGGGAATATAATTTGTTTTTCAATTTTTCCAGTTTCCCACAATCTCTGATTTAATTTAACATTGAGAAATACTCCTCCTGCGCAGGTAAGATTTTTTGTCTTTTCCTTTTCCATCCATGGAAAAATAATTTCAAATGCCTGTTCTTCAAGCACCCGTTGAGCTTCTGCAGCAATATTTTCTGCACCATGTTTGTCAACAAGTTTTTTTATCTCGAATGCATCGTCAAAATGCCATTCGGTTTGTCCTCCTTCATTCCAAATAAATGCCCTTCCATAATCATAGGGCTCTATTAAATCGCCCGTTCCGAATTTTGGATAGAATTTGTCCAATAAACCTTTTACTTTCTGGTAATCACCATAAGGGGCTAGGCCCATTGTTTTTCCTTCACCATCTCCATGCCACCAACCTAATGCCTCAGTTACGTTGCTGTAAAACCACCCAAGAGAACCTTTTGTATCAAATTTTTTTAGCGGTACAATTTTACCATCTTCACCTTTCCAAATGCATGTTGATACCTTATCTCCGGCACCATCCATAGTTACAATAAGTTGTTTTTTCCTATCTCCGCTTGTGTAATATGCTGAAGCAGCGTGCGCTAAATGATGTTCTACATTAACTATTTTTGTTCTGTCATTTTTTTTGAATGATTTCACATAAATTGGTGGTTTCTTCAATGTTTTCCTTGGAACAACAGGAGCAATCTCAAGCAGATTTCGGATCCTGGAATCAGGAGTTACAGGCAATCCCAGTTCGAATAAAAAATTGAAATCTGGAATTGTATGGATCCCTGGTACTGCGATTATATCTACTTCATTAATGGTAATGTTTTGTGACTTTAAACAATAATCTATTGACTTTAGCGGAAGACCGTTATAATGTTTAATACGTTTAAATCTTTCTTCTGCAACGTCTGCAACTAGTTTTCCGTCAATAACTAGTGCCGCGCTGCTGTCATGGCCAACATGAACACCAAGTACAACCATTTTTTCCCCTTCTTTAATTTAATCCTAAAATTTGTTTGTATGTTTCAATGGTAATTCCAGCAACTATTTTACTACCATTATTTTCTTTTATAATCTGCTTTGATTTATTACTCTTTGAGATAGAACCCTCCTTATCAGTCAGCATCATAATTAGTTTATCGATTAAATCTGACGGGTCATTAATATCAAATAAATTATAAATATTATTATTTTTCACCATTGAAGGAATTCCCCCTACATTAGATGCGAGTGAAGGAGTTCCCACTGCAAGTGCTTCAAGTAATGAATTAGGGCTGTTATCACAATAGGAAGGGTGGAGGTACAACCTTGATCTTGATAATAATCTTGCGATTTCAGACGGATTCCTATAACCGACCCATTCAATATTTTTATCTACACCTAATCTAGATGCTAGCGATTTCATTTTTCTCAGATACTTAATATGGCCTCCTCCCACAAATTTGAAGTTTAATCTTGGAAAATGTTTAATAATTTCGGGTACACATCTTAGTAGTAATTCTGTTCCTTTTCTTTTACAAATTGTTCCAACAACAATAATATCATCGGAATCCATACCGTTCCAGTTTGTTTCAAGAAAAATATCGCCAACTGCCTCTGGAAGATAGAAGATTTGGGCATTTTTATTGTTATGCTTAACAAAACTTTTATCCCAGTTAGTTCTGCATCCAAACTTTGAACCAGATCGTATTGTATTAACTTCTATTCTTGCTTGTATCCAACTTGTTACACTAGGCTCATACTTGAATAAAGAACTGATAATCCCCTGAATAGATACAATACTGTTTACTCCAGAATTAACTGCTCCAAATCCGTATGGGCCTTCGGTGCCATGTCCATGTACAATATTAGGTTTAATATCTTTTAATAGATCATTGAATTTTTTTACTAAGTTTTTATAATAAGTTATCCTGTCGATTGGCAACCATGATGGAAATCCTTTATAAATAAAGGGGATGCCAGAAGGAATTACATGTAAGTGGTGACCTATTTTGTGATAGAAATATTTTGGTGCACGAGTAGATACATTAAGAATATGTAATTCAATTTCTTGATTATTAATTAGTTCGTTAGAAAGTGTAACTATCCATGATGAAGAGTGCACAAAATCAGGATTGCCATTAAGTTGTCTTCTAATCTCTGGAATGTTATTTATCGGATATGGGCAAAGCCATGCTATTTTCATTTGATTTGATAATTAAATGATAAAAAGATAGACCTATGAAAATTACACTTTGGAAAATAACCTGGGAAAAGCCAAGTAAAATTATTAATGATAGTGATAAGAGCGGAAACCATTTATAGTTGATTGTCTGGTTTTCATTTAGTTTCTTGAATGTTTTGTAAATACCAAAGAAATAAAAAATAAAGAATGGGATCCCATATTTGACAGCAAAATCTGATATCCCATTATTCCTATGTGTATCTCTGCTAAAACCTGTGAAATCATCAAATCTAGTGTACTCATTAACTCCTCGTCCAGTAAGAGGGTAATTCAATATGTCATACATGTCAAATATAAAATTTGCAAACCTTCCTCTACTTCCATAATGATAATATCCCACATTTAATGATTGTTGATATTGCTCATCAAGTTTTCGACCCAAGAATTCCAAAGAATTAAATGAATACCAAAAAATGGCAATAAGTAAGGGGATCATTACAAGTTTATAGGATTTCCGTCGTAGAAAAATAGTAGCAGATAAAATTGCTACAAATAGTGATATATAACTTGCTGTTGAAAAGGTTGTGATAATACCGGCCAAGAAAATTAAGTTCTTCTTATTCCACAAGTTTTTAGATAAAATTATATTTATGTAAAATGCTAAGACAGCATATACACCCAGACCACCAGCTTCGTGAAAGGCAGAAGGATTTCGTCCCCCAATAATTTCCAAGCCATAATCATAATATGGTTTTGAAATACCAGTATTAAAAGTATATATAATCATGTTAGAGTTATATGAATAACCGCGCCTGCTCGATTGCTGCTCAAATATTGGAGCTATATTATCAATGAGGAACTTTTCAAAACCAGGGATTAGTAAGGAAGGGATAAAAAATATGAAACTGATTATTATAAGCAAGTAAATTATATTGACGTAAGCTTCAAATAGTTTTTCACCTATTAACTTTATTAATAAATAAGCATTAATAAATGTTATATATATACCAATAGTTGTTTGCAAAGATATATAATTAAAAATAATAAATTGGCCCAACAAAACAATTGTAAGCAAAAAAATAAAAGTAAGAAAACCTTTATCAAATTGATGTCTTTTGATTGCGAAACTACTAGCGGCTAGAATAAAAATGGCCAAATTCCAGAAATAGCCTGAAGTAAAAAATGGGATTCCCCCTAAACCAATAAGAAGAAAAGTGAAGAAATAACTCGCGTAATCTTTATTTTTCAATTTAGGCAAATTAATTCTTCCTCAAATCTTTTTGTATTTATTGTTATATCATACTTATTAGAACTATAATTATATGCATGGGTGATTATATCTTGATAGATTTTATATTTTCTGATTGCATCTTCTAATATTTTTTTTAAAGTATTAAAATCACCGTATGCATATAAACCCATCTTATCTTCTGTTAAAACATTGTCAGGATCAACAACAAGACTGATAACAAGTACATTATTATTCCATGCTTGTATGAATGTATTGGGAAATCCTTCAGTTGTACTTGTGTTAACTAGTATTTTTGCAATTTTAAACCATTCGATTGTTTTTTCATAACTTAAAGGGCCTAAGAATTTTATGAACTCTGAATTATCCTGAACTTTATTTAGATATTTCCCAGCTTCACCTATCATAACAAAATCCCACTCTTGCCGAGATATCAATTTTGCAAGGTCGATGAATAAATTGGGTCTTTTTACTTCTCTCATATTTCCTACCCAAAGTACAATATTTTTCTTTTTCGGATTGTAGTCATCAATTCTATTTATTTTTATATATGAATTAGGAATTACTATCGATTTCATTCCCTTATTTTTAAATAATAGTTTTTGCTGGTGAATTGTTTGAGTTATTATAAGATCAATTTTATTTTTTCTGAACCGAATTATAAAATCACAAATTAGTGCATCAATAATTTTGATTACTCTCTTTAATGATATTCTCTTGGACAAATGGTATTTCAGATAGGAATTTTTATATAATTCATCATCACCCGCTAAAGCATAAATAACTTTCTTTCTAGTTAAAAATGAATACAATAAAAGAGCTCCCCTCATAATACGAGCATCTGTTCTTACATAATAAAAATATGAGTCTGTTTTGAAAAGTAGTAATAGTATCTTAAAGTAATTTAACACATAGCTTTTGGATTGCTTTAAAAAATAATATTTAATTGAAGGATTATGATACTGTTGAAATTGGATCGGGCCATTGTTGGTAATTACTTCAATTTGCCAACAATTTTTTAATAACTGTTCACTTAAAAGATAAACCTGGTATTCAGAGCCTCCGACTACTTTTGTAAGCCATGCCGGAAGAAGAAAACAAATTTTTTTTTGCTTGGAAATTATCACTGTGAATATGATAGAACTATTTTAGCAATATAAATTTTTAAAAATCTTTTGTTATGTTAATGTTAAGAATTTCATCAAAGAATCCATGATGAATCCCAGGATATAAATTCATTATAAATGACTTGAATATTTTTTTCTGTTTGGGGATATTCATACGAAAAAAAATATTTTCAAATGAAGATAAACTGCTTATGGTTTTAATTTTATTGAATGATTCAATTGCGAGCTCAAATTCATGGAAACTTACACCTCGCCCCCTTCGCAGGAAATGTTCATAATTTTTCAACGATTCATCCATATATAATTCTCTAAAATTATTTCTTTTACTTTTCCTTGAATAGTAGTATGCAAGATCATCCGGTAGCCAGTGAAAGAACGGAAGTTGAGATGTATGAATATCATAATACCACAAACGATTCGGAGTTTCAATTACAGATAATATTCCATTTTTATTAAGTAAATTCCAAGCTTGTTTAATAGCTGTTATTCTTTCACGAACAGTCATATGCTCAAGGCTTGCAAAAAAAATAATAAAGTCAAATTTGCAATTAATAAACGAGTCTATAAGATCAACTGCATTCATAACTTTAAAATGAGCTTCCACTTTATAGAGACTACACCGTTTTTTTGCAACGGTAATAGATTCTTCTTCAATATCGATTCCTGTAACCTTAGCTCCTTGTTCAGCTAAGGCAACAGTGGAAGATCCGGTTCCACATCCAATTTCTAAAACAGTAGAATCAGTTAATGGTTTAGCTGTATTCAACCATGGTATGATTCGTTTTCTATCAATTTGTAATCTAGTCATTAAATGCGATAATAGATCATTTTCAAATAACATAAATGCATCCTGAGTAAAAGGATGTTTATTCTTATAATAGTTTTCAATTAAAAAAAATTTAAGTTCATTAAGTTCATTATCATTTATTTGTTTTTGATTATCTAATATTTGTCGGGGTATTTTATAATATAGCTTATTAAATAAATTATTATTTTTTAACAAATTTTTAGTTCTTTTCATAACTATATACTTATATCAATTTCATTTTTAAGATAATTCGAAACGTTTTCCACCCAATCTTTGGAATAAGATGATTTGTTAAAACTCTTAGCATATGACCTTCTTTGGTGGGAAACGAATGGTTTACCATTAAAACAGCTTTCTTCTGTAGTCACTATGAACCAGTTAATAAACTTTTTTTGTCCTTAGGTAAGTAAGATATTTCGAGTTTATACTTAGCATCAAGTTCCAATAACAGCCCTATATTGAAAGTGATCGTAATGAATACTAATCTTCATTTGGAAATCACAATTCTTGGTTATTCTTCTTTGTCTAATTCTTTTTTGTTAAGAAATATTATGTAGTAATATATAAGTCCTTTTTCATATTAAAAATTACAATGTTTTTATAGTTTCAATCATAACCCTAATGTCCATTTCTTATTAACTAAACGCACTATCAGCATAATAATAGAACATTTATTAGTTATATTAAGTTTTACTATTATAAAAGTAATTGGCTAATTTATGTTACTAAGTGAACTGCATATTCAATATCTCTCAACCATGATTCGAGAATTTTCATTTCCATTTTAGTTACTATATTATTTTGCATTAATTTTTTATAGGCTGTATATAGATTTTCTTCAATACTTTTTGAACAAGAAACAGAACTTTCAACAAAGTTTATAATATTTTCTGAATTTATATACATAGGTATTTCTGATCTAAAATCTGTCATATAATCATGTTCGTTTCTGATTTGCAATACGGTTGCATCGGTAAATCCGATATTATATCCTGCCGCCCACAAGATAGGTTGTGCAACATAACCTCTGAGAATATCAGTAAAACGAAATGTTACAGAAGTTGGAAGATAAAGAAGAGGAAAGAATTTTTTTGTGAAGAGGGTATTCTGTGAATTTATTGGCGCAATATTTCCTTTTTTCAGAACAATTGGCGCATTTTTTTGAAAATAACAAGATTTGTTTATAGATAGTCTGTAAATTGCATCAACATCTGGATCTCCATTAGCTAGTCCTTGCCAAATACCGACTTTACATTTCTTTTTAATTATTGTCTTCTGATCAATTAAATTACCTATTTTATTCAAAGGTAGACCTCTGGGCCATATTTTATCTTTTGTAAACAATGAATAGATATTAAGAAATCTATCACCACTATTTGTCATATTGTAAATCCCATACGCTTTAGGGAATTCCCAAAATGAATATGGAATATTATCATCATCTGCATCTATAATTATTCTTGCATTATTTTTAATTGCATATAAATAACCAACCATTTTTCTGCTATAATGATTATAAGGTAAATACTTACCTATTCTATAATTCATTTCTGTCTGCTGTTTAATTGGAATATAAATAGCATTTTGACAAGTCCAATTTAATGGAGTCTTTTTATCTCCCACAACTATTAATTGGTATTTTTTCAACGTCGCGAACTTACAAATTGCTTGAGTTGGTAAATATATACTTGTTATAACAATTGAATTAGAAAATTTATTTGTCATAATCTTCAACCATTTTATTAATATCCTTGCACTTTAATTCAGCTGATAAGTTATTTTTTATAAGTAACTGCAAATTATTTATCAATCTAATTCTATCCTCTTGTTTGTATTGAATAGCCCTATTAAATGCGTATGCTATGTGTTGTGGATTGCCGGTTTCATAAATTATGCAATTATAATTGTCTTTAAGAAAAGCCTTTAGTATACCGTGATTCGAACTAACTAATAGATTACCAGATAAAATATATTGTAATAGTTTAGTAGGGAAATTATATGCATTTTGTTTGTTTTTTTTCTGGGTAATAATATTAAACGTTGAAGTATTTAATAGATTCAATAATTCTTGTTGTGATAAGTAATCTATAAATACGACATGGTCAGTTATGTTATATTTATTAATGTAACTTATTAATCTCTTTGATTGTTGTCCAATTAAAAATAATTTATACTTAGAATTATAGTTTATGAATTTTGAAAAACCTTTTATTATTGCTAACAAATCATCCTTTTTTAATGCCACAGTGCCAATATGAACAAAATATTGCTTTGTAAAGTCGCTTGCTTTTTTACATCCTTGCGAATAATAATCACTTAATATTTGAGGGATATATATATAAGGTATTCGCTTTGGTATTCTAGAGGATAATTTGGGATTTATAATTATAAAAAAATCGATTTTATTGAAATAGATAAATTTTATGAAAAGTGTTTCCATAAACGAATTGATTAAAGTATAAATTCCAATTATTATATTTTTCCTTATCCAATTAGTATTGAGAAATATACCCCAAAGATCCTCTCCCAAATCCATAATGATTTTATAATTGTACTTGTTTCGGTATCGAATAATAGTCCTTAGAGTCTTTAAATTTCTATCTCGATAAATTATTATACTGGGAGTATTATCATTTATAACATATTCATAGAAATCATCCAAAGAGGCAAACTCATTTGAATAACTATATACGATAATATCTTTATTTTGTTCTAAATAACTTTTTTTTTCTGCATTTGGGTAAATAGAAAATAAGGCTACACTGTTATTACAATTTTTCAAACCTAATGCTAAATTTATTGCTCTAAATGCACTTGCAAATGGTTTAGTTATTAAGTCGCTATCACATATTATTAAATATTTCATTAGCTTATTAAGAATATTCTTCGATCTATCGTTTTAATAATTTATATAATTCTGTTAATGTTTTTGGGAAAATTATTCCTGTACCCATCTCATTCAAATAATCTGTCCAGTATCTTTTATATCTTGTTGAATGCCAATCTAATAAATTGATACATGAAATAGTCCTGATATCAGACTTTGTTAAGGAATATCTGAATACACCACTTATTAATCCCACAACAGAATTTTTTACATGATTGACTAGTAATTCAGCTGGTATAAATGTTTGATATTGTTTAGCATATAATTTATTATTATTTCTATTAGGATGATTTTTTACATGAACATCAGTAAGGAGTATAACATCATACACCTTTAAAATTGATTCTTTTGTTGCCTGCGTACTCATTTCATCAATATCAGACACAATAAATAAGTTATAAGAATCTTCAACACTAATTTTGAATTTGTCATAGACTTTGGCATAAAAATTATGTCTATTATTGTATTCTACTATTTGTATACTAAATTTGTTAAAATTCTTTTCCTTGAGAACAGGTATAAGTGTTCCGAGATTAACCCTAAAAGTCAAATCTAATTTCCAATTCATTAACACAATGATTTTCATTCGAATCCAAAATTTAATTATTTCTCTTAGTATTATTATTGGATTAATACTTGAGAAGTAACGGTATTTTAATAATAATTCTGGATCCCATTCTGTTTTATGGAATACTATTTTTCCCCTTTTATGGATATTTGGAACCAATAAACAATGGATATCAAAGCTTTTATGTGTTATATGAAATACACTATACTCACCTGATAATTCAAGAGTAACTTTTTCAACAATATTTTTTATTTTCTTAGGAGTCTGTATTATATCATTTGACGTAATTTTAGGTAAAACCTTCCATTGTATATTCATAAATATACAAAAGTCTAAAATGTCCTTACGGTTTGAAACGACAATTACCTTTTCGCCATTTTTAATCAGATGCAACGGAATCACCAGTGATTCATAACCAAGACAAATACAATAGTGGGTCATATTAGGAAAACACAAGTTTTTTAAGCGGATGATAATATTTTACGTAAAATATTATTACAAAAAATGCAACCAAAACAGTCTTTATAATCATTGCAGGAATTAATCTGAGATTTAGATAATAAAAAAGTAAATAGACAATTATTGCTCCAGTCAATAGAGGTAAAATCGACTTCCAATTAAAAGGGATAAAATAATATCGTCTGGAAACAGAATAGGACAAAGTGAATTGTGAAAAGAGAGCTAAAAGAGTTGTAATGGCTGCTCCGTAAGCACCGATTAATGGGATCAATAAAAAATTAAGTAAAACGTTTACTGTTGCACATACTATAATTATATACATAACAACTATGGTTTTTTTCTCCTGATATATCATAAGATGGTTTAGGCCATTGAGCTGCTGGAAAAAATATGCTAAAGAAATAATAGGTATATAGATATATGCCTGATGATAGCGGGGATCAAAAAGTATCTGAATTATCTCTTTTGAAAATAATGAAACGACAAAACAAATTGCCATTGTAGCTATAATGAAAATGTTATTAGTTTTTGCTAATTCAGCTTTTGCATCGACTTTATCTTTACTATTAGCAATTTTATAGAAGTGAGGACTGTATGCTGTATAAAACGCACCCGTAAAAAGGAGCACAAATCCTGCAGCACTATATCCAATTGAATATATACCTACATCTGCCAGAGAGAGATATCTTTCAATGAAAATCCTATCGGAAAGATTAAGCACCCATGCAGAGACCATAACCGGAATCATCGGGAGACTAAATTTTAATGAGGATTTAAGTATATCTGGTTTGATTGTAAAATTAGTAATTCTAAGAGTTATAATAAGAAAAATCGGGAAAACAAAAAGAGCAGCTAATAAACTTGCCTTTAAATACCCTTCAGCCCCCTGTTTAAACCAGACAACCAATGCAAGAGTAAAGACAATTGTTGCAGCAAAGCGGATTAATGAAAGCCCGACAAACATTTTTGCTTTTTCTTCAACCCTGTAATACATTGTTGGAACAGTAACAAGAATATTTAAAAAAGCAGCAAGTATTGCATAAACATAATAAGGATAGAAACTGATAGAAGAAAATATTTTTTCAACCAGGTTACTAAATATAAAAAGTAATAAAAGTATTAAGGAAGAAAGAATTACTATAGCATAGTTAATAGTACCTAAAAAATCTTTTCTTTCATTTTCGGTCTTAAAATCATAATAAAGCCTGTTAATAGATCTTTCAACGGCAAGTGTAAATACAATTGCTAAAATCATTGTAAGTACGGACATAGAGCTAGTAATACCATAATCCGAAGGTGTTAGATACCTGCTGTATATTGGTACAAGAATAAAGCTTGCAATCTTTGGTAGTAAATTACCAATAGTATAAATAATACTATTCTTAAATAATTTACTGTGCATTTGCTATAAAACTATCATTTTTTGAAATGAACTTTATATTTTAAATAACTAAAGAACATAATTTGATTTTCCGCCATCAAAATTTATGGTTACTCCATTCAAGTATTTTATTTCATTCTCTATAATTGACTTGACAAATTTTCCAATCTCTTCTGGCCTTCCTGCCCGCCCCATCGGCAGGGATTCTTCATACTTATTAATATCATTTACTAATGCTATTAACCGGTCTGTTTTTATTGGTCCAGGAGCAATATTTATACAACTAATATTACGCTTGGCATAAATTTTACTCAAAGATTTGAGCACACTTACAAAGGCAATCCTATATGAATTCGACAAAATCAAATTTGGATTTGGTTCTTTGATATTGAAAGAAGAAATTAAAAAAACGTAACCGTTTTTTTTAATTTCCATTTTTTGAAGTATCAAACAAAAACTAAGAAACAATTGATTAAAATATTTAATCCAATCGTCTTTAGTGATTTCATAAAAATCTTTACTTGGCGGTCCTCCCGTATTTAATACCAATATATCGGTCCATTTTTCTTTCTCAATTAAATTTTCCACCTGAGAAAGATTTGCTGTATCTAAAGTAGTACTCGAAGTATTAACTATCGAATAATTTAATTCCGCAAGGCTATCGGATATAGCTTTTCCAATACCACGTGAGCTAGCTAAAATTATTGCTTTTTTCATAAGGTATTTTAGCCCTTTCATCTCCCATTTTCTTTTTTAATCCATCCCCAATTGAATCAGGCAAAACAATTAAATCACTAATAAATTTATTTAACTCTTCCAATCTGACAGCATGCTCTTCATCAGGATGATAACTTGATTCATTACTTTTGACATAGATAAAAATATCTGTTGGTAAAAAAGCAGTCGAAAGAAAAACTACTTTTAGGTTTGCACAATGATTTCCAAATGCAATTGGGATAGAATATCTTCCCTTTAAAGTGTTAATCACTTTTAGATTAACTTTATTAATGTCATGAGATATTTGAGTATGTACAAGAGTAATTCTAGAAATAAATTTTTTGAATTTCGAGATAAATTCGTCAATCTCTTCAAGACTACTCATTCCAGTCGAAACATAAATTCTACTTGCATTACTCTCGATCAGACGATTTAATAAAACAAAATTATTAATATCATTTCTTATCACTTTGAAAAAATCGATTTTAATTTCATTAAAAAAATCTATTTTATTTGCATCGGCAAGTGCAATGCCGAATTTTTTATTACCACTTTTTATCATTTTTGCTGCGTTTCGATAAAATCTATCACTTAATAAAAGTTTTTCTCTACCATTTATATAATAGTCAGGCTCACGTATTTGGAAAGTAATTGCATCAGCTTTAGTTTTTAATATTGCATCTATGTAGCTGTATGCATAATTCTCGTTTCCAAGATGGTTCAATCCGACTTCACAGATTATCATTTTCTACCTTCTTTTATGAAATGATTGCGGTGCCTTTCGTATATTGCTTCCAATTGATGAATATCATCGGGACTATCAATTTGATAAAGTTGCCAATCCTCCATCTCGTAAAGCGTAATTTTACCACCCAAGCGATTCTTATTTTTTTTAAGAATCCAGGGTTTGAAAATATATATTGAACCATTTTCAACATATTGAAAAAAATCTTGACGGCGTGGACGTTTCAAATAATCATAATTTAAGGGATGAAAATACTTTTTCTTTTTGCTCCAAATAAAATGATGCGCCGGAACACCTGAAAGCAAAGAATCAGCATTCTCATTTTTAATCTGAAATATTGCCTTTTTAATATCATCATTCTTTCTTAAAGGAGATGTGGGTTGTAAAAAGACGATGTATTCAATTGGCTCAGTAATATAGTTCAGTGCATGAAACAAAGCAGCATCAGGCATAATAATATCATTTGCCAGTATATCAGGTCGTTTAATAGTCTTTGCTCCAAAACTTACCGCTGTATTCAATATTTCATTTGAATCAGATGATACATAAACTGAATCAATTATTCCCGAATTTTGAGCTGAAAGGATTGACCAAGCAATTAATGGTTTATCAATAAATTTATAAAGATTTTTGTTTTTTATACCCTTAGATCCACCTCTAGCAGGAATTATTGCAACTATTTTATTTGCCAATTTTTTCTCCTTATTTTCTTAGTCTTTTTCTGGCTTCAAATTCACTTGGGTAAACAATCTTTTTAGGTTCTCCAATCATCAATTTAATATTTTTTATTCGCTTCGCTAGCATGTCCATTGCTAAGAGCTCAAGGCTTGCTTTTTGATCAGTTCCCCATAAACTATGCGATAAAGTTATATGTCTTTCAACAATTTTAGCCCCCAGAACGACCGCAACTACAGTTGGCGTTAAATCTTCCTCATGACCAGAATAACCGATAGTACAGCCATATCGTTCTTTATAAAAGGGTATTAAACTTAAATTTAATTCGTTTGTTGGGGCAGGATAACTTGAGTTTGTATGTAATAGAATTGGATTACAGCCATTTTTTAAAAATAGATTTACAGCAATATCCACCTCTTTCAAAGTTGACATGCCTGTAGATAATAATACCTGTTTCCCTGTTTTGGCCACCTGTAATAATAATTCATGATTTGTAACCATTGCTGAAGGAATTTTTATAAATGGGATCGAATATTTCATGATAAATTCAAGACTCGGTATATCCCATACTGAAGCTGTCCAGTCCAGTGGTTTTTCCTGACAATAATTATTTAAATAATCGTATTCACTTTCATTGAATTCAATTCTTTTTTTATAATCTAGATACGTAATTCGTCCCCATGGGGTATCTCTCATTATATTCTTTTGTTCTTCTGGTACACACAATTCAGGAGTTCTTTTTTGAAATTTTGCACAATTCCATCCACACGCATGCACAGCATCAATCAATTTCTTTGCAATTTGTATATCACCATTATGATTGATACCGATTTCTCCTATTAGGTAAGGTGTTTCCAATATTTCAAAATCCATCCAATCCTCAATTTATATTAGTATGCCAGATATATTATTTAATAAGAAGAAGTAAAATAATTTTTTAAATTCCTTATAATTATAAAAAGTTAACACATTATTTGAAATAATTTAAAAAGTCCATTAATAAAATCTGTTTTGGGTTTATACCCGAGCTCATTTCTGATCAGACTTATATCCGCATAACTATGTTTGATATCCCCTGGTTTAGATTTATTATAAATAGGAATTATATTTTTTGTTGACAACGAATTTAATTGTTTTACTAACTCATTTAATGTTATCGGATTCGATGTAGCACAATTCATTGTAAGCCAGGATTGATACATCATACTTATTGCTAATATATTGGCTTCAACAACATTTTCTACATAAGTAAAATCCCTGCTTTGGGTACCATCTCCATAAATTACGGGCTGACGGTTTTCCATAAATGCTTTAATAAATTTTGGGATTACAGCTGAATATTCTGAATTGGGATCCTGCCGTGGTCCAAATACATTGAAATAACGCAATGCTATGGTCTCAAGTCCATAAATTTCGCTATACACTTTGCAGAAATACTCGCCGGTTAATTTTGATACTGCGTACGGTGACAAAGGATTTGGCTTAAGACCTTCATGTTTAGGAAGTTCAGTTGAATTACCATAAACAGAGGAAGATGATGCAAAAATCAGCCGCCGAACGCCATTAAGTCTAGCTGCCTCCAAAATATTTAGAGTACCACTTATATTAACTTCGTTTGTTGATAGAGGATCGTTAATTGAACGAGGCACTGATGGAAGTGCAGCCTGATGAAGTATTACCTCAATTCCCTTTACCGAATTTTCAACCGTTGTGTAGTTTCGTATATCTCCTTCTATCAATTCAATATCTTTAAAAAATTCCTGAATATTCTCTCTTTTCCCTGTTGAGAAATTGTCCAAAATTCTTACTGAGTGATTACGCTTTAGTAATTCATCAACAATATTTGAGCCGATAAATCCAGCGCCGCCCGTAACTAATATTTTCATTTATTTTTCAATAAATTGTTTATATGTTTTTTCTAATCCGTCTTTTAATTCAGTTTTGTAATTCCACCCTAGAATGGTAAAACGAGAAACATCCAAGAGTTTTTTTGGCGTACCATCCGGTTTGGAATTGTCAAATCTTAATACGCCTTGATAATTCGTTACAGTTTTAATTAATTCAGCAAGTTCTTTAATTGTGACGTCTTGTCCTGTTCCAATATTAAGGTGTGTAATTTCTTTTTCATAGATACATTTCGCATCAATTTTCTGAATTAGGAAATAAACAGCATCTGCCAGATCATCTACATACATAAATTCTCTTCTAGGAGTACCTGTTCCCCACACTTCAACATACTCTGCATTATTAACTTTAGCTTCGTGGAATTTCCTTATAAGTGCCGGAAGTACATGAGAAGTTTCGAGATCATAATTATCATTTGGACCGTAGAGGTTTGTCGGCATTACGGAAAAGAAATTGCATCCATACTGACGGTAATAATTTTCGCAAAGTTTTATACCGGCTATCTTAGCAATTGCGTAAGGTTCGTTTGTAGGTTCCAGCGGACCAGTTAGAAGGTATTCCTCTTTAATCGGCTGGGGGCAATTCCGCGGGTAGATGCATGAACTTCCAAGAAAGATTAGCTTTTTAACTCCATGAAGATAAGATGCATGGATAATGTTGGATTGGATCATCAGGTTATCATAAAGGAATTCTGCGCGGTAGGTATTATTTGCAAGAATACCTCCGACCTTTGCAGCTGCGATGATAACGTATTCGGGTTTTTCGGTTTCGAAAAAATCGTTTACAGCCTGCTGGTTCCGGAGGTCGAGCTGTTCGAAGGTTCTTGTAACGATATTTGTGAATCTTTCGGAAGTAAATTTCCTCATTAGGGCTGAGCCAACCATCCCAGTATGACCGGCGATGTAGAGTTTTGAGTTTGTGTTAATCATAGTAGTAACAAAGTTACAAGGTTACAATGTGACAAAGTCACAAAGAGACAAGGATTATTTATTTAGATATTTAATTAATCCATAGAGTTGAGCTCGCAACTCATTAAGTTGATTTATTAATTTTTCTAGTTCGGTTACTGATATATAATTTAATTCGTTTGAAATAATTAGCTGAGTTTCAATTTCTGACATTGAGCCTGATGCAATATATAAAAACTGTACAAATTCTTTTTTTGAATGACGTGCACTCCCTTCCGCAATATTCGAAGGGACCGAAACAGCTGCTCTTCGCAATTGAGATGTAAGACCATACAATTCATTACTCGGGAAACTACTTGAAAGATCATAAATATATTTTACTAGTTGAATCGAATTTTTCCATAAGTCTAAGTCTCTATGTGTCTTATGTACCTTTTCCATCCCCAACTCTGTTACTTTGTATCTTTGTCACTTTGTTACCTTCTAATATCCTCTCTTCACAACCTTTTCCAGATCCGATTTCATCATAATCTTAATAAGTTCTTCAAACTTTACTTTCGGCTCCCAGCCGAGCTTTTGTTTTGCCTTTGAGTAATCGCCTATTAGAAGATCGACCTCTGTCGGGCGGTAGTAGACTGGGTCAATGGCAACGACAGGAGTACCGGGGGTAAGTGAGCGGTGATCTGTAATCAGTGATCTGTGATCGGTAGTGGGTTGGATGATTGGTTGATTGGTTAACTCAGATTCTGAAACAAGTTCAGAATGACAGAAACCTTTAATAACTCCGACTTCTTTTTCGGCTTTCCCATGCCATTCGAGTTCTATGCCGGCTTCTTTAAAAGCAAGCTCGCAGAATTCCCTTATAGTATGGGTTTCACCGGTTGCCAGGACAAAATCCTCAGGTTCAGGATGCTGAAGAATTCTCCACATTCCTTCGCAGTATTCGGGCGCAAAACCCCAATCCCTTTTAGCATCTAGATTACCGAGTGTGACTTTCTTCTGAAGACCAAACACAATTCTAGAAACTGCCCTTGTAATTTTTCTGGTTACAAAAGTTTCCCCTCTTCTTGGAGACTCATGGTTAAACAGAATTCCATTAACGGCATAGAGTCCATAAGCTTCTCTATAGTTTTTGACTATCCAGTATCCGTAAAGTTTAGCAACCCCGTACGGAGACCTCGGGTAAAAAGGAGTATTCTCATTCTGCGGCGTTTCCTGGACTTTACCAAACAGTTCTGAAGTAGAAGCCTGATAAAACTTGGTATGTTTAATCAATCCGGTTTCCCTTATTGCATCTAAAAACCGTAGCGTACCGAGTGCATCTACCTGGGCAGTATAATCCGGCACTTCAAAAGAGACTTTAACATGGCTCTGCGCCGCAAGATTGTAAATCTCATCGGGACCAATTTTCTCAAGCAACCGGTTTAAATTGCTCGTATCAACAACGTCGCCATAGTGAAGAAACAGTTTCCTGCCACTTATTTCCGGATCATTATAGAGGTGGTCAATTCTTCCAGTATTAAAAGAGCTGCTTCTTCGAATAATGCCGTGAACTTCATAGCCTTTACCTAGGAGAATCTCAGTTAAGTAGCTTCCGTCCTGACCGGTAATGCCTGTTATTAGGGCTTTTTTCATGTCTATTTAGTTCTTGGTTAGTTGTTCGTAGTTAAGAGAAAGTAACAAAGTTACAAGGTGACAAAGTTACAAAGGGGAAATGAATATTTGCTTGAGTGCATGAATGCTTTGATGCATGATAAAAATTCGTAATACACATAGACACTTTCAATAAGTTATACGGTAATTTTCAGTTTGTTTTCAATTATACAAGCAACAAAGCATCCAAGCATAGCGATCATAAATCCATCATTCCAACTTTCCATTATTCCATCTTTCCAACTTTCTATCCTTCCCTACTGATTTCTTACCACTTACTACTGCCTACTTACTACTTCGACTCCCTCATGCTTTAAAAATCTTTCCACTCTTCACACCTTTCCTCTCGAAAACGTTTCGTGTGTCCACAATTAACTTTGCATTATCCGCAATGAGCTGATAATCGACTGAATCATGGTCTGTAGAAATAAGTACAAGATCATGGGAGGAAATTGTTGAACTGTTGAACTGTACAGAGGACATTTCGAAATTATATTTGCGTGTCGGGGGGAGTTTAGGGATATAGGGATCGTAGTAATCAATTTGCGAGCCCCGAGACCTGAAGAGTTCGATCAGCTTAAGCGAAGGTGACTCGCGCATATCGTCAATATTTCTCTTATACGAGACACCGATCAGTAGAATCTTTGACTGGCTTAATGACTTGCCGTTCTGGTTCAGGACATCTCTTGTCTTTTCGACAACGTAATAGGGCTGATAAGTATTAATTTCACCGGCCAGTTCAATAAACTTTGTATTGATATCGTATTCGCGGGCTTTCCATGTAAGGTAGAAAGGGTCGATCGGGATGCAGTGCCCTCCGAGTCCGGGTCCGGGCTGGAACTCCATAAACCCGAACGGCTTGGTAGCGGCGGCCCTTATTACTTCCCAGACGTCAATTTCCATACGGTCGAAGACCATTTTTAGTTCATTAACCAATGCTATATTAATGGAGCGGAAGATATTTTCGAGCAGTTTGGTAGCTTCGGCTGCACGGGCGGAACTGACAGGGACGGTTTTAACGATTATCTGGTCGTAGAGCGCTTTAGCGACTTCAAGGCAATTTGGAGTAACTCCGCCGACTACTTTTGGAATTGTAGAGGTTGTATAATCGGGATTATTCGGGTCCTCGCGTTCCGGACTAAAAGCGAGGAAGAAGTTTTCTCCGACTTTCATATTCCGTTCAGGAACGCCGATCATTTCCTCTTTATCTTCCTCAATACCGACAACCGCGCTGATCCCCTTTTCGAGGATCGGGAGGAGGACTTCATCCGTAGTACCGGGATATGTTGATGACTCAAGCGCAACGAGCTGTCCTTCTTTAAGGTATTTAGCTATTTCCCTGCCGGATTCTTCGATATAGGTAAGGTCGGGTTCGCGGTGTTCATCGAGCGGAGTTGGGACGCAGATTATAATAGCGTCAACATTAATCAATCCGGAAAAATCCGATGTAGCTGAGAATTTCTTCTTTTTAACCTGTTCCAGAATTCTTGATGAATCGATATGCTTGATATAGCTCTCTCCCTTGTTAAGAAGAGGAATTTTCCGGTCGTCGATATCGAATCCGATGACTGTAAAATCTTTTTCAGCAAATGTAAGGGCGAGGGGGAGTCCGACGTAGCCCATGCCGATGATTCCGATAACAGCGGATCTGGAGTTGATTTTGTTGAGTAATTGGGTTTTCTGTGTCATGGTGTATTAGTTAAGGTTAGTAATTAGTTACAAAGTGATAAAGTAACAAGGTGACAAAGTGACAAAGGTTATTTATTGAGATATTTAATTAATCCATAAAGTTGAGCACGTAATTCATTAAGCAGATTAATTAATTTTTCTAATTCAGTTGTTGATATATAATTTAATTCATTCGAAATTATTAGCTGAGTTTCAATTTCTGACAATGAACCAGAGGCAATATATAAAAACTGTACAAATTCCTTCTTTGAATGACGGGCACTTCATTCTGCTATATTAGATGGGACCGAAACGGCCGCGCGGCGAAGCTGAGAAATAAGTCCATACATTTCATTATTCGGGAAATTATTTGTAATCTCATAAATATATTTTACTAATTGGATAGAATTTTTCCATAAATCCAAATCTCTATGTGTCTTATATTTCCCTTCAATCCCAAACTCTGTTACTTTGTATCTTTGTTACTCTGTTACTAAGTAAGCTGTTACAGATTACTCATTACTGATCACAAGCTACTCTCATTCCTCCGCACCCAAATCCGCACACAGCTCCGCTACGGTAAGTCACACTTCCCCCGAATGGTTCAGGATTAAGATTATTATTTCTGCCCTCATAGAAGATTGGTATTCCGAGTAAAAACCCAGATTTATTAGTGAATATAATGAAATTTTATATTTAATAGTTAGTATCTTTTATTAAAAAAATGTTATCTCTGCATAGAGGTTGTTCTTAGTTCTTAGTTAAAGAAGAGTGACAAGGTTACAAAGTGACAAGGTGACAAAGTAACAAGAGTCTGAGGACGGAGATGGAATGCTTGGATGCTTGATTGATTGGATGATTGAGGGGTGAGTTGTAGTTGGTTCTTGGTTCTTAGTTCGGGGTTCGTGGTTCTTAGTTAAGGTAGAGTAACAAGGTTACAAAGTGACAAGGTGACAAGGTGACAAAGGAAGTGATTAGTAATGGGAAGTCTGAAACTGAAGACGGAGGACAGAGGTCGGAAAAGGAATGCTTGGGTGATTGGATGATTGAGGGGTGAGTTGTACTTGGTTGGTTCGTAGTTCTTAGTTGTTGGTTCTTAGTTCTGAGTTAAGATGTAGTGACAAAGAGACAAAGTAACAAGGTGACAAGGGAGTGATGGGTGATCGGTAATCGGAAGACGGAGGTCAGAAGACTGAAGTCGGAGGACGGAGATGGAATGCTTGGATGCTTGATTGATTGGATGATTGAGGAGTGCGCGGTTCGTACCGGAGTACATACCTCAGAAGACTGAATAATTGAATTGTTCTGAAGGTTATTTCATAAAGATCATTTTCCTTATTTGATTGAATGATTTACCGCCGCCAGTTGGTATCGCAAAAATCCTGTAAAAATAGATGCCGCTTGAATTTCCCTTCCCCTCCCATGTGATTGTATGATTCCCCGCAGGTTTTATTTCATTTACTAAGCGAGACTTAACCTCTCCTAATACATTAAAAACAGTAAGAGTTACACTACTTTCTTTTGGAATTGTATAATTAATCTTCGTCGTTGGATTAAATGGATTGGGAAAGTTCTGATCTAATTTATAATCAGAAATGATTTCATTAGCTTTTATTGATGTTGGAGTTTTTATTTCAAAAGCTCTTCTTGCCATAATGTGAGGGGGATTTCCATTCGGGTATCCTCTGCCAAAATACAAATAGCCCTGGCTTCCCGTAGTCATTTGCGAGGGATGATCTAAACTAATTAAACTGGGATAAGCAACACCCGGCTGACCCTGAATTGAGCTGAGATAAAAATCGCGTTCATTCCAGATTAATCTTGGTGTATCCCAGGAAATACCGTTTGAAGAGGTTGATATATGAATACCGTTTCTGCTCTGGAATACAACGATGAACTGATCGATCGCCGTGTTGTAACTTACCGCAGGAAGCGCGGCATAAACGCTAGTTAGACCATCCGGCGGCGGCTGATTTATGACAGGTGTACCCAATCCTCCCAATCCGGGTTGCGAGAAACTTCCGTTGGAATATTTGAACCAGGAGCCCGGTTCCCCGTCGGATGATACTGCCGCTCTCGCCAGGTAAATCAGGTCCGGTCTGCTTACCGGATTACCCCTTAGCCATTCAGTAAACATCATATACAAATAATTGCCATCTTTACTCTTAAAAACTGTCGGATTGCCGACTCCCCAGATCTGGAAATTACAATTAGCTGGTTTCGGAGCTGCTGTAGAAAGAACCTGTCCCCTTCTCTGCCAGGTTATTCCGCCGTCGGTAGAACGAGCTAAGCCGATAGCAGCCATGAATGGATTCGGGAAGTTGCACGGATGATTTTCTGCATGATAGAACATAAGGAGATCCGTTCCGTTATTAGCCGGTATAACCGAATAAGCACCGGCATAGGAACTATCGAAACCGGTTCCGCTCGGCTCCAATATTAAAACCGCCTGGCCTCCCTGAAGCGGAAACGGTTCAAGATTTGAAAAATCATTTCCTCTAAGAAGAACAGTTCTATTGGTTGCGGTAAACCAGAATCGAATCTCATTTTCAAATTTTTTGTAAGATACCGGCCCATCAGGAGTATGCATTAATCCCCACGGATTGCTTCCGGGGATTACGATTTCTTCATTTTCAGAAAGTATAAATTCAAAATCGGTTTGAGAGTAAATGGTAAAATTTAGAGAAATGAAAAGTGCAATCAGAAGGCACAGGATACGATCAGGATTTTTCATACAAGTTCATCCTATTTTCAATTTCAAGATGGCTAATTATCGGATGCGAGTCAATATCCGTGTTGGGGAGGGAGGCGTGCTGGGTTAAAGAGTAAACAGTAATCGGTGAACTGTAATCGGATGATGGAGGTCAGAAGACTGAAGTCTGAGGACGGAGATGGAATGCTTGGATGCTTGATTGATTGGATGATTGAGGAGTGATCGGTGAACTGTGAAGGAATGGTCAGGAATAATGGATTGATGGAATGATGGAATAATGGGTGGATCGATCGTAGTTCTTGGTTAATGTAGAGTAACAAGGTTACAAAGTGACAAGGTGACAAGGGAGTGATTGGTGATGGGTGATGGGTGATCGGAAGTCGGAGGACAGAAGACGGAAGTCGGAAAAGGAATGCTTGGATGCTTGGATGTTTGGATGATTGAGGGGTGAGTTGTAGTTGGTTCTTGGTTAAAGTTGAGTGACAAGGTGACAAAGTAACAAAGTGACAAAGTAACAAGGTGACGAAGTAACAAAGTGACAAAGGTTATTTATTGAGATATTTAATTAATCCATAAAGTTGAGCACGTAATTCATTAAGCAGATTAATTAATTTTTCT